>Ga0208819_1000001_pt1 | contig 1145228 bp, 1130 predicted proteins | sample June2015DPH_11_1_3_FD_184707 | JGI IMG/M metagenome (GOLD analysis project Ga0208819, IMG submission 184707) | Peatland microbial communities from SPRUCE experiment site at the Marcell Experimental Forest, Minnesota, USA - June2015DPH_11_150... | ecosystem: Environmental > Terrestrial > Soil...
CCGAACTCCTTCACGCTTAAGCTTATTCCTTGCTGTAACGGCCTAAACGCTGAAGATGGTGAGTTGGTGAATGAAAACTTCATTACGAAACATTTGCTTAACGCCTTGTTGGACCTGTTCGTATGAAGAAATTTACTGACGCCTTCAACTGCGCGCGTCTGTTTGAACCGTGAAACGCGTTTTATCCGTGTCCATTCCCCACGGCGCATTCGTGGCCGACGGCAGACACACAGAGCGTCCGGTGAAAATCAGACATGTAACAATGTTTCACAAGTCTTAAGAGTATTATCAGTTACACTGTCTGGTGAGGAGGGAGATGCTGCCATGAATTGGCCGATTCCCCAGCTTTCTGGAAGGCTGCGTGCCGAACTGGCCAGAGCCTAGCGTTTCCCTGATAAGAAGAAAGGAGAAATAGAAAATGAAAAGGGAAATAGTGTCTGCACTAATGCTGACACTGCTGTTAACAAGCATGTTAACGTTAGCATTTAACATTAAACCGGTTCGGGCAAGCGGAACCATTTACATACGGGCCGACGGCTCAATCGACCCACCGACAGCACCCATCACTACAACGGACAATGTCACCTACGTTCTCACGGACAATCTCAATGACTCTGTCGTTGTGGAAAGGAATAACATCGTAGTTGACGGAGCAGGCTACACCGTAGCGGGAAGCGGAAGCGGAATAACGCTCACGAGCAGAACCAACGTGACGATAGAGAACACAACGATAAACTACGGCAACACTGGCATTGAACTCGCGTCTTCCTCTAACAACACTCTGTCCGGCAACAACGTCGCAAACGACAACATTGGCATTGAGCTCGACTATTCTTCTGGTAACACTTTGTCAGGCAACAACGTCACAAACAACTCGCTGGGCATTGGCATTGAGCTCAGCTCTTCTTCTGGTAACACTTTGTCAGGCAACAACGTCGCACACAGCTCGCAGGGCATTGAGCTCGATTCTTCTATTGGCAACACTTTATCCGGCAACAACATAGCAGGCATCGACTATGGCATTGGCCTCTACTATTCTTATACTAATACTTTGTCCGGCAACAACGTCACGGCAAACAACTATGATGGCATCTATCTCGACTATTCTTTTGGCAACACTTTGTCAGGCAACAACGTCACAAACAACGGGCATGGGATTGACCTCTACGATTCTTTTGGCAACACTTTGTCCGGCAACAACGTCACAAACAACGGATATGGCATTTGGCTCAGCTATTCTTCTGACAACAGCATTTTCCATAACGACTTCGTAGGCAACTCGGTGCAAGTCCTGTCAGATAACTCGAGCAATACTTGGGACGATGGTTATCCATCTGGCGGAAACTACTGGAGCGACTACAACGGCACAGACTTGTACGGTGGCCCCTTTCAGAACATTCCAGGCAGTGATGGAATAGGCGACACGCCTTACGTCATTGACGGGAACAATCGGGACAACTATCCTCTCATGAAGCCGTATCCTTGGGCTGCACACGATGTTGGAATAACGAGTGTTGCCGCTTACAAAAACGTTGTGGGAAAAGGATTCAGCGTGTTCGTCAACATGATGATGTTCAATTACGGTAATGACACAGAAACCGACAACGTCACAATCTATGCAAATCAAACTGTTATCAGCGAAATATACGACATCGAGCTGACAAGCAGAAACTTCACAGTCATACCACTCACGTGGAACACCACTGGCTTTGCCTACGGCAATTACACCATAAGCGCTTATGCCTGGCCTGTTTCAGGAGAAACAGACACAGCGGACAACAACTGCACGTGCAGCGTTCCCGTTCACGTGGGCGTTCCCGGCGACGTGTCCGGCACGACTCCCGGAGTCTACGACGGCATAACCAACATGAAGGACATCGCCTACCTGGTCAGCCTGTTCCAGGCGAAGCCCAACAAGCCGAACTGGAACCCGAACGCAGACGTGAACAACGACGGCGTAGTCGACATGAAAGACATAGCCATAGCCGTCTACTACTTCAACCAACACGAGTAGAACTGCCCATCCAAGGAGCGTGCTGGGAACCATATGGAAGAGAAGAGGGTCGCGCAGAAGTTGAGAAACCCAAATGCCCAGCAATTTTCGTTTTTTTTGCTCCAGGCAGTCTTCCATTTCATATGTAACATTGTTTCACAAAATCTATATCTTCGAAAGGTGCACTCTTGTCTAGCGAAGTCAAGGAGAGAGGAAGAGAATAAACAATGAAGAAACTTTGTTTGATCGCAATTTTTGCTATAACTATAATGTTGCTTCCAATTGTTGCTCCGCAAGCAAAAGTTAACGCTCTACCATCACAAAAAGGAAAAGCAGCACTCGACACAACAACATACTACATAGGCGACATTGGTTGGGGTCCGATTGATGCAGACCCAGGCGTCGCTTACGACACCGCCAGTGGAGAACCCTTGTTCAACGTTTACGAGCCCCTAATCGAGTTCGGAACTTTCACGCAAGGAGGAATACAATGGGCGGGCTTTAGTAATCCATTTCCGTCTCTGCCACCAAATAACGGAGAACTCTACTACAACTTCAACCCGGTGCTGGCCACGAACGTTCCAAACAGAGATAACATAGTGATGACGGTGACGAACACAACTAACCTCTGGGAGCATACGCACAGTCCGACCGGTGCCACCTTCAACTTCGTCTCTGGAAACTCCACTGAAACCGGTCCATTCCTCGCTACAGGCTGGGTTGACCAGATGTCAACTGGCACGTTCCAAAGCGGTGACAACGTTTACCTGAAAGACACTACCGCGAACACGTACCGCACTTGGACTGTTGACGCCATGACCTACGGTGCAACTGTGACGATGACCTTGTGGCGTGGCTTCTACACGTTCCACATCCGCACAAGCCCGACAATATACTTCTACAACTGCACAGGCGCCGTACAGGGCGCGTTCTCAATCGCCGACGTCAAGTACAGCTTCAGCTACTATTCCGTTATGGACTGCACGTTTGCTCCAAACTGGATAATGGACGTGCCACTCTTCAACGACGCAACAAACCACCTTTACTGGGCTAAGAACGAAACCGTTCTGGGTAATCCTAACTGTGCTGATCACCCGAACTTTATGGACCTGGCGTACCTGATTGACGGTGCCTATCAAGTCAGCGGTAACGACTTCATCATCAACGTGGGCGCAAGATTCCCAGACAACGCGTTCAAGCAGACCTTGGCCAACACCTTCATGGACGTGATAAGCAAGGACTACGCGATAAACAACTTGGGCGCTTGGAACGGAAACCTGTACGACACGTCAAAGTACGGGCAAAGTCCAACCGCAGTCTCGACTCGTATCACTAACCGCAAGGCACCGGCACTGAAATACTCAGGCAGTGGATGCTTGGAGTATCCAGATTGGTGGTTGGACTGGGCGCGATTCAGTTCGGCCCAGAAGAGCCTCGACCCTGTGGACCGACCTCTTCAGCCTGACAGATACTGCGGCACAGGTCCATACTACATGCAGACGCTCGACAGTGTAGGTCAAGAAGTGATTATGAAGAGGAACCCAGGCTACTGGAGAGGATGGCCAGCAAAGGATCCCTACGGAAACCCATGCGGCGATCCTGCTTATCCGCCGAGCATCCCCGTGGCAACCAACGGCTACCTGGACACGATCGACATAAAATACGTCGCAACTGACTCTACGAGGGAAAGTCTACTGACCTCGGGCGTACTCGACGTTGCGGCAATCCCAAATTCCGACCTGCTTCTCATGACTGGGCCAAACGGAGATCCATTGATCCCCAGCGTGAAGACTATCCGAAACATAGCGCCGGAGATAATGTTGGATGCGAACATGTTCACCTTCGACATAAACCCTGCCAGCGCATACATTGGAACCGGGAGGTTGCCTACAGGAATTCCAACCAACTTCTTCAACAATACCCACCTTAGAAAAGCCTTTGCTTACTCGTTCGACCAGACGCAGTACATCAACGACGCTTGGCACGGCGAGGCCTTGAGCAGGGGCAACCCGTTCGTCAATGGCCTATACCCAGACTACTACAACGGCAGCTACAACATGCCCTCCCAGGGAGGAATCGGCTACGACATAAACTACCGCGCAGCATACAACGAATTGACGAACGCAACGTGGACAGACCCCGTAAGTCACGTGACGAAGAGCGTGTGGCAGTGGGGCTTCACATTCACCTTGCCATACAACACTGGGAACATCCAGAGACAAATCGCCTGCCAGGAGATAATAAACTTCTTCGCAATACTACAGACCCTGTACGGTGCTGAAGCACAGGGTCCCGCAGGCACCTTCACCATCGGCTTAGCATCAATCAGCTGGGACACGTTCATCGCGGACTGTTATGCCCAGAACCTGCCGTTGTTCGACGTCCGCTGGGCTGAGGACTTTGCTGATGCCGACGACTTTGTGCGTGCATACATGCACAGTAATGGATTCTTTGCCAGCCTTCAGGGCTATACTGCTGCGAACGGTTGGGGCACTGAGAAAGACACACTGATAGATCAAGCATTGTTCACTGACGACACCACTTCTGCCGGAATTGCGGCGAAACAAGCATTTTACAACCGGTGCCAACAGATATGCTACAATGATTGCCCAAGCTTCACGGTCGCCACGCCAACAGGCAGACGCTGGTGCAACTATTGGGTTAAAGGCTGGTACTGTGACGCGATGTACCCAGGTGAGCATACGTACACTATGTGGAAGCAAGACACTCCGTGGTACGACGTCAGCGGCTCAACACCAGGCGTTTCAGACGGAAAAGTCAACATGAAAGACATCGCATACCTCGTCATCCACTTCAACGCCAATCCACCACGCCCGAATACAGTATTTGATCCGAGATGGGTCGGAGTGTACGGTGCAAACGGCTGCGTCGACCCTTCCGGGGACAGTGTATGCAACATGCGCGACATAATTGGAATAATAGAGCACATGAACAAGAACGCACCGGGCAACCCATAGGCGGACAGCCTGAGAAACGAAGCTTCCCTTTTTCGTTTCACGCCCAAAATGTTTTCAAACGGTAACCGCATTTTCAGGACAAAACTGTCCAAGCAAAGCCTGTCGATAAGCTGCTGTTCGAAACACGCTGACGTATTCTCTTGCGACAAGCTCCAATCTGTTTACTCGCGTACACGTTTGTTGAAGGCTCCCCGAGGTCAAGCTGGGTGGAAAAATGCCGTGATCACAACTTGACAGTTTGTTCCACATTGCACCGTGAAAGACATAGCCATAGCCGTCTAATACTTCGACCAACACGAATAACCACCCTTTTGTTCACCTGTCACTTGGCTAGTCGCGCGCGTTAATGTGTTTTCGCTGCCGTTCGGCCGCGCAAGAGTGATGCGTTTGTTCAGTGCTTGAGTAATGTTGCAAGTCAAGTTTTCTTTCAATTTCTAAAACTCCGATTAACCCGACATCATTTTTAAGAGATTTTGAATTCTGTAACTACAGCAATTCTTGAATAGATGAGTTTTTTTATGACAAAATGGATCATTCTGGCGCGGCGTCATTTCTCTCCAGTGATGATGCCTATGGTTCCCAACATGAACGGCAATTTCAACGCTGTTGGAATGTGGGCGGCGTCTCGGGTTTGAACGAATTCCACCTTAGTGATCCCCCAGCTTCGGATAGTTTCAACTAAGTCACTTATGTTGCCGTACATTCGCTTCAACAGAAACAAATCTTGGAAAGCGAATTTTCCTCCCTTCTTGACCACGCGTAATGCTTCTCGGATGATTTCTCGCTTGTCTGAGGTATCCTTCACTTCGTGAAATACGAGGTTGCTCACTGCAGCATCAAAATATTCATCGCTAAACGGTAGCGCCGAAGCGCTGGCTTTCTGGAAGGTCACGCGCTCATCTACACCTTCGACCTTCGCATTCTTTTCACACGTGTTCTTCGAGTATTCCCAGTTTTCTCCCCAATAGTCAATTCCAGTCACTCGGGCCCTACCGTACTTGTGAGCAAGCTTGATGGTGAGTGCGCCGTTTCCACATCCTATGTCCAACGCCTGCCATTCTCCGTTCCAATTCAAATTTGCCAGCACCTGGTCTCTGATGTGGTCTTGCACGTTTCCCCCTTGGGGAGCGAACCGGTATCGAGCATATGCAAAATACACAGAAACCAGAAGGAACAACACGGCAGGAATCACCGAGACCAGAAACAGAGGAGCCAACCCCAGAAACACGAGACCAATCACACATGGTATATAGACAAGTCGCTTTGAAACCCAGTTACCATATTCTGGCTTTTCTGGCATTTTTCCATTCCTTTCTGTTTTCCGTCTGGATGATGCACTATGCGCTCAACCGCGTATATAACGACATTCACTAACGTTGCACGTCGTATCCAAAGAGCATGCCCATCCACAGGCGAGGCAGAAGCTGAATCTCAAGCCACTTCTCACGGCGATTTAAGAATGGGCATGTGCGCTAGATTAAAAGTCACTTTAACCTGACTCTCCCTGTGAGTGCGATGTTGTTTCTGCGTCTGTCTTTTATGCTCAGAAAGACAGGGGGTAGTCTGAGCTTGATGAATCGTGCTTTCACCAGAGCATATTCAGCCATGTTGCCCAAACAATTCCCTCACAACGCGAGGTTGTTGTCCTCTGGTCAGAAAGCCCTCAAGTTTCCCTCTTGAAAGGCCGATTCGTCAAGCTCAACAAATTGACCAGCGCAATGAGAGGTTAAGGCCGTGATTAAGCAGAGGAATATCGGGGCTTGTCTTCAAGGTGAAGGTATCGACGTGGGTAGAGAGAGCATTCTTGTGAATATTACTTTGTATCGTGTTCCTGGCGATTTGGTGCGAGAGTTTGCTCGCGGGGTGGTTGTGAACTATCCTGGAGGGATGAGTGAAGCAATTCAGGATTTGATGAGGAGGGCGTTGAAGGAGTGAACAGGTCCAGAAGATGCGAGGACGGCGCCTGCGAGTTTGCCCCAAGCGTGGACAGCCGCCAACTGGCGTCCAAGCGACCTGCTGACGAGGTGCGTTACGGTAGGCTGTGGGCTGAGGTTGAATTACCGAAACTTCTGGCGGAAAAAGTGCATGGTAGTGGCGAGCAGCCGACCGTAGCGTTGCAGGGTGCAGGGAACTAGAAAGCAAAATAGCACGGTTTTTGGTTAGAGCTATTTTTGGCACTTTGGGCAGAAGTAGACTTGACCTCCTCCCAAGCTTAGTTTCTCTATTGGAGTTCTGCATGAAAGGCAGGTTTTGTCCTTCATGTTTGGTCCCATGGCGGGCGTGTAGCTTCCTTGTTTTGCGTAGAAGTCTGTGAACTGGTTTTTTCCGCCCAGTCGGATTCTCTGTTGAATCACCGTTCTTGTTGCGTCGTAGAGAGCATGTTTTTCTTCCTCGGTGAGCTCAGAAGCCTTTCTTTTCGGGTGAATCTTGGCCCTGTAGAGTATATCCTGAAAAGCGCTGTTGCTCAAACCGACTATGACGGCGTCTTTGCCGACGAGCACAGACTTGATATTCATGTTTTTCCCGGTCAGCTGTTTTGAAAAGCTTCTAAACGTGAATTCTGCTTCGTCCACGGGGGAGGCGACTTCGGAGAAGTCTCGCCTATAGACATAGCTTTGTTCCAGCTCGTCGTCTTTCAGTGCCTGGATGACGCCCATGCATGTTAGGGCTACTGTCAAAGCCGAGCCGTCGCTGAAACTGAGCTTAATGTGAAACTTTTCGATAACGGTGTCTCCTTTGGCGTGGTACAGGACTCTGCCGCCGTATTCTGGTGCAAGAATCAGGTTCATCCCGTTGTCAAGCTTGAGGCGGATGACGTTGCCTCTGGAACTTACAGATTCAACTTTGCCGTTTGAGAGTCTGTCGAAGGCAGTTATGTTCTTGTTCACGAAGCCTATCTTCTGGAGTTTCTGATAGTTCTGCAAGTGGCAGGATGTTATTCGCTTTCCTTGAAGTTCCGTGTTCATCTGTTTCGCAAGAACCTGGGCTTCTGGAAGTTCGATGCTCATGAGGGAATCACTGCTGGTAAGAACCTAGTGGACGTTATTTAATCGTTACGCACACAATTTCTGCACTCAATGAAAGATACATAGCGCACACTTTGCAATTTGTTACCTTTTGCCGTTCTTTCAATATTCTTCAAAAGTGTGGAGTCTCTAATTGTTTCCGTTTGGGTTGTCAAAAAAAGCGTGCACGCAGATTTTCCTCATCCGATGATGATAACTAAGGAGCAATTTCAAATACGTCAAGATCGAGAATACGGGTATTGGAAGCGTAGGATATGGAAAACACAGAACTCGGTAAAACGAATGGCAACGTTTTGATTAGAGACTTTCGCAAGTCTGATTTGAAGGATTTGCTGGGTCTCTTTTCAACGTGTTTTACCGAGGAGTTTGAGATTTCAGGCTTTGATCCAGATCATCTAACTGACATGGTCAACCGCACATTCGGAAGAACTGGCACGCTCATCCTGGGGCTGCTGCGACTATTTGGAAAAGAACCTGCAAAGTTCCTCGTTGCAGAAGCCGGCGGCAGGGTTGTCGGCACGACAATTATCAATGACCGAGGAAAATCCGGCTACATTTCATCAGTCATGGTGCACCCAGACTACAGAAGAAAAGGAATTGCCACTAGACTTATGACAAATGCCCTCGACTACATTCGAAGAAGGAAAAAGGCGAGAGCTGTCCTCCACGTGAATTCTACGAATGCCTCTGCAAAAAGCGTCTACGTCAAGCTGGGGTTCAAAGCATTTGAGCATTCGGCATATTTCGTCAGAGAGACAAATTCCATGCATGTGCCAGAAAATGCCTCCGGAGTCAAAATCAGAGAATTCCAGAAAGATGACTTGGACCAGGTCTACAAATTAATAGAAGCCTCAGAAGACCCGAACAGCCTGAGGATATTCGATTTCACGAAGAAAGACTTGAAAACACCATTCCTACAGCGCATGTTCCGTTTCGCGACTCAGAAGAAGCTGGTTGCTGTGCTGGGTAGCAGGATAGTTGGGTATGCCGAGGCAGCGTACACCACACCCAAAGAAGCAGGCCGTATCGGTTCCATACATGTAAACTCTGAAGACAGGTCGGCCGGCGTCGAGAAACTGCTCATAGAAGCAGCAAGCAACGAAATTGCAGAAGGCGGCGTAAGAAGAATTCGCGTAATGGCTCCTACAACAAAGCAAGAACTCATAGAAGCAGTGAAGGATTTAGGGTTCAGAGAGGTTCTTGTAATGGATGCAATGGTGGCAGAATTTCAATAGCGCGCGCCTTTAGGTGTATGTTGAAAAGCATGGAGTTATGCGTTATGATACGTCGCAAAACCTTACGCAAAACCTAGCGCGCGCGCCATCGATGCGAGTAAGGCCGTTTGCTTTCATTGCTTGTCTTTTTCTATGGCTACCAGAGTTCGATATTCTCAAAGAGAAAACATAAAAAAGGGGAGGTGGGGAATTCTTGTTCATCATAGCGTGCTTGAATTCTTTAATTTGTTTATTTCATGTCGAGGAGTATGCCGTTTCCTATGAAGGTATCCGGTTTAGTGGCCCTTAGGTCGTACACTTCAAAGTGTCCTTTTGATGTTTTGAGGCTGTAAATGGTAGTCCACGTGCCTTTTGTTGGACAATAGATTTTCCATCCGATCTTCAGACTCTGTGGGTCTCTGATCCAACAGTGGTCGGTGAAGATGGGTTGATCTGTCGGCGTCAAGATTAGCAATCCATTGTTTATGGATAGGCCAGAATCAACTGCTGTGCAATCGTTAGAAGTAACAGTCTCTACTACGAACTTGTTCGTCTGAACGTCGAAGCCTCTTATCTTGTCGCCTGTCTTGACTTCTTGAATTGGCAATGTCTTGCCGTTAGCCATGAGGATGTTCGTGTCCCGCAGAACACATCCTCCTCCGGGGCTAGGAGGTGGAACGGTATACGTATTATTGAACCATATCTCTGGGGCGAAAAGGCCGACAACTGCGACGCCCTTCTGCTGACTCGGTTTCATCTGCCAGTTTATGTCAAGCGACCACGAAAATCCGGTGACTGCCTCTCCCCACCACCACATATAAGCATGAATTGACCCGCCTTGCAGTGGATTCAAAGTAGGCCCATAGGTTACTGCTCCGTAGTAGACGTAGTATTCTATGCCGTTAGATAGCGTGCGGGCGTAAGATGACGCCCATGACGAATATGGTTTATTATATGGATTATAGGGCCAGTTCACGACCGCCCCATGATCATATACTGTATTGCAGAAGAGTACTTGGAGATGACTGGAGTCGTTGGTATCAACTTCCACTTGCAAGTGACTAATGTGGGTCGGATATGTTTCAGGAACCATCGCTATCCATATTTCGTAGTAAAATTGCACCGAGAAATAATTGTTGCCTATGGCGCCGGTAGTTTGGGTGTCTCCGACCACTCCATACGCCTTATCAAGGCCCCAGTAACGAGTTGCGGACGCATAATCCGCAGCGGACACTAGCGGAGCCATCATCAATGAAACAGAGAGAACGGACGCAACTACGATCAAAGCGAGCTTATCGCGCACGCGTGACGCTAATATTATCGATTTTATTCTTGCTTTTCTCTGCATTTTTCTTCTCTCCTCTTTTTTTTATTTTAGAGTTGCAAAATCACTTATTTGTGCACCTTGAATATTAATGTTTTATGGAACAGTCTTCTATCGGCATCAAAATAGTTTCTCAGGCGACGGAACAGTATCGAATGCAACATTTACTTCTCCGATAGCCTACGGCGCGCGTCGATGTCTTGGAGAGAAAGGGCGTTTTGACTTCTGAGGAATGGGAGAGAGAGAGCGCTTATCACGATTACGTCAGTTACCACTTACACACACTCATGAAGGAACGGTATCCATAAAATCCGCGAAAAAAGGTTTTGCGTAGATAGTATAGCGCGCGCTCTGTAACTTTGCGCGAAAGTGTTGAATTTTCCATGTTCGTTGTGAGGTTTTGCGAGTGTGTCGTTTGAGGCTCCCGTGGTTCAAACCATGAGTTAGCAGTGGCAACTGCACATGAGTTAAATATCGATATGAGAGAATTGAATGTGTACAAATCGGAATTGGTTCGGAGAATGAGAGCATGACAGAAGGGAAATCGCTTGATCTAGACAAGACTGTGATGGAGCTGGTCGTCAGTGATGATTTGTCGAAGAAGAAGCAGTTGGCCAAGAGGATTCGTGACGTTGCACGCGGGGAGGGGGTTTATCCGTGCAGTATCAATGAGTTCTACGTGGCGCGTGGCAGGGGCAGGTTCGATGGTTTCACGGTTCCTGCGATAAACCTGAGAAGTATGACCTACGACTTGGCCCGTAGCATATTCAGGGTTGCCAAGCGAAACAATTCTGGCGCGTTCATCTTTGAGATTGCCAGATCCGAGATTGGTTACACCGGTCAGTCCCCGGCAGAGTATGCTGGTGTGGTTTTGGCGGCTGCTTTGAAGGAGAGTTATTCTGGGCCTGTGTTTGTCCAAGGAGATCACTTTCAAGTCAACGTCGCCAAGTTCAAGGAGAACCCTGATAAGGAAATGGAAAGTTTGAAAGCTCTGATCACAGATGCAATTGGGTCGGGTTTCTACAACATCGACATTGACTCATCAACACTTGTGGACTTATCCCAGCGTGATGTGACGAAACAGCAGCTTCCGAACTGTGACGTCTGCGCAAGATTGACGCAGTTTATCCGTGGAATTGAGCCGCAAGGGGTTACGGTTTCGGTGGGTGGAGAGATCGGTGAGATTGGGCATCAGAACTCGACGCCTGAGGATCTGCACGGGTTTATGGCCGGGCTAAAAGAGATGTTGCCCGAGGGATTGGTGCGTATCAGCAAGATTTCTGTCCAGACGGGAACGACTCACGGCGGCGTTGTCCTGCCCGACGGTTCGGTTGCGCAGGTGAACCTTGACTTCAACACGTTAAGGACGCTTTCTGAGATTGCTCGCAGAGAGTATGGGTTGGCGGGAGCCGTTCAGCATGGAGCATCAACCCTGCCTCCTGAGGCTTTCCACAAGTTCGTCGAGTGCGAGACCGCTGAAGTTCATTTGGCCACGGAATTCCAGAACATGATCTACGAATCGAAACACTTACCGGCTGAGTTGAAGAAGAAAATATATCAGTGGCTGAAAGTCAACGCGGCGAGTGAGGCTAAGCAAGGCGAGACCGAGGAACAATTCCTTTACAAGACTAGGAAGAAGGCGTTGGGGCCGTTCAAGAAAGAGATCATGAGCCTGCCGCAGAAGACGCGGGACGCGATTGCAGCTGAAATCGAAAACAAGTTTGATTTCCTCTTCAAACAACTCAACGCCGTCAACAAAAGCGACTTGGTTAACAAATACATTCACTTAGGCTCTGCTTCATAGATTTCTCCAATCTATTGAGGACACAAGCGAGATTCAGAAATTCACCATAGCCAACTGCTTGGCCAAGCAGTAGTGCGCGTGTTGATATGGAAGGGTTGGTGGATCATGTTTAAGGATTCGAGTCCTTGTGTTTGAGTACTCAATCCGTGATTTAGCAGGGTTTAAATTCAGTTTATCTAATACAATTCAAGTACTTTCTTGTATTAATTGTTCCATGAAAATAGAAGGAATAACTCCTAAATCCTCGGTCCTTCTCTATCTTCTATATACTAAACTAAGAGGGTATTATGAAGCTGAGAAAGAATGAAAGTATTGCTTATTGATGGTGTACCTTATTTTTATAGACCAGAAAACAAAGAGGATAAAATAGAGTTTTTAGAAGCTCTTAGACAAAGCATAGAAAAAGGAGAACTAAAGATACCAAAGAAATTCACCAAGTTAATAGAAGAACTAAAGAAGCTTACTGATAAGACTCTCGATGAATGTATTCTAATTTTTGATTTTAGTCCAGAACTGCAATCTCTTGCTTCCTCAATATACCAAGGAGACCACAGAGAATATGACCCTACTAAAATGAGAGAGGTCAATTTTGAAGATGAAGACTTTGCAGATAAATCTATTTTTCTCAAGGAACAGATTAAGAACCACAAACTTAAACCATTAAAGTGAATAGGTAAAAAAGAATGAAGAACAAAGAGGAAGAGGAACTTTACCGTAAAGTCGTATAGGGTAAGAATACAGAAACTAAAGAAAAGAATATGTCGAAAGGGCAGAACAGAAAAACTAATAATTACAAAAGACATAATTTAACAACAGAAGAGGTTGCTGCTTTCTGTGTCTGAACAAGAAGCTTGGCGTGTATGGATGGAAATAGATGGGTATTAACGTAGAAAGGGATGAAGATGGGGTTATCCTGAAGATAATGATTAATGATGAATTGTTAGAATCTAAATATGATGAAGATAATGAAACGTACTTCGTTCCCAAAGGTTTGCTGAAAAATACGGCTTTTAAGGAGATGCCTGAAGATGTCTCTTTTGAAATATGCGACAAAATTGAAGAGGGTGTCATACATCAGAGCACAATTCCCTTCGAAATCTCAAAGATATCTGATAACAAGGCGCACATCTGTTTTAAAGACTCAGGTAGACGAAAATATTGGGATGGTGATATCGGTTACAAGCTTTACATGGAAACCAAGAGAGAGATAATCGAAAACCGTGAAAAAGAGATAGGTGATGTAGAATATGAGGACTACCAAAATGATGGTGATTACATCTTTTTAACATTCTCCACCGAAATAGAATCGCAAACCTTTGAAGGAATGATAATCTCCGCTGAACAACTAATCAAAGAAATCGAAGGGGCTGTTGAACTAGCTGTTAGTTCTCCTTTCAAAAATTTTGAAGATGTGAGGGATGAAGAGGATTTTAGCCTCTCTATTGTAATTCCGATTCTGCGCAAATTAGGATTCTCTAATATTAGGTACAATCATGGAAAACGAGAATTTGGAAAAGATATAATTTTTACTCGGAAAACTGAGTTTGACTACTTCGAATTTTGGGGTGCACAAGTTAAGTGTGGTGATATCTCAGGAGAGGCTAATTCTGAGATTGACAAAATAATTGCACAAATAGATGATGCTTTCAAAGTCTCCTTTTATGACCTATATACAAAACAACGAGAAAGAATCTCAAAACTTTTAATAGTTATTTCAGGAAGCTACACAGAAAATGCGATTGAAAAGATATGCGAAAAAATCGAAAACAACGCTCTTAAAAACAACGTTGTATTCATAGACAGAGAAAAAATCAATGCGCTTAGTTCAAGGTTCAAAAAATGAGTGAATTTCTTAACGTCAATTTGTTAGGCATAATTGGCACAGTTACAGGAATCATTGCCCTTGCGATTTCTTATCGGACATATAGCAAACAGAAACCCAATTTGAATGTGAAGGTCACAAATTGCGAATATGGCATATCTTTTGACTCTGCCTTTCATCATAGAGCAATAAATTTGTGGGCTAAATTTCAGATTAAGAACATAGGGGACAGAGGAACGAGTATCAACGACATAGTTTTGTCATTCACGGTTGATGGAAAAAAATATCAGTTTAATAAGAAGTATTTTGGAAGTCCTAGAATCGCTCTGGTACCAGAAGGCTTAGAGCATTTAGTTGAGATGAGCAAAAGCGAATGGATTGAGGCTCATCAAACTAGGGATATTGAGGCAAATTTCATTGAGCAGTTTGATGGAACAGAAGAAAACCAAATAGATTGTATTTTCACCATTTATGACACACATAGAGGATATCGTGTTAAAGCTATTTCTAAGAACACAAGGAAACCCCTAATCTAAGCCATGCTGTACAGAAGGCTCTAGTCAAGCTGAAGGCAGAGTATGAAAGAAACGGAGATCCATCCTAGGAGTGTTTACATGACTCTCTTACGTATGATGTGATACCTAACCGTTTCGTTCGGGTCACTGCAGACTCTGTACTCCATGACTAGCGTCGTTCCGTCCCATCGTCAACAGTCCCTCACTGCACTGTCAATTAGGTATCACGTGTATTCTACTGCAGGTCTATTCATGGATGCCTTGCCGTGTGACCGTGGGTGTTCTTGGCCTATTGGTTTACCCTATTCAATCAAGTGTTAAACGTTGTTGAAGCATGCTGAGTTTCTCATGTTAGAGTTGGCGATCTTGTGTTTGAGTACTCAATCCTTAAGCGCGCGTGCCTGCACCTACGTTGGGAGGAACAGAGTACGAAAGTGAACTGTGGGCGTCGTTTTGGTGTAGTGCATCTGACGAATTGTTTTGGGAGGTTGGGTGGATGAGGTTTGTTGGTAGGACGACGGCGGCGGTTGTGGAGTTTCCGGACAGGAGGATTCTGTTGGTTAAGAGGCTTACGATTCCGTTCAGAAGTTATTGGGCTCTGCCGGGCGGAAGGGTTGAGGCCGGAGAGACTGTGGAGCAGACTGTTGTGAGGGAGGTGAGGGAGGAAACGGGGCTTGACGTTGAGATCGTCAGGAAAATCGGTGAGTACAGTGAGAGGGGGTTCAAAGACGGAGTTGAATACGACTACTCGCCCGCCTGCTTTCTTGTAAAGCCAGTTGGGGGCCTGATGAGGAGGCAGGAGAGCGAGGTTGAAGAAATGAAACTGGTAAGTCTGAAAGAGATTCCTGCAGAGCTTGCGTTTGAGCATTCAAGGATGATTCAAGACTACGCTGCAAGTGTGGAACGGAAATAGGCTGGGCGGGATTGTGAACCCGAGCACCTCTGAGTCCATAGGTGTGGAGGCTTGGGTGCGTAGCCAGTGGATTTTGTAGTTCAATAAGGTTAGAAACGGTAGTGCATGCGCTTCTGTTCTTGCCTGGCTGTCTTGAGCAAATTGTCGGCTGCAAGCAATGATAATGGACACAAATGCGTGATGAAGGTGTTTGCCATATCATCTGATTGTTGTATCGTGACCGCTAACAGTTGTATTCTAATATCGGATAGGACATGTATTAGGTGTATACGATATAGATTTATATCGGATAAGTCCTTAACTCCACTCTGGTGCATTCAATGTCGTTGATTAACAAGAGAATTCACCAAAGAGTACTGGACAAGAAGAAAAGACTGGACAAACTGAGGCCTCTTCCATCGTCACTTGTTGCAAGACTCAGAAAACAAATGATGATTGAGTACACGTATAACTCCAATGCAATTGAAGGAAACACGTTGACCCTGCGAGAAACACAGCTTGTCATTGAAGAAGGAATAACAGTGGGCGGGAAGAGCATAGCGGAAACATTAGAAGCTAAGAATCATCCTGAAGCGATAGAGTTTGTCGAGAAACTTGCTGATGCGAAAAGCGAGCTAACTGAGGATGCTGTCCTTCAGGTTCACAGGTTGATCATGTCAAACATCGCGGAGGATGCGGGACATTATCGAACGGTGGGAGTTAGGATAACAGGCGCTAGTTTTGTTCCACCGCCAAGTTCGGAAGTCAGACCTAGGATTAATGAGCTTCTGAAATGGCTGAGAGAGAATCCAGATGAACTCACGCCAATAGAGCTTGCAGCAGTCTTCCATCATCGGCTCGTCCAGATACATCCGTTCTCGGAAGGAAACGGAAGAACCGCAAGGTTACTGATGAATGCGATGCTGATGAAAGACGGATACCCTTTTATCGTCACAGTGTCGAACCGTGACCGCCCAAGGTATCTGAAGACGCTGATGGAAGCAGATTTTGGAAACAATTCGGCTTTCGTGAATTTCATAGCTCGCTGCGTCGAAAGAGCCTTAGACATGTATCTCGACGCTTTGGAGGAACCCGAAATACTCACTCTGGCTGAAGCCAGCAAAATCACCCTGTACTCCCAAGAATATCTCAGTCTGATTGCCAGGAAAGGAGTGCTAGGGGCATTCAAACAGGGCAGAAACTGGGTCGTCTCTAAGAGAGAACTGGACAGGTACATAGAATCAGTCAGAAAACCCGTACTCTCAACATGAATGGAACGTAGGGCGCGCAGGTGAACCTTGACTTTAACACGTTAAAGACGCTTTCTGAGATTGCCGGCAAAGAGTATGGCTTGTCAGTACTTAGATTGGCGCAAAGAAATATTCAAACCAGCCCGGAGTAACCTTTGCCTCATGGTTGAGACCTAGCAAAATTAATTTTGATTCTGATTTCGACACTCGACCATGTCATGGGAGTGCTAGTGTTAATATGTTATCGGCGCAAATCTAATTTAGGGGAGTAGTTGCATGCTAAAACGAAAAAGTCCATATAAGAAAGACTCAAATGCAGTTGCTATTGGTTTATGTGGTGCCATGTACTCTGGGAAAGACACTATTGCTGATTACATTGTTTTCAAATATGGTTTCAAAAAATTCAGTTACAGCGCTGATGTTCTAAAACCAATTATCTCTCTCTGTCAAGGCAATGAGACCCGAGATGTGTATATTCGTCTTGGCGTCTCGCTTGACAAAGTCTTTGGAGAATATTGTCTGGACTCGCTACTACATAGAAGAATTAGCCTCGATGGCGGCAAAAAAGTGATTATTCCGAACATCAGACTTTTAAACAATGTCAACTACTGGAAATACGAGAGCAGATTTAGGTTTCATTTGATTCTTGTGATGGCCAAGCAGAATGTCAGGCTTGACAGGTGGAGGAAGATGCCAGCAGAAAAACCTTTGCACGAGTACGACAGGAACATCAAGAACGAAAGAGATTTCGAGACTCTAAATAGAAAGGATCTGAAGGAGACGGACTTGTCGAAATTATTACGCACCCGAGAATCCGACTTCACAATTGTCAACAACTCAGGATTAAGCGACTTGTACGCTCGAATTGATGCGATAATGGATTATCTAAAGGAGAAGCCTCTATGTGAATACTGAAACTAGAGACGATCGAAAGATTCCCTGCATAGGTCTCTCCACACCACTAGAAATTAAGTCTCCATCTTTTATATACAGAATAGACTGAATATGAAGCAGGAGGTCGCTAAGTGGGCATCGAAGAGCTAGTTGCTATTGCTACACTTGGAAGCATACTGGCAGCAACTATCATAATTCTCTATTTGTTATACTCCTATTATAGAATCAAGTCTCGGAAGATGGAACTGATTGATAAAGGCATTTGGAAAACTGAATATGAACAAACACAGCAAAAGAGTACTTTGCTTTCAGGCTCGATTTTTATGGCGATCGGGATATCGGTGCTTATGGGAGCTTCCTGGCCTGGCCAGATCAACGTCAAAATAGAGGTATCGGCAGGGGTAGCCCTTTTGTTGGTTGGAGTTACGCTGGTCGTCAATCACTTTCTCGAAAGGTTATACCCATGAGACGCCGGACAAGAAGTGAAAAAGATGGATACTTGCTTTGATGTTATGATAGTCGGTGCTGGTCCTTCAGGGTTAATGGCAGCTTATGAGCTTAGCTCTAAGACTAGTTGTTCAATATGCATAGTCGAGAAGGGAAATGAAGTCTCCACAAGAGATTGTGAACTTATAAGCCGAGGAAAGTGTCAGAATTGTAGGACATGTAACGTTGTTCACGGTTTTGCGGGGGCTGGCCTTTTTTCTGATGGAAAGCTTTGCCTTTCTAACAAAGTGGGAGAGCGGCTAGAAGATATAACCGATAGATTCACTCCAGAACTAGTCAAAACAGTTGATCGATTTCTTGGAGTTGAGGCTCAGGTCAAGTATAGCTCACAGAAATATATTGATCGAATCAAGAAGATCACGAATGAGATAAGCTTGGATTTAGAGCTTTATCCTGTAAAAGCAATCCCTCATCGCAAGTCCGTGGTTTTCCTTTCAGCGTTGGAAAGAGAAATACGTGGAAAGGGAGTGACTATTTTCACGAATACGTACGCTTCAAAGTTACATCAGCTTCACTCAGGAGAGTGGGAGATTACAATTAGAACGCAGGATGGAGATCGCGTCGTGAGATCCCGCTTTCTTCTCATAGGAACCGGCAAATCTGGGGCCAGATGGTTGCTTAGCCAGATTGCAAATCTAGGCATAAAATCACGAGCAACGCCTTTCTATTTTGGTGTTCGACTTGAAACCAAACGGGAAACTTTGAACAACATTATGCGGTTGTCGTATAACCCCAAATTTTTTACTAAAAAAGACGGATCCTTTTTCATCAAGACTCACTGCTTTGCCGAAGGTGGGGTCGTGATTGCCTATCACTATGATGGGGTAAGAGTTTCCGGGGGGTTTACTGATGATACAGACAATGCAAGCTTCTCTGTATTAGTAGAGCATTACACTCCTTTTCCTTTCCGTACTCTTGAATACTCGCACTGGATGTGCAAGTTGATGAATCGGTTGGGAAAGAACAAATTGATTCTGCAGAGGCTAGGTGATTTTAGAAGGGGAAAAACATCTAAAAAAATTGATATTGAAAACAACCTGGTTACGCCGACCCTCAAGGATTACGCCTTAGGTGATATATCCTCTTTCTTTCAGGAGAACCTCTGCTCTGCCATACTGGATTTTATCAAGAAATTGAATTGCTTGTGTCCGGGCCTATGGGACGATTCAACATTGATTTACGGCCCTGCTTCTGAGTGGGTTGTAGACATGATTGCACTCAATAGCGAGATGGAGACTGCGTGCAAGAACCTCTACGTGATAGGCGACGGATCTGGAGCAACCCAAGGAATTGTCGCAGCAGCTTCAACAGGGCTGATAGCTGCGCAAAGTGTGGCCGAAAGAATTTCAAAGACTGCTAAGTAATGAACCTTTGTCCATCCCTTACTTTTAGAGCCATACTCTTGCAAACAATATTCCTAATATAGTAATCACGATAGTGATCACTGTGAAGAACAGTATATAGATACGGTCCACTTTCCGATTAAGCTGATTCTCCATCTCTCGGAGGTTGTCACTTAGTTCTTTCAATCCACTTTTGGGCAAGACTTCTTTCACAGCGTCCGAGATATGTGCCGAGTGCTGATACAGACCTTTATACATGTCAGCGGGTGCAATTGGTGCAATCGTGGTTTCGAACTCTATTGTTGCGAAAGGCTGTTTATAGGTAAGCACCACTAGTCTATCTGTCAAATTATAGAGCAGGCAAAACAATCTACCGCTGTATCCTGGGTCGATTTGCGGTTCATTGTTCAAAACCAGCCCTTTCATCGCTAAGCCAAATCTTAGACCAAACCGACCAATCAAATCATCTGGTATATTAACTCTTTCTTCAGTGCAAACTACAACTACGTCGTGTGCAGGAATCTCTAGGTACTGCGCTTTTTTGACATCTAGTTTGTCGTATCGTCCTCCTCTCAGATACTCATCACCTAAATGGAGATCATATGAAGCACTGTTCAGCGAATCCTTTTGGAAATCCTCAATCAGTGGCTTACTGGAGTTGACTCTTTTTAGAATATCGCTCTTTGTCAGAATTGTCATTTTCCTCAACAAAAGGGGGAGCATCCAAAGATGCATTTAAGTCTTTTCAGTTTCAATACTAAATCCTCTGAAAGAAGCCGTTGACCGTTCAAGAATCCTTCCAGTTCTTCGACAAAAATGATGGCAATTCTTAAGAAAACTGACTTGATATATTGAGCCATATGAGCTTCGCACGTTGCAGAAAATTGAATCGCGCTTTCTATGAAAGAGATCCATTGCTTGTCTGCAAGGATATGCTGGGGAAGGTTATCGTTAGACAAATCGGGCATTGCAGGATGACTGGCGAGATTGTTGAAACAGAAGCCTACGTCGGGCCATATGACAAAGCTTCGCACGCTTATGGTAACAAAAGAACAAACAGGACAATGGTTCAATTCGGAGAAAGAGGTCATGCATACGTCTTCAGGGTGTATGGGGTTTACAACTGTTTTTGCGCTGTAGTTGGTCCTCCTTGTATTCCAGCAGTTGTCTTAGTTAGAGCTGTGAAGCCACTTGAAGGGAGCAAATTGATGCGAAGAAATCGCAACTTAGGCGATGATGTTCCTATTCACAAGCTAACTAACGGACCGTCAAAATTCTGCCAAGCCTTCGAGATTACAGATGAACTCAATGGAACCAATCTCACTGGACATAAGCTCTTCTTATGTGAAGGACAACAATCTTTGTTTGAAATTGCTACATCTGCAAGAATAGGAATTGATTACGCTGACGAATACAAAGATGTTTATTGGAGATTCTACAAGAGTGACGACATCTTTGTATCGAGGAATAGGAGCGTGCGCTATTCTAAGCCGCCTGAGTCTTTTCATGAAAGAACACGAAAAAGGCTTTAGAAACAAATGGCGCGAGGGAAGGTAGGTCCTGCAGGCGACCTATGCGGAGCCTACTTGTCCAGCAACATCTCGACGAGAATATCTGGTTTCTTCCTGCCCGTATTTTTGAAACTCGTGCAATCGGATTGCAGTTTGAGAGCATTTGGATTGGCACGACAACGCTGAGACATGTGTCGTGCTGTTTTCGTTTGAAGAGCGTGAAAAAGGGGCGGGAAGAGGATGGTGCGGGGGGGTGCAGTTTGAACCCGCGCGACCATTTCGAAAAACGATGAGTCCGGACACACGTTATTTTCGATATTTCCTTAATGTAAGTGTGCTTGGTCCTTTTCTGTTCTAGACTGCCAAAGTGCTGATTCACAAGTTTTATTACGGTTTTCCGTTCACACTAAGACGTATCATGGGAGGAAAGATTTTGACGGCCGAGAAGATAAGGAAGGCGGCGGTTATCGGGTCTGGTGCGATGGGCCATGGGATAACTGAGCTTTTGGCGATGAACGGGTACGAAGTCACGATGGTGGATATAAACGACGAGATTCTGCAGAAAGCCAAGGAAAAAATAGGGTGGAGCTTGGGCAAGTTTGTTGAAAAGAGGCGTATTAGGCAAGAGGACGCTGAAGCGGCGTTGGCACGGGTGGCTACGACGACCAGTTATGAGCAGGCGGGCAAGGATGTTGACTTCGCGTTAGAGGCGGCTCCTGAAAACATGGACTTGAAAAAAACCGTGTTCGCCCAACTCGATCAGGTAACTCCGCCGCACGCGTTTCTGGCGTCTAACACTTCCACGCTGAGCATAACAGAGATGGGAAAAGCAACCAAACGACCGGACAAAGTAGCCGGAATGCACTTCTTCAACCCACCCCACCAGATGGCACTAGTCGAAGTCGTCAAGGGAGACGGCACGAGCCAAGAAACCATCACAGCCCTCGCAGAACTCGCACGGAAACTCGGAAAAACACCCGTCATCGTCAGAAAAGACGTGCGCGGCTTCATAGTAAACCGCATACTGGGCGCAGCGTTCAACGAGGCCTTCTGGGCCTACCAACGAAAAGAAGCAACTATGGAAGGAATCGACGCTTCAGTCAAGTACACAGGCGGGTTCCCGATGGGATGGTTCGAACTCGCCGACTTCGTCGGACTCGACATAGGCTACGAGGTTGGAAGAATACTGTACGAAGCCTACGGCGAACGGTTCAAACCCTGTTCAGAAGTAATCGACCCCCTCATAAAAGAACACAAGCTCGGACAAAAAACAGGCGCAGGCTTCTACGACTGGACAAAAGGCCGCCCCAGAATACCATTCAACCTACTTGACGAGTACGACGTCGACAGATCATGGGCAGTCGCCGTAAACGAAGCCGCATGGCTGATCAGCGACGACGCGGCAAACCCCGAAGACATCGACACGGCAATGAAGCTCGGGACATACTGGCCTCAAGGCCCATGCGAACACGCAGACCGAACAGGACTCGACGTGATAGCCAACAAGCTTAAAGAGCTGTACGCCAAGTACAACATGGAAATGTACAAACCCTGCCCGTTGCTCGAAGAGTACGTGAGCAAGGGCTGGACCGGAAAGAAAGCTGGAAGAGGGTTCTACAAGTGAAATTCGATTTAACAGAAGAACAGCTTCACATCAAGAACGCCGTCAGAGACTTCTGCACAAAAGAGTTCAAGCTCGAAATGGCTTTAGACCTCGACAAAAAAGAAGAGTACCCACTCGAACTTTACAAAGCAGCCGCGAAGCTGGGCTTCACCAGTATGGCCATCCCAGAGGAGTACGGCGGCCAGGGCTGCGGAATCCTGGAAACATGCCTCGTTGTAGAAGAACTCTGCCGAGGCGACAGCTCACTGGGTGTAGCAATTTCGGCAGGTGGCTTCGGAAGCGAGCTCATTCTGACACATGGAACCAAAGAACAGAAAGAGAAGTGTATCCCTCCGATCTGCAAGGGCGACTGGCTGTCTGCGGCAGCGTTCACTGAGCCGAACGTCAGCGGAAGCGACATAACCAAGATGGAGACCACAGCCACAAAGTACGGCAACGAGTGGTGGATAAACGGCCAGAAAACCTTCATAACAAACGCTACTATGGCCGACTTCGTGGTAGTCCTCACGCAGACAGACCCGAAAGTCAGACCTACCTACCGAGGAGAAACGCTGTTCATAGTCGAGAAGGGCGCGGCGGGCTTCGAAGCCACGAAGCTTCACAACAAGATGGGAATAAGAGCCTCAACGACGGGCGAACTCAACTTCGACAACGTCAAAGTCACAGACGCGGCCATCGTCGGCGAACTCAACAAGGGCTTCTACTACGCCATGGAATTCTTCGACAGCACAAGAGTAGGCGTGGCAGCCCAGGCCGTTGGCATGGCCCAAGGAGCGTGGGAAATCGCTTTCAAATACGCCAAACAAAGAGAAGCCTTCGGCTCGCCGATAATGCAGCACGAAGCAATCGGCATGACGCTGGCAGAAATGGCCACAAAAATCGAAGCCGCAAGGCTGCTAACCTACAAAGCCGCACAACTCATTGACGACAAGAAGATGGATCCAATGGCCACCGCGATGGCCAAGTACTACGCAGCGCACGTGGCAATGGAAGTCACCAACGCCGCAATCCAAACACTAGGCGGATACGGATACTTCGGCGAATACCGCGTCGAAAAATACCACCGCGACGCAAAAATAACCGAAATCTACGAAGGCACCTCGGAAATTCAAAGACTGCAAGTTCTCAAGTACCTGCTCAGCAAGTACTAGAAGAATCAATCCGAAAAAACTCATATATGCACACAGAAGCAACTCTAGTCTAGGTGATATCCGTGAGTAAAGCGTATGAAACCATCAAGGTTGAGAGAGACCAAAGTGCGCTGTGGATAATACTGAACCGCCCGCAGAGGCTGAACGCGCTCAACGAGGTCTTGCTCGAAGAGCTCGCCGACATGCTCGAAACCGCTGAGAGAGACCCCAGCGTCAAATGCGTCGTCATCACCGGCGACGGAGACAGGTCTTTCAGCGCAGGCGCTGACGTAACCATGTTCCCAAAAACAACTCCGGTGAAGGCTGAAGAAGGCGCAAGAGGTGGCCAGAAAACCTTCAGCAAGATAGAAGAGATGAGCAAGCCTGTCATAGCGGCAATAAACGGTTATGCACTCGGCGGCGGCCTGGAACTGGCCTTGGCATGCGACTTCAGAGTAGCAGCCGAACACGCAGAGCTTGGACATCCCGAAATAACTCTAGGCCTGATACCCGCATGGGGAGGCACTCAAAGACTCGTTAGAACCATAGGACTGGCTAGGGCCAAGGAACTAATAATGTTCGGAAACAGAATCAAAGCAGACGAAGCCCTCAGAATCGGGTTGGTGCACAAGGTAGTGCACTACGACAAGCTGCGACAAGAAGTCGGAGAAATGGCCAAGAAGCTTTCCGAAGGACCATCGATAGCCTTAAAGTACGCAAAGTACGCCTTGAACTACGGAACGCAGGTTCCTCTGGAAATCGGACTGAGACTTGAGGCAGGACTGAGTGGACTAGCGTTTTCCACGGAAGACGTCAAAGAAGGCGTAGAGGCAATGATGTCTCGGAGGAAAGCTGAGTTCAAAGGCAAGTAGCCTCAACATCCCTTTTCTTTACAACATCCAAGCAAAGGATGAACGAAGGTGTTTAGTGTGAGAAAGGTTGCAGTCATAGGAGTTGGCAACTCAAAGTTCGGAGTCAGAAACGACGTCACTATATCTGAACTTGCTTTTGAAGCCGTCAAGCCTTCTCTTCAAGACGCTGGCCTCGCCGCGAAGGACATCGAATTCGTCGCCCTTGGTTCGGTGGGAGCTGGGGCCTGGTACGAAGAACTCCTTCCAGCCGTAGTCATCTCAGAATACTGCGGAATGACAAAAGCAGGACTCGTTCGCTGCGAGGCAGCGTGCGCAAGCGGCAGCGCAGCATTCTTCACCGCTTATTCAGCTATTGCAAGCGGCCAAGCCGAAATCACCATGGCACTGGGCGCCGAGAAGATGAGGGAAATCGACTCTGCGCTGGCCATGGAGTGGATTGGAAGGGCTGGATATTACCTTTGGGAGTTCCACAACTTTGGCGTCACGTTCCCAGCGTACTACGCCCTGTACGCCACCGCGCACATGGCCAAGTATGGCACGACTGAAGAAGACTTGGCCTTGGTCGCCGTCAAAAACCACAAGTACGCGGCGATGAACCCGGTTGCGCATCTTCGAAACAAAGTCACCGTTGAAGACGTAATGTCCTCCATGGTCATCGCGTCGCCCCTCAAACTGTACGACTGTTGTCCTTTGACAGATGGCGCCTCTTCCCTTATTCTTGCATCCGAGGAAAAAGTCAAGGAATTAGGAATTGACACTCCCGTGTGGGTAGCTGGCATAGGCTATTCTTCTGGAACAGCAAACATGAGCAAGAGATCAGACTTTGTCGGATTGGAGGCAAGTGTGCTAGCTTCTCAGAGAGCCTACAAGGCTGCGGGCATCACTCCCGAACAGGTTGAGGTGGCCGAAGTCCATGACTGTTTCACTATAGCAGAGATAATGGCCTACGAAGACATCGGCTTATGCAAGAAGGGTGAAGGCGTCAAACTCCTGCGCGAGGGACAGACGGAAATCGGCGGCAGAATACCCGTGAACATGGACGGAGGGCTCAAGGCGAAGGGGCATCCGATTGGCACAACAGGCTGCGCGATGATTTATGAACTGACTCGGCAACTCAGAGAAGAAGCGGTCGAGAAAACAAGACAAGTTCCGCTAAAGAACTACATCGCTCTCGCCCACAACGTCGGCGGAACCGGACACTACTGCTACGTCACGATTCTGAGGAGGTGAATCGTGTGTCGATGCCATCCATCAAATCCAGGGAAATAAAGCTTGTTCAGGACATACCGATAAGCAAGAACCTGAAGTTCTATGAAGGCCTAAGAGAAGGAAAGGTCTACGCCACCAAATGCAAACAATGCGGAAAACTCTATTTTCCACCAAACGCTGATTGCCCCGACTGTCTAACCACGGAGTTGGAGTGGGTCCAGCTCAGCAGCGAAGCCGAAGTCGAAACCTTCACACACGTGGTCATCAGACCGACCACTTTCCAGCAGAACAAGCCGTACACCGTGGCCATCGGAAAGCTGAAAGAAGGCGTAAAAGTCCTCGCTTGGCTCACCGGGTTCAAACTCTCAGAAATCAAAGTCGGCATGAAAGTAAAACTGGTCGCCAAAACCTCAACAGAAGGAAACCCAACATACGAGTTCGTGCCCCTTCAGCAATAGTGGGTTTCGGTGGGTTCCAACTTCCATTTTTCTATCCATTCCATCGTCTTAGCGATTAACTCGTCTTCCTTTCCTTCGTAAGTGGGACCCGCCGACCTTATTACCAGAAGGGTTTTCGGATCGTGTGCCGAAGCGAAGACCTCACGCGCCTCGTCTTCACCGTGGATGTTGTCCGAGCCACCTATTACGATGAGCACGGGCAGATTGTGCAGTTTTGAAATCTCCTCACACTCGTTCAGCTTCATGAGTTTCCGTCGCACGTCTTTCAGGCGCAAGTTTATCCCGAAGACTTCAAGCCCGAACAATCTTGAAACGTTTAAGAAGCTATCCATTCGGGAGAGCATCAAGAACGAATAAAGACCCAGCCTTCCTCTTGTGCGGGCGATGAACTTCTTGACATTGTAGTCATGGTTCTTGGGTGGAGACCAAAGGACCAGCCCTCTAATCCGCTTTTCATTCTGAACCGCGTAAAGTGACACGGCAGCGCCCAAGCTGTGCCCCACGATGAAGATGCTGTTGGACTCGACTTCTGGTCTGGAAGCCAAATAGTTCAGGGCGCACCTGACGTCTTGTTGTTCGCCGAAGCCATAGTCAAATTCACCAGTGCTTTTCCCGACTCCGCGAAAATCGAACAACAAGGAAACAAACCCGCTTCGACAGGCTCTTTCAGCCAACATGGAGTATATCTTCAATCCATGGTAGCCTCGAACATCCATAAAATGGCAAATCAGGATTCCAGGCGCCGGACAGTTGTCAGGAACGTGTATTTCGCCGTAAAGCCTCGCGTTTTCGCATTGTATCCATGTTTCCTCGACTTTCACTGGCCTTCCATCCATGGAAAATATTATTACTTCCAATCATCGCTTATATTTAAGACTAGGGCTGTTTATGTCTAAGAGAAAAAGCAAGAGAGAACCGAGCCCAGCCGAGAAACCAGTTTCAGTCGAAAAACCAGCCGAAAAGCCTTGGTTTAAGTTTTGGCCCGCAGACGTTCCGAGACACATCGGATACCCTCAAATTCCGCTTTCTCAAGTCTTGACAAAAGTCGCGGAGAAGACTCCCAAGCAAATCGCGATGGTGTATTTCGATAGAGAAATGACCTATGGCGAGCTCGATGAGGCTTCCGACAGGTTTGCGTCCGCGCTTGCGGCCCAAGGAGTAAACAAAGGCGACAGGGTGGCGATTTTCCTACCGAACATTCCTCAGTTCGTGATAGCATACTATGGCACGCTGAAAATCGGTGCCGTCGTGACGGCCATAAGCCCATTGTACAAGGAGCGCGAGGTTGAGCATCAGCTCAACGACTCTGAAGCCGAAACCATCGTCGTCCTAGACGCACTTTATCCGATTCTGGAAAAAGTCCTCAAAACAACCAAGGTCAAGAGTATCATCGTGACAGGCTTGAAGGACTATATGCCCACAACCATTGCGTTTCTAGGCTCATTATCTGGGAAAATTCCCTCCTTCAAAGTTGAACGCAAGCCAGGAACTTACTTCTTCAAAGAACTGCTAAAAGCGCATGATGCGAAACCTCCGAAAGTGGACATCGACCCCGAGCAAGACCTAGCAGCTTTACAGTACACCGGTGGAACCACTGGAATCGCGAAAGGAGCGATGCTGACACACATGAACCTCTTATCAAACGCCATCATGTGCGCGGAATGGCTCAGGGGAAAACAATTGGACGAAAGTTTTCTAGCCGTTATACCGCTGTTCCACATATACGGCATGACAACAGCCATGAACACGCCGATATATTTGGCCGCAAAGATTGTTATGCTTCCGCGTCCCGACTTGGTGCCCACTCTTAAAGCCATCCAAAAATACAGAGTCACCGTCTTCTGCGGAGCACCATCCATGTACGCGATGCTTCTCGCTCATCCAAACTTGAACAGCTTCGACCTTTCATCGGTTCGCTTCTGCATTTCAGGCTCCGCCCCGTTGCCGCCTGAGATTCAGAAAAAATGGATGGACGTAACGAAAGGAGTCCTCGTGGAAGGCTACGGACTGACAGAATCCTCCCCGGTCACACACAGCAACCCTCTTGACCGTACTCTGAAAACCGTCAAAGTGGGCTCCATCGGCCTGCCCTTTCCCGACACGGACGCAAAAATCATGGACTTGGAAACCGGAGAAACCGAGCTTGTCGCTGGTCAGGACGGAGAGCTCGTGGTTGCGGGACCGCAGGTCATGAAGGGTTACTGGAAGATGGATGAAGAGTCCGCGGCTGTCCTCCGACACGGATGGCTCTACACGGGAGACATCGGGAAGGTGGATGAAGACGGCTACTTCTACATCACGGACAGGAAGAAGGACCTTATCAAATACAAAGGATACAGCGTCTATCCAAGAGAGATTGAAGACGTGATTTATGAGCATCCAACCGTCAAACTCTGCGCAGTCATCGGCAAACTCGATCCGATCGCGGGTGAGATTCCGAAAGCCTTCGTAGTGCTGAAAGAGGGAAAAACCGCAACAGCAGAAGAGATTAAAGAATTCGTGAATAACAAATTGGCACCTTACAAGGCGTTAAGAGAAGTCGAATTCAGAACCGAACTGCCCATGACTATGGTAGGCAAAGTATTGAGAAGAGTGCTTCAGGAAGAGGAAAGGCAGAAGACAGCGAAAACCTGAAACATCGTTGACTGTATTCCCACCGAGAAAAATCGTGAACCCTGCTGTTTCTCAGAGACAGCGATTCTCTGCAGAGACAACAACTATACTGGTTCGTTTATTTTTTTCCCAGTCTTCTTTGTCCATTCAGCAATCGAGGTTGAGAACTGTTTTTCAACGTTAGGCCGATGTATGCTGTTGTAAGTGCAGAAGCATCTCACTTTGCCATCTGGTGTGGCATAGTGAATCGCACATTTTTGAACGCGATCAATGTCTATGTTCCACACGTCTTGAAAGTGCATTATCCCAATCATAACGATGCGGTGCATAAGGTCTCCAAGAGCCTCGTAGCTTCCCTTAGTCACCACGTTCTTGATTAAGCCTCTGACAAAATCGGATTTTGCCATCGGCAACAGCTTCAGCAATTTCATCTTTGCCATTGTTCTTTTACCTTTCGCTCCTGAGTAATAGACATCCCAGAAGACTTCAGCGAATTTGTCAACATCTACATATCGCATAATAGGCTTGTATGACCCGTCCTTGTCAACGACCAAAAATGTTGCTGCGCCGCACATAGGACTCATCGTGAACTCTGGATAGATTCTGTTCTTCACGACGCCCATTCCCTTAGAAATCGGGACTGGCCAGTTGACTGGTCTCCAATCAAACCGGCCGACAGCACCTTTCGTTTGCTCCTCTATCTCTTTCATCGTGTCGGGAATCGTTATCCGCATTTTTCGCATTTCCTCTTTCCTGGCTTTTCCAGCCATTGACATTGGCTGGATGTTGATGCATCGGATAACGTCACGATTTTTGATCGCGAAGTCAATTATGTCTCCTAAGTCCTTATCGTTCACCCCCTTTGCCAAAGTGACAACCAAAACAATCGAGTCTAAGCCTATTGTTCTGGCGTTTTCTATGACCTTCATCTTTATCGGAATCATATCAGACCTTGCTCTGGTCTTCTTGTAGATTTCTTCTCTCAAACCGTCAAACTGAAGATAAAGCGTGCTCAGCCCGGAGTCCAGCAACTTCTTGAAATACGCAATGTCTTCAGCGACGCGAATGCCGTTAGTATTAACCTCCAAGTGGGTTATCCCCGCTTTCTGAGCCTCCTTAATCAAGTCTGGCAGGTCGTTTCTCAGCGTCGGTTCGCCTCCGCTAAACTGCAACGCGTTGCAAGCCCATGGGCTATTGGCCCTAAGCACCTTCATCATTTCCACAATTTGTTCATACGAAGGTTCGTAGACATAGTTGGCAACTCCTACATAAGCAAAACAAATCGGACATGCCATGTTACACCTATTCGTAACGTCTATGATCCCTAAAATCGTGGGCGTCTTGTGTTGAGGGCAGATTCCACAGTCAAACGGACAACCCTCAACGGTGGCAGTGTGCGGATTCTCCAAGCCGCTTCCCACATAGCGAGCGTTATACCAGTTATCATTGAACCACTTGAAAAGTTCAGCATCACCCCAATAAACATCCTCGAACTTCCCATGTTCAGGGCACGTCTTCTCTAGATAGATCACGCCGTTGTCCTCATAGATCCTCATCGGAATCTTCTTCATACAATCTGGACACAGGCTCATCGAGTAAGTCTCAAACTTTGATTCTTGGAGCTTTGACATTCGAACACTTTCCCAAAGTTATGAATATTAACTAGAAACAAAGCTGCTAATAAATCATGGAGTGAGCGGCTACACACTTGGTGCACAAACGAAAACTCAAAAAAGAATGAAAAAACAGCTCTGCCTCCTGCAGGAATGATTGATGGCCAACAAGAATATCTTCAATAGTCAATGGTTACAGCAAGATTTCGTTATGCTTTTTCACTCTGGTGGGCTTCCTTCTTTGTCTCCCTGAGCATCAGATAAAAGGGTAATTGCACTGCAAATATTAAGGCGGCGATGCCGCATGGCGTTGTGGCGTCGGGTTTGGTTAAGTTCCAGACGTAACTTCCGGTGGTAGGCCCGATTGATAGGCCTACTCCGTTCAGCGTCTGGGTTATTCCACTAACGCTGGCGCGTCGGTGTTGTGGAACAAGGTCCATGAGCCAAGCTGATATTGCTGGTGAACTTATGTTGCCGACAGCGCTGATTCCACTCATTATTAGGCCGAACTCCAAAAATGTTCGACTGAAAGCCAGTGCAAAGACCAGCGGAACGCCTAGGAACCCAAGTAGGACGAGAGGTTTCCTTCCGAACTTGTCTGTGAGGATTCCGCCCGGAATCTGGACAAGTCCAGTAACAAGGCTGGAGGAAATTGACAGGATCAATCCATACATCGTTGGATCAGCGTTCAGTTTGAAAATGAGAAAGCCGCTCAACAGTGGACCGACAAAACCGTTCAGCAGGCCGTTGGCGAGGTTTGCTATGGAGAATAGGAGAATTACGTGCAGAAGCGGCATGAGTGGCTTTGGATCTGGCTCTTCAAATGACGTCTGATGCTCCTCGGATCCTTGTTTGTTCTTGTCAGATTTCCCTTTTAACAAGATTGAAAACATCATGCCTACCACGCTTACGAAGACCGCTATGATGAATGGACTCCGCAGGTTAACGGTCTCCGCTAGAAACCCGCCTAACAGGGGTGCAGGAACTTGAGCCGAAACCCATGAAAGGTTGAATATTCCGAAGGCTTTGCCTCTTGAACACTGTGCGCTGTAGTCAGCCACCAAAGCTGAAATGGCGGGCCCTGAGAAGCCTACGGAGAACATTTCGACGAAGCTTGCGAGAAAGAGGAACGACAAGTTTGGAGCAATTGTAAACAGTCCGCACCCGAAGGCCAGAATGAAGAAGGACAAAGCAATAACTCTCTTCCTCCCAACCCAGTCGGCTGCAAACCCTCCGAGCAAATAGCCCAAGGTCACTGCCACAAACCCCAAGGAAAGCATAATTCCGTATGCTTCCATCGTCGCCGCTTCCACATCTCCCCCGCTGACAAATTCTTTCGCCAAATAGGGCCTCGGAGTAGAGATTATCGAAACCGCAAAAGTGAATACAAAATTAACTATCCACAAGACCCAGAACACTCTTGACCTATAGTCAAACCCGTTGGTTCCCAAAGTTCGCCAATCTCCTTCAGCCGTTGTGATGCCATTCTAGTTGACACATTACTTGCAGTGCTCATCCCTTAGACTTTGATGCTGAATCCTACTACAATGACCTTATAAAGGGAGACACACGCTCCGTAATCACAACTTGTTACTTGAACTTCTCAACACCGCTCAGCAAAAACGTATATGAAGTGTCGGGCTGTCACTAAAATTTAGAGATGGCATAGTTGCGTGTGAGAATCCAAGTCACGGGCATAGTTCAGGGAGTGGGCTTCCGTCCGTTTGTCTATCGGATAGCATTAGAACACGGGCTTTCTGGCTACGTTAAGAACCGAGGCGACGCAGGAGTAGAAATTCTACTGGAAGGCGAAGGGCAGGCTATCCAACACTTTTTGCAAGATCTGAAAAAGAAGAAACCGCCCTTAGCCCAAATCCACGATGTCATCACGTCCAAGCTTCTGGGAAAGACTGAGAACACAGAATTTGTCATCAAGAAGAGTTCCAATGAGACAGAACTGTCAGGTTCAGTCATCCCGCCTGACATCGCTATTTGTGACGACTGTTTAAGAGAGCTTCGAAATCCCAAAGACCCTCGGTTCGAGTACTTTTTTATCGCTTGTACAAACTGTGGCCCAAGGTTCACCATAATCGAAAAATTGCCCTACGACCGCGAGAACACGACGATGCGAGCCTTCCCGATGTGCAGCTTCTGCTTGAGCGAATACGAGGATCCACGGAACAGACGTTTTCACGCACAGACGGTTGCATGCCCAAGATGCGGTCCACGAGTTTACCTAGCAAATGCAGAAGGCGAAGTGCTGAAAGAAAAGGATCCTGTTCGAGTAGCGGGTAAGCTTCTGTCAGAGGGCAATGTTCTTGCTGTTAAAGGCTACGGCGGTTTCCACGTTGCTGCGTCAACGACGAAATCTGAGCCTTTAGCGAAGCTGAGAAAAGTCAAACATCGAAGCCAGAAGCCCTTTGCTGTCATGGCTCGAAGCTTAGAAGCTGCAAAAACCTTTGCAGAGGTAAACAAAAGCCAGGAGGAGCTTCTGACTTCGTACGCGCGCCCTATAGTGCTGTTGAACAAGAGCAAAGAGTATTATCTTTCCGATTTGGTGGCTCCCCGACTGCATAACGTCGGCGTAATGCTCCCCTACACGGGTCTGCATTACATGCTGTTTGACGAAGTGGAAGATTCGGCGTTTGTCATGACCAGCGCCAACCCGCCCAACCAACCGATAATAAAAGACAATGATGAAGCCCTCAGAATGCTCAGCGGCACCGTTGACTTCTATCTCTTCCATAACAGACAGATAGCCCAGCGTTGCGATGATTCCGTAGCCCGTACACACGACGGCAACATAGTTTTCATGAGGCGGTCGAGAGGCTACGCACCGGCCCCGATAATGCTCAAGAAAAAAGCAAAAAGCTGCGTGCTAGGCTTAGGAGGAGAGCTGAACAATACCTCGTGCATTCTGAACGGCAACAAAGCCTTCGTTTCCCAACACGTAGGCGATGTGGACAACGTTGAAACGAGAACTTTTCTGGAAAATGCCACAAGACACCTTGCCCGCTTGACGAACAGCGAAGTAGAAACAGTTGCGTGTGACTTGCATCCAAAATTCATCACGACAAAACTGGCACAATCGTTGGCAGAAGAAAACGGCCGGCAAGCAATTCGCGTGCAGCATCACTACGCGCACATTGCTGGACTCATGGTTGAACACAATGTAGGGGAGATGGTAGGCGTTTGCTGCGACGGTTACGGATACGGCTTGGACGGTGAAGCTTGGGGAGGAGAGATCCTGTTGTGCACCGATGAGGCTTTCGGTTTCAAGCGTGTGGCTCACCTCGAAAGACAGCCTCTGATAGGAGGCGACCTAGCAGCCTATTACCCGTTGAGAATGGCCGCAGGGATGCTCCACGGCGACGTTGACTTGGAAAGTTGGCTTCTACAGAACAGGCAACACTTTCCACACGGCGAGCAGGAGGTTCAGATAATTCTTCAACAGTTGAGGAAAAAAGCAGACGGAATAGGGACGACCAGTTGCGGAAGAGTTTTGGACGCCGTTTCAGCCGTCCTGGGCGTATGCTACGAACGCACTTATGAGGGCGAACCATCCATGAAACTCGAGTCGACCGCAATGAAAGGCAAAGACGTGCTAAAGCTCAAACCCGTCATAGAAGGCGACACCCTAAACACTACGCGGATGCTTCAGGACATTTTTGAAAACAGAGACAAACATTCCAAGGCAGACTTGGCATACTCTGCACACGCGTACTTGGCTAAGGGTTTGGCAACATTGGCAATCGAAAAAGCGTGTGAAAACAACGTGACAACGGTCGGTTTTTCAGGCGGAGTCGCGTGCAACGAAATCTTGACGCTGAGCCTGGGAAGAATCGTTACAGCATCAGGGCTTCAGTTCCTTGTCCATAGAACTGTTCCACCCGGCGATGGTGGTTTATCGTTTGGTCAAGCTGTTGCATCTGGGTTTTTCCATATCTAGACCATAACGAATTTATCGCCCCGAGCACGTTCGAGTATTCTGATGGAAATGTGCCTCGCGATTCCAGCAAAAGTTGTAACCATCGAAAAAGACGAAGCTCAAGTGGACTTCGGCGGAGGAGTAACGAGAGGAGTTAACGTGACGCTCGTGAACGTTAAGATTGGTGACTACGTTTTGGTCCACGCAGGCTATGCCATTCAGGTTTTAGACAAAGAAGAGGCTGAGGAAACCCTACGCTTGTGGAACGAAATCCTTGAACTCGAACCCGAGCAGCAGTAGAAGACCAGATGAATCGTAATGGTTGCGAATCTAAGGTTCAGAGATCCGGAATTCTCGAAACGCGTAGCCCAAGAAATCCAAAGGATCGCAGCAAGCGAAGGCTCAATCAGGATATGTCACGTTTGCGGTACACACGAGTGGACCATCACGCATTATGGCATACGAAGCCTCCTACCCTCAAACATAGAAGTAATAGCCGGCCCAGGCTGCCCAGTTTGCATAGTTCCAGCCTCGGAAATCGATGAAGCCTTCCAACTGGCCATGAACGACGTGACCGTCACCTGTTTCGGCGACGTCTTGCGTGTTCCAGGCTCAAAAATGTCGCTTCTGGATGCGAAAGCCGAGGGAGCCGACGTACGCATTGTTTACAGTGTTGACGACGCAGTCAAGATGGCCAAGAGCGAAGTAGACAAGGATTTTGTCTTTTTTGCCGTCGGGTTCGAAACAACCGCGCCTTCAACAGCTGTGGAAATAATGGGCAGACCGCCCGAAAACCTGAGCTTTTTGATTTCCCACAGGCTTATCCCTCCCGCTATGGAACTGCTTGTGAAAATGAAAGACTTGAACCTTGACGGCTTCATTGCGCCAGGTCACGTCAGCACAATCATTGGACTTAGACCCTACGAGGTTTTTCCAAAAACCTACAAAATGCCAACTGTCGTAGCAGGCTTCGAGCCTCTAGACGTCTTGTTCAGCATTTACATGATCGTCAAGCAGATAAAAGAAGGCAAGCCTCGCCTAGAGAACGAGTACGTACGCGCCGTGCGCTCGGAAGGAAACGTCAAGGCTCAGGAAGTGATGCGCAGAGTCTTTGACATCGCTGACGGAAAATGGCGCGGACTCGGCAACATACCCTCCTCAAGGCTTAAGGTCAATAGCGAATACGAGGCCGCCGATGCCGTTCTGAAATATGACATAAAGGTAGAAGATGGCGTTGACATTCACCCGGGCTGTCAATGTCATCTGGTCGTGGTCGGCAAAACAAAACCCACGGAGTGTCCACTATTCATGACAGCTTGCACGCCGCAAAAACCCGTAGGCGCCTGCATGGTTGGCAGCGAAGGGACCTGCCGCATATGGGCAAGACAGCAAAAATAACTTGGTGACGCGCTCCCAGCAGTCATGGTTTCTTCCATAACTTTTCCAAACGGGTTGAATAGCACCGCGCCAGAACCTAACATATCCTTGGTACGGGGTCGCCGATGGGTCTGGCAATTATTCTTTTTCCGCCTATAATAGTCTGCATTGCAACGCCCGTGAAATCTTTCGTCGTTTCACCGATGATTTCTGCTTCTTTTCCAGCTTGCGTCGTCTTCAAAAGTTCCAAGACTCCTTCAGCCTTTTCCTTCACGACGCCCACTATCACTTTGCCTTCATTTCCGATTTCGAGCGGGTCCAAACCCAACATTTCGCACGCTGCCCGGACGTCGGTTCTGACAGGTATCCTGTCTTCAGATGTCAGTATGCCCACTTGCGATTTTTCGCTCAACTCGTTCAGTGCGTCGGCCAAACCGCCTCTCGTCGGGTCTTTCATGGCTACGACGCCGCCGACTTCACCTAACACACGTTGGACCAGACGGTTCAACGGCTTAACATCAGATTTTATGACGCTTTCAAAACTCAACCCTTCCTGCGCGGACAGGACGGCTAGACCGTGGTCACCGACGGTTCCGGACAGGATTATCTTGTCGCCGACGCCGAGATTGGAGTCCAAAGCCCAGCGAGGTTTAAAATCACTCCTGAATCGCCTCACAACCTTAAGGTTTCTCTCCAAGGCCGCGGTTCGCCTTCCAATCCCCGACGTGTTTATTACGCATCCGCCCAGACTTCCCTTCTCCACAACCTTGGTGTCTCCAGTAACGATGCTCACGTTTGCTTCAACACATGTTTCTTGCATGCTTACTATGATTCTTTCAAAATCATCCAGTGCTAACCCTTCCTCCAAGATGAAGCCGCAAGCCAAGGCATACGGTTCTCCCCCGAGCATCGAGATATCGTTGACTGTGCCAGAAACCGCCAAGCGTCCAATGTCACCTCCTGGGAAGAATATGGGCTTCACAACGTGCGAATCGCTCTTGAAAACCACATCGCAAACGACGGCAGCATCATCCATGGCTTCAAGCGGCACTTCGACGTTACTGGCTCCTCCAAAATGCTTGACGACGTAATTCTTGACTAGATCATGCATGACTGTTCCTCCTGCACCATGCAACATTGTAATGTGTCCACTCTCTTCAGTCAATCTACCACATCCGCTTTCAACTTGATACCTAACTTCAAGAGTCAAAAATAAACACATCGTAAATAAAATCGGTATGCTCAAGTCTTTGTATCAAAATTAGTGGGTTCGGAGAGCGCAGATCGTCCCCGGAACCGTTTGCTTTAGAGGAAAACCATATAAATCACCATACCGCTGTTCATTTGCGCAACTGGAGAGAATATGAAGTGCCAAAATGGGGGTACTCAATAGCAGAAGAAGAACTGGATCCGGAGAAAACCGTGAAAGCCAGCGCACGAGAGGTTAGTATATCCCATAAATCGGCACGAGAAATATGTAAAACTATTAAAGGCATGATGCTTACCCAAGCAAAGCAGTATCTTAAAGATGTCACGCTCAAAAAGAAACCTGTCCCATTCAAGAGATTCAGAAAGAAATCGGGGCACCGCCATGGTTTGGAAAAGGCTTTCGCGGGTAGATATCCAATCAAGGCTGCAGGAAAGATTCTGAAGCTGCTTGAGGGCGCTGAGGCAAACGCTGAGAATAAGGGTCTTGACACAGACAGACTGCAAATCATTCATGCAGCCACGAGTCAGGGTATGAAGGTTAAGCGTTCTATGCCAAGGGCTCAAGGGAGAAGCTCACCAAGTGTCAACATCTTATGCCACATTGAGATAGCCTTGGAAGAGCAGCCAGAGAAAGGAGAAGCAGCCTAGTGTCAGTCGTCAAACATTTCATAACAGAATCCATAAAGAAGACGGAAATCGACGAGTTTTTGCAGAAAAAACTTGAAAGGGCAGGATACGGCGGCGTAACCATATCAAAGACGCCGTTGGGTACTCACATAGTCGTCTATGCCATGCGTCCGGGCTTGGTTATAGGCCGCGGTGGCGAAACAATAAGGGAACTTGCAAGCATTCTTGAGGAAAAATTCAAAGTTTCAAACCCGCAGATTTCTGTTTCTGAAATCGAAATTCCAGAATTGAACGCCTACGTTGTTGCATCACGTGTCGCCAGTGCACTGCAGAGAGGCGTGCATTTCAGACGAGCTGGTTTCTGGTCTCTCAACCAAGTTATGGAGGCCGGAGCCCTGGGTGCAGAAATAGTCATAAGCGGAAAGCTGAGGACTGAAAGGGCAAGATATGAAAAGTTCAAAGCCGGATACTTGGTGAAATGCGGAGAACCATCGATAAAATACATGCAAAGAGCTGAAGTTCACGTCCAACTGAAGCCGGGCATATTTGGTGTAAGAGTCAAGATAATGCCTCCGGACGCAATATTCCCAGACAAAATCAAAATAGTTGAAAATCTCCCACCCGAATCAAAAGCGAAAGAGGCAGAAGCAATAGTGGCAAAAACCGAGCAAGAGCCATTGGCTAAAGAGGAGAAAGCTGAGGAAGCAGGCGCTAGCGGGAAAGAAGAGGAAAGGGAGGGAACCGCTTAGATGCCCATACTGCGAATCAAAGAGATACGTGACATGTCTTCTGAAAACAGAACAGACAAACTCGACGAATTCAGGACAGAGCTGCTCAGACTGAAGACCATGATCAGCGCAGGCGGAACCGTAGAGAATCCGGCAAGGATGAAGGCCCTGCGCAAAGCAATAGCAAAGATATTGACCATAGAGTATGAAGAGAAACACGGAATAAGAAAGGCAGAACCAAAGAAGGAGCCGAAGAAGACGGAACCCAAGAAGACGGAACCCAAGAAGACGGAACCCAGAAAGAGGAAGAAGACATGAACATAACGCCGGACATAATCCGCTGCGAATTCATAGGAACTGATGTCAGAGTTGCTCGGAGCAGTCATAACGGCAACGTTGGAATCTGTGGCAAAGTAATAGGCGAAACGCGAAATACCTTCGCAATCTTGCATGAAGGAAAAAAGAAAACCGTTGCAAAAGACTCATCTGTCTTCCATTTCAAGTTTCCAGATAGAACAATTGTCGAAGTCAACGGTAGGCTTCTTACAGGAAGACCTGAAGATCGACTCAAGAAGAATATTAGGAGACTATGGTGATGTCGCTTACTTTTAAGAAGCCTAAGAAAACTTGTGAAGACACAAACTGTCCCTTTCACGGGGAACTTCCAATAAGGGGCCGAGTGCTGGAAGGAGTTGTTGTAAGCGCCAAAATGGACAAAACGGTTGTCGTAGAACGCGACTACCTTTCATACATTTCAAAGTTCATGAGATACGAAAGAAGGCACAGCCGCATACCTTCCCACAACCCATCCTGCATAGACGCAAGAGAAGGAGACCGTGTAATAATAGCTGAAACCCGTCCAATAAGCAAGACGGTGTCATTTGTCGTTGTTGAGAAGTTGGAGGGAAAGTAAAATGGCGGCTAAAGCAAAACAGCGAGCATTAGTGGCAAGGGGAATGCTTGGGCACGGACAGAAAATATCAAGGGGACTGCAGCCGCCCGCAATCTTGAAGTGCGCGGACAACACCGGCGCGAGAGACTTGCGCTTAATTCAGGTCATGGGTTACAAAGGAAGGCTGCGGAGATATCCACGTGCCTCAGTTGGAGACAAGATTACAGTTTCTGTCAGACATGGAACTCCCGACATGCGAAAGAAAATCTTCCAGGCAGTAATAGTCAGGCAGAGAAAGCCCTTCAGAAGGGTCGATGGCATCTGGGTTCAATTTCAGGACAACGCAGCAGTCGTGATAACTCCTGAAGGAGAAATGAAAGGCTCAGAAATCCGCGGACCGGTGGCAAAAGAGGCGGCGGAACGATGGCCGAGGATCGCGAGCGCCGCAAGTATAATAATATAGGTTGAGGAAAGCATGCAAGCCGCAAGACCAGTAACAAAACCATCCAAACAGAGAAAAATGCTTTACCAAGCACCTGACCACATGCGTCACAGGCTTGTTGCGGCACATCTCTCTCCAGAGCTCAGAGCCACACATATAGTGAAAAGCTTTCCAGTCAGAAGCGGAGATACAATCCGAGTGATGAGAGGGGATCATAAGGGCTTTGAGGGGAAGATTACACGGATGGACCTGAAGAAATATAGAATTTACGTTGAAGGGTTAACGCGAGAGAAGGTTGACGGAACCACAGTATTTGTTCCAGTGCACCCATCCAAGGTAATGGTCACACGGTTGAACCTTGACGACAAATGGCGAAAGAAGATTTTGGAAAGAAGACAAAAGGCACAAAAGAAGCCGAAAGAACCCGCAAAGAAGCCGAAGTTAGAAACCATACAGAAGCTGCCTGAAACTGCCGAACTGAAAGAACCGTCGGAAGAGGAGGTGGCTGCGATCAAGAAACCACCTAAAAAGAAGGTCGCAAAGGGGAGAAAGAAAACAAAGGGGGCGGCCACAAGGAAGAAGGAGACTAAGGTTGAAGAGGCCCCGGGAGAAAAGAAACCTCAGGCGGAGAAAAAAAGAACCAAGCCTAAGGGAACAAAGAAAACTGAAGAAGGAGAAGGATAGATTTGGGCAAGAAAGGACAATCTTCTGGGCTGAAGCGGAAACCAGCGCCGAGATTCTGGCCGATTCACAGGAAGGAATTTGCTTGGGTCGTGAAACCCACTTCTGGACCACATTCGCTTGAGAAGTGCATGCCTTTATGCCTGGTTCTGCGCGACATTCTAGGGCTGGCTAAGACAAGGAAAGAAGCCAGGACGATAGTCTCACAGGGAAGAGTCTCCATAGATGGAAACATTAGAACGAAGGACGATTTCCCAATTGGCTTGATGGACATAATCTCGATACCGGACATTGGCAAGAGCTTTTCGGTGCTGCCTTCACACAAAGGCTTGATTCTTAAGGAGATAAGCAGTGAAGATGCGAAATTCAAGCTCTGCAGAATAGAAGACAAGACAGTTGTCAGCGACGGGCAAGTGCAGCTTCATCTTCACGATGGATCAAACATCCTCGTCAAAATTGCTGACCTTAAGAATCCACAGGAAGACGTTTATGACACGTTGGACACTGTGAAGATAAGTCTTCCAGAAAAACAGATTCTCGAACACATCAAAATGAAAGAAAAAGACTTTGCAATAATAACGGGCGGGAAAAACGTCGGCAAAAATGGAAAGACAGTTGAAATTGAGAAGGCAGAGGGAAAGAAACGCAGAAGCGCACTCGTGACAATTGAAGATGAAAAAGGAAACCGCTATCAAACAACTTTGAACTTTGTTTTTGCAGTAGGCGAAACGCATTCACTCATATCATTAGCGGAGGCAGTCTAGGTTGCCGGAGGAAGGAATTCCCAAGAGGTGGGAGCAGCAGCCTATGCTTAGGCCAAGAATTGAAAAAGTCGTTGTCAACATCAGTGTTGGAAAGTCTGGTGAACCGCTGGAAAAAGCCACGAAAGTCTTGAAAGAAATCACAGGCCAAACTCCGTGCAAGAGGAAAGCCAAGAACAGCATAAGAGATTTCGGAATCAGAAAAGGCGAATCTATAGCTTGCATTGTCACACTTAGAGAGGAAAAAGCGATTGAGTTTTTGAAAAAAGCTCTGCCAGTTATTGACAACAAGATTTCCGCCAGAAGCTTTGACGCTCAAGGCAACTTCTCGTTCGGCTTAAAAGAGCACATTGAACTGCCAGGTGTAAGATACGACCCTGAGGTAGGCATATTCGGAATGGATGTTTGTGTCTCTGTCACTCGTCCAGGTTACCGCGTTAAGAACCGAAGATATGGAAGGTCGAAGATTGGTTCAAACCACATTTTGACACCCGAGGAAGCCATAGTTTTTGTCAAAGCCACTCTGGGAGTAGAAGTCGTGTGAGATAGGTGGAATGAATGGGAACGCAGAAATCAAAAAAGGATAGAAAATACGGGAAAGGTGCAAGGCCTTGCAGTAGGTGCGGGTCCTACGGACCAATTATCCGACGTTACAATTTATATCTCTGTCGGCATTGTTTTAGGGAGGTAGCGAAAAAACTCGGATTCAAGAAATACGAGTGAAAAAGGGGAAAAAGACGATGGACACCTTGGCGAACGGTTTAACCACCATAGTAAACAACGAAATGCGAAACAAGCACGAATGCATAATCAGCCCGGCCTCTAGACTTCTGGGCAGGGTTTTGAGAATTATGCAACTGAATGGTTACCTCGGTGAGTTCGAGTTTATAGATGATGGTCGTTCTGGCAAGTTCAAGATCCAACTCATGGGAAGAATCAACAAGTGTGGTGCCATCAGGCCACGCTTCTCAGTTAAGATGGATAGGTTTGAAGAATGGGAGACGAAGTATCTTCCATCGAGAGAAGTAGGATTGCTGGTCATTTCAACTCCAAACGGCGTACTATCCCATAGAGAGGCAAGAGAAAGACGCATCGGAGGCAGACTGTTAGCATTCATTTATTGAAGGTGCCCCTCAAGTGCGAGCTATAGAGATCTCTGAGAGCATTCAAGTCCCAGATGACGTAGAGGTAAGTCTGGAAGGCAAAAGATTTACAGTGAAAGGGCCTAAGGGAACATTAGTTCGTGACTTTTCTTTTGCTCCCATTTCAATTGAACTCAATGGCAAGAACATTTGCATCCGGGCTGAATGGCCGCGCAAGAGAGAGGCTTCTCTCGTAGGTACGCTTCGTTCTCATGTTCAAAACATGATTACAGGCGTAAGAAAAGGTTTTACGTACAAAGTCAAGATAGTTTTCTCGCATTTCCCAATTTCAGTCAAACTTAAGGGCAAGACCGTTCTCATCGAAAACTTTACCGGTGAGAGAAACCCGAGAAAGGCGAAGATAATAGGCGACGTTCAAGTTAAGATTCAAAGCGAAGACATTTTCGTTCAAGGTATGGATTTGGAAGAAGTCAGTCAGACAGCAGCGAACATTGAACAAGCAACCAAGGTGAAAAGGAAGGACCCGCGCATTTTCCTAGACGGCTTGTACGTCTATGAGCGAAGTGAGGGGGTAGAATGATGACCGTGCCAAGAGCAGCTGTCTCTGAAAAGATGTTGAAGCTAAGAAAGCGTGTTAAGGAGAAGAAGCCCAAGTTCGTCAGGCAAGAAAGTTGGAAGTATATACGCTTGAAAGAGAATTGGCGCAGACCCCGAGGTCTGGACAACAAAATGAGAAAAAGGTTCAAGGGGTGGCCACCACGTGTAAGTGCGGGGTACAGAGGACCGAAAGCTGCTAGGGCACTTCACCCATCGGGTTTTGAAGATATCTTGGTGTACAACGTGGATGGTCTCAAGGAAATTGATCCGAAGACTCAAGCAGCGCGAATTGGCCATACAGTGGGCAAGAAGAAGAGAGCCAAAATCCTGACTGAAGCGAGGAAGAAGAAAATAGTGGTTCTGAATCTGAGACAAGCAAAAGAGGCTACAAAGAAAGAGGAAGAACTGACTGAAGAGGCTGAGACAGAAGAAGTTGAGACAGAAGAGCCAAAGAAGACAGAGAAAGCCAACAAAGTTAAGAAAAGGACCGAGAAGAAATGACAGATCTCAAGAGTCAACGACGTCTTGCTGCACAAGTACTTAAGATTGGACAAAACCGTGTTTGGATAAATCCTGAGAAGACAGATGACGTTGAGACCGCAATGACTCGGGACGAGGTCAGAAGGCTGATACACGAAGGCACTATCAAAGCATCGCCCGAAAAGGGAATAAGCCGCGGAAGGGCACGGATTCTACACGAAAAGAAAAAGAAGGGGCGACGAAGCGGACCCGGCAGCAGAACGGGGTCATCCCATGCAAGAGTCTCCAAAAAACAGGCTTGGATGAGTAAAATTCGACCTTTAAGGAGAAAACTTCGCACGTTGAAAACAAAGAAGATAATTGCCGAAAACGCGTACCAGAAGCTCTACAGAATGGCAGGCAGCGGCAAGTTTGAATCAGTTGCTGACCTGGAACGATACTTGAAGGCGCATGAACTCTGGAGGAAACGCTAGTGGCGAAGAATGCACGTTATTGCGTGCCATTCCGTCGAAGAAGAGAAGGGAAAACGGATTACAAGGCTAGGAAAGCATTCTTGCTTTCTGGAAAGCCTCGACTGGTAGCACGTTGCAGCAATAACAATGTTAGTGCCCAAATAATCGTGGCTAAACCAAACGGGGACGAAGTTGCAGCTTCAGCTCAAAGCAAAGAGGTGGCCAGAAAGTACGATTGGAAAGCTCCGAGAGGAAATGTTCCAGCAGCCTATCTGACAGGTTTCCTATGCGGGCTAAAGGCTAAGGCTCATGGAATAGAGGAAGCAATTCTCGACATAGGATTGTATCCACCATCGAAGGGAGCAAGGATTTTCGCTGTGTTGAAGGGAGTCTTGGACGCTGAAGTGAATGTGCCGCACAGCGAGGAAAAACTGCCTGATGAAAAAAGAATAGAAGGCGAACATATTGCAAAATATGCACGGGGTTTAGCATCTAACGCTGAAGAATATCAATCAAGATTCTCAAACTATTTGAAGGAAAAAATTCCCCCAGAAACCCTTCCCAAACATGTTGCACAAGTCAAAACCGATATGATGAAAGCATTTAAGAGCGGAGGTAGCAAGATTGGTGCGCAGAAGCCAAAGAAGAGACAACCGAAGAAGAAGTGAGTCGTCAGAAAACTTGGAGCAGTGGGTTCCAAGAACGCGTCTTGGAAAGATGATTCAGGAAGGGAGAATTGCCTCTATCGAAGAAGTTTTCGTGGCAGGCTTGAAGATTCGGGAACCCCAAATCGTTAACACGTTGATTCCTGATCTTCAGGAAGAAGTCATAAACATAAACTTGGTTCAAAAGCAAACAGACGCCGGCGAGAAGTCTAGGTTTAAAGCAATAGTCGCCGTTGGAAACAGAGATGGTTATATAGGTTTGGGGTCTGGAAAGGCAAGCCAAGTGCGGAATGCCATAGAAAAAGCTGCTGCAGATGCTCGCCTCAAGATAATTCCAGTGAGACGAGGGTGCGGAAGCTGGGAATGCGATTGCGGAAAACTTCACTCAATACCTTTCCAAGTGGAAGGCAAGACTGGTGGTGTTCGAGTGGTCTTCGTTCCTGGCCCCCGAGGTTTAGGTTTGGTAGCAAGCGAAGTGTCAAAGGTGATTCTCGGTCTTGCCGGCATAAAAGACTGCTGGACCAGAAGCTACGGTTCAACAAGAACGATTCCATCCTTCGCGTACGCGGTTTTCGAAGCGTTAAAAGAGACTTACAGCCTCATAATTCCAACAGACTGGGTGAGATAATTGGCTGAACAGATGAACGAACGCAAATGCATATTGGCCATAAGGATTCGAGGAACAATCAGTGCTTCGAGGGAAGCTCGGGAAACTCTCCGAATGCTTCATCTGACGAGGAACAATCAGGCGGTGCTGATTGATGATCGTCCATCATTCCTTGGAATGATAAGAACAGTGCGAGATTACATCACGTACGGAGAAATTTCAGAAGAAAGTGTTGCTTCCTTGATAAAGGAGAAAGGAAGACTTGCAGGAAACAAGAAATTGACCGATGAGTATGCTCAAAAAGTTGGGCACAAGTCACTGGAAGAGCTTGCAGCCGCAGTCTCTGGCTGTCGAGTTGAGTATTGGAAACTACGTGGCATACAACCGGTTTTCAGACTGCACCCGCCTACCAAGGGTTTCAAGGGAAAAATCAAAAAAGGTTATGGTTCGGGCGGAGAATTGGGATACCGCGGGGAGAGCATAAATCAGCTTCTGAATCGGATGCTCTAGATTTTCTCTCGGTGGCCTTCTTCGATTTCCACATTTTTGTTTGCGATACGTTTTATAGTCACTTATTAAATGCCATGTATCCTGAGGGGAAGCAATATTGAGCGCGAAGTGGCGGAGAAACAGGGCGAACTCGAAGAAGTTTGACATTCTAAAGGTTTTCAACAGGGTTAAGAACAAGAATGTTGCTCAAAGGTTTCGAATGACAAATTCAAATGCCAAGCAACAGGCGAATTCGTACAGGTATAGAGTTCGAAGCGTTTCTCCAGAAAGAAAGTTGCGGGAACCGAGGCATTTGGTCGATGTTCTTGAAGGAACTGATGAAATAATAGTCGTTGCAGAGTTTGCAGGGTTCAACAGAGAAGACTTAAGAGTGCACGTGAAAGGTGACAAGTTGACCCTTTCCGCTGACGCGTTGGATCATAAATACCGCAAAAGCTTAAATCTCCCAAAAAGAGTGATTCCCAGCACCATACGCACAACATATAAGAATGGCGTGCTTGAAATAAGGTTGAAAAAAGCTGAAGAAAAGTCAATAGATAGGGTAGCAGGTTAGGAAGATGCCGCATAGACTCAGAAAGATTAGAAAGAAACGTGGTACAAGAACTCAAGGCTGGGGCAGAGTGGGTCAGCACAGGAGGACGGGATCAAAAGGCAGGCGGAACCCTGGACGGCACAAAGCATTATGGTCGTACGTCATAAAATATGAACCGGACTATTTTAGCAAAGTCGGATTCACCTCTCCTAAGAGCCTCAGGTACGAAGCAAAGACAATAAACGTGGGAACGTTGGATGGCATAGCCGTCAAACTATCGACAGAAAAGCAAGAAGACAAACCCGTCGTGGATCTAAAAGCGTTAGGTTACACAAAGCTTCTTGGTACTGGAAAAATCACAAAGCCGTTAATCATAAAAGTTGCATCTTGCTCGAAGTCTGCAACTGAAAAGGTAAAGAATGCTGGCGGGCAGGTCTTAATGGAAATCCGGGAAACTGGAGAGTAGCGGTTGACTCATGGCAGGAAGATTCCTAAGCCTATTTAAGCCCGTTGCTAGGGCTGTTCCGGAGATAAAGGCACCGGAACGTAGGGTTCGATTCAACGAGAAAATCTTTTGGACGGCGCTGGTCTTAGTAATCTTCTTGGTGATGTCTGAAGTTCCGCTGTACGGTATCGGAAGCAGTCCGTTGGGACAGCTTGCGGCTCTTAGAATAATTTTTGCTTCAAGCCGCGGCACCCTCATGGAACTTGGAATCGGTCCAATAGTCACGGGTGGATTGATACTTCAGCTTCTGATAGGATCCAACATGATAGAAGCCGACATGAACAATCCTGAGGATAGAGGCTTGTTCACAACAGCGAACAAAGTGTTCTCCATAATCCTCACTGGTGTTCAGGCATCAGCTTACATAATTGGTGGAATGTATGGGACACTAGCTGGCACTGCGGCTATACTCATCTTCCTGCAACTAATCGCTGCTGGAATCATCGTGTTACTTATGGATGAACTTGTTCAGAAGGGATGGGGATTCGGTAGTGGAGTAAGCCTGTTCATAATGGCCGGTGTTGCCCAAAGGATTTTCCTAAACTGTTTCTACGCCAGCCCGTCAGTAGACAGTTTTGGGAGTTCCGGAATTTTCGTTGCACTTACTCAAACATTGCTGAGTGGCAAGCAGGTGATAGGACTTTTGGTTAGGGGGCAGTATCCTTCGATAGTTGGATTCTTTGCTACCGTTGCAGCTTTTCTCATCGTAATCTACCTGGAAGGAGTAAGAGTGGAATTGCCGTTATCTTATGCTGGTTACAAGGGATATAGGAGCAGGTATCCAATAAAACTGCTTTACGTGTCAAACCTTCCAGTGATTTTTGCATCAGCTCTCTTTGCTAACGTGTATTTCTTTTCACAGCTTATTTGGAGTACAAATGGCCAGAACGCGCCTGGCATAAACCCATGGATTGACCTCTTGGGACAATTCAAAGTCATCAACCCAGGCACAGCGAACGCACAGGTTCAGCCTATAGGAGGCCTAGTGTATTTTGTTACCGCACCTACTAATCTTGTATCAGCTGCTAGCGCTCCTCTTAAGTCCCTGGTTTATCTTGGAATTCTTGTCGCTTTCTGTGTTGTATTCTCACTCACATGGCTTGAGGTCGGAGGCTTAGGGCCTTCAACAGTTGCCCAGCAGCTTGTAGATGCAGGCATGGAGATCCCAGGATACAGAAGGTCTGGAAAAGCGATCGAATCAATTCTTAAACGTTATATTCCAGCGGTTACTGTCATCGGCGGAATAATCGTGGGCCTTGTTGCAGGCGTTACAGACTTTTTCGGTGTTTTCGGTTCAGGAATGGGTATCCTGCTCTCCGTAGGCATAGTCTATCAGTATTATGAGACGCTGATGCAGGAAAGAGCAGCTGAAATGTATCCAGCGTTTAGGCGGATATTTGGAGAATAATCCATGAATAGAATGGTGATAGTGACAGGAATTCTAGGAAGTGGAAATACCAGAGCGCGCGCCGCAAAAGAGATCTTGGAGGCTTTGGAGGTTGTTTAGGTATGTTTCAAATAATGCTTGATATATTCTCAGTTCTGAAGAGTATTCCCTATTCGACGTTTTTCATAGTCGGTCTCGCTGTATTAATTTCCTTGCTTACCACGTTGGTTAACAGGCGTTTTACAGATCCTGAGAAGTCAAGAGCTTGGAGAAAGGAGATTTCGGATTGGAACAGAGATCTTCGGGGTGCACAGAAGAGCAAAGACAAGAAAACTTTAGACAAAGTCATGAAGAAACAACAGTACATCATGCGGCTTCAGTCCAAGATGATGTGGCAGTCGATGAAAGTGTCACTTTTGTTTCTGATACCACTTCTTCTGATGTGGCAGATTTTGGGCGGTTTCTACGGGCCAACGGCAATAGCGTATTTCCCAGGAATAGGACCTAAGCTGGTTTTGCCGATACTCAACATCACTTTTACTTCCCTCTTTTGGTGGTATTTGTTATGCAGCCTTCTTTTCGGAACGGTTTTTCAGCATGTTTTCAGACTGATAGAGGTAAGTGAATAAAATGCCAAGACCCAGTGAACGCACCAGGAGCAAAAGGCGCATCAATAAAGCTCTGCCCGGCGGAAATAGAAGAACAGATTTCAGAGGAAAGACTGCCACCTTATCACGTTGCAGTCTCTGTGGCCAACAGTTGACGGGCGTCTCCAGCGCATCACCATTGAAAACACGCAAACTCAATCGAGGCAAAAGAAGAATCTGGCGGCTGCACGGTGGCCAGCTGTGCCACAACTGTCTCAAAACAGCCCTTAAACAAGCTGCTAGAACGCAAAATTAGAATCCTTCCGAAGGCAACCTGATGTTTTCGCCTGAAAGGACAGAAGGAAAAGTTGGAAAACCCGTGGTCATCTGCATTGGGGGGCTGGCCGGCAGTGGAAAAAGCACTTTGGCAAGAAAACTTGCTGAGAAATACAAGCTTGGGTATCTTTCAGGCGGAGACGCGTTAAGGGCTTTGGCTGTAGAGGAAGGTTACAGATCTCTCGGACGCGGCTGGTGGGAAAGCAGGGAAGGAATGCGTTTTTTGGAAGAAAGAGAAAAGGATAACAGGTTCGATGAAGCAGTCGACCGAAAGCTTCTGCAGATGGCGCACAAAGGAAACGTGATCTTAGACAGCTGGACAATGCCTTGGCTTCTTGAAAGGGCCTTCAAGATATGGCTAGAGGCTTCTCCTGAAAAAAGGGCGAAGAGAATAGCTGGAAGAGACCGAATAAGCTTCAAAGACGCTTTGAATGCGTTGAAGCGCAAAGAAGAGCAGACGAAAGCGATATACAAAAAACTTTATGATTTTAACTTGGGAGAAGACTTCGCTCCTTTCAATTTTATCTTGGACACGGACAATCTTAAGAGCGAGGAAGTTTTTGAGATTGTATGTATAGTAATGGATAATGTTGTCTTCTGCTCGTAGAATTATCGAAAGCTTCGGAAAGAAGAGATACTTTCTGGACGGAAAGATACTTGCATTGACAAGATCAGGTACATTATGTTCAGCTCTTGGGACAAGATACTCTTAGAACCGAAAGTGAAATAAACAGTTGGATGCGACACTCTTCTCCTGTCCAAGGTTGGATATTTGTGTCCGAAAAAAGAAGAGAGAGACCTGATTGCGTAGGAGGTTTGACTTATGAACCCATTGCGATGGGCGATCAAAAACTTGAATTGCGGTCCAGTCACATCGTTTTGGGTTTTTTAGTGGCAGCAGTCTTCTCTTGTGCTATTTTGTTTTTGCATGATGTGAGTAATGAATCAGTTTTCATGCTAACAGCCTTCAATCTTCTTTTTGTCTCACTAACCTTTCCCTTAAATGGGTCGTTAGCGACGAAGGTATTGTTGCTGTCGATTGGTAACATTATCGGAGTGCTATGGGTTCTCCTGTTTTCAATGTTTATTCGTACTGTTGCTAACTATCTTGGGGCAGCTTTCAATGGTTTGTACTTGATCCTTGGTCCTTTCGTGAACTTGGTATGGATTGTCACGTTCTTTTCGTTAAGCTTGACGGTTTTGGCAAACGCAAAAACAGGAAAACAGGGACTGAAACTTGATAATTGAAATTCTCGAAGCTTTGTTTTTGGTTTTGACTGGTTTGATGATAGCTTACCTTGTTCGGCATTACATTTTCACTTTAGCTGTTCTCAAGGATGCTGGAAAAAAGAAAGAGGCCGTCTCATTGGGAAACAGAGCGCGCCTGCCCAGTGTATCCATTCTTATCCCCGCATTCAATGAGGAACTGGTGATTGGAAGACTTCTTCAAAGAATGTGCGAGCTGACCTATCCCGTCGACAGACTGCAAATACTTGTCATTGATGATGCTTCGACAGACAGCACGGGCAAAATAGCTGAAGAATTCTCGAAGCTGCACAGTCAAATTGAAGTTCTGCATCGAAGCGAAGATGAAGGAAGACGAGGTAAAGCTTCAGCACTTAATGCCGGACTGAATTTTGTGAAAGGCGAGATCGTCCTTTGCTTCGACGCAGATTACTATCCACAAAGAGACATCGTCGAGCAGCTTGCGAAAGAATTCGAAGACCCAAGGATTGGTGCTGTACAAGGCAGAGTCACAGTGTTGAACGAGCCTGAGAATATTGTGACAAGACTTGTCGCGTTGGAGAGAATAGGCGGATATCGCATCGACCAGCAAGCTCGAGACAGGTTGGGATTGATTCCGCAGTTTGGAGGAACAGTTGGCGGCTTCAGGCGTGACTTGTTGAAATCTTTGGGCGGATGGGATGAGTCCATTCTGGCTGAGGACACGGACATCACCTTTCGAGTTTATCTTTCAGGCTACAAGATCCGTTATGTAAACGAGGCGGAATGCTATGAGGAAGCCGTTGAAAGCTGGCGAGCTTACTGGAAGCAAAGATACAGGTGGGCGCGCGGTCACATGCAGTGCGCTTTCAAACACGTGTTCCAAGTTCTAAAGAGCAGAAATCTGCGATTCAGGGAGAGACTTGATGCTCTCTTCTTGTTGAATGTTTATTTTATGCCCGTCTTCGTTTTGTTCTCATGGCTTATATCTATCCCGTTGCTCTTTCTCGGGCCTCCTCCCTGGCTGAGTCTAGGTTGGGCCGCAGGGGTGTTCTCGGTCTACAGTTTTGTCGGAAATTTCGCGCCCTTCTTTGAGGTCGGGATTGGAGCCTACTTGGACGGCAGGACTAGGGCGCATTGGTTGGTCTCGTTGCTTGTCTTTACTTTCTTGTACAACATTCCCATATGTACCAAAGCTCTTGTGGACCTGCTCATTTCGAAAGCCTCTGGAAGAAACAGTGTGCCCTGGGACAAAACAATTCATTCTGGCAATGGAAACAGTTATATTACAAAGGAAAACGGTTACAAACCGAAAACTCTACGTTGTGGAATGATATAACAAGCTATTCCGCTTCGATATTTTCAAGCTCCAACTGCTTCAGCTTTTTGAGAATTTCAGGGGTGAGGCAGTCTGCTGCGGACTGGTCTTCAATGTCTTTGAGCTCGTCGGTTTGTCGCATCAACGTGTTCGGGTTATCTGGTTTGTTTTGATTTAATATAAATACTTTTTCAGCGTGCGCGGCGAATAAGGAGAAAATGACACTCTACTGGGCCGCATGAACTTGAGTGCTGAGCCCGCTAAAGGATTACTTCTGAGTGCGGAGCCACCGCAAACGATATCAGCCGATTCAACTAATAGGCAGTCGACCAATGGTCGAAGGCAGAAAAATGGCTGAGGAATCGAAAAAGAAATCGAGATGGACTCTTGGAAACGTGGTGTCGGGGATCATCGTTTTGATCATTTTCCTCGTTCTATTTTCCCCTGGCATTGCGTCCTGGGCTGCTTCACGTTTTGAGCCTGGAAAATTAGAGCTGCAGTTCGTGCCGACTCAATACCCTTACCTTACGAGTAGTGTTTTGCAAGGCGACGTTGCAGCGTCGTCGGGCGTGTCGGGCTACTCGGCCAGAATCTACATTTCATTCGAAAGCACGGACGTCCCAATAGGAGGGACAGTCAAGATTCACGTGGAAATCAACAACACCGGAACCCCGCTCAGCAAGCCATACTTCTACGCCTTCCTTGTGAACACCACAGGGGCTGTTGTGTCCGTGTTTCCACAAGACGTCTATGTCGCACAGGGCTACAAGCTATCGCCATGGCCACTTGATACTCAAGGCACTTATCTGCAACTGGGGACTTATGGAAGCTACCTTGGAATTTCGCGGCAGACAATGATAAGCGGACAAGGAGACTACTGGAACGCCAGCAACCATGAGGGAAACAGCGAGGTGTGGCTTGAGAAGCAGACAGCCACGGACCCCAGTCAGATCGGGCAATGGGAACTCTGGGTTTTTCTCCTTGATGAAACGTATCAAACCTCCACGGGCGGCACATTGTCGTCTCAAAACGCCATCACGTACACGACTGCGTTTTTCAACGTCACTCCAGAGGCGGCGCCAGCGCCGGTCAACTCTGCAGCCAACTGGCTTTGGCTTTCACAGCTGCTTTCCGTTCTTTTCACTATCGGCTCCACGTTCGGACTGTTCAAGAGACTTTCACCTTGGATCGACGCACATAATGCAGAAATCTCAAGTTGGCGGAAGAGAAATCAGTTGTATATCCTATTCTCCGCCGCATGCCTTTTTCTCTATATACTGTTCCTCTTGCTGGGAGCGTAATAATCCCGGACGCAACGGTCATAGACGCGGAGGGAAACACCGTTACAAAAAAAGAGGGGTACTGGTTGGCTGTCTCACTTCAGCCTGATTGTGAATTCGTCTTCGTGGCCGACCACGAGCAGCATGTTGTCGTAATCGATTTTTCCAAGAGTCTTTAAAGTGTCCAGGTAATCACGGAACGTGGCTTTGGTGAGACCATACTTCGCGGCCAGCGGCGCATAAAGCTCTTTGAACGCTGCAGAGCCCTTGTGCTTCTTCAAGTATTCGATTATTTCATCCATGCGTTCTATTCGCTGTCTTCCTGTTGGCATAGTGACACACACAGAGACAGAGACACACAGAGCCTAATAAGCCTTTCTAAACGGTTAATTTAAATACGTAAAACGTATAGATGCTTGGAACGGTGTCAATATGGGAAACATCACGGTCAAAATCAACGATCAGATTGAAACCAGGCTGAGAGAGTATATCTGGAAAAAGTGGCATGGAAAAGGACGTCACACCGGCGAAGTCATCGAACTAGCGCTTGAAAGATATTTGGCCAAAGAAGAGAAAAAAGTGGGTACTGAATAAGGTTCTATGCTCTCGATTTTCGTTTTCCCAAAACCCTCAGCATCGGTTCAACGAGTTTATAGTGTTCAGGGTCTTGTTTGGCAACTTCTTCAATGATAGGCTTGAGCTCGGGATGCTCCCTGATTATCCTTGACATCAGCTGAGCAAAATGGTTTGCCCGGTTGATGTTTTCCACGATGACGTCAGCGAAAGTGGGAATGAAGAGGGACTCAGGCTGCTTGGGATCTGACAAGTTAGCTGAAAAGGCTGTCTTTGCCGTCTCACGCGCTAGATAGTGCTCCGTCATCATGGTTTGTTTTCCCCACACTAATGTCTGGTAGAGTTCTGCGTGCACCACTATTGTTTTTGAACCGGGAGTTTTGCCGATGGCTGTTTCTACATCTGCTTTAGGTTCTGTAGTCATTATATCGCCTACAGTGGATAGAGTGGCTGCAAATATATAAGATTTGCCCTCGAGCCCACAGAAACCGAAATAAACTAAAAACCCATCTTAAATAGTGAGGGATAAACTTGGCTTTTCTGTTTGGTCCTGAAAGGCAGGAATTGAAAACGCGCATGGAACTGATTATCCAGGCAGAAGAGAAAACCGTGAAAACCATCAAGAAACACATCCTGGCACTCGATGAACAAAAGGTTGTTTTCGAGAAACTCATACGGGCTCTCGAGCAGGACAAGGTAGCCGTGGAAAAGAGACTGGATCCAGCGCAGGGCAGTACCTAGCCTTTAAACGAAATTTTCAGCTTTGAAAAACCATGAAACCAGTCAAAGACATGCAAGCAACAGGTTCAAGTCCGATGTACTGGTCAGCAGCCACGAAACAATCACCATACATCGTCAATGCTGAGGCTTCACCAGCATCAAGATATCCCACAAGCCTAGCATTTTGAATGTTGTTGGCCGTAAAAGTCGTGTCTATCCCGGTTTTCTCCACCCTCAAAACGCCGTCTACCCACAGCCGGATTATGCCGTTGACAGCATCAATCTTCAAGTAAACTTCAACACAGTACCATCTGTTCACAACCGGGTTGCTTGGAACAGCTTCCAGATACACGGTTTTTCCGGCAGCCTCATGATGATTAAGCCCCCAGTAAAAGTCCGCGCCGACCTTCTGCAAGCCAGACAACAACTGCCAGGACCCTGCAGGAGCACCAAGCAAGCCGAATCCTGGACCAAACTCGTCAAACGTCCCTGAATCTGGCAAACCCGAAAGCTGCATGTAACATCGAGCATAAGCTTCAGTTACCGGAGTAACCAAATCAAAATAACTCGAGGCTCCGTCGCCTCCGTTAAGCATCCCCGACACCTTCATGTTGTACGTGCCATGATGCGGAACCACATTCTCCACCGATATGGCTCCAGCACCCCAAGTTCGCGTGCCCGTCCAAGCATTAAAATTCCCACTTTCAAAACCATCCGCGAACAATATCGCCATTCACTTCACTCCTCACTAGACGGAATTACCAGGCTGCCTCGCTGCTTCGTTGCGCATCCTCAAACAATTCTAGGGCAGTGCGAACATGGGATTGTGCCAGCTGCAGATGCTTTCGCTCATCTGACGTTGCGCTTTCATCGCCCAAAGCAGCAATCATGCCACTCAATTTCCTAGAGACGTCTTGAAGCTCAATCACGTAATCTGCCGGATATTTGTAGGCCTTTCCGAGAAGTGGCTTCCTGTTCTTCAACCAAGAAACAAACGGTCCGTCCCTAGAACTAGTAGTCAAATGCTACCCCCTGACCCTCGACCGAACCGGTCGTTACGCCTGGAGCTGCGCTCCACTCGATGCTATAAAAGAATTGTCCAGCGCTCAGCAGATAGAAGGGAGCGTTGAGGTTAGTCTCTTCGTACACTGTTCCGCCGACCTTTCCTCCAGCGCTCTGCCATACTAGCCAAACTGTTGGATTCGTTCCAAAATTCCAGTGCCACAATCTTAGGGTAAAAGTTACAGCGGCGGTTGGCACAATCTTGTAGACGAGATGGTTCAAAATGCCTCGGTTTAATCGTCGCGGATTCAGTATTGCGAAGAATTTTGTTGGGGGAGTAGTGATGTCTTGGCTTTGGTCAAACGCGTGGCCGGACCCATCCGTATCGTAATGTTGAATGAGAAACGTCGTCAGTTTTTGAGTACCTCTAATCAAGGACATTATGATGCAGCTCCAATTGCGTCTACAAAGAGAGTGCCAGCATTCAGGTCTTGGATTACGAAAAGTGAAGTTACGTTCAGTGGAAAAGAGTAGGGAACAAGCGGCTGTAAATGGTGCTGGACCCTCGTCTTAGAGTTGAACCGGACGAAACAGCCAGTGGTCGCGAAAAGAGAAAGTTGTGTCGTCATAAACAAGGGGACCGCCGGATCGGCTGTGTGGGCATTAGTTCCAATGTCGTACTCCACCTCTACAGCCCCGAAATTGATTTCTGCATAATCGTCCAAGGCGAGGCGCACGGTCGCTGTGGGGTTGCTCTCCGACTGCTGGACGCAGCCGCAGTTTGCGTCAACTATGATGACGGTCTTGTTTGCGAAAACGTCACTCAAAGCGTGGACGCGATACGTCCCAGCTTTGTTCTTCTCCGCGGCGTACGGAAAATAAAAGAAGAAAACCTCTCCCCATTTGTCAGCGGCAATCGGGACAGCCGCGATGCCGATGCTTCCTATCGGCGGCTTTTTTGTGTAGCTCACTACGCACCAAACCAATACGGTTCTTTTTTCATTTCCTTCGCTATTCTGTCGCCGATGGTCAATTCATGGCCTCTAGAGCCTTGAAAGTCCTTTTTGGGCTCGTTTCGCACAACGCCGTCCCAAGCTACCACCGCACTTTTTGCCTTAGGGATAACCTGTTGGTCCGTCTCTTCTGAACTGCGCGCGGGATGCGGACTTATCGCACTGTCTATGTACGGTTTTTCAGGGGGCAAAAGAGGTGTTACCGTGTCTGGGTTTATGCCTTCAACATTATGGACGGTCACTTTGGGGATGACTCCGCCTTTCAAATGCTTAGGTGCATCGTAACCGAAACCAAACACACTTTCAGGGTCCGAACCAAAAAGTGGAATTCCTCGTTTTTGAGGCTCTCTAAGATACATCACCCGGTTTACCTGCGGCTGCCCAAACATTTGCTGCAGGCGCTGCTCGCGTCTAGACATGAAGTTGTCGAATATTTCAAAGAGGCTCATTTTTTCACCTATTGAGAAAAGTCGTAGCTTTGTTTCCAGCTTTGTGGAGCTCGTTGGCTCATATCATACGTTCCGTTCTCGGAACTCGGCATTCTGGCGTTTTTTGCGGCTTCCAACCTCTGTTCTTCAAGCCATTGGCTATAGGCGATGTAGCCTCTGGCGCTGTGGGTGTCTACCACACGAATCATGCGTGAGCCCACTGGCCGAGGACGCTGAAGGAGAGATACAAATTCGAATACCATTTAATCACCACTACAAAAAAGGTCGTTCGAGAATTTAGGCTTTTCTGAAGCGCAAATCGCAGAAGAAGGTCAAATATTTATATAAATACAGAAAGCGGGGATATTTGTTAATGGTTTGGCAAACGGCTTAAAAGCCACGGAGACACAATGAAAATTGTGTCTGAAATGTTCGAAGAGCTTATTGAGGAAATCAGACTTTTAATCAGAGGCGAAGAGTTTGTCGATGAACCCAAAGTGCCTCAAGTCAGCAGACGTCACGAGAAGCCAAAGGTCGAAAGCATCCAGGTACCCGGGAAAAAGTGGAGCTCGAAGGACGAAGAGAAGCTGCTCAAACGCTGGGGCGAGGTCGACGGCAAACCGATGGTACGTGCCAGGACCCTTGCACCTGAGTTCCCAGGCAGGAAGCCTGAGGCAGTGTACCAAAAATGTTGGGCATTGAAATCAGGTTACAAACAGATAAGGGTAAGAAAACGCAGCAGGCGATATGTCAGGCCTGCTGCGATAGCTACCAAAATTGAGGAAGCACATGCACAGGCAAATCAGGCCAACGGCAACGCCGCTGCCAAGAGATTCTGGCAAAAACTCGAAAGATTATATGAACTCGAAATTAGCCCCATTACGTGAAGTCGGGCTCAACATATGGTTCGTACCTGTTCTCGAGCTTTTTCAGAACGTAGAATGGGCCTTTGAGTTCATGGCCACACGTGGCGCATTTTTCTGTTGTTACTTCGTCAACGATTCCCCAAGAAATCAAATACTCTATGGCTCTTTCGATCTGTTTGGCCCTTCCTCCGTGACTGCTGACTTTCCTCCTCTTTCGGATATCCGCTAGCGTTACGAGTGTTTTTTCCATGTGAAGATTTTGCATGTCTTCTATGGTTTCTTTCACTATTGTTTTCCAGTCTAGAAATCGGTTCTCTTCTTGTCGAGACATTGACTAGATTCTCCATAAGGTTAGGGGACAATAATGAAGTAGGTTGACAAACTATTAAACTTATTGTTTAGGAGGGAGTGAAATAGAAACTGAAAAAGTGGAAAAAGGCATCATCACATCCACGAGAAAAGTTTTCGAGCTTGGCGGTAGCAAAGCCATAACTCTCTCGCACAAGTGGGTGGACATTCAACGATGGCTCGGCAAAGAAGTGACTGAGCTCGTCTCTTTGTCCAACTCGGTCATCGTATTGGTTCCGCCAGGGCAGGAGAAAAAGGCTTTAGAAATTCTGAAGCAAATTGAAAAGGAGATTGCGCCAAAACCTTGAAAGAAAAAAGTCCTGAAGGCCTTGGCCGGCCTCCAAAGACGACTCGGACAAATAGCATATTGGTACATCTCATTAATCAGGTTTTCGCAGAAAGGGTTCTTCATGACATAGATTTTGCCAGCTGTGGTAATTGCGCGAGTTGGGCCGGTCGATGCTTGCGAGGAGCCCGGTTCAAAATTGCAGCTGATAGTCCCTGCGCGCAGTTTGTTCCGAGAAACCAGGCAACTTTCTCAACTGTGCCCTTGAAGGTGTCTAGATGAGTCAGATTTCTCTGGACCAGGCTGCCGTCTACACCAAGTTGTGCGAACTTGACGCTTTGAAGAAGCTTGTGGCAGAGCAGGCCAAAACGATTGAGGAATTGAAAGAACGAATCATCAAACTGGAAGCCGATGCCGGCGTGACGAAAACAGGCCTCAACGAGATTGGCAATGCATTGGAGCTTCGCGGGATCCTCAAAAATGGTGAGGCTGTTGAAGCTTCCGAAAAAGGCGAACCATGGGATCCCCAGAAAATCAAATGGACAAGTGCCGAGGGCTCGAAAGGCGAGTATGAACGTTCAGAAGACGTCGACAATTCTGATTTCAAGAAGATGCTGCAGGACCTGGGAACACATAAGGGCAAGTTGCATCGAAACGGTTTATTTTATTGGATTTTCACGAATGGCGCCGTGGTAGGACGGAAACGGAGGGGCAAGAGTTGAGCGAGGCTGCTTGCCCTCAATGTGGCAAACCCATGTTTCTGAGCTATATAGACGATGCAGCTACGAAATGGTACAAATGTTCCGCATGTGGAAAAACTAAGTCTTTTCATGCGACTTCAGAAGAGAAACTCAGGCTAATACACCAAATGAAAGAGATCCATCGACGGCGCGAGGACAAGCCAAAGATAAGGAACCACTGCGGGCAATGTGCGGCCTTTCACACTCCCTTTTGCACTTGGGAGTACATTAATTTTGATGATGAGGAAACTAGACGAGCCTTACACGTTGACGCTGAAGCATACGCATGTAGCCTATTCTTTCCCAGGTTGAAGTTCCCACGCAAACTGTCAGCTGAGAAGTTCGAACAGAGGGTCGAGAACCTATGAGCGAAGATGATCTAGACATAACCCTTTTCTTCGATGACCCATTAACGGACATCCATCCAAGCACAGGCGTAGTGGACGGCACAGCATACGTTGGTGTGTGGGTTCCAGGCCAGGTAACAGACAAGGAAGGCCATGTGAGCAACCGAGATTTCCTCTGTCTCATAACTGACAAGCGACAACAGATTCTCGCAACAGTCCAGGAGCTTATCAAACACCATTGGCGTCTTGCATACAAACCCATTCATACAGAGAACCGATGGAATCTTGCCCAGGTTCAAAAATGGCTGAAGAACAAAGCCTCTGCAAGCAACCCCTCAAACTTGTTTGAGGATATCGTCAAACTTTATCAGGAATTCATAGAGTTCCCAGACGAAAAAACCTATGACTTGCATGCATTGTGGAGCATAGGCACGTACTTCCACCACCTTTTCAACAGCTTCCCCTACCTGTACTGCGGAGGCATAAAACGCAGCGGAAAAACGAAGACTTTGACCGTGCATTATGCCATAGACTTCAACTGCATCCTCAGCGGAAACATGTCCAGCAGCAGTATCTACAGAATAGTGCAGAATCAACGCGCAACCCTAGCCATAGACGAAACTGAGAAACTGTCAAACCCGCAGCGAGCCCAAGAGTTTCGGAATATCCTTCTTTCAGGCTACAAGAAAGGTGTTAAAACCTATCGTATCGGGAAGGACTCGAAGGACCGATTAGAGCCAGAGTCATTTGAAGGTTTCAGTCCCAAGTTGTTAGCCAACATTGGAGGCCTAGGCGACGTCCTGGAGGACCGTTGCATATTCACTTTTCAACGTCGCAGCTTGAACAAGGCCATTCTGAACAAGGAAATAGACTTCATGCAACCGCGTTTCGCAGAGCTGCGCGGAAAACTGTATATGCTATTCCTAGCGCATTGGCAAACGGTCGCGGGAATCTACGCGGAACTCAGTGAACTTGGTGAACTAAGTGAGCTATGTGAACATGTTTTAACCCCCTATTCTGGCTTGCCAGACGGAAAACAGTATGTTTATGGAAGAGAACTTGAACTGTGGCGACCACTTCTAGCCCTTGCCTATTTCTTTGACGCCGCTCAGCCTACCCCTGAAATACGTTCACCGCCTACACTGGGTTCACTATGTTCACTGATGTTAGACTACGCTTGTACCATGGCCAAACAGCGTCACACTGAAAACATGACCGAGACTGGCGACGAGATACTGATAGGCTGCTTACTCAAAATTGTTGTGAAGGAGTCAACCGACTACATCAAAGTGAAAGAGATTCATGAGTTTATGGTCAAACAGTTTGAGGACCGCGAGGACTGGCTGACCAACAAGTGGATTGGGAACGCCCTTCGGCGTCTAGGATTCACTGAAAAACGCAGAGTGGGAAGCGGCTATGAGTACAAGATAAGCTACTCCGACCTCGAAGACCTCAAGAAAAGAATGCAGATCGAAGAGTCCCCAGAACCTGAATCAGAGAAGGCAACAATGGTTTCCTTGAAGGACTGGTGCAAGACCGAACAGGCCACAAACGGAAGCAGCGAGATCTCCCTAATAGACATGCAGAACTTTATCGAGAAAACTCTGCACATTTCGGACTCTTCAACCGTGGTTGAACACGCGAAAAAATTGGAGATCATTATGCCGGGTCCTCCTGGAAAGGTGATTGTTCTATGAATGAAAAAGAAAGAATCGCTTCATGTCTCACAGTCGACCAGGGGAGAGTGCGACAGGGTTGCCCTCCACAACGGACTAAGACATATCCTCAGCAGGCGAACGGGAGGGCGGGTGTAATCGTAGGCCCGGCCTGCCGACCCCGCAAATCTCCCCTGACAGTCGAAAACGCAAAGCCTGGAAAAATTATGTCACTTAACACACTATGCCGAAGCCGCTTAGTCATACCTAGCCAACTTAGAAGTCGAGCTCTTCACGTGCGAATCATTGAGTCAGCATCGCGGAACTATCGTGTTGTGTTTGTAATGGCTCTCCATTACCACGCTAAGTTTAGGTCATTTTTTCTATCCAGAAAAGTTATCACTTGTAGTTGCATTGTTATGGAGGCATGAATAATGAGCATGAAACCATCGAGAGTTTTCGTAGGCAAAGTCAAGAAACGCAATATCGGATTGGAAACACTGTTGCGGATTTCACAGCATGGCGACGGAGCTTACTTGTTTTTGCCCAAGGATATCGTCGACGTTTTCCATCTAGTGCCGGGCGACAGGGTTCAAGTGAAATTGACCGCGTCTTACAGGTTGATTTCAGGCGTCGAGCAGGAAGAAGAGGACGCAACACGCCAGGAGAAGATTGAGTCGACGCTTGTGGTTCCGAGGCCGCGTCGACGTCGAAAGCGGAATTCTAACGAGCCCACACAGGGCCTTGAAGAGAACATCGAAGAAGTGAGTGAAAATGAGTGATGTCGTTCAGCCTCTCGGTCCACAGAAGCGTGAGCGCCGTACCGACTTGCAACCTAAGGGAAAGTCGCAAGACTACGACCCTCAAGAGCAACGTGAAATTCGCGTCAAATGCGAGTTGTTGTCAAGAGAAATCTTAGCGAGGAAGAAGAAATGAAAGTCAAGGTTGAATGGAGAGATGCTGAAGTCTGGAGATCACTTTCGGTCGACGTGAAGACGTCCAGGCGTGGCAATTTCACTTTCAAACATGCTGGTAGAGTCTATGTTTTCCGTCAGAAGAGAGACGGTGAAGAGGTCTTGGCTCTTGAAAATGGGAAATGGGTCAAAACAGGCAGAATCACTCGAGGCGACATATTTCTCGGCCCAGGCATCAGTTACGACGAATATGTCTCAACCCCTGAAGGCATGAAAAATGTCAAAGCAGCATTAGAAAGTTTTCTTTCAGACCGGAGGTGAAGAGAACGAGAAGTTTTGAAATGGAAATCATCAACGAATTCAAGCATGCAGGCTACAGCTGCGGGCTCAGTCCCAAGTCCTTGTGGATCCGCGGCCACCTGCTCCAGGTGAAAGAGGATTATGGAAGTGCCATGTTTAAGAAATACCAAAGTTTCATTTTGGAAGCCAGAGCTCAGGGCGCCAAGGTAAGAAACTCAAAAGAAAGCACTTTCCACTCAACCCTTTCAGAATTGCGGCAGCTTGGCCTCATCCAGTCAAGTCCGTACGTCTGGGGTCCTAGAAAAAGACGTTACTACAAACTTGCACCGAAGGGAATCAACGAAGGATTATGGCATAATCCAAGATTGCAGTTGTACCGAAAGTCATGGCGGAAGACGTTGAAGAAGTCGAAGCCTCTTGGACGAAGGAGACGGACAGTCAGCGATGCAAGTTGAAGAGAGTAAGAGGCAGTTAAGAAGCAGTTCTCCTAGTTCATTTCCGAGTCAAGTAGACTTGACTCACAGTCATTCTGGTTTTCCTCTCATATAGTGGGGTTGCTGGTTCTTCTAGGCTTAACTACGCCTCTAGTGCCTCTACACCTGCTAGTACGGTTTCCAGATAGTTCTCAGATGTGTCCTAGTGAAGCTTCCAGTCCACTAGGAGCAACTGGCACCAACTATGAGAGTACATATGAGTCCAAGCTACAAACTTCGACTTTGCACGTGTGAAGTGGCTTCGGGTTTGGCAAAAATGGAAACATTGCGAAACCATCATACCGCCTCTAGGTCTGTGCAAAAATCGAAAGAAACTTTACGGAACTGAATGGAGTCCAAGATTCCATGATGGTTTTCTAACGTTCCTTAGAATGATTTTTCTCCCAAAATGGAATAGATTTTGCAATAAATTGCAATACGGCATTGGTGTTAATGTCAATTAACAAATATTTTCCATCCCAAACCGCATTGGCATTTCCAGAAAAAACCCGACCATTTTGGCACTTTACACGTGGCAAGACCGTTTTCCTTCAAAAATTCTAGGATTTTCATTGAACGGTTCTACATAGTACTTATATACGTAGTACGTACATAATGGCATTGTTTGGCACACCTCAAAACAGGTTCAACAAGAACGAAAGTGCCAGACAAAAACCAATGGAGTGATGTAATGCAAATCTCAAAAAAGGTTCTCGTGGTCTTGTTAGCCTCAATTGTTCTTGTCTCCGTGACATTGACCTATGCGCTCGTGACCTATTATCGGCAAGTGCCAACGACCTTCCAGATCGTCAGCTCTTACAACATCGGCGTGGTAGATGCTGTTTCGGGTGCAAATTGGACTTCTTGGGACATTGGAACGAAACACCGAACTGATTTTCCTGTATCATCTGGAGCGAAGAACGTGACTTGGAATGGCGATGCGCCCAATGGCATTTACCTCAGATGGAACGCCACAGGGTTCGACAGTAGCGTGACCGTTTCGGCTGAATACTTCAACGGTGCGGGTTGGGCTGTTTGGGACGAAACCGTGAATTTGCCAATGGGACAAGCGTATCCAATGCATCAGGTTCGTTTCAGCCTCTCTGTGCTTTCCTCAATTCCAGACGGGAACTACACAGGCACGATTTACTTGAACGCTGAACCAAAGTAGCCAATTTGACAAAATCGCCTTAAATCTCCCTTTTTTTCCTCTTTCAGTTTTGAACACTTGACGAAATGGAAACTTACCGTCTTTTCGCAAAGTTTTTTCTGACGAACCGAATGGCAGTTTGCACGTGTGAAGTGGCTTTGAGGTAATGCTGATTTTTCGGAAAACTTGGCGGTAAGAGAGGGTTCTCTGAAAGCCAAAGTTCACGTGAAGGCTAGAAGCCTAGGCTATTTCTACACCTTTAGCCTAGCCTTTTTGACTCAACTTTGGGCTGTCCTGCATAGTTCTGAGCCGCTGTTTCGTCTCTTCGACCATTTTGAGCAGGGCCTCGTTGCCTCCCTTTTCTCCGACAACCAGGAGCATTGTCAGAAACTCCCTCGATACATTGTCAAACGTATTCGTCACGACGTCCATGCGCTCTTCCAAGGCTTTGATTTCCTCGTCTTTCTTTCTGAGTTCTTCCTGGACTGTTTTTGAAAGTCCATTCTTCAATGCGGACTGCAGTCTCAGGAGGTCGATGACGTTGACGCTTATCATGGTTTCTCTGGTTTTCTGCAGGTCGCCCAGGTAGGCGCCGCCGAACCGTACGTCGTGGCCGGTGCAGAGATCTATCAGGTCGTCGGAGACTTTGTTTCGGAGTTGTGCTGAGAACCACATGCGGCAGCAGTGGAAGCTCAGGCGTTTCTCATTGTCTCTTATTCCAGAAACGTCGCACAACTGTTGAAAGATGTCGTTACACAGCTGCGGGTTTATGGGCTTGTTCTTGTATCCTGGGAAGAGCCAGCCTTCGAAGAGCTTGAGGCTCAGAATGTAGGTTTTGAGGATTGCTTGAACTTCAGGAGTTAAGACAAGAAGGATATCCTCGTTAGTCTTCGGTCTGAGCAGCTCGACGAACTCGAGAGTTTCTCCGTTGAGCTTGCCGGCAAACTGTTCTATATGGAGACTTGAAACGGTGCTCTCGTCCTGTCCCATAAGGCCTAAGGCAAGGACCGCCTTATCTCGAAGACTCGCAACTCTGAAAAGGGCCTCGAGCTCCGAGGCTAACAGCTGATGTTTCTTCTTCTCAGGCTTGGGCTTTTTCATCCGCACGTCTTTCTTGATGAACTTCTTCAGGTTGATGGGCAAGTTGTGGAAGGCGAAGAAGCTCATGACGGAGTTTACGGCTGTCCTGGCCGTCTGCTGGCTGAGAGGCTTGTCCTTATATCGTCCGGTCCATCCTCCCTTGTGGCCTTTCCGGGAGCCCATGCGCTTGGCCTTGACCTCACCGCTCAGGAGAAGTTTGTAGAACCCGAACAGCCTGGAGGGGTAGTAATCGCATGTTTCGGGGTTTGACACTTGGACACGAAACTCTTGGAGCATTTCCCTGCCAGTCTTCTGCATGTGCTCCTCAAAGAGTCTGAAGTATGACCTGTAACCGCCCTGCGTGTTCAAGCTGCTGCAGGAGTCAAGCCAGTTCTGAACTGGATCCGTTTCTGAAGACATATGGCCTCTGAAGCCGTCGTTATATCAGATTTCGTTTATAAGATTTTGTTTTCAAACCGTCTTTCTACAAATCAAAACAAAATACCAAAAAGATATTGATGCTTGGTGATCAAACTCAACTGTCGTTCATCACGCTTTTCTTTGGAGTTGTGATGTTCATTTTGGTCATGTTTTTGCCAGCATTTCTTGAATTGAGAAAGCCTAAGGATGCGGGGCCTAGAAGAATTGAGGGGAACGTTGTGTCAAGCAAATATCAAGTGCAATTGGCTTCTATAGAAAGAACTGAGGAGACTGAGGCAGATCTGGCTCTCATAAAGAGGATTGTGAATATTCTTTCAGTTCTGCCGAATCTGGAAACCTAGACTTGTCTTTTCTTCAAGAACAGTGCAGCGCTTCTCCACCTGTCGCTGGCTACTTGCAGGTTGCCGACGACTGTTCCATGGAGAGAATAGAAAATGTAGCAGAGATACGTGCATCGAGTACAGTTGCTGTAGCTTTGTCTTAGGCGGTTGAATTTTCCGCTGTTCCAGAGATCTGGCAGGTCATCAATGGATGCCACTGGATCGTGAAGATGACAGCCTGCGACCCTACCTAAATTATCTATCATGAGGAAGTTTTGAAGTGCGTGACATCTCCATGTCCTTTTGTTCTCCGAGTAAAGGGTTTTGACGGCTTCCAGTATTTTGTTTGTGATGAGAATCTGACCGCTTTTCCTCTTTAGCGCGGCGAGAGAATTACAAAGGTCAACCATGGCTTTTCTGTCGGTTATCACAAATTCGTCGTTTTGTTTTCCGATCTTGAAGAGTTGACATCGTTCTCCCGAAGGATCGAAGGAGTAGAGGCTGTACCATACCGGGATTTTCTTTGCTAGGAAGTGGTTGGTGATGTCGGTTATTTCGTACAGATTAAGCTGTGAAATTGTTGGTGCTACACCTACGCGAATTCCCTCTTCGCTCAGTTTCTCTACCGCATGCATCGCTTCATTCAATGCGCCTGGAACGCCTCTAATGTAATCGTTTTTTCTTGGGTCCAAGCTATCTATAGAAATCGCGACTAGGTCCGCGTGGCGCAAGGCATCAATTTTCTGGGCAGCCATGCTTCCGTTGTCGTACACTGTTGTGATGAACAACCGTGAAGAATACTCTATTATCTTGTCAATGTCTTCTCTTAAGAGCGGGTTTCCTCCAGAAAGCACAACTTCTATGACGCCGAGCTCTTTGAGAGCATCTAATCCTTTCTTGATTTCTCTGGTTGACAGCTCTTTTGTTTCCTGTTCTTGCCAGACGCTGCATCCTCTGCAGCGGTAGTTGCATCTTCTTGTAAGCATCCATTGGGCGTGATAAGGTCTATTGGGAGTTAGTGAACGGACAATAATGCCCCTGGCTTTCTCCACCGTCGTCATCAACGAACGCCCGTGTTCATTAAATCATGGTTTCAACTTGTTTTATATAAGTTTCTGATGAATCGTGAAACCTCGCGCTAGACAAGCTCTGTTGCTTAAGGAACCGATCGGATATGAGCCTGAGATAAACATTTATTCTATAAGCGATTCAGAGTGGCTTGTTTCAACTGAAGGCCTCAGAATGCCGTCAATGAACGAGAGAGATTGACTATGATGAAGCCTGTGGACGTTGTCATACTCACGAAGAATAGCGAGAGGCTGTTGAGGAAGTGTATTGATTCAGTTTATAGAAACATCCCCGTCAACAGCCTGATTGTTGTTGACGGTTGCTCCACTGATAAAACTTTGCAGATAGTGAAAGAGTTTCAGGAGAGGCATGGGAATGTCATTTTTGTTGAGGACAAGGGAACCAGGGGCAGTGCCAGACAGAAGGCAATGAACAAGGTGACAAGTGATTGGTTCATGTTTGTGGATAGTGATGTCCTCCTATCTGAGAACTGGTTTGCCAAAGCGGAAAAGCTGATAGAAGATGACATAGGCGCGATTTGGGGAATCGAAATATGGTCTGTGCTGAGAAAAATGAAGATCCTGAGGCTGTTTGAAAGGGTCACGTTGAAAATATTTGAAAAAAGAGGCGGAACACACGACTTGCTGGTACGACGCAAGGCTATTGAAGACATCCATGTGCCTAGTTACTTGCATACTTACGAGGACGCCTACATCAAATCATGGATCTGTAAAAAAGGCTATAGGGTAATCGGGGTCTATGAGCCTTATTGCCTTCATTTTCGGCCGAACAAAGTTTGGACTATGAAGCAGAACATCAGTTTCGTAATTAGCGATCTCAAGTTTGCCGCTCGTCACCCTTCGCTCATGCTTTCTTATGGATTCTACGCGGGTATTGTCATATATCAAATCGTGTCACACAAATGCAAGCTGGTCGATTAAGACGGCATATCAGGCTAGGGAGTCGGCGAGTGTTCTAAAGCCTGCCAAAGCTGGTCAGTCACGGGTCTAGCTAGAACCCCAGTCTTGCCATTTTCATGTATAATCAGTCGCTTTTCTCGTGAAGGAAGGAACTCTCCTATGATCTCTGCGTGAACCCTTTTTTTCCTTAGAGTCTTTACAATCTCTTCAGCGGATGCTGGTTCGGAAGCGACCAGTAGGCTGCCTGAGGCTATGAGTTGAAGAGGGTCTATTCGATAGAACTCGCATATCTTCACAGTTTCAGGTTCTACTCTGATTTTTTCGCCAGAGATTTTCACGCCCAGATTTGATGCGTCTGCCATCTCGTGTATAGCTCCTGCGATGCCTCCTTCGGTAGGGTCATGCATGGCGTGTACGCCCCCTGTTTTGAAGGCTGTTAGAGCATCTTTTACGATGCTGATTCGTTTGTAGAATTGTTTTGCACTTTTCAACGTTGCAGCGTTCAGTACTTCTTTCAGCTGATTCTCCCTGTCTGACGCGAGAATTGCAGTGCCTTCGATTCCAGCGCTCTTAGTTAGAATAAGCTTGTCGCTTGGCTTTGCCCCGCCTGCCGTCACATACCTGTTCTTTTCAGTCACGCCTATCGCGCAGCCTACAACTATAGGGCTCTTCAAGCCAGGTGTCGTTTCGCAATGTCCGCCCACAATCGCTATTCCCAGATCCTCTGCGGCCCTACTCATTTGCGTGGTTATTGTTTCAACAGTTGCCCTGTTCGACTTTTCTGGTAGCAATATGCATGACAACATGAATCTTGGCACACAGCCGAAAGTGGCCACATCATTTGCATTCACGTTTACTGCAAGCCAACCGATGCGATCTATCGCTCCTGTGATCGGGTCCATGGATGAGATCAAGGATTTATTCCCAACATCGATGATTGTGCCATCGATACCGGTCGATGGACCTAGAATTACTTCTGGACGTTTGGCGCCCAAATTTCTGAACACTACATCTTTTAAGATGTCTGCAGGGATCTTTCCAGGAGGCAATGTCATTTTGGTTCACTTGTCGGACGTATAATCGTGACCGAAGCTTTTAAGCTGTAGCAAGTCTTGAATAGAAGTTGCTTTGTCTCTAAGAGAGAGTTCAGTCAAATTGAGCTGGGTTGGTTTAATGGAGAGTCAATTTGAGAAGCAAAGGCAAGTAAGGCTCATCCAAGTAGCCTATTGCGGAGTGATGGCAGCAATTGTCGCGATTGCGACTGCTTTGGTGCAAATTCCTGTTCCAGCAACCAAGGGCTACTTAAACTTTGGTGACATAATGATTTTTGTGAGTGCACTGGTTTTTGGTCCAATAATAGGAGGCTTTGCGGGTTCGGTTGGATCATCCATATCAGATGTTGCCACGGGCTACGCGTACTTTGCACCTTCCACCTTCTTGATAAAAGGTATAGAAGGCACTCTTGCGGGTTTGATATCAAATAGGAGAAACGTCAGAAGGGACATAATAGCAGTGGTCTTTGCAGGGACAGAAATGGTGACTGGATACTTCTTGGCCGAGTTCTTTCCACTTCAAATTGGATGGGCGGCTTTAGCCGAGGTGCCAGTCAACATCGTACAGATTGCAGTGGGCGGATTGATTGGTATTCCACTTGCCTCCATTATCCGTAGGAGACTTCCTGAAACATGGAAAACGAAGAAATAGGAACTCTGGCATTAGGGCCGTCGCATTTAGTCTGAGTAGTCTGAGCTTTCTAGGTCCTCCTTTCACAGCTTGTTACTGGCATTATGGATGTTAGCTAAAGGCGTTTAAGAACCGTGTTGATCCAGTCAAATCAAAGGATATCAAAACTTGTTTACCTGGTTTACCAAAAAATGATGTGGAGGGCTGTTCTTGTCACATTTAGGACGGAAGACCTAAATGTGAGTCTTTGGAGAATAGCAGACAAAATAGGAGTTGACTGTAATGAGCGAAAAGGAAGATCATGTGAGAATGCACAAGGAAGCCAACACGCTTTTTGAGGCTGGAAAGTATAAAGAGGCTGAAGACATCTTTTTGAAGACTGGTGAATTGTACTACAAGGTTCAGAATTTCTTCGATTCGGCATCAATGTACTACAAGGCTGGTGAATGCGCTTACGCGCTCAAGGACTACAAAGTGGCGGTTGAATTTTTCACGAAATCGGCTGATCTGTCTTTTCAGAAGGGGTTTGATAGGTTCGGAGTCAGCGCCCTCGAATATGCAAGAGACAGTTACAAGGCCATGGACAATAAAGCCAAGGTCAAAGAATTGGAGAAGAAAATAAAAGAGGTCAAGGAAAAACTGGAAGCTTCATTCTAGACCAAAGACTTCAGTGCTCGATTGTTTTTTCTCGATCGGCTAATGCTTATCTTTTTAATCGTACCATCTAGGAGCCAACCGCGACATTAAGGCAAAGTCATGTCGACCAAGTTTAAGACTCTGGCGGAGTTGGGTGAAAAGCTGGAAGCTACGAGGAAGCGTCTTCTCATGATAGATGCTGTTTCCGAATTCCTTGAGCGTTTAGAGCCTAAGGAGGTTGAGCCCGGTGTCTCGATGCTTCTTGGAAGGTCTTTTCCAAAATGGAGTCCACAGACTCTCGAGGTCAGCTGGGCCACGCTCAGCGAGCTTATAAGGCGCATTACAGGCGTTGAATGGAGCGTTTTTGAAGAGGCTTTCCGTGAATCGGGTGACATCGGTTCGGCGACAAAAAAGGTTTTTGAGAACAGCGGGGTCAAGCGGCAGGCTGTGCTCTTTGAGGAAGCATTAACGTTGTTGGAGGTCAGGCGCAGTCTGGAGGCCATAGGTGAAACGGTCGGTAGCGGTTCCAGAGGGAGGAAGGAGAGGTTGATAGCGGTTTTGCTGAGCCGGTGTTCACCTTTTGAAGCCAAATACTTGGTGAAGATTCTCATAGGTGAGATGCGAACGGGTTTTCATGAGGGTCTGATGGAACAAGCAGTTTCCAAGGCTTTTGATGTTCCATTGAAGGTGGTCCAGGAAGCAACGATGATTGTGGGCGATATTGGTGAGGTCGCCGCAATCGCCAAGACCGGAGGGGCAGATGGATTGGCCAGAAAAGGCTTCGAGGTTTTCAGGCCTGTCAACCTTATGCTCGCACAGATGGCAGACGGTGTTGCGGAAGCTTTGGCCGAGCACGGTGGTAGGACAGCCTTTGAGTACAAATACGACGGGGCTCGAGTTCAGATTCACAAGTCGGGCGGCAGGGTAAGGGTTTTCAGTCGAAGGTTGACAGATGTTTCTGACAGCCTGCCCGAGGTCGTGGAGATGGTTAACGAGAACGTCAAAGCGTCGGAGGCGATTCTTGAGGGCGAGGTGATAGCCGTCGACCATTCAGGTTCTCCAATTCCTTTTCAGCATTTGATGCGTAGGTTCAGGAGAGTCCATTCTATAGAAGCCATAGTGGAAAGGATACCGATCAGACTCTTTCTGTTTGATATCCTCTACGTTGATGGAAAGGGTCTGATTTCAACGTCGTACGTGCAACGAAGGCAGATACTCGTCGAGAACGCTGGACAAATACCTTTGACGGTGCAAAAGATAACTGATAGCGTTCAGGAAGCTGAACGATTTCTTGAACTGGCAATGAGCGAGGGACATGAGGGACTCATGGCTAAAAGGGTTGACAGTGGATATACACCTGGAATGCGTGGGAAACGTTGGCTTAAGATTAAGCCTGTCCTTGAACCTCTGGATTTGGCCATTGTTGCTGCTGAATACGGTTACGGTCGCAGGCATGGATGGTTGTCGGATTATTATCTTGCAGCGCGGGATGCGGAGAGCGGTGAGTTCTTTCCTTTGGGTAAGACTTTCAAGGGGTTGACGGATGCCGAAATCATCGAAATGACGAAGCGTCTTAAAGAATTGGCGATAAAGAGAGAGCGGGGAAGGGTTGTTGTTCTTCCAAAGGTGGTTGTTGAAGTTGCTTACAACGAGATTCAGAGCAGCCCAAAATACGAGTGTGGTATGGCGTTGCGTTTTGCGAGAATAACTCGCATAAGGGAAGATAAGGCTCCGGAGGAGGTCGACACGATACAGAAGGTTAGGGACATTTATGAGAGGCAGTTTTTGAAAAAAGGTAGATATAAGACTGATTAACAGCAGAGTAAACGGAGAGAGCTGCATCATGGTTGAAGAACAGAAAGTCGTTCAATATGGGGAGTACTATGCGCGCCAGATCATTTTGAAGGAGTTTGGTAGGAGGGGACAGAAAAGGCTTGCACGGTCGAAAGTCGCAGTTGTTGGACTTGGAGGTTTGGGCACGGTCTCGGCACTGTATTTGGCGTTGGCAGGGGTCGGGCATCTGCGTTTAATTGATCAAGACACAGTAGAGCTGAGCAATCTTCACAGGCAAGTCCTGTACACGCCGGATGATCTGCACTATCCAAAGGTCGAAGTGTCCGCCGAAAGGCTGGAGAAAACCAATCCTTTCGTCAAGGTTGAGCCTGTCCCAGAGAATCTGAATGCAGACAACGTCGAAAAGTTACTGTCAGGAATTGACTGCGTTGTCGACGGCTTAGACAACATGCACACGCGATATTTAGTCAACCGCGCATGCGTGAAGCTTAGGCTTCCATACGTTTTCGGAGCGGCCATAGGACTTGAGGGGAACCTGTCGGTTTTTGCTTCTCCCGACACTCCGTGCCTTGAATGCGTCCTGCCCGGTGTTGAGGATGACTTTTTGTCGACGTGCGATGTTCGAGGCGTACTGGGAGCTACGGCCGGCATTATTGGAACTATGCAGGCTATTGAAGCTGTGAAGGTTCTTACGGGGATGGGTTCTGTTTTGAAGGGGAAGTTAATGATCTGCGACTTTAGCGACATGTACTTCACAACCATAGATATCTTCAAGAGGGGCGGTTGTCCAGCATGTCAAGGCAAGAAAGCATTTCCTGAAGCGAAAGAGAAGCTCGCGTGGCTGTGTGGACAAAACACGGTCAACATAAACCCGGAAAAACCGTTGGAAAGAGGCTTCGACGAAGTCTATGAGGCGGTGAGGCACAACTTCAAGGTGCGAATAAGATCTCAGCTAGCGATAATATTTGATTACAAGGGCTTTGAAATTAGCCTCTTCAACGATGGGCGCATGCTGATAAAAAACGTTGAAGACGAAGAGTCAGCCTTAAGGGTTTGCAGGGAAATCAGAAAGAAGCTTGAAAGCGATTGACAATCTATTTATTGGGGTCCAAAAAGATATGTAAGTTGCCGGGGTGGCTGAACCGTTCAGGCGGCGGCCTGCAGAGCCGCTATATATGGGTTCAACTCCCATCCCCGGCTCCAACGTTGAACCCTCTGCACTTTGGTGACACTGGCGTTTATGGAATTGGTGACACTGGCGTTTATGGAATATAAGAAGGAACGAGGGGAAATTCTCTTATTTATTGACCCTGTTACTCAAGTTGTGTTGAGGTAGAAGATGTCGAAGATCCTAGTTCTTTACTATAGCCGAACCGGAAATACCGAAAAAATGGCTAGAGCGGTGGCTGAGGGGGCGAGATCGGTTCAAGGTGTTGAGGTCGAACTGAACTATTATGTTTCGCCTGAAGAATTGGCCGGTTTTGATGCTATACTTGTGGGCGCCGCAACTTATCATCATGATATGCCCGTCAGTTTCAAGAGTTTCTTCGAAGAAGTGGCCGTGAAAAACGTCAGTCTGAAAGGCAAGGTTGGAGCAGCGTTTGGCTCTTACGGTTGGAGCGGTGAAGCCTCCAAGTTGGTCATCGAAATCATGAAAAACAAGTTCGAAATGAGCGTAACGGAACCGCCGCTTCCAATCAAGTATGAGCCAGACCAAGCTGGGTTAGAGAAGTGCAAAGAACTTGGAAGAAGAGTTGCCGAAAGACTTATTCACGTGGCCTAACATGTGCATTAGAAAAGGAGGAGAAGATTTTGAGCTCAAAGGATGAACTGGTACAGTTTCTTAAGGACCAGATCAAAGTTGAAAACAAGATCGTGGAATCGTTGAACAAGTCCCTGCCGGAGATTGGAAATCCGACTGTCAAGGGCGTGTTGAAGGGGATATCCTTGGACTCGATGAAACACGCTGAAATGTACTCTTCAGCCGTGATGCTGTTGACAACTGTATCGAAGGCTCTGACGCAGGAGAATTTGGACAAACAGGAGGATTTGGTGAAAAAACACATACAGATGGAAGCTGAACTCATCCAGAAAATAAGCAAGACTCTTCCAAACGTTAAAGACAAAAAGGTTAAGCTTCTTCTGGAAGCGATATTGTCAGATGAGAGAAGGCACCACGAACTCTTGAAGAAAGTGCTGGAGATCCTTGTCAAAGGAGAAACTATAACTGAGGCAGACTGGTGGGACATGCTCTGGAAGGACGTTCCATTCCACGGCGCACCAGGAGGCTAGAAGGCCGCCCGAAGAAAAGAAACTATCACATCACTCACTTTTCCCAATTATGGGTGAATGGAAAAGCGCATACTCACCTGTGTGCCAAAGCCTTTTTTATCACAGGGTGCGCGTCGAAACGATTATAAGACATAGGTCTCCACTCAGCTTTCAAGCAAAAAAAGAAGCCAGCCTTCGGAGAGCTATGGGTTTTGGACGGTGAGAACAGATGGCGGTTGTTAGTTCAGACAAAAAGAAAGATTTGCAGGAGCCAGTTGGCTGGGCACAAACGGCGAGCCCTGAGGATATTCTGTGCGTACCCATTGACGACGTTCTTGCACGGCTGAAGACCTCTCGTTCAGGCCTCGCGTCAGATCAAGCACTGGAGTCCCTGAAAACCTATGGCTACAATGAGGTGGCCAAGAAAAAGAGAACAACCGCTGTCGTGAAGTTTCTCTCAGGTTTCAAAAACCCGCTTGTGCTCATTTTGCTTTTTGCAGCTGTCATATCAGCCATCACAGAATTGGAAAGCGCGGTGATAATTGTTGCAATAATAATGATCAGTGTGGTCCTCATGTTCTTTCAGGAGTCTAAGGCTGAGAAAGCTGCGGAAAGCCTGAAAGAGAAAGTCGCGACGACTGCGTCAGTCCTCAGAGACAATGCTGTCGAGGAAATCAAGCTCTCAGACGTGGTTCCTGGGGATATAGTGAACCTTTCTGCGGGCGACATAATTCCGGCAGACGCAAGGTTGTTGAGTGCAAAAGATTTTTTCGTGGACCAGTCAGCGCTGACTGGTGAATCGTTTCCCATCGAGAAAGTTCCGTCACAGCTGAGTGCGCATCAAGCTTGCAGCGTCAATGAATGGAACAATTACCTTTTCATGGGGACTTCTGTGGTGAGCGGTTCTGCGACAGCAGTCGTGGTCAAAACTGGAGGTTTCACAGATTATGGGAAGATTGTCAAGAAACTGGTTGAAAGAAGGCCTGAAACGGAGTTCGAAAGGGGACTAAGGCGATTCGGATATTTGATCATGCAGGTGACTTTTCTTCTTGTTGTTTTTGTCTTCCTCGTAAATGCTTTGTACGTTCGTGGGGTTGTAGAATCGTTGCTTTTCGCCGTGGCGCTGGCTGTGGGTTTGACGCCTGAGCTTCTGCCCATCATCCTTTCAGTTAATTTATCGAAGGGCGCGTTGGCCATGTCGAAGAGGGGGGTAATAGTGAAAGAGTTGGCGTCAATCCAGAACTTTGGCAACATGGATGTCCTGTGCACTGATAAGACGGGAACGCTGACCGAGAACAGGGTCAGACTCTTGTTGCATGTTGATATGGAAGGAAACGACAACGCGAAGGTTTTGAAGTACGTTTTTCTAAACAGTCATTATGAGACTGGGCTTAAGAATCCGCTGGATGGAGCAATTCTCGAACATGAAGAGGTCAACGTGGAAGGTTTTGAAAAGATAGATGAAGTCCCCTTTGACTTCGTGAGAAGGCGAGTCTCGGTTGTCGCTGAGCGGCAGAGGGAACGTTTCTTCATAACCAAAGGAGCGCCGGAAGAGATTTTCAAAGTATGCGCGTATTATGAACTTTCCGAAAAGATATTTGATTTAACACCGGAAACCGAAAGAAGGATCGAACAGAAATACTATGACTTGAGTGCTGAGGGATACAGGGTCTTGGGCGTTGCGTACAAGAAGGTCAGGGAAGAGAAGACCGTGTATTCCATCAATGATGAGGGCGAAATGGTTTTCTTGGGTTTTGTCGCGTTCTTGGACCCTCCGAAAGAAACTGCGAAACAATCCTTGGAGTTATTCAAGAAAAGCAACATAGAGCTCAAGATTCTTACGGGCGACAATGAACTAGTGACAAGAAGAGTTTGCGAACAGCTAGAGCTTGAAATCAAGGGAGTCGTCTTGGGTGTCGATATAGCCAAAATGAATGACGACGCGTTGGCAAGGGTGGTTGAGGGAGCTAACATTTTCGCGAGGGTTACACCCTCCCAAAAGGACAGGATTATAAACGCGTTGAAAAGCAATGGGCATGTTGTTGGGTTTCTTGGAGACGGCATCAATGATGCTCCTTCAATGAGGGTTTCAGACGTTAGCATATCAGTAGAAAACGCAGTGGATGTGGCTAAAGAATCAGCAGATATTATCTTACTGCACAAGGACTTGACAGTGCTTGAAGAAGGCGTCCTAGAGGGAAGGAAAACCTTTGGAAACACGATGAAATACATTGAGATGGGCGTTAGCTCAAATTTCGGAAACATGTTCAGTGCAGCAGGTGCGTCTCTTTTCCTGCATGCATTTCTGCCTATGCAATCCACACAGATACTTTTAAACAACCTCATGTACGATATGTCAGAGCTGTCTATTCCCACGGACAATGTTGATCCTGACTATATTGAGAAGCCCAGGAGGTTGCAGGTTAGTTATATTAGAAATTTCATGCTATATTTTGGGCCGATAAGTTCACTCTTTGACTTCTTAACTTTCTTCATAATGCTTTACGTTTTCACCGCAGGGCCGGCCGGCCATCTGTTTCAAACGGCTTGGTTCATCGAGTCCTTGTGCACACAAACACTGGTCATATTCGTCATTAGAACGAGGAAATCGCCCTTCTTCAAAAGCAGACCCAGCAAACTTCTGGTCATAAGCAGCCTTGCAGTAGTGGGCTTCGCAATTCTAATTCCGTTCACACCATTAGGCGGTGTTTTTCAGTTTGTACCTCCGCCACCGGGGTTCTTCCTATTCTTAGCCGCATTCGTCGCTGTCTACTTGACAATGGCTGAATCTATGAAAAGGGTGTTCTATAAGAGGTATGGGCAAAGCTTGGAGCAAATACTCGTTCCTGCAAAGGGTCCGCCGCTTTTAACTCCAACGGTGAGGCTAACTCAAAACATGGTAGCAGTCATATGCCTGCGTCGTGAGGATGAAACCTCGACTGATTCGCTGGTTGACGACCTTAAGTCAATCATGGCGTACCCGGTTGAATCCGATCAGGTCATTCGCAACCTTCATCACATGAGGCGTATGGGGCTAGTGGACGTGGACTGGCGTAAAGGAATAATTAAACGCAAAACTTCAATGAAGGACTACGTGGACAAGCTCATAAGAGGTGACCTTTGGCCGAGAGTAGCAGACGACTGGCAGAGAATAGGCTCTTTGGTTCAGTCAAAGTACAAGCAAGTCAATCCTGAATATCAGAGGCTGCTTCAGTCTTGGAGCGTGAAACAGGATCGTCAGGTTAGCTGATTCGTCAAGATGTGCATGGAACAAGTTGGAGAGATCTTTCAGCCTTAAACTTTATGACGCTCATGCTAGTACTGAGAAGTGTTTTTGACACGGTGTCAGGAGCTGAATCGCTGCTGTTAGGCGCATGCTCTGTTCTTCTTTTTCTCAGGAGAGCTGAGAACGTCAAGATGAGCAAAGCCAGAATTGCCACTAGGAATATTTTCACATAGAGGGGGATGTACTCCGGTGGGCTTCCAACAGTTATCGTCAGCGTTTCGGAATTGCTTATGCCCTCATCGTTGGTCACGTTGAGCTTCGCTTGGTATGTTCCTTCTTTGTCGTATGAGTGTGACACTATCGCCCCAGTCGCGTTTGCGCCGTCGCCGAAGCTCCATTCGTATGAGACTATTCTTCCATAGTCGAGAGATTTGCTCGCGTCCAAAGCCACGTTTTGTCCAACATAGGCCGTGGCATTGTAATCTACGATGATTTCAGGAATGTGGCCAAAGAATTCTGTCCCCGAGATACTTGTAGTGTGAAAGCCTTCGTCAAGAGCTATGTATAGATATGAGCTTGTGTTGGTGTCAGCTTCAATCGCACTAATTGTCTTTTCGTCCAGGGTGACGTTGTATGGTCCTCTGAGAAAGTCTTGTTGCAGTATGAAGTCGGCGAAGCCCGATGATCCCTGCGGAACGGTCATGTTCAAATTTAACGCTTTCTGGGAAGGGTCAAAAGCAAGGGTTGTGATAGAAGCGTTCGTGAACGCTCCAACTTCGAACGTTCTGTTTCCGTAGGGCAAATTGAACGTTTGTAGTGAAGGAGGAGGCGTTGGCAATGGACCGTAATCAGGCACGGTGGCTTCGTCGGTCCACGATGATACTCCGCTGCCCTCGTACGTTCCTAAGTAGTCGGTCGTGACGACTTCTATTTCTATGATGTCACTAACCCATTTGTAACCCCACTTGCTGGGGACGACCAATCTATAGAGGCCTGTGGGGCCGTTAGGCAGATCCGGGAGGTCTGTTCCGTTCGCTCTTAAAGCCAGAATTGTTGAAGGTCTTAAAGCGTCTTCGACGAGAAGGTCCGAGGAAAAACCGTCTGAGCCTCGCGTGACAACCTTGTAGGCTTCAGGTTTGATCCGAGCCAAGGTCAAAAGATAGAAGAGTGGTATTCCAGTCCAGTTGTAAATGACATCCGGGGGGCCCGCGACACATTTTATTCTTGCTACCTCTGAAACCAACGGAAAAGAAAGCAGTTCAGCATAGGTCAGGCTCAAAGGTGTGTTCACCGAACCATCTATCTTCAGTACACCAGAAGCTTGGAGCGCACTGGCTGTCTTCAGTGCAGGCAGAAAGGGAACCAGAGCGAAGATTAATACTAAGATTAGAGAGGCTATTCTCAGGCGTTTTCGCATGTCTTTCAGCTCCTCAGGCCACTAGGTACTGCATCAGCACCATCAACGCTACAGTGAAGGCTCCTAGAAGAATCAGAAAAGTATTCAGAAGTTTGCCCTCTCTTACGCCCCAATGAGTCAGGGTCGACCTGATTGCAATCAGGACGTGAATCATGAGCAACGTCAAAGTAGGCAGGACCAGAACCGTGTGCAGGTGCAATGAAAGGTCGTGCGTAAAAAGACCTCCGGTCAGTTCACTAATTGTCCCCGAGTTTGCGATGCCATATCCTGAAATTGCCAAGAGTATGAACAAAACTAACGTCGGCCACACAAGCAGACGGTTGAATCTTTTCAAGATATCCGTTTTTGTTTCTTCCATTACTTCCTACCTTGAATCATTGTCTTATTGGCCGTGGATTAAAGTCTTTTTGAATGCGTCCAATAAATATGCTGGTGACCCAAAGTCTGTGCATCAAGCCAAAAAAGCCCAGATGAGGACAGGCTGATGACGTTCTTCGTTCGTCTGTCAAGGACTACGTTGTCTCGGTTCAAGCTGAGAGAGATCGAACAGTACGCCTCTAACTTCCTCAAGTTTTTCTGTCTTAGCCTTATTGTTGAGCAGGTCGCCGTTGCCTGGGAGGCGCCACTAGTCGTCTAATCGATTCTCATCTTACGTGGGGATCGCTGAATTTCAAGAGAGGGAACTGTCCTGCCTGATAGGTTGTATGGTTGTTAAAGGGACGATTTGCTCGTCCTTCCCTTTCTTTCCCGTTAGCTCAACGTCTGGCGTTACCTGTTCGCTTGCTTCTTCGTCTTCTACGAGGTGCGTTGTTGCTGTCAAGGCTTCAGCAGCTAGGTTGTGCATGGCTTCTAGCATTGCGCCTATTTTGACGCCCCTAGCAGTAATTGAGTAAGAAGCTGGTCTCTTTCTGGTGAAGACCAGTTTCTTTCCTTTCAGTCTGCGCAGGTACTTATACGTCCTTCTGAGTGAGATTCCGGCTCCTTTTGCTAGTTTTCGGGCAGAAATTCCCTCTTTTGGGATTGTTTCGTAAACCCTTTTTTCTGTTGGAGAGAAGTCTGATTCATTTGGATCCCTTTTTGTTGTGAAGAAGAAGATGTAGTCCTTCTCTGTGCTGGTTTCAGCTAGGGCTGCTTTCTGCAGGCGGCTGAGGACACGTGCGACACTTTTCTCTGGAATTATTCCCTTTAGCTTTTCATAGGTTCTTGGTCCTTTCATGAGTACACCGAGAGTTATTTCTTCATAACATTCGGAGTGTGGTGACAAAACGTCTTCGAGATCATCGAAATCCTCCATCAAATCGCTGATCTTGCGGCCGAATAGGGTTGCATAGTACAAGTTTTGATGTTCGTCTGCAAGTCCGACTGTTATCAGAGGATTAACGTATTCTTCAACTATTGTTTGCTGGCTGTGGTTGAAGCCCAGTTTTCGTAGTTCCTGCTGAAGCTGCGTTATTGAATGATTCTCCTTTGAGATTATTTCCAGAACTTGCAGTCGTCTGCTGTTTTTTAGTGTGTTCAGTAGGTTCGTCATGAAGCCGGGGTTCTTTGTTTTTTCGTGCAATTTTCTGAGCTGGTTCTTGTGCTTCCAAGTCTTGCATCCTGATATGCATATTATCGGAGTTAATGGTTTACAGTTTTTGCAGGTCTTCTCCATTGTTCTCACAAAATCTGCTAGACTTGTTTGTTTACCTGTTCCATTCAATAAGGTTGCATTATCTTCGTCTTCCATATTCTGGGAACCTTCAACCGTACGTCATGACAGGTTCGGAGGAAGGAGTCAAAAATACTCCTAAAAGCCAGTTTGGGGAGTTTGAGCCTGTCATGACATACGTCATAGTCAGTATGACATACGTCATGTTTATATACTTTTCCGCCTGATTAAGTCAAACAGTGAACCCCATTTGATACTTCCATGCGAGGTTGCCGTAAGATCCGTCATACCAGCAGTAAGAGCCTTAATTGCAAAGCAACTCATGGATGAGCAAGGCTTGAAGCAAGACCAAGTGGCAGAACTTCTCGGCATATCACAGTCCGCGGTGAGCAAATACTCCCGAAAGGTCAGAGGACACGCAATAAGAGTTGACGACATAGAAGAGATACGTCCGTTCATAAATGGCATGGTGATTCTACTGCTGGATCGAACACATCAAAGTGCGCAGCTGCTCAATCTTTTCTGTCAAGCATGCGTAACCATACGAAAAACGAGTCTGATGTGCACGTTCTGTCAAAAGTCAGACCCAAAGATCAAAATAGAAGAATGCAGATTCTGCATACGCCTAGTATCTGAAGACGATGAGAGGTAGATTGAAGTGTCTTCGTTCGACGAAAAGGCCGTGCTTGATATTCTTGAAAAGGCAAACAAGAGTGTCGTCAACATAAGCACCATAAAATTTGTCCGGCGCACGTTCTATCAGGCAGTTCCCGTTGAGGGCATGGGTTCCGGAACCATAATTGACTCCAAAGGCCACATTTTGACTAATAACCACGTAGTCGGCGGAGCAGAGAAAATAGCCGTGACATTGTGGAACGGTGAGATACTAGAAGGAGCAACTGTAGGCGCGTGCGCCGTGCACGACACGGCGATTGTGAAAGTCAGGAAACAAGGTCTCACAGCCGCAGAGCTAGGAGATTCGGACAAGTTGAGGGTTGGCCAGAGAGTCTATGCAATCGGGAATCCTTTCGGGTTGGCTGGCGGTCCGTCAGTAACTTCTGGAGTGATAAGCGCGACGAACAGGACGATAGAGTCTCAAAGGGGACTGGTGGAGAACCTCGTCCAGACTGATGCGGCGATAAATCCTGGAAACAGTGGAGGCCCGTTGGTTGATCTTGAAGGGAAAGTCGTTGCCATAAACACGGCGATAATCCCGTATGCCCAAGGAATAGGTTTTGCAATTCCAATAAACTCTGCAAAGAAATGCACGAGCGAAATGATACAAGAGAGAATCTCTGTCAGACCTTGGCTTGGAATAATTGGTCTAGGGCTAACTGAAGAGGTTTCTCGCTACTACGATTTGCCACTGGAACGGGGAGTTCTCATAACAAAAGTCACAGATGGAAGCCCAGCACAACGCGCGGGAATAATCATGGGAGACATAATCCTGCGAATCGACAACACCGACATCGAAAGCATTGAAGACCTGCTGAGGCAGATCCATCAAAGAAAGGTTGGAGAAAAAGTAAATGTCACCGTCTTTCGCAGGGGCTTTGAACAGTTTTTTGAAGTGACTCTGAGCAGCATGCCTCAGAACATGCGTTTTGAACTGTCCAGGGATGCGTCAGAACGTGCAAAACAAAGATATATGCGATTGACCAAACCTGAAGTTGATGTCCGATGAAGTCAAGGTGTAATGGTGAATGGTTAAGGAGATGACTGAAACAAATCTTCGAAGCGCGTTTGCTGGTGAAAGCCAAGCGCACATCAGGTACAAGATCTTTGCGGAAAGAGCTGAAAAGTCAGGCTGGCCTAACGTGGCCAGGCTGTTCAATGCAATATCCCTTGCTGAGAGAATTCATGCAGGGAACCATTTCAGAAACATACTAAGCAAAGGGGGGTTTCAAACGGTGTCAGCCGCGGTTTTTGGCTCCAGAAACACGTCAGAAGATCTTCAAGCATGCATCGACGGAGAAACCTTCGAGATAAACGAGATGTACCCAGCCTACAAGGCTGTGGCCCAATTTCAAGGAGAAAGAGCTGCTGAAACAACCTTTACGTGGGCACTAGAGGCTGAGAGAATCCACCTCAGTCTGTACAAGAAAGCCAAACAAGCCGTGGACCAAGGCAAAGACGTTGCTTTGGGGCCGGTTCAAATATGCAGTACTTGCGGGTACACAGTTGAAGGAGACGCACCAGACAAGTGCCCGATATGTGGTGCTGCGAGAGACAAGTTCAAAACCTTCTAGCCTGGATTCGCCTAGACGTTCATATGATGTAATCGATAATCCGTCCCTGTTTCAGCAATCCCGGAGCTGCTTCAAAGAGCCAATGGAGTGTGCGTTGAAAATGACCTGTGAAGAAAAGCCGGCGAGGCGAGTAAATCTTTCTTTGCTGGCCTTGATTTCCTTCATTGCTTCCTTCCTGATCGCAAGGACATTTACGACTATCAGTCCGGACGCAGTTCTGGTAGGAAATGGTTTTCACATTCACCACTTCTGGTATGGTATAATAATGCTGGCAATTGGTGGTTGGCTGGGGATCAACTACAATGAAGAGCGAATCGACAGGCTGGCAGCGGTTATTTACGGCGCTGGCGGCGGGCTCATCGGGGACGAAGTTGGTCTTCTGCTCACCTTTGGAAACTATTGGACAGGACTAACCTACACGACAGTCGTTGTTTTTCTTGCTTTTGTTTCCACTTTCATCCTGTTTAAGAGATACTCAAAAGCAGTTTTGGCTGAGATTAAAGGGTTTACAAGAAGCAAAGCGAGCTTTTACTTCGGCGTCATCCTCGCTGGCGTTTCAATTGCGTTCATAACAACCAGCAACTTCTTCATATCCAGCGTTTCAAGCGTGACGGCTGTAATTGCTTTCATCATCATTGTTGCATACATCAGTCGGCGAGTTGGTACAAGACACTAAGAAGACTCAGGTTGCAGTTGGCAAGCAAAATTCTGCCAAACCAATTAGTAAGATAAAGAGTGAAAGTGTCGCTTGAATCGTTAAGGGAGTCTAAACTCTGCCAAAAGTTTAATACTTTTCGTTTAACAATCGTTTGAGAGGCGTGTTTGACCGTGGAGAACGTGTCCGATGTAAATGCGAGTGATTGGGCAGAAGAGGTTTCCAAGCCTACGGTCCTGACGGTCATCTATTTTTGGCATACCCAAAGCCCTTGGTGTCTCAGACTTAATCCCATCTTAAGCGAAATCACAAAGGAGTTTAGAGGAAAAATCAGATTTCTCAGGCTAAACGTGCTTGAAAACCCGGCTAACCAGGAGTTAGCAAGCAACTTTGGACTTATGAGCACTCCCACCCTGCTTTTCCTATGCAAAGGGAGACCTGTAGGCCAGATCGTCGGCTTTGCGTCCAAGGAAGACTTGGAGAGGGGACTGAATGATATACTTGGAAGATATCGGCAATGCCTCAGTCAAATCACCGAACTGAGACCAGCATACATTGTATGAAAGACTGTATGAACAAACCTTTGTGCGATCTGTCGTACCCCGACTCGCGATTTCAATTAATGATGCCCTCAATTCCAAACCTGAAGCGCGTGCAGATTCAGGGCGGTCTGTAGTTTGCTTTTCCGCTCTCATTTTACTTTGGGCATCTTAATAGTGAACACGGCTCCTTTTCTGGGTTCGCCAACTTCCTGTATGGTCCAGCCGTAGACTTCTATCATCTTCTTTATTAGGTAAAGCCCGTAGCCTAGCGCGCGCGCAAGATCCGCGTGGCCAAGAAGACTAGTGAGTCCACTTTGGCTGAAAGAACCATTAGCAGCAAGCAAGAAGGCCTTTGATAATTTCAATAGGTGACTCCGAGCTGCAGAGTAAGTGGGATGGGGGGACTGCAGGATATTGGCTTGTATGCAAGATTTATTAGCATCAAGAATGAAATTTAAGAACGGAGTTACCGGGTTTGAGTAAGAGAGAAGAAGCACAGAGCAAGCTTCTTTTCGAGTTAATTAAAGGCGCAAGAAGAAGCGATAGAGATCTTGCAAGAGTCATGAAAATCTCACAGCCAACCGTAACTCGAAAGAGGACGATTCTGGAAAGAGAAGGTTTGATACGAGAGTATACTGTTATACCGGACCTCGAAAAAATGGGTTATCAAATATTAGCATTTACTTTTCTGAGCTTTAACCAGCCGCCAAGACCAGAGCTAATGGAAAGAGCAAAAGAATGGGCAAAGAAACAGCCATCTTTGATATTTGCGGCGGATGGCGCAGGTATGGGCATGAACAGTGTTATGGTGTCGGCACACAAAGACTATGCTAGCTTCTCAAGGCTGTTGACCCAGCTGAGGCAAGATTGGCAGCCAAACCTCAAGGACATGCAGAGCTTCATGATATGCGTGAATAGGCCAGAACTTTTCATAAAACAATTCTCTTTTCGCCATTTGGAGGCAAATGAATGACTTTTGCGGGCGCTAAAATAGCTGACCAAATAAGGGAAGTTATGGCAAGACTAATTGTCAGAATAGAAGGGCAAGAACCGATCGGAGAGCGCGCACAAAGACATTGACTCTAAGAGGAAGGCAGTAGAACAGTTGAGTTCTCGCGAACCAGCATCGTTACGGATGATTCTCTTAATTCTTTGATGCGGTTGTCGACAGTTGTGCAAATGCTCATTCGGATATTATTATTGTTTGAGGAAGAGATTCTTCCTAGTTTTGCGGCAAGTTTGGAATCACCAAGGACTTTCTCCACCCAGTTTTGAAAGTCATTTCTCTGAAGATGGAACACTAGGCTTTCCGAGTTGACAGATTTCACCTTGCCGAGAAAGTCAGGAAGGTTTCTCGCAATTTCACCCGTTGGTTTTCCAATAGATTCATAAAAATAGAAGGCTTCTCTGTCTCCTACCGTTCTCAGAATCTTTACAGTTTCTATATCGACCTCTAGATTGTTGTTGTCTTTTGTTTTCTTGTTTTTGGAGGACGTGTTTTTTTTCATCAAATTCACCATCAAGAGCAAGCGTTAACTTGCATCCTGAGACTTAATAAACGTTCCTGGCAAAGTGTACAACTCTCAGACAACACTAGCTATGATGTCTAGACTATCTTTTTCTACTGAAAATTGCTGCTAGCGGAATATGGAGAAATGTTGCGGCCGTCAGAGCGGTCGCTAATGATAGAAAGAGATGGACGTGCAGGGAGTGTACGTTATTCATTTGTTTAGAACTTAGTCTTCTCTAAACTTGTTGAAGCCTACTATTTCTTCAACACGCTTCCTTTTTCTGGGCTGCGGTTTTTCAGCGGGATATCCAAATGATATAAGAGCTACAACGTTCCAGCTTTCGGGGATGCTGAGGAGTTTCTTGACTTTTTCTTCACTGAAGTCTCCTATCCAACACGAACCTATTCCTAAGGCCCAAGCAGCAATAACCATGTTCTCCAATGCGATAGTAGTGCTGACAATTGACCATTTTCCAGCAATAAGATCCTTATGAGCACATCCTACAATGCAAACTGGAGCATCCTTGATGAATCTGCTAAACGCCCTATTAGACAATTTCTTCTTGATTTCAGAATCAGTCAACACGATGAAGTGCCAAGGTTGCTTATTGGCCGCTGATGGAGCCTGTCTGCCAGCCTCAAGAATCTTGTCTAAAACATCTCTAGGAATCTCTTTTTGCTCATAACGTCTTATGCTTCTTCTGCTGAGAACAACGTCAACAAGAGACATAAACACCCTTCAAACAGTTGTTGCTTCCAATTTCAAATAACTGTTACTCACATTTTGGGAGAGACCTGAGGGAACTAAGAGGCTGAAGAGAGGTTGGCTTAATGCGCGCGCAACGATTGAGACTACTTCTTTAAGCGTTTCTCCTTATGCTTTCTTCTTTTCTCTTTCCTTCTTAGTCATTGGTTTCTTCTTAGCACTTCCCATGCTCAACACAATCACCGCGGTAAAATACTCAGAATAGGGAATTAAATTTTCGCACGCGCTAGGCAGGTGAGAACTGGGAAGTTTGAAAGAAGTGGGCTCGTGTGCACGTGGTGGACGTCAGTGCGAGATTGAAAAGGCTTTTTGGAGTATGCCATTCTTATAGCCTGTGGTTTTCTTCCTGAAATATTCGATCAACATGCTTCTATCTGAAGTTCTCAGCTTGCTGTCAAGGATGAATTGATAGATGTCCTCCCATCTAACTCGCGCGCTAGACATGATGAATGGCACAAGTTCTATGTGTTTCTGCCTCTGATTTTTCAAATCTGGCAACATTCTTCTTTTCTCCTCACTTTCTCAAGATTCCTCTTTCCATGTTTCCATTTTGCGTGACTTTTCATTCTTTTCAAAAATCGTTTTCTTTTCCTCTCTTCTTCCTAGATCGTTTCAAGCTAAATCTTCTTTCCTAGAATTACATAGTGACAATAAACAAGGATTGCAACCTATCACCTAAATGCGAAGTGAATGCTGTGTCTAAAATCGGAATCTTGAATAAGGGAGTCGCGTGAAAATATCCTCAGGCTGCTCTGTTGTTTGGTCGCTTTATAAGGAAGTATGCGTAGTATAGGGCAGTAGCGTTCTGTCGCTGAAGGACGAGAAGAACACAGTAACGTTACATGTAACAATCAATGACGAAAGGAGTGATGGAAAATGTCGGAAAAATCGGGAATTGTTTTCATTGGAAGTAAACCTGTAATGAGCTATGTTCTAGCGATTATTACAAGCCTATCGGCGAGCAATGCTAAGGAAGTAATCTTGAAGGCCAGAGGACGAGCAATTACGACAGCTGTTGACGCAGCTGAAATAACCAGAAGCCGCTTCCTAAAAGACCTAAAAGTCAGCAAGATCGCCATCGGAACAGAGGAGATGCCCGCAAGAGAAGGCGAAAGCAGAGCACGGATGGTTTCAACATTGGAAATAATCCTTGCAAAAGAGTAGGAAAACCTTGCGAAACACGCGTGCTAAGTAAACATTAAGACACCGCGTTTTTTTTGCGTCTCCAAATGTTTTGGAAAACAAGTTTTTTGACAGTTTTGTTTTCTCGTGCGCGCCGATGAGGAATGTTCAATCGAAGGCGATAGGCGATTAACGTGTGAAGCTTTTATTCGTAGAATATGAGGTTTTGTTCCTCCAAGCTTCTGTGAAGCTTATGCACTGCGTCATAAACGTCCTGTTCTTTCTTCGCTCCGGTGCAAACAAGGTTCCCGCTTGCGAATATCAGTATGACCACTTTGGGCTCGTCCATCCTGTAAATCAAGCCTGGAAACTGCTCCGGCTCATACATGGTTTTTCCAAGCGCGCCCACTGCCAGTTCCAAGTCTACCCTTCCGCCCAAGCTTGCAGAAGCAACCATGTTCACAACCTTCAAGTCCGGCTTGCTGATGATGATTATTCCGCCCTTTTTCAACTCTTTAACAACTGTCATGACGGCCCTGCGGGATTCCTTTTCCGATTTCGCTCCCGTGCACACCATTTTTCCAGAGTTGAAAATCAGCGTGGCTGTCTTCGGTCTCTTAAGCCTAAACACTAGTCCCGGAAACTGTTCCGGACGATATTCTACGCCTGGAAAACTCTTCACGATAGCGTTTAAGTCAACTCTCTGGTTTAACGTGGCAGAAGCAACAACGTTTTGAATTTTTATTATGGCTTCAGTCTTCGGCATAAAACACCACTTCTTACAGTGTGGCGGATGCTTATATGCCCTTTACAAAAGCCTTATGTTGTCAGTGCATAGAAGCCTCCTGCACATTCCCCTTTTTTCTGTAAGCGCGCGGTTCCGATTCTCCTTTTTTTCACATTTTCGGGATGCGTTTACATTAAAGGGAACGATAGTTTGGTGAAGCCGCTGAAAGTCTCCGTGTTGTATAGTTAGATTTGACTGCTACAGCTTAGAATGCATGCGCAGATTTGAGGCGTAAATTATTTAGCGAACTTCTTTGGATGGCATTTGAATTTTTTCTTGCAACTCGCAGAGCAGAAGTAGTATGTCTCCAGAAATTTATCTTGAATTTTGCTGTTTTTTCGTCGAGCACAGTGCCACACACAGGATCTCTCAATCAATAGCCCCTACATTCTTTGATGAAGGTACAACATAAGATAGAATGGTTTCAGTAATGCTTGGCAAATGCGGGATAGAACAATTCTCTAACATTTCAACTCTCACAGAACCTTTATCTGTTCAATTTTTCTGGTTAGGATTTCAACACTCAAGTCGTTGTTGATGTGGATCATTGGTTTGTTGCAAGCGGCGCGCGCGCTTTTCGACCCCGTTATTTCCTAGATTAGTCCCTTTAGTATTTTGCAAACAATTTCCAAAGCAGAAATGTATCAAAAGGTATCAACTCTTAAATTTTGCAATTTTAACTTCGTTCTGGAAGGCATAAAATGTTTCAATATTTTGAGGCTGCAAGAGTTGGGAGTTGGCTTGGATGGATTTTCAATTTTGGTTTTGGGAGTGTTCTCTTTGGTGTGCTTCCTTTTGAGCGTACTGTGATGGTCTTCCCCCTTTCCATACTCATTCTCATGTGTTATGCGGATGTGTTAAAGAACCCGTCAAAAAATGTCATTAACACACAGAAAACTACGAGAAAGTATGGAATTATTGGGGTAACAGTGCTATGGGATTATGCACTACTCGCAAAAATAGCCAGCTTTTATAGGGCTTAGGACGCAAGTTTGAAAAGGCATATACGAGTTTGCTGCACCTGATTATAACCCATCACTTAAATGCGAAGTGAATGCTGTGTCTAAAACCGGAATCTAGGATAAGGGAGCCGCGTAAAAATATCCTTAGGCTGCTCTGTTGTTTAATCGCTTTATAAGGAAGTTTGCGTATTATGGGGCAGTAGCGTTCTGTTGTTGAAGGACGAGAAGAACACAGCAACATTGCACGTTACAATCAATGATGAAAGGAGTGATGTAAAATGTCGGAAAAATCGGGAATTGTTTTCATTGGAAGTAAAACACCAATGGACTATGTTCTAGCGATTATTACAAGCCTATCGGCGAGCAATGCTAAGGAAGTAATCTTGAAGGCCAGAGGACGAGCAATTGCCACAGCTGTTGACGCAGCTGAAATAACCAGAGGCCGCTTCCTAAAAGACCTGAAAGTAAGCAGAATCGCAATAGGGACAGAGGAGATGCCACCGAGAGAAGGCGAAAATAGATCACGGATGGTTTCGACAATTGAAATAGCGCTTGCAAAAGAGTAGGAAAACCTTGCGAAACACGCGTGCTAAGTAAACATTAAGGCACCGCGGGTCTCTAAATGTTCCGAAAAATAGGTTTTTGACGATTTTTGTTTTCTCCTGATACCTTAGGCTTTAAGAACTCTAACAGACCCAAACGCCTTTTTGCGAAGCGCAATATGACCCTATCGGGTTATGTCATTGCGAAGCACATTCAACCTTCCAATTTTTTGTTCTACGAATTGAAAGAAGTGTTTTAAAAACAGGTGAACAAGAACTTTTGAAAAGATTAGAAGAGATCGAAAAATGGGGGAATGAGAGGCCTGTAGACTTGATGCCTTATGCCTTCTCCACCAACATCGGCTTTACTTGCGGCTTTTTTTGCCTTTTTTGAGCCGTATTCGGTGTGCCTAAATAATCTTCTTGCTTAGTACTTCTCGGAAAGGCTTCTTGCACTTTGGACAGTCGAAAAGGCCGATTTCTAACTGAGTTCTTTTTCCAGCTTTGGACGGGCGTCCGGCCATTGTCCACTTCTTCTTAGGCGATGAAACAACTGTTCCACATTTTTTACATTTTCCCATTTAATTTCCTCCAGTATATCTTGATAACCATCTGATGGTGATAGATAAAACACTTTCCATCGTTTTCGGATACGAGCGCGTTCTACTTCACTACGATGAGGAATGTTCAACCGAAGGCGATAGGCGATTAACGTGTGAAGCTTTTATTCGTAGAATATGAGGTTTTGTTCCTCCAAGCTTCTGTGAAGCTTATGCACTGCGTCATAAACGTCCTGTTCTTTCTTCGCTCCGGTGCAAACAAGGTTCCCGCTTGCGAATATCAGTATGACCACTTTGGGCTCGTCCATCCTGTAAATCAAGCCTGGAAACTGCTCCGGCTCATACATGGTTTTTCCAAGCGCGCCCACTGCCAGTTCCAAGTCTACCCTTCCGCCCAAGCTTGCAGAAGCAACCATGTTCACAACCTTCAAGTCCGGCTTGCTGATGATGATTATTCCGCCCTTTTTCAACTCTTTAACAACTGTCATGACGGCCCTGCGGGATTCCTTTTCCGATTTCGCTCCCGTGCACACCATTTTTCCAGAGTTGAAAATCAGCGTGGCTGTCTTCGGTCTCTTAAGCCTAAACACTAGTCCCGGAAACTGTTCCGGACGATATTCTACGCCTGGAAAACTCTTCACGATAGCGTTTAAGTCAACTCTCTGGTTTAACGTGGCAGAAGCAACAACGTTTTGAATTTTTATTATGGCTTCAGTCTTCGGCATAAAACACCACTTCTTACAGTGTGGCGGATGCTTAAATACCCTTTATAAAAGCCCTATGTTGCCAGCGTATAGAGGCTTCCCGCGCATCCCTTTTTTCTGTGAGCGCCGGTTGTAATTTAATATGGTTCTCTCTTCCAAATATTATAAGGACATTGGGTCCAGCAGTAGCTGCCTCCCTTAAAAATACAGTTCCGGCATTCAGGCCTATCAAAAAACCTAGGCTTACCCACAACCCTTCCACAGTACGGATATACCGCGAAGTCTCACTTTCAGTTTGCGGGTAGCGCTTTTCCAAGCTTGAGCGCGCGCGCCCAATTGGGTTCAAGCCCTGTGATGGGGCTGCCCGGATTTGAACCGGGGTCTAGAGAGCCCAAGTCTCCAAGCCTAGACCAAACTAGCCGACAGCCCCTTCTGCTGGAGTCCAAGTCTCTAACCATGATGTTGCATCAATCATAAAAACCTTAATAGACTCAGAGCGCGCTTGACCGAACCTTTCACTATGAAATTGCATTTTGACGATAATTTGATATACTTCTTCCAGTGAGTTTGAGTATGATGATTTATGTTTGAAGGTGAAAGGACTCAGATTTTCTGGGCGGGGCTGTTTATAGTCGGCTTCACAGTTTTCGGTTTGTTCACCACTCTTTGATATATTGCTGTCTATCCGTCTAGTTGGAGTTACGTAACACCTTGGGCTTTCGGATGTTTAGTCTTCCTAGTCATTGGATTCTACATGATGAAATCTGGTGTCAAAAAGGAAAAGCAGTCTTCGGTTTCCAAATAGCGTGCGCTTGGGAACTCAGATTTCACTTTCATCTATCAAGGTGTTGTCTACTACTTTAATCCATCTGGTGGACAGAATCTGATTGAAGTCTTCACTCTTAGGGTCAAGATCAGTGGCAACCAAATGCCAATGATCGTTTATTGTAGCAAACGTGGTGTCCATAATCACAAATTTGGGGGTGTAACTGAAAACCTGTCTTCCAATCTTTGTAAGCGTGTCCAAAGCATGCTCATATGCTCTCTGAGGCACTGTGTGCTCATGTCTTCTAAGAACTATCATGATTCGTTCTCTGTGTCCCTTTTCAGTCTTGGTTCTCAAGACGATAAACGACCTGTCTTCGTAGTATTTCTTCTCTTTTTCCAAGTCCAGATTACATAAAGGGCAACTCAAATCTTTCAGCCCCAATCAACAACTCTTTCCCTGTCTCTAGTTATTTGCAGTTCGCGTAATATAATCTTCTCCAAACGCCCCTTTTCCGAGTCGACCAATGCAAGCAAAAGGCAACATGAACCCTCAATCACAGCAAGATAAGAAGTGTAAGAATGCTAAGGTTTTATTTAACTTTCAATCCCGGAGAAGCTCAAAACAGGCAGCCTTCTTTTTGACCCTAAGCTTTTCGGGCTTCAAACCAAAAGATTACGCAAAATACTGGAAAGTTGGATCGGTCTCAATGGCTAGTACCAAAGAAAAAGAGAGGTGGAAGGGTGTTTGCATAGTTTCTCATATGGAGAGGCTTTTTGCTTTCAGAATGTCTTTTTGAATCTTTTGGGCTGTATTAATGAGGGTTGTAGCGTCTCCTGGCGATATTGCTTTGCCTATCTGGGCTTTAACTTGACTTATGAACGCGTCCAATATGTTTTGCGCAGCGGTTAGCATGTTGTTGGCTTGAGTATTCCGTGTCATAGTGATCCATCCGATGGCTAGATCAACGCTACCCGTTGCGGAGTTGAGCTTGTCAATCAATCCTGCTTTGACGTCTGCTTTGATGTTTAGGCCGGTAACGGTTGCATTTAACCATGTCAGTTCAAGCCTTACGTATTCGGCTAGGCTTCTCTTCGTATAGAGTATTTGTAGATATGTTGGAACGTCCATCTCTACAAGTGACGCGGAGGTAATGTGAACGCCGTCCTCGAAATCGCTCGTTCCCAATGCAGAGTAAAGTATATTGTGCCAATCATCATGGCCAGTCAAGACCGTGTATTTCGATGGACCAGTATAGTCGTTAGGTCCGTTGTTGATATCAGCTTGAACGTCGTTTTGCGTTACACCATCACGATTCCAGTCGATCGCACCTGTTCCAGGCAGACCGATAACGCGTGCTCCATTAGTATCATAGAAAATAGTGTTATCTGTACCGTCTTGAATTCCTACTGTCTCGTCTAAGTGGTTTTCATCAAGTGTTGGAAGAACGTTCCCGGAATAGTCAAGTCGGTTGGTTGAAGGTATTCCAAACATTTGAAAAGTGTAACTCATTATGCTAAGATAGTTGGGTTTGTAGTCGATGTCATCTCCACCACCATGATGAAGATTCAGGTTGTGTCCAAACTCATGCATCAGCGTTCCTTCTTGCTGTTGAGCAGTTCCAACACCGTTATCCCAACTGCCCAGTGTAACCATGAAATCATTCCCTGGTAGTTCTGCTATTCCAGAGGACGTCGTTCCGGGCCGGTTATGGGCGAACAAGCAATAGTGATATGCGAATCGCCGGTTCGTGTCAAAATTGTTTGCTTTAATTCTGTCAAAGTCACTACCGCCCACTTGAGGTGCATTGGAAAATGTAGTAGTGTCTTCATGAGGGACACTATTGCTCACATCAATGTGGAGGTTGATGCCATTTATGTTGTCGGGGTTTGAAACTGGCGCGTTCTTGAAGGCGTTCTTCACAGCGTCGGTAACTCCAGGCAGCGGTTTGTGAGAATGAGTTGCATCCTGCATCCAATCTATTTCGATATATTCATCCTTGTGGTTGACGTCAGCACCTGGTAGCTGAAGGATAACACTATCGCTCATGTGTATTCCCGATGTTTCCCAACTGTCGAATAGTCCGTCTCCGTCCTTGTCTCCAGTCCCCAGTCCAATATTGAACCATATTTCGGCGCGGTTGCTGTCTCCGCCACCTTTGGAATATCCATAGGTTACGTCGCCGATGATGGATTGAGTTGTCGTGTCAAACGTGAGGTCAAGGTCACGGTGACCTGTGTTCTTGTTAATATCTACATGATCGTCTGCAAGTGGAGAATCGCTGTCCCATATTTCAATATGTATTGGAACACTAGTCTTAGATACGCCTCGACTGAAGGACCATTTAGGATATACATCATTGTCATTGCTTATGATGGGGCTATTAGGCAAACTTACACCATCAATGCTTACTTTCGCATAGAAGTCGGCTGCTGACCAGGGCCCCGGCAGATCCATCGTATCAATGGCTCGCACCTCAACAATCGTGACTGTTATTTGCGTGAGCGCGATAACAACAGTTGTATATTTTACGTCGACATCCAAAGGTCCTACAGTGCCACCTGGCCCACTTGGTTGGGAATCTGTGACTTTCAATCCTATACTGTATGTTCCTGGCGTGTTCCATGAATATGAGGGCTTGGCATCTGTTGAATCATCGAATTTTCCATCGTTGTCAAGATCCCATTCGTATTTTGCTATGGTTTCGTACCAAGGGTGTCCTGGAGGATACAACTTGCCTCCTGGGGCATATGACTTTGACCCATCGAGTTGAATTGGTACTCCTACAGAACCTTCGTATGGCCCGTTAGGGTCTGCTATTGGTTTCCATGGAGGAGGTGTTATGTGGATGACGCGTGTGTCGGTGTCATGTAAAGGCGGATCATTGTTGTCTGTTACTCTCAGAGTGGCGGTGTAGTCTTTTGTTGTCTTGCCCCAGTCTATTGAACCGTCAGGATTGTAGTATGCCGGATATGCGTGCTCAACTTTCATGTCAGTCCCGCTGTAATCCCATATTCCGTCGCCGTCAAAATCCCATTCGTACAAGACGATGCTCTTAGTCGGATCTCTATGGTAAGAGCCGGAAGCATCAAATTCTAGAGGTATGGTTGGTGGAAAGTTGTCTACGTTTGGTCCAGCCTCAGCAACTGGACCAGGCTTGACCAGTGTTGGTGTCAAGATAGCCATTGCCCATGCTGTTGCCAGCGTTCCTCCGGTATATCCACTTAACCATGATGTATCAACGACGTACTCGCCGCCGTAAGCGTTCTGTTGATCAACGATGTAACGAGCGTATTCAGCGTACCAATCATGAGTGCCGATAAGCTGGATATTTGGGTCTGGTATTCTCATGCCTTTCATAATGCCATACATCGTGTAATAGTCGCCAAAGTTAGTGTATGAGGATGCAGTATCGTACCAGTGGGCGTTCAAGAAGCTTAGGGCGTTCTGAAACTTAGTGTCAGTTGTTGGAACTCCTGCCCAACTCAGCATTGCACATCCAGCTCCTGTCTTTGCGGTGTTTTCCCAACTTCCCGGATCCGTATAGCCGAATCCTCCGTCACCCCCCTGACTGTACGCTAACCATTTCAATAGTTCAGGTCTGACAAATGCTGGAACAGTCACTCCTGATGTCCCGAAGTTTCTTTCAGCCGCCTCCATTCCTATTACTGGCCATTGAGAAACCGAGTTGTCAGAATATCCATAATTCGCATAATATCTCCAGCCGCCTTCATAAACTCCAGCGTAAGGATCATTCTGTCCCCAAGCTAGAAAATCAACCATGTCTTGTACGATGTCCTTGTAGGCCCGGCCAATGACATCTGATGTGCCAGTCGCAGCTATTCTACTCGGGGTACTGCTACTGGATATTGCCATCAAAGCCATTCCCGTTTCATAGATCTGGCGGGTAATGTCTCCTGAAAAGCATGCTAGACCCTTTCCGTTACTATTCACATCAGGATTCCCTAATGGACAATATGTGGCATCCTGGGATATGCTGTAGGTGTAGAATTGATTGAACAGATAGTTTAGTCCACGCTGAACGGTTTCGACATAAGGGTCTTCGCTTCGATCGCCGCTTGGCAAATGCCCTTGCAATTCGAACGCCTCTGTGGAAGCTGCTGTGAATGAGACTTGATATCCATAAGCCGAATACCAATAGCCATATTCAGTCCCATCACCATATGTTCCACGGGTTTGCTGTTTGTGCAACCACCATAACCCGTTATCAAGTGCCAGATTTACTTCCACATCAAGTGTCTTGTCTCTTATGGCTATGAAATAGCTGTCTTTGCCTTCGAGTCCTTCATTATCCTTTACGTAAAGCCATGCTGTAAAGTATTTGCCAGAGGCATATGGTGTTCCGTCGCCCATGGTTCCTGTGTAGGTGTGTCTTGCTTCAATTATGTAGGGGTTAACACCAGATATCCAGTCTGTGCTGTAACCATCGCCAAAATCCCATTTGTAAGCAGTCATCGTGCCATCGCCATCTTTGTCGTGGGCCGTTCCCTTGAGTATTGTCTCTCTTCCTATCCATGTGTCATGTGGCACAGCCGCGAGTTGTCCATTGAATGGTACACAAACTACTTCGGGTGGAACGCCAGGTGAAGCTGTGACTCGTGGCGCAATCATTGATAATGTTGACAGCAATAGAAGACTTATTATGATCACAGATAATATTTTTCTCATTGTTTTTTTCTCCTTTTACTCCCATTGAGAGTTTGCAAAATCAAGATTGTACCAATCTTTTATAAAGCTTTTATGGAATCATCTTCTATATGCATCAGAGTAGATTTGTCCACCCACATATGGTATCAAATGCAACAATGAGTTTCAGGTAAATGAAAAATGGATCGCTTTCAGTAGTTCAATTCGTGGAAACGAATTCAATATACGCATCATTTGATTCAATCTAGAGTACGGTCCGAGAATTCCCGCGAAAGCTTTTTCTTCTTCTGACCATATGATAAAGACTATTTAAGAAACTTACGCGAGTCATCGGGATGAGCTACATTGCGAAAAGGTTCGGCATTGCACTGCAAGCCCAATCTGAGATCCAAACGCAGACATCAACGATGACGGAAATAGATATGAAATACATAGGAATTGCAGGCAGGTCGGACAACACTACCATAAGAATTGAAAATCCTGACCTCGGTGGCAGGTGCTAGAAATGGAGCGCGTTGAGAATTACAGTTTGCGCGTCTTGGAGCAGGACGGGAAATCTGATGAACGCCCCACGATCCGTTTTGTCGTATCCCTTGTGATTGCTTGTCAAGAAATGATCTGTATTGGCATGATGGGGCTCTGTTGAGAATGTCGCAGCTTTGCATTCAGTCAATGCTACTGCCTATTAGCCCATCCGTTTTTTTATTCCGCACTGTAGGATTTTTGGACACACCAAACAATCGTCAGGGATGGCCATGTCTCTTGACATCGCGTTCAAGAAGCTGGAGTAGTGCGCACACTTTGCGGGGGAATCAAAGACCTTGCCATACTCCAATGCCTTTATGCCAACAACCTTCAAATTCTCAGTTTTGATATCAATCTTCGACATACAGTGAGGACAGGCATAAAACGTCTGCCTCGGCATCGTGGACGAATCTGTCAGAATCGTCGGCCTCTCAAACTTCTTCCCACACCCGTCGTACGGGCACCTCAGTTTCTCAGCATGGTGGTGAATATGGAAAGGCAAGCTAATCCCCCCACGACGTTCTCTGATAGACATCTTTAATCTTAATATTTAATAAATATTTCTGTTTACATGTACGACAACAATACACAAAGCTAGTGTTGAGCAATGAACATGCACGATCAAAATCTCCACTCAACTGCCGCTTGAAAATGAAACGCTGCCTGGCGGGAACTGATGGGTTGTTCTGGAAGCGTCAGTCGATTTGATAGTTTTCTATTCCGTTTTGGTTTGTCCTAGGCACTGTAACAGTGAACTGAGCTCCTCTGCCAGGTTCGCCAGTTTCTCGTATCGTCCAACCGTAGACTTCCATCATTTTTTTAATCAAATAAAGTCCATAGCCAGTGCCTTTTCCGTACCCTTCTTTGAACAGGTTCGGTTTTTCAGCCACGGATATGCCGTTGCCGTCATCTTGGTAAACGAGTTTCAGCTGTCCTTCACCAGACTTCTCATAATGCACTCTGATCTGAGTGATTTTTTCACCATACTTTAACGAGTTGTCCATCAGATTGTAGAAGAGTCGTATCAACAGTGAATCTGCCAAAACCTTTAGCCCTCGACACTCGTTCGACACCTTTATGTCCTTTAAATCCGAGAACAGCGAGGCCGCCTTTTCGATAGTTTCAGCCACATCCACATTCTTGAGTTCCTCATCGCCTAGCATCTCATAGTTGCGCGCAAAATCGAAGATTTCAAGTACTTGTTGACAGGCAGAACCAATGTCGTGAAGGTAGTCTAAGACTTCAGGATTATCAGGCAGCCTTTTCTTGGCTAGGAAAACGTTTCCTGTGACCACAGACAGCTTGTTCCGTACGTCATGCCGAGTCAGACTGCCAACGACCCGCAGTTTCTCGTTCATCGTCGCCAACTTTTGCATCATTTCCTTCATGGCTGCCTCTGTTCTCTTCAATTCGGAAATGTCCTTATACATCGCCACGTAACCTACCAGCTTGTCTTCAACGCTGATGGGCGCGGCTGATACTGACACAAGAATGAGTGAGCTGTCTTTCCTCTTTCTAACAGTGTCAAAATACACGTAGCCTTTCTCTGCCTTTCGGTCCAGCATTTGTCCTTCTGCTATCCTCTCATGTGGCACCACAACCTCGTTGATGTGTTTGTCTTTGATTTCTTCCAATCGGTATCCGAAAAGTTCGAAGAAGCGCGGATTCATATCCAATATGTGAAAGTCTGGGGACAAATAAGCGGCCGCTTCCGGATTCCCCCTGAACAGTCCTTCGAACTTCTGCTTATTCTCCCGAATTTCTCTCTCAGTCTTCTTGTCTTCAGTAACGTCTCGATAGCTCCACACCCTTCCAACAACTGTTCCTCCCACTCTTTGAGGGCGAGAATACCGTTGGAAAACTCTTCCGTCTTTGAATTCCAGCAAGTCGTAGCTCTTTGCATCTGGCTGAGCGTTAAGTTCTCTGATTTTTGCCAGAAACTTTTCAGGGTCTTTGAGCTGATCTGCGACGAATGCCAGCGCTTGGGTATTGTCTCGTGTGGCTACAATCTCGTCTGGAATACGCCACATTTCCGCGAACCTTCGGTTCAAGATCGCTATCTTTCCCTCCGTGTTTACTACTAGAATGCCGTCGGCTGTAGAATCAAGCGTGGCAATGAGCAGAGAAAGAGTGCCTTTCGCTTCCTCCTCCGCTCGTTTCAGGGCTTCCCAAGCCTGTTTTTGTCTAGTAATGTCACGCGTGACAATCGTCAGAAAATTCTCGCCTTTTATTTTCCAGGTTGAAAAGGATGCTTCTAACGGGAACTCGTTCCCGTCTTTTTTTAATCCAACTATTTCGAACGTCCTGCCAGAGGCTGACGGTTCCGATGAAAACCATTCAGCCGTTTTTCTTTGGTGATTGTCTCTGAACCGTTCAGGCATAATCAACGTCATTGGTTTGCCAATCATTTCGTTGGCTGAATAGCCGAAAATGGTTTCAGCCACTCTGTTCCAGAAGACTATCATTCCTTGAGTATCAATGGAGATTGTTGCATCACCTGTAGACTCGCTTATTGCTCGAAACTTCTCTTCGCTGTCGCGCAAAGCTTCTTCTGCTTCTCTTATCTTAACGGCTTTCGTTATGCTATGAGCTAGCTCGCAGTAGACTATTTCTGGGTCACCCGTCTTGTTCAGATACTGATCTGCACCCAGGTTCAACGCTTCTTTGGCAACTTCCTCCCTGCCTTTCCCGGTGAAAATAATGAACGGAATGTTCTCTCCGTTTTCTCTGAGCTCTTTCAGAAAAGCTAAGCCGTCCTTATCAGGCATCAAATAGTCAGAAACTATGACGTCGAATTTTTCTTCCCTCATCATCTCAAAAGCTTCTTTGACGGATAATGCGGTTTCCACATGAAATGATCCTTCCGTCTGTAACGCGTGCTTTGCCAACTTGAGAAGACCAGCATCATCATCAACGTGCAAAACTCTAATCGGCTTCGCTTTTTGACCTAGGCCGATTATAGCTCCTGTTTGAAGCTCAACCGTGGATTCGAACATCCGCACGCACCAAGTTACAGCACGCTGAAATTTGACAAATTGGGCAATTAACGTCTTATGAATGCACAATTAGTATTTCAAAAATGTTCAGCAATACTTGGACAGCGCTTCCAGTATCCGCACAGGCATGATGAGCTTCGCGATGAAATCCTATGCCCCTGATCTCAGGGCTTCCTTTATCAGCACCTGCTGCTCAACAGCGTTGCAGATAACAACGTTTGCTGAGGGATTCTCCTCCGCTCGTTTCAGGGCTTCCATCCTGTGGACTGTGCTTTTCCCAGCAGACATCAATATGTCTAAAAGCACCAAATCAGGCTTAACCTGCCTGTACAACTCGATTGCTTCATCTCCAGTCGTTGCTTCAGCAACCACTTCATGCTTGGTCTCCTTTACTATCTTCAACAATTCTCTCGGGCACAAAGCGTCATCGCTTATCTGGGTCCTGCCCATACCTTTTCACTCAGCATCCGATTCGACTTGCCTTTAGCCAGAATTTGCTCCCATGGCGGATAATAAGATTGTGAATCATAGGTGAATTTTAGTGATTGTCTTTTGCACGGCTAGAAGCCGAAAAGCCTCGGCCGGGCTTTGAACCCGGGGCCTGCTGCTTACGAGGCAGCCGCTCTACCGAGCTGAGCTACCGAGGCGCATGCCGCTCACTAGTGAAGGATACGCTTGTTTTTAAGATGTTCGGAAAAAGTACATCTTAGTGAGCCATCAAAGAAATGATGCGGGACAAGCATTTCTGCCACAAGTTTTCGAGTCTTTGACGAATGGGTCAAGTATGAGCAATACTTTTACCTCCAGATACTCATATTTAGAACGACTCGCTTGCTGGAGCACCACCGCGATTCAGCCTGCAAGATAGCTTAAAAACAATGGCAAGAAGAGTGAATGGGAGGGCCACCTTGAAGAGAGCTGAGGAATTGGGCGAACGGAAGATAATAGAAATAGTCCAGAGCCATTTAGTCTTAATGCCCAAAATGCCCATACCCTTTGGCGATGACGTTTCTGCATGCGCTATTGGAAGTGGCGAACTTGCAATTCTGAAGACGGATATGTTGGTGGCTAAGACAGATGTTCCGCCTGGCATGAGTCTCTGGCAGGCCGCTAGGAAAGCGGTTGTCATGAACATCAGCGATTTTGCGGCAAAAGGCGTCAAGCCAAGCGCAATGCTTGTTTCTCTTGGACTACCAAAAGGGATTGTAGAAAAAGATGTTGAGGAGCTCGCTACAGGATTGAACGCCGGCGCACGTGAATACGGTACGTACATTATCGGCGGTGATACTGGGGAGGCTTCAGATATTGTTGTCAGCCTTTCACTCTTTGGAACAGCGGCACAAGGCCAAGTGATGTTGCGAAGTGGCGCAAAGCCCGGAGACTTTCTGGCGGTAACAGGTTCTTTCGGCAAAACCCCAGCAGGCCTTGAAATCCTGCTCCACAACCTTGACGTCTCAGAGAAGATGCGCAAGGTTCTCGTTGAGTCAGTTTTGCTGCCGCGTGCACGATTGAAAGAGGGTTTAGCGCTCAGTCGAACAAATGCTGTTTCGGCAACGATTGACTCAAGCGATGGTTTGGCCTGGAGCTTACACGAGCTTGCAAGAGCTAGCAATGTCGGTTTTCTGGTTGACAAGTTGCCTATAGCCCGCGAAGCGGAAAGGTTTGCCGAGGACAACGACATAGACCCGCCGAAGTTGGCTCTTTACGGTGGGGAAGAGTACGAGATCGTTCTCACCGTGAAGCCTCGCCTTTGGAGTGCAGCGGAAGAAGCCGTGACTAGGGTGGGAGGAAGACTTTTGCGAATAGGGATAGTGACGGCTGAAAAGCGTGTTCTTTTCGAAATGAAGGGCAAAAAGCATGTCATCAAGCCGAGGGGATACGAACACTTCAAAACGTAGCTTTCATCGTCGCAAGGTTTCTTCGAGCTTCAGGTACAGTGCCGCGCCTATCCCTCTGCCCACTGTTGAGATCAGATGAATGAGATTTGCAGGGCTGCACCCAAGCCGAACAGGCCTGTCATGTAATCTGATAAGCATCCGCCCATGAGTGAGCCGAAAAAAGTCACTATGCCTATGACAAGGTTGAAAACTGCTGCGCGCGCTAAGCTCCGAGTTCCACCGCGAACGCGCCCATGAACGGGTTAACCATCCCGCCGCTGAACGAGTCGACTACTGACCTCGCGTAGAGAGGTTTCTGATACGGTTCAGTCTTATCTTAGGACTTGCCTTTGTTTCCACCGAAGTCTTCCCACTTACGTGTTTTTGATTCTTCACTAAGAAGCAAAGTGCACTTAAAAAGACCGATCGCGCAAGATTCGCCAATGTTGGTATGCTTTGTGCGTTCCACAATCCATGATTTGCTACTTTCAACAAGTTCTTGGTTTCACGTTGAGTTTTAGATATTTTCAGAGAAAATTTATATTTGAGGGAGATTGCTTTTATTCCGCTCTCGCTTCCCGAATCAGATTCTTGGGCGATAGCCTTTAGCGGGATCGTTTCTTTGCTGCACCGAGTTTTCTCCTGCTCTTTTTGGCCACCGTCACGGTTTGCGGTTGCCCTTTTTGCCGGATTTGAGCGTTTGGAAAAATCCCCGCGATTTCTCTTCGCAGCCGCGTAACGTCTACTTGTCCATAAGTTTTGATGTCAACCACAGGTTTTTCATTCTCGTCATAGCTGACCGCCAGAGAGTACCCTGAACCAAGCTCAATTTGTGTCGGTTCCAGAACAATGCCCGCATCTTCGTCTAACTCGGTGATGTCTTCTACTACACGCTTATGTTTACGTTCAGCCATACTTTGATTACTCCATTCTAAAACGAGGAGAAAACAGAATTAAAGGCTTGCTAAGTTTGAATAAGGATTGGAAATTTAGGAAGCAGCGCACGCTACGTTTGACTAGAGCCTAGCTTCATTCAACAAATCAGAGACAAAAAAAGAAATCAAGTATTGCTTCAAGCGCTGGCTTTCCTATCCATCAAATAGTTTAGAATGGTTACGCACGAAGCTGCCAGGTAAGGTTGTTTTCCAAGACTGACCTTTTCAGCGAAGCGCAGGGCAAAGTTTTCAGCAATCTTCGGCAAGCCAATATGGTCTCCGAGAACGAAAACTACGTTTCCCCTCATTTCAATCTCAGAAATGTTTCTTCCCTTCTCTTCAAGAACATAAATCATTGCTTGAGAAGCCTTAGCCCTATTCTTCAACAAGGCTTCAAAACTCGTCTTGTCGGTGGTTATGCCCGGATGACTCTGGCCCCCTAAAACCTTTCTCAAGATTCTCTCCCACGTCTGCTGATCCGTGCGGACATCATGAAGCGTTGCCCCCTCTAATCTCAGGTGCAAAGGCGGCGCTGGCGGCCCACTCAACATGGCATGGAAGACCACGTCTTTTCGAATCGCGTGAGAAAGAAACAGGCTTGCAACTATACACTCGTACACTATGTCCAACCTGCCCGCGTCGTGAAGATTTCCAAAGCTCGGTTCAGTTCTTCCCAAACGTGAATAAACAACAAACTCACGCATCAGGTCACACTCCACACTTGCCATTCAACCCCCAAAAGCCTCGTGGCGTCCATGACGTACTCCATCTGCCATTCATGGTTCTTACACGACGCATCCTAATAACGACTCCCATCCTATGTCACATCAGAATGGAAAATCCTAGCGCACCATATACCGCTTGAGTCTCAAAGAAATCACGGTTTGAATACTCAAACACAAGAACACCAATTCTAACATGAGAAACTCAACATGTTAAAACTTTTGACACTCAAAAACCTCGCAGAATTGAGTAAAAAAAGCACGGAACCAACATGCTTCAACAATGTTTTGACACTCAAAGAAATCACGGATTGAGTACTCAAACGCAAGGGCTCCACTTTCAACATACACTACGAGAGCCAAGCTTCCTAGCGTCCAACAAAGAAACATGAGCTCGATATGGAGCCTCGGGCGGGAATCGAACCCGCGACCTACAGCTTACAAGGCTGTTGCTCTACCGACTGAGCTATCGAGGCATCAGCTATAGCATCGCATCATCAAAAATAAAAACATTAGCACACGAAAATCACGATTAGAAACTCTTATTACATAAGACGTAATCCTTATATGTGCGAAACCTGCTTCTGGAATAGTTTGGCTAGTTAGTTGAAGCCATCAAACAGATGCAACTCCCCATCAACCGGTGTGGAGTGAAGGGCGAAGGTGAGCACGGCACACGCTCACAATGACACCATGCATACACCAGTAAAACCTGCACATAAAAGAAGTTTCACCGAAACGTCAAACAGACACTGCCGTAAGGTCCGATATGCTACGCCGTCTGGAGAATGGCTTGGCTTGAGTGCTGAAGAAGGGCGCGGCAAGCCGCGAAAGAGCCCTGGGTAAGCGCATGCAGCCTTAGAACCAGGGATTCCTCAATGGGACTTCCCATCATGGTTCTTCGGAACCGTGATACTCCTAGTTAGGAGGGGGAACCCCCCGAATTGAAGCATCTTAGTAGGGGGAGGAAAAGAAACCAAACGGGATTCCCTTATTAGCAGCGAGCGAAGAGGGAAAAGTCCAAACCGAATCCCCCAGGGAAACCTGTGGGAGATGTAGTGTTAAGGGCCCGGCTTCCTTCTCACCGGCAAAACTGAAGTGGCCTGGAAAGGCCTGCCACAGAGGGTGAAAGCCCCGTAAGAATAAGCCGGAAGAAGCTGAGCTGGAGTCCCGGAGTACCGTACCCTGGCTTGGGTGCGGGAAATCGGGAGTCACCAACTTCCAAGACTAAATACAACTCAAGACCGATAGCGCACTAGTACGGTGACGGAAAGATGAAAAGTACCCCGGAATGGGGGTGCAAAGTGCCTGAAACCAGACGGTTACAGACGTGTGCAGCCCGGAAGGGCAGATCCCTTTCAAAGGAGACCGCCGTGAGACGGCAGTACGAGAAAGGGGGACCAGGGTTGCACGTTCCGTCTAGAAACACGGGCCGGGGAGTTCATGGCTGTGGCAAGCCTAAAGGTGAGAAGCCTGAAGGCGAAGGGAAACCGACATGCACGCAACCACCTTTTTGGTGGCGAGGTGCGGAGTCTGAAAGGGCCCGGAGTCACGGCTTTGAGACTAGAAGCCGGGCGATCTAGCCCTGGGCAGGGCGAAGCTAGGCGAAAGCCTAGTGGAGGCTCGCAAGGGTGCTGACGTGCAATTCGTTCTTCAGACCTGGGGCTAGGGGCTAAAGACCAATCTAGCCCGGTGATATCTAGTTCCCTCCAAAGTGGGTCGCAGCCCAGTCCCGGACGAGGCGGCTGATGGGGTAGAGCACTGATTAGGAAGTAAGGAGCCGAAAGGTTCCATTTCTTTTTCAAACTCCGAATCTTTCAGCGTCGTAGACTCTGGGAAACGGGTTAGTGGGGGTAAGCTCCATGACCGAGAGGGGGACAACCCAGACTGAGGTTAAGGTCCCCAAGTGCTGGCCAAATGTCAAACAAAAGGGCGTCGTCAGCCTCAGACAGCGGGGAGGTAGGCTTAGAAGCAGCCACCCTTCAAAGAAAGCGTAACAGCTCACCCGCCGAGGCTCACGGCCCCGAAAATTGACGGGGCTAAGCCAGCCACCGATACCTCAGAATGCAACATTCACTGTTGCACTGGTAGGAGGGCGTCCTGACTGGACAGAAGCTGGGCCTTGAGGTCCAGTGGACCGATCAGGATTGCAGATCCCGGCGGTAGTAACAGCAAAGAGGGGTGAGAATCCCCTCCGCCGAAGGGGCCAGGGTTCCCCGGCAACGATCGTCAGCCGGGGGTAAGTCGGTCCTAAGATATGGCCTAACCGACCATGTCAAAAGGGAATCCGGTTAAAATCCCGGAACCACGAAGATACACGCGGCAACGCAAGCTCAACGTCTGACGCTTCGAGATATGCTGAGCAAGGCTGTCGCCTTGTTTAACTGTATAAGCCTGGGAAGTGCCGTAATGGCGAGAACCAGGTGAAAGCAGGAATAGCTGCCCGTTTTAGGGTGGTTCAGCCGATTTTTGGAGCCAGTGAAAAGGGCGTTGGGATGGATTCTTTGTGTCCGTACCTAGAACCGACACAGGTGTCTCTAGGCGAGGAACCTAAGGCGTGTCGGGTATACACTATTGCGAGGGAACTCGGCAATCTAGCCCCGTACCTTTGGTATAAGGGGTGCCTGCCGCTTTTGCCTTTGGCTGGAGTGGCAGGTCGCAGTGACAAGGGGGTCCCGACTGTTTAATAAAAACACAGGAAACCGCAAGCGCGAAAGCGTGTGAACGGTTTCTGAATCCTGGCCAGTACAGGTACCTGAAACCCGGGTTCAACCGGGCCAAGGGCCTGCAAACGCCGGGAGTAACTCTGACTCTCTCAAGGTAGCCAAATGCCTTGTCGGGTAAGTTCCGACGTGCATGAATGGATCAACGAGGGCCCCGCTGTCCCCGCGTAGTACCCGGTGAAACCACATAACGTGGACGAACAGTCCACGAACTCCCAGCGGGAAAAGAAGTCCCTGTGGAGTTTTACTGCAGCCTGCCGCTGGAATACGTTTGCGGATGCAGAGTGTAGACGGGAGCCGTTATACTCCAGTTTCTCAGGGAACTGGGGGAGGCAACAATGGAACACCGTCCTTCTGTGACCGTGTTTCTAACCGGCGCTTCGGCGCTGAAACAACGGTAGGTGGGCAGTTCGGCTGGGGCGGCACGCCCTTGAAAAGATATCAAGGGCGCCCTAAGGTCGGCTCAGGCGGGACAGAAACCCGTCGTAGAGTGCAAAGGCAAAAGCCGGCCTGACTGGATCCTCCAAAGTAAGGGATCCAGAGGCGAAAGCCGGGCTTAGCGATCATCCATGTCCCCCTTGGTGGGGGCTGGATGTGTCAGAAAAATTACCCTAGGGATAACAGGCTCGTCGCGGGCGAGAGTCCCTATCGACCCCGCGGCTTGGTACCTCGATGTCGGCTCTTCCTATCCTGGCCCTGCATAAGGGGCCAAGGGTGAGGCTGCTCGCCTATTAAAAGGGAACGTGAGCTGGGTTTAGACCGTCGTGAGACAGGTCGGACTTTATCTGCTGGGAGTGCAGGCTGCCTGAGGGGAAAGGGTCCCCAGTACGAGAGGAACGGGACGCTGTGGCCACTAGTTAACCGGTTGTCCGACAGGGCAAACGCCGGGCAGCCACGCCGCTGAGAATAAGGGCTGAAAGCATCTAAGCCCGAAGTCTCTCCTGAAAATAGGCAGCCATTCCCCTGAAGGGGGACGAGGGCTCCCATAAAAGATGGGTTTGATGGAACTGGGGTGTAAGCTGGAAGGTTTCGGCCGACCAGCTCAGCCCGCGGTCTCCAACCGCCTAAGGTGTCGGGCTATAGGTGGTGTCTGGACGATATGGTCGGTGAAGCTTCAGGTGCGGGCGAAAACGGGTTTATGCATGGTGGTTATCGCTTCTTTCAAGGTTGGAGCGAACGTTTTTGAGGGTGCTGAATCCATGAGTGATGTTAGTGAAGCCGTGTGAATCTGATTTCAAGGTTTGATCCTTGGCGTTCATGTTTGTGCACCTGTCCTTTCAAGTTGACTTTCAATCCTTACACTGGTTGCGATCACGGCTGCACGTACTGTTATGCTTCAAGTTACGTGCCGAAGTTTTCTGTTTGCAGGCCTAAGAAGGACTTAATGCAGAGGTTGAGGAAGGAAGCCCGTAGACTGAACGGTGAGATATTGTCTATCTCTAATTCTTCGGATCCGTATCCTTTTCTGGAAGGCAAGATGGGGTTGATGCGAGATTGCTTGGGAATATTGTCCCAACACAAATGTAAGGTTCAGATAATCACAAAGTCTCCGTTGGTGACAAGGGACATCGACCTCCTGAGAAGGATTCCTTCGATGGTTTCTTTGACTGTCACGACGGACGACGACAGCACCGCTAGGCTAATCGAGCCGCGTGCTCCGTCGCCTTCGGCACGTTTGAGGGCGGTCGAAACTTTGGTTGATGAGGGCATACCCGTGTCTGTGCGCGTAGACCCGGTTGTTCCGTTCGTGAACGATAATCCGGAAAGCTTGGTGAGGACGCTGGCTTCTGTTGGCGTGAGGCACGTTACGAGTTCGACGTTCAAGGTTAGGCCGGACGCTTGGCGGAGGTTTAGCGCAGAGTTGCCTGAGGTTGCGGAGAAACTGAGGCCCTTGTACTTTGAAAAGGGTGAAGTGAAGGCTGGCTACCGTTACTTGCCGGGAGAGTTGAGGCTTGGGTTGATGGAGAGAGTGGGCGACTTGGCTAGAAAGTGTGGAATGAGGTTTGGCACGTGTAGGGAAGGTTTGAGCAGTTTGAACACTGCGGTGTGCGATGGTTCATGGTTGTTGGACGAAGGGTTTTCCTAGCTGGTTCGGGCTTGTGGTTTTTTCAGGTCTCTTTCTATGTGGTTTCTAGGTTGTGATGTTTGTGGTTGTTGGATGTGGATTTTGAATTCATAAGTGTTTTTAGTATGCGCCGTTAAACTTGCTTGATCAGTTGGAATTGCTTCTTGAGTGGGATCCAAGGTAATTCCAGCGCACCAACAGGAGGGATATGCTTGAACGTAGCTTGGAGGCTACGGTTAATGAAGTGGATGCCGGCAATCTTAGCTGTAGCCATCGCCATGTGTGTTTGGCATTGGGGCGGCGGAAGATTAGACGTTTAGGGCTGAGGGACTATGACGAGGGAAGCTGAAGCGGAAGCGTGGGTTCGTGGAAGCAGGCGGATTGTTCATAACCAGTGGCTCATAGAGGCACTGGTTGTTCTGGCACTTTTGGTGCCATTGCCGCTGGGCGCGACGATTTTCTGGGTTCTTACTTCTCCGGTGATGATCCAGTGCATCGTCGTTTTGTGGGCTGCTGCAACCGTAACATACGCTGCGCTCTTCGTGCACACTAGGATGAGACAAGGAAAGCTTTGATTTTCTCCCTTTTTTTCTGTTTTGTATTGATGTGGGTATTGCTTAGAGTATGGTTTTGTCTGGTTTTTTGGGATGTTGTTTGGCTCTGGCTTTGGCGGTTAATGTTGAGATCTGAGCCCTTGTGTTTGAGTACTCAAACCGTGATTTCTTTGAGTGTCAAAACATTGTTGAAGCATGTTGGTTCAGTGCTTTTTTACTCAATTCCGCGAGGTTTTTGAGTGCCAAAAAGGTTTGGACGTTGTGTTTCTCATGTTGGTGTAGGAGTACTTGTGTTTGAGTACTCGATCCGCGATTTTTCTGAATCTCAAAAGGTTGATGGTGCGTACATTGTTGGAAGCGGCGGTTTCTTGTTGGGCTTCTGTTGGAGAGTTGTGTTGCAGTTGTGTTGGGTTTGTTTTTTGGCGCGTTTTGCCTGTGCTTGCACTGTTCATGCGAGCGGGGGGCTTCGTTGGTGTGAAAGTTTTTTAGGTGGAAGAACGAGTGAGTGGTTATCGTGGTGTGGCGTTATGGTTTCGAATAAGCGGGTTCAAGCGGTTGTTGGTCATGTTGGAATTGAAGTTTCAAGTTTGAGTCGTTCGAGGAAGTTTTATGAGGCTTTGTTGGGTGGGCTTGGCTTTAAGATGATGATGGACACTGAGGATGGGGTAGGATTCTCTAATCAGAGTTTTCAGGTTTGGGTGGGTGAGTTGCGGGAGTCGAGGGTTAGGCGTGAGGCTCCGACTGGAGAGGAGTTTGTGGTGGCGGATCATCTGGCGATTCTTGTTCAGGACAAGGGAACTGTTGATGCTGTTGAGAGAAGAATGAAGAAGAACGGGTTTGAAGCTCTGTTCCCGTGTGAGGAGCATCCCGAGTTTGAGCCGGGATATTATGCTGTGTCATTCTGTGACCCGGATAACTATGTGATTGAAATCTACACCAGACCAAAACCAAAGCGATTCTAGCCGGTCCCAGCCGATTGGCTATGAACTAGCCTCTTTCGCGTGTGCTATTGTTACAAGTTGATATGCGCGCTTCTTGTGGCTCTGTTCTAAGCTAAGAATTAAATAGCTAGTGAACTATAATGTGGATGGCAGGAGTAGAGACCTGTAGGATTTGAAACATGGTTTCCAAGAATGTTGAGATTGTTTTGAAGACTCTGAAGAGCAATCCAAACCTCATGAAAGACCTGAATAGCACACTGCAGAAGATTTTTGACACGGCAAAGGTTGACTTATCGGACGAGGAGATGGCAGAGCTTTTCCGCACGATGACTGAGTCTCTCATAATCGTTGACCCACAAAAAGGCACAATTATTATTGAAACCAAGCCCACATCGCAAGAAAGCTATCAGAAAGACATGGAAAAAAGAAGAGGAGAAGGCACATTGGATTTTGAAATGTGGTTGAGACACGTTAAGAACTTAACGGGGCAGACAATCTTTCAAATGAATTTCAATTCGGACCCTGTCAAAGAACGTGAATTGCAGGAAGAGTATGCAAAGTGGAAAGGGATGAAGAGAAACGTGTAGGGCGCTAGCCTCTTAGTCCGACCCCAATCGGAATAAGACATCTCGGTTTTTCTACGTTCATGATCATAATGTAGGCTGAAACGCGAATTCATGTTCATGTAACCTACGCGGGCCTACCGACCCACGCTCTTTGCTAGCACTCATTAATCCGTGAAAACACAAAAAGGCTCGCTTGGCTTAACTCATGCAGGCCTCACTGCCTCAGGAGACGTTCTTCCATGTGTTCCGATAAAGCGTTTTCTCCCTGTTAAGCCAATGCGGCCAGTACAATGCCGATGAGAATTAATGCTCCGCCGAAGAGCTGGCCCATTGGCTGGTTGTTGTTGTAGGACCATGCTGCCAACGCAACGCCAATAAGAAATAGCACTCCGCCAAAGAGTTCACTCGCCATTAGGCTATTCGAGCTTTTCCTCGCCTCCCGTCTTACGCTCATAAACGGAAGAATAGCTTGCTGATAAGCTATTAACATCTTCTATGTCCACCAAGCCTTGCTTTGCTGTTTTATGTGCGCCAAATAGAAAAGGTGAGGAGTAGCTCGCGTTTTTCTTCTGTCTGTGCTCTTACATGAACCCCATGTCGAGCAGTTTCAGGCCGGTGGCGATGCTGCCGTTGAATTCGAGTTTTCCGGTCATGAAGGCGTTGACAGCATTCAGTCTGCCGTTGACCAGGTCTACGAAGTCCGTGTCCGTCATTTTGAGCGTGATGGCAGGGGAGGGGGCAACTCCCTCTTTTGTGTCGATTTTCTGGTTTTTTATGGTTATGATCCAGTGGCCGCCGTTGGTGCCGGCGATGTTTGCTTGGGCGACTGCCTCAAAATCTTTGGCCTTGTCAGGTTTGAACTTGGTCGGCAGAACTTTTTCAAAGAATTCTTCAGGCGTTTTCACTTCCATGCTCCTTTCACCTGCCAGGCTGGACAACTTGGACTTATGTGGAGCGCAGGGAGGTTAAATACGTTTGTCATGAGTCGCGTCATGTTGGAGCCTGTTTGATCTTTTATATGAACAGGTCTTTTTCTCTTGGCCTGACGAGTTCTGCTGCTTTCGCGCCTTCGGCTTTTGGATAGTTGTATCCTCTGATTACGGCCGCTGGGATTCCTTCGTTTGCTTGCCCTATCACGAGCTCTGCCGCGGAAGACAGTTCGTCGACGATTGCGGTTTGTTTTATTCGTAGGACGTATCCGAAAAGGTCTTTTTCACCTCTTCTGTCTCTTATAGGTTTCATTCCGGCAACGCCTATGGCCACGTTTGTTTCGCCCATCCTCAACGGTCGTCCGTGAGTGTCGGAGACGATTACTGCTACTCTGCGTCCGGTGAGCTTTTTGATTTCTTGTCTGATCGTCTCTGCGGAACGGTCAGGATCTTTCGGCAGCAGGGCCACGTTCCGTTCTCCCTGCACGTTGGATCTGTCAACACCTGCGTTTGCGCAGACAAAGCCATGCTTGGTTTCTGTTATAAGGTTGCCATTGCCCATGCGCACGATACGTTTTGATTCTCGGAGGACAACTTCGACCAAGGCAGGATCCTTCTGGTACTCTTCGGCAAATCTCATGGCGAATTCGGATGGCTGAACCTTGTCAAGGTTCACGATGCTTCCTTCTGCACGTGAAACGACGACGTGGGTGACCACGAGTATGTCCCCGTCCTGAATAGGGGTGCCCTGTTTTTCCGTTGCGTTGCACACGAGTTCGCCCAACCGGTCTCCCTTCTTTATGATCGGCAAGCCTTCAACCGCGATTATCTGGATTGTGTTCATGAGAAACATCTCGGTCATGATTGCGTAGACATTACCTATTCTGGCGCAAAAACTTAAGCTTATAGTTCGGTGGTTTTCCAAGAGGAGAAGTGATGAGTTTCAAGGCGAGTTTTGCGGATTTTTTGGAGAAGGTTGTTTAGCGGTGCGTGTATTGTCTCGTGCTTCAGAGTGTTGAAGGGAGAGCTTATGAGTTAGTCTTATGAGTGTTTGAAGTCATAGTCTTTGTTTGTGATGTTCATGGGACTTGTGGTGGCTCTTGCTGGCGGGGTAGGCGCTGCTAGGTTGTTGAGGGGGCTTGTTCGAGTCGTCTCGTGCGATGATCTTGTGATAGTCGGAAACACTGGCGACGATTTTGAGTTCTATGGGCTTCGTGTTTGTCCAGATCTGGATATAGTCATGTACACTTTGGCAGGGATTGTTGATGAGGCGAAGGGGTGGGGTGTCGCAGACGACACGTTCAGTTGTCTCGGAATGTTGGAGAAGCTTGGTTTTGAGACTTGGTTTAGGCTGGGCGATAGAGACCTTGCGGTTCAAATTGTCAGAACCAAACTGTTGAAAAGTGGTGCGACTCTGTCCGAGGCGGTTGCTGAACTTTGTCAGATGCTAGGAGTGAAGACAAGGCTCGTGCCGATGAGTAACGATCCTGTGCGAACCGTGGTCTTGTCAGGCCGCATGCGCTTGGGTTTCCAAGAGTACTTTGTGAAGAGGGGAGCTAAGGATCAGGTTTCAGACGTGTTGTTTGAAGGATGTGACGATGCAAAGCCTGCACCAGGCATCATCGAAGCGATTGACAGTGCTGAACGCGTGGTCATATGTCCCAGCAACCCTGTCCTGAGTATTGATCCCATCCTCTCGATTCCGGCGATCAAGGATGGGTTGAAGAGCACGAGGGCTTACGTCGTTGGTGTCAGTCCGATCGTTGGTGGGAAGGCGGTTAAGGGGCCAGCTGACAGAATCATGTCCAGTCTTGGGCTTGAGGCTTCTGCCTATGGTGTGGCTAAATTCTATGAGGATTTTCTTGACCACATAGTCATAGATGATGCTGACGCATGCCTAAGGACGCGAATAGAAAGGCTCGGCACAAAAGTGACGGTGGCGGACACGATAATGAGGAATGTTGAAGGCGCTGTTTCTCTAGCTACAAAGGTGATGGATGCAGAGTGACAAGAACCAAAGTGGACGAGACACGGGTTCCTTCAAAATCAATCTGTATAGTGACGGATTCACAATCAATCAGCTTGGCAATCGCAGACCTGTCCGTATAATCTTGGCACGTCCAAAACACGTCTAGGCCAAGTGTTCTAGGGCTTGGAACCCGACTAGCTGTAGCTTGCTTCCGCACTTGTTGCACTGAAGGATCACTTTTTCAAGGCAGTCTTCTTTCACTCTTGTCTCCACGATTTTGTACGCTGTTTCAGACAGGTCGTCAGGAGATATCTTGGTGCCGCATTTTGGGCACTCGAACTCGCCTTTTCCCTTGATCTTGTCCAGATCTATAATGTAAGTCTCGTTTTCTTTCATATTTTTGGTACTCACATTCATAAGGGCACACTCATAAGGGATTATGACATACGTCATATTTAAGTCTTCAGACAAACAAAGGCACCCGTAGCCAGAGCGAATTTCGACAATCCACGACTAAGGTTTAATTTCCGATTTTGGAGCCAGTTTCTATGCGTTTCGACCAGTAAGAGCAAGAGGCGCACAATCGATTTCATAAAGCAGAACTGATAACGATAACTGCTAACCAATGGCGAGCGTATGATACGGTCTTCTCTGAAAATTTATATTCTAGAAACGGTTTTGTAATTAGATTGGAGAAGGTTATAATGAGAAGTAACGTTGGCATAGGTATTGTTCTGATTGTCCTGATTCTTGCTGTTAGCCTCTTGAGTTCTACGTCAGTAGTGTCAGCGCAACCTGTAACACTTGCTGATACTTTGTACTCTGTTATCAACAACGTTAATTGGAGTAGTGCAGACTCATGGACGTCAACGTGGGGTACCATACTTGCAAACATGAACTTGTCAGCTTTTGACAGCGCTATAAGCCAGGACATCAGCAGCGGTAATTACGTTGACGCTTTGTACGTTGCTCGACTTGCAGATCTCAACGGGTACAATTCAACGACAATCTCTGAATCTACTCAAACAGCGCTTCAGCACATGGCTATGTGTGGGAGTCTGCCGATAAACGCTAACGCTCATAGCTACGGTGATCCAGACGTTTTGAATCAGGGTTGTTTCTTGGTTTACAGCCGGTTTCTCTTATGGGGATACGAGTATGCTGAGCAGTTCGGCTTGACAGGTAAGTGGGATAAGAACAAGGCGTTCGCGGATTTCGCGAGGATGTTTGACAAGCCACCAGTCGGAAGCACTGCGGGCGAGATGTTGTGGTGTGATCCGCAAGAGAACTGGGTTGAGTCTTATTCGAGCAGGTATTATGATGAGCACGCTGAGACTTTGAGTGTTTTCTTGAAGTTCGCTGAAATGGGTGTTCCGGGAGCTATGGCTTACGCTGACAAGGCGTGGAACGGGGTGCAGAACCATTGGAACGGTCAGTACTACGGTTACACGGGCACGTCGACTGTTGAGTGTGAGATGGGCAACTTTGCACAGGTTGTCGCTGAGTACATGCAGCAAAGTGGCGGAAACATTACAAACTGGGACAGGGTCATTCAAGACTTGAACTACAAACTGTTGGCGAACGGGTGGAGTTCACCAGGATGGGCGGTTCCAGGCGTCATCATTCATGCTCAGGGAGTTAACACTCAGACGAGGCTCTGGGAAACGATGGGAGCGATGACAGCGTTACAAGAACTTTTTCCATACTTCACGTTGAGCATGAAGACGAGTTTCGATAACCTTCTGATGGGCTCAGCTAAAGCGTGGCAAGGTTTGATGTCGAGTAACTTGAACAGCGGAGGACACTTCATAGGAGAAAGCGGTAGTCAACCGTCGAACGACGCGACTGTTTGCGCGGCGGCAATTCTGTTTCTCGACGGCATCGTGCCTGTCACGGGAAACCTGGCAATCCCGGTGCGTGAAGAAAACTATGACGATCACAGAACGTCTTTCCTCGCGTCAGAGTTTCAATTTGACTATAACAACCATAGAATCAGAATCCCAGTGAACGCTGGTCAACTGACCTTCATTTACGGGTCGGCACCTGTGAGCTACAACTTTCAAGCGAACGGTGTTTATGACGTTCAATTCTCGAGCGACTGGAATCAAATCACGAGCGTTAACGGTCAACCTGTAAAGGCCCAGGCGCCGTCTGCTCCACAGAACCTTAAAGCAACTGCAGGCAGTGCCCAAGTTACGCTGTCTTGGTCTGCACCACTGTCCGATGGCGGTTCTGTGATTACAGGCTACAACATCTACAAGGGGACCGCGTCGGGCGCAGAGACGCTGTATATAGCGATGGCCAATGCGTTAACTTACACTGACACGGCGGTCGCGAACGGGCAAACCTACTATTATAAAGTCACTGCGACTAATTCCGTTGGTGAGTCGGGTCCATCAAACGAGGCAAGTGCAACGCCTTCTGCACCTAGCGTGAAGACTCTGAGTGTTGCTGTCGGAACGAATAAAGCGACGTATTCACGGTGGTCATCCGTTTCCATAACAGTGACCGTTAAAGACAGTGCCACTGGAAAGCCGATACAAGGAGTGTCTGTTAAGGTCACGGTTTACTACCCCAGCGGTTCGGCTGTGTGGACTGGCCTTGGCACGACAGGCTCGAGCGGTACGGTTCGATTTAATTACAGGGTAGGCTGGAACCCTCCGAAAGGAGCCTACAAGGTCGTCGCAACAGCGTCTTATACAGGGTACCCGACCGAAACGGGGCAAACAAAGTTCAACGTAGGTTAAACACTGTTCCCCGTTTTTTGTTGTTAGCACGCGTGATGGAACTGACAAGATGCCTTTCGCACGATGTTTTCCATGATGTCACTTCCAAACCTACGTAGGCCAAGGGTCGCTACTTTCCTGTCCATAATGGCGCCCTTCGATGATTCCGCGCGCGTTACGCCTGCCCTGTAGTAGAGGACCTCTTCTCTTGGTTAGGGGCAGATCTTTCAGCCAAGGAAACATAGGCTTCCTGAACGGAGTGCTAATATGACATTGCTAATATACTTCGTAGTTGAATATAACATGTTGAAGTGCGCAGGAGTTAGAAGGAATGAGCTATGAGGAGGAAATGAAAAAAGGAGTAAGAGAACGCACTTTGACTTTTGAAATGTGGTTGAGACACGTTAAGAACATGACTGGGCAACAAATCTTTGAAATGAAAAGCGAGATCAATCGAGACCCTGCTAGAAACCGTGAATTGCAGGAAGAATACGCAAAGTGGAAGGAGAAGAAATGAAGCATAGCGCGCGTATATGTCGTGCTTTCAAACGTGCTTAAAACATCTTTCGTTGTTTCGCTGGTGTGAATGAAAGGGGGGCTAAGTCTTACCTCTTGTATGCAATCATATTGGACTCCTTGTTCTGTCAAAGATGCCTTGGCTCAAAACGGTATTTTTGCAGCACTCACATTTTGTTTGCGCGCGCGACGATTGATTATGATTCCGTTCCTGCCAGAATAGTCAACGTGACCCATGTCATTTCTAGTCATGGTTCAGATTTCGTGAGTGTCGATTATAGTGGTTCTTTGGCGAGCGGCGTGGCCCCAGCGGCCAAAGTGCGGGTTCTGTCCGAGTTTGCGATTCCGATAGAAGTTGTGTTCACCGTACTTTGGCTGATTGAACTGTTGATAGCCATTAGGAGCGAGGGAGTTAGCGTTGTTCGTCTGCCTGCGATTCTGCTAGCGCGCGCTTTTTTTGTTTTTGGGCTAACTTGGGAATCGTATGAATTCGTTGTTCGAGTTGACTATTATCGTTACTGTGTAGCCTATCTGTAGTTTTTCGATCCTGCTGACTGTTGTGAAATCCAAGTTTTGGGTGTACACTGCGTAGTCGGTTTGGTTGATTGTTAGAACGTAGATGGTGTTGCCGTTGTTGACGTATGAAAATCTGTCGTTCAGCGTTCCGGTTATCGTCTTCTCGTTTGAAGGCTGAACTGCTCCTGCTTCAAACCTGCGTTTGGCCTCTGCGACGAGGGCCGCGCCTTGGTATCCTTCGCCGGTCATGACGATTGTGTAGTGGTCTAGGTTTACGGCGTCGACGATTCCGAGGCCGGCCAGCTTGATGGTTTCTTGTGCTGATGTGGATTCGCCCTGTGCGGTGCGCCAGTATACTGGGACGAACCACGCGTTTTCGCCGTTTATCGGGTATATCAAGGGCATTTCTGCTTCGTACGCGCCCGTGGTCGGCATCAGAATGTGGGATTCGATGACGTTCTGTGCCTGAAGGCCGCTCTTGATGTCTAGGCCTCGCGTGTCGTAGTACTCTATTCCGCCGTCGGTTGTTTTGAACATTCCCGCCATCGTCTGCGCTTCGCCGACGAAGTCGACCGGGACGAGCGCGGTTATCCTGTTTGTGTCTGGGTCAACGATCCATCGGACGTCGTCCGAGATTTCCACCCTGTTGGTTGATGCGGGTATCCAAGCGAAGCCGCGTGCGAAGATGTCGAAGCCGTTTCCTCTTCTGGTGCCGCCCCACGCGTTGATCATGCTTTTAAGCCAGCCTTCGTCGTAGCGCTGGGTGACCCAGTCGGGGATCTGGTTCATGTTGTAGAAGTTCTCGACTTGGCCGAGCTCGTTGTAAACGTAGACTCCTTTGGGCTGTGCAACAAACGACCATTGCTGAACCTGTGTGGCGGTTAGCACGTATTTCCAGTCGCCGTTGTCGTCGGGTGTCAGAGTGGCTTTGCCGTAGGCGTCGGCGGTGCTTTGTCCCCAGTAGGCGTTTCCCTGTATGTTTCCAGTGTAGAGGCCTGGGAGGTAGATGAGTCCTTCGCCGACTTTGAAGGGTTTGTCGATGATTTCTACGTCGAGTTCTGGGTTGTTTGCGTCGACGATTACTAGTCCCTTGATGGTGTTGTCGCCCCACAGGTTCGGCGGGATCATCGTCACGACCCAGACGAGACGGCCGTTGTATATGGTTATGTGTGCGGATCCGACCTGTACGCTTCCGAAGTGTGCGGCGCTTCTCAGTGAGATGCTCTCCGCGAGTTCCTGGGTCGTTAACCGTAGCATGCTGTCGGGGATCTCATTCTGGAACAGGGGTGTTCCGGCGGGTTCGAACGTTACCATCTGGTTGAAAGCGCTTGCGTTGTTAACTTGCGATGCGGCTTGGGTTTGCCACAGCATCAGGCCTGAAAAGACGATTATGGCCACCAACGCAAAAGCGGCCAGCCACTTGTACATTTCCTTTCCGTTCCCTCGACCAAACATCGACCCGATTCTTCTGTTCTCGTATTTCTCGTATCTGGGTCGTTTCTCGGGGTCGTTTAATCTGTAGATGTTCATGTACGCGAACATCCACTCTGCCGCCGTGATGAACAGTTTGAAGAATATGAGCAAGAGAACCATGTACACGTCTATTGTGACGGCTGCAATGGCGATAAATCCGAACAGTGCGCCGAAGAGGCCGAGCAGCACGTATCGCCACACGTTTTTAATCCAGTGCTCACTTGTAGGAAACACGAACACTATTATCCATGTCAGCCACCATAGCAATGGAAACATTCTTTCTCTACCTCAATTTGATTGAAACACTTGTTTTCTACTTCATTTATGTTGTTGTCTGTCTTGGTCTTATGGTTTATGGAAGCTTGCGCTCGTTAGGTTTTCAGGGTTTCAACGGCTTTTTCGGCCCATTTTGGATCCTTCCAAAGGGCTCTGCCCACGGCCACTAGGTCAACCTTGCCTTCTCGGACCAGCTTGTCGGCATACTCGGCTTCGGTGATTCCTCCCACGCCGATGATGGGAGTTCTGACGGCCTTCTTTATCTCGTAAGCTTGGGGAATGAAGTAGCCCTTGACGCTTCGAAGCTGCTTAGGCTCGCTTCCGCAGAGGCCGCCAGACACGTCAACAATGTCAACGCCATACTGCTCAAGCTTCACAGCAAAGGCGGTCGAGTCATCTACGTGCGTTCCGTTCGGGGCTAGGTCGTCCGCGCCCAGCCGGTAGAGCAGAAGCCTGCCCCTTACGCTCTCTCGGACCTTCTTGACGACCATGAGGGGGAAGCGTATCCTGTTCTCCAGAGGACCACCGTACTCGTCCCGGCGCTTGTTAAGCAGAGGCGAGAAGAACTGGTTGAGCAGGAACCCGTGCGCTCCGTGAAGTTCGACCCCGTCAAAACCCGCTTTAGTCGCACGCTCGGCGGCCATGGCGAACTCTTCGACTAACGCTTCAATCTCGCTTCTTGTCAGCTCACGAGTTTTCCTTGTCGCAGAAGGACCAGCAGGCTCGGCGCCGATGATTTTTTTGTTCGCAACGCCTCCGGCATGCGTGATCTGCAAGACGACAGGAGTGCCGACCGCGTGGATGCGGCTCGCGAGCCTCTTCAACCCGTGGATCAACTCGTCATCATAGATGCCTAACTGTTTTGGGCTCAACTTTTCGGCAGCAGAAACGTAAGAGTGTTCAACAATCAGCAGGCCCAGAGCCGTCGAGCGCCTCACATAGAAGCCGATTAGTCTGTCCGTGACGGCGCCTTCAACCGTGGCTCGACCCGTCTGCATGGGAGGCATGACTATGCGATTCTTGAGAGTCAGGCCCTTCACTTTCAAAGGATCAAGAAGACCCGCCAACTCCTGCCACCCGGTAGGCTACAGACTAGTTCAGCGCCTTAAGAACATAACGCGTGCGGGCAATTTTGGCTTGTGCCGCATCACTGCTTTCGCGCGCGCGTTTTTTCTGTTGAGCCCGTGTGCAGAGTGCTTGGGAAAGTTATAATAACCTTGAGGGACAACTTGGGTTCCAATCACATGTAAACAGAAAGTGAAAAAGATGAAGATATCCGCTATAATGTGCATCGTCCTATGCGCTGTTGTTTTGGTCGCTGCGTCAAGCATGCCCGTGGCAAGAGCTTCGATCAACAATTACAACTGGATTTCCACGGCTGTTCGAAACACGTATGACAACTTTTACGGCTCAATAGTTACAGCGTACGAAGAAAACACTTCAGCGTTCTTGGTGGTAAGCGTCTCGAACGACTATTATGTCGGTCAGCTGAACGTTTCTGCTGTGAAGGTGGGCTTCGATTGGGGCATCAACTACAGTTCAACTGAGTGCAGCATCGATAACCCGTTTGGCATCGCCAGTCCTCAGTCACACGTTTTCACTATAAACTTCAAGGTGCCGTCTGCGTTGTTCGCGTCGAACCTAGTGACACACAGCTACACAATCTACGTGGAGAGCGTGAACAGTACGACCGGACCCAAAGGGATGGCAATCAGTTGGACTCTGAACGGTAGCGGTTTCGCCGTGTTTTCCACAGATCAAGCTGCCGCGCATCAGTACAAAGAGGAAATCGATGCGTACCCGACAAGCAATCTCAACGGCATCCCGTTTCTGACGGCGAATGCTAGACAACTGCTGCAACAGTCAAACGTTGCCAAAACGCTGGCGAGCGATAGTTATATGCGAGGAGATTTTAGTACGGCCGCGGCCGACTACAAGAGCTCATTGGACTCTATACAGCAGGCTTGGTCGAATGAAACGGCGAAGTGGTCGACGTTTGAAGACGCCATCGCGGACATACTGCATGGAGGCGGCAACTTGCTCATGATGCAGGGATACGCTTGGCTCATCTTCGCAGTGGGCTTCCTGATTATGAGCATCGGAGTGCTTATCTATTTGGCAAGAAGAAGAACACCGCCGCCACCGCCAAAACAACCTATAACAAACCCAACATAAACTCCATTTTTTCTTCTTTCAGAAAAGCGTGCTGGAAATATGAAGAGAGGTTTGTTTTTTGAATCTTGATAGTGTATTCATAATTTTTTAATCAGGCGTAGGGTTTCTAAGATTATGCTCATGATGGGCATGCTTGTAATGGTGAGTGTGAAGGGTATCCTGCATGGTTGAATCTGTTGTTCGGTCTCCGGTGGAGATAGTCGTCTGTTCTGCTGAGAAGGCAAAGTTGCGTGTCTTGCATGTTGACGATGATTCTACTTTTTTGAAGGTTGCAGAGCAGTGTTTGAAGATGCAGGGTTCGTTCCAAGTTGAGACTGCAGGATCTGTTGAGGAAGCTATGGGGAAACTGGAAAAGGAAAGGTATGATGTCATAGTTTCAGACTATAAGATGCCTGGGAAAGACGGTTTGCAGTTCTTGAAGGAACTGCGTGAGCAGAAGAGCCAAATTCCGTTCATAATGTTGACGGGCAAGGGTAGAGAAGAAGTCGCGGTTAAAGCGTTGAACTTGGGCGCTGATCACTATGTCAATAAGAACGGTGATCCTGAATCGGTGTACGCTGAACTGGCCCATGACATTCGTAGCGCCGTAGAGAAGGTGAGAAGCGAGAAGATGCTGCAGAAAGAACAGCAGAGGCTTTTCCGAGTCTTGGAAGCAATCCCTGCATTTGTCTACCTTCAAGCACCAGACTTCTCTATTCGATTTGCTAATCGTGAATTTCGCAAGCTCTTTGGTGATCCTGCGGGCAGAAAGTGTTACGAAGTTCTTAGAGGTGAGAAAGAGCCTTGCAAGGAATGCATCACGTGTGAGGTCTACGCAAGGAAGGACGGTTTCAACGACCAGATTGAGTGGGAGTGGACTAGCGCGAGTGGAAGAGTCTTCAGGATATATGACAGTGCCTTTTTTGATTTGGATGATTCTGAACTGACTTTGAAAATGGGTGTTGACATAACAGAACGGAAGAAAGCAGAGCTTGGGCTTCAGGAGTCAGAGAAGAGATACAGGGAATTGGCTGATCAATTGCCCGTGATCGTGTATGAGATTGATGATAAGGGGAAACTCACCTTCGTCAACCAGAGGGGTTTTGAGATTGCTGGATATTCGCATAAAGATATCGAGAAGGGTGTGAACATCCTTCAAACTGTTGCTGGCGAGGACCGAGAAAAGGCCAAAGCACGCATTCAAAAGGCGCTGAGTGGAGAAAAAACAGACTACACTGAGTACACCGTGCTCAGGAAGGACGGTACCACGTTCCCTGCGATGGCTCGTGTCAGTCCTATTGTCCGCGGAGGCAGAGTAGCGGGTTTGAGGGGCACTGTCATGGACATCACTGAACGCAAGAAGATGGAAGAATCTGTGATGGGGAGCGAGGAGAAATTCAGGAATCTTGCGGAACAGTCGCCGAACATGATTTTTATCAATCATGAGGGAAGGGTCGTGTACGCGAACAAGCAGGCTGAGGACGTTATGGGGTACAGGAAAGAAGAGTTCTATTCTCCTGACTTCAACTTTTTGGATATGATTGCGCCGGAATTCAAAGAGTCAGTGAAGTCGGCATTCGCCGAGCACATGAAGGGTGAAGACGACGTCGTTCCTTGCGAGTATAAGCTGATCACGAAAGAAGGAAGAACGATAGATGCAATAGTTAACTCAAAGCTGATCAAATATGGCGGAGGGTCAGCCATTCTTGGTGTAGTGACGGATATCACGGACCGGAAAAAAGCGGAAAGAATGACCTTGGAGAGTCAGCAGAGTTTCAGAGGCTTGTTTATGGACAATCCTGAAGCGGCAGCCTATCTCTCCCTCGATTTCCACATCGTGGACGTTAACCCTCGCTTTGAAGGGCTTTTCGGCTACTCTGTTGCCCAGATCAGAGGCAAGCACATCAACGATGTTGTTGTGCCGGAGGATAAGATGGAAGAAGGGGAAATGCTTGACAAAAGGGCCCTGAAAGGATATGTTAACTACGATACTGTTAGAAAAAGGAAAGACGGGGCTTCAATTCAAGTTTCCCTGTCTGCTGCGCCGATCACTGGGGACCGCGGAATCATTGGTCATATGGTGACGTACAGAGATATCACGGAGAGGAAACGTTATGAGGAAAGGCTTTCGGCGTTGAACATTCACAGTCAGAAATTGAACACTGCGGAAAGCATGGAGGATATATACCGTCTGACCATGGACGCTGTGGAGAAGACGCTGGGGTTTGTGACTGCATTTCTTATGATTGTGGACAAAGATGTTCTTCGTGTTGTGGAACACCGTGGGTATCCAGCGTCTTTTTCCTGTGAGCTGCCACTGGACGGAACGAGAAGGGGCGTTGCTGTTAGGGTGGTGAAGACTGGGAGAACGGTCAACGTTGTGGACTCGGAGAATGAGGTTGATTGGGTCGAGTTCATGCCGGGCATTCGTTCCGGACTCGACGTACCGGTCAAGACTGGACACAAGGTCCTTGGAGTTGTAGGCGTGAACAGCAGAGAAGTGGGTGCTTTTGACGAGAAGGATGAGCAGCTCGTTGAAATCTTGGCGTCTCATGCTGCCACTGCAATTAGCAACTTGGATCGCGCTAAGAACTTGGAGGCGTATGCGCGAGAGATTCGAGAAAGCCAACAGAAATTCGAACGGTTGTTTGTGAATAATCCTGAGGCATCTGTCTACACGGATTCGAGCTTTCATATCTTGGATATCAACCCTCGTTTCTGTGAGCTTTTCGGCTACTCTTTACACGAAGTCAAAGGCCGACACATTGACGATGTTATGGTGCCAAAAGATAAGATGGACGAAGCAAAAATGTTGCGAGAAGAGTTCATGAAAGGCCCTATTTATTGTGACACTGTCAGACAAAGAAAAGACGGAACTTTAGTTCCAGTGTCGATCTCTACAGCTCCCATCATCGTTGGAGACCAACTCATAGGCCATGTAGGATTGTACAAGGATATTACTGAAAGGAAACGTTATGAGGAAAGGCTTTCGGCGTTGAACATCTACAGTCGGGACCTAAACATGGCGGAAAGCATAGAAGAAATATATCGCCTAACCTTGGACGCCATGCAAAAGGTACTGGGATTTGAATATGCAGATTTCTTCATGATTGACAAAAGCGTGCTCTGCATAGTAGACCAACGTGGATATCCGGAACCTTTTCCACTTGAATTGCCGCTGGACGGTAGCAAGAAGGGCATATGTATTAAGGTAGTAAAGACCGGCAATTCCGTTATCGTTCAAGATGTGAGAAAGAATACGGACTTCGTCGAAGGGCTTCCAAGCGTACTTTCCGAGCTCGCTGTACCAATCAGAGTTGGGCAAAAAACCTTTGGAGTACTGAACGTAGAAAGCAAAAAGTTGAACGCATTTGACGAAAAAGATCGGGCACTGCTTGAAATCCTAGCATCACACGCAGCTACCGCGATAAGCAACTCAGAGTATGCCAAGAATTTGGAAGCAGCTGCAACAGAAATTCGAGAAAGCCAACAGAGATTTGAGCGGTTGTTTATGGATAATCCTGAGGCTGCGGTATACACGGATTCAAGCTTTTGCATTCTGAATGCTAACCCGCGTTTCATAAGGCTTTTCGGCTATTCTTTGGATGAAATCCGGGGCAGTCACATCAACGATGTTGTTGTGCCGAAGGGCAAAATGGAAGAGGCACGTGCCTTCGATGAAAGAGCCCGCAAGGGCGAGGCCTATCAAGAGGACACCGTTAGAAAGAGAAAGGACGGGAGTCTGGTTCCTGTTGCTTTTTCTGCCGCTCCTATAGTCGTCGAAAATCAAGTCGTGGGTCATATGGCGGTTTACAAGGACATTTCGCAGCTGAAGAAGGTCGAAGAGGAACTGAGACAGACGCTGGAGAAGCTTGCGAGGATGAACGAGAAGTTGCGCGTCATCGGTGGATTGACCAGGCATGACGCTCGAAACAAGCTAGGCGCGATTACGGGCCATGTTTACCTGGCGAAGAAGAAGCTGGTTGGCAGTGACGAAGTTCTGAATAATCTGAGAGAGATAGAATCAACCGTTGCGCAGATGGTGAGAATCTTTGAATTTGCCAAGACTTACGAAATGTTAGGCGTTGAAGAACTGCGGTTCATAGACGTGGAGAGGATGGTTGACGAGGCAGTCTCGCTGTTTTCAGACTTGAAGGGTGTGAAGGCTGCAAATGAATGCCACGGCTTGACTGTTCTGGCTGATTCACTGTTGAGACAACTCTTCTACAATCTGATTGACAATTCTTTGAAGTATGGCGACAAGATCGCTCACATCAGAGTTCACTTTGAAGAATCTGAAGACTGGCTCAGACTCATTTACGAAGATGATGGTGTTGGCATTTCCCAAGATGCAAAACCCAGAATCTTCGGTGAAGGTTACACTTCAGGCAAGGGCTCAGGCTACGGGCTTTATCTGATAAAGAAGATGATGGAAGTCTACGGCTGGACCATAGAAGAGGCAGGTGAACCCGGCAAGGGAGTGCGATTTGTCGTGACTATACCTAAGACAAATGGAAATGGAAAAGAAAACTATCGAATTGCTTGATCAAGCGTGAACCATAGCAGTAAAGTCGGGTTTGCTTTGGGATTTTCCTCTTTCTCTGAGCGTACACACGGTTGCTTTGGCTTCTTGTTTGTTAGTTGTTCGCTACGTACGCACATAATATACAAATAATACATATAAACACATAACACATTTCGAGGCTGGATGGTTACATTGACGGGCGCGAGAGTGCTTTGTCTGAGTGCTTCGATGGGGTTGGGGCATGTTACGCGTGACCTTGCCGTGATGCGAGCCTTGCGGAAGAGGGTTCCGGACGTTCAGGTTGTGTGGTTGACTGCTGCTCCGAACACTGTTTTTCTGCAGGAGGCTGGTGAGGTGTTGCATCCTGCGTCGGGCAGTATGTTGTCGCAGAGTGATGTGGCGGAGAGGCTTGCTCAGCCGGGTTTCAAGTATGACAGTCGAAGAGCGTACGAGCAGGTTCAGGCTTTGCAGATGCGGAACGCTGAGGTTCTGGCGAAGGTGCTTGTTGAGGGTAGGCCGGACCTGGTTTACGGGGATGAGGCTATGGAGGTGTTGTTTCTTCTGTTGAAGTATCCGAGGTTGAAGCAGTGGCCTTTGGTGATGCTTACGGATGCGTTGCTTCCTGCAGCTGCTGATGTGGGGAACGATTCGGCAGTATGTTGAGTCTCTGCAGACTTTCAAGCGTGCGGGTGTTTTTGAGCCTTATGCTATGCTGTACGTTGGGACAGAGGAGGACGTGCCGGACAGGCCGATGGGGGAGGGTTTGCCTGGGCTCAGAACGTTTTTCCATGAGCACTTCAGGGCTGTGGGCTACATACTGCCGTTTGACAGCGCGGCCCTTCACAGAGAGGGAAAGCTCGGCTGAAGTCTCGGTTGGGCTATTCGCCTGACGGGAAGCTTATCCTAGCATCAATCGGCGGAACGGGCATCGGACGGGAGCTGCTGGAGCGTGTGGACCAGGCTGCTTCAGAGTTGGCTGCGGTCACTGAGGGAAAACTGGAGATAGTGCTAGTGTCTGGACCTCGTCTTTCGCCTGAAAGCCTTCACGTAACTTCAAAGAATGTGGCTGTGCGTGGTTATGTGCCTCATCTCTACGAGCATTTTGCCGCGGCTGATTTCGCTGTGGTTGAGGGTGGGCTTACTTCTGCGGTGGAGTTGGCGGCGGTTGGGACTCCGTTCGTGTACGTGCCATTGTCGGGGCATGTTGAACAGGAATCGGAGGTTGCGCCGAGGCTGGAACGCTTGAGAATCGGAAGACGGATGAGTTTCGAAGAGCTGACTCCGCGGAACCTTGCAAGAGCCTACAGGGACGCGCTCAAATCTCCCCACACCGCGCAAGGGGTGAATTTGCCAGTCAACGGAGTAGACATAACCACTGAACTGATTCAGAAGTTCCTATGATGGCGCACGCACCTTCATCAAGTAGCTATGAAAGAAAAGGAAAGCGTACCGCATGCTCTTTTTTCCTGCTCCAAAATAGGAAGACTCTCGCCTGCATCAGAAATCCGCAGATCTTGATAAGGCGTGCAATCTTGTTCAAGCGCGCGCTAATAGCTAGCCCGTAGTCTGGCGCAGTGGCCCGTCTAGGCTGGACTCACTTCTAAGTGGCGAAATCTCCCGCTGTTCCCCCATTTTGTGAGATTTTGAGACTTTTTGCAGTTGAAAGACTAGTTCTATTACGTGCACTTACATCCATGGCACTTTCAGACAACTGTACCGGATGCTTGGTCTCAAACCGAAAGAGACTCGAAAATGAAACGAAGAGACACTGGGTCTTGTGTGCAGTTCCAAGAATGAAACAACATGGTCTAATACCAGCGCACAGCGAGACAATGGATGTTATCGCCATGGTCAGTCTTGATAGGATGCCAAATGCACGTCATTTTCCAGTTTCTATTTTTCGAATTGCTTGTCATCGTGAGCATCAATTAGAAAACTCTTTCTATATCTTGCAAGGATTGTTGAGATGAGTCGAATGAATGCCAAGAAAGATTCAAAATGGATCGACCTTTTCTTTGAACTCATTGAAAAGGCATATCTTGGCAGTGAATTCACTTACCGAAAGGAAACATTCAGGTTCCACCCAACACTTGTGCGACCTGCTGATTTCCACCGAAGGGCTTTTGGTTCATCTTTGACCTCATATGAATCCCTCTTGAAGGCGCTGGATCCAAGCTTCAAATCTCTTGCCAGTAGCGAAGTCTATAGAGTAAGAACCGGATGGATTGCCCAAGGATTAAGGGGGTATAATGGACACAAGATAAGGCGAATCAAAGTAAACGAGGAAATCTTTCTAGTCCCAGATTTGTCCAAACAGCCTTCTGTTGGAATTGACACCAGCGGCATGGGATGCAATGACACTGTCATCGCCATTTGCTCTATTCCTGATTATGAAGGTGCATATTTCTTCTTGGAAGAGCATCTAGAGTTGACTAGAGACCATGATCAAAAAGAGTTTCATTGGCGGAAATTGAGCTCAAATCATAAGCAGAATCTACTTGACAACTTCAAGCTAGTATTGTCGATTTGCTGTGATGGATTACTTGTAATAAGAACAAGTGCTCTCAATGATCGTAGGGGGAAGATTGAGAACCTTTTTACAAATCTCGTAGATGGCTGTTTTTCTGGCTATGAAAAAGATCCAAAACAAGAGAATTTGAGACCCGCTCTCAAGAAGAGATTCTTCGGGATGGTTAACGGCGTGGCAACGCACTGCGATGCCGATTTTCGGCCTCTGACTCCCGATAAAGTGGTTAGACTATTGGTTCAGACATTGGCTAAGAAAGACGGAGGCCAGTTTGAGAGTTATACTCCTTTGTTCGCTAACTTGCGTTCTCATGAGTCTAAACCCATCCAAATTACAGACATCATGGTAGGGATAATTAGAACAATGATAGAGAGAGAAGAATTGCTGGAACCACTTCAACCATTGCCTTTCGACATGCGCAAGATGAAGAAATACGCCGACAATGCGCCAAAAGCGTATTTTTGGCTTCCTTAAACAAAATCGAACATAAGTGGGTTCAGGTGTCGCGTGCCGTTAGTTTATTTACGCGGACGTTGCCTCCTCTGGAGGCCACGTGACCCGCTGGGCACACGATCTTTGGTACCCTCATCCAAGTCTACAATCTCGAGAAGATACTTATAAAGCATTTCTGGAAACTCTCTCCAGATAGGATCTGCAATTCGGCAGAGAAGAATTGCTAGAGTAGTCTTGATAAGGAATATGCATGATTTATCAGCGATAATAAGTCAGGTGTCGCGTGCCGTTAGTTTATTTACGCGGACGTTGCCTCCTCTGGAGGCCACGTGACCCGCTGGGCACACGATCTTTGGTACCCTCATCCAAGTCTACAATCTCGAGAAGATACTTATAAAGCATTTCTGGAAACTCTCTCCAGATAGACAATCTATTCTATGCTGTTATGTTTAATGTCTTTGATATGGACGAAATAAATATCTGAAAAGTCAAACGATTTTATGATTGCTACTTAGTCAGAAAATTATGTTGCGCGCGCTGTTTTTGCCATAGGTAGTGCCGGGGGTGGGATTTGAACCGATGAACAAACTTTACCAGCATGGAAAGAACGTTTATAAGAAAACCCATTTTTGGTACCGAAAGAAGGATGGAATGTTTAGGTATAGAAAACTGGAAATATAACTTGAGTGGCTTTTCTGTTGTGGAAAGGCTTAGACCTTTTCTTTTGTTTCACCTCTCAGCTTCCTTAGTTCAGTCTCAAGCTCTGTGACCTTCCGTCTTAACTGCTGATTCTCAAGTCGTAAACGGTTCACTTCTGCTGCAAGGCTTTCCGCTTCCCGTTTCTTGTGAATGTACGGCCACGGGTTTTCAAAAGCCATGAAGTCACCTCCATTTAGAGATATCAGCGATATGAGTTAGGAGTTTCGATGGTTTCGGAACTGCCTATTTGACGCAGTTAGTTCATAGAAACGTCGAACAGCGTCAAACAACAGGCTTGACCCTTCAGCTATCGGCATGCAGCGCGCGCTGAACTCTGCTATAAGTGGAGGCGTCTGTCACAACTCCCTCTTTTTTCTATGTAGGCACTTGGTGGAGTCTTCTCTTGTGAACATCGCTGCAAGAAGTGTAGCAATTATGAATAATGGTATTAGAAGAAATGATTGGAACTCGGGGATGACTGTATAGACATAGTATTGCCCGGCATTGTCATTTGTTGCACTATTGTCCACATTGTCATAAGCTGTAACCTGGTATTTTACAAGAGTGCCTGCATCCTCACCTGGAATTGTGCATTCGTAGAGACCATTTGTTTGATTTAAACTCATAGAGAATTCCATTCCAATAGCACTCTTGTTTGTAAAACACGTCAACTTTACGTTCTCTATTCCGCTTCCGAAATCTGTCGCATTGACGGAAATCTTCACTGGTTGATTTGATATCACAGCGTCGTTTGGATCGCGCAGGGGCATCATAATAGTTGGATTGGCTGTATCTAGAACAATGGTGTTCGCGTAGGTATTTGAAGCAAGTCCGGCGTTGTCTTTGAGTTGGAAATAAACTGTCTTGTTTCCGTCTCCGGGTGCCAAAATCCATGATTTCGACGGTGATAACGGTTCCCATGGTTCAGTATCCCAAATGCCATCGTTGCTGAATCTTACGCTTTGGATACCTGACACCGGAGCAGTCGCACTAGGGATCAGGGTTACAGACGTGGAATTGGTGTAAATAGCACCATTGTTTATCACGAAAGAACCTGAGGGGGGTGTTTTGTCCAATTTGATTCCTGTCAGAAGATGATGAGTCTCCTCGCGGCCGAAGTTGTCGCTGCTCCAATACTCCAAAGTGTTGTTTCCGCCTTCTGCATTAATCGTTGGTTGTCCTCCTATGCTGACATTCTGAATCGGACCGCTGTCAACTCTATAGAATGTCTCGTTTACCCCGCTAAAGTCATCCGTGGCGGTTAGTATTACTGTAAAATCTGTTGTGTGCCATATGCCATCGTAATCAGAGGTGGTAACCGGAGGATACACATCTCCAGGTTGAGCATAGAATTGTGCGGTTGCACTTTGCGCTTGTTCATGATCATAATCCCCTTGCCAAGAAGCTGAAAGAGTCCAGGTGCCATCTTGGTCGACAAAAAATAGGTCTTCGTAGGAACCTGAGGGTTCTGTCGCAACGCTTCTTTTCACAGAACTTCCATTAGGCTTCTGCAGAGCGATTTCAACCAAAACAGCATTGTGAAGGGGTGTGATAAGCCCACTTACCGTCACTACGCTGCCGGCTGTAGTCTGAGAAAGGTTCACGTTGCATGAGATTGAGCTTGGAACTCTGCCGTTGGAGGTTCCTTTTGTAGACAACTGGAAATTCCAGTCAGCGCTTGAGTCAGTGTCCACTCCATTTGGGTATCTGCTCCAAGAATAATCATCATTCGCGGAATCGCTGAGAACAGGAGTCCTATCTACTTCTCGCTGTGAAGCGTCGCGCAAAATGACACATTCATTCACGTTGTCAAGCCATTGAGTATAGTATGTGTAAACCCCATATCCATAAGGCTGGATGGTTGTTCCTGGTGAAATGGTCACGGTGATCGTCTGACCTGCAGTTGTTGAAATGGTCCATCCACCAACGTTGACAGGGCTCGTTGTTGGGTTGAAAAGCTCAACCCATTCAGTTCCATAGTCAGAGCCTGGAGGGTTTTGTTCAATCTCGTTTATCACAACGTGGAGAGTTGAGGATTGCGATGAGCTCATCTCAAGTGAAGATGTGTACAGGGCATCAACCACAGCATTTGTCGCGAGATTAAGCGACTCGCCGCAGCGGTTCTTGAAGGTCGGGTCAGCCCAGTTGTAATTTTGGTCCATCCACACGCATGTTCCACTTCCATCCGTACCGAAAGTGGTGTTATATGCCAACGTGAGAGTGGCATTATACGCTGAAACGTTGTCAAGTGTCCCATCGAAAGCGAGAAAGCTTGAGAACTCGCTTCCATAACTGCCTGTTTTTCCGTTGACATAGTCTTCATAGTCACTATGATGCGTTTCACTGCCCCAATCTGTAGAGCTGCCCATCACATGGCCGAAAACAGCGACGTCGGAAATATAGTGTGTCATTGCACCTAGCCATTTGGCAGCGCCACTCAGGTCTCCTGCCCTAAAAAGGCTAATAGCCTTGTCTTGTTCTTGCTGCGCCCTTGCAGCTGAAGAATTATCCTGCAATGAACCGTCAGCATGGTAGTACACGTGGTGATTGCGTGTGTCTCCGATACCGTCTGGTGCGTAAGGATTGTCAGGTAGCTCAGTGCCATACAGGTAGGTAGCCAGATTGTTGAGGACAAACTGTTTCTCCTCTGTTGGCAACCAGTCTAACGCATGCTGCGCAATCCAGTCATGGGTTCCAAACTTTGGATTGGTTGGGTCGCTACTCCAACCACCGTTACTCCAACTGTGGGCTGGGAAGACCAAAAGCATCCCAAAAAGGAAACCAAACAGGAACAGAACTTGCTTTTTGAACTTTGCCACCCCCTCCTCAGTTCCTTCATCATTGTATCAAAGAGAGAGGGCCTATTTCACACTTTCCAATGCCGACACAATGGTACCCGTAGTGTACATCATGCATGATAGTCCGTGTGAAAAACTTTCGCAAGCGAGAATTTGCACGCCTGATGAGGGAGATGAGTACTCCTGCGACGCGTATCAATCATTTGCATAAACCCGAGCTTATATAATCGCTGCAAAGGTTGACAGCTTTAAACACAAGTAAAATCAAAAGTCACTCATGGTTCAAGTCAATTTTCTGCTGTCGCATGCTTGGAAAGAACGAAATTTGAGCGAATTCAATACTGCGAAGATGGTGCGTGGGGTGAGGTTTATGCTGTCGTTCAAAACTGTCAACTCTTCTAGAGAGCAAAATGCTTTTCATCGAGACCTAAAGTTCCCAACAAATAGTGCAGTGTTTGCAAGGTGATGTACCGTAAAACTTATTTCAATTATGGAAAACTCTTCATTCATGGGTTCAAAGTTCTGGCGTAAGAAATGGTTCCTCGTTTTCGTAATACTCACCATAATCGTGTTCGTTTCTTCTCTCTTCCTGTTTACTTTGAAAACTAACTATGAGCATGAAAACGATGCTGTCATGCAGTATTTTGCAAAACAACCTGGAATGCCAGACGCCTTCGCCACGCTAGAGCAAATCACTCCACCTGGCTCAGTCATACTCTGTTGGTGGGACTACGGCCGAGCGGTGCAACAGTGGAGCCACCGAGAAGTGATAGAAGCTCATCCATCAAGAGACATAGCATACAGTGTTGGCACTACTAGCACTTTCTGGGGAAACCTTCAAGCTCAACTCTTCGGAACGTGGGGATCATCCGAAAAAATCCATGACTTGGCAAACATCTTCATGCTTCCAGAAGATCAAGCTCTTCCAATTCTGGAGAAATACAACGCAAGCTACGCCTTGGTCTTCACACCTGATGACCTGCAAAAATTCGTCTGGATCGCCAAAATAGCAGGATACAACGCCACCGAATACCTAACATACAACAAAGACACGGACACGTACACACCTACCGCACTCGCTCAGCAAACTACCTTTCTACGTCTCCTATTCGACAACACCTTCCCCCCTCAACACTTCACGAAACTATACGATAACGGCAGAGCCAAAATATACAAAATCAACTATTAGCATCCAAACGTCGAACACCTTCTATTAGCCTGCGCGCGCTTGCCAGAGCATGACATTGTCACTCTTGAGGTGGCTATGCTCACGATAAGCTGGGTAGTGCTGATAGTTTCAGGCGCCTTGCTGAGCGTCGTCTTCAAGCGAGCGCGCGCGCTGTGGATGTTGTGCGTCAGCATATTGCCTTTCCACTTTGTTTCAAGAGGGATCTCCTTGTCGACCATGGTACGCGCTGATTGCTTACGTTGGAGTTAGCCATTCCTTGTGTTTCTCCACTTATCCAGCGAGTATGTCCGCGTAGTATCCTGCTATTCGCTTCGTCACGGACCCTGGATACTCTTTGCCCAGGGGCAAGTCATCTATGCTGGTTATTGGCGTGATTTCCCCGCCGGTTCCGCATAATAATGCTTCATCAGAAGCATAAAGCTCAACGCGTGCAATGTCCCTCACTTCAACTGGAATGCCAAGATCTTCTGGTGTTATCTTTAGAAGCGTCTCTCTCGTGATGCTCTCGAGAATTGACGCGGTCACTGGTGGGGTTATCACTTTTCCATTTCTCACCATCATAATGCAGGCACCTGTTCCTTCGCTGACAAAACCCCTGTTATCCAGAAATATTGCGCCGTCATAACCCATCCTCGTGGCTTCTCGCAGGGCTAAGGCAGAATTGCCGTAGTTCGCCCAGGTCTTCGCCTGCGGAGGAAGTGCGTCGGAAGCGATGCGCCTCCAACTGCTAATCATGAACCTGCGGTTCTTAGAAAACTGTAGATTATCTTTTCCCAGCACCGTCTCGAATGTCCAGACTGGGATGACAACGTGAACCTCTTCTGGTGCTCCAGCCTTTGGCCAAATTCTGGGTTGAATGTAAACGTTCGTTTTGAAACCGTTTGCCCTGATAGTCTTCCTTGTAGCCTCCAATAACTCCTCGTCAGTGTAAGGTATTTTCATCCCACAGACTGCCGCAGAACGCTTGAGCCGATCAACGTGAGGCTTCCATTGAAAAACGTTCAAACTTCCCGTGCCGTTGACATCATTTTTCACGTAAGCCTTTATTCCCTCGAAAATGCCAAGATGGATGGGCTCCATAGCAGAGACAAGCGCCTTTTCCGTCCCGATGACCTCACCGTTCATCCAACAGAAATCTGCATCATGAAACGCAACAGACATAAGATAACGACCTCGAACAAAACCTAAGCTCGCCACCTTTTCTATTTATGAGTTTTGATGCTGAAACGCACACTATTCAAAGAAACAAGAATACGTTGCAAAGGTATCTCACAACATCAGCGAAGTCTGCGCTCTCATCGAGGGCGGATGGAAGTACTATATATGGATGAATGCGCTGACAGCGGCAAAATCTTCGCAAAACCTAAAGACCCTTTAGCTTCAGAACAGTAAACCCTGTTTGCAGGACCCCAGTACTCTTTTTCCATAGTGGTGCGGGGGGTGGGATTTGAACCCACGAACCTCTACAGGATAGGCTCCTGAAGCTTTCGCGCCTCTTTTTGGTTTTTTGGCTCTACGCCTTTGGCCAAGCTTGGCGACCCCCGCCTGGCATGTTATTGGTGCATGTGAAAAGGTTTAAGAGTTACTATAAGCTTTGCATAGGACAGGTGATTTCATTTGCCAACTCACGGTTCACTTTCAAAGGCTGGGAAAGTCAGATCTCAGACTCCCAAGATACAGTCCACTCCAAAGAGAAGCCCGACTCCAAGGTATCGCAACAGACGCAACTTCGAGAAACGCGTGATTCTCCAGAGAAAACCTGGACAAAACTGGGTCTAACCAACTTCTCAAACCTTAATTTCTCGTTCGGCAATAATCACTGGTTATGTCAGCTTCGCTTGTGATACTGAACGCTAACATAATCACACTAAACCCTAAACAGCCAAAAGCCACCGCAATAGCCGTTCAAAACGGCCGAATAGTCGCCGTAGGCTCCAACGCCAAAGTCCGCAAACACATAGCCAAAAGCACAAAGATCATAGACGCGAACAACAAGACCGTCGTCCCAGGCCTCGTCGACTGCCACATCCACATGACAGAATTCGGCTTCTTCCTCCAAACCCCAGACCTAAGAAACGCACAGTCCATAAAAGAAATGCAACAAAAACTCCGAGAACACGCCTCCAAAACCCGCGGAAAAAGCTGGATTCAGGGAGGAAGATGGGACCAAGAAAAATTCGCCGAAAAGCGATACCCAACCCGCTGGGACCTGGACGCTGCAGTATCGGACAGACCTGTTTTCCTAGTCCGCGTCTGCGGCCACATCGGCGTCGCCAACACCCAAGCCCTCCGACTGGCGGGCATAACGAAGGAAACCGTTGTCGAGGGCGGAAAGATAGACTTGGACGAAACCTCCGGCCAGCCCTGCGGAATCATAGAGGGAAACGCTATGCGTCTCATCTGGAAAGTGGTTCCCAAACCGAGTTCAGAAGTTCTGGAAGAAGCCTGCCTCCTGACGTGTAAGAAGGCTGTAGAAGCTGGACTCACCGGTGTTCATTGGCTGGTGGAGACCACAGATGAGATTCGGGCCATAAAGAAGCTCGATTCCGAAGGAAAACTGCCCATAAGAGCCTATCTAGGCGTACCATTGAAGCTCATGGAAGGGCTTGCCAACCTCGGCCTGTCAACCGCAGCCGCGGACAGCATGGTCAGAATGGGTTTTGTCAAGCTCTTCGCCGACGGTTCTCTCGGCTCCAGAACCGCAGCCTTGAAAGAACCATACTCTGACGAGCCTGAGTCAACTGGGCTGCTGCTTCACTCGAAGAAGAAGTTGTGCCAGATCGTTCTGAAAGCCCACAAGGCTGGGTTCCAGGTGGGCGTGCACGCCATAGGCGACCGCGGCATCGAAAACGTTCTAGACGCTTACGAAGAGGCCTTGAAGCGGTTTCCAATGGAGGATCACAGACACAGAATCGAACACTGCTCCGTCCTCAACCCCCAACTCATCAGACGCATGAAAAAGCTGTGCCTCATCGCCTCCGTCCAGCCACACTTCGTCGTCTCTGATCCCTGGATCGTCGACCGCGTGGGCAGAAAACGCGCTCGCTGGGTGTACCCCTTCAAAACGCTCGTGAAAAAGGGCGTGGTCGTCGCTTCCGGCTCCGACTGTCCCATCGAGGACATCAGTCCCTTACTCGGCATATGGGCAGCCGTAGCCAAAAGAAGTCCAGACGAGCGTCTCACCGTGAAGGAGGCTCTCGGGAGCTACACACTGAACGCGGTCTACGCCAGTTTCGACGAAGACAAAAAGGGAACGATTGAAGTCGGAAAGCTGGCGGATTTCACGGTTCTGTCGGACGATTTGTTCAACATTGAACCAGACATGATCAACAAGGTTGTCGTGGAGATGACTGTCGTTGACGGAAAGGTGGTTTATGCTCGTGAAGACTCTTTCTAGCGCGCCAAAAAAGAAACCTTTTTCTATCCTTCATGCGCGATCATCGTCAGTGTCTGTCTAACTTTCTCCAATTTCCTTATCTTGTCATGTGTTTCCTTAAGCTTGTCCATAGTATCCGCTCTTGTTCTTACGATGATGTCATAGACGCCGTAGAGAGGGTAAGCTTCTTCAACTCCCTTAATCTCCTTCAATGTTTTCATCAACTGTGGGTGATATTCTTCTGAATTTATCAACAAATACGCCATAGGCATCCAAATCACCTTTTACTCTTTTCTGAACACTTGGCTTTTAGCTTTTGGGCGCGTGTTGGCTAAAAAGCTTCTAAGACTAGCCAGCTGTCTCTGCACGCGCGGGAACGCCTCCCAGCTGCCTCTTTGTTCTCTGCAAATCTCCTTTTCTGAAGCTCTCTCGCTCTAAAGCCCTTTGGAAGCCTCAGCCAAAGGAACGAGCGTTCACCTCCTCCTCTCCACTGATACACGCCAACGAGACGATGACCGGAATGAAAAAGACGCGCGACAGACACGAACTTGTTCAGTCTCAGTAAGATTGAAGTTTGATTTCAGGGTACTGTTTAACTAGTTGTTCTACGTCATCATTATAAATGACCTAAGCAATTAGGCTCAAAAAACGGAGAAACGGGGAAATGAAGAACAAACGAAGGTTTAATCAAGAGTCCAAAAAAACCGAGCTCCCAAAGAAATACAGGAAGAACAAAAAATAGCCGCATACGCCGAGTGCTCCGACGACCCGTTCAATATTGAGCCACACGTGACCAAGAAGGTCGTTGTTAAAATGACCATCGTCGATGAAGAAACAGTATACGCCCGTGAAATCTCTTACTGATTCGCGCGCTCGAACTTCGATGACGGATGTGACCTTCGGGTTCTCGCTGTCATGGCTAACATGCACATGATTGGATTAGGGATAGAATTGGGTCAGATTCTGAGAAACGGTTTAATATTTCATTCGTCTTGGGAAGACACTGCAACCATGGAAAGGAGGATTGTAAATGGAATTACCTCAAAAACCAAAAGTGTCGCGCTTAACCACGGCCTTGATCGCAGCAGTCATCATCTGTCTGTTGGCAGGGGGAACACTCGGCTACGCCATAAGCAGCTTCACCCTTTCGAGCCAAAACAGTGATCTCCAGAGTCGCATTTCGGCTCTCGAAAACCAGGTTTCAACTCTCGAAAACAACGTTTCGGCATTACAATCAGCGACGAACGTTTCGACTCAAGTCATTGATCTTCAGAGCCGCTTGTCGGCTCTCGAAAACCAGGTTTCGGCTCTACAATCAGCGGCGAACGTTTCGAGCCATATCAGTGATCTTCAGGGTCGCATTTCGGCTCTCGAAGAGCAGGTTTCAACTCTTCAATCAACGATTGACTCATTCTCACAAAACGTCACCTACCAGAACATCACCTATTTTCTAGGAGAGAATTTCTCACTGTCTCAGTTGTATGAGCAGGTCAAAAGCTCTGTAGTCGTGGTTCAAGGAATAATAGTTCAGTACTTCTTCGGGCAGCCTTACTACGCAGAAGTGCAAGGCTCGGGGTTTGTCTCTAACCTTACAGGACAGTTTGTGATAGTCACGAACTACCACGTCGTTGACGGCGCAACCAACATCACCGTGACATTCATCGACGGAGACACATACTCAGCCACTATAACTGGTTCAGATGCTTACGCAGATCTCGCGGTGCTTTCTGCAAACGCGCCACAGTATGAGTACGTGCCCCTGACAATCACAAGCTCGTCAACTCTGAAAGTCGGCGACCCAGTGCTTGCCGTCGGCAACCCTTACGGGCTGGCCGGATCAGTAACATCGGGAATAGTCAGCGCCCTGGGCAGAACAATCAGCGAAAGCACGACAGGCGGAATTGTCATAGCAGATTGCATACAGACAACGACACCCATAAACCCAGGCAACTCAGGAGGACCCCTTCTGAACATTCAAGGCGAAGTCGTCGGCATAACCACCGCCATCGTAAGCAACTCCCAAGGGCTGGGCTTCGCTATTCCTTCAAGTTCGATACTGCGAGAGATAGCATCCTTGATCACAAGCGGCTCATACAACAACCATCCTTGGACAGGAGCATCCGGGGCAGACATGACCCTCGGCATTGCACAAGCCATGAACACCAGCGTCACCTACGGTTGGCTAATCACTCAAATCATGAGTGGAGGACCAGCGGACAAAGCCGGTCTGCGAGCCGGCACAACTCAAGTCCAGGTTGATGGAACATCGGTGACGATAGGAGGCGACATCATAATAGCCATCAACGGCACGAGAATCAGGAACACGGATGATGTTTCAACTTACCTCGAACAATACACTCTACCAGGCCAAACAATCAGCCTAACAGCAGTGAGAAACAACGAGACTCTGGCATTGCCGCTCACGCTGGGAACCATGCCGTCACCATAGCGTAGCGCGCCCTTATCAGACGATCACGATGAAAAGCAAGCATTCCCGTAGTGCATACTGTGACCGTCGCGCGCCGTGGCCAAAGTGAGGAGAAAATAATCATATCATCAGCGAATCAGCACATCTTTTTTCTTGTCGAGCAAATCTGTGATTTCGTCGAATTCTCCCGTATAGTCCTTATGCTCCTTAACAAGTCTCCTCAACCTGTTCTGGTTGAAACTTCCAGTGTATATTCCAAACACAAAAACGGCGAGTAGCGCCCAGAAAAAGAAACTAGAAAACACGTTCAAACCGTCTGCGTAGATTTCAGCAACGAGGGGAATCAATGCTCCAACAGATGTAGAATACCCGCTAATCATCCCTATGAGGGCTCCCCTAAGATCATCCCTATTATCGTTTATACTCTTGGCCAAACTGGCTTTTCTTTGCCACAGGTTTGAAGTATCACTATAGTCTACAGCGCTAGCCAGTTCGTCAAAGGCTTCAATCAAATTTCCTGAACTGCGTACGAATGCACTGTTCACTTTTTGATGATAAAGCTCTCTGCTCTCCAGATACCGCTTCTTAAGTGCTATGTTGTCCACATAGGGAGTCCTCCTCTCTCGCCAGGCGTACCTAACATTCTCCAAGAAGCCCTTCATTCCGTCTTCAAGCTTGGCCATATTTCCTCTGAGTTTTTATTCATAAGAGAATCGCTATTTAAACATGATAAGCGCGCTACACGAGACGCTTCAAAGAAAAGGTTCAACCGCCTCCGCTGCCTGTTTAGATTCGATGACTGGAACTATCTCAAAGTCAACCAAGTCCTACCATTGAATCACCCACTTCTGGAATAAGCTTGCATCATCACAATTCCATAAGTTGGAAGCAACGCTTACAATTAGCCTCCACCCAACTTCCAACGTATTTCAACCCTTCCGGCAGTATTCTACCCTCTTCTCGAACTCTACGATAAACTGCTTTTGCATCCTTGAATCGCTCAATCACCATAAACAGCATCCTGCGTCCCTCACAGCCTTGGTCAACCCTCTCACAGTTTTCAACCCATCTACTTTCATTAATGTTTCGCCCTGCAAAGATTCGCCCCACTCCCCACCAACGCGCGCTACGCCTTTCCCTTGTAAACGCCGTTCATTATCCTAGCTGAGTTTATTGACACTAATTACTCTGACTAAACAAGCTTCTTATAACGCGAGGCGTCAGACTTGGGTATGCAAACCAAAATTGCATATTTGTTCATGGGAAAGAATACAAGGCTACAAGCAAGATTGCGGAAGCAGCAGAGGGGCAAGCCGATACATGAACTGAGTTCACTTCTCCATCGCAAGCTCCTGAAGATTGTCTCCAGCGTGGTTTGGGATATACGTTTGATGAAGACGTCAATACTGGTAACAAAAACGCCGTTAACGACGCTCAAATGTCTGTCTCGCAACTACATTGGCCGCTCGCCTGTCAACAGTGTCTTCATTCACAACGCGAACGCGAGAATGCTCAGAGCAGCCAAGCATATCACAGATGGTTTTTCTCGGCGTTTGGAAAAGTTTGCACATGAACGCGGCTGACACGAATCTTTGAATGTTGGAAGACAACACTGGAGTTTCTGCCAAGACCGGTCAGAAACACACAAAAACTATCCTGTTCATAGATAGCGCGCGGTAAGAGTATTAGGTGGCCGTGCAGTAATCTGTAGCTTATGCAACTTGGAAAAGTATTTCGAAAATTCTCCGCCAAAGATGGACGAGAAGTGATTCTGAGAACACCTAGATGGGAAGACCTAGACGCTCTTATGGAACTCATCAACTCACTTGTAGACGAGAAAGCAGAGATTGCGCGCACTGCCAAAGTTACCAGAGAGGATGAAGCTGAATGGTTGCCCAAAGTGCTCGCAAGTCTGGAGAAAGATGAGCTCTTTTTCCTAGTTGCAGAAGTAGACAGAAAGGTTGTCGCCTCATCCGACATTCACATTCTAAGCGGTAATGAGAAACATGTCGGTGTCTTGGGCATAGTCATCAAGAGTGGCTTCAGGGATTTGGGCATCGGGACGGAAATGATGAACACATTGGTAGAGCAGGCTATGGCTTTGGGTTTGAAGGTCTTGACGTTGCAGGCTTTCGCCACGAATAAGCGAGCGGTTCATGTCTACGAGAAGGTGGGTTTTGTTCAAACTGGCAGGGTTCCCAAGAAGCACTTCAAAGATGGTCAATACGTAGATGAAGTAATAATGACAAAGTTGATTGAGTGAACGCCCGCACCATTGGTTTGGGTTTGAGGCCAAGTTTCCTCCCGGTTTCTCAAGTTGTCTTTGTCAGTATTCTTGGTTCTTTCCATTCTCCTCCAAGAATACTGTAAAGGTAGTGGTCAGCCCACTCTCAGACAAACATTTCCTTGCGCGCGCGTTAAAAACGCCAATGCAGCCAACTGCTATACCTTTTTCTTCAGCTATGAAGAGGCCTCTCGGATCAAAGAATGGCTGAGAAAGAAGTCTCCTCACACGTTCAACGGTCAGGCTCTCCAAATTCCTATATGTTCTATTAACCAGATCGAGGAATAATTGCTCGTCGCCATGATGGAAACTTCTGAGATTCATAGCCGCATCTCTCCCTTCAGAGTATTCAAGAAATTAATATTCTGCCACTGCAAATATGAATTATGCTCGCGCGTGCGAGAATAGACAACGCGCGGGCTCCATGGCTTATTCAAGTCCTTTCTTTTGTTCCAGCACGTGTATGGCAAGGTTCGCAAAGGTCAAAGAGCGATAACTGACTTCGTCGTTGAGGTCTACTATGAAACTTTCAGTATTGCCTATGTCTAAGAAGGCGTAACGTTCAGAGAGTTTCTTGAACTCCAAGTAATCTGAATAGTCCTTGTGAAATGACACAACAACCGCGTCATGTTCTAATCCCAGTCCTCTTTGAAAGATAACCATTTCCGAAGGTGCTGCTCGCATATCGTCTTTGGCTATTCTTCTTGCCTCCGAAACTTCCGCCGGTGTGAGTGATTTTCTAAGGTTGAAGAATGTGAAAGCCATTATCTGGTATCCTAACTTGACGAAATCGGGTATCACCGTGTACTCTTTTAGAACCCCCTCTTTCTCCAACCTGGCAATCGTTCTGCTAACGGTGGGTTGAGAGGTTCCAATTGCTTTCCCCAGTTCTCTATCGCTTCTGCGGCTGTTCTTCATAAGTTCAGCAACAAGCTTCAACTCAACATCCTTCAAAATCCATTCTCCTCTAAAGTCACAAGCGAGACTTAGCCTATTTCAATCTTTGGGAATAGTTCAGGAGGAGGGGGTAAAACTTATCTAGACCAAAAACTTGTCTATTGTCAGGGCGCGCGCTGTTACAATTCTCAATGCTTTCCCGGCTCTCAACAGAAGCATGTCAGAAGAACATGACTTCGTTCTGCATTACTGATTTCTGCTAAGGATTGAACGTTCATAAACGCTTTATCAAAAAAAATCAGCATTAACGCGCAGGCTCCCACGTTCGATACTGGAGCTGAATTTGGAACAGCAACAACCAGGAAGATATTCGCTTGATTATCAAAAACAGTTCACGATATCCCTCCGACAAAGTTGAAAACCTCGTCAAGTTCGCCCTGAGATACTCGCTACATTCAGACAAACTAGAAGTTCACGTGGGAAGGAGCAAACACGCATTCTACGGACGAATCTTCACAAGCGCAGAGAATTGTACATGCGGATGCAACGGCCAACGCTTCCTAATCGTAGTCCGAATAGGCAGCAAGAAACACTTCCCATACCTCTCTATCTATCCAAACAACAAACGGTGCCAGAAGTACGCAGTAATGTTGAACAACTGGAAAGAAGCACTGGTGAAAGTCACAGCGCATGAAGGAATGCACCTGCGACAGTTGGCAGAAAAGAAACCCATGTGGGAACACCAAGCAGAGAAACACGCAAAAATCATCCTCGCCAAATATCGAACCACAATTGCCGACTAGCAAACGTATTCAAACCTAAATTCCTACAGCATCAAACCTTGTCCGACCAACGCCCGCAAATCCAAGCGCACGGCAATCACGATATTCCGCTTTTTGATATATATCGGAAATTGAAAGAAGCGCTTTATTGAGATTTACGATATAAAACTGTAAGGGCACAGGACGTCATGGGTATGAATAAGCGAAAAAAGGTTAAACTGCTCCAAGTTCAAGATGCCGAAAGCATACAGCTTCGCTGGAAAGTCAGAAGGCAAGTCCAACAGGAAATCCTGCAAAAGAAGTTAATGCAATGTTTCTCAAGTGCAAGTGAAGGGGATGCATGCATCAAACGATATCCTGAAGCCATGCAACCAATGATTAGGGATTTCATGCGAAAAGCAGATGAGCAAACGAGGCTTTAAAGCACATAGCAAGCGCGACATTTTCCTTAACCATTTACAAGCTTCTATTTCAGGCGGATTTCAACCCCGTCTCCATCCTGCAGTGTGAATGTTGCGCCGACTTTTTGCGGACTGAACGCGAGACGTTTGGACCACACTCTTGCATAGTTAAAGTTTTCTTTGAAGTCGCTGTGAATGCTCTTAGCCAAGTCGTAGACCGACGAATCCTTCCTTAGGATGAACGGGTTCCTCGAAAAGCCTCTCTCCTTCGGTTCCTTCGTATAGACACGCATCAGGTTCAACGCCTTAAACAGAGTCTCACCCAGCTTCTCTAAGCCGATTCTGCGGTAGCACGAGACCGCGAGGATTGGAAGCTTGCCGCGAACATAGGTTTTTAGCAGTTTCAGGTTCCTCTCAGCGCCCTTCACGTCGGCCTTGTTCGCAACTATCACCGCAGGCTTGTAAATCGTGTTCTCAAACACGGCCTCCTCAACCTCCTCCAACGTGGCATCTCCCGAGATCCTCACAAACGCATCCGTGACATGGTAGGTCTTGAGCAGCTCTTCAACATCCTTGAACGTGCAGTCAACCAGTCTTCCGAAAACGATTATCCGCAGGCCCGCACCCATGTACTTCCTCTCTATATCCACCCGCGCACGCGGCTGACTCACCAATATCCGCGCCTTCTCCATCTCCCCCAAAACCAGAGACAACCCATCAACAGGGTTCTGCGACAAATCGACAATGATAATTAGACCGTCAGCGTTCCGGGCTATCCCCAAGGTTTGAAGTCCCCATGTTCTCCCGTCCGCTGAGCCCTCCATCAACGCCGGCGCCTCAATCAACTGGAACTGAATGTCCTGGTAATTCATTATCCCGGGCACAGGCACTCTCGTCGTGTACGGGATCGGTGACACTTCAACCTTAGCGTTCGTGACGGCGGCAAGCAAACTGCTCTTTCCCGCCTTCGTCAGGCTTATGAGGGCTACTTGTGCCGCGCCCTCCTTCTCAATGAAAAACTTCGGCCCACTCCTAGCCGTTGACGCCCTCTTCCTCTTCTTCTCCTCAATCTCCTTCCGCAAGTTCGTAATCTGCTTCTTAGTCTGAACCACCAATTTCGACGTGCCATGATGCCTCGGGACCAAGCTCAGAAACTCTTCCAGCAGGCGAAGCTTCTCACGCGGCTCCTTCGTCGCCTCAACCTCTTCCCACTTGTTCTTCGCGTCAGGAGGCAAATTCGTCGGCATAGCCCGCGCATCCAAACAATAATCTCAAGGCTCAACGCTAATATCTGTTTCCGAACAGCATGGACTTTACACTTTTTCTCGCTGTCACAAAGGCTTCAAAATGGTATAGACCTCTCGTGCACTGCACATACTAGCATCATTAACTTCTTAAGTTGACAATTCCATTATTTGCTTCATCCAAAGGTAGAGGAAAGCGCGGAATGAAAGAGACTGAGTTGAAACTGGTTTCTGAGCTTATGAAGAACTGCAGAAGAAGCGATAGGGAACTCGCGAAAGCTATCGGAGTCTCTCAGCCCACCGTCAGCAGGATGATCACGAAATTGGAGAAGGAGGGTTTTCTCAAAGAATACACTGTCATACCAGACTTTCAGAAGCTTGGATACAGTCTGGTAGCCATAACGCTTGGCAACGTGAAGGAAGAGTTTCGGAACCCGGAAATGCTAGACGAGGCGAGAAGAAAATTCGTGGAAAGTTTCGATAACGCGGCTTTCGAGGTAATTCTGGATGAGAGAGGAACGGGAATGGGATACGACGGGATCATAGTTTCTTTCCACAGAACCTACTCGGAATACGCTGACTTCAAAAGATGGATAGCGCAGATGCCCTTCATCAACGCGCGCAGGCTTGACAGTTTTCTACTGGATCTCACCGACAGAGTGCACCACCGCTATCTCACTTTCTCATATCTAGCCAAGCACTTACTGCAGACTCAAAACAGAGCAAAAGACTAATCACCTACGACACAGACCACGCTCCATAACAAAAAAAGGGCTTTAACGAGCGCTAAACTCCCAGACCCGCATCCTATTGTTCCATTTGTCATAACCTAGTTCAACCCAACCGACTTGCCTGTTGCCCAGTGAAGCTGCAAAAACTCGGTTGGTCGATGTGATCTTCGAAGAGCCTCCCACGATAATTCTTATCCAACCCTGTTTTCAAATGCTTTACGAGTCAACTCCATTCTTCAAGACTCAGACTCGCGAAAGACCGACGTGTCAAAGTAGTGCGATGCTGAGTAAGGTATGCATCATTCTTCGCAAGTTCAACTATCACAATCTTGCTTTTCTGACTTGTCATGATGTCCGGCCAATTTAAAGTAAGCTCAACCATGCAGTAATCATTTGGTGCAATTGACTACCATTTATTGAAGTGTATCTTTTCTCTTAGTGAAATTGGCTTCTGTTTCACAAGGTATTCTTGCGGATATCCTATTGGAATTAGGGTTGCCACTTCATAGTCCTCAGGTATGCCGAGCATATTTTTGAGTGGCTCCGTTTCGTGCGGTACGAAGGTTACACCGAACAATCCTTCTGCCGTCATAGCCAGCAGAATGTTTTCTATGCACGTCCACACAGAAGCAAAATTGTTAAACTCATAGAGTGTTTTGCAATCTTTGAGGCGTCTCCTCATCCTGAAGCAAACGATAAGCAGTTCCGGCGAACTCATTAACATCCTTCTCTGCACGGGTAACGCTCTGAGATACACTTCTTTTTCCCAGTCAGTCATTGGCTTCGTTGCTTTTTCCACCTCTTTTTCACCGTAATCTTTTGCCTTCACGCCCAGATCTACTACTTTTCTTCTTTCTTCAAAATCCCTCAAGAGAATGAACTCCCATTCTCTCAGATGATTATGCGAAGGAGCTCTCAATCCCGCGGAGAGAGCCCTCAAAAGCTTTTCTTCTTCTACAGATTTCGGCTGGAACTCCCTCACTGTCCTTCTCTTTTCAACGGCTTCATAAAACTCCAATCTGATTCACCTTTTTCATCATACCATCGACGCTTCGGATATGAGCGCGCCCTAATAAATTACTAGGTCTTCTTTGGTTTTCTCTTTATAGGCACAGCTTCCGCCCTCTATCTTAGATATCAACCAGTTTTGCAGGGAGAAGAATCAACCGAGAACTTGACAGAACCCATGCCCGCTAGACTTAAACTGCACATGTGTCGGGAAAGGTTTAAGGTTATCCTGATAGTTTTGCTCTAATCTAACAGTGAGAAATTTGGACTCGAATCTCGTGGGAGAGTCAGCTGCGATTCTCACCTCATGCTTCTGGACGTTCAGCTCTATCCTTTTCACGTCGGCTGGCAGAAGGTTTGGTTCAATCAGTGTCAATGCGTATCGCACTATAATGGCTATTGGGCTTCTAGCTTGTACGCATGTCGTTTTGCTGGGTACTCTACTGCCTCTTGCAAGCAGCGGGCAATGGTTCTGGATGGGTTTGAGCGGCATCGTTGGGCTTGGCATTGGTGATTTCGGGTTGTTTGCAGCGTACGTTACGATCGGTCCGCGACGTTCAGTCCTCATACAGGCTTCAGCCCCAATATTTGCATCATTAGCCGCGTACTTCATGCTGGGAGAGCCGTTGTCGACAGTGGCGGTACTTGGGATAGCAGTCACGTTGTTAGGCATCATCGTGGTCATACTCGAAAGGGAAGAGACGCCAGAGGAGAAGTCGGAAGAGAGGCTTGCAGCGAAGAAGCGGAAGACTTGGGGGGTGTGCTTCGGTTTGGTTTCAGCGATGGGTCAAGGGTTCGGCGTTGTTCTCTCCAAGAAGGGAATGTACCTTGGCGTGAGCGTGGCTATGAATCCGCTGTCCGCAGCGTTGATACGGATGATGCTGGCAGGCGTTTTCGTGTGGGCATGTGCTCTCTTCGCAGGAAAACTGCCGGAACTGCACCGGGCTATGAAGGACAAGGAGGGAATCAAGTACACGGCTGCGGGTGCACTGGTTGGCCCGTTCGTTGGCATGACACTCTCCATGGTCGCTGTAGCCGACACTCAAGCAGGCATCGCGCAGACACTGATGTCCCTGATGCCCGTCCTCATCATCCCAGTGATATGGATAATCTACAGAGAAAGAACCAGCTGGCGCGGCATACTAGGCGCTATCGTTGCAATCATCGGAGTTGCCATTCTATTCCTAACCTGAAACCACAGCACGCGCGGCTTGCCACTCTGATGGCAACTCACTCGTAGAAAGCCTACGAGCAGAAGAACTAGTGAATCTTGATGTTTGCACCGAGAATTGATGCCATTGTTTTTTGTGGAAGGCCTGGAGCATTTTGATAAGTCATCGTAAACTTTCTCGCTGTGCCCAATAAACAGCACTATGACCTGTTTTTCGGCCAGGTCCATTTCGAAGATAGTTCAAACAACGCGGACGTCAAAGACTCTTTAGTCAGTTTTTGTTTACGAAAAGCCTTTTCTCGCTGTTTCTAACCGTTGTTCACTGGAGGATTGCTAAGGCTGGGTTTGAGAAGGAAACAAACTCCACCGTTTTTGCGGCTTTGAAGCATCCGATTAGGCGAAAAATACTGCGGGTCCTTTCTGAGGGCTCCCGAAGTTTTACAGACATGCAGAATTCTTTCAACGTTAATAGTCCTGTTCTGACGTATCATCTTGAAGCCCTGAGAGACCTGATTTCTAGGACTGAAGACGGAAAATACAGACTATCCGCAACGGGCGAAGGTGCCATAGCACTGATGGAAAGAGTGGAAGAGGCTCCAAAAACAACGTCAAGAACCGTCTCACCAACTGGGCGCAGGCGTGTCCTGAGTCTCTTCCAGTTAACAACCACAATCTTAGCTATAACTTTGCTGATAAGCGGATGGTACCTGGCATCTGTCTCAGAAATACGGACTTCCTACAGTCTGCCATACGAATCTTTTTCACGCAGAACTCCCCCAACAATCAACGGAGTAATCTACGACACCTGCATCACCACCCTCGTCCCTCCCACAGAAGAACCGGTCACCAACGGGTCACCCTCATTTCTGTAAGAATCAAACACATTGAAAAAGTTTCACAAGGAATCTGCAACATCAGCCTAAGATACACAGAATACTCACACATGGAAGACAGATACGTTCCCAAAGAACAAAATTACACAGCAGGACAGTTTCTGCCCTCAGAAACCAGCGATGGACTCATCTTCTCAGGCTTCATATCATTACCAGCAACCATAGGACTGGAAAAAGCGAACAACCCTTACCCAAGGACATCGTAATCTCGGTGCTCACTAACACATCCGACCCCAACCCGGCGTTGCTGCTAAGCGTTGAAGCACCCATATACGGCTCGCACGCGGAAACACAGCCTTACAGAAACCAAGGCTTCCTATGCATCTCCACAGGCACCATGATTCTCACTGCAACGCTCACATCATCAGTCCTCCTTACGATAGACGAACACAGACACCACAGCACACACGACCGTTCCTAAACCCGTTCGCGAGGCAGCCTGCGCCCCTGGCTCCACCCAGTCCACGGACATCGGCGTCTCCTGAGAAACCCCAAGCACCCTCCTCAGAGCGTTACCCAACCCCATCACACTTGAAAAAACAAACCCAAGAACAACAACACACCCGCCACACCGCACGTCCGTTTGAGTCTCAATAAAATCACGGATTGAGTACTCAAACACAAGGACCCAAACACAAGGACCCAAACCCCAACACCACCAATCCACCCCATTGAACAAGGAAACGCACACGCAAAGCTCATGCCAACGACAGAAGCTCAGCTCAACTTACAACAGAATTGCACGGGGTCGAAGCTACGAAAAAAGGGAGAAAATGAAGCTATGGCCCTTTCTTAGTTATCTCCTTTATGATGCCTGCGGCCACGGTTGTGCCCATGTCTCTGACGGCGAAGCGGCCCAGCTCCTCAAACTCCGCGAAGGTTTCGACGGCAATCGGGTGCAGAGGCTCCATCCGCACGACGGCAGCGTCTCCAGTCTTCAGGAAAGTCGGTTTTTCCTCAGTGACCTGTCCCGAGCGCGGATCAAGTTTTCGTATCAGCTCCGTGAACCGGCACGCCACCTGTCCGGTGTGGTAGTGCAGGACGGGCGTGTAGCCGGCTGCAACGGCTGTGGGGTGGTAGATGACGATGATTTGTCCGATGAACTCTTTGGCAACCGTCGGCGGGTTGTTGACGTGTCCGGCGACGTCTCCGCGGTGGATGTCGGTTTTGGCTACGCCGCGTATGTTGAAGCCTATGTTGTCGCCCGGTTCAGCCTTCGGAATGCGTTCATGATGCATCTCCAGTGATTTGACCTCGCCCTGCTTGTTGGTCGGCATGAAAATGACCACGTCGTTCTCTTTGATGACGCCGGTTTCCACTCTGCCGACGGGGACGGTGCCCACGCCTGTTATGCTGTACACATCCTGGATCGGAACGCGCAAGGGTTTGCCCGTGGGTTTGGAAGGCACTTCGAACGTGTCCAGAGCTTCAATTAGGGTTGGACCCTTGTACCATGGCAGGTGTTCGCTGGGTTTGACAAGGTTGTCGCCGGTCCAGCCGCTTGTGGGTACGAACGGAATTTTCTCAAGTTTGAAGCCCACCATCTTGAGCATTCGACCAACTTCGTTCTTGATTTCGTTGTACCGTTCTTCACTCCAGTTCACCGAAACATCGTCCATCTTGTTGACGGCTACGATGACCTGGCGGACGCCCAGTGTGAAAGCTAGGAACGCGTGTTCACGTGTTTGGCCGCCGGGGCCGATGCCAGCTTCGAACTCTCCTCTCCTGCTGGAGCAGAATAGTATGGCGCCGTCGGCTTGGCTTGCCCCTGTGATCATGTTTTTGACGAAGTCTCTGTGGCCGGGTGCGTCTATGACGGTGAAATAGAACTTCTTGGTCTCGAACTTTAGGAATCTGAGGTCGATGGTGACGCCTCTTTCGCGTTCTTCTTTGAGGTTGTCGAGGACCCATGCGAACTTGAAGCTTTCTTTTCCGGCTTTCTTGGCTTCTTCCTCGAAGGCTTTGATTGTTCTTTCGTCGACGGCTCCTGCGAGGTAGAGCAGGTGGCCTGTTGTTGTGGATTTGCCGTGGTCGACGTGTCCCATGATGACTAGGTTCAGATGTGGCTTAGCTGCTTTGCTCACTTTCTCTTTTTCCTCCTGTTGTTCAAGTATTTCCCTTAAATTTTAATGAATTCGTTTATTCAACTGTTTGAAGGGTTATTTTAAGTTTATGATGTTAGCTCTATGCTTGTAACGCGCTTGCGACACGCGTTTGCTCGGGGGCCTGTGGGAGCCTTTGGGTCCTTGCGGAGTTCTTGTTGGCGTGTGAGGCCTTGTGTTTGAATACTCAATCCGCGATTTCTTTGAGGGCCGAACAGTTGCTGTGGCGTTTTCGGGAATTCAGATGGGGGATTCATAAGCGATTAATATTGTTGCGTGGGGAATTAGTACGGTCATCGCGGCGTTGGATGTTTGCATAGGGGTTGGTTGGTTGCGTGTAGGTGAGAATCAGGGTCCTTGTGAGTCTTGTGCACGGGCGAAGGCTGGGAGAGGGCGGAAGGAGCGGAAGAAGTGCGTCTCGTCTGGCGTTGTCTCGTGTGTGGAGGTTGGGGCTGAGAGGAGGCATTATGAGGAGAGGCTTTCCGCTTTGAATTCTTGCGGTTGGAGGTTGAGTGCGGCCAAGAGGCTGGATGAGGTTTATGAGTTGACGTTGGATGCTATGGAGCGTACGCTGGGTTTTGAACATGCTTCTTTTGTGACGGTGGACGGTGACAGGCTCAGGTTTGTTTCTCAGCGCGGGTACACCGCACGTCTTGATTATGAGTTGCCTCTGGACGGGGCGAAGGGTGGAATAACGGTGAGGGCGGTGCAGATGCGCAAGTCCGTCCTCGTGCCAGACGTCACGAAGGACAAGGGTTATCATAGGGCTAATCCTGCGGTACCGCCGGCGGGCTCGGAGCTCGTGGTTCCCGTCATTGCTGAAGGCGAAGTGTTGGGTGTTCTGAACGTGGAGAGTGAAGAGCTGAACAGGTTTGACGAGGAGGATGTGATGCTGCTTGAGATTCTGGCTTCGCATGCCGCGACGGCTATCAACAATCTGAAGCGGCGGGATGAGATTCAGAAGCGCATTGATCAGCAGGCGTCCTTGATGAAGAGCTCTGCTGAGATGATTCACTCGGTTGATTTGCATCAGCGTCTTCAGGCGATTCTGGATGCTATCAGAGGCTTGGGTTGGGGAAGAGTTGTGCTTTCGCTGACGGATGAAAACTTTGACATAGTGAAGCCCGAAGACGTTGTGGGTTCAGGCTTGACGGAAGAGGAGAGGCTTTACCTGTGGAAACATCGGAAACCTGGCGGTGCGTGGAAGGAACGTTTTGGGCCGCAGTTTGAACGTTTCAAAATCGGCGAGTTCTACTATCTGCCTTGGAGCGATAGCTTTGTTAGGGAAAAGTTCAGCCACGGCGTCGTGCTGAGTCATTTGTCACAGGAGCAGATGTTGGATTGGGATCCGAACGATTTGCTTTTGGCTCCGCTTCGACTGGCTGACGGGCGAAATGTGGGCGTCGTAAGCATCGACGATCCTGCGGATGGGAAAAGGCCCACTAAAGAGTCGTTGGCGGCGTTGGAACTGTTCTTGTATCAGGCTGCAGTGGCCATAGAAAACGGTAGGCTTATTCAGCAGCTCAACCAAGCAAAGGACCAGATTCAAGGGTACGCGCAACAGCTTGAGGTGAAAGTGAAAGATAGGACCAGAGAGCTGGTTGAGGCTCAAAACCAGCTGCTGAAGACGCAGAGACTTGCTGCCATAGGTGAGCTGGCGGGAATGGTCGGGCATGACCTGCGAAACCCGTTAACGGGCATCGCAGGGGCCACGTACTATTTGAAGACAAGACTGGACCGGAAGTTGGACAAAAGAGAAAGAGAAATGATTGAGACCGTTGAAAAGGCAATCGGGTACTCGAACAAGATCATCAACGACCTCCTCGAGTACTCAAGAGAGATAAGGCTGGAACTGTCAGAAGCAGAGCCGAAATCGCTTTTGAAAGAGGCGTTGTCACTGATTGAGGTTCCACAGAAGATTCACGTGCTGAACCGGACCCGAGGGGACCCACGGGTCAAGGTTGACAAGGAAAAGATCCAAAGAGTGTTCGTGAATATAGTCAAAAACGCGTTCGACGCTATGCCCGACGGCGGAAAACTAACGGTGAAAAGCGAGAAAGACGGGGAAAACGTTGCATTCACCTTTTCTGACACGGGAACAGGCATGTCGAAAGAGGTAATGACCAAGCTCTGGTCACCGCTTTTCACAACAAAGGCAAGAGGCATGGGTTTCGGGCTGGCAATCTGCAAACGCATAGTGGAGGCACATGCAGGCAAAATCTCAGTGGAAAGTGTTGCGGGCAAAGGGTCCACTATCACGGTGACTCTTCCAACAGAACCGAAAACTCTAGACGAGGAACGAACAGTCTGGGTGAACATGCCAGAACATCTGCAGTCAGCAGCAAGAACCTAAAAGAGCGTAGAAGTAATCGTTTACAAGGTGGCTTGTGCCTCTGGCTTTGCTTAGTCTGTGGACCATGATGCGGCCCAGGATGCGAAGACATCGTTCTAGAGAGCGCGACTCAAGCCTACGACGGTTGAAAAAGGGAATTTAGTTGAACACATGCGCGCCATTCAAGATCCTTGGTTTTCAGTATGCGTGTTCGCAGATGCCTACCCCCGGTTCGATGTATGATCCAGATATGATTTGACAAAAAGGCGCAGGTCCCCGTGGAGGGTTGGTTGGGTGGAATGCTTCGCTGGAACAGGGCAGGGTCTTAACAGCGGGGTTTTGTGGATGTTCGTACTATGTCGTTCAGCACTGCGTAGGCTGTCTGTTTTGGGCCTAGGAACTGTGCTGAGACGAAGATTTCTTTCGAGGTTTTGAAAGTGTATTTTATGGCCATGTTTCCTTGGTTCACTGTGGCCAATGCGTCGTCTAGGGGGATCGTTTTTGGGGAAACGTTCATCCAAAGTTTGTCTTTGTTTCTTGTGATCTCGCAGATGAGTTTGACTTTTTTGTTCTCTTTGCGTGCTTCTTTCACCATTGTTTCGACGCGTCTGATTCCTTCAATCTTCACTTCCTTGAGCCTTGCATCCTCTCCGAAAAGCGCGTTTGCCATAATCACCAGTTTTCTTGCCGCGTCTATTCCGTCGACATCGTCAGAATAGTTTGTCTCAGCCCATCCTGCTTTCACTGCTTCGTCGATGGCTTCTTGGAAGCCTTTGCCTTTCTCCATCTCTCCGATGACGAAGTTTGTCGTAGCGTTGAGTATTCCCCTGACGCTTTGAAGCTCATCGGCCTTGAAACACGATTCTAATAGACAGAACACTGGAACGTGCGCGCCGACCGTTGCTTCGTAAGACAGCTTGACACCGTTTTCCTTGGCTATCCTCATGAGCTCCTTGTAAGCAACAACTAGCGGGCCTTTGTTTGACGTGACAACATTCTTCTTTGCGGCCAACGCGGCCCTTATGTTTGAAAGCCCAGGCTCGCCACTCGGCGTGGACGGTGTCAGCTCTACTATCGTGTCGCTTTCAATTCTTCTTATAGCATCTGACGCGCTGTAGCCTTCCACGTATTTTCCAAAGCCTTTCCAGCCGAGCATTTTATACTTGAGAACTTCGGATGGGCCGAGACCTCTTTTGTCGACGGCAGTTCCTTTTGAATCAGAAATAGAAACTATGCGCGGGTCGAATCCCTGTAATTTTAGCAGTTTCTTCTTTTCGTCAATGAGCTGGATTAGGTTTTGTCCCACGTGACCTAGGCCTATTAGTTGAATCCTCATGCAGGCACCATTGTTTCTGTACATATTTTAGGTTTGGCAAAAAAGCCAGCAAATTCCTTGGGCAAGTGCTGCTATCGTCTCGAATACCGTGAGGTAGAAGGGAAATAACAATAAGAGGCTGAGCTGAATAGTCCAGTGCGGGGATAAGATTGGAGCAAAATAGGGAGCAAACGGGTATTGCAAAGGCACAGACTTCAAGGTTGGTTGATTTGGCAGACTATCGAGAAGGTTCGGTGGTAAGTCGAACGATAATTGATAGAAAAACTGGAACCGTGACCTTTTTCGCTTTTGATGAGGGACAGGGACTGAGTGAACATACGGCGCCGTATGATGCCTTGGTTCACCTTCTTGATGGAGAGGCAGAGATTGTCATCTCAGGTAGGGCAATGCGTGTGAAAATGGGCGAAATGGTTGTCATTCCAGCCAAGAAGCCACACGCTCTGAGGGCAGTGAAGAAGTTCAAAATGATGTTGACGATGATTCGATCTTGATGCGTCTGTTTGGGCATACGTTCATTAGCGTACGTGTGGGTTTTGAGGGTTTTGAGTTCAGAAAAGTCTAATTTTGCCGAGACATTATTGTAACAAGATGAACCATGAAAAGCGAAGCTGAACCTATCAAGTGTCCTTTTTGCGGTGCTCCTTACACAGACGTTATCGCAGCCGACGTTGTTCAGGTGAAATGCAAGTACTGTGGAGGAATGTTTCAGGTTCCCCAAACCATCGGAGCACAGCTTTCCAGATGTCTCAACCATCCTGAGAAAGTTGCTGTTGGAATATGCAATAACTGCGGGCAAAGCTTCTGCGGGACCTGTCTTCACGCCTATCGCCTTGCAACCCGCGATACGAGTGCCACCTTGTATTTGTGTCCAGACTGTCTCAAAAAGTTGTACGACAAGAAGGTTCAAGGGTACATCTACGCTGGAGCTCTCATGCTTCTGATGGGGTTGCTCTTTACAATTGTCGTCCCCTTGCCCGGAGTGATACTCTTGGTATTTGGGCTTGTTTCGATATTCTACGGTTTCTCAGGCAAGTCGGGAGCAATTGAGGAAAAGACGATTGACGAGTCGAAGGCTGAGCAGGAGAAAAGGAAGGCTGAGGCTGCTGAGTATGATGGGCTTGACTTTGAGGCGATGTATGACGAGCTCGTGACTAGATACGCGAGTCATTGGGGAGCATCGGAAGGGCTTCAGGTTCTTGATGAAGAAATCAATGCCTATGTGAGACATGGGCAGAGTTTTCCCGAGGCCGTTATAGCAGTCTACCGAAGACAGGAAAAAAATCGGCGCCCGCCCGCCTAACCACATGATTGGACGCTATGCTCGCTAGAACACAAAATGCTCACACCAATGCAGGTTGTTTACTCTCCCAGAATTAAGTATATTATTACTGTCGCATAATAGTCACTACTGCTTCAATGCCGCAAATGTCAAAACAGTAAGTCGAGAGACGTGAATAAACATGCCATATGCACTCCCAGAACAGCCCCCTATGAAGAGGCGAAGAACCTACACGGTCCTGCTGATTGTGTTGCTGGATTCTTTACTGGTTCTCGCCCTGATTTTCTTCTTTCCACTTCTCACGTGGTCTGCGAATCGACGCTTGACAAGCTTCGACTGGGCGGGCTACTGTGTCGCCTCAGACTTGAATAGTCCGCAACCTTCAGTCACAAAGATCAACGCGTCCTGGACAGTTCCCACAGTCAACATTCTAACGGGAGGCTCCTTCTCCGCAGCGTGGATTGGTGTGGGTGGACAATTCGACGATACGCTGATCCAGGCAGGAACCGAACAGGATTCAACAAATGGGCGAGGAACATACTCGGCTTGGTATGAATTGTTGCCTAACACAGCAGTGTCGATCGATTCACTGAGTGTATCGCCAGGAGACAACATCACTGCTTCAATATCGCTCTTAGACCTGACCACAAACACGTGGTCGATAGAAATTCACGATGTCACGAAGGTACAATCGTTCCAGAAGATTGTCACTTACGTTTCCTCAATGCTTTCTGCTGATTGGATTGTAGAGCGACCGACGGTAAACAATCATGTCAGAACTCTAGCTGACTTTGGCGAAATAACATTTGTAGGTTGCACAGCAACCATAGGCGGCAAAGTTGGAACCGTCGGCAGCTTTCCTTCTATCCAAGTCACGATGTATGATCGCCAAAACACAGAACTGGTGAGTGTTTCGGCCCTTGCTTCCACGGGCTCGTCATTCACAGTCAACTACGCAAGCTAGCAGATGACTCGTAGAATCTCTCGCGATGCTGTGGGGCGTTGCGCGCGCTAATCATCTTTCCTTCTCAACATTCACTGATTAGAGTATACATTAAAGAATCCATAACACAAGAGGACGATGGAGAGGACGCGACGAGACTTTTTCGGGTTTGCAAGACTTAAATAGCGTTACGTAGTCCATGTTTGGCTGAGTATGTGTGACTGGTTGACTCTGGTGCGGAGTGCCAGGGATGAACAAGATGGAAGTTTTGGTTTCTTTTGATTTGCCGAGCGTTTATGTAGAGAAGATTAGGGGTGTTTCGTCAAGCATTGAGGTCGTGCAGAGTGAAGACAAGGAAGAGGCTTTGCGTCTCGTCGAGGATGCAGACGTACTGTTTGCTGGTTTCTTCTCGAAAGAGCTGTTTCTTGCCTCGAGGAAACTGAAGTGGATCCAGGCGTGGGGTGCCGGCGTCGATAGGTTTCTTTTTCCGGAAGTGGTGAAGAGTGGGGTGATAGTGACGAACGCTGGGGGTGTCCATCCTACGCCGGTTTCGGAGCACGTCGTGGGGGTGATGCTCTGCCTCTGTCGAAAGCTGCACCTCTTTATCAGGAATCAGGTGGAGAGAAAATGGGAAAGGTATGAATCATGGATATCCACGGAACAGGTTGAGGAGTTATCAGGCAAGACCGTAGGGATAGTGGGGCTGGGCAGAATCGGAGCAGAAATAGCGCAGAAGGCGAGATGCCTTGGAATGAGAGTGATCGCAACAAAACGGGATACTTCTCGTAGGGCATCAGTGAGTGTTGATCGGCTGGTCCGTCCGGCTGATCTGAACGAGCTGCTCGCCGAATCGGACTTCGTCGTTCTCTCGCTACCATTGACCAATGAGACGCAGGGAATGATTGGGGAAGCACAGTTGAGGAGCATGAAACGAACCGGCTACCTCATCAACGTGAGCAGGGGAGGAATCGTGCAGGAAAACAAGCTCATCGAAGCGCTGAAGCAGGGATGGATCGCTGGGGCGGGCTTGGACACGTTTGAGAACGAGCCGTTGCCTGGAGACAGCGAACTCTGGGGCTTCAAGAACGTGATAATCACTCCCCACGTCGCCGGGCTAACGCCGTACTACATGGAACGTTTGACAAACATATTCTGCGAAAACCTAGACCGATTCATCCGCAAACAACCTCTGATGAACGTCGTAGACAAAACTCTCGGATACTGAAGTGGACAACGCGCCCTGTTTCTTAGGCACGAACGATGGATCGCGCGCTAATCAGCATTGTATTATTGCCTTTCGGGCAAAATAGCGTACGCGAGTCTGACGTTTTGCGCCCATGAACGCTGGAGTGTAAGAACTTTTGTTCTAGAAAAAGGTTTCATAAAGGTTAACTAGCGCGCGCGGGCTTAACTATCTAGACGATGCAGAGTTGAGGACTAGAGGATAGTATTGAGAAGCAAGCTCCTCCAACGCATAGTTGTTAGTCTAGTTTTGATAGTCGTTATGATGCTGGCATCCAACGCGGCGTGGACGTCAGTGAGCCTAAATGATAGTGCTATCGGAATAGCGCGCGCGATCGAACAGCGACTGCCCAGAATATTCTATCTACAGAATTTTGAGAACGAAACGGCGGGCAATCCTGCTGACAATTGGACAGTGTTCCCACCTGGCGCAGGAAGTTTCATCGTCAACAGTAGCACCATTGATGGTGATATGGGCAATTATGCGAAGTTCGTTGACAACTCAACCACAGACTCGGTGGTTGCTTCGCGCACCTTTACCCAGCAGAATGGCACGATTATGTTCAGTTTCTCTGTTAGCCTCCCATACACTACGGGCGTCCACACTGGCCTTGAAGTAAGCGTTGATGATGGAAGCTTCAACGGTTCGAACATCGTCTTCAAGGACGGGGCAATATGGTACTATGACGGCAACAAAGGGCTCGTTACTCTGAGGTCTAATTACGTTGCTAACCGATGGTACAGAATCAAATTTATTATGAACATACCTGACAACGTCTACAACATCCACATCGATGATCACCTGGAATGGACAGACGCAGAGTTTAACGGATCTTGCAGCCAGATTCATAGAATAGCAGTCACCGAGTTCTCTCCCTCCGATGCCCCAGGTTCACTGTTGCCCATAGGGTTCATTGACGACTTAGAAGGAAGGCAAGGCATCATTATTCCGGTTGATTTTCCAACGATCCAGGCAGGAGTAGACGCGGCCAGTCCAGGAGACCTCGTGTACGTTACGTCTCAGAGAATCTACTTCGAAAGCGTCCGCATACCACCGGAGAAAAGCGGCATATGGCTTGTTGGGCAAGATGCCAGCACGACGATTATCAACGGAAGGTTCGTAGAGGCGTATCCGTACAGGATAGCGTTGGCTGGCTGTTCAGATGTCGTCGTCTACGGCTTCACGTTGAATTGCTCGAATGAAAACGGCGCACAAGTCATGCTGTGGGATAGCTCGGGCAACGTCATCACTAATAACACAATAATCAACGGTCTTGGCGACGGAATATATATTCGTGGTTCGAACTCGACCATAGCTGACAACGTGATTCTGTCAAACCAGGTTGGCATCAAGCTAGATTCGGGCAAAGACAACCTGGTGATGAACAACACGATAATGGGAAACATGGTGGGTCTCCAGTGCGGAAACGAAGCTGTCAACAACCTGATTTACGCGAATCGATTCGTTGCCAACAATCAGCAGGCGCTCGATTACGGGACATCAAACGCGTGGGATGATGGTTACCCGTACACGTACACGCCGGATAGCATTGCGGGAGGAGGAAACTATTGGAGTGACTTCAGTAACTGTACCGACGTGTATTCGGGCAAGTATCAGGACGAGGAGGCCAACTGTTGCTGGCCTTCGCCAGATGGCATCTGTGATCAACCGTACAACATAAACGTCAACAGCGTCGACCATTACCCGCTGTTCCTAATCCAAAGTGTAACCCAGATCCCCCCACTTGTCCACGCTAATTGTGCCCTTAAGGTGTACGACAAAAGCGTTCAATACACAGATAACGTTATCGTGACGGCAACAACACTCAGGTTCGTCAATATTTCCAAAGCAACCCTTTACGTGGACTATACCTACGCGAGTGTGACCACTCACGGGAACATCTCAATGACAGTGTCTGGTAACATTTTGACTGGTACGATACCCCACCAGCGCTATAATACAACGGTCAGATACAACGTCAGTGCGGTTGCCTCCGGCGTCGACTGGCGAGGCTCAAGCAGCAACTTAAGCCTGAACTCAACCAATTACCCGATTCCATTTCCCTATCTCGTGGATGACAAGACGCCACCTGATTTCCCCAATATTCCGCCTTTCACAATAACGGGAGATGATGAGAATCAAACGCATACTGTAACAACAAAGGTGACAGAACCATCGGACGCGAGCGGTGTAGACAAGGTTTACGTGTCTTACCAGGTGAACTTCACTTGGTGGACGGCTGAAATGACGAAGGATGGCGACGACATTTACACGGCGGTGATTCCCCGGCAGTGGGGAGGTACTACGTTGAACATCAACGTGACCGCTGTCGATAAGGCGGGAAACCTAGGTGGGCCTAGTAACGACTCCAAGTACGTGAAGAGACTTGCTCAACTCTTGGTGAACTCTACTGACGTTATCCCCTACGATCCGTGTGACGTCGATCTGGGCATTCTATCAGGAGATAATACGTACACAAGTGGCTTCAACGTATCCAACATTGTTGAATCAAAGGATGACCTGCTCAAGTGGAACATAGTGATAATTAAAGGAGGACCTTGGCTAAGCATTTATCCTACGAACGGCACCGTGCGTGGTGGTCAAACCACTCCCGTGGTCGTGACTATTGACACCCACTATTGTTCAGATCCAGGTCTTTATGTTGCAAAACTCTCTGTGAATGCAAACGGTACAATATCTCAGTGGGCTGTGATTGTAACCTTCACGGTGAGGGACATAATAATCGACATGTCATGGGCTTCTTCTGAATGGCCAAACCGCGTTAACGTCAACACAACCCAGTATGTCGCCTTTCACGCAGAGTGGGCTATCAACTGTCTAGACGCCACAGACGGCGCCTTGAAAATCTTTGGGAACGACACCTATCAGCCAGTGAACGCTACTGGCTGGGCCGTGTTCCCTGTAACCTCTTTACTGCCTGCAAATGTAACGTTCCAGGTTGAAAAGGTTCAGTTTGGCAATATAACATCGTTCTGGCAGACGGCGCCAAATCGGACCATAGCGTGGGATCGTGTACATGTTGTTCTCTCGATGGACAACAACTATGTGAACGTTGGCTCCCCCGCCGACATATCATGGGGCGGCAGCTATTATGAGCTTGATCAAACTCCGTTCAACGCGAGCACGGGCTATGTCTTCTTCAACGACAGTTTGACCCGTGACCACGTTGACGAAGCATGGATAAGCACGTCTTCAATCGTTGACTACAGTTATCCTAACGTAACAGTCTATGAGAGCAACAGCATCGACGTTGTCTGGGACGAGATAGAGATAATCGCAGGAGGAGTATCACGCTCACAAACCCCCGTGGGGCAACCAGAGTCAGTGTGGTTCATAGGAATCTACGAATTGGAAAACAAAGTGTTCAAAGGCGGGAACGGCATGTTGTTTGTGAATGATGGTACCAGTGATTCGGCCATGAACTGGTCAGGCGACACGGAGATATGGCGAAAGGATGATTTGAACTATTCGACACCAGGAACGAGAATCTTCCACGTTACGAAGGTGTTTGACAACGTACACAACCTGACCAAGATTAAAGATAACGTTGGACCGTTGAACATAACGTGGGGCGAGCCGGCACCGAGACCATGGTGGGAGGCTTGGTGGCCGACGAGTGAGGACGTTACAACGACAGAACAACCCGTTCAGAACGTGCAGCCGGTTCAAACACAAGCTGCCAACGCATACGCTATTTGGGCTGTAGTTATAGTAGTGGTAGTCGCGATAGGCTTAGTCCTCATGCTGTTGATACTCATGAGTTCTGGGAAGAAGTCCAAGTCAAAGAATGACAAGAAGAGAGCTGTCCTGCCACCCTCTAGCATCAACACGCCCAGTTCGAAACGCTGATGCATTATCGTAATGTGCCACGCTAGCGCGCCCTCGAGCAAGACGGTTGTGGAGTCTTGAATGTGTGATGGAGGATGATGGTGCAAAAAATGAAGGAAGAGGGATACTCAGAGAGGTGTTTTAGGTTAGGGATGCATTGGCTGCAGTATGCCGAACTGGTTGCCTTCAGGGTCGGAGACTATTGCTGTCCACCTACGCTTGGGACCTCTTGCTTGGGCAAGATGATTTTGCCTCCTAGAGCTTTGATTTTCTTGATGTACTCGTCTGCGGACTCGACTGAAATGTAGTTGATTGGCTTGGCGTCTCGGCGTGTTTTCTTGTGCGCAGCAACGGTTCATGCTTAGCGCTTGCTAGCTCCTGGGCTTGACGCCGGATATCTTCACGCTTGCGACGGTGTTGGCGATTTTCTTAATTTTTTCGACGGGTATTTCTGCGGTCTTGACTATTGCTTGTGCCGTTGGGTCGTTGGCCATGTTTTCGACTGGGAAGTAGTTTTCTTCGATGATTTTGACTTGTTGAAAGCCGGCGTCTTTTATCATTTGTAGGTATTTGCTCTTCATTTCGGCGCCTGAGAGGCATCCGATGTATGCTTGTACGTTCTTTTTTATGATTTCTGGGAGCTTTTTCAGCAGGACAATGTCTGAAACCATTAGTTTGCCGTTCGGTTTTAGGACTCTGAAGGCTTCTTCGAACACGCGTTTCTTGTTCGGTGAGAGGTTGATTACGCAGTTTGATATTACGACGTCAACGGTGCTGTTCGCCGCGGGTAGGTTTTCGATTTCTCCGAGTCTGAACTCAACGTTTTTGTATTTGCTTTTTCTGGCGTTTTCCCTTGCCCTGTCAATCATTTCGGGTGTCATGTCCACGCCGATGATCTTGCCGCTTTTGCCGACTCTGTTTGCCGCTAGAAAGCAGTCGAATCCTCCGCCGGAGCCGAGGTCCAGGACTGTTTGTCCCTTTTTCAAGGAAGCCAAGGCGACGGGGTTGCCGCATCCGAGACCCAGGTTTGCGCCTTCTGGAACTGATGTTATTTCTTCTTCGCTGTAGCCTATTCTCCTGCTGATCTCCTCGCTCACATCGGGGGTATTAGAACCACAGGAGGTTGGGGCACCGCAACAGGATTTTTCGTTCTTGGCGATCTTTGCGTAGCCTTCTCGAACTATCTTCTTCACTTTTTCTTCTTTCACACTGTTCACCTCCGATTTGATGACTTGCGCGCGCTTCCATATCCTATGTTTGGAACCATCTTGAGTGAAATCCTCAGCGACCGATGTTTCAACTGCAACCACATCCATTCTCTGAATCTTCCGCAAAAGGTTTCGCCTCTCCGATTAGACCTGACGCAAACTCGTCCATGTGTGCCATTGCACCTTTTCTAACCATCTTCGCTATCGCATTGCCTCCATGATTTCTTTTCCCTCTGCTCCACTATCTTTCGCCTCTCTCATGAGGTGTTCAAGACAGGGGTGGCAATTCGCCGTTATCGCAGATCCGACCGCTATCAGCAATTTGATTCGGTTTTCCATAGCAGACCTCCTCAATATTCTTGTCAACTACTTGATGACCTGTTTGAGTGCGGGGCTGAGCACTTTGCTCACTGCTTCTCCCAGTCTTTCTGCTTTGAGCATTAGAAGACAGCACACTTCGCCTTCTTTTTCACAGGCCACGATGGCGAGCTTGTCGCCGGGCTTCAATTTTGCTTTCTCCCTTATGTCCTTGGGGAGGACTATCTGTCCTTTCGAATCTATTGCAACGACGGCGTCTACCCTGAAACCTTCACCACGACCGTTCATTACTCTCACTGCCCAATGCTGTGTTTCTCCGATTATTTATATTTTTCGGATTTTTCAGAAAAATACGATTATGCGAAGAAAGCCCCCGGCACCGCGCCTCCACCGCTTCGCTCCCGCCCTTGAGGAAGCCTTTTCATCCTGCAGATTGTTCGCGGTTTGGGCTAGTCGGCTTCGTTGATGAGTCTCTTGACTCTCTTCTCTATTTCGTCCCTTATCTCCCTCACCCTCTCGATGGACTTTCCTTTTGGATCATAGATTCCCCAGTCTACCACTCTGTTCAGCAGTGGAGCGGGGCAGAATCCTTGGGCGTTGCATCCCATAACGATTATCGTGTCTGCTTTCCGAACAATCTGTCCATTAGTCAGTTTCGGTTTGTTGCCTGATAGGTCTATTCCCTTTTCTCGCACGACATGAACGACCATGGGGTTAACCTCGTTTGCTGGCATCGTCCCCGCGCTTGAAGCCTCAATCTTGCCATCACCATACAACCTTGCGAAGGCTTCTGCCATCTGGCTTCTTCCAGCGTTCTCAACGCAGACGAAAAGGATTCTTTTCAAGTTTTCTTCACGTCCGTTGGAATGACGAAACAACGTATTTAAAAAGTGCCATGTTTTTGATGTTTCTTGCCTTTATGCACACTATGGCTTCAACTTGTTTCTGTAGATGCTGCATACGCCAACCTGTCATACGCTGAGTAGTTTGTGAATGTAGACGAGCAGGAAGATGACTCCGAACACGCTGAGCAGGCTTGTCGCGGAGATGATCTGTCCAAAGAAGGGTGCGGTTGATTCGGAGAGTTGTGGTAGGACCATTAGGTTGACGAAAAGGGGGGCAGCAATGAATATAAGTGCTAGGTAGAAGTATTTGCCGCGGAGAGCGTTTGCGTCCTGCATCTGGGAGAGTAGGTGGGGTATCCTGTCTTCATGAAGTTGCTTCTGAATCTTGCTGATTTCCTCATGCAGTTCGTTCAGCACTTTCGCGACTTCACCGTGAACGTTTTTCGAGCTTTTGTCAATCTCTTCTTTCAGCTCAAGAATTGAGACGGCGCCTTTGAGGTCTGATTGGAGTGATGTTGTCGTTTCCGATTTTTCGATGATGGAAGCAACTCGTCCTTCCCACGTGTCTACTATTTCCTTGAAGGTTGCCAGTATCTGCCACTCTTTCTTGAGGTTTTTTCTCTCTTTCTGGTATCTTGCGTAGATGGTTGGGTCCATCTCTGAGACCAGAAAGCCTGTGTCTGGCAGTCCTTGTCGTCGCAGTTTCAGGTTTAGCAGCACTGCAAAGTTGATGAAGATTGAAGATGCTTTCTCAACGATCCTTTCGTACAGGCTTTTTTCTTGGGCAACTGTTGTGTCTGTTTTCAGTTGCGAGAATGTTTTGCACAGAGAGAGGAGATGAGATCCGACTGATTGTGCCTTTTCTAGCGGTAATACTTTCATGAGGTAGTCGGGAGATTTTTCGCTCAGCTCGCTTGCGAGTTCGCTGAATTTTCCGTGGGTGAACATGAGTCCGGCGGTTATGATTCCTAGCAGGGTTCCGAACGTTGCGGTGGTCGTGGCGAGAATCGTGGTCAGATCGGCGTACTTTACAGACCATGTGGCGTTTCTCCACGCTAGGGTGAAGACTATTCCGACGCTTGTTAGCAGGATGAAAACGAGAAACAGAGTGCTTCTGGGATAGCTCATTTGTTCTTCCCTAACTCATAAGTCACTGTGCACTTGCCCGCGCCTCTTATCAGTTTCTTGTCCCAAGAGCAGGTAGCGCGCGCGTTGACTTCCGGGCCGAGTACAGTGCCAAAAATCGCCCTAGCTCCGGTTGAGCAGCAGAGGTCGCAGAATTTGCTTTTGACGTTTATGTTTACGTCTTTTCCTACGTGCAGCATGGGGCAGTCCGTTATGCTCAAGGAGAATCGGGTGTGTGATAATTCGATGGGTTCGATTTTCTGTCCAGAATAGTCGCATATAAGTTCGAATATTTTCGCTGCTGTCTTCATGTCTCTGTCTTTAAGGTTAAGGATTTTTCTTACTCCGTTGGTTATCGAGGATTCCATGTCATACATTTGGTTTGTTAGTTCTTGCTCTCCTCGTCCAGCCTTTTCAAGAATCGGTATGATGACTTCGAGAGGGGGAAACGACTGTCTGGCAAGCAGGGCTTTTATCTGTTCTTCGGCGCTTATTTTCACCAGACTCACCACGATACTAGTGAGATGGTCATTGAATAAACGCTTTTTCCTCATTAAAAGCGCGCGTAAGTCTTATTCGTGCAGCCTCATTTTTCTTGGTTGCTGCACAAACGCCAAACAGTCAAATAGTCAGAATCCAGTTCTATGCAATGGGACTGTGAGGGAAGAATGCGAAGTGCGAGAGTCGTGTCTTTTGATATGGACGGGACTATCACCGACATCTCATTTGCAGATTCGGTGTGGTTGGAGGGAATACCTCGTTTGTATGCCCTTAAGAACGGTCTTGCGTTTGAAGATGCGAAAAATAGTGTGATGAACGAATATAACAAGGTTGGCCGGCAGAGGCTTGAATGGTATGACATGAGTTATTGGATAGCTAAGCTGGGCTTGAACGTTTCTCCCAAAGAGGTTTTGAATTCTTATCAACATAGAATCAGGATTTTTCCGGATGTAATTGAGGTTCTGGAGGAGCTTGGGGATAGAGGATTTAGGCTGATCATGGTGACGAATGCCCATAGGGAGTTCGTCGATTTGGAGCTTGAAAAGACGAAGATCATGCAGTATTTTGAACGTGTTTTTTCTTCAACTTCTGATTTTGGACTCGTCAAGAACACGGTTAGCGCTTACATGAAAGTGTGCAACGTTTGCAATGTCTCTCCTGACGAAGTGGTTCACGTGGGTGATGATGAGTGTTTTGATTTTGACGTGCCTAGCAAAATGGGCATGACGGCCTTCTACCTCGATAGAACAGGTGGACACTCGGGGGAGTTTGTGGTTCGCAGTCTGAAAGAGTTTAGCGGAAAACTCGCAGAGCGTACTTAGCGTGCTGAACTGGATCGTGCGGTTTTTGATGGTCTTTTGCTGCAAAGCAGCGTTACGTGTGCGTTGCAAACTCGTTTTTTGCGGGGCAGATTGTGATAAGCTAAAATTGTGGTCTCTAGTTTAGACAAAGGGATGTCTGTTGTCGTCTCGACGAAGTCTTGAAAGGTTGAAAGGGAAAGCGCCGCAACTGCTGGTTTTAGCCCTCGTCGCCATTGTAATTCTAATCATCTTGTTGGAGACCTTGGAAGACACTTTGATCGAGGGAGGCACGTTCAAAGGCACACCTCTTGATATACTGTTGAACGCTGTCATCATGCTTACGCGAGACGTTACTGCAGCCGTCTCGTCTTGGGGCTATGCTGGAATCTTCTTGTTGATGTTGCTTGAGGCAAGCTCTCTGCCCGTTCCAAGCGAGGTTGTACTCCCGTTCTCCGGCTACCTCGTTTCTCTAGGCCAGCTTAACTTGTGGCTAACCATTTTGGTTTCAACTCTTGCAGGAATAACGGGGTCGCTGGTTGACTACTACGTTGGAATGAAGGGAATTAACCTGCTCACCCGACGGAAAGCTCTGGGCAAACTCCTTCTTAATAAAGCGCGTTTGGAAACGGCCGAGAGGTGGTTCAGCAAGTACGGCTCCCTCGTTGTGTTTCTGGGCCGCATGATCCCGGGGTTCAGGACGCTGGTGTCTTTTCCAGCGGGGGCGGTAAAAATGTCGCTGAAAAGGTTTATCGCATTCACACTGGCTGGATGTCTAGTCTGGGCCGCGTTTCTAACTTACATCGGCGTGTATGTAGGTACTAACTGGCGAGAGGTCGCTGGTGTATCACACTACATAATCATAGGTGTCGTAGCGGTGATCCTGGTGGCGTTTGTCGTGTTCTTGATCAGAAGAAAAAGGGGAACCTCCGCGCGCTACTAGGTTATGGATGCGAGGTATTTTTCCACCATGTGGTGGGGGTGGTAGCTGAGCTTTGCTTTTCTTAGGCCTGGTACTCCGAGGTCTTGTTCGCGGTTGACGAACTTGAAGCTTCTGAGGGCGTTTTGGCAGAACCATTGGTTGATGAGTTGGTATAGGCCTGTGATTTCGGGGTTGGCTTTCTCGAAGTGTATGACTGCTGTGTCGTTGTTGAGTGGTTCTGCAATTGTGAAGGCTTCGAGTTTGCCGTCGACGTAGGCGGCGCCGCCGGACACTGCTAGGAGTTCGTAGTTGTCGAAGATTGTTTTGATTGCCTTGTTTTCTGCTTCAAGGCCTGGGACGGAGTCGCATTTGCGGAGGTTGCACCATTCTGTTTGAAGCTGGAGGCAGTCATTCACGACCGTGGCGTCGAGCTTCGCGTACTCGCACTTGTAGGTGGAAACGCAGCGGGTTATGAAGTTGCGTTTTGAATGGTATTTGTCGCCTGGAAGATCGGCGAGGTCGCTGGTTAGGTAGACGTAGTCCCAGTCGTCCCTGTCTGGCTCAACGCGAAATCTTTGGCTAAGCTGCTTTGCCTGTTCTGATTCCATGCTGTAGAAGAGCATCTTGGGGTGATTCTCGGCTGCCGCCTTTTTCATGCTTTCTAGCACTGCGGAGATTGGTTCTTTTGTTAGGGGTGGCAGAAGCACGTTTTTGCCTTCGCGTATTCTCTTGCGTTGCAGCAGCACTGTTTTGTCTAGGCGTGAGAGCTGGACTGGTCCGGCCTCGTTCCACACAAAGAGGTTTGTGAAGGTAAGCTCCGACATTTGCGGTTGCATCACTTTGAAGAGTGGGTCGAGAAGGGCTTTGTCCACTATGGTTAGGTTTCGGAACTTGGGGAATTCTGGAAGCACATCGTTTCCGTTCAAGGTTCTGTTTTCCTGGCAGTCTTGCTTTTCGGATCGAGAGGGTGAATTTCTGGGGACGTTGAAGGCAGGCTAGAGTTTCTGGGTCTGTCTGAAAAGGTTCTGTAGTACCTGTGCGGATGTGAAGAGGGCGCGGTTGCCTCCGACGTAGTATGATACTCTTATGGTTTCGATGATTTCGTCTTTTGTGGCTCCGAGTTTGAAGGCTCTTCGACCTAAGGCCGTGGCGCCTTGTAATGCGCCGTGTTCCACGTCGATGGCCAAGGCTATCAACACTTTGAACTTCTGGGGCAGGACCCCTTCGGAAAAGACAAGGTCCTGCAGCCTGTTGTAAGACTCGATAACTTTTGGATCAAATTCACTGTAAACGTCCAAAGGGTTTGCGGACACATCATCACCTAGAAGCTCATAGTAAGCCCTTCTGGAAATAAAGCTTCGTCAATGGAAACTGTCAACTTAATGGACATTGACTGATTTTGTTTGCAACGTCTTCTTGAAGCACGCGCGCTGCTTGTTTTTGAACATAAGACCCAGCGCGCGCTTGGAGGCAAGTGTGGCGGATTCATGGTTTTGATTAGTGTTAATAGTGGTCCTGCTTCTATCTTAAAGCTGTAGTTGGAGGTTCGATTGTTGCCTTACGTTAAGCCTGAGAACAGAGTGAAGTACGAGAAGGTTCTTGATGAACTCATAGGTACCCTGAAGTCTCTGCCCATGGAGGAGGTGGATGGAGAGCTAAACTATGTTGTGACGAAGATACTCAGGGAAATCTATCCCCTTCGATACTTTCACATCAACAAAGCCGTAGGCGTCCTAGAATGCGTCAAGCTCGAATTCTACAGAAGAGTTGCAGCACCGTACGAGGACGAAAAGATCAAAGAATCCGGCGATGTGTAAGACATCAATCAAACAGCCCATAGAAACCCCTGCTTTCACGTTTGTTATTGCCTCGTTCTTGCATTCGCTTTTGTTCGACTTCTTTTTTTAGACTGGTTCTCCAAGACTTCTACTGCCTTTATGGCGATGCGTATCTCTTCCTTGATTGCCTCTTGAACGCGTTCACCCATCTCTCCGGTCTTTTCGCCAGGCTCAAATTCGCCCTTCCCCACACCCATTAAGGGTTTGCTATCAACCGCCAAGATGGCTCCAGCCCTCAACCTCTTAAGCTTTGCAATCGTGAATATCGCAGAGCACTCCATCTCAACAGACAAAACATCAAACCTGCTCCAGCGTTTCAGGCTGTCCATGCTACCATAGAAGGCGTCCGACGTTAAGACAGGACCGAAATGAAGGTTCCGCTTCGACTTCTGTGCTGCTTGAACCAGTGCTGTGGTCACGTTGAAATCTGCGACGGCAGGATACTCAACTGGCAAGTAGTTTCTTGAAGTTCCGTCGCCGCGTACAGCAGCAGACGCGATAACGATGTCGCCAACCTCTACATCGGGTTGCAAGCTGCCCGTCGTTCCAACCCGTATAAACGTCTCAGCCCCAATCCTCGCCAACTCCTCAACAACAATCGCCGCCGACGGACACCCGATTCCCGTTGAACAAGCAGAAACCCCTATGCCATCAACGCTGCCCGTGTACGTCACAAACCCTCGATAATCCCCAACCTTCACACTCTCATCAAAAAAACCCGCAACTCTCTCAACTCTCTTTGGATCTCCCGAAATCAAAACGTACTTAGCAACATCCCCCACCCCACACATGATGTGAGGCTGCAACCGCTTCCTCATCAAAATCCCCAAACTCAATACGCAAGACCCCAAATTATGTTTTCTGATAGGGAGTTCTGTCAGCTGGGTCCCAGGTGAATAGGGTAGCGCGCGCGTCAATCATGCCATGCATTTCCCCTTGAGACGTGCACTCAGATCTAACACGAGTGTAAGAATAGATTTGGAACAGAATAGGATCTAATTCTGCTCTAATTCTGAAAAACGCCTTTATAACTCGCAGGCCATGACGAGTTTGGAGGTTGAGAACAAATCGGCAACACCTATTCCTTCAAAAAGAACTCGCAAAGACCCAGAGAAGTCAAGCTTTTTTCGTCTCTCCTTTCTCCTCCTACTGCTCTGGGCCCTTGCGAGAACTCGAGAAGGAGTGGGTTATGCTGATGCAGCGAGGTGGAGAAAATGAACCCACAATTGCTGCTCGAAGAGAAACGTGCCGTGCTGAAGAATGAACTCAGCGAGAACTTACAGAAGAAACATATTTTGGAATTGAAAATCAACGAACAGTTCGAGCAACTGAAGAGAATGGAGATTTCACTGGAAAGACGCGCTCGTACGTCAGCAGCCGAGGAGTAGCAATTTTGCTACGCGTTCTTAATAGTTCCAACTCTCCGTTGTGAACGGCATGCAGAAGAAGAAAAGAGACCACTTCAAACTGCGGGCTTTTTCAAGCGTTTCGTCCTCTGGAACAGCCTGCCAGCTGCCGCAACCACGAGTGTGAGCGAAAGCGCCACAGCAATCGGATACTGAAACTCTGGAATCGCACCTGGGGCTCCAGTGACAGTGCCCGTGATTGTTCCTGACTGCACAGACGAAATGCTCAACTGGAAATTCACGCCCGACGTAACCGCGCCAACCGTTACACTCACGCCCGTCTTCAACTGGTCTTGATAACCCGGCGCGCTTGCGGTCACGTCGTAGCTGCCCGTGGTTGCTAGGCCGCTTGAGATCGTGTAGACCCCGTTGCTGTCAGTACTGGCTGTGCCAGAGCTTCCTAACGAACCCGTGGCGGTGACACTCGCCTCTGCAATCGGCTTACCAGTGCTTACGTCCGTGACCTGTCCCGTGATGATACCCGAAGGTGTTGGAGGAGTAACAGTCAACTCCATATCAACACCACTCGTTTCCAAACCAGCAGTAACGCTGGCTGTAGTTTGGTTGGGGATACTTATTCCACTAATGGCCATGACATCGTAGCTGCCACTTCCCAGCCCGCTCGACATCCTGTAATCGCCAGTCGCGTTCGTCGTGGTATAGCCTGAACCGCCAGTCGAGGAAGCGATGATCGTAACATCGTTCAAGGGTGTGCCTCCTGGCGTTGTGATCTTGCCTGAAATTATGCCTGACCGTGGAAGTGCAAGGTTCACGTTCTTCACTTCAGCTCCCGCTGTGATTGCCTGCACTGAAGACAGCGAAACATGTCCCTCAGGATTTAACACCGTGATGTTGTACGACCCAGTTGCCAAATTTATCGCGATGTCGTACTTTCCGTCTGAACCCGTGATGGCTTGCCATCCGAAATCTCCGCCTCCCGTGTAAGCGACAACCATAATGCCGCTCAAGGGGTTTGAACTAACCGCGTCGGTCACCGTACCCGAAACTGCGCCGGAAAGCTGCAGGTCAAAATCAATGCCCGTAGTCGGCTGTCCCGCAGTCACCTGCACGTTATCAGTATTGCCCATCAAATACCCAACAGCCCAAACTGTCACAGTGTAGTTTCCAGTTTTCAATCCCTTGGAAAGGCTGTAATGGCCAGAACCGTCCGTCGTAGTGTATCCGAATCCTTGGCCTTCTGCACCCGAGGCATACACAAAGGCACCTCCAACCGGTCCATTAGCACCATAAACAACTCCTACAAAATTCTGTTTCGACGCGACACTGAACATGCAAATTTGAGCTGCAAAACTGAAAACAATCGCAAACATCAAAGCATCAACAATCAACCAACGCCTAAACAAACTGCTTATCCTCCAACGGAACCCTACTTCCGTGCAATACGTATTAAAACCTTGTGGCTCAGCGCACAGGCTCAGGTTTTCCAGATTTCCGGCCAACATAGACGTAGTTCAATTTCACGAAATAATCCAGGAAGGCATACCCGAAAAACTCTTTAAGGACGAAGCCATCGACGCGGCGGTAGAAGCCAGGAAGGAAAAATCCGTTTCATAGGCTTCACAGGCCACAAATGGCCCAGCCTATTCTTGGAAATGCTGCAAAAGAATTTCAAGTGGGACACGGTTCAACTGCCACTGAACGTCTTAGACTATCATTATAGAAGCTTCACGAAAGAAATTCTACCCATATTGCTTGAAAAGAAAATCGGAATAATAGGAATGAAAAGCATGGCCGGAGGAGACGCTTTGGAAATCGGCGACTTAACACCACAGGAGTGCCTCCGATATTCCATGTCACTACCAGTGTCCACCGTCGTCGTGGGAATGGATTCCATGCAACTTCTCCAGAAGAACCTTGAAACCGCTTCAAAGTTCAAGATGATGTCCGACAGCGAAAAATCCGATTTTCGCCAGAAAACTCGGCCGCACGCAGAAAACGGCGAATATGAACTTTACAAGGCAAGCACAAGCTACGATAGCGGGCTCTGACCGACTACGCACGGCATACAGCGTTGTGCCGGGCTTTAGCGGTTCCGGTATTTCTCCTCAAGAATCTTGTTCAAGAACCTCTGAGCCTGCCTTGCCGAAAGCCTTGCATGTTCAAGATCATCTAGCTCTTTTCTCTTCTCCCATTTTGATCCCGCAGCGATTGACCGAATAGTCTCCTTCGTTTCCCAAGGAAAAACTATCCAGCAAGACGTTTTCTTTTCACGGTAGTCAGGTTCGACAACGCTCCACGGCTTCGTGTACATGGTCACAGTCCTCACTTCCCTTGCTCCTTCTCTGATGGTGTGCGCTTTCGCCAGTCTCAGGCTCTTCCCCGTGTCCACAACTTCATCAACGACGAGCACTCTCTTACCCGAGACCGCCGTTGACAGTGGCTGCGTCAGCCTCGGTTGACGCTTCCTCTCGCCGATACCTGTGTAGAATTCGACTCCGATGTTTGCCAGCACAGGAGCACTTAACAGGTCACACAGCACGCGAGCAGGAACCCAGCCTCCCCTCGAAACACCGACTACCACATCCGGCACAAACCCGCTCCTAACAATCTTTCTGGCCAGACTCAGAAGAACGTTATACATTTGGTTCCACGTTAAAACTTCAAACTCTGTCACTCGCGTCTTCGTACTCCAGCCACCGTTTTGATAGATTCTGCTAGTCCACGAATTAATAATTATGCATGCATTGCGCTCACGGTTTGGTTCGCGTGCTTATTCCTAGTCTTCTTCCCATTTGGTTATCCATGAACCTATAACAATGCATGCAACGCCTAGCACGGTGATAATAGCAGTGTTAATGATTGCAGTCTGCGACTGTCCGAAAATCATGGATGCTCTGAGTCCGTCACTCACGTAAGTGAGCGGAAGCACCCGCGCGATTGCCTGCAGGAATAGTGGCATCTGGCTCAACGGGAAGAACGTGCCTGACAGAAACATCATGGGGAAGGTTATCACGTTCGCCGCCGCGTCCGCACCATCAGGGTCTTTCACGAACCTTGCGATGATCATTCCCAAACCCGTAAACATCAAAGAAGCCATCGCAACCATGAACAACGAAATAGCATCCACAGTCATCTTCATACCGAACACCGCCACTCCCAAAATCAGCATAACGGACATACCCAGATAAGTTATCAGAACGTTGTACACGGTTCTGGAAAGTATCCACTCATAACGCTTCAAGGGCGTGGTTGCCAGCTTGTGGAAGACACCGTTCTGCTTGAACTGAGCACTTATCGAAACCGAAGTGAAAATGCTCGTAGTCATGGCCGTCATTCCGATGACCCCTGGCAAAAAGAAGTCAATGTAACCATAACGCTGCGGCGCTATCGTCAAGTCCTGAACATTCAAGAAATTAACACCGTTTGAGAGGCCGAAGTTGATGTTTTCAACGATGCTCATCACGATGCTGCGCACTATCGGGCCCGAGGACGTGGATTGATCATATATCAAAGTAACGTTGGCAGCAGTAGCGGTGCCGTTGGTGAAATAGGCCGATGTAGCATTAGTGCCGAACCCAAACGGGATTACGAGCAGACTGCTCAGCCTGTTCGTTATCGCGTAGTCTGTGGCATTAACTGAAGAGTCAATCATCTGTATGTTGAAAGGGGCGTCTGTAGCGTTCAGGTAACCTATCAGTCTATCAGACCAGTATGTTGCTTTTCCGCCGACTATGTCTTGATTCTGAACGTAAAGGTCGTACTTCGTTGAGGATTGGCTGAAGATGGCTCCGAACAGGAGTATGAGAACGCACGGAAAGGCAATCGTCCAGAAAATGGTGCTTTTGTTGCGCAGGAAACTTCTGATGCTCGCTTTCAAATCAATTACGACGTGACTCATATGGTGCCCTCCTCCTCTCCCAGAGTTTCCCCAGTTAGGTTCAGAAACACGTCCTCAAGGCTCGAGCGTCTGAGCTGCAGTTCGCCGAACGGAATGTCGCTGCTGCTTAGACTGTGCAGCACTTCCGAGACTGCCACACCATGATTCAGATGAACGATTACGTCTCCCGTTGGCCCGTCATAGTTCGCTTTTACACCCAGCTTCTCTATATTCGGAACAGCCTTCGGACTCGTCTTCTTCAGTATAAGCATGTTCCTCTTGCCATACTCAGAAATAAGCCCCTGAGGCGTATCCATCGCAACGATACTACCGTTGTGAATGATGCCCACTCGACTGGCGAGAATCTCAGCCTCCTCCATGTAGTGCGTCGTCAAGAAAACGGTCTTTCCCTGCTTGTGAAGCCCGTCGATAAGATGCCAGACGCCGTGTCGCGCCTTCGGATCCAACCCCGCAGACGGCTCGTCCAAGAAAAGCACTTCAGGATCATTAACCAACGCGACGGCTATACCCAAACGCTGCTTCAAACCGCCTGACAAGTGTTTAAACAGGACGTTTCGCTTATCTTCCAAATCCACGAGTTTTATCAAACCGTCAACATCCGGACGACTGTTAAACATCCCAGCATAATACTGAATCGTCTCCTTGACGGTGAGCCTTTCATAAGTGTAGAAGTCCTGCGGCAAAACACCCGTCCTTTTCTTTATCGCCATCTGGTCCTTCGCAATGTCCAGCCCGAGGACAAAGGCTTTCCCACTCGTAGGCTTTCGCAGGCACTCCAACATCTCCACCGTCGTTGTTTTACCCGCACCGTTAGGCCCCAGAAAAGCGAAGATCTCACCCCGACTAACGGTAAAAGAAATACCGTTAACCGCAATTAAGTCGCCATAGCGTTTGGTAAGTCCTTCCACTTGAATAGTACTGTCATTGCTCAAACTTGTCACTTCCAGTGATTACCCGCCTTCGACATGGACTCCGTTATCTTAAACTTTTCTGTGACCTCCCAGGAAAGAACGCGTTCCTCAGGCCTAATTCTCTGTGAACGTGCATCGGTCGACAGGCGCACACAAACTGCCGCAAGTATTTTATACAGGAGTTTCCGAAGTTGCTTACGGACAGAGAAGAGCCAAGATTCTGGGAAAAACATGTCAATCCCACCTGAGATCGCCTGGATAATCCCCGTTGTCCTACCATTCATCATAGGCCTGCTCGTGGGCGCCGTGCTCAGGAAAGCCATGAAGCTCCTCATACTCGTAGTCGCACTAATCATCATCCTCGTCGCAACCGGAATCTTGAGCATAACCTTCACCGGTCTCTTCGCCCAAGCCATGCAGTTCTTGCCCAAGCTCTACGACGTCGGACACGGATGGCTCAACGTCCTACCCTACACTTCCATTTCATTCCTGATCGGCCTCGCACTGGGATTCCTGTTCTCGAAGTAACGCGTGCACGACAGTGCTGCTCAATCCAGCTCAAGACATCGTCCTTCGGCGCGCGCGCTACAAGTCCGATGACTCAGGGTCCGAACGGCGGCACCTACTCTGCCATGCAGACCAGTCTGGCAACAATCTTGTTTCTTGGTTTGGTGCTCTCTTTCCTCGACGTCCTTATCGCAGAATTCGCAAGTAAAATTCGGAAGAGAGCAATGTCCTAACCCAGGAAACACGCGCCATGCCAACCACAATTGATGAGCCCGTCAAAGCAACCGTTAATAGGCAATAAGACAGAAATCAACTACAGGATGCCTGATCTGCCTTCGAAAGTAGTAAACAGTTCTTCTGGAGATGCAGCGAGAATGAACAGTGAAACGCCTTCGAATGAAATGAAAATGGAGACCAACGGCTCTTTTTGGCTAGGCCGAACCAAGAAAGATGATTCTCCGGTTGAGTTGCCAGCGCATGCCTTCAAGCGTCACTTCATGGCCCTCGGAGGCAGCGGTTCCGGCAAAACCGTGCTGTGCAAATGCGTCATCGAAGAGGCTGTGCGGAACAACATTCCAGTCCTCATAATCGACCCCCAAGGAGACATTTCCTCTCTCGCCATAAAGGGCAATCCTGAAGAACTAGAAGAACACGGAACATCCTTGGAAATTCAAGAAGAATTCTTCTCAAGGGCAAGGATAGCGATTTTCACTCCTGCCAGCAACAAGGCCATCCCCATAAGCGTCAACCCGTTCAAATCCCCCTCACAAGACATTCCTCACGAAGAAGCCGTTCAAGCTATCGACCTCACGGCTACTTCTCTGACAAGCTTTCTCGGCTACGATCTGAACACGGACGCTGGAAAAGGCGCCAAAGCCTACATGTTCACCATACTTGAACACCTGTGGCAACAAGGGCAGAGAATCAACGACATGAGCCACCTGGCGCACATGGTCCTAAACCCCCCAGCAAAAATCGCCGCGACCCTCAACAGTCTTGTGGCCAAAAAAGAACCAGAAGAGATTGCCCGGAAGCTACATTTTCTAACGGTTGGAACCTCATCACTGATGTTTCAGATGGGAGTTCAGATTGACATCAATCTGTTCCTGGACAACAGCGACGGAAAAGTGCCAGTGAACATAATCTACCTGAATACATTAGCGTCTGAAAATGACAAGCAGTTCTTCTTGGCGACTCTCTTCAAAGAGCTCTACTGTTGGATGCTGAAAAACCCCTCAAACGATTTGAGGATGCTATTCTACGTTGACGAAATCTCCCCTTACATCCCACCTTACCCAAGAAACCCGCCCCCAAAAAACGCGTACACCCTTCTCTTCAAACAAGCAAGAAAATACGGTATAGGACTTGTAGCGGCCACACAAAACATCACAGACATAGACTACAAGGCTTTAGCGCAGGTCAACACGTGGTGTCTGGGCCGCATGATGACAACCCAGGACATTGCCAGAGTCCAGAAAATCATTCAATCAATAGACCCAGCGCACGCTGACACGATTCTGCGGAAACTGCCAAGCCTGCGAACGGGCGAATTCCTCTTGCTCTCCCCCGACTTCTACGATGACGTCGTCGATTTTAACGTTCGCTGGTTGGCGACCAAACACTTGACACTGGACGAAAGAGACCTCTCACAATACGTGCCCGCGGAATCAAGGACGTTCTTCGAAAAACACTTGGAAACGAAAATCACAAAGAAGTGGACCGCAGCCGCGCATTTTGCACCCTCCACGACTCTGGAGGAGAGAACCCGGCGATTTCTCTATTCAGCAAGAAAAGCAGTCTCAGCAGACTCTGTCGCCAGAAACTTGAAGACAAGTCTCGCAGACACGGAAAAAACTCTCCACAAGCTCGTCAACACCAGAATCGCAAGAAAAGGTCGGGCCAAAGGCCGCAGTGAATACTTGTACTGGCTCTCAGAATTCAACCTCGACCCTTCCAGAGACATCAACGGAGAAGTCCTGACGATTCCTGCACGCATCACTCAGGTCGAAGCTTCCAAAAGAGCCAATTCCATGCTTAAGGGCAGCTCGTACCGCAAGGAGGAAGAAATCTACGATGCCGAGTTCTCGTACATCCCCATCTGGAGAGTCACCGCGACCCGCGAAGCAACCAGACTGCTCCTCCTCAAGAAAGAAGAAACACACACATACTACGTGAGCGCACAAACAGCTGCCATAATATCACTCGAGAAAAAAGAGATAGTCTTTCACAAACTGATGACGAGCACCACCGAGAAACTGAGAAACCTGGACGAAGATGAACACATCACGTTCGTGCCCAAAATGCCCGCCGAAATTGAAAAGTTTCCACAGATAAAACTTGGCATCGACAGAGCATATCAAACGCTAGAATTGAAGATAGGCGTCAAGCCGGTTTCAACAGAAATGATATTACTGCCAGTCTGGAGCCTGAAAGTGCAGCACAAAAAGAAAAAGACGAAACGCACCATCAGCATGGATGCAGCCACAGGCCGCTCGTTGTCTGGACATTTCTAGAAGGAACTAGCGCCGTGGTCACTTTGGAGATTTTGGACCGCAAAAGGCACGAGAGTTTCCGTTGTAGTTATGCTTAAAGCTTATCGAGCGCGCACTAGAAACGGGGAAGTTACAGTCTTATTACTCCGTTCCTATTGAACTGTAGTCACGAGACCCTTGGCTTGCTCCAGGTCTGAGTAATGAACTGTAAGAGTGTGCAAACGTCATGAGGCATCTAGGAAACGAAAGGAATGGTTAGCGGTGATGGCTTATCCCAGAGGCGTTTAAGGGATTTGCAGCGCGTTTGTACGCGTTTGCAACGAACAGGATCTCTTTGTTCAGGGACTTCGACATCACAATAGCGGACGAGATTTCGAAAAAAGTCGCATTGGGGACGGTTCTGGATGTGGGGACCGGCCCAGGACATCTTCTTGTCAAGATAGCTATCAGAAATCCATCCTTGGAAGCAGTTGGACTTGATGTCTCACGGGATATGATTAGGATAGCTCGCGCAAATGCAAAGAGGGCAGACTTGGACAATGTGCAGGTTCTCGTGGGCGACGTTGCAGAAATCGGCATGCAAAATGAATCTGTAACTCTTGCTGTGGCAACGCTGAGCTTCCATCATTGGTTAAAACCAGCCAAGGCGTTCGAAGAGCTCCACAGAGTCTTGAAAAGCGGAGGAGAAGTCTGGAGATACGAGGTAAACAGTGACCTGACATCACAAAGCGAAACATGGGTGAAAACCAAGTACAACCCAATCATAAGAAAAGTTGCACCCCTAGTCGTGAGAATGTTAAGTAGGCACTCCATCACAGTTGAGAATGCCCAGGCAATCCTCAGAGATAAGAAGAACAGGTTTGCCCATGCCAAGGTTGAGCAACTCGAACCTCTGCTCGTAAAGATGATATTGACTAAGTGAGCACAGCCCGCGCCTATTCAAGCTACATTCGTCCAAAGCGCGCTAAATCCTTTGTAATAATTGCGCGCGTGGAAAATTCCAAACAGACTGGGTTTTCATGATCTGCATGGTGAATGCTTCCAATGAATCCAATGATATGTTTCCAGATGGCATGCGTGCACATGCTTGGCTATATGGGGCAATATCATTTAGTACCAGTTAAAACCACTTACTGCTTTACGTTTTTTATTCCATAGTGTTCATGCATCTTAGGGTGCTCCCAAAACTATTTAAATGCTCCAATTTACAGGTCCAACTGGTTGAAGTTGCTCACGCATACTTATACGATGGATATACGAGGTCCCGACAAGAACCGTTTAATTCTCGGTTTGAAAACCGCCACATTCTTAGCAGCAGTTCTCGTTGTCTTTCGCCAAGACTTAGCAAAGGTGGTAGTTGACGCTTTGCAGAACGAGTCCACAACTTACGTGCTGGCTATACCCTTTCTTTTCGCCTACCTGATCTACCATAAAAGAAAAATGTTGAGAGCGGTGATGCCGCTTGAGAGTCAGGCTCAGCCAAAAGTCTTCGGATTCTTCGCGACGATCGTCGGAGTGCTTCTCGCCTCAATAGCATTGCTGTTCTATTGGTTTGGTTCATACACGTTCACGCCTCTGGAATATCACATGTTGACCCTGCCAATCTTCGCCGCTGGCTTAACTCTAATCCTTTTCAACACGCAAACACTTAGAGAATTAGCGTTCCCCTTGGCTTTCCTCGTACTCTTGACGCCGCCCTCAGAAATACTCAGCAATGTTGGTCCAGCTTTTTCAGTGATAAGCTCAGAAGCCTCTTACGGCTTTATACGGTTGGTAGGCATACCTTCAACTCTCACTAGTGAGTATGGCAACCCGGTAATCCAGTTGGCGAGGTCGGGCGGCCAGACGCTGGGCTTCGCCGTCGACGTAGCTTCCTCGGGCATCTGCAGCCTGCTAGGATTTCTGGTCTTTGTGGTTTTTATCGGTTACATCATCCGAGACAAGCCGTGGAAGAAACTTGCGCTGTTTCTCATTGGGTTTCCACTTATTTATGTGCTGAGCATAGCTAGAATAGCCACGATTCTCCTGATAGGCTACAACTTCGGGAGAGACGTGGCGATGGAGGTTTTCCTCCCGCTGGGCGGATTGATTCTCATATTCCTAGGAACGCTCCTGTTGCTCGTTTTCTCAGATAGAGTCTTCCACACTCAGATATTCTCCAGACCATCGCAAGAGTGCTTAGAATGCAGCATACCGCTTATGGCCGACCGAACCTTCTGCTTTTCCTGCGGCAGAATCCTGAAACCTGCAACTGCCGAATTCCACAAAACCGACGTGGTGAAAATAGCTGCAATAATTACTGTCCCAGTTCTATTAATGGGGCCGATTGTAACATCGTCGCAAGCAGTTCTGGTCCTGTCTCAGCACAGCTTGTACGTTGCAGCGACAATATGTGCATTGCTTCCGAGCGTCGCAATTTTATACATTATTGAAAAGAGAGAACAGAATAAAGCAGATGCCCGATTCTATCAAAAGCTGTCAACGCGAAATAGGCAAGTCATCGACACGGTCTTAGAAACAGAAAAAACCACGATACCCACCTTGCGCGCAATCGCCGCCACATACCAAAAGAAGACAGGCGAACCGCTCAAAGATGAAGAAATGCTACAAGGGCTCTACCATGCAGAAAGAACAGGCATAATAGAAGGCGACATAGCCAATGTCCAGGACGAGCCAACACAAGTATGGAGAGGCCAACTGAAACTTTCTAAGTAAACAGACGCAGAAAAAGGGCGCGGGGTGTTTTATCGACGTTTGCGTTTGTACATTCGAAAAGCGCCTAGTGCTGCGAAACAACCAGCCACGCCTAAGATTGTTCCAAACAGGTATTCTGGGATCAGGGAGAATCCTGCCGTAGTCACGATCTTGTTGTTGTACAAAGTGTCAACGTCGGCATCGTACTTGCCGTTGCCATTAACGTCGACCAGAATATCATACTTTCCAGGAGTCAAAGGCTTGTTCCATACAGCGGTCAGATTAATGTTTCCCGAAGAGTCCGAAGACACAGAGGTCACGGTGCCTTGAATCCTAGCGGGGATTGTCATACCGTCAACCCATGCTGTGTCATTCACGACGTAAATGTTGTATATCTGGTTTGGCGCATAGCCTGTTCCGGTGACATAAACCGTTTCGTCAGAATTGAAAACATCTTTCTGCGCACCTGTACCGTCACAGCTTCCGATGGTAGGCCGTTCCCGAACCTGCCAGTTCCAAGTTATGGTTGAGTTCTCGGTTATGGTAAAAGTCACAAAAGAGCCACTGCCGCTAGACGGAACAGAACCAGAACCAACCCACCCAGTACAAGTCCAAACCTGACCTGCTTCAGTCACTGGACTCGTAACACTACAAGTAACCGAGCTACCATCGCCGTAGGGGTTATTACCAACACCCGGACTCGGACTATCATGGGCAGAAGAAACAGTCAAGTTCCACTGAGCAGGCGGAGTCACAACCCAGCTCCAGGTTATGGTTGAGTTCTCGGTTATGGTAAAAGTCGTAGAAGTGTCACTACCGCTAGAGGGGACAGAACCGGTGCCCACCCAGCCAGTACAAGTGTAAGAAACGCCACCCTCAACCACAGGACTCACAACACTGCAGGTAACAGAAGAACCATCATCATAGAAGCGATCGCCAACACCCGGACTAGGACTGCCATGAGCAGACACAACACCCAAGTTCCACTGAACAGGCGGAGTCACAACCCAGCTCCAAGTTATACTCGAATTCTGAGTTATCGAGAACGTCACAGAAACACCGCTACCGCTAGAAGGAACAGAACCAGAACCAACCCACCCAGTGCAGGTGTAGGAAACACCAGCCTCAACCACAGGACTATAAACACTACAAGTAACCGAAGCACTATCATTATACAGGTAATCGCCAACAGCCGGACTAGGACTGCCATGGGCAGAAGAAACAGTCAAGTTCCACTGAGCAGGCGGAGTCACAACCCAGCTCCAGGTTATGGTTGAGTTCTCGGTTATGGTAAAAGTCGTAGAAGTGTCACTACCGCTAGAGGGGACAGAACCGGTGCCCACCCAGCCAGTACAAGTGTAAGAAACGCCACCCTCAACCACAGGACTATAAACACTACAAGTAACCGAAGCACTATCATTATACAGGTAATCGCCAACAGCCGGACTAGGACTGCCATGGGCAGAAGAAACAGTCAAGTTCCATAGAACAATCTGCCAGTTCCAAGTTATGCTCGAATCCTGAGAAATCGTGAAGGTCACGGAAGAGTCAGAACCACTGGACGGAACAGAACCCGTACCCGTCCAACCAGTACAAACGTAAGCAACACCGCCTTCGGTCACCGGACTGGTCACACTGCATGTAACAGAGTCACCTTCATCATAGAGGTGATCGCCAACAGCCGGACTGGGATTGTCATGAGCAGAAAAAACGGTCAACGTATGCTGAACAGCGTTACCATGCCAATTCCAAGTAATAGTTGAATCCTGAGTTACCTTGAAGCTCACGGAAGAGTCAGAACCACTGGACGGAACAGAACCAGAACCCGTCCAACCAGTACAAGTCCAAACGGTACCACTCTCAGTCACCGGACTAGAAACACTACAGGTAACCGACGTCCCATCGTTGATAACGTGGAGTCCGTTGCCGGGGTTGGGGCTGTCATGGGCAGAAGAAACGGCCAACCTGCGCTGAACAACCTGCCAGTTCCAAGTTATGCTCGAGGTCCCCGTTATCGTGAAGGTGACAGACGATGAACTGCCGGAGGATGGAACGCTTCCTGTTCCAGTCCAGCCAGTGCAAACGTAGTGAGTACCAGACCCGTCCGACACAGGAGAAGTGACAGACTCGATTATGCTTGAGCCGGAGTCAAACCAGCCGCTCAAGGGAGTTGGCGAGTCGTAAGGAGAAGAGACAGTGAGGTAATACTGGGTCTTCCAGTTCCAAGTGATGCTCGAAGACTGAGCTATAGTGAAAGTGACAGTTTTTCCCGACCCTGAGATTGGGACGCTCCCAGTCCCAGTCCAACCAGTAGCGACGTACTGGGTTCCTGAAGGACCAGGCGTTGGAGACGTGACGGATTCTGTCACGCTTGAACCCGAGTCAAACCAGCCGCTAATCGGAGAAGGCGAATCATAGGGAGAAGACACCGTCAGATAATACTGCGTCTTCCAGTCCCAAGTAATGCTCGATGGCGCAGCTATAGTGAAGGTTATGGATGAAGCGGTTCCAGACGCAGGAACACTTCCTGTTCCAGTCCAGCCAGTGCAAACGTACTGAGTGCCAGAGCCACCAGAAACCGGAGAAGTGACAGACTCAGTAATGCTAGAGCTGGAGTCAAACCAGCCGCTCACCGGAGAAGGCGAGTCGTAGGGAGAATACACTGTGAAGTAGTATTGGGTTTTGTAGTTGCTGATTATGTTTCCGTAGGTTGTGATTGTTATGGAGCCGCTTTGGGCGGATGATAGGCCGGTTGTGCTTGTCCAAAGGTATTGCTTGGAACTTGCTCCTACGATGAGGGGGGATTGGAAAGCGAAGTTGTGATTGGAACCTATATTCCATGAGAACGAGATCGGCAACTGCGCCTTGGAATAACTGACGGTGTCGATGATGACCACGGTGCCTGCAAAATCAGAGCTTACTCCTAGCTGATCAAACGTGACTTGATTCTGAACTATATAGTTTCCAACAACGCTTCCAGAAGCCGTCGCTGTCAGTGTTCCGCTCTGGAGAGTTGACAGCCCAGACGTTGAACTCCAAGCGTATTGCTTGCTGCCCACGGCCAGAGGCGATGCAAACGAGAAGCTGTGAGAAGAGCCGTTGTCATACCAGAAGCTGACAGGAAGACCGCTGACTCCATAGGGGACGCTGTCAACAGTTACAACCGTGCCCAGAAAGTCTGAGCCAACAACAGTCTGACCGAAGGTAACCTGATACTGGGTCTTCCAGTTCCAAGTTATACTTGAGGCTACGGTTATGGTAAAAGGGACAGACGAAGAAATACCGGACGCAGGAACACTTCCCGTACCTGTCCAGCCCGTACAAACGTACCGAGTGCCAGAACCGCCAGAAACCGGAGAAGTAACAGACTCGGTAATGCCAGAACCAGAGTCAAACCAACCACTCCCAGGAGAAGGCGAATCATACGGGGAAGTGACGGTCAAATAGCACTGAGTCTTCCAGTTCCATGTGCACGTTGTGTAGGCATTAAGCGTAAATGAGCCGGTGGAGCTTGAGCCTGCACTGCCTCCAGAGCTTAGGCTTCCCGTACCTGTCCAGCCCGTTGTCTCATATTGGATTCCCGTTCCGCCAGAAACTGGTCTTGTGATAGTCGATGATGCACTAGACCCAGCATTGTACCATCCTGCTCCAGTTGGATTGTCATAGGCAGATGAAACGCTGAAGTAGTATTGAAGCTGGAAGACGGCGGTGTAGGTCGTGACTGCTGTTGGCGACACCGAGTGTGATTGAGCCCCAGAATCGCTCCAGCTTGAATAGATATATTGGCTTTGTCCGGATACCAAGGTAACAGGAGAGTTTGCGGCTATCGTGTGGGATAAGCCACTGTCCCACCAAGGAGTCGTGTATGGAGTTGTCACAGCACCTCCATCAACAGTAACGTAGCCACTTCCAGTGGCAGGCGAACTTGTAATCGTGTGCTGATACTGAGTCTTGTAGCTGCCAGTAACTGTTCCAGACGAATGAACAGGCGAAGACACACCTGTAACACCCGTTGAGACATACTGCTTACCCGAGCCCGCCGGAACAGGGCTGGTGTACGAGAAAGTTGTCCCATCATCAACCCAGATGGCACTCGACGGAAAAGTACTGTAAGTATACGTGCTGCTGCCCACCGTAAGAACCGTACCAGAAGCATCACTGCCCAACCCACTCTGCTGGAAAGTCACACTCCACTGAGTCGTATAGGTTGCCGAATAAGTTCCCGCAGCCATTATGGGCGAGGCACCTGAACTGCCCGTCTCAACGAACTGCTTACCTGAACCGCCTGAAACAGTAGCCGTCCAACTGAAAGTCGTACCGCTGTCAACGTAAACGCTACTCGGCAAAGCATTGTAAGCATAGTTTGTCGATCCAACCGTAAGAACAGTGTTGCTACCAGCATCGCTGTCTAACCCAGTTGCAGTGAAAGTCACCTGGTATTGAGTCTTGTAGGTGGCTGCGTCTGTCCCATTAGCCGTTATAGGCGAAGCAAGACCTGAATCTCCAGTCTCGACGAACTGCTTGCCAGAACCGCCTGAGACTGTGGATGCCCACGTGAAGGTGGTTCCCTCGCTGTCAACCTCAAAGTCAACAGGCAAAGTGTTCCAAGCATAGTTTGTTCCTCCCAACGTGAGAACAGTGTTGCTACCAGCATCGCTGTCTAACCCAGTTGCAGTAAAAGTCACCTGATAGGGGGCCTGCGTGCGCACTTCTCTTAGAGTCGTTAACATCAACAGTGTGAAAAGAACTAGCGAGACAAAAAGAAATGCGTAGAACCTTCTGTGTTTCATTTCTTTTCTTAACTCCTTCTCCCTTTATTCAACAAGTACTGGGTCTTCCAGTTGGCAGTCGCCGTCATAGGACCACTCATAACTATCGCGTTAGAGGGAGAAGTGTTTCCAGAAGCGTCACCACCCCACTGGGTGAAGACATACTGAGTACCAGAACCACCAGGAACAGTCAACGGCGTCACCGTAGCATAAGCCGTACTGCTACTGTCATACCAGCCCTGACCACCAGGCGTACCACAAACAGACGAGACAGTCAGATAATACTGAGTTTTGTAGTTGCCGATTATGCTTCCGTCAGTCGTCACTGTTATGGATTCGCTTTGCGAGGATGATAGACCGGTTGTGCTTGTCCAAACATACTGCTCGCTCCCCACGGCCAGAGGCGATGCAAACGAGAAGCTGTGAGAAGAGCCGTTGTCATACAAGAAGCTGACAGGAAGACTGCTGACTCCATAGGGGACGCTGTCAACAGTTACAACCGTGCCCAGAAAGTCTGAGCCAGCACCAGTCGGATCGAAGGTAACCTGATACTGAGTCTCCTGAGTTACCGTGAAGGTCCCAGTAGTACCAGAACCGCTAGACGAAACAGAACTAGTTCCAGACCAACCAGTGCAAGTGTAGGAAACACCACTATCAACCACAGGACTAGAAACACTGCAAGTAACAGAGTCACCATCATTGTACGTGTTAGGCCCAATAGGAGGGTTCGGAGTGTCATGATCGGAAGAAACCGTCAACGTCCACGGACCCTGCGCGCGCGTTGCAAAGTACATTAAAGCAGGAAAAATGAAAAGGATCAGCAAAGATGTAACTACTATTCTTTTCCTCATTCTGCTTTCTTCTTTAATCTTTACGGTTTATGAATAGTTGTTGTATCATTGTTTCACTGTTTTAACGTTTTCTTCCAAGAATCAACTGAAGCAGTATGGTGTGCGCTTAGAAAGGCATGATCCGGAAGTGGGCAGCGCAGGCAGCGGTCGCTGAAAAATCATCATGATAGTTTAGACGACGCGCCAACGAGTTCTTTTCTGCGAAGCGCGCGCGCCGATCAAGTTCTTAGTGTTGGATAACTCGATTGCTTGCTGTAAGGATTGATTCTATGAAAGGTGATTTTGCTTCTGTGTAACCTAAACGATCTGTCCCGTACTTTATAGCCAATCTCTTCTTCAGATTGAAGTAGTCTTGAGCTATCTGAGGGTTTTTCCTGAGAAAATCGCGGAACACTATGTGTTTTTTCCAGTGTTCACTATTGAACTTGACAAGGTGTAGATGGTATCCGACACTGTGTGGGCCCTTTCCCAAACAGTAATACCATTCTGTGTTATCTGGTTGCGGCGTGACATCTTTGTAGCCGATGCTTTCCAATGGCGAGATGCATTGATTTGCTTCATCAACGCTGTTGACACCCGCCATTATGTCGATGATGTTCTTCCCACCTAATTTAGGCACTGCTGTACTGCCGACATGTTCGAGCGCGCAGATTCTGTGCTCAAGAACTCTGCGAACAAGCGCTTTCTCCTTCTCGTAAAGTGTCGGCCACTGCGGATCATAATCAACGATGATTACTGCGCCAGGCAACCCTTTTCCCAGCAATCAAGATTGTTTGAGGACCAGAAAAGTCTTTGGTCTTGTGTAAGCATCGCTGGAAGCGCTCGCATTGGCGATATTCGGCATAGCGCGCGCTAAGTAAGTCATTCCTTTTTTTGTTTTTGTTTGTTTGTATGTGGGCTGAGAGAAAGAAAGAGAGAATGAGAAGCAGAAAGAAGTGTGTGTTTGGGATAAGACCTTACCCTTTCTCTCTCATCACAACCACGGAATATGTTTCGCCGGATTATTTCCGCGATTTAGCTGGTTGCCGTGACATTGATGTAGGTTCTAGCCCAAAATGGAGGAAGGTAAGAGGATATGCTAGGGTAAAAACGAGGGTCCGGTACGAAGGCGTCTACAACGTATGTGCCCGGAGTAACACGTACAGAAGATTCTGGATAAATGACTGTCTGGTTCCACACGAATGTTCTTGTTAGGCTTTGCCCGGGGGGAATTGTGAGCGTCGTCTGACTTTGGTTAAGTGGAACAGTATACCACATTTCGAGGCCCTCTTCAGGACTATCAGCGATATAATATGTATTCCACACTTCGACTATGATGGGAGGATCTACGATAGAAGAGAAGGAGTGGGGTATGTAGCCTAGGTTTGTCAAGGTCACTGTGATGTGGACGTCTTCGGTCAGCGGGTAGATAGACTTGTCTGTTGAGACTGTGAAAGACCATTTCGGGGTGCCAATGACCCAGGCTGCGTGGGTGACTCCTGAAGACGCGATTATCAAAGCGAAAATGAGAACAAGAAACTTTCTCCAGCTGAGCCTTTGATTACTTAGCAGATGATCTAAAGCAAAAACGAAAGTGAAAATCCAAGCAAACGCTAGAATAGGATACGCCCATACGTACTGCATTTCTTGATAGAGATTTACTTCTTGATAAACTGTCATTGCAAGACTTGCACCCGTCAAGATGCAGACAGACGCACTAAACACCAGAAGGCTGAGTCTGAAGCTCATTCTCTTCACCTTTTCAGAGACGTCTCACGGAATTTAAACTTTTGGACGCACCACGTACGCTGGAAACGCAATAATGCCGATTTTTCGTCAATGTTCACCCGTCCACAGGTCAAGCGCGCGCAGAATGGGTTGAACTCGATGTCTGTCTGTGTCTGTCAGAGAGAGGTAGTATATATGTGAAAGAAGCAGAGATAGAGGTTTGGTTTGGGTTTGGGGATAAAACTTTATCCCAACCAACCAACAACCGACGACGCGCGCGCACTTCCATATCTGCAGGAGGAATCACTCAGCGCACGTGCTATTCGCTTCTGCAGCTTCAAACTTTTTCAGGTGTGATGTTTAGCCATATCTTTCGTTTTAGACCTCCAAAGGAGGTGAGGCTTGTGACAAACAAAGTGCCCGCCAGGATGAAATTTCCCAAGCTGGCCCGTGCAGGGTTTAGTGCAATATAGAGGCTGACACATACAAAAATGTAGAAAGACAAAAGACCCGTGAGGCATTGAGTCGCGTGGATGATTTTTCGTGCTTGATAAGCCTTTGATTTCAAGACACTTAGAACGGATCTCAACCGTTCGGAGATATCGGCAAAATCATCTAAGATAAGAGTCAAACCGCCTAAAACAAAGAATCGTCCAACATTAGTCGCTAGGCTAGCGTTGCGTGCCGTGAATAGACTGACTAGAGGAACGGATGTGGACATCTTTAGCATAATAGCGGATAAAACCAAGACCACGAACCCATAAACGTAGTGATGAAACCATAACCTTCCAGTTTTCATTCTACCAACGCTCATGGCCGGAAAAATGTTTACAATCGAAGCTAGAATTATCATCCAGAAAAGGGAACCATCAACCAGATACGGCGGATAAAGCTTCCAATTAGCCTCATAAAAACCCGCCAAGAGTCCGATTGCATACACTATGCACAGAAGGCAATTGAAAGTCAAGACCAAACTAAACAGTTTTCTTCCATAGACCGAGACAAGGCTAACCACTGAATCGGCACCACTCCGCAATCTTCAAACTGGCATAATAAATTCGTGAATCCGTCTAATAGCTGTTTTTGTAAACCAAATCATTAAGTCTCATTTTAGCACGCGCTAAAAAGCCAATTGCTTCTTGGCCTGCGTTCAAAACAAACCCATTTAGAATAAACTTCTATGCGGACACCCACCGGTCCACTTGAAACTGCAAATGGATCTTGCTTTGAGCGCGCGCGAATTTTGGTAGAATTCTGTAAAAAGTTTATAGTCCAAGTTCGAGGCACATTGTGTAGGAGTAGGAATGAAAACCATTAAAATCCCAAATGAAACATTCGAATTCTTAGCGTACGTTGCGCGGCAAGACGTAACGTTACCGCCTCTTCTCGTTGATTACCTAAAATGGGACCGTTACACAAAAGAAGAGGTCAAAGCCCATCTTCACGTATTGGACAGCACATGCAACAAAGTCCGCGTTTAAATACTGCAAGACTTCAAAATCATTTGATGAAGTCTGAAGTTTTCTCTAATCGTCGTGTGTGTGTTTGTTATGTGTGCATGTTTTAGTTATGTGTGTGAGGAGAGAGAGTAAGAGTATTAGAGTAAGAGTATGAGAAAGAGAGAAAGATAAAACTTTACCCCAACCAACCAATTTCACGGTCACTCGCTCTGCCAGTCACTCAAGCTCTCAATCACTCGCTTTGCCAACCTGCTTCTCTACTCCTACACCTACCTATACCTATACCACCACACCACACACGCACACGGCGTGAGTGTGAAGGAAGGGCAGGCTAAAACGCGGGGGCCTAGAAGAGTATTAGTAATTGGTAAAGCACAATTCTAGTGAAGAGTGGAACTCTGAACTTCATCCGCCGGACCGATCTCAAAGAAGTCATATCCGAATGGGCAAACCGAGAGGGATGTGATGAGGATCAAATCTTGCTTAACCGTATGCCATTAATCAACAGGCTTCCCGTAGATACAACTTGGTCTGAGGTTAGAATCGAGAAGGAAGACTTGCCCTCATTGAGGCTTATCAATGAGATTTCGTGGATTGATCTTTCATTCTCCACTGGAGACATACCAATAGCCGCGCGCAATGTGGAGATTCATAGCAGGGTCAAGTTGCCGCTCCCGCGGGGGTCATAACTGACGGGCTAACGCGGCAGCAATATTTCGATAGATTGGTGCAGAGTTTATCCGAATTTAGAAGCCAAGCCGCGGCCACAGGTCACAATCTAACGTTAATTCTGATGAGCTGTCGTCAAGGTGGGCCATTCACGATCCTAGAGGGAAATCACACGGCAATGGCATTATATTTTAGGCATTTCATCGATGAGCCTCAGATTCAGTATCCTGCGCATTATGCGTACCTGGGCGTTTCCTTTGATATGGTTAATTATCAGTTTTTTCACAGCTCCTAGCATGTCACGCGCTAAAGAGTGAAAAGGCGCGCGCATTCGGATTTGTTGGCGCGTGCGCATGGACTGTTTCAAAAAGCAAGTGCGCCTGCTTCAGCGCAATAGGTTTAGAAGTTGCTCTGCATCGTTTGGAGGGTAGCCTGAATAGTACTTGCTGAAATATCCAAAAACCTCCAATTGCCTATCCAAGAAACTCTTCACCTGAACTGCCCACTTTCTAATGTCTTCTGTTCTGTCAACTTCGACCTTGCCCAAAGCTCCATTCACCTTTCTTCTATCTCCTTTCAACCTCACGTAGACAAAATCGGTCGCTACCTCCTCCTCAGGGACAGGCTGACCAACTAAAACCAGAGTCACACCGTTCTCTCTGAGAAGAGAGTTCAACTTTTCTCCCAGCAAGCCTTTGTTTCTCACTTCAACGGCGTAGCGAAAGCCTTTCGGCAAGGTGGATAAAAACTCTCGCAGAAGAGGAAAATGCTTGGGTCCAAATGAACTGGGGAACTGGAGCAGGAGCGGTCCGAGCTTGTTCTGCAAATGGGACATTCGGGAAATGAAGGTGTCCACCTCTCTTTCACAATCAAGCCAGTTCCCACCTTACCCACGTAGACAGGTCCCGCCTTGCCAAACAGTCCCAAAACCAGTGCCCCAAACGTCAGCTCTCTCGCTCCTTTGCCGATTGTGTAGCCAAAAATGACGCAGTCACACGTCAGAATTGGTTTGATTTTCAACCAGTTCGCGCTTCTGGCTCCAGGTTCGTACGTGCTGTCCTTTTTCTTGGCCATCACGCCTTCCATGCCCTTCGCCAAGGCAGCCTTGTAGTATGCCTCCCCCTCTATTTCCACGTATGCAGACAACACAACGTAACTTCCTTCGCGCACGTGCTCTTTCAAAAGCCCCTTTCTCTCGATGAGTGGAAGCTGAACAAGAGGGTTCCCGTCTTTCTCAAGTATGTCGAACACTATGTAGGTTGCGGGTGACGTTTGCCGCGAGTACTTGACGTTTTCAATGGAAGAGGTCTTGCTTCTCTCCGAGAGCGCTTGAAAGTCAGCCTTGCCTCCCTTCATAACGACTATTTCGCCGTCGATCACCGAGTTCTCCGTTAGGCTTTTCAGCTCTTCTAGCTCGGGAAAATTGTATCGCAGCTCTCTGTCCTTTCTGCTTCTTACGCTGAGTCCGCCGTTAACGTAGCTTATGGCCCTTATACCGTCCCATTTGACTTCGAATATCCAGTCTTCCGAATTGAAAGGTTTTTCAGTGTGCTGGGCAAGCATCGGCCTGTAGTGTTGTCTCATTGTTTCTTCAGCTGATTGAGCGTTTCCTGCAGGGCTACCATGAGCTCTTTGGCTTCCTCTTTCACGGGTTTCTCAGCGACTATTGTTTCACCCTTGAGCTTCTTTGCAATGAGCTTTCGAATCCTCTCCTCGTAAGTGTCCTCGTATTCCGTTATGTCGAACTCGCCTGAAAGATCGTTTATTATCTTCACGGCAAGGTCCAGTTCTTTCTTCTCGGGTTCCTTGAGTCGTTTCAGCTCTTCGAAGTTGTTCGGATCTGAAATCTCGTACGCGTATCGAAGCGTGGTCAAGACTAGCGCTCCCTTGTAGGCGTGCAACAAGACAGGATACTCTTTCGTTCTCAGAGTGATTCTTCCCGCGCCGGCCTTGTGCGTTTTCTGCAGGGCTGTCAAGAGTAAGCTGTAGGCTTCATTGCTCTTGTCGGGCGTGAGCACATAGGATCTTTCGAAGTATATCGGGTCGATAGAGAGGTAGTCCACAAACTTGTCGATGCGGATTTTTTGGCTGGACTGTGGCCTCGCCGCGTCAATCTCCTCTTTCTGGAACACTATGAAGCGGTTCTTGCTTACCTCGTAGCCTCTCACAGTGTCTTCCCAAGGAACCACCATGTTATCCTTGACGCAAACCTTCTGATACCTCAACGGCTGTCCATCTTGTTTGTGAAGGAACCTGAAAGAAAAAGCCTTGTCAAACGTCATCGTGTAAAGCTTAACCGGCACGTTGACCAGCCCGATTGTCACGGCTCCACTCCAAAACGGCCTTTTCGGAATTCGAACATTTGGTTCTTCAATTGGTTCTTCCATCAATTCACACTCTTCTCAAGTCTCTGCCTACCGTCAAGCATTCCCTTCCAAGGGTTGCTCTCAGACTTGGCAACAGTGAACAAAGTGAAACTCTCTGGCTTTAATCCTTTTTTGACTTCGCTCCAGTCTAATGGCATAGAAACGGTTGCTTGAGGAGTAGCCCTCAGACTGTACGGACAGATCATAGTTCTACCATGAGAATTCTGCCTGTAATCAATGTAAACAGTTCCGGGCTCTTTGGACTGGGAAACTTCCGAGACAACGGCTGGAGACTCTCGGGCCAAGTACTTTCCGACTTGGTGCACGTATTCCCTTGTCTGAGCAAAGGTGTACTCTCGAACTATGGGAACAAGAATGTGCAATCCCTTTTTTCCAGAAGTCTTCACGTAAGATCTAAGACCCAAGCCGTCAAGCTTCTCCTTCAGCGTCAACGTCACGGCGACAGTGTCGTTCATGCTCGCCGGCGGCTCCGGATCGATGTCAAAGACCATAAGGTCGGGCTTCTCGAAGGCGTCTATTTTTGAGAGTGTCATGTGAAGCTCTAGGGCCGCGAGGTTGGCAAGCCAAACAAGTGTGTCTAGGTCATTGCACACAACGTAGTTTATTTCCCGCTCGGCTGCTTCGGAATGTTTCTTGAACGTCTTCACCCAAGCAGGAGTGCCCTGAGGCATGTCCTTTTCGTAGAAGCCCTCCTTGTCGACGCCGTTGGGAAACCGCGTCAGAACTGTCGGCCTGTTGGCAAGGATGCCTAACATTCTGGAGGCCATTCTGATGTAGTGTTGGATCACCTGCGCTTTCGTCACTATTACCTCTGGATAAAGTATTTTGTCCAAGTTCGTGAACTCTACCCTAGTCAACTTCTCCAGGCAGACTCACCCTCTGAGTTGAATATGTATCTCTTCGTCCGGATATTTGTGCGTGTTACCGCTCAATAGCACGCCCTGCGAGTCAGGCATCTGTGTATGACCAAATCCTTTTGAAAATAAGAAATTATCGTTGAAGAACCAGAAGACAATTGCTAGTACGAGTAGCGCCACCAAGAAAACGATATCTTTGGTTGGAAAATGTCTTTCTGTTACCAACTTCTCTGTGGATTCCGCTTTGTCTCTAAGTTCTGCATACTTAAGATTGACCGCTTCTAGCTTTTCTCGTGAATTGTAACGCGCGGGCGATGTTTGCTTTGCGCCCGTGAAACGGGCTCTCGCACTGCTTAATAGTCTGCAGAACGGTATCTCTGATTGATTAGAATGGCAGGTTTCAGAAGAATCGATGGAATCTTGAAAGGCAAGTCGACTCTTGAAGGAGCAGGCGTCAAGCTAAAACGTGCATTTGGTCCTCATGAAGTTCCTTTGCTGGACCCGTTTTTGCTTCTTGACGATTTTCACTCCAATAACCCGGACGACTATCTGGCGGGTTTTCCTTGGCATCCCCATCGAGGTATAGAAACAGTGACCTACGTGCTTGAGGGCATGGTTGAGCACGGAGACAGCATGGGAAACAGGGGCGTGATACGTTCGGGCGATGTGCAGGGGATGACAGCGGGCAACGGCATCATCCATCAGGAAATGCCGAAGGGTTCCGAGGGTGGGCTGATGTGGGGCTTCCAGCTTTGGGTGAACCTGCCCGCGTCGCACAAGATGGACGACCCGACGTACAGGGGCATAACGAGAGGCGAGATCCCTGAGGTCGAGGTTAATCCAGGCGTCAGAGTCAAGGTAATCTGCGGCGAATTGAAGGGAAACAGGGGGCCCGTTCAAGGTCTCACGGTGGACTGTGAATACTTGGACGTGATGTTGGAACCGAACGCTCAACTCGAACACTCCACTAAGAAGGGACACGGAGCCTTTGCTTACGTAATCGGTGGAAGAGGCTACTTCGATCAACAGAGATCAAACCCAATCGACGCAGAACAGGTCGTCGTCTTCAGCGGAGGCGAAAAAGTCAAGATTAGCACAGGGGACAATAGTCTGCGGTGCCTCATGATATCGGGAAAGCCTGTAGGTGAACCGGTAGCTTGGCTTGGGCCCATCGTTATGAACACCCAGGAAGAGCTGAGAACTGCGTTCAGCGAACTCGACCGAGGCACTTTCCTGAGAAACCCAAAGGCCGCGAGGAAGCCGCCTGAACTGCACCCGACCTATTACGAAAGTTAAGGAACAGCAAGCGAGCTGGCACTGAATCGATTCGAGGATCTGCTGGCCCGCGCCAAACAGGCACATCAGGAATGGCGCAAGAATAGGTCAACGATATTAGCATGGTGTGGAATATAGATTGAATTGGGTTTGGGGTTTTTCGATCAGCGTGAACACAGACTGGAAAGTCTTTAAAGGCCTAGTCAATTAGAATGGAAGTTGGTGGTGCAGATGGAGTATGTTAAGACTGATAGGGCGCCTTCGCCGGTTGCGTGTTATTCTCAGGCTGTGAGGGCGGGTGACTTGCTTTTCGTTGCTGGCCAGGTGCCTTTGGATCCTGAGACCAAGAAGCTGGTTGAGGGTGGCATTGAGGCTCAGGCGAGACAGGCTTTGGAGAACGTCAAAGCGATAGTTGAGGCTGCTGGTTCGTCTCTTGAGAAGGTGGTCAAGGTGACGGTTTTCCTGAGGGATATGAAGGATTTCAAGAAGATGAACGACGTGTACTGCACGTATTTTACGAAGGACCCTCCGGCTCGAACCACGGTTCAAGCACAGCTAGCCGTGCCGGAATTGCTCATAGAAATCGAAGCCACAGCCTGCTTCACATAGAAACGCGTGCACATCTGTGAATAGCTGGTTTGGATAAGACTTTACCCCCAAACCCCCCAACTTTTGGTTTATGCATGGCACGCGCCAAGAATGGTATTTCACGTTTTTGATTTTCTCACGCGTCTAGACAGACTTAAATTACGATTGCCTCAAGAATATGTGAAGGACAGGCGATAAATGCCATATTTGCACTATTACGAAGGAGAAAGTTGATAATGAAGTTTGGAAGCAAATTCCACCTGGCATTGGACATTTTCCTTTTCGCCATAGGCCTCGCAACCATAATCCTAGCTATCAACGAAGCCACTGTAGATGCTCTTGATCGCATGGGTTCAAACTATTGGCTTGCATACTCCGCAACCATCTCTGGAATTGCAGTGCTCTTCTTGACCTCACGCCAGTACCCTGCTCGGAAGACTGGTACGCGCAATTAGACGCAAAACACGAAAGAAATGAAGTCACGCTTAGCGCGCAAGAAAAGCTTTGGTTGTAAGTGCGACATTGTTAGCACGCGCATTTCAATTTGTTACACTTGATGGTTCTTTCAACATTCTGCAAAACTTCTCGATATCACAATTTGTTACAGTCCAGTCGTCAAAAGAATTTCGCGGGGTCAGTATTGCTCTTAGCGCGCGATGCTTATCCTTTAATCTTGGCTAGAGGCTTTGACTTACTCAGCAACAGTAAAGCGGAATTGATTACCACTGATATGCATCCGGCTTCTGCAAGAACAACGGCTAGGACTGGATTTAAGATGCCAAAAGCGGCTAAACTCAATGCGACTATGTTCCAGATAAAGGCGTAAACTATGTTTCCCTTCATTCTGTTAAACGCCTTCCGACTCAGGCTAATCGCATATTCAACCTTTGTCAAGTCGTCTCCAAGCAGAGCCACGTCAGCAGTCTCAACAGCCACATCGCTGCCAGCCGCACCCATCGCAAACCCAACATCAGAATTAGCCAACGCAGGAGCATCATTCACACCGTCACCAACCATCGCAACAACATTGTCTTTTTTCAGTTCCCCAATGACCGCAACTTTCTGTTCAGGTAAAAGCTCAGCATGGTACTCATCAACCCCGATCTGCTCAGCGATAGATTTGGCAGTCCGCATGTTATCGCCAGTTATCATAACGGTTTTGACTCCTAAGCGCTTAAGCCTCTGTATAGCTTCCAAAGAATTCTCCCTAACTGTGTCAGCCACAACGATTATGCCGATAACATGTTTGTCTAGTGCTACGGGAATAGCTGTTTTCCCCTCGCTTTCAACCCGATTCATCAATTGATTCGCTTCTTCTGAAATCTCCGTTTCTATCATCTTAGTTCCAATTAGGATATGCTTGTTTCCGTAATGGGCGTCTACGCCATGCCCTGGAATAGTTTTGAAGTCTGTGGGGTCAGGAATTGTCATGCTCATCTCAGTTGCCTTAGCGATGATGGCTTTGGATAGGGGGTGTTCTGAGAATTTCTCAGCAATTGCTGCATACTTGATTGTGTCCGCTTCAGAGTAATTACCGAAGGTTTTTATCTCAACAACCTTGGGTTCGCCGATGGTTAACGTGCCAGTTTTGTCGAATGCGACCAGCTTAACGTCCTTTAGCTTTTCGATGTGTGTGCCACCCTTGATTATTATGCCGTTCATGCTGGCATTACCGATGGTTGCAGCTACAGCGACAGGAACAGCTATTGAAAGCGCGCAAGGACATGCGACTAAGAGAACAGTTACGGTTCTTGCCAGTGCCACCTCAAACCCAATTGTGAAATAGCTGGCGGCAAATACAACAGATGCCAAAACTGCCATGATTGGCAAGAAGTAAGTGGTAAATCGGTCTGCAACGTTCTGTATGGGTGCTTTTTTCTCTTGAGCTTCTTCGACTAGTTGAATGAGGTGGGCAAGTGTAGTGTCCTCAGCGGTTTTTTCAACTTTGATTTCTAATGCTCCATGTTCATTGAGTGTGCCAGCAAATGTGCGGTCCCCTACTGTCTTTTCTGCTGGAATTGATTCGCCAGTTATGGTTGCTTGGTTGACTGTGCTGTGTCCGGAAATTACTGTTCCGTCAACGGGTATTTTGTCGCCTGGTTTGACTAAGACGATTTCGCCTATCTTGACCTCGTCTATGGGTATTTCAGCTTCTGCGCCGTCTCGACGTATGCGAGCTGTGGTGGGGCTCATCTTTATGAGATTCTCAAGCGCACCTCTTGTTCTATGGATGATGTAGTCTTCAAGGGTCATACCTGCGAGTATTATGAACGCCACTATTGCTGATGCTGTGAGGTAACCAACTGCTTCTGCTGTGCCAGTGGCTGATGCTGAGGGTAGGACGAGACCAGCTACTACTGAAATAAAGATGGCGATAGTTGCAAACAATTGGGCGGTAACATTCCCATGCCGCAGGGATCGAATGCCGTGCAAATAGATGCGGTAGCCTAAGGCAACGGCGATCAAAGTCAAAGCAATGCTAATTTCATGCGCATAAGTTACTTGAGTTCCAGATATTAGGGCGCCTGCTAAAGCGAATAGTCCCAGTAAAATTACTAGAATTACGCCTTTGATGTGTTCTCTCATTGGATTTCCTCTCTTGATACTATCTCAGCTTGGTAGCCGAGCTTTTCAATGCGTTCAGTGATCTTGGAGAGACTGATTTTTTGTGTGTCGTATTCTATTGTGACCTTACCTGTTATCTCGTCAACTTCAGCTTTTGAGATGCCGTTTAGCCTGGCTATTGCATGTCTGAGATTATCTGCTTCATAATCAGTTGCACATGTGCGGCATCCAGTACAATCTGTTTTTGAGGCGTTCAGGATAACTTTCTCAATATTCATTGGCTCACCAAAAGCAGGTAGTCATATTCAAGAATTTAAATCTATTGTTATAATCCCCGTGTTTCGCACAAGTATGCCCTTAAAAAATCAAAAGATGTTTAGTTTACGCATGCCTTCAAAAAGTTCAGGATTAGCTATGCTATAGAAAACCCATTTTCCTTCTTTCCTGTCCTTCACCAACCCAACATTCTCTAGAATCCTCAGATGATGTGAAGCGGTAGGCTGAGTTAAATCAAGCGCAACCATGACTTCACAGACACACATCTCACGGGATGATAGCAAGCCTAAAATTCTAAGCCTAATGGAGTCTGCAAGAGCTTTCAAGACCTTGCTCTTAGCTTCACTGTTTTCCGAACTTATGCCTTTATTGGCCAGTTCCTTTAATTCGTCAGCGTATTCTGAGGCAGTTTCGCAAGAGCAAATTCCTGATTCGGCTAACCGTTGTAATCTCTCACCTATTTTTGATGCAGCCATATCTTTTCAAATAACCAATAATAGCAACGTATTTAAATATGTTTTTGTTCCCTTGTTAAGGAACCAAGTTGAAGCGAATACTTTTTGTTTGTGTTGAGAATGCTGGCAGAAGCCAGATGGCAGAGGCCTTCACCAACAAATACGGAAAGTACGAATTTATCGTTTCTAGCGCCGGCAACAAGCCAGCAGACAAAGTCAACCCCATAGTAGTGGAAGCCTTGAAAGAGAAGGGCATCGACATATCAATGAATAAACCAAAGCTGCTCACTTTCCAGATGGCCCAAGACGCTGATTTGATTGTTACCATGGGCTGCAATGACAATGGAATCTGCCCCGGGCCATTCTTCAAACCAACAATTGATTGGAAACTTGAGGACCCGAAGGGAAAGCCAATCGAGAAAGTAAGAGAGATCAGAGATGACATTGAGCGACGGGTCCAGAAGCTAATAGCGGAAGAGAGTAAGAATAACTAAGCGCGCGCTAGGTCTGAGAGAGAGCTTGCTGCGCAGTCTGACCTGATGGCAGGTGGGCTGGTTTTCAGGTCAGAAGTGGTCTAGAGAAGTCATGTAGAACGCATTGCCGTAGGTGTTTGTGAAGGAAGCGTTGGTCAGGTTCTTGGCCATGAGCACGCCGTGTCCACTTTCGAGGACTGAGAAGCCGCGAGACTTGTATGTCTGGCGTAAGTTGGGGTCTAGGACTGCTCTTGCGTAGATAACGTTCTTTGCTTTTTGTTCGACCAAGCGGATGAGGTTGTTCATCTCTTTTTCGTCGCGAGCGGCGAGCTCTCTTATTCTAATCTGCTTCTTTTCCTGCTTGAATATTATGTAGCCTTTCGGGGTTATGATGCACTGTCTCCGTGTTATTTCATTGGTCTTCGCCAGCATTCTCATGTATGCCTTGTCTCTGACCACGAAGCCTGACTTGCCCTTCACATAGTTGCGGTAGATTTTGAGCATCATGTCAAAATTGAGTTTGGCGCTTTGACGTGGAGGCTTGTTCTCCTTTTCAATTTTCTCTTTTACCTTGTATGCCCCTGGAAACGATGTCACGTCAAAATAGCCAAGCTTTTTGTACAGAGCATGGGCCACTATCGTAGGGCTCGTCGTAAGAAGAGAAAAGCGATAACCCTTTTCTATAAAGTGTTGATGTGTACGGTTCAAGAGCATCCTGCAGATTCCTTGTCTCGTGTGTCCGGGCAGGGTGGCGACGCCGTAGATGCCGCCTACTTTTTCCAAGGTTCCGTCAAGGGTTCTGCTGTCCAGGTCCATGACGCCAACGTATCCAACCACTTCCCCTTCATCTACAGCGCAGAATCCTACGCTGCTGTCCCTTAACCTAGGATCCAGTTTAATGGTTCTCCCAAAGTCGAAGGGGTCGAATGGCCATCCGAAGGCCTGCTCCATCAACGGGAGCAGAGCGCTTTTCCGTTCAAGCTCTCGATAATTGAGCATCTTCATTCCAGTCTTACTCCTTTGCAAAGCAACGACTCTAAGGTGGCGAATAAAGATTTGTCCTTCCAGCTCGATCTTCTCTTTTTCCGGGGAATACGTGGATGACCTGTTTAGTAAATGGCAGTTTTCAATCTGGATTCCAATTTCCTTGGGTTAGTCATGGCTGTGATTATTATCGGATCAAAGTCAAGTTCTTGCCAGAACTGTTCAGCTTCTTTGTTTCTGATGATGTATCTTACCGTCAAGTATTCAATTCCTTTCGAGTTGAAGGAAGTGCACAATTCTTTGACCAAGCGTCTGCCAATCCCCTTCCTTCTGAACCTTTCAATGACGTACATGAGTGATATTGAACCAACGATCCTGGGCGAATAATCATTTCTATCTGCAATCTCTCCGCGGATGAATCCTACTGTTTCACTTCCTGCTTCAGCCACTAATACTTGGACGTTATCGTCCGTGAGGTCATTCTCCACTTTTTGTTTGAGGAGTCTTTCTCCCTCTTTGGTCATTCGCCATATTGAAGGGTTGGATTTCTCGAAATGCTGCTGGGCCATTAGTCTAAGTTCAGTGATTCGGTTGACATCGGACAAGGTTGCTTCTCTAATGATGAAGCTGCTCATAGAGACCACGTATAACTACACAAGAACTAGAATTTTAGGCATTCATTAGTGCGTTAATAAATCGCGCGCGGTTTGGAAAATGGGTCGCGCATGCTGTGAAATCAAAGAGGGATTGGCATAGGTGTGCCGTTTCTTGCTTCCTCAACTATCGGGAGCGCTTGTTTCAGTTCTCTGAAGTACTTGAGCACGGTTATGCCTCTTGGAGTTATGGCGAATACTGTTCTGCTTTTTCCAACGGTCCTTTCCTCAATCAGGTTTTGCTTAGTCAGAAAGTCCAAGTATTCTTTCAGGACTTTGCAGTTGACGTTCGCTTTGTACATTATATGCGTCAGTTTTAATGGTCCACGACGGGATAGCACTTGGAGAATGTCTACATACATCTCGAGTTTGGAACGTCTCATAATTCTACCCTTCGCGTGTGTGCCTTCCACAAGTTGGAACAAGGGGTATAAACCGTTTATGAATCAGAAACTATGGTTCATAATCACATATTGCCGCGCCAACAGTGGTTTTCGTCGCATCTTTGCAACATGTTTCTGTTCATATTGAACCCCTGGACAACCTGAACTTAGAATAGTTATTGCAAATATGTATTTCAAAACTGTATTTTGACAGCGTGCACTCGTCCTTGTCACACTCACACTCCGTGTGCGTGTGTGGTGTGTGTGGATAGGTATAGGTAGGTAGGTGTAGAGGTTGGGGTTGGCAGGGGCAGTGACTGAGAGTTTGAGTGATTGGCAGAGCGAGTGACCGTGAAATTGGTTGGTTGGTGGTTGGTTGGGGTAAAGTTTTATCCCACACGCACAGAGATCTCAACGATCCCAAAAAGCTTCTGGAGGAATTCGACAAGAAACGTCGGCAATTCAGGAGCAGAGAACCATCCAGGCATAGGGCGCGCGCATTTTTTATAGACGTAAGTACAAAGTCTAACGTGTTGAGGAGGATGAATTGTGACAAAAGGTAAGAAACAGAAAGCTACAGATCATAAACAGCACATGAAATTGCAGAGAGAAAAGGAACTGAAAAGGAAAGAGAAACGAAACACTCAACTCCCTGCAGAATACAACAAAGGCAAAGAATAGCGCGCATGCGTGTTCCGAAAATGGTCAAAAATGGTTTTAATTCCGCTTCTAGATTTTAGAAGGGCTAGTTGCTACGATGAAAATAGGGATATGCGCAGGGTTCAAGATTATTCTCAAGCCTCAAAAGAAGAATAAAAACCATTCTTAGCCAATTTAGGAACAACCATGCGCGCTAGTTTGGTTGACTGGAGCACGCGCTCTAATATACTTGTCATAGCTTGTCTGCAGTAACTAGGTGTCCTTTTCCCTTTGAACGTGCTCTCTCAGCGTGCAGTGCATCTCGTTCCAAACGGAACGTGCGTTGCGCCTCCAATTGAGGTCCTCTTCTCCATCATGCTCTTGCTTGAGAAGACGAACAAAGAATGCAATGAAATCAGCAACTACGTTTCCCCACACCAAGATTTCCACCCCAATGGACATCAGATACTGTATTCTATCTTACATTATACCTTGTCCCAGAATTATGGGTTTGGGGGTAAAGTTTTATCCCAACACACAAAACCCAAACTGCATGTAATCATTGAAAACGTTGTTCATGAAAAGGCTTTTCAGATACTTAATGGTACTTAGATTTCAGTCTGATAACATGTCAAACACATCTAGCGTCGATGCAATCCTGACTGAGGCTAACATAAAGGAAAAAGAGTATAATTGGCTAGGCGCGGCTGAGACTTACGCGAAAGGATTGGACTCAATATCAGCACAGAATTTCTCAAGCTCAGGCGATCTTCACGAGCGTTTAGGCTATGCCTTTCGCAAAGCAGCGATGCAGGCCGAAGATGTGAACGAGTTCAAGAACAGTATGAGCAAGGCTGCTGTTCACTATGGTAAGGCTCTTGAGGCTTATGAAAGGATCAGTGACTCTGAGACGGCGAACGCCAAAGGTCTTCGATGCGGTGCTGCCAAAGCTTACGTTGAGCATTGGTTGGCGTCTGACAGTTTTGAAAAGAAGAAATGGTTGGATGAATGTTGGAAGCTCGCAACTGGGAGTATGCGAACATTCGAAAAGGGAGAGGAACGAAGTGAATTTGTGAAAACATACGTCCAACTTTCAGACGCAGCGATTTTTCTATTTACTCGCGAACCCGATTTCAAATCCCGCGAAAAGGTAATACAAGAGGCAGTGGAGTCAGGCGAGAAGGCAATAGAATTCCTCTCAACTTCGGGAGATGCTTGCCAACTTGCGATGGCTTACGCGCGAACCGTTGTTTTTCTAGGAGTTTTCAGCTATAACTTCCGAGACATTAATGAAAGGGAGAAATATCGACAGGAAGGCCTCAACTATTGGGGCAAGGCCAAACAGCTTTCTGAAGAAATAGCGATGACCGAGTCTGTGTACCCTGTTTTTGGAGGCCAAGTTTTCTTCGGCTTGGAAGGCACGGACGAAGCTCTTGAAAACTGTACGAAAGCATTAGAGTACGGCAGAAAGATGAATGACAAGTTCATTATCGGTTGCGCATTAGATTGGCTCGTCTACCACACTGCCTGGAAGCTTCCGGGAACCGATGATCCAGCTGAGAAAGATCGCGCCATTGAAAGGTGTCTGAAATATGCAGAGGAATCACTGCGCGAGCTCAGCAAGGTGCCCTTCGTAAGCCCCCGCGGCGATCTTGCCTGGACTAAATCAATTGAAACCATGCGTCTCCTTCTTCAACATGACGTTGAGACTGATCTGAAGAAAAAAAGAGTTTTAGATGAAGAGGCTTTCCAGTGGGGTCTGCGCAATCGAAAAATGTGGGAAGAATCTGGTTATCCGGAAATCATGATGAGTTGGTATGGTGGGGCAGGCATGCTTCGCCAAAGGCTCGCCAAATTCGAAACAGACCCTGCGGATAGAAAAAAAGGTCTTGAAGAAGCCCTCGCTTACATAAATAAAGCCATAGGAATTCAAGAGGGACTTGTCCCTTTTCAATACTGGAACATTGGTATCTCGCGAAGTTCGTTGGGAAACGTAGAATATGAACTCGCTGAAGTGACCGAGGACTTGGAGAAAAAGAAGGCTTTGCTTGGAGCCGCAGTGGTCGACAAGCAGAAAGCCATAGAGTTGTGCATCAGAGAATTGACGTACATGACGAAGAAAGGCTCGGGAACCTCTCTCTTCGCAATCGTGGGAGCACTGCAATATGGATATGCACACGCGCTTGTTCGTTTGTACGAGTTAACGGGCGAAAAGGAGCTTTTGAAAAAAGCGGTACAGAGTTATGGCGCTTCAACCGAATCCTATCAAAGGCTCAGCTTGGTGAGTAGAATAGCGGAGAATTGTTGGAGAAGAGCACAAGTATTTGACAAGCTTGGAGAGTATTTGGCAGCCTCTCAGGATTTTGAGTGTGCTGCACGGAGCTACGCTTCGGCATTAGAGAAGTTCCCACAGCTCAAAGCCTTCTACAATGACCATGCCCTTTACATGCAGGCTTGGAGCGAAATTGAAAAAGCAAGATTTCACCATCAGAAACAAGAATATAACCTGGCAGAAGAGCATTTTGACAAAGCCGCAGGTCTTCACAAATCTTTGAAACGATGGAACTATCTCGCACCTAACTATTCCGCTTGGGCAAAGCTTGACGAAGCCGAAGAACTGAGCAGAAAAGAGAACAGTGAAGAAGCTCTTCAGGCCTTCGAAACAGCTTCTACGCTTTTGGAGGAAACCAGAAAGTCTCTGGAGAACCAGTTGCCAACGATCGAGGACGCCGAGGAAAAAGAGATGGCAGCAGAAATGTTGAAGGCTACAGGCCTGAGACATCAATACTGCACAGCACGAGTCGCAGTTGAAGAAGCCAAGATCTTTGACAAGAAGGGGGATCACTTGTCAAGCTCCGAGAAGTACAGTTCGGCAGCTGAAATCCTTGAGGGTATACAGGAGGCTGTAGAAACAGAGCGGGACAAGAAGGAGTTCAAACTTATCGCAACTCTCTCCCAAGCTTGGGCAAAGATGACCTTGGCTGAAGCCGAGGAATCGCCAGGTTTGTACGCGGAAGCATCTCAGCTCTTTGAGAAGGCCAAAGAACTGAGCCCCAACGAGAAAGCAAAGACGCTAGCTTTAGGACACAGTCGCTTCTGCAGAGCACTTGAAGCTGGAATGGAATTTTCCGACACGGCTGACGAAAAACTCCACAATATCGCCGTTCAGCAATTGGAAAGCGCTTCAAAATACTACTTGAAAGCTGGCATTCAGAGCGCTTCGGAATATGCCAAAGCAACCGAGCTGCTTCTAGACGCTTACTCAAACATCAACAACGCAAAGAAAGAAGCTGACCCTGAAAGAAAAACAAAACTGTTTGCGATGGCCCAAAAAATCCTACAAACTTCCGCGGGCTCTTTCATGAAAGCTGAACATCCAGAAAAGAGAGAGCAGGTTCTGAGACTCCTTGACAAAGTGAAAGAAGAACAAGAATTGGCTATGTCCCTCAGTGAGGTATTACACACTCCTGCAATTGTCTCTACAACGACGGCGTTCAGTATGCCTACTCCGAATCATGAGAATGCAGTGGGCATTGAGAAGTTTGAGAACGCCAACATACAGGCAAACATCATTTCCCGCCAAAAACAGCTAAACGTGGGTGAAAATTTGGACCTAGAGATAGAACTCGTCAATGCAGGAAAAGGGCCTGCGCTGTTGATCAAAATCACCGAGCTCATTCCGAAAGGCTTCGAATTGGCTGAAAATCCCGAAGGTTACAGAGTGGAGGACAGCTACTTGAACATGAAGGGAAAACGAGTTGGCCCCTTGAAGACCGAAGAAGTGAAGCTTAAGCTCAAGCCGAAAGTTCAAGGCGAGTTCTCAATCAAACCCACGGTACTGTATCTCGACGAAAATGGACAGTACAAGTCAAATCAGCCTGAGCCGCTGACTTTAACGGTCACGGAGCTTGGAATCAAGGGCTGGCTCAAAGGAGAAAGATGACCGAAAACTAGTTTTGCGGAATCTGAGGGCGCGCTATTCCTTCACACTCTGCGATCGCGCTAAGCGCGCGCGTGATAAACAACACTTTTAAGTTATTTGATGCTAATTAAGAAAGCAATTCCGAGTTGTTGAAACCATGAAAATGAGAATAATAAAACTACGCCCTGAATTCCTCATAGAAACATTGCAGGGAAAAGCATCTTTCACTTCCAACCTGCCAGACAATATTGAACTATTAGATATTAAGTACGACTTTTTTTCCAAGCAAGTATCAGCAATCATAAGAAGCGACAGTTTTGAAGACGTTGTAGAATCCTATCCACCTCCAGAATTCAATGTCATCTATACGACAAACCCCAAAGCCGAATCTCAGCCCACAACAAACTCCAAACCTGAATTTAAGCCCACAGAGAAAACGCCGGTTCAGCCAAGTCAAGACACAAGCGCAATAGAAAAAGAATTCAGCCCAGAGCAGCGCAATTTGCTGAGTTTCACAGTAGACGGAGAATACGTCATATTAAAGCCAAATCAATACTTGAAGAATGAGTGGGATGAAATTAACGATACTGTGAGAAGTTTAGGTGGTAAATGGACGAAAGGCGACAGCTTCAGCTATTGGGCAATTCGACGAACCTAGCGAGCATAAAGCAAAGTACCCAAAGACTAGTTTCTTTAGCTAGCTGGCTAACTAGCTTTTTTCACCATTCATAGAACTTACAAGTATATCCTTTTACTTCCCAAACGCAAACGCAACTATTTGTTACCTTTCGAATGTTTTGCAGGAAGCGAAACCTGTTTTTTCTCTTTTCTTTTCAGTTCTTTCTCCCGCTCCAATTTCTTATGCTGCTCTAAACCTGCAGCTTTCTTTTCTCTTCTTGACAAAACTCATCGACCTTAACTGGCAATAGAAGCATTACGCATTCTAAAGCATTGTCCTTTTGTCTACAACTGAAGGGCGTATACTCGATTCCAATACTACCTATATACGTACCCTATTATGATATGATTTCTATTATACCCCCTTTCCCTGACAACAATCAAGACAGTGTATCCTGAACCGTGTATACACTGCCCTGACAATGACTGCCTTTATCCACAGCAAGGCATCGTCGTCAGTTTGGTTTGGTTGGGGGTAAAGTTTTAGCGCGCGCGCATAGACCGACCGCAACGCAGCCTACGCTGCTGTTTTATCCTATGGTCGGTCGGTCATAAAACTTTACCCTAACGTTAATTCTGACACTGTTCACAAGTTATGCTGGTGCAGAACTTAGAACTCGCTGAATCGTCAGATTGCGCGCGCTAATCTCAGCTCGCGCTCGCAGATCTTAAGTTGGGCTTCTTTGGTTGAGATATGCTCATGGTGTGCTTGAAATTGTGGCGCGGTGGTTCAAACCTCATTCCAAAGGCTAGCGCGCTGTGCTGCGAAGAAATTTTATAAGAATCGCCGTTAGAGATTGGTCTGGGTGCATAGCGTGGAGAAGAGAAAACTGGGAAGGACAGGTCACAAGAGCACGTTGATAACATTGGGCGGCGCAATCTTCATTTATCCCGTCGACAGGCAAGAGGAGAACGCGTTTATCAGATTTGCTTTGGATCATGGAGTGAATCACGTGGACGTGGCGCCTACTTATGGTGATGCAGAAGTCAGATTGGGCAGATGGGTTAAGGAATATCGCAGAAACCTGTTTCTTGCGTGCAAGACGGATAAGAGAACCAGGAAAGAAGCCGCTGAAAAGTTGCATCAGAGTCTTCTGAACCTTCAAACTGACTATTTCGATCTCTATCAACTTCACGCACTTGACGATCCAAAGGAGCTGGAAATTGCTTTGGGAGAGAATGGTGCGATGAGAGCTGTGCTGGAGGCTAAAGAGCAAGGTTTGGTCAGATATATCGGTATAACGAGTCACAACCCGCTGACGATCTTGAAGGCGCTGGAATTCTTCGATTTTGACACGGTTCTGCTTCCTGTGAACTGTGTCCTTCATGCCCATCCTGAACCTTGCAACGATTATGAGCCCGTGCTTGCCCAGGCAGAAAGGAAAGATGTGGGGGTCATAGCTATGAAATCTGTGGCAAAGGGACCCTGGCCTAGCAAAGAGAAGACATCCAATACGTGGTACCGACCCTTTGATACTCAGGGAGACGTCGATGAGGCTTTGTGGTTTGCCCTGTCACAGAGCGTGACTACGGCAACCAGCTCTTCAGACATTCGAATAGCCAGAATGATGATCGATGCAGCTGAACGCTACGTCCCAATGAAAGAAAAGGAACGACAGAAACTCCTCCTGAAAGCTTCTGCTCATCAACCTCTGTTCCCTAGCAAATCGTAAGCGTGAGCTATCGGAGAATCCGGAAAAGCATTTGATTTCTGTCCTTGCCGACATGCTCTATCGTTCCAATCTTCCTGAGTGAATAGCTCATTTTTCGAGATTGACTGATGGGTATTCTGAGGTTTTCGGCGAGATCTCTGTTCGAGAAGGGATTCGGCAGATCTTCTGGCATGACTCTGAGGAAATCCGTTTTGTTCTCAAACATCACACTCTCAGAAATGCCGATGAGCTTTCTGTCTTCTATGCTTGCACCTTTCCTTCTCCAGCTTCCTCTTCCATCATTGCGCCATATTTCCTCCAGTTCAATCATGAGAACCTCGATGCTGAGGTTGCCTTTGGGGAAGAGGTCCGATATTCTGATCAATTCACTGAAAAGATCGTATACGCTGCCTCTCTTCGGGGACACTCTTCTTCCGGTGATTTCTCCGTTAGACATAGACCTGTGAACTATCCATTTTTTCTTGGGTATAGGATGGACCAAGCGAACTTTGTGATCCTTGAGCAGACGTCTGAGTTTCGGTTTTATCGCTGAAAAGTTGGCGGTCTGTATTTCGATCAACAGGTCCCCTCGCACTATGTCCACTATGAAATCGTCCACTTTGGCTTCTAATCTGTCCCCTTCAAGAAAGTACCATTTCTTTATCGAAGAGTGAAGTGAGCTCTCCCTTCTTGAGCCAAACGTGTTTTCCATCAAAGTTGAAGTCCACAGCATTCTCGGTACAATATGGGTTGCGACCGCATAAGAACACTGCTAACAAGGAAGTATATGCTCGCGCGCGTGTCAACGCTAGAGAGAGGAAGATAAAACTTTACCCCCAAAACCCGAAACTTTTCTGGAACTCTATGTTTTTGTATTTCATTGCACTGATATTGCTTTTCAGATAAGTGCGTGCGCGCTAAGTTAAGTTACCTAATCTGTCACCAAACCTTCTGAACGGCGTGTTTATTCTGTTTCTTCGTCCCAATCTTCATCATCGGATTCTGTTTCTTCGTCCGAATCTTCATCTTCTTCTATCATAGTTATTCACCACCTTCATTCTCAGCGAAGCACAAGCATAGTCAACTAGCATTAAACCTTGTGAATACGAAATATTCATCAAGAATGAAGATTTCAAGCCAGCTATCCTACGAGATTTAACAAGAAGGCAAATCCCACAAGGAGTCAACAGAACCGTGTTCAGAAATAGTTATCTTGACAAAATTCGATTTCAACCCTAGTGAGGGTTACGCTGAGTTCATGCTATTTGCTCGATGCGAAGACGGAGGGCAGAATCGTTGTGCTTAGGTTCTACGTTGCCCGCACAGGGGAGCTTAGGGAGGTCCGAGACTCGGGTTACAAGCCGTACTTTTACCTTTCGTATCCTTGTTCGGAAAGTGATGAGGAAGGAATTCGAAGCCTTTACGGTGAGAAGCAGGTTGTGAAGAAGAGCAACCTGTTCACGGGCGAGGGGCAAGATTTCACGAGAGTCGCGGTTTTCACGCTGGACGCTTTTCGCAAGGCCGGCAAAACCTTCGACCGCGTCTGGGAGAGCGAGGTTGACTACACTCAGAGTTACGTTTATGACCATGGCTTAGTCTTCGGTGCACCTTACACAATTGATGATAACCGATTAAGCTTGGCTGCTGACGTGCCTGAAGGGGTTGATAACAAGTTTGAAAGCATTTTCGCGGACACGAGGAGCGCAGATCCAGAAAAATATGCCCAAATCAAGCATTGGTTTAGTCTTCTGCAGCAGCCCGTGCCGCAGGTTAGGCCGGAACAGTTAGGCGTGGACGCCGTTGACCAGGAACAATTGTACCGCGCGTTTATGCTGGCTAGAATAGCGAACGTGCCAGTCACGAGGGCGTATGATAGCCATAGAGTGAGCGACTGGCTGAGATCTATGATTTACGGTCACCTTAGGAAGAAGGATGTTCTGATTCCGACGTCGACAGAGTTGAGAAGAGGCTTAGAAACGCACAGGGTCGCTGGCGCGTTGACTGTCCAGCCGAAAGCGGGTGTTTACTTTAACACGGTTGTCTGTGACTTTGAAAGCCTCTACCCAAGCGTTATCGACAGTTACAACCTTTCTTACGAAACCGTCGACTGTTCTCACCCGGAATGCATGACGAACAGGATTAGTGAATGCGGGGACCACTGGGTGTGCAAGAGACGAAGAGGCTTCTGGTCCATCCTCGTCGGCGCCATAAAAGATCTTCGAATTCGCTGGTTCAAACCTCTGGCCAAAAATGCTGCGGTCTCGGAGCAGGAGAGAAAAACCGCCCAGACCTTGGCTAAACTTCTCAAGCTGATAAGCGTCTCCAGCTACGGCGTCACAGTGCGTATTCATGGACTTGCCTGTCCACCGTTGGCAGAATGCATCACGGGCTACGGGAGGTGGGCGTTGCAGACCACGTGGAGCATGGCAGAAACGGGTGGGATGCGTCCGACTTACGGCGACACTGACTCCATCTTCCTCGACAATCCACAACCGGCACAGGTGGAACGGCTCATAAACGCGGTGAAGGAAAAACTCCGACTCGATTTGGCGTTGGAAAAACAGTACTCTCTCTGCGTGCTTCCAGCAGCCAAGAAGGCTTACTACGGCATATTCGCCGACGGATCCTCAGACCTGAAGGGCTTGACGGCCGTAAAATCCAACTCGCCGAGATTCATTCAAAAAGTGTTCCAAGACTGCGTCAGAGAACTGAGCAGTGTCAGAAACCTCGAGGGATATGAAGAGGCAAAGAAGAGAATAACAGCCCTGGTCCTTCAAGCCGAGGGAGACCTGAGAACTGGCAGGGCTTGCCTTGAAGACCTCGTTTACTCGGTGCAACTCTACTTTGACCCGAAAGAGAGACAAGCCGGCAACGCTGAATTGACACCGCAACCGTACCAGTGCGCCATGCAGCTGCTGGAGCATGGCGAAAAAGTCGCAAGAGGCGACGTTGTCAACTTCATAAAGGTCAAGCCCTTCATTTTCAGAGGCAAAATCTTCACAGTTAAACCCACAAAGTACGTGAAGAGCGTCTCGGAAATCAATGTGGACGACTACATCAGGAACATGACCACAGCCCTCGGACAAACATTCGCGCCCATGGGCATAAGACTCGAAAAGCCTGAAAAGACCATCTCCGACTGGCTGTAAACCTCTGCATTCCTCGCTTGGCGCGGGCTAAATGGAAAAATCTACTTGAAGGCCTATGAAGTTCATGTCAGACTGTATTCCAGAGCTTGGGAATCGTCTGCATTATTTATATGGCGTCTACGCCTATACTTCGAATGAGGGGAATTGAAGATGCTTGGGTCTCAGATTGATGAGGCGAACAGGAAGGCTGTAGATCGTATCATTTCTGCTGAGGCTGTGCTGGTGGACCTAGCGCCGGCGCGAAAGGTAATTCCCGGCTTCAAGGACAACCTGATCACTCACGCCGGACCACCGATATCATGGGAGAGGATGCTCAAGGTGCAGAAGATAGCGGTGATTAATGCGATAAGATCGGAGGGACTTGCGGACACCCCTGAACGGGCAGACATGCTGGTCAGGAGACAGGAAGTACGTGTGGAGTCTAACCACGAGTACGACAACGTTAGCGGCATGTGCGGTGTCACTTCGGCTTCGAGCCCCGTCTTTGTTTTCAGGGACGAGGTCCACGGTAATACTTCCACTGACTGGATGCAGACTGACATGACCTCGTTCGGGGACAGTTACGAGAGGGGAATTGAGGAGGTCGAGTTCGTGAGGGAAACTCTGGCTCCGGTAATGGCTGCCACCATCAAGCATGCTGGCGGGTTCAATGTGAAGGAGCTCTTGGCCAAGGGACTGCAGATGGGGGACGAGCTTCACGGGTCATTTGACGCTACGCGGGGAGTGTTCATGAACTGGATTCTTCCTCACATCGTGAGGACGGGTTTTCCGAAGGAGACGCTCGGGATGGTCGGAGACTACTTTATGGGAAACGGTGGCCGATGGTACTGCGGAAACCTCATGATGGGTGGCTGCAAGGTGATGATGGATGCGGCCAAGGGGATAAAGTACAGCACAGTCTTGACGGCTATGGCAAGGAACGGTGTTGAGTTCGGCATCAAGGTGAGCGCCTTGGGCGACAAGTGGTTTACGGGTCCTGCAGGGGAGGTTAAGGGTTTCCTGTTTCCGGGCTTCACGGCTGCTGACGGCGCTCCGGACATAGGTGACAGTGCCATTTCAGAATCGAGGGGTCTCGGTGGAACAGCGCTTCCGGCGTCTCCGTCCCAGGCGAGGCTGTTTGGGGGTGCGCTTGAAGAGGCGGTGCAGCACACGAGGGCTATGCGGAAGGTCTCGATTGTTGAGGACCCGCTCTTCCGGATTCCGTACATGGACTTCGTGGGCGTTCCGGTCGGTATCGATGTCCGCAAGGTCGTGGAACTGAACACTGTGCCAAGGATAGACACGGGAATCGCGCACAAGGACGGCGGCCACGGCATCATAGGCACAGGCATCGCTGATGCGCCAATGGAAGCATTCAAGAAAGCAATCGCGGCTTTTGCGGCGGAGTACACTTAGCCAGATCCGCAGGTGGGACGTGTTATTATGCAGGTATCGCTGAGGAAGATCCTCTCCTACTTGCTCAGGTTTGTCGTATCGTTGAGGAAGTATGTCTCATACTTGCTCGGGGTTGCTGCGTCGTTGGCGATTTTCTCTGTTATCCTCTTGGCTTTCGGGTACAACCCAATCACGAGCATCGAGGGTCTCGTGTCGGGATCGTTTGGTTCAACCTTCCTCGCCTCGGAGACGTTCGTGCTGATGGCGCCTCTCCTGCTCGCAGCTCTCGCGTTCCTCGTGGCGTTCAGAGCTAGGTTCTACAACATCGGTGTGGAAGGACAGCTCTACATCGGCGCCCTGTTCGCGTATTTGGTCGGTTCCAACGTCGGCGGTTTCCCCAGCGCGGCCGCGATTCCACTGGTGCTACTAGCCTCTGCTGGTGGAGGAATACTCTGGCTGGCTTTGCCGCTTTTTATGAGAATCAAGTTGCAGGTGAACGAGATATTCCCAACGCTCGTCATGAACTTCATCGCTCTGGACGTAGTCAATTGGCTCACCGCCGGTCCATTCAAGGATCCGAACACAGGAAACCTTCAGACCCCGGTTTTGCCGCGGTCGACTTGGCTTCCAATTCTCATTCCGGGTACGAGGTTCAACGTGGGAATCATAATTACCATAGTTGTAGCCATCGGGGTGTTCTTTGTTCTTTACAAGACTGTTTTGGGATATGAAATCAGGGCGTCCGGATCGAATCCGCGAGCAGCGCAGAGCGGAGGGGTCGATGTTTCGAGGAGCACGCTTGCCGTGGGCCTGATGAGCGGGGGCTTGGCGGGGCTGGCCGGGATGGTCGTGGTTACGGGTGCTGAGCACCTGCTCGCGCAGAACTTCTCGCCCGGATACGGTTATCAAGGGATCGCCGTGGCTGCACTGGGCACGTTTCATCCGTTGGGTACGCTCATCGCCTCTGTGCTGTACTCCGCGCTTTCAATCGGTGGTGAGAGTCTGCAGCGTAGCGCAGCTGCGATACCAATCGAGCTGATTTACGTTCTGCAGGCCATTATAGTGCTGTCTGTCCTAATCGTTCAGAGGTGGCTCGGCGGTAGGACGAGCTGGAGGCGATGAATGGGGATGCCTGTGTCTGCGTACGGGGACTTAATCGTATCAATCTTGGCCGCCAGCCTGACCCTGACGATGCCTATACTGTTTGCTTCAATCGGAGAGGTTTTTGCCGAGAGGTCCGGCGTGCTCAACATGGGCATCGAGGGCGTGATGGGGCTTTCGGCGCTCGTGTCCCTGTGGGTTACGTTTACGACAGGCTCGTATCTCTATGGGCTTGGTGCCGCGATGGTTGCCGGGGCGGCCTTAGGCCTCCTGCATTCGTTCGTGACTGTCAAGGTGGGAGTCAATCAGCTGATCGCGGGGCTTCTGATTTATACCCTGTCGGGCGGTATCGCTGATTTCGTCTACCGTATAGTGACGAAGAGTTCGTTCCCGGTGGTCAGCCCTCTACCGTCAGTGCATATTCCCGTCTTGAGCGATCTGCCGGCTGTGGGGAAGATCCTGTTCAGTCAGAACGTTTTGGTGTATTCTTCGTTTGCCGTCGCCATAGTGTTGGGTCTTGTTCTGTACAGAACAACGTGGGGGCTTGAGATCAGGGCTGTGGGGGAGAACCCTGAAGCAGCCGATGCGGCGGGAATTAACGTCAATCGGGTGCGGAACTTGTGTGTAATCTTGGGTGCTGTCCTTGCCGGCGTAGCTGGAGCGTCCCTAGTGATTGGTTATCTTGGTCTGTACAACGCTGGAGACACCCTCGTAGCGGGGAGGGGGTGGATTGCCATCGTCGTCGTGATCTTTGCAAGGTGGAGCCCGTACAAAGCGATTGCGGGAAGTTGGCTGTTTGGGCTTGGCTACTCCATAGCCGCGACCTTCATAGGCTCCGGTGTTTTCTCGAGTCTTGGGCCGGGAGCGGGGTACTTCTTCCTGGCGATACCGTACATCTTCGCCATTGTCTTCATTCTGGTCTTTCACAGGGGAACAAAAGCCCCATCGTCCCTCACGGTTCCTTACAAGCGTAAGTAGCCGAGAGCTCAGGTCGGCGTTTCCTTTTTGGTGTCTCATTCTGAGGTGTTGGAATAGTGGATAATTATAAATAGCGCTAAGAAGCTAGAGCTTTGCTAGGAAAGTGGATTATATGCACATCGAAAATAGGAAGGCAGTCTCAAGGATGGTTATGGCAGTAGTGATCATAGTTATACTGGTGGTGGCGGCCGTTGCTGTAATAGTAGCCCTCCGCTATAATACGTCGAGCACCACAGCACTCTCGGTCTCGATAAGCGGATCTTCAGCTACTATTTCTGTGGGTCAATCGGTGCTCTTCACATCCACGGTCAGCGGGGGATCAGCGCCCTACACGTACCAATGGTTCCTGAACTCGACCGCAGTGTCAGGTGCAACGTCGAGCACTTGGAACTACACGCCAGCTGCACCCGTTCCAGTCTTAGTGGACTTGAATGTTACGGACAGCGCAGCAGCCACGGCAGAATCGAACACTTTTACGATCACGCCCACAGCATTCCCAGTGTTGATAAGCGAATCTTCAGCCACTGTCTCTGTGGGTCAATCGGTGGTCTTCAATTCGACGGTTAGCGGGGGATCGCCGCCCTACACGTACCAATGGTTCCTGAACTCGACCGCAGTGTCAGGTGCAACGTCGAGCAGTTGGAACTACACGCCATCTACGCCCGCTCCAGTCATAGTGCACTTGAATGTTACGGACAGCGCAGCACTCACGGCAGAATCGAACACTTTTACGGTCATACCGAGCTACAAACTGGCACTCGTCATCGGCGGAGATGAAACAGATGTTGGTTTGAATGCTAACGGCGTCGCCGTTGCACAATGGATTCAAGCCACCTACGGTTGGAACGTTTCAATCTCGCGAGATGTCGCCTACTCTGATCAGTCTAGGGTAATTACTACCTACGCTCAAGAGGGTTACAACGTGGTGTGGACGGATGGAAACCAGTTCATCGGAACCACGGAACAGATAGCGGCTCAGTTTCCCAATGTCACCTTCATCATGAGCCCAACGTATGACGGCGACAATCTTACGTCGAACTGTGTTGCTGTGGGAGCCGGATACCAGGCCACGGGCTACTATCTGGCTGGGGTCCTTGCGGGTAAGATGAGCCAGACCAATGCGACTGGAGTCATAATCGGCCAATGGTTCGCGGCTCTCTCTTTCGAGTTCTACGCGTATCGGGCAGGTGTGTACAGCGTGAACCCTTCAGCGAAAGTGTACCTCACGGTTCCGGGAACGTGGTCTGACCCAACCATCGGGTACCAAGACGCACAGACGATGATCAGCACAGACAGCGTCGATATCCTCGTCCCGATCGCCGACGCGACTGGGAGGGGAGTAATCGCTGCAGCCACGGTCGCGAACGTCTCTATCATAGGCACAGTCGAGGATCAAGTCACACTGGCACCGAGCAACATGATGACGAGCGTCCTGCTGAACACGACTGCATTCATGCAGATGGTCGTCGAGCACATCTTGAATGGTACATTTAGCCAAATCGGAGGCCAAGTAATCGACATGAACCTCGGTTCCCTTGCACCATTCCACGCATACGACAGCATAATCCCGGCATCTGTGAAGACGATGTTGGCAGATACCTCCGCAGGAATCGACAACGGCACGATACAAGTTCCCTTCACGTACACACAGAACCCGCCGCCCACGCCATAGTCTGATGGTGTGGCACGGTTCCTTGCCCCTTTTTTAAGGTCTACGAAGAGAGGATATTGAGATTGAGTGCAGTAGTTTCAACGTCTTCTTCCCTTTCTCCCATGGTGGAGATGAAGGGAATTACGAAGAGGTTTCCAGGCGTGGTGGCCAACAATACGATCGATTTTTCTCTGTATGGGGGCGAGGTTCACGCGCTTCTGGGCGAGAATGGGGCCGGTAAGACGACCCTGATGAACATCCTGTACGGTCTCTACAAGCCTGACAGCGGCGAGATATTTGTCGGGGGGAATCGAGTCAGCATCAAGTCTCCCAAAGATGCCATCGCGCTGAAGATAGCGATGGTCCACCAGCACTTCGAGCTGGTCACGACGCTCACTGTTGCGGAGAACGTGGGGCTGGGGCTCAAGGCTAAGAGGTGGCCTCTTCTGGACCTCGACAGCGTGGTCGAGAGGGTGAACGAGCTCGCGAAAGACTACGGTCTCGTCGTTAACCCGAGCGCGAGGGTGGAGCAGCTCTCGGTTGGAGAGAGGCAGAGGGTCGAGATAATCAAGGCGCTCTACCGGAAAGCGAACACGCTGATACTCGACGAGCCGACCTCCGTCCTGACCTCTCAGGAAGCCGAGGGCCTGTTCCATTTCATGCGTTCAATGGCAGCCGAGGGAAGAGCCGTGGTCATAATCACGCACAAACTAGCCGAAGTGATGGCTGTGAGCGACAGGGTGACGGTGCTGCGGCACGGCGAAGTCGTGGCCCGTCTCAAGACCAAGGATACGAACATGAATGAGCTCGCCGAAAAGATGGTCGGGAGGGAGATCTCGGGCAAGAAAGGGCTTCGTGAAGGGCAACCTTCGGAGGAGGTGGTTCTGGAAATTCGGCAAGTCTCTGCCCGGAGCGACAAGGGAGTGCTCGCGCTTGACAACGTGTCGCTATCGCTGCGGCCCGGAGAGATTCTTGGATTAGCCGGCGTGGCGGGGAACGGGCAAACAGAGCTGGCGGAGGTCTTGATGGGAATGCGGAAGGTTACCAGTGGAAAGGTGCTCGTGCAAGGAACGGATCTCACGGACGCTTCACCCAGAGAGATGATAGAGCATGGCGTCGGTCACATACCTGAAGACAGGATGGGTTCTGGCCTCGTGCTTGACATGTCCATAGCGGAAAACCTTGTGCTCGAGGTGAGGACCGATCCGAGGTTTGAGAAGAGGTATCTGATTGACAACGAGCAGGTCCACCTGAATGCGAAGCGTTTGGTGGAAGAGTACTCCATCTCGTGCGCGGGCGTTGACGCGTCCGCTAGGACTCTGTCGGGGGGTAACATGCAGAAAGCGATTCTGGCAAAAGTTCTGTCTCGGAATCCGAAGGTGCTGATTGCAGCCCAGCCAACGTCAGGCTTGGACGTTGGAGCGACGGAGTTCATTACAGAAAAGCTCAAAGAGCAGAGAAGGCTGGGCGTGGGAATCCTCCTGATTTCGGGGGACTTGAACGAAATCATGTCCATGAGCGACCGGATAGCGGTTATCTTTGACGGAAAGATCATGGGGATAGTTCCAGCCGCAACGGCGAAGCTGGAGGAAATCGGGTTGATGATGGGGGGCATTGCGAAGAGTTGATATCAAGTTCAGGCGCGCTAAGCACCTTGTCGACACAGTTCAGGGTCTCCATAATAGAGGCCTCTTCCGTCGGACGCATAGCTTACTCCCGTCTCAGGGAAGGAGGAGAAGGGACTGTTCATGGAGTGTTTGATGCCGCTATCAACATCCTTTTCGCTGGAGGACTCGTCAGCCTGGTTCCTGAAGTCGTTCAGAGGGGCCCTCTCAACGTCACATTGCGACTACCTTTTGGACCGCCGAGGATGTCCTCCTTTGGAGTAAGGGCTGGAGACAAGGTGAGGGTACAGGGGTTTACCTTGGAACTCGGTGATCGCCACCTAATCTCATTCGGCTCGGCGGGAATCTATTCACCGAAGCACAAGTTCACGTTACCGATGCTCGCAGATGGTGAAATTGAAGCGAACCTAGAGGTTGTGAGGAAGACCGCTCTCCTCTTTGGAAACATGGCGGGGCTGGGAGAGTTGCTCGCTCTGACGCCGTCAGGAGCGGCCAGGCCGACAGCAGGAAACCTCAATATCTTCGCCTCCTCCGCACTCCGTCGCATCGTTCGGCTCGAACAAGCGTTCCGCTCAGAGGAAAAGAATGCGCTAACGGATGCGGTCAGTGAACTCATAGGCCTTGGTCCAGGACTCACACCGTCCTCCGACGATATGCTCGCGGGTCTCGTTCTTTTATGTGTACTCTATGCGAAGAACCGCGGGTGCCTGCAGCGCGCCAGCCGGCTTATCGCGCAGATAACAGCCGAAGAGACTCGCGGCAGGACGACCATCCTCAGTGAAGAGTACCTCGGGCAAGCAGCTTCGGGAAGAGGAAACGAGCCGGTTATGAGACTCTGCGCTGCATTGCTAACAGGAGGGCGGGAATCGGTTGAGCGGGAGACGAAGCGTGTGCTGGCGATAGGAGAGACTTCAGGCACGGACACGGTCTTGGGGATTGTCCTTGGGACGATTCTCTGTATGGGCAAACAGTCGAGCTTGGCAAAGAGGGAATCCGAATGACAACGAGAGTAATTGTGAAGAAATCGACCTACAGGGACTCCATTAGCCTAATGAAGATTTCGAACAGCATATCGAAGCTCCCTGGCATCACTCAGGCGGCTGTGGTGATGGCGACCGAGCTAAACCGCCGAGTGCTGTCGGAGGCTGGATTCGTGGATGCATCCATCGGTCGCGCTACCAGCAGTGACATGATTGTGGCCATCGAGGCCAAGGAACCCGCGTCGCTGGACGCGGCCTTAACGGAGACGGAGAGGCTGCTTTCTCCAGGCGAGAAACCGGCGGGCGAGAAGGCTCCACCCACGTCGCTGGAAGAGGCGTTGGAGCTATTGCCAGACGCAAACTTGGCGGTCATCTCGGTTCCGGGCCAGTTCGCGAAGAGGGAAGCGATGCGGGCGCTGGCCAGAGGTCTGAATGTCTTCCTCTTCAGCAGCAACGTTTCGCGGGAAGAAGAGGTGGAGCTGAAGAACGCTGCGAAGGAGAAGAGACTGCTGTTGATGGGGCCCGATTGCGGAACTTCGATAATCAATCATAAGGTGCTCGGGTTTGGAAATGCGATCCGTGAGGGTACGATTGGTCTGGTCTCGGCGTCGGGGACCGGCCTGCAAGAGGTCACAACCCTCATTCACAAGGCTGGTCTCGGTATTTCTCAGGCCATTGGCACCGGAGGAGGGGACCTCTCCGAACAGGTTGGGGGGATTACTATGATTCAGGGTTTAGAGTTGCTGGAGGCGGACGAGCAGACAAAAGTGATAGTGCTCATCTCGAAGCCGCCCGCCCCTGGCACAATGGAAAAGGTTCTCGAAGTTGCGAGACGATGCAGAAAACCTGTCGTGGTAAACTTTTTGGGAGGAGGCGTTAGCCCCCGCATGCTCGGCAAGCTCAGGCCCGCGAATACCCTCGATGACGCCGCAAGGGTTGCGTGCGAGCTTGCTGGATTGAAGCCTAGGGTTGCTGTCGGTATCATTCCCAGGGAGACGATTTCCATCGCTCTGGCGGAGCATAAGAAACTCGCCAGGAGCCAACAGTACATTCGTGGTCTCTTCTCTGGAGGAACGCTCTGCTACGAGTCGGAGACCGTTCTTCAGCCGTTGTTGGGCGAGGTGTTCTCGAACGCTCCCATCAAACCCGAGAACAAGGTACCCGGCGACGCTCCCAGCAAGAAACATGCCTGCATAGACATGGGGGCTGAAGAATTCGTCGAAGGAAGGGCACACCCAATGATTGACTTTAGCTTGAGGAACATGAGGATTCTCCAAGAAGCCAGAGATTCAGAGACGGCTGTCATCCTAATCGATGTGGAACTGGGATACGGTTCAAACGCCGACCCTGCAGGGCAGCTTGTTCCTGTCATCCAGAAGGCCAAGGGTCTCGCTAAGGAGGCCGGCCGGCATCTCCCTGTAGTTGCTTCCGTGGTCGGCACAGAAGGCGACTTCCAGGGCCTCGCGAGCCAAGAGAAAGCCCTGTCGGACGCCGGAGTGCTAATCATGCCAAGTAACGCTCAGGCCACAAGGGTCTCGGCCCTGATTGCGTCCGGGGAGAAGATCGAGGCGGCAATCTTTGGGAGGTCTGACTAGGATGTCCGAAAAGAAGAGGAGTAAGGAGAAGACCATTCTGACAGAGAAGCTCAAGGTCGTGAATATCGGGATCTCGACTTTCGCCGATGATCTCCGTTCTCAGGACGTAGAGGTGGTCCATGTTGACTGGAAGCCTCCAGCGGGCGGGGACATCGAGATGTTGAGGCTACTTGAGAAATTGGGGTTGTAGCGGTGTCATCGTTGAGGATTCTTGTCGCGCTGGGAGGAAACGCCATCTTGGCACGGGAGAGTAAAGGAACGGCGGAGGAACAGTTCGATAAAGTCCGCGGAGCCTGCAAGCACCTTGTGGGCATAATACAGCAGGGGCATAGGGTAACCATCACTCACGGCAACGGTCCGCAAGTCGGTGACATACTTCTGAAGGACGAACTGGCAAAAGACACGCTTCCCCAAATGCCCCTCGACGTCTGCGGGGCCGAGTCTCAGGGCATGATTGGCTACATGATTCAGCAATCTTTGCGGAACGAACTTAGAAGGGTTGGGCTCGACTTGCAGGTCGCGACGGTCCTGACCGAGACGGTCGTCGACGCGAATGATCCCGCTTTCAAGAACCCCACAAAGCCCATAGGCCCCTTCTATACTGCAAATGAGGCGGCTCGACTGAAAGAAGAGAAAGGCTGGTATCTCGTTAATGACAGCGAACGAGGGTATAGGAGGACGGTGCCCTCGCCAATTCCGCTGTCGATAGTGCAGGGGCAGATGATTCGAGAGTTGACGGACCTTGGAGCTATCGTAATTGCAGCAGGAGGAGGCGGTATTCCCGTGACTTCGGGCGATGAATCTGGAGGCGTTGAAGCAGTGATAGACAAGGACCTCGGCGCTGCAGTCCTGGCGAAGGTCGTCAAGGCGGAAGTGTTGCTGATATTGACTGATGTCGAGAAAGTCTTTCTCGACTACGGGAGGCCCCGCCAGCGTCCCGTCGATAGAATGACCGTGCAGGAATGCAGAAAGTTCCTCGGGGAAGGCCAGTTTCCAGTTGGGAGCATGGGTCCAAAAATCGAGAGCGCTGTCAGGTTCCTGGAGTCTGGAGGAAACCGTGTGATAATCAGCTCTCTGGAGATGGCTGAAGAGGCCCTTGCCGGAAGGGCGGGTACAACAATCGTCGCGTGATACTTCTGCTATTGAGACCTTCGAACAGATCAACGCCGATAGCAGCACCTAGAGAAGAGCTTCAGGTTTCGTCCAACGCGAGTTCACTACTCAGCCTATGTGGGCTGGCTTCGGCTCCGCGAGAGATCTTTCGAGTTGCTCCTGCTCGATTAGCCCTTTCAGCTCATCGGTTCTGAATCTGCTATAACTCCCCAGAAGGAGAGCAACAGAGCCAGCGCCCCGACGGACAGGGTCACTTCGAGTCTATCGTGTTGTAAGAGACAAAAACACTGGTATCGTGGAGTGCACCGCCCAAAAGAGAGAATGCCACTGAATTCTGGTCCGCTATCGACAAAGAATTCTATAGATGAAATAGCAAAACTAGCCTCAATCCTCATCGTTTTTGTCAAGCGACAAAGACCGAAGTCGATAGATTAAATTCTATCATGTGGCCAGTTTGATGAGTTAATGTGGTATCTAGGGCATCAATTTTGTCACTGTCAAATGGATGTCATGCACTGAGTGTGCTAGTTAATAGAAAGGAGAAGGGCGAAAGGGCTAGTCATTGTCTAACTAGCTATCAACATTATGTCGAAAGCGTAGAACAGAAAAACTAATCATAGCCTTTTGGCTTCATTCAGATAGCGGTTAAAATGATGACTATCGAATATTTGAGGAGTTTAGCAGAGTTGAATCTCTGTGAGAACTGTTTTCAGAAATACAAGGCGTTGATTGAACCGAGCATAAAAGGTTACTTATCGCAACCTTTGAGCGATTGGAGGCAAGCGGAGTCATATGTCACTCAGATTGCAATGAAAACAAAAGGCGTTTTCAAACAAGGCAAGACTTGGGTTATGTCGTTTGACAAAGGTGAGGAAGAGAAAGTCGCTGAATACGTTGATGTGAAGGCTTTCCGAAAAATCGAGAAGTTGGGATTCAAGGATAAAATTGAGTATCTTCATGAAAACGGAATTCTTCAAGATTATTCTTACAGACTTATTGACAAAGCAAGGAAAGCTAGGAATAAGATACACGCTGAACCCATTGTTGCAGAATTGTTAGAGGAAGACTATACTCTATTCTCTATGGCAAGTTGGATTACGAGCCAGATATGGAGTGCACTAATGATTGATTGGGGAGAAGATATATCCTCTAACATTAGGTCTAACGCTGAAAAAGTTGCGGAACAATGGTTAAGTCGAGTGAAAAACTGAGAAATCTTAAATCTGCACAGCAACAGAAGACAAACTAGGGATTTAAACATGAGTGAACCAAAAGTCAATGAAAGGAAAATGGTTAGAAGAAGTGTCGCTATTGCACTCGGAATAATCTGCATCATTCTATTAGTCGGTCTATTGGGAACAATAGTATTAATTTCTTCACTAAATTCACAAGTCAATGACCTCACTATTACTCTAAACTTAGGCAAATCTACGGTTTGGCTCAATGACAAAACTGTAGGTCAACCAGCAAGTTCTTACACATCTTGGACTTTTTCGGCAAGTGAACTAAGCTATGCGGGATACGCTTCGGTCAATGTTCAAACATCAACAACTGGCAACACATATGCTGAAGTAATCTACTCTTCGCATGGAGTTAACTATGATAATCAGATAAGTGTTGGCACAGGTGCAACGGCAGTTTTTCCTGTCTTACCCGCTTCGAGCATAGAAATCAGGGTCGGAAACACTAATGGTGTATATCCGTGGGCTAGTACCCCAGCAACTGAAACCGTAACAGTAACATACTACTACTAGAACCCACTCTCTTCTTCTAGTTTAAGCCATGCAGTACAAAAGGCTAGCGCACACTGAGTTCAGCATTGATTATCTCAATAACCTACTTAATTTTAATCTATCAACGTTTGTATCAGACGCAGAAGAATGTATCCATAGCATTTGATCAAAGAGGGCCTAAAGCACCTACCTAAAACACGTCAAAATGGCCACTCATCTAAAGCCCATACATTGGCTGTTGACTTGTATTCCATATCCGTATAAATTCGGGGTTTGCAAATAATGGTAAGGGGCATCTGAAAGCTACAAACACAACACCCAAACTACAAGGAAGCATTATTGATTTTGCGTGGCAACTTAAGAAGAATGGACTCAGTGATGTTACCATTAGGAATTATTCGCTGTCATTGGAAATGTTAGTGCGCAGAGGATCTGATCTTTTCAATCCTGAATCAGTCAAGGCCACAATAATGTCTCATTCAACATGGAGTAATTCTACTAAGTCTCAGGTCATCGCAGCTTACAAGAAGTTTGCTGTTCTCAATAACATTTCATGGACTCCGCCAAAATGCGAGGTTGTTAGAAAATTACCTTACATTCCATTAGAGAAAGACATTGACGAGCTTATCGCTTGTTGCGGCAAGAAATTAAGCACTGTTCTTCAATTGCTTAAGGAAACGGGTATGAGGATAGGAGAAGCTCTTAGATTAGACTGGGATGACGTAGACTCTGAGCAGAGAACTATCGTTCTTAACAACCCAGAGAAGCATGGAACTCCTAGAATGTTCAGCATGTCTGAGAAGCTCATAGCGATGATGGGTAGATTACCCAGAGATAACAATAGGGTCTTTGGAAACAGCTCTTGGAGAATAATGTTCAACAACTTCAACGCACAAAGAAAACATGCTGCAAAGAAGTTAGGAAACCCGAGATTATTAAAGATTCATTTCCATACTTTTAGAATTTGGAAGGCGACCATGGAATATCATCGAACAAAAGACATTCTATATGTTATGAAGCTTCTTGGACATAAGAACATAGCTAATACGTTAATCTACACACAACTAGTAGAATTTGAAGAAAACGACAAATATTGCACTGCTGTCGCTAGAAATATAGAAGACGCTCAGGAACTAATGTCAGTGGGCTTTGAGTATGTCTGCACATATGGAGATGTTATGCTTTTCAGAAAAAGAAAATAGAGCGCGCACTCAAGAGCGAGCTCTGGCCTGGTATGTTATCTCCATCATGGATTGCTTGTCAGGATGACGAACAAATATAACGGAACAAACGCTGTTTTCGCACCAATACTTAGCCTTGCGCGTGCCCTTCTTCAATGGTTTCCCACATTCTGGACAATTAACCATCTTCAAATTCCCTCTTGGATAACTAGAGAAGATGATGTAAAAATGTTATGAATCTCGGATAGTGACGACAACTCTTTCTCCTAATCGATCGATTCTAGCAAGCTGCGCGCGCGCTCTATATGCTTAAGTACTTAGTATAGAGAATAATATCTTATGGATTTAGAATGTCAAGAATAAAGAAGAGAAAAGAAATAAAACTAGAGTCTAACACTACAGATAACACTATAGATAAAGAGCTAAAAACACTTAAGGAAGAGTTATTCGCTGATATTGTGTCAGTGGAATCAATTAAGACTGGGAGGAAAGGACGAGAACCTAAGTACTCTAAGCTAGCAGCGGCTATCAAGATAGTAGCTAAGATGTCGAGGAATGCTTATAGACTTAACTTGGAGAAAGTGTTCCAATTAGAGAACTATAGTAAGCTAGACCTGAAAGAGAGGAAAGCACTAGTAAGAAAGGTCTATCCAATACTTGATCGATACCTAAAGGAATTTGCTCGTACACATGGCTATGATCTATCTAGGAAAGAAGTAAAGAAGAACAGAGAAGGAAAGGAGATCATCATTAAGGGGGTTAAGATGGCTACACTTCCAGAGTATACTAAATTTAAGAAAGAAACTATAAGTATGAGACTAGTTGGATCTGATATCTACCTAATCAAGCAGAGTGATACACCAATTGAATAAGCATATTAGCTACCTATCTAGCTATATACTGCATGAGTAGAGAATGTCAGTCGATGAAAATACGGATCTTTTGCTGGGTCTGGGTTTAAGTCTTAATCAGTCTAGGGTTTACTTAGCAATACTTCAACTGGAGAGAACCTCGGTAGGACAGATATCCAAGTTCTCGAAAGTTCGCCGGGAAGAGGTGTATAGGGTTTTGCCGGCACTTGAAAAAATGGGCTTGGTCGAAAGATTGTTGGGTAAACCCGCTGAGATTCAGGCGACTCCTATTTCGGATGCATTAACCCTATTGGTGGACGAAGAAAAATCAAAGTCCGATGCTAGATTGTCGGGTATGAGACGTAGGGTTAAGATGCTATCTGTTAAAAATTGGAAGCAAACGCTTCCTGGAGAAGAAAGCATCTACATACTTGTATCTGAAAGAAAAGCAATTTTGGCCAAGACTTCAGAACTAATAGGTAACTCCAGAAAAGAGGTTGCCATAGTTGCTGACAAGGGGAGAATCATGGCGTTTTTGTCTCTGTTTCCAGATGAATTCAAGCAGGCAACAAAAAAAGGTGCTCAGATTCGTTTGATTTTTGAAAGAGACAACCCCGATCATGACCTTGGAGAAAAAGTTCAAACATTCATCGGCGGGGCTTCGGTTCACGTAAAGTTTTGTCGCGAACCCCTACATCACTTCTTAATGTCCGATGACAAACAAGCATTGATTACCACCTCCAAAGAAAGCGGATTTGGCGACAGTCCTTCCTTGTGGACGAACAACACCAACCTTATTGGAGTACTAAGAACAAGTTTTGAATCCGGCTGGGAAAAAGCTGAAAACTAACCTGAGAATCTCACTTCTTCCCTGCAGTTTCAAGTCCCAATTTCTTCCTAGCACGTGGGCCGATTAGCGCGTTAATCATTTCAAAAAACCGGCAAGAATCAATATACAGTTTTTTGTTTGCGTGCGCTAGCGCTTGTTACGCGCGCGAAAGACAGACTGAGACTCCTGACCGCGTGCCTTTCCGCCCCCTGAAATTAGGCATTCCCGACCAACTGTGAAATTTCTTTGACCAAAATCTTATCCATCCAACCAACCATTCGACAAAAAGTTTTGAAATCAGAATACCGTTTCGGTCACTATTCTTTTAAGTATTGTCGCACCGTGTTTCATTTTCAGTTTTTTCTCGCCTAGCCTCTGCCTGTATCGTATTGGCACCTCAACTGTTTTGTAGCCTTTCTTCTGTATTAGGCTGTTGAGTTCTACTTCGATGTCGAAGCCTTCTGACTTCGCCATCCAGTTCTTGAGTATTTCTGCTCGAATGACGCGTAAGCCCGTTAGGGGGTCGTGAAGGGTTATGCCGTTGAGTATATTATGAGCGAATGCGAGGAGTTTGTTTCCCAAATAGAATCGGTTGAGCTGCGCCTTGGAGTCTAACTGACCGTTGAATCGGTTTCCACAAACCATGCCCACCTCTGGATCCCGCTCTAGAATTCTAATCATCTCGGGAACGTGTTCGGCAGGGTAAGTGAAGTCTGCATCAGTGAGTACAATGTAGTCTGCATTGGCGTCTGCTAGCTTGAGCGCCTTCGAGACAGCATCTCCTTTACCAACCCCGTCCTGCAAAACGACATCCACCCCAAGACTCTTTGCCACCTCCACAGTCCTGTCGCTACTATGACCATCAACGACCAGAACGTGAGGCGAATCAAGCGTTCGCTTAAGCTCGGCTATTGTAAGTCCAATGCCTTGCTCTTCATTCAACGCAGCAATTATTACCTGAGTTGAGCTAGAACTTGCCTGATGTTTTTCGAAATGTTGCTCCTTAAACTGCAAATCCCACACTCTTCTCGACAAGGTTTGGACTAAAATTTAATAAAAAAGGGATAGTATCTATTTCAGAATCTTTCTAGCGCGCGCCGCCTAAGTTTAAACTACTGGTCTTAGGTACATGTGAAGGTTGTCTTTTGAAGTTTTTAAGTGCAATCCATTGTCTGTCCAGCGGGCAGCCCCTTGCTCTAGGGCTGAAACGTCCAGCATGTTTCTTACTCCACCTTTCTTTGCGCCAAGCACTGATTCAGCTATATCCTTTTCCAATTCGATTTCGAGATGAGTTATTTTCCAGCTTTCCGGATCTACTTCTATTTCTTTGACTTTGCCGATTTTCTCGTCCAACACAAACACATCTTTATCCATAAACTCTTTACCTTTCATACTTGCCTAAACCTCCTTTTCGCGCCCATGATGTAGACTACTTGATAGAATGGTCATTGGCAGACTTAACTGTGTGTGACTGGGGGGCTACAGCTACAGGTGGACAGTTGTTTTTGATGCTAGCATGCGGATAGAACTTATTTCTAGTCGACGGTTTCGAAAAGTCAATTATTGAGAGGATTAGACAGTCATCTAGCGCGCGCTGGTCATACCACGACATGTGGATACTGGCTTATGAGCTGAAGGACTTGATACCGTTGGCAAAAACGAAAAAGAAAGCTTACAGAAAAAGGGTGCCTCTTCATATGTGGTGGCCGATCTACGTCGGCGAGTCTGGAATTCACTACTAGTCACGATGTCGGACACTAGACTCGTTATGAAGAATACCGGCAGAGCCTCTTCCTCTGAACGATGTGTTTGTAATGGTTCTCGATCTGTACCAGCTTGAAGTCGCGCGCTTTCAGACCGTACGCAAACTTTGAATCCCTGTTACTGTAGGTTTGCAGTCACAAGAACTCATAAGCAGAGCCATCTTTAGTAAATTGGAAAGGAGAGATAGCGCGCGCGCCTTAGACCAATAGTTGAAACTTGATCGGGAAGCGCGCGCGCTAAGATGGCACAAGGGGGTGAATAAACAAATGAAGAGACATAATCTAATTGCTTTAACAGCAATAATCCTCATGTTCTTTGCTTTTGCAATGGTTACAACAGGAATCAAGGTTGCTAATGCAACAGGTCAATCACCAGTAAATCTCGGAACTGCTGGCAATTATGCTATTCTAGCAAAGTCAGGAATCTCAACTGTTCCAACATCCGCTATCACAGGAGACATTGGAGTTAGTCCAATCGACTCGACTGCCATAACTGGATTTTCATTGACAATGGATAGTGCAAATACATTCTCGACATCAACTCAAGTGACTGGAAAGGTATACGCAGCAGACTATGCAGCACCTACTCCTGCCACCCTAACAACAGCCATAAGTGACATGGAAACTGCATACACTGACGCAGCCGGACGAACAAACCCTAATGCTACTGAGTTGGGTGCTGGAGAGATAGGAGGTATGACTATCTATCCTGGTCTCTATAAATGGGGTGCTGGCGTTTCGATATCAACAGATGTCACTCTTGACGCACAAGGCAACTCAAATGCAGTCTGGATTTTCCAGATAGCTGGGGACCTTACCGTAGCCAATGGCAAGCAAGTAATCCTAAGCGGTGGAGCAAACGCTTTGAACATCTTCTGGCAAGTTGCAGGTGGGGCTGGTGTGAATATTGGAACAACCGCACATTTTGAGGGAGTTATATTGGCTCAAACAGCAATTCATCTGAACACTGGTGCAACATTGAATGGTAGAGCATTAGCACAGACAGCAGTTACATTAGACAGCAGCACAGTTTCACTCGCGGGTGCTATACCTGAATTCACATCAACTATAGCCGTAGCTTCACTATTGACAGCTACAGCAGCAGTCCTCATAATGTTCCGAAGAAGAAGAAAATAGTCAGCTTGACCTGAAACTTTCATTTTTTTCTTTTTTATGTCATGTTCAAGAAAGTTGTAGCACGCCTTCTCTTCTGGGAGCTTGATTTGAGTGTGACGTTAAATGGGATAGTAGAACATTAAACTTATTAACGATACTGTAAATGCATTATGCTTAAATTAGAAAAGATGTTCGAAGCGTAGATTAGCGCCCTTTCCGCTTGCAGGGCGGCCGCTTCACCGTTTCGCATCCGGCACTCTAGGGAGCTTATTGCGCGCTGGATGCCATGATTGTTCTGTTTCTTGCGGAGGGGAAAGTTCAAGAGCAAGGCATCAATCAGCCATTGTACGGTGGCAAAATCAGCCTTGAACGATGATTGGCACGACTTCTCCGCGTCTTCTCTCAGCGAACGGGACGCTGACGTTGTGAGCCTGATAAGCCAGGAGGCTTTGACAAGGTTCACTTTTGACGGTTTGAAGAGGAGACTGGGCTTGCACCCTGAAACGTTGTCCAGAATTCTCAGCAGGCTGGAACAAGAAGGAATCGTGGAGAAAGGACCTGGAGGCTACAAGGTTACATCCAGAATAAACCAGTTCCCAACTGTGCACGCCGTCGGCAGCGATGAGCTTCGAATGCCCCTGCTGCAGACACTCGTTCCCTCCAACGTTTCAACAGAGCAGCTAACCCAGAACCTCAAAGGCAAATGGTTCGGCCTCCTCCGTTGGCTCGGCTGCACAGAATGCGAAGAAGGAATCACGCTGAAATGGATCACCGAAGACGGCGCCATCCAAGTCAACGCAAACATCCTGGAACCCGCCCTCACGATAGAAGCCAAGTTCCTCAGGGACAAGGACGTTGACATGGCCTTGAAAGCCAGCTACCAACTGATGACTTACATAGGCAGGCTCTGCTCAAGCCCGCAACTCATCAGACACGTGGCCTACTTCCCCAACGTGGGTTTAGATCTAACGCCAGCCTAGTTAAATTACCTACTTGCTTGACCTTCACTTTGCTTCTTAAATATGAACGCGAAGGCACCAATCGAGAGCGCAAGGAAACACAAAGCGACTATTAGAACCACCCATGCTTCTGGAGATTTTGGCATGTAATATCCCCACTCCGGGTTTGCTTTCGGAATGTACGATTGCGGAAAATAGTAGTATGGAAGAGTCAGGAGAATGAAAGAAGCTGCACCGCTCAAGAGCGAAATCACGCCGAGAGTTCGGGTGGACAATGCTTTTGCAAACATGCTGTTCCCAAAATAACGCTTGCTCACAGCAGTTCAAAGGTTTTCAGCGCGCATGTGTGTTTCTAAACTCCTTTCTTAGCTGCAGCAGAGTTGGGCGGCAGAAGACACGCTTTTCGCCATGTTTAATCATATTTGTATCATATAGTAGACCCGGGGTAGAGTGTATCAGCACACAAGCCTAGCGAGGGCGCTTCCATTTTGTGGTTTCAAAAAAAGAGGGAGACTAAGCGAAGATCGCCCATATACTTACGGTCCAACTGCCTGTCGAGGCTGAGAGCGCTGCGTCATTGAACTGAACTGTCACTGCTGAACTGTCGTAGTAACCAACGTCTGTCGTGAACGCATCTGAATAGCCTATTAACGCATTTTCAGTCTCATTGTAGGCAAGCTGAACGATTTTGCCGCGGAAAGTCAACGTAACCATGTCCGGAGTCAGCTGACCAAAAGCACTATAATTGAACGGGGGCACAATAGGAGTAGAAACGGGGGGACCTGAGACAGACACGTTGTTTATTGGCGTCGGTATCATCGGGTAGACCCACCATTGTTGTGAGACATCAAAAACTATTCTGATCGTATAGGACTCTGACGGGTTCAGGTTCTCTGTCACAACGTGGAACGTGTATGGAACGCCCGTAAAGACTTCGTTGGGTATGTCGCCAACCTTGGTGAGCCTTATTGGAGAATTCAAGCTTGTGTAACTGTCTAACTCGTTGCTTGCACGTTGCCCAGAAAGAACGGTAGAAGCGGCGAAGACTGCTCCGATCAGCGCCAGTGTCATCAGTGCAGCTACAATGGCTATCCTCTTTTTCCTCATAGAGTCACCAAAGATAAATCGGCATACGGACACTTAATGCCAAGCATTAGTACATCTTGTACCAAGCATTAGTACACGGCCGCACGCGTTAGTTCTATGTTTTTTAACACTCTGATTTTCTAAGCTAACCACTCCAAGACTGCTTAAGGACTCTAAACCAATACTACAGCACACGCATCAAAAGAGAGCCATCACAATCTCAGTGCATCAAGAAGCAGGTAACTCAACCTAACAGAACCCTTCGCAACACGGATTCAGACCTGATGCCAGCCTAGCCGTGACCGGTTTCAGGCCTTCCTCAGTCAACAAATACGACGCCACCGCCTTCATTCTAGAGGTGAAAAAGAATGAGTAACACAATCAACCCGCTTCAAGTTTTAAAGTCGCTCTCAGACGCGACGAGCGAACTCGTCCGCAAACTCGCACCGTCCATAGTAAGCGTGAACTCAAGAATGACACGGGGCACAGGCGTCGTCGTGAGCCCGGAAGGCCACATAGTAACCTGCAACCACGTCCTCGGAAGAAGCGCAGAAGTCAGAGTCGGCCAAGGAGAAAGACTCTTCCAAGCCAAACCAGTCGGGTTCGACCCCTACTCCGACATAGCCCTACTCAAAGCCGAAGAAGGCAGATTCAAACCGATGGAACTAGGCGATTCTGACAAACTGAGCACAGGCCAGTTCGTCCTAGCCCTGGCCAACCCGTTCAACAGACAACCCTCTGCAACATCCGGCATAATCACAAGCATCGGCGCCACACTCAGAGGCTGGAGAGGAACCGCAATGGAAAACATCATCGCAACCGATGCCCGACTAAACCCAGGCTTCTCAGGCGGCCCACTCGTAGACGTCGAAGGCAAGATGATAGGCCTCAACACCGCCTACGTATGGTCAAGAGGCATAGCCATCCCCGCCAACAAGGTGAAAAACATCGCAGACAGACTCATGACAGGAGGAAAACTCAAAAGAGCATACCTCGGCATAGTGTCCAACACCGTAGAAATCCCACAGGAAATCACAAGCCAAGCAAACATCGAACAGGACACAGGCGTCATGATCTTCCAAGTTGAACAGGGCACTCCCGCAAGGAAAGCCGGCCTAACCATGGGCGACGTCATAATCAAATTCAACGAAAAACCCGTAACAACCTTCTACGACCTCCCCAGACTCCTCACCGAAGACATCATAGACAAAAAAACAACGCTGCAAATCCTCCGCGGAGAAAAACTCCTACAGCTCACCATAACCCCAACCGCAGCCGAGAGTGAAGACGATGAATAAAACACCCATCGAAACACTGATTGAACCGTTCCCAACGAGCCTCCAACCAGAACCCCTCCCACCCCCAAGACCACTAAGACCCTTCCCCACACCCCTCCCCACCATACCCGACTGAACCGAAAAACCACGCATCCAGCCCTCAAAAACCAAGAGCGCCCAAGCCACGGGCGCCAACACCCTCCTGCAACACCCACCACTTTTGACACTCAAAAAAATCACGGATTAACCTAGTCTCAGTACTGTTTATGCAGTAATAGATTGAGTGTTTACTATGAATGAATAAAAAAAGAAGGGTGCTAAGTATCCAAGTTTACCATGTAAGATGTAAGGCTCTAGAAAGAAGGCTCTTTACTAAGGCTCTGATAGGATACTGAGACTAAGGCTGGAACTAAGAACTAAAGCCTAAAGAACTAAGAGACTAAAAAAAGAGAGATACTAACTTTGCTTCTCGCTTAAAGCCACTCCCACTATAGCAAGAACTAGAGCCACAAAAACTAATACTATTCCTATTTCAGAAATAATCATAGCATAACCAGAGCCAAGAACATTAGGGAGATTAGCATTAAAAAGAGTATTACTAAGAATAGGATACACAGCGAGAACTTCGCAGACAAAACCACATAGGAATAGTGTCAAGGCTACTAAAACTAATTTCTTTTCTTTCTTCATTCTATCACCACCTTATCACTCCATACTAAACTAAACTAAAAAAAAGAAGGGTGTTATGTGTTTAAGTTTTCCTATAGAAGAAAAAGGGGAAGAAATAGCTAGTCATTGTCTAACTAGCTTTCAACATTATGTGGAAAGTGCAGAACAGAAGACCATAAGTTTCTGCCATGAATCATCACTCATGGGTGTTGATTCAAAATGCCTTACTATCATATTCAAATAAAATACAGAGAACCTGATCAAAGCTACATAAACACTGATTATGAACTGGACTTATCAGAAGCAGATGCAAAGACCTTTGGCGAGCAATATGTGGAAGGGCTTGTTCTGTTCAAGCGCGCGCGCCATGCCGTACAGAAAACTCTAGCTAGACCTCAAAAGACAGCTAATCTTAAATCTGCACACAACAGAAGATAAACGAATAGGTTTAAACATAAGTGAAAACTTGGCGCGTGCCTTCTGAAACGTTCTTAGAATCTGCTTCGGCTAGGCAGGGTTGTCGCTTTCAAATGTCTCACCGGAAATAGAGTCAACCCATGCGCCATCTATGCGAAGTTTACAGTTCTTGCCCATATTCTCAGCGCGGTAATCGTCTCTTCCCCTTTTCTATAAGGCTTCAACTCTGTACGGGTGAAGCATCACAACCACGCAAATTGGCGCAAAACTGAAGTGCAGGCAGTACTCTGATGGTTAGGAAGGTGTCGATTCGTGGAAGACTGTGTGTTTTGCAGGATAGCACGAGGCGAGGAGCAGGCGAGCCGCATCTACGAAGACAAAGACATCTTGGCATTTCTGGATGCAAGGCCCGTCAATGAAGGGCACACGCTCGTAATTTCAAAGAAGCATTACGAGAACATATTTGAGATTCCAGACGAGGAACTAGCAAACATTTTCAAAATCGTGAAGAAAGTAGCCGCCGGCATCATGAAGAGCGAGAAGGCCGCTGGAATAAGAATAGTTCAAAACAATGGAAGTGCAGCTCACCAAATCGTATTTCATTTTCACGCCCACATCATCCCCGAGCATGAGGGACAGACCTCGCACAGGATTCGTGAAGCTTCAGACGCGGAGGAATTGGAACGGATTGCAGCCAAAATAAGAAAGTTCATGTAGCCCCAAGCGCGCGTCAGCGCACATGGCCTCGCTGTAGCATACATGTCAAAAGACCGGCGTATTCAGCAAAACGCGGCCTATGCAGCTTACATGAGCAGCTTCCCTGAAGAGAAATGGAACTTGCAGGGATGAGGCCGATCTTCACTTGGTCGATCTTCTCGTCTTCAATTTTGAGCGTCCGCGTCTGTCTTGTTCGGATGGGTAGGTTACACGGGTACAGTTTACCTTGGCCCACGGTGTGGTTAGCGCGCGTTGTGTGAAATAGCGGTTTTTCCATCGTTTTGTTACAAAACACCGTTACAAACCTGTTCCAAACCATTTTTTAGTAATTCCTAAAAAGACAATTAACGTTCCATGCTTTTTTGAAGGATTTTTCGACTTTTGAAACAGAGAACAATTCTCGAAGGAATGAGCTTCTTTTGAGGAACAAACGATGAACTGCTCCGAGAATACGGTTCAAGTTCAGTATCTAGTGATTTGTGCAAAAGGCTTCTGACACGTTTGCTGTAGAAACGAGGAACGGCTGGAGAAACTGAACTGAATATGGGCAGTGCGACTCTTTTTCTGCTCGAACATCGAAAAGAAGCCTCCTGCTATTAGTACCCTCTTCGCGCGCTAAGGGCGTCGGGCGCTGGAAAGACTACCTGTATGGCGAAAGAAACCACATAATCCTCAGTTTTGTAGCGAAAACACTCCTAACCTGGCTCGTGTTTGCAGGAGTATTTATGCCGCATTAAGCATTATTAACACAACTCCCCTTTTTCTCTGTTGCGTTGGCTCTCAGCTCAACGCGCGGGTAAATATTGTAGTCTCCAAGCATGCCCCACTTTTCAGTCTTATTGTGTCTTTTGTCAGAAAATGTGAAATGCATCTGAAATGCACTAGAACTGAGCGCGCTAATTGCGATATGTTGCTGTACCACTTTCATGAAGCTTCAACTGGCGTTTTGCACTCTTCCCCCAGCTTTAGTTTTGTTTCGTATGGCACGGTGTTCATGCGCGTGTTTCTTTCGCATCATTTTGTTTTGATTTGGGTTGCAGGAAAGCTTGGGAGCGGCTATGGTCACTGTTGTATTAGGTGGGATTGAGGAGGTTATCCAGACATTTCCCCCGATAACAGCACCCTTCCCGATGACTGCTTCACTTCCCAAAATGGTCGCTCCAGAATATATGATAACGTCATCCTCTATCGTTGGATGGCGTTTTTTGCCCCTCAGTCCGGAGATTTCTGCGCGGGAGAAGCTTTTCCCGCCGAGAGTGACCCCTTGATAGATTCTCACGTTATTTCCAATCTCGGAGGTTTCGCCAATCACGACTCCGGTTCCGTGGTCTATGAAAAAGTTTTCCCCGATTCTTGCGCCTGGGTGTATGTCTATGCCGGTTAGCGAGTGGGCATGCTCGCCCATCATTCGAGGTATCATCGGCACTTGTCTGTCGTAGAGTTCGTGGGCAATACGGTACGTGGCAATAGCATAAATGCACGGGTAGCTCAGGATGATCTCCTCAAGACTTTTTGCTGCTGGGTCGCCTTCGTATGCAGCTTGAACATCAGCCGAAACGCGTCTTTTTATTTCAGGGATGCATTCAAGAACATCCTCCGCGACTTTTTGCGCCCTTTCCTTGCAGATATCGATGGGGCATTCTTTTTCTTTAAGGCAGACGTATTTCAAGCTCTTGATTATCTCTTCTTCAAGGCGGGTGTGTAAAGAATGCAACGTGCTGCCCAAGAAGTACCAGATGTTTGTCTCCGTGAGTGAGGTATCGCCTAGCAAGTTCGGGAAAAGAATTGTCATGATGTCGTTCAGAATTCCGACTATTCTCTGCTTCGAAGGCAAATCTCCCCCTTTCAAATGCTGAAGATCGCCGTATGAGGCATAAGCCGTCAGTAGCTTGTCCGCAATTTTCGGCAGAGTTCGTTGTGACCAATAGCCATCTGACCTTTTAGAGTTCTTATTGTTCTTCTGTAAGGTCGATTCTTGTTTTGAGAATTGATCAGGATCGCCTTTTGCGGCTTTCCCCTTTTTTCCGGTGTGTCTCATGAGTAGTCACTCTCATTCTGTTTGGAATAGAGGAGTGCTGAGGTAACGTTCTCCCGTATCAGGAAGAACGACGACCAAAAGTTTACCTTCGCTCTCCCCTCTCCTCGCGACTTCCAGTGCCGCGAAGGTGGCGGCTCCAGAAGAAATGCCTACGAGTAATCCTTCCTTCCGAGCAAGCTGCCTTGCCGTTTCAATGGCCTCCTCGTCTTTTACCTTTATTATTTCATCGATTAGTTCCATCTTTAGGACATCGGGTTTGAATCCGGCACCGATTCCTTGAATCTTGTGAGGGCCCGGCTTGCCTCCGCTGAGAACTGGCGAGTTGAATGGTTCGACTGCGATTGCTTTGAATTGTTTTTTCTTGGGTTTTATGTACTCGGCAACGCCTGTTATGGTGCCTCCCGTTCCAACGCCAGCAACAAGAACGTCGACTTTTCCCCCTGTGTCGTTCCATATTTCTACAGCCGTTGTCTCCCGGTGGATCTTAGGGTTTGCTTGGTTCTTGAATTGTTGTGGCATAAAGGATTTGGGTGTTTGATTCACCAGTTCCTCAGCCTTCTTGATGGCTCCTTTCATCCCTTCGGCGCCGGGAGTCAGAACGAGTTCTGCTCCATAGGCTCTTAGAAGATTGCGCCTTTCTACGCTCATCGTCTCGGGCATCGCAAGAATTAGACGATAACCTCTCACGGCGGCCATCATTGCAAGACCGATTCCTGTGTTTCCACTGGTTGGCTCTATGATGACAGTGTCTTTCTTGATGAGGCCCTGCTTTTCGGCCTCTGTGATCATGCTTAGGCATATCCTATCTTTCACGCTACCGCCAGGATTTTTTGATTCAAGCTTTGCGACAACGGTACATCTAAGGCCGTCCGCTAGGTGATTCAGCCTTACCAATGGTGTGTTCCCTATTACCTCCGAGACATCGTTAAAAATCCTCATTACCAAAACTCAGCCCCTTGTAACGCCGATGTTATGAAAGACATGCCTTTAAATCTTTTCAGCCGCGCCTTAGAAACCATTTTTGAGTATGCCGCCGAAGGCAAACGTTGCGAAGCTCTTCAGGAGGCAAAAGTGAATCCTTTTAATGTGGAGGAGGATTAGCTGCATGCGTGCGCGCGCATTGACGTACGTTCCAACACAGTTTTATCCATTTGCTTCCCTCAGAACCTACTATTGAAACTCAAGTCTCTATCTTTCCTCATTTACTCAATTAAGAGCCATACTGACCTCGCGAAATTCTTTTGACGACCAACTGTCAGCAAATTGTGATTTTGACCAGTTTTGCAGAATGTTGAAAGAACCATCAAGTGTAACAAATTGAAATCGCGCGCGCCTTGTCAAGGAGATTACAAGAAAGTTAAACCCCTGCCCGCCCTGAAAAACCTCGATCCATCGCCCGCCAAACGCATCATCGAACCCTTGCCCAACAACACCCCTCACCAGAGCCTCACGTTACAAACATCAACCATCCCAACGCAAAACCACCAACTGCCCAGCCGCTCCGAGAAAACAAGGCCTCAAAACCCAACAATGCAGCCAACACGCCACAACAACTTTTTCTCCCTCAAAAGCCTCGCGGAATTGAGTAAAAAAAGCACCGAACCAACATGCTTCAACATTGTTTTGACACTCAAAGAAATCACGGATCGAGTACTCAAACACAAGGCCTCACAAGCCAACATACCCACAACAAAAAATGCAAAGTGTCAACATGAATAGGAAGACGAAGCTCAGCAACGCGCGTTTCGCAGAGGCACATTCTGAGGCACAGATTCAAGGTAACGCCTTGTAGACAACGTCTGTGACACGTTCAAAAGGTCTGCCCAGCACGCCGTACCCTCTTCCCCCGAGGTATTTCCGCACGTAAAACTGTGCCATGCCCTTGAAAACGGCGAACTTTAGCTTGTTCTCCGAGAAAGAAGAACGAAACAGCAGCTTGTGCTTTACCAGATGAAAGCCTTCAGGCTCCATCCAATCCTCGCACACCATTCGGTCCTTCACCCTCCCAAAAAGCGGCGTTCCAGGAATCGGATACGGAAACGTGAAAGAAAGATAGTCCAAAGGAAGAGAAGACGCAAAATCAACCGTGTCCAACACGGTCCCATCGTCCTCACCAGGGTAGCCCAGAATGAAGAACGCGCCAGTCTGAACCCCAACCTTCCTGAAAACGTTGACAGCATCTCTAGCCTGTTTCACCGTCGCCTGTTTCCTCATCACCTTGAGGATTAAATCATTACCGGATTCGATTCCGAAAAAAACTCTGACGCACCCCGCCATCTTCATCCTCTCCGCCACCGCCAAATCCACGGTGTCAACCCTGGACAGACACTCCCAACCCACGCGGACGCGCCTGCGAACCAGCTCATCACAGATGCTCAGCAACCTGTTCCGGTCCAACGTGAAACAGTCATCAGCAAACCATATCCTCTCGTAACCCAGCATCCGAACCGCCTCAACCTCATCCACCACGTTCCCAGCGGTTCTCGACCTGAACCTGTTGCCGAACACGGGCCTGCTGCAAAAATCACACTGGAACGGACAGCCCCTGGAGGTCATAACCGACGTGGTCGTGTAACCGAACCTCTTCATGTAGTAGCTCTCGTAAGCTCGGTTGTCAAACATCTCCCTGGACGGAAACGGAACACAATCAAGATCCTCTATAAACCCTCGAGCAGACGTGAACCTGACTTCGCCTTTCATCTTGAAAGCGATGCCCGGAACGTCCGCTAAACCTGTGCCGTCCTGCACCGCCCGGGCCAGCTCGAGCATGGTCTGTTCGCCCTCGCCAATCACTACCACATCGAAGGCGGAGAGGAACTCTTCTGGAGCTGACGTTGGAAGCGGACCGCCGGCGACGAGAAGCTCACAGTTCTTCCTGAGAAGCCCTGCGAACTGAAGGGCTTTTTCCTTCATCGAAAACATCACCTGCACGCCGATTATCCGCGGTTGCGAACGCCTGATCCGGTTCAACGCTTCTTCCTCGCCTGCAAACGTGCAGTCCACGAGTTGAACCGAGACGCCGTGACTTTTCAGGTGGGCAGCTATGTAGCCCAGTCCCAACGGTGGAAACCTGAAAATCGAATTGTCATTCGAAGGCTGAAAGTACGGGTAGACCAGCGTCACCGTCGTCAGCGCCATTCACCGGCCAGAACGTCAATCACGTACTCAAAAACATCAACCTTGCGGCTGATCTCGTAGTCCAGGCCAACCCAGTCCAGAGAGCCTTCCAGAAACTCGCGGCCTCTGCGCAAGACGCCGCCTCGAGCGTTCCAGAGGCGGAAGCCGATTTCGCCCGTTAAGGTTTTTAGGCAAGCCCATTCACCGCTTGTTCCGTCCCAGGCTCCTATCTCGCTGTCCATCAACTCCGTGCCTGTGGAATCGGTGTATTTCCTGAAGAACTGTGAGCCTTGTTCGTTCAGCATGAAGATTCTCTGAAGACCCTTTTTTTCTAGGCTTTTGAAGTCTGCTTTCACCGTTATGCGCGTGTTATCGACGGTGTAGGTTACTGTGACGTTGCCCATAGGCGCGGCTTTTGGAAAGGCTTTGCCGATGCTCATTTTTTCGGTGAGGCCCTTCATGGTGAGAAACCTGAGTTGCGGATGCTTCTGGTACACGTGTGCGAAGTGTTCGATGAAAGTGCGGGCGGCACGGTTTTCCAGTGTGACGTTTCTGAAACTGTTTCTGGCAACCCTGTCCATCGTGAACTCTTTGCAGATGATGCATCGATGGCCCCGCGGGGAAACGTGCAGTCTTGAGGTTCCTGAAAAGTACGTTTCGTCAGAGTACGCGAGGACGGGGAGGCCGAAGCCTGTTCCTTCTCCAACTGCTTCTGTTCCGTTGATGACGAGGATGAGGCCTTTCTGCAGGTCGGCTATCTTCAGGTTGTGCGGCTTCGTGCCCGAGTAGATGCGGAGTGACACAGAGTCTGAAACGGAAACGGTGTGCATATTAACATGCGAAAGGTTGAGAAAGGGCTCTTGAGTGGCAGGCGAGTTCAAAGACATCCTGAATCACTTGCTTCGCCATTGGACGGTTGCGTAACCTCATTTGAGCCCAGCCTTTCTTAAGCTTTTAATACTCAGCGCACACTGAGTTTAATTGTAATCAGACTGCAGGAGGGAATGTGGATGGAGAAGAGGTTGAGGGTCGGTGACGGGTTTAGGGATTTTAGTTTGGAGGATCAGAATGAGGAGGTTTTTGCTCTTTCGAAGTTTAGGGGGAAGAGGGTTCTGCTTTCTTTTCATCCGTTGGCGTGGACCTCTGTCTGCGCTGAGCAGATGAAGTCTCTGGAGAAGAACAAGGAGGCTTTTGATTCACTTAACACGGTGGCCGTGGGAGTGAGCGTGGACACTGTGCCTTCGAAAAAGGCGTGGGCGGAAAGCTTGGGCATCAAGAACACGAGGCTGCTGTCGGATTTTTGGCCGCACGGCAGAGTCGCGGAATCGTACGGGATATTCAGGAGTAAATACGGGACGTCGAAGCGTGCTAACATAGTCATCGACGAAAACCAGAAAATCGCATTCGTCAAAGTTTACCCGGTTGGACAGCTTCCGGACGTTCAAGAGGTCATCGGTTTCCTGAAGAAGCTTTCGTAGACGCTTGTTTCTTGAAGTAGTTTTTCAGGGGTTCCCAGTACCAGTCTGTCCATCCTTGTGCGGTGTCGGCGGCTTGTTCGGCGGGGACGCCTGAATGCTTCATGATGATTTGTGTGCCGGTTCCTGTTTTTTTGAGGGTGAGTTCGAGGGTTGATGGGGGTTGGTCTTCTGGCCAGTCTGTGGTTTGCCATTCTTGCACTATTTTTTTTGCGGGTTCGAGCTGCAGGTTTTTTCCTGAGATGTATCCGTCCCACGCTGTGAATTTTCCTCCGACCTTTGGGTCGCAGGTGGCTTTGCTGCCGGTGAACTTCGAATGCTTCTTGGGGTCGATGAAGGCTTCGTACACTTCCTCCGGCGTGGCGGGCACGGACACGTTCTGCCTTATTGTTTCGGTCTTCGCCATGCTGGGCACCTTACTTTGTTGTATGGAATTGTGGTGCGGGGCGGTATGTAAGTGTTGGGTTTCTCATGCTGGCGTGCGAGCCCTTGTGTTTGAGTACTCAATCCGTGATTTCTTTGAGTGTCAAAACAATGTTGAAATCAAGCTTTTTTTACTCAATTCCGCGAGGTTTTTGAGTAATCAAAGGTGTCGGCGTGTTGTGTTTCTGATGGGTTGCAGATAGGTTCATATTGTTGTCACGGATATTGTGTTGTTGGCGATTTCATGGTTGCTCGCAAGTTCACCGTTTTCTTGGAGCCTGCAGAGGAAGGCGGCTTCGTAGTTAAGTGTGGGGAGCTCCCGGTCGCCACTCAGGGCGAAACAAGGGAAGAAGCCTTAAAAAACATAAAGGAAGCCATAGAAGGCTACTTAGAAGTTATGGCAAAACTTTTGGGCAGCAGGATCAAAGGAGAAAAGGCTGAAGTAATTGTCGAAGCTCCCTCTGCTCTCTTGGCGTGAAGTTGCAAGAAGCCCTCACAAGTGCTGGTTTTCAGGTTGCACGGCAGAAAGGGAGCCATCTAATCCTCATAAAAAACGAACACGCGCGCGCGGCTGGCGAGATTGCCTCATTAGTCAAGGGGTTAGAAGGGTTCAAACCGCCCGAGAAACCAAAGACAAAAGAGATGTTGGCAACAGAACTTTCAGACTTGCTCTACATGATATTCGTTTTGGCAGAACATTACGACATAGAGCTGGAAGAACCATTTGTGGAAACTATTAATGGCTATTTGTCAAGGTTCATAACGTAGATTTGTCGTCGTCAATAAAAGCAACCTCTATCACTCTTTTTAAGTCAGTTTTTGGTTTTGCGGAAAAGCTATAGCTGAGAGCTATAAACTACAGGAGTCGAAGACATATTGAACGTAGAAATACCAAAAGAAGGACTGGGGGAAACGACATGAAGAATACTGAATGCACAATCTACCTCACAACTAAGCACGGCAAGACACAGAGTTACCGCAAAGGGAAGAACGGCTGGACACAAACCAGTTCAAACGGTATAGTCCGCCCCCTCACCGCAGAACAACTGTTGTCACACATCTTGCCACCACTCGCAATCGGACATCTTAGCGTTAGGGTGGAACCCGATAATAGAGGAATAAAAGGAGAGGTACTCTTAGAGGGGCGGGACACATCTCAAACATGGTAACTCTGAGAGAATTGAATGAGGCTGTATTGAGTTTTCTTGTGAATGTATGAGATAACACAGTTATGTTTTTTATGTTGAACAGTTTAGACATTTGGTTTTTGAGCCAGTTTGACCCGTTGACTACTTCTTCCTTTGAAAACATTCCATGCAGATAGCAACTATCTTAACGTTATGAATGGGTTGACGCATGACTAGACCTTTCGCGAATACAGTTACGTAACCTAATGGTTTTCCGCATTTTTGGCATCTAACTGGTTCAGCTTCATTCATTTCTTCACCACTAGAGCAATTCTCTATCAGTCCTTTTAAGCCAGTTTTTGGTTTTGCGGAAAAGTTATATCAGAACCGAAAGAGACTGCGTTGTTAGGCAAACGGAGGTATTATGAGTGATTGGTATAACGGAAATCTCCGCAATAGTTGCAGCAGCAGGCGTGTTGGTAGGTGTTGTTCTGACTGTTCAGGAACTTAGACATCTTGTAAGGCAGAGACAAACAGACCTTGTAACCAGACTCTCCTATGATATCTCTACAAACAAAGAATTCTTAGAAGCGTTCGTGGATACTCTTGAGGTTGAGTTCAAAGACTACGATGACTTTGTAAAAAGGTTTGGAAAACCCATTTCTAGAAACCAGGTTCCCATGTCGTTCATGATGATGGGCAACTTCTTCGAGCAAATTGGAGTTCTTTTCAGAAACAGGCTCATAGACGCTTCTCTGATTAGTCAACTTTTTCCCATAGACATAGTGTGGGAGAAGATGAAACCTCTCGTAGACGGCATGAGAAAGGAATATCACAACCCAGGATTTTTTGAGTGGTTTGAGTATCTCTACAATGAAATGAAGAAAAGAGAACAACGACAATAGAGCATTCTTCTATCAGTCCTTTAGAGCCAGTTTGACCCTTGATTTTAGCGTTTTCATGTTCTAGGCTTTCAACATGTTCCTTATGTGTCTCGGTCTTCACTTTGTTCTTCTGGCGATATGATATGTCAATCCGAAATCCTACCAAAAGCAGGGTCTTCGGGAGCAATTAGTGTCGTTGGCTATACGATCGTACAACCAAGACTGCAAAAGGCAACAGGGGGAGTTGATACCTGCGGCGTTCATAACCTCCACCGGATGCCAGGCTTATTTGGCGGATTAATCGCATTAACATTGGTTGCGTCTCCATTATGGCAACTTACTGGCGTGATGATATCGGTTATTTTTGCCATAACAATGGGCATGATTGTAGGGTTCATAGCCTCCAGATTAGGCAGAAAAGAAACTCCGTACGAAGACAAAGATGAATTTACTTTACCTGAATAATTCTTCTTTTGCGCGCTTGTCCTTTTCACACTCACTCACGGCTTGAGTGCGTGTTGTGGGTAGGATAGAAGTGGCGTCGGTGACCGTGATAGTGTTGTTGGTGGACAAAACTTTGCCCCAAACCAAACTTTTTACGTGGTTGTGGCTTGAGGAAAGAGGCTACTGAAACGGCAGTGTACACGATTCAGCATGCAGCCCATTATCTCTGCAAAAGAGGGGATATAGCGGAAATCAGGGCATAATAGGGTACTTATAGAGGTAGTATCGGAATCGAGTATACGGTCGCGTCAATTCCTTTTCAAGAATCTATCATAGGATGGCTGTATCTTTTTTGAGACGTCTTTATTTTTTCTTATTTGCTTTTTTAGCGCATTGGGCACTGCAATATTTGTTTTTGTTATCTAATGTCGTAAAGACTTTTCCGCAAATTGAACATTTCTTTTGAATGATTCCCATTCAGTAAACCTCATTACTACAGTTACGATTCAACAAATATAAGATTGCGTTGGGTGGGGGTAAAGTTTTATCTTTCTCTCTCTTACTTACTTATACTTACTTACTCTCTCCTCACACACACTGTATAGGACATAACACACAATATATTATAGAAAAAAACACACACAACACAACACACGACACTGCTCAGTCTATGATTTTGAGGAAAAGTTATAGCTGAACCGAAAGTAACTGTGTGGATTGGTGAGTTGAGTTGCTTGAAGGCAAAAATGTGAATCTGAGGGTAATGGAGAAAGAGGACCTACCACAAATTACAGAATGGTTTAACAACACTGAATTCCTCGGTGAATACATGGGTCCGTTTGAAACGCGTAAGGCTGAGATGGAGAAGTTCCTCGAGAGTGCCCTTTTCGAAACGAAGGGTTTTTTCATCGAGAAGAAAGACGGAAGCAAAATTGGTTACATTTGGCATTTTAACATGCTTAATCCCTATATGAAAATGCTGGAACTAGCCTATGGTCTCGTTCCAAGTGAGAGAGGAAAAGGCTATTTCACTGAAGCTGCACAGCTAATGGTGGACTATCTGTTTCTCTCGAAGGATATTACACGAATAATAGCAACAACCCACACCAAAAATGTAGCTTCTCAGAAGGCCCTAGAAAAAGTTGGGTTCAAAAAAGAAGGCACTTTGAGAAAAACCTATCTACTCAGAGGAGAATGGACAGACATGTTCATCTTCAGCATTCTCAGAGAAGAATGGAAAGAACCAAAAATACTGACAAAAACCATTTGAAGAAAGCCAGTCTCCGATTCCACAGAAGAGCTATAGCTTGCGAAAGACCTCTTGTGCTTGGGTTTTAAAAAGGAAGGTCGCCATCATATTCTTTTATTATGCATTATTCGTTGGTTCATTATCCGAAGTTTGAAAGGAAGACTGAGGAGAATATCGAGGCTTTTCGTAGAAAATATGATTCATTCGTAGATTGTTGGAAACCACACATACCGTTCATATTCCCAGTCCCTTGTAATGAGATTGAAGAAGGAAAATTCACAGAGCACGTTGAAACCGTATTGAAGAAATGGAAACCTTTCCACATTCAAATAGGAGGCTTTACGAAATCTTGGGACCACTGGTTGCTTCTTCTAATGAAAAAAGGAAATGAAAAAGCAATTGCCTTGCATGATGAACTGTACACTGGCATTTTGTCGCCTTACCTAAGGAGAGATATTGAGTATATTCCCCATATTGGTATTGGCTTGTTTGTTAAAAAAGACGCTGGTTACAATGCTCTTGACCCAAGAATAGTTGACTTTGATGCGAAACTGTATTCCCAAGCATTGAAAGAAGCGGAATCCCTCAAGATAGACAGCTTTGACACTGTTGATAGACTGGTTCTGAACAAAGTAATCTTGAAAGTACACACGTCTCTCCACATAGAACGAACGGTCGTCAGTTCAAAAGAAATAAAGCTATAATACGCCCACGAAATAGAAGACACTTCTATCAGTCTTTTAAGCCAGTTTTCGGCTTTGCGGAAAAAGCTATAGCTGAACCGACTTAAACAGTTGGATTTGTCTCTGTATTGAGGAAAGAGCAAGGAGGCGATATTCATCATGGAAAGGAGTTTAGAAAATCAACCCTTCAAGAACCGTGAACACGTAATGGCTGAAATCAGAAGATGCGCGTTGATGGGTCTCATTTGTCAATATCTTAGCTTCCTATTCGTTGCATTAGGAATCATTGGTGATGCCCTAAACGTTAAACTTGGCTTAGAGTCAATGTCTTGGTTTTTGCTGGCAATTGTTGCTGGTCTGAATGCCATAATTGGTCACACGCATACAGTTGTAGCTAAGCATCTGCTCGGCATAGAAGCCGAAAGCAAAAAAGGCAAAATTGAACTACTAAAGCAGTAGACATTAAGACTGGACTCAGAAGACTCTCATCAGTTTTATTAAAGCCACTTTTTTTGGTTTTGCGGAAAAGTTATAGCTGAATCGACTTGACTATTTGGATTGGTGTTCAGATTGCTTGAAGGTAAAAATGTGAATCTGCGAATCATGGAGAAAGAGGACTTACCACTAATTACAGAATGGTGTAACAACATTGAATTCGGCGGTGAATATCTTCGTCCGTTGCAGATGTCTAGGGCTGAGATTGAGAAGTCAGGCGAGAGTACCCTTTTCGAAACGAAGGTTTTTATCATCGAGAAGAAAGACGGAAGCAAAATTGGTCACATTTGGCATTTTAACATGCTTGCACCCTATGCGAAAATGCAGGAAATAGGATATGCTCTTGTTCCAAGTGAGAGAGGAAGAGGCTACTGCACCGAAGCTACGCAGTTAATGGTAGATTATCTGTTTCTTTCGAAGGACATTGCTCGAATACAAGCATCAACTCACACCAAAAATGTGGCTTCTCAGAAGGTTCTGGAAAAAGTTGGGTTTAAAAAAGAAGGCACTTTGAGAAAAACTGCTCTAATCAGAGGAGAATGGACAGACATGTTCATGTTCAGCATTCTCCGAGAAGAATGGAAAGAACCAAAGATACTGACAAAAACCGCTTGAAGATAATATTTGGTTTTGCGGAAAAGTTATAGCTGACGTTAGACGATTTCTGTAACTTCAGTTATTTGGCTGATTTGGAAATCTGGTTTGAAGTTCACGTTTTTTGCATCCTGAAATGTACTAGACCCTTGTCGAACCAGTATTGTCACCAATCCGATTTCTCTTGCACCTTCAAGGTCGCTTATTTCGTCAGCGACAAAAACACATTCCTGAGCTTCGAGTCTGAGACACTTAAGAGCTTCATGGTACATGCGTTTATCTGGTTTTCTCACTCCTACTTGATATGACAGAATGATACAACTGAAGAAATCATCCAGACCTAAAGAGTGTATCAGTTTGTCTGTCCCTACTGCACAATTTGAAACCAGAGCCAATTTGTATTTCTCTTTTAGGACACCAAGCGTTTCAAGAACCCCACCGTATAGTTTATATATTGTAGCCGAATGGTTGTTTCTGACTTCCTGCACGTCATCCATCAATTCTGGTCGCTCGGGGATTCTTAGCTTCATGAGCATCAGACTCCAAAATTCCTGGAGAGTTTTCAGTTCTCCTTTCGTGCTGTTCCCATAGATACTCGTTAATACAGAAGATAGGTCTTTCAAGCGTCTTTCATACCCATATTTCTTAAGGACTAACACAAGTGCCGCTTCATACTCTCTATTCTTCATCTCATCACGAAACGCTAATGTTCCACCGAAATCAATGAGAATTCCTTTCAAAGTCAATACTTCACAGCACTTCCGCAGAGCCGCTAAACTCTTTCGAATCTGGTCTTCTTTCTATCTTCCACAAAATAAGTGTTTTTCGAGCTATGGAAAGAACCAAAAATACTAACAAAAACCGCTTGAAGCACGGATTAGCTAACGTCTTTCTGTTCTACACTTTCGACATATTCCTTAAGAGTCTCGGTTCTCTCATTATTTATTGGAGATACCTATGTCAATCGGGAATACGGGAGATATCTCCGCACCTTAGCTTTTTGCACTATTGTCTCCAGTTGATTTCTTGTGCTACTCTTTCGACATAATGTTGATTGCTAGTTAGACAATGACTAGCTATTTCTTCCCCTTTTTCTTCTATAGGAAAACTTAAACACATAACACCCTTCTTTTTTTTAGTTTAGTTTAGTATGGAGTGATAAGGTGGTGATAGAATGAAGAAAGAAAAGAAATTAGTTTTAGTAGCCTTGACACTATTCCTATGTGGTTTTGTCTGCGAAGTTCTCGCTGTGTATCCTATTCTTAGTAATACTCTTTTTAATGCTAATCTCCCTAATGTTCTTGGCTCTGGTTATGCTATGATTATTTCTGAAATAGGAATAGTATTAGTTTTTGTGGCTCTAGTTCTTGCTATAGTGGGAGTGGCTTTAAGCGAGAAGCAAAGTTAGTATCTCTCTTTTTTTAGTCTCTTAGTTCTTTAGGCTTTAGTTCTTAGTTCCAGCCTTAGTCTCAGTATCCTATCAGAGCCTTAGTAAAGAGCCTTCTTTCTAGAGCCTTACATCTTACATGGTAAACTTGGATACTTAGCACCCTTCTTTTTTTATTCATTCATCCATAGTAAACACTCAATCTATTACTGCATAAACAGTACTGAGACTAGGTTAATCCGTGATTTTTTTGAGGCTCAAATGGTCAACTGTGTTCCGTCTCTTCTTCTTGTAAGATGGTTAGGAGAGTTCCGGTTAATGGTGCTATGAATAGTGGTAGGAAGTAGTAGAGTATTGATTGCCACAGTACTGCCAGGGGCTGGATCAATGAGATGATGAAGACGCTTGTGCCGGACAGGGTGCAGGCTGTTGCTGATGCGGCTGCTGCTCTTTGGCTTCTTTTGGACAGTATGAGTGTGATTGCTAGTGCTCCTGATGCTATTCCTAGGAATGAAAAAGTGGTGAATAGTTGATCGTAGATGAACCATTGTTGAGCGACGAATTGGGGGTACCATCCGTAGATGCCTTGCAGAGCAGCTACTGAGAGTATGAAAATAATCGTCGAACCCGTCGTGGCCACGATCATCATCGTGCCTGCGGCGTATGTGTAAGCAGTTCTGTTGCCCGAATCAAGCTCATGTCGGTTGTAGACGCGGTAGGTGGCATCAGTGGAGACGGGTTTGGGGCGTTTCGTATACGGTGGGGTCATGGAAACAGGTCTGTTCCTGTCGAAGTTAAGATTTGCGCAAGTCTTATCAAATGCGGTTCAGAACTGTTCACGGAACGGGTCATGTTGCTGAGACGATGTGGGCTCGCTGTAGTCATGTTGATGCTTATTGTTAGTTCGTTGGCTGTTTCTCAAGTGGAGGGTTTCGATTTGTCTGAGTTGAACCCAACGTCTGAGCATCATGTTGCCGGACTGAATTCAGACATGCCTTACGTAGCGGGTTTCCATGTGGTCGCTGATGATCTGAGCCTGCGAGAAACCGTTAATGCCACTGCAGTTACGATTAGCTTTCCTTCAACTGAGCCGGAGTTCTTGCCTTCTGGTTGTTGGCTTGGAGGCGGCATGTTTGTTCAAGGCCAGGATCATGTGTTTCGCAACGTGGATTATGGCTTCTACATGATGCTTGTGCTCGACGCTTCGGGCAAGCTGTTCATCGATTTGGGATTGCATCAAACAGAGGAGGCCACGCTTCCAATTCAAACGTCTACGTCCAGCCTTGTTTATTCTTACACTTGGCAAATCGTTGGAATCGACAGATCAACACCGATCACTCTGCTTCAGAGTTGGGATAACAATGGCTTTGTAGACTACTCGATATCCGTTTCTGGACATGAGGAAACGCTCATTGCGGTGAACGTGATAGGCATGCCCAACTGCCAAAACATGATACCGAGGTTTTACGTGGGAAACGTGATTATTGACCCTTTTCCGTACAGTCGATACATCAACTATTTTCAGTTCGGCATCATAAGCAGCCAAGCCATAACCGACACTCATTGGCAAGTAGACGTTAAAGAACCCGAAATGCTCAGACAGACAGGCTGGACTTTGGTCGATAAGTCTTGGTCACTTCAAGGCGACCACTCTTACCTTGATCATGACTTAATGTGGGGAGGTGCAGCGTACGCTGGCGTAGACGTCCAATACTATAAACATCCGCTTCAAGACCTGCACGAGATCATTTTTTACTACAGTGGGCATACGTTGACTCCTGGAAGAGTTCTTTGGGATGTTTCAGGCATCAACATTGCAACCATGCACTTTGCGTCCGAAAGTCAAGCTTTAACCGCACTTGCGCGGCGTTTCCTCCCAGTAATCGCAACTGTGCTGGGAACAGCTTCGCTTCTTCCCTTCCTGTTGGCGAGGCGATGGCGAAAGAAGAATCGCGACTTACGCCCTGTCTAGGTGAATGCGAGCAATCATGTCTTTTGCAGACTGGCTATCCCGCGACAAAGCAGACAAGAAGGGATTGTGGACTCTACGTTTCACATATCGTCGGTGACGGTTGTTATGAAATGATTAAAATGTCCCAAGTGCGATGCTGAGGTGCGGCTGCTATTTGATGCCGGCCTTCGACTTTAGGGCTGCCCAGTCGTTGGGGCTGAGCACTTGTTCGGCGAGCTTGAGGACGGCTTGGAATGACTCTGACGGTGCGTTGGCTCGGCCTTCTTCGATTAGGTAGCGCGCTGGCTTGTCCCTAAAATGGTTAAAAATGGTGTTTATTCCTCTTTTGTCTATTGGAGCGTGATTTGGGCTTGTTTGACGGATAATCTTGACTGCGTTGAAAGATGGCAAATCACGGGGTTCCATCAAACCTCGATGGAAGTAGAGTTTTCCCATAAGCCGTTGAAGCCTAATCTAGTCCGTCTGGCACGTCGAGGCACACAGGAGGGCTAAAAACACATATATGCATCATAACTGTCCCTAAACCCGAAAATAGGAATATTGACCATTTTAGACCAATTTCGGGACAAGGCAGCGCGCTCTGTGAAATCGATTGTTACAAGATATTAAGAATGAAAAAGGTTTTTGTTCAATTGTATTTTGATCGTGTCTGCTCATCCGTCAGCACATGCTTGATTCGTTCTTTCCATTCAGGCGATTTCCAAGTTCCCAAGGCTTCGTGAGTCAGGTAATATTTCTGTGGAATTGGATGTGTTCCGATAACCACGTCTATACCGTATTTCTGCTTTACAAAGTCGCGCAACTGGTCAATGTAGGGGCACGGTGGATAACCCACGACCATCCCTGTGGCAAAGTGAACCACTTCAGCGCCGTTTTTCTTCATTTCTTCGATACAGTATTCAACGTTTCCCCCAGGGCATCCTCCACAAGTGGTGTATCCCACGAGCTTCACTTCCTGATGGGCGTACAAGCTGAAAGCTCCTTCCTTGTTCTTCAATGCTCTTAAGCATTTGCCGCCGGCGCAAGTATGGTAACGATCACAGATCAATATACCCACATTCTTCTCAGGTTTAGACATTGTTCTCCACGATCATCCAGCACAGAAATGTACGTCTTATTGTTTTCGGAACACATGCGCGCGCTATCCTTGCTCTTCAAAATAAGAATAAAAACATTCTTGGCCATTTTGGCAACAACCATGCGCGCTAGCTTGCGCAACTCTTAATTTGTCGGCGGTGTAGAGATTGTTTCTGGTGAAAGAATGCCGAAGTATAAGGCTACAGCCAAATGGATCGAAAATGTCCGTTCGGTGGTTGACAATTCAAGAACACACAGCATAGTCTGCGACCTTTCTACTCCCGCAGGCGGGGACGATAAAGGCCCGACTGCCCTTGAATTGGCTCTAATGGCCTTGGCTGATTGTGCCGTGACAATATTCGCCGATGTCTGCAAACAAAGCAAAATCGAACTCGCCAAGATCGAAGCTGTCGCGGAAGCTGAAAAACCTGCTGACTCCCCGATACTGACTGGAGTGACAATCAAAACAAAAGTCTGCGCAACGGCAAGAAAGGAACTATTGGAAAGCGCTTGGAGAAGAACAGAAGCAAACTGCCCAGTTCTCTCGATATTTAAGGAGCCAATACCGCTGAAAGTGGAATTTGAAGTGGTGCCAAAATAGTCAGAGCAGATACTTCAAGTTGAAATGCAAAAGGGAGATGAGTCTTTGCTATTTGTCGCTGCCCATACCCATCCTACCGCAAAATGCCCATTAGAAACGCCTGAAGGGAAAACAATGATCAAGAAGCTCTTTTCAGACGACAACGTTAGGAAATCGGGTCTCAAAATAGTCGGAGCCTATGTCAGTTGTCCAAAAGACAAAAGTACAGAGCATAAAGGTTTCTTCATAATAGACGCCGACAGTGCCCCAACCGTTACAAAGTTCTTTGGTCCAATGACAGTTGACATAAGACCCGTTGTACTCTTCAGCGAAGTGGCAAAAACCTTGTAGGATCACAGAATGCCGCCAACTTAATCCCTTTTTTATATCTCTAAATGCAGATTGTTATTTTACCCATTTAAGATCAGCGCGCGCTAGACCAATGTTCAAGGAGAAATTCCGACTGACAGAAAAAGACCCAGCCTTTGACAAGACCAAAACCGAAGAAGTATTGAGGTCACTCCATACGGACCTGAGTATTGGGCTCAATAGCTTTGAAGTTGAAGCCCGATTGAAACAGTACGGGCACAATGAAGTTCCTGAAAAGAAGGCAAACCCTCTAGCGAGGTTTGCCAAGAGGTTCTGGGGTCTCACCGCATGGATGCTTGAGATTATAATAATCATCTCATGGTTCCTGCACAGATACCCCGACTTATTTATAGTTACAGGGCTGCTTGTCTTTAACTCAGTACTGGGTTTTGCGGAAGAACAGAGAGCGTCAAGCGCGGTGGAAGCCCTGAAGAAAAGACTTCAGGTTAGCGCAAGAGTCCTTAGAGACGGCTCATGGAAAGTAGTAGCCGCTAGAGAACTTGTGCCAGGGGACATAGTCAGAAACAGGTCAGGAGACTTTGTGCCTGCCGACATTAAAATAGCAACGGGCGAGCTTGAAGTCGACCAATCAGCCTTGACAGGCGAATCGGTGAGCCAGGAGAAGAAGATTGAAGAAATTCTCTATTCAGGCTCTATCGTAAAGAGAGGCGAGTCAAACGGCATAGTTGTCTCAACAGGAGTAAACACCTACTTTGGTAGAACTGTCCAACTCGTCCAACTGGCGAAACCCAAGCTACACATGGAAGAAGTCGTCTCAAGTGTCGTCAGATGGCTCCTCGTAATTGTCGTCTTGTTAGTTGCGCTTGCCTTTGTTTTTTCAGTACTTGAAACCAAGAACTTGGTTGACCTTCTGCCCATAGTCTTGGTCCTTCTATTGTCAGCAATACCTGTTGCTCTGCCAGCAATGTTCACTGTCAGCATGGCAATAGGCGCAATGGAACTTGCCAAAAAAGGCGTTCTAGTAACGACACTGAGCGCTTCCGAAGACGCAGCAACCATGAATGTTCTTTGCGCAGACAAGACAGGCACAATAACAATGAACAGACTCTCAATCGCAAAAGTGATACCATCAAAGGGATTCAGTGAACAGCAAGTTCTCTTCTACGGAGCTCTAGCTTCACAAGAGGCGAATCAAGACCCCATTGACTTATCCTTCCTAATGATGGTCAAACAACAAAACCTCTTAGACCCCTCATTCAAGCAGAAAGACTTCACTCCATTCGATCCGAAAACACGAAGAACTGAGGCTTTGGTGCAGAAGAACAACCATGAATTCAGAGTAATGAAGGGAGCTGTCAACGTTATTGCCCGGGCATGCGGACTCGACGGTAAGACTTTGGAGCAATTAGAATCACAAATGAGCGAATTCGCTAGAAAAGGCTACAGAACCCTGGCGGTTGCCAAGACAAACGCCGAGGAGCAGCCTGAACTTGTCGGTTTGGTAACGCTTCACGACCCGCCCCGACTCGACTCAAAAAAGCTTATACAGGAACTCAGGGAGCTGGGCATAGCTGTCAAAATGCTGACTGGCGATGCGCTTCCTATAGCAAAAGAGATCGCTGCAGATGTGGGTCTCGGCGACAACGTGATCAGAGCTGCAGACCTCAAAGAATTCATCAAGGAAAATGCGATAGAAGCGGCAGATGCAGCTGATAAGAGTGATGGGTTCGCTGAAATCTATCCTGAAGACAAGTACACTATAGTCAAAAGCCTCCAAGCCGCAAAGCATGTGGTCGGGATGACGGGCGACGGCGTGAACGATGCACCAGCGCTTAGGCAAGCGGAGGTGGGTATAGCTGTCAGTAGCGCTACGGACGTGGCAAAGGGTGCTGCCAGCGTCGTGCTGATGAATGAAGGGCTAACCAGCATAGTAGATTTGGTCAAGAATGGAAGAGTAATTTATGAAAGAATAACTGCATGGATTCTAAGCAAAATAGTCAGAACTCTACAGATAGCCACGTTTGTCGTTCTGTCCTACCTTCTAACAGGCAACTACGTGGTGTCAGCCTTCGCTATAATACTGTATTTCTTCATGACCGATTTTGTCAAGATTGCATTGTCCACGGACAATCTAAACTGGTCCAGAAAACCTGATACCTGGAACGTAGTCGGTTTGGTAAAAGTATCCTCAATACTCAGTGCGCTCATTATCGTCGAATCGTTTGCTCTGCTCTATGTCGCACTCAACATCTTTCATCTTACCGTAGCTGACCAGACCCTTTTCACATTCACGTTCGAAATACTGTTCTACTCCGCCATGTTCCTGATATTCAATGTCAGAGAAAGAGGACACTTCTGGAACTCTAAGCCAAGCAGAACCCTGTTCATCGCAATAATACTGAGCATGATAGCTGCAATAGTGGTGACTACAATTGGCCTTCCAGGATTCAAACCCATATCTCTAACTCAAACTCTTTTTGTGGTATCCTGCTCTGCTGCTTTCTCATTGCTGTTCAATGATCTAGTCAAGTTTCTCCTGGTGAAAAAAACAGAGATAAGATGGTAGTAGCGCACCTTCCTCCATATCAGGCAGCTATAACGCAAAGATGCAAATGATTTTATAGAACACGCTAGGAATTCTAGTCTCGAATAGGACCCGCTGGACTTCCGAGTTTGTTTGGTTCTTCTGGGAGCCTTCCGATCCAGAATAGGGCGATTGGTATGAGCCACAGATAGAATCGTAACGGAACGTTTTGGATTTCCCATTGCCAGAGTTGAGGAGCCATTGTTAGCAGGAAAAGAAGAGCCGCGAGCACCATTGAGTTTCTTACTCTTTTGTAAGGCCCCATGAGTTCTGCTGAGATGAGCTGTTTTTCTTCTACGGTAAGTTCATGGATGAAGAAGGCTAATATGACAACCAGCGCCGCCATATCTGCCGCGAAAAAAACAGAGGCATATTCTACGACGACTGTTTCGTTTGTGTGCCCATACAATGTGACGAGGTTGAACAGGTAGGGTACAAGAGACACCGAGAACAGCATTGCCACGTTAAGCATTCTGGTCGTCCTGTTCTCCATCGGAAGCACAGACATTATGCCAGTGTAACGTATCCAAACCGAAATCAGTATGAGAAAACTGAAAGTGAAGGCAAGCATATCGCTTGCGAGGCCTGTCAACTGCGTTGGCGGTCTGGTGAGAAGCGAGTAAGCACTCAATGATAACGCCAGGCCAAATATCAAATCTGAAAGACTCTCAATCCGTGGTCGCGGACTAGATCGCCTATTGTTATCAGACAAGAGAATTCAACTCAGCTTCCAAATTGTAGCGCCTAGGCTAAAAAGGATTTTACCCTTCGAGTTGATTACAGAACTAGGACACGCTATAAAAAGAAAGGATAGTTCATTTTTCTATCAACAAACCGAAAGCGCGTGAACACTGTTGTTGATGGTGATATGTCGGTTGGAACGGCCAATCTGACAGCGACACAAGTTGAGGAACAAGTGAAGAAAGAGTTTGATGAAGTGACTGAAACAAAAGTGAGAATGGAACCACCAAAGCCCTCAATCAGAAATTGAGGGCGACATGTGCCTTGTCGCGCCGTCCGCTCTATCTGCTTGGCTCCCGTTCGAGGACGCCTGTAAGGCAGGCAACCCCTCCAGCGGCCTTGTGAAGTTCATCTACTTTGACTGTTACACATTTGATGCCCATGTCTTCATAGAAGGAGTGGGTTTTAGGATTACCAGTCGGCATTAGGATCCGTTTTGGACCTAACGTCACGAAGTTAAGAGCCATCCCCCGTATTGCTTCCTCTTCGTCAGGAACATAGACAATATCATACCCATGATCTCGAAGAGCTTTGACAGCTGCTTGAGGAATTCGGGTTCGCCAACAAACAGCAAGGTCTCGGTCCACAAGACGCAAGGTTCCCATTAGATGCATTACTCCTTCAGGCAAAACTACCTTGATAACCTTAACACCCATCTCATGAAGAAGGTTCTTCACCTGAACTGCCCCCTCCAAGTTAGTACGCAGTCCTGTTCCTAGAATGACAGTGGTAGAATCAACCCATGCGGCATCTGCGCCTTCAAAGACTCCTCTTCCTCGTATGTAGCGCAGAATCGGAATGCGCAATTCAGCAAGTTTCTGAGCAACGAATCCCTCCTCGCCAGCACGGACAGTAGATGCCGGGCGTGCCAAAACCGCTCCCTCAGGTGTCATGAAAAAGAGGTCAGCCACGAACATCTGATTGGGTGGAGGTGTACTGCATGGTTCAACATAGAACACAGTGATACCGGCGTTCCGATAAGCTGCAACCAAGCTATCATGCTGGCATCTGGCTAGAAGAGGGTTTGGCACATCAAGCATTAGTGCCTTGTTGGCGTCCGCTATAGTTTCAATCTCAGGGCCTGGTCTGTGCATCAAAACTGCCTTGAGGCAGGACCACTCGGATTCGATACCACACGCTCTCCAGATCTCTCCAATCTCATCACGTAGTGACTTCATTCTGGCAGACCAACCAGCACCGCCATGAGCCGCAACTTCAGCGATTTCTGACATACAAACCCCCAATTTGTCTATTCACGTACATTTATTAGACTATCTTAGCGCGCATGCGTGTTCCTAAAATGGTCAATGGTCTTAATTCGTTTTTACACACTTCTACGTGTTCGAGAAGGCCTGTTACCGCAAAGAAATGAAGAACAAATGCGAAGCCCAAAACCGACCCAAAAACGCAAGAAGCGAACAAAAACCATTTTTAGCCAATTTCGGAACAGGCATGCGCGCTAATATACTGCAAATCTAGGGCGCTTTGATTCTGGTGCGTGCTCTGTGCATGTCATAGAGTTTGTGTTTGTAGTATCCCTTTGCAGTGTATAATGCTCCAACAGGATTGTGGCACAGGACTCTGTCCTTAGCAACTAAGACTGTTACGGGTGCTTTGGAATACTTGATGAAGGTTGAGTCATGTCCTACGCAGAGTCCTACAATTATGTTCAGCTCTGTTTTCGCCTTGTTCATGATTAGAGCTTGTGCTACTGGGTTGCAAATAGGCTCGAAGGTGCCGGGATGTACTTTCTCGCTGTCTTTCAGTCCCAACTCCTCCTTTGGAACACCACCAGTCTTGCAGAATACAAAAGTCACCTCGAAACCATTGGATTCGAGAATATCAGTCAGCATTCTTCCCTCCTCGGCCAATCCCACACAGCAGGCAACACCAAGCTTGTCGAAATTCATCCTTCTGGCAAATTCCATCGTGTCTTCGACTCTGGTCCACTTCATATAACCTTCTGACTCCACCAGAGCAGAAGCATGAGCTAATCTTCCCACGCCAAGTTTTTCATATTCTTCCCTAGCTTTCCTCAGGACACCTTTTTCAACGTTCATCGGACAAAAATCCAGCTTGGAAGTAACTCGAGCTCGTTGAGGGTGTTCGCACACGAAAACGGTACATTTGCTACATTTAACCACGATCTTTCCCCGCGAATAGGATGACGTTGTTTCTGCAGAACTTATGTCTTACCCGCGCGCGTCACATTGTGAATTCCCATTTGCACCACGAGTCCGGCGGGTGCTTGTCTGGTGGACAGACCAAACAGTTTACTTCTACTTTTGGGTTGAGAGTCTTCGCGAAATTCTTCAAATATCCAAACCGTACTTTCTTGCATGGGAATTCGCTTAGACCTTTGCCCAGACGAGCCTCTTGAGTCCTGCACCTATCAATACTAAGGGTAGCCCCCTTGTTTCCAATTTCGATGGTCTTGAAAGGTTGATCCAGCGCCCAACTGGATTTGCGCAAAAGACCAATAATCGTTGCCACATCGGGGTTTTCTCCAACCTTGAACATTCGTTGCAGGCTCTTGGCCTCAATTGCAGCCATGCTCTCCCAAACCTGAGCATCAATTTCAGTTGCCGCTTCAGTCCCAAACTTCTTTTCGATGCCCAGAAAATACAGGCCATCAACTCTCCAAATATTGCGAATCTGCAGAAAGAAATAATCAAACAGTTTCTCCATGGGCATTTCTGCTAGTATCTTACGGTCTTCCCGACTTCCAAGAGGATATTCACTCATACCTTTCACCATTAAGAGGCGCTGAAGTAATTGACCGCTATGAAAAGCTATTGTTTTGTTTTAATGTTTTCGGAATGTTGTGTTTCCAGCTTGCGTTGCGAAACCTTTAAGAGAGTTATGAATATGTATTCATAATCATGCCTAGACCCAGAATCTGTCGGCGAGTATGCTGCGAACCAGGCGTGACGTATTTCAAACCCAGAGGAGTTCCAATGACCTCCTTAGAAAGCGTCGGCCTGAGCGTAGATGAATTTGAAGCGATACGGTTGAAGGATCTCGAGGGATTGGAGCAGACAGCTGCGGCTGACAGTATGCGCATATCGCAACCGACATTTCACAGAGTCATAGAGGCGGCAAGAAAGAAGGTGGCAGATGCGTTGGTCAATGGCAAAGCAATACGAATAGAAGGAGGAGAATACATGTCGGACGCAAGTAGGAAATTCAAATGCCTTGATTGTAGCCACGAGTGGGAGGAACCGCATGGAAGAGGAAGACCCGGCGGCTGTCCCAAATGCGGAAGCAAGAACATCCACAGGGCTCCCCAGGACAGAGGGTACGCTCGACTCGGAAGAGGCCACAAGGGCCATTTTAAAATATGAAGGAGTTTTCGAATTGACAAGTATGCAGGAAGTTACAGAGAGAGCAAAACAGTTTTCGAACCAGGAGCAGAAGCTCAGAGCCAAAATGAGCAAGGTCAGACATAAAATAGCCGTGATAAGCGGCAAAGGAGGCGTGGGCAAAAGCACGGTAGCAGTGAACCTGGCCGTGGCCCTCGCGATGCACGGACACGCCGACCGAATCGGGATTCTTGACGCAGACATACATGGCCCCAGCGTACCGAGAATGCTCGGACTGACAGGCCAAAGACTCCAAGTGGGCCCGTCTGGAGCCTTTCCAGCCTCAGGCACGTTAGGGATAAAAGTTGTTTCAATGGACTTCCTACTGCCTGATGAAAATGCGCCAGTGATTTGGCGTGGACCGCTGAAGATGACTGCGATTCGCCAGTTTCTGTCAGAGATAGTCTGGGGAGACTTGGACATTCTGCTGATTGATCTTCCTCCCGGGACAGGCGATGAACCTCTAAGCATTGCTCAGCTATTACCAGAAATGGACGGCGTCATAATAGTAACAATTCCCTCCAAGGTCTCACAAGTGGTCGTTAAGAAGTCTGTCACCTTTGCTCGGCAGCTCGGAATGCCCATCATCGGCGTCATCGAAAACATGAGCGGCTTCATCTGTCCTCAATGTGGAAAAAAATCTGACATATTCGAGTCTGGCGGCGGGCGAAAGATATCTGAAGAATTGAATATCGCGTTTCTTGGAAGCATTCTGATAGATCAAGAAATCTGTGAGGATGCTGACAGAGGGAAACCATTCATCGTCGAGCATCCAAACTCTGCAGCTTCGAAGTCCTTCATGGAAATTGTCAGGAAAATCGAAGATTTCCTGAAACAGAAGGCGAAGAAGTAGTGGAAAAGGAGGTGACGCAATGAAAACTACAGTAATCGTACCTGTGTCAGATAACAACGGTTTGAACGCTAGGATAGCGGAGCATTTCGGAAGAGCGCCTTTCTATGCTGTTGTGGCTTTGGACAAGGACGGAAAAGTCGAAAACGTCGAGACGCTGGAAAACAAAGGCGAACATTTTGGGGGCGAAGGACACATGCACGACCACATTCTGGAGCGGAAACCGAACGCGATAATAACCTACGGAATGGGCCCAAGAGGTTTGAGTGGCTTCCAAGAAGCAGGAGTAGCTGTGCTGAAGGCGAACGCAGATACGGTCAAAGACGTAATTGCTGCATTCAATGATGACAAGCTTCAAGAGCTTACCGAAGGCTGCCATCACGCACACCATCACTAGGATGAGAACTCTAAGAGCTGGTTTTTAGAATGAACGAGAAGAACCAGCTTTTTAGAAAAGGAGAAAGAGCTGCGATTCTTTCTGCAGCTGTTCTCCTAGCGTTCAGCCTTCTGAAAGGCACAGTGTCGGTGATCTCTGGGAGCGTGGCATTACTCGCAGACTCGATTCATTCCTTTGCTGACATCTTCTCCTCGATTGCAGTCTGGGCTGGACTCAAGCTAGTTCAGAAAAAACCTACCGAAAGATTTCCATACGGGTATTACAAAGCAGAAACCTTGGCCTTGCTGATAGTCGCCGTGACGATCGTTGTATCAGGTGTTTTGATGCTGAGAGAGGCTGTGGATAAACTGTTTGAGCCCAGCGTCGTCCTGTTTCCTTCTGTCGTTCTCGCGGTGGCCGCTTTTTCAGGGCTAACCTCTTACTTTCTTGGCCGGTACAAGAAGAACGTGGGAAGCCTTATCGGCTCTCAGTCACTTGTTGGTGAAGGACAGCATTCCCTCGTAGACGTGTATACCTCATTGCTGGTTTTCATAGGTGTCTTGTTTGCCAGCCTAGGTTATCCGGTGGCTGAGGTTTTGGCGGGCTTGGCTATTGGGCTGTACGTTATGAAAGTGGGGTTGTGGTTTGGAAAAGATGCGGTGTTGGTTCTCATGGATGCTTGTTTGAGTCCGCAAAAGGCCAGGGAAATGAAGGAAATAGCGGAGGGAGTAAGAGGAGTTAGGGGAGTGCATGATCTTAGATTGCATAAGTCTGGACCTGTGTCCTTTGGAGAGATGCACATAGAGGTGCAAGAAGACCTTCGTCTCGAGAAAGCACACGAGATTTCAGATGAGATCGAAGAGAAGATTAGACAGCGATTCAAGGATATTGAATCAATTACAATTCATGTAGAGCCAGGACACAAAGAGAAAATCAAGGTCGGCATTCCAACGTTAGAGGACAAAGGACTAGAATCAAGGACTTCTGCTCATTTTGGCAATGTACCCTTTTTTGTCTTCATAGAACTGGAGAATAACCAAACAAAGTATGTCTATGTCAAGGTCAATAAAGCAGCGAGAATAGCGAGGAAGAAAGGAATAGGTGCGGCTCAATTCTTAGTAGACGAAAAAGTTGACGCGGTGCTTTCAGGGGGTATGGGTGAGGGTCCGTTTCACCTATTGAGAGACAACCTTGTTCAGATATTTGTTCTTCCAGAACAGGTTGAACTCAAGGAAGCGATCCGTCTTCTCAACGAGAACAAGCTAGAAAGAATGATAGCGCCATTTGAGAAAAAGGAAACAGATGATAGGTAACGCGCATTGTATACCGATGTTATCTCGCGCGCTCTGGACGGGTTAAAGACCATTCAGAAATCGGTTATGTTGTGGCCTTTTGCTCTTGCTTTGGCTATTATGTTTTTGTACCATTCGGGTAATTCGAATTTCTCGATTTTTCTTGCTGGAGAGTAGGGTTTGATGTCTAGTACCGGCGTTTCATTAAGAGCATCTATCCCTTTGACATGAAGGATTTTGTCCTTCCTCCATAGTAGTCTCACTGCAGACAAGCCTATAGGATTTGGTCTGTTAGGCGAGTCCAAGCAGAACACTCCAACCAAGGGGACCTCTTCCAGGTTCAGTCCATACCTGACAACGATTTTAGGCTTGATTTTGAGACGTTTTCTGTTTTCCGCGGTGATGTTGTGCATGTAAAAGAGAATTAGCAGATGAGAAAAACCATCAATGGCTTCTAAACCATCGGCGTATTCGTCGAGAATTTCAATATCCGCTTCCAGTTCCTCAACTGGCTGATTTCTCATCTCTTCACCAGCAAACTTCGTTTTTACAAAGCCTATAGGATTCAACTGGATGCTCAAGTGCCCACCTCTCAGACGTTATTCCATGCTTCTGGAGGTAAATCTTGAGCCCCTTATATGCTTAGCGCGCTCTGAGTTCCTGATCAAGCCATCTGAAGTATTCTTTGCTTCCAGCCACGATGGGTACAGCCGTGATTTCTGGTATTTCGTAGGGATGGATTTCTTTGATGACTTTCTCAACCTGCTCATAGAGAGTCTTTTCGCTCTTGATGAGACAAAGGCATTCTTCGGTCTTTTCGATCTTGCCTTTCCACCAGCACGTACTCGACAGGTTGGCGATTACTTGGACGCAGCCTGCGAGTCTCTTCTGCATCAAGACCTGCGCTATTTCTTCAGCATCTTCCCTTCTTCCAGTCGTTGTGAATATCTGAATATACTCTTTCATAATGAATCAACTCGATCCTCGTGTCCTGAACCATTTTGGGTCAGAGAAACTCTTGAGTCTTTTGCAGAACTGAATCTTGAAGCGCACTTCGGCCTGAGACGAAATACTCTCGGAGGTGTCCTGGTCAAGGCATTCTCGTGTCACCATAGGAACGCCGTTTTCTGAGACCCACCTGTTTCTCGAGCAGGACTAGTTGAGTTCCCTCGCGTTCTACTGATCCCGAGTCCACCTCGTTCAGAGTTTTCACAAACTTCGTTTCATGTGTGCATGCAACTGAGCTGAGACCCTTATTCATGGCTATTGCCACGTTGTGATAGAGTTGAGAGAGAAAACCGAGCGAATCATTGGCGTAGGTTGTGAAGCTCCACGTCCGGCTTGGTTCCTGTCTCAGATGGCCAAACGAGAGCGAGTCCACTTTTTCATTTTTCAAAGCGACGTAGAACGTGTGGGTCTTTCCAATCTCTTCAATGTTTTTGGAGGTGTTGTCCAGAGCCTTCCAATCGTAGGTTAGGATACCGTGAGGGACAATATTCGGCGCGGTTCTAAGCAGACTCCAGGCTCTTTTCAGGCTCTGCTTCCTTATTGGAGGATAGTCTATGCAGTTGGGCATCGGTTTGGGTTTGAACTGCCAACAAACGGCCATTCTCAGGATTCTTGAGAATCCAGCCATCTTTGCAAGCTTGAGAGAGGCAGCGTTCCTGTTGGATGTAGTGTAGCGGAGCCTCTGCACACCAACCAGCTCAGCTTTTTCAACAAAGTACCGCGTGATGTCTTTTGCAAATCCTCTCCCCCTGTAATCAGGGTGCACTCTGAGACCTTCCATCCAACCTGTTCGACCGTCTTCGATAACCTCGAGGTTGCCCACGGCCACGATGTGGCCCTGAACTTCTACGCCGTAGAAGTGGCTGTTCGGATCCTGCAGCCACTGGTCTGCAACGGACGGCAGGTAATCATGCCCCTCCCACACGTGCCTCGAAATCTCTATTATGTCGTTCCGATCCGAGCCTTGAAGTCTTCTAATCCTGGCGGCCATAAGCCTCAACCTCAGTTCTTCCACTTGGTAATTTATCTATTACTCTCCATCCTGAGCGTTGTCTGACAGGAAGGTTTTTCTTTGATGATTCTTTGAGTGAATTCCACCCCTCGTAGCATCAACTGACTATCCTATCCTTGTCCTGTTCCAGTAAGTATCCAAGATGTGTCATGAAGCGGCTTCAGGTTCTAGCTGTCCACTAGAAGCCTATCGTTGTCCTGTTGTCCATTAGCCGTCGTCCGTCGTGGTCGTCGTGGTTCGTGGTCGTCGTCGTAGTCCGTCCGTCGTCGTCCGTGGTTGGTTGGGGTAAATTTTTATCCCAAACCCAAACTTAGCGCGCGCGCTAAGACTATTAAATGAACTATTCACTTGGAAGCTTAAGCAAGTCTACGATCAGAGGAACTTCAGAGTTACGGGCTAGCGCGCATGCTTGTTCCTAAATTAGTTTGCGAAGTACCTTATGCTTCTTGATTTGCTTGGTTTGTGTGTGTTGACTGCGGCTTGAGCTGTGAATAGCATGGCCAGCAGGGAGAGTTGAGCGTGGAATGTGATCCTGGCCAGTCCTCTCATGTTGTGCTGGGTTAGGCCTGTAAGGTTCTTGAGGCGGCTGAAGACTCGTTCCACGGCCACTCGCTTCCTGTAAGCTCTTCTGAGTTCTGGAGGCCCGTGACTCTTGAATTTCCTGTCGATTCTAAGGACGCCTTTGACGCCTTTCATCTGGTTTCTAGGATACGGAATGACAGGAATTGTTCCTTGCCTAAGAGCGGCTTCCCTCAGGCTCTGTGAACTGTACTGCGGATCAGCAACCAGCCTTCTAGCCTTCACATAGCGTGAAGCCTTCTCAAACAGCTTCAAAGAGTGTTTCTTCTCGTTCTCGTTTGCAGACGCCACCGTCATAGCAACGGGCATCTCGCTCCTCGCATCCACTGCTAGATGAAGCCTGTAGCCTAGGTCCCTGGTCTTGACCGCTCTTCCAACCCTCGACTCAGGGTCGCTGTAGCCCGAGCGGTTGTCGAGGTTTCTGCGGCTATGGGCCTTGATGAACGTTGAATCCATGGCAAGGGTTTCGCCCTTGATTCTTCCCATTTTAACAAGTGCTTCCACCGCGTGATCAACGATTCGCATCAACCTTTCCGGTCCGACCTTCTTCTTGAACCTGGATAGGACGGCTATTCCGTACGGCGGCTCACTTTCCTCTATGTCGCATATTCGTCTCAAACGCGGATCCTTCCACATTTGCCTCACAAACATTCTATCGCTCGGAATGTGCCTCAGCCTTCTCAGCAGGTGCGCCTTGAAGACGCCTATCGGACTCCTCGGCGGCCTGCCAGGAGAACCGACAGCATGGTAAGACTCATTAAACACCGTCTCAGCAAAGGATAAATCGACCTTGCCAAACAAGGTCTCAAGAGTCTCGTATCTCCTCATGACTCACCTCAAGAGAGAGATACGCGACTCACCTATTACGACTAAAAGCCGAATTTAGGAACAGGCATGCGCGCTAGGGGTGACGCAAGATATATAGCGCGAAGCTTCACAGAATCTTCGTCTTAGCTAAACAAGCTGGAACTCGGTCCATGATACGGAAGTGTCGGGGGTCAGATAGAATGAACAGGGTGGCTAGCTCTATATGGGCTTATGGCAGGAAAGTAGTTAGTTGGGTCTTGACTTTCATTTGCCTCCTGAGTATTCTGCTAGTTATCGGGTTTTTGGTGGGCTTCTATACGGCTCAGTGGAAGCTTTACCAGCCATTCCTTTTGAACGCTAATGTCTTGTGGGCAGCAATTCCAGCTGCTATAATGGACTTTTTTCCAATCGCAAACTTTGGTCATGTGAAAGTGCGGAGACTGGGATTTCATCACTTCGTCTACGGGCTGGCGATTGTTGTGGGCTCGTCTGTTCTAACGTCCGTTTCTGTCTTCAATGTATTCTCGTTAAGCATACGAGACGTAAAACTTAATGTTGGACGGACTTTCATTTTGGTTGGCTTAACCCTGATTGTAGACGATTTTGCCGACATCTCAGATAGAACTAGGATGGCACTGCGCGTCATGAAATCAAAGCTCTATCAAAAACGAAGAATAATCCACGCAGTGCAAGGTCTCCTATCCTGCATAACCTTCTATATTTTCCTATGCATCACCATTTGGCTTACACAAAACCCGAAGGGAATAAACTTGGCAAACCTAGCCATTACTAGCACTCTACTGGTTACGAGCCTAACAGGCTTTGGAAGCGTAGGCAAAAGGATATGGCTAAGAATCAAACCATAAAATGAACTGGAGAGGAAAGCTCGCATAGATTGGTTCTCAGCGCATGATATTGATCGATCGATCCAAATTGGAATGAAGATATTGTAAAGAAAAAGGCAGTTGCAGAATATCATGGCATTCAGTTTGTAATGGTGAGCCGAACTCTAGGTCCTTATAACTGGCAATTGTTCAATTGTGGCGGATTGTATCTAGAGTTTTGTAAGCTGATTTGGGCTTCAAAATATTCTTCTTTAGCTAAACGGCTTGAGGAAAAGCTGTATTTTCCTGTAGAATGCGTTGAAGAACCTACTGAGGAGTTGGTACAGAAGCTAAAAGAGGTGCATATTAAGCACGATGTGTATTTTTACGGAAAAGGGAGGATTGTTTGAGGAAAATAGGCTTTTGTGCGGGGTATTTGTCGTAAAGTTCCCCTATTTTCTATGAATTCCTAATATCAGAATGGTGGCGCGCGCGCTCTAAAACGAAGTAACGAATTATACAGTATGAATAGAACGATTTTTCTCTCTATTCTTGTAGTGCTTTCAATAATTGCGGTTTTCGTGGGCTGTCTTCCTATAGCTCATTCCAAGACTCTTACCGCGCGCGCTAAAAAAGACAACATCCATTTTGCCTAAAAACATATCGGAAAAGCGCGCGTTCCGACTAATCAATGCTATCGAAAGTTATAAATAACATATAGAAACACAAAAAAAAGTTCTAGATATAGCCTTTGGGGAAGGAAGGAAAATGTCGGTGAACGCTGGAGATACGTCGTGGGTGTTGATGGCTACTGGGCTCGTCATGCTTATGACGCCTGCCTTGGGATTCTTCTACGGGGGCCTTGTTAGAAAAAAGAACCTTTCCAACACGATAATGCAATGCTTTGCAATCTTCGCCGTCGTGGGTTTGGTGTGGACCCTTTGGGGCTACAGCCTTGCCTTCAGTACATCTATGGGCGGATACATTGGAAACCTAGACAAAGCGCTGTTGAACAATGTTGGCGTGACGACAGTTCTTCCCGTGCAGTATAATGCGCCTGGAATCACGGAACTGCTCTATTATGCTTTTGAACTGATGTTCGCGGCTATTGCGCCAGCGCTGATCGTTGGAGCGTTCGCTGAAAGAATAAAGTTTCGTTCACTGCTCATCTTCATCATACTGTGGTCAACCTTTGTTTACTCGCCAGTCGCGCACTGGGTCTGGAATCCTACTGGCTGGATCAAGACTCTGGGAGCTATTGACTTTGCAGGTGGCACAGTGGTACACATAACCGCCGGAGTTACCGCTTTGGCCGCAGCCATCGTCGTGGGACCGAGAATTAAGCGGGAGAAAATAGAGGGAAAACCAAGCAACGTCCCATACGTGATTTTGGGAGCAGCGCTATTGTGGTTCGGATGGTTCGGTTTCAACGCAGGCAGTGCCTTGTCTGCAAGCCCACTTGCCGTAAGCGCTTTTGTAGTAACTAACTTGTCAGCATCAGCCGCGGCAGTCAGCTGGATGATCATGGATACCCTAGTGAAGGGCAAGCCGTCTGCAACGGGCATTGCAATCGGCGCCGTCTGCGGACTCGTAGGAATCACCCCTGCTTCGGGTTTTGTCACTCCTGCCTCAGCAATCGTCATAGGTCTGGTCGCAGGGGTCCTATCAAACTTGGTCTCGACATGGCGAGCGCGCACACGTCTGGATGATACACTCGACGTTTTTGCATGCCACGGCGTAAGCGGAATATGGGGCTCCACAGCCACGGGCCTGTTTGCAACAATTACAGTGAACTCTGCTGGCGCGAATGGGCTGTTCTATGGAAATCCGAACCAGCTTCTTATCCAGATAGAAGCTGTTTTGGCAGTCATAGCGTTTGCCTTCACCGTATCGTTCGTGCTCCTAAAAATCGTCAACAGATTCTCTAAGCTGAGAGTAACACCAGAAGAAGAGGAACAGGGGCTTGACTTAAGCCAATCTGGGGAAGAAGCCTACTCTTCCTCAGACACAGCTTCATAAAACCTCTCATTCTTAACACGAAGGAAATCCGAAAGCCTGCAACGCGAGACGACGCGCGCGCTACACCACAGTGGCGATGTTACCCGCAACTCCCTCTTTTTTTCTTTTCCTGTAATAGCACCTGCGTCAATACATGCTTAAGTTCTTGAAGCTTTGACTTATGAGGCAAAGGGGATCTGTCTGTCAAATTGCAACAATCTTCGAGATGAAACAAATAAAACAAGCCACTATTGTGGTTCCTTGTAGATGTTTAGAAAACAAAAGCTGTAGGCATTTGGTTTCAGTGCCAGAGGTTGTGCCTACAAGGATTTCTCGCGCTCTTTTTGCGAGCAATTTGCTGGCATTTTGGTAGAATCTAGAACAGGAAGATGTGCGCATGCAAAAAACTTTTATGCAATCAAACACATTTGAAAAGTGATGCCGACAGTCAAGGATTTCATGACGAAGAATGTTGTAACCATCGACGCTAGCAAAACTGTTATTGAAGCCGCAGACCTAATGTCGCAAAACAACGTAGGCGATTTGGTGGTCATGGACAAAAATACGCCTGTAGGGATCGTCACTGAACGGGATTTCGTAAGGAGAGTCTTGGCGGAGAGAAAATCGCTAAACATCAAAGTTTCAGAGGTAATGACCACACCCCTCAGAGTAATCGATCCAGAAGCTCCACTAAAAGAAGCTGCCAGAAGAATGGTCAACAAAGGAATCCGACGACTTCCCGTAATAAAGGATAACGAGCTGGTTGGAATAATAACCGCTACCGACTTCGCTAGGCACCTAAGCAAGAAAACCCTCACCGATGACATACTTGAAGCAATAGGCCGCAGCCACTACCCCGTTCCAGAAGTTTTCGAAAAATAGCAGAGGCCGCAGCGCAAACAAACCCAAAATTGCAGCGCGCGCTAGGGTAGAAGCTCAATTCTCGCTTATAGCCCCAAAACACTATCATCCGCGCCTCATAGACAGAGTACGCACATACTGTAAAATGAAATCTCGGCAAGTCTTCCCTGATCTTCGCCCTGGTGGCTACCAAGTATTGTTCAAGCCCGCATTAATGGGAGCAGAAGCAGAGCGGTCATGCCTAGAAGCTTCATGAATATGAGAACCGAGGGGCCTGCAACGTCCTTCAGCGGGTCGCCTACAGTATCACCAATTATTGTTGCCTTATGAGTATCCGATTTCTTGCCCCCATACAGCCCACTTTCGACCAACTTCTTAGCATTGTCCAGCAGGGCGCCTGTATTGTTAAAGAAGAAGCCTAGCATGGCGGCGGAAGCCGTAGCCCCGATGAGCACCATTCCCAACTCGGTCGGACCAAATAACAGACCCACCGCGATGGGAGTTGCTATGGCAATAAGTCCCGGCAACACCATTTTGCTGAGCGCATTCTTGGTTGCGATATCAATACATCTGGCATAATCAGGAGCAACTGTCCCCTCTTTGAGCCCTATAATCTCCTTGAACTGCCGCCTCACTTCATCAACCATTTTGAAAGCCCCATCGGAAGTCGCCCTTATCGTCAGAGAGGCCAATGGCAAAGGCAAAACTACACCTAGGAACAGTGCAGCGATGGGGTATGGCGATCCAAGCGAAATGACAGAGATATGAGCCGTTGCGAAATACGTCGCGAAAATCAAAAAAGACGTAACCGTACCTGATGCCATGGCATAGCCCTTAGTTGCAGCCTTCATAGTGTTTCCCACGGCATCCAGAGAATTTAACGTCTCAGATGCTTGCCCCGAGATTCCAGACATTTCAGCTATTCCCGCAGCATTATCGGTTATTGGACCGAACGCGTCAGAAGCCATAATAAACGCAATAGCAAAGTCCGTGCCAATGTTTGTTATGACTAGCCCATAGAGAGATTGACCAGTTACTATGAAAGAAACCACCACGGCAGCCAAAACTGCAATCATCGGAAAAAATGGAGTCGCCAGTCCAGTCGATATGCCAGTTATCAGGTTTATTGCAGGGCCTGCTTGCGAGGATTCAGCGACATCATGTACAGGTCCACGCCCCAGACCGGTGTAGTATAGTGTACTTAGGACACAAACGAGCACAGCTGCAACACCAAGTAAACCTGCAAAGAACAGTGATACATCATTCAAAAACAGCGTAGACAAAAAGAACAAACCAATCGAGCTAAGAACTGTCGTAACCATGAGACCGACAACCAAAGATCCTGTAGCATTTATCCGCTTCCACCGTCTAACCAGCGATATCCCAAACATGGAGGCCAGAACACCAACAGCTTCGAGCATAAATGGAAACACTACCCCGTTAGGGCCGTATCTCGAAATAAAGAGAACGCCCATCAACATACCAGTTATTATGTCATCACTGAAAGTCTGGAACAAATCTGAACCTCGCCCCGCGCAATCGCCCACGTTGTCGCCAACCAAATCAGCGACCACAGCCGGATTTCTCGGGTCGTCCTCAGGAATCTCCATTTCAATCTTACCCACCAAATCGGCCCCAATGTCAGCCGACTTTGTATATATGCCACCTCCGATTTGCGCAAACAATGCCGCTAGGCTTGCTCCAAACCCAAATCCAACAAGCGCCGGAATATCATTCAAGGCTACTCGCAATAGGAACAACGCAACCAAACTTATCCCTGGAACTGCCAGGCCCATAACCGCACCTCCCAAAAAGCCTGTTCTCAGAGTTGCCCCAGGTGAACGCGTAGCGGCACTTGCGGTTCTCACGTTGGCTCTAACTGCGACGTTCATGCCAACGTACCCCGCCAATAGAGAGAGAAGGACACCGCACACGAAAGCCAATGAAGTAATCCAATTGAAAAGAAAGAGAATTATCAAGGCCAACCAGGGAATGACAAGAATGATTGTCCCTAATTGTCTCTTGATGTAAGCGCTTGTTCCTATCACAATATACCTGCTCACCTCTTGCATACGAGCGCTACCAGAATCACGTTTGAGAATCCAACGAGTGATATATGACGCCACCAAAATGGCAACCATCCCAACCGCGAAAGCAAACAGGAGTGGATCTGCCATAGCAATTCCTTACAAGCGCGCGCACCTTAATGATGTCTGGCAAAACAGTTGGTCGCGTCTTCTTTCCCTTTCATACTATAGCCTTGCCCCTTGCCTAAGAAGAGGAGCTTCTTATAAGGCTGACCTTGAATCGACCGAAAAACATGTCGATCCTTCGGGCATTTTTGACCTAGTGACTTTTTTTGGAGAATGCTCTGGACCTTTGGGCATATCCAGATTGTAGGGGCTTTCACTCTAGCGCACGCATTTAAGCTGTTTTCTTTGCAACATCCGACTTGAGAAGCCTGTACACTGCTATTAGAACAAATGCAATAGTGTAGAGGGCTATAATCAACGCCGCCTCGGAAAGAGCCCCAAGGTCAGCTGCAGGAAGCACACTAGATGCAGTTACCAGTTCACTCATGACAAGCGATGGGAAGCTTGTTGCGGCCCATATTGGAATGGCCCGTGTGCTTATGCCGTAGACAAAGGTTAAGATCGGGCTTATAATATATGAAGCGAAAAGTATTGCCAAGGCTAACAGCATTGCGAGAGTAGTTCCTCTGAAGACTTCGCTGAACATGAACGATAAACAGAAGAAAATGAGAGAAGAATACACAATAGCCAAAAACATTAACGGAGCAAATTGCAGACCGCTCTGTGCACCAAAGAACACGAGTGAAAGGGCTACGCCTACAAAGGTTATCAAGGCTTCAACCATGGCCAACAAAGAGAATCCGCCCAAGAACTTCCCGAGAATGTACTCAACCCGAGTAATCGGTTTGGAGAGCAACACGTCAGCAGTTCCGTGTTCATATTCTTCAGACATTGAACCACCAGCAACTATGATGGCTATTAACTGAACAAACAGCAGGCCTTCCAGCACGACTAAAATCCACACGAAGACATTCTCACTGCCCAAGAACGTCGTGCCCATAAACCGATACGCCTCATAAATACCAACTGTTACCAATGTTTGAAATGCTATGGCCAGAATCACGAGAGCGAGAATTTTCTTTTTGGCTAGGGCCCTCCTCCACTCATAACCAATAATAGTGCCAATCCTTCCAAGCGCACCCATGCTATTGACCTCCTTTTAGAGCTTGGAAATAAACGTCTTCTAACGTAACCTTGTGGAGGTTTAGGCTCAGCAACACGCCTTGTTGCTTGAAGATTTCCGAAGAAATTTCGCCTCTCACATCCTTTTTCTCCTTCAGCTCTATTATCAGTTTGTTTTCTTCTACTCTAACGTCGTTTACAGACTCGAGCTCTTTGAGACTTGAAACTATGTTTTCGGTCACTTTTTCGAGCTCGGCCTCCACCACCCATCGCTGAGTGAAAGCGTCCAAAACCTGTTCGATTGGGCCGCTGAAAACGATTTTTCCCTTGTTTATCATTCCAATGTGAGTGCAGATTCGCTGAACCTCGTCCAAAAGATGAGACGAAATAAAGATGGTCTTGCCCTCCTGTGAAAGACTTGTGAAAAGACTTCTGAAGTGAGCTGTAGCCTCTGGATCCATGCCTATGGTAGGCTCGTCCATAATCAGGATAATTGGATCGTTGATGAGGGCAACGGCGACAGAAAGTCTCTGAACCATCCCCTTGCTGTAGCTCCCTATCTTCTTCTTGGCCCACTCTTTCAGACCTACAAGATCGAGGAGCGACTTGGCCTTTTCTTTTCTGATCTGCGAAGGCAACCCGAACATTCTACCCATAAGGTCAAGCAGCTGCTCTGCAGTGAAGAAAGGTTGAAGCACAGGAAGTTCCGAAGCGTACCCAACAGATCGGAGCGCATGAACAGGATCCTTCGATGGATTTGCTCCAGCTATCTGAACTTCCCCTTGACTTGGCTTAAGGAGCCCCAGCATAATTCTTATAGTGGTTGTTTTGCCAGCCCCGTTTGGCCCGAGATAACCGTACACACAGCCTTCGTCGATCGTGAAGGAAACCGAGTCCAAGGCCTTGAAGTTCCCGTAATACTTCGTCAGGGTGGAAACGTTCAAGACAGGATGCGACGCCAAACAGGCCACCTGTTCTCAAAGTATTTTACGAGCCCCTAATAGCATTTGGGGTCACGATCCGTTGGCCATCATGCCCCCAGCTATTTCCTCAACAGCGTTTCGTTTTCGAAGTATACCGCAACAAGCAGGCATAATCTTATCCACAGCAAAACCAAGATCTTTTCTAGCTTCGCGCGCGCTAGGTTACAAACAACGGCTTTTCCCATGCTTTTGTTCCAAAATATTGTTACAAACCTGTTCCAAACCATTTTTTAGTAATTCCTAAAAAGCCAATTAACGTTCCATGCTTTTTTGCGCGCGCTGGGAATATCTGCTGATATCAGAAGGCTTATTCAAGCAGAATCGGCACTTATCGTTTGAGCCGGCTATCCCAGTGTGCAGAAATCTAAGAGAGCATGTGATTGAGACTTATGAGAGCAACGTGAAATCTTGAACCGCTAGGATAAGCGCGCGCTGAATGCTGGATCCGAATGAAATCAAATAGGTGTTGAGACCATATTTCTTGTTTCTTCAATGATTGGCAATATTTGTTGCAGTTCCCTGAAGTACTTGAGCACCGTTATGCCTCTTTGAGTTATAGCAAAGACTGTTCTACTTTTCCCCACATTTCTTTCTTCAACAAGATTCTGTTTGATTAAGAAGTCCAGATACTCTCTCAGAACGCTACAATTCACGTTTGCTTTGTACATTATATGCGTTAGTTTCAAGGGTCCTCGATGAGCCAACGCTTTGAGAATGTCAACGTACATCTCGAGTTTAGAACGTCTCATAGTGGAACACTTCATTTGTGTGTCTTCACCATTGCAAGTTCTTAGTATAAACCTTTTACGTATTCAAGATGAGGCTCAATTGACCTGATTTCTGCTCCTAAACCCAGACTTGGATTCAAAATTCAATAGTATGTACCTGAATACGTAGTTTCGGGTTAATGACAACCATAATGTTATAGACTTTTTTTGGGCAACCATCAGGAGATAGGAATCCAGCAGCAAAAACTAATCGCGAGTCACTTCAGAAAGGCTTAAAGCAAATTCCGAAATTAGCGCGCTGCTCACAGAATGTGTTATAAGTACAACCGTTTTCAGATTTGTTGTGGGGAAAACGGTGGAGTTAAAGAGGACTCTTAACCTTTTCGATGCCACTTCGATTGGCATCGGAGCAATAATCGGTGCAGGAATTTTCGTCGTGCTGGGCATTGCCGTGGGCTATGCGGGTCCGGCGGTTATCGTTTCGATGATTATCGCAGGAACGGTCGCCTTGTTCACGGCGCTCAGCTTCTCCGAACTCAGCTCGGCGATTCCGAAAGAAGGAGGAACATACGAGTTTGCTTATGAAATGATCCATCCTTTCGCAGGGTTTATTTCGGGTTGCATGTGGCTGTTTGCACAAACCGTGGCCGGGGCAGCGGTCTGCTTGGGATTGGCAAGCTACTTTGTAGGTTTGTTTCCATTCTTTCCCGTGAAAATCGTTGCGGTTTCAGCCGCGTTGGCTTTGACGGTTTTGAACCTCATGGGAATGAAACATTCAGCCAGAGTCAACAACGCTTTAGTCGTGATAAAAATCGTGATCCTCTGCTTTTTTGTCGGCGTCGGAGTCTTTCACGTGGACCCACAGAACTATTCTAATTTTGCCCCGAACGGCTTCTTCGGAATCCTTCAGGGGGCCGGATTTATTTTCTTCGCGTACTTGGGTTTCGGAAGAATAGCGGCCCTCGGCGAGGAAGTAGAGAACCCGAAGAGAACACTGCCCCTAGCGATACTCCTCGCGTTGGCAGCGTCCATGATCCTGTATGCTGTGACAGGCCTCGTCGCGACGGGTTTGGTGGACTCCGGAAATCTTGCGAAATTTGGATCGGGCTCACCGATTGCTTACGCTGCGAAGGCGACTGGAAGCTTCGCGGTAGTTGCAACCGTTTCGTTTGGAGCCCTTGTTGCCCTTGTAAGCGTGCTGCTGACAAACCTGCTTGGTCTGTCAAGAGTCTCGTTTGCGATGGCCAGAAACGGGCAGTTCCCAAAAGCCTTGGCGAAAATCCACTCGAAACTCGGAACACCGTACCTTTCCATCCTTATCACTGGAGCGTTGATGGCAGTCCTAGCATTCGTCTCAGATCTGAGACAAGCGGTCGCAATAACGAGCTTCTCAATGCTCACCACTCATATAGTCCTGCACTCTGCCGCGATAAGAATCAGGAAGAAAATTCCAAACTTGAAAACATTTAAAGTCCCCTTGTACCCTTTGATTCCTTCTTTAGGAATAGCTAGCTGCGTCATCCTGATGTTCTCGCTGCCCATGGAATCATGGATTGTTTCAGCAGCCGTCATCGTTGCCGTCTCGCTCTTGTATCTGCTAAGGAGAAGACCTTGACGGCGCTCAGCGTTTCGAGAACGCGCTCAAAGAACCGACCAAAAGTCCGCGTGGAGTATAATGACATACTGTGAAGGAGTACTACATTTTCGTCGAACTCTGAACTGGCAAGCCTGCTGCAGTGGGCCAGCAGTCACACAGAGTTATATTCTCGATTCCATAGAATTCTATTAGGCAACTTGGATAGAGCACACGCAGTGCATTTGATTACAAAAGAGGGTGTGATTACATGTCTCGAAAGATTATACTCCTTGTGATTGTAGCGCTTGTTGCAGCAACGTTTGGGATGGCAGGCAATACTGAAAAAGTGAAGGCAGACACAGTGAATTTCAGGCTTTACGGCTCTGCGGGCGGAGGTTGGGGTTTTGCAAGCAATACTATCAGTAGTCCAGGACCCACTATCACGGTTACTCAAAACGATTATGTGAACTTAACTCTCGTAAGCCAAGACGGCTTCCCGCATCAATTCTTTGTCGATTACAACAATAACAGCGTTGCCGATGCGGGTGAACCCGCGTCTCCACAGTTTTCAGGAACCATTGTTTTCGGATTTAACGCAACCAATAGCGGAAACTTCACGTACCGCTGTAATTTTCACCCCTCGATAATGTTCGGTATGTTTACAGTGAACCAGACGGTGCCAGAGTTTACATCCCTTATCATCCTGCCGCTCTTTGCAGTGGCGACGTTGCTGGCCGCCATTGTTTACAGGACAAAACGTTCTCAGAGAAAAGCGCTGCCAAAAACCTCCACTTTTCTTTAAAAGATTCCCAAGCGCTCAAACACAGCATGGCATGCGCACATCTAAAGTCCCTTCCAGCCCATCGGCGGCGGTTCAACGTTCATTTGCCAAAGAAGTGCGATCAATTCGCCTCTGTGATGAACCTCCTCTTCGAATACGTGAATTAGAACGTCTTCGGCTGTTATTTCGAATGTCTTGCCATCATCGCCCGTGGCCGTATAGGTTTTGTTGAGTCCTTCAGTCAGCAATGAGTCAAGGTATTCATGCATTCGTTTCTCAACGTGTTCCATGTATGCTCTGACTTCTTCGAAGGTTTTGTATTCTTCGAATTTTCTTTTGGAATGAAGGTTTTCTTTTTGCAGGAAATCCAGCCAGTAGTCTATCGCGCCCAGAGTGTGGACAAATATGTTCCTGATTGAGTGAAAGCTCGCTTCCCTATTTTTGGTGAACTCTTCCCAAGACAGTCTAGCGAGTTTTCTAAAATATCTGTGTCTCACACTCTCATTGTATTCCAAGAGTTTTCTGACATCAACCATCATTGACTCCACAAACATCATGTTAGCCTAGGTGAACATTAAAGCTGTGTTAACGGCTCACTAAACCTTAAGAAAAGAAGTTAAGTATTGAAGTGTCTAGGAGTCGTCTTCGTTATGCCAAATTGTAAGGAAAACGAGAAACACAAAACAAAAAAGAGCGGTCGCACGTGCGTGCGAAACGAGAAACCGATGAGGTTCGGGCGACCTTTGCACACTTTTTCGATCGTGGCGCGTGACCCGAAGACCGGGGAGATGGGCGTTGCCGTGCAATCGCACTGGTTCAGTGTGGGAGCGGACGTGTCCTGGGCTGAGGCTGGTGTGGGCGCTGTGGCGACGCAGTCTTTTGTGAACCCATCATACGGGCCGAAGGGATTGGGCCTCATGCGCCTCGGAAAGTCTGCACCTGAGGCACTGAAGGAGCTGATCGCTGCCGACTCCGGGGAGGCTGTTCGACAGGTGGCTATGGTCGATGCTAAGGGTGGCGTGGCAGTTCACACTGGGAAACGTTGCGTCGAGTTCGCAGGACACAGGACGGGTGACTGTTACAATGTCCAAGCAAACCTCATGCTGAACGACAGGGTGCCGCCGGCGATGGCCAAGGCGTTTGAAATGACGCGAGGCGATTTGGCTGATCGGATGATGGCGGCTCTCGAAGCGGCACAAGAAGTGGGCGGTGACATCCGGGGCAAGCAGTCAGCAGCGATGATAGTGGTCAAGGCGCAGTCTTCCGGCAAGCCTTGGGCGGATCGCGCGGTGGATCTGCGAGTGGAAGACCATCCGGAGCCTCTTAGAGAGCTACGGCGCCTGCTCAACGTTGCACGTGCCTACGACCACATGAACGCGGGCGACGCTGCGATGGAGAAGAATGATATCGAGAGCGCCATGAAAGAGTACGCTGAAGCAATGAAGCTGGCCGGGGACAACGTGGAGATAGCGTTTTGGAGCGCGTTAACGCTGGCCATGAAAGGGAAGGTCGATCAAGCCTTGCCGATCTTCAAGAAAGTCTTTTCAGCGGACAAGAACTGGATTGAGGTGTTAAAGCGCTTGCCAAAGGCAGGTCTAGTTCCAGAAGACGACACGGGCCGCGCCCTTCTGCAGCAGATTCTTAATGGGGCCGGCGGACACTAGCGAGCGATACGGAAAAATGTGCCTGAAAATCAAAATCAGAGTGTAAATTCCCATTTGCACCACAAGGTGGAGATGTCTCCCGCAATCCTCTTTCTTCCATGCCTTGCTTCCCTCAAGAGTTGATTATGCTTACGTGCGCTAGGCGCTTGCCATTTTCCAGATGGCTTCCTCCATCGCTTCCCCGTGCTTTATTCTGTAGTAGATTCCGGCAACTCTGGCGGCGTATGGTATTAGCATTCGCTTTACGAGTTTGTAGAGGACGGGGTTGGTGATTCTGGCCTCGAGGAAAGTGTCTCGCCAGATTCGAACGTTGTATTGCCAGCAACGAGTCAGAAGTTCCCAGCGGATTTTGGAGAGAGAATCAAGCTCAGCTCCGTGTTTGTTCATCAAGAGAGAGTTTTCGAGCGGGACGAAGAACAGAGGAACATAGAAAGCGTCATAGTCTTTCAGATCATCCATCAATTCAAGTGTTTCGGCAACATCTTCCTCTTTTTCGTCGGGGAGACCAACTATCAACGTGGCAAGAGGATACCAACTATTGTCGTTCAATATCCCGAAGGCTTGAGTGACGACTTCCTTCCACTGTTCAGGCTTGAAGGGCAGAGGCTTTCCAGCCATATACTTCCGTATGAGCCTAACACTTCCGGTCTCAATTCCAGTTTCGGAAGTCACTATAGGCTTCTTCCCATGGAAATACCAGTTATGAGCGATAAGAATCTCGGCTACTTCTTTGACCAAACCGGGATCATAAACAACCGGAGCCAGAGACATGTGCGAAGGCTGTACCGCCCCGACGCCCGGATAGTCTGCTGTGCTCCTGACGAGCTTGAGCACGGCCTCCTTGTTTGGTATGAAGCTTTTGTCTTTCGCGCCGTACAGAAACAAGTCTTCAGTTATCAATGTTATTCGAGACGCGCCTTCTCGGATAGTCGTCTCAACTTCATTCATGATCTTGTCCAAGGGCACGTCGCACTTGTCTTGCACGGTTGGCGTGCAAAACTGGCAATTTCGACCGCATCCCTTGGAGATCTCTACGCCACCGTGAATAGCCGCATGTCTAATAAGAGGCATAGGTCGCTCTCTTGACCCGTTTCCGGAGCGCACTACTTTGGGCAGAGGTTCTCCGCTGACTGCTTTGTCGAAAACATCAATGATAGTCTCTGCAGCTCCGCCGATAAGGACACAGTCTATTCCATAGCTTTCTGCCACTTTTTTCCGCTGAAGCTGCCAGGAACCATAGCCGCCGACAATTATCTTAGGTTTGTATCTTTGTATGCTCCGATGTCTTACTAGTGCTTCGAATTCGATGGCGTTCAATGGCGCTCCACCGCCGACCAGGGAAGAGTATGTCTTGCTGACGTATCCCATCCCTGTTGGATCCATAGAGGAAATGCCAACAACCTTTGTGTTGGGCCCGATGAAATCATCGAGGTTCGACGGGTGAACCACGGCCACATCTGAATCCGCAAAACCGTTTGCTAGCAGCAAGGCTTCAACTTTTCTCAGACCATAAGGCGCGTACTTGGCACTTCCGTCGCAGTCGCTTTCAACAGATGGATAAAGATATTTCCTTAGAATCCACAGGGGCAATGGACCTTTCGCAAATCCCGCCACAAAGGCGTGAAAGGGACTGTTGTAGTAGTCGCTCATTTCAGTAGCTGAAGAAGTCAGAACTATCTTAATTCCTGAACCGCTCGTTTCTCATTCCCTCGAGCATGATAAGACTCAAAGGTTTCTCCAATCATGTTATTAACTGTTGTGACTGAACTAACGAAGATGACGAGCAAAAAGCACATGTAGTGCTTGTGGCCCGCCGCTAGAACGTGGACAAGCAACAATCGGTCAGATTTCACGCGAATCCCTTCTTTTGGCATTGGGCTCTTCAGAAAGAGAAAACACTTGTAATCTCCTAAAATCATATTGCAAATTCCCTTTTGCCTGGTAAATGGAGATATCTTTCGCAGAACTCCTCTTTTTCTGCAAAATGCTCCTCCCAATAAGGTAGAAAACATTTAGGCATGCCTAAAGATTTATTAGGCTGCGTAAGAAGTTTAGGTATGCCTAAACAACGTCGGTGATGCGATGTCGAGCAAGAGCCTTGAAGACTATTTGAAGGCCATTTACATTCTTTCTCGAAACGGAAAATCTACATCCACGACCGAGATTGCAGAGCATTTCAAGATTGCACCTGCAAGTGTGACTGAGATGTTGCAGAAGCTTGCCAACAAAGGTTATGTGAGATATTCACCGTATCGCGGGGCCCACCTTACTCGCAAGGGTTTTCAAGTCGCCGAGAAAGTCACAAGAAAGCACAGGTTGCTGGAACGGTTTCTGCATGACATCCTAAGAATAAGGGAGGATAGAGTTCACTCAGAAGCATGTGAGATGGAACACGCCCTCTCTGATGAGGCCGAAGAGTCCCTCTGCCGATTTCTAAAACACCCCGACCGGTGCCCAGACGACGACAAGATTATTCCAGCCTGTGACCTGCCATTTTCGACCTGCGAGGAATGCGTAGAACTGCACAAGAAGGACCTTGAGGAATCTGGAAAACGAGAGCTTATCCCTGTCTCGATAGACCAACTCAAGAAGGGCGAGCGTGGCAAAGTATCCTTCATACGAGGAGAGCACAAGGTTCTGCAAAGGCTCTCTGACATGGGCCTTACCCCTGGCACGGAGGTGACTGTTGTGAAGTCAGCCCCGTTTCACGGCCCCTTGGAAATCCTCGTAAGGGGCTCAAGACTGGCCCTTGGCAGGGGCATGACCGAGATAATCTTCGTTGAGGCTGAAAAAGAGTGACCCAGAAGAAACTGATTTTCGCGTTGGCAGGAAACGCGAACGTCGGAAAATCCGTCATATTCAACTATCTCACCGGTTTGCATCAGCACATCGGGAACTGGCCTGGGAAAACCGTTGAAAGGGCGGAGGGGACACTCAGCTTCAAAGGTTACACGATAGACATAGTTGATCTTCCAGGCATATACTCTCTTTCCACCTATTCTCTGGAGGAACTGGTCTCCAGAAAATACATAGCGGTTGAGAGGCCCGACCTCGTGATAAACGTCGTGGACGCCTCGGTCCTCGAGAGAAACCTGTTCTTCACCCTGCAGTTGATGGAACTCGAGACTCCAATGATCGTGGCTTTGAATCAGATGGACATCGCTAAGAGGAAGGGCATAGAAATCGACACTGAGAAGCTGGAGCAGCTACTGGGAGTGCCAGTGGTACAAACCGTTGCCACAAAAGGAATAGGCATATCCCAACTTCTGGAAATGGCGATTAAGGTCATCGAAAAGGGACAGACCACGAGACGCGAGGTGAGGTACGGGGAGGAAGTCGAAGAAAGAATCGCAAAGATCACCGAAACGCTTCAAGGCGTTCAATTCTACTATCCGAGGAGATACGTGGCGATCAAACTGCTGGAGGGTGACGAGGAGATCGCAAGAGAGATAGCCAAACTGGCCCCCCAGGTTGTGAACACAGCAAAAGAGCTTGCTGGCGAAATCGAAAATCTCCACGGCCACGCGTGCTCAACTGTAATAACCTCCGAGCGGTACGAAGCCGCTGGCCGCGTTGCCCGACAAGCTCAGAAGCTCGTGCCCCCGCTGAAACCAACTGCGGAGGAGAGACTTCACAACCTCACAACCCACAGAATCGCAGGATACCTAATCATGGTTTCTTCGCTGCTTCTGATTTTTTTCGCAATCTTCACCTTCGGGAATTACACCTCAGACCTTCTGAGCAACCTCCTTAACAGACTGGAGCCCCTGTCCACGAACCTGTTTGGAACAGGAATCGTGGGCAGCCTTGTCTGGGGCGGCGTCGCAGAGGGGCTCATAGCAGGCGTGACTGTGGCCTTGCCCTACATAATCCCCTTCTACATCGTGCTGTACTTCTTGGAGGACTCGGGTTACCTGAGCCGGATAGCCTTTCTCATGGACAACGTTATGCACAAGATAGGGCTGCATGGAAAAGCGTTCATTCCAATGATGCTTGGCTACGGCTGTAACGTTCCCGCGTGCCTCGGCTGTAGGATAATGGAAACGCAAAGGGAGAGAACCCTCGCCGCGTTTGTGACGACGCTCGTGCCGTGTGCCGCTCGCACGGTCATCATACTGGGTCTTGTAGGACATTTCCTTGGTATTCAATGGGCCTTAGCCCTCTATGTCTTCGACTTGCTGGTCATCTTCGCGCTCGGACGGTTGGCTTTCAGAGTCATGCCAGGTGAGCCAACCGCTCTGATAATGGAGATGGCTGATTACAGGATGCCGCAGCCTAAGACTGTGTTGAAGGAGACGTGGTTCAGGTTGGCCGAGTTCATAAAGATAGCTTTTCCATTGATAATTGTTGGGAGCCTTGTGATAAAGGCCGCGGATGTTTTTGGCTTGTTGAACCCGGTTGCAAATCTGCTCAGCCCCGTCACTGTTGCGTGGCTCGGATTGCCGGTTATCACGGGCATAACGTTGATATTCGGTGTACTCAGGAAGGAGTTATCGGTGATTTTGCTGGCCGCCCTTCTTGCGCCGGTGGGCTTGCAGGCTTTGACGCCTGTTCAGATGGTCGTCTTCACGCTGGTGGCAATGTTTTACATACCCTGTGTGGCGACTATCTCCGCTCTGGTCAGAGAGTTTGGCGGGAAGAAAGCCCTGTTCATAACCCTGTTTGAAATAGCTTTTGCAATAATTCTAGGCGGAGTCGCATTAAGAGTGCTGACGCTGGTCACTTGACAGCGCGTGCAGTTCATTTAGTCCCCTTGGATGTTTGTTCATCCAATCCATGGCAAATGATTCCGCTTTTGATTCCGTCGGAAACTCGGGCGATATTTTCTTTCCCTCACAATCATCTTTTACCTCAGGAAACAGCAGTGCCAAGTAATGTTCTCCATACTGTTTCTTTGTGACAACAAGATTCTGTCCTGTTATCGCATTTATGTATCCTCTCTGGTTGTCTATTCTTCTCCAGCCTTCCACTATTTTCATAAACCATTCCCCGTTCGCGTTAATGTTAGATTGCTCTTTCCGTTCGCCACTCCATAGTCCTTTTCTGTTCCAAGTCTCCTTGCTGCCTATTTTCTCCATCAATGCCTTTTGATTGGGCACGTCTTATGAGCTATGCAACTCTTCTAGTTGTTGGGAACCCATGCTTTTCATATTGCTGAGGGTTCCTTTTCTTCCAATGTTCAGTTGTCTTTCGCCTCTGAACGTGGAAGCTCGCGCATTCTCGACCTGAATGGTGTCTCCTATGGAGATAGAGTCTATCTGTTCATTCCACAGGCATAGTTTGATCGTACCGGTTTCGTCCGCTATCAAAGCGTTTGCCACGCTAGCGTAGTTTCCGAACCGGGTGAAAACGAGTTTTGGCGTTGGAATTTCCAAGACTTTAGCCTTCAGATTAATCTGGCTCATTCCAGTTCGCAAATCTCTGATTGGAAGGGAATGCCCTGTCCTGTTTTTCCTAATTAAATGTCTGCGGATCATGTCGGTCTTCATGAATCTTTTAACTGGATTGTCTCGTTCCAAGAGGAATTCCTTGAATATGGGAAACTGTGCAACAACTCTAGAATCTTTCAAAATCAGAAAGACGGCTTTGTCTCGTGTTTCGCTGCGACGTTCGACTGAAAGGCTCCCACATTTGGATTTTCGACTTTCTCCTGATGAGACCAGTGCATTGAAAAGAACGTCAGGGTCAACTTCATATTTTACCGAAAGAAAAGCGAGATATTCGCCAACTGATACTCCGTTTCTCAAGGTTTTTCTACTCTTTTTCTAGTTTGTCTTTCTTTGTAGAATCCATTCTTGGACAGTCTCAAAGATCTTCTAGAAGGATTAAGAACTGGTTTTTCTTGTTGAAGTCTTTGTTCTTTTCTGCTTCTAGTATGGCACGTTGCACCCAAGTATTCAGTTCAGCATAGTAATCCACTTTAGGCAGATGTCTTCTTTCCACTCTGTTGTTCCATGATCGCGCAGGTGTGCTTGCCTGCTTGCTTGCTGATTCCATAGTTTTCACCGAACATTTTTCAGTAGAACGGTCAAGAAAAACGACAAAATCCTTTTTTAGGCTCTTTTGTCCGCATTCTTCTCTAAGAGAATTCTACCCATTAACATGATGTGCTTGGTCGCATATTAAGATATGTACGGATGTGCGCAATCGGGGCTGATTACGTGGCGATTTCCCAGTCGGAAAGGGCTCTTTGTGGACGGGTTGGATATGAGCGAAGTGTATGAATTGTCAAAGGGTGGCAGACGGGCGCTGATGCGAAGCAGGTTTAAAAGCCAGTTGCGTGTCTTAAAGGGAGTGTTGCAACGGTGAAAGCTTGTGCCTCAACCCGTTTATGGAACAATAGCGAATTATCGGATAGGTATCAGGACGCAAATGTCAAAGTGGTGTCTGATACGGTTTGCGGACGCAAATTCCGTCTCCAAGGCTGGTCAACTTGTCGGGCGAAAAGTGGTTTGGAAAGAAGGAAAGAAAGAGCTTATCGGGAAAATTACGGGTTTGCACGGCAAGAATGGCGTGGTCGAAGCCAAGTTCCGCAAAGGAGTGCCTGGGTGGGCCATCGGAACAACCGTTCAATTGGTCGGCTAACGCGCGCTGGATCCATTAGTTTCTTAATCTGCGACTTTCGAATTTTGAACTTCTAGATTGTCTGTTCATTAGTTCTCGCACCAGACTTCATAGTAGCTTGGATTTACGCAAACTGGACATTCTTCAGGAACTTCGGAACCTTTGCACGTAGCTGTAGTTTCTGTACTTCGACTTTATTTGTGCGTCTTGAACAACCTTGTTTTGTTCAGCGTTTGCGAGTAGTTTCAAGCATCGCCGCTCATTGTAGGCTTCCACTTTTGCGCGCGCAGAAATGATGACTGTTATGTTGTGGAAAGACATAACTATGCACCGCGGGAATGGAGCTGATTGAATGAGCGTAATACTTGATTTTGATTCTGAGAAAATTGGGGAGGTGTTCTTTGGCAGTTCACCGAGCGCGCGCGGTGCTGGAATGACCACTGTGCCTGTTCCCCATTTCTTGCTCATCCTCTCAGTGATTTTCCCGACTCTGGGCAGGTCTTTGCTGTCTTGAAGTTTTTCACACCACTTCTTCCTTTTCGCCAAGGTCCATCATCAAAATTCAGTTCTTCTCTGTTCCTATTAACACTTGCTTTGGATCAGAAGATGAAGCTAGTTGATTTGTTCTCTTTGAAAGCGCCACATTGGTGTGCGCGCTTCAGATGAGCCGAGGATGGGTCTTGTTATTGTTTTTTCCACTTCGTCGAGTCGTCTTGGGTTGTCACGCTGAATTTGAGCAGGTCCTTGACGTCGTTTTTCCACTGTTCGAGCGAGGCGTGTATTACTCTTCCTACGTAGAGGTTTCTGAGAAGCTGTACTGATGGGATTCTCCTCAGAGCCACTCTATATTTGACGTAGTCGGCGTCGTCCAGCCTCTCGTCCGGGAGGTATATGGGTTCTCTTCGAAAGTTGATGTCGAGCATGCACCTGTTTATTGTCTTGATGAGTTTGTCTACCTCGCTGTCGAGCTGCTCAGGCGTTTTGAAAGTTGGATAGTCCTTTCTGCTGACTATTCTGAAGAAGTAAGTGGCTTTTCCAGTGCTCTCCTCGCCGCTTGCTTCTGTTGCCTCCATGGCGACAGCGTTCCCGTAACCCTTCTCAACCGTGCCGTAAATGGGTATTAAAAACCAGATGTATTCGCCGGTTAGGTCGCCCATTAGGCCGCGTTTGAAGCCTATGGCTATTTTCTCTTGCCTGCCTAATTCCTTCAAGAAAGTGTACGAATCATTCAGTCCAGCGGAGGTTATTTTCTTCTCCAGTTCTCGCCACAACCTTGGATTAATTGCTTCTATGTCTGCTCGTTTGGCGGCTTTTCCTTCCCTCATGATTGCTGCTACCTTTCTGAGCGAGACAGAATCTATTGCTGGATAGAGCGTTTTTAGCGAGGAAACTGCTTTGGTTTGCAGTTCGTTGTAGATGTCTGAGAGTTGTTTGAGGAAGGGGTCGAATTCGGAGCCCATTTTCTGGAAGAGGAATTGTTCTTCCTGTTCTGTTCCGACCTTGATGGTGTAGTTTTCTTCCGAAACGCTAATGATGTCGCTGTAGGGCACTCGTTGAACTTCGCCTTTTTGAGGGATTATAACTAGGCCGGTTTCGTAGAGGCGAATTTTCCCGGGGCCTTTTTGCTTTTCTTTTCCCTCTTCATCGGTGCAAGTGAATTCCATGTTGACATCAGGTTTTCGGACAGTCTCGTTCATTAGCAGGTCCTTGATTATCACCTCATTTCTAAGATCCGAAAGAACTCTCTGGAAGTCTTCGAAGCAATAACCCAAATTGGATAGGATAAGCTCCTCTCTTGAAGACATCGATAAGGTGATTCGGTAGTTTTCTGTTTCGATCAGGTTTATGTCTCGCAGGTGAAAAGGTAGAATGTCGCCGAATTTTGGATATATAGTGAGATATTCCTTGTTTATTGTTCCTTTACAATCGCCAGCGGCTGTTTGTTTACCGTTTTCGTCGAGAAGCGTATAGCTCATGGAGCATTGAATTACACTTTTGTCTTCTTCTTCGTCCTTATTTTCCAATTTTATCTCTTTCTGGCCTTCTGTTGCGCGCGTGTTTTTGCAATTGCTGTTATGGTCTAGAGTTTGTTTCCGCATTCTCCGCAGAATCTGGTGCCTGGGGGGTTCTGTGCTCCGCATTTTGGGCACTTTAACATGTCGAGTGGGGCTCCGCAGTTTGTGCAGAACTTGCCTGCTCCTGCTGGTTTTCCGCATTGGGGACATATTGTTTGTGTGGGTTTGATTTCGCCTGTGAAGACTTGGGTTTCTTCTGCCTTTTTCCATATTTGCTCTTTCATCTGGTTGGCTCTTGCGGCCGCTATTTCGGTGGCGGCTCTTGGAGCGTCTTCTATGCAGAGTCCGTCTTCGTCGTTCCAGCACGTGTCATCTACGTATTTTTGGCATTTAGGGCATTTGTGGAAGTGTCCCATGGCTTCGTTTTGGGCCAGTTTGAAGGCTTCTTCGTGCTCTTTGTGCCATGCAGGGGACATTCCTTGGAATCTTTCGGCGATGATGTCGGCTCCGCTTTCGGCTTCGTATCCTCCGCTTCGGCCCAGGACTGATGAGCCTATGGATGCGGCTCTGCCCAAGCCACGCAGGAGTCCTGCTTTCTTGTAGGTTTTTGACTCGGCGAAGGCTGTTTTGTATCCGTCTTGACAGATGTCGCAGAAGAATGTGAATTGGAATCCTGCTTCGGTGCTGTTGTCGGCGAAGTTTCTCGTGAAAGGTATGAACGGCATCTTAAACAACTCCTTGTTTTTGACAGTTTAGAGATTGAGTCTGGAATTATAAGAAGCTTATGTTCGAAGGCACTCTTTGCAAAACTATATTACTAAAGTGCTGGCAAGAACTGCTCAACGGTGGCACTCTATGTCAAGCTTCAAGAAACCTTGCAAATACTGCGGTCAGCTGGTTCCTCCAAATTCAAACGTCTGCCCAGTCTGCGGCAAAGTGAACCCGCTGGAAACCAGATGCCCCAAATGCCGCGCACCAATCCAACCCAACTGGGTAAGATGCAACACCTGCGGACTCTCGCTATCTATCAACTGCCCGAAATGCGGAAAACCCACCTTCTTCGGTGACTACTGCCAAAACTGCGGAGCCCAATTGGTCGTGGAATGCAAGAAATGTCACACAGTTCAGCCGCCCATCGGTCCCAAGTGTGTCAAATGTGGAAAACCACTTTAGAATGGTAGGCGAAATTGATTTAGAATAAGAGATTTATGGTGAACGGTATGAGCGTCAAGCTTGACAAGTTTGCTGTCGAGACACTAGCGAAGTTGGAGGATCCTGGTTGTTTGTTGGTGGGAGCGAAGAAAGATGGCGCGTGTAATGTGATGGCGATTGGCTGGGGGTTTGTGGGAGTTTTTTGGGGGAAGCCTGTCTTTTTGGTGGCTGTGAGACATTCGCGGTTCACTCACGAGTTTATCGAGGATAGTGACGAGTTTACGGTGAATGTTCCTGGTGAAGGACTGGATAAGACTGTAAGCCATTGCGGCGAAGTCAGCGGCAGGGAACATGACAAGTTCAAGGAGTGCAAATTGAATCCCATCAAAGGGAAGAAGGTAAACGCGCCAGTGATCAAGGAATGCAAGATTCATTACGAGTGCAAGGTCATCCACAAACTTGAAGTAAAGCCTGATATGGTTCCAGCTGATGTGAAGAGACTTTTCTACCCGAAAGATGACTATCACACATTGTATTTTGGGCAGATATTGACAGTATACTAGGCCCCGGCGCGCGCCTGGATTGAAGTTCTCCCAACTTGGACCCAAGACCAGTAATAAGGGTTAGTGCTTCATGCGCATCATAATTCTAGAAGAGTTCTATCCAGATTCCGTCTGGGTCCTCCACGTAGGCCCATCGGCCACCGTCTGCTTTCATTTCTAGGATAGTTCTGTATCCTGCGTTCTTTGCTTCTTCCAGAGCTTTTTCCAAGTTGTCGACTCTGAAGGCAAGATGGTCTAATCCTTCTCCCACAACGTATTTTGTGTTGAAAGGGCTGTCTTTTTCGTAATAGTTGAGTTCCAGAACGAAACCGTCTTTCTCGCTTTCGAGACCAACGGTTTCGCCTTTGGTTTGGTCAATCTTGCCCCGACCTTTAACCTTCATGCCGAGCACTTTCGTGTAAAAATCAATAGATCTTTGTAGATTCGTGACTCTTATCCCAACATATGTAAAATTGGATTTCATATCCATCCTCCAACCGTATGACAGAGCCTTCATATATGATTATCTGAGAACTCCCATCTTCCATTTTCACGAACCAATCAATGGAACATCATTAATCTCCTTCTTTGTTCTTTCGTCTTTCTTGCGAGCCGGCGTAGCGTGTACTAGTCCTCTTTCTGTCAGTGCCTTTGCTGGGATGAGAAGCAGGTTTTGTGCGATGAGGTTTGCAATTAACGGTGGGAGTATCTGCGGGCCAAACGCTGTGAGGCCTATGACTAAGGAGAGAGCTGCATTTTTCACTGTTGTTGCGATCTCAATTGATATTGCTTTTCTGTGTCCGAATCTCTGGGTGAGAAAATGGGTCGAAGTGAAGGCGAATGCGAGTATTCCGAGCATGAAAGCGTTCAACAAAACAAATTCTGCAATGTTGTTTCTCACGTTTTTGACTCCTGGCGCGACAGACCCCCAGACCACAAGAACGAGTATGCCCAGCTCCACTCTAGAGCCGTAACTGCTGGCTCTGTTCCAGTCAATGTGGACAAATCTTCTCAACAAGAAGGAGGCGGTCATGGGAACTAGAATTATTTCTGCCAGATTCACCATCATGCTCGGAATGTCAACGTTTAAGACTGTGCCAACGGCGATAAGCATCGTTGCAGGTATCGTGACTATCGAAAGCAGATTCGTGATTATACTCATGACCAGAGCGGTGGCAACGTCTCCCTTGAACAACTTGGCCCAGAACGCAGAAACGATCGCAGACGGACAGCAGAGAGCAAGCACAGCTCCAGCGTAGATTATGGATGAGAAAAAGGGTTTGGTGAAAAGCGCCAGCACAGGTACTAAGACAAACGTGGTGAACAGGCCCACTACTAAGATTGGATAGTTACTCATTGTGTGTGCGATTTCTTTCGGTTCCATGCTCAGCGTGACAAAGAACATCAAGAACATTAACAGAAGAGCCAGATACTGTTTCCAAATCATTCCAACATCTGGAAGAGCGAAGCCCAAAACTATGCTTAAAACCACGATTAGCGACGTGAAATACCTGCTGATGATAGCACTCATAGGCCAAAGACTTGTAAGAGAGGTAAATATAGCCTTCTCCAAGGTATTCAAAGCTAACAGCCGCAACGCGCGCTAGTGGGTCTCTGCCTGCGGTCGAGGTTGACATTTTTTCAGCCAAAAGGGAAAATCGACAGCCGAAGCCCTTTATAAAGAATTCAAGATAAAACAAACTGGAGGTTTTGATGTATTATGAAGAGCGAGACTTCGGTCCAAGAAGGTCTTGGAAAGTTGCCGATTCGGCCCGTGTACCTGGTATCGTGTGAACATTCTAGGAAGAAAAATATAATCAGCATCGGCATGTTTGCTTACTTCTCTGGAAAACCGACTCTGGTTGGCATAGGCATAGCACCATCAAGATTCTCTTATGGGCTCATTCAAAAAAGCATGGCTTTCGTTGTCAACGTGATTGATGAGAAGCTGGTTGAAGCTGTCAGGATTTGCGGGGAGAACTCTGGACAGGACGTGGACAAGTTCGAGTTGGCGAAGCTAACTGCGGTTCCAGGGAGCAGGGTCTCCGCGCCGCTTATCGAGGAGAGCCCTTTGAACATTGAGTGCAAAGTTGTTCAAGTGGTAGAAGTCGGAGACCATGTTTGGTTCATTGGAGAGGTTCTTGCAACCCATGTTCGCGAGGGCTACGATTGGAAGGATGGACTCCTTCTCAAATGGGTCGGCGAAAAAGGCTTCTATCATAAAGTTGGAGAAGATATCGGAGAATATTGAAGCCTCCCTCTTCTCTTTCTCATGCCTGTCTTTTCCAGACTCTTAGAACGACATATCATAGAATTGCGTGCATGTGAAGACATCCGAGGCAAGGCTATCTTCCTTCTGAGCTTCTTAGAAGCCGCTCTGGAAGATATGCGCATCTGCTCCACAGAAAAACTATAGAACAAGAGATGCATCATAGATTTGTTCGGTGGAATAGAGTTGGCAGACTTTGTAAGCTCCGTAAGAAGGCTTGTGCTGGTTGTTGCACTACTTGTAGTCGTGGCGTTTGGCCTTGTGCTCACGTTTGATCAATTGATTGCTGCCCGATTGATTGCCCAAAGGATACAACTAGCCACGTTGATTGCCCAGACTGCAAAGACGGTGATAGTTGTTGCTTTCGGCTTCATTATCATTTTTTTGATCAGGCGGTACAGACCCCTTTTGTCAAGATATGTCGGCGTCCATGTCGCCACAATCTTCCAAATCTTCATGATTCTTATCGTCGCCATCGTGATGGTTTTGGCTTCGCTTGACATATTTCAGGTCTCACCAACCACGTTGTTACTGGGAGGAGGTATCGCGTCAATAGTTATCGGTCTAGTCATATCCACGTTTGTCGGCAACATTCTTGCAGGGACACTGGTACTGATGACACATCCGTTCAAAGTAGGAGACATTGTTACGGTGAACAATGTTCCCGGCAAGGTGGATGAGATAACGGCCATGGTAACTAGAATAAAGAATGACATCGGAGGTCTGATAGTAATTCCAAACACAGCTATAGTTCAGGGAGGAGTGATTGTCACGACGTATCCCGCCTCCGATGCACCTGTACGAGGCAGACTTCCGTACTCTCTGGGCGACAGAATATACACGACCTACATGAATCAGGAAGGTGTGGTCAAGGAACTCACGCCGTTTCACACAAGGATTCTGCTGGATTCTGGTAAAGAACTCACTTTTCTAAACAGCAGTGTCTTAACCGGCTTGGTGGCAATAGCAAAAATCAGCCAGAGCTCATAGAAAAAACAGGCTTTCCCTCTTCTGTGAACCACGCGCTGAGTTCAAGCGCTCAGGCCTCGATTGTGCAGGCGTTCATGCTCCCATGTGGCGAAGTCCTGTGGGGGATTGACGGTTTCGTCTTCGGGTTTTCGCCTGAGTCTTGCTGCACCGTTTGGGCATCCTGTAGCGCACAGGCCACAGCCGATGCACCTTTTTGTGTCCACGACTGACACTTCGTCTTGTTCGGAGATGGCGTGCACTTGGCACCTTTTTCTGCACGTTCCGCATCCCACGCATTCATCTGGGTCGATGACAGCGTAGTAGTTGGCGTGAGCTACAGAGTATTCTATGCCCCACTCGTTGATTCCTCTGAGTATGCCGCAGCAGCAGCCGCAACAGTTGCAGACGTAGCCTATCCCTTTCATCACGTTGCTGACCGTGTGAACAAGGCCCATTTCCTCGGCCTTGTCGAGAAAGGCCAATGCTTCTTCTCTTGAAATGGTGTACTGGCTAGGAGGGCTTTCGAACGAGGAGAATCCCAGGCAGGTTCTGAGCGGAAAAGTGCATTTGCGGTCGATTAGATCCTGTTGCTTCCGACAGATGCAATCGCGTAAGCGAAACGTTTTAGCCTTGAGGAGTATAGCTTTGACATCGTCGTAGGGGAGTATCCACTCCGACTTTACGGCTTTTTGTGCGGGGATGACTCTGTGTATGGCTGGTTGAGGCTTCATGATTCCGGCTGCTCCGCCGTTTGCCAAGTATTCTTCGATCAAGTGTGCCAGTTCGTGATCCATGCTTTCTAGCTGTGCCTCGTAAATTCCGACAACAAAGGGAGCCAGCCTAAAGAACAACTTTCTGTCTTGCTCATCGTGCCACAAGAGCCCGCGTTTAGCCATTCCAGTCAACTTCTCCTGTGTTTCTTCGGCCGAGAGTCCGATGCGTTTTGCTATCACGTTGACTGGTTCCACGGACCCGCTTAGCTGGCCTGCCAGCTCCGCCTCCTCACGTGAGAATATCTTCTTCAAAACTCGTATCTCAACGTTCGAAGGTGTTCTTGGAAATCCATTCGGCAGTCTGTCCAAGGCTTTCGCAAGTCGCTCATAAACATCATCGGTCAATATCTACATCCTCTTTACCTGAGGATTTGTGTCGCGCGCGTCACCGTGCTCCTTCTCTTACCTTCTTCTTGATGCCTGAATCTTCGAACCTCTTTTCAAGCGCTTTGGCAACGTTGTCCGGCATCTTTTTCTCAAACGGCAGTTCCTCAGCTCTCAGCAAACGATCCAAGAGTGTTTGGCTCAGCTTACCCGCAGGGATAAACGCTTCCGGACCGCACCATCGCAGGTCTTCGAGGTTCGTGTGCATTATTTGGGCCGCCCCTCCTACACGTGACAGCATGATGGAAGGAACACCGTAAAAGGCCAGGGGCATATGATCTGAGCCTCCCATTCCCAAGTCGCTAGTGGCTTGGAGAGGTATTCCAAGCTCCTTTGCCGTGAAACACAGATACGACTTTAACTCTTCTGGGCCCAAAACGACGGCGCTCAACGTTCCCAGAAGTATTCCGTGAACATCGAAGTCAAGGCAGAGCTTGAGATTCTTGGTGTTCTCGGGGTTCTCGGCATGATGGAACGAACCGCGCAGTCCAAGCTCCTCGGAGCCAAACGCTGCAATCCTAAGCGTGCGATTCGGTTTTTCACCGGCAAAAATTCGGGCCAGTTCGAGCACGAGGCCTGTTCCCGCAGCGTTGTCATGTGCGCCCACGACACTTCTCACAGTGTCATAATGCCCGCCTACGAGTATGTCCTCGTCTTCAAGAACGCCGGGCACTTCGCCCAAAACGTTTTGGCTCTTAGCGGTCACTTTCTTCAATTCTGTGACTATTTTCAGTTTTTTCGGGCCTTTCAACATGTCCAGCACGTCATCGTGGGCCATCGATACGGCCGGGACGTTCTCCTTTTCAACAAATTCAGCACTGACAGAACGGTAAGTGGTGGGCGCCAAGGGTGTTCGAGAAGGATAGATCAAAGCTAGAGGCTTAGTCTTCAAGATCTTGAAGAAATCTTTCTGATTGAGAACTATGCTCAAAACGGCGATCTTGTTCTCGATTTTTCTCAGCGCTTCCTGTGACGTTGACTCCAGCATAACCGCTTCCCCTTCGACGCCCTCCGGCGTGGTTGACAGCGAATTGCCGACAGCTGCACATGCAACTCGCGTGCCGTCTGGAAGCGAGGCTTCTTCTCTTAGGACAAGACTTGTCTGGACATCAAACTCTTCCATTCTAACGTTGGCAAGTCCAAGCTCCTCAAACCACATCCTTATTTGCTGCGCTGCTCTGCGCTCCGAGTCCGTTCCTGATTCTCGGTTTCCAATCTCTTTGACAAGCTTTTCCATAAAGCGATACGCCGAACCTGCGTCAAAAGACTTCATTTTGTATGCTCACCCTTTTCTAACTAGTCTACGCGTAATGACTAATAAAGACTAGCGCGCGCTGTTTAGTGTAGATTCTGAAAATGCTAATGTTATTTCCCATTTGCACCACGAGTCTTTAGGATGCTGGTCTGGTGGACAAACCAAACAGTTTACTTCCACTCTTGGGTTCAGTGCTTTTGCAAAGTTTTTCAGATAGCCAAATCGGACTTTTTTGCATGGAAATTCGCGTAGTCCTTTGTTCAAGCGTGTTTCCTGTGTCCTGCAACGATTCACCCATAACACCGCCCGCTTGCTGTTTACTTCAACGGTTTTGAACGGTTGATCCAGAGCCCAGCTTGACTTGCACAGGAGACCTATAATCTTTGAAACAGTGGGATTTTCGTCGACTTGAAACATTTTCTGCAGGCTCTTAGCTTCAATCGCAGCCATAGCTTCCCACACGCCAGCATCAATTTCGGTTGCCGCTTCAGTCCCAAACTTCTTCTCGATACCTAAAAAATACAAGCCGTCAACCCTCCACAGATTTCGAACCTGCAAAAACAAATAATCCAGCAACCTTTGAGTCGACATCTCTTCAAGCATTTTACGATCTTCAACGCTTCCAAGCTGGTACTCGCCCATAACTCGCACCAACCTTGAAGGTTAATAAACCTACACTAATTAACATTTCAGGCAAAAAAGCTGAGCAAGCGGCGGACACTGTTGTTGGAGCAGTTGATAAAAACGATAATCCTAGGCCTAATCCAAGGCCTGGCAGAATGGCTCCCAATCTCAAGCACTGCACACCTCAAAATAGCTCAACAACTCCTAGGCTTTGCAGCCACACCGCTCTTCGACGTCACACTGCACCTCGGAACACTCGTCGTAGTCGTGTTCTACTTCAGAAAAGATGTTAAAAACATACTCAAAGCCCTAGCACATCTAGACTTCAAATCAGAATACGGCCAACTCATACCCCTCATAATCGTGGCAACAATCCCCACAGGAATAATCGGTCTACTTTACGTAAAATTCCTCGAAGACACCCTCCAAACATTCTTGGCAATCGGCATAACCTTCCTAATCGGCGGAACTATACTCTACACCTCGAGAATCGGAAAAGAAAACACAGACACCATAACCATCACGATAGCGCTCATCATGGGCGCAGCCCAAGGACTCGCAACCTTCCCGGGGCTTTCAAGAAGCGGAATAACAATCTCAACTGCACTGCTGCTCGGCCTGAAAAGAGAAAAAGCATTCAAATTCTCCTTTCTACTCTCTATCCCAGCCATAATCGGAGACCTAGCAGTCGAAGCCTACAAACAACGCGGCCAACTAGCCCTTCAAACCATAGGCCCCATAGAACTCCTGAGCGGAATAATCGTAGCAATGATTGCAGGCTACATTGCCATAAAACTCGTCTCAAAATTCGTGAGGAGCAAGAAGTTCCATTACTTCGCAATATACACCTGGCTACTCGGAATAACGATAATCGCCCTCACACTGAGTGGGCTTCTAACCACTTAGGTCTTCCCCGCAAAAACTCCGTCAAAAACACGGCGAACCCGCTATTCCTCTCGCAGACCTCGGAGATTTCCTCGCTGACTAGAACCTTGAAACTTTTTCCGAGAACCTGCGAAATTCCCTCAGCCACACCCGCGTTCCTTCCCCCCTCCTTCAACCTCTCCCTCAAAAGCTCACATGCATCAGTGAACTTCCTCCGAACCAGAACCACCCATCTGTCATCTTCCACATAAGGCCCACAGACCGCGTCAGGGCTGTCCAAATATTTCGCGACGAACTTCTCACATTCCTTTTCCTTGTCCAGGGGCGGTCCCAAATGCTTCCTGACAGGCGAAATACAGCAGTGCTCAAGCTCAAACACAAACATGTTCAGATCTTTCTCGTCACTCCAAGCAAGGTCTCGAAGAATCTTGAAGTCGTTCAGTTGCACAAGCTTGCGTAGAGAACGCTGACTCTTGTAGAGTTGACCCCACAACACGTCAGGAACAGCCTTAATGCCATCAAAAACTACAAAAACGATTTTCGAGCCACGGTCCTTCAATCTCTTCCGCATTTCCTTTCCGCTCAACGCCGTCGTCTTTGGCGGATAGAAAAATTCAGTGCTTGGCCTTTTCAGGAAAGCTTGCGCGGCAGCTGTGAAACTGTAGAGCTTCTGTGTTTGCACGGCGGAAGCCACGTTTCTTCCCCTGTCCACAGGATCAACAATGACCAGCGGTTCACCAAAAAGAAGAACAAGCTCACTCTCTCTGTTTTCGTAATGATGCTCAACGTCCACGATGATTCTCTGCCTGTGTTTCGCGAAGGCTTCCAGCGTCCTCACAAAAGTCTTGTAATGTAGGATCAGGAGCTCGCAGAGGTAACCGCTAAAACCGCCAACCTTGATTTCGGCGCCGTATACGCCTATGCCCTTCATGAACTTTTTCAGCAGCCTCACTTCGCCCCGCATCTTCACTGCCAAGTGCTTTTTCATGTAGTCCGTATGATAAGGCGTCCTGTCAGTAGCGCTCAACCACTGCCCACGTTTGGCAGCGTAGCACGGCACAACGTTCACTCTGACACCATCAACTATGGCCTCAAGGTACGGATGTTCAGCAAACCTCTCAATCTGCACCGAACCCTTCGTCGCAGACCTAGCAACCCTCAAGCAAACATCGCCCAGCAACTCACGCGGAACCGAAGGAGAAACCCGCATGAAAACATCAATGTCCGGCTCCTCGCTCAGCCACGTGTCCTTTGCAAGCGACCCCTCCACACGCACTTCAGCCTTCACACCCAAACGCTCTGACGCAGAAGCAACTCTCCTCTCCAGCTTCTCGGCCAACGCCTTCATCTTGGCGCGTTCATCCGCTCTAGGCGTGACCCGTTTCAGAACGACTGCAAGGACTCTCTCCATTCTCTCCTGCATCAAAAGGTCCTTCTTCTCATCCCTGCGGACAAACTTCTTTAAGTGTGGAGTAAATGGGTCCCTTCGGCGTCAAGTCGCTTCTCTTAAGCCGCAAACACGCAGCCCTTATAGTCCCAAACTCGCAATCTACGTTTTCTGAGATGAATCTGGCAAGTTCAGCCTTGTTCCTTCCAGACCTTACTCTGGCAATCGTGAGGTGCGGGCTAAAGCCCTTCGGGTCGGGCGCAAACCCCAAACTGCGGAGATGAAGCTCTAGTTGACCAAAGATTTTGCGCAAGTTGTCAGCGCCTTCAGTTATTCCTGCCCACACGACCCGTGGATAGCGTATGTCTGGAAAAGCGCCTACACCGCAGATCTTGACATCGAAAGGAACAAACTGCACTTTCTTCATGCCATCAAAAATGTTCTCAACCGTGTCTATCCTAACGTTTCCGAGGAACATGAGGGTTATGTGAATGTTCTTAGGATCAACAACCTTCAAATCCGCGCCGGTCCCCACCAGCAGTCCCTGCACTTCCGTTAACCTCTTCATAACAGACTCGCTGTCGATGTCGAAGGCCACAAAACTCCTGACCGACTCTGACACGCCTAATCCTCCGAGTGCTCTCCCACTGTTTTTATTGATAAACGCTTTTAATGTAAAAAAACTATCTGTTAACAGCACACACTAAACATTTGCAAGGGCAAGAAGATGGCCGACGAAAAACTCGTACTAGGCGTGGCAGGAATGCCAGGGTCAGGAAAATCTCTCGTAGTCAAAGTCGCAAAAGAGAACGGCTACGACGCAGTGGTGATGGGCGACATCGTGAGACAAGAAGCACAAAGCAAAAACCTAGAGCCAAACCCAGAAAACATAGGAAAAACCATGCTCGAACTAAGAGAAAAGGAAGGAAAAAGCGTCATAGCAAAAAGATGCATCCCAAAAATAGAAGAATCAAAAAAACAGAGAGTAGTGGTGGATGGGATAAGAAGCCTGCACGAAGTTGAAGAATTCAAAAAACGTTTCCCAAAGTTCAGCCTTACAGCCATCTGCGCTTCTCCAGAAACGCGGTTCCAACGGCTTTACCGACGGCGAAGAAACGACGATGCTGGCTGCTGGGATGTTTTTCATAAAAGAGACATGCGCGAGCTGAGTGTCGGACTCGGCAATGCCATCGCCATGGCCGAGTACACCGTGGTCAACGAGGAAGCATTAGACGTCGTGAGAAACAGGGTCAAGCACGTCTTAAGGAAGGTCGAGGAGAAATGGAAGAGATAAGCCTTCACGTAGAAACCGATATCAGCCCCACAGAGTCTCGAGAGAAAGTGGAACAGGCCGTCAGAAACATTTTCGGAGACATAGACCTGCATTTGAAGCCCCTCCACAAGGCAAGCCTGCTGGTCGGCGAAGGCAAAGGAAAGGAATCGCTAACCAGACTGTGTGATCTACTTCGCCGAGAGCATATCCGCAGCGCCGCCCGAGCCGTCTTTCTGGAAGGCATGGACAAAAAGACAATCAGATTCTGTTTGAACAAACAGGTGGCATACATTGGACACATATCCTTCTCCAAAGAAAGGGCAGAATCTCCCCTAGGACCAATAAAAGTCAAAATAGAATGCAGAGACCCCCGAGAACTCGTCGAGTGGCTTGCCCCAAGAATAGGTTAGGAATTTATGGGTGGTATTGGCTTTGTCTGTAAGAGCTACTGTAACAGATCGCGGCGCCGTTCTTCTCGGCAAGAACGTCGCGTGCGACGCTTTTGAAGAGACGAAGCCCTTGCGAGTCGTCACTCACGCTCACGCCGACCACATGGTGGGGTTGAGGCAGAGCCTGAGAACATGCGAAAAAGTCTTGATGACAAAAGCTACGAAAGACATGATAGACGTCATGCGAACCCCGCTTTTTCTTATGGGCGGCTTGGTAGAAACCCTTGACTACGGCCAAACAATTCAGTATGATGAAGAGAGGATAACTTTCTTCAAGGCCGACCACATCTTAGGTGCGACTCAGGTTTTGGTTGAAGATTTTGAGGGAAAACGAATCGTCTTCACAGGGGACTTCAGAATCGACGACACTCCCGTCCTCGAATCAGACGTTCTGGTCATCGAAGCCACCTACGGAAGCCCAACCTGCAAACGCTCTTTCGGAACAGACGTCAAAAGTTCATTAGTTTCCTTGGTAAAAAAAGGGTTGAAACAGGGAGCAGTCTATGTTTTCGGTTATCACGGGAAACTTCAAGAAGTCATGCAGATCCTCCACAAGGCCGACTTGAGCGTTCCTTTCATCACACCCGAAAGGGTGTTTCAAGTCTCAAAGGTCTGCGAAAAACACGGCATGCGTCTAGGTCGGCTGATGCTCTCAACCGAGCCAGAAGCGGAAAAACTGCTGGACAGCAGCGCACCCTGCATAGCCTTCTATCACATGGAATCCAGGAGCAACGTCGGTCTCAACAGCTTTCGTGTTCTATTAAGCGGATGGGAATTCAGTTCAGCAATCCGCCAGACCGACAGCAAAGAATACGTGGTAGCCCTCAGCGACCACTCAGACTTTAACGGGTTGCTCGAATACGTGAGGCGCTCAAAACCTGAACACGTCATAACCGACAACTCCCGCGTGAGCAACGGCGAAACCCTCGCAAAAGAAATCCGTAAATCCCTCGGAATATCCGCCGTGGCACTACCAAAGAGAAACATCTCCTAGAAAGATGCAGAAAAAACGGTTTGCTGGCTCAACAAAAAAACTGATTAGAGCATAGCAATAGCCTAGCCTTGGTGGATTTTGATGGCCATACACAAGTGGCCTTAACTGTGGAAACACGTTTGATAAGAAGGCCACAGTCGAATACGCTTCTGCACGTGCCACACGCGTACACGTCGGGGTAGGAGTCGGCCTCCCCGCGTGGCCCTTTACTCCTCGCATCTACGCACAGTGCCCGCCTGCGAGAAAACAGATTGGCTCAAGATCCTTCCACCGTGGAACAGAGGCTGAAGCCCTAGACGCGTCGATTCTGCCAAAACTTAAAAAGCTCAGAGTGAACCATGTTTTGAATCACAAGTTAGGAGAAAAAGGCGAGTATGCACAAGTCCTCGTTGATTTCAGGTTTTTACAAGTTAAGCCCCAAACAACGTTTAGCCGTCGTTAAGGAATTTGCCGATCTGACTGACGAAGACACCGCGTTGTTACAGAACATGGGTTCCTTGCCCATGGATTTGGCTGACCGCATGATAGAAAACGTCATCGGAGCCTTTCCAGTGCCATTAGGCATAGGCACTAACTTTCTCATAAACAAGCGCGACTACCTGATCCCCATGGCCATCGAAGAGCCCTCAGTAGTGGCCGCGGCCAGCCACGCCGCTAAGATGGCAAGAGACGGCGGCGGATTTCACACGAGCAGCACGCCGCCCATCATGATCGGCCAGATTCAAGTTGTAAACGTCAAAGACCCCTACGCGGCCAGAATGCGAGTGATACAGTCAAAAGAGAAAATCTTGGAGAAAGCGAATGAGCAGGACCCCGTGCTTGTTTCAGCCGGCGGCGGAGCAAAAGACCTTGACGCGAAGATAATCAACACAACCCAAGGACCCATGCTGATTGTAGAAATGCAGGTGGACTGCCGCGACGCCATGGGCGCCAACGCAGTGAACACGATGGCCGAGGCAGTAGCTCCCCTTATAGAGCGCATAGCAAACGGCCACGTGTACCTGCGAATAATATCCAATCTAGCCACAAAACGCTTGGTAAGAGCCTCATGCCTCGTGCCCAAGGCCTCAGTCAGCGGAGAAGACATCGTAGACGGCATCGTGAACGCCTACGCCTTCGCAGCCGCAGACCCCTACAGGGCGGCCACGCACAACAAGGGCATATTGAACGGCATAATAGCAGTGATACTTGCAACGTGCAACGATCATCGTGCAATTGAAGCCGGAGCCCACGCCTACGCGGCGAGAACGGGCCATTACACGTCGCTTTCAACGTGGGAGAAGAACGAAAACGGCGACCTAGTCGGCTCCATTGAACTTCCAATGGCCGTCGGCCTAATAGGCGGCGCAGTTAAGACACATCCAATAGCCAAAGTGGCCCTGAAAATCCTCGGCGTAAAAACCGCCAACGAATTCGGCGAAATCCTTGCAGCCGTGGGCTTAGCTCAGAACCTCGGCGCACTGCGCGCGTTAGCACATGAAGGCATACAGCGCGGCCACATGTCGCTTCACGCCAGAAACATAGCAGTCATGGGAGGGGCGACCGGAGACCTCATCGACAAAGTGGCCGCGAAAATGGTTGAAGAACGCAAAATCCGCGTGGACAGAGCCAAAGAACTAATAGAACAGCACAAACAGACTGGAAAAACCTAAAAGGAAACAGTAACCGCACTTAGACGGAGATACCATGATAATAATACCCGGACCAGCATCCACAGAGCTAGGTCAAAAGATAGGCGAGCTTCTTAAGTGCAAGGTACTACCCGTATTCAATAAGACTTTTCCAGACGGCGAATCATACATCAGATTCGAAGCAGAAACTCTCAGAAACGAAGACGTCGTAATAGTGCAAACCACAAGCCCGCCTCAAGATCAAAGACTCATCCAGCTTCTGCTCATGGCCGACAACGCTGCAGAAATGAAAGCAAGAAAAATCACGGCCGTGGTGCCCTACTTCGCGTACAGCCGACAGGACAAACGCTTCCTACCCGGTGAAGCCTTCAGCATAAAAACCATCACAAAACTGCTCAGAAACTGCGGCATAACCAGAATCATAACCGTCAACGCCCACAGCCCTACCGTTTTGAAGTCCTTGGAAACCTCTGTTGAGGACGTGTCTGCAATTCCTCTTTTAGCACAGTACTTCGAAACACAGAACTTGGTGAAGAATCCTCTTTCACTTTCTCTAGGCAAGAAGGCCTTGAATGTGGCAGCGGAAGCTGACAGCGTTTTGAAAGGCGGCTACGACTGCATTTCCACCAAGAGGGACGCACGAACCGGAACCGTGACGCTTGAAGAGAAAGAACTGCTCGTTGAAAACAGGGACGTAATAATATTCGACGACATAATAAGCAGCGGAGGAACCATGGCAAAAGCCGTGAAATTCGCAAAAGAGCAAGGGGCAAGAAAGGTTTACGCAGCCTGCGTGCATCCCCTACTGATGGGCGATTCTGAAAGAAAAATCATGGAAAATGGGGCCAAGGAAATAATAGGCACAGACAGCGTTCCAAGCAAAGCCAGCAAAGTCTCAATTGCTCCACTAATATGCAAAACGTTGGTTCACAAAGGAGCGTAAGTGTGGCCAAACTCTTCCTTTTCCTGTCAGGTGAACATGCAGACCTTCCTTTCTCCGAAGTAAAAGCAATACTCGAAGCTGAAGGCCATTCCTACAAGATTACAGAAAGACTCGACCAAGTTCTGAGACTAGATGCAGACCCCACCTGCGTGGACGCTCTCAAACGCAGAGCAGCTTTCACAAGACTCTGCGCGCTCGAACTCTTCAACTGCAGCTCAGAAACAAGCAGCATAATCAAAGCCGCGCAACATGTAAGGCTTGATGGGGTGCTGAAAGAGGGCGAAAGCTTCGTCGTACGCGTGAAACACATAAAAGAATACTCCTCCAAAATCAACGGGATGACGCTTGAAAGAACGCTCGGCGCCCTGATAGTCGACAAGTGCCCAATGGCAAGAGTAAAGCTGAAGGCACCTGACAAGGCTTTCATAGGGACACTCACCGAAGACAGGTTCATTTTCGGAGTGAAACTCGCAGAGATTCAAGCCAAACCCTTCGTAGAGAGGCGTCCAAGAAAAAAGCCCTTCTTTCATCCCTCGGCAATGCAGGCGAAACTCGCGAGGTGCATGATAAACTTGGCCAAGCCCAAGGCTGGAGAAACGGTTCTCGACCCGTTTTGCGGAACCGGAACCATGCTCATCGAAGCCAAACTCATCGGCTGCCAAGCCCTCGGCCTAGACATTCAACGCCGAATGACTAAAGGAACCATTAGAAACATGGCGCACTTCAAAGTCAAACCAGAAGGCATCATCGTTGCCGACGCAAAAGACCCACCGCTGACCAAGGTTGACTGCGTCGTAACCGACCCCCCATACGGCATATCTTCAACCACTTTGAAGCGCACCACAAAACAGATTATCGAAGAATTGCTGACAGCTGTTCATGACTTGCTGAGCAGCGGAAGGAGAGTCTGTATGGCCGCACCCAAGAAACTGGACATCGCGCACGTAGGTACAAGCCTAGGCTATAAACATCTAGAATCCCATTTTGTCTATGTCCACAGAAGCCTAACAAGGGAAATCGTCGTGTTCGAAAAGGTGTAACCTTTGAGCTTGCACATCGTTTTCCTAGGAACCGCCGCGGGCGTCCCAACTCCCAAGAGAAGCTTGCCCGCGATACTCGTCCAGCGCGAAGGCGAACAGCTCATGTTTGACTGCGGCGAAGGCGTCCAAAGACAGATGCTTCTGGCCCACGGAAGTCTAAACAGGAAAATGAAGATTTTCATAACACACATGCACGGCGACCACGTTCTGGGACTTCCTGGACTGCTGCAGACCATGGCTCTGCTCAATAGAGAGAGAAAACTCGACGTTTACGGACCGCCCAGAATCAATGATTTCTTACAAGGAATCAGAGAAACAGTGCAGTTCGTCCTAACGTTTCCGGTCGTAATCCACGAAATCGAAGAAGCAGGCGTCGTCTGTGAAGAAGGAGAGTACTGCGTAGAAGCAATTCGGTCGAAACATGCGATTCCAAGCTTTGCATACGCATATGTAGAAAAACCGAGACCCGGAAGATTCCACCCCAAGAAGGCGGAAGCTCTAGGCGTCCCGGAAGGTCCCCTGTGGGGAAAGCTTCAACGTGGACAGAACGTCAGACTACCAAATGGACATGCTGTGAAACCGGAAGAAGTCATGGACCCTTCCAGACTGGGCAGAAAGATAGTTTACACGGGTGACACTCGTCCCTTCAGGCTCCTCGAAAAGTTCGCATTTGGCGCAGACCTGTTAATACATGACAGCACAATGGGTGAAGAACTGGCTGAAAGAGCAAAGGAATATGGCCACTCGACTCCAAACCAAGCAGCCAGAACTGCGAAGAAAGCGGAAGCCAAGAAGCTGATTCTAACACACATCAGTCAAAGATACGAGGACACGAGCGTGTGGCTGAAACAAGCGAAGAAAATCTTCAAGAACACCTCTGTCGCAGAAGACTTCATGAAGTTGGATATTCCGCTGTTAGAAAAGTAGCCGTTGCAGCCCCTGAATGCTCTCGTCAATGTGCTCAACAGACTCGATAACCACAATCTTGCCAAAAGACGCTCTTTTCAAATGCCTTGCAACCATATCCCAGTCTATGTTGCCGTAGCCCACGCCCAGGTGCTCATCAGACTTTCCGTGGTTGTCATGGGCGTGAAGGTGCACAATCTTGTACGAGAAATCCGTTAGAAAACCTTCCAGTTGTCCAACCACATTCGCGTGTCCAGTGTCAAGAGCCAGCCCTATGTTCTCGCCTACTTCGCTGTAAAACCTCTTGAACTCCTCCACGTTCTTCATGACAAACGCCTCCATGATGTTCTCAATACACGCCTCAACGCCGTGATCGCGTGCAAACTTGAACAGCAGACGAACACTGTCCAGGTTTCTGATCCAGTCCATGCCAGGATAAAACATGCTTGTGGCCGTTTTCAGGCCAGGATGGAAAACCCACATCTCACATTCTAGAGCACTGGCGTTGACGATGGACTTCTTCATTCTCCTCAGCGTGGTATTCAGTAGAGGACTTGATGGCAAAGCTATGTTTATGCCGACGAAAGGCGCGTGCACCACGTACTTCTTGTCATAAGACTGTTTTATGCTGTTCAGCGTTGCAACCTTTTTCTTGTCCAAAGCGTGCAAACCGTCATCGACGAGTTCTATATAGGTTGTCTTTGCTTTAGGAATCTGTTCCACCATTTTCACGAAGGGTTCACCTAGACAATAGAGCATAGACAGACCGATTTCAGGCTTGACCACGTTGCAAACCAGCTGTGCTGTCGAAGAATCTGGGCTTCACGCTTATAAGTTGATTTATTCAACGATCGCAAGACTTCACTTCTAGTGACAAAAGCCTTCAAGAGTGATTTAGAGCTCCGAAGAGCCGTCGTGCACTAGCCGATGTGCGTTTGTTACTCTTCTCGCCATCTTGTCTTGAATGATACGATGATTATGGAGACGACTACAGTTGCCACAAGGATGAGCCAGCGCAAAAGAACCGTTTCAGCAGGTAGCTGTGTAAGCCCAGCGTAGGATCTGATTAGGCCAGCGGCATTTGACGTGGGAAACACCATAGATATCCACGCGTAGCTTCCCAGTATTTCCTCTGGGTAGTACACTGGCGGCAGGAAAACCAGACCCAGTCCGAGTATGTTCGCGGTGTTGTTCAGCGTGTAGACGCTTGCTTTGCGGAGATAAGTGGATATTATGAACCCGATGCTGCTGCCAGCTGCCCAACACAGAATCAACGATGCAACCGCCCATCCGATGGAAAGAACTGGCAAGGCACCTAGTAGAACGGCGATGCCCATGAAGAAGACCAAGCCAGGAGCCGAAATCAAAAGCGGCGCCATGGCCACTCCCATAGCGTACGCGACCGGAGACACGGGCATGGCCACTATCATTTCTCTTATCTTCACGTACCGATCAAACGAAATGTCCTGTATTGCCGCCGCCAAACCGATGAAGCTTATAGTGGCTATCATCGCCCCCACGAGTCCGTTACTCACCTGCCCACCAAAAACAAGAATAAAGAAAAGCGGAAATGAGCTTATCATTCCTATGAGAATCATCATCGACGGATTTCTCTTGAGATCAGGGATAGACTTCAGCGCAGCGATGATAAATGCGTCCTTCACAGGTTTGAAATTCAATTCTCCTCCGTCCCTCCGACAAGCTTGACAAACACGTCTTCAAGCGTAATCCTTGCAGTCTCAGCTCTTAACCCCCTTTTCAACGCTGTTCTAACAAACTCCAGTGCCTCGTCCTCACCCGCAACATAGATTATCTGTTTGTTGCCAAACTTTGAAGTGTGATTATGGTTTTCCAAGGTAAGATCATGCAGGTTTCCTTCCACAACAACCCGGAACTTCTCCTTCGCCAAGCCTTTGACTTCCTCAAGCGTTCCTTCCGCAATCACGTTCCCCTTGTTGATTATGGCAAGCCTGTCAGAAAGCATCTCAGCCTCCTCCATGATGTGCGTGGTCAGCAGTATCGACCTACCCTGCTCTGTCAACTCTCTCAAAACAGCCCACACCTTCCTCCTCGCAACAGCATCTAACCCGCTCGTCGGCTCATCCAGAAGTAGAACGTCAGCATCCGAAGCCAAGGCCGTGGCGATTATCGCACGCTTCTTCTCTCCACCAGATAGCTGAACACACGTGCGGTTTCTCAAATCCCACAATTCAACGGCTTTCAAGGCTCTTTCAGAAACCTCCATCGTCCTGCGCTTCGACATCCCGCGCAACAGCGAAAAATAGTAGCAGTACTCCCAAGGCGTGAAGTTGCTGTAAGTCTGGATGTCCTGCGGAACGACGGCTATGTGCTCCTTCACCTCATCAGCCTGAGCCACAACATCATATCCCAAGACCCAGGCGTTTCCTCTTGTGGGCGAAAGCTGAGTAGAAACAATCCTCAGGAAAGTCGTTTTCCCAGCGCCGTTCAGGCCCAGCAACGTGAAAAGTTCACCTTTCTTGATCGAAAGATTCACGCCTTTCAAGGCTTGAACAGGTTCCTTGCCACTGTAAGTTTTGAACAAGTCCTCAGCTTTCACGGCCTCCATACCCATCACTTCATGCTGGCCTTCTCTGGAGCATGAGCAAGCTTGGCCGCTGGACGAGTCGAAACAGATTCTGAATACTTGACTTTGCCGCTGATATCGCAGCCTTCGCCAAGAATCACGACTCTCCCAGAAATATTGTCGCAGACGACGTTTTCAAGGCAAACTCTCTCCTCAGCAACGATGTCTGTCGTGTACAATCTGCCTTTACGGAACAGCCTGCCCAAAACTGGAACGCCGAGGACAATGCCCAAGACTGTCAGAATGCCAGCTACTATCAGAGCGAAAATGGAGATGATTCCCGCTACGATAAAGTTGAATCCGTATTGTGCGGAGGAGTAGACGCTGATGGCAGGCACTCCAAAACCTAGTATTATGCTGAGAGCAGTCAAAATTGATGTTCTCGCCATTCTACTCCGTCTCCTTCTCTTTTCCGAAGACTTCTTGTATATTCCGAGGGGTCAGAACCAGCTTGAAGTCTGAGGGAGCGTAATATTTAACGATTGGAAGTCCTTCCACTTTCTTCTCCTCTCTTATTTCTTTAACTAAACCCAGTTTCTTTAAACCGTTGAAGTGAAGATGAGCAAGCGGGTACGGAAGACCGAGCTCTTTTGCCAGGGCGCAAACGTTTTTGGGTTTGCTGTTAAGCGACGCAATCACTTTCAATCTAATCGGATTTGATGATACCTTCAACACTCTCACCATTTACCTGGCTTCAAGTTCATTCAACGAGCCATCCCCAACGGCAACTCTATATAAGAAAAGTGTGATATACAAAGTTTTACTGATATAGAGTTACAGGTACCAGTTGCCGCGCAAAACTCTGAAGTCCCTGGAAGGTTGAGAAAACCCGATGCCACCAGTTGTTCTGAACTGGTTGCTGCGGATTCCAGCTGCGATTTCCACAAATTCCTCCACTGTGTGATTTGCAAATTCGAACGTGGGTCTTCCCAGTCTAAGGCCTCTACACACTGGATCTGCATACACAAAAACCGGTTTTCCACGATAAAGGTACAAGGCCTCGCTTGAGTATCCAAACTGGGGTCTTGGCAAAACTTTGAACGGCCAGAGTTGACAGGCCCTAGGCTTTGTGTGCTGCAGTCCGCATAGGCAAACGCTTGAACCATTGTTCAAGAAGAAGCATGAGCCGTCGCTTTTTCGGTTTATGAACAGCTTATTCAGGCCGGAAACGGTGTGCTCCACGCCGTAGTTTTTGATGATTCCAAGCCACTCTCGAAAGTCTATGACCACACTGTAGAGTCTACAACAATCTCCACATGAAATGCATTTCCAATCTGCAACGTACCGCCATGGAATAAACTGCATCGTGTCGTTCATTGTTTAGAATCAAGAATCTCCGCGGCTTATAAAATCTGCTTGCTAAAAGGCTTCAGCTTGTCACCGATTTCCTTTGGAATCTGCGCGGCTTTCCCAGTGTTTCTGTCGGCCGCCACAACCACCAGGTAACCGGTTGTCAGCAATTCCGCCGTTTCTTTCTTAGCAATGTTGAAGCCCAATTTCACCGACTTTTCCCTCAGTTCTTCAACCGTCAACTCGACTTCAAGCATATCGTCGAATCTTGCTGGTTTTCTGTATTGGCAGAAAGCTTCGACTCGTGGAAGCCAGAATCCTTTGTTTCTGAGATCTGTGAAGTTGAAGCCAAGAGATCGGTAGAACTCCTCCTCTGCCCTCTCGAAGTACACAAAGAACTTGGAGAAGTGTACTACCTGTGCCGCATCAGTGTCCGCCCACGTCACTCTTAGCGTGGTCTTGAAAGAATTGGTAGGCATATCATCCCCACTGACTAGGGTTTCTCGTAGAGATAAATCGTGTGTGAAGGGAACCCCAAGGTCTGGTTTTCACAGAAATTCACGACTTTCACGGGTTTCCATCCGACAATCTCGTAGTCGTGAGAAACGATCCGCACGCCCCGCTTGAGTTCGGTCTCAAGCTTTCCCTTGATCTTCTCGTTTGCACTCGTGGTCAAGTACAAGAAGATGACGTCCGCAGAGGTTAGGTCAACGTTGAACATGTCCCCGTTTACTATGGTTATCCTGTCTTGCAGGTTCTGTTCATAAACCGTGCCTAAAGCCTTCTTGACTAGGTCCTCTCGCAGTTCCACGCCTACTGCTCTTGCTCCGAAATCCTTTGCGGCCATTATCACCGTTCTGCCGTCACCTGCTCCCAAGTCGAAGAAAACTTCGCCGGGTTTCAACTCAGCCAGCACTAACATCTGACGAACAACTTGAGGCGGACTGGGAACAAAAGGCGCTATGAACACGCTGTCTGACCTCTGTTACCATGCGGCTTCTTGTCTTTTCTGGTTTAACCAGTAGTCTTTTTGCTTTAAACACTTTCGATGTTTCAAGCCACGTACGTGGCTTTCTTCGGCACTGGCTGACGAGCCTCTCCGCACTTCAAACAGCTCTGAGCGCACAATTCAAGGTATTTCTCTTCCTCTCCCGATCCTACAGCCTCAGCAGCCTTACGGCACATTTCGCTTTGTTCTTGGCAGCCCTCTTCCTTGCAGAGCTTTGATATCGAAAGGCAGATTTCCTGAACGTCCTTCGGCTCGAGCACAGCTCGGTTAGTGCGGACAAGCAGGCAAGCTTCCCTCGCCAAAACACACGTTTTGACATACTTGATTCTTTCAAGGACTTCTTCTCGGAGCTTTTTTCGACTTATTTCCAAAGGGTTTTCCTCACATGATGAGCGGTAAGGTGCCTAGGCACAGATAGGTAGGCATTCATTTAAAACTTGTTGTAGGTCGCAGCCATTCACAGAAGACGCACACGTTGAGCAGACTGCAATGTCAAGAGACGCAGGACAGGCTGGCTGAGAATGCTGTCCGCATATGATGTTGGAGACGACCAAACTCAAATCTCTTCTTGTTCAAGAGGAAGGTCTGTGGGTTTACCAGAATCTCTTGCTCATGGCCTTGCGTTCCGCTTCAAGGACGAGTTCATAGAATCTGTCATTGAGCTTGGATTCCTTCTCCAGAACCGCTCTAACGTCCGAAGGTTGCATCCGTCTGGCACTAAAAGCAACTGCAGCGACTTTTCCATACTTCTCTATCACCTGAGCTGTTTGTAAGGCTTGATTGTGCAGTTTTTCTTCACTCTTAGTCAGCTTTTCGCTTTCCTTCTCAACCATGGGCAGCGCTTTCTCCTCTTCAACCTTGAGAAGCCCAATGGCAAACGAACCGCACTTTGGACATTTCGGCCTGTCAGGCAAATCCTTGACTCTCATCATTTCCATGTAGCCCCAGCAGTTTGTGCACAGAAAACTACTTGTCTCGTTAAGCAGTCTCGCCTTTGCTGACTCTATGAGCACGGCTCGCAATCTCTCAGGCGGAATCAAATCGGTTTTCATGCTCATGCGTTCAATGCCTGCACGAGCAATTGGCGACGCGTTTCCGCCAGTTTCAATTCTCTGAACCGTAATTTCGCCCTTCCGCATCTCTCCAAGAACACGGATAAGCTTCTCCAAGTCCAAGTCCTTGGTGAACACTTCTTTCAAGGCTTCTTCGTGAATCGGCGTTTCCTCAAAACTCTTCGCCAACTTCTGAAGACTGACACTGCCGAAGTCAGCCCATTTTTTCAACGCCCCGAAACGGCGTCCCACGTGTATCAATCGCCTCTTGAAGAGCCCAGTTTTCACAGTGGCCGTTGTCAGACCGTCTCTAACCGCTTGTTCGGGCAAGGCTTGCATGTCAGTGAGCAACTTGACAATTTGATCCGCGTTGACTGTACCCATCGTCTGCACAAAGATTCGGTACGGATCATGTTGAACCACGGCGGTATATCCGATCTTCTCAGAAAGCAACTGGCCCAGCAATTGAGCCAACGCTCTGTTCGTAAGCGAGCCGAAGTTAGCCTGAATCAGAACGAACTCGCCCCAGTCTTCGACGATTATTCGCTTGTCCGTAGGAACAGGATGACCCGCGTTTACATGCTCGACAGTCTCCGCCAGCGCACGCAGAATGACATCCTTGTCAGCAGGATACCGTTCACTTAACGCGGAGGCGATGTCCTCGGGCGAAGCCTTCTTCTTGCATTGTTCTTCAACGAATCCTCTGATGGCGCCTACTTCCTGCGAAACTTCAAAAGGTACTGGAATCTCTTCCCCTATCCAGCTGGGTATGGCTCCTGTAGGATCATCTATTGGTTTGACGTGTACCCTCTCCTCGGAAACGTGCTGAATTATCCATGGGCTTCCTCTGATGATGAACTTCGTTCCGGCCTTGCCGTGCTCAGCCATGAACGCCTCATCTAAAACCCCGACCGAGGAGTCGCTTGTCTCGTCAACGACGAGGAACTGTTTCTCCTCAGGAATCATGGACAGGTTGTCGAAGTAATACTCAAAAAGGGCTTTGGTTTGCCGCGGCTTCAAAACCATCTTATCCTCGAATGAGACCCAGGCTAAACGCGGAAAGCGCTGATGCATGTACCTGAGAACTTTCTCAATATCTTCGACCGTCAAGTCTTCATAGGGATAAGCGTTCTTGAAGAGCTCCAAGATCTCGCCGAACCCAAGCCGTCTGTTCCTAAGCAACAGCCCTGCAATCTGATGTGCAAGAACGTCATAGGGCTTGGGGGGAATCTGCACAGGCTCCAGATCCTCTTTCAACGCCTTCTTAGCTATGGCTAAAGCCTCAAGCGCATCATCGGAGTCCAACGCTACTATTATTCCCTCAGCTACTCGGCCGATTCTGTGGCCGCTTCTGCCCACACGTTGAATGAGCCGCGTTGCCTGCCTTGGGCTCATATACTGAATAACAAGGTCTATGCTGCCTACGTCAATGCCCAGTTCAAGTGAACTTGTGCAGACAAGTCCCTTCAATTCGCCGCTCTTCAACCCTTTCTCAGCGGCAATGCGGGATGGCTTTGCAAGCGAACCGTGATGTATAGACACCGGGAAGTCAATGTCCCAAACCTTGAATCTGCTCGCCAGAACTTCAGACACTGCGCGAGTGTTCGTGAAAAGCAGCACAGACTTGTGTTCTTTGATGTAATCGCGAATGATTCGCAATCGAGCCGCAACCTCCGGATGCGTGTAGAGTTGCGCTGCCAGTCGCATGTCTTCGTCGTCAGGCGTTGGAAAAATGATTTTCAAATGCATCATTCTGGCAACTGGAACACGCACGATCTCGACATTTCGACCTTTGCCAACGAGAAACTGGCCGACTTTTTCTGGACTGCCGATCGTTGCGGACAAGCCTATCAGTTGGAAGTCTTTGCCAATCATGGCTCTGAGTCGTTCCAGAGCTAACGCAAGCTGGCTTCCGCGCTTACTGTCTGCCATTTCATGCACTTCATCGATAATCACCCACTGCACTCTCTGCAGATGTTGGCGCATGATCCAGCCAGACAGAATCGCCTGCAGAGTCTCAGGAGTCGTAATCAAAATGTCCGGCGGACTTCTGGACTGTCGCACTCTCTCTCTCGTTTCAGTGTCTCCGTGCCTGACGGCCAGTTTTATGTCCAAATTGTTGCACCACCATTCAAGCCGCTCAAGCATATCCCTGTTTAGGGCCCGCAGTGGAGTGATGTACAAAACCTTGATTCCCGGCACTCCCTGCTGTCCCTGAAGAAGCGTGCTTAAGACCGGCAAGAACGCAGCTTCAGTTTTGCCGGTAGCCGTAGGCGAAATCAGGAGAACATTTTTTCCTTCAAGAATCAGGGGAATAGTTTTTTCTTGAGGTTCAGTCGGCCTCGGAAATCCCTTCTTGTCAATAAGCTTTCGCACAGGCTTTACAAGCAACTCAAAAGCATTTGCCGGACTATCCTTCAATATTTGCCTAACCTACCTCGAAACCAGATTGAATAAGCTTGAAACCCTCGGTAAAAGGATTTTGGAAAGTATGTCCAACATGTAAAGAGTGGTCAACCCAATGAAGTTATGTGGAATAGAAGACTAATTCTGCAGGAACTGCGCACACCCCTTCAAATGTGACTGAATAACGCATTTCATCACGGTTGTTAAGAAAAGTCTGCCAAACGATATCGATGGAAAGTTATTTATCTATCATCATCAGAAACGATGAATATCGAAATACATTGGAGGAAATTAAATGGCCAAATGTCCAAAATGTGGAACTGAAGTTTCAAAACCAAAGAAGACGTGGAAAATGGCAGGTCGCCCAGACAAGTCAGGCAAGAGGATGGAGCTTGAGATTGGACTTTACGAATGCCCGAAGGATCATAAACCATTCCGTGAAGTGCTGAGCAAAAAGAAGATCTAAACCCCTAGACGCTGGCTACCATTAGGCTCGTCCTCCCCTCTTTTTCACTTTTAGAAGCGTTAAGTTTTAAAGCATGGCATCTGTAATTCAAAGTTCATTTCATTGCGGAAGGCAAACCATTGACAACGTCGACGCTAGGAAAGTTTTGGAAAAATGAGTATTTCCAAACAGCAGTAACAATCATTTTGATAGTTGCACTTGTTTTTGGGTTCTGGTATGGCCTAAGACTAGCGCTGAACACCGACACTCCTGCACTGTCTGTAGTCTCTGGAAGCATGCTGCCAACTTTAAACATAGGTGACCTAATAATAGTTCAAGCGGTCCCTCCTAGTCAAATATACGCCAACTATGTAAACGGAGATGTCGTGGTTTTCAAATCCCCCTCTACGCAAGAGCTTATTGTTCATAGAGCCGTGAGAAGTGACAACAGTAGTGGTGTTTACATTTTTCACACACATGGCGACAACAATCCGCCAGGCAGCGAGGAACAATGGGATGAAAGCCGACTTGTTGGGAAAGTAATAGCAAGAATCCCATATGCAGGCAACATCGCTTTGCTCATGCACACAGAAGAGTATGTCTATCTTATCATCTTCGTGGTAATCATCCTAACTATAGTAATCGTGATTCTACCGGCCACTGACAAAGAAAAAAACAATACCAGCGAAAGGGAGCCGGCAAAAGAGAAGAGAAAGATATTCGGGAAACTCAGCATCGACACGATTTATTTGATAATCATAAACCTGCTCGTCATAGGTTTCATAGCCTTCAACATATGGGGCGCCTTCACTTTCTGGCAACCAGGCGCTATTCCTCCGCAAAACGTCACCGTTCACGGCATGTACCCTGACTTGCAATTTCACGAAAGTTATCAAGTTCAACACAACGTTAGCAGCAGTTCCCTTTCTTCAGGCCTTCTTACTTACAGAGTTGATAGTATGCTAAATGATGGCTCGTATATCGGCATACGACTAGGTGTTCAGACATTATCATTTGCTCAAATAGCTATAATTCTCTTAGCACTTTTTGATGTCTGGAAGCTCGTGGAATTCATTAGGCTGAGAAGCGCTCAAACCCAGCGCGGAGACTCAAAGCTTTCATAGAGTCAGAAAAAACCCCACTCGAAACAGGTCCTACAGATCAGCCAAGACTGCAGAATACTGAAGTGAAGATATCTCCTGCAGCTTCCGCGCGAACTAGATGAAAATCTTCGAATCAAGTATGTGAATCTAGTGTTTTGTCATAGAATTTCATTCCCGAACGCTCTGTATTCTAACGTTGGATATTTCCTGATACCCAGGCAACAAAAGGAACATCTAACCGCACACGTGACATAATGATAACCATACCCAACTTCAAACACTAGTAGTGCACACTCGTCCTAATCGATATCACTTCAACCCTACTCTCCACCTTTCTGGAGTGTCTTATTGACAAACCCTTTTTAATTTTCCAGAACTGCCGTCTATTCTTAGGGTTTGACGAATCTTGCTTTCGCCTAGACATTTCCCTCCGTGTAGCGCGCTAGCGTGTTCCTAAATTCCTTTCTTAATGTGTGGCAGGGTTGAGTTGTGTGCCTCTCTAATGGAACGTACTATGAAGAGAGAAGTACGAGATATGTCGCAAACGAATTTAGGAACAAGCATGCGCGCTATTATCCGATAGACGTTCGCGTTAACCCAATCCACTTTATGTATGTCTTCGACAATTTCCATTCAAATTGCACCTCCTAAGTCGAGGCTGAGTGCCTCAGTGGTCATACCACTTTCCCGCATATTGATCATGAAAGGACTCAAAAGATCATAAGCGAATTTATTTGCGCTATCGCAGAACCTCCTAGGCTTGCGTTATCGCCTAACTACGTTTCGGCATGTGTTTCAGAATCTTCTGTCTTCCATTTGTTTGACAGCTTCATCTGCCAATCCGAGGAGGAAGACTAGTGCGAAAACCAAAACAGCCATGAAGATCTTGTATAGGAGCCCTATGTTCAGATAGAAAACCACGAAGAAGAACCCTGCCATAAGCGCAAACGATAAGAACTCTCGAACTGAACGACTATTCATTTTACGTTTCATCTTTTTATTCAACATTGCATCCTTTTCTTATTAACTTTCTCGCCAGGAGTGAAGGTTTGCATCGATAATTGCCTGTCCTAGAAGTGAGAAATTTTCCATTTTCTGGCGTGCGTTAAAATCTTTCGCAAAAGAAGTGAGAACTAGTACCTGCACACAAGACTTACACCTAAGGCTTTATAGAGGGTATTTAAAGCACTTCAGTAGTAAGAAGTGGGATTCCATGCCGAAGACTAACGCCATAATACACATTCAAAACGTTGTTGCTTCTGCCACGTTGAACCAGAAGGTTGACTTGAACGCAGTTGTGAAGAGTTATCCAGGTGTTGAATACCGTCCCGAACAGTTTCCAGGCTTGGTGTTTAGGCTCAAGAGACCGAAGACAGCCACCCTGATTTTCAATTCTGGAAAGATGGTGTGCACGGGAGCGAAATCGGAGAAGGAAGCACGCAGGGCTGTTATGACAGTTGTTAAGGAGCTGAAGAAGGGCGGGATAATCATCATCAGCAAACCCGAGTTGAAGATTCAAAACATAGTCGCCTCAGCAAGCTTAGACGGAATGATCGACTTGGAAAAGGCCGTGTATACACTTGGAAAGACGATGTATGAACCTGAACAGTTTCCAGGGCTGATCTACAGGATGGATGAGCCCAAAGTCGTCATACTGTTGTTTGCAAGCGGGAAACTCGTGTGCACAGGAGCTAAGAAAGAACAGGATGTCTATGACGCAGTACACAAGCTTCATAAGATACTGGAAGATCAAGACCCAATATTCTATGAATGACCTCTCTAAACCCAGACTTACTTTTTTTGTCCGGTCTTAATTTGTCTCAAGATAGTTCTGAGCTGTTCTTCGTCTATTGTCCCCAGTTCATGCAACGTCTTAGCTATTTCAGTGATGTTGAGCAAGGCGTGAACTCTTATTCTGCTTTTTGCGAGTCTTTCTTTTCCGCCTTCTTGCCTGTCTAATAGCACAACTGCATCCGTCACCACCCCGCCTTCGGCAACGATGGTTTTCGCCGCGTTCTGCAATGACAGGCCAGTCGTAATCAGATCGTCAACCAAGAGGATACGGTTTCCGGGTGCGATAACCCCTTCTATTCTCCTCTCTCTTCCATGACGACGCACGCCCTTGCGTATGTACAGAAACGGTTTTTTCAGGTCATATGCAATCAAAGCGGTGAAGGGTATGCCTGCAACCGGAATTCCCGCTACCCTTTCAAAGTTCTTTGTGCCGACCTTATCTTTTATGAAGTCCGCATAGAAACGGCATATTTCTCGAAAAGCGTCTGGAAAACTCGGGACTATGCGAAGGTCTATGTAGTAGGGACTCATTTTTCCGCTTGTAAGCCTGAAGGCTCCGAATTTGAACGCTCCTATCCGGTCTACGATCTTGCAGATTTCAATTTTCACGGCTTCACTGGTTTTTCGGTCAGGCAATATTTCACTTCCTCTTCGAAACTTGATATATCTTTCCAATTTCAGGAATCAAGCAGGTCATCTTTGGCAGCTCCTTCTTCAGAAGCTCGGCAAATCTCTTCTGGTCTGCCGACGAGCCTGTGTGATAGGGGACTGCAACCTTGGGTTTCGTTAATCTTGCGATTTCAAAGCCTGTTTCTGGTGAAGTCCCAGGCGCGATCCCTACAGTGCAGAAAACAAGGTCCAGTTTCTCTCTTTCACCTATAGTGGCCATTTCTGGAAAGGGCAGGCTGTCTGCTGTGTGAAAGACTTTGATGTCGTCTTCACTTGTGACTATGAAGGATACTGGCGTGGTTGCTGGTGGATGATTGCTGCTTTCGACTTTCACCGATACCGTGTCAAACTTGACTTCTGAACCTGGTCTGGCTTCGACCAGTTTTTCTGGAGAAATCAAGTGTCGCAGTTTTTTCACGGAAGTTGGGTCGGCAACCACGGTGCACTGCGTTGATTTTTGAAGTTCTGAAATAAGGGATGGGTCCATGTGGTCATAATGCTCGTGGGTGATCAGGACTGCGTCAACATTCTTGAAGTCTCGAGGTTTAACGTCTACAGGGTCAATCACCAATGTTTTTGAAGGGGTCTTGAGGGTTACGCCGGCATAGCGATTAAACCACACAAGGAGAACTTCGTTTTTCGAAGGGGTCTTTCCAATCGACACTTTCAATCCCTCACAGTTCTTGATTATTGTATGTAGCCTCTAAAGAAACTTGTGCTACAGGCGAGTCGACCAAGGACGGACAGGTGTTTCTGGCTGCTTTCCCATTTTCCTTTGACAAAACTTAATAGTTTGCGCCAGCGTGTTTCAATATTCAAGTGATGTCCCATGGTTGATGCTTGGCTTCCATACGGAAAGTCACAAGTCTGCATAAGAATTCCAACTAGGAATTTTCTAGGCTCGATAGAGCCGAAAGAGAAGCCTGGCGTGCCAAACCCAAGAGCTGAAATTGAAAGGGCGTTGAAAGGACCCTTAGGTTCTAAGACGCTCAACGAATTGGTCAAACCGGAAAGCAGAGTGGCGATAGTTGTGGATGATGCTACTGAACATGCGCCAAGTGATCTCATGGTTCCGCCGTTGCTCGACGAACTGAACCACCAAGGAGTCAAGGATGAAAACGTGACCGTCATTTTTGCATGTGCGATCCGCAAGGCTGTGAAACCTGAATTGGCGGTTAAGCTACTGAGCGAATCTGTCTACAATCGTGTCAAAACCGTAAGTCATGACTGTAAAGCTCAAGACTTAGTTCAGGTGGGCACGACGCAGAAGCATGGAACGAAAGTCTTCTTGAACCGTCTATTCACAGATGCGGATGTCAGAATCCTAACGGGGGACATTGGCCTTCACTATTTTGCTGGCTATGACGGCGGAAGAAAAAGCGTGCTGCCTGGAATATCAGGTGAAGAAACGGTAAGACACAATCATTCTCTACTGTTGGACCCGAATGCAAGGACCGGAGTGCTTGCTGAAAATCCTGTTCATCAGGACATGGTTGAAGCCGCATCGATGGCAAGGGTGGACTTTGTCCTGAACGTTGTGATGAACAGCAAACGGGAAATTGTGAAAGCTTTTGCAGGAGATTTGGAGCAAGTTTTTTCTGAGGGGGTCAAGCTTGTTGATGAGATGTACCATGTGCAGGTCGACCGACGAGCAGACATTGTCGTAGTCAGTCCGGGCGGAGACCCAGCGGACTTGAATCTTTTTCAGGCATACAAGAGTGTCGATAATGCCTTAGAAGTTGTGAAGAGGGGAGGCGTGATAATCTTGGTTGCCGAACTGCCGGAAGGCCATGGAAACCAAGATTTCTACGAGTGGATGACCAAGTTCCCCGACTTGAAAGCAGTCGAAAGAGAGATAAAACGCAATTTTGCTATAGGAGGATCAACGGCCTATTACTATATGAAAGCCCTGCAAAAAGCTCGCATAATCTTGGTCTCCTCAATGCCAGATTACTATGCCGCAAACGTTTTCAAACTGAAAACCGCGAGAGCGGTAAACGATGCTTTGAACGAAGCCATGGCCATAGTGGGCAAGAACGCCAAAGTCTGGACCTTACCCTACGGAAACTATACATTGCCAGAAGTTAAAGCAGCCGAGGAGCAAAGCGCCTTAACGACTAGTTGAAAGGAAAAGTGTTTAAGGCACCGTGAAACTTGCCTCAAGATAAATGGAGCCTGACAGCGTGCAAGACGCCTTCGAACTGCGGAAATTCACGATGAACGACTTAGCAAGTGTCACACGCATCAATCAGGTCTGTCTTCCAGAAAACTACACGGATTTCTTCTATGTCGATTTGTGCCGCAGATTTCCTGAAGCATTCATCATCGCCGAGGAAAACGGAGAGATTGTGGGCTATATTATGTGCCGTATCGAGGTTGGGTTGTCAAATATTGGACTACCCGGCTTAGTCAAGAAAGGGCACGTCGTTTCGGTTGCGGTTAGGCCTGAACGCAGACACAAGGGCGTGGGAAGAGCTCTGATTACCAAAGCCATGGAAGGCATACGGATGTACGGAGCAAAACAATGCTACTTAGAAGTCAGGGTGACAAACGAAGAAGCGATTGGCCTGTACAAGAAACTAGGGTGGGAAGTCACCCGCTCCATTCGCGGCTATTATGCTGATGGAGAAGACGCCTACGTAATGAGCACGAAATTGTGAGACAAGTTGTTCGTGAGCTTGTCTTGGCAGGAATGCATCGCTCGCGGTTTTCAAGCGCTCGTTTCTCGATTCCTCTATTGAAGAAGTAGAAAACATAAATCGTATGTTGTCCCATGGCTCACTTTGGTTTGCGGAAAAGGCCCAATAGCCCTAGGTCAGTGCAAGTTCTGCTTTTTCGTTCACGTAATCTATGGTCTGCAGGACGGATTTTGCTAATCCTACCAAGGCCAGCAGCATTGCAATGACTAGGAACAAGCGAATGTCAACGACAAAGTTCAGACCTTGAAAGGTCAGGCTGAATATTCCGGTTCCTAGCGAAAATATCAGATACGCGATTATGAACAAGGCCTTGGTAGCGTTGAAGAAATGTTGAAGGATTGAGCCGGAAGTGAGTTCGGCTATGATGATTAAGACAATGTAAACCGTGACGAAGGTTTCAACGATCTGTTGAAAGCCAGGAACAAACTCTGAAAGCGGAGCCAAGAACTGAGACAGAAAGAAGTAAACGGCATAGAGTATCGCTCCCTCGGCTGTTGCCTTCAAGGCCCTACGCAGGATTGAAGGTTTTCTTTTCAGGTTGGTGTCTGTCTCACTCACCATAAGGAATCACCAATGGTCCATAACTGAAAAAAGATGTTGCAAAGAAGACTTCAAAATGTCCGTTTCTGGTAGTGCCTGCTACTGGAACATCGAGTTCTATATCTGCTTGATAAGTTGACTGTTGAGGTGCTTTGAGGACCATTTTTCCTGTGCCTACAGGAGTGTCGCCGTTGTCGTACATGATCAACTGCACTGTTCCGGCTAGGTCGAAGAAGGCGTGGTTCTCAAACGCTATCGGAACAGCCACTCTATACCGGTTTGCAGAGTTGGGGCTGATTTGCGTTGTGAAAACTGGTGTTGCAAACGTGAGGTTGTATAACGGTGCCCCCCAGGGCATTGTCAGATTCGAAGAGACTTGGAGTGAAATCAGCTCTGCAGCTTTCATCCCAACCGTCGCATTGACTTGCAATTCTGTGTCATTGAGTATGAGTCTTTGGTTGTTCTGCAGCATGTCTGTGAGGTTGATCCCCATCTGGTGGGTAGTGTTGAAGGTTTCGCCTCTCCTTATGACGGGTATGAAGGTGAATCCTTGAGCCATCATCGACTCATGCCCATCACGCATTTCGGTTGAAATGTTGAAGTCATCCAAGTCATAGTAGCCGTTGTTGACAATTCCGATTGGAAAGTTAAGCAGTAGTTCATTGTCCGTTGTTATGGTGGTTTGCGGTTTACCTACGTCTAGTCGAATGTCTTTCATAGAGTAGATGGCGGATACCGAGAAGATGATTAGGAGAACCCAGAGAAACGATGTGGCTACGCTTATCATGCGGATAGGTACTTTCATGGTGACTCCTTGTTCACTTTCACTGTGCAATTCTAAGAAGCTGGGTGTGATTCACTCTTTTCTGGTTGACTTGGTTGCGATGCAGTTTGCGAAACCTCTTCTCGGGGTATGACCACGAACTCTGGTTCAGATGGCTTGGTTTCCGGCTTATCCGTTTCCTTCGGTGGCTTTTCGGTTTTCACCTTCTGAGGTTGCGGTTGCTGCTCAGCCTCTGTCTTCTGTGCGGTCGCCACCGATGTTTCGGGAAGATGTGCAATTATCGTGATGCCCCTTATCGTCAAAAGTGAGCCTATCCAACCCATTATCCCCAAGTACATTATGCGTATGCATGTTGCAATCAGGGGAGCCAAGGCTTCGCCGAATGTGCGCACCAGATCTTCTGAAGCTATTATTGACAGGTTTTGTGTCAAGAATTCGTAGGCGCTTACGAAAGTGAATATCAGCAAGGCTACTCCTATGAGTAGGACAGTGATTCCTGAAAGGGCCACTTTGTCTCTAAACTGTTTGAACATGCTTCATTTCTCATCTTCAATGAACTGAAAATGGAATATTAAACCTTCCGACACGCGAAACAGAATCTTAATTAGGTATCATAAAAATGAAACGCAAACATTGAGCAGAAAAACAGGGTTGAAACTATGGCGTTATGCCAAGTTTCTGATATATTTTCTGTTTGTTTTCTTCAACGCTCTTCTGAATGTCAGTGAACAGGTTGTTTCCATGGGAGTCAATGGCAACAGCAAGCGGACCGAATTCTTCAACTTCGAAGATCCACATTGCCTCGGGCATTCCTAGGTCGAACCACTCCACGCTTTTGACGTTCTTTATGGCTCTGGCTGCTAACACCGCGGCTCCGCCTGTGAAGGCACCGTAGACAGCACCGTATTTTGCCATGGCGTCTGTTGTCCGTTTTCCCATGCCGCCTTTGCCGATGACTACTCGAACCTTAAAGTCTTTTATGAATTCATCTTCGAAAATGTCCATACGTGTACTTGTTGTCGGTCCCGCCGCCACTGCAACCCATTTGTCCCCTTGCTTGGCCACCACTGGCCCGCAGTGGAAAACAGCTAATCCCTCAAGGTTCACCGGTATAGGCTTTCCTTCCTTGAAGTATTCTAAAGCTCTCCTGTGAGCTTGGTCTCTTGCAGTCACTATTGTTCCGGTCACGTATAGTACGTCGTTGACCTTCAGCTTTCGTATCTGTTCGTCTGAGATTGGTGTTTTAAATTTGTAAACAGTCATTTTTCTTCACCTCACTACTTCAACTTGCGCGTTAAATATTCGACAGTTCCATCCGCATTGATTCTTGCAGAAGCTCGTCTGGCAGCCCAACAATTGAAGGCAACAGCTGCAGGGAAAGATGCTGGGTGTCTGTAGGCATAGTCAATGTGTACTCCTAAAACCGTAGTTTTCCCGCCTAGTCCCATGGGCCCGATTCCCGTCATGTTAGCCGCTTCAAAGATTTCCTTTTCAAGCTTCGCGATTTCTGGGTCCTGATTATGCTCACTCAACGGCCGCAGCAGCGCTTTCTTTGCCAGTTTCATTGAAATGTCGGCTCCTCCCCCCATCGCAATGCCTAGTATGTTCGGTGGACATGGTTGAGCCCCCGCCTTTATTACAGCGTCGACAACGAATTTTTTCAGCCCCTTAATACCTTCGCCAGGAACGATCATTCCTCCGAGACAAACGTTTTCAGAGCCTCCGCCCTTCGTCATCACGGTCATTTCTATGGCGTTTCCAGGGACGATTTCCCAGTTCAGGACGGGTATGTATCTTCCAGTGTTGTCTCCGCTGTTCTTTCCAGTGAACGGGTCCACCGCGTTTGGCCGTAGCGGAATCTCTTTCGTGGCCTTGCGTGTTGCATTTATCATTGCTGCTTCAAGTTTGTCCAAGTCTTTCGCTTTTGAGCCTGCTTTGACGTAGAAAATTATTGTGCCTGTATCTTGACATACGGGGGCCTGATACTTTTCAGCGAGTTCAATATTGTCCAAGATTGTTTTCAGCTGGGTTTTGCCTGTTTCGCTTGTTTCTTCAGCATAGGCCTTTTTCAACGCTTGTTTAACATCGTCTGGCAGGTAGATGACGGCTTGTTTCAGAATGTCAAAGGCAACGTCTTCTACGATTTTTGCCATTTCCAAGGTTTTTCCCTCTTTTGTTTGTTTCTATGAAAGCCGTGTACTTATGTCTTGTCTTGAACAGTCATCAAAGTCAGGAAAATCTCGTTCAAGCCTTCCAGTTGTTCACTTTAACCGATCTCTCCACAGAATAGCTGCCGTTCTGGTTCGCTTGTCTTAAATATGGCTTGTTTATCTGTTCTATTAACTGTGAGAAGGCAAGAGATTTATGGCGGAGGAAACGGAAGAAGAAAAGAACTGCGAGGATGCAGTCAAGAAGAAGTATGAGTTTTTGGAGGATTTGCCAGGTGTTGGTCCAGCTACCGCGCAGAAACTTCGGGAGATGGGTTATCACACTATTGAATCCTTGGCTATGGCCACAGGTCGGGAGCTTGAACCTGCAGGTATAAGCGAAAAAAAGGCCTTTGCCATAATTGAAACTGCCCGCTCGTCCATCGGTGTTTCTTTCATTCGCGCGGACGAACTGCTTAAGATGCGGCAGAATGTTCTGCGTTTGACAAGCGGAAGCAAGGTTGTAGACAGGCTTCTCGATGGTGGAATGGAGACGCAGACTATAACTGAGTTTTACGGCGAGTATGGCACTGGAAAAAGTCAGATTTGCCATCAGTTATGCGTGAATGTTCAGCTGCCTCCTCAAAGAGGTGGACTGGGTGGTTCCGCGTTGTACGTGGACACTGAGAACACGTTTAGAACTGAAAGGATAGTTTCTATGTCCAAGCATTTGGGACTTGATCCTGAACAGGTTGTCAAGAACATAATCTACGCCGAGGCCTACACGTCTGATCATCAGATGTTCTTGCTTGACAATGCCGACGAAGTGATTAAAGCGAATAATGTGAGGCTGATAATAGTCGACTCTTTGACGGCGCACTTCAGAAGCGAGTACATCGGGCGTGAGATGCTGGCCCCTAGGCAGCAGAGACTGAACAAGCACATGCACAAACTCATCGGTCTGGCCAGGGCGTTTAACGCTGTGGCGGTCGTGACAAACCAGGTTATGGCCAAGCCCGACGTGTTCTTCGGAGACGCGGTGCATCCTATCGGCGGCCACATTGTTGGGCACACTAGTCATACGCGTGTTTACTTGAGGAGAGCTTCGCACGGTCCTATTCGCATAGCACGTCTGGTTTCAAGTCCGTACTTGCCTGAAGGAGAGGAGATATTTAAGGTAACAGAAAATGGAATAGAGGATGCTTCTGAAGAAGAGAAAACGAAGCCTCGTGGTCATTGAAGATGCCTATTCCGTCAGCTCTGGTTACTAGGTTCTTTCAACTCTTGGTCAACAGGCAGTTCGCTGAGGCGGAGCGGGAGCTTGAAAGGTTGAAGCAGAAAATGCAGAAGACAGAGTGGAACCGAGGCTACTTCAGGGCTCTGTACGGAATGTTTCTTTCTCGTAAGGCAAACGGAGACTCGTACGCTTTCTTTTCAAAAGTAGACTTGGATGATAAGGCAGCTTTGCACAGTTACAGACGGGAATTCTTGGATCACGTGAGGAACAGAGTTCACGGAGAATTTGACCGGGGTTTCTTCTCAGCTTGGGCTGACTGTATGCGCGTGCTCAGCAGAATTACTATTCCACACATTGCGAGTGCCCCTGAAGTAAATGGGGTGACCTCTGAGGGAGAAGAGTTTGAGACGGTCAAGGCTGACAAGGGCCAGGCAACTATCGAGAACTTTCTCGAAAATAAAAAAGAAGATTAGGCCAGCTATCCTGCAAATAGCGTGTAGAACAGTGCCCAGAAGGCTATCCACGCCAGAAAATATATGCCTATTCCCGTGGTTAACAGTTTCTGAGGTTTTTGCACCTTAAGCGCGAATCTGGATTTTACAAAATAGTAGGAGAGCACGTAGACTATTATTGCAAGTGACGCGCTGTTGAAGAAGGCGGTGCTCGAGAATGGCGGCGTATTGACAATCGTGTTTGTTGCGAGGCCAACGCCTAGGCTCACAAGCGCGGCTAGAATGCCAAAGCCAAGTCTCAGCCAGTAGACGGTTTCTAAAGGTTTCATGGTTTTCCGCGCCTCTTCAACTTATATTCTGAATGGAGATATGCTTGGCTTGTAAGCGACGCTTAAATGCTGATTTTCATTTGAGACATTCATGGATTGTTTTCCTTTGTCTAAATTTACGTTTGGAGATTGTTTATAGATTTAAGCAAGTAAACTTTAAAGCTTTCCATTCCTCGCAATTTTCCAGCGCGCTAAAGGAACAGCCATTGTCAGAGACTTGTCAGTGCCCATCAAAGTTGCATATTAATACGATCCAAGATTAATAGAGTCTTGATGCGATGTGATTCAAGTTGCGTAAGAAGGAGTTTACAAGCTTCGACGTAGCTGCAACTGTACGCGAGTTGAGAGAGGCAATCTTAAGTTCACATGTTAACAATGTTTACCAGCTAGGTCAGAAGACTCTGACGCTCAAGTTGCATAAGGCTGATCATCCAGCGTTTCAGCTGGTTTTGGAAGCTGGGAGAAGGCTGCATTTGAGTAGTTATGCAATGGAAAAGCCGCCTAGGCCAACGGCTTTTTGCATGGCTTTGAGGGGGCATCTGCGGAACGCTTGGTTGACGAGTGTCGAGCAGCACGAGTTTGAAAGAGTAGTCGTTCTGTCGTTGAAGGCAAATAAAGATGTTTTTCGGCTTGTTCTCGAGGTTTTCGGCGATGGTAACATTATCCTGGTAAGTGAGGGCAACAAGATTTTGCAGGCTTTAACCTATAAGCGGATGCGAGATCGAAACATACTACGTGGAGAGGCCTTTCAATTTGCGCCTTCTGGTGGAAAAAACCCGTTAAGAATCAGCCTCGAGGAATTGTCTGAGGGGCTGAAGGCTTCTGGTAATGTTGAGGTCGTTAGGGCGATGGCACGTTTTCTAGGCATTGGCGGCGAATACTCAGAGGAGGTCTTGGTCAGAGCCGGCGTGGAAAAGACCAGAAGTTGTGATGCACTAAGCATAAATGAGGTCAAAAACGTTCATGGTAGCTTGCAGGACTTACTCTCAAAGGTCACAACCGGCACATTAGAGCCTTGCATTGTTCTGGGTGAAGATGGCGGCTTGGTTGACGTCGTGCCCCTCAAGCTTAGGCAATATGAACGCCAGGGCATTCAGCTTCAGAGTTATGACAGTTTCAACGGGGCCCTGGACGAGTTTTACGCCAGAGTCTCAGCTGTCGAGGAAGCCACAGCCGGAATAGAGGTTGATAAGCTAAAGAACGAAGCTGAAAGGCTCAAGCGCATGATTGCTGAACAGGAAGAACTCTTGACTGAGGGTGAGGTAAAGGCTGAGTTGGACAGACGAATTGGCGACACAGTTTACGCCCACATCGGTGAGCTGCAAGCTTTGTTCGACAAGCTACTAACAGGCAGACAGAGTGGCAAAGATTTGAAGGCGGTTGTCGCCCAGGTTTGTGCTGAAAAACAGATGGGCCTGATGCCAAGCGCGATCTTCGAATCACTTGACAACAGGGGTTCGACCGTTACCGTCAACGTTGATGGTTTGAGATTTGCATTGTATCTGCACAGAACGTTGTTTGAGAACGCCGGTGAGTTCTATGAGCGGGCGAAGCAGACCAAGCAGAAGATGAAAGGAGCAAGAAACGCCTCAGAGGATTCTCATGAAAAACTTGCGAATGTCAAAGCAAAGATTCATGATGCAGAAGCATTGGAGCATGGCAAGCCCGCCGAAGCTTTGGAAGAACTTGCAAAACGCAAGATCAAGCCTAAGAAATGGTTTGAAAAGCTCAGATGGTTTGTCTCCTCTGACGGATTCCTGATCGTTGCCGGCCGAGACGCAACGACCAACGAGGTTCTGGTCAGAAAGCACACAAGTGACGACGACATTGTCTTTCACGCCGACATAATTGGCGCACCTTTTGTCGTCGTTAAAACAGAAACGAAGAAACCTAGCGAACAATGTTTGATTGAAGCTGGAGAGTTTGCCGCTGCCTATTCCAGAGCATGGCGTGAAGGTTTTGGAAGCGTTGACATATATTGGGTCAAACCCGAACAACTGAGCAAGGGTGGGCCTTCTGGCGAGTCTGTAGGACACGGCGCGTTTGTCGTTCGCGGACAGCGTAACTGGATGCGAGGAGTCAAACTTGAACTGTCTGTCGGCGTTGTGCTTGAAGCGAAGGGCTCAATTCAGTTTGTCGGCGGACCAGTTGGTGCTGTCAAGGCTAAAACAGAGGCTTACGTTACAGTCGTGCCCGGAGACTTGTCTGGCAAAGAACTGCTAAAACTTGTCTTGAGAGTCTTAGCCAGCAAGGTGTCAAAGGAAGTGCGAGAAAAAATCTCAAAGGCTTCGATCGAGGTGATAAGGGAATACATTCCATTCAGCAAAGGCAGAATATCAGAAGGTTAGTGTCCACAAGGGTTCTGCTGCAAAAGAAACTATGAGGTGGGCTTTGGCCTTTTTGGTGGTTCACCCTGCTTTCTCCTCCAGTCGATTTGCAAGGCTATTTACATAGGAGGTGATCCGGCCGCAGGTTCCCCTACGGCCACCTTGTTACGACTTTTCCCTCCTTACGAGACCTAGATTCGACGCAGCCAAGGAAGACCACGCCTCACCCAGAAGTCGCTCGGATGGAACGACGGGCGGTGTGTGCAAGGAGCAGGGACGTATTCACCGCGCGCTAGTGACACGCGATTACTAGGGATTCCATGTTCACGAGGGTGGGTTTCAACCCTCGATCCCAACTACGGCAGGTTTTAGAGATTGCCTCCCTCTTTCGAGGTCGGAACCCATTGTGCCTGCCATTGCAGCTCGCGTGTGGCCCGGGAGATTCGGGGCATACTGACCTGCCGTGGCCCGCTCCTTCCTCCGCCTTATCGGCGGCGGTCTCCCCAGTGTGCCCAGCTCAAGGCTAGTTGCAACGGGGGATGCGGGTCTCGATCGTTGCCTGACTTAACAGGACACCTCACGGCACGAACTGGCGACGGCCATGCACCTCCTCTCAGCTCGTCTGGCAAGACCTTTAATCTGGCTTTCATCCTGCTGTCGCCCCCGGTGAGATTTCCGGCGTTGACTCCAATTAAACCGCAAGCTTCACCCCTTGTGGTGCTCCCCCGCCAATTCCTTTAAGTTTCAGCCTTGCGGCCGTACTCCCCAGGCGGCAGGCTTAACAGCTTCCCTGCGGCACTAGAGCGGCACGTAGCCGCCCTAACACCTAGCCTGCATCGTTTACAGCTGGGACTACCCGGGTATCTAATCCGGTTCGCTCCCCCAGCTTTCATCCCTCACCGTCGGGCGCGTTCTAGCCGACAGCCTTCGCCACTGGTGGTCCTCCTGGGATTATAGGATTTCACCCCTACCCCAAGAATACCGACGGCCTCTCCCGCCCCCTAGCCGGACAGTATCCCCCGCAGACCAACGATTGGTCGCTGGATTTAACAGAGGACTTGTCCAGCCGGCTACGGATGCTTTAGGCCCAATAAACATCCCTACAACTCGGAGAGCTGGTATTACCGCGGCGGCTGACACCAGACTTGCCCTCTCCTTATTCTCCCAGCTATCTATACTGGGTAAAAGCCATCTTCAGCAGATGGCACTCGGGATGGCCCCGTCAAGCTTTCGCTTATTGCGAAGTTTTCGCGACTGCTGCGCCCCGTAGGGCCTGGGCCCTTGTCTCAGTGCCCATCTCCGGGCTACCGCTCCCACGGCCCGTACCGGTTAAAGGCTTGGTGGGCCATTACCTCACCAACAACCTGATCGGCCGCGGCCCCATCCTTGGGCAACGCCTAGAAGCATGCCCTAAGCGCCCTTTAGGCGAAAATCCATTCCAGGATTCTTCACCTATCGGAAATTAGCCCCAGTTTCCCGGGGGTGTTTCTGTCCCAAGGGCAGGTTAGCCACGTGTTACTGAGCTGTGTGCCGCGCCTCCAGCGTGGCTAGGAGGCGCACAACTAGCATGTCTTAGTCCCATCCCGATAGCAGTAGGGTCCGGCAGGATCAACCGGAGTTAACTCCACATTGACCACAGCCATGTGTTCAATAGATTGTACAAACCGCAAATTCGACTGGATTTGGAGGGAAGATCAACCACTAAACGCCAAAGCCCAATTCAGACCTAACGCGATAAGCATGTCAGGTCCACATTTTTGTCTCCGCAATTGGAGGCCAACCATCCTCATTCTATAGGGCCTTCGCGCCTTTGCAGTCGGGGTTGAGCCGCCGCCGTAAAATTGCGGAGCTAACTAGTCGCCAAAACGAAATTAAAGGCATCTCAGCCGATATAAACGTTTCTTTCAAAGGATACTGCTAACTTATCTGTCATAACCTTTCTTCTCCGATAGGTAAGCATTCCATGTACAATTAGATTTGACAGAACAAGTTTCCTTAGTGCATGTTTTAGGTTTGCAACTTCGTTCTGCATATGCTTTCACTCCCTTTGCAACTTGCCTTTGCTTGCGGTTTCTCTTATTAATCGCATCCCAAGATGGACTTGCACCATCACCATGAGTGTGTGAAGCGTGTTCCTTTTGAGGCATTTAAGATTCTACCTCTCTGAAACTTTGTGTGGTTTTTGCTGCTGTTTCAATCTTTGCCTTGATTTCTTTCTCCCACTCTTCAGAAGTTAAGATACCCTTTTTCTCCAAGACATCGACCAATGCAGCAACCATATGATCTAAGATGTCAATGTCAAAAGCTAGTTCTTTAATACGGTCTTTCTTGCGCTTACTCATGTTCTTCCCTCTTTGCCAAATAGCCTTTCTCACTTAGAAAGCTTATCACCATAGTACGAACAACCTCAGAATCACTTTCTCCAAGCTTACCCTTCAATGCATGGACAGTGTTGAAAATGCCTTCTGGAAGGCTAACTAAGACTTTTTTCATTTCACGGTCAACTCAATTTGCTGAACTTGCTTTTCCTCTTTCTTCGCTTCATTCTTCATTGCATCCTTCACAAGGTCATACCAATCGTTCTTCACGTTTAACCCAGAAGCTTGTGCAGGAGTCATCTTCAAAGTCTGATGTTTCCGAACATAGTTGTAATGAACGACCCAACCCTCTAGCAAAGTTCTAACAGTCTTTTCACCCTTCAAACCTCTAGTGGGCTTTATCCTGTCCTTAAGAGTGCTATGTAACCTTTCGACTACATTTTGATTGTGAACAGCTCTAATTCCGATTCTCCTTATCAATTCGGGTCTTGTGTCCTTCTTCATAGTATAGAAAACCTTGTTGTAACCATCGACATAAGCAGGAAGACCATCGCAGTAGATTGATGTTGGCTTCTTTTTGGCTACTCTGATGCTCTTCTCGAAAAGAGCTATTGCGTCTTCGGCAGTTCTTGAACCTGACAAGTGGCCTGCAACTAGAAACTTTGTCTGATCATCAATGATTTCCCAGAACCACTTCTGAAAACCCTTGCACTTAATTGCGGTTTCGTCAACATGATAAATCCCTAACAACTGAGGAGAAAGCGTTTCCACATATTGAGAAACTAACGCGGAATATTTCATTATCCACTTCCAAACTGAAACATTACTAACATGCACTCCGTAAAGCTTCTCAATCTGGGTTGAGATTTTTCGTATGCTTAATTTTTCAAAATAGAAGTCGATACTTGAAGATATGATACGCGCCTCAGTTCTCATTTTGGGAAAGTCAGAACCTTCCGTAAATCTGTGACCACAAACCTTACACTTGAAAATTGCAACGCCTTTGGCCGAACCATTTTTCACGACGTTTTCAGAGCCGCAGTATTTGCATCGCATTCCTATCTACATCCTATGTATATCCTATAAGCCATATTTACTATATAAGGTTTGCGTTTGTCAGCACAAACTATAAACTGTTCTATCAAGAAATCATCGTTAAGGAGTTCGAACCCGATTGTCCAACATATTACTGCGGGTCAAGAGTTTAAGACCAACTAGACAACACCTATTCGCAAAAGCTGTTCTCGTAGGCATGATCGTAGTTCTGGCACTTATAATCAATGCAGCAGTCGATATTGTCAAAATACCACTCCTTAATCCCTCAGATGACAAAAATATCTTACCACTCGGTATTAGTTGGTGGTTAGGCAACGAAACTGAGATTCCAGACGTGGAAATTGATATGAGTCTGAATTATACTGGTACTCTCGTAGCTGGCAAACCAGTTCTTCTTAGTGCTTTTGGCTACGTTGCAAACCCTAACGGTGAAGATATATCTTTTGTGGAAGTTGGAATCACTCTCAGTCTAGCATTCCCACCCAGCAATGATAATCGCTCAAGACCACAAGATGGACCTTTAACGATAAATCGTGTGAACGGAACTGATGAGTTGGCATTTAATAGCACAATGATTTACTTTCCAACAGAAGGAGACTATTCTCCAATAGTAATTCCTGTCTACTACAACCATATAGGTTATCACTATCCCTTGTCCTACGCTCCAATCCACGTTCTACCAGAAAGTGAACTGACCGCTGAAAAATACAGCCGTATAAATTTAATACTTACGTACGCGATAATCGTTTTCGCGTTTTTTGAAGCGTTTCACCTTTACCTTGAACATAGAAAAGATTAGCTCAAGATTTATCTAACATAATACCAACAATAGCTATAACAGATCCCGCAAGTACACCATAAAAAGTAACGTATTGTAAACTAAAAGGTAACAGCATACCAGTAAAAAGAGAACAAACAAAGATTGAACCGCCCAGCTTCAAAAGCCAAAATCCAACATCCTCTAATTTACTGGGAAATAGACTTCTGATTTCTCTCCTTATGAAAATAACAGTTCTCCTAAATGGAAAATTCAATAAAAACTCCTCTTAAGATTCGGCAAGCAAACAAAATGAACCGCTCCCAGAAGTGAGTGACTAGACGCAAAAAACCCATGTCCAATAACGCACTTAGTACCATGCAATCGAATGACAGATAAGTTAGCAGTACCCTTTCAAAGTCAACACGCGCTTCTGATGCTCAATCAACAATCTTCAAGGGTTTTCAATAGTTCACTTAGGCTCCTGATTACCCTGTCGGGTTTTGCAACAGCGTCTTCTCCGTCTGATCTTCTTTTGATTAAGATGGTCTTCATTCCGACGCTCTGTGGACCTACAACGTCCAAATCCACCCATGTCGCCAACGAAGACAGCCCTTGAAGCATCAACCCCCAGTCTTTGCAATGCATTCTTGAATATCTTGGGGCTGGGCTTGCGCTGGTTAACTTCAGCACTTATCACGATAATGTCAAAATGCTCTTTCAAGCCAAACATCTCCAGCAGTTTTCGCCCACATTCCAGAATGCCAAAGTTTGAGATTAAACCGATCTTGTACTTTTGGTGAAGTTCTTGCAGAACGCAGACGGCGTCCTTGTCTAGCTGCACGTGACGCATGAACTCGTCTGCAAAGTTCATAGTAGCTCCCGTGACGGCCGTGTCAGAGACTCTGAAATTATAGCCTAGTTTCTGCAGCGTTTGGGCAACTCGAACGTTGAAATGCGGTTCTTCCAGACTTTCACGAGATTCGGAGTAGAACTTGTCACGGATGTCAAAATGGACACGTCGGAAATCATCAAAAGAAACATTGACTCCCTTCTTGGCCAAGAACTGGTACATCTTTCTCAAACAGGGTTCATAATAAGCCTCCACGTCCTCGAGCAGCAGCAGAGTGTCAAACAGATCAAAGAACACGGCGTCAACCTGCATAGGTCTCACACCTGAGAACCTAGTTTTTGTTACAAGGATAAAAACAGTTCTTGCGAGAGGTTATTGGGATTCGCCTTCTGGATTAGTTCCATGCGCATCCCGTACATGTTCGAACTGCCGTTTCTTGCTGGGGTTGTCTATCATGTCAGGACTTGGTGAGACTTGGTTGCGAGGGGCATGTTTGGAACTTCTTTCACCTAGTTGCTTGACGGGTTTTTCCATTGGGGACAAAGGTTTATATTGTATAGTGCGACATAATATTATGGAAGAATTGCAATGGGAATTAAATCGAAGAACGATGAAATCCGATGGCAAGTCCTTAAGGCTATGCTCGATGAATTCCCAGGGCTGAAGGAAAAAGCCAAGAAGTATTTGAAAGAGCAGAGTCAAAAGTAGAAACCAGGTTTCGAGCGCTCTGCTGTTTTGACTCGTGTTTTTCCAGAAGGCTATCTCTAACCAATTTTGCGAAGGAGCAAAAATGTTGAGAACATTGATATCTCTTGATCAGCACAGATTCTGGCTTCTTTTGAGCAGGTGCGGAGGTGGAATTCTTACTCCATTCTTACCGTTGTTCTCATCATCATTTTTGAGAAGTTCTGTTATTTCCCGGTAACGCTGAAGAAAATCCATGCCTTTATCGGTTGTTTCATATCTATCCTTTTCATTCTCAGAGACCTTCTCCAACAGGTTAATCCTCAACATAAACCTGAGATAGTCATTCAACTGCGTGAAACTCAAGTTTGCTCGATACATAATCTGGGTTTTCAAAGTGCCCTCCCTGCCTATTTCCAGAATCTCAGCAATTATGAAGAGCTTGTCTCTTCTTTTTGAAGATGGATTCGAACCCCAAGGATTCATTTTCTATATTCCTCTTTTAGAACTGTTTTCTAGAATACAAGAAGGCAGAGATTTTCTTAAGCAGTGTTTCGCTCGTCTACCTATTTCCAGAATCGAAATATTCTCTAGAACAAACCTCTATTCGTCTTGAATGATGGTTATTTCTTCATGGGTTCCAAGCGCACGGAAGGTAAACTAACGCGAGAATAGCTGCAGATTACACTGTGAACATGGAATTCTTACGGTTGCCCTACGCAAGCAAAAAAGGTCCAGAGCGTTAGCCTATAGACACAGAGAGAAGCTCACAAAGGTTTTATTCCTTGAAACGAAGAGTGTGGCAAGGTGGAAAGGATGCTGATAGGTTTGATCGCAGACACGCATGACAATCTGCCGATGGTTGACAGGGCTGTGAGGAAACTGAACGAAGAGAATGTTGAACTTGTGCTTCACGCCGGAGATTATGTGGCCGGTTTTGTAATTCCAAGGTTTAAAGAGTTGAAGGCAAGGTTGATTGGTGTTTTCGGCAACAATGATGGGGATCATGAGCTCCTAAGGAAGAGGTTCAGCGAAAACAAGAGGCTTGAATTGCGCGGCAGCTTTGCGGAGATAACTGCAGATGGCTTGAAAATCGCGTTGCTGCACGGAGGTGATGTGGAGCTCTTGGAGGCTTTGATTGATCACGAGAGCTTTGATGTTGTGGTTCATGGGCACACGCACGTTGCTGAGATACATCGAAAAGGCACGACATTGGTTGTGAACCCGGGTGAAGTCTATGGGTATCTGACTGGCAAGTCGACTTTGGCTCTGCTTGACACGGTTAAGCGTGAAGCCAGAATAGTCGAGCTGCAGATGCACGTTGAATCAGAAAGCGTCGAGGCGACTTAGATATAGCTTATCACCGTACGTATCCTTGAACGAGGCGTCTGGACTTATGAGTTTAAACATCATCACTGAGTGAGCTTTTTCCTGAACTATGTAGCCACGGGACCTGTAGACGCCGAGCAAACCCTTGTCCAAGACTGCTCTATCGTAGACCAAGCCTCTGGTTCTCTTTTCCATCATAGCTATCAGCAGATCAGCTTCTTTTGCGTCCAACGCCATGAGCTCTCTAATCCATATTCCAGACTTGTCTTCTCTGAAAATGACGTAACCATCCTTGCCAATGAAGCATTGCTTCGCCTTTATTCCTTCCACCTTCTTGAGCATTCTCAGGTACGATCTATCACGCACCACGAACCCGGTTCTGTCCTTGGAAAACCCGCTATAGATACTCAGAATTCTGTCGACATCAAACCCTGAGCCCATTCCTTTGCCAGAACGCTTGGTCTTCTTGACATTGATCGCCTTGTATGCGCTTGGGTATTCAATCAGGTCGACGTAGCCAAGCTTCAGGTAGAGAGCGTGCGCTACGAGCGCGTGACTCGTGAACAAGAAGGAAAAACGGTAATCCTTTTCTTTGAAGTATTGATGTGCCATATTCATCAGGGCTGTGGAGACGCCTCTGCGGGTAAAACCGGGCAACGTGGCAACACCGTATACTCCGCCAACTGGTTCCATCGTTCCGCCCAAAGTTCGAGTGGCTAAATCCATCACGCCTACATGGCCAATTATCCGCTCGTTTTCAACAGCGAAAAAGCCCACTGGACCGTTCTTCAATCGGGGGTCAATCTTGATGGCATTCTCAAACTGGTGTTGGTCAAAAACCCAGTTAAAGGCGTGATCCAAGAGAGGCAAGATGTCGTCTTTCGACTCCAAGTCTCTATATGTCAGAATCTTCGTTCTCTCGTGCCTTTTTAGCAATGGATCTAATGATTATTCGAATAAAATATAAGCTTCGCGCTCAATGTCTTAAGCAGCAATTTTAGGTCAGGGGTTCCACGGCTTACGTAGGCAAGACCTGGTTTCTCAGAAATTTCTCAAATAGTGGGCTCGTCTGGTATGGTTGTCTTTCTTGGTTGGCCAGCTTGAAAAGTCTGCTCAGTTCTTGATCTGTTGCTCCATTTCTAATCGGAGTCAGAATATCCGTTAGGTTGTCGTTTCTCATCAAGCAGGGTTTGAGTTTTCCATCGCTTGCAACACGCATTCGTGTGCAGTGCAAGCAAAACTCGGTGTTTTCTATTGGTCGTATGACCTCAACCTTGGCGTGCGGCAAATAGTAGATATGGCGGTTCTGCATGTACTGTCTGGTCTCAGTTTTCGTTGCCTTCTGTTTCAACATCGTTTCATATTCGTCTAGCGTTTTGTGTTTTCTACAGTAGTACTTACTTGTCACGTTTATTGGTTCAAGCTCAATCAACTGCAAGACGGTTCCAGTTTGCGTCGCAAATTCAATCATTTCCGGCACAGCACACTCGTTTGCCCCTTTCAAAATGAGCATGTTAAGCTTGACTGGAGAGAATCCTACGTCAACAGCGGCCTTGACGCCTCTGAGCACGTCTTCCACTTTGCCGCCGGTGAGTTCATGGTAGATTTCCCGATCCAGCGTTGGGAGACTTATGTTTATTCGTTTCAAACCACTCGCATATAGTTTCTTGGCTATAGGCGCAAGAAGGGTTCCATTTGTGGTCATGGAGAGGTCTGTCAGTCTAGGTAGGACGCTGATTCCTTTGACGATGTCCACGGCGTCACTGCGCTCAAGGGGTTCTCCACCCGTCAGTTTGATTCTTGAAATGCCCAAACCAACTGCGATCTTTGCAATATGGATAATTTCCTTCGCTCTCATCTCTTTGGTGACGTTCTTGTTGGACCTTTCTTCGCCTTCTCCGTGACAGTAAGAGCACTTTAGGTTGCATTTCGAGGTGATTGCTATGCGTAGATCAAGAAGTGGTCGTCCACAATTGTCTTTCAGAACCATCGTTATTCCCGCACGTGCCTAACGATGTGACCAGCTTCGGAGAATATAAGTTTACCGAGCAGATTTTGCGCTTTCGGACGAAAGGCGGCAACGATAAATATCGAGAAAAGTTGTTTTCACTATTGATGGGCTTCTTGATGAAAGTTTTTGTGCGTTCTCAGTCGCCTAGCGCGCATGCCTGTTCCGAAAATGGTCAAAAATGGTTTTAATTCCGTCTCTTGAATTCCAGACAGACTGGTTGCTACAGAGAAGAGATGAACCTGCGCGAGGTTCAACAGCGTTCCCAAACCCCAAAAGAAGAATAAAAACCATTCTTAGCCAATTTAGGAACACGCATGCGCGCTACGACATAGAAACCGCAAGAGAAATGTCTTATCACACCTACTGTGACCCAGACATGGCAAATAGAGCCAGTGAAATACTCTCTCCCAAGTTCAAAGGGCGCATATTCTCTGAAGAAGATTGGTCAGTTCTAGAGCAGATGTCGCTGCTTGCAAAAGGAACTGGCAGAGAATTCGAGATTCACGATGTTTCAAGTGTAAAGGGAAGGATCATCGCGATGAAGTGCGGTATTCGGAAAACGCCCGCAATGGTGATGAATGGGGAGAAATTTGAAGGAAAGGAGAGGGTCTTGGAAGCAGTTACAACAAAATAGTCTTGCAAAACTATGGATGTGTGCTATTCGCGAGCGTGTTTGATTAGGTGGCCTATCTCGAGCAAGATGAGCTTTGAAAGACAGAGTTGCACTGCATTAGGCGAACCTGGAATGCAGAAAACAGCCTTGCCTTTGGCGATACCTGCAATTGTTCTGGACAAAACAGCCGCTGAACCGATATCATCGTAGCTTAGACGTCTGAATATCTCGCCGAAACCTGGCAATGTCTTGTCCAAGAAGGGCGTGACGGTTTCGATTGTGACGTCGGAAGGGGCTATGCCTGTTCCGCCGCAAAAAATGACCACGTCCACGTCCGCACGGCACATGACATCTTTCATGCCTTCGGCAATCATGGTCGGATCATCAGAAACTACTTTCCGAAACAGTACGGTTTGTCCAGCTTCTCTTAACAAAGATTCAATCAGATCCCCCGAAGGGTCCTGAACTCTCTCGCCTTTCTTCACTTGGGCATAGCGAGACGTGCTGCATATGAAAATGCTGAATTTCAGTTTCTTTGGCGCTTCGGCCTTGTGTTTCTTTGTGGTTTCGCTCATTCTTGGGAAGCCTTCTTGCCGGTGGCTCTTTTTATTTTCTTGACGACCTGAATGTTTTCGATTGCTGTTGTCGGATATTGTCCTTCAGCATCTTTTTCATACTGTTTAACCATGTCCCATATCGTCAAAAGACCTATAGCCGTGGCAGTCAATGCCTCCATTTCAACGCCGGTCTGAGCCCTCGTCTTAACGGTAGCAGTGACTTGGACATTGGATTCGTCTAATACCTCTGTTTCAACTTCGACTTTAGTTATCGGCAGTGGATGACAAAGCGGAATCAGGCTGCTCGTTTTCTTGGCTGCCAGAATTGCCGCAATTTTGGATGTGTAAAGAGGATCTCCTTTGGCAATCTTTCCTTTTTTGATCATTTGTATTGTTTTGGGTTTCAATCTAATGATGCCTGTTGCTGTAGCTTCTCGAAGTATTCCAGGCTTTTCTGATATGTCAACCATGGCCATTCTACTTTGTCTCCTCAGTTCTGCTCTGCTTTGAGGTTTGAAAGAGAAAGCTGTCTCTTTTCTGTTTTGTTTTCCGTCCTGTTGGGTGGCTCCTCGGTCTTTTGGGACAGGGCTTTTAGGCTTTTTTCCTGCAGTTCTTGTACGCTTTGTTTAATTTCGCCGATTCTTTTTTCCAGTTCCGTCAATCCTGTGCTCAATTCTTCAATGTGGTCTAAAACATACTTTATCAAGGGTTGAATGTCCTCTGAAGCTTGAATGTTTATGACTGAACCTTTTGTTTCCGAGACTTTTTTGAAATTAAGTAGGTAGTTAATGAGCGGTGAAGGATTGTCTCGGACTTCCCTCATTAGAAAGAGGAAGTCTGAACCGTCGGTCAAGGCTTTTCTCAGTTGTTCGAAAGCCAAACGGGAATTTGCAACGGGGTCAGATGTGTTTTGGAGTAGGATATCCTTGAATGTTGTCAAGGTTTGGGCGAGGTTTTTGTATTTGGCTTTGATGGTGGGGGTTATCTCTGGTTTCAGAATAAGCATGGATTCCTGGTTGCTTGTCGCCAGTTCGGATAGGCGGTTGATGTAGTTCTCGGTTTTTTCAAGCAGCTTTGATGGTGAAAGCCTTTCGGAAAGGGCTCCGCTGGCGATGGCGCTTGCAACCTTTTGCAAGAGCTCCTCGAATTCGCTTGTTCTTGTGTCCAGCTCTTCCTTGATCAAGCAACAGCACGCTCACGTAGATAACGTCGTTCACTACTTATTTGCGTGTTCCCACGTTTCAATTAGAGTCTGTACGGCTTTGGCCTTGGGTGAATTCTCATTGAGCCTGTACAGGCGGATTCTTCCAAACACCTTGTGCACCAGAACGCCTTCATCTTCCAAAGCCTTCAGGTGTTTGCTTGTCGATACGTAGTTTACGCTTAATCTTCGGGCGATTTCAGAACCGTTGAGCTCGCCAACTTGAACCAGAATTCTCAGAATTTTCATGCGAAGTCGGGAAGAGAAAACATCCTCAACATTCATGTCTTTTCACATTTCTTGTTTTTCCAGCAGAGTCTTCAACTCTTTTTCAAGTTCGTCAGCTGGGATTCTGGGCAAATAAATGCCCGTCGATCTACCCCGGGAAGCCCCTGTTACAACATCGGCTGTTACTATGCCGAGGGCAGAGAGGCTTCGAAGATATTTCCACAGTTGCGTGTGGCTTTTTGGAGCTGTGTCAAACTCTTCGCACACGACAGCATAAGATTGTTCGGCCTCAGTGAAAGCAACGTAGGCCTTCTCGTTCTTTTTGAATGTTCTGGCTATTCCAAGCAAGAAGAGTTTCTCATGAAGGCCAAGAGAAGCTAGGTCGCTTTTCCGCATCGCGGGGATTATGCTTGAGACGGCTTTTCGAACGCATTCCGGTGGGACGGTGTCCAAGTCTTCGGCGTCTGCGTATTTTCCGGCTCGCCAAAGTAGTTCGATTCCGAAGCGGGCGTTTCCGCTTTCAGAGAATGCAAGTTCGGAAATCAAGTTCACAGTGTCTTCAGACACGGCTAGAGGTTTAAAGGCTAGGGAGACTCGATCGTTGAGGATGTCGGCGAGTTGTTGTTTGGAGTATTTTTCAAGGTTTATTATGTTAGACTGTAATGTACTTCTTGTGCTGGCGTCCAATTGATCAATTGCCTTGAGGTTTCGCAAGACGCCTATGAGCGAGAGTCGCTGGGGCTTGTTCTGTCTTGCCTCTTGCAGGCGGGTCAGCTTGTAAACAGCCTCGGAGCCTTCTCTGTCGATGAGACTCTCGAACTCGTCTAAGGCCAAGATCACGTGTGAGTTCTGCTCGTCCAGAATCTGCATGAACGAGTTTAGAATCTCCTCGGCGGAGTAGCCGCGTTTTGGAAAATTCGGATGGAAAATTGAAACTGCGTGTTGCAAGATGAGAAAGAGGCTTCCATGACATTCGCGGCAATTGACGTGAACGTAGCGCAGACTTATTCCGCGTCTGTTTGCTTCGCTTGTGATGTTCGCTCCGAAACGCTGCGAAAGCGCGGTTTTGCCAGTGCCAACATCGCCGGTTATCACAACTCGCTGGGCCATTCTCTCAGGGGACTGCAGTGCAAAGCTGAAGAACTCCATGAGCAGACGCAGTTCCGCCTCTCTGTGGGGAAGCTTGTAGGGGACATAGTTGATGTCGAGTTTTGTCTCGTCCTTGAACACCCTTCTGTATGTTGACACTTAACTGCCCTCAAAGTGATTATTGCATCAACCTTTGTTATTCTTTTCCCTAGTTTGTCGGTGAGCACTTCGTGAAAACAAAAGACTAATAAGCACATCATGGTTATGTATCCGCAAAATGATACCAAAGTATTTCTTTCTGACAAAGGGCGTTGGAAAACACAAGGAGCAACTTCAATCTTTCGAGTTGGCTTTAAGGGATGCAGGCATACAGCATTGCAATATAGTAAGCGTTTCGAGCATAGTTCCGCCAAGCTGCAAACTCCTCTCAAGAGAACGCGGCCTGAAACTGATAAAGCCTGGAGAAATCACCTTCGTCGTTTTAGCTAGGAATTCAACAAACGAACCGCACAGACTCATCGCAGCGTCAATAGGAGTCGCAATCCCCTCAGGCAAGGATGACTACGGTTACCTTTCGGAGCATCACTCTTTTGGACAGACAGATGACAAGGCTGGAGACTACTCAGAGGATTTAGCGGCAACAATGCTTGCGACAACGATGGGAATTCAATTTGATCCTGAAATCGCTTGGCACGAGAAGGAACAATTGTTCAAAACTAGCGGAATGATGATTAAGACGGCAAACGTGACGCAATCTGCAACAGGAGACAAGAGTGGCCTGTGGACAACAGTGGTCGCGGCAGCGGTGTTCGTTCCTGGAAGAAACATGGTGAAACGCTGAAGGCGACATTCGAGAGTACGCAACCATTTTTATGCTGAAACGATAATTAACATTGAAGTTGATGTTGAAAGTCAGAGGAAAGTCTATGACAGGAAAAATTCAGATACCCATCGTGATTGTTAACTTCAAAACTTATGTTGAAGCAACTGGGAAGAGAGCAGTTGAACTGGCCCGAAAAGCAGAAAGAGTGAATCGTGAAACGGGAGTCAGCATTGGTGTGGCTCCCCAGCTTGCAGACTTGGCATCTGTTGCTGAAGCGGTGGAGATTCCAGTTTTCGCGCAACACATAGATCCTATCAAGCCAGGTGGCTACACAGGTCACGTACTTGTTGAGTCTGTGGAAGAGGCTGGGGCCAAGGGAACGTTGATCAACCATTCTGAAAGGCAGCTTAAACTGTCAGATATCGATGAGATAATCAGGATTACTCGTGAAAAGCGCCTGCTCTCGGTTGTTTGCGCCAATAACCCCACGATAAGCATGGCTGCAGCGGCTCTTAAGCCGGACTTGATTGCGATTGAACCCCCAGAACTCATAGGCACCGGAATTCCAGTTTCCAAAGCGAAACCAGAAGTTGTAACGGGCACCATCCAGCTTGTAAGGGAGGTCAACAAGAAAGTTGTAATTCTCTGTGGAGCGGGCATAAGTCACGGAGAAGACGTTAAGGCAGCCTTGAGGTTGGGAACACAAGGTGTGCTGGTGGCGAGCGGGATCGTGAAGGCAATGGACCCGTACGCGATTATGCTGGAGTTTGCGGAAGCAACAAGAAAGTGACAGGTGAGTCTGCCAGATTTGAAGGTTGAAGCTGAATGCGTGGCTTGCATAATCAGCAGGGGAGCAGCTGAAGTCAAAGAGGCTACGACCAACCCTGCCTTGCGTTTCAGGGCTATGAGCGATCTTCTGAGGCTGCTGACCAAGGAGTTCAGGCCCACAGCTGTCCCGGCGAGCTTGGGCACAAAAAGAGACGTGGTCATAAGGATAGTGACAGGCAATCCTGACCCATACAAGAGAAGCAAGAGGATAAGTAACGAGAAAGCGCTGAGACTTCTGCCCTATGCGAGGAAACTTGTGGAAGAAGGATATACGCTGCAGGATAGGTTCAAAAGAGCCTGCCTGTGCGCTATAGTTGGCAACATAATGGAATTTGACATTCCCGGTCACAGGTTCACGTTTGGCAGTCTGAAAAAATCCTTCAGGGATGCATCAAAAGACTTGGTCATAGACGATACGAGCAAGGTTTACGATTTAGCCAGGAAGGCGCACTCTGTTCTCTATCTCGCAGATAATGCTGGGGAAATTGTGTTTGACACTTTGCTTGTTGAACAGCTAAAGAACATGGGGTTAACCGTGACTGTGGCCGTTAAGGGAAGTCCGATAATAAATGATGCGACTCTTGAGGATGCGGAAGTGTCTGGCATGTGCAAGGTCGCGGACAAAGTGATTACTACGGGAACAGATTCTGTGGGTCTGACGATGGATGAAGTTTCTGCGGAGTTTCGGGAAGTCTACAATTGTGTTGACTTGGTTTTTGCGAAGGGAATGGGTTACGCTGAAACTCTTACAGAGTACAAGTTGAAAAAGCCTCACGTCCTGCTTTTTAGGACAAAGTGCAATCCTGTCGCAAACTTTTTCGGTGTCCCACGCGAAAAGAATGTTGCGAAGCTGATGCAGTGAATGAAGTTGCCTTCAATGAGCCTTAACAGGGAAACGCTTTCCCGTTTCGAAGATGCAATTCAGAAAGAGTGGCTTATAACAAACGGTTTAGGAGGTTACGCATCTTCCACGGTTCTGGGCATAAACACGAGGAAATATCACGGACTACTTATTGCAGCCCTTTACCCGCCGGGGGATCGCAGAGTCTTTCTCACAAAGTTGGACGAAGACATAAACATGCAAAACGACGTTTATCGGCTTGGGGCAAACGAGTTTCAAGACGGATTCTTTCCTCAAGGATACAGCCTTCTCAAGGAGTTCTCAGTCTCACCATTTCCAAAATATGTTTACGCATTGCCGAACGTTGAAGTTCAAAAAACAATATTCATGCCTTACGGAAAAAACGCCGTCATAACACTCTACAACATTTTGAACAATAACAGCTTTGACATCAAGGTGCAAGTTTTCCCGATTGTAAATTGGAGGCACTTCCATTCTGTAACCGACAAATCGAAAGCACCGGTGGAGTTTGTCCAAAAACAAGATGACACCAAAGTGGAAATGAGCCTGAAGCCTCCTCAGCCCGTGCTGATAATGATGACGACCGAAGGGCATTACTCTGCAAAAGGCAAATGGATTGAACGGTTGTACCTGCGAGAGGAAGCTCACCGTGGAGAGAGCTGCCTTGACGATTGTTATCAACCCGGATACTTTGAAACAAGCGTAGAGGCTGGGGAGAGCAGGAATTTTGCCATAGCAGCGGTTGCGGGTGAAGACGAGGACAGTGCAAGAGAGGTCTTGACTCAGCTGCCCTCGAAAACGTGTGACGTGAAAGCTTTATACGAAGAGGAAATGAGTCGCTGTGAGAATCTTTTGATAGGCTTCTACGGAACGCACAGAACTCTTAGGGCAAACAGCTGGCTAGATTGGCTTGTCCTGGCAACAGACGCGTTTCTTGTTCAGGGCGGAAGTGAAGGGCAGAAAGCAGTGATTGCTGGTTACCACTGGTTTGAAGCGTGGGGAAGGGACACGTTCATTTCTCTGCCAGGCTTGGTGCTTGTACCGAAAAGATGTGAGTACGCGAGAAGATTCTTCCTAAGCTTCAAGAAATACTGCAAGCAAGGTTTGATGCCGAACTTTCTTCCAGATCGAGCTGAACAACCAGTCTACAACACCGCTGATGCGACCCTGTGGTTTGTGAACGCGACTCTGCAGTATCTGAAATATACGGGTGACTTCAAATTCGTCAGGGAGCAACTTTGGGAAACACTGGAGTCAATCGTTGAAAATCATGTGAAAGGAACCGCCTTCAACATACACATGGACGCGGACGGCCTGCTTTCTCACGGTCCACAGTTGACTTGGATGGATGCAGTGTTTGAAGGCAAGCCAGTGACTCCTCGGGTTGGAAAGGCAGTTGAAATTCAAGCTTTGTGGTACAACACTCTAAGAACGGCACAGTTGCTGGCAGAAAAGTTCAACGAGAAAAATCAGGCAGAAACGTATCGACAGACAGCTGAAAAAACGAGAAAGAGTTTCGCTGAAAAGTTCTGGAACGTAGAAAGAGGTTGCTTGTATGACGTCGTACACGAACCGGAACGCGACGATTCGTTGAGGCCGAATCAGATTCTTGCTGTGGCGCTGGATTTTAACATGCTAGACAGTGCAAGAAACGAGAAGATTGTAGACACGGTGGAATGTGGACTCTTGACGCCCTACGGTTTAAGGACTCTTGGAAGGAATGACTCGAGATACGTTGGAATCTGCGCTGGTGACCGAAAAAGCAGAGACAACGCCTACCACAATGGTACGGTTTGGCCTTGGTTGTTAGGGCCCTTCGTCACGGCATTTCTGAAAACGAAAGGTCACACGGAGTCCCTGCGCGAATGTGCGCTGAAGAATTTCATTATGCCATTGTTTGCGGAAAAGTTGTTTGAAGGTGGGCTTGGAACCTTAAATGAGATCTTCGACGGTGACGCGCCGCACACTTCTAGAGGATGTATCTCTCAAGCTTGGAGCGTGGCAGAACCTCTCAGGGCTTGCGTGGAAGATATCATGCAGGTTAGGCCAAAATATGAAAATGAAGTTTTGCACGAGCTAGGATGAAGGGTTCTTTCGCATGCTTTCCGCTGCGGTTTCAGGGGTCATGGTGTTTATGTACACGCCTGTGCTTTTCTCGAACCCAGCCCAGATTGCAAGCTTGGGATAAACTTCTAGATGCCAATGATAATAGTCGTGTGCTTCTTTGTTTAATGCTATATGAAAACCATAATTGTAGGGCGGGTCGTTCACCAACGTCTTCAACCGGAGGAGACACGTTTTCAACGTTTCAGCGAAGGTTTTCACCTCGCTTTGAGACATTTCAAGAAGGGAGCTTTCATGCTCCTTAGGAAACGTCCAGAACTCCATCGGGTTAACGCTTGCATAGGGGGCGAACACGATGAACTTCGAGTTTTCAAGCACAAATCTAGGCCCATTACGTTCTTTTTCGATTATGTCACAGAAGACACACTTCTTGTTTTGTCTCCAGAATCTTCTGCTTGCGTTCATCTCTTCCTTCACGGTTTTTGGAACAAACGGTGTGGCGATTATCTGACTGTGTGCGTGCGAGAGTGAGGCTCCGGCCTCCAAACCGTGGTTGCGGAAAATGGAAACGTACCGCACGTAGGGTTTGGCAGACAGATATCGAAGCATGTCAATGTAGCCGTTGACGACATGAACAAGTTGCGGTATTGCCGCGTTTGCTGGGCCTTCGTCGTGGGTTGGTGATTCAACCAAGACTTCGTGGTCACCCACCGCTACTGCTAGATTTTCGTTTTTCATTATTTGTTTTCGGCTGATTCTTTCTTTCGGCGGTGAGAAAGCAGGATACAGGTTGGGGATGACGCGGATTAGCCAGTTTTTGCGTCTGAAGTCATCTTCGTCTTTGGTTTTCCTGATTCTGTTGCCTGATTTGAGGTAAGCGAGAACTGCCGGAGGCGTCATGTGCTCGTTGCCTGGGCACATTGGACAGACTGCGGCTTTGGCCTGCTGTCTCTCTTTTTTGGCAAAGTCTGTAGGTCTGCGACCTCGCTCGGTGGCAATCACAACCCAGCGATCAAGCAGATAATCCTTGCGAACTTCGTTAAACGTCATACCCAAACTTCCAGTCAGCATCAGAATAGATTCTGACGGCATTTATCATTTTCTAAAACTCTCTTCTTGCATGACCGTTGATTGTTTGCAGCGAATCGAGTTCCTTCGGGCACGCCCGTTGATGTTAAGAAGACGGTGGGCCACAGAGGGTCGACGCCCAGAATCTACCGGACCTTCAAACCCTACACTCGTACCCGAACCCCCTTGAGCGCTGAACGTCCAGACTTAGGTTGCTCCCTCCCGGGCCTGGCCAGATTCACCTGGTCAACATTGAAGACGGCTTCCCTACGGAAACCGCTCAACGACCGCCAACCCCAAGGGACGGATAGTCTTCGCTTCGGAAGTAAAGGCCCAAGCAGCCTTAAACGCCTCAACCTCAGCTTTCGGCCCGTCCTATAGAGGGTTTACGGTACAGGGGACCCCTACCCCCCCGCCTGAGACCCACCGCCAACAATGTCTCAATGCTCAACACTATAAAACTTTACTCCTAGACCCAAGAAATGGAAACGCGAGAAAGTTGTAACTGGGCCCGAATGCTTGCGTTGAAAAAGAATTTATGTGACCCGCAGAATAGGTGCTTCGCTACAACGGTGAAGGGCATGAGTGCGAGTTCTCCTTTAGACGAATGGCGATTTCTCATTGGCACTTGGAAGGGCAAGGCAGAGGCGCGCGCGCTAGTCCTGGTACAAGGCGGTTATATGAGATGCATCATTTCAAACAATTCATGGGCAAATAGACAATGGGTGAGGTCTTCTTGGAACTGGACATGGAAAACACAAACGAAGTCAGAAACCAAGAAGCGTTTAGAAAGCCCAATCAGCAAATGATGCCATGACAAGACCAACATTCGTTTTTTGGACTTGGGACAAAACTTTACCCCGAAAACCAGTGGGGCATTCGAGGCTCTCATGTCTTTGGTGTGTGTGTGCGCAGAGGCCCTACCCCCGGTTCGATATATGATTCAAATATGATTTAACAAGAGGCACTTGCTAGGAGACATTAAAAAGGTGAGATGTCGTTCGCAAACTGGTTGCGTTACAATCGACATTAGGACTGTTGGAAAACGTTAAAGGGCGCTTCTTCCTTTCTTCCTTGCCAGTTATCTCCTCGTCGTGCCCATGCTTGTTTCGGGTCAAAACTGAAGCGCGTGTCAACACTTTCTTGCTGTTTAAACGTGCGTTTCGAGAAACATGTGCTGCAATAAACTGGTTTGCCTATTGTAGGCTTGAAAGGGACCATGGCAGTCTTGCCACAATCAGTACATTTAGTCTCAAACATTCTTTTTTGGAACGTGTAGAACCACCTCTATTAAGTTTGCACTGAAATTGAAAATGCTAATTTTCAATTACCACTGATACAACGTCCGCGGTAGACTTAAAGGTTTCGTTGTTCAAAAACGTACCTGCTTTCAAATACGCCGCAGATATTTCTATACTTTCCTGGTTTTGATAAACGAAGAACTATTTGTCCTCCAGTTTCACGACTTTGCAGCATCTTCGTTCCAGATGGCCCATCAAGTCTATGCCTGCTTTCGCCCTTTTCTCTTCTTCTTCGAGATGCTTTTGGAATCCCACCTGTTTGACACTGTTATGGTTCTCGACGACGAAAGGATACCACTCTCTTTGATATTCTGTGTTCTTGCATGTTAGATAATTATTGCATAGAAGGCAGCTTTCAAGCTTCTTTTCAGAAGCACATTTTCTGTTTTCGCAGGGTGCACCCCCACCATTGAGGCACATAGGGCACTGTGCATTGGCAAACCACTCTAAGCCTTTCCTAAACTCTTCAAACTTGAATGATTTGACAACGGAACTGACCCAATCGTAGCGAACTGTATCCACGAGTCTCTTCAGTTCGCCAGCCATCATCTTCACTCTTCCGTTCCCGTTCGGGCATTGACCACAGTAAACGCCACATACCCCGTGTTGATAGTTCTTTGCGTTCATTTCAGATCGCTCATGATTACTAGATAACGCTTGATGTTGATAAGAATAGCGAACTCTCCTAGCTTGAAGCCTATCTCCGTAGATCTTCTTAGCGCGTACTACCAGAATTGTTTCGGTTGTTCGAAGGCTTCCCATAAACAACAGCAAACGCTAATAGTCAACGCGGCAACAAGCTTCGATAAAGGAGGAGTCTTGGTTGAAGAGGATAGGCGTGGTCACGAGCGGCGGAGACGCGCCCGGCATGAACGCTGCTATTCGAGCCGTCACGCGGATAGCTCATTCGAAGAACTATCGGGTTTATGGGTTTGAGAGAGGCTGGGAGGGTTTGATAACGAACACTTTCAGAGAACTTACTCCCCGCTCAGTGGGAGGGATCATACAGTTGGGCGGAACCATCCTCCACACCTCAAGGTGTCCGGAGTTCGAATCAAAAGAAGGGGTTAGAAAAGCTGCGGAAACACTTGCTTCAAACAATATTGATGGGCTCGTGGTCATCGGAGGCAACGGCTCTTTCAAGGGAGCTTTTGAGTTGAGCAAACAGACTGATGCGTTGATAGCCGGGGTTCCCGCGTCTATAGACAACGACGTTTTTGGAACGGATGAAACGATAGGCTTCGACACGGCGGTGAACACGGCCGTAGACGAGATCGACAAGATAAGAGACACTGCAATTTCGCATGAGAGAATATTCATAGTTGAAGTCATGGGTCGGACAAGAGGCTTTCTCGCTTCAACAGTGGGACTGACTGTGGGAGCAGAGATAATTTTGGTCCCCGAAGTCAAGTTTGAAACCAGCAAGATTGTCAAAAGGTTGGAGGAGAACACTGCTAAGGGGAAGAAGTCGGGCATAATTGTGGCGGCAGAAGGAATCGGGGACACGCGAAGACTCGGAGCAGAGATTGAGAAAGACGCGGGAACAGAGGTCAGGCTCAGCGTTTTGGGCTATGCTCAGAGGGGAGGCAGCCCTACGGCAAGAAGTCGTTTGTTGGCCAGCTTGTTTGCAGACAAGGCCGTCGAGCTGCTTTCACAGGAGAACGGCAGCAGCGTAGTGGGACTGCTGAATGGCAGAATAGCGACTCTTGACATTATGAAATCATGTGAAACCGAGAAACCTTTGGACCTGAGCTTGCTAGATCTGGCGAGTGTGCTCGCAAGTTAAGATATCATCGAATTTCAGCCGAAGAACACGCTTGCTATGTCGTAGAGTTCCAAGTCTACAGTTTTCCGTTTGCCGACAACCTCCTTGAGTGGCACTGAAACGATTCTGTTTCCTTTTATGGCGGTCATGTGACCGAATTTTCCTTCATGAACCATGTCTATGGCTGCTATTCCGAATCTTGTGGCTAACACTCTGTCAAAGGCTGTCGGACTGCCGCCGCGTTGAACATGTCCTAAAACCACAACTCGGGTTTCAACGTTCAAGCACTTTTCAACCTCCTTCCCCAGATAGTAGCCGATGCCGCCAAGTCGAATGTGTCCGAACTCGTCGAGGCTTTCACTGTAAACTACCTCAACTCCGCCCCTCGGTTTGGCCCCTTCGGCAACGACTATTATGCTGAAGTTTCTGCCTCTTTCCTGCCTTCTTCTTATCAGTGCGCAAACCTCATCTATGTCAAAGGGTTTTTCAGGGATAAGTACGATGTCTGCGCCTCCAGCTATGCCTGCTTCCAGGGCTATCCACCCGGTGTATCTGCCCATGACTTCAAGAATTATGACCCTGTGATGCGTTTCCGCAGTTGTGTGAAGCCTGTCAAGTGCTTCGGTGGCAATGGAGACTGCCGTGTTGAAGCCGAACGTGTAATCGGTTCCGGCCAAATCATTGTCAATTGTCTTTGGCACCCCCACAGATTTGAGTCCATACTTGGCCATTTTGTCAGCAACACTTAGAGTGTCGTCGCCGCCGATGGCGATGACTGCTTCAATCGCGGCTTCTTTCGCGTTTTCCATCATTTTTTCGGGGCCGGTTTCAGTCTTGAACGGGTTGGTTCTAGAAGTGCCCAAAATTGAGCCCCCGCGTGGAAGAAGACCCGAGGCAGCTTTCAAGTCCAGTGGCAGGTACTGGGCTTCAAGAAGTCCAGCCCACCCGTCTTTTATGCCGAGGATTTCGTATCCGTAGTTTTGGATGCCCTTTCTGACAACTGCTCTTATGACCGCGTTGATTCCTGGAGCGTCTCCTCCGCCGCTCAAGATTCCAACTTTCATATGTTTCCCACTTCACGCTTCTCCCGAACTTCCGAACAGGCGCATTTTGCCCCTGATGACTTCTTTCATAGCGTCTTTTGCAGGACCCAAGATTTTTCGGGGATCAAATTCTTTCGGCGAGTTTGCCAAGACTTCCCTCACACTTGCAGTGAAGGCTAACCGCAGGTCTGTGTCAATGTTTATCTTCGCGATTCCCAGAGAAATGGCCTTTTGAATATGTTCCTCGGGAATTCCCTTTGCTCCTTCAAGCTGAGCTCCATACTTAGCTGCTTTTTCAATGATCCATTTTGGAACGCTCGAAGCCCCGTGCAAGACAAGCGGGATGTCAAGCTTTTCGCTGATAATCTTTAACCTTTCAAAGTCCAGTTTGGGCTCGGCCTTAAACTTGTAAGCTCCATGAGACGTGCCTACTGCGACTGCAAGAGCGTCTACGGCGGTGCGGTTGACGAACTCTTTTGCGCTGTTGGGATCGGTGAGAATGGCGTCCTTTTCTTCAACGGTTTTCTCTTCAACCCCTGCTAGTCTGCCGAGTTCCGCTTCGACAGAAACTTTTTTGGGGTGAGCCAAATCAACCACCCGCTTGGTTAGCGCAATGTTTTCCTCATACTTTAGATGGGATCCATCTATCATGACGGATGTGAAACCTCCCGTTATGCATTTGGAGACCGTTTCAAAGTCTTCTCCGTGATCAAGGTGTAACGACATCGGCGCAGCCGAGGATTCGGCTGCTGTTCTGACAATTTTCGCTAGATAAGGCAGACCGCCATATTTTATGGCGCTCGGCGTGACAGCAACTATCGCAGGAGATTTTTCTTCGACTGCAGCCTCAGAAACTGCCAACACAGTTTCCAAGTTGTTGATGTTAAAAGCGCCCACGGCATAGGCTTTTCGCCTAGCTGGCACCAACAAATCCTTGTTTGTGACAAGCATTCTGCTTACCGCGAACTGATAGTTATCGTCAACAATATAAATGATTTACAATTCACTGAGGAAGAATGTTTTCTCAATTTCATACGCAGACTCCACAAAAAACGTAGACGCGTGCGCTTAAATTCCAAGTGGAGATAAGTTATCGGTTAAGAAGACGGGGTGTGTTGTGATGAAGGTTGTTCCAAGAAGCAAAGTCATATTCTGCTTTGATCCTGCGGCTGAACCCGCCGTACGCGTTAAACCTGGAGAACTTGTTTTGGTTGAGACTGAGGACACTTTTGGGGGGCAGGTGAAGAGTGAGAAGGACTCTGTTGACAAGCTTGACTGGTCTCGGGTTGACGGGGCGACAGGATCCGTATCCATAGAAACTGCAGAGCCCGGCGACACCCTTGTCACAGAAATACTGGACATAAGCGTTGAGAAGAAGGGTGTAATAGTCACGATTCCGAAATTTGGGATTTTGGCAGACAAGAAATTCAAACCTTCAACCAAAGTAGTGAAGTTGCGTGATGGACGCATCAGTTTTGAGAACGGCGTTCAGGTCAAAGCGAACCCTATGATAGGCACAATCGGAGTCACCCCTAAACGCAAAGTTCCCACTGGTTCCCTTGGCAGGCATGGTGGAAACATGGACGTCAAAGAGTTAACGGCCGGTGCTAAACTGTATCTGCCAGTGCTCACTGAAGGCGCCTTGTTTGCGGCTGGTGATTTGCACGCGGTTCAAGCTGACGGAGAACTGTGCGTCTCGGCCATCGAAGTGGCCGGCGAAATCCTCCTGAGGTTCAGCCTGATCAAGGGCAAGAAGCCTGAATGGCCGGTGCTTGAAACAAAGGACTCCTTCGCGCTTCTGGCTTGCGGGGGCACGTTGGATGAGGCTGCACGGCTTGCAGCGGAGGCTGCGGTGAAGGCGTTCATGCGGGAGAATGGCTGGCCTTTTGAGAGGGCATACATGTTTGGAAGCTTAGCGGTAGACTTGAAAATCAATCAGGTCGTGGATCCAAAAAAGGGTGTTAGAGCAGTGATTTCTAAGGATTTCATTACTCTGAAGGGTCTGCTCACCTGAGACATCTGACCTTTTGGTGAGTCTATAAGCTTGTGCATGTCATTTGTTTGTTGAGGTGAGTTCGCGTGACCTGCTACTTCAGGCATCTTCAAGAAATTTTTGAGAAAGCAGGAATAGAAGTCACGGACGTTAACAAGCGGGAAATTGACAAAGTGATTCACGAGATTGTTGGTGTCAAGTACAAGGATTGTCCGGGTGCTTGGAAAGAAGTGAAGAAGCGGTTAGCAGAGAATGAGGGATCTTTTGTTTCCGAGTTGAGGGAAAAATGGAGTACGCACTCCTAGAATTTGGTGGACTGCATGTGGCCGCGAAAAAGATTACTTCAAGAAAACAGAACTGAAGAAACGATGGATGTTGCTGAGGGCTTTTCGAAGGTATGTGAAGTTGAATTATTGAAAACGCGCACAAGTGCACTACTGCCCTGTTTTTGGCAAAAAACAAGAATGTGGAGGAAACAACTCTAAGCAACTCACTTCTTTGGTTTTGCCTTTACCTCTTTCATCGAGGTTTCACAGCACATTGGAACGCATGCTGGTTCACATTCGCACGCTTCATCGACGACCAAGATAAGTCCACATTCTTCACACCTGTATTTCGTACCCTTCTTTGCCATCCTGCTTCACCTCCTCACTATTTTGTTATAAAAAAACTCGTGTTTACTCTTGGATATAAAAGTATTCAAAAAGCGATGCACTGCTTTGAAACCGCACACTAAGAGAGAATAAGCTGAAGGCAGAGACCTGCTTTGTTCAAGGGTGAAATAGGCGTGTATCGTTGTGCAAAATAGAGAATGCTTATTGAGAGGCGTATAGAACTTTGTGCCATAAATCTTTTTAACTTGGAAAGGATACTATATCTTGCGAATTAGTAGGGAGAAAGGAGAATGAGGCATATTAGATATGAAGTTGTATCTTTGATTCTCATAACAATGATGCTAGGAGGTACAATTGCACTCTTCGGTGCACATGTGCTAGCAGCTCCATGGCAGGGCTATGTTAAACCCGCATTCACGGATTACGCTCCCAGCGGAATGCCTGATTTTGACGAGAAGCAAGATCTATGGGGCCCCGCCCCAGGCACCTACACGTGGTGCGTTCCAGTGGCTGTTGCGGATTCGTTGTGGTGGCTCGACTCGGAATACGAATCAATAAACTACTCGAGTCCAGTGGCTCCTCCAACGATCAGTGATCATTTCAACCTAGTCAAAGCCTACGGACTGTGGGACGATCATAATTCCTCGAACGTTGACCCGCTCGTGAGAAACTTGGCTTTGTTGATGCACACTGATGGTCAAGGGATGGGTGGTGGTTGGGTGGGAACACGTTGGATGGATGTTGCACCCGGAATCCAAGCATACCTAGTCCAGCAGGGTGTGGATAGCTTGTTCGAGGTTCACCAAATGGATTATCCAGTTTTCCCCTGGATAGATGCCCAAGTCACGCTGTGTCAGGACGTTGAGCTTTTCCTCGAATTCTGGTACTTCAATCTCGGGACTTGGCAAAAGACGACTAATCCGAACTTTGAATCCGGCCACTGCGTGGCCGTAGCTGGATCCAATGCCACAACAAACCAGGTGCTCATAAGCGATCCATACTATGACGTGTCCGCCCCCGCAGTCAATTCCGCAGTCCACAACGATGCGCAATACGTGTCGCATGATCCCTATACCACGGCACAAATTGTGTTTCCGCCGCTTCCTATACCGCCAGGGTACCCGCCCAGTGTGTTGGAGTTGCAGAACTATGGGCTACTCACTAGTGGTGACCCAAACTTGCGTGCGTTCGTAAGAGGTGCTGTTGCAACGTCACCGCTCCCAGTCCATGACGTAGCTGTGACCAACCTCACGTCAGCCAAGACTGTTATAGGCAGAGGCTACGGAGGAAACATTACGGTAACAGCTCAAAACCAGGGAAACTTCGCCGAAAACTTCAACGTCACACATTACGCGAACTCGACCAACATCAATACACTCAACTTTACCTTGGCAAGCGGAAACAGTGCATCTCAGACTTTCGAGTGGAATACCACCACCAGTTTAGCATATGGCAATTACACGCTGAAAGGATGTGCCGACATAGTTCCGGGAGAAACGGACACCGCCGACAACAACTACACCTGCCCTATTCCTGTTCACGTGGGTGTTCCTGGCGACGTGTCCGGCACGATTCCTGGAGTGTACGACGGAACCACGAACATGAAGGATATAGCCTACTTGGTCAGCTTGTTCAACACTAACCCGCATTCGCCGAACTGGCAGCCCAACACAGACATAAACAACGATGGCTTCTGCAACATGAAGGACATAGCAATTGCTGTAGTCTACTTCAACCAACACGAATAGGTTCAAAACCTACCCCTCTTTTTTCACAGAATAATTTCTGCAATGAAGGCTTTTCCAGGCGCCTATTTGCGCACAAGCGAGGGTCAAAGCAGATCCTGCTGGTTGCATAGCCAAAGACACGTTTTGGGTTCTGCGCCTACTTGGCTTGTTTTCGTTTGGTTTGACGGTGGGCTAGTTTGAGTTTTTGGGTGTGGCTCAGTTTTTTGATTCTTTTTTCTCTTCTCATCGCTTCTGCTCTCGAGTGAAATTCTTCGACGTGGACCAGCTTCTTCGGTCGGTGCATTCTTGTGTACCTCGCAGCCTTTCCCTTCTCATGAAGCTTGATGCGGGAACGCAGATTCTTTGTGTAGCCTGTGTAGAAGCTGTCCCCCTCGCAAAGTATAATGTAGACGTAGTAGGGCATCCCAATAACGCCTCAGCTCGGAATCACATTTCGCTGTTTTTTACTAGACATCTGTAACCTCGATAGTGAGATAAAAATTTATAAGAAAAAGTGTATAGTATGGACTCTAAAACTAGCAGGGTTGCAGGATGGTTGACGTGGTGAAACTGAACAAGGTTGACGAAGCTGTGGTTTCAACGTTGAAAAACGCTGAAAAAGGTTTGACGCTCAGGGAAATTGCTGAAAAATGTGGAGAAACGGACAAGAAGGTTTTCAAGTCTCTGCGCAAACTGTTTGAGAACGAAGTAGTTACTTGTGAAAACCATCAGTACCAGCTCACAAACCCTTGAAGCTCCTTTGCTGCGCAGGAGAACTCTTGCATTCGCGTATTCGTCTTTTCAAGACATAGTTTTGGAATCTCTAATGAATGCTGGTGATTGCGTGAGGTGGCATAGTTAACGCGGAAACGCGGTTACAGACGCGGATACTCTGTTGCCGTTCTGGTCGGTTTGGAGGAGGATTGTGCAGTCTTGTGGCGGGTCTTCAGCAACGTGGTTAAGCCCCTTGTCAGGCTGAGGCTCGATGGAGCGAGAGCGGACGGAAAGGCCCTGTACAACTTTCATGAAGCAATAGTGGACGCTCTGAGGCCTGCCCTCAAGGAGGGAGTGAAGAGCATCGTCGTTGCTGCTCCTATGAAAACCGGTTATACCAGTGTTTTTCTTGATCACGTGCGTAAGCATGATGCATGGCTGGTTCAGGCGAAGGGACCGAATTCCGTGGCCTTCGGCAATCTTGCTGGCTCTGCCGGTGAACTTCACGAAGTAACTGACCTGGTGAAAACAAAGCGTTTCCGCGACATGATGAGCGAAACCACATCGGCAGGTGCTGACCGGACCGTGGACACGTTGGAAAAGTGGCTCAGCGAGCTTGCAGACGATGCAAAGGTACTGTATTCTCTTGAAGAGGCGGAGGATTTGGTCTATGGTCAATGGACGAGTGGCGGAGTCAGGCCTGAATGCGTGATGCTTACAAACGAGTATCTGACGAACCATAAAGAAAGGAACAGGGTTAACAGACTGTTGCAGATTTCAAACAACAAGAACGTCAAAACCGTAATTGTTGAGGCCGACACTCCAGCTGGCATTCGATTGACCCAATTCGGCGGCTTTGTTTGCCTCGCGAGATCAACGCGGACGGACAGTTCGCACTGATCTTTTCAATGTCAACTTCGATTATTATGATGTGTCTGCTCCCGTTTCTTCTCTGAATTGCAGTCTGTAGAATGAGCTGTAGAGGCCTTTTCTGCGCATCAACTCCTCGTGAGTGCCCCTCTCCACTATCTCACCGTTGTCGATGGTCAATATTTCATCGCAGAGCCTGATGGTTGAAAGTCGGTGGGCGATTATTATCGTCATTCTGTTGAGCATCAGTTTCTTCAGGGCTCTCTGTATCACCAGTTCGGTGTAGGCGTCGACTGAGGATGTTGCCTCGTCCAGCACTAGGATTTCCGGATTTGCGACTAGTGTTCTGGCGAAGCTTATGAGTTGTCTTTGGCCTATAGATATGTTTGAAGATCCTTCTTGTATAACGTAGTCGTAATCGTTGGGAAGCTTCATTATGAAATCGTGGGCACCGATGGATTTTGCTGCGTCTACGATTTCTTGGTCTGATGCTTCGAGTTTCCCGAACCTTATGTTTTCCTTTATGGAGACTGAAAAGAGAAACGAGTCTTGTAGCACTATGCTTATGCGGCCTCTCAAAGATGCAAGCGGGATGTCTCTTATGTCGTGCCCGTTGATGAGTATTCTGCCTTGGCCTGGATCGTAAAACCTGGCCAGAAGGTTGATTATTGTGCTTTTTCCAGCGCCCGTCTGTCCGACAATCGCGAGTTTCATGTTGCGTTTTAGGACGAAGCTGATGTCCTTTAAAACTGGGACGTCTATGTCGTAAGCGAAATTGACGTTTTCAAATTTGACTTCCTCTATCATTGCAATGCTATGCTCCTTTCAGGCGGTGCGTCCACGACTTCTACTTTTGTGTCGATCACGTCGAACATTCTTTCGATTGCAGACATGGTTGCCTGGTACTGGTCGTACATGGTCACGAGGTCAACCAGCGGCATGAAATACGAGAATTGGTACTCGGTGAAAGCTACCAGGATTCCTAACGAGATTGTTCCATACAACAAAGCATTGACGCCGTAGAACAGGATTATCATGGTTCCAACCAGTCTTAATGCCATTACGAACGGCGTGTATGATGAGCCTATGAGGATGGCTCTGATGGTTGCCTTAACGTTTTGGTCTTGGCTTTTCTGGAACTTCTTTTCTGTTTCCTTCTCCTGCGCGTAGGCTTGCGTGACTTTTATGCCGGCCAGGTCTTCCTGCATTCTCCCGGTCAACCCTGAAGTCGTGATTAACGTTCTCCTGTAGGCAGCTCTTGAGTATTTTCCAAGAAACCAGACTAGCACTAGTGCCACAGGCAGAACCGAAATGGCAAGAAGTGACAGCCGAAGGTCGAGATAGAACATTATGGTGAAGGCACCTAGTATCGAGGAGATGTCTATGAGAATGCTCGTGAGTCCCAATCTGAGGAATATTCTGACGGTATTGGCGTCGTTCGTCGGGCGGGAGATAATTCTTCCAATTTCACCTTCTGAAAAATACCTGAGAGAGATGACTTGCAGTTTATCCATCATGTCGTCTCTCATTTTTGCAACTACTTTTTCTCCAACTACTCGCATCTGATAGGTTTGGATGTACTGAAACACGTAGTTGCCTAGAATAATGGCAGCGAATAGGGGTACCCACCATATGAAGCCTAAAAGGTTCTTAGGCGTAATTATATGGTCGATGGCTATTGCGTGCATATAGGGTGCGGCCAGTCCAGTCAGTGCACCGGCTACCGTGGCCGATAAGCCGATTATGAGGTTTCTTCTGTGAGCTTGAGCGTAATCGTAGACTCTTCTGATCAAAACCCGGTCAGGGACTGTTCTTTTTCTCTTTTCTTCCTGTTTTGTGGAAAACGTTCCGTATGAACCTGACACTAGGCACCACCTGTTTCCTCTAGAATAGGTGAAGCTTTTTGGACAAACTGTGTTTCATAGACCTTTTTGTACACGCCGTTCTTTGCTATGAGCTCTTCATGCGTGCCGAATTCAGCTACTGAACCGTTTTCAAGGACCAGTATCTTCTTAGCGGTCTTTATCGTTGAGAATCTCTGCGCGATTATGAGAGTCGTCCTCGTCTTTGTTGCTTCTTCGATTGCAGATTGAATTTCCTGCTCCGTTCTAGCGTCCACGAAAGAAAGCGAGTCGTCCATTATCAATATCTTCGGGTTGCTCACGAGCGCTCTGGCTATTGTCATTCTCTGCTTCTGTCCTCCCGAAAGCGTCACCCCTCTCTCTCCCACGGGCGTGTCGTAGCCGGTTGGAAGGGATTCGATGAAATCGTGTATTCTGGCCGTCTTGGCAGCTTGCATTATTTCATCCATTGAAGCGTCAGGCTTGCCGAAGGCAATATTCTCTCTAATAGTTCCAGAGAACAGGAAAACGTCCTGCAACACCACGCCTATTTGCCGTCTGAGGGAAGCAAGCTTGAATTGGCGTATGTCTGTGCCATCTATCCTTATGCTGCCTGATTGGATGTCATAGAACCTTGGAATTAGGTAGATCAGAGAGCTCTTTCCGGATCCTGTTGCACCTAGTATCGCTATTTTTTCACCGGGCTGCACCGTAAAAGTGACGTTGTTTAACACAGGCCTGTCTCTTACGTACCCAAAGGTCACGTTTTCCAGTTCAAGTTTTCCTTTTTCTATCTTTACGTCTTTGGCGTCAGGCATATCTTCAACGTTTCTCGGCGCGTCTGTGATTTCAAAGACTCTTTCCAGTCCAGCGTAAGCGGCGATCCATGTTCCCAGAGTCTGGCTTGCGTCCCTTATGGGAAAGGTTAGTCTCATCATGTATCTCGCAAAGAGAATAATGTTACCGACTTGAGCAACCGCCAAGGCTGAGCCCGGAATGCCCAGTGTATATCCTGCGTACACGTAGACCAAGGCTATTCCCAACGTGAGTATCGCTGGACCGAGTGGCATGTAGATTGATTGTATCTTGCCCGCGCTGATCGCTGTGTTCACATATATGTCTTCTACTTCTTTGAATCCCTCAACAACATCTTTTTCTCGACGGAATATCCTGACTGTTTTCATTCCCACGATGTTTTGTTGTATGTAGGAGCCCAATCTTCCTATGATTAGCTGCATGTTTCTGAAGAGGGGCATCGTGTCTGTCCAGAGGCGTGCTGTGAAATAGAAGATGAACGGCATCGTGGCCAACGATATCAGGGTCATGATTGGACTTATTGGGAGGATTATCACGATAATGATGATTGTTGTGAAGACAGCATTGAGAATAGTGCCCAGCCATGTTCTTAGAAACGCGTCAACCAGTTGAAGGTCTACTGTGGCTCTTGACGTGAGGTCACCGACGCCCACAGAATCGTAGAAACTGAAGGATTTGCTCTGGAGTGAACGGTAGTATTCCGTTCTTATGTCTCGCACTATGTACTGAGACATTACTCCGTGCACGAAAGTCAAGATAAAGTTTGAGATGGCATAGCCTATTCCGGCCAGTATGATGACGAGTAAGTAGCCCGGCAATAGACTGGTGTTGGTCGGCGGTCCGATGACGTTGATTATGATGTAAAAGGTGTACAATGGTTCGATCGAGAACAGGATGGATCTTATCACTGCGAGAAGGGTTATCGCCGCGACGTACCAGGGATATCTCCTGTGGTACTTCATCAACCTCCTAAAAGCCGAAAAGGACTGCGTGAAACCCTTTCGCGGTTTAAGCGACTTAGCATAATCTAGGAGTGGCTTTGCTATGCTCATTATGATCTTGGCATAGTGGTACAAGTTGAATCGATATAAACATTTTCAAACGGTTCTGGATTCTTTAATCGATCAAACTGAATGCTAACAAGTCCGCATCGGCTAGCCAAGCGTATCTCGGTTCGCGGCTGATCATCCGTTAATGGTGTGCTGGCAAGCGCGTTGAGGGAAGGCTCGAATGTTCATATGCTATTTTCTGGATTTTGCCATTTCTGCAATTTTCGCTTTAATCTCGTCATAAACGTTCTTCGCGGCGTCTCCCTGGAGAAAGTACGGGTCTTCGATGTTCCATACGACCACTCTGTTCTTGCACTCTGGGCATTTTATCATGACGGCGTCTTTGTGTTTTTGTTCCATGGCTACGATAAGGTCGTACTCGGTGAGCCGCTTGCTATCAAGACTTTCAGGCGCTCTCTTGAGATATTGCTCAGCTCTCTCTTTCCCCAAGTATAACTTTACTTCTTCCGAGACCGGAATAGCAACTCGGAGCCCTGCGGAATCCACTTTCCAGTCGGGTCTCAACTTCTTTAACAAGGCTTCGGCAAGCGGGCTTCGATGAGCATTTCCGGAGCACACGAACAACACTTTCAATCTGTCTTCTTTCCCAAGCGGTTCTTGAGGCCCTATCAATGAAGTCCATACTTAAAAACAGTTGATACGCACGGGAGAGTCACGTCCAACGCGCCTAACGGTAACTCTTTTGTTAAAACGGGCCGACACGACTTTCATTCTTACGAAGGGCATGGCGCGGGGTGTGGGATTTGAACCCACGCGGCCATTACTGACCACAGACTTAGCAGGCCTGCCCCCTACCAGGCTAGGGCAACCCCGCCCCGTTTTTCGCTGACTCCGCAGTTTTTCTACGTGTTCGTTCTTTATTTGCGTTTTCTGAATTACGTAGGACGCGATGCATTCTACGCCTTGCTTCCTTGAACTCATTGTTTGTGAATGTCACGCTTAGGCTAGAAGAACAGCTATGATACCGGTTAGAAAAATGCCGTCGAACGTGCCTGCCCCGCCTATGCTTGCAACGGGTGCACCGAGTTTGGGGATGCGGTTGAGGTTAGACAGATCGGCGCCTATGAGTGTTCCCAAGACACCTGATACATAGGCAATAACTCTTGGTGCGCCTGGAGAAAGAATATAGGCTGATAGGGCAGCAACTAAGGGGGGAATGAAGACCGGTGTGCTGATGCCTACTCCCTTAACGGGTCTCGCAACGATGTGGGTCACCAGAGCGACAGCAGCAACGCCTACTAGGGCATACAACATGGCCGATGGTACCTTCCACAACAGATAGGATGAAACAAAAGTGGGTATCAACGCTCCTCCAACGTTGACGGCTACCATCGTCGTCGTCTCACCATATTCTGCATCTGGAATCCGATAGATAATGCCAAAGTAACTGACAAACTCATCCCTTATTATGGGGATTTTGGTTTTGAGCTTCAAAACTGGGATGTTAATGAAGCTTCCAATGAGAGTGGCAACTAGAATTAAGGCAGTGATGGCTGGACTGAATCCAACATCCTCGAAGGCTACTCCGACGACTCCTATAAAAATCAGACCTACCACTAGGACAAGAATCAGCGCCAAAACTGCGAACACCAAGAAATTGTGAGGGAAATAGATGGTTTTCCTGCTCATGACTCCGCAGCCTTGCTTTTCACTTCTCAAGACGTCAGATTCTTGTTCTAGCTATTAATATAGTATCTGCCAAGAATGCTAAGGTCGAGCGCACTGCTGAAAGGCGCAACGGGTCGATGTTGCATATCCTCAATCGAATTTTCAACTTGTGGGCTCTCATGCCGAGGTCGTCCAAGCACCTTTCGTGCACTTTGCACAGTCTTCGAATCTGTACCTCTTCCTCAAACGTTAGGCATAGCTTTTTTTGGAAGGTCGTGAACGTGTCTTTTTAATCGTACTCGACTGTGACAGTAAGGACACATTTGAGAACCTGAACTATTCGATGCTAAGGCTGTTTTCGAAATCCAACGCTGGCAATGGCCACAGTATGCACAATTGTCATACTTCCAATTCATCGTGATTACCTGCTGAGCGCGGCCTACGTTTATGGCGACGGGCGGGTTCCCAGCGTGAGCGGCAATGTCAGATTCGCGTTGTTTCTTACTACTGCTACACTGATTGTTTGGCCTGGTAGGGTGTTTTCTTCGAGGTAAGTTGAAAGATCATCCGAGTTCCTGATTCTCGTGCCGTTGAGGGCTATTATGATGTCGCCTCCTATCTGAACGGATGCTCCTTCTATTTGGGTCTGACCAGTGCTGGCTTTGAGACCGGCCTTGTCAGCTGGCCCTCCGCTCGTTAGTTGGGTGATTTGCACCCCGTAGGTCACGTCTGTGTTCATCGCCTGTGAAACCGCGTAGGTCATGTCTTGCCCGGATATTCCTAACCAGGGATGGTTGTTGTATGAGCCGTTTGTGATTAGAGATTCGACTTCTCGCAGTATCGTGCTCGAAGGAATCGCCAGTCCCAAACCTTGAGCAGCTACTCCTTGGGAAGTGAGTGCAGTGTATGAGGTTATGCCGACAACTTCGCCCTGATAGTTCAGAAGAGGTCCTCCGGAGTTACCGGGGTTTATGGGCGTCGTCGTCTGTATGCAATCAGCTATACTATAGCTGGACCAAGAAACCGAAACTGTTCTGCCGAGGGCGCTAACTATCCCTGAAGTCATTGATCCGGCATATCCCAAAGGATCGCCGACAGCGACTACGGGGTCGCCGACTTTCAACGTTAACGAACTCGTGATGTTGAGGGGTTCGTACTCATCTTGTGGCGCGTTTGCCAAGAGCACGGCGAGATCCGCATAGGGATCTGAGCCCGTCACGTTGGCTGCATATGTGTCTCCGTCTGTGAATGTTACAGTGATGTTGCTTGCACCTTCGATAACGTGGTAGTTTGTGATGATCACAAACTTGCCCGTCGAGTTGAAAACAAAACCTGATCCTTGTACGTCTGAGTAATAGTAGTATGGTCGGCCCCAGAAATCGTATTCTACGGTTACGGTTACTCCTTGAACCACTACGACAGAGCTATCGACCTGCTCGAACAACTGGGACAGTGAAGCATTCTCTCCCAGAACATATGTGGTGTTGTTGATGGTGGCGTTTTCATAGGTTATGTTTTGGGTGGGTGAGTCCTCTGCTGACTGGAGATTTGAAACCTGTGTTTTGAGCGTTGACACCTGATCTTGTAGGCTGCTGATTTTGCTTGAAGTGGTAAGGCTACTTACTGCGTAGCCGAATATTCCTCCTATGAGCAGGCATATTATGACTGTTCCTACCAACACGTTGGATAAACGGGGGTTTTTCGGTTTTTCAGGCATTTCCATTTACATTCCTCCTCTGTTTTTCATAATCTTTTTCTGCAACTGGGGCATCTTTCATCACTAGGCTGAATTTTGCCTCCACAGTAGGGACACATGAGCTTCTTCTTCGTCAAATGAAGCCCCTGCTTTTCCTTCGTGATTTTTCCATCCTTCAGAAGTAGCATTCTCTCGGTGTGCGAAGCCAATTGGCCGTCGTGCGTTACCACCACGACGGTGGTTCCTCGATTAATGTTCAGGTTTCCGAGCAATCTGACAATTCCGTATTTGTTCTCCGTATCCAAATTCCCGGTGGGTTCGTCTGCCAGAATTATTGCTGGATCATTCGCCAAGGCCCGTGCGATAGCTACCCTTTGCTGCTCGCCTGCACTCAGCCGTTGAGGCCTGTGCTCTTCTCTTCCTGACAACCCTACCAGTTTCAACAATTCGCGAGACCTTTGTCTTCTTTCGCTCTTGGATTTTCTTGTGCACTCCATCGGCAATTCCACATTTTCCCCGGCGTTTAGGTATGGCAAAAGGTTAAAAGTCTGGAAGATGAACCCGATCTTGTTCCTTCTTATCTTGTAGAGCTCCTTTTCGGGCAATCTTGAAACGTCAAGCCCGTCCAGAATCACTTTTCCACCAGTCGGTTTGTCAAGACAGCCCAGGACATTCAGTAGAGTCGTCTTGCCAGAACCAGAAGGACCCATAATTGCGACAAACTCGCCCTTTTTCACCTGAAGATTCAGATCGGATAGGGCTCGAACCTGGCGTTTGCCCATAGCATACGTCTTGGAAACGTTCTCTGCTTTCAGAACAACCTCACTCATACCTCATTGCCTCCGCAGGCCTCGTTCTTGACGCTCGCCAAGCTGGATACAGACTGCCCACAGCCCCAAGCAAAGCAGCCGCACCAATCCCAAGCAGCATAATCTGCGGGCTTATGGAGGCTGAAGCACTTATTGATCCAGAAATCCCTGCATTCGTGCCGGTGGTTGGGAAGCTGCCTCCGAAAGCACCTCCCAGGATACTTGAGCCAAACAGGTTTATATGAGGGAGTAGAAGGCCAGATAGGAATGGTGCTCCCACGGTTCCTATTGCAATGCCAACCACGCCTGCCACCAAGCTCAGCAGTACTCCTTCGAGCATAAACTGACTCATAACGTTCCAACTGCTGAACCCTATCGCTTTGAGTGTTCCTATCTCCTTCGTCCTTTCTCGCACTGTGTACAGCATCACGAACAGGACGATGAGACTTGTTGCAGCGAGTGCCACGATGATCTCTTGGGTTGCAACCGATTGGGTCTGGGCCACGGTTGATTCGGCGTTGTTCAGAAGCTCGGTGTATCTTGTTTGTTGGCTCTGAAGGTTTGCCAAGCGATCCGCGTATGTTTGGACAGAAATCTCACGTGCATTGATCTCAGTTGAATACATTGTCTGTATCTGCGTGTTTATTGTGTCCACACTGGAGACATCCTCTGCATACACGTCAAGCCTGCTCACGTTTCCTATTTCATTCGTAATCGTTTGAGCATCAGTCAGATTCATGTACACTCCCCTCGTCTCCATAGAGTTTTGACCCGTCTGGTCATAGATTCCTATCACCGTGAAGGATGTGCCATTAACCTCCACTTCGCTGCCCACTCCAACTCCGTAGTACTCTGTGAGGTTAAGACTCATGAGAAGAACGCCACTATCCCCTTCGCGCAGATTTCTGCCTGCTGTTATGTTTGTGGGCAGTACAGAGTATTCGTCGATGAACGAGGAATTCAGACAGACACCCGTAATCGTGTAGAGCGGTCTGGACATGGGAAAATCTCCCATCGGTGTAGTTATGGTCTCCTGGGTGGTCTCCGAGGATGATTTCACCAGGAACGGAACAACGTCCTTGACACCAACAATGGAACTAATGTTGCCAACAACGGATTCATTCATATAGAATTCTTCTCGTCTAAACGAGAAGCTGGATCGGTCCATGCCTGATGGAGGGCTAGACATGTTTGACGGCGGACCGGAAAAAATGCCTCCACTCGACGTTGAGCATTCTATCAGTGTAGTAGACTGGTTGATTTGCGCTTCGGTCTCGGTGATGGTGCTATTGAAATTCTGTGTCATGCTCTGCGTGGATTCTTGGTTTGCAACCAAACCGGCAGGAATAGATATCATTATTGCGAAGGAAAAACTCAAGGCAACGATTACTAACAATGCCCTTATCTTCCTTCTTGAAATGTTCCTTATTGCTCTTGTCAAGGCACCCAAACTTATCACTGTTCCAAGTGTTCCATGTTTAATTCGATGAAGCGAGAAGGGGCGGCAATGAACCCAGATATTCTGTTACGTCGTCCGTGGCCAAGGTCCTTCACGTCTTTCACTGCTGCCATCTCCATGTCTACTCACAATTCACCTCGAAAGAGCAGAGTGTTATTAAACTGTTTTTCAGAATTACACCAGATTCTTTTCCTAATTCAACGTCCTGCCTCATCGTCGACGAATTGATACACGCGCCGTTCTGTTCGTGAAAAGACTTATGTACACGGTCTGGCCTGCGGATATGAGGCGCACAGACTCATTCGTATGCGACTGCCAATCACAGAAGCATCTAGGGCTTTCCTAGTCCATTATTAAGCTTTGATTTGTTGCGCAGTCGGATGATGATTGGAACAAGCTTTTCCGCCAGAAGGAAGGCGCATGTGCCGTAGATGATTCCGCCTATTATGTCTACGACGTAGTGCTCTCCGAGATAGACGGCACTGAACCAGACGCCTGCAGGAAACAAGAGTATCGGCAACGCGTGTGTTTTCTTGATTTTCAGTGCGTAGAGTGAAATCAGCCATGGATACATTGCGTGAAGACTCGGAAACGCTGCAAACGGATTGGATTGAATGAAATCGAAAATGGTGCGATAGAAGGGGACGCCTAGATCGTTGTCCACTTGAAACAGGATTCGTGTGGCACCTACTCCAAACCAGGGAGGCGCAACCGGATAAACAAGAAATGTTATCAGGGCGCTGTAGGTGCCGATTGCGAAGGCGAGAACGTATCCCCGATAATTTTTGGGACTGTACTTCCACAATACGAAGGCAAAAACCGTTGGAGCTATAAAATGCAGAGAGTAAAAAAAGGCTCCAAGATAGTCCAAAAACGGGGTTCTGTAAAGCTGTTGAAGCACAAGGGTTGGGATCGAACCGAAAAGTTGCAACTCCGCAGTTATAGGCTGCTCAACATGCACAAGCCTTGGCAAACTTCCAACTATCCCGTACATGGCTTCAAAAGACAAGAAAGTCGAAATGAGCGGAGCCCAATCCTTTACGAAACGGTAGCTTCTTTTGTTGTACGCAGCGTATATGAAGAAAACCAAAACTATGAATTCAGGTCCTGGAAGCACGCCGTATACCAGACAGAAGACACCCAATATCGCTACATAGATACCGGGGAACGCAACCCCTAAGAGGCGTGAATAACGGTAATCAAGCTTCGGGCTTTGTATTAACGCTTTTTTGTCTTCCGTAGCATTCCCCGTTGCCAGTCAGCGCTAGTTGATAATATAGATTGCGACTGGAATTTTTCCTTCCCTCATCCGCTTGTACACCTGGACAATTCGAACGCCCAAGATACTACATTTCGTCTGGACTCTGATGCGCACTAGAGTCTTCTATTCCGTAGAGTCTAAGGACTGATGGAAAATCCTTGGCAGAGTGTAGGAAAATGATGATTTTGAATATACGGACCGTGCCTTGCACAGCCCTTGCAACTTCTATGCTGGCCGTTCGGACAGCACGTTTTACGCAGTCCCCAGCATGGGGATGATAGGTTGTGACTTTGCTCATTATCGTTGTAACTGACAGCGACGTTGAAATCTTGCTCTTGTCCATTTTCATCATTTCCTCGGCTGTTTTGTCCATTCTCTTTTGGTGCTCGTTAAGGTCCAGAACAGCTGAATGGAGAAAGGAGACAGGCAAAAAATAGTCTTCAGCTTTTCTGGGCCTTTGCGAGCCCCTTTTTTGAGGAATAGGGCGTTGCAGACTTTTTCTCAACCTCCGACTGGCAAAGTAGATGCCTCATTATTAAACTGTTTTTCAGAATTGGACCAGATTCTATTCCTAATCAGTTCTAGGCCGCCGTCAGATCTGAGGGTGAAAGGTTGAACGACATGTTTATTATACTAATTCGAATAGGTCTAACGAAAGACTCCTCAAGCTTGCGGAGCGGTACGAATGTCCACTAATGCGCGCCCGTTCAAGTATCTGCTCGGATGGCTAATTGCAGGCACGAGAGGCGGTGTGAGCCGCGCCAAAATAATCCAAGCCCTAAATGAAACTCCGCAGAATGCAAATCAGTTAGCGACCCTGCTTGGAATGGATTATAGGACAATAAGGCACCATCTTGACGTGCTTATGAAAAACAGAATAATCACGTCTGCAGGAGAAGTGTACGGTACAACGTATTTCTTGTCTCCGGCAATGGAGGAGAACTATGCTCTATTCGAGGAGATTCTGAATAAAATCTGGAAAAAGTAGAAAAGGGAGGAACGTAGATGAAGAATCGTATGAATAGGAACCTGAGAAATCTGTTAATACTGGCAACGGTGATAGCGGTAGCTATCCTAGCAACACTTTGGGCTACATCCACCTCCTGGTTTCCACCATATCCCTTTCAGCCTCGCTTTGAGGAGCCCGGCCGACCTCCCCTTATGAACATTCGTGGAGACATAGAGCTTTTCTATACAGTGGAGACAGTTGTTTCCGCGATCAATGTGACGCTTTCGACCATCCTACTGCTCATGTATGTCAGCATATACCGAAAGACTCGATCGGAGTTCACAATAGGGCTGATAATATTTTCAGCGGTCCTTCTTCTACATGCTTTTGTCTCCATTCCCTTGCTACACCTAGCTTTTGGTTTCTATCCGATAGGTCTCGGCCCGTTTGCCATGTTGCCAGACCTGTTCACATGCCTTGCACTAGCAGTTCTGCTGTATCTCACCTTCAAATACTAGAATGCCGCCGGCAAGAGCATGCGGGCGCGATTAACACGTCTTCTAATAGCAAAAGACTGCTAGTGTGCATTTCGTGCGCTAATGATCCATGCATTCTTTTCTTCGTTGGGTTCATGGGGCGCGAGAGTGATTATCAAGACACGCTACTCGGGAGAGGATTAGCATCCACAGTTTTTTACGAAAGATGTTGGTTGATGAGTTTGGCCAAATCTATGACTTCGAGACTGTATCCACAGTTAGGACAGATTTTGAACACTTCCTCAGATTCTGCTCCAACTTTCAAAGGAGCCCCGCAATGGCAGCAGTGGTAAGTCAGTGTTTGTCCTCTGTCAGCTAGCTGTCTGATGAGACCGTTTACATCAACATGCAGGACAGTTATCTCTTTTTCTTTTCGTCTGAGCTGCCCTGCTTTTTCAAGCATCCCGAGTTTTTCACACTCCTGAGCAGCTTCCTCATAGCGTCCGGCTTTTTCAAGATTCTCAACAGTCTTTTCTTTGCTCTCAATCTCTTCGTCTGTGTAGTAAGAGCATTTTTCTGCTTGGACAAAATAGTCTCCATATCCAATTGAGATTGGTTTCAGTTTGCTTCCAGTTAGCTCGCACGATTCCTTATCAAAGTGCCTGCAGTCATCGCAGTTTTTCTTTTTGTCGTATTCCTCTCTAATTCTCCCGTAGCAATCAGCACATAATATCTTCTGCTTTCCTTCTAGCGTCAAGCTCAATCCAGAGCCTGAAAACCTCTTTCCGCATTCATCGCACTGCATGGTATGTCTTTGTTACTCTAGCATGGTCTTCTTTATTTGTCTTACATTGGTTCAGGCCAATTTGTTGCTCGTAAGCTGGCCCTCTGTTAAATGCTTGTGTCCATGAGCGAGTGCACGCTTAAATACCTGTCAAATGATAGAAGAAACCAAAGACGTTTCTAGGTAAGTCTTATGCCATACTGTCCAAAATGCGGAAAAGAAGTAGATAAGGAAATGGCGTTCTGTCCAAAATGTGGCGCTTCCCTAAGAATCCAGCAGCCCGAAGACTGGAGACAACAGTGGAGAGAAAGGCGAAGGGAATGGAGAGAAAGGAGAAGAGAACTGAGAAGACAGAGAAGAGAAGCCGAGAGATACGAAAAGGGAGAGAAATGGGAGAAGACCGAGACAGCAGAGAAGAACGAGAAACACCTGTACTTCTTCATTGGACCGTTGGTTGGCGTTTTAGTTCTGGCAGGTTTGATTCTAATGTCCTTGGGCTTAATCTTCTATCAACTCTTGACTGGCAGCCCGACGTTCGTGTGGGCGTCATTCATCATCATAATCGGATTGCTCGTAATAGCAGGCGCAATATACGGAATAGTCGTTGCGAGCAGAAAACGTTCGAGAACCTAGCAACTGCACATACAGCGAGAACATCGAATTGGTTTCGAGGTTCTTGAAGAAAGAAGGAATTTCGAGTATGCCTGTTTGTCAAGGAGGCGGATCATACCTCAAGTGCGGATCTCTTCGTTTTGAGACAAAAACCTTTTCAGCACACTATTCGTGTTGGTTGAAGTATGCGACGGCTATTGCTATGTCTTTCATGTTGCAGACGCCGTCGTTGTTCACGTCGGCGTTGGGCTTCCAGTTCGGCGAGCTCGGTCTGGTGTTGAACAGTGCAACCATGTAGGCGACATCCTTCATGTTAACCACCACGTCATAAACACTTGGCACTGCACTGGAAACGTCGCCTGGAACGCCCACGTGAACTGGGACCGTGCAAGTGCGATTATTGTTTGCCGTGTTTGTTTCGCCTGAAACTGGGGGTACGTAGGCACTCAGAGTGTAGTTGCTATACGCAAAGCCAGTGGTATTCCACAGGAAGATTATCACGACTGCATTTGCAGCTGTGAGGGTTGTTGCCGTTTGGGCTATGAGGGTTGAGTTTACGAAGACTGATAGGTTGAAGTTTTCGTCAAATGTTCCGTGGTTTGCGATGGTTACGCTTACGTTCATGCAGTAGCCCTGTCCAACGACAGTTTTGAGAGGCGTGATATCAGTGACTGCCATGTCATGACCGGGTGGGTAGAAGCTCATAAGTGGGTAATTGTCTATGTTATTCATGTCAATTGAATAGGACGTGTCTCCTATTCCGTCGCTTCCCGTTATGTTTTGGTAGGGTCCCTTGTACTGATCAATTCCATTGTAGTCGTCCCAGTAGTTTCCGCCTGATGGATAGCCGTTGTCCCACGTGTTGATTGATGGAAAAATCAGGCCAGGATCGGCGCAGTCCCATACGGCGTCGAAGACATGGATTAATTCGTTAGCAAACACGTTATCATAGATAAGGTTGTTCGAAGACATGTAGAGGTAGATGCCGCTTCCAAGGGCCCCGTTGTTCCCGGTTATTCTGCATCCCGTTACGCTGTTGTTGTCTGAGAAGGATAGTAGGCTTATGCCGTCATAATTGTTTGTAACGTTAGTTTCCACAATATTGTTGTTTGAAGATTCCAAGAGAAATATGCCGTGGATGTTGTTTGCCGTGGTGGCTCCTAGAATCGTGTTGTTTGAGCACTGCTCTAGATAGATGCCGTACAAGTGCGTTTCAACTGCCACATTCTCGATCGTCACGTTGCTTCTTCCAAGCAGGTATATTCCTGCTGCGCCCCCTCCGCTGCCTTGAACAGTATGGCCTGCCCCATCTACGATAATGTTGTTTCTTTCGATTACAATTCCTTCACTGTCACTGTAGATGTTGCCGCTTAACGTGTAGACATCTCCATTATGCTGTATTGGCGCTGTCTGCGGGTCAACACTTCCATCAGCTCTAATATAGACAGGAAGCGCGTTCGTGCTGACGACAACTATTTGCCTGTCTTCTCCAACCAGACCGTTCGCATCCAGCACAGTCAGCTTAAGCGTGTAGGTGCCCGGAGCAACTCCAGTCGTGTTCCAAGTTGCTAGGGTTCCGTTGACAATCTCGCTCTTGCCGTTGTTCGCTAAGCTGATTCCAGTCACCATCCAAGACGTTGGAGCTGTTCCCGGACCGAATGCTAAGGTGTAATTGCTGAAAGTCGCGCCAGGTGCCGTGCCCCGTTCTGCTATGCCCTGGACGTTGACAAGTCCGCCGAAACGGGATGGAGTCAGCAAGTCCGTCCTTGTTTTAAGATGGGCCGTCGGTGCGCTGATCGCTGTGACTATTTCAGTTTCGGGGTCTCCAAGCAAATTGAGGTCGAAGTAGGTCCACCTGTCAAGTATTGGTTCCTGTTCCTTTGAAAGTTGCAAAGCCTTTCCCAAATTCCTAGTGCCACTGTTCAGCACTGAGAAAAATGATCTGTCGTATCGCTCTCCAGGCCCGTCAAGAGAGGCTGAACAGTACCAGCCGTATCTCGAGTTGCCTATGTACGCGAAAGCGCCGTGTGGACTGAATAGGAAGTGCTCTGCGATAGCCTGCTGAGATCCACTTGTGGCTTCGTCAAATGCGGCGGAGTAGCAACCCATGCTGTAAACAAAGAAGTACTGCGTGTTGGTAAGGCCATCAACATCTGAAGTGGACAGTCCCATGACGCTAAAGGTGTTTGAGTGTCCATCGTGGTTTATTATGTGCGTGCCGCTGTTCATTTCGTTGATTACCGCAGTGCGGCTGAATGTTCCGTCTCTTTCGTACAGTCTCGTAGTCGTGTATTGAGGTATTATGTCTGCGACGGTGTCTTCTCCATTTCCGCCCTCGGTGATGTCGTCGAGTTTTGTACCAATGAGCAAAGCTTTCTTGAGATAGTCCGCTTGAGTTGATTTCTCGTACACGATTGTCTTGTTGACAAAGTTTGTTGCTTCCTGCGGAGTGTCAACGGGGGCTCTGCCAACGTACACTTCTGCGAAGAAGTCGGCCTCCTCGCCAGCTGTTCCGTTTTGAGGCCTAGACCAGTGGTAGACGGCTTCTCCAAATATCGAGTCGTTATTCTTGTCCCAGCTTCCATCCAAACCGCCATAGTACATGTCACACGGAATGTTGTAGTCGGTCCAGCTGCCGTCATAAGCAGCATAATCGTATACGCCTCTTGCAGGGATGACATCGTCATCGCCGCCCAACAACACGTATTGGATTCCCCAGTTCAGATAAGCGTCTTTTATGAAGTTCCTGACGTGGGCTTGGGTATCATTGAATTTCGGGCTGCCGTTTCCGTCACCGAACTGGCCATCGGAATTGTATTTTGGGTTTTTCATGATGTCTTCAATTAACACGATTGTTGCGTTCAGTCCCTTCTGGTTTTTCCAATCTACCAAGAGTTGAAATGAAGAGCGTAACGTATTGTTAGTTATAATGACGTAATCGTAATGATTCGATGATCCCGCCAAAGCGGTTTGCATGCCTGTCGGGGTTTCGGTGTACGTTTTCGCCGCGTCGGGATTATCAACCATGCCTACAACCTGCGCTCTATCCTGAGGCAGGTTTCTGAACATTTGGGATATCTCACCTGTCTCTTCCAGAGTCACAGTGACGGTCATTGTTTCGAAATAGTACAGTTCACCCGTTCTTGGGACGTACTGAACTGGGTAGATTTTCATTAGAAGTATCTCGTACCCTGTCAGGTACTGTTCGGAAATGTCTGAGTATAATGAACTTGGAAAAGGATTCGTGGAGCCGTAGATTGCTTCGTTTGGCTTGTCAACCACAGTGACGTTTGAAGAGATAGGCATGGGTGTTTTCCCGTACATCACCTCGAATCTGCCCTGCAACACTTCTCTATTGCCAGGTGTTACGTCAACGCCTTTTACGCCCTTTCCTTCCGGAATCAAAACCTTAATCTGCCTGAAGGGCAGAACAGGCTCTCCCGGAGCACCATACTGAGGTAGCGTCGGCATCGTGACAGAACTACCAGAAACATCTCCAGCAACATCAGGTGCGGGAAAATCAAGTTTTAGCACGATCGAATTGGATGATTCCGATTGCGATCCAACGTTTGGGACTACGGAAAAATAGATGCTGGATGCAGGAACTAGTAAGCTAATCAAAAGAATCATCAGGGCCGTGCCCAGAAATATCCTGCCTGACAGGTGCGCTCCTCCATCAGAACTACAGTGTTTCAACCCTTAAAAACAATTTGCCGCCAGGCCATCTAGGACGCGATCGCCATCCTCGAGCAAGTTTCTGCCTTGGTTCTGTTATCTTTGCATTGCTTGCCAGCTTCAGGTTGCGCTGAAGTGACCGTCGTTGACGGTGGGAACTGTTGATTGCTTGGCTGAGTTCAAAAGAGTCACGTCATACAGACGTAAGCAGCAATCTCCATCGTCTTTTACGTGAAACTGTATAGTTGCTAGGATGCCTTTCTCTCCGAGCTGTTTTTCCAGCCAGCAAAGCAAAGTCATTCGCGCACATCTCAACATTGGCAAGATTTTTACCGTCAGAAATCTATTGAGAGAAGGGAGAAAGAAACAATTTGTCCGAATTGAGCAGGGAGACAAAGAGGATTTCCGATGTGCTCAAGCTTGGAGCATCGTCACAGGTGTCCGATTATGAACGGCGGTTCTCGTCGCTTGAGAACCTTTACGATGGTCTTCTTTCGAACCTGACAAGAATGGAGTTTAGCCACAAGGAGGCGTATGCGACTGCAAAAGAATTCTTTGGCGATTCCACGGTTCGTTTTGCAGGCATAGACGGCACAATGTATTCCAGGCCGCTTTTTGATATGGTGATATTCTTCGGAGGCGCTTATGCCTCAACGGGTACTGTGACTTTCAGAGAAAACGATGAGCCAATTGTCAAGTATGACGAAAAGACGATGCAGCAGAGAGCCGGCATATCGAGCGTTGTCCCAATCTACATCAACGAGGTAGTTGACCTGGATCAGGCTTTCTACGGGGATCAACCTTCGGAGGATGTCAACCCGAACAGGTCTTTCACGGATGAATCGATAATAGACAATGCAACCATTGCAAACTGGATAATGACTTTCTCAGAATATTACCTTGCCTACAAACTTGCCTCAGATGAAAGCAAAAACATGCGCACACTCCTTATGGACAGAAGTCTTTCAATCGAACGCGCAAGCCTTCTCTACGACACGTCGAAACACGAATTCTGGAAGACGAAAAGCAACATAAGAGGATACGAAATTGACGGAGAACCCATCGACGAGAACGATTTGACCTTAGCTAGGCAACACGTGTGCAACGAAGCTTTGGGCCTACCATCGGCAAGAGCTGACTACCTCCTTCACGCGATAATCAACTTAATTCAACGAAAGGGACCGTTAACTCTGAAGCAGATCCTCGGTGAATTAGGCGTAGACGACGAGAGGAGAGCGAAAAGAGCCAAACGAAGTCTGAACAGCTCGGTTAAAAGAGGAATGCTGAAAGAGGAAAAGAACGAGAGTTATGCTCTTAACCCCAAATACGCCACAACCTGGGAACGCATCAGAAAGCTTGTGACAAGCTTGGGCGACCAGTTCTTTTTTGCACAATCAGACAAATCGATGAAAATTGTGAAGGGCGGTGAAGAACATTGGTTGACAACCCTTGATATCGCTTTCCTCACTCTTTTCACGTTACACTTGCTGATGGAAGAATGCTGGAAAAAGCACATCTTGCTGATAGGCATGACGAAGGACACGGCGGCAAGAGACTTCAAGCGCCAGCTGATCCCAATGCTGCACAACGAGGGATTGTTGAAAACTGCAGTTTCCCAAGAAGCTTTTGCTGCTCTGCCTAACACTGATAGAATGATACTGCAGTCAACGAGCATTTTCAACACGGAGAAAATCAAGCCTCCCTGGAGTCTCATCGAGTACGACTCTGCCGTTAGAACCATGGTTCCAGACAGGCAAAAACGTCCGGGCTACGTTTCAGGCGCTATAAAGAACAGAATAACACTTGAAAAAACGTTCCTCAAGACATACGTACAGCTAAGCCAGGCTAGGACGAACCCTATGTTGCGCAGCAACGTGCTTCTCATCGACCGCCTTGTCTATCCAGAATATGACTACAAGCATGAAAACGTTGTGAAACTCTGGAACGAGTTCGGCGGAGCAACAGAACCCGTGGAGATCATGATTTTTAAAGACAAGAACGTGGTCAACAAGCTTCAAAATCTTGTCATGAACGTTCTGGTTGCCATGGCTCCTTCTAGCATTCCTGAAGCGTTCGGTCACAACAAACCGCTGTTCATCGCTGACAAGATTGCGAAATGGCATTACAGCCAGTTCAAATGTGTGGTGGACACGACGGCAAGCTGGTTGCTGAACAACCATAAATTGAGAAAGTTCATATTCTATATGAGCACTTTCAGGGAAAGGAGGGCTTCAATTGAGTCCACAAGAAGAGAAAGCGTTTAACACCTCTTGCTTCACCGACTTTGACGGGAAATTCAACGCGAGGCTTGCTGCCGTCATTCCAAGATTCTTCATGGGCGGCGGTGAAGAAACGAAGGTCGCAGGCACAAGCGCACGCTACCAGTGCCGCGTCAAGGTTGAATATCAAAAGGATCTGATGGGACTTTTAGAAGAGGGCATGTTGCTTGCTGTAAAAAATTTCAAACACGTTGAGCTCGGCTCTGAAAGGTACACGCTAATGGAGATCAGTCGCGTTTGGCCTGAACACTTCGGTCTGCGCGGCCTGTCCGACCACAGCTACTATCCTATGCAGTTTGAAATCATAGAACAGTCGGAGGGTGACTGGCAGACGGATGACACTTCCACTATGATGATTCAGATAGACGCTGTTCCAGTGAACTATGACTTGATTCTGAACAAGAACTGCGAATTCAAGTTCGTCAAAGGCTTTTCCTATCCGGTGGCAGGAAGCCCGTGCTTTGTCTTGAACGGTGAAATGATAAATCGCATGTACAACCAGAAAATCGCTGAAGAGTACGGAATAGACACATCTAAGACTGTGGAAGATGCTGGAATCGACCAAAGACTGGGCCTAATCAAAATGTTTGAGGCAAGCAAGACTGCCATCCCGATATATGTTGACTTTGAAAAACTCGTTCGCTACCACTTTGGCGTCTTCGCCTTCACAGGCGGCGGCAAAAGCAACTTGATGTCAAACATCCTTCGCAGACTTCTTCTTCACACGGACAATACGAAAGTGGTCATCTTTGACATAAGCTGCGAATACATGTTCCTGCTGCTTGACATGCTTGCAGACCCCAGAATCAACTCAAAAGTAATTCTTGAACACAAGATAGACTCCTTGGAACAGTTCTTCAACTCCGTTGTTAAGCCTAGAGAATACGAGACAGATGAGCGCACGAAAAAGGGACTGCAACGCATAATTGACCAGGGCAAACTTGCTTATTACACGAAGCCGCGACAGCAGATTCCAACTTACAGCCAATTCATGGAAGAGCTTGACGATCAAAGAGGAGGATCGCTGGACAAGCCGCATTACATTAACGCCTTAGACAGAATATACGATGCTATTCGTGAATATGTCGAAGAGCACGGTCTAAGCGAAAACCAGCATGTCACCGAGGACTTTGTCCATTACGTAGACCAGATTGCAAGTGAAACCGTCGAACAGTTCAAAGTCCACGACAAGAGCGGTTTGTACGCTTGGGCAACAACAAGAAAATCGATAATCGACATAATAGACAAAAGCCAAGAAAAGGAAACGGAAAGCACAAGTGGACTAACCGTTGAAAAGATCCGCGAAGTACTTGAAGACAAGAAAACTGACCTTGTCTGCATTTCAATTTCGGACCCCTACACCATAAAGGAACTTGCCATAAACCTAACGCAGGACCTGCTTGTCCGTCGAAAACGTCGATTCACGGTGAAACCCTACATCCTAATAGTCTTTGATGAAGCGCAGGAATTCATCCCCAGTAACGCTGCAGGCATGGAAGCCAAATGCTCAGCTCACGTTGAAACCCTGCTCAGACAGGGCAGAAAATACGGTCTCGGCGTGTGCATAGCGACACAGCGCATCGCCTACCTGAACACTAACGCGCTCCAACAGATCCACACTTACTTCGTGGGCACTTTGCCCCGTCCATACGACAGGCAGCTTGTCAGCGACACATTCATGATAGACAAAGGGATACTGGAAAAAACCCTAGAATTCGCTCCAGGCGAATGGCTCCTCTCAAGCTACATAGCCACAGGCATGGAAAACGTTCCAATATTCATAAAGGCAGACAACGCTGAAAACGAAATAGAGAAATACCTGAAGACATAGCAGGCGGCGCGAGCTGACTTAGTTACCATCTATAGTCTAGGGAAGCATATCATCTAATCTGTAATCCTTTTTGCTCGGACGAGGATATACTGCTTGCAGGGTTTGAACCCCACTTTGCTGTACACTCGCACAGCCGGGGCGTTGTCGCTGAGCACATGAATCAATGCCGGCGGAGACCTCTTGAGAATCTCCTCTGCCAAAGCTGAAACTATGGACGTTGCAAAACCCCTGTTCCAGTAGGCTTTGTCTGTCGCTATGGCTCCAACGTTGCTGCCGATGTCCACAAACCGAGTTAACCCGACCGAAACCAACTTGTTATCCTGTCTTATACCCAGCATGTAAGCGTCTTTCCAAGCCAACTTCTGCCGTTCAACATCAAGATCCCCCCAAACCTCAGGAATAGCCCTCCGCATCACGTCAACAACCTCGCCAACATCTTCGACGCCCAGTTTCACTGGCGCGTGCTTTACCTGAAGGTTCTCTTCACCCTTCTTCAGACACATGAGAACCAACACGTGCTTAAACCAAGGCCTATACCTTCTAAGCACAATGTCTTCACAATCAACAGGCGCCTGCAACTCCACTCTCTCGAAATCAACAGACTCAAGCAGCCGTTCAACCGCTTCCCGACTTCCCCTCAACTGAACAACGTCGTCGCGTCCCTGCGCCGCATATATCAGCATCGAACCCACAACTCTTCCATCTTCCATCGCCAGCAGAACCTTGGTCTGCTCTCTTCGACGCGTCCAGTCGAAAATAAAGAAATAGTAATTCAAAGGATCTTGGTTAACAAGGTCCCAGAAAACCCGCTCAAAACCATCCTCGACCGAAACAATTTTCATAGTGGCCACCTGAAATATGATATTGTAAGAAGCAGAGGGAAAAAAAGATTTAAGGTTTTTACGCTGCTGTTTTCGCCTGCGTTAGCCCGCATTTTTTGAGTAGCCGCTGCCACTTCTCGTCGGTGAGCTTTTGAATCTCGTCAATCATCTTTTCGTTCTGCGGCGTGAACAAATGCCTAAACCGTCCCTGAACCTGCAGGTACTCTCGCACAGGCTTCTTCTTCTGAGGAGCCAAAGCCATGACCTTGCTCGGTATTGAAAGCTGATACTCGCCGTTCACGGCTTCCCATAAGGGAAAAACACATGTTTCCACCGCTAAACGCGAAAGCTCAATCGACTTGCTAGGATCACTGCGCCAACCTCTGGGGCAAGGAGCAAACACGTGCAGGAACGCCGGCCCGTTCACCTCTATGCCCTTCCTAGCCTTCGTTATCAAATCCTTCCAATAGTACGGCGACGCTGTTGCAACGTAGGGCATGTCATGAGCCACCATTATGTCAGCAATAGGTTTCTTCTGCTCCAGCTTGCCGGGAACAGCCTTGCCGGCCTGCGAGGTGGTCGTTGAAGCCCCGTAGGGCGTGCCGCCGCTCCTCTGAATGCCCGTGTTCATGTACGCCTCGTTATCGTAAAGCACGAACAGGAAATCATGCCCTCTCTCAACCGCTCCGGAAAGGGCCTGAATGCCAATATCGTACGTTCCGCCGTCTCCGGCAAAGGCCACGACGTCAACCTGCTCATTTTTTATCCTGCCCTTCTTCTTCAGAATCTTCAAGGCCGCCTCGATTCCAGACGCGTTAGCTCCCGCAGTTTCGAAGGCCGTGTGCAGCCAGGGCGTCACCCAAGACGTGTACGGATAGATCGTTGAGGCCACTTCCATGCAGCCTGTGGCTTCAGTGACTATAGTCGGTCCTCTCGTGGCCTTCATTATCAGCCTCAACACAGTGGCCGGGGCGCAGCCAGCGCAGGCTCTGTGTCCAGACAAGAACAGTTCAGGTTTCTCAGCTATGTCCTTCGCAGCGAATTTTCCTTCCGAAATTGCACTCATCTTTTTCACTCCCTCAACCCAACGAATCGTACAAGATCATCAACCCGTTTAGCATGGATTATCTTTTGCAAATCGTCGTAGACCCTCCGTATCTGGTTCGGGTTAGTGTCTCTTCCGCCCAGACCGTGAATATAGTTCACGATGAAAGGACGTGCTGCTGCATCGTAGAGCGCGTGGCGAACTTCATGGAACACTGCCCCGCCTCTGCCGCCGAAGCTCATGCTTCTCTCCATCACGGCCACGGCTTTCACCTTGCTGAGCGCCTTGATTATTGCTTCAGCTGGGAACGGTCTGTAGGTCCTGATCCTCAGCAGTCCAGCCTTAACGCCTTCTGATCTCAACTCGTCGACAACCGTCTTCACTGTTCCGGCAGTCGAGCCCAAGCATGCGATGGCTACTTCGGCATCTTCCAGCGCATACTGTTCAAGCAAACCGTCTCCGTAGCGTCTGCCGCTCATCTCGGCGTATTCATCGTGTACTTGAGGAACCACTGCAAGCGCGTTTCGCATGGCTTCTTCCTGTTGCCGTTTGAACTCGAAATAATAGTTAGGCATCGCCACAGGGCCCATCGTCATCGGATTCTCAGGATCAAGCTTGTAAGGCACCGTTTTGCCTTCATGTGTAAGAACCACTGGAAACTGTCTTGTTTTGACAAACCTTTTGACAGCATCATCCGAAAGAACTTGTACATTCTCAAGCGTATGGCTTAACGTGAACCCGTCTAAGCCTACTATCACCGGCAATTGAACATCCAAGTGCTCAGCGATTCTGAAAGCTTGAATGACTGAATCGTAGACTTCCTGAGCGTTTTCACAGTAAATCTGTATCCAGCCACTATCCCGTTCAGCCATAGAGTCAGAATGGTCACCGTGAATGTTCAATGGTGCCGACAGAGCGCGGTTTGCAATCGCCATCACTACGGGCGCCCTACAGCCAGAAGTTACGAAAAGCATTTCATGCATCAACGCCAAGCCTGCAGAAGCCGAAGCAGTGAATACTCGTGCTCCCGTGGCTGAGGCTGCCAGGCAAGCAGCCATGGCACTGTGCTCGGACTCTGTGCATACATACTCTGTCTCAACTTCACCGTTGGCCACGTACTCGCTGAGCTTCTCAACGATTATCGTCTGCGGAGTTATCGGGTAAGCCGCAACCACGTCAACGTCACATTGCTTCACAGCTAAAGCAACAGCTTCGTCTCCGTTCAAACCCTGAATTTCCTGTTTAACAACACTCTTCACTCTCAACAGCCTCCTCTCACATCTTCATCACAATCGCTTTTGCAGGGCACTCATTCGCGCAAATACCGCATCCCTTGCAAAAGTCCATATCAAACTCGATGTCTCCCTTCTCAGGCTTCCAGTGTATCGCGCCATCTGGACAATAGATGGTGCATATCAAACACTTCGTGCACTTTGCAATGTCTCTCTCGGGTCTGAAGGTTTTCCAGTCGCCTGTCAAATACGTAGCGCTGGATTTCCAGCATACACCTGCAAGTGAAGCTTCTTTCCAACCCTTCTCTTTCGTCATTCAGATATCACTCCCTGATAAGCCTCTTTCACAACAGCGAAGTTCTTCGCCGCCACGTCTGCTTTGAAACGTTCACCTATCATTTTTCCGATAGTTTCCAAACTGACAATTCCTGTTACACGCGCAACAGCACCCAGCATGGCTGTGTTCGTTATCGACATTCCCAATATCTTCAATGAGATGTCAGAAGCCCCCACAGTCCACACCTTGCCAGCATTTGATTTAAGCTGTTTTCTAACCTCCACTGGATTATCCTTGGTGTTGACTATGATGTTTCCCCGTTCCTCGTCTAAACCGTCGGCCACATTAACCGCCTTAAGCAATGTTGGATCTAGAACAGCTACGACATCGGGGCTGTAAACAGCACAGTGTGCCTTGATCGGCTCAGTGCTTATTCTCGTGAAGGCTGTGACCGGCGCCCCCATCCTTTCCGGGCCGAACTCCGGAAAAGACTGGATGTACTTTCCTTCAGCGATGGCGGCTCTTGCCAGAAGCTCGCTCGCGGTCCATGCTCCTTGGCCGCCTCTCCCGTGCCACCTTACCTCCAAGATTTTCTTCAACATGTTTCTCTCCAAAGGTCTTTCACCATAATTGCAGAACCCAAGATATACACTTTACTAGGTTTTTTTGCTTTTTTCTAGGGCATTTTTCATTTTCTCTTCCGGAACAGCATGATGTTCTGGGTGTGGTGCAAACATACTCGAATATGACCACTATGGCATTGGTCACATCAGTTTTTCACTTATATTCCACGATTTTCAGACATCGTCTGATAAACATTCAGAATCCCAATGGACCCCTTTTCAATGGAATAATCAAACATCCCTCCTCTGAGCTCCTTCAACTTTGACAATGTGCAAGCAGAATTAAGACGAACGCCCGATTTGTTTTAGTTTCCGCCTTAACTCTACCGCATCCTTTGCATTTCACGACTTGCAGCGGCCTCGTATATGACAACGTAAGCCTTGACTTTTGGCTCTGAAGTCGGCTGTTCAACAAGAACCTTGTTCACCTGCACACTGTTCCAGCAGCCGCACAGAGACTTGGATTTTGTATATTGACAGTGATTTCATAAGGCTTAACTTTCTTTCCCTTGATAGAACCCATAGGGAAACCCTACATGTCAATTCGAACACGCGATATCATGGTGAGGAAAGTAATAACGACGAAGAGAGACTCGACAATAGAAGAAGCTGTTAAGCTGATGAATGAACATGAGATAGGGTGCTTGATCGTTACTGAGAACAACAGGCCTATAGGAATACTTACGGAGCGAGATCTTCTGAAGAGAATTCTGGCTAAGTCCGAAGATCTCAAGAGAATAAAAGTTGAGGAAGTGATGTCGACGCCCTTGATATCTGTGGAACCCAATGTCCAACTTGGAGATGCATCAAGACTAATGTTCCAGAAGAACATCAAGAAGATGCCGATCATAAAAAAAGGCGAGCTACTTGGCTTAGTAACGCTGACAGATATTCTTCGAATTCAACCCCAACTCATCAAAATGTACAAAATATTTAGCACTGGGCTTGCCCCGCGACGAATTAAAAAAGTATTCGACTACTATCTGCTGGTTGACGCCAAAATCGACGTTCAGACAAATTCTCTCGTAAATCTCAGCCCCAAGAAAATTGAAACAATCTAGTCAGAAAAACTGCGTTTGCTATGCCACTCTTCAACGTGCGTCACTCATTGAAAAGGCTTCTATCTAATTCCGTACTGCTTTTGCTTTAGGTGAAGTTTCGTTGAACTTGTAAAAGCAAATCCTTAATTAAAAACACCGTTACTAATCATTCGGAGAGTCGGTGTGTTTGGAAGACAAGATAATCCTAACTGCCGACAGTACCCTGATGAGTGATTATCATCATAACGAGTTTCTGGGTTTCGGAACGTGCGCTCCATCAAATTTCATCCCAGACTTCCTGTATGAACAACTCTTCTTTCCAGCAATTAAAACAAAAAAAGGTGCACCAGTTGAAGCGCCTTACGGGCTGAGAAAAATCGAGGCGCAGCTCGTGAAGGAAGGCTTCAACGTTTCGACGGTGGCGCCAGACCATCTTAAATCATGCGTAAAAGAGGCGAAGGTGCTTGGCATTCACGTGATGGATCCTTTCGGTTTAGGTCCTGCCTCAAGCACGTTAGCAGCCATTATGAAGAAAGAACCGTTCCTGGCCAGACACTTTCGTAAGCTTCTGAGTTCTTCAGAAGTCAGGGAGGCAAAAAAGCGGGGCTTGAAAATCATCGTAGGCGGTCCTGGCGTTTGGCAGATGCACTACAGGCCAAACTTCGTCAAGAACTATGGGATAGACTGCATAATTGAGGGAGAAGCTGAAAACGTCGTTGGAAAAATCTTCAAAGCAGCAATCAACGGTGCAGACCTTCCTGCTAGTTATGAGACAAGCGTTCAAGAGACGCCAAGCTTAGACGAGATACCTGAAATCGTCGGACCTTCCGTTAACGGTTTGGTAGAAATCGGGCGTGGATGTTGCCGAGGATGCAGCTTCTGCAGCGTGACTCTGAGGCCACTTCGATGGTTTCCGATTGAGAAAATACTCAAGGAGATAGAAGTGAACCTCAAATCCTACGTTGGAGGAGTAATCCTTCACACCGACGACGTCATGCTCTACGGTTCAAAGAACACTCTGCCAGACGACGAGAAACTCTTCAGACTCAACGAAACAGTACTGAAGAAATGCAACAGCATATCGTGGAGTCACTGTTCAATAGCAGCTGTAGCCTCAAAACCGAAACTCTTCGCAAAAGTGGCTGAGCTAATCCGCCAGAAACAGCCCTGGTGGGGCGCCGAAATAGGACTGGAAACAGGTTCCCCAGAACTTGCCAAAAAAATCATGCCCGCAAAAGCTCACCCGTTCAAACCAGAAAACTGGCCCGACGTCGTGCGGACCGGCATGGGACTCATGCACGACAACATGCTCGTCCCAGCCCTTACGCTTATCGTAGGAGTTCCAGAAGAAACGGAGAACGACTTAATCAAAACGATAGAATTAATGGATGACTTGAAAGCCTTCAGAAGCCTAATAGTTCCTCTGTTTTTCGTTCCGATGGGCAGGCTCAAGGACGAGGACTGGTTCAGAGATACACACATGACGAGGCTACATTATGAGCTGCTGACAAAGTGTGTGGAACACGACCTCTACTGGCTGGATAACTTGATCAGCATGGGCTTTTCCAGCAACTGGAGAGAACGCGTCATAAGCCCCTTCTACAGGCTCTTCGTGAACATAGCTAAGTACAAGTTGAGACAGGCCGGCATCAACGTGAAGCTGTAAATGGCTAAACTTAAATACAGCCACAAAACTCAAAGCTTGTAAGTCTGAAAAGAGCCGCCGTAGCTCAGCTAGGTAGAGCGGCTGGCTGTTAACCAGTCGGTCATAGGTTCAAGTCCTATCGGCGGCGCCACAGACAAACCGAGGACTGCCGACCTTTTCGCCTTCCAACCCAACTTTTTCCTATCTTTTTCTAGCTCTGTAGAGAGGTTTGTTTGAGGTTCCAACTAAACAAAACATCATACGACTCTGCCCCGTTTTCGCCTAATCCCCCTAGTTTTTTGCTTACATGAAGCCTCCGACGTATCATAGTTTGTGGTATCAGAACTTTTAGACTATGCCGCGCGTCGGGTTTGTGCCCGCGACGAAAGGTGATGTCACCCCAACCCCCTTTTTCCACCCAGAAGGGAATGGTCTGTGCATAGGTTGCTAAACATCAACCTATTGAACTGTGGAGACCGCTGGGCGCGCGCTTCAATCGTCCTCATTCATTCTAGTCTACGATATTGTTTCATAATGGGACTACACGAGAATATCGGTCTGCCTAACGCTACGTAGACATAGCGCAGCACTGAACGACAGGTAAATATCATAGATGTCGATTCTTGGTTAGTATACCTTATTATCAACTGGAACAAACACTTTAAATCTCAGCCGTTTGGAAAAGGGAAAGAGGGTCAACATGGACCAAGAAGGAAAGGAAGAATATACCAAATTCCTCAACCTCATAAACATATTCATTTCCATGCTTAGCGAGAACGGCAAGTTGATTACGAAGATGGGAGAAATAGAGAAGAGATTTCCGAACGAATTCAAGATGATGAAAGAGTTCTCTCCGGAGAGACTTGATGCTTTTGTGGAAAAAGCACCACCTGAGATTGCAGGCCTGTTCCTGAAAATAATGCTCAGGGCGGCGGCTATGGGGCCAAAGACTAGTAGAGCCATGGAACTGCCGGCTGAAGAAAAACTCGAACTTGGGAAGCAGATAAACGAGCTCGTCAAAGATCTAGAAATCCTCTTGAAAAAAGTTGAAGAGGAGAGTAAGAAATGAGCCTAGAACCACAACAACTGTTTTCAGGGTTATGGTCATCAATCAGAGAAGGACTAATCTCGACGTTTTTCCCGTCTGATTTGTTGCACCCGATAGAAAAGGCGGCACAGTACATTTCCACAAAGTTCGAACAGAATGTTGTTCTGGAAACAGATATGATTCTCAAACAAACAACGCTGAAAACCATCATAGGACCAGAAGATCACTATCAGAGGCTATGCCTCAGATCTCTTGCAGGTCTTCCCGCGATTCCTAGGACCATTAACGAAAACCCTGTAAGCGTAACAGACCTCAAAGGTTGCTTATCTTGGGTCTCAAAAGGCAAGATCGATGTAACCGAACTTATCCGAGAAATCCGGGATAGCTAATGACCGATTCTGCACCAGTGAGAATCTATCCGGATACCAACATTCTTGTCTCGTATTCATTGGGGGATTCAGATGAGAACTTTGAACTTGCTGAAAAGCTGTTCGAAGAAGTCCAGAATAACAAGTACATGATGGTGGTCTCCAGTTTCACCCTAATGGAGACTCTGCATGCGCTTCGGACAATAGTCACGAGGATGAAATATCAAGAACTTGGCAACAGCCCATCTCAAGGCGATTTGATACAAATCGCAAACTCAAAACCTTTCGAAGAAACTGTACACAAAGAGAGCATGAAGGCCTTCAGCACGATCATCGACAAGATAACGAGAGACACGCAGCATTTCAGTTTCGAACCAGACGGCTTAACATACCCAAACGAAACATTTGCGGCAGGTCTCCCCTTGCTGTTGGCAACCAAAGGATCTTTTCGCGTATACAGGTTTCGCTGCCAGAAATGCAACAGCTATCTGAAATGCTCTTCCTGCAGAGTTGATAGCGAGATTGTCTATAAGGAAGCAAATGCTCCCGATCTAGTTCACCTATTGATATCAGAGCGGCTGGGATGCAAACTGTTTTTCACCATGGACAAATATTTCGCAAACATACCTATTAAAGATGGGCGAGTGAAAATAGAAGTATTAGCAAAGCGAGCGCACGACAGATGAACCTGTCATAAGGTGGCGCTTTGCCGACAACAAATAGAAAAAAGAGGATATGCGGGAGACTTCACCACTTTTCTTGAGTTCAAGTCCTATCGGCGGCGCCACGCCTCCGTTCTTTTGATGCTCCAAGAAGACATTTAGTGCACACCAGCTCCGCGCGAGCGAACTTGCACTGGAGCCAACAGGATTGCCTCCACGACATAACACGCGCATCTACAAAGTCTCCAGTCTGTTCCCAATGACCATCCACGGTCAGTGCTAACCCTCGCTCAAACACGCGTTCCACGTCAACATGAAAGCCGATTAACAACCAACTCTGCGCGCAGCATGCCACACGGCAAAGTGTTGATGGTTTTGACACTCAAAAACCTCGCGGGTTTGAGTAAAAAACGCTTGAAACCAACATTGTTCAACAATGTTTTGACACTCAAAGAAATCACGGATTGAGTACTCAAACACAAGGGCTCGAAACCCAACATTAAACCCCGCGAGAAGTATGTTGACGCGCCATAATCATAGGCTAATCGACCGCACCGAGTATCAGCGCGAGAAGTGCCATCCGCACGACTATGCCGTTCCTGACCTGCTGGAAATAACGAGCATAGGGCGTGTCATCGACTTCAGTCGCGATCTCATCAACCCGTGGAAGCGGATGAAGAATAATCAAATCCTTCTTAGCCTCGCTCAGACTCTGCAAGTCCACCCTGTAAGAACCCTTAACCTTCGCGTACTCCGCAGGATCCGGAAACCGCTCCTTCTGAATCCTCGTCACGTACAAAACATCCACCAACGGAACAATCTTTTCTAGATTCGTCTTCTCAGTAACCGGAATCCGCTCCTTAATCGTCTGCAACACCTCCCGCCGCATCCTCAGAGTCTCCGGCGAAACCAAGAACAACTCCACATCATACAAGGAAAGCGCGTAAGCAAGCGAATGCACCGTCCTCCCGTACCGCAAGTCACCCGCAAACGCGATCTTCAACCCGTCAACCTTACCCCTCTCCTTAACCATCGTGTACAAATCCAGAAGCGCCTGCGTCGGATGCTCCTCCGCCCCGCTACCACCGTTAAGAATCGGCACCCGCGAAAACTCTGCAGCAAGCCTCGCCGCCCCCTCCAAAGGATGCCGCAAAGCTATCACATCAGCATAATTCTCCACCGTCCTCACCGTGTCAGCAAGGTTCTCACCCTTCCTCACCGAAGCAATCTCCGCCTCCGCAAAACCAATCGTCGAACCGCCCAGCCTCTGCATCGCAGACTCGAAACTCAGCCGAGTGCGCGTACTCGCCTCGTAGAACAACGTCGCAAGAATCTTTCCCCTCAACATCTGCGAACCCTTCAAAGCCAACGGCTCCATGGTCTTTGCGGTCTTGAAAATGTAATTGATCTCTTCGCGGGAGAAGTCTTTGATGGAAATGATGTCTCTGTCTTTAAACTCCAAACTCCCACCCACAACCACTCTGCAAGACTACTAGATAACTCTTGTCAACAACGCAAACCACGCGGCCATGGCAAGGGTTAAAGTCTTTTATTCGTGTTCCGATCATAAACCTTCTTTCAAAGGGGAATCTGGCTTGAGCGAGACGGAGCTGCGGGTTTCCAAAATCAGAGACGGCACGGTCATAGATCACATCACCGGCGGCCACGCCCTGGACGTTGCCAAAATCCTGGGAATAACGGGCCGCGAGAAAGGACCCATAACGATAGCCATCAACGTTCCGAGCAAACGGTTCAGAACAAAGGACATCCTCAAAATCGAAGGCAGAGAACTCAACCCTCAAGAAGTGCACAAAATCGCCCTCATAGCGCCACACGCGACTATCAACATCGTCCGCAACTACAAGGTGATAAAGAAACAGGAAGTCAAGCTGCCGAAGACGATAGAGAACATCATAAAATGCGCGAACCCGGCTTGCATAAGCAACAGCAACGAGCCTGTTAAACCCAAGTTCTACGTTGAATCCGAGGATCCCCTGGTGCTGAAGTGTCATTACTGCGGCAACATCATCGAAAAAAAGGATGTACTCCAACAGTTCTAGCCTCCAACGAGAATCCAACTCGACGAAACGTTTATATCGCAAGATAGCATATTCTATATCAGGATATGTCTGGAAACAGACATATTGTATCCGTGGAGAACACAAATACAGATGGTGAAAGCATGGTTGAAATGTTTACCTCCAATCTGTGGATCCTCACGCCCACGACGTGGGTGTGTTTCACAATGTACCTAGGATGGTACTTCACGAGGGCAAAACGTTTTTCCCCAGTAACTCCGGCAGAAGCAAGACAGCTATGGACCATTCACAAACAGACTGCGCACTGTGAAGGCAAGAAGTGGCGGCGGGTGAAGAACGGAAACCAAACCGTGGGTTTCCAGTGCGAGTGCGGATACAGACACGTGCAGAAAAAGCCGCTAGTGGCTCACGCGCCTGCCACTCTGAACACCCCCGAAATCTCCACTTTCGACAGGCTACACACCTCACACAAATCAGCATAAGCCTTCACTCGAGCAAGAACGGGCAACCATGATGACACAGCGAGAGCAGCGCGCTTAATGACCAAAAACCAGGCTTTGTTCTAACTTCAGCTACGAAACAGCCGCTGCGACGTCTATGGAACACGGCCGGTTCGGCAACGGTGACTCGCCGTAACTCCCCTTGCCATCTAGGCACCGAGTTGCCGGCAGGCTCGCCTAAACAGTCCTTCAAAGTAGTCTTTTTCCAGCTTCTTGCCCTCACCTATTCCGGGGCATTCTTGTGTGCAGAAGAATCCGTGTTTTCCGTCCTTCATTCCTCTCAGCTCGAACGGGTAGAAAACGCACACCAAAGGCCTAAGCTCGTAAACACTGCAGTTTCTTCCCTCAAGAAAAAAACATTTTCCCTCTTCACCAGTTTTTCTCATCTCGTAAACGTAAGGCTCTTGGCCCTCGATCTCCACCGCAAACGTCTCAACCGGCTTCAGAACGGCCTCCGAGATTGCCTGAGCCTCTCCCCACAAGAGCAGAACATGCCTCCTTCGACTCTTCGTGTCTCCACAACAAAGCGCACACCTCGTGCATTGAAAACACACATCTCTGGGATAGCTAAAACCCGCTCTCCCCCGCGATGTCACGCACTCACGACTCAAGGCTCTCACAACTCAAGTTCAAGTTTCCGGTCTTGCGCAGCCGACAGCGTTCTATTGAAAACCGCAGATATATACCTTCAACCCAAAGCAAAACACCCGCAGCAGCGCAAGAGCAGTCCACGCTTCACATCAACATCAAAGCCAATCAGCAACAATCCTGCTCGCGCCTCGAGCGCAGAAGGCCGTTCACGTTTTGAGACTCAAAGAAATCACGGATTGAGTACTCAAACACAAGGACTCAAAACACAACATACCCACAACCAAAAAAAACAACATCGCACAAACAGCAGAATGGTGGGGCTGCCCGGATTTGAACCGGGGTCACGAACGCCCGAGGCTCATAGCCTAGACCAAACTAGCCGACAGCCCCAAACCCTTCACCCATTCCTATTTCCAAAACCACAAAATAAGCCTATCCCAACACCTTTAAACCCCACACACCCAAAATAGTACACCCCCACCACCACAGAGGCCAAACCTTGTCCGCCAGCCACCGCACCCACGGAATCAAAATCCTCAAAGCCATAGGCTCACCCCTAAGACTGCAAATCCTGAACCTCCTTTTCGACAAAGGCTCCCTCAGCTACACGGAACTCATGAGCAACTTGAAAATGAACCCAAGCAGAGACGCAGGAAGATTCGCCTACCACCTCAAATTCCTCCTCAAAGCAGACCTCATCGAAGCCATCGTCGACCAAAAAAAATACGGCCTAACCGACCTCGGCAAAATGGTCATCGACGTCGCCGACAGAATAGACAAAAAAGCCTACAAAACAAAAAACACACTCATCCGCGCCAGTAGATCAGCCATAGAAGAATTCGACGCCAACAAAATCGCAAACGCACTAATCAAAGAAGCCAAAATGCCCCCCGAACAAGCACAAAAAATAGCCAAAGAAGCCGAAACACAACTCCTCAAATCCAAAATCAAATACCTAACTACCCCACTCGTGAGAGAACTCGTAAACGCCATCCTCATCGAAAAAGGCCTCGAAGAATACCGAAACAAACTCACACGACTCGGAATACCCGTCCACGACGTCACCAACCTCCTACACACACAGCAACAACCAACAAGCCCGCTGGAAGCAGCAGGAGAAACAGTCTTCAAAGAATACACACTCCTGAACACGTTGCCAAGAGACATCGCAGACGCCCACCTCTCAGGCGCCCTACACATCAACAACCTCAGCACATGGATACTCAAACCCACAGAAACCGTACACGACATCAGATTCTTCCTACAAAACGGCCTAAACCTAGAAACAATCAACCCCACCCAAACCAACCAACCCCCACCCCACAACCTGGACACAGCCCTAACAACACTCTTCAACGTCCTCCTCCACTCACAAAAAGAAACAGAAACAACCCAAACACTCGAATACTTCAACACCCTCCTCGGCCCATACACAAAAAACCAGGAACCAGCAAAAACAAAAGAAGCACTGCACCAGTTCATAACAAACCTAAGCCAACACACAGACACCGCCATAAGCCTAGAACTCGCAACACCAGACTTTCTAGCCGAAAAAACCGCCATCGCACCAGACGGCAAACAAGCCGGCAAGTACGCGGACTACACGGAAGAAACCCAGCAGCTAGCATCACTGCTCCTGGACACATTCACCGAAGAAAGCGCTCAAAAACCGTTGGTCAACCCCAAACTCATCATCAAAATACGCCCAGAAACACTCAAAGACGAAACAGCAAAAGCCACACTCCTCAAAGCCCACGCACTTGTAGCACACAACGGCACACCATACTTCGCCAGCTTAACAGAGCATGAACAAACAGTCCACACCCCTTCAGGGTTCAAACTGGACGCCGAAGCAGATGACGACTGGGAAATCGACACTCTCCGCACCGGACTCTTGGGCACTGTAACAGTAAACGTGCCACGTGTAGCCTACGAATCTGGAAACGACAAGACAAAGTTCCTCGAAACGCTCAAGGAAAGACTTGAAATGGCGAACCGCGCCCTGGAAATCAAACACCAAGCCCTCAGACAACACGGCAAGAACCTGCTCCCATTCCTCATGCAGAACACCGACGGCGACCAGTACTTCAGACTCGAAAAAAGCATACACACGATAAACCTGGCAGGACTGACAGAAGCCGCAGAAGCCTTCACGGGCAAGAGCATCGATGACGAAAAAACCATGGCCTTCGTCCAAGAAACCGCACAGAACATCACAGCCTTCATAAACAAAATCGGAAGAAAACGCGGAAAACACCTGTACGCAGCAACGATGCCGAACCCCGAAGCCTCAGCAAGACTGGCGCAACTGGACATAGAAAGATACGGAATCGCAAGAGTCCACTTCTCAGGCACAAGAGACAAACCTCACTACTCCACAACAGACACAGTCACACTCAAGAACGGCAACATCCCCCAACAACCCCAAACGACGAGGAGCAGAACAAGCCAAACACGCACGGGCGGAAACCTAACGCTGATCGAACTCGACGAGACACAACACGAACCAGAACAGCTTCTTTCGGTAACTAGGCAACTCGTAGAAAACCGCAACATGGAATTCTTCACCTACAACCGCAAAACAACCTACTGCACAAACTGCAAAAAAACTTGGCCCGGCCAGGCGCACAAGTGTCCCCAATGCAACGCCGTGAGCACACTCACGTACTACGACAGATCCGACCAAACCTAGATAGCAGTGTTCTGCATTGTAACCTTCTGCTGGTATGTTGGCTTGTGAGCCCTTTTGTTTGAGTGCTCAATCCGTGATTTCTTTGAGTGTCAAAACATTGTTGAATCATGCTGGTTTGCGGCTTTTTTTACTCAATTCTGCCTGGTTTTTGAGTGTCAAAACGGGCGGTTTGTTGGTTGGCTTTTTTTTGTGTGTGTTGTTGGGGTGGGTGTTTGTGTGTTGGTTTTGGGGTTTTGTCGTTTCTGGAGGATACTGTTGAGTCATTTGACCCATTAGAATCGCTAAGAACCTTCTTTGATGACAACACCAACAACGCCAATAACTTACACTCTCTATCTTGATTCATGCGAGGGACTCGGGTTGGTACGCTATTTTTCGAACTCGTTTGCCCTGCCGAAGATGATGAAGGCGATGCTGGAGTAAATCGGGTAGAACCATTCGACTGCAATCCAGTAATCTTTCGACAGGGTTATTTGCAGGTTTAGGACAAGGGCAATATCATCCAGGCTGATTAATGCGAGAGCGAAAAGATACGAAAGAAACACCAGCATGGTCACTACATTGAATCTTAAGCCGCCCTTTACTTTGCCATAGAGCAAGAAAACCACAATTGAGACAAGCAGGTACAGGACATCAAGGGGCTTCCAGAAGGCATGTCCAAAAATCGTATCTAGATTTCCAACGTAGCCTGCTAAATGTGCATCTCCAAAAGTAAGTAAAATTAGGAGTGCGCCGAAAGTAAACGCTATAATTTCGATTTTCAAGCTCATATTTTTCAATTACCTAAGCGTAAAAGCAGAACGGCAATACTGTTAAGTCTTTTGTGGTGACGATACTTAAGTTATTTGACCTAGCGCGCGCTCTTGTGGGTCAAATGATTTAACAGTATCTTTCTGGAGGAAAGTTTATATTGTGGTGGTATGAAGTGTTTTTTGGTGGAGAGGTTTGGAAAGTGGTGTTGAGGTTAAGAAGGTGGATGCTCAGGGTCGTCTTATCTTGCCTGCGGATTGGCGTGAGGCTGAGGTTGGGGAGAGTCGGGAGTTGTACGTTATCAAGAGGAAGGGTTATTTGAAGATTGTTCCTAAGCGTCGTGTTGACTTGACTGAGAGGTTTGACAGGGTTGATTTGGGCGTGGAGGCCATTGGAAGCTGGAAAGAGTTTGAGAAAAGGTTCTATGAGGCGGGTGCATGAGGTTTCTGGATGCCAACGTGTTCGTCTACGCTTACTATAGGCCGAAGAAACAGTTGAGTCAGAAGGAGAGGCAGATGAAGGAGTGTGCTAAGAAGATTATCGGTGATGTGTCTCAGGGGAAAGAGGAGGTGACGATGACTGTTGTTCACGTGTCCGAGATGGTGAATATTCTGAAGCACGGCATGCCGCTGGAACAGCTGGCCCCCATTGTTCGCGGTTTGTTCATGCTGGACAACGTGAAGATAACGGGTGTGACCAAGGAGGCTTATTTTGCTGCGGCGGAGTTGGGAGATGATTTGAGGCTTGAAGCTAATGATGCTTTGGCTGTGGATGTCATGAGGTTGAACGGCGTGACGGAGATATACTCGTTCGATGAGGATTTCGAAAAGATAGAGGGGATAACGAGGCTTCCAACGCTGTGAAGCATGCGTTCCAGAGGGTTACGTCGGTTTGAAGCGGCTGCCATACCGTCCGTGAGTGCGCGTTGAACCCTTTTGAGCGTGGATGCGGGCAACCCTGTCTGTTGGCTGTTTCGGAGGTGTTGTTTCTTTTGCCGGTGTGTTGGCTTGTGAGGTCTTGTGTTTGAGTACTCGATGCGTGGTTTTTTTTGGTGTCAAGAGTGGGTTTCGATGTTTGCTCGTGCGTGTTGCATGTTGGGTTTTGGGCTTCTGGCTTTGAGGTTCAATTCGTGGTTCCTTTGGGTGTTAAAGGCAGGTGGTTTTCTGTTTGTTGGTGTTTTGGAGTTGGGGTTATCTGGTTTTTTGGTTGCGTTTTGGTTTTATCGTTATGAGGTAGATTGTTGTGATTGCTAGGGCGATTGTTATGATGATTAGGATGTAGTTGAGGTTTCTGCTGAAGTCGAGTTGTCCTATTATGGAGTTGTAGTTTGTGTGTAGGCCGGCGTAGCTTGAGTTGAGTAGGTTGTAGTCTTGCATGAGGGTGACGTAGCTGGTGTTTAGGGTTTGGAAGTTTGTTTGGAGACCGTTGAAGCTTGATGAGAGCGAGGCGAAGGCGGTTGTTAGGTTGCCGTAGTTGGTTGAGAGGAGGTTGTAGTTGGCTGAGAGCGAGTTGTAGTTGGTGTTCAACACGTTGTACTGGGAGGTCAGCGTGTTAAAGTTTAACGTGTCGTTGTTGTGTTCGGCCAAGAGTGTCGTGTAGTTTGCGGACAATTCGTTGAAGTTGGCCAGTAGCTGCGTGTAGTTGCCGAGGATGTTGGTGTAGTTGGCCAATAACGAGTTGTATGTGTCGTTCAGGGCAAGGTACTCGGGGGATGGGACGAATTCTGTTATTGTGAAGGTGAAGTTGAAGCTTACTTGGCCGTAGTTGAAGACGGATGAGTCTACTCGGATGGTGTGGTTTCCCACGTTGGACAGCGGAGGCTCTGTAGGGACTGTCAGGTTGTAGTTGTAGGAGCCATCTGCTCCTAGCACGCCCTGCTGGTTGAGGGCTACGGTGGTGTCGTCCCAGAAGATGTCGGCTGTCTGGACGTTGCCCACGCTTGCGTTTGTCGACATGAATCTCAGGAGAATAATCGTAAAGGCGTTCCCTTGTGAAGGAAGTATTTCTGCTCCTATCGGGCTGCCCTGCGCTCTCGCTTGCATGGCCGTTAAGCTTATCAGAGATATGAGAAGGAAAATTGCAATGAGGAATTTGAAAGGCTTGTTCATTATCCTTGGCTCCGTATTCTATATGTATGAAATCATGTTATAGTTAAGGGTTCTATTTTGTTTTCGGTTTTTGTTCGATTTCATTGGGCACAAGCCATTGATCGATCGTTACGTGCAACAATGATGGAATAAGACTAGATTTTACCGAAATCTTCAAAAAGGTCCGTAAGGCTTTGGTGTTGTCAACCGGAAACTGAAGAGGAGATGAAGAGAGCTGACCGCGCAGAAGTTACTTGAATGCCCGATTGAAGGATGCGTCTGCAAGTCCAAGAGGTTGGATACTCTGCTGAGACATCTACTTACCCAACACACGAAATACGATATAGCAAAATGCCTGGTCAGCTTGTCTGAGGCCAAACACGTTCTCCCGAGCGTCATTCAATCTTCATAAATCATAGGCATAACACCAAGTGCAAGAACTAGGAGGCTTGCGGGAGAGGTCCACTTCGTTGGGCGCGCGCTAGATCTTTCAAAATTAGGAAAGACCAGGTTGTTTGTAAAACGATTCGGGTTTGAAGGATGGCAGTCGACCAAGAAAACGTGTCAAAAATTCTGTCCGTAATATCTCATAGTCTGAGAAGAGAGATTCTCTTAAAGCTCAGTGAAAAGAATGAATGCTCCTTCACAGAATTGATGAATGCTCTCAATGTAGACACAGGGAAGCTTAGTTTTCACATTCGAAGTCTCGGTGTTTTTCTGGAACGGACACCAGCTGGGAAATACAAATTAAGCAAAGTAGGCGAAAATGCGGTAAGACTGGTCAAAGACTTGGAAGGGTGGGCAGCAGAAGCAGAGGTTGCAAGGAAAACATCCAGTCTGCCAATTGCCACCTTGAAGAAAAGAACTCTCGCTTTTCTTATAGACTTTTCTCTGATCCTTGCAATATCAATTCTGATAACGCTGCCGAATGCTGTTTCTCTGCTGGCGGGAGGCGTATTCACTTTGGACACAACCCTAGTTGTTTTTCTAGTTCTCCTGTGGGGATATTCGACCCTTTTGGAGGGGTTTGCTGGTCAGAGTTTAGGAAAACGTATTATGGGCCTGAAAGTTGTGAAAATCGACGGCAAAAGACTGTTCTACGACGCTGCAGCTGTGAGAAATTTTGGCAAGGCTTTTCTACTGCCCTTTGACCTGCTCATTGGACTGAGATTACAGGACGAGAGGTTTATCAGGTACTTCGACAAGTTCGCCGGCACAACTGTAATAGACTTGAAACCCTGAGTCTTCCACCCTGTTTGTCAGCTCCTCTTTGAATAATGTGCGAAGTCGCATTCGCATTCTTTCCAAGCAATGTTGACTATTTGCGGAAGTCCGCTTCTTAAAAAGTGTTAAAATCGCCCTCTTTGTTAGTACTGAACCGAAAAATGTTCGCACGAGTTGGGAGAGAAATGAAAGGAGCATCATTGGTAAGGGGAACTCCCCTGCACACGTTCGGGAGTAATCATAGAATGAAGCTTTGGGCGCTCGTAAACAGGCAGAGAAGGGAGGGAGCGAACTATGAATACTAACAAAACAATACTTCTCTTTCTTGCACTGTGCGTTTGCTCAACTGTTTTCATGGTTGACGCAAAAGCAGCCGCTAGTCCAGGAACTAACTTGGGGGTTATTCCTGATGCTTGGGAAGGATATTTGACGCAGGGCAGACTTGTTCATCATGCTGATCCCCAAATTGTTTTTGTGGATACAAGCGTTACCCATAACGGACACGTAAGTATTAGGTGTGATGGACCAGCGACCAGTACAAATCAATGGAGAGAATCTGATGCGTACAAGTACATTGGCGGGTCGGGATGGGGGTATAGCTTATTTCAAGTAGTTCCAGGAGATCATGTAGTTTTCAAAATATGGATGAAGACGAACCCTTCTACAATAAGTAATCCAACTCAAGGTGCCATTTTCGGGATAGACCTATACGGTAGCACGAGAATATGGGAAGTTGCTTGGGGGTATCCTGCTACTACAGATTTTACCACTATGAATTATGGTGCCTATAAATTTCTTCCTTATAATACTCCCACTTGGACGCAGGGCGTGATTGACTTCATAGTTCCAAGCAAAACTTTTAGATCTAATAGCGAAGGAGGCTCTATACCGACACAAACGGTCACAGGGATGATTCCTTGGATATGTGCAGACCCGCGTTATCCTTCTGCGCAAAGAGGACAGGTTTGGTTTTCTGATGCAGAATTATACATTAATCCAGACTTCACGTCGACAGCGCCACCGCCGCTTCCGCAAAATGTGTCCAACTATAAAACCCAGTATTACCTTACAGTCAACTCTGCCTACGGTTCACCAGCTGGAGCTGGCTGGTATGATTCCGGCTCAACCGCTTCGTTCTCGGTGACGTCACCCGCCGCAGATGGCACGGGAAAGCAGTATGTCTGCACGGGATATTCGGGTGACGCGTCGGGCAGCGGGACCAGCGGGTCAATCGTTATGAACGGTCCCAAGACCGTGACGTTTAACTGGAACAACGGTCAGAAGTGGGCGCGTACCTGGTATGTATATTCTGGGAACAATGGCAGTCCATGGAGCCGGGTGCTCGGCTCGGGCCCGGACGAGAGCAACTTGAACTTCGATAATAACTGGGGCTCCGGGACGGTGGCGTACAGTTGGTCGGAAAGAATTGGGTTCGTGTCTACGAGAACCGTGAATCTCTCGGCGGGATCATGGACGTTCACCGTGGGCGGAGATGATGGCATCCGCCTATACGTTGATGACAAGCTGGTGATCAACGGCTGGAAAAACCAGGCGTACACGACTTATACATATAAAATGAGCTTCTCAAGCACCGCCAACCATTCTCTTCGCCTCGAATGGTATGAATACACTGGGAACGCTCGCGTGTCCTTCAGCTTAAAACAAGGGTAGCCCACTTTTTCCTAAAAGATCGATCGGTTGATGTCTTGCGCGCGCTGTATTCGCGCCCGATAAACCGCAGGTTTCAGAGTGGCTACAAGTTGAGGCACGTGTAACGATAACCATAACTACCAATACTGCCAACTTCGCCTTACATCGAAGGGATAGACATGCCACTTGACATATGTCCATCCCGTTAGTTGAAAGAGCGCGCGCTGGTGTTGGGGTATGGATTTATTGAAGAAGGTGTGTTCTGGAGTACTCGATTAGCGATGTTGATGGTTCTCGCTGGGGTCTTGTGGTAACGAGGTTGGGTTACGTGTTGTATTCTTTTTCTAGGAGTATGGTTGTGGTGATTGTGGTGTTTGTTTGTGGGTTGGGTTTGGGTTTTTGGGGTTTGGTTTTGGAGCCTGTCCAATAGAGGGTCCATCCGATTAGCCAGAGGAGGGTTGTGACGGGGAGAAGCATCAGTATGACTGCTCTGTTGCATACGCGTGTGTTTCTAGGCAATTTCAAGATTACGCCTGAATGGAGCTTGGCATGATGGGGGAGATAAGTGTTTTTGACATTTGGGTGTATCTTTGCTTGTTATGGTGGGTCTGGTTTGGTTCTGCGGGTTGGAGCTTGTGTCTGAGACAAGGCATTTGTGGCGTTGGACAGCAGCTGGAATTGAGGCGTTTGTTGCAATTGTCTGGGTTCGAGGTTTCTGCGGTTTTCTTTTGTGATGCTCTTGAAGCGATGTTCGGGTTTGAATGGTACTTTTCGTTGTGGAAGATGTGGGGTTTTGTTCTAGAACATTTGGATAGATGTTATATAGAATATCGTTTAAATAGTAGGTTTTCAATTTGAAGGTTTGGGGGAAAGAGATCGCGGACGAATGTGTGAACATGGGTGAAAATGTGTTCGGTTCCGCTCCTGTCAGGGAGGGATTGGTTTAGTGGAGTCTAGGAGCAGGGTTGAGCGGGATGAGTTTCGGGGTAAGGTTAAGGAGGAGTGGGGGCTCTTGTGGACGGAGCGGTTTGATGACAGGGTTAGGGCTGAAGCGGTTTCTGTTCGGGATTACCCGTTGGTTTTTACGAGTCGCGGCCACGTTATTTTTGCGACCAGGAACGCGAAGGTTCCGAGTTTTTCGCAGATAATGGCGGTTTACGCGTCTCAGGGTCTGGTTTATTCTCCTGATCCTGACGTCGGTGGGTGGGGCAAGTTTGTTCGGACGCACGTGGGCAAGACTGCTCACTCGAGGGCCAGAGCCTTCGTTAACAGTCAGTCCAAGTGCAAGAACGATGGGCAGCATCAGAAGAAGGGCGGCAGGGGCTGGCTTCACAAGTAACGTTTCGTAAGTAGCGCTTGCGTCTTGTCTTAGATAATCTGTTTTCCACTGTTCTCTCTTGGGTTTGGTCGTGTTTTCAATGGGTAAGTACAGGGATGGGCTTGGGATCATAGCGGATATTCTGCATGCTGCTGGCAGGGGTTCGAAGAAGACTCGGATCATGGGAGTTGCGAACTTGAGTTACAGGCTTTTCGAGAAGTACTTGGGGAGTACGGTTCAGATTGGTTTCTTACAGTTGAACGATGAGGGCTACGAAGTTACTAAGAAGGGTCAGGATTTTCTCGAAAAATACCATGATTTATCTAGTAGATATTCAAAGTTGGATAGCGAACTTGAGAGCGTCCTGTATGAGAAGGAGATCTTGAAGAGGATGTGTCAGCCTTTGAGGAATGGCAAGCTTAAGGCCATGTGTGGGAGGAAACGTCGAAGATGACTGATCTGCTCAGACAGCGGGCTAAGAGTTTTGCTTGGCTGTTGTTGGTTCTGATGGTTGCAGGCTTGCTCTCGTATGGGTCGTCGTGTGCCAAGGGAGCTGACGATGCCTCGGGGAGTGTTGGAAACGCGGATGCTGCGGTTCGTCAAGCTTTTAACGCTGCTTTGGGTGCTGAGAGGGCTGGGGCGAACGTCTCTGGTTTGATTGTAAGGCTGAATGAAGCTGGATCTGTTCTGGTGGAGGCTGAAATCGCGCTTGGAGACGGGAATTCAAGCGAGGCTGCTAGCAAGGCTGCGCAGTGTGTTGGAATTGCTGAAAGTGTTAGGAGTGACGCTGACGCTTTGAAGACATCGGCCTTGGATGGGGCACAGACGGTTTTTTGGATGTATCTCACTTTTTCGGTGGTCGGCATTGCTGTGTTTGTTTCTGTTTTGGCGGTCGTTTGGCGGCGGTTCAAGCGCGGCCATGTTGAGAAGACGTTGAGTATGAAGCCTGAGGTGGCGCATGGTGAAGCTTGAGGAGTACAAGCAAGTTTTTGCCGCTGTGGGCTTGGTTGGCGTTTTGCTTTTCGCTACTCCAGCTTTGGGTTTAGTAGTGCATCTTCCAAGTGGACAGAAGTTTTCGGAGCTTTGGGTTTTAGGCTCAGGGCATATGGCTGAAGGCTATCCGTTTAACGTTAGAGGGAATGAGAGTTACCTGGTTTATCTGGGGGTTGACAATCGTTTGAGCAGTTCGGCTTATTATGAAGTCATCGTGAAGTTTGCGAATCAATCTGAGTCTTTGCCTGATGCAGCGGCCGGCGTGCCCAGTTCGTTGCCGGGGCTGTACGAGTACCGTGTGTTTCTGCAGGATGGACAGAGTTGGGAGCAGCCGTTGACTTTTTCGTTTTCCCAGATGTCAGCTGCGCAAAATCGGTCGGTGGTTGGTGGTTTACGGGTGAATGGTGTCACGCTTAGCGTGGAGAAGCCTGAGGTGTGGGACGACGGGAACGGTGGGTATTTTTATGAGTTGTTTATGGAGTTGTGGATTTACAACGTTGCCTCTGATGCATTTCAGTTTCACAACCGTTTCGTGGGCCTATGGTTGAACGTGACGGCCTCATAAGTCAAGTTTTTAAGGGCGACTGTAAGATACTTATAGAACTTTCTTCCTCTATAATTTAAATGTATGGAGGACGAATGTAAATCATAGCGTCGCAGATTAGCGGTTTTGGCGGTGCTCTGAATGATGGGAGAAGGCTATCGGAACAGTGTGCTAGCTATCATTGCCGCTCTCAACGAGGAGGAGGGAGTTGGGCTGACGATAGCGGAGCTCCGGCAGTATTTGGAGAAGCCCTGGGTTCTCGTAGTAGACGGCAAGAGCAGTGACAGAACGGTTGAGATTGCGAAGAATCTTGATGTGGACGTGATTTGTCAGGAGGGCAAGGGCAAGGGCGACGCGATAGCGTGTGCGATCAGCCAGGTCAAGCTTGACATTGATTATGTTGTTTTCACGGATGCAGACTACACCTACCCAGCTGAGTATGTTCCAAGAATGATCAGGATTTTGGAAGAGAATCCAAAGCTGGGAATGGTTTGCGGAAACAGGTTCAACTCACATTTTGACTTGAAAGAAATGCACAGCATGTTCTATTTTGGAAACAGACTTTTGGCTTTCACGCATAACATGCTAAACGGAGTAGCCATGCGCGATCCGCTTACCGGCCTGAGAGTGGTGCGTTGGAAAATACTGAAAAACTGGACGCCGAAGTCTAAGGGTTTTGACGTTGAGGTTGAGTTGAACCATCATGTTGAGAGGCAAGGTTACGGCATAGTGGAGATTCCGATACCGTACAGGCTGAGGCTTGGAGAAAAAAAACTCAAGCTGCAGCATGGTGCCACGATTCTGAAAAGGATCCTGTTAGAAACCATGTATTAGTTCAGCCTTGAATTTTGTGATTGCCGCTGATGCGGGGAAAGTCCTATGGAGAATCGTTTTCAAAAAGTGCTTGTCACGGGTGGGGCCGGCTTTATTGGTTCTCACTTGGTTCGGGAGCTCGTTGGCACTGGTTGGTCTGTGGTTGTTCTGGATGATTTCAGTTCTGGGAAAGTGGAGAATCTTGGCGGGTTTGTGGGTGCGGATGGCTTGAAGGTAGTTAGGGGAGATGTTAGAGATAGGAAGATCGTGGATGAGGTTTTGGGCGGGGTTGAGGCGGTTGTTCATCTGGCAGGGTTTGTTGATTCTGCTGAGTCTGTGAGGAGGCCTTTGTTTACTCACGATGTTAATGTGAGTGGTACGTTGAACGTTTTGGATGCGTGCGTGCAGAATGGTGTTGGAAGGTTGGTTTTTGCTTCTTCAGCGGCGGTTTATGGTGACGGTAATCCTTTGCCGTTGCGGGAAGAGTATGATTTGCGGCCTACGTCTCCTTATGCGGCTTCGAAGGTTTCGGCTGAGTTTTACTGCAAGATGTTCGGTAACTGCTACGGTTTGAATTCTGTTGTTTTGAGGTTTTTCAACGTCTACGGACTGGGACAAGGCACGAATCCTTATGCAGGCGTGATAACGAAGTTTGTGAGCAGCGGCTTGCGCGGTGAGCCTTTGACGGTTTACGGTGACGGCACGCAAACGAGGGACTTTGTGAACGTGAAAGACGTTGTTGAGGCTGTCGTAAAAGCTTTGAGTTTCAAGTCTTCGAGGACTGAGGTTTTTAACGTGTGCTCGGGAACGTCCATTAGCATTAACGCTCTAACACGCTATGTATGCAAGGTTCTGGGTAAGGATCTTGAGATCGTACATGCTGCTGCTAGAGAGGGCGATGTTCTACACAGTTACGGAGACCCGACGAAGACTCAGAAGGTTTTGATGTTCAATGCGCAGGTCGATTTTGAAGATGGACTCAGTCGGCTTGTTGGAAGTCTAGTTTAGGATTTTGACATGCTAGAGTTTGATTTGACGCATCCTTGGATGGCTTTCTGTTGAAGATGGAAAATCATAGAAGAATATTAGCCCCACGCGCTAACGGTCATAATACTTATTCGCGATATACAAAAGAAGGTCTCTAAACTTGTTTCTTCTTGACATATTCATAGTCACGATCGCGGTGATTTTCGTTGGTTTCTATGTTTTCTATTATTTGATTTGTTTTAGGTACAGTAAACTGAAAAGAGTCGGGACTTATCCATCCTTTGCCTCTGATAGTCTGCCTATGGTTTCCATGATAGTTCCTGTTTATAACGAAAGCCGCGTGATTGAACAGAAAATTGACAACCTGTCGCAGATAGATTACCCCAAGAACAAGCTGGAAGTAGTCTTTGTGGATGGTGGTTCTGATGATGGGACTGTGAAAAAAATAAAGAATCTGTCAAGCAAAGTGAACTTCACTCTGAAGACTGTTGAGCAAGGTTCAAGAAAGGGTTTCAACGCGGCTGTCATAGAAGGTTTCTACGCTACGAAAGGAGATGTCATTTTTATCACCGGTGCGGAGACTCAGTATGAGTCGAATGCACTCAGAATTATGGTGGATCATTTTGCTGATCCAAGAGTCGGTGCCGTGAACGGTGCAATGAGAGTCAGCAATGTTGGAGAGGGTTTGTCGACGGAGTTGGAGACGGCCTACAGAGGTCTGTATGATTTTGTTAGGCTGGCGGAGAGCAACCTAGATTCACCTTTTGACATCAAGGGTGAAATAGCAGCCTCGCGAAGAAGCATTTGCCAGCACCTAGTTGACAATCCCGCGATGTCAAGAAAAGGGTGTATCGATGCTTGCTTTTCCTTTCAAGCCAAGATGGACAGTTATCGAACTGTCTATGACCCCCGTGCCGTCTATTATGAGCCCGCTCCAAAGAGCATGCATGATTCGTTCAAGCAACAGGTGAGGCGAGGAGCTACACTGATTGAGAACATGCTAGCTTTCAAGAACATTCTGCTCAAAAGGAAGTATGGTCGTTTTGGAATGTTGATTATGCCCGCGCACTTTCTGATGCTGATCGTTATGCCTTTTCTCTTCATTGTCACTGCAGGAGGATTTGTAGCTCTTGCGGTTTTGAACCCGTCAAACTATTTCCTTGCTGCTTTGTGTGTCGTTGGTGGCCTGTCTCTTCTGTTGTCAAGAAGGATTCAAGCTTTCGCAAAGACTCAAATAGTATTGATATTTGTATGTATGAAGATGCTGAGAGGAGTTGAAACCCAAAAATTTGAACGTCTGTCTTCAGTCAGACCTGAAGGGAAGCAAATGGAGGTGAAGTGAGATATGAAATGGAATAGACAAAGAGTCTTGGTTACAGGAGGAGCCTCGTTCATAGGAAGTCACCTGGTTGACAAACTCCTGTCATTAGGAGCATATGTCACAGTTGCCGACGACTTTTCGAGTGGAAGAATAGAAAATCTCGACTACAAGTTGAAGAGAGTTGGAAAAGGAACATGGAGTTCAGAGCAGATCTCGATCTATCGAGGAGATCTCAGACAAAAGAATTTCGCGCGTAAAGTAACGAAAAGTGTGAGTTCAGTTTTCCACCTTGCGGCTGCTCATGGAGGGCGCGGCTATATTCAGAGTCACCCAGTTGAGTGTTGTACAAACATGGCTTTGGATCAGACGGTTTTCGAACAGGCCTATGATGCTGGTGTCGACAGGATATGCTTTGCTAGCTCAGCCTGCGTATATCCTTCTTATCTTCAAGAGGAGCTTGGGTCTAGGTATCTTCTCAAGGAGGATGATGCAGACCCATTTGTCAGAGACAAAGCGTTTGCTGACTTGGAGTATGGGTGGGCAAAGCTGATGGCGGAAATGACCTTGAAAGCTTATCATCGGCAGCGTAAGTTAAAGACAGCCTCTGTCAGAATCTTTACTGCCTACGGTCCGAGAGAAAATGAAACCCATGCTATAATAGCTTTGATTGCTAAAGCATTTGTCAAACAGGATCCATATGTGGTTTGGGGCAATGGTGAACAGGACAGGAATTTTACATATGTTCAGGACATAGTTGATGCTCTTGTTCTTGCAGCAGAGAAGATAAGCGACGGTTCAGCGGTCAACGCAGGGAGAGAAGACAGAATTACGATAAACAAGGCAGCAGAGACGGTTTTTGACGTAGTGAACTGGAGACCGAAGAAGATTTTCCATGATATCTCCAAGCCCCAAGGTGTTACATCAAGAGCCGCAGATCTGACGAGAGCCAGAGAAATCATGAGCTGGGAACCCGTAATAGATTATGAGGAAGGCTTTCGCCGAACTGTGGAGTGGTACTTCGCAAACAAGAGCGTAAAAAACGTAAGAGCCCAGCTTGAGAAGCTCTTGATGGAGCGCTGAAAAGGGGGCCAGCAGAGACCAGTATTCAATCAATGATTTCGTTGACCTTGTGTGACCAGGTGATCAAGTTCGCTTGATGGTGGATCAGTTGTCGGCAGTCAGGCAGGAGAAATGCCGTGTTCATGCTGTCGAACAACTTGTGAAAGTGGGGCTGAAGTAAGACGAGAGTATGTTTGATATCTTTTGAGTATCCTCCTAGAATTCTTGGCGGCGCAGGAACATATGCTGAACTTCTTGTGAAGGGACTTCGAAGCATTGGAATTGAAGTCTGGGTCATAGCTAGTGGAAACCAAACGGTCTCTGGTGAAAGCATCCACAGACTATATGTTCCAGACACAGCTTACCTGCGGCAGTTCTTGTTCATAAGGTCAGCCGAGAAAGCTTTGAGCTGTCTAAATAGCCAATTTGGCTTCGACCTTGTTCATTACAACGAGCCACACATGGTCAGAAGTCTTCACAAATTGCCGATGGTTTCAACAGTTCACTCATCTCAACTGAATGAAATTCGTACAATGTTGAAGTACCCAAGTTTGACTCTGACAACTCTCAAAGGTTTATTGGACCTAGGTGTTCGCAGTCCCATAGGTTATGTTGGTGACATAACTGCCGCACATGCTTCAGATGAAATAATAAGTCCGTCTAGCAATCTAGCTAATCTTCTAAGTCACGACTGTTTTGTCAGCAAAGAGAAAATTCATTTTGTGCCTAACGCTGTTGATGTTCAGCAACTTGACAGACTTCCTGTTGACGATGCTGTGTTGGAAGACAATTCGCTCGTGAACGGGGGCTATCTTCTGTACATTGGTCGGCTTTCCGCAGTGAAGGGTATACACAATTTGATTGAGGCATTTGGGCGGATAGGCAAGAAAAAGGAATTGAAACTTGTCATAGCAGGAACTGGTGATTACGACCATGCATTGAGGCGACAAGCTCAGAAATTTTGTAATGTTGTTTTTACAGGTTTCGTGGGTTCTCCAGAAATCAAGAAGTCTCTTTATCGCAATTGCCTCGCTCTGATGCTCCCCTCTTTGTACGAAGCTTTTCCCCTGGTGGTCTTGGAGGCCATGACATACGGCAAGCCAGTAGTGGCGAGTTGCGTAGGCGACATACCCTCAATAGTCAAGAACGGCGTAAATGGTCTTCTTGTAAAGCCCAATGACATAGATGGACTTGTGCAAGCGATTGCTAGGCTGTACGAAGACCCTGACTTAAGAAAGAACATGGGTCTTCGCAACCGTTCAGTCATCATGGGGAATTTCACGGTTGAAAAAATGGCGACGAGAACCTTCCAGGTCTATTCGAAGCTGATGGAAGGAGATTAAGCGCGCGCTAAAGGCTTACGATTTCGCTCTCCAGAATCATGAAACAAATAGCCTTCAACGAAAGCAAGGCGAGCTACAGAGCTGAAATTGGTGAGCTTTGTGATAAGATTGTCAATATCTAATTTATGCGCAGTCTATTATTTCAAATAGGAGTTGACAATGTATTTATGCTGAACACTTCTACGGAATTCTTTATATTGAAGCTTACTACATCAGATACAGAAAGAGCTTCAGAAAACTGCATCGCGAACGGATGTATGATTAATGAAAAAGAGGAAATGTCTTACCTTTCTTTTCTGCCTGATACTGTGTTATTCCCTTTTCCAACATACCGCAAGAGCACAGAGTTCATTACAAGCCAGTATATTCTCTCAAGGAAGCATCACTTACCCGCCTTCGAATGTAAATTTGGCTGTTATTCCTGATGCTTGGGAAGGATATTTGACGCAGGGCAGACTTGTTCATCATGCTGATCCCCAAATTGTTTTTGTGGATACAAGCGTTACCCATAACGGACACGTAAGTATTAGGTGTGATGGACCAGCGACCAGTACAAATCAATGGAGAGAATCTGATGCGTACAAGTACATTGGCGGGTCGGGATGGGGGTATAGCTTATTTCAAGTAGTTCCAGGAGATCATGTAGTTTTCAAAATATGGATGAAGACGAACCCTTCTACAATAAGTAATCCAACTCAAGGTGCCATTTTCGGGATAGACCTATACGGTAGCACGAGAATATGGGAAGTTGCTTGGGGGTATCCTGCTACTACAGATTTTACCACTATGAATTATGGTGCCTATAAATTTCTTCCTTATAATACTCCCACTTGGACGCAGGGCGTGATTGACTTCATAGTTCCTTCCAAAACATTTACATCAACCAGTGAAGGAGCTCCTATACCAGCACAAACGGTCAGTAGTATGATTCCTTGGGTATGCGCAGACCCTCCATATCCTTCCTTGGAATCAGGACATGTGTGGTTTGCAGGCGCCGAACTATATATTAATCCCTCTTAAAAGGCACTGTTAAGTTACCTACTCTGAAAAGCCTTTCGTCACAACGATACCGTTGCGCTGTTTGCGTTATTTGCGCGCTAAATTCTAGAGAGTCATTGGTTCTTGCATACCAAAATCCATCCCAAAGGGCAAATATTAAAGAATCCTATCCACAGAAGCAGCCTATAAAATCCTCTGATTCTAGGAGGAATGCAGTTTTTGTCAAAATTGCATTTACTGCCGTAAATATGAGAAAAAAAAGAGCTGCACATTTGAAAAGCCCTTCTACATGTCAAATTATTAACCTCATCTCCCCAATTGCGCTTAAGAACACAATGTCGATAAACATCATATACTTTGCGAGGCAACAGATTCGGCAAAGGCATACCAGTGTGCATTTCCATGAGGAAATTCGCATTCGGAAATTGCATAACTAAAACTCCTTGAGATGAAAGAACTCTTTTGACTTCACTAATAAACTGCCGTTGACCTGGCAAATGCTCGATGAGACTGAAGGCTGTTGCCAGATTGAAACTGGCCACTTTGAACGGAAGATACTGCGCATTCGCCAATACAAAATGCGCTTTTCCATTATCATATTGCTTACAATAGGCAAGATTGACCTTCCCTATATCCAAATTAACTATTTCCAAATGTTCACAGAAGATTTCCCCGCCATAACCTTTACCACACCCAACATCTAAATACCATCCAGACTTAGGCAAACTGTTCTCAACAAGCTTTTTCATAGCTTGGAATCTTGCGTTAGGCTTAACTATAGAAGCATAACCGGTTAGACTGGACAACCATTTAAAGAAGAAATTCAAAGTTTCCCATACTATTCTAAAGAACTGTCAGATAAAAGAGTAGCGCGCGCATGTAAGTATTAGGTGTGATGGACCCGCGACCAGTGGAAACCGGTGGAGAGAGGTGGACGCGTACAACTTCGGTAATGGGCAATATGCAAGTTTTTCGGTAAAAGCGCGCGCGATTGGGTATAATGTCGTGATTTCCTAATAGGTTTTACCTTCTTTGGAATGAAGTCTGATTGCAACTGGTCGGATGCTTGATTTGGGAATGCATGAAAAATTCACTAAATCAAGAACATAAATTAATTCTCGGCAAGGGAGAAATCAATGTGGATTCCATCGCAGACAAGCCTATAGTAAGAATAGCAAATCCTGCGATAAGTGTGGTCTTGGCCACAAAAGGAAATAAGACAAACTTGTTGGAAAAATGTATAATTTCTCTCGAGAATCAGATTTTCCGAGATTTTGAGATTATTCTAATATACAAAATATTTCCTGAACAGCTTAAGACGTTGTTTAAGGCGCACAATATAACAACTTTGAAAGAAAGTTCTCCAACACTAGGCGCTGCAAGAAATTTAGGCGCAAAGCACGCAAAAGGAGAGCTAATCGCTTTCATAGATGATGATGCAGAAGCCCCAAACAATTGGCTCCAAAAAACATATTCAATCTTTCAGCATGACCCCTCTTTATATTGTTTAGGAGGTCCTCATATTACTCCTCCAGAAGAGTCCCGGGAGAATCCTCTAAGGTTTGTTGAAGGTTCGTTTTTAGAAGCTCATCTTCAAAGAAAGTATTTTGATCGGTCTGCAGTTGGAAAAATAGCTGGCTGTAACGTCACTTATAGGAAAGCAATCTTTGAAAAAGTTGGCTATTTGAATGAAAGAATGCGAACATGTGAAGATTGGGAGTTTCATAGGCGACTGGCAGAAAATGGGTATAAGATGTGTTTTGACCCTCAAATTGTAGTGTGGCATCACAGGCAAGGGTTAAAACATGTTTTCCAAGCAAATTCGAACGCTGCAACGTTTTTCCTATCATGGAAAACCTTTAGGTTATCGAGGCACGAATCTCTCTTTGCATCATTTTACATCACGAATATCCTCTGTTTTCTGCTGCTGATTACCATATTTGTTTCGACATACATCTTTTCCATTCTTTTTCTTCTTTTTCTATTGAGTTACATAGTATTCACAGCGGTACGCACAAAGACATACAATTGGAGGATAATCTACTTTCCTTTAGCAATTCTGCTTACTCTAGCAAGATTGGCTGGTTTCTATTTCGGCTTATTTAAGCACATAGTCTCCAAACTATCATTAAGGCGCGCGCGCTAGTTTTGTATAGGTGCCATTATGAAGGGAACTAAACTTCTGCTCTTACCGCTTGTCATTGGCATAGTGTTGATGGTTTATTCGTGGTACTTAAGTTATCCTTTGGCGATTGATTCTCCCAACGACTTTGTTTTTAATCACGTGTCAGTTTTATACTGGTTTGGCCTGCCCATATTGTTAACATCCTTGTTCATGATAGCGTTAACTTCGGAAAGCAACTTTTCAAAGTGGATATGTTCCGTCGGAATTGTTGTGACTATTTATTCAATGTCCTACTTCTACTCTATGTTGCCAGGCGCAGATTCACAATTTTTTAGAGGGTTGACAGAATATTTCATAAAAACAAAGAATTTGAATCCTTTGCAACCAAATCACGACTATTACCAGTGGCCTTCTTTTTTCATTTTAGGTGACATTGCAACTTCTGTAAGTGGACTAAAATTAGCGAATTTCGAATTTCTGCTGTATACCCTGATAGGTTTTCTGCTTGCTACAACCTTGCATGTCTACGCGTTTAAGGCCTACAAGAACAGTGGCTACCTAGCTGTAATGGCCTTTTTCATTTCAATGTTTTATATCCTAAATTATCAAGATGCCCCCTTTTCACTTGCTCTTAGCATTCTCTGTCTTTTGTTCATGCTCGAAACCCGACAAAGTGGCCATAGCTCAATAATAGCAATGGTTGTATTGTTTACGAGTATTTCAATTACGCATGCATTTGTCCCTCTTTTTTTTGTTCTTTATTTATTAATGCGGAGCATTCTCAACAGAAGCAAACGATATAGAAATCTTGGTTTACTCACTCTGACCATTTACTTCTTGGTACAATTCACTGAAGCCCCGGTTTCATTCGCTCAAAATATCATAGGGGTGATGACTTGGGGTTCGGAATACTCTGGTATAACCGAGACGACGCTTGCGCCTGTTTCAGTCCCAATCGACGTAATAGCCCAAACGTTATCCCGAACTGTTACAATTGCATTTGTTATGATATGCGTTGCTGGTTTTATTCTCGTACTAATCAAAAGAAAAATGAGGGCTCTCGACAAAGCCATTCTTTTGACTGGGGTACTGTATTCACTTGTTGGCGTCTTCCTGTATACTCTTGGCTCACGTGCGATACCACTAGCTTTCATTCCTATTTCTTTAGGAGCAGCATATTTGCTGGAAAGCAGACTAAGACCATACTTGGCATGCGTTATTTTGATCTTGCTAATATTGCTCCCCTCTATTGCATTTCACGACTCATTTACCGAAATCTTCCAGCCGAAAGAAACCTATAGCGCCGAAAACTTCTTTATTGACACCTATAACTGGACGAACAGGGGCCTAATTCTTGCCAACTTTAGAGCAATTACCTACCTGGCATCGAAACAGACCAGCGATGTATTTATAGCAGACTCACAAGCGATCAAAGAAGTCGACACAATATTCTACACGATACGTTTAGGCACTTACTTCCTACAGCTTAATTACAGTATGGATAAAACAGTCTATGAGGAGAAACTTGACACGATATACAATAATGGTTTCTCCTATGTGGCAACAAGAAGTTGGAACTTCACGTGGGCGCCTAAGAAGTGATAGTGGCCGTTACCACTCCCTTCGGCGCGCGCTTGAACATTTTGACTGGACAGGACATAAGGTTGATTCTTGCAAACTTCAGAGTGAAGCGCGTGCTTATATATACCGTCTGAATCTATCGTTCGTATGACTGTCTGGCGGAGTGTGTTGAGAAGTGTTGATCTGTGTCCTTGGTCTCGGTGAAATAGGTCTGTCGACAGCAAAATACAGTCGAGACAAAGGATTGAAGGTATATGGCTATGATATTAACGAAGATGCTGCAAAGAGAGCTAACCAGCAGGGAATACGCGCCTTTTTTGAATGGCAAAGGGTTCCTGATGTAGATGTGTACGTTATATGCGTTTCCACCTGGAACGCAGGTGGACAGCCTGACCTGAGTGCTGTCTTTGGAATCTCGAAGAAGATCTCTTCTAGGACTAGCAAGCACAGCCTCGTGTCAATTGAGAGTACCATCCTTCCTGGGACTTCAAAGAAGATCTACAATTCGATTTTCCACGGAGATGTTAAGCTGGTGCATGTTCCGCACAGATACTGGACCGATGACCCTGTAAGCCATGGAGTCGGGCAACGAAGGGTAATTGGAGCAGTCAATCAGGATAGCTTGGAGTCAGGAAAAAAGTTCTACAGTAATCTGCTTGATATCCCGTTACATGAAGTATCTTCAATTGAGGAATCGGAGATGTGCAAGATATCTGAGAATGCTTACCGTTATGTCCAAATCGCTTTTGCCGAAGAGCTCAAGATGATCTGTGAAGATTTGGCGCTAGATTTTGAAGAGGTTCGAGAGGCTTGCAACACCAAGTGGAATACGGAGATATTGGATGCGCGAGAGGGAATACAAGGAAAGTGTCTCCCGAAAGATAGACACTCTCTGGCATCATTGTCGGGGCACAACACTTTGTTAGAAGCATCTAAAAAGGTTGATGAACAATACCGTGAATGGCTAAGAAATAGCAAGCGCGTCTCCGTTTCGCACTAACTCCCTTCCTGTGGTGATCATTAGCCCGCGCGAGATTGGCATTTAACTGTTGGCAAACCACAAGTGAAAATAAGAGCCGCTTTATCTAACTACGTCACAATGAGATAGGATATAAAAGCAAGGTGAAGAGCGTGCGTGTTTTAGTTACAGGTCACAGAGGATATATAGGCTCCATTATGGTGCCTATGCTTAAAGGAGCAGGGTATGAAGTTGTGGGGTTTGATAATGACCTTTTCGACGGGTGCGTATTTGGTGATGCGTCGATTACTGGCGACATCCCTGACGTTCCATACGTGAAAAAAGATATCCGTGACATTGAACGATCAGACTTGCAAAACTGTGATGCTGTCGTCCATCTGTGCGCGCTGTCAAATGACCCGCTTGGCTATTTCAATCCTCAAATAACGGATGAAATCAATCATAAAGCTTCGGTTAAGCTGGCGAAGCTGGCTAAGAAGGCCGGAGTCCGACGTTACATCTTCTCGTCGACGTGCAGTGTCTACGGTGCCTCCACAGCTGACACTGTGAATGAGGAATCAAAACCGCGACCCATTACACCGTATGCTGTTTCAAAGATACGTTCGGAAAAAGATATCTCCAAGCTGGGGGACTCGAGTTTCAGTCCAACCTTCTTACGCTCTGCAACAGCCTATGGCGTATCTCCTCTACTTCGGTTCGATCTAGTTCTCAACAATCTAGTTGCTTGGGCTTACACTACAGGAACTGTAATGTTAAAGAGTGACGGCATGGCGTGGCGTCCAATCGTACACATTGAGGACATATCACGAGCTTTTATGGCTGTCCTAGGTGCACCCTACGACTTGATTCACAACAAAGTTTTCAATGTCGGCATCAACGAGGAGAACTATCGAGTACGAGAACTTGCTGAGATTGTGAAAGACACAGTTCCCGATTCACGGATTGAGTACGCAAAGGATGCTGAACCAGACAAACGTTCCTATCGAGTCAACTTCAACAAGATTTCCCAGATACTGCCCGAATTCAAGCCTCAATGGAACGCACGCCGAGGAGCAAAGCAGCTTTACAAGGTCTATAAGAACGTTGGTTTCACTTTGGAGGAGTTTGAAGGACCCAGATATAGACGCATTTCGCATGTTGAGGAAGGCGTTAACACGGGCCGTTTGGACAAAACCCTGCGCAGGAGAAATGTCAAGATATAAATAGCGCTATACGCACGGATCTTGAGGAAAGTTTGACCTACACTACCATGTCTTTTGCTTACGTTCCTATTGCAGATTCACTGCTCGAGGAGAAACAGGTGAGACTGCCTGAGTTGGCGGAACGTGCCAAGCTACTTGAAAAGGGAGACAGGATCGCTGTGACTGCGCGTCGATCTGTGAGCAGAACTGCGGAAGTTATGAATCGACTTCGGTATCGGGCTTCGTTTTTTCCACTTTATCCTCTTCACATAGAGATTCATTATGTGTTTGTTAACAGATTGCTCAAGTCCCCCAGGGGCACTCAACAAACACATCACTGCCAATGTGTGACTATAGTGCATACGCCTATGAAGATTGATGCAAGACACGATGAAATGGATATGTACTCGTTTGCCGAAAAAGTGCAATCTTTAAAGGATGATGAAAATGAGCAATAAGAGGCCGCGAGTAACCATTGGAATGCCTGTCTATAACGGTGGGAAATACCTGGCGGAGGCACTGGACTCTATTTTGGCTCAGACATATCAAGACTTCGAATTAGTGATTTCGGATAATGCTTCCACTGACCATACCGAACAGATTTGCCGTACGTATGCCCAAGGTGACACTCGCGTTCGCTATTATCGCAATGAAAGAAATCTTGGTGCTCCTAGGAATCACAATCGTGTCTTTGAGTTGTCAACGGGCGAGTATTTTAAGTGGGCTCCATATGACGATACGTATGCGCCAGAGTTTCTTGAGAAGTGTGTTCGTGTACTTGACAAGGATTTATCCGTCATCCTCTGCTACTCTAAGACCGCCCGCATTGATGAGCATGGTACCGTAGTGGGCACCTATGACAACAAAGTCAGACTCAGTTCATTGAAGCCGCATGAACGTTTTCGTGACATAATCAACATACATAATCCATGTTTCCCGATTTTGGGAGTAATGCGAGCGGATTCACTTCGAATGACACCACTCTTCGGAAATTACATTGGAACCGACAGGAATACTCTGGCGGAAATAAGTCTCATCGGTCGGGCATACGAAATTCCTGAATATCTTTTCTTTCGACGAAATCATCCCGATGCTTACTCAACCAGGTTCTGCGAACAGGGCTCAGTGTCTGGCGCGCAAGCTGCAAAGAGGTACCAGGAAAATTGTGCTTGGTGGGGAGCCAGTCAACTCACCATTCTTCACTTGAAGACCTGCATCGAGTACTTCAGATCTGTCAGGCGCGTTCCACTCAAATGGCACGAGCGGCTACTATGCTATGCACAAATCAATAGTTGGTTTTTCAGAGAAGGGTGGATGTTTATTGGCACTGACGTGGAAAATGCTTTTCTGAATCGGTCACGTTTTGGAAGCAAGTTGGCTTCAGGCGCCAACTTGATTCTTAGAAACACGGTGATCCCAATCTTTAAGAGAATTAGTGGATGAAATGAAAATAGCTATTCTTGTTGGGGGTGCTTGGACTAGCGCGCGTTTTGTTTGTTCAATTGAACGGAGTGTTTTTTGACTTGTCTTGTCGCGGGAGGTTCAACTCATACGGAGTATAAAGAACTGATAAAAGGTGCAAGAATACCTGTACTGGGCGTGGGAACATGGGGTATGGGCGGCAAGCATACAGCTGACTACGCAAATGACGCGGAGTCAATATCCGCTATCAGGACAGCTATTGACTTTGGAATGACACATGTAGACACGGCAGAATATTACGGAGCTGGACATACCGAGGAGCTTGTGGGAAATGCTATTAAACCTTACAAGAGAGAGGATCTTTTCATTACAACAAAAGTATATAGGACACACCTTCACTATGCTGACGTTCTATCTTCTATTGAGAGCAGTTTAAGGCGCCTATGTACAGACTACATAGATCTTTATCTAGTTCATTGGCCTGCCCCTACAGTTCCAATCAAAGAAACCATGAAAGCCTTGGAGCACTGTGTTGATGAGGGCTACACCCGATTCATTGGAGTCAGCAACTTTTCGATTCACTTGTTTCAGGAAGCTCAGACTGAGCTAGAAAAACACAGACTTGTCGCTGATCAAGTATACTATAATCTAAATCGAGTTCAAAAAACGTATTTCGATGGTCTGTCTGTCATGGATGTACACTCCTATTGCAGAGATAAGAATATAATGCTAATAGCATGGTCCCCTCTTGAGGAAGGTAAACTAGCTAAACCCGGATTTCCAGTATTAGATGAAATGGCGAAGAAATATAAGAAAACACAAGCTCAAGTGGCGCTCAACTGGCTCATCTCACAAGAAAAAATAGTAACTATCCCCAAAGCTACAAATATTGACCACATCAAAGAGAATGTTGGGGCTGTTGGTTGGAGTTTAAGCGGGCGAGACGTCAGGCTGCTAGAAGAAAGCTTCTACTAAGCTGGGAAGCGCATTCGACTTTTTTTTACTGTTCACCCTTTTTTCAAGTATCCCTAATATTGGTGAATATTCATGACTCGCAACTGGTCGAATAAGGAGCAGTCTCGTATGATTGAAGTGATGCGGCATGACCAATCAGATATTAATTGTCCTTTATGTGGTTCGTCGGGATTGTGGATTTTCTATGAAGTGACGGATGTTCCTGCGAGCTGCAATCTCTTATGGAGAAGCAAGGATGAAGCCGTTAACTGTCCCAAAGGGCACATCAAACTGGCGTTCTGTTCGTCTTGCAAATTTGTTACGAACATTGCGCTGGAGCCAGAGAAAAACCAATATGGTCATAGTTACGACAACTCCCTGTTTTACTCCCCTCACTTTCAAGATTTCGCGAAAAAACTGGCGACCAACCTGATTCAACGTTACGATCTGCATAACAAGAGCATTATTGAGATAGGAGGCGGGAAGGTTGACTTTCTCTCCTTGCTGATCGAATTGGGGAACAACCATGGACTAAGGTTAGATCCTTTCTACACGAAGGTTGAAGACAAAAGTCGAAAGGCAAATGATCTAGCCGGATCAATCCAAAGCTTCTATTCACAGTTGGATGGGAGTCACAAAGCCGATTTTGTTTTCTCCTACCACGAACTTGAACACATGAATTATCCCAAGAACTTCTTGAGTATTTTGCGAAAAACGTTAGGACACGGTTCAAAGACTCATGTTTTCTTTGCAGTGCCAAATGCACTGAAGGCCTTTGAGGAAGGAGATTTCACGGACATTATTTATGAACATGCTTCATATTTCACCGTCCCCTCTTTGTTTTACCTTTTTTCTTCTTGCGGATTTAACATCTCCGAGATTACAGAGTCCAAAAATGAGATATTCGACTCAATTTACATTGATGCTGCTCCAAAGACCCGAACGAAGTCAAGCTTCAAGCCAAATTCAAAACCGGAAACCGGCGAAATCAAAGACTGCATCACCTTATTTGCTGCCAAGTCGACCAACACAATCGAAAAATACAGCAGCAGAGTCAAGCAGCTACTTAACAAAGGAAAACGAGTAGTCATATGGGGAGCTGGAGCAAGAGGTGTTACTTTCTTGAATATGCTCAAGGATACACGGATAGAATATGCCGTGGATATGAATCCCCGGAAACAAGGAATGTATGTACCTGGAACAGGACAAAAAATTGTTGAACCAAGATTCTTGTTCGATCACCAGCCAGACTATGTAGTCTTAGCAAATCCAGCGTATGAAAATGAGATCAGGCAGATCGTAAGCAGTCTTGAAATAAAGACCGAATTCATTCTAATCTAACATTCAGCGCACGCGCGCGCGAGACGCCAAAACTACATACAACACTTGCAAACACCCACAAACGACACGTACAAAACATACGTACAATCATTGAAAATCATCATTTAATAATGCCTGCAAACGAAAACTACAATAACAATCGCACAGACGAAGCGAAAGCGTGCCCGTTCGTGGAACATGGCGCGCGCTTGAGTCTACCCCGCGCGAGGCCAACAGCTGTCTTAGTTGACTCGCAAGGAGACGTAAAAGTCATGCGGGAAAAGGGCGTTTTGAGAAATATAAGTGCTACAATAGTGCCCTAAGCTGATTAAGAATTCAAGGTGAATGAGCTGTCAGGTTTCAGCGAGTTTGGGAATTCAAAAGGTATATGGAACAGAATTCAAACTACTTTAGGTTAGAGAAGAGGCGAGTCTTGTGTCTGGATACGTTGTTGTTGAAAATCCGTCGGCTGAATTATGGAATTCGTTCTTGAAAATGTCTCCTGAAGGAAATCTTGGACAATGTTTCGAGATAGGCGAAATAGCAAAAATGGTATATCCAAGAGCAAAAGTTGCTAGACTATCCATCACATATAACGGAGAACCGATCGGAATAGTTCAAGGAACATATTCGAGCTATTTCGGGTTTGGCATGACATTGAAAGTAATGCGTGGGCCAATCGTAAACGCAAAAACAAAGGAAAATCTTCAGTTAGTTGGGAATCTCCTGAAAGAACTTGAAGACTATAGCAAGAGAAAACGAATAATAAATGCGCAAATATTGGTTCCTGACTCTTGGCAACTACAAGAAGTATTCCACAAAATGGGCTATGCCTCAGTTAAAATTGAAAATGACTACGTTGTGAATCTTGAAGAAGGAGCGCAAAAGCTTTGGAAGAGCATTGACCATAACAAGAGGAGAAACATAAAAAAGGCAATGAAAGAAGGAGTGGAAATCGTTCAGTCACACAGTCATGAAGGTCTAAAAACCTTCATTTCAATGTACGAAGCCACGGCGAAAAGGAGAGGCTTCTCAACATACCCTCCCTCCTGGTTTGAGGCAATATGGAAAACATTCAAGCCTGAGTTATCGAACGTGTTTTTAGCATATTGGAAAGGGAAAAGCGTTTCAGGAGTCTACATCGTAATCCATGGAAAAATCGTTTATGCGTTGAGTGCTGGCTCACGCACTGAAGGATGGGAAGTTAGACCTAACGACATATTGCACTGGAAGGCTATGGAGTGGGCGTGCCAAAATGGCTATTCAAAGTATGATATGGGAACGGTTTCTGAACCTCCTCCCACTGAGGAATCTAGTGATTGGGGGCTTTGGAGATGGAAAAGAGAGTGGAAAGGAAGTCTAGAACGAATCCAAACATTTGACAAAACCTTGCAACCAAGATACAAGTTCATACTCCAAGCCAAGAAACTTGCTGAACGTGGCTATAAGGGCATCAGACGATTATAGCTCCATAATTGATTAGTAGTCATTAGGAGCATAGCTATTAGCGTGCGCTTGATGTTCCATCCGTTTTTTCCGAGGTGCCCTGCAAGTGTGGCTGTGTCTCTAGCGCGCGTTTAGTATGATACTCCGTAGTTCTGGGCTGGTACTAGCGCGCGCTAGAGGTTACAAGCGGAATTTTAAGGTTCAAAAGCAGGTGAAACATGTGAAAATCCTTGTGGTATGTTCAACGGGTGGTATTTCAGGAGGAGGCGATTTATATTTTTTGAGGGCACTGGCCAGGATTCATGATGTTAGGTCACTTGAAATCAAACTTTCCAGATTCAACTTTTTGAGAGACCGAATGCGCGCTTTCAGTCCGTATCCTAATCCTTATGAAAGATTTCCCGGGTCATTTTTCCCAAACAACAAGAATACGTGGTCTTTCATGAAGAGGACGCAGATTTGCGAGCGCAAAATAGAGAAGATGACATGGAGACCTGACATAGTATTGCAGCTGGGCCTTTATCTTTCTCCAACGACGAGAAAAAACGCGTTTCCATATACTTGTTATGTTGATTCAACGAGCAAGGTGTCAGAGAGAGAGTACCCTCCCTGGGGGGAGACGTATAGCTCCAAAACCGATAAGACAAACTGGATGAATCTGCAGCAGAATCTTTTTTCAAGAGCATCCAAGATTTTCACGATGAGCGAATATGCTCGAAAATCCGTAATTGAAGATTTTCATGTGCACGCAGACAAGGTTGCTGCCGTGTATGCAGGTCCCAATCTAGATAGGTTACCGTCTTTTGAGAAGAATGTCAGTAATAAGATGATTCTCTTCGTGGGCAAAGACTTCAGAAGAAAAGGTGGAATAACTCTTTTTAGAGCTTTCAAAGAGGTCAAAAGAAGAGTCGGAGACGCCAAGCTGTTCATCGTTGGATCTAGACCGGAAATATCAAGTCCTGGAATCACAGTCAAGGGATTCGTGAAAAAAGAAGAATTGACCTACCTTTACAGGAACGCATCCGTATTCGTGATGCCATCGATATACGAACCCTTTGGCCATGTTTTCCTTGAGGCAATGGCATATAAAACTCCATGCATTGGGAGCAACAAAGATGCAATGCCGGAGATAATCGAAGATGGAAAATCAGGGTTTACAATACCGCTGCATGATCATCGACAGCTCTCAGAAAAGATAGTATATCTTTTGGAAGATGAAAACTTGATAAGAAGCATGGGAGAGGAAGGGCGCCGAAGAATAGAGAGATCATTTAACTGGGATGCAGTTGCTAGAAGAATAACGGAAAAACTATCTTGATTCACGATCTGCGATCTAGCGACTGTTCTCCATTCCATCTGCCCAAGCGCATACGGTCGGGGAAATTGGAAGAGAGGTCCAACACATAATCGCAGTAGTCTTGGCGCGCGCCAAGTTTCTAAGCCAGCAGGTTAGCTGCAATCGCTATTCAGAATTCATAACTGTTTTAATTATTAGCAGTCTAACTAGTCTTCTGATCTAGGATAGTGAAGAAAGTGTACGCTGTAAGGATCAAGGTTAATAAGACCCTGCCATGGATTGAGCTTAAAAGAACATATACATATAAGGAAGCGAGAAATACTGCGGAAGACTTTCTAAATAACATGCAAGTGAAAATCGCAACGATACCAGAAAAAGGAAAGCAAGCAAGACGCGGGCGTCAGAGAAAGGGAGTGAAGAATCGGGAGAGTATGCAACGAGAGGTCCTTTCTCCAGCATTTTCGGTGGACCGATCGTACGTTTGTTTGAGAGCGCGCGCGAACTCAGATCGTAGGAATCTTTATTAAAGTTCAAAAGGCTGGAATAAGCCTAGCAAATTGAAGAACCGTTCAAAGTGAACATCACGAAAAAAGGTGATTGATTGAGGATTCTAGTTACTGGTGCAGCTGGTTTCATTGGCAAACACTTGGTACGGAGGTTAATGGTCGACAAGCATGAAGTAATCGCATTTGACAGAAGAAGCTGTAGCCTAGGTACCCAGGCCGTTCAAGGAGATGTGGTCTCGTTTGATTTCAGTAATATTCTAGGGGATGTTGATGTAGTGTTTCACCTTGCTAGTCTTCTAGGTACTTCTGAGCTATTTCACAGAATCATTGAAGCAGAACGGGTAAACGTTATTGGAACGCTGAATTTGCTTGAAGCTATGCGAAAAAAGGATGTTGGTAACATAGTGTTTACTTCAAAACCGAATTTCTGGAAGGACAACGTGTACACAATCACAAAAGAAACGTGTGAGCGTTATCTGATGATGTATAGAAATGTCTACGGGTTCAACGCAGTCATAGCAAGGCCATTCAACGTTTACGGACCGGAAGAGCATTTGAGCGAATACAGAAAGGCAGTACCTTACTTCACCATAGCCGCCTTGAAAAACGAGACTATCGAGATTTTTGGAAATGGCGAACAGACTATGGATGCTATTTATGTTGATGATGCGATTGAGGCTTTGGTCCGCTGTTCAACTGCACGTCCTAAGGAAGTCGTTGAGATAGGAAGCGGCAAACCATTGAAAGTGAAGCAACTGGCACGAGAAATAGTCGATCTTGCTAATAGCAAGTCCAAGTTGCTTTATATACCTATGCGGAGAGGAGAGGCGGACGCCAAAAATGTCCGTGCTAACGGGAATATTGAGCGATTAATCGGTTTTCACCCCAAAATAAGCTTGGAGGAGGGTCTGAAGAGGACCATAGACTGGTATTCAAAGCACCTCCAAGACTTCAACGATATTTACAAGTTCAAGGAAGAAGACTTTCAAACCCGAAAAGATTGCACATAATCCATTTTCTGAAGTCTCAGCCGATCTTTGGAATACAACACACTTTTCCTAAATCAAGAAAACCCTTTCGATTGCACATGTTTTCCATAATTGCAGACGTTCGAGAATGACATGGACATAAGTGTAGGGCAATAATCTAAAATCGCTTTTGGTTTTAAATCTGTTAAAGAACAGGCTCACCAAGATCAAAGGCGGAAAAATCGCTTTTGTTAGGTTGAAGGGTTCAACAATCCGCCAAAACATGAGTTTCCTTTCTCCAAACTTCTTGAAGAGAAAGACTCTGTCTGCAGTGTTTGCGGCCGATTTGATGAGCGTTGATGGCGTCTGGGTAACTCGAGGATGGCAAACGATCATGCTCGGGTTGAAACATATTTTGCCGAGTTTCATGGCTCTCAGACCAAAGTCTCTGTCCGTGAGAGAACCCATCCTTTCGTCGAAACCTCCAACAGCTAAGACAACGTCTTTTATGTAGGCCTCGTTGCCAGTCATGAATTGTCCTCCGGACGTGTTTTCCATGACGTGGTCCGAGAAGGTTGGCACATAATCTTCGGACACGTAGGTGATTTTTCCTTCTACGCCGATGCAGTTTTTGTGTTTTAAATATTTGAGGCCTTCTTCTATCCAGTTCGGGGATACAGTGCAGTCAGCGTCGGTAAAGAAAATGTACTTTCCTTTTGCGTATTTTAGGCCTTCGTTTCTGCTTCTGGGGATTTTGAGCCATTCTTTGTTTCTAATAAGTCTTATTCGTTTGTCGTTGAATTTCGTGACTATGTTTGCGGTGTTGTCGCTGCTCATGTCGTCAACTAGGACGATCTCGAAGTTCTGGAACGTCTGATTCAGAATTGAACCGACGCAGTTTCCAATGTACTTTTCGGCATTTCTTGCGCACATTACGACACTGACATCGGGGTTCATTTGGTAAAGCTCCAATAGCCACGCGCGCTTTGCATCAAACGCGGTCTACTCAACGGTTTCTGTTTGTGTAGTCCATGGAAGAATATTTAGTTTGTGTCTTAGTACTCTAGTTCCTCGCCCGTTGGGCTGTGTAAAATGCCGCGTTCCTCACCATTTTCTCCTCTAATGTGAGGATGACAAGTTTATGAACGACTTATGAAGGATGGCCGTTAGAAGACAATTTTGCGACAGTAGAAGGCTTCAGCATAGTTGCTTGGCGAATTGGATTCTACGCCTCGAATTCTCAGTATTGATCTAAAGGTCTCTTCGGTAAACCAGTGTTTTTTCTTCTGGGTCTTGAAGATGCTAGAGATGAGACTCGTTTTCATTTTAACCAGTGGCTCGTTCAGGTGAACATAGAAGTTGGGAGTTCCAAGGTCTCCGTCGTATTTCGGGACTTCATACTCAAGGATGAAATGGTCTCTAAAAGTGTTCCAAGTGAGATCGGAGATCAAGCGATGATCTTGATGAGCATCGTTGCTGTAGTGCGTTAATATTAGGTCGGGAGAGAATTCCTTCTTTAACTTCTCAAAGTAGTCCTTGATGCGTGCGCCGACAAATGGGAAATAAGATTCTCTGAACTGTTGAATGTCTATCTTCTTTAACTTGACGTTTTTCAGAAAAGCGTTTGCGCCTTCCACTGCCTCCTTGCTTCTTTCGGCGTTCCCACTGAGCACGGCCCAGTAGAACTGAACGTCACCCCGCTCTACTAGTCTCAGGATGGTTCCCCCGCATCCGATTTCTATGTCGTCTGGATGTGAGCCCAAACACAGAACGTTTAATCTTGGGGATTTCTCGAGAAATTTTATTTTAAGCATTCCACATTGCCCCATGACGATTTCTAACTGTTCCCATTTTTCCATATCTCCCAAGGCGCCTTACCCTTAGAAGCCAGTTCATCCAGCCGCTGCTTGTCCTTGTATGTGTCTAGGTTCGCCCAGAATCCGTCATACTCATATGCAACTAGTTCACTTTTCTTGATCAATCGTTGAAAAGGCTCGTCTACTAGATCTTCTCCCTCATTAATGTAATCAAATATTCCGTTCCTGAAAACGAAGAATCCTCCGTTAATTCTTATGCCGGACTGACCTACGTGGCGAACACTTTTGACATAACCCTCAGCGCTCGTTGACACAACATGAAACGTGCCGAAAGTTTTCACAGCAAGAAAACAGCCTATCTTTCTGCGTTTAATGAAGAAATCAATCAACTTGGGAAGGACCAAATCAGTAACAGCATCACTGTAGTTGGCCAGAAACATTTCTTCGCCTTCTAGGTATTTCTGAACTGCCTTCAATCTCTGTCCAATATTCGAGTGCAAACCTGTTTCAGCGAACGTGATTCTCCAGTCCTCAATATCACTCTTGAGCAGTTGCCGTTCCTTGCCTCCTTTCGAGAGAATGAAATCGTTCGAGAGACACTCGTCGTAGTTCAAAAAGAATCTCTTAATCTGGTCTCCTTTGTAGCCAAGGCAGAGGATGAAGTCCTTATGTCCAAAGTGGGCATAATATTTCATGAGGTGCCATAAAATGGGTTTTTCTCCGATAGTGACCATGGGTTTCGGAACGTTCTCAGTGCTGGGATAGAGTCTCAATCCCAAGCCGCCGCAAACCAAGACAACTTTCATTCATTTCCCTCTCTTCATTCTAGGTAGCGCTGAAGTCTCGCTGCAGTTCGCAGCGTAAATCTTCACCTCTGGTATCGGTACGATGAATCGGCCACCCCACTTGCCTATGTATGACATCTGTTTCATTATTTCATCTTTTAGGTTCCAGGGTAGAATCAGCACGTAGTCAGGCTTGGTTTCTTCTATCTTATCAGGATGGAAGATAGGGATGTGGGTTCCTGGCAGAAACTTTCCTTGCTTGTAATGGTTTCTATCAACAGTGTAGTCGAGAAAGTCCGATCGGATGCCACAGTAATTGAGAAGGGTATTCCCCTTGCCTGGGGCGCCATATCCAACGATCGATTTCTTTTTTCGCCTTAGACTGATTAAGGAGCCTAAGAGGGCTCTCTTTGTTTCTTTGACCTTTTCGGCGAACGAGAAGTATTTTTCAAGGTTCGTGAAACCTTCTGTGTTTTCTTTAGCTCTAAGCTCATCCACTTGGCGAGTTACACGCTTGGATGCGTCCTCGCTGTGTCGAGCATAGATCCTTAGAGAGCCACCGTGAGTAGGTAGTTCCTCAACGTCATAGATAGTCAAGTCTTGTGCGGCAAACACTCTTTCGGCGGTGAGGAAAGAGAAATATGAGAAGTGCTCATGATAGATTGTGTCAAATTGGTTTCCAGCCATCAATTTCATCAGATGAGGGAACTCCATCGTAATGGTGCCCTTCGGTTTGAGTAGGATCTTCATGCTTTTCACGAATCCGTTGAGGTCGGGCACCTGAGCCAATACGTTGTTTCCAATTAGCAAATCGGCATGCTTTTTCTCAGCCGCCAGATCATTAGCAGTCTTCAGGCCGAAGAATTGGACATTAGTTGGTATGCCACTTCTGATGGCCGCTGCTGCAACATTAGCAGCTGGTTCTACACCTAGAACTGGTATGCTTTTTTGAGCGAAGTATTGAAGAAGATAGCCATCGTTGCTGCCTATTTCCACTACTTGACTTTTTCTATCTAACCCAAGCCTGTTAATAATCATTTCAGCATAGTTTTTGGCATGGTTCAGCCATGTTTCAGAGTATGACGAGAAGTATGCATATTCAGCGAAGATTCTTTCAGGAGACACATACTCTTCCAGTTGGACCAAGAAACAGTTCTTGCAAACATAGGTATGTAGCGGATAGAAAGGCTCCATCTGGTTCAATTGATCTGGGCTCAAATAGCTTTCACATAGAGGTTGCATTCCCAAGTCGACAAACGTATGTTGCAGTTCTGATCCACAGAATCTGCAATGAGGTAACTCAGTTTTCTTGCTCATTCATTTTCCTCAAGGTTTCAATCGATTAATTCCTTGAGGTTGATCGACGATACTGAAGCTAAATAGTTTTTGCTACATTGCTTAATCGCTCGAATTCAGACACGAAATCAATGCGCGCTGTAGGTTTGGTATGTTTCTGGCTTTGGTACACCTTTGGGCAAAGATGGATAACTTTTAAATTGCTGCACTCGAGAAGACAGTGAATGATGCCTGATGAGGAGATTTCTGTTGATGATGACTTTGATCACAGTTCTTCTAGGCATGCTGGTTGTTGCATTTAATGTTGAGAGGGTGGAAGCAACTGTAACCATTTACATTAGGGCTGATGGTTCAATACATCCTCTATACGCACCGATACGGCGTGACGGAGACTTTTACGTCTTAACTGGCAATATCAGCAGCGTTGTCATCGAGAGAAACGATATGACTTTGGATGGAGCAGGCTTGACCGTTCAAGAATCACAGGGTTCCAGCTACGAAGGAATATATGTTTATGGAAGGAGCAACGTGACGGTAAAGAACATAAATGTCGAAGGTTTCTACCATGGCGTCTGGCTCGATTCTTCTTCAAACAGCAGCATATTCAACAGCAACATAGAAGCGAATACGGGGACTGGCATAGTTCTCTCTGCTGGATCGCGGTATAACAGCATAGTTGAAAACAACATAACAGCCAACGGAGGAGAAGGCATCTTTCTCCTCGGGTCTTCAAACTATAACAGCATAATTGACAACACCATAACCACAAACAATTATGGCATATCCCTCTACCTTTCCGCAAACAACAGCGTATACGGAAACAACGTACTAAGCAACAATTATGGCATCCGGCTTCAGGCGTGTTATAACAATTCGATTTACCACAATAACTTCGTTAACAACACAAATGAAGTTTACATGGTGGAATCAACAAATATCTGGGATAACGGCTATCCTTCCGGTGGAAACTACTGGAGCAATTACACCGGTCTCGATTCGAACAGAGGCGCTGGTCAAAACCAAACTGGAAGCGACGGCATAGGAGACACACCTTATATCATTGACATGAACAATACGGACCGTTATCCACTTATGACTGAACACGTATCAGTCATATCAGAATTTTCACCATTCCTCATTCTACCCCTGCTAATGGCAGCAACACTAGTGACAGTTATAGTCTACAGAATAAACCGTAGCGCGTGCAAATAGATAAGTTCAGGATTTTCATGTCAGCCAATAAATGATTTTAACTGTGCTGCGTGTTGACGCTCGCGGCATTTTGTGGACAAAAAGTTCGTGCATATTGCATGTTCCGAGTTGACATCTATCCAGCTTACTGTAAATGAGCCTAAGGCTCGTTCAAGGTCATCCACATATTGTTCTGAGAATGTATTCGGATTCATCGGCGGTAAAGGTGCCGTAAACATAGTCGTAGTATTCTCCGTAAAGCCATGGGTATTCGTGCCATGAATAGCCACAGACAGGGAGGGTCTTCAAGAAGCTCACTTCTTCCTGTAAGACCTGCTTCCAATTCGGGAAGTCATGTGATATCATCCCATCAGTAAAGTTGATAAACCCATATTCGCCTACGTAGAATGGTTTTTGGAAGTCGTAAACATACGTCTGAACGTATTCGCTGAGTGCAGTGTTCCATTGGCTAAAACCGTAATTTGGTGATACGTACAGATGACCCTCCCAGACGATGCCATCCCTGTTCACGGGTTCAAAATGGCTAGTAAAGAACCAACAAAATGGTTTATCCACAAAAATGAGCTGTTTTGCACCGGTAGACCTTATCGTATCAACGATCCTTTCCACAAACCTAGCGTACGTGATGCTTAAATGCTCAGCGTTTCCGCTGTTTACCAAATCATTCCCATTAAAGGGCTCGTTGAATAAACCGAAAAGAACATAATTGTCATTTTTGTACCTGTTAGCTATGAACTGGAACCCGCCTAGCACGGCTTGCCTGTTGTCCTCTTGCAGAGGGTTGTCTGTATCCCAAAAATCTATGCTGGCCTGATTCCACGTGGTTTTGTTCCACGGAATACTGTACTTGCCCTCTAAGAACCAAACAGGGGCCACGGGACCCCATGGGCTGTACTCGAAACTTCCGAAGGTTATTATGCAGTAGAGTTGCGCCTCTTCACACCAGGACACCCACTTATCCAGTCTGTCAATCCAGTTTTGGTCTATAACTCCTCTTTGTGGCATCATGTCCTTGAAAAGAAGGCCGTTAAATTCGAGAACGACTCCTCCATAGGATTTCATTTTCTGGGCATCATCCATATTGAACCAGATGTCTCTGTTCAGCACGTTGTAATCAATTTGCGTCCCCACTAGACTGACTTCCTGCCCCGAAGGTGACAGCAGTCTGGTGCCATCCGCGTACAAAACGTCAGGTGCAGGCGCATTGTATCCCGGACCAGCACGTCCAATAACGGTTACATAATCAACAATCACATGTGAACTCCAAGTTCTTATCCCGACTAAACCGCTTTCAAAAGTTGAATCATCCGCGCCCAGCTCTAAAGCGTCGTCTACACTCAGCACAATCGTGCCGTTGGAGACTTTAACAGAAACTGTGTACCAAACATCTTTGGCAACGTCCGTACTGTTACCGCTGAAAACCAACTCCTCAGGAACATAATTGACCATCCTTGAAATCGAGATTCCGTGACCCCAACAGCCGAGTCCTGCCCAATAATAATTTCCCGGGTCAAGATAAACGCAAATCGCAGCCTCCGCCTGTGGGCTGTCTGCCGCAATCTTGAGCCTTGCAGTGAACGTCAAATCTCCCAACGTGGCGTTTCCAGCGTAAATCAACCCTTCATAGTTGCTGAATCCCTCAAGAGTACCATTTTGTACACTCCAGTTTCCACCACTCACACTCCAGCCCGACAGGTCGTTAAAGTCATAGCTTCCACATTTCTCCGCAAAATCTTTGACTATGACGGCAATATCGTCCATATTCACCACGCCATCATAATTAAGGTCAGCTGCACTGTTCCAATCAGGATCCCCAGCGTGGGAACCATAAGCGCGTACACATATGGCTATATCATGCATATCAACAACACCATCACCGTTAAGGTCAGGAAGACGTGGACCAGAACCCACTTCGGCCGCAGAAGCCCCAGAAACCTTGAACCCCACCTCAAGCAGACAAAGAAGCAAGAGAACTAGAAAAACACGGGAGAAGAACGCTTTACGAGTCCGCATGTAATCTACCCTCTCCCTTACGAGGAACATGAGCAATAAGATATTTAACCATATCTATCCATCAAAAAGAGAAGCCCAACAAACATCACTACCGCCAGAAAGTGCGCACGGGGACTATTACGCATTTGCACTCTATCATGCAGTGCTTCCCAGACAGAAACAACACATATTTTGAAGCGCACGCTAGATACGGACGTTAACGGAACATCATAGAAATTCTCACAGCAAGAAGGACTATCGGATGCTAACGATTAAGCTTCCATCGCTTCAACGACTTGCAGCCCTGAAAAACCCAGGCAACCTAGCCCTCGCCCTGAAAGCCTCAACCCTGACAGTCGCAGTCATAGCACTATACTTTCAAGACCAGAGAATAATCTTCACCGACGCGCGCCACGTTTGGAAAACCAGGATGACCGGCAAAAGTCGAGAACACAAGCGTCTGAGCGTGTGGAAGCAGATAATAACCCGTAGCTCAAAGTAGAAAAGAGGAGTCCAAAGTGCGCGTAGGAATAAACCTAGTAAGCTCAGCAAGTGTGACAATGCTTCTGCTGGGCACGATATCCCTAGTAGCTTCAATAGGCTATAATTCATCCATACTTGCTTTCATAGGCCTAGGCCTAGTCTTCTGGGGAGCAGTTCTCCTCTACATCAAACCCGAACGATACGCGAAAAAAACCCTCTTGGAAGCCGCATTGTCACCTTCTCTCACAACATTAAACCAGATGATCCTGGAACTCGGCTACAAAGGAGACGCCACATACCTCCCCCCAAAATACTTCACAGATCCAGAGACCACCCGGATGTGCGTGTCAAAATACAAGTATACAAGCCTTCCAACGCCAGAACAAATCCAACCATACGAGGACCAACCCTTAGCCCAAACCGCGCAAGGCCTGCTGCTCACACCGCCCGGGTTTGAGCTGTCAAAACTGCTGGAAAAGTCACTCGGAAAGAGCTTCATCAAAACAGACCTCGAAAGCCTCCAGCAGAGCCTCCCAAAAATCTTCATCGAAGACTTGGAAATCGCCGAAAACCTGGAACTGCAAGCAGACACTTTCAACAAAAAAGAAGGCGTAACTGCATATGTCACTCAGGTGAGGAACACCACGGTCCACGCAACAATAACCAAACCGATCATTAGAAACAAACTCGAAGAGGCTGAACAAACCTCGCAGATAACCAGCTCAATCTTCTTCCCGCTCTGCAGCGCCATCGCCATAGCCATAACCAAGGCAACAGGCAAACCAGTAAGAATAACAGACACTATGAGCTCCGAGGACGGCAATGTTATAGAGGCCAGCTTCGAAATCGTGGAGGAATAGCGCAATGGATTTTCCCATGTCATTCTGGGACATGAGCCTGTGGCTAGCCATCACAGCCATAATCCTACTCGTAACATCAGAACTCATCTCATCGTACTACGGAAAAACAAACCCCCCCATCAACGAAAACAGACTACGAAATGTAGCACTAGCCGTCTCAACACTCTTCCTCGCAACAGTGGCTGTAAGAATAGTCACCATCATAATCAGCCCGTAACACGCAAAGAAACACGAAGACCAACGCGCTTGCAACCCACATTCTATACAGCGACAAACATGAAGGCACGTCTGGATTCCATGCAGACACAGAATTCTGCGGCCGCACGTGCCTCCAGTGGAAACGCTGTTTCTTACAACAACGAAACAACGTTAACATAGAAGCATAAACCCTAAAACCTACACAAACCTAACAAGCCAACAGCCAAGGAGCCAACACATTTGCCCAAAAAACCCGCCGAAGACGAACTGGACCAACAGATAATCCGCACCGTTGAAACGGAAAAACCAGAAAACGTCCAACAACTAATCGACCAAGTACAGGCACTGTCATCAAAACCCAAACAGGAAATATTGGACCGAATACTGCAACTACAGCAAACAGAAAGAATCCACCTCAAACCAGCCCAAACAGCAACCCCGGAAAAGCTCACCAGCTACCTGCGCTCAAACCAAGCCCTCTGGTACTGGATCACCCTGGCACTCACGATAGCCACAGCCATAGTCGTGTTCACCGTCCCCGAAGACGCCTTCCCACTAGTGTACCTAAGATACGTCCTAGGCACAGCGTTCGTCCTGTGGCTGCCAGGCTACGCCTTCACAAAAGCCCTCTTCCCACAAAACCTTCCATTCGCCAAAGCCCTAGCACGCTCATCCGACACGTCTGAAAAAGAGTTGGACGCCATTGAACGCATAGCCCTGAGCGTGGGCATGAGCATTGCACTCGTCCCCATCGTCGGCTTGCTCCTAAACTACACACCGTGGGGCATTCGTTTAACACCCATAGTCCTAAGCCTGCTCGCGTTGACCACAATCTTCGCCACAGCCGGAATCATAAGAGAACACCAAACCAGAGCCCCCAAAAAACGCACGCCCAAATAGGGGCGCGCTACTGAAACCAAAACAGTCAAGGTCGAGCAAACTCCGTCAAAACTCGACAACACGAAACCATCGACAAAAAACAAAAAAAGGACTGATGCCATCCCTCTTGACAGCATCATCCCAAAACGGTCAGGGTCGAGCAGTTTCCTATCGCACTGCTATCGCGGATGCCATGCGGAACTATTGTGTTGCTGTGATAGTTATGTCGAAGCTGAAGGTTGTGATGCCACTGATACTTGATGAAACCGTAAGGCTCAGCACGGCCTGGACAGATGCGCCCACTGCAAGCACGTAACCATCTCTATTCCAAGTCAGCGTAAAGTAGCTTGAAGCCGAACTTGGATTCCAGTTGCCCGCACTTATGCTTAACGTGACTGGCACGTTGCCCTCGTTCTTCAGGTACATCGTCGCCGTTGACGTCCCGCCGGCACTCAATGTTCCCCAACTGACGCTCGAAAGCGCAGACGTACATCCGCTGTCTGAGTACACGCCCAGCTGCACCGATGGCGGCGCAACGACTGTGATGTTGCCCGTGTTAGAGACCGTGCGGGTCGCAACTAATGAGCCCACCGCGCTAGTGACTAGGGCCATAACCGCTAATACTAGGACCGTTCCCATGGTTGCTTTTTGCATAGCCATAATCTTTCACTAAGACAAACAGGGCATCTGAAGTCTTAATAAACATTATTGTCCACACAAACAACGCAAATACACATCACAAAACATACACACACGCAAAAACAAGCAAAAACAAGCAAAAACCCACAATAATGTACAACACACCACAAGACACATCCCAACTACTTATCCCAATTTCATAAAGCTTTAAAACGACGCATAACACGACTCAAACGTTCGGCCCCCAAAAAAGGCCGCACGTGGTCAACCCTATGCGCAACAAAACAATCAGGCTACTTCTCCTGCCAATAGCAATACTCCTCTGGATAATCGGATGGACCATGCTCTGGGCAGGCAACCGCAAAGAACAAAAAACCCAACAAACCCAAGCCGAAACCCCTCCAGAAAACGAGTCCATAACCATTATGCCCATGATACCCGAAGAACAAGAACAATACGAAGCCTAACCCGCGTGCGTGCATGCACGCTCTGTACAGAGATTTTTCGCACACACACGCAAAAAGCTAAATCAAAACCGTTAAATATGTTTTAACCCTCTTGAGCAAAGCCAGAAAGGATGGGAAAAAAAATGGAAAAAGCGCTGGAGATGGGCAAGACCTCGGCCAAAGGAAGCTTCCAGCTGCTCGTAGGCGTAGTCACATCCACCATAATAATGGCCGTCGGAACGATAGTCCTGACGAGGCTCTTGGGGAACGGCAATTACGGCTTGTACGTTTTGGCTATGGCTCCCAGCGTCACGATAAACCTTTTCCGAGACTGGGGAGTCAACAGCGCCATGACCAAGTACGTGGCCAGGCTTCGAGCCGAAAACAAGGAACTGGAAACCTGCGACGTGGTCGCCGCCGGGATGGCCTTCGAAGTTGCTACCGGCGTGGCCCTGTCCTTCCTGTCCTTCGTTCTGGCAGGATTCTTCGCATCAATCCTCAACAGACCCGAGATTTACCCGTTCATATCAATCATGTCCCTCACGATACTCTCAGGTTCACTGCTAGTGGCCGCGCAATCCAGCTTCATCGGCTACGAAAGAATGAACCTAAACAGCTTCACAGTAATCTGTCAAGCCATCGTCAAAACCGCTGTTGGCCCCGTCTTGGTTCTCCTCGGATACGGAATCCTCGGCGCCACGCTCGGCTTAACTCTGTCCTTCGTCGCGGCAGGAGTAATCGGAGTCGCCACACTCTACCTCATCCTTTACAGGCCCCTCAGCAAACGCAGAAAAGCCAAGCGCAGCATTGTCGAAACCCTGAAACCAATGCTAAGATACGGCGTACCGCTCAACATATCCGGCATCCTGCTAGGCCTGCTAGGCCAGCTCTACACTCTGTTGATGGGCATCTACATCCCCAACACAGCCGCAGGAAACGGATTGATAGGCAACTACGGCGTTGCGGTTAACTTCACCGTGCTTCTAACGTTCTTCACCCTCCCAATCGGAACCGTCCTGTTTCCCGCTTTTGCGAAGCTCGACTCGCAGAACGAGCATGAACTACTCAAGACAGTCTTCGCATCCTCCGTCAAATACACCGCGATACTCCTCATACCCGCAACGATGGCCGTGATGGCCCTTTCAACCCCGATAGTCAACACGCTGTTCGGCGAAGCATACGCCTACGCACCCTTCTTCCTAACCCTGATAGTCATCACCACCCTGTTCGCAGCCGTGGGCAGCCTCACCCTGAGCAGCTTCCTGACAGGCCTCGGCGAAACAAAAGTGCTGATGAAACAAGCCGTCCTCACGCTGCTCATCGGCCTGCCCCTAGCATTCCTGCTCATCCCGCCGTTCGGAATACTGGGGAACATAATCGGAAGCTCTATAGCGGGAATTCCAAGCATGATATGGGGCCTCTACTGGGTGTGGAAACACTACCAAGCCAAAGCCGAACTCCGCTCATCCGCAAAAATCTTCACAGCCTCAGCCCTCGCCGCCATCGCATCCTTCCTGACCACTACACTTCTGCACACAGCCGCATGGATACAGCTCATCCTCGGCCTCGCCGTCTTCCTAGTCATCTACGTACTCGGAGCCCCCCTAATTGGCGCAATATACCAATCCGACATCGACGCCCTACGACACATGTTCTCAAGCTTGGGCATCGTCTCAAAAATAATGAACATTCCACTAATAGCAGCAGAGAAAGCCGCACAGACCAGAGCACGCCACAGGACGCCGGAAGAACCAGAACAACGCGAAGCCTAACTCATAGCCTTAGCGAACCAGTCCATCCTATCGTCAGCCTTTCAGCCCGAACACTTGAAAAAGGGCGGCCGCCGATGGCCAAACGACGATATGAAACGATTTTCCCCGATTCTTCCAACAAGCAGCCTTCTACAACTATGACTGCAGAGACGCTTGATACGAACCAACAAGATCAGGCGAACATGCCTCTTAGACAAACCCTAAATACTGTCCTGCCTCACAAACCTTCTCAGAACACCACCGTATCAGCCAGAATGCGAGATGCAACAAAGTGATTGAACACATGATACTTGTCACGGGCGGAGCCGGCTTCATAGGCAGCCATTTGACCGAAGAGCTGCTAAACCAGGGACACAAAGTAACCATACTCGACAACTTCTCAAACGGAAAAATGAAGAACATTCAACACTCGCTGGGCAACCCTTCCCTAACCATAGTAAAGGAAGACTTGAAAAGACCGAAGAAACTGGGGCAAATCCTGAACGCCTCGGACACAATCTTCCATCTGGCCGCAAACCCCGAAGTAAAACTGGGCGAAACCGACCCTAAAACACATTTTGAAGAGAACATCCTCGCAACCTTCAACCTGCTCGAGACCATGAGAAAAAGCGGAAAACCAAAAACCCTCGTCTTCACCTCAACATCCACCGTGTACGGAGAAGCCACACAGGTTCCAACAAGAGAAGACTACGCTCCGCTCATACCCATCTCAACCTACGGCGCCTCAAAACTCGCCTGCGAAGCCCTCATCACAAGCTACGCCCACACGTTCAACCATCGAGCACTCATCCTGCGCCTCGCCAACATCATCGGCCCAAGATCAAACCACGGAGTCATAGTCGACTTCATCAAAAAAATCAAGGCCAACCCCACAGAACTCACGATACTCGGCGACGGAAACCAAGAAAAATCCTACATGTACATAACAGACTGCACAAGCGCAATCATCCACCTGACCGAAACCTTCTCCAAAAGCACCCAGAAAACCGACATCTTCAACATCGGCTCCAACGACAAGATAACAGTCACACAAATCGCAAAAACCGTTTCACAACTGATGAACACACCCAACATAGAATACAAGTTCACCGGCGGAGTCGACGGCGGAAGAGGATGGAAAGGCGACGTCAAAACCATGCAACTATCCATAGACAAACTAGCCAAAACCGGATGGAAACCAAACCACACAAGCAGCCAAGCCGTAAAACTGGCCGCAAAAGCCCTAATCCAAGAAAACACCACACCTCAACAAACCCACACAAACAGCCCAAACACCAAGAAACAACCAAACCCACAACCCCGCACAGCGTTTTGACACTCAAAAACCCCGCGGAATTGAGTAGAAAAAGCTTCGAACCAGCATGCTTCAACAATGTTTTGACACTCAAAGAAAACACGGATTGAGTACTCAAACACAAGGGCTCAAAACCCAGCATACGACGCGCGCCGTCCGAAACCTAAATGAAGATACAGCCTCATTACGTCTGGTATTTTAGCGGAAAACGGAGGATAACAAGATGTTCGCGGTTGGGCACATGGCCTTTGGCTACCTCTCAAGCAAGGCTTCATCAAGCACGCTGAAGACAAAACTCAACATTCCCCTAGTGCTAACCTTGTCAATCCTTCCCGACGGTGATCTCCTAGCCCGCGAAATCTTTCCGTCCCTTCAGCACCGCGGCCCAACGCACTCAATCATCACCGCACTCATCGTTTTCGCGCCCTTCTTCATCATCTACCGCAAACAGGCAATACCCTACTTCATCGCCCTCATCCAACACGGCCTCGTAGGCGACTACATCGCAGGAGGCCGCGTTCAACTCTTGTGGCCCATCACAAACATGTACTTCGGCACAAGCCTAGACATCATGAGCCTCACAAACCAAACCCTAGAATGGACAATGTTCCTGGCCGCAACAGTACTCATGCTCAAAATGAAAGACTACAAACCGTTCTTCAAACCCCAAACCTCAAACCTACTCCTCATCATCCCAACCCTCACAGTACTGCTGCCAACACTCCTCAGCACCCCTCTGGACGTACCACCCATGCTAATACCCCCACACGTATTCTACCTAATCATCTTCGGAGCAGCCATACTCATCGAGCTGCTCTTCGTAATCTCCCGAATCCTAAAACCCGCGGCTCGCAGCGCATCAAAAGAAGGAATTGACTAGCCAGGAGGCGCAGGCCTCGTCCCCAAAACCAGTGACAGCAGCAGCGTTTGATTCCCCCTGGCTATAGTCAGTATCACGGTTTCTTTTGGCACTGTGTTCGCTTCAACCCAGCTTTTCATCTCATCTCCGCTTATGGTACGTGTCCCGTTGATGCCGATGATTACATCGTTGACCTGCACGGGCATGGGCGTTCCGTTGGCGGCAGTTGCGCTAGCAGCTGGGCCATTCTGTACCACAGCGCCGATTAGCCAGCCGTACGTCACGCTGGTGTGCAAATTCTGAGCCGTGTCGTAATCCATGTCTGTTCCTTGGACGCCCAAGTACGAGTGCGCGTTATAGCTGCTGAATTCAACCAGATCGTATATCTCTTTCTGTATAGTGTTTGAGGGCACGGCAAAGCCCAAGCCCTGTGAGTTTTCAACTATCGCCGTGGTTATTCCCACGACGCTGCCATTCCAGTTCAGTAATGGGCCGCCAGAGTTCCCCGGGTTTATGGGTGTGCTCGTCTGTATTATGTTCGCTATAGCGAACCCTCCAGCAAGATCTTCAGTGATCGTCCTTCCTAACGCACTAACTATTCCCGTGGTCATTGAACCGGTCAAGCCGTAAGGGTTGCCTATGGCTACAACAGGGTTGCCGACCTTCAACGATGACGAGTCGACGATTTCAAGCGGTTTGAACTCGCTCTCAGAAGCACCAGTCACGGAGAGAACGGCCAGGTCTGAGTACGGGTCTGTTCCTTTCACCGTTGCAGCGTACCCGTTTCCATCTGAAAAAGTCACGCTCACTCCTGTCGCCCCGTGGACAACATGGTTGTTCGTTACCACGATCAACGATCCCGTGAAGTTATAGATGAAGCCTGACCCTTGAACGGTTCCGTTGCTCGTTTTTCCGCTTATCAGAACGACTGAATCCTTCACCTTGTCGAATATTTCTGAAAAGGCTGTCGTACCGTTCTGGTACACTGTGCCGTTTTGAATGTAGATGTTTTGGTTTCCTGAAATGCCTGAAACCTTGCCTTCAAGGTTGGAAATGTCATCATTAAGCGTGCCAATCTGCTTATAGAGCACGTAAGCAGTTACAATTCCTCCAAGAATCAACCCGGCCACGAACATCAGGATTAAGATTGAGGAAGAATGCTCTCTTTGGTGTTCAACCATCCTGCTTGCCTTCTTCCTAAAATTATTAGGTGTCTCTCTTAAGAGTTTCCAGCGTATCCAGATTTTGCTAACACGCGTGGATTTTTCAAGCTGTAAAGCTATTTTCTTCGGTCAATCAGATCCAGTGCTTCCGGTCCAGTGCCTATGAGCCCGACTGGAACCCTTGTGCGTGCTTCAACTTTTTCCAGGAACTCTTTTGCTTCTTTCGGTAGCTGCTTGTAGGTTCTTACGCCTCTGCATTCAGGGAATACACAGTCAAGTTTTGTCACTGCAAGCTGCGTTGCACCGTTGATCACTGTCGCCTTTCTGGCAAGTTCAAAGTTGAACGGAGCAGAACGTCTGTCTCGGCCTGTTCCAGCGGCAGTTTCGAACCATCCGCGCTTAATCGCTTCTTCTTTCGGTATCTCTCCAGGCAAAGGACCCGTACCCACACGCGTAATGAAGGATTTGAAGACCAGGGTGACCTGATCGATTCTGGTTGGTCCTAAACCTGCTTCAGAGCATATCGCCGCCGCGCTCGTGTCTCTTCCGGTCACGTAGGGGTAGGTTCCATGATAGAGCGAAAGTAACAGGCCTTGAGTTCCCTCCAGCAACACTTTTTTGCCGGTATCTAAAGCTTGATTTGTCTCCATCGCAACGTCCGTAAGATAAGGTTTGAGTTCTGGGATGTCTTTGGCAAGTTTCGCGGTTCTGCGCACGCGCTCTTCGATTGCTGGGCCTACGCCCCAGCCTGTGGTGCCCAGTCCTTTGAGATGTTCGCTAGCCTTGTCTTGAGCTGAATGTTTTTCTTCGATTATTGAAGCCTGGCTGTCTACGCGTATACGGTTCTTAACATCTGTTTCCTCGACTTCCTTAAGGAACTGTGCAACGTGAACGTTAGCGCCGGCGGCGATGAGCAAGCGGCACTTCGTGCTTACGAAGCCGCCGGGAACCATGTGCAATGCGTAACGCTTGCCTTCAAACCAAATCGTGTGAGCAGCATTTACCGAGCCTGTTCTCACGCAGAAATCCGGTTTGTCGTTGAGGGCAAGGTACGAGATTATCTTCCCCTTGCCCTCGTCTCCCCAAAATCCTCCGGCTACAACTGTGCATGGCATTGTTTTCACCGATCAGAGAATTTGCTTGGTTTTATTTAAGAGTGTTTGCTGGTTTAATGTCAAAGGCATGCGGGCGACTCAGACGCGTGCGTTCAGTTTTCGTGTCTCGCTGTCTATTTTTTGCAGGAGTCTTGTGAGCTTTTCTGCTTTGGATTCGATTTCTTTTTTAGAAACAGTTCCAGCTAGCGGACAGAGGTCATCCACGATTACTCCTTCCTCTTCACTGTAGATGATGGGGTAGATCCGGCATCCTAACGGCCTGTGCTTGTAGGCCTTGCAACGATGTTTCGCGGTTTGGTAGAAAACGCAGTATCCTCGGCTGTTTCGTAGTTGAGCAAAGCCTTGCCTGTTGAAGCGGACGAACTTTTCTCTGTTGTATCCTGCCTTTTCTAAGAGCCTGATGTCAGCCTTCGAGAGCTGCATCTCAGTTTTCTCGCAGCATATGCCGCAGTGTGAGCAGCGCATGAGCACATGCAGATGCAAACCTTTCTAATTTGGCTTTTCGGTGGCGTATGTTGATCTAGAAGAGTTGGGCGTTCATGTTGGCTCGTGAGTCCTTGTGTTTGAGTGCTCAATCCGTGATTTCTTTGAGTGTCAAAACGTTGTTGAAGCATGTTGGTTCCGTGCTTTTTTTACTCAATTCTGCAGGGTTTTTGAGTGACAAAAATTTTGGGTGTTGAGTTTTTCATGTTAGAGTTGGCGTTCTTGTGTTTGAGTACTTAATCCGTGATTTTTTTGAGTGTCAATCTGTTAACTGGTGCTCTCTCTTTTTTTGTGCAATCGTTCTTGTTGTGTCGGCTACCGTGGCTGGTTTTTGTGGTTTGGCGGTGTCTGGGATTATTCTTCTTTTTCTGGTTTCTGGGCTTGGTTATCCGCCTTTAATCAGGTTTAGGTTCAGCAGTTCTGCCCATGCAATGGTTTTCAAGGGTACCTTTAACGTGTTTCTGTTTCCGCAGGGGACGCAGGTGACGAACCTTTGTCTTTTGAACTCGTCTTTCTGAATCTCTCCTAACTGGACGTTTACGATTACGGAGCCATCTTTTAGGTGAAGGTTGACGTTTTTTCCGAGGAAGGATCGTGCAGAGTTCATGCCGAAACTTTCCATGTTTTCACCACTCCACATCTTTTTCGGCGAGTCTGCTCCAGCATCGTCTGCAGATTGGCAGCTTCTCTCCTCTGAACTGGATGTAGACTTCAATGTCATGGTTCTTACATTCTGCGTGCCAAGGGTTCTTGCAGCTTTCCATGAGAGCACCCCATCAGATTCAGTGACGTGTCGTTTTTGCTTTTAAGCTTCGCCTTCGAACGACATCAGCCTAGGGTGGAGAGAGACGAGTTAAAGTGAAAGTCTTTTATGGATTTCCCGGTGAAAGCATGGTGGTTAGCGCATGCGACTTGGAGGGGCTGATTAGTGTATGGGTCTGTTTAATCCGAACGCTGTTTTTCTTTCAGACGTCAACCTGCTACTTCAATTGGCAATTCTGGTTGTCCTTGTTCTGGGCTTCAGGTTCAAGCGTAGGGGCGTTTATCTGAAGCATGGCGTAACGATGGGGATTGCTGTTGCATTGCACACGTTCACCATCTTTGCCATTATGGTGCCCTCATTGTTGGCGCTGACGGGTTCTTTCGAAAACCTGCTTATTGAGTTGGTGATCTTTTCACACGCAGTCCTCGGAAGTCTGGTGGAATTGCTCGGGTTATACCTCGTCGTAGCATGGGTGTCACGTCATCAGGAAGTCAAAGTCTGCCTGGGAAACAAGAAATTCATGAAGCCCACGATGATCTTGTGGTTGTTAGAGTTGGCACTCGGCATCATTGTCTACATCCTGCTCTATGTACCGATTTAGCGACACACAAGTCTAAACCGGAAAGCGAGTGTGGAAACGGACACTTCATTTTTCCCGAGGCTGGACTGGGCTTTCGCATGAAGTTTCCAGGAAGGAGGGAATAAGGTATTTCGCGCACAGCGCGCGTTCTTCAGTCTGCTTGAGTTGCTGACATCAATCATATCCTGACAGTCTTTGCTTTTTGAAAGCAGGCGAGGATTAGGAACCAGACATGCTTTTTTCATCAGATTTGCACTATTTCAGGGGTTATTCTTTCTTTGGTCACTCTTAACAAAGCTACGGTGGGTTTGGCTAAGAATGGCGGCGCAGGAGCTGTTGGGCTTCCAGGATTTATGAACAAGATATTTCGTTCCCATTTTATGTTTGAACTGTGCGTGTGTCCATAGACGAGCACGTCAAAACAGTTTTTCTTGGCGATTTCACGCATTTTTCCCATGCCAAACAGTGTTCCTGGGTTGTGCGTTACGCCGATTTTCCAGTCAAAAATTTTGAAGGAGTCCAGTTTCGGCAGTTTGCCTCGGATTTCAGGTCCGTCCATGTTTCCCTGGACAACCAAAACAGGGGCAAGCTGTTCCAGCTCTTCTATGACGGACAACTGCACCAAGTCGCCTGCGTGCACGATGAAATCCACGTTGTCAAAAACCTTGAAAACTCTTTCAGGGATTTTCTTGGCGCGATTAGGAACATGCGTGTCAGAGATTAAGCCAACGGTTTTTGCTGAGCTTTCGTACAGCTTGGCGAAGGCCTGTGTTTCTTGGCTGGTCATTTAGGAGCATCCTTTGTAAAAATCCTTAACGTCATCCTAGAATAAGAGTTTTGACTGAACAGTCATCGCAAGCATAGATTCGGGGACATGAGACTTCTCTGATTGCTTTGGAACGCCTTTAAACGGCTTACCGTTCGAAACAGAGGTATTAACTGCACTTGCAAGTGAAGTTATAAATATCTCTTGGATGATTGTTCTATTGATCATTCTGATGGAGGTTTTGGTTTGCCCGCGGCTGAGGTTGGAAGAATCTGTGTGAAAGTGTTAGGTCGTGAAGCTGGAAGAAAATGTGTTGTAGTCGATGTGGCGGACAAGAGTTTTGTGTTAATCACCGGTCCGAAGGAAGTGACAGGTGTGAGGAGGCGCAGGGCGAACATCAATCACATTGAACCTTTGCAAGACAGCATAGAAATTAAGCGCGGAGCATCTGACGAGGAAGTGACAGAAGCGCTCAAAGTTGCCGGCAAACTGGAAGCTATGGCTCAAGCGGTCAAACCAGCCCTGGACTAAGACTGCAACGCAAATAGCACAACCGTTGCAGAAATGGTTCCTCTACCTTTCTGTTGTGTGTTTGACCGGGGCTTAGAGTCTCTCATCCATGAGTGTAGCGGCTACGTATTAACGAAATCTCAACTAAATATCGTGTTCCTCATCCTCGACATAAGTTAAGGTGGAAGGCACGCGCGCTACGAGTACAGAACGGAATCTATAACAAAGCTAGCCTCAGCCTGCTGAGGCAGGATGTTACTGCCTGTGCCAGGTAATCAGAAAAGCTTAAGCTTCTGTCTTATGGAGTGTCTATATGATTCATTCTCCGGCATTCCTGCTGTCTTGTACCGCGCAAATCCTGTGTAAGCGATCCTGGTTTCACTTTGTTCACAAGGGTGCAGCACGAATGTAACATTGCAACGCTCGTTCTCGCAAAAATACTTGCTTTCGCCTTCTCGTTCCTTCCGCAAGGGTTTTCCACATTCAGGACAGTTGACCACACCAAACCCTCTAACGAAAAACTCACGGAAGCGATTAAAGGCATTATTCCAAAACTGGAAATATGTTACGAAGGCGCGTGGAGACGCTTGTTTGTCGTATGTTTCCTTCACCTTGTCATATTTCCTGCGTTATTGTATCTCTCTGTAATGCATAGACGCTGGAGAATTAGGTATACTCTGAAGCAGGTTCTTGGCACAAGCGAAAGATGGCATAATGCTGTTCAGAAGACCCGAAAGGTTCTGTGACATAAACGCAAGAATGAGTGTTTAAACTCTTATACTTGATACTGTCTACTCTATGGGAAGTGATGTGTTGTCATGCCTAGAACTGCTGCTCCGTGGGAAGCCGAACGCAGACTGTTGGTGAAGGCTGAAGACAAGACGGATCCAAGCTTTGGATGCAAACCTGAGGACAGATCGGCTGAGGATTACTTGAAGTACGGAGTAATCAATCTGGACAAACCTTCAGGACCGTCGAGTCACGAAGTAGCCGCTTGGGTCAAACGTATTCTCAAGCTTCAACAGGTTGGTCACGGCGGGACTCTAGAGGCTTAGGAAATAGCCAGAGAAATCCCAAAGTAACCGGCGTTCTGCCAGTCACGCTAGAGGAGGCTACCAGAGTCGTTCAGGCACTGCTTCACAGCGGGAAAGAATACGTGTGCGTGATGAAGCTTCACGGAGAAGTGGGATCCGAACAAGTCAAAAAGGTTCTTGGCGAATTTGAAGATATGATTTATCAGCGTCCGCCTCTGCGAGCGTCGGTCAAGCGCCAACTGCGGACGCGACGGATTTACTACTTGGATTTTCTTGAAATGGAAGGTCGGAACGTTCTTTTCAAGGTCGGATGTGAAGGGGGAACTTACATTCGGAAACTGTGTTTCGACGTTGGGGAGGTTCTGGGGTGCGGAGCGCACATGCAAGAACTGCGAAGAACGAGAGCTGGGCCTTTTGTTGAAGATAACAGCGTGATCTTACATGATGCAGCATACTGGTTCATGAAGTGGCAGGAGAAGAAAGACGAGAAATTCCTGAAACAATTCGTTCAGCCAATGGAAAATGCTCTTGCTCTCGTTCCGAAAATCTACATAAGAGACTCTGCAGTGGACGCTGTTTGCCACGGCGCCAGTCTCACGGCACCTGGCGTTCTATCCCTTGAAACAGGAATACGCAGCGACTTAATGATTGCCGTTTTATCCCTAAAAGGCGAGGCGGTTGCCTTGGCCAAAGCCATGGCCAATTCAGAAGAAACTCTTAACATGGAACACGGAGTCGTCGCCAAGACAATGCGAGTGCTCATGCCCCGGGGCACATACCCTAAGGGCTGGAAGAGCAGCGGCGAAAAGAATGGCTAAAGAAGCCAAAAACATGGAACACTACTTTGCCGCGCATCCAAAATCAAGGCCACGATACGGCCTGATCCGTGCTTACCTTCGAGGAAGGCCTTTCGAGTTTCTGACAGCCTCAGGGGTGTTTTCAAAACAGCGGGTCGATTTGGGCACTCGACTGCTGATTGAATCCATGCTGTTGCCTAAGAAAGGTTGCGCCTTGGATATGGGTTGCGGGTATGGCGTCGTTGGAATTGCAGTGGCAGCATTTAACCCCCGTCTGTACGTGATTTTGGTTGACGTGAACGCGCGTGCGGTTTGGCTTGCAAGACAGAATGTTGAGAAGAACCTCGTCAGCAACGCAGAAGTCAGGCGCGGTTGCCTCTATGCACCCGTAGAGGACTTGATTTTCGATTGTGTGCTCTCAAATCCGCCGGTAAGCGCGGGTCTTGAAACCGTCAAAGCGATTATAGTTGAAGCGCCCAGACATATGACCTGCAGAGGCGTTTTCCAAATGGTTGTAAAATCCAAGGTTGGAGGCAAGAGGTTGCGCGCTATTTTCGAGGAAGCTTTCGGAAATGTTGAGGTTTTGGCGAGAGAAAGCGGCTATCGCGTGCTAATGTCCAAGAGACAATAGTTCGAAGTGCTAACTCATTCTAGTGTACAGGCTGGTGCTGGAAAACCTATAATAAACTACTGTGCTTGAATATGAGTTGTTGCATTTGCGCCGGGGTATCCTAGCCCGGTAGGGAGCAAGCCTGGAGACGTTTCCAGATGAAGCGCCTAACAGCTTGTGGCCTCTCGGGGCCGCGTGGGTTCAAATCCCACCCCTGGCGCCATCGCACTTGACCAGAGTGACTTGGGGAAGGTTCATGTCGTTTCATGAAAAATCTTGCGGAGCCGTCGTTTTCAAACGAGATGGAGAAGTCGAATACCTTCTCTTACACTACGAGGCGGGCCACTGGGACTACGTGAAAGGGCAGGTTGAACAGGATGAGAGCGAAAAGGACACGGTTACCCGGGAACTCAAAGAGGAGACAGGTATCACTGATGCACGTTTTATCGATGGTTTCAGAGAAGAAATAAGCTATTTTTACAGAAGGAGGGGTAGAACGGTGCACAAGGAGGTCATCTTTTTTCTAATCGAAACCAAAGACAGCAATGTCAAATTGTCCTACGAACACGTGGGGTATGAATGGCTCAACTATGAAAAAGCGATGGCAAAGCTCACCTTCGCGAACGCCAAAAAGGTACTGGCAAAGGCACACGACTTCCTAGAAAAACAGGGGTGACACAAGCAGGCTAATGTGCATCATTCGTGCTTTGGGCTTGAAACTTGTGGTTCTGTTCATGCTGTTTCAGTCGTTTTCTTAATCACATCATTTATTGAGGCTACTGATTTTTCGAATTCTCTCTTCGTCTCAGTATCGAGTTTGAGCTCCAAAATCCTTTCGACGCCATTCTTTCCAAGAACGCATGGTACACCAATTGAAATGTCGGAAAAACCGTATTCACCCTGCAGATAGGTGGAGACGCCCATGACTCTGTTTCTCCCCCTTAAAACAGCATCCGCCATGATCGCGATGACTGCACTTGGAGCATAGGTTGTGGCTCCCTTGAGTTTTATCACGTCTGAACCTGAACTTCTCGTCAAACTCACTATCTTCTCAATCTGCTGCTTGTCCAGCAATTCTGTTATCGGTATACCTGAAACAGAGGCATACTTCACGAGAGGCACCATGGAATCTCCGTGCTCCCCGATTACTAGACCGCGAATATCTTCTCTTGAAACCCCCAGTTCCAGCGCGATGTACGACCTGAAGCGCAGAGTGTCCAGAATGTTTCCCATCCCGAAAACCCGGTTCCTCTGAAAGCCAGACTCCTTGTAGGCAACGTACGTCATGACGTCAACAGGATTAGACACCATCATTAGTTTGCAGTCTGGACAATACTTCACAACTTCCTTCACCACAGACTTGACAATCTTCGCGTTCTTGCCTGCAAGGCCAAACCGGCTCATTCCAGGCTGTCTCGCCTGGCCAGCAGTGACGATAACGAGCTCCGAACCTTCCATTTCACTGTAGTCACTCGTCCCCCTAATTTTCCCGTCAAATTCGATAGCAGGCGCCGCCTGCATCATGTCCAGCGCTTCACCTTGGGCCAGATTCTCGGCAATGTCAACTAGAACAACATCGCTAATCCTGAATCCCAGAATGCTGAAGGCTGCAGCACTTCCGACCTTTCCAGCACCTATAATCGAAATCATGATTACCAAATAAAACCTAGTTTTACATAAATGTAACTGCACGAGCGCTTTTTCAACAAACGGCATGAAGCTGATAGGGTTTATCCTCGCGCGTTCGATCCGCCAAGAAAGCTTAATTTTCTGATGGAACTGCCGAATAATTCTCACAAGCATCAAAGCAATAGAGGATAGTGTGCAAATCTGCTAGAGCCTTTTGAACAGCATGGCTTAAACTGGAAAAAGAGAGTGGGTTTAGTAGTAGTATAGCGCTCCGATAGCAAAAACATAAATCGTTCCCATATCTACGGTAGCCAGTGGCATATTATGGCGCGTGCGCAAGTATTACGAACATAGTTGTGGTTTCTGTATTAGCATCACTATTAAATTCACCGCTAGGAGCATATCCTGTGCGAATACCACCATCATCCCGCTGTGCACTCAAGATTTTAGTCATCATTGCACCCTCGAATGACAACGGAGGAAGTCCCAATAATCTTCTTGTATAGCAAAGCAAAATTAATTTATAAGTCTGGTATTGCGGCACAGTATTATTTGTATCATTGTATGCTTTATCATTTATTCCCGTGCCATCCCACATACTGGCTGCTACGTTAAAAAGACGCTCAGAATCATTGAACCTGTTCTTGTAAAAGTAATCCATAGCTTTGTACAAAACAAGGTCTTCGTACTGCATCCAATCCGTAGTTAAATGTGTATCGTTTTGTATATCTGCCACTACAACTATTGGAGGATTATTAGTCAAATTTTGATAAGACCATGATGGTACAGTTAAATTATAGTGAACCCATTGCCAAAACGGGTAGCTATCATTAGCAGCGGTTGGTATAGTTTCTCTTAACAAAACTTCATGTTTATAACTTATTGGCATACCATTAGCGTCCACAGGTAAAGAATAGTTAATAGCATACTGTTTAATTGTACTTAGAATATTATCACTAATTGTTTTGTTAAAATCTTTTAAAGCATACCAAGCTAACATATTATCGCAAGTTATCCAATATACAGGTATATCATCAGCTTCTGGTAAAAGTCCATATTCTGGATTATACAGATGATATGCTAGAAACTCATCCGCTTTTGTTAGAGGGTATCCTAGAAGTTGCGAATGAATGTAGGCTTCAAATTGGTTTTGAAGACTTGTTATCTGCGAGTTCAGCGAAGTGATTTGAGAGATATAACTTGTTATGTTCCCGTTCAGCCAAGTTTGTAGTTGGTGCTCTTGGTTCGTTAGGTTTGCGATTTGAGAATTTAAGGAACTGATTTGAGAATTGTAGTAAGTGATATTGTTATCGAGCCAAGTTTCCGTCTGATTAAGTAATGTTTCGTTTCCGTCTAGCCATGCTTGAAGTTGGTTGTTTTGGTTTTGCAGATTGTTATAGCTGTTTTGTGCTGATATGCCAGTTATCGAAAAGTATGCTATGACAGCTATCAAGAGGATGCAGATTATTCCTAGTGCAACAGCAACACTTCTCTTAACCATTTTCTTTTCACTCATTTTTAAATCCCTAGTTTGTCTTCTGTTGCTGTGCAGATTAAAGATTTCTGTGTCTTCTTGAAGGATGGTTGGTTATTGCGTTTTCTCTAGGTTCTGTCTAACTTTGGCTTGTTTTGACGCCTTTCTTTTTGCAGATTATGACTGTTAGTAGTGTTAATAAAATGAAAAACATCGTAGCTTGAATCGACGGAAACTCTGGAATCACAAGATCTGCCAGTGATAGAGCTACTTGCCAGTTCTGGGTCATGTTCATCGTTGTTTCGTTGGAGTAAGACGCATATTTGGCTTCAACGGTGTAGTTTCCAACAGGGTAATCTCCGGTGGAGTTCATCACCTTTTCCATTAATGTCAACCTTGCCCCACCTTTTTCGTCTGTAAGTTTCCACCCGGCCATTGTTGCGTTTGGATAGATTGCAGTTATGTTTGCAGCTTTCACTTCTTGACCGGTTGAATCCACCACTTGGACGTCGAGGTACCAGGCAACTTGAATACTCGCCGTGCCACTATAGTAAGCACTAGAGTACGTCGAGTTTACCAATGAAACAACAGAAGTTCCACCAAGGGATATGCTGTCCGTGACCGTCGAGTCGACCATCGACACGAGAGAAGAATCAAACGCGTAAATTATTAGAAACACCGCGTTTGCTATCGTTATGTTTGACGATCCACTGGCATGGAGTCTCCAGTTACTGACGCTTGTATTATTCAACGTCATATTCGGTGCGCCCCCTCCGGGTGGGATGGTTGGCGAGGAATTAGTTATGAAACTCCAATAACTGAAAAAGCCCGGTCCTAGTTTCGAGATTGTGCAGTTTATCGTTTTTGGTCCAATAACAGCGGCTTCGGTGATTTCCGAGTTGTAGATGTACACCTCAGAAGAATCGTAGCATGATACCATAGATATGGTAGAGTTATAGATGCTTAGAGCAGAATTTTTTAATGCAGAAGCGGCTATGCCGGATGAATTGGAGATTGACATAACTGAATTGTCATAAGTCCATAATATAACATAGTAATTTGATGTTATGTTGTAACCAGTTGCCGAACTGTTGCCACGGAAACTCATATAAAAGTAGTGGTCTGAAGCGGTTATTGACACGTTCTCAGCTTGAAGACGAGGATTGCCATTGGCTGGGCTTTGGAAAGTCATGTTAAACTGATAACCCTTCGTCTGTGTGAAGTTTAGGACAGCATTCCTTAGAACCAGCGTGGCGTTTCCCTCAACTACTATGCTTCCGTTGATGTCGAAGCTTCCCTCAATGACAGTCACATTGTTACCGGTGAGAACTAAGTCTCCTTGAAAAAAAGATGAGGAAGCCTTAACAACTGAAACGTTTCCTCTTTGCACAAACGCGAGAGCCAGCAACAAGGAAGAAAGGACAACTATGAACAACAGCCTTCTCATGCTATTCGCCTTACTCGTCTTCCAGCCCTAACTAACGACCACTCAATTCTTATGACTTGCGGAAGAATCTTCAATTGAAATCGTGACTGTGAGAAAGCAAAAGAGAGCTAAGTCGAGCGTTTCTCTGTTCTGCACTTTCGACATGATGTTGATAGCTAGTTAGACAATGACTAGCCATTCCTTCCCTTCTTTTTTCTTTAGTTTTTAGTTCATTAGTCTTTAGGTCTTTAGGTATGACTACCCAAGAACAAGAACTGTATGAACGTGTAGTTAAGAATGTTCCAGAGTTCCATACAGTCAAAGTCTACGGTTATCACTATTACCCTAGACCTAGATACAGGAGACACAAGCATGAGAACTTGGTTTTTTATTCTATCCTAGTCTTGACTGTCTTTATCATTATCCTCAGTATGCTCTAATCATTCATACGTACTCAGTTTAAATTGCTGAGACTAGTCTAATCCGTGATTTAAGTTTGGGTTTGGGTTTTTATTCAGTGTTCACTATTCTCCCTAAGATAGTTGGTTAGTCTCCTTCTGGGCACTCAAACTTGATTTCACCCGTCAACTTGATTTCCTGAAAGAAAGATGTCGATATCTTTCCTTTCAACATCTTCAAAGGACTTCCCTCTATCTGCTTGGAAGCTACCGAACCACATCATCCTAGCAAGGTAGTCTGCCTTGGTGTTATCCCTGACACCGTGAAGTCCAAATTCAAATTCACCCAGCCTATTCTGCATTTCAGTAGGCAGTCTAGCTAGTCGTTCTTTCCTGTTAGGTTTAAGGTCTCCGCTGTTACTTCTAGCCAATGCTTAAAACCTCCTTAGGCATTTACATATTTGTTGTTCCTGCTTAATGTATCTTTAGGGACTTTTCCCATGAAGGTTTAGGCGAAAGTTAGGTTACAATAAGCTTAATTAATCAAAATTCTTCTTTACTCACCACGGCGCCTAGGCCATTTGACAGCCCTGGTAGTATAGTCCGGTCTAGTATATGCGGCTGTCGCCCGCAGGACATCACTGAGAAAAACACTCTGTGACATGAGCCGGGTCCAAATCCCGGCCAGGGCGCCATATCTTTGATTAGGCAGTCTTTTCTTTCTCTTCTTTTTCTTGGACAAGATGTTTCAGTTTTTTTTCCATCTTTAGTTCATAAACGTGCTCTTTCACAGGTGGAGGCAACTCTTCTCTCTCAAAAAGCAGGTTTGGAGCCACAATGCGTCTTTCTCCCCTTCTGACCTTGATTTTCTGACCATCGACAACGTCTTCGAAAGCTTCCAAGGCCTCTACAATCCAGTTTCCTCGGCTTTTGGTTTGGATTTTAACCTTGTGCTTCCCCTTGTAATATCGGATTTCCCCGCTCAAGATCTATCCCACCAATATGTTCGTGTGGCAGTGGATATAAAACACGCGCCAGATAGAATATGGCGATGGCCTCAAACTGATTGCAGAAAGCATAAGAATCCCTTTCAATCATCATTCTACAGGATGAAAGTTGGCCTTATCCTCGCCACACCATGCTTACTCGGACACCTGGTTACATGAAATTCTGCGGAATACAGGAGTCAATCTGGATGAGGGCCCAACCGTAACTGCCAGAGCTTCCAAGAGCGGTCTGTGCGTGGTCTGCAAGGGTTCAAGACTTCTCTGCGGCAAAACCCGTTGCCCAATCATAGTGAAAGTCAACTGTTACTTGAAGAGCGTTCCTTTAATGAGCAGCGAAGACGTATCTGGAGCCTCACCTCCAAGCGTGTTCATTGGCAGAATAGGATACCCGAATGTTTACGCCGGACCGCTTGTTCCTCCTGTGGATGCGGATACGAGCCTTTATGACCTGCCTGAATTCTGGTTTGGAAAGTCGATAGACGAAATCGTGGCTTTCCGCTCAATGCTCATCCGCGGCAAACGTCGAGTTCACGTGAGAGAATTTGAAGCCGCTGGAAAAGTAATTGAAAAAACCCGGGAACTGGCCCTAGCCCTCAAACCCGTCGACGTCGAGCTTATGCTGACCAAGAAGCCTCACGGTTCCATATTCCTGAGCGACGACATCCAGCCGTTCGGGCCGTCTGCGCCAATTCGCGACCTAAGAATAGGCAACACAAGCTGGGATCATCAGATTGAAAAGGCTTACACCGACACTGATTTGAAGGCCGTCCCTGCTGTGCTCGAACTCTACAGCAAAGGCGTGCTTGGAACAAGAATTCAGAAGGCCTTCAGCGTCGGCGCCTTCGGCTTGGAAGAGAACCGGCGCTTGGTGCCAACTCGATGGAGCATCACAGCCGTAGACGACATAATCTCAAAAAACCTCATGAATCAAGTCAGACAGTTCCCAGAAATAAACGAATACCGCATCTACGAATCCAAGTACTTGGACAACGTCTTCGAAGTCCTCATGTTGCCGAGGGAGTGGAGCTACGAAGCCATAGAAGCCTGGTACCCTGGAACCGTTTGGAACCCAGATGGCAAACAAGTTGTCATGTTTTCAGACTGGGAAGGTCACGAGAGACGAACAACTTACGCTCAAATCGGTGGATGCTACTACGCTGCGCGCCTAGCCGTTTGCGAACAACTGGTCAAGGAAAGAAGGCAGGCCACAGTAATCGTTCTACGCGAAGCCCATCCCGGCTACATCATGCCAGTAGGCGTCTGGCAAGTAAGAGAGAATGTTAGGAATGCTATGCGGCAAAAACCCCTAATTTACAACACGCTAAGCGAAGCATTGGAAAGAATCGCAAATCAATTCAGCATTCCACTTCAGAGCTGGATAAGAGAAAGCCACCTCATACGCAATTCGCTGTTTCAAAAAAGAATCACTGATTTCATGCTCATGAAGTGAACTGACACAGAAACTAATCTTTTGGCCCCTCAATGAAGGGATGGAATTGCCCAATGAACCGGTACACGTGTGCTAGAGTCAATGTGAATACAATAGGATTTGACCATCAGACCCGTGGGCTCGCCAGCCTTTCAGGCGTGAAAAGCTGAAGCGCGCGCGCTACATCAGAATTAAAGCTTGTGCTCACCTACAGAACGGATTGAAACAACTGAAAAGTGAGGGTCGATTTTCCCAGAATCAAAACTTCAGTGCAGTTAATGGTCTTAAAGATTAGCAGTTGCTACTTGTAGAGTTTCACCATTTTTTTGTATGTTTCCATGGTCTGAGTTATGGTTCCTGCTGTCTCTTTGGCGTTTTTCCATTCTTTGAACTTCACCCACTTGTGCGGTTCCAACCTTTTGTAAGTTTCGAAAAACTCCTGGATCTCCCTGAGCATGTGTGGATGAACATCGGTGATGTCGTGGTAACCGTCATATCTCGCGTCACTCACGGGCACTGAGAGCACTTTGACATCTTCGCCTTTTTCGTCTTCGACTACCAACGCTCCTATCATCCTGACCTTGACTATGCAGCCCACTTCAAGCGGTTGGTAACTCAGTACCATTAGGTCCAGCGGGTCGTCGTCTGCGGCCCATGTTTGCGGGACAAAACCATACTCAACAGGAAAAACGACCGATGATGGTATCACACGGTCTAGGACGAACGCTTCCCATTCGGAGCGATATTCGTACTTGTCCCTTGAACCGCTCTTGATTTCAATGACCATGTTTAACAACACGGGCGGCTTGTCGCCCACAGGAATATCCTTCCAAAGATTCATGCACATCAACAACCAGAGGCAAAAGCTGAACTGGCTAATTTATATTTCCTCAAGGCCATGGTTTGTATCTAGTTTTCTTGAAACAGACGATGTCATGGTGTTTCTGACGATCTTTGCGCATAAGCGTCTGTTCTTCTACTTGATGAACTTTGCTGGGTGTCTTTTGAATCTCTTCTTGCAGGCTAAGCTGCAAAAGTGATAGGTTTCTCCATCATGGGTGATCTTGAACTTGGCCGTCTTGTCATCCATAATTGCGCCGCAAACAGGATCTTTGGGCATTTTACTTTTCTTAACCTCAAGTGGGTAGAATGTTTATTCTGCCTATTATGAATAGTGGTAAAAAAAAAGAAGGTTTTTGAACCTACGTAAAGACGTTAGCTTGTAAGCTTAATATCTTCTCGGGGGTCTTCGCTTCGAATAACATTCTCGGCAGTATACTGGCCTGCTTCCGTCAGGTTTGAAGGGAACTTCGCATTCCTTTCCGCAATCAGCGCAGACTGCCTTGTGCGTCTCTTTCTCATACATTAACTCTCTCAACTCCTTATATTGGCTGTGCAGAAAACTGTTTCTTACACGCTGCATCTACCCTTGACGCTCACACTTATAAACAATGTGCTTGAGATCCCGCAAATTCATGCAGAAACCATGATACATCACATTCATCACGCTGCGGTCTTTTCGTTACTAAACCCTAGAAATGAAGAAAGAAAAAAGAGGAAATGCGAAAGACTCAGCCACTAGCTTGAGCTCACTTTAAAATACTCCGGCAATTTTTTGGTTTCCGTTCGGTGAAGTATTTCTGCGCATTTTCTGGGGTCCAAGTGTTTGTATTCCAAACCAAGCGTTACTAGCAGTCTTTGAACTTCTTTTGCAATGTTCGGGGACGCGAGTATACCTCTCACGTCACGATCAGCTTTGCTCTTGATAGCTTCAGTATATTTGGCAAGTTGAAGCACAGCGTCTTTTCCTGCCGTTTTCCGTTTGATCTCTACGACAACAAGTTTTCCGTCTTTGTCAGTGCCATACACGTCAATGAAGCCTGGTTCGACCTTTTTTTCCCAGCTTATGAGTTTTAGTCCTTCCTCCAAGAGATCAGGTTTAAGCAAGATGGCTTTCTGCATATCTTCTTCGCTTGCGTAGAGCGAGAATTCTGCCTCGTCCTCAAGACTTAGCGCCATGATAAGCTGGATTTTGTCGAAGGAAACTTTGACGGACTCTGACGGTTTTTGCCTTTGGGCACGGATGTCTAATACGTGTTCTTTGCTTTGAACGTGGAAGATGACGTTGCCTCCAGGCATCCAGTTGACTGGTTCGTAGCCCATTGAACGGTGAACGAGGAAGGAACCATCAGCCTTCACTAATAGGATGCGTTCGCCAGACTCGAGTTTAGAGTTTGCTCTGCCCGCGTAGTCGACGGAGCATTTGCCTATGACAAGCAGTGTTCTGTGATGAGAAATGGCCTCTCTTGCTACGTTTTCAGCTTCTGAACTGTTCGGCTCGATCACTACGGTTAGAGGTCTAAGACTCGACAATGCCATTTCGCCAATAGTTTTAGAAGACTCGTCTGTACATAAGATTTCTGAAGGCCTGTAATGAGCGTTTGGGACAAAAAGCGCGATGTAATGCGGCGTTATGACGTAACCGCGCAAATCTACGACATGCGATACGCCGAGGAACAAACTGTAAAGATTGAGGCAGCTCTCAAGCACGTGAAAGCCGGGGCCGACTCGGTCTTGGACGTCGGCTGCGGAACTGGCGTCTTGTTCAGTTATGTTGCCAGCAAGGCAGAGACAACCGTCGGATTGGACATTTCTTGGAAAACTCTGCTTAAAGCGAAGGGACGTGGGAAGAATTATGCAGACGTGTATTTGATGCGGGCTGATGCCGACAGCATGCCCTTCAAAAGCAAAGTTTTCGGTATGGTTTTCGCGATGACTCTCATTCAGAATACGCCTGATCCCTACAGAACGCTGAGGGAAATTGAACGTGTCGCCAAGGACAGCGCTGCCATTGTTGTCACGGGTTTGAAGAGAGTCTTCGCTAGAGCGGCTTTTGAACGATTGCTCAGGAACGCAGGCTTGAGGATTGTGGCGTGGGAGGAAGAGAACCTGAAATGCTACGTGGCGATATGCAAGAAAGCTCTACCTAGTCCCTAAGAGTCATTTTTCATCTTGCGCCGTTTTGACTCGTTTTTTTCAACCATTCTATGTATGGAATCTCAGGTCTAGGACTCAGCAAACCGTACGTAGAATATCTTGCGAATGGCAAGCAATGTTTATATTAAGAACTTACCATCAGAAACAAATTCCGAAGAAAGTTAAGGAAAATTAACGGAATGATACACCTTAACTCCAGGACGGTAATGATAAGCTCTGTCTACTGTTGCAACGGTCTTGTGGCGGGTTAACTAATGCCGCTGAAAACCATCAAGAAAGACACGGCAGAAGCGTTGACTTTAGAATGGGTTCTGCATGTGAAGAACTACAAGTTAACCCTCGACAAGAACCACTGTGTGGGCTGTCAGATTTGCAGTCTGGCCTGTCCTAAAGAAGCCATCAAACTTGTGCAACAACCCAAGATTCAGGGGGAGAAGGCAAGGAAAGCCCTGGTCGACGTTGACCTGGCAAAGTGCAACTTCTGCGGGATATGTGACATATCGTGTCCCTATGGCGCGATAAGAGTGACTCTGAACGGTGAGCATATCCTTTCAGTTCTTGAGAAGGAAAGCTTCCCGCAGCTGATTCGCGACATCCATGTGGACGCAAGAAGAATTCCATTGGAGAGCATGGAATGCGAAGAAGCATGTCCGTTAGGCTTGATCAAGGTGGCAAGACTCAATTCTGATGGAAAAGTGGTTGAAGACGTCAGTTCACTTTCCAAGAAGCAGAAAGCTGGGCTTCAGATTAAGGTTGACATTGAAAAGGATCGTTGTCCGTGCTGCAGAGTCTGTGAATTCAAATGCCCAGAGGGCGCTTTAAAAGTCAGGAAGTTCGCTTTCGGAAGAATGGGAATAAACCCTGAAAAATGTCCAGAGGAATGTAAAGACTGCTTAGACGTGTGCCCGATAACAGGCGCTCTATACCTTTCGGATGACAATAAAGTACACGTCAACGAAATGTTCTGTGTCTACTGTGGCGCATGCAAGGTTGTCTGCCCAGTGGAAGAAGCGTTAGAGTTAAAAAGGACTAGGATAAACCACACACCAGTCAAGTCAGGAGCATGGAACAAAGCGCTAGAACGCCTCGCTTCTCCAGTTGCGATCAGCAAAGAACTGAAGGCCAAGGGCGCGCAGAAAGCTGTTGAAGCCGTCGGTAGACTGCTGGAAAGGGAAGAGGCGGAGTAGGATGGCGACGACAGAGACTCCGAAGCAGACTGCCCCCGAGGAATTGCGGGTTGGAGTTTTCATTTGTCATTGCGGCTTGAACATCGCTGGCACATTGGACATAAAGGAACTGGTCGAGTACGCAAAGACCTTGCCAGACGTTGTTTACGTCAAAGAAAACCGCTACACGTGTGCGGATCCTGGGCAGGAAGAGATTAGGAAAGGAATAGAAGAGCACAAGCTCAACCGCGTTATAGTAGCCGCTTGCTCACCCCGTATGCATGAACCTACCTTTCGCAGGACGGTTTCAGAAGCAGGGCTGAACCCGTTTCTTTTTGAGATGGCAAACATCCGGGAATTTTCTTCCTGGTGCCATCCGAGCATGCCCAAAGAGGCCACGGACAAAGCAAAGGACATCATCAAGATGGCAGTTGCAAAGGCAAGACTGTTGCTGCCTCTTCAGACAATCGAGGTTCCAGTCATCAACAGAGCACTGGTTGTCGGCGGCGGCATAGCCGGCATGAGCACTGCCCTGGACTTAGCGGAGATGGGCTTTAAGGTCTACCTGCTTGAGAAGAGCGAGAGCATCGGTGGCCACATGGCACAGTTGGACAAAACGTTTCCAACTCTTGACTGCTCCATCTGCATCGAAGGTCCAAAGATGGTTGACGTGGGAAGACATCCTAACATCCAGATAATATCCAACGCGGACTTGCTGAAGGTCAGCGGGTTTATCGGCAACTTCAAGGTCAAGATTCGCAAGAACCCACGGTACGTGATTGCCGCCAGCTGCACGGGCTGTGGCGAGTGCAAAGACGCCTGTCCAATCGAGTATCCAAACGAGTGGGACATGAGTTTGGGCGTCCGAAAAGCCATATCCGTGCCGTTTGATCAGGCTGTTCCACTTGTCTACTCAATCAACAAGGATTACTGCATCGAGTGTTACAAGTGCGTCGACGCGTGCGGAGCAAGAGAGGCTATTGACTTCGAACAGAAGCCCGAGGAAATCGAGCTGAATGTGGGGGCAATAGTCGTGGCAACGGGCTATGACATATACTTCCCCTACGACAACCCGCTTTACGGTTATGGCAAGTACCCAAACGTGATGACTTCGCTGGAGTTTGAGAGGCTCATCCTTGCTGCGGGTCCAACTGGAGGAAAGGTTATCCGAGCCTCTGATGGGAAGAAACCTCACACCGTGGCCTTCATTCAATGCGTAGGCTCACGGGACAAAAACAAGTATCCTTATTGCTCAAACTTCTGTTGCATGTACACCCTGAAACACGCCGTCCAACTTAAAGAAAAGCACAAGCAGGATGTTGAGGTCTATGTTTTCTACATGGACATTCGAAGTCCTTCCAAAGGCTATGAAGAGTTTTACGACCGTGCCCGGGAGCTCGGCGTGAACTTCATTCGAGGAAGAGTGAGCAAGATTCTGGAAATTCCTGAAAGCAAGAACTTGATTATTCGTGCTGAAGACATGGCCCTTGGCCAGCCCATAGAGGTTGAAGTTGACATGGTGGTTTTGGCAACCGCAGCAATACCGAAGAAAGGTTCTGACGAAATCGCGCGCATTCTTAACCTGACGCGCGGTGCTGACGGGTTCTTCATGGAGAGCCACCCAAAGCTTAAACCCATGGACGCGCCTACCGATGGCATATTCTTCGCGGGGGCCTGCCAAGGACTGAAGGACATACCTGCCAGCGTTTCCCAAGGTAGTGGAGCAGCCGCGAGGGCGGCAACGGTGCTGTCAAAACCGAAGTGGAAGATAGAGCCGATAGTCTCAGTTATTGATTCGACCAAATGCAGGAACGTGACTGCCAAGTGTGGAATCTGTGCTGAACGGTGCCCGTACGGCGCAATCAAAGTGGAAGAGAAAAAGGCTGCTGAGGTTATCACTGCAAGCTGCCACGGGTGCGGAACGTGCGTCGCAGAGTGTCCAGCAGACGCGATAACACAGATGCACTTCACAGACGCTCAAATACTGGCTCAGATAAGAGCTGCCCTGGAAGAGAAGCCGGAAGAGAAGATTCTTTCTTTCTTGTGCAACTGGTGTAGCTATGCGGGTGCAGATCTTGCAGGCACGAGCAGGTTTGAGTATCCACCTAAGAGCCGGTCAATTCGAGTCATGTGTTCGGGGAGAGTGGATCGAGATTTTGTTCTTGAAGCTTTCAGGCTTGGCGCAGGTATGGTTCTGGTTGGCGCGTGCCACTTGCCATACGACTGTCACTATATCAGCGGAAACTACAAGATGAAGGCCAGGATGGACGCTTTGACTCCGATGCTGCAGAAGCTCGGCTTAAGCCCGGAAAGGTTCAGGGTAGAGTACGTCTCTGCTGCCGAAGGAGTGAAGTACGCCGAGCTCATGCGGGAGATGAGTTCGCAATTGGGGGTACTGGGCTCTGATAGAATCAAGGCTGAAAACGCGAAGCTTAGACCTGTTCTTGAGAACATGCTCAAGCGAAAGGAAAAGAAATAGACTCTTGCTTCGTTCTAGCGTCCTGCATTTCAACCATATTTCGGGCGCCATAGAATCCTCAGAAAGTAAGGAATCGACGACTCGATGTCCTTGCTTGAACATTCGACTAGCCTAGTCTTCGTTCTTCTCTGTCTTTCCAGAATTCTCTTGTTCGTAGGTACAGGATTTTTGCCTTCAAGAGATCCATGAGCAAATCGTCGTCGTTGGGGTGCATTTTTCCAAGAATCCTGGAGGCTGTTTCTGGGCCTACGCCCTTTACTTCTAATGCTATTACTGCTTTTTTCCCATAGCTTAGTACCAAGTCGGCTGTGCGTCTTGCCTGAGCCAGTTCCTTGAGTTCTTCCTCGGACACTTCTTTGGCTTCGCGTCTTCTCTTCAAGACTTCATACAAGTGTTCTGCGTCTTGGTTCGGATTCAGAAGTGCCAAGAGTTTTGAACCGCATTTTCGGCACGCGGGTTGGTCTTGCAGGTCTCTTATTCTCTCTTCGTCAGCCCATTGGCCACACGACATGCACAGCAGCGACGCTGTTCTTGCCTCTATTGCTTTTTTCATTCTGTCTATGTTGTTCAATAACACTTTTTCGGGAGCCATCAGCTCTGACATATCAGAGAACTTTGCAAGTACGTGATAGGCCAATGGTGTGGGCTTTTCTTGGCTGAACACTGTGCTAACCTTGATTCTTCCGCTGCTTACGCCGCGCATGATCTCCTTGGCTTTCTTGATGTCCACTTTTTCAATCATAGCTTCGCGTAATGTCTCATCCAGAATCGGCGTGTTTCCAAATCGTTTGGGCAGCTGACTTAACCGTTCGTAGCTCATGGTCTTTCCGCGTGGCAAGGCTCCAAATCGTTCAGCGACGAACTTCATTTTGTAGGAAAACGGAAACTTCGACTCCAAGTATACTGCAAAAGCCTGTTCTGTCTCCTGACCTGTAAGGCTGAACAGACGTGCACACGTATTTTCAACTTCCTGTCGCGTCAGCTTCCTAGGCGCCTCAATCAGTATGTGGTAACCGTCGTTCCACCAGCCGACGATGACTTCCCTGTCAGACAAGACAGAGTCAAAGATGCAGCCCAAGGTGCGATTGACCATCTCACCAAAGCATGCGTGGATTATCAGGAACTTGTCAAAACCTTCAACGACAATGTGCTTGTCGGTTGGCAACGGTGCTCCTTGTTTCAAGTGCTCTTCAACTTCTTGAACCGTGCTCAACAATGTAGACTTGTCTGTTGAAAATTCCCCTGCCAGTCTCTCTGCTGCAGTCTCACCTTTTCCGGTTTCCTTCAGTGTTTTCGCGATTCTTTCTCGCAGTTGTCCAGTTTTCTGGGCAAGCTCGAACGGAACAGGCAGCATCTCGCCGTCCCAGCCTGGAACTGCCGCCAAAGGATCTTCTGAAGGCACGACGTAAACAGTCCCTGTTTCCCCTTCAATCTGAACAATCCGCCAAACGTGCCCCTTGACGATGAAGTTCAATCCGACGCGGGCTTTCAACGCCATGAACTCGTCGCCCAAGGTGGCGATTTTCCTGTCTGAAATCACGTTGACTATCGGGTAACGTCTTTCGTCAGGAATCATCGACAGATTTTCGTAGTAGTACTTTCGACTGTTACGGCCTTTTCTCAAACTCTTGCCTTCTTGGTCAATCCTTATTTCCCCAAGACGTTCTAAAAAGCATACTACGTCCCAAAGAAGCTTTTGTGAAAGCTTCCGATAGGGATAGGCCCGCCGTAGCAGAGCCAAAAGCCCCTTCAAACTCACCGTCGCTTCGTCCATTACTGTTCCAACAATCTGGTGCGCTAGAACGTCCAAGGCGCTTTCATGGATCAAAACATGTTCAAGCCTGCCCGCTTGAGCGCTTTTTATCGCTGCGACGGATTCAAGCGTGTCATCTGGAAAGGCCGTGACGACAACGCCTTCGGAAAACATGTCCAAACGATGACCGCTGCGTCCCACTCTCTGGATTAGACTGCTAACCTGTCTAGGCGAGAGGTACTGAATAACGAGGTCAACCCTGCCGATGTCGATTCCAAGCTCCAAAGTGCTCGTGCAGACAATCGCCTTCAGGTCGCCTGTTTTGAACTGATCCTCAATCTGTGCGCGTTCCTCTTTCGACAGAGAACCGTGATGCACGGCAATGTCTCTGCGTCCAAGCTGATTGAATCTGTAGCCCAGCATCTCGGCGACGGTTCTGCTGTTAACAAAAATCAACGTTGACTCGTGGCTGTCGACGAGCTCTCTCACCCGTCTGATCCTTGCAGCCGCTTCAGGCGACGTGTTGAGCGTTCGAGCCAAATCATAGTCTGCTTCAACAGGGACAGGATTCTCAACGTAGTAGCGGTAACCCTTGGGCAACACGGCTTCTACGATTCTGATGCTTCTCTCAGTTCCGGCAAGAAGCTGCGCAACTTCATCCGGATTACCTACTGTGGCTGACAAGCCGATTCTTTGAAACTCCCTCCCGACAACCTCCCGTAGTCTTTCTAAAGCGACTGCAAGCTGAACCCCACGTTTGCTGGAGGCGAGTTCATGCACCTCGTCCACAACAACATACTGCACGCCGCGCAAGTGCTGCTTCATGCGCGAACCCGGAAGAATCGCTTGAAGAGTCTCAGGCGTTGTGACAAGCATGTCAGGGGGAAAGACTGCTTGTCGTCTTCGAAGCTTCAGATCAGTGTCTCCATGCCTGACCTCGATTGAGATACCGAGTTTGGAAGCCCAGAATGACAGGCGCTTCAAAAGGTCACGGTTCAAAGCCCTTAAAGGTGTAACATAAAGTACAGCTATTCCCTTTCTTGACACCTGCTGAACCAGTTTGGAGAAAATGGGAAGAAGAACAGCCTCGGTTTTTCCGCTTCCAGTGGGCGCAAGCAATAGCACGTTATCCCCGGCAAGGATGGGCGAAGCCGCCATCTTCTGAGGCAGAGTTGCTTCTGAGAAGCCAATCTCGCTTAATGCTGAACGAACAGGTTTTGCGAATAGGATGAAAACCTCGGAATTCGAGGGTTTTTCATGCATTTCTTACAAGCCACAAGACCTTTTGTTAAACGTCCTTCTTAATCTTGGTGAGAGCGGATACGAAAGTACAAGCCCTGCTTCTTCCCGATATGGGATAGAAACTTTTTCCTTGAATTTGCCTCTGGAAAGCAGGTTGCCGAGCTCTTCTGCCAAGACCTCTTTTCTGGAACAGAAGATGACCTCGTTCATACCGTTTGTCCACACGGTCAACCCTCTCGTTTTCCCCTTGTGGAGCAAGTGAAGGAATGAGTCTTCTTCGCCCAGCTGCAGCATGGCTATGGCGCTTGAACCCTGAAGGGCACAGAAGAAGGAGTACAATGCTTCCGTCACATCTTCTTTCTCGCTTAGTATCTCTTCGAAAAAGTGGGGGATGACTTCTGAATCGATGAGTTCAAACTTTTCTGATTTAAAAACGTGCGCGTTGCCCAACGTCTTTCTGATTTCCTTGTAGTTCTCAACCTTGCCGTTGTGGACTGAGACAACGGTTAACTCTGGCTCCCTTTCAACAACGTACGGTTGTGCTGTCTCTTTGTACTTCGCCGTCTTCATGAATTCTGGGCTGGGCATCCGCACATGGCCAATCAACACAGAAGCCTCGTCAACCTTCACCGTCTCTGCTAATCTCTTGGCAGGAGAATCCCTGACCTTTCCAACCTTTTCAACCAAAACGTTGCCGTCCTCCAAGAGCAAAGCCACGCCCGCCCCGAAGCCTCCAACAGGTCGCGGTTCCTGAGGGTACTGATGAACCTCTAGTTCCTGAAGAACTTTGCAGACCCTGATAATGGGCAAGGGCTTCTTCAGAGCAAATCCGAATATGCCGCACATCCTGCAATTCCTCCACCCAATTCTTTGTCTCTCTCAAAGGACTCTTCTCAGTCAGTCAAAACTAAACCTTTCGGTGAACACCTTTCTTCGATTTCCAATCGCAGCCAGTGTTGAACACGATTAGCACGCATTTTTCAGCCCGCTTTCAGCCTAAGGCACCCGGCTGAAATCGGAAGAAAGGACCAATCAGACCAAAACCTTGAAATCGTCTCGTGAGTAACATTGTTTGGACGATGAGGTCATCGAGGTACGGAGACGCTGTTGGCGAATGATCGCTTTTTCCGCTGCTGAGTCCAAAAATGGAAGACAATCGTTGTTAGCTTGAAACGCTCTCAAGAGTGGACAGAGTGTGGAGACCTCTGTGTTGTGTGAATAAAGAAAGGGGAGGAGGAGGAGGTTAACGTTCTGTCGGTCCGGTGATGTAGGCCCAGACGCTTACGAGTGCAACTGTTAGCAAGGCTCCAGCGAATCCCGACAGCAGGTACCTTGAGCTGATAAACGCTGGCAAGATAGTTGCGAGTGCAGGAATCGCGTATGTCGCGGTCAAATCTGCAATCATTCCGGCAAAGAATCCCAAGATTGCCACAAAGACGAAAATCTTTAACCTTTCACCCATTTGATTCACCTTTTTGAATAGGAATTAATTCAAGTCTCTTTTTAGTCTAACTTACACTTTTATGTCTATTCTCGGAAAACCGCGAACATACTCTTTTAGTTGGAAAATTAAAGCCCAAAACTGTTTCCGCCAGGACATATAGCTCCACATATATACCTGCATGTTTTCACCATGTTAACAATGTATAAGATTCTTCCACGCGACCTTTGGTCTCTGGAGGTAATTAACTTGTCAGAAAGGTTTAGCAAAAAATGGGAAACAAGAAGAGAAGAGCAACCCTTCACAAACCGTGTAAAAGAGGCAGTTAAGCCACCAGGCCCACTGAAACCACGCTTAGACTTCGCTGTTCGACGCATAGAACTGCAAGTTCAGAAACTGGACCAAGCCACAGATAGATTCGGCCAAAGGGACAAGACAATCTTCGCAAGGATAGTAGACGCATACACCAAGCATGACACCTCGCGAGCAAACGTTTTTGCCAACGAGCTGTCAGAGATACGCAAGATGGAGAAGCTTATCATAAACGCAAGACTTGCACTCGAACAGATAGTGTTAAGATTACGCACCGTATCAGAACTTGGAGATGTAGTGTCAACACTAGGCCCAGCAGTCGGCGTCTTGAGATCTGTCAGAGCTGGACTGGTAAGCGTTTTCCCCGAAGCAGAGAGCGAACTCGGCGAAATCGGCAATATGCTCAGCGGAATAATGATGGAAGCAGGAACAGGCTCAGGAATGACGTTGAACTTTGACAACGTGAACGAAGATGCAACTAAAATTCTCACAGAGGCAGCGACAGTCGCAGAACAAAGAGTCAAAGAGAAGTTCCCAGACCTGCCACCAGGAATGCCAGGATTACCAGCAACACCACTAGGCGAAAAATCCTCGACAGAAACTTCGTAAACATAGGGGATGAAAAAAATGTCACAAAACCCCAACCTTTTTCTTTCCGTAGGAAAAAAAATCAACGACGAGTACGGACGTGTGATAGGAAAGATAACCTCTTTTGCTGTGACCCCGAGTGGAAAATTTGACGGCGTCTTCGTTGAACTGGGCGATGGTAGATTTCTAAAGCGATGCGTGGATAACCTAAAGTTTGACGGTTCTGAAATAACCCTCATCTCCAACATAAAAGCACAAGCAGGCATACTAAGCGACCAGATCCCCCTCATTTGGCGCAAAGATCAAGCTCTCAAGGACCTCTCTGAGAAGAAGAAAATATCAAAAGAACTCTACACAGAGCTGCACAACAACTTCGACGGAGTTCTAACTCAGCTGAAAAGCGAAGCTCAGACTTTGAAAGAGGAAATAGAAGACGAAATCGCAAAATGCAACGAAGAAATAAAGGCTCTAAACTATGCCTTGGTCAACCTCGAAATCGAGCACGAAATAGGAAAAGTCGACAACCAAGGCTATGAAACCGCCTTCTCGATGATTCAAGAAAACATCAAACGAGTACACATGGAGAAAACCGATCTAGAACTAACGACCAGCAAGCTTTCCAGCATACTGTTAGGTGACGCTTCCAAACCTGCTGAACAGACCAAAGGCAAGGTAACCGAAACGCTGAAAGGGCTTGCTTCAGGGCTTCCAGAACCGCCTGTATTCGTTTATGTGAAGGAAATCGGAAAAACCGGGATATAGACTGGGAAAAGAGAGTAGCTGGCGGAGGGAAGAACCATCAAAGGATTTATCCATTTGAGCCCTCCACCTCTCCGCGAAACAGCCGTCAGGTCAATTCATGTGCTGAGAGTCGAACACAACAAGCTTGAACAGGCAAGTTACAGGCTTAAAGAGAGAGACAAAATCCTTTTTCAAACGTGCGTCGGAGCTCTCAAAGCGAAGAACAAAGACCGCGCAGCAATCTGCGCCAACGAAATTGCAGAAATCCGGAAGCTCATAAACTTCCTTTTCAATGTAGAACTAGCAATTGAACGGGTAATCCTTAGACTAGAAACTATAAAAGAGCTGAGCGAAATAGTCATCGACCTCAAACCCGCATTAAAGCTTCTCCAACACGTCTCACAAGAACTGTTCCAATTCTTGCCAGATGTCTCGTCTGAACTAAGCAAAGTCAACGACACGATAAGCGAGACGCTCTACTCAACTAAGATAACAGCCGACGAATCGGTGATTCCGGTAAACCGCAAGACGCCTGGAGGCGAAGAAGTACTAAGCGAAGTCTCAAGCTTTCTTGAACAAAGAATATCCAGAGATCTTCCTGAGCCGCCTGCTGCTCACAAAGCCCCCGATAATGAACGAGCTACGTTGGAAAAGATGCTTGCGTTAGCAACCAATTGCTCGGAAACGAAGACCTGCAAAGTCTCTGAAGAGTCTGGAAGAGATTCTTCTCAAACCCTCATTTCTTATAAGAAATCCGAGATCAAGGAAATCTCTTTGAAAGTTGAAAATCCTCAGTTGGAGGATGTTCTTCTCGATTACGTAAGAAGGAGCAACGGACAAATCGACCTTGAACGTTGCTCGGTTGACTTGGAAACCTCAAACGAGGATATTGAGAAAGCCCTCGAAAGTTTAGGGTCGAAGGGAAAAATAAAAATTGAATTGAAAGCAGGAAATTGAAAATTATGAGTGCATCCCAAGAGCTTGAGAAATCTGCAACCAACTTTGCCTTGGAAGCAGTGCGCCTAGATAAGCAAGGAGCAAAGGGCATGGCAATAACTACGTATCAAAAGGCCATAGAAAGCCTTTTGCAACTCGTCCAACTCTACCCCGAATACAGCTTGAACAAGGTTTACATACAAAGAGCAATCGCCTATCAGGAACGAATCAAAGCAATACAAGGCGCCGTAACATATTCAGAACCGCGGCCCGAAGCCAGATGCAACGGCGTTGAAGGAGAAACCAAGACTGAAGGCGGAAAATCAAGCTATGAAGAACTTATAGTAACGGAGAAACCAAACGTAAAATGGGAAGGAGTCGTCGGGCTTGATCCCGCTAAGAAGGCTGTAAAAGAAGCCATAGTCTACCCAGTTCAGCGACCAGACCTGTTCCCGTTGGGTTGGCCAAGAGGTATTTTGTTGTTCGGGCCGCCAGGCTGCGGCAAAACCCTGCTGGCCGCTGCGGTTGCCACGGAAATTGAGGCAAACTTCGTCTCGATAGATGCAGCCTCAATAATGTCCAAGTGGCTGGGAGAGGCTGAACAGAACGTGGCCAAACTTTTCGGTTCGGTCAGGAAATCCGCGTTGGAAGGCAAGGCGGCCATAGTGTTCATCGACGAACTGGACTCTATGATGGGCAAACACTCGAACGAGGTCGGTGGCGAAATCAGGGTCAGGAACCAGTTTCTGAAAGAAATGGACGGAATCATGGACAAAGGCAAGAACCTGCACGTTTACGTCATCGGAGCGACTAACAAGCCGTGGGATTTAGACTGGGCCTTCATCAGAAGGTTCCAGAAAAGGATTCTGGTGCCTCTTCCAGACCACCACACGCGATTAATGATGTTCAAACTCTACACGACCAATCTGCAACTGGCACCTGATGTTGACCTACATGAGTTGGCCCGGCTTTCGGAAGGCTTCTCGGGAAGCGACATCAGAGATGTCAACCAATCGGCACAACTATCACTCATAGGTGAATTCTTCGAGTCTGGAAAAGCGAACGACAAACAGGCCAAACCACGGGCTCTGACGATGGATGACTTCAGACAGACACTGGAAGAGAGAAAACCCAGTGTCTCCCTCGACATGCTGGCACTGTATAACAGATGGTTTGAGGCCTTCAAGGCGCTTTAGCAGGAGATGATGACAGAGTACGTAACAGGAGCATGTTGAAACACAGGGTGGAAAGGTTCGGAGAATTACCTTAAGTTTTTGGAGTATCTCCTTTCTCCCATCTCCCCCTCAGATAATATCTCCAAACCCCACAAACCTAGCTGCAACATGACTCGTGTTACAACTTTTTTCTAACTGCTTTTTCAACTATATCAGCGATTTCTTTGCCATGCTTGAGTACGTCTATGTACGGAATCTTCATGTTCGCTTTTCCCGGTGAGTATGGTCCTGTGAAGGCCAATATTGGCCTGAAAACTTCAACTGCTTCTTCAATGTCTTTCGCGGATTCTGCAACCACAATCTTGTGTATACTCTTATCTTCTGCCACGAGTTTTTTGAATCCTTCTAGGAAAACTATGTCGCTGCCTTTACATCTCTGCAAAATCTCTTTCATGGAGAGGTGTGTACGAGTTTTCTCTATAGTAGCGATCTCACCGGCCGATGCTGCAACGACCATCTTGGCCCCTGATTGAGCGTAACGCCACGTGTCTTTTCCTTCCGTGTCAATCGTGAAATTCGACTCTGAAACGTGTTTAGCTACCGCAATCCTGTAACCTCTCCTGGAAAGCTCTCTTATCAAGATCTCTATCGTGGTGGTTTTTCCAGATTTCTTTCCACCTACAACCCCGACAACTGTTGCCCTCAAGTGCTGCGCACCTCTGTTTACCCCATTTCTTCCATGAAAACTCTTTTCAGCACGTTCTTGTCTATTTTCAGCTTCTGCGAGAGATCTCTTGCCCATCGTAGGTAGGCTCTGAAGAGGCTTTGAAATATCTCCGCCTTTTCTTTGTCAGACAACTCTTTTTCTTCGGCAAGTAGCAGTGCAAACCACTTTCCAGCGCTCGAAAGTTGGTAGGCTTTGACCCAAGTAATACGTCCGCTTCTCTCAGTTTTCTCCATTTTCTCGCTCAATATCCTAAGCTTAGTCAGCGACTTCAGATTTTCGATGACGGTTTTGTTTGAATAGGTCAGCTTCTTCACAAGGTCTCTTTGGTAAATCTTGTTCGAAATGCCCTGTCTGAGTGAGAATTTCAGTATATCAACAGCCGCTTTTGAACCGAAGATGGCGCTCAGAACTTTGATCTTGTGTTCGGATGGAAGAAAAACTACATAGGGATGTAAGTTCTCGCTCAATTCTGCTCACATCAGGTTGCTGTAGTTCGCTCTTGCTTTAAACGTTATTGCCTTGTGCAATAGGTTTTTGTGGCACTCTAGTCTCATCATATTGAGGTGCTCTGAACGAACCTGAAAAGTTGGATTCCCACGGACGGAGATACTTTCACAACCAAAGAGGGGTTCATATTCAACGTTTTCGGATATGAACATCCTGCCAACCGGGTTTTCGCATTTCTGAAATACATCCCAGCTGCGATGAAAAATCTCTTCGACATCGAATACTTGGAGAACACTTGGAACCTTGAAAGGCAAAAACTCTTTCGAGCCGAGAAACTCTACACCGCACAGAACTATCAGACTTTCTTAGGAACTTTTCGGAAGACCTTCCCAGACTATGTGTACTATTGTCCCTTCAGAAGAAAAGAGGTCATCAGCGCGCCATTGGACCTCGTCAAAAACATCTTTGTTCCCAGAGACTGTTTGCATCAGCTGACCCAACTTGAAACCAAAGACGATTTACAAAGGACGACGTTAGGTCTTGTTGATTTGCTGTCAACCGAATCAGGCATTGGCTTAGAGGATTTTGGAGTCCACGGCTCTGTGGCCTTGAACATGCACACGTCAAAGTCAGACATAGACCTAGTCGTCTATGGAGAGCAGAACTTTCGTGTGTTAGAAGCAACCATAAACAGACTCGTTGACGCCGGCAGGTTGAGCTACAAGTTCAGCAACCGCTTGGATGCGGCTCGGCGATACAAAGGAAGATACGTGAACAAGATTTTCATGTACAACGCAATTCGCAAACCTGAAATAAAAAAACAGAAATACGGACAGCTACAGTACACCACCGTAGCCCCTGTCAACTTTACGTGCAAGGTTGAAGACGACAGCGAAGCGATGTTTAGGCCAGCTATCTACAAAATCAGGGACTGCGACCCAGGGGACGCACGTTCGACAATGTGCGAAAACAAGGTTCCAGAGACTGTTGTTTCAATGATTGGCTGTTACCGCAACGTTGCCCGACGAGGCGACACTATCAGGGTTTCAGGGATGCTGGAGCGTGCGGAAAACGTTGAAACAGGGCAAGTCTTCCATCAGGTCGTAGTGGGAACAGGCATCAGCGAGGAAGAGCATGTTTGGCCGCTTTGACGCTGAGAGATCGCGATGCAATCGTCACTGAGGAAGGCCTAGTTTTTAGGGTGTTCGGCTATTCACACCCGTCAGACGCCTGTTTTTGCGACGCTGAATATGCACCCGCAACAGTCTTCAGATCTGGTAATCCTAAGGCGTTCAGAAACCAAGGGCAGAATGTTTTCTACAAGTTTTATGAGGATGAAGGCTGGAAACTTGTTGAAAACAGTTTTCCGCAGTACATGATTCTGCACGAAATGCTTCAGAAGAAAGTCATCGGCGTCAATCATCGTGCCATCAGCGAGGTTCGAAAGCCTGAAAGAGAGCTTAAGAAACTGATTCAAACCGAACCTAGGGATAATCTTCTTGCAGCGATGCGGAACGTCTTGGACATTGCAGTAAATCAGTGCGGTCTGTCGGTTGAGAACTTTGGCGTGTTCGGGTCGCTGCTTCATGGTTTCTATCACCCTGAGTTTTCGGACATTGATCTCACCGTACATGGTAAGGGAAACGTTGCGCGGCTGCGCAAAACACTGCAGGAATTGTACGAGGCCAAGTCTTCTCTCCTTCGGAACGAGTTTGAAACTGACGACTCCATAAAGGGTAAGGTGTGGAGATTTCGTAACTTCACTCCAGAGGAATTCTTGTGGCATCAGCGAAGGAAACTCGTCTATTCGCTGTTCGACAGCAAGGAAAGTGGAAGGACGATAAAGACAGAGTTTGAACCGGTGAAAGGCTGGAAAGAGATATGCAACGAGTACAGCCCTGCGACTAGGATTTTGCAGCGAGGCTGGGTTAGGATGTTGGCGCGGGTGAGCGATGACAGCGACGCACCGTTTATTCCGTCGGTTTATCACATCGAACCTTTGAAGATTCTTGAGGGCGGAAGGCAGGCTCAACAGGTCAAGCGAATCATTTCTTACATGGAAGAGTTCCGAATGCAAGCTTTCAGAGACGAGACCATCTACGTCGAAGGAAACCTTGAAGAGGTCATCGGTAACAAGGACGACTTCTTCCAAGTAACGTTGACTTATTGTCCTAGATATTATGAGCAGGTTCTCAAAATAGCAGGGATCTGAAGCGTTTCTCTATGTGTGTGCTCGGATGCCCTACCCTCGCTCTGCTATATGTTCCAAATATGCTTTTGAGAAAGTCAAAGGTATCAATGAGTCTTCTTTGCAAGCGTGCGCTTCTGAATTACAGTCGAAGAAAGATTCACTACTTCAAAATGAATTGGTGCTTCAAGACCATGTAGTCTGAGTGTTTCCCTCCGATTAGTAGTCTAAAGTGCTCCTCGTTTTGCCTTCGGTCTGTGACACGTTCGATTTTTCCTCGTGCGACGACAGTCTCGCCTTTTCTGGCTTGTTCACAGAATCTTCCTCGAAAAGAGGTGATTTCCTCGATGCGTTCAATTCTCAGGCCTTTGTGTGACTTTGCGTTTTCGATCTTGTAGGTGCATGGGGTAAACGTTGATTCCGAATCGTCGATGACTGTGGCTTCAATTTTCGCGTTGCCGATGTTCTCGTATTGTACATCACCGTAATTCTCGTCAATTTCATTCCAGTTTTTCACGAAGCGGACAAAATAATCGGTTCCGATGAATTTGCCTTGCATCACTTTCCTCGATTCAGTTCGTAGGAAGTCTTCGAAGCCTGCTGCAGTATCCTTCGAACGGAAATCGAACAACACTCTCAAATCCTTCTGTGTGTAAGGCTTGACGGATCCGTGCTTGTTCTTGAACATGCTTCTCAGCACAGAATAGACTCTCGTGCAGTTTTCCGAACCATAAACTACAGGATCAATATCTGACTCTAGCTTGTGAAGCCCAACCATGATGGAACCCGAAATCCCCAGTGCACTCCAGGGGATGCCTGCAGTTTCCTTCAAGAGCTCCGCAAACTGCAGGGCCTTACTTTGAAGCGGATCCAAATCGTTAGAACTGCGCATTTCCTGAAGCTTCTCATCAGGTTTGTAATGTTTTTTTACCTTATCAACCGGAACTTCGCACAACGTTTCGTTAAAAACAGGGTCATAAACAAGGTACGTTGGAAACTTATCCTTCAACAGCGCATACCTTTTTGAAAGAGAATACACTTTGTGAAAAGACCTTCCTTCTCTTGTTCTGTTGCCTTTTTCGTCTGGGAAATAGCGAATAAAAGCCACGACGCGACTGGCAGGGTGAACCAGGCCTTTGACGTCGAAAATTAGGTTCTCATCAGTTTCTATCAGATCGCCTTCTCGAGCCTTCATTCACTTATTCCGCCATAATCCAACAGTGTTATCGACTTCATTATAAACAGAACGCCATTGACGTTTGCAACCATTACATAACGCTATCCATGGTCATCAACTTCAATGACTATTCCTCTAACGATCTGGCGGCAAGTTTAATTTGTTGGAACGTGTAGCATTAGAATCTCCAATTGAAGGCGTTAACCAGTTGCATTGAATAATTAGGATTGACTTTAAAGGAGCTTCCAAGCTTTAGTATAGGATGGTTAAGCTGTGGTCGAGGGATGGATGTAAGTTCGAAGCTGAAGGTTACTTTGCTGACGGGGCGAACGATAGAGCAGGGTGTGGGTAAAGAGTGTGGGAAAGCTTCGGAAGATTATTTTGAGAGTGTTGCGGTATGTTATATTGACCCTGAGGATCTGAAGAGACTTGGGATGAGAGAAGGAACCAATGTTCGTGTTTCAACAGATTATGGCTCTGTGATTCTTAAAGCCTTGAAGTCGCCAAGAGGGCCACATCCAGGCGTCGCTTTCATTCCTTACGGTCTATGGGCAAACGCGGTGGTCAGTCCGGAGACGGACAGCATAGGAATGCCTTCTCTAAAGGGGATCCCGGCGGAAATCACGCCCGCAACTGATAAGGTTGTTCTCAGCTTAAGTGAGCTTCTTAGGGAGCAGTTTGGGAAGGAGTAACATGCCGATTGCAAAGGCTGTAACTTGTCCGGTCTGTGGAAGTCTCTGCGACGACATAGAGCTGAGAATCAAGAACAGAAGGATTGTCCAGGTCAAAAACGGCTGTTCAATGTGCGAATCGAAATTCTTGGGTTACAGTGGACACAGGCTTTTGAAGCCACTTATCCGAAAGAACGGAATACTCGTTGAAGCGCCTTTCAAGGAAGCCCTTGCCAAGGCCGCTGAAGTTCTCGCTGAAGCAAACTATCCAGTCCTTTACGGTTGGAGTTCCACAAGCTGCGAAGCCACACGCGTGGGCATCGAACTGGCCGAAGAGGTTGGAGGGGTAATTGACAACACTTCAACCGTGTGCCATGGCCCTTCCGTCTTAGGCATTCAAGACGTTGGCATTTCATCGTGCACGTTGGGGCAGATAAGGCACAGGGCGGATCTCGTCATCTATTGGGGAAGCAACCCGTGGAGTGCTCATCCTCGACACATAGAAAGATACACAACGCTATCTGAGGGAAAGTTCGAGAGAAGCGAATGGAAATCTTACGTCACAAAAACCAAGGCAGCAACAGCGAGGAAAAAGGTTGAAAGTGCTCTGAGACAAGTTGCGCCAAAGAAGAAACTCCCCGTCCCATCAACCGCCGTTGAACGCGGACCGTGCCCTGCAATTCTGAAAGCTGGCAGAAAACTGATAGTAATAGATGTTAGAAAAACTAGAACGGCAGAAATCGCGGACTATTTTATTCAGGTTGAACCCAACAAGGACTATGAACTTCTCCAAGCCTTCAGAGCTCTGGTTCGAGATCAAGAAATAGAAACTGACAAAGTTGCTGGAGTGCCAGTAGAGTATTTGGAAGATGTCGCTGAGGCGATGATCAACTGCAATTTTGGAGTAATCTTCTTCGGGCTTGGGCTAACAATGAGCAAGGGTAAGTCGCGGAATGTCGACGCAGCTCTCTCCTTGACTCGCGACTTGAACGCTCGCACCAAATTCGTCATAATGCCTATGCGGGGCCACTTCAACGTTTCAGGGGCAGACACGGTTTTCCTGTGGCAGACAGGTTATCCCTACGCCGTCGACTTTTCTTCAGGCTATCCAAGATACAACCCTGGAGAAACCTCTGTCATCGATGTTCTCCTACGTAAAGAATCAGACGCAGCTCTGGTAATCGCTTCAGACCCAGTTTCGAACTTCCCAAGAAAGGCTGCCGAACATTTAGTTAACAACCCACTGATAGCCATAGATCCCCACATGAACGCAACAAGCCAGATGGCTGACATCGTTTTTCCCTCGGCTTTCGTGGGAATAGAAGCAAGCGGAACAGCCTACCGCATGGATCACGTGCCTCTTCCACTCAAAAAAGTCGTTGAACCTCCCAAAAGGGTACTTTCGGACGAAGAAATCTTGAGAAGAATGCTCCTAGAGGTCAGGAAAGTGAAGAAGAGAAGAAAACTGAACCAAGGTGAAAAGTGAATGGAGCTTCTGGTGAAAAACGGCTTCGTCTACGACCCTCTTAACGGTGTTAACGGCGAAAAGATGGACATCGCAGTCAAAGATGGCAGAATCGTTGAGAGCGTCAATGAGCGAAAGGCCAAGAAGATTAATGCTTCTGGAATGACTGTGATGCCTGGCGGTGTGGACATCCACACCCACATTGCTGGCTCAGAAGTCAACACTGGGAGGCTTTTGAGGCCTGAAGATCACTTCAAGGATTTTGAATGCAAAACATCAGTGACGAGGGCTGGCGTCGGCCGTTCGATTCCTTCGACTTTCACCACCGGCTATCGCTACTCCAGAATGGGGTACACTACGACAATGAATCCTTCGATGCCTCCTTTGGAAGCGAAGCACACGCATGAAGAGTTGAACGACACTCCAATGCTTGACAAGGCCTCTTACCCGCTTCTTGGCGACTGGTGGTTCGTGCTCGAATACCTGGCTCAAGGAAAAATCAAGGAATGCGCAAGACACATCGCATGGATTATGAGTTCAACGAAAGGATACGCCATAAAAATCGTCAACCCCGGCGGATTGGAAGCTTGGGGCTTCGGCCACAACGTGAAGGGTCTGGACGATCAGGTTCCCTATTTCTGTACGACACCACGGGAAATCATTCGTGGACTGTGCAAGGCGAACAAGCTTCTGAACCTGCCTCACACGATTCATGTCCATGCAAACAACCTCGGGCAGCCGGGAAACTACACAACCGCCCTAGAGACTTTGAAGTGCGTCGAGGACCTGGCAACTGAAGGCAAGCCAGTTATTCACTTAACACACTGCCAATTCAGTGCATTCAAGGGTGACGACTGGAGAACATTGGAGTCAGGGGCAGAAGAGATTGCAAACTACATGAACGGTCACTCTCACGCGACCATGGACATGGGTCAAGTAATATTTACGGACACGACAACGATGACTGCTGACGGCCCGTTCCAATACGCGCTGTACGGACTCACGGGGAACAAATGGGTAAACCATGATGTGGAAACCGAGACAAGCGGGGGCATCGTGCCTTTCCGCTATCATCGCAAGAGCTACGTTCACGCGGTCCAATGGTCCATCGGCTTGGAGTTGGCTCTACTCATCAGAGACCCCTGGAGAATCTTGATGACGACAGACCATCCTAACGGGGGGCCTTTCACGTCTTATCCAAAGATTATCGCTTGGCTCATCAGCAAAAAAGCGAGAGAGGCAAGCTTGAAGAGAATCAACTCGCGAGCGCGCAGCCGAAGCCTTCTACCGTCAATAAATCGTGAGCTGAGCCTCTACGAGATTGCAACGGTGACCAGGGCCGGGCAGGCCAGAGCCTTGGGTCTGAAGAACAAGGGGCACTTGGGCGTCGGAGCGGACGCTGACATAGCGGTTTACAATGTGAACCCTGAAACAACCGATATTTCAAGGAAGTACAGAACCGTCAGAAAAGCGTTCAGAAGGGCCGCCTACACTGTTAAGGGCGGAGAACTGGTTGTCAAGGACGGCGCAATCCTCAAGCATGTTGACGGCGGTACGATGTGGCTTGACGTAAGAGTCTCTGAACCGGCAAAAATAACGGGCGACATGAAGAGAAGGTTCAAAGAGTACTGGACAGTTGAGTATGAAAACTATCCCGTAAACGAGGATCACCTCAAAGGGTTGGACCCAATAACCGTGAAGGCTCGTGTCTAAATGATAAGCCTACGCCCTCTGAAGGAGTTCAAGTTTCCAATCCTGGCCGAATGCATAAACCCCGATGTTTTTCAAGGAAAGACACTGAATGAAATAGAGACGTTGCAGGTTTGGGAAGGGAACAAACAGAAAAAACTCGGTGAACTCTTTAAGATTGACGAAGTCAAAACGGAAAACCAACCTGACAATCCGGCTATAACGGTCTACGGCGACGTCAGCAAGGTTCGAAGAATCGGGTTAGGAATGAAGGGCGGAGAGATAACAATCAACGGCGACGCCGGAATGCATTTGGGCGAAGAGATGAAGGGTGGCAACATCACCGTTCACGGAAACACTGGAGGATGGACGGGTTCGATGATGAAAGCAGGCACAATAGAGATTTTCGGAAGCGCCGGCGACTACCTAGGCGCTCCGTACCGGGGAAGCACCGAGGGCATGCACGGAGGAAGAATGATTGTCCATGGAAATGTTGGAACCGAAGCAGGAGCCAACATGAAGAAGGGCATCATCAAAATCTATGGCAGTGCGGGTCAATTCGTAGGCTTCCGTATGCATGACGGGACAATCTACGTTCAAGGAGACTGTGAAGGAAGAGCAGGAGCATGCATGGTAGACGGCAAAATCGTAGTTGGAGGGCGCTTGGAATCTGTTCTCCCCTCATTCACTATAGACGGCATCAGAGCGAAGGTCAAGATTGAAGAAAACGAAGTGGCCGAAGGGCCCTTGTACGTTTTTCTCGGAGACCTTGTGGAAAACGGAAACGGCAAACTTTATGTCTCCAAACAGAAGAATCCGCATCTAAACTCTTACGAAAAATTCCTTTGAGGAGAAAGCCTTGATGAAAAAACTCTTGAGCGTAAATCGCCTAGCGTGGAAACTGCTGGATGAACTCGTTGAAAACGCAGATCTCTACGGAGTCAAGGTCGAAGAAACGGAATCGGGAACCACCATAATCGACGCAGGAGTGAATGCGAGGGGAGGTTTTCAGGCAGGAAAGATTGTCACCGAAATATGCATGGGAGGATGCGGAAAAGCCGAAATAACCTGTCGAGGGTATGGAGACCTAGACCTTCCGTCAATACAAGTCTACTCAGACCATCCGGTCATCGCAACTTTAGGCTCACAGTATGCTGGGTGGCAAATAAACGAAGAAGGCTACTTCGCAATAGGCTCAGGGCCGGCAAGAGCATTGGCGCAGAAGCCGAAGGACATCTATGGAGAAATCGGGTACAAGGACGATTTCAACAGAGGAGTCGTAGTTCTTGAAACTGACAAGTGTCCGCCCGCGAAGATCGTAGAGCGCTTTGCAAAAGACTGCAAGATATCACCTCAAAATCTGGCAATAGTGTTGACTCCGACAGCCAGCCTAGCCGGAGCAACGCAAGTGTCAGGCAGAGTAATCGAAACAGGGATCCACAAGCTCAGAAGGCTCGGACTAGATGCTAACGTGATTATTTACGCTTCTGGATATGCGCCGATTTCTCCTATCCATCCGAAGTTCGTGAGGGCTATGGCGAGGACGAACGACGCCATCCTGTACGGCGGAACTGCCTACTACGTCGTTGAGTATGATGATGAAGAGAGACTGATGGATATGGTGAAAAAGGCTCCGTCCATGGCGTCCGAGGCCTATGGGAGACCTTTCATTGAAATATTCAAAGAAGCAAAATACGACTTTTACAAAATTGACCCAGACCTCTTTGCGCCAGCGGTAGTCACAATTGTCAACGCAAGTACTGGGAGCGTTTTTCAGAGTGGCAGAGTGAACGCGAAAGCGCTAATTGACTCGTTTGAGCTGAAACGAATTAACCTACTATAACACAAATCTGGATTTTTCTCAGTTCTGGAAGCAAGTGCGATTCGAAGTGTCGTTTATTTAGATATGCTGACGACCCTGGCAACAGTTTTTGCTAGTGAATATCCAATGGGGATAGTGTAAAGAGCTAAGGTGGCATTGAAAACTGCTATCAATGGAATGTTAACCAAGATCTCTGTTTCGGGCATGCTGAAACCTACGGGCGACGGATAGCGAAGCACAACATAATTGACGAGGCTCATCGCCGCTGTTCTGGCGGCAATGCCGAATGACGTGTACAAGGTAGCCGTGATTGCCAGGTTTTTCAGGGCATGTCTATCGAGTAGGATTTTTATGAAACCTACACCAGTCATCATGGTGAGCACTGCTGCCAAGTTGTATATTGGGCCAAGTGGAAGGGCTCCTGGAAAGAATATGAGAAGAACTATGGTGTTTATGCCTGTTGCAAAGAGCAATACTTGGGTTCCGAAGAGAAAGAAAACTGTGACTAGGGGTATCTCCCATATCTGGTAGTATAGAAAAGGAGCGAAGGGAGCGGGGATTCTGATTGTAAAGTTGAGAGCAATGGCGAGTGCACTGAACACTACGCCGACTGCCAGATCTCTCGTATTCATTTTTCTTCCCCGAATTTTCGGTAGAGCCTATGCTACCCATAATTATTTAAGAGTAGTTACTCAAGAATGAGTACAACATCTTTTGGGGTTCTGTCAATTCTTCGAGGCAGAAGTTTCTCTGTCAAAAATCGAGGCACAGAGGGGATACTCAACTTGTTTGTCATGACTCAGAACTTTCAAGTGTCCTATTTGAGATAACTGATAAATCTAAATACCAAAGTGGGATAATCAAGAAGTATGGCCAATGCCAAAGATGGCAAACGGAGAAACCTTTCAATAGGTTTGATTGTAGCAACATTATTTCTAATAAGCATAGAGACAATCTTTTTCATTCCTGCAATTTCATATTCGGGGATTGCTTTTCAAAATCCAAGTCAATCCGAGCTTTTAGTACCGAACGATCTGGTGTCTCTCTTTTTGTGGATAATCATTCCAATGATTTATTGCTCCTTCGTTTCCATCGTGCTTCGCCCGAAAAGATTAGTAAACCCGATTCATGTGCAAGTTGGCGTAATTTCCATTGTTACTCTAATTTCTGTCTACAATCTAGCGATGGCAAACGGGTTTATTCCACGAACTACTCAATCGCTTGTCTCATTGTCTCTGAGTGTTGCGTTTTCATCGTTTTTTGTTGTCGTAATAGGCGCTGCACAATGGCTAGTTGTGAGATGGGTGATTAGGGTGAACTATGAAGATTCTGACAGACTATCCTTTATCGTGAATATGCCAACTAAAGAAATACTGCATAAGCTAGGTAGTTCGTTCTTGGATGATTGGAATTTCAGTAGACAGCGCGACTTAAGCGAATTTTGGCAATTAGCCAGAAACGATGGAAATGACCGTTGTCTAGTTCTTGAACTTGGACCACACCCCAAAGAAGAAAAAAAATCCATTCTAGCTACTGTAGCTTATGAATTTCAGCATGATTGGATTGTTAAATCTGATGTTGCTTCAAATATCAGGGAAATCATTATCCAAGATGTTGAAAAGAGGTTGAGTCTTCAATTTAGCGGTAATCATGCCGACTTGGATGATCCTGTTTCTAGGTTGGCAGTTGGCAATGTGAAGGATTTGGCGCGTTCGAGAATAGAGGTGACTTGGGGGTTTTTACGCAAGATTGATAGATTCTATAAAACAATCATAGCTCTTACGGTCATTTTGCTTGTCGGCTTATCTGTCATATATTTCGATTTCAATAATTATGTTAACATTAGTTCTGATGTATACGCAGAGGTAATCATAGCTCTTGTTATTTCTCTTTTCGTAGAAATTGGTTTTCCCTTGCGTGAAGAATTGTCTAAGAAGAAGAGGGACGAATTGGAATTTTGACGTTCTAGATTTTTCTTTTGTGAGTCCATGTGACTTATCATAGGCGACCTTCTCCTAAAAAGTGGCTTGTTGTTAGCCGAAAGGGAAAGAATCCTATTCGGGTTGTTGCTGGAGAACGTTTCAGGACTAAGAAGAAAGCTATGAAAGAAGCTGGAGAATGGAACAAAGCGTGCAAGGGTTCTGACGTCAAATTTATGGTTCGAGAGGAAGGCTGGAGATGAAAACGCGGGTATTCATGATTTTGTTTTTCTATAAGTGAACCCTATGTTAAAGTCAAAGCCTGAGTACCTTAACGTGTCGATAACCATGAACCGTGCAAATGGAACAACTGTGACGGTATCAACCAAATGCAGCGCGCGCCAGAACCGCCGCGAAACTGAAAGATAAATATTCCTTGTGCATATTCTCTACTGGGAAAACCATTGTCAGAAACGCCGAGATTCTCTTCAAAGGACATCAAAGGCTGGCTTGAACGCGAAACTGGATCCATCTTCATTCCAGTTCACACGAAAGCTCAAAAGCTAATCGATGAAATGCGTCGAACGTTGGATAGTCTCTCCGAGGTTTCCAAGATGCTCATGGATAACAGTGCCAAAGAGATCGAAAAAAGAAACATGAAGATCTATCGCAGAGCCAGAGCGCTGAACAGGTTAGCTCGACTGTTTTGCGAACGGATGCGCCAACTCAAGGTTCCGGACAAGGTTTCGTATGACAGTTGCAGCCAATTCCTCCAGGAATTACAAAAAGCGTTTACTGTAACCGACGTTGACATTAGGAATTGGTTTCCGAGAATTTCGCCGTTCTTCATTCTTGACAGGCGAAGATTTCAAACCATTTTTGAGAAAGCAAAAGAGTCGCTGAAGGACCTTCAGAATTTCCTGGCAAAAGAATACGTCAAGACGAAGACTCTGGAGGAGACATTCCAGATCATCGACAAACTGCTTGATCTTGAACAGCAGCTCAAAAATCTTGATGATCGGATGGCAAAGACTGGAAGCGATAAGGTCTGCATCGAAAAAGAAATAGCCGAGGCACAGCAGAAAATGACTGAATTGAGAAGCCGTGGAAGCATCGGCCAGCTGCATCAGACTGGGACAGAGATAGATTCTTTGAGCATGGATGTGAAGCACAGCTTACAACACCTTCAAAAACCCTTCATAAAGCTTCAATCACTCGCAACGCATGGGGGAGGAAGTGGTTTGACACCGGAAGAACTCGGCAAACTCTACCAGTATCTGGAAAATCCGTTCGAGGCCTTTTCCACAGAGGCTCCTGGGCATCCGCTACTGAGACAGATACTTCTGAAGCTGGATCGTTCCATCTCCGAGGGGAAACTGAAGCTGAAACCAGAGAAAATACGAAAAGCGGAACAGACCATAGACAGTATCGTCAACAGAAACTCTCTAGCAGATCTCCATCAAAAGAGCAGGGACGCAATGGCTCGCAAAACTCAGCTTTCAACGTCGGAAGAAGTGACAGTGATGCAGGAGAATCTGTCAAAAATCCAAGCCCACGTCGGGGATCTGAAAAGAAAAAGAGGAGTGGTCGAGACAGAGGAAGCCTCCATCAAAAGAGCACGAGAGGAGACGTCGGAGAAGATCCATAGTCACAAGGCCGAAATAGAGAAGAACATTTTCGGCTTCTTGAACAAAACCGTCAGAATTGAATAGGCTGAGATTGATTCTTGCCGACTGTCCTTTCACGAATCGTTAAAGAATCCCTGGAAATTCACACCGCAGAATTCGCCAAGACAGTCGAACAAGTTACTGCGCTACTCAAAAAAGAAGACGGAAGAGTCGGGAATCTCCATATCAAAGGTAGACTCGTAGAGATTGAGCCGACAGGCGAGGCTTTGGTCGTCGGCGACTTGCACGGAGATCTTGAGAGTCTGATCGAAATCCTGCAGCAGAGCAACATTCTGGATAGAATGGAGAAGTCTCCCGAATCAATCCTTATCTTTTTAGGAGACTACGGTGACCGTGGAGCATATCCTGCGGAAACCTATTACACGGTTTTACAGTTGAAGCTGCTCCATCCCGAGCAGGTTGTCCTGATGCGTGGAAACCATGAGGGGCCCGAAGATCTCATGCCGTCTCCGCACGACCTGCCAGAGCAGCTTCAGGCAAGATTTGGGAAGAAATGGGCAGAAGCATACGCCAATACTCGTGGACTGTTTCAGCACCTATACAATGCGCTGCTCGTTGACGAACGGTACTTGATGGTGCACGGCGGATTACCGAAAGAATTGAGCACGGTCGAGGACATGGCCTACGCACACGTCCTGCACCCTAAACGTTCTCTGTTGGAGGAGATTCTTTGGAGCGACCCTGACGAAGCTGTTGAAGAAACGAGTACGTCGTCCAGAGGCGCAGGGTATCTATTCGGCAAGAACGTAACGAAAAGGACGCTGGCGAAGTTGAACGTGAAGATTCTCATAAGAGGACACGAACCGTGCGAGGATGGCTTCAAGATTAGCCACAACGGCAGAGTTTTGACCCTGTTTTCGCGAAAAGGGCCCCCATACTTCAATGCTTACGGAGCCTACCTGGATGTGAAGCTCGACAAAGAGTTTGAAGACGCTGATGAGCTGCTCCCGTACATCCACAGATTCTAGGAGCACACTCGTTCACGGAAACTTTAAGAAGACAACCAAGTAGCATCTTTCAAAGACGCAGCCTACGGAAGGATCGCTTTTGAAAATTGGAATCGCAACAAGGAACCCAAACTCCTACAGCTCTGCCCAACTCCAAGAAGCCCTGGGCAAACGCGGCATTCCATGCATATGTTTCAGCTTTCCACAAATCATTGCTCACGTAGGGTTCAAGCCCTTCGTGAAATCTGGAAACCTTAGTCTCAGTGAAGAGCTGGATTGCTTGATTATCCGTCCGATTGGAAGAGGGTCACTTGAGGAGTTGGTGTTCCGTATGGACGTTCTTTATAGGCTTCGCCGTTTAGGCTTGTGCGTGATAAATCCGCCCGAAGCCATTGAGCATTGTGTTGATAAGTATGATATTCTTACCATTTTGGAGGAAAACGGTCTGCCTGTGCCACGCACGGCAGTGACTGAAAACACTGATGAAGCATTAACGGCCTTTGGTGAGCTCGGCGGGGACGTTGTTGTCAAACCCGTGTTCGGTTCTAGGGGGGTAGGGGCCACGAGAGTCAATGATCCTGAAGTTGCGTCCACAGTTTTTCGTGCAATACGGTTCTCTCATGGAATGATTTATCTTCAAGAATTTGTGCATCATGGATTTTCCGATATTCGAGCCTTTGTCGTGGGCAACCGCGTCGTGGCCGCGATGAGACGTGTTGCACAAGATTGGAAGACCAACTACAGCCGGGGAGCCCGTCCAGTAGCAATAAGTCTCGACAGAACGCTTGAAGAAATTGCCATCAAATCGGCTCAACTCGTCGAATGCAAGATAGCAGGCGTGGACATACTCGAAAGCTCAAAAGGACCAGTCGTTGTGGAGGTAAACAGCCAGCCCGGATGGAAGGGCTTGCAATCAGTTACTCGTGTCAAGATTGCTGATGAGATTCTGGATTTTGTCCTGTCAGAGTTGAAGAAGTGAGTTCCGTGTTGAAGGTTGACATTGTAAGGGTTGACGTTTCAACTGAAAGTGCTGAGAAGACGACAGACTATGTGGCTGAAGAGAAGCCGCTGCACATATTTCTGAACCGAACTCGCTTTGTAAGCATTTTCTGTTCACCTTCGAAGTTGAAGGAAATGGCGGTTGGACACGCTATTTGTGAAGGAATAGTGAAGTCGATAGGAGAGATTGAAGGAATAGACTTGAAAGAGGAGGAAGGAATCTGCAGGATCAACCTGAAGCCTGATGTCAAGCTTGAGGACAGGCTGAAGCTCTCGCAGAATTTCTCACGCGTGATCTTCTCAGCTTGTGGCAGCAAGACACCGTATCAGCCAACCCTAGGACTTGTCAAGGTCCAGTCAGACTTGAAGGTCAAAGCTGAAATAGTCTTGAACTGTGTCAATCGCCTTAACTTTATTGCGGAGACTTTCAGAAAGACGGGCGGCGTGCACGTTGCCGCAATTTACAAGAGTGACGGAACGCTTGTAACGTTCGCTGAAGACGTTGGACGTCATAACGCTGTTGATAAGACAATCGGTTCCTGCATCTTGGAAGGGATCAATTTTGACAATTGCTTTCTCGCCTTGAGCGGGCGACTGACGGGAGATATTGTCTTTAAAGCAGCAAGAGCGGGTTTGCCAATTGTGGCTTCTATGGCCGCTGCAATAGATTCTGGAATAAGTATGGCCAAAGATGCGAGTATAACGTTGGTGGGGTTTGCACGCGGAAAACGCGTGAACATTTACACGTTCCCTGAAAGAATTCTCTCAGCCTAGCCAATTCTTATGACTTTGTCCATGAAAGTTGCTAGTTCATCTGTCAATCGTTTTTCCCTTGAGCTTATTCCCGTTCCAAAGTCCTTGGCTAGTTTAGAGCCGTAGTATGCTGTGCCCAAAAACGTTTTGGCCAGTCTTGCGCATTTTAGTATTTTCTGCAGTTTCCCGAGATGAAGATATAATGTAAGGTCATTTATGATGAGCATTTCGGTAACATTCAGCATGAACTTGTTAAGTAATGGTTCCATCAGTTTTTCATTAAGTCTCGCCAACTGCAATACTTGTTCCTGTGAAATCCCAGTGAACCTAGGTGTGTAAACCTCTTTTGGCGTGAGATATTTGACTTCGCTGGCTACAGTCACATAATCGGTCAATTTTCCGCCCAGCTGATTGATTCTCTTTGGCGCAAAATCAATGATAGTTAATCTGTCAGGTCTCTCAAAGGCCATCAGTCGTTCAACGAGCTCGGCTGCCACCTTGGTTTTTCCAGATCCCGACTCGCCTAATATCAATGTTTTCTTGCCCAGAATGTCTGAAGGTTTCAACTTCGGTTCCTGACTACTTTTGACCAAATAGCGTTTCCCTGCTTATTCCTACTCTTTTCAGAATCAGAAGTACAGTAAATGCAAGGATGCATCCTGGAACGCAGCTTAAAGCCCATCCCGCTCCGAAAATTAAGAAAGCAGTGAACGTGCCATGTTGCGATACTAGCCCTATGAGGCTCTGTGTTCCTAACCAAGGAGCGAACACAAAAAGTGCAATGGGCACGCCTATTAATAACGTGCCTATTGGCTCGGTTAAGGCTGCTGTCAACCGTGTTTTCTCGCTTAGTTTGAAACGTTCAAGAATCCAGTAAGTTGAGCCGACGACAAGTCCGCCAGGTATTCCCCCCGGAAATGCGAATAGTGTTCCTATTCCCAGCATATTCCTTGTTGTCCCGATAATGATTGCTGCTATTACTGCCCAAAACGGGCCCAGGAGCACTCCAAGAATGGCGTTAATCATATGCTGTGTCGGATTGGCGATTGTGCCGAAAACCGAAAACCCTGCGAAGGGTGATATGGCTATTCCCAGACCTGCGAAAATGATGGCCACGGTCAGTTTCTTGACGTGTACTGTTTTCATTTCCATCTTGTGTCCTCTCTTGAAGCAATTCGTACAGCAAGTTCTGCTAGGTCCGAAGCTCGGTCACCAAAGACAACTATCATTGGTTCTTTGCCTATGTCTCCAGTATGGTAAATGACATCAGGAGCCTTTCCGACTCTCTTTATGGCTTCTTTCACTCCCCATGGGACAGTCATCCCTTCAACCTTTTTGATCTCTGCCGGCTCCTGTTTTCGATCGTAGAAAGAGAGCGTCATGCCCTGCTTTCTCAAGATTTCGAGTGTCTCTTCAGCAAATTTCAAGTTGATTGCAGCCTTCTTTCTCTCGTCATGCTTCGCGATTTCCAGTATGTATTTGGCTAGGTGAGAGGAGCACCCAAATCTCGGGTTCCCGACCGCCATCGGACCACCCGATGCTTTCACGATTCTGCCCTCTATAGCCGCAACGTCGTTGATGCTCTCGGCCCGGGGAATTGCCAAGGCTATGTTCATACCAACTTCAGGGATGAGCCTGCCTACTTCTGGAGTTTTTAGAATCAAATCTCTTGCCCGTTCAAGATTGATCAACACGTCGTATCTTGACGATTCACTGTAAAGATGTGCCATCGGATTCACAGGTCCGTAGCCCCTGCCAATTTCCAGTCCGAACTTTATGGCCAGCGTTACAATTCTTTTCGCATTCTCAACTGCTTTCACCACGTCCATTTTTTTTGCGATCTCAGCGGCTATCGCTGCAGAAAAACAACAACCTGTTCCATGCGTGGTCTTAACGTCAAGGCGGAGATCGGTGAACTTCTTCGTCTTTCCCCTGTAATACAGAAGATCAACCGCGTCTCTCTCATCAAGATGCCCCCCCTTGATTACAACAGCCTCGGGGCCCATCTTAGCGATTATCTTAGCGGCGATCTCTGCATCTTTCAAGCTTTTGATCGACATTTCTGAGAGTTTTTCAGCCTCAAACCTGTTGGGTGTTATCACGAGGGCGTTTGGCAACAGGTCGTTTTTCAAGGCGTCTACGGCTTCAGCCTCTAAGAGTTGCGCTCCAGACTTTGCAATCATGACTGGGTCAACAACCAACGGAAACTCGTGTTTTGAAACCTCCGAAGAAACAGCTCTGATTATCTCCTCGGTGTGGAGCATTCCTGTTTTCCCAGCGTCTATACCCAAGTCTTCAGCGACCGCTTTGATCTGCATTCTGACCATTTCAGGTTTCAGATCTTCAACTGCAGCAACCGAAAAAGTGTTTTGCGCCGTGACGGATGTAATTGCCGTCGTGCCATGAACACCTAGGGCTGCGAAAGTCTTGAGGTCAGCTTGTATTCCAGCTCCTCCGCCAGAATCGCTTCCCGCTATCGTTATGGCGACAGGAATCTTGACTTTCACCTTTTCGAGTTGAACCGTGTCAGGTCACCCTCTCAAGAGCATAAAGAATGGCCGCTGAGACTGTGAATGACAGTATGCTTGAACCCAGCGTCGTAAAAAGATATAATATGAAATAGACAAGCACTCCTACAAGCCAAGAGACTATCGATTTTATCCTGAAGCCGTTTTCCGACGAATAGAAGTCTTTCGGTTCATATTGTCTTTTCCTGATAATGTAGAAGTCCATTGCGAGCACGCCTAGCAGAGGTACGAAGATAGCTCCTATGTATATTAGGAAGCTTTCGTAGGCTCCTTGCCAGTTTTGAGGCATCAACGCTGCCAAGAAAACACTGACTAGCGTTATTAACGTGAAAAGTTTCCACTGCTTGGTTTTGGGCGATATGTTCTGTATCGACACCGCGCTGGAATATATGTCTGCGAAGCAGTTGTCTGTTTCGTCAACCACCAATAGGACAAGGGCTAGGCCTCCGAAAGTGATGGAGACTATAGAGGAGATTATCTGTTCTCCTGAGTAGGCTAAAATAAGGAAGGCACCCAAAACGTAGAACCATGAATTGGCGAAAGCGTAGCCTGTGAAGGTTCCCCAAAAAGCTCCTCTTTCATTTTTTGAGAACCTGTTATAGTCTGATATCAGGGGCCACCATGATATCGGCATTGCTATGACTAGGTCAAGGGCTAATGTTATTGGTAGCGACCCCCCTCCGCGAAGTGTAAAAAGCTGAGGAAATCTTGTGAGCACGGTATAGGTTAAGAAAGCTGCTGTTGCAAAAGTGATCCATATTGCAAACTTCTCCAGCCACTGTCTTACAACCACTAGGGGGCCCCCTATGCAGAGAAGATAGCAGAAAACAGCAAAGACGGCGATCCAAAAATAAATGGTATATGAACCCACAAACGGGCCTGTGACAATCAAGGCAGAGTTGGCCATTATCAATATCTCGAATGCGGTCCACCCAACCAGTTGAACAGCATTAAGCAATGCCGGTGCGTAAGATCCCTTCAATCCGAGGGTTGCTCTTAGACTCACCATTGTAGGTATGCCATATTTGCTTCCCAGACCGCCTGCCAATGCTAACATGAGAGAACCTATTATCGAACCTAACACAGCAATAGGTACTATTTCCACCAATGAAAGGCCCTGAGTGAGCAATCCACCGGCTTGAAGTACGAGTAAACCAACCGAGAGACTTGACCAAAGAATAAAGTAATCGAATGATCTTAGAACTCTCTTATCTTTTGGTACTGGTTCTGTCCCCCATTCGGGAGGCAGCCTAACAGTCAGCTTCCCTTGATGGTCCTCTGCTTCCCCCATTTTCCCTCCGCCAGCATTATCTGGGTCAGGTTCCAAGGGTCGACGATGTTCAACCGTCCTCTCAGCCGGGTCACGTTCCCAGCTCCCCCAAACCTGGAGGACAATTGTTATTTATCGGTATATTTAACTTTTCTAGACACAGTCCAGAAGTCACCTTAGGATGCTGTCATAAAGCATGAAGGAACTCCCCAGAGAATTCGACGTGTTGGCTACAGAGAAGAAGTGGCAAACGGCTTGGGAAGAGAAGGGAATCTATCACTTTGATTGGAAAGACAAAAAGAGACCGGTTTTCAGTATTGACACGCCTCCGCCCTATCCTTCAGGCGATTTTCACATGGGCAACCTTCTTAACTGGACTTATTTTGACATGGTTGCACGGTTCAAGCGAATGAACGGTTTCAACGTTCATTTTCCTCAAGGCTGGGACTGCCACGGGCTGGGCATCGAAGTGCAGGTGGAAAGAGAGAACAGAATCAGGAAGCGCGAGATGCCGCCTGACAAGTTTCGGAAGCTGTGCGAAAAACTCGTTGAAAAATACGTCACGATAATGAAAGAAGGCATTATGAGGCTCGGATGCAGCAACGATTGGACAACAGAATATCGCACTATGGACCCTGACTATTGGAGAAGAACTCAGCTGAGCTTCATACTGTTGTACAAGAAGGGCTTCATGTATCAGGGCACTCATCCGGTGAACTGGTGTCCCCGCTGCGAGACGGCCATCGCTGACGCTGAAGTGAATTATGAGCAACACGACGGCACTTTGCACTACCTAAGATTCCCTGTTGAGAACAGTAACGAATACGTGCGGATAGCGACAACACGGCCCGAGCTAATACCGGCATGCGTAGCTGTTGCGGTGCATCCTGGAGACGCGCGTTTTGCCAAATATGAGAACATGAGGTTGAGGGTTCCTGAAACAAGCCGCACTGTACAAGTGATTCTTGACGAAGCGGTTGATCCCTCTTTTGGCACGGGCGTCGTGATGATATGCACTTATGGCGACAAGGCGGATGTGAAAACTGTCATTCGTCACAAACTTCCAGTCATAATCATTCTGACCGAAGGTGGCAGGATAAACCAGAATGGCGGAAAATACGCGGGTCTAACGTCACTCGAGGCGAGGAAGGCGATAGTTGCAGACTTGACTAGAGAAGGACTGTTGGAGAAGACTGAGAAGATTGCACGGGAGATTGGTTTGTGCGACAGGTGTGACACGCCCGTAGAAATTCTTGAGCTTCTGCAGTGGTTCATGAAAACACGCGAGTTGACGGACAAAGTCGAAGAAGCTACGAACCGGGTTTTGTGGTACCCTGACTACATGAAAGTGCGCCTGATTGATTGGGCTCGCTCCTTAGACTGGGACTGGGTAGTAAGTCGACAGAGAGTCTTCGGTACACCCATACCTGTCTGGTACTGCAAGAAATGCAAAGAAACGATTCTGGCAGAAGAAGACTGGGTTCCGATTGATCCTAAGACCGAAAAACCAAGAATCAAACAGTGTCCAAGATGTGGCTCTTCAGAGTTTGTTCCCGAAATGGATGTTTTCGACACGTGGATGGATTCTTCAATATCCTGTGCGGTTCACGCTGGTTGGCCCGACAGCAAGGATTGGAAAAGGCTTTTTCCGGCAGATGTTCATCCTTCAGGCATTGACATCATAAGGACTTGGGCGTACTATTTGATGGTCAGACACTTGGCACTGTTTGACGAGGCTCCGTACAAGAGCTGTTTAATCAACGGCATGGTGTTGGGTGCTGACGGCAGGAAAATGAGTAAATCACTCAAAAACTATGTTGCCACTCCCGAAGTCTTGGACAAGTACGGGGCTGACGCAGCGAGACAGTGGGCTGCTGGCGGAGGCACTACGGGTTCGGACATTCCGTTCCGTTGGCCAGACGTTGAATACGGATGGCGCTTCCTGATCAAGCTGTGGAACGCTTCAAGATTCGTAAGCATTTTACTGAAAGATTATGAACCGAGAAAAGACGCAGAACATGCCCTTCAACCGCTGGACAAATGGGTGTTGAGCAAATGTGAGAAACTCACACAGAGGGTAACTGAAGCTTTCAAAAAATGTCAATTCAACATCGCCGTGGAGGAAATCCGCAACTTTACTTGGCGCGTCTTCTGTGACTGTTACTTGGAGGCCGTGAAAGACAGACTATACAATCCAGAGGTCTACGGACAAGAAAAAAGAAAGGCGGCCCAGTACACGCTTTACTTGGTTCTGGAAAGAGTCTTGAAGCTCCTTGCTCCAATAATGCCACACGTTACGGAAGAGATATTTCAAACCATGTACGCCGACGAGAAGAGCCCCAAGAGCATACACGTATCGTCTTGGCCGACGATTGATGAGAAACTCGTGGATGAGGAGGCTGAGAAGCAGGGAGATCTGGTGATGGCAATCATAACCGAGGTCCGCAGAGAAAAAGCAGAAAAACACTTGCCGCTCAATGCGAAGATTGCAAAATTGACAATCTTTACCGGCGAAAAAACCACTGCAGAGATGATAACACATGGCCAGGAGGACATAGCTGGAACGTGTAAAGCTGCACACATTCAAGTATTGTCCGAGAAAGGCAAGGGGCGAGAAGTCAAACCATACGACGTCTGCTTCATCGCCGAATATTCACAGTGACTTCTGGAAGCGGTGGGACTTGAGAAAAGTTGGCATAATAGGCTGTGGCGCAATCGGCTCACTGATCGCTGAGGCGGTTGAAAAAGGAATTGTCGATTGTGACGAGTTGATTCTATACGACTGCGACATGAAAAAGGCGGAGCGCCTCCAAGATTCATTGGGTACTGCCAGCATAGTTGTCGCGAACCTCGACGAAATGCTCAGATTGCATCCTGCAGTCATCGTAGAAGCGGCGTCGCAAGAAGCTGCCCGCGAATACATCGGCACAATAGTGGAAAGGAACATCGAAGTGATAGTCATGAGTGTTGGTGCCCTTCTAGGTTCAAAACTGAAAAGCAGCAAGATTCACACGCCCTCAGGCGCCATCGGGGGCTTAGATGCAATTTCAAGCGCTGCGCTGGCCGGGATTGACGACGTTATTTTGACCACGAGAAAAAATCCTAGGACCTTGGACATGGATAACCGGCAGGAAAACTTGGTGTACGAGGGAAGTGCGCAGGAAGCAGTTAGGCGTTTTCCAAGAGAGATGAACGTGGCGGCAACTCTGGCATTGACGGTTCAGCCTGAAAGATTATTGGTTAGGGTGATTTCAGATCCTAAGACGCGCAGAAACACACATGAGATAACGGTCAAGTGGGCACATGGCGACATGTTCTTGAGGTTTGAAAACGATCCGCATCCCGATAATCCTAAGACGAGCGCGCTTGCGGCTTGGTCTGCGATAAAGCTGTTGAAAGATCTTCTCGAGAAGCGTGTCTAGGGTTTCAGGCCTGTTCCAACGTCTACCCAGACTTTTTCGCCTATTTTCCTGTAGCCGATTTTTTCATAAGCTTTTATGGCAGGGTAATTGTCTGATCTTGCGAACAGAGCAGCTACCTCTGCGGTTTTCAACGCTTCTTCTGTGATGGTCGACGTGGCCAGTGTTGCATATCCTCTGTTTCTGTGCTCCGGATGGGTGTAGACTCCTCCGATAAGCCATACTTGTGGCAGTTGAATGAATGAGCCCGCGTAAGAAACCAGTTGGCCATCTCTGAAAACTCCGTAGACGGGCATCTTGCTTATCCAGTCCGCGTACTTCTTTAGCATGTTGGTCGGGCGGTCTCTTCGGCTTAAGAGGAGGTTGGCGAATTTCAAAGCGTCTTCATCCGTGTGCAGTCGCCTCGCTAGGTCTGACTTGAAAAACCTTGCTCCGTTCTTCTTGACCAGCATCCAGTCTTCGATGTAATGCTTTGCGTCTGGAAACCTTTTCTTCATGGCTGGAAGAAGCTTCGGCGGTGCATGGACGATGAAATTGCCTGATGGGGCGTGCTCAAACAGCTTTTCGGCGACGTTGTCTTCGCACTCTAGAATAACGCTTGGAACGTCTGTGGCAGTGTAGATGAGGATGTATCCTCTGACATTGCCGTTTTCGAATGCTGCGTACGTGGTTGTGTGTTGTGGATCGTTTTGGATGTCGTAAACGGCGAAGACGTGTTTGACAACGTCGGACTTGAGAGATTCAACGATTAGTTGCTTGTTTTTTTCGTTGATTTCCTCAATATTGACCATTGGACTTTAACCATCGTCTGGTTTCTTTCATCAGCGTGTCGATTTCTTCTTCGGTGTTGTAGAAGTGTGGTGAGACTCTTATCCCGTTTGCTCGGGCGGAGACAACTATTCCCTTCTTTGCTAGTTTTTCAACGAACTTCTGGGGTCTGTGTATTTTGAAGTTGACTATTCCTGAGCGGTACTGCTTTTCCGTCGGTGTCTGAAGCGTAAGCCCCAAGTCTTCGACTGCTTCTATCAGATGGTCTGTTAGTTTGAGAATTCTTTTTCGAACGTTTTCAATTCCGTAGTGGAGCAGCATTTTCATTGCTTCTGCTGCGCCTACGAAGCTTATTGTGCAGGGTGTTCCGACTTCGAAGCGGCTTGCGGTTTTTGAGAGGTTCAGGTTCCAGATGTCATAGAAGTCTGCGGTGTCGAACGTTTCTTGTTTGACGCTTGCCCAGCCTACGAATGGTGGTTCAAACTTTTCTATGAGCTCGTCTTTGACGTAGAGATACGCTGCTCCGTGGGGGCTTAGGAGCCACTTGTAGCAGGCGGCCATCAGGAAGTCAACGTCGTCTCGTTTAGCGTCCAGCTGCATTGTGCCGACTGATTGTATTGCGTCAACGATTAGGTAGGCCCCGTGTTCATGGACTATCTCGCTTAGGACTCGCAGGTCGTGACGGAAGCCGTTCACGTATTCAACGTGGCTTATCGCGACCGCGACGGTCTTGTCGTCCACGGCCTTCTCCATGTCGTCCAACAGTATTTTTCCATCAACGTTCTTCACGTATTGGACTCTGACACCTAGACTTTTGCGGAGCCAAGGATAGACAACTGAAGGATATTCCAAGTCTGTTGTGACGATTTTTGAGCCCGGCGGATAATTGAGGACGTTTGCGGCTATGTTTATGCCCACAGACGTGTTTTCGACCAGGGCTATCTCGCCGGCTTTTGCGCCGACCAGTTTTGCGAAGTAAGGTTTGCCGCCGTCTTCACAGTCGATGGAGGTCTTGCCAGAATTTGAGAACTCGTTCGCGTATCTTTTTACTGCTTCCGCCACGGGCTTCGGAAGCGGAGACTCTGCAGCATGGTTCAGAAACACTTTGTTCTTGGTCACAGGAAACTGTTCGCGTATCTTCTCAGCGTCGTCCATGTGTTATCTTCTCTCCAGTGTCACGTTATTAATGCTTCACTAATAGCAATTGCTGTTGAGACTTGGATTCTGCTCTTAGCAAGTTTGTCCTGGTTGCTTGTGGTTTTGCTATCCTATTGGACGCCGGATATTGTGGAGCCGCCGAAGCACGTCCATTTTTTCCTCAATAACCTTTTCAATTCGTCAATTGTCTTTTCGACCGTTCTGCGGCAGTGAGAAGGTTCTTCAGGGGGCAGATAGGGGTCCTTCACGTTTATTTGGGTGAGGCCGGCTGCACCTGCCACGAGTGCGTACCAGCAGAGGGGCAGGATTTCAGGGTTATACCCGCTTCCAGGCATCAGTACGAGTTTTCCATCGCAGACTCTGTCAGCTGTATCCCTGACAATCTGGGATAGTTCGAAGAAGCCTTTGACCGTTAACGCTAGGTTTCCGAGAGTGTCTGCGAAGTGTGGGTCGCTTCCACCGTTCGCGATTATGATCTGAGGTTTGAACTCTTCGGCTAGGGGGACGAAGGTTTCGTTCAAGGCGTAAATGTAAGTGCCGTCGCTTGTGCCGGGCGGCAAGGGGACGTTGACGTTGTAGCCTTCTCCTTTGCCCTCTCCGATTTGCCACTCAAACCCGGTTCCGGGATAAATCGTGTGTGGGTCTTGGTGCAGAGAGATGTAGAGCACGGTGGGGTCTCGGTAGTAGATGTCGCTTGTGCCGTTTCCAAAGTGAACGTCATGGTCCAGTATTAGAAAGCGCTCAACATCGTGTTTTGCTCTCAGGTACTCGACCAAGACGGCGACGTCGTTGAACAAGCAGAATCCCCCGCCGTAATTTCTTCCCGCGTGATGGTGGCCGCCCCCGAGGGAGACTGCCAGCTTTGTTCTGTTTTCAAGGACGGCCTTGCCACATTCGATTGCGCTGCCAGAGATGAGCAATGCTCCTTCAAGAATCTCTGGAGAAACGGGCGTTTCAATATCGTATGGCATGCCCTGTTTGGCCAAGCTGAAGATTAGGTTAACGTAATCTTTGTCGTGCACCCTCAGCAGGTCTTCTTTCGTGGCCGGTTCCGGTTGAATGAGAGCAACCTCAGGCGTGCTGAAGAAGCCTTGTTCTTCGAAGAACTTCATGGCGTTCACGAAGCGGTCGCCTCTGAAAGGATGGCCTTCGCCTAAATCGTACTGTTTAAACTTTTCGTTGAAACTGATTACTGTCTTCTGAACCAATCAAACGCGCTCTCAGAAGCAAGATGAATTTTGCGAAATATAAAATCCTATGCAAAGGGTCAAAATCTGAAAAAGGAAAAGGGGGTGTTGTTAGATTGTTATGTTTGCTGTTTTTCTTCGGCTTTGGCTTCTGTTTCAGAATGTTGCACTTCTTCGTTGCACTGGATTGTTTCGACCACGGCTTCCTCGGGTCTGGCTTGTTCTTTTTCCACGACTTGGGGAGGTTCCTCCGAGAACTTGACTTCCGGCTCTGGAGTCTGGGTTTGCGGCGGTTCGAATTCTTGTTGTGTCATGATGTCGTCGTTTGAAAGCTGATTCACCGCGTCTTGAACGGCGTCCAACTCTTTCTTTGCTGTTTCAAGTCCGGTGTAGAGGAGATCGGTTTCGCGATGATACGTGTCATCGTCCACTTCACCGGTCACGTGTTGAATTTCAAAATTCGCGAGAAGAATCTCCAACGTCCTAATCTGCTCTTCAAGTTCCATCGCTTTCGAGGCCATTTTTCCTACCAACGCTTTGCGTTGGCCTTCGATTTCGGCAACGGCCTCGTCTATCTCTCGGGTGAAAAGGCTGTGCGTTGACTGTGAAATCTTGCCAGTGTCCAGTAAACTGCCCAAAGCTTGCTTCTTTTTCTTCGTCAACTCGTATTCTTCGTTCAATCTGCTAAAGGAATGCTTCCACGATATCAATTTTTGCACCGTGCAACTGTTTCCATGTTAGAAACAGATAATCTTTGTTAACATGCCGGTATATCGCCGACTGCTATATTGGCCAGTTTCTGCCTCTGCTAGGGAAGACTGAGCTTTAAAAATTAGCACACCCAGTTACGTTTCAATGCGTTGAAAAGTGCAAAAACTTCAAGCGACAGTTGGAACCTCAAATGGGTTCGCGCGCGGTTGCAAAGGGATCTTCTTGACCTAAGCGCGTGTTTGGCTTGAAAACTGATGCCCGAAATCTGTTTGTTGGCCCTTTAGGGTTCAATTTTTCCTTTATGCTAGTCTTGCCGGTCAATCGAATCGAAACACTAAAAAACACCTTTTTCTCATCTTTAAAGCCGGAACATAAGGCCCAGAAGGGCCCGTAGCTCAGTAAGGACCAGAGCACCGGACTTTTAAGCGAAAAGCGTTGCGTGGAAATCCGGGGGTCCCGGGTTCAAATCCCGGCGGGCCCGTTTCCACTTTCGCGCGGCGGGTCCGTGGAGCGCATATGCACAGTCATTATTTGGCGCATCAGTCGTCTGGGGCATAAAGACAAACCAGACTGACAGATTGAGCTACTACAGTCACGATTTTTCGAAGGGCGTAGTCGAGTTGGAAGCAGACTCTTCTATTCCAAATGTTACGAAGAACCTTCGTTCAATGAAAAGGACGAGCATTCGTCAAAATTGTTTGTGACTTGCTGGTGTGGAAGATTTCTTCGCAAATGCAAGATCGATCGAGTGCAGTGCCAGGCGTTTATGACAGATTTGCCGATATGAAAGACATAGCCTATCTGGTAGAGAATTCAACACTTTTCCAGGGAGAGCCGGGATGGGATCCGAACGCGGATGTCAACAGCGACGGCGTCTGCAACATGAAAGACATAGCCATAGCTATCGCCTATTGCAACAAACTAGAATCATAACATAGCATCTTGCTATTAGCACGTTCACTGGCTGACGCGGACATATTCCGTGTCCATTTTCTGGAGACTCCATCCTAGACATCTCTGCAAGACTGAAATGCTACCTTCAGAAGTCAATTCTCTTAGGTCTGCTTGCACACGGTTCATGAGCAAAGAATGGGCAAGGATTCCTCTCCTTCTTGAATTGCTGACAAGACGCTTTGAGTCCCTTTCTTGGTCCTCCACTGCATTCAAGCAAATTGGGTATCACCGATTCCAAGAAACTAGATGTGCAATTGTATGATTATGTAACCCAGGCATAGAAGTTAGTTCCATAAGTATTTATTTAGACAGAGAGTGTAGAACATCTGAAGAGGAGAACAGGATACATACATCAACGTTCGGAGGTGAGGAGATTGGAGATTACGATAAACACAAGGCAGGCGATCGCCATCATATGGACTCTGATTGCCATCGTGGTGTCTCTGATTATTGCGCTGGGAATGGGCCTTCCATATTCTACATACTTAGGAGGTACATACTATTCCGGAGCGCCGTGGTGGATCATCATAGCAGTATTCTTCGGAGTCTTGCTAATAATCACTCTTCCGGTTTATCTGCTCATTGCCGTTTGGAGCATAGCGTCCAGACACGAAAGTGAGTAGCGAAGCTGGCAACGGTCGAAATGCTGGCGAGAAATCAACATGATTAGAGCTTGAGCGAAGAGCATTTGCGCTAAGAGCGACTCCAGTCTCCTTTGAAAACAGTCGTTTAACAGTGGCTTGTGTTTAATTTTTTGGTAGTTCTATGAAGCATTGTTTTTGCCTGCGAGTTTCGTTTCCCTCCTTCTCTTACGTGGATAGAATGAGAAAATCACACGCTTAAGAATATCTTGCCACGCCGTATCGTTTCTGTTCTGGATTATGCATAATGCTTTGCTAGATGTGGGGGTGCACGATAATGGCATACCGGCGGGGAAGTCTCTTTTTTCTGCGTATTGTTAGGAAACCTAGGATCAGAAGCAAGATTGAGCCTGCTATTATTCCTATTATGAATATGAAGATGAGGAATACTATGTTGAGAAATGGAAATTGCTGCGGCACTGTCTTCAAGATGGTTACTGTTCCATCCACAAATATGTTGTTATCCACATTTGTTTCTCCCTTAACTGCGTCAGCTACTGCCTTGATCACGTAGCTTCCAAGAGGGACACTTGTTGTATTCCACTCGAGAAACATTTGTTGTTCTGCTGAGGGGGCAAGTTCTGTAACAAGTTTCTTATCAATCACCGTATTGTCGTAATAGAGCGTCACGTTGAACGATTCGGTTTCTTCACCATTGTTTCTCACCATTACCATGATTTGAACTGTCTCACCGCTTTGCACCACCGTTTTGGAAGATATGACCGCAACTACAACAACGTCTATGGTGATAACTCTTTTTTCAACGATTTCGAACGTTGTTGAGATTGCTGGGCTGTATAGGACGCCGCCATTTTCGGGCAACTTGTCGTATATCGCTGCGGTAACATCTGCGTCTCCGAGTGCTGCTGTATCCGGTATATGTGAAGAAGCATTTACGTAGTTCTCACCTGGCTGAAAAGACAGATTCTCCATTTCTATGTGGATTATTGGGTATCCCGCTACATCTTCCACGTCGATCGTTATCGCTCCCGTTTTTTCAACCATCGCTATGCTTTCCACGGTTACCACAAAGTTAACGATATCCTGCCTCAAGAACGTGGTCTGAGGCACCAGCTCGGAATTCAAAGTTGTTATGTTAGTGATTCTGAGTATCCATCCAACTTGGAAGGTCAGCGTATCCGTAGCCACCTCTTGTGCAATGTCGACGGTAGCCACTGCAAACCATTCACCGAAGACTATCTCTTCTGCATGTTCACTATACCAAGGCACCCTGAAGGAAAACGTCGCCATTCCGCTTTCGTTGCTTGGCGATGAGCCTGTAAAAGTTATGTTGCTGAATGCGTTTGCTGGCCCTCTAACCTGAAAGGCCACTAACTTGTTTGCCACGGGCGCGCCGTTGTAGGTCACATTCCCGTATAGAATGACAAGCTCCTGCGGTTGAAAGGCATCGCTTGGCTGGTTTGGTCCCCTTCCGTCGAATGGCGCTTTTTGCGTGAACAAATCCAAAACCTTGCCAGACCCCGTGCTCGCAGCAACAGTGTTCGTGCATAAGGTTGTTGAGCTAGCTAAGAAGACCAGAAGCATAAGAATTACTAGACATGCTCTTTCTCCTTTCTTGCAGTTTTCCGGCATGTTTTTTCCTCACGGCAAGACAAGGTTCAACTTTATGCTTTACTCGTTGATGTTTAGCGGCTTACTATCATTCTTGAATGTAGCCAGCTTTCTCCTTATCCCCTTGAATAAACGACAATTCCGACTATTTAGGCGGTATGGAGGTTTCTTCTATATTCTTGTTAGCGATATGTTGTACTACAAGAAACACGCTGCTGTCGAAAACGAAGAAACAAATGCTTTAATTAAACAATGTCTTACCAACTGCTTGGTAAGTGGACACTTCAACCAAGAATCCTTACCTACCTAACAATGAGGGAAGTAGATTTCTTCACATTGAAGCCTTGAAGGTGCAGAAAAACGATTTCCTCCTTTTTTTGGGGACCTTCTCGAAAAATAGAAGGATATTCCAGAATCCTTAAATCAACCAAAAAACAATAAAACTCTGAAGGGTATCACTTATATGCGTCTGCCAAAACCATTGGTTATTGTTCTTTTTTTAACATCACTATTATCTCTGAGCCTGTCAAGTTCCGTAGCATTCGCAGCTCCTGTCCTGCAAATCAAGATAACCGTGGGCCGCTCCTCCAGCACTCTTGGCTTCCTCGGGAACCAGGTTTACAGTGTTGGGGAAGGGATAGGTGTTAGTACAAACATAACGTTGGACGGAAGCTCAGCGGCCAATCTAGCAGCAATCGAGCTAGATTCTCCCTACGGCAACCCTTACCTCATTAGGACGATCAAGACCGGAAACGTTTCAAGAATGTATTTCCGCGTGCAATTCGTGGACATGTATACGTGCGATCAGCTTGGAAATCCCCTGACCCTTTTCAACCCTGGCGGCACTGTCTACGTCAACATTACAATAAAAAACATAGATGTAGTCCAGCACAGCGTAAGAGTTGGGTTGTATGCACAGTGCTCTGATAACACGCCAGCGTACGCATATTACCCCGAAGGATTCACCATAATCCCTGGAGTGCCACAACCATTTCTCGTGCAATTTACATTGCCGGGCAATGCTCCATCAGGTCAGGCTATGGTTTTCGCTAGCCTATTCACCGATTATCCCGCGAACCTCGGGTACCCGTACTGTCCGGAACAAGCCGCGAACTTTTCAATCCGAACATCGACACCTGCAATGCCTCAGCAGCCCGACTACAACAACATGACGTTCAGCCTACCGAGGAAAAACGTGAAGCTCGGAAACTACACCATTCACGCGGTCACAAACTTCAACGCGGTCCAAACGGCAACCGACATTAAACAGTTCACGGTAATATTGCTGGGCGACATCAACAAAGACTACGTCATAAACATGAAAGACATTGCAATATGCGTCCAGTTCTTCAACACCACACCAAATTCTCCAAACTGGAACCCGGACGCAGACGTCAACAAAGACGGCGTCGTCAACATGAAAGACATAGCCTTGCTCGTATCCTTCTTCCAAAACAACGCAATCCCATGACAGTGCACGCTGTAAAACCCAACAGTTCTATTTTCGCGTTAGAACAGTTTCCGTTGACCAGTTTTCGTTTCAACCTTTTGATTCGGATTATGCTTGATTAAACGCGGGTTGATACCATAGTGTTGAAAAACTCCAAAATTTCTTAAACGTCGGCGCGCGCGAAGTTTTCGACCTGTTGTATTTTCGAATGTTACGGTTCTTTACTGGTGCTGTGAGAACTGTTTTCATCCTTGGCCTATTTTTTCATCCTATCGAAATTTGACTTTTTGTAAGTTTCGTTTTGGACGACGACGCCACGACTGGAATCGTTCCGGCATCGAACTGGAATAGTGCTTCACAACACATAAATGAAACGTTGGAGTTACAAGAGTTGGGAGTGCGGTTGGACCTAGATGAAATTGTGAGTTTCCGCAGTTCGTTGAAGAGTTGCCCAGAGTGCAGTTCGACTGAAGGTTTCTGGCTTGTTGCAAAACGTGACAAAACCTATTTTCAGTGCAAACATTGTGCAGCCATTTTGGAAGTCTGTGAGATACTTCAGCACTCGAAGGCTTCCAAGGATTCCAAAAGATTCCTTGGAAAACTGAGGACATAACTGCATCGTATGAGCTAGCCAATCATCACAAAGTATCAGGGAACGCATTACCAATATCTCATTCAGAACTAATGCAAGCGCGCGGGTTCTGATTTTGGGGCTAGTGGGTTATCTTGTTCCGAAGTGTATGAGGGCTAGGCCAAGGTCTTTCGAAGTCTGTGTGCTTGTTGTGAATCTGAGTAAGACAGATGTCGCTTGGATGGTTATCATAAACGATGAAGAAGAATGGGGCGGTTGTAACGGAAGCCTTCTCCTTTTCTCTCGCCTTCGCCAAGACAGTAGTGTACAGTAACTTTATAAAACGTTGTTGCCTTGGTCGGTATATATCGCTTTTCATTGTATACGCCTCTTCAATTCTATTTCAGCTGTTGTAATCATGCTTTTAAGCCTCCGAACGAAAGTCACTAATGACCAAAGATGTTCGAGGAAATTTTCTCTGACGCTGTACGAACGCTTTTGACAATTCTATGGAGTGTACTGGCTTTGGTCGTGGTTAGCGGTGCGATTTGGGCACATTACAGCAAGAAGATGAGATGACAGCCAGGGCTCAGAAATAATGGGAAAATGACACGAAGCGGCAGAAGCACATCAGAAACGCACATTCGTTTTGGATGGAGACTCTTATGCTTTTGCTTCTCTACTCATTGAGCGTTGTTGCGCCCTGATGGTTAGACAAAAAGTGGCTTGGTCAAAGTGAAATGTTGAGAATGCAACGCCCAAACTGTATTTCGAATCTTTATTCGGGTATCGCAAGGTTTACTTTTGTTGGGCACCACCGTTTTATGCAATCTGCTGGAACATCGTGTGGTAACGATTGTCTTTCCAAGAGTGGCTTTACCGAAAGGCTGAGCAGAACGCTCACAGCGAAATCCTAGCCTTTTTAATGATGATTCTGGGCATGAATCTTTTGATGGGAGGCCTCATCCTGACCGTCATCACAGCCGGCGGGCCAAACCTGCTTTTCTACGTTACACAACAACCCCTAACCCAGTCTGCGGTCCTAGGGCTGGTCCTAACCATAACGGGCTTCTTGATCCTTTCAGCCAGTTTTGTGCTCGTTGTTCACTATGACCGACAAAGGTCTTGGCATCTGAAAGAAATAGAAAAATCTACTAGGCTCAGAAACAAGAAAGTTACCATCAAGACAGCAGATGAACTCCTTAGGGAATTGGCTGACGAAAACAGTGAGAAATAACCAACAAGAAGGGGAAACACATAAATTCAGTTTTCCCATTCTAAAAACTCGGCCGGGCGGTAGCTCAGCCTGGTAGAGCTTCCGAGCCAGCACAAAGTAAGATTGGCTGACGGAGATGCTGTAGATGCCTACCCATGGTGGGCATCACCCAGCCTACCAGGCTAACATGCAGAAACCGGAGTGTCGCAGGAGGGTTGAAGTTTGTCCTTCAGCCCGGCGAATTCAAAATGAAGGTTTCGCTTCATGAAAGTCCTGCCCGCCCGACCATCAACTTGTAATGCACGCAGAACATGGCAAGCGCGCGGATCAAGTCAGCGCATGACTTGCAAGAGAGGCGGTTCAGACGTGTCTTGCTTTACGTTTGATTGCTACAAAGGCAAGAATCGCTGCAAGAACTGCCAGGTGGTAAGGTGCTAGCAGATCTACTTTTGCATTTCCTTTCATTGAGATTGAGAAGCCTCCCACAGGTACAGAGAACGTCACCTGAAAAGTTATAGTGTCCCATGCAGTTACTCCCGCAATATCAACAGTCGAAATACCACTCCACGTTCCAACACTGGCTGCATCGATGGGTATTATGAAACTTATCGTCGCCAAGCCATTTTGATTCGTTGTGGTCGTTCTTACAACGATAATTTCACCAACGGGGTTTTCGACCTGAAAAGCCACGAGTTTTTGCTGCACTGGATTACCGCTGTATGTCACCTTGGAAACCAAGTCTACTTCTTCTCCTACAGTGAAGCTTCCGCCTGGCTGACCTGGGCCTTGTCCGCCTCTTTGTGTGTAGACATCTAACAGTCCCTCTGAAGGCGGGTCAGGTTCCATCGATTTCCAGAAGTAGACGGCGCCAACACTATCGTGAGCGATAGGAACGAATCCTGAATCCAAGAGCAACGTCTGCCCAAGTTCTAGGGGACTATCCAGGCGCAAGCTTGAACCATTTACTACTTCAAAGGCTATTAGTGCCAGCGATCCGTTCCCGCTCACTGGGTTCACTGAGCTAGAAAGTGAACAGTTGACCTCGACTAGACCTAGAGATGTCTTGTTGTTAAACTTGAAGTACGACTTCGGCGGGGTTGGAAAGAATGAGCCTTGAGAAACTTGGGCAACCTTCAGAAGAGAAGCGTCGTAGGCGACAGTGAACTGATAACTCCGCAAGTTTTCGACGTTGTTTACGTCGATTGTGATATTGAAGAGCTCTCCTTCCTTTTGTGCAACGTACATTGATGGAGTTATGAAAAGACATGTCCGGGAGCCTATCGCATTAGACTTAGGGACAATTGCCACAAGTAACGCACTAGTGCACAAAAGTAACGCAACTAAGTTGGAAATAGCCCTCAAGTCTTCTCCCTCGTCTGCATCAATATACTAAGGGGTTTACACAATAATAATCCTTGTGGAATAATCTTCCAGAACATACCCACTGAGCCAGCAGCATGATTGACATCTTTTCTGTCGTTCCTCTGATCTCCTTCTGTTTGAACCCAGAGCTTCGTTGACAAGTCTTTGCTACGTTAAACATTAATCTCGACCTATCATTTCAATGTCAATAATGCCGTGCCTTGACAAATAATGCTTTATTTCGCACCCGAAATATATCCAAGATTGTTCGTCTTGTCTAATTCGGAAATGAGTCTGGTCGAACAGCACAGTTAACAGGTATCCCTGTCTCTTTTTGGAGAGGCGGCATGAAGCTTCGGATAAAGGTGATTCGCTGAATACTGAAGTACTTGATTACTGCCCAAGGTCTCAGCAAGCCTTTTGCTTCTCAGCGCGGCCATAACCGTGTTTTATGAGCGCTATTCAATAATTCGGTTTTTGTTTGGTCAAATTTTATATTAATTCAGATGCATTAATGCCTTTGAATGTGCGATTCGCAGGGTTGTGGTGGAAAATGCTGCTTCGGTCTTCTGACAGAGTCGGCTTGATAAAACCTTCGGCGATTAGAAGAATGCTCGAATGTTCGGCTGGAATGGAAAACCTCGTTCACTTGGAGCAGGGAGAGCCGGACTTCGCGACGCCGAAACACATTGTTGAGGTGGCCGTCCGGGCTGCCAGAGACGGTTTTACGCATTACACTGAGGTTGACGGCACCTTGGAACTGCGTGAAGCCGTTGCTGAGAAGCTCAGGAACGAAAACGGTGTTGATGTTGACTCGAAGACGGAAGTGACCATTACTTCCGGCTCTCAGGAAGCTATGCTCATAACCGCCTTGGGATTTCTAAACCGGGGCGACGAAGCTCTGATTCTTGACCCGTACTATCCAGCGTATTCTGAAGACACGTTGATAGCTGAAGCGAAGCCTGTAACAGTTCCGCTCGATCAGGGCAGGAATTATAGTGTACAGATGGAAGCCTTGGAAGAGAGAATAACGGAAAAGACGAAGATGATTTGGATGTGTAACCCGTGTAATCCGACCGGTAATGTGTTCTCAAAACAGGATCTAGAAAACATTGCTGAGGTTGCGCAAGAACACGACTTGATTGTTTTTGCGGATGAAATATATGAAAAACTAGTCTACGACGGTGCCAAACACCTGAGCATTGGTTCTCTGCCCGGCATGGAGGACAGAACAATTACTGTGAACGGTTTCTCAAAAGCGTATGCAATGACCGGGTGGAGAATTGGTTACGTAGTGGCCGAGAAGAAGCTCTCAGCGACCTTGCGCAAACTGCATTACTACGCAGCATTATGTCCAAACGCATTATCCCAGAAGGCAGCTGTCGCCGCACTGGCAGGGCCGCAAGACTGCGTTCAAGAAATGCTGAGAGAATACAGTAGAAGAAGAAAACTCGTAATCGACGAGCTTAACCTCATCAAGTCTTTACGTTACACGGTGCCAAAAGGAGCGTTCTACGTTTTTCCGGACTTCTCCACATTCGAAAAATCGGATGAAGCTCTTGCTCTGCGTCTGCTAAGGGAAGCTGGAGTTGTTACCGTGCCCGGGTCTGGTTTCGGAACAGCCGGTGAAGGGCACCTGCGAATTTCGTACTCCGTCTCCTACGAACAAGTCAAAGAAGGCATGGAGCGCATCAGAACCTATCTTACTCGCAATGCGTAGACTGTTCCATGGCCTATGCTAGGAGACACCCTTTTTCACTGTGACCGTTCCTTTCTCTGCGTCCACCTTCACCAAGTCACCTGTGTGAATGGCTTCAAACGGATCCCTTTCCAACCTGTCCACCAGAGGAACCTTTGCCAAGACTGCGCTGACTATGAGCACGGTTTCGACGTCTTTGACTATCATCGCTTTGGGAGCCAGATTGTGTGAAGCCAATTTGAAGAGGCCGTCTATCTGAACGACTGAGCTGGCCTTTCCTGATGGAAACACGAGCACCTTGTTTGCGAGGTTTTTTCCCGCAAGTTCGTGGGTTTTCTCCCTGACTATGCCTGTTTTCGGGTCTGTGAGATAGAAGCAGATTGGCTCATGAGAGACCAAAGCCTCGCCTTCCCCGTAACCGCCCACGATCTTGTGACATTTCAGTCTGATTTCCTCTTTTTTCATTCATATTTCCCCTTAACCGCTGCTTCCACGCAGTCCTCCAACCGCGCCACAACAACGTCTCTGAACCTTCGATAATAAGCGCATTTAGGCGAGTCAGTCATGCCCACCCTGTCCTTGTACACGGTCCAGCATGGTTCGTCTATGCACGTGTCTACCACAACGTACCCGCCAGCCTTCTCTATCATGTCTACGAAGCCCATTCTTCTAGCGAGCGTTTTGGTCGTAGCCGACGTGCAAATCCAGAACGATACTCCGCTGTTGATTTTCTTTCCTTCTAACAGCTTTGCGGCTTCTGCCACCTGTTTGAGAGTGTAATGCGGGCATCCGAGCATTACAAAGTCTATTTTCCCATTTGCTGTCTGAAGCTCTACCCACGTCTGCTTAAGTTCAGCGTTCGTCACTGTGATGTTGTCTCTCGGAACGTCCCCTTGAAAGGCCTCTTCAACAGTCTGGGCTTCGACGGTGAAACCTGGTATGTAGAACATTGACACCGCTCCGGAAGTGTTTGACATCGCGCAGAAGTTTATGAGTTCTTCCGTGCTGGGACGTCTTGTTATGCCTGTGAACACTGGGATTCCGTAACCTATCTGTTTGCCAACGAACTGCCCCAAAAGGGTGTAGTCGAAACTGTCTTTCAAGGCTGCTTCAACCTTGATTAGGACTGTCCCTTTTCGGTTTTGCTTTATGTGCAGCCCATACTTGGGAGTTTTGCCGACAACTCCTGCTGCGAGAGCACTTTGAGCGGCTTCGCGATTTGTTGTGGCGCCAATGACGGAGTTCACGTAGGGCGTGGCGCTTGATTCCGAAAAGGCCACGGTTTCACCGAACAGTGGAATGTTCTCCGTAAGATATGGCACGCAACTCCAGCTGAGAATGGCGCCCACTCTCTTGTAGGCTTCCATCACTCTTCGAGCTACTTCAGCCTCATCGCTCGGAACTTCGAACAATCGATGGAAGAACTCGATGTCGTACACTGGATTTGTGCTGGTCGGGACTCTGCACTTGGCCCCTCCATTTGCCAAGAGTTCGACGAAGTACAGGTCTCCTTCTTGACCGCTTGAAGCGGCATGCGCACGAGTGATCGGAATCATTTTTTCAGCGTCGTACGCATCTCCTATAGCGACAAGCAGTTCAATCGCCTTCTGCATTCCCTGCCCGAGTTCGCCACTGAGCATTTTTTCTTCTTCCCTAGTCAAGTTCATCTAAGCTCACCTTTTCACACACATACCTGTCCGGAGGCCGTTAGCAAAGGTTTTGAGGACTCCCCTCCAAGAACTTAACAACATTGTCGATACAGATGTCGCTGCATCTCTTCACCGCTTCAACAGTGTGGAAACCTACGTGAGGCGTGAGTATTGCGTTACTCAATTCGAATAATGGACTGTCTTTGGGAGGAGGCTCTTCTTCAAAAACATCCAATCCTGCGCAAGAGACTCTGCCCGATTTCAAAGCCTTTATCAAAGCTTTTTCATCAATTACTTTTCCCTGCGATGTGTTAACTATGACGGCACCGCTTTTCATTATTTCGAATTCTTTTTTTCCGATAAGCCTATCCGTTTCGGATGTTAAGGCAACATGCAATGTGATGAAGTCACTTTCCTTAAGCAGCGTGTAGAGATCCACGTACTTCATTCCGAGCTCTTTAGCTCTCTTCATGTTGGGATATTTGTCATAGCCTAGAATTTGCATCTCAAAAGCTTTGGCTATCTCTGCAACTCGGCAACCGATTGAGCCTGTGCCGATGACGCCGAGAGTCTTCCCACGTAATTCGATGCCTCCAAACGGTCTCCAATCGAAACCGCCTTTTCTCACGTGTTTGTCGGCTGACAGCAGTCTTCTGGCCGCTGCCAAGAGCAAAGCGAAGGCGTGTTCAGCAACTGCTTCCGTGGCATAGCTTGGAACGTGCGTTACCACGATTTCTCTCTCTTTAGCCGCCTGAACATCTGCGTAGTGGCAGCTTGTTGCCCATATCGAAATCATCTTAAGCTTCTTAGCAGAGTTGATGACATCTTTAGTCAATTTGCTCCAGCCAACTATCACGATGTCGGCTGCCTCTATTCTTAGTTTCAAATCATCAGGTGTTTCCGGTGGCTCTTTGAAAATCTTCAGATTACCAAGCGATTGCAGTTTTCTGATGTGCTCTTCTTCGAGATAGACATGGTCCACGACAACGATGTTCATTTTGCATCATTCTGTAGCATGTAGGCGTTTACTTAAATTTTATGTTAATGAAGGGACTCCAATTTGTTGAGCAGCCTCACATCTGCATTTTTCGGAATTTCTTCACCGCTTCATCATCTAGCCTTCTAAAGAAAAACAAGGAAGGATGAGTCTTAACGAGCTCTTGACTGCACTCTTGGTTCAATCAGTGTCCAGAGCCAATCGACGAATTCCTTCAGGTTCTTTGTCTGTATGTAGATGTCACCTGGTCCCGTGATGTTTGTCACAAGTCCTTCTCCACCTAGCAAGGTTTCTTTCAGTCCACCGAATTTCGTGACTTTGTAACTGCAGGTACTGCTGAAAGCTACCAAGTGGAAGTTATCAACTATCATTGATTGTCCAAGTCCGAGCGTGTGCTTGTCCACTGCCCCGAAAGTGTTTATGAAGAGGTTTCCATTGCCTGTCACTCTTATCATGAAGAGACCTTGACCGAACAGTCCTTTCGTGAAACCTTCCCATTGAACATCCAAGTCTACGTCCTGCGTTGAGGCTACGTAGGCGGCTTTTTGTATTACGTAGCCTTGGTCAGGTCTGATTTCAAGCATTTCAATGTCGCCCACAGGGGCAGAAACGAGTCCCACCTCGCCAGCTCCCTGCGCCGATGTGTAGTCGTTAACCCAGAAAGACTGTCTTCCGATGATTGCCAGGCCTAAGCTGCCAAGAAGACTCTTCTCTCTTTTGCGGGTGTGCACTTCTATGTTTGGATCCATGTAGGTCATCGCTCCGGCCTCTGCTGTCATTGTTTCGCCTTGTTCCAAGTTTACGACAAGCATTGAATAGGACGGCTTGTACTTTATCTGGTATCTCAATTGAAGCCCTCAACTTTCTTATATTGCATTAACTCTGCTTATATCTTGTGTCAGAACTTCGTTCATCCTTTATACAAGTGCTCAAAGCCGAGCATGTTCAGCCGGATGATGCAGAACAGTTTGTCTTTTTCATGAGTCTCCAAGACTCTTGTGTTTTTGAAGAAGATGCTTTTGAATTTGGGGATTCATTTTCATAAGACTTTTATATGTGTTGACTTGTGGTATTGTGTAATTAGGTTTGGATTAAGGTGCTTTAATGGAGCCTAGCAAGAAGCCGTTGAACGTTCTTGTCAAGCAGCTGAACGCGGGAATTGCCGTTGTGCTGAAGAATGGCGGTGAATACAGGGGGAAGATGATAAAGTGCGATGGTCACATGAACATTCTTTTGGAAGGAGCGACAGAGTCTAAGGATGACCAGTTGATAACGAACTATGGCAATGTTTTGTTGCGGGGAAACAACGTCCTCTATATCATGCTGGATGTGCCTACAAGGTAGCAATTTTTCTATTTCCAGTCACGTATTCTACAGCTTCTTTGAGGTCAGCGTTGAGTTTGTGCTTGCGCTTGAAGTAATGTAGAATATTCTGAACATCGCGGGTTAACAGTTCTTCGGCGTTTGGGTGTTCCCTAGTGATGTATTGTGGCCAGTCAATTATCAAGATGTGCCTGTCTGGTTTCAAGATGACGTTATATTCGCTCAGGTCACCGTGAATGATGTTTGTTTTCAAGTAGGCTTTTCGGATATTGCGCAGGATTTCCTTCAGAATCGTCTTCGGTTTGCTTATTTTCTTGTACTCTGCAAGCTCTCCACCTTCAATCATGCCCATGGCTATAACGTGGCGATTTTGGCTTATTGGCTCTGGAACGGCTACGTGATGCGGAAACAGGAGTTTCAGGGCTTCGTATTCTCTTTCTGCTGCAAGTCGAGATTGGTAAAGCCAACTTGCACTGCGTTGGGTTGAATAGCTTCTTTTTCTGATTATTTGGCGAAAACTGATTCTGCCGAGGCGATGGAATTTCACGGCTATGCGTTCGCCTTTAGGGTCTAACGCGTCGTAAACGTCAGCTTCTTTGCCCACGCCTAAGGGTTTGCCGAAAGCCTCAAGCACGTTGGCCCTCACCAGACCGTTAATCGCGAGACAATCATAACCAGCATAGTTCAGAGTGTAACCCGTGTAGGCTCCGCGCATCCGGTAGATTAGGCCCAGTTTGCTGAGACGGTTTATCCGAAAGTCTGTGTCTCGCGCCAGATCCAGCTTGGTGAATTTTGCTATCTGTTCTTTCGGAACGAATTCATGTTTGCTCATGGCCGTTTCTATAACTTGGAGCACTCTGAAGTCCTCGTTTTCCAGTTCGCGAAACACTCTGACCGCAACATCGGCTGACGACATACACTCTAAAGATAGCACGTTCCATATTAAAACCAGAATGTTGTTTCATACGTAAAATCGCTTTCTTATGTGATTCTCAGTTTTTCTACTTCTTCCTTGCTCGGTCTGGACACCTTCATCGTTCTGTCTAAGCTGTTCTTTCCAAACCGCACGAGCACTTGAGCATCTTTTTCATCTGAGTAGTAGGCTGTTAAGGCTGCGGCTTTCTCAATCGCTGCTTTCGTTTTCGCTCCTTGAAGAATTGTGGTTGGGCTACCGCAGTTCGGAACTTCAAAGTAGTAGTCACTCGGCGATTTCATCTCAAGAAGAGCTTTATTTTCAGATTCGTTTCTGCCCACGACTATCTTGTTTTTCTCGAACCGCAAGTGTCTGCCCAGTTTCAGCAGGGCCACGTCCTTCATGGAGACTCGTTTCTTGTGTTTGAAGAGATCTCTCACCTTGTCTGCAAATTCTTTGTAGGTGAGCAGACAACCGCCCGCTGGGCAAGGGTAATCTGCTATGCTGAATTCTTTGGCAAGTTCAATCTGCCTCTTTCTCGACCGGCCATGAATATCCAAGAGCTTGTGGCGGTCTACGAGTCCTCTTTTTTCAATAGACGTTTCCGGAAGCATCTTCGCAGACAAGGGTCTCAGTATCCTGTTTTTCAGTCCGGCTTCCTCTTCTATCATTTTCAAGGCCCTAAGGTGCTGGCTCATCGGCCTCTCGTCCAGCACTTCACCCGTGAATATGAACGAAGCACCAGTTTCTTGCGCGTATTTCTTGGCTTTTTTCAGCATGAAGATTCTGCAATCGATGCAGGGATTCATGTTTTTTCCGTATCCATGCTTCGGCTTTCTGACGACTTTCAGGTAGTCTTCGCCGACACTAACGACTTTCAAAGGTACACCAAATCTCTCCGCCACTCCTGAAGCTCCACATCCACCCTTGCCGCAAAGACAGAAGGGAGACACGAAGTTTATGGCTTCAACGTCTATGCCCTGCTCCAGTAGCAACTTCACCGCTAAGGTGCTGTCCAAACCGCCTGACAAAAGTGCAAGAGCTTTCCTTTTTTTCATTTCAATGCTTAACATTTTCGGGCCATTATTTAAACACCTACGTCTGATAGAGCAATCCGCCAGAACAGATCAGTCAGCGTTTTTTGAAACCGTGCGCTACAGTGTTGTTTCTAAAGGAATCTATGTCCATTGCTGAGGCCATTATCAAATAGAAACCTGCCAATCCCTTCCACGTTCCCCATTTCTCGGCGATTTTGCGTGCTTCTTCACCTGAGATTTTTCGGTCGTTGCAGTAGTAGTGCGAAATCACTCTTTTTAGCCCCAAGTCATCAGCAGGGAACGCCTCTAGCCTCTGCATCCCTCTAACCATCGTTAGCTCGGCTGTCCAAATGCCGATGCCCCTTATTTTGTCAAGTTCTTTGACGATATCGTTTGCGTCTTTGTAATCTTTAAGCTCTTCAAGCTTCAGCTCACCATCAGTTATCATCTTCGAGATGTCCTTGATGTACTCTATTTTTCTCTGACTGAGCCCACAATTGCGGAGTTCGCGAACGCTTGCAGAAGCCAGCTTCTGCGGCGTTGGAAAAGCGTAATAGAATTGTTTGTCCAAGCCGAGCACCTCACCGAAAGCTTTGATCAACCTTTCTTCCATTTTGTTTGCTATGTTTAACGAGATTTGTTGTTCAACAATCGAGTCGATTAATGCCTCAAAAACATTGGGAGTTGTCGGGCTCTTCAGACCTCTCAGTTTATGAGTCAGCGGTGCCATCACACTGTCTTTTCTTGCTTCTTCGTAGAAGGGTTCGAGATCAAAGTTCAGATTGAAGAGGGCACAGACAATTTCTTCAGCTTTTACTCTGTCACTCTTAGAGATTTTCCCATTAGATTCCAGCTCAACTGAAAGTAACGGCTCGTCCACTGTTCCGGCAGTCGTTATGATCGCAAGGAACAGCTTGCTGTCGACTCTCACTACTTGCCAGAATCTTCGCTTTTCGTATTTTCGAATTTGCCGGTCGCCATCTGAAAAGATCGTGGCACTTAGTTCAAAATCGAAAGGTGAGAGAGGTCTGACCGTCATTTTCGCGATTGTGAGCAAAATCTTTCCTCTTTGGCTTTTCTCTAGCCTTTCCTACAGCGATGTTAAAAGCATTTTTCATCGTTTTAACAGGAATGTCAGTGCTAGAACTCGGCATTGTCAGTGTAAACGATATGATGGCCTATCGAAAGACAACTGCAATAAGAGCGCAGGGAAGGAGACCTTGAGGGTCTATAGTCTTTCATGGAGGATTTTTAAATGTGAAGGCTCGTATAGTGAACGTTAAAGGAGTTGCAACCAGTGCGAATTGTGCTAAGAATAGGCGGTTCTGTCGTAGCGTCGCCAGTTAATGCCGAGCTAATTAGTGAATATGCAGATATGATGAAGGCTTTGAAGGCGTGTGGTCACCAGGTTGTCGTCGTGGTTGGTGGTGGAGCTTTAGCAAGGGAATTCATCGGTGTTGCTAGGAGCCTGGGGCTCAAACAGAAGGCTCAAGACGAGATTGCGATATCGGCTTCGAGGATTTTCGCTCTGTTGTTTCTGAAAAGGATCAGAAATGCGGGTTGCGAGGACGTTTCGCTGAACGTCGAAGAGGCTGTGAGATGTGTAGGCAATGGTAAGATCGCGGTTATGGGCGGTTTGAGGCCGGGAATGACGACAGATGCAGTGGCAGCCCTGGTTGCGGAAGCAGTGGAAGCTAAATTGTTGGTGAAAGCCACTGACCAAGAAGGCATTTTTGACAAAGACCCCAAGAAGCATACAGACGCCGTGAAGCTTGATCACCTGAGGTTTGAGGATCTGACTCGTGTCTGCGTGGAAGACAGACACAAGGCTGGTATTCATCAAATCATAGATCCCGAAGCCATCAAAATCCTGAAACGCACAAAGGTCAAGGTCGTCGTGGTAAACGGGTTCAAACCTGAAAATGTTCTAATGGCGGTTAAGGGCAAACCCGTTGGAACCTTGGTAGACTGACTTGAATCTCTGTGAATTGGAAGCACTAGGTTTAAATATCACTGTTGATATCAGTGGCGATATCAATTACGATATCGATGGTGATGAAATATGGTTGAGCATAGGAAACATTGGATGAGACACACAGCCATGGTTCCGAAGGGATTCATACGCTTCCAAGTTCTAGAATCCCTAAGCAAGAAGCCCATGTCCGGTTCAGAAATCATTAACGAAGTTGAGACGAGAACGAATGGTCGTTGGAAACCAAGCCCCGGCTCAATCTACCCACTCCTATCTTGGCTACAGGACAACGGACACATCCGAGAGTTGCCATCAAACCAGAGTGGAATGAAACGCTACGAACTCACAGATAGCGGGAAAGCTGTGTTAGAACAACAAAGAAAGATCATGGAGGAACAGGAGAAGATGATCGATGAGCAGAGGAGAAACTACATGAAATTCAGAAAAGAGGGAAGATTTTTCGGGCCACCGTTCATGAGAGCACCGTGGTTCCATCTTCCGCCGGAGAAGACAGAGGAACTGCGAGAGTCAATGAGGAAGCTGATGAGGACCTCTTTCAAACTTGGAGAGAATCTGGAGAAGCACTTCTCAGAACAGGTCTTTGAGGATGTGCGTAGAGTTTTGGATGAGACTGCTGAGAAACTTGAAAAAATAAACGAAAGGTTGGGAAGTAGGGAGAATGAATAGAGGATTTTTGCAGGCGTTTTTTCCTGAATATAACCGGGAAGAGCTTCATTCCGAACCAATCATCGATAAAGGCCTGAAACCCTTATATGACACAGTCCTAAAGCACGATGAGACTGATCAAAAATCGAGAGGCGAACAAGATGAGTGAAGAAGCGATAACGACTGTGGGACTAACCAAGGTTTTCAATCATCACCTGAATGCAGTTGATCACGTCAACTTCAGTGTTAAACATGGTGAGATTTTCGGGTTCTTAGGACCCAACGGCGCAGGAAAAACAACGACGATCAACATGTTGATAACAATATTGAAGCCCACGGAAGGCAAAGCGTCGGTTTTGGGCTTCGACATCGCAAAGCAGAACAATGAAGTCAGAAATGTCATCGGCGTCGTGCCGCAGGAATACACTGCTGATGAAGACCTGACTGGTTTAGAGAATATTCTCTTGTGTGCCGACATGTACGGAATTCCGCGGCGCATTGCAAAAGAGCGTGCGGAAGATCTGCTGAAGCTTGTCGAGCTGACCGAATTCAAGGATAAGAGGGTTGAAACCTTTTCTGGCGGAATGCGGCGCAGACTAGAGCTTGCATGTGGGCTAATCAACAGGCCAAAGATACTCTTTCTGGATGAGCCCACCCTCGGCTTGGATGTTCAAACGAGGACTGCAACTTGGAACTACATCAGAACCCTCAAGAAAGAGTACGGCATGACGCTTTTCATGACTACACACTATCTCGAAGAAGCTGATTCACTCTGCGACCGCATTGCCATAATTGATCATGGAAAAATAGTCGTGGTCGGCCCGCCCGAGGAGCTCAAGCGTAGCTTGGGTGGGGACATCATAACCATAGGCATAAAGGAAAATGTTGACGTGAGCGATCTAATCAGCAAGGTTGAGAATGTTAAAGAGGTCAAGAAGGAAAATGGCTCATATCGAGTCAAAGCTGAGTATGGAGAAGTGACTGCTCCCTCCATTATTGAAACCCTAAGGAAGAAAGGGTATACCGTGGCGAAACTCTCGCTCACAGAACCCACGTTGAACGAGGTCTACCTGGAATACACAGGTAAGTCTATGCGTGATGCGGAAGAGTCCAGAGAGGCTTTTGCCGCGCAAAGGATGACGATGAGGAGGGCACGGCAATGAGCGAAATAAACGGCAATTCCAAAAACAAACTACACGGCCTCTGGGCCCTGACAAACAGGGAGCTTAAGAAATGGTACAAAGCCCCTGTGATATTCATACTCTCTATAATTCAGCCAATTCTTTGGATGGGTCTGCTCGGAAAAGCACTGAACATAGGCGCACTGTTTGATCCAACAAGCCCGTCATTTCCGCCTCTGAAACTTAATCCACCATTGACTACTGGACCCACTGGGCAGGAAGCACAGCTATTTCAATACTTTGCAGGTTTCACGAAAAACGTGTTTGGCTCAGCTGATTACTTCTCGTTCATGGCTGTGGGCATTATTGCGTTTTCCGCCCTGTTTACAACAATGTTCAGCGGCATGTCAGTAGTTTGGGACAGACGATTGGGCTTTCTGAACAAGGCCCTTAGCACGCCCGTGTCGAGAGGAGTGATAATATTCTCCAAAGTCCTTTCCGCGACACTGCGATCAATGTTCCAAGCGGGTCTCATAATAGTCATCGCTATTGGATTTGGTCTCCAGTTTGGGATAGGTTTCAATCCACTTTTCATACTTGGTGTATTCGCTATGATGTTCCTGTTGTGCGTGGGATTGTCTTCGCTCTTCATCGCAATAACCATAAGATCAACAAGGATAGAGACTCCGATGGCTGTCATGAACCTGATAACTCTGCCGCTGATGTTTGCTAGCAACGCATTCTTCCCGACCGCATTTATGCCTGGTTGGCTGCAGACGGTATCTAAGGTCAACCCGATGACATATGCTACAGATGCATGCAGACAGCTCTTGGTATTCGCCACTGATTGGGGGAAGGTTGGGATAGACTTCTTGTACGTGGGAATATTTGCTGTGATAGTTGCAACAATAGGCATATTGCTCTCATGGCGATTCCTGAACAAGTGAGCGAAGAAAAACTAGAAATGGCAGATGACAACTGTGACAACAATAGTTGAAGCGGTCAACCTAAAGAAAACGTATCTGCTTGGAAGAGTCACAGTCAACGCGTTGCGTGGCGTAGACTTGAGGGTTGAGAGCGGCGATTTTCTCGCCGTTCTTGGCCCATCTGGAAGTGGCAAGTCAACGTTGCTGAATCTCATCGGAGCATTGGACAAACCAACAGATGGAAAGATGCTGATAGAAGGCGTTGACGTTTCAACGCTGAATGATGATCAACTGGCAGATCTAAGACGCAGAATAGGATTTGTCTTTCAGTTCTTCAACCTCATCCCACGGTTTACGGCAAGGGAAAACGTTGAATTGTCAATGGCTATAGCAGGCTTGACCATCTCAGAAAGAAGAAAGCGCGCCGAGGATATTCTGGGGACAGTGGGTCTTCAAGAAAGGATAGATCACAAGCCCGCGGAGTTGAGCGGCGGCGAGCAGCAGCGCGTGGCCATTGCCAGGGCCTTGGCCAACAACCCAAAGTTTTTGCTGATGGATGAACCCACGGGAAACATAGACTCCAAAGCAGCGAACGAGATAATCAGTCTCATCAGAACACTCAACGAAGAGAAGGGCGTGACGGTGATAATGGTCACGCACGACCAGCGGTTGGCAGGCCAATCGAAGAGGATTGTGCAGATGTTCGACGGCTCGATAGTCCAAGGGGTCGTGAACTGACTTGAACCCCCGCGATGTGCTGTCCTACTCTTTCAGTGCGATAAGGCTGAGAAAACTTCGTGCGGGTTTGACAACGCTGGGCGTCGTGATAGGCATTGCCGCCATCGTCGCGTTGCTTTCAATCACTCAGGGTTTGCAGGCCACTATCACCCATCAGCTTCAAACAGGATTTGCAACCGACACGCTAATCGTTTCCACGGGCGGAGGATTAGGAGGAGGCTTAGGTGCCGGCGCGTTGGGCGGAGCAGGAACTGCCAATTCCGGCTTTCAACTGTACATCAACTACACGCAGACTATCGATAATATAACGAACGTCGAGACCTCGATGCCCATAATAGAAAGGGTAGGCGCAGTCGATTTCAACGGTAAAAGTCGAAACGTTACGATTGTGGGCGTGGATTTCGCTGAATACGCGAGCATTTACAGCAGCACCTTCGTGGCCGACAGCGGAACGATACCGTTGAACCCGCAAAGTGATGCGCTAGTAGTCGGGAAACTGGTCAGTGACCCCTGGAGCAATGGGACTTTGTTCTGCAGTGCGGGCGACGCAGTCACCGTCAGATGGACTAACGCAACCGCGCTTCCGCCCAGAAATGAGACCTACACTGGCCATGTTGCCGCTGTTCTTAAAGAAATCGGAGGCTTCGGCGCTGTTGGACCGTCGGATTATGATGTTTACGTTCCGATATCCAAGGCTGAAAGCTTCTTTGGAACCGACGTGTGCAACACGATAATCGTAAAACTCGCAAACGATGATAAAACCACGGTTGACAACGCTACCGCAGCGTTGAAGGACGCTTTCAGTAACCAGGTTTCAGTCACATCAGCGACAGCGGTGCTCAACCTTCTGTCAAACGTTTTCTCGGTCGTACAGCTTTTCCTGACCGGAATTGCTGCCATCTCGTTGCTGGTTGCCGGCATAGGCATAATGAACATCATGATCGTCTCGTTGATGGAACGCACAAGAGAAATAGGCATACTCAAAGCGTTGGGTATGAGGGGTCGAACCGTGCTCCTAGTCTTCCTGTGTGAGTCATTGATAATCGGCCTGATCGGCGCGGTCATCGGCATAGCCTCAGGTTGGATCCTCGCAAACGTGGTTGCAATAGTCTTCCGCGGAGGAGGCTTGTTAACAGGAAACCAAGGCGCAGCCGCGACTGGTAGAATGACGATAACTCCTCTCTTAACTCCAACTGTGATGATACTCGCCCTGGTCTTCGGCGTAGGGGTCAGCATGGTCTTCGCGCTCTACCCAGCTTGGCGAGCGTCGAAACTCAAACCAGTAGAAGCCTTAAGATATGAGTAGACCAAACCTAAGGCTGAGGGGTTCCGCTATGAGGAGACTCTATCCAAAACAGCCACTTGCCGGCGTCGGAGCCATCCTTGTCTGCTCTGGCAAGATTCTACTCGAAAAAAGAAAGAATGAGCCTGGAAAAGGGAAATGGAGTGTCCCAGGAGGCTTGATAGAACTGGGCGAGAAGGCAGAGCAGACGGCGGCTAGAGAGGTCTTGGAGGAAACGGGCCTCGCAGTTGAGAAGCCCGAGCTCATGGACGTTGTCGACAACGTGGACCTAGACGAGAAAGGAAAAGTGAGGTACCACTTCGTCATAATCGACTACTTCATGAAACTCAGAGGCGGAACACTGGAGGCTGCGAGTGACGCAGCAGAATTAAGATGGGTCAGACTGGACGAAGTGGAGAGCTACACGTTGACCGGGACTTTTCGAGAGTTTTTCCTGAGAAACTACGAAAAACTGAAGAAATTCGACTCATGCAAGCGCCAAACAAGTGACAAGAACTAGACCCGCGTCCTTCTGCTTATGTGCCTGCGCATTCAGAAATTAGAGAAAGGATTGAATTCATCCGTTTATTGATTCGTGATGGATGTGAAGAAGAGCCTCGTTTCACCCATCGTCTTCACATCTAAGGCTTTGATTTTGGCCACTATTGGAAAGTCTCTTACAACTTTGCCCAACACGAGACAATGATGCGGGGGGAGGTCGCGGGCGATCGATCTTACTGTTTCGGCGTCCACACGGGCGGCCCGTGAAACCACGTCTAGGTCGTGTTCGTTTGTGAAGTTGAAGAGGAAAATGTTGTCGGCTTGTCGGTAGATGTTTTCGCGTATGGTGTCGGGCTGGTTTGTTATGAATGTGGTGAAGATTCCGAAGTGACGCATGCGGGTTACGATGTCGTCCCAGTAGGTCTCGCGCAGGTAGAGGTGTGCTTCTTCGGCGAAGAGGAATATGGCCTTAAGCTGCGAGCTGCTCAAGGATTCAACGAGTTTGCCGAGAATGTACTCTACGACTATTTGTCTGTCGATGGATGAGGTGTTTCGAAGGTTCATTATTATGGCGCCGCCGTGCTCTCCAGTTTTAAGCAGGTACTCTTCCAGTGATGTGGCTTCGGCGATGTTGTCTGTGAAAACTCCTGAGTTGACTAGGGAGTGGTAGCGCGAGAACAGGGCGTCGCGGACGTGTTGGTTGCAGTTCCAGTTACGGATTGTTTCCCCTAGCTCGTGCAGTGTGAGGCTGTCTCTCTCTTTAAGTGCTTGCCATATTCGTCTGAACTCGCGGGCGGACGTTCCTGGCAAGTGCAGCGCGTGTATGAGGATCCCGAGCATCACGTGCAGGTTCAACTGTTTAAGGGCTAGTTTGAAGTTTTGAGAAGGCGTAAGAACGTGAATCTTGTCGTAGTTTGCGTTTCTTTTTCCGTCACTTGTAAGTCCCAGGCTCAGGTATTCCCCGTTGAGGTCGAAAACCACGACGGTGGCCTTGTACCCGACTAGGTTTACCATTAGAAGCTTGGACAGGTGAGACTTGCCTGTTTCCTTCTTTCCAGTTATTATGTTCAGTCTACCGTCAAGCGACGTGGCGTCTATCGTTAGTAGCGACGAGTCTTTTGTTCCGCCTATCACGATTGGGAGTTTGCCGTCGATTTTGGCGAGTTTCAGCAGAGTTAGAAGCGGAAGCTTTTTTATTGTCGACTGGGAACGTGAAGGAAGCCAGGAGCTGCTTGGGTTTAAGCCGTCATTTTCGGCTGTTGCACGGATTTTGCAGATGAGTAGACTTGCGTCCTGAATGTACGCGATGTGTGGAGCAATTTCCAAGGGGTCAATGTCTTCGCCCTTGATTAGTTCTCCCCCGTCTGGGAGGCTTCGAAGCAGCTCTTCAAGCACGCCGGGGATGCTGGCAAACTGCACATCAATAACTTGGACGATGAGAGCTCTTCCAGCGTCGGCGTCTTCGACGAGCAGATAGTCGCCCTTCTCAGCTGTCTCACCGGGGAAGCTTAAGATCTGAAGGATGTTGCCCTCTTTTCTGTAGAGTTTCATGAGTAGCTCTCTCCCTTGCCAAACAGTCCGAACAGAAGCCTGTGCATGTCTGGCCTGTTGATGATTTGAAGCCCGAATCTGCGTGTGACAAAATGCTGCATTGCCAGCACTTCGTTGGCTGTGAACGTGCAAAGAATGTGAGCTAGGCGCAAGGTTTCAGGATAGCTTTCCGCGAACAGGTCGTTTCCCAAGAGTTTTTCAACGGCCTCAATCCTTGTTTCAGGTGGAACCTCCTTGTCAATGTCCAGTCTGAAGGCAAGGTTTCCCTTGGTTAGTCTGGCTACGTAGACGTCGCCGAGCAGAACCATGGGGGGTTTGAGCTTCAAGCCTTCTGTCTCAAGCAGGTAGGGAGGCTTATGCTCCGGCAGCAAGTCTGTTATGCGGTGTCCGTTAACCCTTAGGTTCGTCATTTTTGAGAAAGCTAGAACGACGCTGTCTCTTTTTCTTGCTGTCTCAAGAATTTCTTTCATGCGATGGGTGGGGGTTTCAGCGGTTCCTGCGGTCAACGAGCCGTCGAAGAGTATTAGTCCGTTGTTCATGGTTTTCGCCGCCATCGTTTGAAGCCAACGTTCGAGAATGCTTGCTATTCGTGTGGGCATCTGAAGAAGGCTTGGCGCACCTTGGTGGCTGTGCTCGTGCAGAGAACTGAAATACGTTCTTTCCAACGTTTCGTAGACTTGCTTTTTGTTTTCCTCGGTGACGTGAAATATGAATGGTCCGAACCGCATGTACCTGTAGCGTCTGTTTTGTTTCCAAACGTTTGCGCCTCTGACGGCTATCACGATGCCTGTGCTCGTTTCACCAATCTTTATAGTTGAGGTGTCTACTGCCACGACGATCTTTTCCTCGCGTAATGGTCTCAGAAGCAACGGTTCAAGTCTAAGCCTTAGTGCTTGTTCATGTACATCCATACTGCCAAATTGTTGAACGATTTGTTGATTTAGTTGAAAAGTCTGAACGCGCGCATGTTTGAGCGAGTGCAGGCTTAGTTCAATGAATTGGCGGGGTAACGTTGTGTCCATGGCAGATTGTGGAAAGTTATATTTTGGTGTTGTTGCAATAGGGTATTGTTCAATCACCAAGATTCACCAATAGCCAATTGTTTGAGGAAGGTATATTTAAGTGTTGTGCATGAACAAGATGCACAATACAATAAACAACAAGGTGACAAATTGGCAGACAAGGAAACAAGGCCGCCGATACGAATAAAAATGAAGATAGGAGCAGTCGAATTCGAAATAGAATGCCAAGAAGACCAACTGCAGTCGACAGTCGACAAAATCCTGTCCACAGTAACAGAAAAACTCAAAGAAACACCCCTGATGACGGAAAGAACTGCACAACCACCGAGAGCAGAAACCTGTAAGGGCATAATACAGAAGCTGTGGGAAGAAAGCTGGTTCTCCACCGCAAAAGGCCTAAGCGAAGTTCACAGCGAACTGGCAAGACGCGGATTCCACTATGATCGGACCGCCGTCGCCCATGCGCTCATAGACCTAGTGAAAGATGGAATACTGACAAGGGAAGGAAAACCGCGCAGGTATCAATACGCCCAAAAAAGGCCGCCTCCATAACTTATTTCATCCGTGAAGTTTCTTAGAAGCATGCATCTATAATCTTCATGGTTAAGAAGATATTCCACAAGTGGTAGCTATGGACACAGGCAAACATGCCATAAGGGCAGTGACCTTTGATCTTTGGGAAACCTTGCTTTTCGAAAGCGACGGTGCCAGCAAGCGAAGAGCAGATGCCCGATGCAGGAACCTTGCACAAGCACTGAACAGTCTTGGCGTGCAAGTATCCCTTGAAGAAATGTCTGCCGCCGTCAGCGAAACGGTCTCTTCGTTGATAAGCATCTGGGGCACCAACAGAGATGTTGCCTACATCGACCAGATTCGACTCATCATCAAAAAAGCGACAAGACACTCACTGGAACTAAAGCAGGAATGGACAAACGAACTAATTCCAGCCTACACCTCAAACGTCCTCGAGGTCCCACCTTACCTGAACCCAGAAGCTCGAAAAGCCCTGAAAGGCTTGAAGAAGCGCAACAAGCTCATCGGGCTAATATGCAACACTGGATTGACTCCTGGAATTGGGTTGCGTAAGTTTTTGGCTAATGAAAGCGTGAGTAGATATTTTGACTTGATGATCTTTTCGGAGGAAATAGGCATCCGCAAACCCGACCCTAGGATATTCCACCTGGCTGCGCAGAGATTAGGCGTGCAACCATGCGAAATCGTTCATGTAGGCGACAACTTAAAAGCCGATGTTTTGGGGGCCAAAAACGCAGGGCTGAAAGCTATACACTTCTCAAGCTTGGAAGGACGAGACAAAATAGCCGAATCTGACCCTAACTCGCTTGTTTCACATTCGCGAAGACTCGACAAACTGGAAGGCTGCAAAATAGTTCCAGACGTGGAAATATCCTCTCTTTCCATGCTCATGAAGGCAATAGAAGGACTGGAGAGGGCTTCGCCGAGGTAAACAGTTCAAGAACGCTTGAAATGCGTCAAAAATGAAACCTAATTGCCCATTTTCGCTCTGATCTTTGGAATAACGTCTTTCTGCATCTGCATGAGACCGAAGGCTGTAATCTTGTATTTTTCGTCAACAGTTTTTGCTGCTATCTCATTCTTGATAAGCTCCCCCAGCCGGGTGCTCGCAATCTTCGCGTCTTTGCCAAGCCTGCCCTGCAGCTCCTCCTTCGAAACCGCTTCCGTTTCAGCACTGCCCAACTGATGAGCAACGTAACCCGCCAAGAGCAGCAGGCTCAGTGTCTCGTTGTCCGTCAGCTTACTCCTCGGAACAAGCAAGCATGGCCCTTCCTTCGCAAAACCGATAAGGCCTTCACAGTCCTTGGCCAGCTTCTGTAAATCAACATTCAACATCAACCTATGTGCCACTTCAAAAGACGGCAAGAACTCACTGAAAAACCTGTTTAAGCTCAACCAAACCGACTCCACGCTTCCAGAAAACGTCTTCTCAACACCCTTATACCTAACCTGCACAGTCAACCCGTCCTCATCTCCACCCCTCCGACTCTCAGAAGTCCCACCTGCAGACGTAGCACACTCTCCATCCAACACCCATTCCACCCTGCCAACTCTGTTTAACGACAATGCTTAAAAAACATTACCAAACGTCCCGGACAAGACGATTCAAATCAAACCCACATGAAACACAAGCAAAACCAGACTACCGCCCCGGCAACCGCACGCTCCAAGGCCCGCAAAAGGGCTCAAGCCCGTCAAAATTGAGTCTCAAAAAATCACCGTTTGAGTACTCAAACACAAGAACTCGAATTCAACATCGCAGCCAACATGCCACAACAACGTTTTGACACTCAAAGAAATCACGGATTGAGTACTCAAACACAAGGGCTCTCTTTTTCCAACATGCACGCTTGCTAAAGCTTTTCACTGGCCCATTTTTCCTCTACACTTGGCTAGAACGTTGCCTTCAACCCATCTTTCGCCCTGCATGGTGAGCCTGAACTCCGGTCTGTTGGGATCCGGCTTGAACACTTGACCCCTCTTGGTCATCTCGTTCAGTCTTGCGGGAACCATACACTTTATCCCGCTTGACTCCAGAAGCTTCGTAATCTGCGCCGCCGTACTCTTCCTCTCCTCTGAAGCGTACAACGTCAACCCTATCGCTTCATAATGAGTCAGGTTCTCACGCGCAATGATAACAGGGCCTTCGGTCGTGGACTCAACGATGCCTTTGAGCTGAACCCCAGAAGGCATCAGACGGTCCGAAACGAAACCTCCAACCTTCTCCACAAAACCCTCCGGGAAAGCCTCAAGAATCTTCAACACTTCCTGAGGGTTCTCAGCCTCAACCACGATTTCGCCGAAAGGCGTCTTAACACGCACTTCAACCCTACTCATTTGTGTCTCTCCTCAGGCCAAAAGCTTCCTTCTCGGCCAAAATGTAAACGTAGCCAGCATCCGTGTTCCAACGCCTAATCTTCTCCTGTTTAACCAGATCCAGCAAAACCGCCGCAAGCATCCGCGCCGGATACTCCAACCCGTTAGCCTTCAACGCACCCCTCAACTCCTCGAGAGTGCGTGGACGCCACTTCCCCCAATCAGTCTCAAGAAGCCTCAAAACCGCCTCATCACAAGTTTGAGAAGGCGAAATCCTGGGATATTTCTCGGAAGCAGTCTTCTCATCCCTCGCCGATTCCGTCTTAACCGTAAGCGTCGCCACCTTCTTAGGCCTCACACCGTCAAAGGCCCTGTGAACATTACCAATCAAGCTGGACAAATCCTCAATCGTCTTCAAAACCTCGTCCCGAGTACCACCGACTTCAACCTCGTACTCGCCCAGCCTCACCCGAAAAACGAAACTCCTGTCCACTCCTCCCCCCTTTTTCGCTCCCAAACTAATCCCACAGATAACAAAGAGCTAACCCCTTTTAGCATTTACGTGTTTCGATATATATCGAATTTGGGAATATCGTATTAAATGTCACGATATCATATTTACTATTCACGCAAACTTCTGGAAAATAGGGGATGTACTTGGCTAAGAAAGGGCTTTGCGTGTGGCTCTTCAGCTCCCTAACATTCATATCACTGGTTCACTTGACAGAAGCAATATCAGTTCTCTTCTTCAACAGCCAGACGCATCTACTCCAACTCTACCCGTTCATCGGCGAGAAACTTCAGTCCATATCGCCAACAACATACTTCCTAGCCAGTGCGACTTCAACCCTAGTCTTCTGGGGAATAACCTGTGCAGTAGCCTTTGACAGTCCGGTTGAACAGTTCTTGAACAGAATACTCTCAGACGCCAAAAAACAAAGCGCTGTGGAGGCACAGATGGTGGCTGGCAAAACAGAAGTGCTTGATGCAATGTACGAAACAGTCGAGGCAAGCAACGAAACTCTATCACACGTTGTTGACATAGTGTGTAACGTAAGGACAGAGGTCAAAGGCATCCAACCGTTGACACTGACTGTGGAGAATATCAAAACAGAGCTAGGCAATTTGAAGAAAGAAGTCAAGAGAATCGAAGAAAAAGGAAAGCTCCCACTTCTATGCGCAACATGTGGGAAACAACTGTCGCCAGATTTCAAGCTCTGCCCATTCTGCGGCGAAAGCATGAGGCTACCAAATGAAATCGTAGCAGCAAGAGCATACAGGTAAGCCGGTCACTCTCGGCTTCAATCAGCTCTCCCTTGACGTCAACGTTCTGGAGCGTACCTTTATTCTCACTGCTTATTCGCTTGTTCAAGTCTCTTTTTGACTAATTCACTCACAAGTGTTGCGTTGGCTTTGCCTCGAACTTCTTTCATTACAACACCTATCAGCGGTCCAAAGGCGTTTGCTCCCCGCTGTTCAATCAAGCTTCTGTTGCGCTCAATTATGAAATCAATGATTTTCTCAAGCTCTTCCCTCGAGAGTATCTTTAACCCGATGTTATCGACTGCTTCCTCTACGGTCTTGTCCTCATGCAATGAAAGCCAATTGACGATTTCAGGGATGGCCTCTTTCGTCAATCCTCCTGAACCCAGGGCCTTGAAAATTTCCCTTATCGTGTTCTCAGAGATCTTTTCGACGCAGACGCCGTCACGTTTCAGTGCTTTTGTCGTTTCTGTCATGAAGGCTGCAACGGTTGTTGGCGAGACATTGCTCTCTTTTACGATGGTTTCGAACAACTCGCCATTTTCGGAATCAAGTACTTGTTTGGCCAATTTCTGATTCAGCCTGTGCACTTTGATGAGCCGTTCGAGTTTCTGTTCTGGGAGTTCTGGCAGGCGAAGACTGACTTTTCTCACGTAGTCTTCGGTTATCTGTATGGGCGGGATGTCCGTTTCAGGATACATTCTTGCTGCTCCTGGGCGGGGCCTCATGTACTTGGTCGTTCCATCAGGGTTTGGTGCACGAGTCTCCGCTGGTACGCCTTTTAAGGCTTCTCGGGCTCTTTCCACGACGGCTTTTAATGCGTCCTTGGCGTTTTCAGCCTTGTCCGCAACGAACACCACTGCGTCTTCATCTTGTGCTTTGACCATTTTTCTCAGTTCTTCAACCTCTTCTGTCGTGATCCCGTACGCTGGCATTTCATCTGTGTGGAATATGCCGCCGACTCTTCCCCAGAATCTGGCTCTGTCAGCAAATTCTGTTCCGAGGCGAAACCCCGGCATCAGTTCTCGCTTCAAGAAACCTTTGAATCTCGGTAGTTTCACCGCTAAGACTTGCCGGTTTCCATCCAAGGCTTTCCGGACTACCTTGCACTTTGTCCGCTTGAAAACAGGGCTAACGTCGAAGAATTCCTCTTTCAGATTCTCTTGTTTCACTCCTGCCTTGTTCAGCTCCTCAGTGATTCTTATGAGGCTCAGTTGACGCTGAACCTCGTACTCCACGACCAGAGGGACGAGCTCAAGCTCTTGAAGGCCCTTGATCTCCATGAGTGCGCCGTTTGGAATCGATATGTTTATGTCTTGGCGTATCGTGCCCAAGCCGCGTATCACTCTTCCTGTAGCTCTCAAGACTCTTCCAATCGCAAAAGCGACTTCTTCTGCTTCTTTCGGCGATTTTATGACTGGCGCGGTTGCAATCTCTATCAGTGGTATGCCCAGACGGTCTATGCGATAACGAGTTATGTTGCCTTCTTCATCTCCAGTTTTCCTTGCTGCGTCCTCTTCTAAGCCAGCATGTTGAATGGGAACGGTTTTTTCTCCTACCTTTATCTCGCCGTTTAAAGCTATCACACATGTTCTCTGGAAACCCGTTGTGTTGGAACCGTCTATCACCGTCTTGCGCATTACATGAATTTCATCAACAGGTTTGGCCTTCATCATCAAGGCCACGGTCAGGACTGTTTCAACGGCTTCTGGGTTTAACGGGTGAGGCGGCTCCTCATCCATTTCAACAAGGCACGAGGTTGTCCTGTTCGCTTCGTAAAGGATTCTCCCCCCTTTCTGAAACTCGAAATAAGCCGCGGGATCCACTTGGCCAAGCTCGCTTTGGGTAGGTCTGAGTCCCCGGAGAAAAGTCATTTCTGGTTCTTCCTTGAAAAGTGCCGGTTTGCAGTTGCAGAACAATTTTGCAGAAGTATTCAGCTGCTGGTGGATTTCCAAGCCGACTTTCAAACCGACCTTCTCATAGTCTATTTCCAATGTCACTCAGCCCCTTCCATTCAACGTCCACTCATTCTAGAATAGTGCGCGGTGAAATCTCACCCGCAACGCTTGTCTTCAAAAGTCTCTTGGCCTCCTCTACGTCTTGTGTTTGCCCTAAAACCCACATGAGCTTAACAAGAGCTGTCTCAGGAAGCATGTCCTCTAAGGGAATCACGCCCTGAGCCTGCAAGTCGCGGCCTGCGTCATAAACGTTCATGTTAACCCTTCCCCAAATGCACTGAGATGTCATTGCAACAACAACGTTTTTCTCGACGGCTTTTCGCACAGCTTCGAGACTCTTCATGCTAATATGGCCTAGACCTGTTCCTTCAAGAATCATTCCTTTATAGCCTTTATCCACAAACCAGTCTATCACTGCAGGATTCATGCTTGGGTAAAACTTGATCAGGGCAACTTTTTCGTTGAATTCTGGCTTCAACACAAGTTTATCTGAGGAACAACGCTTTCTGTAATCCCCTGTCAGCATGGTTATTTCTCGGTTTTTTATTCTTGCGATGGGCGTTGCATTCACAGATTTGAACGCGTCTCTTCTGCTTGTGTGGCATTTCCTCACTTTTGTCCCCCTGTGAAACACTATGGAGTCGTCTGACGTTGTTTCATGCATCGCAACCGTAACTTCTGCGAAGGGTCCTTTTGCTGCCGCTGCAACCGCTCCTATGACATTTGTCGCTGCATCCGAACTCGGCCGATCTGCTGAGCGCTGCGAACCCACAATTACCACTGGAACGGGAAGGTTTTGCAATGCAAAGCTGAGGGCTGCCGCCGTGAAGCCCATGGTGTCTGTTCCATGAGCTATGACAACCCCGTCCACGCCTTCTGCAACTTGGTCGGCCACGACTTTGGCGAGTTCTTTCCAATGTTGTGGGGTTATGTTTTCGCTGAAAAGACTGAACAATATCTGAGTGTCTATTCGCGCTATGCCTGCCAGTTCCGGCACGACACTGTAGAGGTCGCTCGCCGTCAGGGCGGGTCGCACGCCGCCTGTTCTGTAATCCACTCGGCTGGCTATGGTTCCGCCTGTGCTTATTATGATGACTCTTGGCAATTGTGGATTCTGTTCGGGTTGGGGTGGAGCTGCAAAGGTGGGTTTTGTTCCTTTCCCTATTTTCTCTATCGTAGTGTCTGTTGTCATTTTTATGCCGATGTTGTAGCCGTTCTTCAGCTTTACGACAATGCGAGTCTCGTCGCCGTATTCCGAGCGCGGAATCAAGATTCCTTCGTAGACCTCGCTTTTTCTTGTCACGCGTATCATGTCACCCACTTCGGCTCCGACTCTTCTGATACTTGCGAATGCTTCTCCTTTGTAGCCTGAAAACATCTTTTCACTCATTCTTGATTCTCCAACGTTTTTGACATGTAAACTCCATCGTAAATGTAGCCGAGCCGCTCATAGTACTGTTTTGTGCCGAGGGCACTTATAACTAGAATCTTTTTTAGATCATAGTCCTCTCTAGTTATGCTTTCTGCTTTGGTCAGTAGGATGCTGCCGTAGCCTTTATGTTGCCACGCCTTGTCAAAGTGTTTGCCAACCGGGACTAGGGATCCGTACACGTGGAGTTCCCGCACTATGGAACATGGTTTTGCTTTTATTTCCTGTCTGTGAGCCTTTTCCGAAGGGATTCTTAACCTCAGGTACCCTATCAAAACATCATTCTTCAAATCTTCCGCCGAAATGAAGATCTCCTCACCTTCAGAAGCCTCGTAGTGCGTCGTTAGAAGGTCCACTTCATGTGGGTCGAGTTTCACCTTGCTGCCTGTTCGGTGGCCCACTTCTCTACAGCGTATACATTCGCACTTTGTGCCTTCCTCTGTCAGCCTCCGCTGCACTAGTTGTCTCAGGTTGCTTCTGTTCACTCCCGCAACGATTAATGGCGCAGGAATGTCTCGCTGGACACGCATGATGCGCACCCATCTCGGAACGTTCTTCTTGATTTCTGCAATAAGGTCTACTGCCTCCTCGTTTGTATAAGGCCTGAACACATCCTCGAGGTACCATTTGTAGGCCCTTGTGTTTTTCAAGACTAAGCACGGGTAAATCTTTATCATGTCAGGCTTGAAACGGGGATCCGTAAAGATTCTCTTGAATGCTTGCAAGTCTCTTTTTCGGTTTGAGCCGGGAAGCCCCGGCATCAAGTGGTAGACTATTTTCAGTCCGGCGTCTTTCATTATTCGTGTGGATTCAACAACGTCTCGAACCGTGTGTGTTCTTCCGACTAAGCGGTATATCTTGTCGTTGGGATTTTGAACGCCCATTTCCACACGGGTTACGCCCATGCTCAGCATTTGGTCTACGTGGATTTCCATAGCCCAGTCTGGCCGTGTTTCCACGGTTATGCCGACGTTGCGCTTCTTGCTTCTTTCCGCGTTCTTTTTTGCTTCTTCAAGACTTCTTGCTTCTTTTCCCGTGATGGCGTCGAGGCAACGTTGTACAAACCATGTTTGGTAGTCCAGAGGCGTGGCGGGAAAAGTTCCACCCATTATGATGAGTTCTATCTTGTCAACGTTGTGCCCTATGGCTTGTAATTGTTCGATGCGGGATTTGACCTGCAGGAACGGGTTAAAGTCGTTCTGCAGTCCGCGCATGGCTGCGGGTTCAAAACCGGTATAGCTCTGCGGGACGCCCATCGCAGGTCCTCCTGGACAGTACGCACAGGGCTCGGCTTGTGGACAAGGATACGGCTTTGTCATTGCCGCTACTACTGTGACACCGGAGATTGTGCGTGTGGCCTTCCTTCTCAGAAGTGCCAACAGTTTGCGTTTCTCTTCAGTTCTTAGTAAGCGTATCATTTCGGAGTTTGACGGTACTCTTTGCAGGTGATATTTGATGGCAACGTGGTTTTTGAGACAACTCAAATCGTGATAACTAGGTGAAGGGCTACTCATTAGGGTTTCAATGATTTCTCTTAGGGGTTTGTTTGAATTCAAGTTGAAGCAACCACAGTTGACTAAGTGTGGAGCGTGCAAATAAACCACGCTGGGACGAACCTGAAGTCTTTCAGGCGAAGTTCATTTCGGGACTGCAAAAAAGGCGAAGGATGGAAAGAAGCCAGTGTTGAACCAGAGGCATCTTCTTTTATCTTGAAGCTTGGGCTACTCTTTCGAGTTCGTGTCGTTTTGCAACGGCGAAGCTCTTCATGTCATGGTTGCCAGCCAGTATTAGCTCTTCCGCGAGGCATTCTTCTATAGAGCGTGGATTGTTTACTGCTGCTTGTCTTGCTCCGTCTGCGAGGTGTCGTATCGCTAGGTCGACTCTTCTCTGGGGAGCGATGTCCACTGATTGGTGGTAGACGATGCCGCCCATGCTGATGCGTGTCGTGTCTTCGCAGGGAGCAGAGTTCTCCACGGCCTTGATCAAGACTTCTACAGGGTTTTTGCCTGTGCGCAGGTTAACTATTTCGAACGCGTGGTCCACCATGTTCATTACCTTGGCTTTTTTTCCAGCGTTCTTTCCAGGACGCATTAGGTTGTTTGCAAGTCTTTCGACTATGCTTATGCTTGCCTTCCGGAAGCGCTTGTGCTCGTGTCTTCCCATGCTGTGGGGAATAACAACGGGTTTCAGTGAAACGTATCTCTGCAACCCTAAGTCTTTGACTTCGATGTCCTTGAAACTCCATTTTCCAAAAAGCTTTACTTCTCTTTCCTGCTTCTCTTCCTGCTTCTGACTCAAAACTCTCACCGGGCTGGCTTCTGCTTCCTTCCGTACACAAGTTCGTTCAGAGACACGCCGTTGACCGTTATGACCTTCCAGCGTACTCCGGGAATGTCGCCCATGCTCCTTCCACGCGAGCCGCCTATTCCTTCGACCAGGACTTCATCGTGCTCGTCTACGACGTTCAGTGCGCCGTCTCCGGGCAAGAAGGCCGTGATTAGTCTGCCGTTCTTGATCAGTTGTGTTCTGACGCACTTTCTTATGGCGCTGTTGGGCTGTTTGCTTTCCACGCCGACTTTTTCAAGAACTATGCCGCGTCCCATGGGAGACCCTTGAAGCGGATCTGCCTTGACATCCAGTCTCAAGATTCTGCGGTTGTAGTACATGCTGCTCCAGCGGAACTTCTTGCGTTTCTCAACAAGCGCTCTTGCAGCGAATTCGCCTCTTGGAGACTTGGAACCCATGGACCAGTTTTCCTCTCGCTACGTCTAATCACAATCCTGATATTTAAACTGAGCTACGGAGGTTGGAGACGTCTTCTCGCACAATCCCACTCTTTTTTCTTCGTTCGTTTCAAGTGCCCCGTGCTTTCTCCAATGGCTCACCTGGACCCTCAACATTGTCAGAACGCCGTTTGCAGTTTCCTGGGCTAGGCTTGGTCCGGACAGGTTAGTCGCATAGGCTTCAGCTTCGTTTATTCCATTCTGAGCCTGTGATTTTCTTGAAAATGCTCTGCAATACCCTGTCCGTGTGGGAATCGGGGTCATAACCATACACTTCAAAGTTCTCGGATACGAGTTCCGCGATCTGGGCGAGTTCTTCATCCGTTAATTCCACCTTGGATTTCATACTTTCACCATCTACCCTCCAACTCATGCGGTAACCATAGCGCCCGCTGTCTTTATATTATGAACAGTAGTAGCACCGAGGTGATTAGACAGAACAGTCCTAAGAGGAACATCACCGCGGTGGTTGTCCATAGTTTTTTGCGCGTGGGATATATGCTGTAGAAGAAAATAGAAAAAGCTGACACGAGGAATGCGGTCGCTCCTAACAGCAACGTGAACTTCAGCACATATGGGGTGTTTTCGTTAGAAAGGCCAGTGACCTGCAGGACTGCCAGACTCAGCGCCGCCAGGGTTCCGGGGTAAGAAGCGTTTATGATGGGTTTTATGAATTTCTCTTCAAAGTCTTCCATGGGTCAGCGTTCTCCTAACTTGTTTACAAGTTGAGATATTGGTTTGTTAAGGCATTAAGCTTTTGTGAAAAACAGCTGGAGAACCCAACATCACACGTAGTTGCCGGAACAACGAGTGTGGGCATTTCCCTAGTTCTGTAGGATGTGGTTGTTGCTTATCTTTCCAATCACACTCTTTTTCCTGATTCCTTGCTCGGCTTAGGATTGTCACAACGCTTGACGAGTCGGACATGATAAGTGAATCAATACGAAGTTACCAACAGGTCTCTGAAAAGCCTTTTCATGATCGTAAGCGATAACTCGAACCAAACGTGAACCCAAATAACTGAACAAACCAAGCACACGAGCAAAGACCATGCTCAGTTACCATTTATTGCTCGGTGGCTCTGTTCCACGCTAGGATAGGGCGGATCGCAACTTGGCCGTGACGACGTTTTAGCTGCAGGTTCTCAAAGGTTTTAAGGAACTGAATGACATTCACAGAACAAGGAAGGTCTGGCAAGTTGAGATACAGAGATTTTGTTGATTTGAAATACGAGCCGAAAGAAACAGAGGTTATTTGCGATTTTTATGTAGAGCCTGCAGGCATTGATATTGACGAAGCGGCAGGAGGCGTTGCAGCTGAAAGTTCAGTGGGGACGTGGACAGAGATTTCGACAGTGAAACCTTATGTTCTCAAACTCGCGGCTCACGTGTTCAGCATGGAAGGCAACGCTGTCAAGATAGCTTATCCTTTGCAGCTTTTCGAGTCAGGAAGCATGCCGAACATACTGAGCAGCGTCGCAGGAAACGTTTTCGGGTTGAGAGCCTTGAGAAATCTAAGACTCAACGATATTCTTTTTCCGCGAGAACTTATCCGAAGCTTCAAGGGGCCGAAATACGGTGTTAAGGGAATACGGAAGCTCTTGAAGGTTAATGATCGACCGTTGGTAGGCACGATAATCAAGCCTAAGCTTGGACTTAGAACAATAGATCATGCGAAGGTCGCCTATGATGCTTGGGTTGGAGGATGCGACATCGTTAAGGATGACGAGAATCTCGGCAGTCAAACGTTTAATCCGTTTGAAGATCGCCTTGCAAAAACCTTGGAAAGCCGAGATCGAGCTGAAGAAGAAACTGGGGAACAGAAAGTCTACATGGTCAACATCACGGCTGAAACGAATAAAATGTTGAAAAGAGCAGAAGCTGTCGTGAGCCACGGCGGAGAATACGTGATGATTGACATTCTAACCTGCGGTTTTGCTGCCTTGCAAACGTTTCGGGATCAAGACTTCGACCTCATCATTCACGCGCATAGGGCTGGCCACGCGGCGTTCACCAAAAATCCTAAACACGGAATTTCAATGCGTGCAATAGCCAAGGTCGCAAGGATTTTGGGTGTGGATCAGCTTCATGTGGGAACGGTTGTTGGAAAAATGTCTGAAACTGCGGAGGAAGTGGCAGAGAACCGTGATGCGTTAACGATGGAAATGGGCGGGCTGAAACCGGTGTTGCCCGTTGCCTCTGGAGGGCTTCACCCAGGACTCGTTCCTGCGCTGGTTAAGTTTTTTGGAAAGGATTTTGTGATCCAAGCCGGTGGAGGCATCCATGGCCACCCCAACGGAACGACTGCAGGGGCAAGGGCTATGCGGCAAGCGGTCGATGCGACGATGCATGATGTATCATTGGACGCATACGCCCAGAGACACAAGGAGCTAGAGGCAGCCTTGGAAACTTGGGGACAAACCGCTTAGCGGCCCTTTACTTGAAAACCCATGGGTATTTCCTGTGAATTACCTCGGTTATCGAGTGCGGCGAGATTATTCCCTCTTCACTTATTATGCCGTGAATGAAGTCTCTCCTGGTAACATCAAAGGCTGGGTTTCTGATGGTTAGGTTCTCCGGTGCATCTTTCCAGATTTCACTCGGGTCTCTTTCTTCTATCTTCTCGTAGTCTCCGTACATGGTTGCTGGGTCAAACTTCAGCAGTTCTGAAACCACGTAGAATGGTGTCCGCGCTTCTTGAGCCACAAGCGCAACCATGCTTGTTCCAATCTTGTTTATCACGTTTCCTTCAGAAGTTATCGCGTCTGCTCCCACGATTGCAAGGTCAACCTGGTTCATGAAGAACCTTGTGGCTGAGTCAACGATAAACGTCGTTTTAACGTCTAGGTCCAGCATTTCTCTCGCAGTGATCTTTCCTTGAAAAACAGGTCTGGTTTCGGTGCAGATGACTTCGAAAACTTTCCCATCCTGCCTAGCTTTCTTCAGGAGGTGAGTAACCGTGGAAGAGTGGCAGTGAGTCAGGATCGTGGAGTTGTTTCTAATCCTTCTGGCTCCTATCTCCGCAATCCTTTCCTTCGAGTTTTCGAGATCTTTCAAGAATTGCTGCGAAGCCAGCGACACTGTTTCAGTCAGTTTCCTCACGTTTTTCTCTGTGCTCTTTTCCACTTGATTTATGATTAATCTGATGGCATTCCTCATCAGCGGTTCTGTCTCTCTTGAAGCGAAAAGAGTTTCTCTGGCCTTCAGAAGTTCTTTCAAGAATTCCTTCTTAGTCCTGGCTTTTGTCTGATTTGCCAATGTCTGCGTCGCGGTTATCGCAGCTATTGCAACGTTTCTCGCACCCTGAAATTCAAGCTTTCTTATCTTCTCAGCCGCAATCCAAACTGGGTCCTGCAATGCCTTCACCTAAGCAAATCACAATCTTACCTACTGAATGCACTATAAACTTTCGGTTACAATATCTTCCTGACGGGAGAAGCTCCAGTTCCTGTCGGCTTTCGTTGACAGAAAGACATAACTTCTTTTGCGAAAGTATTGTATGGATACTTCAAGGTGAATGCAATTTGAGGATAGGTTTCTTTGTTTATGAGTATCCACCCAAGCTCGTGGGGGGCTTGGGCACATATGCCCAATATATGACGCGTGAATATGTTCAGCTGGGTCATGATGTTTCAGTCTTCACGCTCAATCAAGGCGACTTGAAGACAACCGAAATTCTGGAAGGAGTGGATGTCCAGCGGCCATTGATTGCAGACGCGAGCAACGTTTTTCCGATGTTCGTGGTCGATGATTTGAAAAGATGGGGAACAAACATCCGGTTTTTTAACGACATATTCATCTACAACATTCTGAGTTCAACGAAGTTCCTGAACGAGTTGATCAAGAAAAAAGGCTATCATTTCGATGTAGTGTGCGTCCACGACTGGCTGAGCTGCATTTCAGGGCTCATAACAAAAAACGAGACCAAGATACCTGTAGTCTTCCACGTTCACAGCACCGAGTGGGGCAGGAGTGGCGGACATGGGTCTGAGGTTGTCTCACATCTTGAAGAGGCCACGGCTCAAAATGCGGACAGAATAATAACGGTAAGCAATGCAATGCAGGACGACTTGACAAGACACGGTTGGCCTCAGTCAAAAATAAGCGTAGTGTGGAACGGCGTAGACCCAGACCAGTATGATCCAAAAAAATGCAGAAATGATGATGTGCAGCAGATCAGGGAAGAGTATGGAATCCCCAAGGACTGGAACATGATTCTTTTTCTTGGAAGGCTAACATGGGTGAAAAGCGTCAAGAACCTGGTTCAAGCGATGCCCCTGGTCTTCGAGGAGTTTCCAAAGACAAAACTTGTGATTCTGGGAAAGGGTGAAGAGCAGAGTGACATCATTGAAATGTCGAACAGGCTTGGAATCAAAGATAAGGTTGTTTACCGGTTTGAGTTTGTCCCGGAAGCTGAGAGGATACTGCACTATGCCGCGTCAGACGTGTGTATCTTCCCGTCGGTCTACGAACCATTCGGCATAGTAAGCTTGGAAGCAATGTCCATGGCAAAACCGGTTGTCGTGGGCGCTCGAGGAGTGGTCGGCTTCCGCGAACAAGTCATCGGCTCAGGCCCTGATCAAAACGGAGTACACGTCAACGGAGAAGACCCGGCAGACATAGCATGGGGAATAAAAGAAACCCTCAGGGACCCGAAGAAAGCAAAGGTCTGGGGCGAAAACGGACGCAAAAGGGTTCTGGACTATTTCACATGGAAAAAAGCCGCTGAAAACACGTTGGAAGTGTACAGCAAGTCAGTCGAAACGGGAGGCTAGATCCGATGATTCTGCTGTTTTAAGAGCGGGACGTTCTTTATCTTGTAAAGCGGTCGTTCTTCCAGACGTCTGCAGTGTCGCTGTAGCCTCTTTTTTCCCAGAAGCCCGCTTCTTTTGTTGCAGTGAATCTTATCCGTGTTACCCACAAAGCGCTCTTGTACCCGTATTTGCTGGGAACAACAAGTCGCAACGGGAACCCATAGCCTTCTTCCAAGGGTTTTCCGTCGAGTCCGTACGCTAAGAGTACTTCGTCGCCCGACAGCTCTGACGATGAGAGTGAAGTCGTGTAACCATCTGCGCACTCAAATGTGACAAACCTGGCCGTTTCCTTAGGCCTGACCAGTTTGACTATCTCTCTGAAACGAATGCCTTCCCACCTGCAATTAAGAACGCTCCACCCTTCAACACAGTGAAAATCACTTACAGACTGGACTTTCGGGAGTTTTAGAATTTCGTTCCAACCAAATTTCCACGGTTTTTCAACTTCACCGTCTATTGTCAGGGTGTAGGTTTTCAAGTCGATTTTGGGGTTAGATCGTGTGATGCCAGGGTGATCTATTCCCCATCTTAGAAGTCTTTTGATAGGGGTTTGACCCAGCGGCAACCTGTCACGTTGTCTTTCTTGATTGTCTGAAGTCATGCTTGTTCAAAGTGGAATGGGCTGGTATTGAAAATAAAGGTTTGCTGGAGTCTCTTTGGTGGAACGGAAGAGTCAATCTCTGGTCTGTTCCATGAAGCTCGTGAGCTGCCTTTGACTCTTTTGCTCTCTAGCAAAGTTCGAGATTCTGACACCTATTCTGCGTGCTTCAGACTCGTTTTGGTCAAGAAACTTCTCAAGCAGCTCCTTCACGGTTCCTTTCATGGCTTCAAGGCTGTTTGTGGGGCTTTCAAGGGTTTTTGATCTCGTGTGAATGTTCATGTCGGTTGTGATTACAATTATTCCGACAGTTTTGTATGCTAAACCGTCCTTTGTGATTGTGGCATGGATTTCATTGCACAGTTGATCCGCTTTTTCCAGAATGAAGCTCAGCTCGCGGGAGTCGTGTTTTAAGGTTGAGATTCTGCTGATTGATGTGGCTTCGCCTCTCTCTTGAACAAGCTCATCGTCTATTCCGTGGGAAGCGTTGTGAAAATAGGTCGCCAGAGTCTTCCCGAAAACGGCGATTAGTTTCTGCATGTCATAGTTTGATAGGTCAAGGATTGTGTTAATCCCCAGCGTTTGCATTTTTTCTCTGGTTTTTGTTCCGACGCCGATGAGTCGACTAACGGGTAGCGGCGCAAGAAACACTGTGACCTGCTCCAGTGTGACGATGGTTAGGCCGTCGGGTTTTTTGGTGTCAGCTGCGATTTTTGCCACTAGCTTGTTGGGTCCAACGCCGATTGAGCACATGAGTTTCTGTTGGCGCAGTATTTCATTCTTCACGTTCTCGGCCAGCTTTCGGCCCTCTTCAAAACTTCCGTTTGCTCGTTGGGTAACCTCGAGATAGGCTTCATCTATTCCGACCTGTTCAAAACGATCGGCGAAACCCTTCAGGGTGTCCATTACTTTCCGGGAGATTTCCTCGTAGAAAAGGTAGTCCACTGGCAAGAACACTGCATTGGTATTCTCCAATTTCTTCTTGGCCAAGAAAATGGGCATTCCTGATTTCACGCCATATTCTCTGGCGATATAGTTCGCGGTGCTCACAGCTCCGCTGTCTTCGGTTCGTCCCGAATACACGCAGACTACGACAGGCCTATCTTTTATGGAGGGATTCCTCAGCTCCTCGCACTGGGCAAAGAAATAGTCCAAATCCACGAGCATGACTACCCTTGATTGCAAAGGCTGCTGACCCGTAAATGAGAATTGCCGCTGAACATTTACGTCTTCTGCTCGTCAGAAGGAAACAACCTCATCCCCAGCGCGCGCTATTGATATGCGTGTGGGATAAAACTTTACCCCAACGTGCGCCTTGTTTCCGAGGCTATGAAGAGACAAGACTTGCTTGGGATTACGGTTTTGTTACCTGTAGCAATAGTCTTTCTCCGTTGCGATTGTAGACTCCAACGTTTTTTTCGTTCGTAAATGGGAAGCCAACAATCATGAGTACAGGTCCAAAAAAGTGGTTCAGATCAGTGTTGGAGGGCGTTATGTTTCCGGATGGATGAGAATGTGCTGTTCCGACGATGGAGAAGTCCATCGGCAACATATGTAGCCTAATGTTGGCAAAGCCTCGTCCATAGTTTGCAAGCGGAGGAACAACGAGTTCGGTGACTGCAATCAGATCCTTCTTCTTCTCGCCTCTGAGCAGCAGAATGGTTTCCCTAGGATAGACGCTTTTGGCGCCTTCGAAAACTGTTTGCAGTAGTTCCTGACTGATAGAAATGGCAGCGTATTTTGGCACAGACCCTTTGAAGTTCTCCCATGCTTAAGTGCTTTTCGAAGCGCGCACAAGATGAAAGACACGGTTTTTTCCCATCTTTTTGTAACAATTTACCGTAGCAATTTTGGAATTCCTTTTTTTTCCAAAAGACAAGCGCAGGCTGGAAAAATCTTTTATTGATGGAACGGCATAGTGCAGTGTTCTCAATATTGGGGGTGGATTGCTTTGGAGAACGAAATAAAGGGTCTTTTGAAACGTCTGACTGAAGCGCCTGGTGTCTCTGGATACGAGATGGATGTTGGAAAGATAATTTATCATGAGCTTGAAGGACATGTCGATTCGATTGAAACAGATAATTTCGGCAACGTGATATCGCTGAAAAAGGCCAGTGTGAAGGATGGCCCAAAGATCATGCTTGCAGGGCACATGGATGAGATCGGGCTTCTCGTTAAACACATTGATGAAAAGGGCTTTCTGCACTTCGAAAGAATTGGCGGAGTCTTTCCACTGTCCTTATTTTCTCAGCCTGTGATCATCCATTGTAAGAAAGGTCCTGTCAGTGGCTTAACATACTGCAAGCCTCCTGAAACACCCGAAGAAGCCAGCAAGATGCCTGAGGTAAGGACGTTTTTCATTGACATAGGGGTCAAGAGCAGGGCCGAGGCTGAGAAGCTAGGTGTCCGAATAGGAGATTCAGTCACTTTTGAACGCCCATTCAAAGTTCTCGGAGGGGGAAACATTCTTGCCAGCAAGGCATTTGACGATCGTGTTGGCGTCTGCGTGATAGTACAGACTATGAAAAACATTGCAAAAGAGAAACTTGAAGCGAACGTGTACGGTGTGGCGGATGTCCAAGAGGAAGTTGGCTGCCGTGGAGCGCAAGTTGCAGCCTTCAAGATCGCTCCCAACATGGCCATTGCCATCGACATAACACCTGCATTAGACATTCCAGGCATCGCCGAGAAAGATCAAATCACAAGGCTTGGCGCAGGTCCGGCAATCAAAGTTATGGATGTCGCTGGGGGCGCTTTGGGTTTAATCTCTCATCTGAAGGTGAGAGAGCTTCTGGTTTCAACCGCGGAGGAGGAGAAAATTCCGTATCAAATGGAAGTCCTGCCACGGGGTTCTACTGACGCCGCCACGATTCATTTGACCAGGGAGGGTGTTCCCAGTGGTGTGATATCCATTCCAACGAGATATGCCCACTCATACGAAGTTTTGGATGTCAATGATGTCGTCAACGCCATCAAGCTCTTGACAGCCAGCGTCAGAAAAGTTCGGAAAGGCTTCAGTTTCAAGTACCCGCGATGAAATTCGCCGATCGTAGCATTTCGAAATGCACGCTAATAACACACTCATATAATCTTCTTGTGTTTTTCGTGCTTTGCCTTGTGTTTCGGCTCTTAAAAGATTTCCCCAAAAATTGAGTCGGGGGCGGGGTTGCATTCTTGCTTTTCTGGCATTGCAAGATGGTTCCTGCGGTCGAACGGCTCAGCCTCCACCCGTTCGCAGTATTTTCTAAGTTCATCGTCAAATTGAGTTAGGTCTCTTTGCAAAGTCTTTTTTTCTTTGGCCTTCTTTGTGTATGAGGGCCTTCTCCTTTCCTCAATTTCTTCGACTCATGCGCGTCCACAGGGGACCTAGTATTATGGTCATAGCTAGCATGAACCAAAAAAGCAAGATCATTGTGCGCGTAGAGGCTTGGAACAGCTCTTCAAACATTGCAGATCAAGTAAAACATTCTCCTCAGAGTTTAAAAGCCAGATTTCGATGTTTAGAATGATGACAGCGAGGCTATATGTCCAGGAGCGGAATACTTCCTATTCACGGTCGCGGCTGTAGGTCCATACACTTTCACGCATATTCTTTTGTTCTGGCAACCCTTTGAAGCGAAAAACTTGGGACTGTGTCTCACTTGCAAGAAGAAAAGCTTGGTCCGCGCCTTTTTTGACAGAAGCTTCTTTCCCTTGATCACTTGCAAGATCACGCTCATTCTCTTTCAATTAAGTATTTGTTGTGGCTCAGCGCGCGCTCGCTGTTTAATGATGATGCATCAATGCGGCATCAGTGCGCGAGGTGAGGTTACGTTTGCGTCAGGGTTGCATTGTACGGCGAGGCGACATGAATTGTTGTTGCCGTGTCTCTTCTTGGAACCTGGAGAAGTGCTCGTGAACCACTTTCCATCCTGAATCTTGCTTCGTGAGGACAGATGTAACACGTGAAGTTACGTCAAATGGCTTGTTTCTGATTACTCCCTTATAATGTATAGTAAAAGTGGCAACAGCTGTGTTTCCAAGAACGTTTGCTGCAAAATCCTTCAACTCGTAGCTATAGTTCGAGAGAACCTTGAATGCCCCGAACTCATTTTCCAAAGCTTGCGAAGCCTCCTGTCTTGCAAAAGGAGGCCAGTCGTCAAATTTGTTGTAACGTTCATCAATTAGTGCTCTAACTGCACCTTCATCTCTGTTCTTTATCCCGTCAAGCCTCTTGACTACGACGTTCTTAACTTCATCCTCCATGGACGACCCAGCCCCAGTCTGGTTTTCAGGCATTTCGATTAGCTTCGTTCCGCAGTGTTTGCAGAAGCTGTCTCCCTCTCCGATTTCTCCTCCACACTTTGGACATTTCGACATTTAACGTCCCCACTCAAAGTACTTTCTTCTTGTCTATTAGGTTTTTCGAAACGTTATTTCAGGTGAAAAATGTCGCAATCATTGAACGAGTACTACATTCTTTTGACCTATTGGATAATCATAACGATACCTTGACCCTGTAATGTTTCAATCCAATTGGTCGTCCAGTTCCTCTAACGGCGACTGCTAAGATAATACGCAATATGGCGTGCAATCGTTTTTCTGTACTATTCTTTCCTGTTAATGGTTCGGGCGCGTCAAAGTGTGTTGGAATCAAAACCCAATTAAGTGTAATCTGTTTTTTTCTCTCTGGACAGTTTTCGCATTGGATGATTGGCGGTTGTTGAAACTCGAAACATACGACGCGTTCATGAACATGGCTATCGATGAGGCCATTCTGAACGCCAGAATTGAAGGTCTCATCACGGATACTTTGAGGTTCTACCGTTGGAAACCCTCCGCTGTTTCCATAGGAAAATTCCAGAGGGTCGAAGAGGAAGTGCAGCTTGAAAACTGCACGGAGCAAGGAATCGACGTCGTAAGGCGGATTACGGGAGGAGGTACGGTGTACCACGACACTGATGGCGAGATCACCTACAGCGTGGTGGCAAGTAAAGAGAGCTTGAAAGCGAACGATATAGCCGAGGTTTATGCAATAATCTACTCTGGCCTAGCTGAAGCGCTAGGTGTTCTGGGTGTGGCTGCAGACTTCAATGAAGGCAGTCCGAAGGCGTGTCCAAACCTGACGGTTAATGGCAGGAAAATTTCTGGAAGCGCTCAGTGCCATAAGCGCGGGGTCGTCCTCCAGCATGGAACAATTCTTGCCAACGTCAACTTGGAAAAAATGTTCACGTACCTCCGCGTTCCTTGGGCCAAAAACTGCATGCAAGTCGTAACCGTCGCAACACACAGAATCACCTCGCTACGCAATGAACTCGGAAAAAACGTTTCAGCAGAAGAAATGAACCAAGCCTTGATCGAAGGCTTTCAGAAGGCTTTGGGCACAAAACTAGTTAACGGTGAACTGACACCTCATGAACGTGAGCTTGCAGAAACACTTTGCAGACAAAAATACGCTACTGATGATTGGAATCTTCGGGGCAGAAGCAGCGACTAAGCATACCTTCTATTTGTCACGGAATGATGCTGTCCATGTGACAAAATGATAGCCTCTTGTTCCGCGATTGTTACGGTTGCGCCCTATATGCAAAGGCTTGTTCAGCGCGCGCGTTGGCGTTTACCGTTATCAGACCATTAACGACGTTGACTCTATGCGTGGACTGTATAATGCCACCACCGCCTCCCAAACCGCGAAAACTCAGAACCAACTCCGACCCCAGAACAATCATGCCGACAACGATTACCATAATTCCAACGTTTCTGAGTACATAAGCGCAGATTTTGCACGCGATAATCACTTCCATGTGACCTTTGTCGCTGACTTTGTGCACCGAAGATTTTGAGCGGGCGCGATAGAGTAGACGCGAGCATCTCCTTCTTCAGGGCGTGATTTGCAATATAGAGTCGCTGGAAATCAGCTTGATATATACTTCCGGCAGTTTCTGCGAATCTTTGAGAATGTGCGGTTCTTCAATGCTGTCTTTGTCAATGCAACCGTAGTCAGCGTCAGGCCAAGCATGAGGACAAACCAAAGGGTTTGGGGGTATTCTGGAATCCATTCGGCTCCACTCCAACACATTATCGTTCCACCTTCACCTACTATCCAGCCGTCGTTGGCATCAACCATGAAAACTGAGTAAAGTGCAATCGGGCTCGTCGTTGGAGTCTCAACAAACGTCCATTTAGTGCCGTTCCAGTGATAAACAGGACCGGAGGAACCAAAGACGATGAGAGACCCTGTCCCCCCAACAATCCACCCATCATCAGCGTCGATAAAAAACACTGATAGATAATGATCGAGGGCTTCACTGAACATTGTCCATTGACTGCCGTCCCAGTGATATATCATTCCCAGTTCGCCTACCGCCCATCCATCATCGGCACTAGGCAAACAGACGGAGTTGAATCCCAGCCAAGTCTCTGAGTTGGGAAATTCATACCATACTGTCCATGTAGTGCCGTTCCAATAGACCATGGTTCCACTGGCGCCCACAGCCCATCCATCGGCGGAATTCGCCGTCGCCACAGAATAAAGATCATCGAGTACTTGACTAGTGACGTTCACCCAATTGGAACCATTCCAGTGGATAATCGTCCCAACTCCGCCCACGGCCCACCCGTCATCCGCGTTTACCATGCAGACGGAGGCCAAGTTGGCATTCGTCGGCCCCGGCACCTTGTTCCAGTTCGTTCCGTTCCATTGAATTATCGTTCCACCTTCTCCTACGGCCCATCCATCCTGAGCATTCACGAAGAACACTGAATCAAGATCGGACACTGTTGGACTCGTGACGTTTGACCATTGTATTCCGTTCCAATAAATTATTGTTCCACCTGCACCTACAGCCCATCCGTCGCTTGCATTGATCATATACACAGAGTACAAATCGTGAAGCGTCGGACTAGTCCAGTCCGCGAGTACAATTTGGTTTGACTTTGACAACGGCAGACCTGCACTAAACGAGGCAAACACTATTGCCACAATCAAACCAACCTTCAAGAATGAGCATGGCAAAAACATCGCCTTTGGTTGCTTTCTACGTTAAGAGCGTGGGAGGATATATCCCTTTTTTCTATACCGCCCGGAAGCACGCGCGCGTCTAAGAAGACTTATTAGACTTTGCAACATACCGAAGTAAGGTGAGGGTGCAGGAATGGGCCAGGCTTCAGAATATGAGCACAGGAAAAAGCTGAATAGAATAAGGGAGGACACGAACAAAAGGGTGAATGATGTTAGAGATCATTTTGTGAAAATCGAGAAGGTCAAAACAGAAGCATTAAAGAAGACTGAAGAAATAAGGCGTTCAGCCGAAAAAGACATGACAAAGTTGGAAGAAGAAATCGCAAAATCAGACTTGACAGCAGAAGTGAAGAAAGCACTCACGTCTGACATCGCCCTACTGAGGAAAGAAATCGAAGACAGGGCTACTGAATTAAGAACTCGACTCACGGCGATTGCGATTCCACCCTAGCAGTTGGGTCACTTCAAAATTCGCCTTGACTCAAGCTCTCTGTTCAGTCTCTCGTGTCTCCTTAGTGTTCAAGAGGTACATACGCGGGCCTGACACTTCTGATTTTTTCTAGGCATGTGTCAACGCATCATAAAGTAATCGTAATCCAACATCAGCGGCACTCGTTCGTGTCCTTCACTAGTGTCCCCAAAACGTGAGAGACAGTGTAGACATGATCGAGTTGTCCGGGGAGGTTTATACTCCACACTTGACACCTAGAGTTTTTGCCAGCCGTCTTAAGTCACTGTCACTCATCCACTCAGTCTTGAGATACAGGCATATCCTTTCATCTTTCAACCCTAGTCTTCTTGCTTCTTCAACCGCTTTGCGGTAGGCTTCAACTTCGGTGGGTCTTTCCGTGTAGCCATAACGGCTGTCGAACAGCTCCTTTCCCTCCATGCACTGTTTCACGTGTACAAGCTCGTGAATCACGTCGAGGTACACGTCGACTGTATTACCATTGTTTAGGTAGTTGGAATTAACCATGATATGTCCGTTTGACGGGTTGACCCCCATGTAGCCTGCCCAGGTGAACTCTACCTTCAGATTGCGAAGCACTTCTTCCGTTTTCTCGCCGAATATACTCTTGACTGCCTCGACCTTCTCGAAACCCCTGAAGTATTCCGCGAACGGGTGCGGCGATCCGCTGAAAAGAATCATTCTGTTGATGTGCAATCTTTGAGTCAATCGCACTATTCTGAATATCAAGAGTTCACGCCAATCCAACGTTGCCAACCCCGCGTTTCTTCAGCTGGTCCAAGTTTCTTCGTTATACTAGGTTTCAATTCAGCGTTTCTGGATTCTCCATTTGACGCCTTGAGGTGTGTCCTCAATCGAAATGCCCATGGCTTTGAGCCGTTGCCTAATCTCATCAGCAGTCTTCCAGTCTTTAGTTTTTCTTGCTTCTTCTCTTTTAAGAATAAGCTCTTCAGCCTCTCTTGACAATTTTTCTTCCTTCTTGACTTCGCCTATGACGCCGAGAACCTTGTCAAAATTGAGCATTAGGCTATAAACTTCCTGTGCCTCCTCTTTGCTTAGCATGTTTCCGTCAAGAAGATTATTGGCGTCTCTGACGAAATCAAAAAGCGCAGCCAAGGCCACGCTTATGTTCAAATCATCGTCCATGGCCTCTCCAAAACCCTTTTGCACCCGACCAATCAGCAGCCTAATCTGTTCTCCGCTACCTTTGCCCTCAGCGTCCAAAAGGCGGTGGACAAAGTTTGTCAGTCTGTCAAGAGTGTTTTTTGCGGCTTCCAAACCTTCGAACGTGAAGTTGACCTGTTGCCTGTAATGCGTCGCCAGCAGCAGATACCGAATTGCCTTTGGGTCGTAGCCTTTGGTTGTTAAGTCTCGCACGGTGTGGTAGTTGCCCAGTCTCTTCGCCATTTTTCTGCCTTCGACAAGCAAATGCTCGCAGTGGAGCCAGTAGTTCACGAATTTCTTGTCTGTGGCTGCCTCGCTTTGGGCAATCTCGTTTTCATGATGTGGGAACAGGTTGTCCACGCCGCCGCAGTGAATGTCCAATGTTTCACCCAGATACTTCATCGACATCGCTGAGCACTCGATGTGCCATCCGGGCCTTCCCTTTCCAAACGGTGCATCCCAAGAGACACCTCCGTCCTCTTCGCTCCACGCCTTCCACAACGCGAAATCCTGCGCCTCTTCCTTAGCGTACTCGTCAACCTTCACTCTTGCACCCGGCTTGAGGTTTTCAACCTTGATGTTCGCTAGTTTCCCATAGTCCTTAAACTTCGAGATGTCATAGTATATTGAGCCGTCTTCACCTCGGTAGGCGTAGCCTTTCTCCATCAACTTCGTGATCAGCGCCAACATCTCTGGAACGTGCTCCGTCGCCTTCGGATAATACTCTGCTTTTTCAATGTTCAACGTCGCAACATCTTCAAAAAAAGCCTTTATGTAAGGTTCCGTATATTCGTCGAGCGGTACGCCATTCTTCCTAGAAGCCTTAATCGTTCTATCATCCACATCCGTCAGGTTCATAACCTGAGTGACCCTGAAACCACGGTACTCAAGCCACCTCCTCAGCAGATCCTCGAAAACAAACGCCCGAAAATTCCCTATGTGGCCAAAGTCATAAACCGTAAGCCCACACGTGTACATCCTAACCTTTCCATTTTCAACCGGAACGAACCTCTCCTTCTCACGCGCCAAACTGTTGAAAAACCGAATATTAGCAGCTTCAGATTCCATGAACTTTCCCATCAAACCAGCAATCAAACAGATTTCAACACATAATCTATCCAGTTAAGGTAACCCGTTTCCCATGAAACACGTGAAACACAAAAATTGATGTACGCGAGCGCTTTAATGAAGGTTGTGTTCAATTTCGAGGTCTTCAGTTCAAGAGTGCTCTCGAAGAAACTTCACCTTTACTTGAAGAAGCAGAAAAATGGGATTTGCGGGAGATGTCTCCACTTTCTGGGGGTTCGAATCCCTTCCCTAGCGCTATTTTGCCGAAGGAGTTTAGGTCTGGCCAGTTTCTTCAAACTGTTCGTATAGGAAAATGCAATATAGAATGGTTAGAACAGCTGGCAGAACAGTCAGAGTGACAATACGAGGGTTAAGGTGTCATTTCCTTATCCCTAAATCTATAGAGCGCGCGCCGCTGGCAAGTCATTGATTTGATCTGAGAATAGCGCATATTTTGGCGAAAGAGGCTTTTGGTGGGGCCGTACAGGTTTAAACTTACGTTTAAATTTCACAAATCAACATGGATCAATTTTCAACCATAAACAGAAGGGGCATCCGAGAGTTCGAATCTCTCCCAGGCTACCATTCCCATGTTGTAATTTATGCTGTTTTAGGTGCTAGCATGGATGTTTCTGCTTCTTCTTTTGAGCTTCTGCTTTAATTCGCGCGCGCAGGATGCAACAGATCGAAAGAGTAATACAATCCCTTATAAGGCGAAGTCGACCTAGATGCGTACAAGGCTCGTGAGATGAAGAATTGTTCCAAGCCTGACAGAATCGGCCTTTCCTTCAAGTGGAAAGCTTTCAGTCTTTTCAATATCCTATTGTTTGGTTCCATTCTTGTTACAATTTTATGTTCAACATTTCTGCTTCCGCCTTCCGCTTATTGGGTAAACCAACAACCATTTAATAAGAACATAGCATCGAGTGTTGGATGGACCGATTTCCTAAACATATTCCTACACAACTTCGCACTTGCCGTCCTCATAGCAACTTTGCCTGGAATAGTGTTCTTCCCATTATCCATAGGCTCCTTAATCTACACAGGAATCTCCAATGGAATTGCTGCTTACCCATTGACAGGCTGGCAATTCGTTGTTACACTTCCTACGTTAGTCCTTGAAGGCGAGGGTCTTGTTGTAGCAGCTCTGGCTGGAACGGTCCTAGGCGTTTCATGGCTTGCGCCTAGCTGGCTATTCACCGAAGAGCAACTATCTAAAACCGACACGTTCAAAAGAACATGCAAGAACTGCCTAAAGATTTGCTTACTTGCCGTAGCAATCTTTCTTATTGCTGCAATCGTTGAGACAACAACAATGGTCATGTTTCCATAGCGCGTGTTGAAACAATGAAGGATTGATCCTAATCTCGCTTTGGCTTCATTGCGGATCGAAATTGAAAACCGAACTGAGAGAAATCGCAGTGGTTGATGATGAGCTGGTCTCTAGGAGACAGGTTCACTATGCACGCGCGCATTAGAAAGATGTCGATCCCAGAACAAGTAATACCAAGCATGACAAAACAACAGCTTGCTTCTTCTTGATCAAGTCATTCACTTTCTCGTTTGCGTCTTCTTGTTCTGAGTTTGAGGAGTAAGGGTGAGGAACTCACGCCCGCAGCTATCATGCCTAGAAGGACGAGTTTGGGGGCTTGGGCGCTGATGACTTCAGGAGGATTCCATAGACTTGTTCCAGTGATGAGCACCAGGCCTTCCTCTGTATCGCTTATGTTGAGGTCTGGATCGGGGAGGTAGTATTTGGAAGCAACCTCTAGCAGAACGCCCGTCGATTTGTCCCAGCAATATTGGTCGGCGAAGTATGCCGTGAGCGGATAGAACAGCGCCTCATACGTGCAGTTTGCTATGTTAACGTCTCTGATTGCGCCGTCAAAGTCGCATGACATTGCGCTGTATGTGATAGAGAAATTCTGGTTCCTTGACATTACTCTCACCAGAGGTGCAAGAAGGCTGTTGAAGGCCGGATCATCTACGCTGATGTTCTTGGGCAGGATGCAGGGCGCGAAATATGGATCAGGTGATTCGCCACCAAAACCGACGGATACCACATTCCTCACGTCACCACTCTGAGTCATGTTTTCCTCATGACCATCCACATATTTGACGAATACTTGGACGGTGACATTGTCTTCTGAAACATCCTGAAATTGAAGCTTAATCGACTTCCTCACATTGGAAAACCAGCCCTTCGTTACCCAACACCCATACTGCACCCAGTCGCCAGGCTTGACCCCGACGACAGATTCTCCGCTCGCATACGTCAAGTTTGCTGAAATTAGACTTGAAAAGGCCAAAACAATGCAAAACATGAGAAGAAACAAAGAAATAGAAGCAATCAGATTAGGTCTTCTCTTTTCCACTTTCATTCTGTTCAATCTCCCGGTAGGTGCTCTTATGCCACTTCGAGGCTCAACATTGGCGCCCGACTCCGTGGAGCACTCTGTGTTACCACTCAGTATATAATATTTGTGTCTCAGAGCTAATTAAGCTTCTGTTACTTGGTTCTAGTACCCTCATATAGAATAAAGTTCCCCCTCTCTCAAAAGGAAAACTTGCGAGATTGCCAATAGCTCTGCTGAACATATCGTATTGTGTCTTCTATTCGTAGGTTTCTACAAAAAATCAGGCTATACCGTTGATCATACTCCCCCAACTATGCCGAAATGACCTTATCAGGTACTAGGAAATACGAATCTAGGCATGTCTCGCCCTAGGTCAAAGATACGCGTCTATTCCGAAGGAGGCAAGGAAAGACTCGCTTTCTCGGATGCACTCCTTTATGAATCAATGAAGAAAGTCATCTGAAATTCGGGAGCGTAAGGTCTCAAAAAATCAATAAACAATTTCAAAACCGTAAACCAAGCTCCTTTCAACCAGAGAAACAATGTCAAGATTCGCGAATTTCCAAGTTCATGAACAAAAAACGGCAGACCAACCGAAAGACGCCAGAAAAAGGGAGATTGCCAAGGTGAAAATCTAGTAGCCTTCAGAAAAATAGGATTTCCGTCGTTTTTGGTGGACGAAATTGGCAACTCAGATTCCACGCGAGGAAACCAATACGATTGACAACCTTGCGACCCCCGACTCTATCCTCTATTTGCCGTTGAAGTAGTCTACGGGTACTGAGCAAGATTCTTGCCTCAGACTGGAAAATTGAGTGTTGGGGTCGAAAAGTTTTGAACCGACGATTCCAATAAGGAAAGGCGCGCATATCCGACCTATTTACGCATCTCTTGCTAGAAGCACGCGCAGTGGATTAGTTGGACTTGAATGCGTTTGGCGCTGGGTCCCACAGGAGACCAAAACCAGAAGTGGTTGAAGCCCACCCATTTCACGGCTGGCAGGGCGTCTTTCAGCGAGGATAAAGCACTTATTACACAGAGCACAAAAGTGTAAACGAGGCAAACATAGTTTGCATATCAAGACTTTTCTGAGGCCTGGTCTGATCGCGGCGGTTTTGTTAACTTTGTCTAGTCTGAATCTGCCGTTGGCAAAGGCTGGAGACGTCACGCTGAGCAGATGGGCTAGCCCGACGGTTTCCACCTTGTTCTCGGTGTGCATGGTCAACGCTAGTGACGGATGGTCTGTAGGCGAGAGCGGGACGATCATCCACTGGGACGGCATTCAATGGGCGAACGTTACGAGCCCAACTAATTACCCTATGTACTCCGTGTCCATGGCAGGCGCAGACGACGGCTGGGCGGTAGGAGATCTCGGAACGATAATTCATTGGGACGGGACGCGCTGGATAAACGTCTCAAGCCCAACTCCGTACCACTTGTTTTCGGTGTGCATGGTTAACGCCAGTGACGGGTGGGCCGTGGGCCAGGACGGAACGATCATCCACTGGGACGGCATTCAATGGGCGAACGTTACGAGTCCAACGAATTACAATCTCTATTCCGTGTCCATGGTAGGTGCAGACTACGGCTGGGCGGTGGGTGATAGCTGGCGGATTCATTGGAACGGAACGAGCTGGAACAGGTTCAATGCTTACTTGTATGCCACGGGGGATTATTCTGTCTGCATGGTTGACGCTAACGATGGATGGGTGGTGGGCGGCTTGGGAATGATAACTCGTTGGAACGGGTCTCAATGGGTGTATGTCGATAGCTCCACTATGTACTTTTTCTATTCAGTGTTCATGACGAGTGCAGACGATGGATGGGCGGTGGGCGGGCCTGGAACGCTCATTGAGGAAGGCTACAGCACCACCGTCCTTCATTGGGACGGCATTAAGTGGACGTACGTTGGAGGCCCAACGGAACAAATACTTCGCTCGGTATTCATGGTCGATTCCAGCGACGGCTGGGCGGTAGGAGATTTTGGAACGATAATCCGCTGGAATGGGGTTGCCTGGGTTGTTCCAGAATTGTCAGTCGTCGTCTACACGGTATTCTTGCCTAGCCTCACACTGATCGCTGTTGCCATGAAAAAACGTCAAAGAGGCGCATGACTGTTCATCGTTTCGTTTCAAATGAGCGCGCACTCGGGTCTGGTTGCACAAGATTGTGGGTTTTCTGAGAAAAAGCGCGCACGGTTGTTCCTAAATTGGCTAAGAATGGTTTCTATTCTTGCTTTGGGGTTTGGGAAAGTTGAACCTCTCGCAGGTTCTTCTCTTCTCCGTAGCAACCAGTCTGTCCGGAATTCATGAGAGGGAATTAAAAAAATCTGACCATTTTCGGAACGGGCATGCGCGCGAGTTTGTTCAGCTGTGATTGAAGTTGAGCACCATAGCATTTATGTCTCTTATGTCCACTCGGCCGTCGAGGTTCAAGTCGGCATCAGGGTTCCATCTTTGTCTATCCGTAAAGGTGTTGAAAGCCGAGACTGCCAAAGCCACGTCCTTCATGTTGACCACGCCGTCGCCGTTGACGTCGCCCATAGTCCGGATTTGGATCTGTCCGCCGGCCAACTGGTTGTTGGTCACGTTTGTCTCGTCCGGAACAGTGCTCGCGGTTGCCGTAATGGTGTAGTTGTGGACGTACGAGTACGGAACGTTTGTGGTGTTCCAACTGAAGAGCAGAGTCGTCGTTGCATTCGGCGCCAAGTTTGGAATGGGCTGTGCTCCTATCGTGTTGTTATCGTAATCTAGTGTTGTCGTGAAGTTTTCGGTCGCGTTTCCAAGGTTGGCAACCGTGACGGTGATGTTGATAACCCACCCCTGATAGGCCCTGTCGGAAGGCAACGTGACGTTTGTCACCGCAACATCGTGAACAAACGTTATTGCAGGGCCGACGGGCACGATGGCTATCATCTGCCACGTTGAGTTCGTCAAGTCATAGATGTCGGTCACAGTCAATGTGACATTGTACGTGCCTGAGCTCGCATACACATGCGTTATCAGAGCATCAGGAGTTGCCATCGCGTTTCCGTCACCGAAGTCCAACATGTACGTTGCGATTTTCCCGTTCGAAGTCGAGCCTGAAGCGTCAAACGTCACCGTTTCACCTGCCTCAGGAGTTGAAGGCGAGTAGGTCAAGCTTGCGGTCGGGAGATGTGGGGGCCACCAGTCCACCGTAGGAATTGGGCCTGCGTAGGGCTCCATCAGAGGGTAATAGTCCGTGTTGTTCGCGTCAATCGCGCACCGCATGTCGCATATGCCGTCGCTTCCACTCTCATTCTGATATGGGCCACTGTACAAATCCGTGCCATTGTAGTCGCTCCAGTAGTTGTCTCCAGAAGGATAGGTGTCGTTCCAAGCGTTGCCGAAGGACGCAGAGTCGACGAACGTGTGGGCAAAGTTCTCAGCGAAGTTGTTGTGGCATATGGTGTTGTTTGAGGCTGAAACGAGCTGAAGGCCGACGCTGTCGTTTGCTATGTTGTTTGCGGTCACGATGTTCCGGGAAGAATAGCCGTGCGAAGAACTGGTGAGGTATAGTCCGTAACTGTTTGCTATTGCGTCGTTCTCGGTAACCGTGTTGTTTGAAGAATCGGAGAGCCAAATGCCTTCGACGTTTCCTGTTGCCTTGTTTTCGACAACTGTGTTGTTTGAAGAAGAGTAGAGGTTGATGCCAGCGTAGTTGTTTGCTGCTGCGTCGTTTCCGATGACAGTGATGTTTGAAGAAGAGTCCAGCACTATGCCGTAGTTGTTTGCTGTTGCGTTGTTTCCAACGACAGAGTTTTTTGAAGAAACGGAGTATATCTCGATGCCCAAGGCGTTTGCTGTTGCGTTGTTTCCACTAATCGTGTTATTTTCCGATTGATAACCGAGAAAGATGCCAAAATCGTTGTTTCTTGTAGCGGTGTTACCGCTGATTGTGTTGTTGTTTGAGGAGGAGAGATAGATGCCGCATTCGAAGCCTTCGACGTGGATGTTTTTGATAGTCACGTTGCTTATGCCCGTCAAAGTCAGGCCGTTTCCCCCGGCATGGTTTCCTTGTACGGTGTATCCTTTTCCATCAATCACGATGTTGCTTCTTCCAACGACAACTCCGTAGTAGACCGTGTAGCTGACGTTAGCAGTGAAGGTGTACGTGACATTGTCAGGGCTTGAGATAGGCGCCGAAGACGGAACAACACTTCCATCGCTATTAATGTAAACCGTCTCAGCCGTCGCCTTGGCCGGTCTAACGTCAAACGTCAGAGTGAACGTACCGACCAGAAGCAGTGCCAACAATACACAAGAAAGTATCCCCTTCATCCTACTTCCTCCTCTTCACCACAGACATATTCCTGACAAAATAATTAGAAGTTTGCCCAAAAGACTACTAGAAAAAAGTTCTATGCTCTTCCTTGAAAAAGCAGAAAAGAGAGGTCGTGCGGCAGACGTTTCTGGCTCTGACCAACTTTTCAACCAACTCGCCAGCCTTTCGAAATGACTCGCCGATATTCATCCTCTCTTCCCGGAGATTCCTAGTGCGCGATGAAAGCTCGGGATAGAGCAAAGTAAAATCTACTAGCAAAATAAGAATTGTTCCAAGGAGATTTGGAAATGAAAAACTCAAACAGACTGCCTGGCCGAGTAGTCACTTTTGCCACAGACGGCAACCTTGCCATACACGTGACAGATTTGCGAAAAGCAGAAAATTTCTACCGTGAGGTTTTGGGGTTTAGACTCTTGGAAAGAACAAATGAGCGGCTTGTTTATGCTACTGGCAAAATCACCCTCTACATCGTAAAGGACGACAAGGTTGTTTCATTCATTCCAGCCCTCGAAGTTGGCGACTACAAGAAAGCAAAACAATATCTCACAAAGAATGGTTGCAGAGTAAACAAAGAATGGCCTGAAGATAAAGCACTGTATTTTGAAGATCCCTTCGGCATTATTATTGATATCGTCAAAAAATATTCAAAGCACGCGCTATCAATCCCCCCTGATTTGGAAAAACTTTCCAGCGTAGCTAAGTCCTTGGTCAGACTGCGCTAAGACGCCCTATGATGAATCAGAACAATTCAAGTGGGAAACAGCCTATCACGGGCTGCAATGGCTCAAATCCCGCCCACATTTTCAGGTGGAGCCTCGTGACCTTTGGGGGCTCCTTCTGCGCGGACAACTGATTTCTTGCGTCTCAGCATCACGACCGCCAGTAGCGCAGCCACGGCTGCAACCAACGTTGAGGCAAGAATGGCGTACTGTGGCACGGTCCAGTTTCCACGCTCAGCCTTCACAGTTGAAACGTCACGTTCAACATTGGAGATGTCGGTCTCAACCTGCCCGACTCCCTGAATCAGAATTGTCGCCTTCTCATTCTTAATCTCAGTCACTGTGCCATTAATTATGCCCAAAACAGTCTCAATAGTCGCCGTCGTCCCGTTTATTGCTGTGACGTTAAAGCCTATCGCGTCGAGGTCAGACTGAATGGTTCCCAAAGATGAGTTGAGCGTTACAGACTCTCCTTCAACACGCGTTAACGTCGCGTTGAGCGCGTCAAGGCGCACGTTGACTAAGCCCAAATCTGTCTGTATCTCTCCGACACCCTCGTCGACGCTGATCAGCCGAGCGTTCCAGCCCGAAAGGGTTGGACTCACTAGGAACGACTTGAATGCTGTTCCTTTTGATTGAACGGTGCTTGCTGAGTATTCTGCATTAACAACCAATGCGTAAGAGCCTGTCGAAGCATTGCTGGGCAACGTGTAGGAAGCTTTGTAAAGCCCTTGTGCAACCGATTGAACCGGCAAAGTTTCGTTCGAGCCGTCAGGCTTATACAGCAAGGCACTTGTGACTGTGGCGTTAGCTGCGGATCCGTTGAAGGCGGTGTAGACTTGAAACGTGACAATCTCGTCTCTGAACTGAATCGCGCCTACATCTACCTGAACATTCAGGGGAGTGACATCGACGACCGTGAAGTTGGCCTGGGCAAAAACGTTGGCATCATAAGCCTTGACAGCCCATGTTTCAGCCGTCGAGAATGGCACGTTGAAAGTAAACGTAAAATCGCCAGAATCATCTGTAGCAGCATAGCCGACGAACATGTCATTAAACGTGACGCTCACCAGACCGTTGGGAGTAAACTCGACGCCTGTCACTGTCACGCCGGTTCCCACAGGACCTCTGGACGGATTCAAAGTGACCAAGAAATGCACGTTGACCGTCACTGATATCACATTGTCACTGACAATAGTCTCGCCAGCAGCGGGCAAAACATACATGGTCACGTTGTACGTGCGACTCTCGAGAGGATTCCACAAGAGCATGACATTGGCGAACGAGCCACTTGCCACATAACCAACGACCGCCGAATCAACGACGCTCCCATCCACCAAAAGCCTCACATTAACGTTACTTTCGCTGCTTGATCCAAAATTAAGTACGTTGACTCCAAGGAAAACCATATCCCCAGGCTGAACAAGCGCCGGCATATCATACCTGAACAGGAACAGATCCTGCTGTAACGGTTCCTGTTCAACGGCTTTCCGCGCATTAACTCTTCCAGCACCATAAACTACGTCAAAACCAGGGCCTCCCAAATCGTCAGCCGTGAAGCTCAATTGACCTCTAACCCAGTTTGCCGTCGCGTTGGGAAACCTGCTCCAAATCAGAGCAGCTACACCAACGGCGTGTGGACAAGCCATCGACGTGCCACTCAAGTAATCATAATCCATGTTGTAACCTTCATCGTTGAGGGCAACGTGGTACGTAGGCATTGTTGAATACACGTGAACCCCCGGTGCTGAGACCGCAACCCAGCTTCCCCAGTTTGAAAATGCTGCCTTTGTGTCAAACTGATCTGTAGCCGCCACGGCGACAACCTCGTCGTAGGCTGCGGGGTAAAACTTCGAATTAAGATTTGAGTTCCCGGCGGCAGCGACAACCAAGACGCCATGTCCGTATGCGTACTGAACTGCATCATGTATGAGAAAGCTGTCATAATCACTGCCCCAACTCATGCTCAGGATGCGCGCGCCTTGATCCACCGCGTCTATAATTGCGTATGCCAAGTCTATCTCAAAACCGTAACCGGTGCTGTTCAAAGCCTTCTCGGCCATGATGCTAACCTGCGCAACCCCTGCGATGCCCACTGCATTGTTCAGCACGGCTCCTATTATTCCAGCGAGATGCGTCCCATGTCCATTATCGTCGAGAGGATCGTTGTCGTTGTTAACCCAGTCATAGCCAAGAGCAACATAGTTGTTCTTGAGATCAGGATGGTTGTAATCAATGCCTGTATCAATGACAGCCACGATTATAGATGAATTTCCCTTAGTCGTGTTCCACGCCCAGTCAGCCTGAATCTTCGGCAGTGCCCATTGATTGCTGTAGTATGGATCATTTGGAACAAACTGTGCCTTAAACACCATGTTGGGTTCCACGTATCTTGCTAAACCCGCCCCTTCAGCCTCGTTCAGGAGAATTGACAAATTAGCTGATGGCACGTCGACAACCATCGCGATGGTCTGACCTTTGGCTGGGACCTTGCTGACACTTTTTCCTCCTGTTCTCAAGACAAGATTTGTCAAATCGTCACAGGCCCGCGGACGTGTCTGGTTCACACCTATAACAACTCGACACGGATCACCATTGAATAAGGCAAGACCACTATGCCCCTTTGGTTCAGCCAAACTTGAATTCTGAAAAACAGAAACACAAGAGGCAACGTTGTTAACACTTACAACAACTATTAATGCCAAGACAAATGCCGCAAAATGCTTCAACATAACTTCCACAATTCCCCGCGAAACACTATTTCGAGAATATTCTAAACCATAGAGATATAAGACTTAGGGCTCTCCGACTGGGCAGGCGTCGCGCGCGCCTCTTTTCTCAGCCCGAGAAAAGGCCAATCAAAAACCTTTTCAAACTCCAATGATTATCTTACAGTGGTTTGCAGTTATGTCAGATGCGCCCAACGTACAGTCAATTCTGAATCTAGCAACGGAGTGTGAAGTAGGTTATGATTGGTTGGGCGCGGTTCAGTCTTATGAGAAAGCATTGAGGTTGATGCCCGAAGATGATTTTTTGAGAATGGGACAGACTCAAGAGAAAATTGGGTACGCCCTGCGTCGGGCGTCTATGCAGGCTGAAAATCAAGAAGAGTTCAAGAAAAGAACGGAACTGGCAATTAAAGCCTACGAGAAGGCAGAAGGGTTATATGAAAAGCTTGTGGATCATCAGAACGCTGGGCGAATGCTTCGCTGTTCAGCCATAGCTAAATATCTCTTTTACTGGCTCACCACATATCCATCTGAAAAGAGGAAAGTTCTCGATGAATGCTTAGAGTTGGAAGACAAAGCTTTGGCAGATTTCTCCCAGTCAGGAGAGATGCTAGAATACGGCAGGACATACAATGAACTGTCACTGGTATTTTTCGACAGAGCGTATCTTGAATGGGATAGAGAAAAGTTGAAAGAGATTGTGAAAAGGGGAATGCAATGGGGAGAGAAGGCAGTTGCAGCACTTTCAAAACTTGCCGATGAATATGAGTCTACCAGAGTCCATGCTGGTTTGACTGCCTGTTTGACCCTTTATGCGGATTGGTTGGTTGCGGAACTGGAAGAGTCCGATAAGACTCGCCTAAGAAGCGTGGAATACCTCAACGCAGCTGTTGGTTTTTCCGAAAAGGTCGGTGATGCGCACCTCTTGGGGTTCTCACATTTTTGGTGGGGAAGGAATACAGCAGGAGAAGAATCGATAAGACATTTTGAAAAAGTATTAGAATGTGGCAAACTGACGCGGGACAACTTCCTAATTGCAGAAGGCCTCGATAACTTGGCATACGGCAATTTTTGGAAAGCATTGGCAACCGAAGATCCTGAAAAAAGAATAGAAGTGGCTGAAAGAGCTATACAGCTGTACGAGAAAGGCCAGCATCATTTCTCTATAATATCCTTCATAAACCCCAGGGGAGGGGTGATACCTCCACCAGCTGGTCATGCCGAGCATTACTATTACCTAGCCCGATGGGAAACCGACGCCAAAAAAAGACGCGACCTGCTGCTAAGATCTGAAGAGGTTGGAATGGAGGCTCTGAAGCTGGCCGAGGATTCTGACATTCCACTTGTGATCGTAGACGTTCTTCACGTAATCAGCAAAACTCTTGCAAAGCACGCGTCGTCAGAACAGGACCTCACAGAAAAAAGAGGTCTCTTAGCAAGTGCTTTGAAATACAGGGAAAAAGAAATTCAAATCCGTGAACAATTGACACCTTTTGACTATTGGAATCTGGGAAGTGACAAAATCTCTCTTGCGGGGATTAAGTCGGAACTGGCTTACCTTCAGACAGATCCAGACAACGAAAGGAAACTTCTTGAAGAAGCAAGTTTGAACATAGAAGAGGGTCTCAAGTCATGCGGCAAAATCGTGCCGATGGGGGAGAGACAAGGCGAAACTTGGTTCTTTGCAGAACTTCGAGACAGCCAAGACGCCTGTGCCGCGATACTGTCGCGTCTCTGCAATCTTACGAGCCAATCAGAATACCTAAGAAAAGCGATAGAAATCTCACAGAAGGCAGTCGAATCAGCCAACAAGCTTGACCTGATGAGTCGTGTGGCAGAATCTGAATGGAAAATCGCCAAGGCACAAGACGTTCTGGGAGAACACTCGGATGCTGCCCAGAATTTTGAACATGCTTCAAAAAGCTACGTGAAAGCCGCTGAAAAAATCCCACAGCTGAAAGACGTCTATCAACATTATGCCCTTTACATGCAGGCTTGGAGCGAAATCGAGAAGGCAAAACACCATCATGCGAGACAAGAATACGGGTTGGCTAAGGAACACTTCGGAAAAGCAGCCAGCCTACATAATTCGTTAAAACAATGGAGTTACCTAGCTCCAAACTATTTTGCCTGGACGCAAGTTGAAGGGGCAGAGGATCTGAGCAGGAGCGAACGAAGTGAAGAAGCACTCCAAGCGTTCCGAGAGGCCGCTGACCTATTCGAAGAAACCAAGAAAACCATACAGACTGAACTCGTCAAAATTGAAGGACCAGACGAAAAGCAGATGGCAACAAGCGTGCTCAAGGCAACCGACATAAGGCGCGAGTACTGCATGGCCAGAATCGCCCTCGAGGAAGCGAAAATTCTCGACAGGAAAGGCGATCACTACTTGAGCTCCGAAAAATACGGTTCAGCAGCTGAAACCTTCGAGAAAATAAGCCACGTCTCGGAATCGGAACGAGACCGAAAGGAACTCAAGCTTGTCAGCATCCTGTCTCGAGCTTGGCAGAAGATGACACAAGCCGAGGCTGAAGCATCACCTTCAATGTACATGGAAGCTTCTCAGCTCTTCGAGCAAGCCAAGGAGTTCAGCCCAAACGAGAGAGCAAGGATGTTAGCACTGGGACACAGTCGCTTCTGCAGAGCACTTGAGGCTGGAACAAGATTCGCCGACACGAGAGACGCAACGTTCCACGCAGTTGCAGAACAGCAATTAGAAATCGCCGCCGAGTACTACGTGAAAGCTGGTTTTCAGAACGCTTCAGAATATTCTGAAGCAATGGGGCATCTTTTTGACGCCTACGTATACATGGACGACGCCAAGAAAGAAAAAGACCCTGAGAAAAAGGCCAAAATCTACGCAATGGCTGAAAAGGTCTTACAATCGTCAGCCGGTTCATTCATGAAGGCTGAGCACCCAGAAAAAATGGAGCAAGTGCAGAGACTGCTGGAGAAGGTGAAGAAGGAACGGGAACTAGCTACCTCTCTTAACGAGATGTTGCACGCACCCTCGGCAGTTTCAACAACAGTGGCCTTCGTCACTCCTACTCCAAATCAAGAAAACGCAACAGGCTTAGAAAGATTCGAACACGCCGACATACAGGCCAGTGTCATAACCAGCCGAAAGGAGCTAAAGGTCGGCGAAGACTTCGAAGTAGAAATAGAACTTGTGAACGCTGGAAAGGGTACTGCCCTTTTGACCAAGATTTCGGATCTCATTCCTGAAAGCTTTGAGCTGAAGGAAAAACCCGAAAGCTGTCGTGTAGAAGGCAGCTATCTCAACATGAAAGGTAGAAGACTCGAATCCTTGAAGACAGAAGAGGTGAAGCTTGTTCTAAAGCCAAAAGCCAAAGGAGTATTCGAGTTGAAGCCAAGAGTATTGTATCTCGACGAAAACGGCAAATACAGAACTCATGAACCAGAAGCAACAACAGTGACTGTCAGCGAAATGGGAATATCTGGTTGGCTCAAAGGACCAGGAAAGGCAAAATAAACCCACATGAAAGACTTGTTCTATTCTCATACTCGATGAGCCTATGGTGGCTTGGACTCCATCAATTAGAAGAGCAATCAGAGGATGGCATTTTGGCGAAGCACGCGTGCACGCCGTTTGCATGCGCTTTCGGGGTTAATTCCCACTTGGCATTAGACAAGTTTCTCAGGATCTCATGAATTGTGGAACCATAGCCCGTAAAAAAAAGACAAACTGTATAATTGAAACCCAACAGAACACGAGAGTGCGCTCCAACACTTGATAGTCTCTATTTATCTGGCATCAAAACCTGAAAGAGGACTTGAGCTCGTTCAAATCGAGGTTCAAGAAAATCATGGTTCAGGTGCTCTGGGGCAAGGGTTTGAATTTCAACATGGAACGTGAATAGGATACACCTGCACAGCATGCTATTGCCCGCTGGGTTTCGATAATCACATTGAACCCAACCTTTGGCATGCTAAGCGTGGTGCTGATCTGGAAAACCTTTTTAACGGAACAACGGTCAAACTATCTCTCCAATTCGAGAAGAGGGGAATGTTTTGGCCGAAATCAAGAAAGTCGCAGTTTTGGGTGCGGGCTTGATGGGGCACGGCATCGCCCAGGTGGCCGCCCAGACTGGCAAGTACGAGGTGAACCTCAGAGATATCGAGCAACGGTTCATCGACGGCGGCATGGGTATGGTTCGGGAGAGTCTTCAGCGGTTTGTCAATAAAGGACAGCTCACCGAGTCAGACATGAGCGCCATACTCGCAAGAATTCATCCCATGCTGGACTTGGAACAAGCCGTTTGTGACGCTGACTTGATAATCGAGGCTGTGCCTGAAAACGTTGAGCTGAAAAAGGCAATGTTCCGCGAAGTCGACGGTTGCGCTCCCGTCCACGCCATAATCGCCTCTAACACTTCTTCCGTAAGCATAACCGAAATAGCCTCAGCCACCAAACGACCAGAAAAAGTGTGCGGAATGCACTTCTTCAATCCGCCACAACTCATGAAACTCATAGAGGTCATCAGGGGAGCAAGAACCTCAGACGAAACCGTAAAAACAGTCCTAGACGTCGCCCACAAGATGGAGAAAGAAACCGTCCTCGTGAAGAAAGACTGTCCCGGGTTCATAGTGAACCGCATACTCATTCCAGCACTGAACGAAGCCGTGGCAATATTCTGGGAAGGAATCGCCGACAGAGACGACATAGACAAAGCCATAAAGCTCGGACTAAACTGGCCTATGGGCCCGCTGATGCTGCTCGACTACATAGGCTCGGACACAACACTGGCCATAGCAGAAGTTCTCACCCGCGAACTTGATCCAAAGTTCCACCCAACCACAGGACTGAAACAAATGGCAAAAGCCCAGCTCCTAGGCAGAAAAACCGGTAAAGGCTTCTACGATTGGACACAGAAAACATGAGAGGCAAACGACGATGGAGTTCAAGTACATAATCTACGAGAAAAGTGAAGGAATAGCCACAATCATCCTGAACCGTCCCGAAGCGTTAAACGCCTTCAGCAAAGAAGTCGTGGAAGAAATCATGCACGCCCTCGAAGACGTCAAGAACGACGAAAACGTCCGCGTCGTCATACTAACCGGAGCCGGCGAAAAAGCGTTCTCAGCAGGCATGGACATAAAAGCAATGATTGGAATGACCGTCCTCAAAGCCCGGGAAATCTCACTCATGGGAGAAAAACTGTGCCTCGCACTGGAAAACTTGGAAAAGCCAGTTATCGCGGCCCTGAACGGTTACGCTCTGGGCGGAGGATTGGAAGTTGCCATGTCATGCGACCTCCGCATAGCCTCCGAGAACGCCCGAATGGGACAAACAGAAATCAACTTTGGCTTAATCCCAGGCTGGGGCGGAACCCAGAGGCTCACACGCTTGATTGGCCGAACAAAGGCGAAAGAACTAGTCTTCACAGGGAAGATGATCGATGCAAAAGCGGCAGAACAGCTGGGCATAGTAAACATGGTAGTCGCATCAGACAAGTTCAAGGAAACAGTCAGACAGTTCGCCCTAGAACTCGCGTCCAAAGCTCCCGTAGCCATCAGAGTCGCAAAGGCCCTAATCAACAAGGGCGCAGACATAGCCTTAGACTCAGCACTGGCGCTGGAACGGGAAGGCTTCGGCGTCGTCGCATCCACAGAAGACCTAAAGGAGGGCGTCTCAGCCTTCACAGAGAAGAGAAAACCAACTTTCAAAGGCAAATAGCAGCCTTCCACAATCTCCGCAGCTTCTCCACAACTACAGCCGTCTCCAAACCTTCAAACTGAATTCTTCAGTTTTTCCTCAAAAGTGATATATGCAGGCAAATCAAAGGGCCTCTGTCAATCTGAATGCAACAAGAGAGCAAAGAGTGTGAAACACTGGATGAAGTTCATAATCTTCGGTCCGCCAGGCTCAGGCAAGGGCACGTACGCCTCTCGCTTACAAGCGAAACTGGGTTTAGACGTAATCGCCACAGGAGACCTCCTGCGCGAGATCATGAAGGAAGACACTCCACTGGGCAGAAAGGTTAAGGGATTCGTCGAGAAAGGCCTGCTGGGTCCAGACGAAGTTGTAACAGAGGTTTTGAAGCAGCGGTTGGCTAAATCCGCGGGCAAGAAGGGCTTCATCCTGGACGGCTTTCCACGCACCATCGACCAGGCCAAGGCACTGGAAAAACTCGTCAGAATAGACGCTGTAATCCTGCTAACCGTGCCCGACCGAATAATCATCGAACGACTTTCCAGCCGCAGAATATGCAAGAACTGCGGAGAAGTCTACAACCTGCGCTTCCTAAAGCCCAAAGTCGAAGGCATGTGCGACAAGTGCGGCGGACAACTCTACCATCGTTCCGACGACAAACCAGAAGTCATCAAAGACCGCATAGAAGTCTACGAGAGACAAACCCAACCCATTCTCAAATACTACAAAGAGAAAAAGACTCCGTTCGTCGAGTTCAAGTGCGACAGGCTCGACATGCCGCCCGAAGTGGCAGTCGAAAGCATCCTAAAGCAACTCAAACAATCGAAGCTTGCCTAGAGGCCTCAACGTAGGAATCGGACGACAACACCAAAAATCAGCCATCAAAATTGAGTCTCAAAAAAATCACGCATCGAGTACTCAAACACAAGAACGCCAACTCTAACATGAGAAACTCAATGTCCAAAATTTTTGACACTCAAAAACTCCGCGGAATTGAGTGAAAAAAGCTTCAAACCAGCATGCTTCAACAATGTTTTGACACTCAAAGAAATCACGGATTGAGTACTCAAACACAAGACCTCGAAACCCAACATGAAAACTGCCTGCTCACCGCACCTGCAAGCTTCCCAGAAACCATTTTCCAGCTCAAACCCACACACTTCCACCCTTCACAATCGCAAATAAGGATAAGTGCCAGAAGGGAAGATACGCTACTGGAGTAGATGAGATGTCTGGAACTGAAACCCTGCTTCCTTACCTCAAAGAAAAAAAGGACACTGAACAACAGCAGCCAACCATCATCGTGGACAGCCGCGAAGCCAACACGGCTGCAAAAATAGTCAAAGGACTAAGAGAACGCGGAGCAAACATCAAAACAGAAACCCTGGAAAAAGGAGACTACGTCCTGTCCGACCAATGCGCTGTTGAAAGAAAAACCGTCCATGACTTCGTCTACACCCTCACCCGCCGCTTCCTCTTCGAGCAGCTGTTCAAACTGAAAGAGGTCTACCCAAAATCCCTCATCCTCCTAGAAGGATACCTGCCCATAATCTACAAGTACAGCCGAATCCAACCCTCATCAGTCTGGGGAGCAATGTTCAACCTAGCAAAAAACGGAATCGCAATCATAAACACCGCATCCTACAAAGAAACCATCGACTTCCTCTACGTGGCCGCACGCCAAGAACAGATAATCGAAAAACGAGCACCAACAGTTCACCCCTTCAAAAGAGTCGACACAACCGCCGACGCCCAAATCTACCTCATCGCCAGCCTACCCAACGTCGGCAGAGAAAAAGCCCTAGCCATACTCAAATCCTACCAAACGCCGCTCAACGCCCTGATAAACGTCGACGACTGGCCCGACACCGTCCATGGACTCGGACCGAAAATAAGCGGCAAAGTTAAAGGCGTCCTCAACACACCCTTCACACAGTGAACAAGCATGGACGTCCAAGTAACCCCAACAAACAAAACCACCGTCCTAGGCCTAGACAACCGCTCAGTCGACAACATCACCTGGTGCGCAGCAACCTACGGCGTCAGCAGACTCTACTGGATAAACGGCTACATGCTCTGCTTGGAAGTGTACGAGAAATCCTTCGAGCACGAACTCAAAAACAAAGAGTTTCCCATAAGCCAAGTCTGCTACGTCAAATTCCCAAAATACGAGAAACTCTACGAAATCGACAAAAGCTTCCAGATACCAGTCGTGAACGTCTCCGACATGAAACTCTTCCAAGGCATACTCAAAGCCATCCTAGACTGCGAAGAAGCAGACCAGACACACCAAAAAGCCAAGGACAGCTAAACCCGGTTCCCTTCCTTTCTCGCACTCTCGCGTCCAAGCTCGAACGCCCTAACGTTCACCTCCACATGCTTTTTCGGAACGAGCTCCCGCAAAGCCTCAACCAGACTGTCAGCCTTCACCGGAAACTCTTCAACAGCAGCCAAAGCCCCCAAGAGAACGCTGTTCTGCGCCAACCTGCTTCCAGCCTTCATCGCCAGTTCAGCCGCCTCCACGACAGCCACCTTCCTCGTGAAGAGATGAATCTTCCCCAGAACCTCCTCAAGGCTCGGATACTTCACGCTGTTGGCCGCGAGTTCTGTCGGAGGGATTCGGTCAGCATTCATTATGACAAGCGTTTTTTCCGAGGCACTCTTCAAGTTCCGCAGGGTTTCCAAGGGCTCAAACCCCAGAAGCACGTCCGCCTGACCGTCGAGCACGGTGGAAGCGAGGACACCCTCACCTATCCTCACGTTTGAAACCACGACTCCGCCGCGCTGAGCCATACCGTGAATTTCGCTCACGCGAACATTCAACCCGTCCTTGACTGCAGCCGCCCCTATAACCTCCGCGGCCAACAGCGTACCCTGCCCGCCAACACCGGCCAGAACGATGTTGAACTCCTTCATTCCGCACAACTCCCCTCTATCGCGTCGTAAGGGCAGACAGAGATGCAGAGTCCGCAGGCAGCGCAAGAGTTCTCATCGATCCTCACCTTTCCCCCCTCAGCCACAATGGCTGGACAGCCTAACAGTCTGATGCAGGCCATACAGTTTGTACACTTCTCTGTGATTCTCGTCGGTACGACCTCTATCCCCCTGCGCCTCTTCTCACGGGCGTCCACTAACGTGCACGGAGCACGGAAAACCACAACCGAAGGACCCGACTGCTGCAACGCTTCCTTCAACACCGCCGCGGCCTCCCTCGTCCTGAAAGGGTTCGCGACTCTGACGTACTTGACACCACATCCCTCCGCTATCTTTTCAATCAGAATTCTCTCCGCCGGACTATGCATACCGGTCACGCCTGTCCCAGGATGCGGCTGATGCCCTGTCATGGCCGTGGCAAGATTGTCCAACACGGCCACAACAATCCTGCTGTTGTTGTAAACAGCGTTTACCAGTCCAGGAATCCCCGCGTGGAAAAACGTTGAATCACCGATCGTAGCAACCGTGTCTCTGCCCGTCACTTTACTGATTCCTTGGGCAGTGCCGACGCTTGCTCCCATGCAAATCATGATGTCTCCAATGCCGAAGGGCGGAGCGATTCCCAGAGCGTAGCAGCCTATGTCATCTGCATATACCGCCTTGTCTCCTGCGACCTTCTTTATGACGAAGAAGGATGCTCTGTGTGGGCAACCAGCGCAGAGTATCGGAGGCCTCGACGGCAAATCCGCGGCGACGGTCGCATATTTTTCCTCGATTTTCTTGAAATCTATCTGGAGCTTTTTGCCGGTTATCTTGGACAGGCCATCTGCAACTAGCCGTGTTGTGAGCTCTCCTTCCCTCGGGAAGAATTGCCCGTTCGTCTTTCCGTACATTTCAGTGTTCGGGGCGTGGTCTTTGGCTATCGCTTTGATCTGTATCTCCAGATAGGGTTCAAGCTCTTCCACGACAACTGTTCTCTTGTAAGTTTTCAGGAACTCTGCAATCTTCTTTTCTGGGAGAGGATGGGTCATGCCGAGCTTGAGAATGCCCGCGTCCAAGTCGAGCAGAGTGGTCGCTTCAACTGCGGAGTTGTATGCTGAGCCTGAGGAGATTATGCCGATTTCTCCGCCTTTTCGCAGGACTTTGTTGTAGGGTGACTTTTCACTGATTTCCTTGGCTTCTGCCGCCTGTCTCAGAAGAACTTCGTGCTTGGGTCTGGAGTTGGCTGGTACCATGACCAAGCGTTTCACGTCTCTAACGAAATTGCCCTTCAGTTTTGGTTTCGTCAGGTTTCCGTATGCAACGGGTCCGCGAGTGTGGCTCACGCGAGTGGTGGTTCTCAACAGTACTGGCAACTCGAGCTTCTCCGACATCTCGATGGCATAGACCGTCATTTCCTTCGCTTCTTCTGGGTCGGAAGGCTCAAGGCACGGCAGGTTCGAGAGCAGAGCATAGAAGCGGTTGTCCTGCTCGTTCTGTGAGCTGTAACATTCCGGGTCGTCTGCTGTGACGATTACGTAGCCTCCCCTCACACCCGTGTATGCTAGGGTCATGACGAGGTCGGCGGCCACGTTGAGTCCAACATGTTTCATAGCCGTGAGAGCTCTTACTCCACAGTTCGCGGCGCCGGCCGCAACTTGAACGGCGACCATCTCGTTGACCGAGTACTCCATGTACAAACCGGCTTCAGGAGCGATCTGTGACACGGAGTCGCCTATCTCGGACGCGGGCGTGCCCGGATACGTGGTGACCACACTCACTCCGGCTTCGAGAATCCCTCGCGCAATCGCTTCGTTGCCTAGTAGCAGCACGCGTTTTCCGGGGGCGTCTTGCAGCAACACTTTCGAGTCGGGCAAAGAATTTCTCTCCTAGTCTGTTGAAGATTGTCACAGTTCTGGGCTTTAACATATAGGTTTTGGTTGGAAAACCGCTAGGGCAGATGGGGAATGCGAGACCGAAAGGATTATAAAACGTGCTTGAGATATGAGCAACCTCGCGAGGTTTGTGTTATGTCTATAAAACTGTCCACAGGTGAAGAAATTCCGATAGAGATGCACAAGGCAAGAATGGTGCAGAAGATCCAGCTGGTCCCGGTTGACGAGCGGCTTAGAGCCATAGAGGAGGCGGGTTACAACACGTTTCTGCTCAAGACGAAGGACATATTCCTCGACATGCTTACCGACAGCGGCGTGAACGCGATGAGCGACAACCAGTTCGCTGGCATGATGAGGGTGGATGATGCTTACGCTGGAAGCATGACGTTCTACGAGTTCGCGAAGGCGGTGGAGGACGTGTTGGGGTACAAGTACGTCATGAACGTTCACCAGGGCAGGGCGGCTGAGCATCTTCTGGCAAAGGTCTTCGCTAAGCCGGGCGGGGTTGTTCCGACGAACTATCATTTCACGACGACGAAGGCTCACATTGAGCTTCAGGGCATGCGGGTTTTGGAGATTTATTATGATGATGCTTTGAAGACTGAGAGCGCGAACCAGTTTAAGGGCAACATGGATCCGAATAAGCTGAAGAACGTGATCAAGAAGTACGGTAAGGACAAGATAGGCTTTGTGCGGATGGAAGCGACGACCAACCTCATCGGTGGACAGCCGTTCTCGATGAAAAACCTGAACGAGATAAAGCATATCTGCACGGAGAACAGACTTCTCCTGGTCATAGATGGAAGCTTGATTTCTGAGAACGCTTACCTCATAAGACAACGGGAGAAGGGGTACGAGAACAAGACGGTCGCGGAGATAGTTAAGGAGATGTGCGGCAAGGCGGACATTTACTACATGAGTGGGAGAAAGAACACGTGCGTGAGAGGCGGCTGCATAGCGACTAACAATTTGAAGCTGTTCGAGCTGATACAACCGTGGTTGCCGGTGTATGAGGGCTTCTTCACTTACGGCGGCATGTCGATGAGGGAAATAGGTGCGATGTCCGTGGGAATGAGGGAGATGGTGGACCCGGACGTTGCAGGCTGCTCAGTGGAGCAGATCAAGTACTTCGTCAACAAGCTTGTCAAAGCCGGCATCCCAGTGGTCACTCCGCCGGGCGGATTGGCGTGTCATCTTGATGCGATGCGGTTTCTGCCGAGCATTCCGCAGTCTCAGTATCCGGCTGGCGCGCTCGCCGCGGCGCTTTACATCTCGTCTGGAATAAGGAGCATGGAGAGAGGCACGATATCGATGGACAGGGACAAGGAGGGGAAAGAGGTTTTTGCCGACATTGAATTGACGAGGATAGCCTTGCCCCGGAGGGTCTACACGGTTTCTCACATCGAGTACGCGATTGACAGGATACGATGGTTGTACAAGCACAGGGACCTGGTGAAGGGACTGAAGTTCGTCTCTGAACCGCCGGTTCTCAGGTTCTTCCTCGGAAAACTGAAAGCGTTAGACGACTGGGGATTAAACCTAAAAGAAGCGTTCAAGAAAGAGATAGGCAACTCCTAGCCTTCTTTTCTTTTTCAAAAGGCAGACGCCTTCGAGGACGCTGTTCAGCTAGTTGTTAGAGAGGCTTGCAGCTGCAACGAGCTTCATGTTGAAGTTCGAGCCCTTGCGTTTGAGTACTCAATCCGTGATTTCTTTGAGTGTCAAAACATTGTTGAAGCATGTTGGTTTCTAGCTTTTTTTACTCAATTCTGCCTGGTTTTTGAGTGTCAAAAGTTTTTATGCTTGATGAACTATGATAATGGTAAAGTGAGATGACATTGGTCAAAGTGACGATCAAGCCTTGGGAAGAAATAGTGATCCATGAGTCTATCCGTTACGAGCTTGATAATTTCATTAAATTGTGTTGTATGGGGGTTCAAGCTGGTGGTTTGGCTGAACCGTTGCAGTGGGCTGATGGTGTAGTTTTCCGTCATATGCCTATGCCACCGACTGAGGATGTAGTTAAGGAGATGCTTGCGGGCAAAGTGCATTGGAGCGCAATTGCGTGGGCTTTGATGCCCAAATATCAGCCTGTTTTCGTCATTAGTGAGATAAATGCGAGGATTCCGATAGTCAATGTGAGTACCACGGCAGGAATAATTGATGTTGTCAAGGCACTCAAAGATTCGGTGAAAAGTTAGCATCAACCGATTTTTGACAGGGAGAAGAATCAACCGAAGACTTTACAGAACCCTTCTAGAAGCTTGTTCTCTACGAGAGTGCGCCATGTCTTGATACTTCTTTAATGTTGGACAGACCTTAACCAAATCAGGCTTATCAAATCCCGCACAATAACTACCATCAGCCTTACACTTATGACCCCTACTGCCCCCATAGATAAATTCACCAACCAATTCACAAATCTCACTCATTCCTTTCCTCTCCATCCTGTTAAGTTATTTGTGATGAAGTAGGATAAGTCTCTTGACCTATGAAAGGCTAGCTTTGCCACATCAACCGATTTTTCACACGAACCCCTATCAACCGAAAAGTAACAGCTTCGCGGAAAAGGCTAATCAACCGAAGAGGTAACAGCACCCACAGAAGAAAAACCTATAAACTCACTTATAAGATGAGAGAAGCCCCTCTGGTTAACATGGACACTTCTCAGTCCATGCAAGACCCTAAGAGTTAACAGAATCTTTTTCCGATAACTCAAATAGGTTCACAGAAGAAAAATCATAAATACCAAAAGTTCCTTTAAAATGAGATGAGGGAAGATGGCGGTTTTACTCACGCGGGGAGAAAGGAGAGAAGGGAGAAAAACTTACCACCATTTCCCTCATTCAAGCTCGATTATGCACACGTATGTCACTTTTAAAGTTTGTCTCCGATTTTTGAATCGAATTTACGAAAAACTGGGGCTAAAAGTTCTTTTGGCCCGTTGCACTCTGGTTTTGTCAGCCATCAACCCAAGACTTGGCAGAACTATTCAGGATAACCTAGATCGCACATGTCATGACAGATAAGTTTACAGTGTCCTCTTTCAGCAAAGCTTAAGTCGATGTTTCTAAAGAGGGTTTCAAGGGTCTCGTGTTCATCTTGTCCAGCTAAAGGATTCACCTCCTATGCTTGGACGTAACACAAAATGCGAGACCCCGCTTCCCAAATTAAACATTAACTCAATTTAGGGACAAGCCAGCGCGCTAGGTTTGAGGTATAAACGAATTAGTTGAAGGACCGCCGAAAATTTTAAATTGGCATCTACAATATGTACTTGTGGTGTTTTATTTGGTTAAAGTGAAGAAAAGTTCTGGAGCTACGCAGGATTTCGATAAGGCGAAACTGAAAGCTTCTGTTAAGAAAGCTGGAGCCAAGGAGGAACACGCAGCAAAGGTTGCCGACAACGTTGCTAGCAAAGTGAAGGAAGGAACGGTGACTGTCGAGATAAGGCGATGGTGTATAACCGAACTTAGACCACTAGACCCCAAAGCTGCAAAAGCCTACGAGACATTTGAAAAACCAGCAAAGAAAAAGTGAGTCTCGCCAAAAATCCATATGCTTCTCTTTTTTTAGAAAAGTCACTCTTGAAGGGTTAATTCTGTTTGATACAACAGTGCGCTAAACAGTATTTCTATTTAACAAAATTCATAAACAAAAAACTATAGTTATTTGTTCTTAGCGAGGTTTGAGCAAGATGCCAAAGAGCAAGAAGAAAAAAGGAAAGAAGAAGAAGTAGGCGCGCGCTCCTGGGTTTGCGGCGGAAAAGCTGTCGACAAGTTCAGACTGGGCTATAAGCTGGAAAAAAGCAGCTCGGCTGATGCTTCACGTTGACGTTATTATTTTGTATATGCGGATGGCCACCGTTGCCAGGAAGAGTATTCCCATCGTGAGTGCTGCGGCTTTAAGTTTCCTAGAGTCTATCAGCAGCGTTGATGGCCCGTCGTATGCTGACACGAGCTGAGCGGTTATGAGGAGTATTATGGAGGTTACTGCGAGCCAGAGGCTCACGTTCCAGAAGTCTAAAGGAACCTGCACTGTCTAGTCCTCCAGCATTCTGTATTCGATGGTTGTCGTCTGGTCCTGCGTGGTTTCTTCTTTTTGTACTACTATGGGTTTTCCAGTTGCTTTGGCTAGGACGCACGCCAGTGCGCTGGAGAGGGGACAGCCTAGTGTTTCATGTGCCCTTTTCAGTTTGCCTGTTTCTTCGCAGAGATGGGTGAATATGTGTTTGGTGATTCTGACGGTTACGGTTGTGTCGTTTGCTTCTATGCTTGTGTCCTTGGATATTTCGAGCTTCTCGAACAGTCGTGGCAGTTCTTTCTGGAGAATGCTCAGGTTGGTTTCCGTGAATGAGACGTTTAGTTCCTTCTCGAAAAGCGTTGATAAGGCTAGGCCGGGCGGAGTAAGATAGATGCCGTCTGGCTTCTTGGAGTAGAGTTTCTCCATGTCTACTTCTTCCCGTTTTGGCAGGCCGGCTTCAGCGTTTGAAGGGACAAACACTAGGCTGGACTCATAGTCTTTCAAGAGTTTTGGAGGCAGATAGACGCCTTTCGCAGTTGAGTCCGAGCTTGTGAGTATTCTTTCAATGTCCGCGAAGCTTGAAATGCCTATTGCTGTCAGCAGGTCCAGCCTCACGCGTTTGGACGGGACGAGATAGAGCAGGAGGGCCCCCCAAAAGGTTAAACCTAACCCTATTACGACTGCAACGTAAGAATTGTAGACTGCCGAGCCCAAAAGCGAAACCAGGCCGAGAACAAGCAACACGAAGGCAATTGCCTTGTTAATGTGCTCTTTTCCAATGTAAATCCGTATCACCGTCAAAGGTCTAGCACACCCTCCTAATCTTGTTTTTGGAACTTAACTGGCGACGAAAAATGTTTCAAAACTACTGTTTGAACGGAGTCTCTTCTGGGGCGGGTAAAGAAATGGTCGTATAGAAATAGCGTAAGTTGTCGCGTTGGCTTGAGGGGTGCGCGCTTATTTTGTGAGGCGTTTCTTGTGAAGACGAGCCCTAACGCTGCTAGCGAGACGCGCGCGGTTAATGTATTTGTGTAGTTCTAATGGACAATAATGTTTATTATTACGCAAGACTTCAGATTTAAACGCACGCGAGGAACACGTCATGGCATTCCAGAAATTGGGGATAAACGCGATAATCGCCGTCGGAGCAGTCAGACATCGTGCTTTGTTTAGAGCGTCGCGGGATAGGTAGAGTTTTGCTTGAAGCGATGGGCATGGGAAAGTCTGTCATAGCACCAAATGCAGAAGGAATTAAGGAGGTTGTTGACAATAAGATAAATGGAATGTTAGTGGACTCGAACTCTGCGAGAGAACTGGGTGAGGCAATAAATAGGTTAGTCAGTGACAATGAGTTTTCAAAGAGGTTGGGTGAATCCGCGAGAAGAACAATAGCGGAAAAATACTCTGAGGAAGTAATTGCTTGCAAGATAATCAATGTACAATGAGATATTAAGGATCCAGAACTAAAGATAAGCACTACAAGTGCCTAATATAAAAACTAAGCTTGGGTTTAGACTAACCTCAGCGTCAGCGCACGGTAAAATTCCGGTTGCGCGCGCGCGAAACAAATATTAAATCTGCTCTGCTCCAATATAGAACCGATACCACATGGCGAAAAGCAGAACCAGTCTTTATCAGAGAGTCAAAAAGAAATGCCGAGAAGAAGGCTTATCCGCTTTCTTAGATGACGTGAAAACGATTATAGCCCTTAAAGCAATAGAAAACGTGGGCTCACCGCATTTTGTATCCATCTATAAACCAAAAATTAAGATTGCCCATGTAGAATTAACAAATGCCTGCAATCTAAAATGTAAAATGTGTTACAGTAGAAAACGCTCTAAAGGCTTTATGGAATGGAATCTATTCCAAAAAGTCATAGATGAGTTTGCAGAACTAGAAGTACCCGATTTGGCTTTACACTATGCAGGCGAAAGCTTGCTTCACCCCGACTTTAGAGATATGCTAAAATATGCGATGGAAAAACATCATCGCTTTAAATCCATAGGGTGGTTTGACAACGGAATGCTTTTCGATACAGAAATTGCGGACTTGGTTGTCGAGTTAGGTGTGGATGAAATAACATTTAGCTTAGAGGGCTTAGGAGAAGCTAATGACAGCGTAAGAATAGGGTCAAAATATGCTGTAGTGGCGGCGAATATAAACTACTTAATTCAGAAAAGAGGCAAACAGAGTAAGCCGTCAATAATCATTCATATGACTGATGTTGGACAGAACAAACAAACAATAGCTGATTGCGCTGACTATTGGGTGAATAAAGTAAATGTAGTAACGGTAAGTTCATGTTTAGATAGCAATCTTCAGGCATCTAACATCAAAAATCCAGCGCATTTTAAAATGTGCCACAGCCCCTTTGAGTTTATGGCAGTTCTATGGAATGGTGACGTTGTTCCATGTTGCCACGATCTTGAGGGCAAACTAACTTTGGGCAACGTTACAAATGTAACAATTAAAAAAGTTTGGAACAGCAGCAGTTACCGAACACTAAGAAAAAATTGTGCAACTAATACTTTTCCTGAAAGCGAAATTTGTTATACCTGTAATGCTTGGAAAACGACGTCATACCTTATTAGTTAGTAATCAAATCATGACAAATAAGTTAGCAGTATCAACTTGGCTTAAAGTTTATTATAGTTTCCAGGTGCTCGCAAGTAGCGCGCATGGTTGTTCCTAAATTGGCCAAAAATGGCTTTTATTCTTTGCTTCTTGGGATTTGAGGGCAGTTTCCTGCGTTGCAATTGTTTCTGACTTGTTTGCAGTATCCGCCTTTCTCGAACCTGCAGAGGTGTCTTATGCGGCTGAACGATAGGGTGACAATCGTTATAGACGAATCTTGGAGGGCAGCGGAAACTTGCCGCCGGACTCTGGACGATACGGAATAGGTGTATTTCGGCCTTCCCCGTCCATTTGAAACCGTTTTCTCCTTCACCACCAAGCTCTGAGCTGTCAGGCGCTTGAGGCGCAGTTTCAGCGTGTTGCGACTAAAACCCACCTCGTCCAGAAGTTGAGTGAAAACCCTGGGCTTGCCATCGTTGAGCACAGCCAAAACACGCTCATCAAACAAATCCATAATTCAACTATACGAAAACGGATTTAAAACCATTTTTGGCCATTTTCGGAACACGCATGCGCGCTAGTTGATGAGTTCGTCATAGATCCTGATGTATCCCTTGGCAACTTTGCTCAGATCATATTCATCTTTCACAATTCTGTACCCTCTCTTCCCAAGCTTCTTCGCGAAACATTCATCCGTCAAAAGGATGTCCAATTTCTCCGCTAGATCGTTGGGATCTTCTGGGTTATAAAGTAACCCAGACGTAAAGTCTATGACAGGGTGTGTGTCCAGAGCGTTAGCCCTTACCACTGGTTTCTTATTAGCAAAGGCTTCCATTGTTAATTTCGATGCCCCCGGTAAATTGGTAGGATTTATTACCGCATAACATTTTCTCATAATCGCTAAGACAGTTCTGTTGTCTACAAAACCCAGAAAAATAACTTTGTTTGATACACCCAAGGTGGAAGCTAATTTTTTGAGTTCAAACATCATAGGACCTGTACCTGCGATTAAGAACACAACATCTTTTTTGGGTCTCAAAAGTATAGACGCTGCCTTTATGATCATATCGACATTTTTTTCCACCGATAGCCTTGAGGCTGTAAACAGAATTCTACGATCGCTTGGTAGCACATCGCTTGGTAGTGGTGATCGCGCATCAGCACCCGCAGCTTTCTCGACGGAAATCCCAGATGGCAAATACGATATTTTATTCTCATCGACCTCATATCTTCTCACAATAATCTCTTTCATAAATTTCTCTACAACAACTATGTGATCTGCTTTCTCAAACATCCTTCTTTCAGAGTTATTGATGTAAGCTTCTGGGTCAAACAAAGACCACAATGCATGCATAGTGAGGCAAACTGGCTTTTTCACTACCATCCATGGATGAAAAACCAAAGGCTTAGGTAAGGAAACATGCGGAACAAGAGGAACAGTTTCACCGTGTACTTGAAGTACGTCCATTTCTCTCATTGAGTTATGCAGAAGTTGAATAACTTTCGCATTTTGTATCTCAAACTTGAGAACATTAATTAGGCTGTATTTCGCCTCGTACATGAAGTTTATGGATGGAAAAACCATTTTTACTTTTGCCTGAGACGTGTAAGTCTCTTGTTCATCCCTCCAGTTTCTTGTAATGATGATCGCTTTTCCCGTTTTATTTAATTCTATGTTAAGCGCGCATGCAAAAATACCGCCTCCACCAAACGTCTCGGAAACGGAATCTATGTATTGACAGACATTCATATTAACTCATCACTCATTTCCTTTCTCCAGAGACTGCACTGCTGAGAAATGGTTCAAGCATTTGTATTAGCGCTATCCTAGCGCGCATGTGTGTTCCGAAAATGGCCAAAAATGGTTTTAAATCCGTTTTGCCCGTTTCTCCTGTGCTCGAGGAAGACAGAATCCCCAAAGAAATCAAGAACAGACACGAAGCCCAAAGCCGTCCCTAGATCATCAAGTGCGAAGAAAAACCATTCTAGACCAATTTCGGAACAAACATGCGCGCTAAAGTCATGTTGATTTCTTGCGATAGCTTCAGATTTGATGTGCAGTCGATCACACTATTAATAGTTTACGTTTCTTGAGGCCCTCTCATAGCGCGCGCTTGCATGGACTCGGAATTGTCCATGTTAACCAAAGGCGCTTTTCTCATTTCACAGAAGAGCCCATATGCGATTTTTCTTTTGTGAGCCCATATTGAGTTCTCGGAAGACAAAGTGGGTTGTTGTGCGAAAGCAGGGCATACATCCTGTTAGAGTTGTTGCTGGAACGCACTTTAGCGCGCGCTATACATGACGCATCTTAACTCAAATAACACAACAGCATCTAACAAAGCCCCGCGAGTTAAGAGGTCTTCAAAACCCGCTTAAGACCCTAAGAGCTAACAGAACCGTAAAGGCTAAGGTTAAATCCTTCAGCTTAGGGCACGCGAGTTTCTAAGAGTTTATGGAAAATGGCTCACGCGGTATCAGGAAAAAATGGCTGTTCTGTATCGCTATGAGCGCGCGCTTGTTGGCGCCCGCGTGCGGCGCTCGCCTTTTCCTATGGTCCTTTACTGCTGTTTGTTGATATATAGATTCTGGCCAAACCGCTATCGCACACTCTATCAAAAGAGGTCAAAGCTTCATCCTCTAGATTTGCATAGTCTTTCGTAGATCCAAATCTTAATGAATAATAATCGTAGTTCTCATTCGTAATTAACAGACTACAGTTGGCAGGTAATTGGGAAATTGATTGACCTGACCAAGCTTCGACTCTTAAGGAGCCCAAAAATATGCGTTCACTAAATAGTCCCCCATGATAAAAACCCGTGAGGTACGTACCATTTGGTAAATACTGCGACGCAAAATTAGCAGCAGATACTTCAGAGGAGGACGGAGTTTCAATCGGAAGATTTCCCCCATAACTAGTTATGGGCAAGAGAATCATAGAAAGGATGAGAATTGCTGACAAAAGCCCTAATAAAATACTTCTCTTTTTGGTTGAAGTTTCGAAAGCAAGGGCACATAGAATTGAAACAGGAAAAAGCATATGGAGAAAACCTCTTTCGACGTTGGCATGGCCAGCAAAGAGAAGAACCTCCAGGAGGAGATCAAACCCAATTAGCCCAGCTAGAAGAAGTGTTTTATTCCAACTTTTCTTGCTGAATAAATAGATCGTACTAAATAGGCCAACTGAGACTAGCAGGACATACTGCATTTCTCGGAGTATTAATACAGACCCCATCAACTGAGAAGGACTTTGAATAGTTTCTGGCGACAAGTTAATTCTGCCACCAAGAAGGTGTGTCAATGAAGACCAGATGAAGAGAGTGTTCGCTACAAACCATGGATAAGCAGCACTGAAGTATATGGACCAAGCTAAATAAATAGCGAGACCTGCAAATATCAAATACATAAGATTTTTCCTATGCGTCGCCATTTGTGACCTGAACCAGGGTAAATCCGTTACCAAAATAGCGAAAACAAGGCCTCCGAGGAAAATGAGAGGAGTGCCTGGGTGAGAAAATGCCAATGTAGTGAAAGCTACCGTGAACATTACGGACCACTGGATTCTTGAGGATTTGAGTAAACCAAATGTCAAAAACAACAAAACTGAAAATAACGCTAAAGCAAAACTTTGGCGGTCAATATGAAATTCCATAAAAACTGCTAAAGACAAGAATGCTATTGGTGCTATCAAGGCTTTTCTAGAAATTGGAAGTCTTCTAGCTATTATGTAGACAAAAACTGAGAGGATTGTTAAAATGAAAATGTCATAAAACTTTACGAATGCCTCAAAGAGATCATTGCCAACAACCAACTTTAATATCGCAAAAAAAATGATAGACCCAGGTGTATCCGCATGCGTCAGGGCAACGGGGGTGGTAATTGTTCCCAGTTGCGAGACTACGTTTATTTCTGCGATGCGAGCGTAAATATCCATAAAGTAGGGAGTGACAGTAACAAAATCAATCGTCCCGAAAAGATATAGCACAAATAATAGAACGACTGGTAGATCAATCTTGACGTTATTAGTGCGATTTGTACTGAGATACCAAAAGACCACGATAACAAGTAGAGTCAAACCGATCCAATAGTAAATAGGCAGATTTCTTACATACCAATAAGGATCTGGAGAGTAGTTAAAAAGAGGAATTTGAATTATGGACACAATCCAAAAAGCGAACGACACCGTTAGGGTTACGAATAGAAACATGTTTCGCCTAACTCTCACAGTCTTCACCTTCCCTCTGGACAAACTCGACTAAATTATCCAGCAACATATGCTTCTGAAGAACACGCCAGGATTACACACAGTGAAAAGTATATTAATGAGCGTAGCTTCATATATATTAACTGTCATGACGCAATATTTATGACAATAAGGATGCTAAAAGCTCCATGTCAGCGACGCGAATAGCCCTATTGCTCTTAACCAGTCTCCTGCTTTCCTTTTTTTCAGTCTACCCAATGTCAGGCGCTTCATTGACTTCCTCAACTACCGTCCAAGGTTCTGGTACAATTGTCTACCAAAAAAGCACTCCTCTGCTTGGAGGTTGGGGCGGAGTGCGACTTTTTGAGACCATTAGATACACAGATGAAGCAAGCGATTCCCCAAGAACCAGCCCGCAAAGCATAGTGTTCAGCGGCGAGGTAGCGTCCAACGCTGAAATGGCTATGTTATACATGAAGAATCATGGATGGAATACGGTAAGAGCTTATTGGGAACCTCCAACAAGCCAGCAGAGTCCAGAATGGGGCTACAACGACGTTTGGATGCAGAGGTTTATCGCTATAGCCAAAGCCTTGGATATGTGGATAATCGTTGATTGCCACGGATACCGAGACCATTACCTGTATGAGGACCAGTGGATAAGCAACTGGCAACACATAATCTCAACCTTCAAAGACAGCTACAATAGAATTGTTTGGCAACCACAAAACGAGCCTGAAATGGCTACCGGAAACGCGCAAACAGACGTTCAAGAACTTGGAACTATTTATCAACGCTGGATAGATATGTGCCGAGGCTTAGGTGACACCCACTGGATAATCGTTTCAGGAATATGCCAATCAAGTCCTCTTGCCTTTCCCGATTGGTTTCCAACAGTAACCGACTCAACAAACAAAGTGTTCTTAGACTATCACTTTTACTACTTCCACCTATGGGAATCAGTCTGGACAGTGGAAGGTGCTGAAGGAACCGCAGACTCCTGGTTTAACCAGATCAAAGCCGTCATAGCAAAATATAATCGTCCATTCATTTGCACAGAGATAGGAGCGACACCGTACTCGGCTGGAGACGGGTATGACCAAGTCCCAACGGCTCAATACGGTGGAGCAGCAGGCTACTCAACAGTTTCGTTAGCCTTCGTGAACAAGTTGATAACTGATTTTCACAACGAAGGAATCGGCTACATACTTTGGCCTGCAGGTGACTGGGCAAAAGACTGGAGTCAAGGTTGGCATTACACTGGATTATACGGCGGCATGGACATATGGGGGCCTCTCTTGCCACAAGGAGCTTTTTGACCAAGCTAAAAATTTAGACTTAGAGCAACCATTTTCCTCTCATAAGGTCCTTCATCTTTGCGCGTGTTTTTCTATTAACTGTTGATATAGATCGTATGTAGACGAGGCTATGTTACTCCAGGTATGACTTCTTGCGACTTCCTTATTTAAAGCTCCCATGTCCTTCCTCATTTTTTCATTTTTTAATAGTTGAAGACATCTTTTATACAAGCCTACAGGATCATTCTTAGGTATAACAAACCCATTAACTCCATCTTCTACGATATCGGGTACGCAGCCCACATGCGTCGCTATGATAGGCAACCCTGCATACATAGCCTCCAAAATTACCATACCAAATGTTTCCACATTTGATGGTAAAACAAATAAGTCACATGAGAGGTAGCAATCGACCAAAGCAGGATCATCCAGCGACAAGCCAACATTAACAAATTTTTCTAACCCGTTCTTTTCTATAAGTCTCACAATTTTCTTATAGTATTTATAGTCAGTCACAGCCCCAATAAAATACGCTTCGAATTCAACATCATCTTTGAGTTTGCTTAGTGCGTATACTAAGGATTCGTAGTTTTTGTTTTTGTCGAACCTAGCGACACATAGTATTTTCATTTTTCCGTTTCTTTTAACGAATTTCCTTCTATTCTGAAACTTAGTTACATCTATCCCGTTTGGGATCAACGTAATATTATTTCTGTTTATGCCTAAGTAGACAAGTAAATTTACATCTGTGTTAGAAAGAGCAATTATGTGGTCCAGATTTTTCAACGAGTAGACAAAAAAGGAATTTATCAAAACACCCAATTTGCTTCGCCTAATTATTTCCACTGATTCTTGAAAACCATGTGTAGTCAAGATTCTTATTTTATCCTTTACAGCTTCTTGCAATAGCAGTCTGCTGAATAATCTAATGGTACCCTGAAAATGTATAATATCTGCGCCACAGAATTTAATATCTTTCATCAATTTCACAGAAAAATTGTTGAGAACAGGCAAATTTGTGACGGGATATCTGTAGATAGGAACTCCACTCACTATTTCTTGTTGTGGAAATCCAGAAGAAAAATTCAGCTTGTAATTTCTGTTTGCATCTAGATCTTGGGTCCAATTGAGAGTATAGAGTTTGACGTTGCATAGCCTTCTTAATTCCTGTGCTAGACTAAAAGTTGCTAGTTCAGCTCCCCCATAAGCTGGGACAAAATGGGGACAATACATAGCTACGGTGATTTTTTGATCGTTCACCAATCTTGCCCTCCCGCAGAACAGATTTCCGCGCAAATTCATAAGCTAGCCATTTGCTGTCTCAGTCATCTAATCCGTGCAACTTCTTAGACCATTCAATCTCTGTTTCTAGTCCTTCAGCAAGTGAAGCCGTTGGCTTGAAACCTAAAAATTAGCGCTCGCGCTTCTTTGCAAGGGTTATCAACAACAGTCACGACTGACCGCAAATTGACGATAGATTCCGTTAACCATGAACCAATGAATCCTGCACCACCCGTGACGAAAACTCGCTGCCTTGCCAATGATACTTTAGCGCGCGCGCTAAAAATATGTTAGAGAATTGTTGATCATGTTCACTTACTACATCTCTATCATATACGGATCTACCTAGATAATACATAGTTACCAAGAACCAGAACGTCCAGCTTAGAATTTTCAAAGGTCCAAAGAGCTTGCTCAGGTGTGCCGACTATTGGATAGCCGTGGAGGTTGAAGCTGGTGTTAAGGACTGCTCCTACGCCAGTCTTTGAACGAAATGCCTCTATTAGCTTCCAGTATTTTGGGTTCCACTCTCTCCTCACCACTTGAGGTCTTATAGTAAGGTCTTGGGGGTGCACAGCCGCTTGAATCTCCCTCCAACGTTCTGTTGTATCAAAGGCAAGGATCATGTAGGGCGCGTAGCAGTAATTGACCGTGTAGTCTTCGGCGGCTTCCTCAATGATAGATGGTGCAAAGGGCATGAACCAGTCTCTCATCTTGATCTGAGAGTTGAGCCGTCTTTTAACTTCCTGATTTCTGGGATCTGCAAGAATGCTCCTGCATCCTAGCGCCCTGGGTCCAAATTCCATTCTTCCGTCGAACCATCCAACAACTTTGCCTTGGAGCAGGAATCTTAGAACTTCATCTGTCGGATCATCAAATCTATCCACACCTGTCAGGCCTGATTGCTTGAGAGATCGACTTATGTCATCATCTGAAAAACAGGGACCATAATACAGGTCTCGCAACACGGGTTTGTTTGGTTTCACTCCATCACGTTTGCAAAATTCGTAGTAGGCTTGAAGAGCGGCTCCTACAGCTAACCCCTCATCTCCCGCTGCGGGATAAAAGAAAGCTTTCTCGACTTCAGGTGTTTCTCTGATTGTCTTGTTAGCTTTAACGTTTAAAAAGCCTCCTCCAGCACATGCGATTTTCCGAATTCCTGTAGCTTTGATGCTGTTTCTTACCCAAGAGCATAAGAGCTTTTCGTAATATCTTTGCGTGGCGGCTGCGATATTGTCAAACCTTGCTCCGTCAAGCCACTTCCTAAGCTTATTGTAGACCTGGGTGCCACAAGCTCCCGACGTATTCTTAAACACAAGAGGATTGTTGTCATCAATTGTGATGATACGCTTCATCACGCTCATGCAGTATTTGGGATCTCCATACGGAGCTAAACCCATGACTTTATACTCGTGATCCCACCTCTTCATCCCTAAGTAGGCTGTAGTCTCACTATATAACGCATTACACACGCTATGATAGTAAGTTGAATAAGCAATTCGTTCAATCTCACCATTTCTGCCAACACTAACCGTTGAGCTAACACCGTCTCCATCGCCATCACAAGTGAGAATTAAAGTGTCACCATCGAACGGACAGGAACGATAGGCGCAAGCAGCGTGGGCAAGATGATGCTCCACAACGATAACCTCCTTGTCAGCAAGCCCGAAGGAGCCCAAAACTTTCCTCAGCTCCTTGATTTCGCGAAATCGTGAGAAGATCTTTACCTGCATATTTGTGAAAAATCCAGAGCTTAGGTATGGAGAGAGTTTTTCATAAAGATACACCTTGAAAGAGACGTCTGCTCGCCCTTCTTTCCCTGTAGGATAGCTTCTAAACAACCACGTACCAGCTAAGGCAACCGCGTCTATTCCAGTCGGATCAACTTTCGCTGTATCAAGAACACTTCGTATGGCTTCAGACGGAACTCCAGCATAATGCTTGATTACTCGCAGTCTCTCTTCAGAAACAGCAGCGAGCACAACTCCGTTCCGAACAACAGCTGCACCTGAATCGTGACCGTCGTATATGCCCAAGATTGTAACTTCTTTAGACATCCGTTAACCTCTCAGAACGATTGATCGAGTATGTGTATGTTTTTATATCTATAGGGGTTGGCGTGCGCTAAATCTCATGGTCCCTCATTCCAAGTAGGTGGGTTGCCAAACCCCGGTTCGATCGCCCCGCAAGAAGTCGATTAAACCACGCAAAATTCCCCGCGTCCAAAAATAACCTTTCTTTCCTAACATCAGCACGCGCGCTATACATGTGCTGTTTTCCGCCGACTATTCCATGTACGTGGTTTTCCATGTTCCAGAACGGTCTCCTCGCTGGAAGTCCAGAAAGCCTAGCAGCACGCCTCTGAATGTATAGTACCCATCTTTCCCCAGAAACACGAAGAGTATTGCGAGGAAAGGCAAGACCGTGTAAAGAAAACGTACTGTGAACGGCGGGTCTGCAAATGATAGCGCTTGGTAGATCCCCGTCACAGTCTTTCTTTTGTAGAGTTCTTCCTTGCTCCCTGTCTTGGTTCTCTCTGTCTCCGCGAAAGAGTCTTCACAGAAAACGACCTTGTATCCAAGCTCAAGCGTTTTGAACATCATGTATGTGTCCTCAGCCTTACACGGTTTTAGAGGCAGTATTCTGCGCAATACTTCCTTCCGCATCATCATCAGTTCTCCGCTGGCCGCAAGAGGAAACAATCTCCTCAGAGGATTGAAGATAGTGAAAAACTTGCGTTGTGGACCTTTTCTAACTAGCTCGGCCGCGAAGGCAATCGCGACTCTCTGGTCCCTAAACTTTTCCAGCATGGGCTGATAGTTGTAGATTCTTGTATCCACATCATTAAAAGCGATAATCTGAGCGTCTTTGGGTATGCTCTCCTGTTCCAGAGCGAAGTTGATGGCGTCATATTTCCCTATCGGCTTCCTATAAACTACATTAGAGTGGCTGAGCCTCTCGCCACAGATGATAATGTACCGGAGCCCCAGCCTCTCAAGTTCCTCTATTTTCTTTGCCACATGACTTCTATCTCTGGCAAGAACTACGAAGAATGGGACGCGATTATCATCCATGTTCTTTCACCCTTGCGTGCTTGTGTCCGCTTGTTTGTGCATCGGCTAAGCGCATCTTACTTATGTCCCTCGGCAATGCTGTCCATGAATCGCGGTCGGTCTTCACAGTGTTCAAGAGATCCTCATAAACATTAACATTCTTTGAATGAGCCAGCTCGTAGTCAGGATGCACCAGAAAAACGCAGAGTCCACCCGTTTCCTTTATCGCATTCATCGATTGCTTCCAGATTTCAATGGTCCCTTTGGGATCGTAGTTCAGAACGTGCATCATCTGGTGATCTTGGGGCAACGTCACCGGAACCTCCACAACACCGTTTATGATCATTGGAAAAACGGTGCCGATTCCTTGAGGTTTCATCGTGCTTGGATGCTTCGGTTCCCACGTCGGAATAGACGTGTCATAACTGTAGCCGACCGACCTTAAAGCATCCATTATACCAAGACTGTGTTGCAGCAAAGGGGCACGAAATCCTTCTACCGTACAACCTGCACACTTCGAAAGAACCCTTCGGGAGCTAGACAGTCTTTCCATCATTTTCTCTTTGGATAGACGAGCCAGTCTCCCGTCGTGTCTTGTATCATGGGATCCTATTTCTCCATTATTCGCCAGCTCCCTGATTGTTGGCGAATCGAGACGAAAATGTGCAGAAGGGATATACCAAGCCGACGGCAGATCATACCTCTCTTCCATTCTCTTCAACACGCGAGCTTGACGGAGACCTTCTCGAGAGTCAATATCGTGAGTTAGGAGACAGGAATATTTCCTGCCATTCCAAGTCTTCTTTTGAAGGGTTTTTTTTGACAGCTTTTCTATTGCACGCACAAGAATGCTTCGCAGGCAATCCAGCCGTAACGTATAGTTGAAGAGCAGGCGTTTGTCATTCCCCGTTTTTGTTGCTGCTGAACTCATGAATAGATTCCGGATTTGCCTAGGCGCCTTCTCATATGAGATAGGAAGACCCGTGAGAATTCTGTAAGAAATCGAAGATCTCACACTGAGAGTCTCATTCAGTATTCTGCAATAATCCCTTACGATGTCTTGGCTCAACAATGCCATGTTCTTGCCGAATTCTAAGCGCGCGTCGTGTTCAGATGCGGAAGGAATGACTAGAGTGTTCTTTCCGTCGGGTATTTCCAGAGTTTTCGGCGTGCGTTCCGCTACTATCACTAGTTCTGCATCAGTTGGACTTGTGAACTTCACGTTCCAAGGGGAAAGAAGCTCAGAAATAGCCTCTATGTCAGAAGAATTCCCTTCAACAGCCACTCTCATTAAAACCCTTCAAAGTCGGTCGCAAGCCCTGACTAATCTTTGACACCGATTTTCAAGTATACTAGGCGGCGCGCTTGTAAACGAGATGTTCCATGGCGAGAGCAGCTCCTTAAGGACTCTTGCGTCAGAAGTCTTAGCTTGAATGCCTATTCTCAAAGGTGCGCACACAGACTCAGTCTCTGAGGCCTAGTTTCAAATACACTAATGGCCCGGTTATCTTCCACCAGTCACGAAAAGGCGAGATATTTGAGTACCCGCCCTTGTGCCTGTGCGAATAAATCTTTGAAACCGGAACTTCTTTCGTCCTGTAACCCAAGGTTAGCGCTTTGTAATGAATGTAGTATTCCAGCTGGTAAGCGTCAAGCCATTCCTGCCATATGTTGATATGCTTGTCCAAGAAAATCTTCAGTCTGTAAGCCCTGAACCCGTTAGTAACGTCGGTGCAACGGATGTTAGTGCACAGGGTCCAAATAGATGGATAAAGCCGACTGAAGATTCCGCGAAGGAAAGGATTCTTGACTCTTTTTCCCCTTGGCAGAAATCTTGAGCCTTGCACGTAATCAAAGCCTTCTTTTGCAATCGGGGTCAGCAGTCGCGGTATTTCTCCAGGGTCATCTTTGTTGTTGCCAGCCATCACTACGGCCACATCGTAATGATGGGCCAGCCCGTATTCGATTCCTTCTCTTATGGCGTAGCCTATTCCTTTTCTTTCCTTGTTTGCGATTATGAAAACTGGCGTTTCGATTTTGGCCGCGGCCCTCTTGATTTCCTTCAAATCATCTTTTTCAGGGCAGTCCACAACGAGGCATATCCCGTCAACATATCCGTTTCTGAATTTTCCCAGAACTCTCACTGCGTTGACGATGTCTCGGTAGACAGGAATCACTGCAAGTTTCTTGAAATCGAAGTTGCTGCTCATGTGATTCCTTCCTACTTGGTCAGCACTTTCGTTGCTGGATTTCCGGCAACAACGGCTCTGTCCGGAACATTCTTTGTTACTACCGATCCTGCCCCTACCAATGCTCTTTCTCCTATGGTCACTCCAGCCAGGATGGTGCTATTTGCTCCGATTGAAGCTCCATTCTTCACTGTGGTCTGTAGCAGTTTCCATTCACCTTTGACTCGGGGACGCTTGTCGTTCGTAAAACAGACACTTGGCCCGATGAAAACATCGTCTTCAACCGTGACGCCCGTGGGAATAAACACGAACGGTCTCACTTTGCAGTTGTCGCCGATGGTGACGCCTTCTTCAATGTAAACGTAGGCGTCGATCTTGCAGTTGCGTCCAATCTTGCACTTGTACAGGTTAACGTGGTCATGCACAACCGTGCCTTCACCTATTTCTGCTTCCTTGATGACTGAGTACCTGGGCTCTCTTCTCAATACGCTTCCCTCGGATGGACCTCTTTTGTCTTGTTCTCTTCAAGCGAACGTTTGAGGGCTTCTAGTACCGCGGTGTTTGTGGCTCCGATGCTGCCTGGATTACTGGAGTTCTCTCCGCTCATGACGCTGTGTGCGAAATGGTCGACCTCGTCAAGGACCGTGTTGTTTCTAACAACGTCTAGGCTGAAGGCGTCTCCGTCTCCGTTCTCATGTATCTGAATTGATTGGTCTAGGCAATCGATTGTTGCTGCCCTTTCTGACCCGATCACGTCGAGCCGCCTGACCTTTCCAGGCTGCAGCCAACTCAACTCTACATGTGCAATCAGGTCAGTGTCAAACTCTAACGTGAAGTAGGCGAGCTCTTCAAGCAGTTTTCTTCTGTAGGCTCTTGCTTTGCAAGTGACCTTGGCGGGCCACTTCTTTAGAACGTAGTTCAGTACGTCAACCGGATGAGGCCCCAAGTCGAAGATTATGTCCCTGCCCAACGGAGAGGACATGAGAGTTGTCCATTGAAGCTTCAGATAGTACAGAGTTCCAAAGTAGTTTTGGGCCACGAGGTCCCTCACGGTTTTCAAAGCGTTGTTGAACCTGAAAATGTGGCCCACCTGCAGAATCAGACCGTTGTGTTCTGCAAGTCCAACGAGTTCCCAAGCATGTTTGGCGCGCATTGCCATTGGTTTCTCCAACAGCACGTGTTTGCCTGCAAGCAATGCTTGTTTGCAGATTTCATGGTGTGTCTCGTTAGGCGTGCAAATGTGGACCGCGTCCACGCTGCGAGAGCTGAAAACCTCTTTGCAGTTTGGCTTCAATTTTTCTTCGGAGACGCCGAACTTGTCCCTGCAGTACGTCAGGTTTTCATCCTTCACATCGCAGACCATTGACAAGTCAACGTTGGCGTTTTCCTTGGCAAGCTGAAGATACTCGTTGATCACCTTTTTGCCCCAGTAGCCAGCGCCTATGACTGCAACATTGAAATTGTCTTTCAAAGCATACCGCTCCTCTTGTCTTCGCAACACGCGAATATCTTCGCCGAAACTTTCTGCTCTTGACGAGACATGTAGACAACCACTTTATCGGTTTTCGAAGAACTCGTGAATCTGGTCGCAGACAAACTGAATTTCCGTTTCAGAGAGGTCAGGATACATGGGAATGCTCAGACACGTTTTGCACAGTTCTTCAGCGCGTGGATAAGTCCCATCCTTGAACCCGAACATTTCCACGTAGATAGGCTGCAAATGGATGGGCAGGGGGTAGTGTACGCCGCATTCAATTCCTTTTGACTGAAGCCACTCCTCAAGTTCGTCGCGCATGCTTGTTCTTACAACGTAAAGATGGTAGACTGGACGAGTGGCCTTGTCTCCGGCTGGAGGAAGACACAGCCCTTCAACGTCTGAAAGCAGCCGATTGTAGATCTCTGCATTCCTCATCCTCTTCTCGTTCCACTCGTCAAGATACTTGAGCTGAACCCTGCCAACAGCCGCATTCACAGTGTTCAAGCGCGCCGTGTAGCCCACCACGTCATGAACATACTTGCTCCTTCTCCCACAATCCCTTAACTTGGCAGCTTTTTGAGCAATCTTCTCGTCGTTCGTGACGAGCATGCCACCGTCGCCGGCAACAGTCATGTTCTTGGATGGATAGAAACTGAAGCAAGCGACATCGCCCAAGCCTCCGACTTTTCGACCTTTATAGTATGCTCCGTGAGCTTGACACGCATCCTCAACAACAGCAAACCCCTTCTTCTCGCCTGTTTGCTTTATAGAATCGATGTCGGCTGGAAACCCGAAAAGATGAACGGGAATAACTGCTCGTGTGCGAGTTTCAACTGCAGCTTTCACGCTTTCAGGGTCAATGTTGTATGTTTGCATGTCTATATCCACAAACTTTGGCGTCCCACCGGAGTGTAGAACAGCATTCGCGGTAGCCACAAACGAAGCGGGAGTGGTGATGACAGAGGCTCCGTTCTTGACATCTAAGGCCGTCAGAGCAATTGACAACGCGGCGGTGCCTGAATTTGTGGAAACGGCACAGTCAACTCCGCAGTACTCTGCAAATTCCTCTTCAAACCTTGCGACACTCTCTCCAGAGACAAAATGCTCATTCCACAGAGCGTCAACTGCAGCTTTCTCCATCTCTTTCGTAAACGAAGGCCTTGCCAAAGGAATCTTCGAACCGTGCATACGCTCGAACCATCCCACGACTTTTCCTTGTACACTCGGGTTATCCAAAAACGCGTATAGCGCGCAGAAGCTCCGCTGCCCAGTCCCTTCCTACCGGAAGCGGATATGAAAAATTCAAGCAGCAGATGGCCCTACAACTAGCCTCTTTTCTCCTTCCTCCTTTCTGACTTGAATCCTTGAATAAGCAGGGTAGAACAATGTATCGAGGAATGTTGTATTAAAAACTAATGGAACCTAGTTCTATAACATTAAAACTTTAGGCTGTGCCGATTCCACGAATCAAATGATTCAAGCAGCCAGAGCAAACACGACCGTCAAGAAGCATTAACAACAACAGTTATCATCATCTGCCCAAAATGTCTTAGCATAAGATACAGAAAAAACACGTTAAACAGCATATCTCAGATGCTCCGATACTGCTGCAACAATACAAGAAGAACAAAAGCTACAAGGATGAAATTTGGGCCGCCTCAAAACGAGATACGACGAACTTGAACGTCAAGATCAAGACCCCGTAGACATGAGACTCCGAGATCCCACGATCAAGTCAAACAGTCAGGAGCCACCAGAGTGTAAGTTTTAAAGGCCTTATCAGCGCGTGCGAATACCCCAACAATCCTAAAACACAATGTCTGGTCAAGGGCTTATGCTAACACTTCGAAAGCAAATTGAATCCCAGAACGCGCGTGCACCTACGATTTCCAAATGATCAATACGCGCATAGTTCAATCACTGAGGAGAGCACCAGCCCCCTTTTTTCGAGGTGGAAAACAGGCGCGAGATCGAACTTGTGCCTAGCGCGCTGGCTTGTCCCTAAATTAGCTAATGTTTATTTTGCGAAGTGGGGTCTCGTATTTTGTGTCACGTCCAAGCCTAGGAGGTGGGTTCGTCTAGCGCTAAGCTGCTGTTACCCAGGTTCTGTGAAGTCTCCGTTTGTTTTGGGGTTCATGTGAAAAACCGTTTGGTTGATAGTCAGAAAAAATGAGGAATACTTACCGCTTATCGGCAACTCTTTATTCTAAAAAAGCTTAGTAGACTTGAAGAACAAACAGATTGAGGTGATAAAAAATGACAAAATGGGAATACGCCGTAATTCCTCTAAAAAAGGACAGCCACGACAAAGAGCTTCTAGAGAAATACGGGGATAACGACTGGGAGCTTGTCTCAGTTACTCAAGTTGGGCTTGAAGTAATTGCGTACTTTAAACGTGAAAAGAAATAGCTAAAAAAAGAAAACATAGGTAAAATTATTGCTTTTTGTTTTCTTGTTGGCTAGCGTTTTGAATCAGAGTTTTCCATTTGTTCTCTCCCTCTATTGTTATTCCACATGCTTCCGAGGGAGTTTTTCCGTCTAAGCCTTCGTGAGGTCTAATGTAATTGTGGAACAGTTGATAGCCTTGAAGAATTGCGGTGTCTTTAGTTTTTAATCCTCTCATAGTCTTTTCTCGGTCTCGAATTTCCCCGTTCAGTCTCTCCATTTTATTGTTGTTATGATCGCTTCTAATCGTTATGTGCCTGATGTGCTCAGTTCTCGGTCCTTTCAATGTCCAAAACTCTTTCTTGTAAGCATCATGATAGGTATGTAAACCGTCAGTGATGAAAGTTTTTGGTGTTTTTCCAGTAGCTTCTTTTGCCATCTGCAACAATTTTCTAGCATCATGCCTGTCTTTAGTTTCTGCCACTTCTTGAGCAATCCAAAACCGTGTTTCATCATCCATCATAGCAAACAAATACTTCATGTCGCCTTTTACCTTGATGTAAATTTCATCCGCTCTCCAAGTGTCGCTAACGTTTGGAATAATGGTTTCAACATAGTTCTTCATGAGACCAACGTATTTTTTTATCCAGTTGAGAACGGTTCGGTATGAAACTTCAACGCCTAAGAGTTTGAGTGACTTCTGAGTAGCGCGCGCGCTAGAAAATGAAAAAAGCTAAAGAGTCAATTGAAGCAAAGAGAAAGCTTAAAGCAGTTAGAGCAGAAAAGACAGAACAAACATAGATATATCGGCAACCTTTTTTAGTTTTTGTAGAATCGGCCTAGGAATAGTGTCCAGTCATCCGACGAAAAGTAACACGGTGATCAATCCGACGGAGAGGTAACAGAACTCTTACTTACTCTGCCCTCAGCAATTCAACATCTGATGCATCCAAACCTGTCGTAACAAGATCCTTTCTCATAGCCAGAATAGTTTTTTGGATCAATTCTTTTGTCTTGCCACCTTCAAGAGTAGGTGTCCATAATTGATGTAACAGCTTTACTACATCATCTGAACCGTATAAAGATAGCATGTTATTAGCTACATCAAGTTTCTCTTTGAGTTCGAGAGGAGTTGGTTCCTTTTTAGTTTGGACGATGTGAAATGCATGCACAACGGTTCTAATCCACTCCTCGTACCGTTCTCGCTTGCTGACAAACTCTGCTCTTTCTCTATCAGCTTTCTTAACTTGCCAATTCTGTAAAGCATACCCTCCGATCCCAACCAAAACACCAACTAGCCCTATCAATGCACCATCCACTATCGGATCAAGCATCAGCTTTGCACCATGCTCCCTTTAGCATAGAGTGCTCTTAATACTTAAAATTGTTCATCAACCGATTTTTCACAAGGACTCGCATCACTGATTTCTTACAGGGGCTCGTGTGGGCTCATTTTCACCGAAGACTTGACAGAACCCCATTGCTCTATGAGTGCCAGCGTTTTCTTCTCCATCCCTCTTTTCGCACAAGAAACTTCACATCGCTACCCTTGTACGCTTTGTTCCATTCTCTAGCTTCTTTCAGAGCTTTCTTCTTAGTCCTATAACGTTCTCCAGCAACAACTCGGATAATGCTGTTTCCTTTTCTTCTCACGACAAGCCATTTTTTAGGAGAAGGTCGCCTTTGATAACTCAAACAGACTCACAAAAGAAAAATCGTTTATGGGCTCTCAATATCCAGTATTGAGTCGTAAGATTTATTGGGTCGATTTGACATTGAACTAGCAAGGTCGAACGAACGATGGACACCTCAGCACGAGTGCCTACAGGACCTCATATACTTAGAAACGTTGGAATTATAGTAATTGTTGTCGGCATAATTGTTCTGGGGTCGGTGTTGGTTCTGGGTCTTCGTGGTTTGGGAGGCGCTGGTAGCATCATACAGTCCACGCATACAGTCAACATCGCTAATGGTCTGATAACGGTGAACCCGAACGACTACAAATCCTATCAGTTCTCCGTGCCTTCAGAAGCTACAAACGTGCATGTCCAAGGAAATTTCACTGCATCAGGCGATTCGGGAAACGACATAGAAGTCCTAATCGTGGATTCAACAGACTTCATCAATTGGCAGAACAGAAATCAGGCAAGTGCCTACTATGACAGCGGCCAGTTGACCACCTCCAGCTTCGATGTCCCTCTCCCCTCAGGTCCAAGAACCTACTATTTGGTCTATTCCAACACATTCTCCATCACAAGCCAGAAGAACGTAAACACGCAAGCCAATCTAAGCTACATGAGCTAACAAGACAGTGTGCACTGCAGACCTTATGTGAGGCTCGTTTCAACAAGTCATCCCACGACAGTTAACAAGGAAACAAACCCTTACCAAACGAATTTTCACAACAAAACCTGCCAAACGGAGACTTCACAGAACCGTTACCCATAATGTTTATTAGCTGATGTAAAAAATTACATCGGATTGAAATATGAAGCGCTTGTCGGCGAAAACTGTGGCGTTCATCGGGGTTTTTGCGGCTTTTCATGCCACGTTGTATTTGATTTCGCCCGCGTTTTTATGGCGAAATTGGGCTATCTATTTATCGCCTATCGAGGGGATGGTTCTGGGTCCTTGGGCAGGGTTCATAGCCGCTTTGATCGGCAGCACCATCGGCAGAGTGGTGCTTCCCAGTCCTTTGTGGATGTTCGGGATAATCGCAGAGCCGTTGAGTGTAATGTCCGCAGGCTTCTTGATAAGAGGCAAGTGGCAGCCGGTCATAGCTCTTTACGCCGTCATGCTTGCCGCATACTTCGTCAGTCCCTTGGGCCAGTCGCTTCCGCTTTGGCCTATGCTGGACACTATTGCTGCTGTTTGTTTAGTGTATCCTGCAGGTAAGTTGAGTAAAAACCTGTTCAGCGAGAACGTGAAGCTTCTTCCCGTATCCCTAGTCATCGTGTCTTTCACAACAGTCGCAACGGACGGTCTAACCCGAGTTTTTCTGTTCATACCAGCTGGGCTCTACAGCAGTGTTCTGGGCTTATCTCCAGCGGCTACCGCAGTTGTGTTCGTGGGCGGTGGAATTGACTCTTTCATTGAAGATGCCCTTGTCGTGTTAATCACCCTCGTCGTCGGTGTTCCAATTCTTTTGGCCTTGCGGAACGTTTTGAACCTCAAAAAACCGTTAAGTTAAAAGAAGCCGAGATCTTGCCGCCTATAATTTAGGGACAAGGCAGCGCGCTATACCCTCATTGCCTTTTCATACATAACATACAGGATGTTTGGAATTGACCCATCAACATCTGGAATCGCTGAATATCGCGCGCTTGGTTGTGTTTAGAAGTTTAGAAGAGGTGTTCTTTGCTTAGCCAGTCTGGGTACCATCTGTATTGTTGTAGGGGTTTTGCTTTGCGCAGTCCGTTGTATGTGGCTTTCACGAGGTTTATTGTTCCGCGTCCGTCACGGTAGAGTTTGGCGAGGTTCTTTGTTTCGAGGCTTTTGAGGGTTTTGTCGAGCTTTTCTTCGTTTTGGTCTGTCAGTCTTTCTTTCAGGTCTTCTCGCGTCATGTAGAGACCCGGGTTCACGATGTAGTCGTCTGAGAGCATCGTGAGGATGTTCTCTTCGGTGGGTTCGTGTTTTGCGGGCGGTTCGACGGTTGATGTTGGGACTTGGAGTTTCTCGTGCAGGCGTCGGCGGGGCATCTTGAGGTCTTTGCTCATTGCTTTCAATCCGCCTCTGAGGATGACGAGTTTCATGATCTGGTTGGTTCCGGCTCCTATCTGGTTGACTTTAGCGTCTCGCAAGTAGCTTTCAACAGGGTAGAACCTTGTCCAGCCGTCGCCTCCCATGACCTGGACGGCGTCGCTTAAGAGTTTTTCAAACGTGTCGGACGCGAACATCTTGGCGGTTGCAGCCTCCACCATCGCATCTTTATGCTGATCCAGAAGGTAAGCGGCATGGTACACAAGCAGGCGAGAAGTGTACAGACCCGAGAGCATTTCGGCGATTTTGCCCTGGTTGACTGGAATGTCAATAGTAGGCCTGTCAAATTGAACGCGCCTCTGAGTGTAACCAACAGCGTGACGTATTGCCTCTCTCATTGGGCCAAGCATGCCGGCTGAGAAGACGATGCGCTCAAAGTTTAGTCCCGCCATCATTACTTTCCAGCCTGCGCCTTCTGCGCCTATCCGGTTTTCGGCCCGCACTTTTACCTCGTTGAAGTCTAGGACGCCGTTTGGAAGACCGAACCAGCCTGAAAGCTCATTGATCTTTTCAACCGAGAAGCCTAGTGTTCCCTTTTCGACGAGAAAAGCCGTGAGGTGTTGATACTTGGATCTGTCCTCGGGCTTTTCACTGGTTCTAGCGTAGACGACATAGATATCAGCCAACCCAGCGTTCGTTATGAAACGCTTTTTGCCGTTCAACACGTAGGCCTCGCCCTCGCGAGTGGCTGTAGTTTCGATTCCGGCGGCGTCAGAGCCAACTGTAGGCTCTGTTATGCATACAGCGCCCACCACGTCTCCTTTGGCGATTTTGGGAAGCCATTTGCGCCTTTGCTCTTCAGTTCCGAAGGTGAGAAGCTGCTCGACACCGCCGAACATGGACACCGCGTACGCTTCGGACAAGGCTGAACAAACTCTGCTAAGCTCTTCGGTCACGATGCTTGCGCCAGTCACACCCGCGTTCAACCCGCCATAATCGACTGGGACCACGGCTCCGAACCATCCTTTTTTGGCCGCTTCTTTGAGCAGTTCATCCGGAAACTCTTTGGTCCAGAAGATTTCCTCCCCCCTTGGCAAGGCTTTGTCAGCAAAAGCTCTTGCTTCTTCCATGAGGTTCTTGTGATTCTCGTTCCACCATGAAAAATACTCCATATTCTGCACCGCGGATAGTATTGGCTAACAGAGCAATGGAATTTTAAACTTTCGCCGAACCGCCAACAATGCTGTTGGACTTTGACCGCATGCGAAATCAAAAATCGGCTGGAAATAATGGCGCCTAGGTATTTGCTGCCAGGTTTTGGGCATGAAAGGTTATGTCAAATCTTATATTATTGACCGTTAGAATAGAAATATACCTTGCTTGTTGGAAAGTGTGTTGGATGAGAAAGACAATATTCAAGAGGCTTGAGGCTCAGGGCCTGATTGCGAATTACAATCACCTGAGAAAGAATTTGCCACCGAAACTTCCTGAAAGAGTGTCTATTTGGGACGAAACCCTGAGGGAAGGGGTTCAAGCTCCCGCCGTTTTTCTGACTTATGTTGAGAAAGTGAAGCTTGCCAAGATGATGGATGAGGTAGGAGTAAACATAATAACTGTTGGTTTTCCAGGACTTTCCGAAGAAGAGAAGAACACTGTCAAGAAGATTGCCAATGAAGGCTTTCAGCAGGCAAACCTCGCTGCTTCTGCACGCATCGTCAAAAGCGACATAGACGTCTGTCTGGAATGTGGCATAAGAGAGATATCGATATTCACACCGTTCAACGGCTTGAACCTTCAGTACAGGGTAAAGTTGACTAAGGAGCAGGTTTTGAAAAGGACTGTCGAATGCATTGAATACGCAAGAAGACATGGCGCAAAAGTGGATTTTGTCTTGGAAGACGGTTCAAGAACACCGTTGCAGGACATACTACAGATTTTTGAAGCAGCAGTGAGAGCCGGCGCAGACCGGCTAGTGATAGCTGACACATTCGGGTTCCTGAGGCCATTGTCAATGCGTTACCTCGTATCCCATGTGAGAGAAGGCCTGTCAGAACTGGTCAAGAAAGATGTTCCGCTCACAGTTCACTGTCACAACGACTTCGGATTAGCCACGGCGAACAGTCTGGCAGCTGTTGAAGAAGGCGTTGCACACGTTCACACTTGTATTGCGGGATACGGCGAAAGGGCAGGATGTGCACCCTTGGAAGAAGTTTGCACCGCACTGGAACTGCTCTATGACGTGGATACTGGAGTAGACTTGGACAAGCTCTACCGGCTTTCGCAAATGGCTGAAAAGGCTTTCGCTCTGCCAATCCAGTTTCACAAACCGCTCATAGGAGAGAACGTTTTTTCATACGAAGAAGACGAAAACATCAAGGACGTTCTTTCAAATCCGCTCGCAATCGAGCCGTTTCCACCGGAAATCATTGGAAGAGAAACCATGTTTTACCTTGGCAGGCAAGCAGGCAAAAGTCTTGTTGAAAACCGTCTGGCACAGGCAGAGATTAAGGCCACGCCCATGCAGACCGAGGAAATCGTTAGAAGAATCAGGGGAGCGCGCGAGAGACTGGACAAAGGCGAAGCGCAGATGACCTTCTACCAGATCAAGAAGTTGATGAAAGACCTCAGAAAAGGCTTGACGGAAGAAGAATTCTGGAAGATAGTCGAGCAAGTCACGAGGCAGAAGCCCAAACTTCCGCAAGAAGAGAAAAGTCTTCATGCTTAGTTCTTGGGGCAGTGTGACTGTGACAGAAGGTTCTGGCAAGGGCAGTGCCGCGCTTTCTGCTGTGAATTCTTTATAAGGGAGTTCTAAGGATTACACAGCACAATAATGAAGAAAGGGGACAAATGGTATGGATGAAGGTTGGCGAGTGTCTATAGGCGTTATAGTTTTCGTATTAGGTGGTTTACTAGCCTTTTGGGGAGGCAGTACCTATTCTGCTACTAATAGCGTTTTTTATTTGGTCACACTCATAACGGGCTGTATAGCGCTCGTAGTCGGCGTAGGATTATTCTCAAATGTCTTATCCCACATTCGCGAACACCCAATGAGAGTACCTGGCATCTGCGGTGTACTAGCCCCTATAATTGGATTCGTGGGCATGCTGTTCGCAACCCAATTGTATTCAGATTTCAGCTGGTTTGACAATGCCTTGAGCGATCTGGGCGTTGTAGAAGGCTTGACAGCGTCTTTGTTCAATTACGGGCTGATAATCAGCGGGGTTCTTGCTTTGATTTTCGGCCTAGGGTTGTTTGCTTTCCCTCGCAAGACAGTCGTGGAGACGAATACCGTTACTTCGAAAGCTGCTATACAAAGTCGCACGCGCGCTAAAAGGGCTGTAACAAAAGTTCTAGGCATTGTGGGTGCTCTCATTTTCGTTGCCGGCGCCTTGGCCCTAACTTTGACAGGAATATACCCTGAAAGTGCAAAGCCCATGCACTACTACTCGTCTGTAGCTTTCTTTGTGCTCATTCCAGTATCGATGTTTGTAATTAGCGCGAAATTCCTGCTGTCATCAAGAGTGAAAATGGGCTTGTTCGCATTCATTGCAGCTGCATGTGCAGGAATCGTCTGGCTCGTACAATTTACGGTGAGACCTGTTGCAGGCGATGCTATTGCCGAGACGCTCTCTGCACTCGCAGTCTCAGCGTGGATAGTAGTGTTGGGCTTCAAAATGTACGGAGAGACTTCGCTCCCCAACAAGTAGGCAGCGAGTTCGTGCACGTCGTACAAGACTCGTCCTAAGTTGCTTCGAAACAGTTCAAAAATTGAAACGCTCCATGTTGTTGAACCATGTTGAGAGAAACATATTAAGGCAACCGGCAACGAACCTATGGTTCACGTAGGGAAGACTGGCTATGGAACAGGTGGCTGTGAAAGTTCAAGGGCTCGCTATTAGTTACGGCTCGTTTGTGGCTGTTGAAAACCTGTCGTTCACGGTTAAGAACGGAGAAATCTATGGCTTGCTTGGCCCTAACGGTGCGGGCAAGACAAGCACAATCAAGGTTTTGGTGGGCGTTCTGGACCCCCAAGCAGGCAGCGTTGAAATCTATGGCACACCCATCTCAAATGAAGTAGCTGCAAAGAGTCAAGTTGGCTACGTTCCAGAAGAGGTTGTCCTGTTAGATTCACTCACTCCACGGGAGTTTTTCGAGTTCATATCCTCAATAAGACGATTAGAAACAAATGTGGCGAATTCAAGGCTTGAAAGATTCGTATCGGCCTTGGAACTCAAACAGTACTTCGATACTCCGATCGCAGCTTTGTCCATGGGAAACAAGCAGAAGGTGGCTATTGTCGCAGCCTTGCTGCATGACCCTAAACTGCTGATCCTGGACGAGCCTTTGGTAGGCTTGGACGCACGCTCCTCAAAAATCCTCAAAGAACTGATAACTTTCCACGCGAAGAAGGGCGGGGCTGTAATATTCTCAACGCACATCATGGAAGTGGCTGAAAAACTCTGCACAAAAGTGGGGATAATAAACAAAGGAATAATGGTGGGAGAAGGGACGGTTGACGAGCTTCGCAGGCTTGTGAAAGATGCTGAAGGCTCCTTGGAAGACATTTTCTTGAAGGTGACTGAGCAGGAAGCAGGAATGCAGGACATAATCAGGGCTCTGGAAGAGGAGTAAGAATAGCTTGAAATTTCGCGAGATGTGGAAGCTTTCAGCTACTGTGTATAAGGAAATATCTTTTCAATCGATTTTCTCTCTCCGCGTCGGCTCACCCTTGCCTCAAAGGGGCAGGACTGACGTCAAAAGACTCGTCAGCAATGCTCGAGTGAGCACGCTGATAAGCAAACTTCTCACAACAGGTTTTATTGCGATTTTCGGGTTCACAGTATTCCTTCCGTTGACCGGCTTCATGCCATCACCCACGCCTCCACCTCCAAGAGATGTGACGATTATAGGCAGTGTTTCAGCGTTTCTCGCAGTCGTACTTTTTCTGATAGTCTTCATGGGGCTGCAGGTTTCAACAGCCTTTGTTTCGTCAAAGATCGCAGATATCTTGGCCGCTCTTCCACTTTCAAAACGAGAGATTTCAAACATCATCTTCCTATGTTTCCTGAGAATGTTTGACATCCCCCTCACGGCAGGGGTTGTCGTGTTTCTTTCGGCATATTTTCTTGTTGGAGGTTCAATTCTGGGCGGCTTATTATCACTTGTAGCCATCTTAATAAGTGAGATTTTTGCTCTAGCTCTTACAATCGGCTCGGCTAGGTTCTTCTATTCGAGAGTTGCAGGAGGTGGAGGAAGGTCGAGATGGCAAACACTTGTGAGAGTGGTCTTTATGATCGTCTGGATTCTTCCCACTTTCGGTGCATACATAATCATAAACTTCGCTGGGAGCATCGTTCAATCCTTCGCGTCTCTGACTCAGTCCTTTTCTTCGATTATGCACGTTCTAGTTCTGATTTTCCCATTCTCTTACGGCTTCCTCGTGTCCTACGCAACTTTCTTTGAAGTCACGGATTATGTTGCGCTAAGTCTTTCCATAGCAGCTTCAGTTGCATACGTGTTTATTGCTGCCGCCTGTTTGAGATGGGTCACGCGAACGATAAGAACAATTGGTGGAGGCGGAGTCGTTGCAGGGTTGAGAGGTGTCGTGAAAGACACCCAAATTAGGCCTCAAATCCCGTGGCTTGGAATAGTTCGCAAGGACCTAAGGATTGCTTCTAGATCTCCTTCGTTCGCGAGCCTTTTTCTTCTTCCGGCCATGCAGACAATCATCCTTTCAATATCGTTCTCTTCCTTCAGTGATCTGGGGCTAAGCGTTACCCTCGGAACTTTAACCGGAATATCAATGATCACGCTTTTGCTTCCTCCAACATTGCTTTCGATGGAGGGATTAGCTTCCTCGTACACGAGAAGCCTTCCCTTGAAAAAGAGAACATTGATTTCTGCGAAGACATTGTTGTCTATCGTCACGTACTTGATTTCTCTGGTCGTGCTTTTCTTTGTTGCAATGTATTTGAAAAGAGACTTTTCTTTCATACTGACCTACGGTGCAATACACGCGCTCGCGGTATCGGCCGGTATCATGTTCGAACTCACGGTGTTGACGAGAAAGTTCTGGAAGGAAGGCTTTGCAGTGGGCAACATCTACTCGAGACTCACCACGTACATTTCGATCCTGATACCAGGGTTCACGATTGTTCTGCTACCAATTATCGGTGCATTCGTGACGTTTCTCTTTGCTGAAAACCTTGTTCTGCCTATATTTCTCTTGATGGCTTCCTCGGAATTTGCGGTGATGACTGCGATCGTCGCTTATCAAAAGTAGGTTAGCTTACTGAGTTCGCGTAAATCTGTGAGCAGCAAAGAGATGAAAAAGACACGCTCATTCCCAGGTTTTCAGCGAACCTGATCGCATCGTCTGTTGGAAAAGCTATGGCATCGACGCCTGCCTTAATGGCCATCATGTCTGTTTCGACCCTGTGTTTGCCCTTAGGACGCATGCAACCGAGAACCAGTGGAGTCTCGGGAAACATTAACCTTGCAACTGCTATTACTTTCGCTATGGCCGCAGGTTCGGGCGGTTCAACCTTTTCCATTTCCGTTCCGCGTATCGGCATGAACGCAATCGTGACTAACGCCGAAGGCCTGTATTTCCGTATCATCTGCAAAGCGTGTAATTCACCTTCGAGTCTTCCATAGTGAAGGCCGACGATAACATGTGGAACAAATGATATGCCAGATTCCTGCAGTGCCCTTAAGGAATCAGAATAATCGTCGACTGTAGCGTTCAGTTTGTATATCTCCCTTATGGTCTCGTTTGAACCGATAATGTCTATCAGGGCCGAATCCACCTTAGCCTCTGCCAGCGCCCTGGCCGTAGACTCGTCGATTATACCTGTGTGCACCAGAACTGTCAAGCCCAACTCCCGCTTAACTCTTCCAATTCCGTCAACGAATTTTTCGATAGGCACAGATCCGTTAGGCAGGCACCCGCCGCTTATCAAGCATCCCACTGCACCTTTTTTCTTCAGACGCATGCAAAGTTCAAACAATTCTTCAGAAGACGTGACAGGGTACATCGTTTCCAGAACCAGACCACCGCAGTGTTTGCAGTTGAGTGCACAACCTTTGCCCGTTACAGAGATAGTTGGAAAGTCTGTCGGTGAAGAATGATAATAGCTTGTCTCATAATACATGAAACTTGGGGCGTAGAAGCGAATCCTCTTGGATCTGGAACGCAGCAAGTTCTTTTTAAGAATGGCCGCAAATTCCTCTTCATTCATGCGCCAAACGGCTTGAGGGGAAATCTGCTTCATCGTTCTCCGTTAGGAAGACACAATCAGCTGTTTAATACTTTTCGTCGGATAATTCTTTCTCCGAATTTTCTTTGCGCTTTGAGATTTCGGGTACTACTTTCATCGCTCCATCTATAGCCATGAGAGTAGCTTGTATCTTCTTGAAGCACTTTTGGAAGTCAAGAGCCTTGAAAACTGATATTCCTCTCTCGGTTGCGGCGTATGATGTTCCTTTCGGCAAGAACCGCTCTTCAACGAGTCCGTTTTCTACTAGGAAATCTAGGTTTTTCTTGAGGGCAACGCAGTCGAGATTGACCTTGTATGCAAGCCTATCGATTTTTGAAGGTCTTTTTGCAAGAGCTTCCAGGATTGTCTCATATGTTTCGAGCCTTGACCTACGCAAGTACATGCACCTTGGATGTGGCTTTGTCTTGGTCCAGATAAATTGTTTGTGAATTCTGAATCTTTAGTGTGGAACACGTATCCGTGCGTCATTTTTTTGAATCAAAGGGGTTCCCAGACTGTCACAAATCGTCGAAGAATAGGCCTGTTCAGTACTGTACGTATGCGAAATTTTGGGTCACGTCGAATTGGAATGAACCTCTTCGTTGGGAAGTAGTCTTCTGCCAGTAATCTTCGCCGGTGTGATGAGGCAAATCCTGGCCGCCCTGAGCTCGCTTTCTCGGTTTCTTCCGGGCTTGCGCATGTACTCATCGAAGCTCAGAGGAACTCTGTACTTGTCTATGAGCTTCTGCAGATAGGGAACCATTTTCTCTTGGTCCTCGATGATTTCTGCCCTACCGAAAATTATTACGCTCTTGGACATCGTTGCATCAGACAAGGCCTCGTCCACCTCGAAGCAGACACTAGGATTTTTTCTGATGCCTTCCATCTTCAAGCCTTTGCAGCATGTGTGGAAGAAGATCTTTCCATCAGCGTAGGCAAAGCCCACTGGAATCACATATGGGCTGTCTCCAAGAACCATTCCAAGTCGGCCTACCCTTGCGCATGTAAGAAACTGATCAATTTCCTCGCAAGTCATCTCTTTCACAGACATTTCGCACGGGACTCCTTCGACCGATTATACCCTAGCTGGGAGCACTTGGTTTATTTAAGTGTAGTTTAAATCTCTGTTTCCGGTGATAAGCCTTTTTAATATCGTATAACACTTCACGCATTGTATGAAAGCGATGCTCTAGGCATCAGTTTCTTCACGGGGGACACACCATGGAACTCATCAACTTCTGTGCAAACTTGCCTGAACAGATTCGTGTTTCTCTCGGTTCTGCCATTGTCCTAGGATTGGCAGACGCAAAGCTCGATGCTGCGCCAACAACAGCCTACTTGATGACGCATCGCCAAGAAAAATGTACTGCAAACTGTGGTTTCTGCCCACAGGCCCGAACAAGCCGTACCCGAGCAGACATGCTTTCAAGAGTTTCATGGCCAGCTTATCAGACCCAAGAAGTGCTCAAAGGAATAGCTGATGCTGTCAAAGAGGGCAAGGTCAAGCGTGTCTGCATCCAGGCTCTAAACTATCCACAAGTCTTCATCGACTTGCACGCTCTAGCACGAGCAATCAGCCATTCTTCCAACGTGCCGATTTCAGTCTCATGTCAGCCTCTCAACCGCGAGAATTTATGTCGACTGGCGAGCGCAGGTGTCGAAAGGATAGGCATACCGTTGGATGCTGCCACAAGAGAGGCTTTCGACAGGATAAAGGGAGTCAATGCTGGAGGCCCTTACAGCTGGAAAAAGCAGTGGCAACTTCTGAATCGGGCAAGGGAAGTTTTCGGAGTAGGTAGGGTTAGCACACATTTGATCGTCGGGTTAGGCGAGACAGAGAAGGAAATGGTTGGCATCATTCAGAAATGCGTGGACATGGCTATTCTCCCAGCGTTGTTTGCTTTTACGCCTATACCCGGAACAGCCTTGGGAAACAAGGCACAGCCGCCAATTGTGCAGTACAGGCGAATTCAAATTGCAAGGCACTTGATTGTGCGTAGAATCGCGAGATGCAAGGACATGGGTTTTAACCAGAAAGGCCTTATCACCGATTTCGGAATCAGCAAAGAGAGAATGTCACAGATTATTCGGACAGGTGAGCCTTTTGTCACTTCGGGATGCCCTAACTGCAATCGCCCCTTCTTTAACGAGAAACCCAGTGGCCCGATTTACAACTTCCCGAGAGAACCGACCCTTACAGAACTTTCGACAACGAATAAGCAAATAGGCCTGGAATGAGCAGAGCGCGTGCAGTTGAACAACCAAAGAGATTGCTGAAAGATATGCATAGGATAGGGTAAAAGATATCCTAGAATAAGCCTGAAGACCCTCATGAAGAACTCTTTTTCCAAAGAGCTTCACATGCAAGGAGTTTTACGTCCTGTAAGTCGAAAAATCTATGTGTGGGAAACGCGCCTATGCACTGCTAGGTTGCTGGTGGAGAGTTTGGTGGAGACGCCTGTAGAAGACAAGAGAATAACGCTTAGGGAAGCTGTGAAGCTTGTTCCGGATGGTGCACATCTTTTCTGGGGAGGCTTTGGCTTTCAACGCCCGCCAATGGCTTTCGCGCATGAGCTTGTAAGGCAGAATAAACGTGGTTTGACCATTTACACATGCGGTTCGGAAATGGACATTGACATACTGAGTGGGGCAAAGGTTGTGTCGCGTTTTGAACTGGCATTTTTTGCAATTGAAGGCATAGGATTGGTACCCAATATTCAACGCAGAATTCGAGAGGGGACAATAGAGATCGAAGACTACTCGAACCTGGCTATGGCCTTGCGGTTCCTAGGTGGCGCGCTTGGTGTGCCTTTCATGCCGTTGAAAAGCATGCTCGGCACAGATATTCTTGCAAAGAAACGATTCAGAACTAAGAAGGCGGAAGTGATAGACTGCCCATTCAGTGGAGAAAAGGTTGTACTCGTTCCATCCGTTCGCCCCGACTTCAGCATTGTGCATGCCTCACGGGTAGACAGAGAGGGAAACGTTCAGATTGACGGCATAAAAGGCGAAGACGTAGAAGGCGCCAGGGCCGGCAAAGAGGTGATAGTGCTGACTGAGGAAATTGTCGACACTGAACTCATCCGGTGCCAGCCAGATCAAACGGTCATACCCAACATCTATGTAAGTCATGTCGTTGAGTGCCCGTGGGGTTCATTTCCGATGATGGTTTACAACTATTACGATTACGATATGGAACACATACGCATGTACTATGACCAGTGCAAAACCGAGGAAGGGTGGCAAAAATACTGTAACGAATACATAACAGGACCGAAGGACCACACGGAGTTCCTTACTAAGATAGGCATCGAACGACTTATGAAGTTCAGAGCCAAGAAACCGTTCGCTTATTAGGGGGAAGAATTAAGATGACTAGAAAACTCGCAAACGTCGACGAATTTTCTACACTTGAACTCATGGCCGTATGCGGGTCAAGAGCAATAAAGAATTGTGAAGTTGTCTTCGTCGGCACGGGCTTGCCGATGATTGCGGCCTTGCTTGCGAAAAGAACGCACGCGCCGGGGGCAAAAATCGTTTTTGAAGCCGGTTTCATAGATTCAAACGCCAGAGACGTCGCCCTGTCAATAGCTGACTCCAGGCTGGGTTATCGCGCGTCTGGAGCCATCGGCCTAATCGAAACATTAGGACTTATGCTGCAAGGAGGACACGTGGACGTAGGCTTTGTGGGTGCTGCACAAATCGACATGTACGGAAACCTAAACACGACCTACATCGGAAGCTTCGAGAAACCAACCGTGAGACTACCCGGAAGCGGAGGAGGAAATGACATAATGTCTTCAGCCAAACGCACGGTGGTCATAATGACCCATGAGAAAAGGAAAATGGTCAAAAAACTAGATTACTTGACTAGCCCTGGTTTCTTGGAGGGACCTGGAGCCAGAGAGAAGGCGGGGCTGCTCGGTGGAGGTCCTTCGCTTGTCGTAACCAATCTTTGCCAAATGGACTTTGAACCTCGAACAAAACGCGTTAGGCTGGCCACGGTTCATCCCCGCGTTTCGGTGCAGCAAGTTTTGGAAAACACGGGGTTCGATTTAATTGTACCCGCAGATGTTCCAACGACGGAACTGCCCACTTGTGAGGAACTGACGCTTCTGAGAGCTATAGACCCCAACGGAATCTACATACCAAAAACAAAATGAAATACACCAACTTCAATACGTCAAGCCTTTTCACCGCAAGTTCGCGAAGGTCTTCTAACTCCGTTAAACGAGTAAGTTGTTGGCATAATCCATCAGTTTAATTCAGCTGTTCAGCCCCACGGCGCGCGCGGTGAAGCTTTTATTTGCCATCTTTTCTCTTAACACCGCAAAAGGGCGGTTCGGTGAGCAGGTAGATGGAAAAGCCTTTCTTGGTGATTTGTGTGACCCATATGCTCATCGAAGTGAACCTCCTCATACAAGTTGCACTTATCCCCGTGATAACCCAAGAATTCAAGTTAAGCCTGCTTGAGGCTTCTCTGATAGCTACGGTTCCAAGCTTCGTTCAGCTCTTGATGTATATTCCTTCAGGCTATTTCTATGACCATTTTGGTGTCAAGCGTCTATTATTTGCTAGCATGCTGATAGAGGGAGTTTCCGGTTTGCTTGTCAGTCAAACAAACAGCTTTTGGACATTGGTTCTAGGAATATCCTTGCTGAAAGTCTCGTCTCCCCTATATCACATTTCGGGGTTAAGCCAGATAAGCAAGATCTTGAAGCCATATCAGATGAACAGGTCAATGGGCTTTCACAACGCACTCGGAAATCTAGGCTCGGCCGTAGGTGTCCTTACCCTTGCCATCTTTTTGTCGACATTGGGTTGGAGATGGACCTACCTGTTCTGGTCCTTCCCAGTCTTGGCCTGGGGGTTTCTGATATCGAGGTCATTACATCTTCAAGCTGAGCGGCCAAAGAGAACGGAGGTCGATGGAAAACGTAGCCTGCGAAGGTTGCCTTTTGTTCTATCGTCCGGCTTTCTACTTTTCCTGATAGTCATAGCTGTTAGGGAATTGGGAGCAACTGGAAGCTCGACTTTCATGACTACGTTTTTTGTCAATGCCAAATACATGTCCGAATCCACAGCAAGTCTAGTCTTCGGGTTGGGACCTTTCGTGGGAGTAATAGGCTCTCTTGGAGGCGGCTACCTGAGCGAAAGAACTGGAGGAATAAAGGCACTGGGCTGGATGATCCTCGGCTGCGCAGGCGCACTATTCGTTCTGCCTCTTATTCCACAGTTTTCCCTGATCGTTCTGGTCTACATCGTCTACTCATTCTTCACCAATGGCGTGTGGTCGCCCATGAATGCTCTGGTTGCAGACATGTTGCCTTCCACCGACGCAGGACTGGGCTTCAGCGTCTATTTCTTCACCGATGGTCTCACGACTGCGATTGCGCCAACTCTGGCAGCCGGAGCCATAGAGTTGTCTGGTGTGTGGTTTGTTTTTCCATTCAGCGCGCTTTTCTTGGTGTCAAGCTTCATTATGCTCCAATTCCTTCCTCGCCACAGAAAACGTCTCGCTACGCAACTTTAAAAGTCCTTTGATTAACATCATACGGTCAGAGCGAACAAAGGAGTTGTGAACGTCTTGAACTTCAAGTGGAGGCTTGAGGGGCTTCAGGAGAAGATGCTGAAAGCCGACATTGACCTTGTCGTTTACGGTTCTTGTCAGAACTTTCAATACCTGACAGGACTATTGGTGAATTGGCGCCGTTGGGTAGATCTTGGCTGTTCGGCGAACAATGTGTTTGTGCCCAGAAAGGGGGAACCTATCTTGACTTTGGATGAGGACTCGTCAGAGCAAGCGCGGAGTACATGGATTAAGGATTGCAGAATTTTTGGCAAGAAAGAAGATTATGGAGACACGCTTAGAAAAGTGATATCTGACCTTGACCTAAAAGGATGCAACGTCGGGTTAGGAAACCACGTTTGGGGCTCAACTATCACACAAATAGGAGAGCTTCTGAAAAACCCGCGGTTCCCTAGAGCGGATGGACTTATGGATGATTTGAGGATGATAAAAGACTTTGAAGAGATTGGGCGCTTGAGAAAAGCGGCCACGCTAACGGACCAAGTGATGGAAAAAGTGGTTCCGAAAATCAAGGAAGGCGTAACCCAGAAGGAACTCGAACTTGACATCGAGTTTGAAAGCAGACTCCTAGGGGCGTCAGACGTGTCTTTTCCGCCAACTGCAGGGTTCGTTAAGTCGGGTTCAGAAATCTCGCAGAACCCTTTCACATACCCAAAAGAGAAAGGTCTTGTATCCGGCACGTCCATAGCTTTTGACATAGGCTTCGTAGTTAATGGATACTGCTCTGATTTCGGGAGAAGCTTCTACTTTGGGCCCGCAAGCAGGGAGGTCAAAAAAGCGTACGAGGCGTTACAACAGTCAGTCGTTGAGACCACGGAGAAAATCAGGGATGGCTGTTTGCGTGCGTGCGAGGTCTTCCCAGTGTTAGAGATGACCTTGGACAGACTGAAGTATGGAGATTATCTGCGTGCACGTCTGCCGACAAAAAACCTTGGACACAACATCGGCGTAGAAGTCCACGAACCTCCATGGCTTAGTCCTGAATACAAAGAAATTCTTCGCAAGGACATGGTTATGGCCTTAGAACCCAAGTTGTGGCATGCCGGCGAATATTACCTCCGTGTGGAAGACATCGTTGTTATCGGGCCGAAAAAAGCTGAATTCTTGACTAACTTCAACAGAGATCTGTTTCAACTATGAGGCTAGACCATGGTTTTGCTGTGTCGCTGATTGGCTTCTTGACTAGGCATGTTGTCTGGAACGAACTGCGCAAGCTTTCGTAGCGAACGCATTTTCTCCTTGTTTCCAACTCCTGCATTCTCTACTGCTTGCTTGAGAATTTGGATAGACTCGTCCATGGCTTTTCTGTCAACAGGGTAAGGAACGCCGTCCTTTCCGCCGTATGCGAAAGAGTATTTCACGGGGTCCTTCCAGCTTGGTTTCTCGCCGTAGATGACTTCTGCAACCAAGGCCAAGCCTCTGACTGTGGCTGGTCCAACGCCTCTGATTCCGAGCAATTCTTCGTAATTGTTGGGTTGGAACTCGTAAACTTCGCGCAGAGTCTTCCAGTTCGCGTTTCGCGGCATGGACAGATTTTCAAATGAATACTCCTTCCAGGCGTTGCCTGCGTTAATGGGCAGCCATTCGCTCAAGGGTTTTTGAAATTCGGGCCTGGCAGACTGGAACATTCGTATCAGCCTCTTCGGCTCTTCTTTTGCAAGATCGACTGAGGCCTTTCTGCAACCCTCACTTGTTTCTGCAGTCATGTCCAGTACAGTGTCGCGTTTCACGTCGCCCACTATTGCATTGTGCGGCTCAACGACAAACGTTCTCACATTATCGGAGAGCCAATGGTAACGCCTCGCTGTCCGATCTTGGGTGCACATGCCTTGTTGCACAACCGCCCATTTTTTGTCATCGGCAAGGAAAAATGCGTGATGATAAAGCTGATAACCTGCTTGCACGGCTGTGTTGTCAACCTTTGCGCTCATTCTGCTGGCGTGCCGCAGAACCTCGATGTTCTCACTGGAGAACCCGAACTCTTCACCGACTTCACCTATTTCCATGGGCGTTTTTCTAGAAGCTTTACCTTTTCCGCCACACACCGCGATACCATGCTGCTCAGGCGAGAGGGCTTGTTTCAGAATCCCAGTTAGAACCGTGGTAACGCCTGAAGAGTGCCAGTCATAACCTAAAACGCAACCCAAAGCTTGAAACCAAAACGGGTCGGAAACACGTCTCAAGAACTCGTCTGAACCGTACTCATCTACAATGATGGTCACTATCTCCTTGGCAAGTTTTTGCATTCGTACAATTAGATATCGTGGCGCCCGGCCGTAATGAAGTGGAAGCCTAGCAAAGCCCGTTCTTTGCACTGCAACACCGCTTGTGATATAAGTGCTGTAAAATTGGTTTAATCATTTTGCTTTTTGCTTCAGAAGATGTCCTTCGCGGTCAATTTCGCCAGTGCGGATCCGCGTCGTTGAGATGGCCTTGTGATTCTCGGATGGAACCATGCCGATGACGACTATTTCAAGCGGGTTTATTCCGATTTCCTTCCTTTTTTCGTTGATTCTAAGGGCGACGGGCTCCGTCTCCTTACTAACAACCAGTGCTTCAATAGGATCCTTGGACAGTAGAACCCCACCATAGGCATCATTTATCGGAATTATTTCAGTCCTCTGCAGCATTCCATGATCTCTTAGGAAATTCCTCAGGTCCTCTATGCGCTCTTCGTATAATGCTGTTGGGTGAGGCTTTTTCATTTTCTTAACAAATTCGTCTGAAGAAACGCCGATCATGACGCGTTCGCCTATGTCGAAGGCTTTGATAAGCAATTCTCTATGTCCCTTGTGAAGTTCGTCGAAGGTTCCGCCAACGCCGACGGTTCTGAACTTTTTCTGCATCGGATTTCACATTTAACGCGTCTGGACTGTCTATAAGACTATTTTGGTTTGATTCTGTCACTAATGACATCAAGTATCTTCCTTGCAACTTCTCGCTTTTTGGATAATGGCACATGCACTACGTTCTTCTTCTTGTCTATGATGAAGACCTCGTTCGTGTCGGTTTCGAATCCGACTCCTTTCTTTCCCACGTCGTTGACCACGATGAGATCAGCCTTGGCTTCCACCAGCCTCTTGTATCCGCTTTCGATCAACTCTCTCTGGGGCAGCTTATATTCAGCGCGGAAAGCCACGAGAAAACTTCTTGGACTGACTTTTTTCACGCTGTCGATGATCTTCACGGTGGGTTTCAGCTTCAGATCCAGCGAATGCAGCTCGTGTGAGGAAACCTTGTATGAATACGGTTTTTCAGGGGTCCAGTCGGCAGCCGCAGCAACAGCTATGACTACGTTATATTTTTTTGATTTCAGCTCAGAAACAACTGCTTCGTACATTTGCTCTGTCGTCTCAACAGTGAGTAGATGGGCTCTCGGGGGAGGAGTTTCCGTTCCCGAACCGTAGACAAGCGTCACTTCGGCCCCGCGGCTCAAGGCTTCTTCTGCCATCGCGACGCCCATTTTTCCAGAGCTCTTGTTCGTAACAACGCGAACAGGGTCTATGTGCTCCACGGTTGCGCCCGCAGTAATCAACACTCTCAGTCCCGAGAAATCCTGTCTGGCTGCAAGTCTGCGAATGACCGTATGGACGATTTCTCTGGTTTTGGCGATTTTTGCCTTTGCTTCCTCGATTCTTGGACCTACAAATTCCACCCCCAGATCTTTGAGCTTCTTGATGTTCTTGACTAGTATCGGGTGGTTGTACATGGATTCATGCATTGCCGGAACGATAATTATTGGACAGTTTGACCCAAAGGCTGTTGAGGCAACGGACGTGACAGTTGTGTCATCAATCCCGCAGGCAATTTTGCTTATCGTGTTTGCTGTGGCTGGTGCTACCAGAACTAGGTCAGCTTTCAAAGAGTGTTCTCCAACCAGAGCGACGTGTTCAATCTTTCCCGTCAGCTCCGTTATGACTTCGTTTCCGGTTGCCCATTCCATCAGGTGTGAGTGAACGATTTTCTCAGCCATCGGCGACATCACAGCGAAGACGTCGGCACCGCGTCGCATCAGTGCTCGGGCAATTTCCGGGCTTTGGACTGCCGCGACGCTGCCGGTTACACACAGAACTATGCGTTTGCCTTTCAACTCTTTGCCTTCGGTTTCCCTGATGTTCTTCGACGGATGTGTTGGCAAAACCAATCCTCCTGTCTAACCTCCTAATTCATCAGCTGTCTCGTTTAAATCTTCCAGTAATTCTTCAATATGTTGTTCCTGGATATGAGGCATGACGACGATTCGGATGTGAGTTGGAAATAGCGATACTGCCCACTTTCTGAGCCTCAGTTCTTTTGCTATTCGACAAGTACTAACCATGTTGGATTTCAGTCCAACGATGTTCATTGTCGGTTTGGTAACCGTGCTCAGACCCCTGATTTTTGGGATTTCTTCTGCAAGCTTCAAGGTTAAACGCATGCATTTACCGACGATGCTTCTGTAGCCTTCTCTTCCAAGATGCTTCATCAGAGTCCAGACAGCAATGGCTGAAGCGCCAGAACGTGTTCCAACAAGCGTGGCTTGCTCAGTTTCTCCGCCGGACAGATAAGGAATGTCCCATGAAACTGTCTTTCTAAGGTTTTCGTTTTGGAACAATATTCCGCCGGCAGGGATAGGAGCTAACCCCATCTTGTGCGGATCAACCGTGACGGAGCACACCCCAGGAACTGCAAAGTCAAAACCCGGCACGTTGTATCCCAAGTCCTTCATGAACGGGAGTACGAACCCTCCGAAAGCCGCATCCACGTGAAGGTACAGGTTCTTTTCCAGAGCAAGTTCCGACAACTCTTCTATCGGATCAACCACACCCAGCCCTGTCGTCCCAGCTACGCCCACGATTGCTATGGTTCTTGGATTCACTGCTTCTTTTACAGCTTCCACGTCGACTTGGTATCTGCTATTCAATCTGGCCCTAACGATTTTCAAACCTAGCAAGTCTGCGGCCTTGTCGAAGGAACAGTGCGCAGAAGCAGGCACTATGATTTCACCGTTGGTTCTTTTAGAAAGCTTCTTTGCGGTCCACAATGCTAGAACATTGGCTTCAGTTCCACCTGTCACTATCTGTCCTGAGGCTTGCGGATTCGAAAGAACGCTGCCCAGCATTTTTACTGTTTCTTTCTCTATTTCAGCCACGGCAGGAAAGAGTCCTGAGTCACCTACATTCTTGTCGATAAAGCGGGCATACACTTTTCTGGCCAGGGGATGTGGGCTGGTGCACATGGAGCCCACGATTCTTCCAGAATTGTACGTAAAGTCTCCTTGAAGCCTTGATTCAAGCTCTTTTAGAAGCGCTTTTTCAGGCAAGCCTTTGACCTGCATTTTTCATGGCTCCGATGCGATCTAATGGTAGGTGTGTTCCTCGTCCGGATATTTGCCAGTGGAGACTTCTTCGGCGAACTTGGCCACGGCATCTTTTATTGTCTTGTTCAAGTCAGCGTATGTCTTTACATATTTCGGTCTGAAGTTCTCGTCAAGACCAAGCATGTCATTTATGACCAGAACCTGTCCGTCGCAGTGTTTTCCGGCTCCAATGCCTATCGTAGGCGCGTTTACGGATTCGGTTATTGTCTTCGCTAGACTCTCAGGAATACATTCTAGCACTATGGAGAAGACACCTAGCGTGTCCAGCTCCTGAGCGTCTTTCCGAATTTCGTTGGCTTCTTCAGGGTTTTTCCCCTTCACGTGATAAGCTTCGGCCATTTGAGGGAGCATTCCCACGTGGCCCATCACAGGGATTCCACCGTTTATCAAAGCTTTTATGGCGTCTGTTTTCCTTCCTTCGATTTTGATTCCGTGTGCTCCTGCTTCGATGAATTGCTTGGCATTTCTCAGGCAGTCTTCTGCCGTTTTGCAGCTGTTTATCGGCATGTCTCCTATGATCGGCGTAGCTTTGGCTCCTCTTGCCACTGCTTTGGCGTGGTATATCATGTCCGCCATCGTCACGCTCTTGGTGTCGCTATAACCTTGTACAACCATGCCTGAGCTATCGCCGACAAGAATCAAGTCGATGCCACTCTGGTCCAGTATTCTTGCCATTTGAAAGTCGTAGGCCGTCAACATTATAATTTTCTCTCTACCCTTCTTCTGTCTAATTCTCTCTTGGAAGTTCATTTTTCTCCTCCAGAAATTTCACGAGATGGACGATGGTTTCGTTCACTGGTGTTGGAACGTGATGTTTTCCGCCCAGCTCGACTATCTTTCCGTTAAGGAAGTCAATTTCGGTCTTCTTCCTTTTCATTATGTCTTGACACATAGAAGAGAAATTCGTGTAACTTAGAATCTCTCTGTCGATTTCTTTCTCTAAATCCTTTGGAAGGGCTATCCCCTCAGCGTTTCCAACTTGAACGCACTCTCGGACAATTCTATGCCTAACACCTGCTAAAGTTTGTGTGCCGATCTCACGATTTCTAACACGGAAAATGGCCGTCAAAGGGTTCACCACGCTGTTAACGACGACCTTGCCCCATATTTCTTCTCTGATGTTCCCGGAAATACTTGTCTTCAAAGCGCACGCATTCAGGATATCCGCAACTTTCTCTGCTACTATGTCATGTTCAATTGTTGTTTCTCCCTTCCAATACCTCACCTCTCCTGCTTTGAAGAACTCCGAGGCCATGGATGTCACTCCTCTTAGAACCTTGGCCTTGCCACTGACAGCGCGCCTGACCATCTCTTCGTTTCCAAGGCCATTCTGCAGAACCAGAACAACCGTGTCCTCTCTGAGAAGTCTATCTATTCCTCTTATCGCTTTTTCCGAATCATAAGCCTTTGTTGTCAAGAAAATCAGGGTTCCCAAAGGTATTTCCCGGATTTCAGTGTCAGCTTGTACACGAAAGGTTTCATCAACATCGCCAGAAATTGACAGACCTCTTGAGTTCACAGCGTCTGCGTGTGCCTTGTTTCCGATTAATGTTACATCATTCTTCTTAGATAACAGAGCGGCGATGACACTTCCTATGGCGCCAGCGCCGAAAACGAAAACTTTTTTGAACGCCATATCATTCGCCCTCGCTCGCGATGCCCAGGCTTTTTTCTGCGAACCTTGCGAGGCTCTCATTCATGAATTTGATGGATTCAGCCAGGTTTTTCTTGTTGTCAAAGTTTCGCAAGATTTCTCTGCACTTTCCAACGCCTTGCTTTTTCAGCTTCTGTGCGGTCTGCGCTAGCCTTGGCGTTGCTCTTACAATGTTGTCAACTATCGTGATGGTTGCTTTCTGCGCTGTGCGCGACAGGGGGTTAAGATCTATGGCTATCACTTTTTTGCCCATTTTGACAAGAGCTTCCGTTCTGTCCCCGTCTTCTAGCGGCACCAGAACTACATCGGCCGGCAGTATCCCTCTCGGATCAACGCGTCGCCTTTCACTGCTTAACTCTGGAATCGTTGCAGATGCCTCTTCGCCTACCCCTAAAACTTTTCGTGCCCCTGCCTTTACAAGCAGCTTCTTTATTGCTAGCTCCCTTTCAAGGGATCTGTAGAAGAGATTGACTTCAATCTTCGCTTCAGTAACATTGGCGAGCTTCACGATTTCCTTCGCGACCAAGGCCGCCGTGTTTCCGTTGACAGAGATAACCGGGTTTTCTGCTGTCAGAAGCATAGCTGCGGCTGCAACCGCAGCTTCCGATGCCGGCTTACTAGTTTTTTCCCCTAGTAGGTAATCGAAGGCTTCTCCACGACCGTGAGCGATGAGGCCTGAAACAGCGACAACTCCTTCACGACAATGCTCGATCAGTTTCTCTCGTGTCTGCAGAGATTTTGCCCTGGGGTGTTCAGGTGGAATCTTGATGCTGGTCATCGAAGAAGTCGCGCTCCTTCGTGATCCACTTTGCTAACAATGATATGACCGTTCGAGCCATATGCACGGAAGACGTTCAGAACCTTCTCGACATTTTCTTCGTCAGTTATGGTGAACGCGGATTCTCCAAACATTGGCATGCTGCATACGACGCCGGCTTTGTCTGTCGCGTCTAAGATGCCTCTTACTTTTTCACCTATTAATCCGACATGTTCAGCGAACTGGCGTGAGAGCTTCATGAAGTTAGAAACCGTCGGTGTTTTAACCAATTCGTTGACTAAGTCACCGCCGAACCTGTTTATGCGCCTGCGAGTCCCTGGGTTGGTTAAGAACTTCCTGGTGGAAAGAGGCCCGAAAACGTGGCACGCGACCACAGCGTCTTCTGGAACGGGCACGCACTTTACTTTGCCGATTCCGGGGGCTCCTGGCTCAACCCTGATCTCGAGCCCACCGACCGTCTCGGCTATAACCGTTCCAAGCCCGGTTTTGCATTCGACTTCGGCAATGTGCGCAAGCTGAGCAGCTTCTGTTCTTGACATGCCCAACCCTAGAGCCTCGTTCAAGGCCAAGGCAAGACTCAACGCTGCAGCTCCACTCGTGCCGAGCCCGGCACCTATCGGAACCTCGATCTGATGTTCAATTCTGACCTCAAGATTAGTTGTCGCGCCAAAACGGGAAAGAAAAGCGTTGACAACACGCTTCGACACTTGCGCAGAATTTGTGGTGTGATTGTTGATGCTGACTTTCAAGCGGTACTCAGGGGCTTCTTCGACTTTGACAACTGTCTTAGCTCCCATATTCAATGAAACGCCAGCACCTTTGGAGCCCATGTGCAAGGCGTCTGCTGATTGGTCACATATCTGGAAGACCCCTGTGATGTGGCATGGTGCGAAAGCGGCAGCCTCTTCCATGTTCGACGCCTTGGTGTCAAGTTTAATTGGAGGGCTTCAAATAAGAATTCTGTATGGATTGTTTATACAAGTCTAAATTGGCACATGCGCCCGCTTCACCTGTTTCATCAAGTGCTCAGAGATTTAAATAGGTGGTCAATTCATTAGGGGTCAGAACAGATCGGGGTCTTGCATGTCTGAAACGCATGCGTGCCGCCACCTTTTCACGCTGCTGAAGCTTGCTGAGATGGGTGCACATCGCCGGACAGCGAGGATCTCCACAGAATACTTGGCAACAAAGCTGGATATCTCTCAGCAGACCGCGTCACGTTACCTGATTGAACTGGAAGGCAAAGGCTGGATTGAGAGGACAATAACACCTGAAGGCTGTCTGATAAAAATCACTGGCACAGGCATGAAGCAGCTAAACAAGCTCTATTCAACCCTTCGCATTCTGATTGAAGCTGCGTATCCTCCTTCAATAACCTTGGAAGGAACTGTTTTCACAGGGTTCGGAGAAGGCGCCTACTACATATCAAAGGAAGCCTACAGAAAACAGTTCATCGAGAAACTGGGCTTCGACCCGTACCCGGGAACGCTTAACCTGAAACTCACTACAGATTATGACGTGAAGGCTAGAAGTGAGCTTGAAGCTTACCCCGGCGTGGAAATCGAGGGTTTCAAAGATGAGGATCGCACTTTTGGCTCGGTGAACTGTTATCCGGTGATAATACAGAACGAGGTGAAGGGAGCTCTGATATTGGCTTTGAGAGGTCACTATGACGCTTCAGTGTTGGAGATTATTGGTCCTGTCTTTTTGCGGAAGCATCTTAAACTGAAGGATGGACACAAAGTAAAAGTTGAAGTGTTAACCCTGCCCTGAAACTCATACCGCCGCTACAGAACTCGCGATGTTTTCTTGGACATAGGCATCCAGGATAGCCTCGACTGTTCAGTCATCAACTTTGCGAAAGAATCTAACGGACCTGACCGTGCGCATATACTGGGTCCATCTGCCCCACGAAGTTGGATAGGTGTGCTCGTACGTCACCGCGTGTTTGGGTCGGCGGGAAGCCGCCAGCAAATAGCCTATCAGCAGCCCTGTAACTAGACCGCCAAAGTGAGCCAGATAGTTCACGTTAGGCCCAATGTTGATGGCGAACAGGAAGAAGGCGTACATTAACGCGGTCATTATCGACTGCCCTATCGACCGCCTGGCGTATATTATGGTCGCTCCTAACACTCCGAAGATGGCGCCTGATGCTCCGACGGAAAGGGTGTCTAGGGGCCAGAAGACGAGCGTTAGGAAGCCTCCTGCTAATCCACTCAGAAGATATATGGATAAGTATTCCTTGAGGTCAAACATGTCTTCTGCTCTTAGACCGAAGATGAACAGGAAAAGCATGTTGCCGAAAATATGCACAATGTCCGCGTGGACGAACATGGCCGTAAAGAGCCTCCAGATCTCACCATTGAACACATAAGCATTGACTTGTCCGAAGCTGCTCAAAACGTCCTGGCTCGTAGTCACAGCGTCTCCGCTGAGGATTGCTGTGAATGCGTAGACGGCGACGTTTGCCGCTATGAGCGCGTACGTGGGCATATACTCTTTTGAGTTTTTAGACATGAATTCTCATCTTCTGTAGTCTTCAATGATTCTCTGTTTGATCTTCGAAGAACTGTCCAACTCGTCTGAGCTGAACTTTCCAACCCGCACAACTTTAATCTTCAACCCGTGCTGCTTCACGTAGTCTCTAACAGTTTTCTCCATTCTCTGCTGGTCGTACCCAAAGGCAACTACGTCAGGGCTGATTTTCTCAACAACTTTTGCCACGTCGAACTTCTCATAGCCCAGAATCGCTTCGTCAACAACCTTCAAAGAGGCAACAAGGGCACATCGTTGATTCTCGGGCATAATAGGTTTTTCCCTTTTCCGGCTCTTAACCGTGGTGTCCCTGGCGATTATCACCACTAGCTCAGCGTTTGGACCACCAGCCTTCTTTGCTTCTTCCAGGAAGCGCACGTGTCCTAGATGGAGTAGATCGAACACGCCTGAAGCAAGAACTACTGTTCGCTTCGCTTTGCTCTCTCTTTTCTCGTCGGCCACTCGAACCTCACGGCTCCCAACAGTCTAAGAGCGTCAAGTAATCCCTCGCAGTAAGCGATAGAAGTAAGACTTACCTCAAATTTCTTCTTTTCCCTGTAATATTCCGCATCCTTCAGATAGGCTTTGGCGAAATCCATAACGTTGCAGACACGTGTGCGGTCAAGCGTTATAGGAGTTTCGGCAACCTCGATATGTTCAAACACATGTTCCGCGGAGCTGATGTACTTTGAAGCAAGCTCATTCAGACTCATTTCGAAACCGTCCTCAACCCTTCTGGCGCTCCCGCTAGGACCCTCAAGGCTTCAGCCTCCATGAAGTGAAGCTTTCCCGGAAAGATCAGGCTGCCGGGCGGCTCCCCAAAATCATAGTTCAATAATTCCCTTGCGAAACCCGCTTTCACTGTTGGGTCGCTGCTGCCCGCCCTTGCGATGCCGACGACAAGAGTGCCTTCGGTGATTATCATCTTTTTCCGTTTCGCCTCAACTCTGAGCAGCTCCATTAGGGCATCGTGAATGCTGAGGTAGCGCCTCTGCTCTGTCTGAATGTCAAGCAGGCAGAGCGTGTGAAGCTCCAGTTTCTTGTTCTGCGCGATGACCGAGTAGGGAGTTTCCGAAGGAGTCTCATCCGGGAAAGGTATCGTCACGCTTTTTCCGAACTTGTAATTGTGCAACCCAGACAAGCCTATGACCGCGGAGAGCACGCTGGCTCCATGGACTACGCGGGTTTTTATTCCTTTTTTCTCAGCTTCAATCCTCAACGTAACATGCGTTGTGGCGATTAACGGGTCACCAGGAACAAGCAGAACAGTCTTATGATTTTCCGCAATCTTCAAGATGACTTGTCCATTGTCCTCCTCAAGCTCTCTCCTTGACACAGGGTTGACTATCCTGCCAGAAAGCTTTTCAAACCTTTCCAATGAAAAACCCGGCAACAAACTAGTGTAAAGCTCCAAGAAAACAGTGTCCGCATTCTTAACTTCGTCCAAACCTCGCAGACTCATTCCTAGTTCGTCATTAAGGCCAAGTCCAACAAACACTATTTCGCCCACCGATCTCGACCTCTTCCGATGCGAGAGTGAGGCTTGAGACTTAAAACTCTTAGCGGAGAGAACCCGAGTTTCCCCCCCCCACAAATCCAATTTCCTCGTTGATTGACAAAAACGGGCTTTCCCTTGTAATCTGCGCACGACGAGCGGTCAAAAGCAGGCATCAAATCAGGGTCGCAAATACACTCGATCGATTCATTGTCGACTATCATGAAACACAAAACATAAAACAAAGCTCCGGTCCTCTTACCCACGGCTATCCTCCAGGAGAAACTTTGGGCGGGTAGATCAGTCTGGCATGATCGCCACGTTGGCATCGTGGAGGTCCCGGGTTCAAATCCCGGCCCGTCCACCAGAAGCACGCTCCTGTCAAGCATGCTGGTGTGTTACGCACAGCTTCGATGTCGATTTGACGTGCAAAGGTGCTGGGTTCAGATTCTGTAGGCGTTGGTAACTTCTAGAATTTCCTTCTTGGCGATCGCGTAGACCAAGTTCACGTCTTTGTTCCATTCTTGGGCGTACATCCACGGCTGGTTAATTCTGCTTTCAGTGGGGTCCACGTGCATCCAGCCGCCATCGACGAGTACCTCGTTCCAAACGTGATCTCCAGCAACGGCCTTTGACTTGTCCCGAAGAGTGGAACAGTCGATCACTATTCGGCACTCATAGTCGTTTGCTAACAGTAAGCCGTTATAGAGTAGAGCGAACTCTCCGCATCTACCCTTGGCTTGTTGAATTACGTCTATGGGCATTTCGGCTCTTGGTTTTGGCAGTTCCCCTCTTGTGTACACAAAATGCCGATGTTCCCAGCCTAGGAGCGACCTCCAATCCAGAGCCTCGATAGGATCACCCAAGACAGTCCCAGCATATCGCTTAAACTGCTCTATGTACTCAGGCTCAGCCATTTTATCGTAGCGTTGTCTGTATGTCTGGACTATCCTTGGATACGTAGATTCGCTGGTCTCGGACATATGCACCAAGCGAACAACATGGCGAAGATTCCTTTTCAGCATTGTTCATCAGAAATATTGATTCAGCATCGCCAAACCCAGACGCTTTTCTTCTTCACCCTGACTAGGCTCTTAGGATTATTTGCATTCCACGCCCAGTGCCCAGCTGAATTTTTTCCTCAAGGTCTTTGGGTACAGCTTATCTAACGGAAAGTTGATGCGGTCGGCCCAGGTTACGTAAACCATCGGGTCGATGTAGGATTTCAGAGAAGTACCCAGATTGTACTCGCGTGTTTCCTTCGTTAGCTTCACGTCAAGCTTGGTCTTCTCCAAGCTTCTGGCTACAGCCTCAGTTTTCTTTCCTTCCTTCTCCTTTTCCTTCAGCTTTAGCTCGAGCTCCTTAACCTTTGCCTCTTTCTTGCCCACTCTTTCATCGAAGTTTGGCGGAATCTTTCGTTTGTGATTGGCAATCTTGGCCGCTTCTAGGTTCGCCATCTTTGCGCAGAACTGCTTGGCGTAGTCAGGATCTTCTTTCTTCGCTTTGCAGCTTTCGAGGCTTCTCCGAACCGTTTGCGTGCATCTCCAAGTTCTGAACACCTTCGCCGTCAAGCCTTCCATCCTCTGAGAAAGAAACCTTGACACTTTTCTGGAGTTTATTCCCTCGAACAGGTACTCGCTGTTCTGCTTGGAAAACTCCTGAATGTTTCTGATGACGACTGGAGGGGCTTCAACCCGTTTTTCCCATCTCACGCAGTCTTTTCCGAGAAAGTCAAAATTCAGGGTGTTCCCGTCAATCTTGACGTGCTCGGGCCTCAGAGTTATTGCGCCCACAGTGTCTGCCTCTCCCGGGTCTTTTTCGTCGCCCACTCTAATGTTTACTCCGAGAATGAGCCAGCACACCGTTGCAATTTTTCTTGTCTCCAAATCTTTGGAGTCCAAGCTTTTCATTATGTGTTCTTCAACTTTAGAAATCTGCTTGTCGAGTTTCTCGGCTTTCTTGAACTTCTCCTTCTCCATCTTCTGCTTCAGAAAGGCAGAGTCTGAAAACCAGACATACTTTATCTTCCCGGAAAGCTTGTCCTCCCACTTAGCAATGTACATTTTCTCCGGTTCCCAAACGACGGCCTTCCAATTTCCAGCCGGTCTAAAGCTTGGGCCGGAAAGGTTCAGGATGATGTCTTCCTCTTTGGGACCCTGCTTCCACTTTCCTCTTCTCGGGTGATCTCCTCTGCCCGCAAAAATGCATGAAGGTTCAGCTGTCCAGTTTGCAATCTCCAGCTTTCTGCCATCGACGATTGCGTAGCCGTACTTCTCCCTTAAAGCTTCTCTTCGCGCTTTTCTCTCAGCGGCAATCTTTTTCTTCTCCTCCTTCGTCATGCTCAGCTTCTTCTGCTGCTCCCTCAGCACATATTCCGCTACCTCCGCGAAATCGACTTCCGGATCGTCTTTCAGTTTTCCGTTATCCATCCATTCGACACTGTCTTTTTCTATGCTATTCACATGGTTGACAGTGAAGCTCTTCAGGAACTCTTGAGAAGGGTTTTCGGCGTTCAGTGCCTCGAGAAAATCTTGGACGAAGTTCCTGTAGAAAAGCTTGTCAGGAGGAGAGATGACAGAGAGTTTCTTTCTGGCCCAAGCGATAGCCATTTGTTCAGTTTTGGGACTTAGCTCTAAAGGCTGCCCGTGCACCTTGACCGACAGGCTCTGGTGCTCGTACGGAGGGACGTAAATTCCGCTGTGTTCAAGACTTTTCATACAGTATTTCATTTGACTTTCTTGCCTCTTCACCCGCTAGGGGCTTTCAGACATCTCCGCGCGGTGCAATTGACCACATTCTCAGTGTTCCTTGAAGACTTGCTTTCTGGATACCCTTTGTTTTTTAAATGTTCTGTGCAGACTTTCCACGATTTCATGGTCAATGTATCCCCTGTGGGGACGAAACCCTCCGGTGAAACCTCTTGGAATGTGCAAGAGCTCATGAATGATGGTCTTTTCCTTGTCCTCTTCATTCAACCTGTCATACCGCTCAGATATAACTTCGATTACATAGGAGGCTGGAATGTTGAGCGTCTCCTGCCATATTCTCCCAAAACCATGGATTCGAGCAATGGTGCACCTCGATGCGGATCCCCTGCTCCTGACGCAAAAAACGAATTGCGGAACGATATGGAAAAAGTCCAGGCTGTCTGCGATTTCGTCAGCCAGTCTCTTAACGTCTGGAGCGTCGGAATATTCGATGGGCATAGCCGTCACCGTAGCCCTTTGTCAATCGTCTAGAGTCAACTTTTCAGATATTTCTCGCTGCTTTTGCAGCAGCCAGGAAAATCGCTCTCGCAATCAACGATACACCGATGAGCATTATTATCGCAGCCCAAAACTCAAACCATTTTGTCACGTCGATGGATTGGGGAAATGTTTGGGTCGTCTGGACAAGAAATGTTTGAATCAGGTACATGGCACCCAGCCAGAACACGATGTCTCCTACGTTCTCCGCCTTTCTGCGCAAAGGTGAATCGAATATGAATCTTGCTCCCAGCATGGCGATTAGGAATACTCCCCAGACCAGGCTGAATTCTCGGGCAGCTAGGTATACGTCTATGTGGTCTCCAAGATGTTCGGGAGCAGGGATGTATATGTTCGTGTTTCCAACTTGAACCGTCTGGAAGTGGCTAAAAAACGCGACTACCTTGTCGAAGAGGCTGGGCGTGGTTATGAACAGCATGCCTATCAGTATAAGGAAGAATCCAACCGAAATGGCACTGAGCAGGCCTTCATGGTGCCGGGGTGAATATCCTTTTAAGCCTTCATTCAATTTGTTTGCCTCTGGTCAGAGTAGTGTGTTCTATGAATGTATATAACATTTTTCAGCCTCTCTGTGGCATGTTTTAAATACTAAATGTTCGAATACCATTATGAATGCACTAAGGTGAACTTTATGTCATTCTGTCCAAAGTGCGGCAGCAAAATCGACGAAGACATGAGCTTCTGCCCAAAATGCGGAGCTCCACTCAGAGTCGAAAAAGTCACTACTGTCACTCCTGAGACAAGGCCGACACAGTACCGGCGAGACGAAAAAACAGAGGAGAAATCCGAAAAGCACGAGAAGGGCGAGAAGAGCGAGAAACACGAGAAGCGCGAGTACGGCTTTATGGGTCCCTTGATTGGCGGTGTGATTCTGCTGTTCATTGGCATGGCACTGTATCTCAGAGTCACCACCGGCTATAGGGTAGAAACGCTTTGGGCTTTGTTCTTTGTCTTGATGGGACTGCTGGTTATTGTCGGCGGTATTTACGGTGTGATAATGGCTGCCAGAAGTCATCCACGAACCTAGGTCAACCATCCGAAGAACAGCCGATAGAGCCGATGCTCCAGAAGCGTTGACGTTGTGTCTCTCCCGAAGACGCGAAAGTAGCTCTTTCCAGCCGACTCTATCATGTCGCCGATTCGGTACCTTGGAAGAATACACGAGGACACGATCAACCGGCCCCATTCGCCACGATCAAGCTCATGCAGCATTTTCGCACCCTTGCCAGTTTCAACCTCGAAGAAGTAAGTGTCATAGTTCGGGGTTACGTAGGGCAAGTCGTCGAGCTGCTGCGCAAGAACGCCTTCAGTTGCGCTGTAAATCTCAACAACAGGAACTTGGCCGAAGTATTTCTTGAGAACCGGCGCGTACTTGAACTGAATTTTCCGCACGCTTGTGCAGAATAGGGCATGCAAATTCCAGAGGCCCTTCGGCTTTTTTCCGTGTTTTCTGTCAACGTATCTCGCGAAGGACAGGATCACAGGTGTTACTCCCATTACAGCGGTCACGTTCGCGTCCAAGGCTTGCTGATACGCGAGTTCGAACCTTTTCTCCCAGTCTTGTTTTGTAATTCCTGAACCAAGAGAGTCAATATCCTCCTGTCTCGGCAGGAGGCTAACGGTTCCGAACGCCGGGTTAAGCCGGGCATAAGTGCCTGAACTGTATCCATAGCTCATCGTCTGCCCATCTACAACCACGGTGTGGACACTGGAAGGGAAGTTGAGGTTGAGGATTCTTCCTTCGAGCAGCTCGAAGTCTTTGGTCCTCAACACGTGGTTTATAAGCGCTCTCGCTCCGCATGTGAAGATCTGGGCGAGGTGCGTCTTCGTTGCAGGCAGCACCTTCGCTGGGCCCGTTGAGCCTCTCGTCATAACCCAGCACGCGAGGGGCTCAGGAAGAAATGCGTCATAATTGCCTTCCATAACTTTCTCAAGGTGGGGTTGAAGTCCTCGGTAATCTACGACGGGGAAATTCGACCTGAAGTCTTCAATTTCTTCAGTTTCAGAGGCTCTGCGGTTTTTTCCGTAGCGGGTCTTCTGGTATTCTTTCAAGAGCTCGGACAGGACTTTTTTCTGCGCCTTTTGAGGATTTCTCAAAGACTCGTACCATGGGCCTATTATGGGTTGGAAAACGCCAATATCGCGATTTTCTTCTGTCGGCAACATCTTCGTTCAGGAAATACTTTTCTTTCCTTTGCTTATATGTTTCTTTGGTTGGAGACTCAGGATTAAGACTCTTTGCTTTGCTTAGTCATTAGCTCCATCGTTAAGGCGCAGCGCACTCAGAAATCATGAACTGGTGTCTGGAGAATGGTAGCCCGGGAGAGATTCGAACTCTCGTCAGCGGCTCCAGAGGCCGCCATGTTTGACCACTGCACCACCGGGCTTCGATGCGACGAGTAAGAGACTGAAGGTTCTTGATAATAACCTTAGCGTCGAATCCTGACAGGAAAAGTGGATTTGCTATTTCTTCCTTCCGCTTGCGTCGCTGATGCAGTTGCACTCTTGAGCGCTTGGGTAATATTCTTCGCAGCACCACAGCGTCTGTACTATTGGATTCTTGTTTTTCAAAAATCGTCTTGTACAAAACACTTGGTTCGGGTAATTGTAAGCGTTGTGGCTGGTGCAGTTACCGCAGAACTTCTGCTTGGCCGCAGCCTTCTTCCTCATCCTGATCCTCCCGTCCCCAGCGCCTCACTCTTTAACCTTGGGGTCCGCCTGAAACCTCTACCGAGTCGTTCAATAACCGAAGCCACCATCATTGGAAAAACTATCATCGCGTCACCGATTATCATGGTCTTATCTGCTTGGCCTTTCAGTTTTCCCCAACTAACTGTTTCTTCCAGGGTTGACCCTGACAGCCCGCCGGTTTCCGGCCGGTCCATAGTTATAACCACGGCATAATCAATGCCTGACTTCGTTGCAAGGGCGGCGGACTGTATTGTGTTTCTCGGCACTCCGCCCCCGATGACTATCATACCGTTTCTTGAGGATTTCTTGCAGACGCCGATTATTTCAGGCACGTCTTTGAAGGCGTCCACCACCAACGTGTTTTTGAAGTGTTTCCGAGTGGCGTGAAGATAGTGGATGTAGCCGAATTCTGAATCGCGCACCGCGGGAATGAAAATTGGTGCTTTTGCTTCATACGCTGCCCGCAGAATCGAGTTCGAGTCGTTGAGCCTCTTGCCCAGTTCCCACGCGAAGTCTCTTGAAGACAAGCTTCTTCCGCTGTATTCGGCCGCTATTTCGTCATACATTTCCACGAGCTTGAGATCCAGCTTTATGAAGTCCTCTTCTGGTACGAAAACGTCGTAGATACGGTAAGTGTGATTCTTGTAGAGCATGTAATCGTCAACGTTCCAATGGCCTTTGTAATGGTGGCCGCCCAGCGCTTCTATCGCGTCATGAACCATGTTTGCTCCCGTGGTCACGACTACGTCGATGAGGTTTTCACGAATCATGTCTGCAACCAAGGTTCGCATCCCAGCAGGGACGACGGCTCCGGCCAGGGCTAAGAAAACAGTGCATTTCTGGTCGCGCAGCATTCGCTCGTAGATGTCACACGCCGCCGCGAGTCTTCCAGCCCCAAAGGAGCCTGAATTTTTGAACTGCCTGACAAGCTGGTCGACTGTGAGTGTTCCATTAATCTTCACGTGTTTTACTGGCTCTCGGAGAATGTCCTTCCTCTGCATAAGGATACACGCTCAGAATTTCACTGTTTGGTTGACTAAGCAGAAATATCTTTCTGTACTCTTTCTGAAACTGGAAGCCTAGGCCGAGCTGAACCTCACAGTTCGCGTGAGCACAGTTTGTTTGAACCTGCTGGAACCTGCACGCCTGAGACTTGCAGGGCTCTAGATGCTCCTCTGAAAAAATTGTCGGGTCACTTGACTACCAAAACTGGGCAGGGTGCATGTTTCATGACACCCTCGCTCACGCTTCCTAACAGGAGCTCTCTTAGCCTGCCTACACCTTTGGCGCCTATGACTATCAGGTCGAAGTTGCCTTCTTTTGCGAGTCTTGTGATTTCTTGAACAGTGCTTCCCTCCTTGAGCGTGGATTCGACTTGAACATTCTCAGACCTCACCTCCTTTTCACCGTTGTCCAAGATTCGCTGGCCCGCCTCACGGGCAGCTTCAATCATCTTTGAAACTTCAGCCGGCGTGACCACAGGAACTCCCGAAGGAGTAAGAGTGGTCGGCTCTGGTACCACAAAAGGCGCGAAGGTCATAGCGTACACGTGGACTAACGTCAGTTTTCCATTGAATTTTCCTGCGATTTGAATCGCAGTTCGCAAAGCTTGAACCGAATGTTCAGAACCATCTAACGCAACCAGTATTTTCTCAAACAACTATGGTCACATCCCTAAGAGTAGAAACGCAGTTTTCAGATATAACTATTCAATTCTCTGCGGAAGCGAAGAAAGGGTGAAGTCTGAGGCCCGAGTTTTCACAGTAAGGCGAAATCAGCAGATTTGATTCTTCCTCTCGTGTCCACAGTGACTTCGAATTTTTCGGCCCATGGGTGTCCCTCCATGTCAATGGGGCATGTTCCTCGAACAATCCAGGTCTCATTTTTCTGTTCAACTGTGGAGACGTCAATTCTCTCGCTACACTTTCTTCTCTTGAGGAGTTCAACCGCTATTTGCTCAGCTGCTTCCTTGCTAATATCATTCTCTTTCATTGCTGTTCCTCAGGCAAATTGGCTTTACTGTCTTTTGTTGAAGGCATTAAGGATTATGAATGCAGAATCTTTAGTTTGGATGCGCGTAACCAGAGGCTGCAAATGCCCATTTCCCTTGATAGATTAGATAGACTGAAATCAGTGGGCACCATTTTTGACACCAGAGCATTCTAATCGGATAAGGAACATCATGAGCGAGAGAAGAAGGATAATATTCCATTTTGACATGGACCATTTCTTCACTGCTGTGGAGGAGAGGAAGCATCCGGAGCTCAAAGATAAGCCAGTTGTTGTGGGAGCCGACCCAAAAGGCGGGACAGGAAGGGGTGTCGTAAGCACTTCTAATTACCAGGCTAGAAAGTTCGGCATAAAGTCAGGCATGCCTATCTCTAGGGCCTGGAAGCTATGTCCAGAAGCAGTTTACTTGCCTGTTAACTACGAACTCTACGCGAGAGTATCAAATGAAATCATGCAGATACTGCGGAAACACGCTGATAAGTTTGAACAGTGGGGCATTGATGAAGCCTTTCTAGATGTGACCTCAAGGGTTGAGGATTATTCGTCAGCGGAGGCTATGGCTCGGCAGATAAAAGATGAAATCTACGCCACGGAAAAGCTGATCGGTTCGGTGGGAATAAGCTCAAACAAACTGGTTGCCAAAATAGCCAGCGACTTTCAGAAACCCAATGGTCTGACCATCGTCAAACAGGAAGACGTTGAGAGGTTTCTTGCACCTTTACCGGTGCGTAAGCTTCTTTGGGTTGGCCGGAAGACTGGGCAAAAACTTGAGAGCATGGGAATAAAGACTATAGGAGACTTGGCTCGTTGTGACCCAACTGTGCTAGCTGACACTCTTGGCGAGGTGGGGAAACAGCTTCATCTGATGGCCCGCGGAATCGACAACAGTGAGGTCCAAGAGAGAAGCTGGATTAAATCTATAAGCCGAGAGTCGACTTTCCAAGAAGACACGACTGACTTCGAGGCTGTATTGAAAACTGTTGACCGGCTTTCAGAAGAGGTCGTGGAAGATGTTCTGAAACAACGTGTCCAGTTCAGGACCATCACAATCCGCGTTCGTTACGAAAATTTCGAAACTCACATGCACTGCAGGACACTGTCCTTCATCACGAATCGACTGCAGGACGTGGAAAAAACGGCAAGGGAGCTTCTCCACCCTTATCTTAAACCAGGGAGGAGAGTAAGACTCGTTGGCGTGAGGGTTTCAAACCTTGTCTCAACCGAAAAACAGAGAACACTTGTTCAATAACGCTTTCTTTGTTGCCTGCCCACAGCCTTTTCTCGAACTCTTCGAATCTCGAAAACGACTGGGTTCTCTCCATCTGGACAGGCGTTGCAGATTGCGTCCTTGTCCCTAGCCCACGGGAAGCTCGCGTCGTACCTCAATGCGTAAACCTTAGGAAGCAGAACCATCAGAGCGCTGTAGCAGACGTCGCCCTTAACGGACCTGCCGTCAAACACGAGTTTGTCGCCCACCTTATGCCCGAAGACGCATTTGCCCCTCTGACTTTTCACCGTAACCTCAACTGTTGACATGCAAATCCTCTAGATCTTTATCTGCTGTTCAAGTATTTTTCTTTTATTTTTGCGTCAGCTATCCTAGCTATCATCGCGTTCGATATGAGCACGTATTTTACTCCGACCATTTCGGCCAGTTCTGCCGGTTTCTGATCTTGGGTTATCAGCAGCAGATTGTGACTCCTGGCGTATTCAACTATGTCCTTGTCGCTTGCGCCTTTCAACCCAGCATCCTGAGCAGTCAACACTTCCCATCCCAGGGTCTCGAAGTATTCCTTCAGTCCAGCATACATTTCATCAAGCAGCAGTTTCAACATGGCCACCTTGTTCTGTTGAGGGAGAATTGCCCACTATTTAGTTGCTTCCTTGACATGAACTGATTGACAGATGTCTTGCTTGAAAAGTTTGCTGGCTCAGTCGACGTTTTGGTTATCTAACACTCTTTATGTTGTAATCATGACGAGCACGCAAGTCAAGAGTCATTGGTCTGGCGGCAGAGGCACGATGGGCAGTCTCTCTTTCGGCGAGTATGTCGGAATGTACGCGTACGGCTCCTCCCCGCCCGAGTAAACACGTCCATCAGGTGGAGGCACATTTGCAGATGCTGCTGCCTCGTTTCTTGAAACGCTGGACGCAGTCTGGTCGTCTGGTGTTTCAACAGGAGCCCCGTTCGGAACTGGCTCATCGGCACTATTCGACTTTCCTTCAGGCACATTTTCGCCTGCTCTTTGATCCTCGCTCGAACCGGTGACTGCATTGTTCTTTGAAGGCGAGGCGTTGCCGTTTGGAGCCGTGTTCGGCTGATTACTGGTCTCCATCGGTTTTTCCTCTGTCGTCCGGCCGATTTTGACAGTCAACAATGTTAAACTTGCAACTAGTAGAACCGGCACAAGTATAAGGAAAAGGAAGGCTACTGTTTTCATTGTCCTCTTCCAAAGTAGTTAGAGCGCTCTTTCTAGAAAAGGATTGCCCCCGGTTTTCAAGTTGTCTATCGAGTGCGCTCGTGGAATATCCTTGACATTGTATTTTTTGTTTCTGTTTGTCCTTTCCAACCCTCCCACCCCTAGCTGGATTGCTAGTGTGAAAATTGGTTTAGCTCCCGCTCGGAGCTTACCTTGCTGGGAAACGCTTTTCAGGTCTGTGCCTACGATATAACGTGGCAAGGGATATGGCCGCTCCGAAAATAGCTATTCCTAAACCGAGGTATGCGAAGCTTGAGTCTATTAGAGATTTTCGGTATGAGACTTCGTACGTCTGGATATCAGTCCAAGTTTTGGTCACGTTTGCTGCGATATGCACTGGGAAATCAGGAGATGCGTTGCGAGCGAGAAATATAAGGTAATAGCTTCCAGGTTGCGCTAACCTGAGTGTTGGGCTCCAAGTTATGTTGACAGAGGAAGTATTGTCCAGAGACAAGTATATCAGGTCCAGCTTATCTGGCTGGATCACATGAGGTGAATCTGTGAAGTTGGCTATTGAGAAGTTGAAATTTCCGTTACCCGCTGCCAAAATGTCCAGTTTTTGACCGATGCTCAATTGGACTTGCGCTACCTTGTCTTGCAATTGATGTATGTCAAACGAATAGCCCATGACGATCTCGGACTTTGGAACCTCCCGCATCTCGTCTCGCACAAAGGGGAAAACAGGCGTTGAACAAAGGGCCAGGACAGCTCCCACCACGACCAATATAAGTCCAGCTCTCATTGCTCGCGAGTGCACTTTCTTGCGAACCATACGAGAAAACCACTTTGAATCTCTTCAATGAAGTGATAAGTTGAAGTGCTCGGAAATAAACATGATTGTCTTGTGTGCCTGCAATCGTATAGAACTAGATTCCACAAAATTCAAATGCAATCCCATAGTATCTAGCTATCGCTCTAAATGAGAAAGGAGAAATGAAAGAATGAAAAAGATAATATCAATAGCACTGATACTAGTCTTCGTTGCATCAACGATCTTTGTTGTAACACCACTCCACATACCAGCAGCAAACGCCAGCCCACTAGACAACTACATCGCAATATATGATGGTAAGGAGCCGCTAAGAGGTACTGTTATAGAAGATAACCCACCTCCTCCCGATCCCGTCCCATACTATCCTATTGGTGCCTTGGCAAACTTTGTCTATGCGAACTTTTACACTGGCACTTATGGCGCAAGAGCTTTTCAATTGATGTCCATCGGCGTCAATTGTGAAATCTGGGTAGCCACCAGTTTGGCATGGCCCGCGGGAGATCCTAGAGCACTTCCAGTCATTCTGCCCAATGAATTAGCGTTCCTGACAAATGAGTTCGATAACCTAATCTACCCAACAGACGTCGCCTATTTCGGTGCCCCGGCTGTTCGTGACGGAAACGGCGCAGGCTATGGACCAGCAGGTTACTACAATGGAAGCACCCGCGTGATAGTGCTAGTCATGAATATTCGAGACCAGAACTACTACCAGCCAAGCTACCCGTACTACGTTGCTGGGTACTTCTCAAGCACAGTCAACTATTATACTGCCAGAAACGTCGTTACGATCGATTCCTACGCTTGGGAAAGACGATTAGGGCCTCTCGGAACCATATGGACTGATAGCATAGCTGTTAATCGCCCATATGTCTACGACAGCACTCTTGCGCACGAGTTTCAACACCTGATACACGCGGACTGGAACCCAGGCGACGACTCCTGGTCGAACGAAGGCTGCAGCATGTACGCAGAGTATCTCTGCGGCTTCGGAATTGACCCCAGCTATCTGAACAGCTTCTTCTACACGCCAGACAACTCGCTTACGATCTGGGGTGACCAAGGCGACATAAACATACTCGCGGACTATGGAGCAAGCGCATTATTTATGATGTACCTAAGCGACCATTATGGCGGAGCAGCTACCATAAGCTACTTTGTTGACAATGGTATCCCAAGCATAGACGGGATCAACGTGGCTCTCGCCCACTTTGGATACAAGCAGACTTTTGATGACGTATTCCATGATTGGAGACTTGCAAACCTGCTACGTCAACCATCCGGACCCTACAGCTACATGAGTATAAATTTGAATGATCCATCGATAATCCCAGTATTTACACACAACGTCAACGGATTCCCAGTCCCATGGACAGCCGGCACAAGCTTTGGAAACACAATAACGGACTTAGGCTATGACACGGGCGTGTCAAAAATCTATGGCTACGGCACGGACTATATTACCTTTACGAACTGGGACAGACCTGGCTTCATCGGCTTTGACGGCGATGACACCGCGTTTGTTCCAGGATGGACAATGACTGCTGACGGTTGGTACTCCGGCACAGGAATAGACCTCCAGAACGCACTTCTTGCGGGAAGTGTGGCTGTGAGTTCTTCGAACCCGACGCTGACGATGGTCACTAAGTGGGGTGCTGAGTCCTTCTGGGACTTCTGCTTTGTACAGGTCTCCACAGATGGCGGAAACACATGGACATCACTCGCAAACTCCTACACTACTTCGGACCACGACCCAAGCGCGCATCCAGCCATAATCGCCAACCTTCCAGGATTGACTGACTACAACCCAGACTGGCCAAGCTGGACCACCATGACCTTTGACCTAACAGCATACGCAGGAAAAACCGTCATGATAGGCTTCCGCTACATGACCGACTGGGCAACAACCTACGAGGGCTGGTGGATAAACAGCGCAACGGTAGGAGGCACCGCTCTAACTCTGGCACCAGTATATCCAAAGGCAAGCTACCAAGTAACCGCAGTCAAGGCAGTGGCAGCCGACGGAAAGTTCGTCTACATACCATACGATGTGAGTCTCAATCCCAACACATGGACAGGCGAACACAACACATTCGCAAAGAACCCAACCTACATAACCCTCGTTGTCAGCCCAACAATGCATCAAGGAACTGTTGACTATCAGTTCAGAGTGTACAAGAAGTAAACATCCAAGCAGAAATGCGAGTTGCATCTCCCCCTTTTTTCTTATTATGCAACCACAACATCATGGACCACTCGCACCATGTAGTAAGAAACAAAAACCTTAATCTGAAAGGAAAAGGCCTGATTAGGATACGGGAGAAGGACATTTGAAGAGGTCAGTGCACCTGGTCTTGGTCATGCTGCTGTTGATCAGCGCCAGTGTTTCTGCAATTCAAGTACGGCCAGCCAAAGCAGTCGGAACCATTCGCATCCTCTCCGACGGAAGTGTATATCCACCGGGAGCGCCTATCTCAACGTCTGACAAGATTACTTATACCTTAACAGCAGATATCACCGACTCAATCATCATTGAAAGAAATAACATAATATTTGACGGCGCAGCCCACACCGTCATGGGCGACGGAAGCGGATACGGACTGAAGCTGACCGGCGTAAGTAACGTCGCAGTCAAAAACACAAACATCCAGAATTTCGAATCAGGCATTTACATCGAATCAGCAACCGCAGCCGTTATCGCGATGAACAATATCACATTGAACAGCAACGACGGCATCAAATTGTTATACGTTTCAAATACAGCAATAACTGGGAACAGAATAACTTGGAACGGCTACGACGGCGTTGAAATGTACAGCTCCTCACAAAATAACATCACGGGGAACTCCATCGTATCAAACAGTTATTTTGGGATTGAAGTCTACGATTCTTCAAACATCGGAATATCCGTGAATAGAATTGCGGACAACTACGAAGGAATCGGACTTTCCTACACGTCAAGCAGTTCAGTCATTCACAACGACTTCATCAACCATACACTTCAAGTCTATGCTGTAGAGACCGTTGCTGCATGGGACAATGGTTATCCGTCGGGAGGCAATTACTGGAGCGATTACACGGGCGTGGATTTGAAGAGCGGCCCAAACCAAGATCAGTCCGGAAGCGACGGAATAGGAGACGCACCCTACAATTGTAGCGGAAACAATCAAGACAGATATCCACTAATGCAGACTTTTGCTAACATAGCAGTTCAAAGAGTCGTACCTTCCAAAACCGTTGTGGGCCAAGGATATAACCTAAGTATTCAAGTCCAAGTCGAGAACCAAGGCTGGGAAGCACAAACAACTGACGTCACGATCTACGTCAACACAGAAATAATCTCAACGTTTGCCAACCTAGCAATGCCAGGAAGAAGCCAGTTGATTCTTAGTAGCACGTGGCAAACTGGGACCTACACCAAAGGGAATTACACGATAAGCATTGTTGCCACGCCAGTGCCCGGCGAAGTGGATACCACAGACGACAGCTACATTTGGACGGTTCATCTAGGCGTTCCAGGCGATGTTTCCAGTACAGTGCCAGGCGTTTATGATGGAAAAGTCGACATGAAGGACATCGCCTACCTGGTCAGCTTGTTCAACACTAAGCCGAGTTCGCTGAACTGGCAGCCCAACGCAGACGTCAACAACGATGGCGTCTGCAACATGAAAGACATAGCGACCGCCATCGCCTACTTCAACAAACACGAATAGCTGGGTACTGAATTTCCGCGTGCGTGGAACACACGTCTTCTTTGTGCTTCAACGGACCCGAGGGGATTTGAACCCCCGTTCTCCGGCTCCGAAGGCCGGCGCCTTAATCCAGACTGGGCTACGGGCCCATTAAAGAATAGCTGCAAACCAATTAAAAGAGTTCCGAAAACACTTAAAAACGGTCAACGATTTATAATAGTTGACACCATCAGGGGCTGGTAGCTCAGCTTGGCTGGAGCGTTCGGCTGATAACCGAAAGGTCGAGAGTTCAAATCTCTCCCGGCCCACTCTTTAACTGGCTGGCAACTCTGCACTCTTTTTTCTGGAACGGGCTTCCTCCTTGGCTCGCGCGATTCGGAAACTGCCTGAACATTCTAAAAAACACATCTGAAAACACTAGCTCCAATTCCCTAGTAGGGGATCAATTTCTCTGAAGTTTTCGTATAAAGGATCAATGAGAGAAGGAAGGCTGTTGCCATTATGAGCGCGTACAATAATTCGGGCATGTCAAATACTGATACGAAGTTGATCGAGGAATGAAGGGCGAATGCGATCAAATACAACAGTCCAGAACGCTTCGTTGCAATGCCATAGGCTATGATTGAAGTGGTCGCTGCATGGAAAAAGATTCCTGGCAACCTTATCAAAGGCGAAACATTCAGCAACACCACGTATTCGAAGAACTCGGTGATTCCAAAGCCTAGGCCGACAAGAAATCCCAGGGCGAATAGAGATCTTTGGCTTTCGCCGTGACGATAGAATAAGGGATAAGCTTTGGCGAACTCCTCAATCAAAGGAGCCAAAACAACGACCAACAGGATTTCAGCCTGAAAACCTTGAAGATTCGGAAAAAAGTGGCGGAGAAAAGCAATTGAAGGCTCAAAGAAGAACGCTATCGGAATGCTGACGACTATGCCTGAAGCTAGAAAGAAGAGCTTCTCCCCTAAACCTGGTCTGTGAGACTGAACCACCGTTTCGCCTTCGCTGCAGGATTGTCAAAAACTGCTTGACTCTTTATTTAAGCTTAGAGACATAATTCACATTGTGCATTGTAAACCCATGTCCTCCAAAGCACCAAACCGCTGAATCTTCCGAGGATTTCAATTCTCCAAAGCTCCTAACCGCGGCGAACACAAAGCTCAAATTCCTGTTGGCCCCTCGACGCAAACCCTTATTAGATTATCAAAAAGAAATAACAACAAGGTGGAAATCTTGGCAAAAGAGGATGACATGTTAGAAGAACTCAAGAAGATTCGAACACTGCTTGAACCTAAACCTGCTCCAGCCGTACCAGCACCAAAGGGTCTATGGGGTGAGATCATGGACTTCATATCAAAGTACAAGATCATGGGTCTTGCCGCGGGCTTTATCATCGCTCTTTACCTTGGAGGCTTGGTGCAAGCGCTTGTCAAGGACTTCATAATGCCGATTATAGGGTTAATACTGAACCCACTGGGACTAGGTAACTTGGCCACAGCGAAAGCAACCTTTTCCTCACAGGATTTTCTCTATGGAGACTTTCTCATAGCTTTGATAACCTTCATCATCGTAGCCTTGGTAATTTTCTTGCTAGTAAAAGTCACCAAAAGATGGGCCATTGAATAGATCTAACAGGAAACATCAGTACCAAAATAACCCACTTTCTATAACTGTAGAATAGCAGCGAAGCATACCCAGCTACTAAAAAAGATTGACTCCGAGGAATCGCCTGTTGCGGGCGGGACATTCTCAGTCAGCGAGTAGAGGATCAGACCAATAAACAATATATTTCCAAACACTACAACTGATGCAGCAACAGACACAAGATTCTTAATTGTATCATCGGTTGCCCGAAAAGACGGAAAAGAAAAGACAATTGGGCGAAGATTTCAACGGAGACATCCCCATTTCTCATGCGGATGAATATCGAAAAGCTGAAATGCTAATTAACCACATAGCATTTGAACGTGGTTTGTATGCCCTACTACATTTTGCTTTCCAACTTGACTGACGAAGGGTGGAGAACAATCAGAGAAAAACCGGAGAGGATCAAGGAAGTCAACAAGGAACTTGAAGGTTTCGGAGTTCGAGTCATCAGCCAATACGCTGTTCTCGGGCCTTACGATTTTGCAAACGTTGTGGAAGCCCCAGACAACAAAACGATAGCCCGAGTTTCAATCGAACTTGGCTCGAGGGGAACGATAAAGATTACGAGCATGGCTGCAATTCCTATCGATGAATTCATAGCCTCAATGAAGAAACCCTGAAACAATATCAACCTCTTTTTTTCTATGCCAATCACTCTTGGAAGCAGATGCGCGCAGATTTCTATCTAATCTCAGCTGAATGACGTGTTCGAATCTGTTGAAATGAAATAGAGGAACTACTATGCTTTCTCAACTCGTTCTAGGCGCGAAAACAACGTAATTCTGAGATTAAATCTAAAAATTCATGGAGAATTTATTTATAGGACTCCCACTATAGCTACCGAAGCTGGGTTTCCCTCAGAGGAATCTTGGGTTTGACAGAGAAGGCTTTCCATAAGCTGTTGCTTGAAGCTGTGGATTCAGCTTTATCTTCGCTCGGTGACTCGGCGAAACAATCGATTTATTTCCACCTCGAAAAGAAGTTTGACATCAGAAGGGACGAGATTCCGGGTCGAGTCGAGGATTTTGACCATGGACTTGAGAGGATTTTTGGGGCGGGGACACGATTCTTGGAAGTTCTGATAATGAAGAAATTGTACGAGGAAATGGGCTCAAAGGGAAAGATTCTGAAGCTCGATGAGGGCAAAGAGTTCAAATTCGCTGATTATGTGAAGGCCGTAGAACGGACTTATTTGCAGGCTAAGAAGGGCTAGAGCTCGTCAATGCTTTCTATGGCGCGTCTTTATCGTGGAGTGCGGTTTGACAATCCATATTGGCAGTTCACAAACGTTTTATCAATGCAAATCCAGTTTCATTCAAGACCCAGGTCACGTTGTCAGCGAGGGCATCAATTGACTCAAAATGACTTTAACAAGGTTCTTCTCTCTGCCGTTGACGAAGGCCTCTGCTTGCTCGGGGACTCGTCCAGACAAGCTATACTCTTCCACTTGGAGACCTCCTTTCAGCTGAAGGAAGAGAGCATCCCGTCTAACTTGACAAAGTTCAAAAGAGCCTTAGAGGGCATTTTTGGGCCAGGAGCAACTTATCTTGAAAAAATCATTGTGAAACGCCTTTATGAGGAACTTGGCTTGGAGTTTGAGGAGGGAAAAAACACGGATTTTCTGGAATGCGTGGAGATCGCGAAGAGTCGGATAATGCAAAAGGGAGAGATATCTGTAAAATGAAAAATCGAGGCAGTCGATGCGCAGTTGAAATCGCGCGGTTCCTCTTTGAAGATTTGCGTTTCGGCGGATTAGATGGGAGGACATATCTTGGACAGACCAAGTCCTCACGGTCATCTCTCAGATCAGACGAACAACAGAGCACGGAGGTGAGGAAGCATGGATAGCGACGCGAGAATCCTGGTAGTTGACGACGACGAAAACATAAGAAAGGTACTCATGGCAATCCTTGAGGATAAAGGCTACAACATCGAGGCAGTAGGCACGGCTAGAGAGGCGATAAAAAGAACCGAAAAGAGGTTTTACAATCTGGCCTTAATAGACATTCGACTGCCTGACATGGAAGGAATAGAGCTCTTGACGAAAATTAGGGACACAACGCCTAGAATGCGGAAGATAATAATCACCGGTTATCCGACGCTACAGAACGCTGTGGACGCGGTGAACAGGGGTGCGGACGCATACATAATGAAACCGTTTGACGTGGAAAAAGTGTTGAGCACAATCAATGAGCAGCTGAGAAAACAGGATCAAGAAAACAAGTACAGCCAAGACAAGGTCGCAGAGTTCATTGAAACAAGAGTGAGGGAACTGGATTTAGAGAAAGAGGCGGTTCATAGCAAAAAACAGTGAACGTAGTTTTCCCCGATTTTCGACACATTTTCTTCACGTTTGCGCTCCTTAATCAGTTTCTCCTTTGAGCAAACTGGTCTGACTGGACCATTGAGAGATATCCTCGCGCATAAACTTCCAACAGTGGCCAATCATGAAACCAATTCCCTGAAGTGGAGTTATTGACGCAACGTTTTGCTCCGAGGTGTGTAACGCCACTGAATTCATCCCCTTCTCGAAAAAGAAGTTCATTGCCTGACAGGTCAGAGCAGACGCAAGGTTCTGCCGACGACGGTCGGCTAGCGTAGCAGCTGGGCCTAGGTAACCTCTTCCGCCTACTGTCTCCGAACGATAGCTGAGTGAAGACAACGTGCCAGCCCCTGTCGTCCTATCTTCGCTGATTTCCAAGCGTTTTTGGTTGCAACATTTTCGAAAACGCGCGCAAAGCTTAACTGCTTGGAACAGACAATCTCCGAAAGGTGAAGGTTCTGAAGTGGGTAACTCGAGAATATGTGCATGTGGACAGAACGGCTTGTCCATGGCTCATAAAAAGATTCATAGATCCAAAAGCTGAATTCATCTTTGTGCCTAGCGAGAAAATGCCTGAAATTGTCAAAAAGGAAAAGGCCATACCTTATGATGCGCCCAGTGTCGAGCTTGGTCATCACGGAAACAAGTGCAGTTTCGATGCGTTTGTCGAAAAGTACAAGATTAAGGATCCTGCAGTGTTGGAGTTGGCAAACATCGTGCGCGCGGCTGACACGGACCCACCTGAAGCCATCGAGGCGGCTGGACTCGATGCTGTGATGACAGGAATCTCTATTGTTGCAAAAGATGATCATGAAGCCATCGAAAAGGCCAGACCAGTCTATGATGCTTTTTACGCATTCTGCAGGCTGAAATTGCTTCGTCAGAAGTACAAGACTGAAATTGAAAAGATGGATCGAAAAGAGAGGAGAGAATTTCTGAGAAAGAAACTATCAGAATAGTCACCGTTGGACTGCGGTAAACAACCTGGGAAAACGTCGAAAACCTGCATTGAAGCCTTCAACAGAGCTCTTCGAGTAGTGGATGCTCACTGCGCGACTCTAAGCGAGCTTGGAGCACAAACTAAATACAAGCTGAGCATAATTGAAGGCAAAAGCGTTAAATCAAGCCTGCGGCTGTAACGCTTGGAAAAGCTGAAAATTGAAGAGTCCGAGTATGGGTCTGCAAACCATAAACGTTGGAAGAAGCATTTTTCTGATACTCTGTATCATGGGGCTCTTCGCGATCCTGAGCTCAACTATGTCCAAGACATTGCTAAACCCTTTTGCGACTGTACTCCAAACCCCGACCGATTGGTCAGGTCTCGTCGGGGCGGCCTCAACTATCCCGGGCATTCTAGTCAGCTTGCCAGCAGCTTCTCTTTCTGATATATACGGTAGAAGGAAGTTTCTGCTGCTAGCCTCCTTGATTTTCGCTACCGCCCCTTTCCTCTACCTATTAATTAGCTCGTGGTGGCAGCTCATCCTTGTAAGATTCTATCACGGATTTGCGACTGCCATTTTCGTGCCCGTAGCCGAAGCATCAATGGCTGAACTGTTTCCCACCCAACGGGGTGAACGTATTTCGCTTTTCACTTCTGCGACATACGTTGGAAGAGGTCTTGCCCCTTTCCTCGGAGGGTATATACTATTCACCACCGCCAGGAGTTCTGACCCCCTCTACAATTATCATTTGATGTATTTGGCTGTAGCAGCGTCTGGACTGGCTACTTTTATTATGGGGTTGGTCTTCCTAGCGGAAAGAAAGCCACGTGTCGCTACTATTTCAAGAGAATCAAAGATTCCAAGACGGCTGTATACTGGGTGGGGCACTTTGGCTAAGAATCGTTCTGTCTTGACGGTCAGCCTCGTTCAAGCTTCTGTCTATTATTCGTATGGAACACTGGACTATTTTCTGTCTGGTTATTTAAAGGACAACCTGCACTTCGACTTCTTTTCGACAGCCGCCGTCACTGGCAGTCTCATTGTCCTAGCATTATTCGTTAGAGCCTACATGGGTAGGCTTTCGGACAGAATAGGAAGGCGGAAACCGATAATCATCGGTTTAGTAATATGCGTTATCCCGCTGGTGGCAATCCCATATTTCTCCGACTTTCCAACTTTGCTTCTGCTATCGCTTATTTATGGCTTCGGTTTTGCAACCACGACTGCGTCAACGTCTCCCTTGATGTGCGAGCTCGTAGCGACAGAGTTTGTCGGCACGTCCATGGGTTTCTTGGACACGGTAATGGATGTCGGACAGACACTAGGACCCATAATAAGCGGTTTTATACTTGCCACAATCTTTCAGTATTTTGGTGTCTTTTGGGCTTCAAGTGTAATACTGCTGGCGACAGCCGTAATTTTCGCCTTATCAAGGACTGGAAAAGGGAATCAACCAAGATGCGATCAGACCTTCGAGTCGCAACCGACATGAGAAGCATATGCAACAATCCTCGCTTCGAACCTGTGGGCATAAAGGAGCTTTTGATTTTCAATTGGTACGAATTTAGCTTCTTTGCGCTGAATCAGCCCGCGCATCTCTCCTGTATTCGAGGTTTTCGTTCGAAAATCTTAAAGTCGCATTCTATCGCCGAGAATTGAAGCTGTTTCATCCAGAAACACTTGTTTTGCCACTGTTTTTTTCGCTGCTTATGTATATTTCAGGCATGTTTCCTTTGTATGTTCGATTAACGATTTCGATGTTAATGTGAAAAGGGTTTAAATAACGAAACGCTACGTTTAGTGTCTGCTTTAGTTATAGAAACACTAAGAGTTGTGAAGCGCACGGTCGTGATCATGATGAAGTGTCCATATTGCGGGTCTGAGAGCCTCAAAACTCTTGAAACCAGGGATTCGCCCGACAACACCGTTAGGAGACGCAAGGAATGCGAAGATTGTGGAAAGCGCTTCACCTCATACGAGTACGTGGAAACCGTGGAGTTGATGGTGAAGAAGAAAGACGGCAGACCTGAACGCTTTGACCTCAACAAGATCATTAGAGGTCTGCAAAAAGCCTGCGAAAAAAGACCCGTGACGATGGACCAAATCCGCGAATTGGCGGAGCACGTCAGACAAGACTTGATGGCTCTTGGAAAAGAGGAAGTCAGTTCCCGGGAAATAGGGGATCTAGTCATGAAATATCTGAAAAAACTTGACAGATTGGCTTACATTAGGTTCGCCTCGGTCTACAGGGAATTCGAGGAACCTGAAGATTTTCAGAGATTAATTAAAGAGGTAAAAACATGAAGTCCGTCAGAAAACGTGATGGAAGATTAGAACCGTTTGATCAGGACCGAATAACAAACGCAATTTGGAAAGCCGCCAAAGCCGTAGGCGGGAAAGACCGTGAACAAGCTAGGAGAATAAGCGATCAGGTTTTGGCCGAACTCAAGAACCGTTTTGGAGACGATGGTGTTCCAACGGTGGAAGAGATTCAGGATCTAGTTGAAAACATGCTCATAGAGAACGGTCACGCGAGAACCGCCAAGGCTTACATTCTTTACAGGAAGCAACACCAGGATCAAAGAGAGCTGGCTGCACTCCTAAGCGATGCAGACCTTGTGGATCAGTATTTAGAGATTGAGGATTGGCGTGTGCGGGAGAATTCCAATATGAGTTACTCCCTGCAAGGCTTGAACAACTATCTCTCGTCCACCGTTATAGCCAAGTACTGGATCAGCAGGATTTACCCGCCGCTCATAGCCGAGGCCCATTTTTCCGGGGATATGCACATCCACGACCTCGGCGTCCTAGGAGCTTACTGCGTGGGCTGGGACCTGAGAGAGCTGCTCACGTCAGGCTTTGGAGGCGTTTCGGGAAAAATTGAAAGCAAGCCTGCAAAACACTTCAGAACAGCCCTAGGACAGATTGTCAACTTCTTCTACACTCTTCAGGGCGAAGCTGCTGGAGCCCAAGCGTTCAGCACTTTTGACACTTACCTGGCGCCGTTCATACATTATGACGGGCTGAGTCAAAGAGAGGTTGAGCAGGGGCTGCAAGAGTTCTTCTTTAACATGAACGTTCCCACTCGCGTCGGCTTTCAAACACCCTTCACCAACGTGACGTTGGATTTGACGGTTCCGGACTTTATGAAGAATGAAGCAGTAATCATGGGCGGAAAAACGATGGACGCAGCGTACGGTGACCTGCAGGCAGAGATGGACATGTTCAACTCGGCATTTGCAGATGTGATGAGTCAAGGTGACTCGAAGGGCAGAGTTTTCACGTTTCCGATACCCACGTACTGCATTACGAAGAGTTTTGATTGGAACACGCCTGCGTGCCAGAAAATCTTTGAAGTCACCGCCAAGTACGGTGTACCCTACTTTTCCAACTTCATCAACAGCGACATGAAACCTGAGGACGTTCGAAGTATGTGCTGTCGCTTGAGGATAGATAATCGAGAACTACGCAAGAGAGGAGGCGGCTTCTTCGGGGCAAACCCACTGACGGGATCTATAGGTGTCGTGACCTTGAACATGCCCAGGATAGGCTATCTGGCAAAGGATGAAGATGAGTTCTTCGAGCGGTTAGAAGCGCTTATGGAGATAGCCCGTGACAGCTTGGAGATAAAACGCAAGGTGTTGGAAACGTTTACCGAGAACGGGTTGTATCCGTACTCTAAACGTTATCTGCGAAACGTCAAAGAGGGCTTTGACCATTTTTGGAAGAACCATTTTTCAACCATAGGTATCGTGGGGATGAATGAAGCTGTCCTAAACCTGTTCGGCGTTAACATTGCCTCAACCGATGGAACAGAGTTCGCCATCAGAGTGCTGACGTTCATGCGTGAAAAGCTGTCGGACTATCAGCAACAAACGGGCAACATCTACAATCTTGAGGCGACACCAGCGGAGGGAACGAGCTATAGGCTTGCACGCATTGACAGGAAGAAACATCCGGAGATGATTGCGGCTAACCAGAGAAACGTGGCAAACGGAGCAGAACCTTTCTACACCAACTCTTCACAGTTACCCGTGGACTACGAGGGCGACCTGTTTGAGGCTTTGCAGCATCAAGACAAGCTGCAGACACTCTACACGGGTGGAACAGTGTTCCACATCTTTCTTGGAGAAAGACTCTATTCGTGGAAGTCTACTGTCGAACTCGTCAAGAAGGTTGCGTGGAGCACACACCTGCCCTACTTCACCCTGACGCCCACCTTCAGCATATGCCCGACGCACGGATACATAAACGGAGAACACAAGCAATGCCCAACGTGTGGAGCAAAATGCGAGGTCTACTCGAGGGTGGTTGGCTACCTGAGACCAGTTGACCAATGGAACGACGGCAAGCAGGCAGAGTTTGCCATTCGCAGAACCTTCGACAAGTCGGTAGTCATGCAGACAGTGGCCGCTTGAGTGAAAAGTCCATGAAGTTCAGCGGCATTCAAAAGACAAGCCTGGTTGACTTCCCAAATCGTGTGGCCTCAGTTCTGTTCACTCCCGGCTGTAACCTGCGCTGCCCATACTGTCACAACTGGAGGATAGTCGTCGACCCCAAGCCTCCGTTTTTGAACGACGAAACGGCTCTTAAGATTCTAGAGGAACGCAGGAGGTTTGTGGATGCCGTTGTCGTCACAGGTGGAGAGCCCACCGTTCACAGGGAACTACCGAAGTTTTTGAAGAAGCTAAAGGAAAAAAGCTTCTCAGTCAAACTTGACACAAATGGCCTTAACTCGCGGGCGTTAGAAGAGTGCTTGCCCCACATAGACTACGTGGCACTGGACGTGAAAACCAGCCTTGGAAAATATGTACGTTTGGGAGCGAAAGACACAGCGGAGCTCGTGCGTACGATCGAGATTCTGAAGACTGGAAAAGTCGAGTGCGAGTTCAGAACGACTGTTGTGCCGGGTTTTGTCGGCGAAGAAGACATCGTTGAGATAGGCGAGCTTGTCAAGGGTGCAAAAAACTTTGTCCTGCAACAATTCGTGCCAGGCGACACCTTGGACAAGACGTTCACCTCTCTTAAACCCTACTCACCGGTGAGTATCGCAGGCTTTGCTGAAAGCATGAAAAAGTATGCCGAGACCGTGACACTTCGCGTCTAAACAGATTTGCGGCTGCAACGCTTTCAGAGGACGAGAGCGTAAGGTTTAAAGGTTAATGCGTTGTTTAGGTTTCGAATGCTTCCGGGACGGGTAAGTTTGAGCAAGAAAGAAGTCACTTTGGAAGAACGGAAAGCTGAAACCCTGATTAAACTCAGAGGTTACAAACTGATTGAGAAACAGAAACATGAAGATGCAATAGGCTACGTCGTTAACATGCCGAAGGAGAAGGAAAAAGCGCTCATATGGTGCGTCCCGGGCGAAACAACAGTGGGCATAAACAGCATAAACCGCGCCACAAAAGCGATGAAGGACGCTGAAGTGGAAAGAGGGATAATAGTTACAGATGGAAGATATACGCATGCGGTCAAGCTTGGTGCAAAGAAGAAAAAGATAGAGCTTTTGCCCAAAACATTCCCAGCCTTCGACTTGTTCCAACACAAACTTGTTCCAAAACATGAAATCCTGCCGGAAGAAGAGAAAGAACAGTTGCTCGCACAGTACAAGGTCCACGCGTACCAACTGCCGCAAATAAGCTCTTTGGACCCATGTGTCAAAGCCATAGGCGCTAAGCCAGGCGACATACTGCGCGTGATCAGGAAGAGCCTGACGGCCGGCGAACACATATCTTTCAGATACGTGGTGGAATGACCCGTTTGTTAGGCTGAAACATCTTAATTAGTTAGATTCTCGTTATACGTTCCTTCATTTGGTGCAAGAAGTGCCGCCTATAATTCGAATTCAAAACCTTACAAAAAAATTTGGAAATGCCACAGCAGTTGATCATCTAAACTTGGACATAGAAGATGGCGAAATCCTAGGGCTTCTGGGGCCAAACGGCGCGGGCAAAACCACCGCTATTCTGATGCTCGCTACGGTCATCAAACCCACAGAAGGCACAGCCTGCGTAGGCGAGTATGACATACGAAAACAACCCGAAAAAGTGCGAGGACTGCTGGGCATAGCTTTCCAAGAGCCCAAGATGCTGTGGGTTAGCACGCCCTGGGACATCGTTAACTGGCATGCTAAAGTTTGCGGCTTGTCTACAGCAGAGCGGAAGCGAAGAGTGAAGGAGGTGCTCGACGCGATGGACATGTGGGATGCCCGCAAAAAGAACGTTCATGCGCTTTCAGGCGGCATGCGTAAAAGGGTGGAGATGGCGAAGGTTCTGATCCAGAGGCCTAAAGTAGCCATCGTCGACGAACCCACAGCCCAAATCGACATCGTCGGCAAACACAGGATTTGGAACATGCTCTTTGAACTCCGAGACGAGGGAAGCACCATCATTCTGGCGACGAACGAGCTCTACGAGGCTGACAAACTCTCAGACAGAGTTGGAATATTGCACAAGGGCAAGCTACTCGTGTGCGACACACCCAAGAAGCTCAAGGACAGCATCGTAGGAGGCGACATCGTTGACGTTCGACTCGAGAAGGCCGCCCCAGCAAGAGTTGTTGAGGAGCTCAAGGATCTCAAGGAAGTTGTGGACGTTCTGCAGGTCAAGCCCTCAAACCTGCGCCTTTACCTGAACAGGGTTGAAGAGGTTGTTCCAAGAATAATGAACCTGTTCGCCAAGCAGGAAGTGCCGATACTGTCTTTTCGCATGAGTGAACCCAGCCTCGATGACGTGTTCGCCCACTACACCGGTTTGACCATTGAGGAAGCACAGAAGGACGAGGAGTGAACCGCTGACGAACAAGCTTCTCTTGGTAATTGAAAGAGACGTCCGCCTCTTCTTCCAGTACAAGTTCATGATAATCATGCGAGCCATCTGGTTCGTGTCGCAAATAGCTCTATTTGGGCTCATCGCTTCCCGCATGATCAGCATACCAGGGATCGACTACTTTCGATACTATGTCGCAGGTCTATCCGTCATGACGCTCTACTCAGCCGCCATATTCATCGGATTTGACCTTTACGAAGAAGCAGAACATGGAGTCTTTGAGTATCTGCTCTGCCTCCCCGTGTCAAGGAGGCAACTGGTCTTAGGTCGATCTATAGGCGGAGGGCTGAGGGCATTCATCTATGTTGGACCGTTGATAGCCGTGTCGTTATACGTCATTGGCTCCTTGAACCCGATTGCCTTCTTGATCTCTCTGTTCGCGCTTTTTCTGTTCGCCTTTGGAGTGTCGGGAATGAGTATAACGCTGGCGGTGATAATAAAATCCAGCGACCGTTTTGACATATTGATGGGCGTTTTGGACGCATTAATCGTACGCCTGAGCACGGCAATGTACCCGTTGGTAGTCCTGCAAGCTTCAAGCCCGTTATACGCTGGCCTGGCCAGTTTGAATCCGCTCACGTACGTCACGGATCTTTTCCGCTGGGGAACAGCTGTCACGACTTTAGACAACCCGCTTTTGCCAGTACTTGTCGTAGTCGCGTTCTTCGGGTTTTTCACTTTCGTAGGCGTGACAATCTATGACAGACGCATTGAGGGTGGGGGTTGGCAGTGATTTGAGGCAAGTCTTTCATGTTGTAGAGCATGACTTCAGGAATTTTCTGCGCTACAAAATGTGGCTGGTGGGGCTAATCACGATGAACCTCGCCGACTTGTTCATCACGGCCGTCGTCTACAACAAAGTGCTGAACCCAAACTTGGACATAAAGAATTACTTCAGTTTCTTCGCTCCAGGCCTCGTTGTTACCGGTTTGTTCGCCTCGGCTTTCATGATAGGTCGTGAAATAAACATGGAACGTCGAAGAGAAGTTCACCATTATATGCTTTCCGTGCCCATGACAAGGATGGAATTAGCTGTCGGACGCGTGCTTTCGGGAGGATTGCGCGGCATGGTTTACATGTCACCCCTACTGGCGACCTGCTTTGTTTTTCTCGGCCTGCCAACAGTGCCACAGTTCCTTGTAATCATAGGACTCCTGTTTCTTACAGCCATCGGCATCTCAGGTCTAAGCATCGCCATCGCGGTTTCAACCTCAAGCCTCGAGAAATTTATCACAGCGAGAGGCCTAGTCTATTATACGCTGTTCTTCTGCAGCAGCGTCTTCTATCCGCTTTCGCTGATACAGCAACTTGGGAGCGAGGGCAAGTTCCCAGCCGTGTTGGTAACATTCGCCGAAATCAACCCCTTGAGCAGCACATCAGACACTATCCGCTCTTTCCTACTGGGTTCCCCACCGTTCTCCTACTACTCAATCCTGAGTGTCGTTGTCTTTTCAGCGGCCTTCACTTTCAGCGCAGCATTTGCTTACATCAAGATAATAGAGCGCAAATAGCGTTCTCAGAGTCTCAAACCGTTGGCTAGCATTGCCGGAAAGCATTAACTATATTTCGCAGACGGATTGATTCTATCCTTGGTCGCTTCTTTCAGGTGGGACATTGGCTCAAAGTTCGAAACGTCAGGACGAAAAGCTGACGCAAGAGATCATGAGTTTCAGCAGACACATCGCAGGCTCTTGCCAAATCACGGCTATGTGTCTGTGCAGTGACTATTCTTCAAGCTTGACCTCTCCAAGGACAGCCGCCCAGGTCTTGCTGGTCATAGAAGACTTTCAGCCCAGGCTCATGAATTACGCCAAGGCCCTAGGCGCGAGCAGCATTGTGGTTCTGGCAGTCGACAAATGGGTTTTTGAAAGGGATGTGGACAGAGGTCTCTTGGGCGAAGCCCTCGCTGGCGGACTGATTTTTCCATACAAGACAATTGTTAACGCTGAATATTTGCACCTTCAAGAAATCACGTTGAAAAGGCGCGTTATTCTTGAACTTCTGCAAAGCCTCGTCTCAGATTTCCCAGAACTCTCCTATGAGTTCTACATAAAGCCAGAGTATTTCATGTACGAAACATTGCTCACCAGGGCCCGGCTTTTCCCACCAATGCTCGAGTCATTATCAAACCTCGTCAAGGACAGAAAGAACCTTCAACAAAGTCTGGGCGGGTTTTTGGACGCTTTAGAGAAGCTGGAAAGAGATAAGACTGTCAGCTTTTCAGGGGGCTACGTGAGGATTTCGAAGGAGTTCGTCGACAAAGCTAGAACTCGCAAGGTTCGATTCACGAGTCTCCTAAAAACGGGACACAGAGTGCTGTTTGCTTCTTTGCTGGGCATGCTTCCGCAAATGATAAACACTCTTTCACAGAACAAGGAATCACTCTTCAACCTTCAAAGGATTCTCAGCGAGGGTCCAAGAGCGAAACTGCTAATCGAAGACCCGGAGAACCTTGTGTACGTCAAGACTGCAAGCGGCCTTGTGCCATTGGCGAACAGGGTGAACATTGAAGCCTTTGCTAGGAAGGTTCTCAGGGCAGGCAAGGGCGCCCAAATCAAGGTTACGAGCATCGGCGGTATTTTGAACGATGTTTATCTGGTCAGTGCCATTGTTGATGGCAGGGAGAAGAAGGTTGTTGTCAAGAGGTTCAGGGATTGGTCCAACTTCAAATGGTTTCCTCTCACGTTGTGGTCTGTTGGGACTAGAACTTTTGCCGTTCTTGGAAGTTCAAGGCTTGAAAGAGAATGTGCGATAAACCGATTGCTTCACTCGAAAGGTCTTGCGGTGCCAGAGCTCTTGTATGTGAGTCCGAATCAGCGTTTGATTTTCATGGAGTACGTTGTGGGTGAAGATCTTAGCAAGGTAGTGAGAAGAATCGCAGATTCAAAGAGTGATAGTGAACTAAAGAAAGACTTGGACCTCATTGGAAAAACTGGCAGCTTGTTCGCAAAGGTTCATGCCTTGGGTGTTGCTTTGGGCGATACGAAGCCAGAGAACATTCTCGTCGACAGGAAGGATGAGCTTTACCTCACCGACTTGGAGCAAGCGGGCCGAAACGGAGACAGAGCCTGGGACATCGCCGAATTTCTGTATTATGCTGGCCATGATGTTTCTCCGTTTGCCGATGCGCATCGGATAGAGCTGATGGCAAAGACGTTCGTCACTGGCTATCTGCAAGCTGGAGGAAACTTCAAAACCGTCAAGAACGCCGGCAACCCGAAATACACGAAAGTCTTCAGCGTGTTCACCTTCCCACACATAATTCTCATTCTCTCGAACGTTTGCAGGAAAGTAGAAGAATTGAAGGAATAGGCATGGTCAAACAAGAAACAACGTTAACTTTCTACGGCGGAGTGAACGAGATTGGCGGCAACAAGATCCTGCTCAAAGACGGAGACACCAAAATCTTCTTTGATTTCGGCATGTCCTTCAGCATGAGGAGACTTTTCTACTCACCGCCCTTTCTTTCGCCAAAGAGTGAGAGAAGCTTGCAAGAACTTGGAATCTTACCAAGCTTAACGGCATCTACAAGTTTGACAGCAAACCGCCAGAAATTGGTGCTGTGTCTGTTTCTCATGGCCACTTGGACCACTCAGCCCACTTGTCTTTCATAAATCGCCAAATCCCAATCTACTGCGGCGAAACAACACAAACCATTCCACAAGCTCTAGGCGACGCAGAACCGACCTCGAGTTCCGCGTCAAAGACATCCCCTTCAGATCGTTCAGACGGGACAAAAACTGAAAATCGGCAACCTGGAGATCGAGCCGATTCACGTAGACCACTCCGTGCCGGGCGCATACGGCTTTGCAATCAACACCTCTCAAAGGCACAGTGGTGTACACCGGAGACTTCCAAACCCACGGCGCGAAACCGCAGATAACGCGAGATTTCGTTGTCAAGGCCAAAGAAGCAGAACCTGCCGCGATAGTCACTGAAGCAGAGAACATGACCGGCGCTTCAATTTCTTCTGAAAAAGAAGTCGAAGACAAATTGAACTGAATCGTCAGCGAGGGAGGGGATTTGCTCTTGCAGAGTTTGCTTACGCCAATATTGACCGGTTGAATAGTTTCTTTCGAATCGCCAAGAAGAACAGGTAGTGCCTAGCTGTTTCACTTAGACAAGCCCATCTGCTGAACGCACTGCAAGCTGACAGAGGTTTAACTGTCCCGAATTTGAATGATGATAATGTTCTGATCTTTCGAAAATCGAAGGAAAGACGCGACAAATGGGAAAGCCAAATCATAGAACAACACGCCGACAAGATCATCGACGTATTCGAAGCTTCGAAGCAACAGTGTAAAGTGGTCTTAGCCTTGTCCCTCTACGATTTCGAAGAGCTTGTCGAAATCCAGTCGCAAGCAGGCAGTTGCTACGTGCTGTCAGCATCGGAACGCTTCAATGAAGAAATAGAGATTGACTTCAAGAAGCTCGCTAACTCGCTAGACCATTACGGCCTGCCCCAATACCACGTCCACGTTTCAGGACAGATAATGCCCCTGCAGCTGAAAGCGCTCTAGAAGAAATTGACGCAGCGAAAATCTTCCCTATACACACAGAAAATGCTGAATTGGTAGGCAAGTTCATGCGAGACCTCAAAGGAAAAGTGACTCTCGTCGAGAAGGGAAAAGAGTACAGAATTTAGCAGCACTTTGCCCGTTTGATCAGGGTAGGAAATAGGAGAAGTAGATTCTGGTTGCTTAGCGAAGGTCGACAATTGCGTCTGGGGGCAGGCTGCCGGGTATCTCTCTCATGACCATCAGAGCTGCACCCTTGCTTGTTCTAATCTCAACTTTTGCTTTGCTGTACGATGGCAGCCCGTATAGGTCTCCCAGGTTTATGACCAGGTATGCCTTCGCGTTTTGCTTGAGTGTGGTGTCAGTGGAAAGTTCACTGTTGTAGATGAAGCAACGCGCGTTTGGTGCGTTGGTCACGTTTGCCATGAGGTTGGCAAGATCTGTTTCGTTCGAGGTTGCTGCCCCACTGTAAATGTTTGCGAGAGAGAAGTTCAGTCCTTGCACCGCAACAACCACTGTGTTGCCAGCCAAGTCGACCTGCTCTTGCCCTACGGCCAGCTTCAGTGGAATCACAAGGTAGGTAATAGCGGCGTTGGATGAGTTCGTTTTGCCAGTAACAAATCCGTCAAGTTCGAGGGCGCTTGTGGCTTCTTGAATCCCCTTGTCTATTGTTGATTTAGCCGTTTGAGCCGCGTAGAAACCCATGTTTATTACAACGTAGGCTAGGGCTGCAGCGATCACCACGAAGGCGATGAGCACAATTGCAGCCTCTATGCCTACGATGCCTCGCTTGTTCCTACCCCTGCGTTGCATCCTTTTTCCCATCGTGTCCCACTTCGTCACAACATCTTGTTCAAAAGCTAAACATGAAGATTTCACTCTTAAACCTTCTTTCTTAAGAATTAATAGTTTCATTCGAATCATTGCATCCGTATACTCAAACCAGACCTACCTTTCTGTCCCAGAAAACGAACCAGAGCTACCTATTCACAAGTCTTGTCCTGAATGATGACATGTTGGTCAGAGGGACTATATGGAATATGTATGGAAACGTTTGCTCAACCAGCAACTTGACCTGTCGGGGGGAGGTGGAAGACATTTAGAACGCTAATGCACCCACAGTTACAGGACGAAATCGGAATCCACTTCGTTCACTGAAAACTCTTCAACTCGGTTGGTGGCAAGATGTAATCTTATCTAAAGACTCAGAGAGAAAGCGCGATTTGCTTTGCTCATTCGCTTGTGTAAGGCACAAACCGCCATTTGTCTTGCTGGGTGTACATTTTCCTGAGCATTTCCGTTGCCTTTTCTCTGTTCATCAAAAGAAGTAGCTTCGCGATGTGCTTGCACAATTTTTTTGTCGCTAAGACTCTCCCCCAATCGGCGCAATCATGAGAAATCGTTGCCACTTCCGCGTCTATGACTATGTGGTAGCCTCTTATCACTGCATCAACTCTACCCGCATTCTGCTCTCGGATAGTCAATTCGCTGTCCTCAATCTGTTCTGCCCTCTGCAGTCTCTCCGCCGGAACGAAATAGTGCATCAGACTCTCAAAACTCCTGTCTCTCGGCTCAACGAAGCTCTCTAGCGTAGAGCTCTTCAGTTCGACTGAGCTCCGCAAGTATTTTTCAACTCTGTTCTTGACTTCAACCTGCTTCGCGTTTATGTTTCCAATCATTTCCATGACTTGGAGACAGTTTTCGACGGCATAGCCATGATAGTGATTATTGAAATATCCATAGATCTTATCGACTTTTCCCGCAGCATCCTTCAGTTTTGGTATCCAAGGTTCAAGCTCATTTACGGAATAACGGTAGTCGTACCATGGCCTTTCTCCGCGTCCGTGCCATCGAAAATAGGCGATGTCTGACGTTAAATGAGCCTCTGGGGGGAGTAGAGGTTCGTCGACGACTGTGAAAGCAACCCGGTATTTTTCAAGCAGCTCCCATGTTTCATTTCTCATCCATGACTGTTCTCTGAACTCCACGGCGAACCTCACATGCGTAGGCAGTATTTTGAAAAAGGCTTCCAGTTCTTGAGGTCGGTAATCGAATTTGGGTGGAAGCTGGATGAGTACGCAGCCTAATTTTCCACTAAGAATTAGAGGTTCCATCAGTTCTATGAATCTCTGTAGATCCTGCTCTATCCCTTCGCCCAAACTCAATTTCTTATCGTGTGTGATTAACCCGGGCAGTTTCGACGTGTAGACAAAGCCTTCGGGCGAATATCTCGCCCACCCCATGACGGTGCCCTTGGAGGGGTATCTGTAGAAAGTTGAGTCGATTTCAACCGTTTTGAAGACTCTAGTGTACGCGCGGAGCTTGCTCTTGTCCATTCTCGTGTAGAATGGGCCGACCCATTCGTTGTAACTCCATCCTGAAGTGCCTAGAAAAACATTATCTATAATTGAAGCCAAACTCTTCACCTCATCACACGTTTCAGTCTTTCGGCGACTTCGCCTAAATCGTTGTAGGTTGCTTCAGGAAGTTTCCCAAGCAGGTCGCCTACGTGGATCCGGTTAGTTTCGGTTAAATCAAAGATTTTCCATCCTTGGCTGCGTATCAGCTCTTGCTTTGCTGATGGAAATCTTGCATCTTCACTCAGAACCTCCTCAAGCGAGGCTAAGCCCGTCGACCTGGTAATCATTGGAAACTTGCCCGATTGCTTGTACGTTTTGAGCCTCGCCGCGTCTTTGTACATTCTGACGAAGTGAAAACTCATGGCTATCTTCTCGGACTTTCCGCTGGAGGCTTCGTTGTCTATTTCTGAAAGTTCCTCGTCAGTGGGCTGGTACACATTGTGTTTCCCCTTTCCAAAAAGCCTGGTGTAAAGTATGTCTGATTCATAAGCAGGCATCTCCCCCCTTGAAAGATCTGTGCAGTGGACAATATTGTATTCTCGCATAGTGTTAAGCAACTCAGGAGGCAGTTGTGAAGATCTCACCCCTCTGATTTCAAGAGCCAGCCGAAGCTTTTGAAGACTCACTGAGGAAAGTACATTGCGAAGGTTGATGATTGAGGTTTTAGTCAGTTCAAAAGATGACGGCACTTGGAGATGCATGACCTCGGCGTTCAATTTGCCGCATATTTGCTTCATACGCTCAAATGCTTCAAGCACTTCCTCTACTGGTTGAAGCTTGTACTTGTGCGTTATTGATTGATGCGCTCTGACAGAAAACTTGAAATCCGAAGGCACGAGTTTCCTCCACTCTTCAACCTCTTTCAGCAGGGGTATCTGATAAAACGTGGAGTTCACTTCTACAAAGTTGAAGATTCGTGAGTAGGCCGTCAGCGACCTGAGTCCCGGAACTCGAAAGTATGCCCACCCTCCAGTTCCGATTAGATATTCTTTGACGGTTCATCACACTCCTGTACTGTCTACTGAAATTACGGAGAGTCAAGGAAATCAATCTTCTTCAGACAAGTCCAAAGCGCTGGAACTCAACGCGAACTGTTTTTCCATTTCACTCTTCCGTTCGGTCTAGTATTGCTGAAGATTGGCTGCCAGGTCGATGGCCTTTTCGTAGGCTGTAATCACCATCTCTATGGTCTTGCTCCATCGGAAAGTAGTTTCTACCCTTCGCATCGCGTTTTCTCGCAGCCTAGATCCGTAGGAAAGCTGTTTCAGAACAGCTTCCTTGAGCGAATCGCTCGATATTGCCGTCGAGATTTTTTGGGCTTCTTGACGCTCTGTTCCAACCGTTCGTTGGGAAATCTCTGAAATCTGCATGGTGGCGAGTAATGACGAGAGCGCTTTTCCAAGGCCTTTATAATCATTTTTCGGAACAAGAATGCCGGTGCCGTTTTCCAAGTCTTGATTGACGTCTATAACTATTTCCTTCAGCCCTCCAACCGCTGTAGCAACGACTGGATTTCCTGTTGCCATCGCTTCCAGTGCCATTATGCCGAACGGCTCCCACTTGCTTGGGCAGACGAAAACGTCTGAGGCTAGGTGCGCAAGAGGGTAGATGCTTGGTGCCTTCCCGAACACTATTCTCAACCCCTGCGGGTATTTGTTCATGAGTTTAGCAGATTGGCTTATCAGGTTGATTTCCTCTTCGAGAGGTAACAATAGAAGAACGAACTTGGTTTTGGGAACTTTTTCCAGAACATAAGGCATAGCTTTGAACAGGATGTCTACCCCTTTCTGTTCGCCCAGCCTTCCAGTCATCAGAACCATGGGACCATCTTCATTGAAAGGCTCAAGTTTGCCATTGCCGACAAAAGGTTTGCCTTTGAAAGTCAACACAGTCTCCCTGACTTTTTCCTCTTCCAAGATTGGCTCCTCTGGTCTGAGGTTGCCTATGGCCTTCGTTAAGAAGTACTTTCTCAGGTCGTGCCGTTCTATTTGAGTTACTCCCAACGTGCTTTTTATGTCGTCCCCGAACTTTTTCACAGCCCCTCCGAGCATTTTTCCGTAGTCCCAGTCGCACCCATTCCAGTGAAACGCTGTCTTTCCATCGCAGCCTTGACCTATCCGTTTGATAACTTCGTCTTGCAAGTAGCTTTGACTCACACTCGTCAGGATATCAGACTCAACAGCGCAAAAAGATTCGAGTTTGAACCTGGCCTTCCTCAGAACGGTCTTATGAGACATTTCAACCTTTTCGCTGTAGAAGTAAACTTGATGGGACCTATTTTTTAATCCGCACCAATCTTCACCGAGATAGTTCCATGAACATTTCTTGTCGCTTAACAAGTGTATGGTGAAGACTAGGGCTATCTTGTGATTGTACTCTTCAAGCTTCTGTTTAGCCATAACTGCTGCAGGCACACTGTGGTAGTCGTGGGCGTGGACAACATCTGGAAACTCTTTGTTGATATCTCGTAGATGTTCAACGTAGCCTGAGACGCCTCTGGCCAGCAATAGGGATTTGTCCTCGATGAGATTTGACCTGTAGACAGTTTCATTGTCCAGGATTTCGGTGGCAGCATCGTTCAACCCATGAAAAAGGACGACTTTGAAGCCGCTCAGAGCGCCAGTCTGAACTCCAATGTCGTATCGGAAAGGACTCCGGTAAGGCAGAAAACTCTTCCCTTTAACGCTTCCTTCAACGGATATTTTGCCTTCCTGAAGAGCCAACTTCTCTCTTATGTCAGGCTTCTTCGTAACTCCATGGCTTGGCATGAACACCGTGACTTCGAGGCCTCGATTTGCTAGGTGCCTCGCTATGTTGTAGACTGCTTCACCTAAGCCTCCAACCTTAACTACTCCAGCGCATTCAAAGGAGAATATCCAGACACTTTTCATTCAGGGCACCCGTCTAGTGTTGGTGTAGGAGTTTTTCATATATATCAAAGTATTTCCTAGCTGAAACATTCCATTGGAATACCGTTTCGCACCTGAACCTTCCATTTTCACGCATCCTCTCAATTATTTCTGGCTTCTCATTGTAGAGTTGGAGCGTCTTCCTCATGCCCTCCAAAAGGGCAGGGGGTTTCCCCTTTTCTACCAGAAACCCAGTTGCTACCTTGGGATTTTCGTCATACGAGACGACAGTGTCCTTGATTCCTCCTGTTTTGCTTCCTATGGGCACGCATTCAGATGACATGGCCTCTAACTGAACAAGCCCAAACGGTTCGAATAGGCTTGGGACTAAGGCGAAATCCGCGCTGGAGTAGATATCGCGCACGGTTTCTTTTGAAAGAAGCTGATTGACGACCTTAAGTTTCGAAGGATGCCGTGTTTCAAGCTCCTTTGACTGTCTCTCTAGTTTCTTGTCTCCGACACCGACAACTATCATTCTTACGTTTTCCGTTTTCAGAAATTCCTCGCTTGCCTTCAGAAGGATGTCGACTCCTTTTTGGACTGGATCGAATCTTCCAACGTATGTGTAGAGTACACCGTCTGTGAGCCCGTACTTTTGTAAAATTCTCTTTCGTCGTTGGTTCCTGGCCAGTTTCGGATAGGAGCAAGCTTGGACGTTCCAGAAATCCGTGTCGACTCCATTGAAGACATGCGTAGTCTTTTTCCTGTAGGGATGGAATAGTTCTTTCTCATCCTCTTTGTAGTACGATTCGCCGACGACTGTTACGTAATCTGCTTTGTTCAAGGCTGTTCTTTCTGCCGAAAACCATGTGGGATATTCCCTGTGTAATCTGTGAATGGTCAATAGAATCGGCTTGCCCATTTCCTTGAATTTGTCCATGGCGTTGTAGGCGAAAAAATCCTGCATGTGCACAACATCGAAATCTATGTCGTCGACAACTTCAGTCAATCTTCTGGAGAATTCGTCAATCTTCTTTATGCCCTCTTGGTCCGCGGGTTCAGGATACACCTCATGCATATCAAGAATTTGATTGGACAAAGTATAAACGCTGACTCCGTCGTGTTCATAGACTTGCATGATCACCTCGAGCCGCTGTTTTTCTTCCACCTTTTTCCAAGGAGGACTGTAACCGCTTCTTGGAAGAACAACTTTCGGGTTCGCGTACTTTTTCAGCGCATGCGCCATTGAGGTTAATGCAGCTGAGAGCCCTCCGACCTTTATCACGTCATACTCCATCGTTGTCATGAGCACATTTGGCTTCTTCATACTTTCTCAGCTCATGAAATAAATAGAGTGTATTACATCATGCGCCTTTAGACTTTACCTTGGCTATCATATGACGATTTCTACGCATAGTAGTCCTTGCAGCGTTTAGATAAAAAGGAACGAATCCACTACCAACTGAGGATTCACTTGCATCAGGCTGGTCGTTGCTTGTCTGATTTTCGCCTTTGTCCCTTACCGTATGATAAAGACTGCTTATGGACGCAGAGTTCCGCGCGCTGCGCAGACTTCATGCGACCACTGTGAAAAACAGAAAATTCCTATTGATCAAGAAAAGGGAATATGGAATCTTGTGGCGAAAGCACGGCACATATTAAAACTCATAGAAGAAACAAGCTCATCGAGCTTCAGAACCCTAAAGTTGCCATTTAGAAATTTCGATTATAAGAAACCCGACAAGTTACTAGAACCAGAAAACGAAAGACAAAAAAGTCAGGCGGCGGGAATATCTTCACGATGAAAAACCCATTCTCTCATCCATTTGCCAAATTCATCCTAAGGAAAGTTGCCTTCTATCTGATTGTGACATTCATCGCGTTGAACTTCATATTTCTAATTCCTCGACTCATGCCGGGCAATCCTATCGATCAGATGATTCCTCCGGGCACAACTGACGCTGGAAGGCTGAGACTCAAAGCCGAGCTGGGAAAATACTTCGGACTTGACAAACCATGGTCTGAACAATACGTCAATTTCTGGTTGAATCTTCTGAAAGGAAATTTGGGATATGCAGTCATGCGCGGATATAGCTTCCAACCTGTCGCGGAGGCGGTCATGTCGAGGCTGCCTTATACTTTGGCCCTCGTGATTCCCGTGCTGTTTATCGGTTTCTTCTTGGGCAACTGGATTGGGGCTAGAGCAGCGTACGCAAAGGGCAAGCGAAGCGACGCTATTTACTATACCTCAGTCATAACAAGTCAGATGCCGTTCTACTGGTTTGCGATGGTTCTTCTATTCCTTTTGGCAGTAAATGTCAGAATTCTCCCCACAGGCGGAACTTTCAGTCCGCGATTCATACCTAACTATGACATTGCGTCTTTCATAGATGCGTTGCGCCACTATACTTTGCCTTTCCTAACATTACTAATCATAACCACGGGAGGATGGGCTACAGGCATGAGATCGATGACTCTTTATGAGCTGGACTCAGGCTACATCCTCTACTCCAGACAATTGGGCTTCAGAAACAAAAAGTTGGTTTCCTACGCCGAAAGGAATGCGATTCTGCCACAGTTCACAGGCCTCAACATAAATCTCAACAATCTCATCGGAATGACGATGATCATCGAAATGGTCTTTGCATGGGATGGCATCGGTCTACTAGCGCTCGACGCCATACGATCTCGCGATTATTTCATGATGTTGGGCACTTTCCTAGTGACAATGATAGTTGTAATCCTGGGGAATTTTCTCGTGGATGTCGCATATGCATTTCTAGATCCACGAATCCGAACAGGCAGCGGTGGATAGAAATGTTTGAATTGCTCATCAGAAGCAGAAAATTCATGATTGGCACAACCATCGTGCTGGCTATTATTCTATTTGGGATAATAGGTCCTGCGCTGACTCGGGATCCACTGGCTTACAGTTTCCACTTTGTCGAGCCGCCAAGCAATGAATTTCTGCTCGGCACGGGGAATTTTGGAGAGGACGTGCTCGCCCAGCTTTGTACAGGTACCCGCAACTCCCTGATGATCGGCGCAATCGCAGGGGGTCTTGCCATGTTGATTGCTATATTAGTAGGAGGGATTGGCCCATACAAAGGAGGGCTGATAGATGAAATCGCAAATGCATTCACCAATGTTGTTATGGTTTTTCCCATGTTGCCATTGTTGATACTCCTCTCAGCTATCCTCCAAGAAAGATCTATGTTTTTATTGGCGTTACTGATTGGTTTAACAACCTGGCCGTGGGCCGCCCGATGCATAAGATCTCAGGTGTTAACCCTTAAGGAAAGAGGATTCATTGACGTCGCTCGCATGTCGGGCATGAAAGATAGAAAGATAGTGGTAGCTGAGATTATGCCGAACATGCTCGCTTACATCATAATCGTTTTCGTAGTATCCCTCAGCATAGCCGTCCTGACTGAGGCAGGGCTGAGCATGATCGGTTTAGGTCCCGACCCTAGTACGAGCGTTACCTTGGGATCCATACTCTATTGGGTCATGAACAGCACACAGGCGGCACTACCATGGAACCTTTGGTGGTGCTTTATTCCGCCAGGCCTCATATTGACTATATTCCTAGTGGCAGTTTTTATGATGCACAACGGCATGGACGAAGTGTTCAATCCTCGATTGCGGAGGGTGTGATCCAGATGAGCGAGCACCTTCTTGAAGTCAAATCCCTCAGAGGCTACTATCGAGGAGTATTTGGAGTTGTTCGTGCAGTCGATGGGGTCTCACTTGCGGTTGACGACGGTGAGGTTGTAGGCCTTGCGGGCGAATCTGGTTGCGGAAAATCAACCCTTGCGCAACTCTGTTCGGGCTCCCCAAATCCTCTCTTACACTACGAATCCGGTGAGATTCTCATAGACGGGTCGGACATACACAAGATTGATCCTGAAGTGTTCAGAACAGAATTCAAGTGCAAGCGCATGTCATACGTTCCCCAAGCGTCGATGGATTCTTTGAACCCGGTTAAGAGAATCAGGGACTTCGTAATGGACGTCGTGAGGGAACGTACCGGCAGAAAACCTGCAAAGGAAGAGGTCCTCAGAATGGCAGGGGATCATTTCGAAAAGCTGGGGTTAGAAAGGTGGATTCTTGACCGTTATCCTCATGAACTCAGCGGAGGCATGAAGCAGAGAGTCGTGATAGGGATATCGACGCTTTGGAACCCAAAACTCCTCACCATCGATGAACCAACTTCTGCACTCGACGTTACAACACAAAAGCTGGTGATAATATCACTTGCAAATCTCAAAAAGATTGGCACAATCAAGAGCATATTGTTTGTCTCCCACGACATCACGGTTTTGGGGCAGCTCTGCGACAGATGCGCAGTCATGTATGGTGGGAAAATAGTTGAAGTCGGAAGTATGAACGGAATACTGGACAGCTCTCTCCACCCTTACACGAGCGCACTAATTTCTTCAGTCGTTTCTTATGATCCAGAAAGGCTGGGGAAAGGGGGATTGAGGAGCATACCAGGGTCGCCGCCGGACTTGAGAGATCCTCCTTCTGGCTGCAGATATCATCCAAGATGTGAAAAGCGAATGGAAATCTGCGAGACCAAGGAGCCTCCTCTTAACACCGTAGAAAAAGGACGCGCCGTCGCTTGTTGGCTCTATTGATGGTGAGTAAATGGAGACACTCCTGCACTGTGAGAATCTGACGAAGATCTACACTTCGGGCCTGATAAGAACGAAGTCCGTTGTCGCCGTGAAAAACGTGACGTTTGATGTGAGAAAAGGAGAGATCGTTTCTCTCGTGGGCGAAAGCGGTAGCGGGAAAACCACGGTGGCAAGGATGATATTAAGGCTGATCGAACCAACCTCTGGTCAGATAATCTTCAAAGGCCAGAATGCATTCTCGTACGATCGGAAAGATTATTACAGGATGATACAGGCGGTTGTTCAAGATCCCTACTCGGCGTACAACCCCTTCTACAAGGTTGATCGTGTACTAGAAGAGGTGTTCGGCCTATACAAAAAGGGCTTGACTTCGGACAGAAAAAAAGAAACCATATACTCAACGCTGACGAGAATCGGAATAAACCCCGAAGAAATGCTTGGAAGATACCCACACCAGCTGAGCGGAGGCCAACTGCAACGGCTACTAATAGCGAGGCCTCTGATGGTTAATTCAGAGCTAGTAGTCGCAGACGAAGCAACCAGCATGCTGGATGCGTCCACTCGAGCCGGAATTTTGAACCTCCTTCTGGCTCTGAAAGATGACCAAAAAATATCGGTTTTATTCATAACGCACGACATAGCTCAAGCTCAATACATTTCTGACTGGGTCCTCATCATGCAACAGGGGGAAGTGGTTGAACAAGGACCTGCCGAGAAAGTCTTCTGTGGTCCAACATGTTCCTACACAAAAAACCTTTTTGCATGCGTGCCCCAGCTCCGTAAGAAATGGGAATGTTGAACCACAGATTTCCCACGCTTGATTGACTAAGAGAATTCAATCCAAAACAGAACAGATGATTCTGGATTACTCGTTTGCGCCAACAGGGACTCTGTCTTCGATAGTTCTGCACAATCCCTGCCCTGCACAGCGTCGAATAGTTTTGCGATTGTCCGACAGACTCCATCGGCAGTGATCAAGGAAAACCAGAATGATGAGAGCAAATTCAAGCTCTGACCCAACATCTGAATATCACCTCGATGAATGAATTTCTTCATGTTTACCTCCTTTGGTCAGCTATTTCAAGGGCGCATAAAGGCACTTGAATGTGTAACTACTTGGAGAATTTACAATCCAAAATCTTATATAAACGTGGATATGATAAATAGTTTCCGTCGTAAAACAAAAAGGGAATTAAAAATGAAGAATTTCTTAAGAGTTTTGAAATCCTCGCTATTGATTGGAATGCTACTATTTGGATGTGCAATTGCCGCTTTTTCATCTCTCATCTCTTCAGCGCAAGCAGTTTTGCCACAGAATCTACCGCGAGATCAAACTGTGCAGCTCAGTGGCTACGAAGGACCCCCGACTGCACTTAGGCCAACGGATATTGCGGGATCGGCGGGCATGGCCTTCTATTTCATGTATGAGCCATTGTTCGCAGTCAATATTGCAAAAGGATCAGCACCAGCTGATCTCATAAAAATCCTTGGTGAGAGTATTCAGTGGCTAGACAACCTAACGATCGAGGTAAAAATCCGCCCCGAAGCCAACTGGACTGATGGCCAGCCGATAACATCTAGTGACGTCGAGTACAGCTACGGCGTTTATGGACTAGCGTCTGACACCAAAACATGGGTCGCACAGGAAGTGGCTCCCCTGAAAGAAAGGTTACAATCCTTCGAAATAGTAGACAATAAAACATTCAGGGTGCATATAAAACCGGAGTATCCTAACAGCGCGGTAGTCTGGAGGCACCTGACGCTGTCGTACAACATATTGCCAGAGCATATATGGACACAGATTGAAGCTCAATATGGCACAAACATGCTGGCTTTCACCAATGACTGGCAAGATCCAAACATGAATGATACGTGGAAAGTCGCATCAGGAATGTACCTGCCAGTGTATCACGACAACGACCGAACGATTATGCAAAGAAACGATAACTGGTGGGGCAAAAGCGTCTTCGGCAAGCTACCTGCACCAAAGTACATTCTACACACATGCTATCACTACTCAAACGCGGCAGCCGCCTTAGACTTACAAAACAACGAAATCGACATTTGCGGCAACTTCATTCCGGGCATAGATACCATAATGGGAGCCATGCCACAGATACATACCTACGACCCGAACCCACCTTACTATGCCGAGACATCATTTGACCTCTTGGTTCCAAACAACCACAAATACCCGCTAGATGAACCCTGGCTACATAAGGCAATAGCCATGGTGCTGGACTACCATTCAATCAGCATGGTTAGCAGCGGCTACCTGAAGTACCCGTCTCCATACCCATCGCATCTTTTGCCCTCAGACGACGCAGTTGCCAAAGCACTAGTGAGACCTGAGATCGAACAGCAATACGCGATATACAACAACGTCTCAGCTGCTATTGCCATATTAGAGCAATACTGCATCAAAGGGCCGGACGGAAGATGGTATACGAAGGATGGCCCGAGTGCGGCGTATCTGGCTTTGTACAACGAAACAATTAGTCAATACACGGACGCCTTGCCGGACGTGCCTGGCATAAACATACCGCTCGGCCCATGGAGCATCATGGATGAACAAGGATGGTCAGACGTGCTCGCAATAGACGCGATCGGAATGAGCATGATAAAGAACAGCCTTGGCATAACAATGACAGGGAAAGTCGTGGATTGGGGAACAAATACGGCAGACGGACAATCATTCAACTATGACTTCATGAATTTCTGCATGGAAGCTTCCACAGGCACAATGTACGACCGATATTATCAGATGTTCGTCGGAACAGACTACTACTGGAACCACTACGGTGACTACAGAAACCCAGATCTAGTCGAACTAATAAGGCAACTCGACATCACCGCAGGAGCAGCACAACAGACCGTCGCTGACAACATCCTCAAAATAATAGGAACAGACTTGCCGATTATCCCATTCGGAGGACACCCCAACTGGTACCAGTACAACACGATGTATTGGACTGGCTTCTCCAACAAAGCCACTAACCCAATTCTTCCAGCAGGCCCATTCGGCGGAACAGCAACAAGCGGACTCATGCAGACAGTCGTCCTGGATCTAAATTCGAGTGTATCACCTCACTACAGCGACATTGCGGTGAGCAAAGCAAACGTGGTGCCGGGAGAAAACACGACGATATCGGCAAATGTGACAAACACCAGCAACCAAGCAGGCACGACCATCATACAGCTCTTGATCAACGGAGGTACGACCGCCAGCCAAACCGTCTCGTTCGCTGCAAACGAAACCAAAACTGTTTCATTCATCGTGTCAGAAACGACTCTCGGAACTTTTCTGGTCAACATAGGCGGGCTTACTGCAACTTTCGTTGTGGCGGCAGCAGCAGTAGTTCCAGCATACATTAACGGGAGTGTGACGGACGCAGGAACAGGAAACGCTATTTCGGGCGCATCGATCATTGCCGGTTCCTACCAAACCACCACGGGAACCAACGGAGCCTATTCGTTGCAGGTAGCGCCAGGAACGTACATCGTAACCGTGATCTTTGAAGGGTATAGCGCGGCGAATGTCACGGTCAGTGCATCGACGGCGGGACAAACCTACACAAATAACGTGGCTCTCACAGCGTCGCCATCTGGTGGAATACCGATATGGGTCTATGCTGTCATTGCCCTGCTCATAATAATCGCGGTAGTCGCCTTGGCCTACGCCTTTGTCTTCAAGAAAAAGAAATAGCTACAAACCCCATTTTTTTCTTCTGTAAGTTTCCAGAACTCACACTAACGACTGGACGATTCTCGATACGTCACCCATACGTTTCCTCTCATGCGTGCCGAAGTAGTCTTACCGTGGAGGTTCGCGGCAACCTGTAAGGGCATATCTTGGCGTCAATGTTAGTTTGCGAATCTCGCTTGCTCCAAGTTTCGCCACGATGCCGGTGAACTGCCGCCGAAGAAAAACTGCTAGTTAGCTAAACCCGACGTTTGTCGCTCGAAAAATCGGCGGGCACTTCATGACCCCTTGGCATTGATGATCGGTTCATCCCATCGTAATCAGTGTCGTATGCCTTTTTCCATCAGCGAAACAGGGGATGAGGTGGGATTTAGATTTTTTTCCGTCGACAGTCACGCTCTTGATGCCCTTGGATACGTGGTCTGGGTTCCTGACTTCTATTTCATAGATAGCGCTCCTAAAATGACGAATGATATCGAATTTTGCCCAGTCTGCGGGTATGCATGGGTCCACGAGCAACCCATGATATTGCGGCCTTATGCCGAGAATCCAGTTAGTTGCGACTTTGAACATCCACGCCGCGGTTCCCGTCAACCAAGACTGCCGTGCCATGCCAAAGTGGGGGTGATCTTTGCCAGCGATTGTTTGAGCATATACGTATGGTTCAGCTCTATGGATTTCTCCAATCTTGTTCTTGGTCGTAGGAGCAAGCTTCTTATAATATTCATAAGCTTGGTCTCCTCGCCCGAGGATGCATTCTGCCAGAATTGCCCAAGCATTCGCGTGACTCCAAACAGAAGCGTTTTCCTTTAGTCCAGGCACGTAACCCGTCAGTGCTCCGATCTCAGGACAGTACTTTGAGTAGGATGGAGCAAGAAGCATTATTCCGTATTCCGTGTCAAGGTGTTTTTTCACCGAGTTCATACACGCCAGGCCCTTCTCTTTCGAGGCGATCTGGCTGATGACGGCCCACGATTGAGCATTGACGTATATCTTTCCTTCCCTGCACCTTGAGCTTCCCACTGGATTCCCCGAGTCGTCATAAGCACGAACATACCATTTGCCATCCCATGTCGTTTCATTCACGTGGCTCTTCGTCTTGCCAGCCATAGCTGCGAACGCTTTGGCGTCTTTGCCTCGTGTATACTGTTTGCAGAGATCTGTCAGCTCCAATAAGACTCTGTGAAATAACATGGCTGCCCAGACGCTTTCGGCTGCGTTATTCGGACCCGGCAGGCTCAGGGGATCGTTCCAGTCGGCCGTTCCTAAAAGGGGCAAACCATGTTTGCCCGTGTGTTCAAGTGTGAAGTCAATCGACTTTTTCAAGTGCTCGTACAGGCTTGCCTTTGAACCTTCAACGAACTTTACGCCTTCATTCAAAATGGTCATGTCGCCTGTTTCTTTGATGTACTCGCAGGTCGAAAGAATCAGCCACAGATGATCGTCGCTGAAGAATTTCATCTGTTCTTTCACGTAAGGTGGCCAACCTCCTTCCCCGGACAACGGAAAGTAAAGGTGGTAGACGTGACCGTCTTCAAACTGGTTCTTAGCGAGATCTAAGATGCGTTGGCGCACCTTTTTCGGCAGAGCATGAACCACACCCAGAGTGTCCTGATTGCTGTCTCGGAAGCCCATTCCTCTTCCTACGCCTGTTTCGTAAAGAGAAACGTATCTTGACCAGTCGAAGGTTGTCTTGCACTGGTACTGGTTCCAGACGTTGATCATCGTGTTGAACTCTTCATCTGGAGTGTCAACGTTGAAGTTCTTCAGGTAAATGTTCCAGTGCTCCTTCAGCCTTTGAAACTCCCTCTCCACATCGGATTTTCTCTCATACTTTCGGATCAAGTTCCTAGCGTCAAGTTTTCTCTTTGCCACGCCTAGGACGAAGATCAGCGACTCTGCTTCTCCAGGACCAAGGACGGCAACGTTGCTTGTGGCGGCGATTGGGTTGCCTCCTTTAGCTTGAGAATTTGAACACTTACCTTTTTCAACGGCCACTGGGTCAGATTCGCCCCTGTAACTGCCGATAAACATCTCTCTGTTGCAGTCGTATCCAGTGACCTTTCCGCTCGAAGCGAAGAAGGCGTAGCCGGTGCTCACATCGAAGAAACTGTAGAAAATAACGCCACCCTCGTACGCAGCTATGCCTAGACCTTGACTGCACTGAAGATCCGTCAAGTCGTTGAAGGCCTGCCAGAGACAGAACTCTCCGTATGAGAACACATTCAACTCTTTCTTCTCGGAAGAAGCATTTTTCAAAGTGAGCATCCAAACCTCCAAGTTGTCGTCCAGGGGCACAAAATATGTGACTTCCGCCTCAACGCCCGAGTTCGAAGACGCTATCTTGGTATACCCTAAACCATGTCTGCATTTATACGCGTCCAACTTGCCAAGAACCGGCTGCCACGTCGGAGACCAATATTTCCCTGTCTTGTTGTCTCTGATGTAAATGTACCTTCCAGGCCTATCTGCCGGGAGGCTGTTATACCTGTACCTGAGAATCCGCCGATAGAGCGGATCTATGTGGAAACTGTAGCCTCCACCCGTGTTAGAGATTATAGCGCAATATGCGTTGTTACTCAGGTAGTTGATCCACGGCGTAGGCGTATCGGGCCTGGTAACGACGTACTCCTTGTTGTCTCGCGAAAAATATCCATAACTCACCGTGACACCGAATCTAGTATGCTATCGTATTCTTTTATGCTTTTTTGGAAGCAAGAAAGACGAAAATGATCAATGAGCCATGAGGACAGAGGTGACAGGCTTCAAGAACGATCGGAGAGTCTAACCTCTGTTTCAGCCCTCACAGAACGGCACTGCACCATCGGCACTATACCGCACGATTTTTCTCCTGATCAGTCTCCGCTTACCTGTCAAAGCACGCCTGGACAAGATCATCCAGACGCGCGGTTGCCACGCACTGAACAGTGTCGGCGCCGCCGTAGTAGATCTTAACTTCCCCGTCCTCCTCAAGAATAGCGCCACTCGTAAACACAACGTTAGAGGTCAACCCAACCCGCTCATATTGCTCCCTTGGCGAAAGAATAGGCGCTTGGGCTCTTGCGACAATTTCAGCTGGGTCATTCAGATCGAGCAGCATCGCCCCGAGATGGTAAACGTACTGGTACCCAGCCATCACGTGAACGCCATGCCAGATTTCAAGCCAACCTTTATTGGTCTTAATGGGAACCGCACCGGCCCCAATCTTCTTCCAGTACCAGTGGCCGTGGGTTCCGCGCTTGAACACGCACCTCGATTTGCCCCAGAAAACAAGGTCGGGGGAATAACTGATCCAAATGTCGCCGCGGTCATCGGGCAGGATTGGCCTGTCAAGCCGAGCGTAAAGTCCACGGATTCTTTCAGGAAAAAGCACTCCGTTTCGGTTGTCGGGCTCCGAAATGAAGCCACACGATTCAAATTTCTCAAAATCCTGCGTCTTCATCATGCCGATTCTGACGCCGTATGAACTGTGCGCCGCAAAAAGGATGTAGTAGACACCTTCGATCTCGGTAATGCGGGGGTCGTAAATCATCTGGTCAGTGTACTTCTTGAATTCTTCATCTTCAGGAAGCCTTATGGGCTCTCTGCGAACTTTGAAGTGATATCCGTCCTCACTGACAGCCGGTATGAAGTAATTCGATATGTCGATGCTTTCGGCTCTGCACAGCATCAAGTATTTCCCATCGAACTTAACGACCCCCGAGTTGTAAATGCCTGAGCATTTGAAAGGCATATCTTCAGCCGTTAGAATGGGGTTTTTTTCATAACGTTTGACAATCTCTTTCTTAGGATAAAGCATGCATTTCCCTTCTTGCGCTACAGCCGTGACTTATGATACTCCTGTTTTTCTTAAAATGATTTCTGAAAGACAACGTAGCTCTGGCTGACTCCACACTCGCCACGCAATGAAGCTGAGTGGGAGGTGTTGACGGCAGCAAAGAGCATGTTGAGAAATCATTAATATGCCCCAAAAAAAAGACTCCGCTCATTGCGCGAAGACTGTACGCGTGATCTCCTCATGTATCTTTGGGTTGCGGCGGAAGATCGGTTGCTGGCATAGCGCGCCTAAGGGAAGCTGAAACCATTTGTCTCGATTACGTGTTTGTACCAGTCATAACTCCTCTTTGGGGTCCGCATAAGGGTTTCATAGTCTGTACGGACGAGACCAAAACGCTTACTGTAACCTTCTGCCCACTCGAAATTATCAAGAAGTGCCCATACGAAAAATCCGTTGAGTTTCACTCCATTCTGAACAGCGCGATATGCCGCCGCAATATGATCTCGGAGGAAGGCGACTCGGTCGTCGTCCTGAACCCTGCCTCCTTTTGTCACGATATCTTCGAAGGCAGCCCCGTTTTCCGTGACGTAAAGCATCTGATCGCCGTACTCTTCCCGCAGACGAGTCAGTACCTCGTACAGTCCATCAGGATAGATCTCCCAACCCTTTTCCGTTGTAGGCGTGTTCTTAGCAACTACCTTGGCCTGCGTTACGGGATTTGAGGGGTCATGAGCTGCAAGCACGCGCGTGTAGTAGTTCACGCCCAAAAAGTCCAAGCGTTGCTTAATCAAGTCCATGTCCTCCCGATCAGGCTTCAACCCGAGTTCCTCTGCCAAACCAGGGTACTCCCCCTTGAAGACGGGATCCGTGTACCAGCGATTCCAGAATTCATCGAGCCTGCCGGCGGCCTTCACATCCTTCTCATCGTCGCTGATCGGATGCACGAGATTGAGATCTACTATTGTGCCTATTTGAAAATTCTTGTCCAAATCACGGAGAGTCTGAACAGCTTTTCCCTGAGTCAGCTGTAACTGGTGCGAAACCTTCAAAGCCAATTCGAGATTTCTTGCCCCCGGTGCATGGATTCCCGTGAGATGTCCCAACCACGCCATGCATCTGGGTTCGTTGAAAATCACCCATCGCTTGACCAAGTCGCCTAACTCACGGGCCATGAGTCCAGAATAATCCGCAAAATATTCAGTAATTTTCGGATTCGCCCATCCGCCCTCATCCTGAAGCGCCTGAGGTAAATCATAATGACACAAACATACCCAAGGCTCGATTCTGTTCTTGGAGAGCTCTTCGACGAGACTCTTGTAGAAGTTCAGACCAGCAAGGTTAACGTCACCCTTTCCTTTAGGAAGCACACGAGGCCAAGATATAGAAAATCGATAGGCCTGCACCCCCAACTCCCTCATCAAAGCCACATCCTCAACGTAGCGATGATAATGATCGCACGCCACGTCTCCAGTGTCACTATTCATAATGTTTCCTGGAGCGTGAGAAAAACGGTCCCAAATCGATTCGCCCTTGCCCTCCTCGTTCCAAGCACCTTCGATTTGGTAAGAAGAACTTGCGACGCCCCAGACAAAGCTGTTCGGAAAAGTGATACTTCTCGAGGTCACACACACGTAGTTTCACCTTTCCTTTTAGATATTCGCCCTTTTCCTTATTTGCGTTCTGCCTGACGCGCGCGTTGTCAGGTCTCTGTTGTCGAGCTCTTTGCCCCCAAGCTGCAAAATCAATGGATCTATGAGACTTCTCTTTCTCGGTATGCAAATTCATGTGTGACATGAGAAAGAGTGTGACTTCTTCGTCCATGCACTTTCTCAATTCTGGTTCGGTTTAGTTCCAACGATTTCTGGATGCCCCAAAGTCAATAATACTTGGAGCGTCACAGAAGCCCAGCTCCAACTTGAATATCTGCTTGAAATTCGCTCGGATTATTTCATTCCTTTTCTTTTCAGAAATGGACTAAACAAGAATTGGCTTTCGCGCGTACCTTTTTGACGACCAAATTGCGTGACAATAGAAAATTCGAAAGACTTTCCACAATATTGAAGAATCCATCAAGTGTAACAAATTGAAACGCGCGCGCTCATTTTCCAAATGACATACGTTGGCATGTCAGCGATATACTATGGCGACGAAATAGGCCTCAAGGGAAGCAAGGAATGGGAAGATAACAGGCGAGGAATGATCTGGGATGAAAAAGGGCGAGATCTCGAGCTTCATGGCTTTTGCAGAAAACTGATTAACGCGCTAGGAAGAAAAACAGGGCTCTGAAAGACGGAGACTTCGCCACGTTGCACTCGGACTCGAAAACGAACACTTATGCATATCTTAGAGCTCATGAAGAAGGCAGAGTAATGGTCGCGTTGAATAACTCATCGCGAAAACAGAACATTATAATTTAAAGCGGAAAAATCACTCCAGAACGAGAGTCCGTTTTCACCGACTTATCAACTGCACAAAATCACGAAGTGACAGCAGGGAACGTTCATCTATCCCTTGGGCCCTACTCTGGAGTTGTTCTCTCAGACCATTCTTGAGCCACTGAGGGAAAAATCGACGGTGAAAGAAAGAGCATGGCTCATTGGCAAGTCTGACCTCTTCTCGAATCATATTTGGATCATATATCTGACCGGAGGGAGGGTATGTGAGAGCACACATATGGAACGCCGGAGAATCCTTGATAAGTCCATTGCTGTAGTGAAGAATCCTAGAGGATTTCAAGAAGATGCTAACGAACCCTGAAACATCCGTCAGTGGAGAAATTAGCTCGCCTATCTCGGCCTCTAACCTATTCCTGTACTTGTGTGTTGCATGTCTCTCGCTCAAAGTTGGAAACGCGTCATTAAGGCTCCTCGTTCTGCTTTTGATTGAGGGTTTGAACCACGAATCCTAAACTTTAATCATTAGGTCTTGTTGTGTGCTTGGATTCGCAACGTATAAGTGAACGTAGCAACTCTTGATATTCACGATTACGATGAACGCTACACGACCAAACCATCGAATGCAGGTACTCTTTCACACGTTGGGCTTAAGTTGCCTAGGTGGGGCCATATTCCTGCAGCTCTTGGTTTTCACAGACATACTCCAACACGGGTATTTCATGGCAGTGGAAAACAACCCAGCCATTTTGTCCTTTGAAATACTCTTGACTGTTTTCTCTGCGACATACTTCGTTTACATGTACCAACGCTTCATTCGTTCGATGAGATAAAGAAAAACTCAACGCGCGTTTTCTGCCCTTTGGATCCGAGATTCAAAAACAGATAGAAAACGTTAAATAACTTCTGATCAAAACAGCGCCAGTAAGCTATGTTCGGAGGGCAAAAGGTGAGAAGACTAGCAAAGTCAAGTTTCATTCTTATCGTATGCATCTTGACATTGGCAATGATGTGTAAGGTAAGGGGGCAGGTTGGAGGGGAGAACGTCGACTTTTCTCGACTCAGAAATGCCCGGAATAAAGATCCAGGTTAATGCAACCGCGGAAGCTCTGCCTGCTGAATATTTGACGGTGTGGCTACGTCTGATGCCGCAAACGAGCGTCTACGTGGAACTGTTGAGATTCGAGGTTTATGGTTTCCTGAACGGAACGGACGAGGTTTCAATCGGAAGCGTGACTGACTACAACTTCTTTTTGAAGCGTGCGGACAGGGAGTACAACGGAACTTTCTTTATTCCAGATGGCGTGTGGGGTGTGACCTTTGGACAGATAACACTGACATATTCCGCCAGTCTGGGAGGCTTAGAGCTAAGGTTCCCAGATGCTGTCAGCGGTTTCTACATGACTCATGTTGAGAACGCGCTCCTCAAAGATCTTGAAAATCAACTCAAGACGGTGAATGAAAACTACGCGAAGCTAAACGATGACTACGCCAAGCTAAACGATAAATACATCAACCTTACAGGTGAGTATCTGCAGCTTAACCAGACTTTCGTGCAGCTTCAGCAGAATTATACTACTCTGTGGGGCAATTACACCGCGCTGCAAGGCACTATGAATGATGATCTGGACAACACCAGACGGGTGGCAGTCATCCTTGCCGTGACAACCGTCTTCTTCGTGGTCACAACAGTCTTCATGGTCATGCGTCGACCCAAAGAAAGTTGGTGAAAAGAAAGGTCACCCACAGCAGACGCTTGCATCCTACAGGAAGCACCCTCAGCGTGGGTTAGGTCGACTCTCGGAACGCGAAGTTTGTTACTGTCTGTGTAGTTTCTGTGCTGCCAGGAAGGTTAACCCATGTCTGGTCAGAGCTTCCGCCGTCATGTTGAGCGCATCGTGTTTGTCGAGATAGTTGGTCAGAAGTTTCGGCATCAGTCCCTTTTCAACGATGTCTTTCTTCGACAGAAAGTATTCCAGAATGTCTGATGGATGTTCTCTTTTTTCTTCAGTTGCAGGTATTCCGCCTTCATGTTTCGCGCTGATGTTTTTTACGTGGTCCGCAAGTTGCACAAGTTCGTCTGTGCGGTTGTATGGTTGCCTCACAATGCTCTTATAGGCTTCAGTGACGTGATGTTCAATTCGAACGATGTCTTCAAAACCGAACGCCTTTCTCACGTAGGCAGAAAGTTCAATCGTCTCGTTGTTGACGGAGTTTGAAAGATTAAACCCGATAAGCGGAGTGGAGCCATCATCTCTGCTGAAAAGCTTTGCAGTTAACAGCGTCCACAGGATCGAGTAGGGATTGTCAGTTCCTAGGAACACGGAAATCTTGAATTCAATGTCGATTCCAAGTTTTCGTAGCCAATATCCCAGCAAAACCGTCCCCGAATTCGCGTTCAAAACCTGCGGAAGCCCGTACTCCGTATAATAATGGAGAAATTCGTCAACCCATTTTAAAGTGTAATCATTCGGAATGCCTACGCCTCCAAAATATCCTGTAATCGTGTCCGCGCCGCCAAGATGAACATTGATGGGTTTGCCATCAGGTCCGGGCATTGTGCCTTTAGTATCCAGGGTTTGGACGTAAGAAGCCCCTACAACCTGCATCGCAGCCGCAAAAGCTACAATGTCGTCGTCCTCAACCTGCTCCTCCATCGAACGAACCCGTATATAGCGGGCAGGCATCAAGCTCCTCTGTGCAATAGCCCTCTTTGCTTCTTCAACAATCCACGGAAAGAAGTTGAACGCGCTAATTTCCAAAGTGACAGCAAAAGACTCGTCAAACTTCACTGACTCAGCCTTCTTTCCTAGGATTTTCTTCCGATATTCAGGGATGCTTATGAAAGCCTCTTCATCCCGCCTCTTCACTAGCCATTCAAGATCTTTCACAAACGGAGATCTCTTCCTCTCAAGCCTACCCAGGAGGTTTTCAATTCTGCGGGCTTCCTTGGCTTTGCGGTTAATCTCATCGACACCACCATACTTCTCAACAATCTGTAGGACAGCGTTCACGAGGGGATTATTCTTCTGTAACAAGAACTCGTTTATCTCCCTCAAATCTCCTTCGTCGATCCTCAGCCTTTCCCTAAGATCAGCCAAAGCCATCACCTTCCGCCTGCTAACTCCTGGACGTCAATCAATTTAAGCGTTTCAGACCGTTTGCATACTCAATAGAATTTCGCTTCGTGTGCGCAAAATGAAGGATAATTTCATCAACACAGAGAGCTGAATAGTCGTTAACGACCAGACATACACCGACGTAATGGTTTTGGCACTATAAGACTCAAATGATATAAGAAGCGTTGTTGGAATAAAAAGGTGGAGATTAACCATGTACAAGCCGGAAGGCATTATGCCCGCGCTGGTGACGCCCTTTACCGACGACGGGAAAGCAATTGACGAAGAAAGGCTGCGGAGTTTAGTTAACCATTGCATCGAACTGGGCGTTCACGGAGTCGTCCCGTGCGGTACGACCGGCGAGTTTGTGAACCTTACGAACGAGGAGAAAAAGCGCGTAATCAAAATCGTGGTTGACGAAGTGAACGGCCGAGTTTCAGTGATTGCTGGGACAGGAGCAAGTGGCACAGACCAAGCGGTGGAAATGACGAGGTACGCAAAGGACGTTGGCGCTACCGCTGCCCTCATCGTCACACCGTTCTACCTAAAACCAGCAGACCGCGGGATATACGAGCACTACTATACGATTGCGAATGAAGTCGACCTGCCCATAATTCTCTACAACATTCCGCAGTGCACAGGCTTGTCTCTTCCTTGGCAGATGGTGGAGGATCTAGCACAAATCCCAAACATCGTCGCATTGAAGGACAGCAGCGGACAGCTAAGCTTCATCTTGGCCGTTCTGGAAAAAGTCAGGGACAGAATAAACGTTCTGTGCGGGCACGACGAAATTGTCGTGGCAGGACTCGCAGCCGGATGCTCAGGGGCAATCCTTGCTAGTGCCAACGTCATACCCGACATCTGGATTCAAATCTATAACCATGTGAAGAAGGGTGAGCTGCAACAGGCCCGCGAACTTCAATACAAAGTCCAGAAAATAGCTAGAATAATAGCGGGAAGCGGCGCCGTAGGCACAAAAGAGGCGCTGAAGATGATGAAAATCAAGGTCGGCCCAGTGAGGAAACCATTAAGCGTCGGTGGAGAATTAACCTACGAGTCAAAAGAGGAACTGAGGCTCGACCTGGAAAAAATAGGGAAAGTACAACCAAAACCAATAAGCTTTGAGCTAACTGAGAAACCTCTGGAAGAGCGTTTCGTGACCGTGGACATTACTCCAGAAACAGTCAAGAACTTCAAACTGCGCGTTGGGGAAGCACTAGCTGGGCAGGATGCAGAGGTGGCTCACGTTGACCTCCTTATCGGAACGAAAGACGGCCCAGTGGCGGAAGCCTTCACAAAGGCCAAGGCAACACCAACTCCGGGGCATGAGCCGTTACTGGCCATTCTGGAGCCGAACTTGGCGGTCAAGCCGGTAACCCTAATCGTTCCAACAGTCACGATCAGGGGCATGCGGGAGGCAAGCATGGTTTATGGGCCAGCCCAAACGGCGGTGGCCAAAGCTGTCATAGACAGCGTCGCAGATGGCACGATTCCGAAGGAAGCTGTTGAAGAACTCATAATCATAGCAAACGTTTTCGTCCATCCCGCAGCCGTTGACCGGCAACGTGTGTACATAAACAACTACAAGGCTGTACGTCACGCCGTGCGCAAGGCCATGGAAGGCAGACCTGGCATGGACGAGCTTATGGAAAACAAGGACCGATCAAAACATCCTTTCAAATACACACCATAGTGAAAACAGTTGACAGAACAGAAAATACTCGATGGCGACCACATACTTCTCAGCCTGAGCGCACGAAAGACCTACCTGATCAAAGTTGAAAGCGGAAAAAGCTTCCATACCCACAAGGGCTTCATAAAATTCGACGACCTAGTCGGAAAAGAATACGGTTCCACGGTTCAAAGCAGTCTGGGTTTCGAATTCACAGCGCTGAAACCGTTGCTCCATGATTACATCATGAAATCTGTCCGACAAACGCAGATAACCTATCCGAAGGACATAGCACTCATTGTAATGTTCAGCGGAATAGGGCCAGGAAGCTGCGTCGTTGAGTCTGGCACTGGAACAGGCGCTCTGACCACGGCGTTAGCCCATTACGTCCAGCCTAACGGCAGAGTCTACAGCTACGAAATCAGAGAAGAATTTCAAAAAACGGCTGAGAAGAATCTGAGACGCGCTGGCATAATTGACTACGTCGAATTGAAGAACAAGGACGTTACAACCGGAATAGACGAGGAGGAGGTTGATTCAGTAATACTTGATTTGGCAATCCCTTGGATGGTTGTCCCGCACGCGCTCACCGCTTTAAAGCCATGCGGAACACTAGTTTCCTTTAGTCCGACAATAGATCAGGTTGTGAAGACAGTTGAAGCCTTGAAAGAAAATGGTTTCGTGAGCATCGAGACAATCGAGTGCCTGATGCGCGGGATGCAAGTTGAAAGGGGAAAAACACGGCCCCACACATTGATGACGGGACACACTGGCTACATCACCTTCGCTCGCAAAGCGATAAGGCCTTGATCCATCAACGTCAGACTATGATTTTGAAGGTTCACTTCATTTCTCTCAAGCTGCGAAAGTCGTGAATCGGCATATTGTCTGAACAGTGTCTATTGATTCAGGATTAATTTTCATGATACAGATTTTGGCTTCTGAAACTAGATATTGGTAGTCACTGCAAAATCAACTACTTGTAACGTCAAGATAACATAGGAACGAGTGTGAAAATTGAGAATTCAAAAAAAAGACTCGGTGAACGAAAAGAAAAAAAGTGCCACGTTAGAACCTAGAAGAACCGACTCCTCCAGCGTTTCCAGAGAAGAAGGAAAAAGAGGGGCAAGCGAACCACTATACTTGCTTCGGTATGAATAGGTGAAGGTACCCATCATTCTTCTGGAAAGACATAGTACGTGATCCCTTGGTTGGCGGAAATCGTTTTTCGAGCGTGTATCATGGCAGTTTTGCATGTATCATCATGGTTTCTACAAGCACGCCGGAGGACACTTAGAGAAATCAGCACGATATTCAAGTTGCTCGTCAAGTGCCGTCCGAGTAACTCTGAGATTTCATCCTGATGTCAATTTAATGCCTTTTCATCATCCGGCAAAGTTCAAATAACAAGACCGCAAATAAAAAGGTTCGCCATCATGCACGGTCGCGTGTTTGTGGTTCAAGTCGACCACGTGGGTACATCGCACCTGAATTCTGAATCCATATTTCAGGTTCATAAGAGAGTTAAATAGGTACACTCTATTTATCGGCATAACCTTTGGAGGATAGTCCTTGAGGCAATCATTGACACTTAAGCAACGAAGGGACTTAAACACTAAGATGTTCAAGGTTTTCAAGCAAGACATTAAGGGACTTTCCGCAGAATTGCAAAGAATATTGGTAGACGACTTGGTCACGGCTTTCCAGAATAGAATAAACGTGTTAATTCGAGCACAGGAAAAAAGGAGCTACTAATGTAGAGTAATTAGGAAAAAGACGTAGTTTGAATCCGTAAAAGCTTTATATAAAAAAGGCGGTAATATGGCAAAAAGAGGTTTGGATGATGAGACGTTCCAAACTTGAGATGTATATCGACATACTCAAAGTGTTAGCGCACCGTGGGCCATTGAAGCTTACACACATCATGTATAAGGCTAACGTTAATTGTAGCGTCTTGAAGGAATACTTGGGCTTTCTCATAAAACAGAATCTGGTCGAAGAGAGAACTGTAGGTAAGAGACGAGTCGTCTACGCCGTAACCCAGAGAGGCATAACAGTACTCAAATACTTCAGAGAACTAAAACAAGTCCTGCCAATAGTCGAAGAGCTAAGAAACCGAGTCCCAGTACCATACTAGTCAACCCTCCATTTTTGCACGGCTACGCTTCCTCATATACATTTCTGCATGAAAAAAATCGACATTCGTAGGGTTTATTGTCATACATTCCGGTGGCAAGCAAGCAACATCCATATAGGCCGAAATCGCTTTCGCAGAGTCATCTATTCTCTTAGTCCTACAACGAGGTGCCCCATATCCTCGGAATTCGCAACATCAGCAACGGTTGTCACGTCTTTTCAGTAAGTCTGCATTTGTTTTGACTATTTATTTTGTGAATCATTACGCAGGTGTCGTAAGATTTAATAAACGCCTTCTCATCTACCATACTGTTGACATGTAAGACAAGATGAGGAAAACGCGGTGTCCAATCAAGAAGTTGTGGGGAAGAAGCCTTTACAGGTTCTGGAGAAGATTCGGGAGAACTTGGAGAGACTGAACGACAAGATGGAAGTTGTGATTGAATTGCAGAAGCATGGGAGGAAAGATGTGCAGCAGCCTCTTTCTGATGCTCCGTTGGATGTGATGACACTGCTGTCTTTTCCTGATCATTTGAGAAAGACTGCTATGACGCTTTGTAGAATGGGCCGCGCTACGGCTGATGAGATTTCTCAACAGACAAAGAGAGCCAGGGCCGTGGAAAGCGCGTATTTGAACCAACTTGTTATTATGGGCTACTTGAAGAAGGAGAGGAACGGCAGGAAAGCCTACTTTTTCGTGGACCGGGAGAATAAAGGGTGATGAAAAATGGGCAAGATAGTGGCTGTGCACTCTTACAAAGGCGGAACGGGAAAAACTCTTCTTTCCATCAATCTGGCTGTGGCCTTGGCTGAACACGGCAAAAAGGTTTGTCTGTTCGACCTTGACTTTCGAGCTCCAAGCCTCTCCACGCTTCTAAAGATTGAAAAGGCAGAGTGTTGGCTCAACGATTATTTGAATGGAACATGCGAAATTGACAAAGCGTTATTGGACCTAGGCGACAAAGTGCGCAACAGTGGTAAACTCTTTGTCGGACTTGCCAATCCCGCAACGGAAGCAATAAGAGACATGTCGGCTAAGGACAGAAAATGGGAAATGCGGGCCTTGGGAAGACTCTTAGCCCTCAGAACTTCGTTGCTGAACGTCAAGGGTTTTGACTACTTGGTCCTGGATACGAGCCCAGGACTGCAATACTCTTCCATAAACGCAATCGTGAGCGCTGACCTGGTGCTTGTAGCGACGACCTTCGACCGGTCAGACGTAGACGGGACTAGACGTATGCTACGCGAACTTTACGACTTGTTTGAAAAGAAGACCGAGATCGTCTTGAACAAGGTGCTTGATGCTTCTTCGAAAGCGGGAAAAGAAGAGATACAATCCAAAGTGAACGATGTATACCAGGTTCCACTGTTAGGAATAGTGCCTTGCTTCTGCGACATTCTGAAGGCAAGAGGAGGAATCATCTTTGCCCAAGAGAAGCCGGATCATCCTTTCACAAGAATCTTGGACGAAATGGCGACGAAGATAGACAAAATGGGCTAGGAATGCTTCTATCTCGCGGCTATCCTGTTTATGAGCAGATAGATCCTGCAAGCTCTGCATTTCTCATATTCCTTCTGGTCACACCGATTGCATATTATCCGGCTTAGTTCCCTGACCTCTGAACTCATTTGCTTCGTTTCTCCCTTTGCTCATAGCTAGTCTCAGTCTTTGGCTATATACTGTATTCCGACTTTGTAATATTTCACGCATAAAACTTATACAACAGAAGAAACAATGTTAGGACTTCACGTGGTCACGGAGACAGCGCATTATTGAGCAGGTCGGCGATAATCCTTGCAGGCGGCCTTTCTGGCAGGTTTGGCCAGGATAAGGGACTGCTCCAATTGGCTGGAAAGCCGCTCGTAAAACATGTTCTGAACGCAGTCGACAATGTCGTAGATGAGAAGATAGTGGTAGTTAGCTGCAAGGAACGCATGGACGAGTACTTGAAGGCGACTGATGCATGCGCAAGCGTTGTAGCTGACAAGGTCAACGTACATAGTCCGCTTGGTGGAGCATCGACTGGTTTCGAAGAAGCACGCGGAGAATATTCGCTTCTTCTTCCATGTGATACCCCTTTCGCCTCAAGGGACATTCTTTCCCTACTGCTTGAACTGTGCACAGGCAGAAATGCATGCGTCCCTCGATGGCCCAACGGTTGTGTGGAGCCACTGCAGGCAGCTTACTGCACAGAAGCCGCTTTAGAAGCTTCAAACGTCGCTTTGTGCGCTGGAAAGCTTAACATGCAGGCCATGCTGGACAGTTTGCACTGCATACGTTATGTATCCACCCTCGTCTTGGAGCAACTGGACCCGGAGCTCAAAACGTTCTTCAACATTAACACCCCTCTAGACCTGAAGAGGGCGGAGCAGACGTTGAGACGTTCAAGTCCACGCGCATCTGCACTTTCCAGATAATTCAATGCCCGTCAGCGCGCTCTTGTTTCGCGTATTCTTCTGTTTCTGCAAATAGTTTTTCCATGTCGGCTTTAGAGTGTTCGGTGCTTAGAACACCGTTGTGCGTTGGGAGGAAAAAGAGCCCATTGGCCATTAGCGCCAGATCGTAGCTGATAAGTTTCTTTCTGTCTGCCTTGTAGGCGGCAATTGCATCTTTTACTCCTTCCTTTGTGAAATGTGTGTTGAAAATGGAGCCTGCTCCGATTAGTTGCACGTCAATCTTGTATGCTCCGAAAATGCTCGACAGTTCGTTCCTGACTCTGGCTCCAGCTCTATTCAATTTGTTTATCAATTTGCCGTCCTCTAACAGTTTCAATGTCGCAAGGCCAGCCGTCATCGTTATCGGGTTGGCGGCAAAAGTTCCGCCGTGGAAAGAATAACTCGGACGTTGATAAACGAGGGTGTTTAATCGCTCCATCATTTCTTTTCTTCCGCAAAATGCACCTATTGGGAAGCCCCCTCCCAGAATTTTCCCTAGCACTGTCACGTCAGCTTCTACCTCATAATACTGCTGAGCTCCTCCAGGAGCCAGCCTAAAACCGGTAATCACCTCATCAAAAATCAGTAGTGTGCTTCGTTCATCACAGTACTCTCGAAGCCCTTGCAAGAACTCCTTTTCGGCGGGAACGCCTCCACCAGCGCCTAGAACGGGCTCGATTATGACACAAGCGATCTCTTTGCCTCTCAGTTTTTCCCTTACCCCTTCCAGGTTGTTATAAGGTAGAACGATGGTGTCCTGGGTCGCTCCAGCTGTCAGACCAGCTGATTCTGGAACATCAAAGGGGTATTTTATGCTCACTTGAAGTGCGTCGTAGCCTCCGTGCCATCCACCTTCGAACTTTGCAATCTTGTCCTTTCCAGTGTATGCTCGTGCCAAACGTGTTGCATACATGTTCGCCTCCGTCCCAGAGTTTGTGAAGCGAGTCATTTCCGCGTTTGGAACCATCTTCGCAACCTGCTCAGCCAGCTTGATCTCAAGCTCGTGGCAGGTTCCATAGTGTGTGCCTCTTTGAAGCTGCTCCTTTACAGCATTCATCACAACCGGGTGTCCATGGCCTAGGATGAGAGCAGTGTGCCCTAACCAAAAGTCCACGTATTCATTGCCGTCGACATCATAAAGTTTACTTCCTTGGGCTCGGGCAGTGTAGAATGGGTACGGCTCAAAGTAGCGTATGCCGTAAGAAACCCCTCCTGGAAGAACCTTTTTTGCCCTCTCATAGAGGATTCGGGAATTGGGCGTTCTTGAAACATAATCGGGCATTCTTAGCTCGCCACGGTTTCAATTTTGTACGCGGCCTTATTATGATTTCTATCGCCTGACTCAAGCAGCTCCAGAGGCATGCATCACAGGCACATGAAGCACAACGCCTCTATCTTCATCAGGCGACCTTCGTTCCGTAACCACAGCTTCGATTAGGAAATATTAAAAGTCTGCCCGGTTTAATGATGTTCACTGCAAAGAATGAAGAAGAACCCGACTTGTCAGGCTCTGCAAAGGTTGGTGCCCGGTCATTATGCAACTCATATAATATAAATAGTAGCTTAAGGGGTTTTTCTTGACATCTTTGTGTAAAGACTAGGAGGTTGGAGTAATGCAGGTTTTGAGCGAAGTGATAATTTCGCTTCTAAAACTTTCGAAAGGCAAGCCTATTTTACATGAACTAGTCAAGAAAGACCTGAGACTTCCGTCCGCAGTTGTTGTTGGATTGCTGCAAAGATTGCAAAATGATGAACTGGTTTATGTGCATGACGAATTCATCGAAACTAATGCTCTGCAACGTCTCAAACTGGCCGTGCGTGCATTGCAGCTGGGCGCTGATTATGAGCGAGTGGCCGGTTTTCTGGAGTGGAAAGAGTTCGAGAGTATAGCCGCCGTTGCCTTCGAGTCACATGATTACAGAGTTAGGACAAACTTGCGTTTCAAGCAGGGCGGGCGCAGGTGGGAAATAGACATCGTCGGCTGCAGAAAACCGCTAGTTGTCTGTGCAGATTGCAAACACTGGCGCCACGGCTTGTACCCTTCGACGCTGAAAAGAGTTGCCGAAGAGCAGGTGAGACGGACGTTTGCGCTTTCTGAGTCTTTGCCGAATCCTGCAGTCAGAGTTGACTGTGCTTCGTGGAGCGAAGCAAAATTCTTTCCTATGATTCTCTCATTGACGCCCGTAAGGTTCAAGTTTCACAATGGAACACCAATCGTTCCGATCCTTCAATTGCAAGACTTTTTGACTCAGCTTCCAATGTGCATAGACTCGCTGAAACACTTCAGCAAAACGCACTCACGCTTCAAGATTGGATCATAGTCTCCAGCACAGGCTTCTTTGCAAACCTTATGGCCGGGTAGATGCTCGAAGCAAATGTGATGATTAAGGCCAGAAGAAGCCAACCGGCTATTTGAATGACCGTGTAGGGCGTTATAAGTGGATTTTGCACCAAGATTAGCAACGTAGTTATTGTGCCAAAGGCTATTCCAACTGCATAACTGGCCAGCAAAACTATCAAGCTCTGTGCAGAGACAATGCTCAAAACGGTTCCAGGCTTGGCTCCTAGGGCTCTTAGAACGCCGAACTCTTGCCGCTGTTCATTGATAGTAAGCATCACGTACCCTAGTAGACTCAAGGATGCAGTAATCAAAGAAAGTAGAGGCAGAGACATTATCGTAGACCAGATGAAATCCAGAAAACCTAGGTTTTTGTTCAGCACCGCATCAAGCTCGAAAACTTGGAAATCCGTTGCATTTGCTTCTTTGACAGCCGCGCTTATCCCATTCAAGGCGTCCACCCTATTTGCTGAAGGGTCAAGCCTTATCATAAGCGCGTTAGGTCTTGATATGCCTGTTATGCTCTGCAACGTACTAAGAGGGACATATGTGACGTTTCCATTGTTAAGCGGGTCGAGGCAAACACCAACTACGCTGAAATCCTCGCCGGAGATTCTTATCTTTTGATACAATGGCAAGGAGAAGAGTTTCTGTGCGAGTGAATCGCCGATAACGGCTTCTGCGCTTTGATTTTTCTCCAAGAATATGCCGTTCAAAGACCAGTTGTTCAGCACGCTGTCCGGGTCGACGCCTACCACGAGAGAGTTTCCTTGTCGGCTATCCCCGACGTACTGTGTTTCCGCCGTGCTGCTTCCTAGGATGATGCCTTGAATCTCTCTAACTGGCGCCTCTAAAACCAGGCGTTCGTCTATGCTCATGTTTTCGTTTAATAGATGCAGTTGGTTGAGGAGGTCGGCAGGTATAAGGTATCTGTCATCTGTGTAGTTGAACTGAGTATCGTTTCCTCCTTCATAAAACTCTGACAGTAGCAGTTTGTACTGGTTAACCATGTCTTGATGCGCTATTAGCACAGTATTTCTGCCAACGGCACTTTCAACCCAGCTTCTGGTAGTGCCTTCAGCGATAAGTCCTCCTGCAACAGCTACAGTGACCAGAAAGAAAACGGTACTTAGACAAAGGACGATTCTGATGGTGGCTGATTTGTGACGAACCAATGTTCTTGTTGCTATCTTCAGAGTGACGCCTGATTTTGAGACAACCTTAAAGCCTGGCTCTTTGCTCAGCCCGAGGTAATAGGCAGGTGAAAAAATTTTTGCAGTCTCAGTCTTGGTCGCCGAAAGAATCGGCGCGGCCCCAAGAACAAGCGAAAGTGCAAAGAAAACGCTGAATATCGCGACAGGCATCCACAGATTGGTCGGTTGTTGTGAGAGTTGGAAACCAAGACCGTTCAGGAGACTTGCTGAGGCCATGTCCATTACGACACCTAGAACAGTGCCTAACAAGCAGCCCACGACCGTCACGATTATGAGTTCGGTGAAGAAATAGCCAAAAAGCAGGTCAGTTGGGCATCCTACCGCCTTCATAAGTCCAATGTCCCTGATTCTCTGGGACGTCATGATAAAGGCCGTGAACGAAATCATGACTGTTCCCGCGAGGAAAATCAGAATCGTAAGCAGCGTCATGAAAGGAGAAAACATCACGGAGAAGCCGGCAGTCAATTTGCCCTCAGTAATCACCGAGATGCCAAATCCTATTTCTTGGGCAAAAAGAAGCAGAAAGAGCGTCGAGGCAACACACAGCATCAAGCTGACAATGACTAGAGTTGTTTGTAACTTTCTGCGTAGCAGATCGTTTATTGAGAATGAAGTTTCACTCATTTTCACTTGTCAGCCTGCCGTCTTCCAAATACAATTCTTGGTGGGCTAACTCGGATATCTGCTCGTCATGAGTTGCAACGATGATAGTCTTTCCCTCGTTCTTCATTGCGGCCAGTATTTGAATGATTCTCTTGCTCGTTTTGACATCCAGGTTTCCAGTGGGTTCATCGACAAGAAGCAACGGCGGATCGTTTGCTAATGCCCGGGCAAATGCCACGCGTTGTTGTTCGCCCCCGCTCAGTTGAAATGGGAAGTGTTCTGCTCTGTGCTGTAGGCCTACGAGACCCAACAGTTCTTCCACCCGTTTTCTCACGTGGTTTTCTTCTTTCCTAGCCCATTCCATCGGAAAGGCAACGTTTTCCGCGACTGTCAGCGTGGAAACGAGATTGTAGGATTGGAAAACAAAGCCGATGTTATTGCATCTGAAACTTGCCAAGAAATCCTCATCCTTAGCTTCCAAGTCTTCCCCGAAAACAATAATCCTCCCGCTCGTAGGTTTGTCGATGCCTCCGACGATGTTCAAAAGGGTTGTCTTTCCCGAGCCCGAAGGACCACCGATTACAATGAATTCACCCTTTTCAACGTCAAGATCTACGTCCTTCAAAACTTCGACTCTAACCTCATTTTTCCCGTAAATCTTGCTCAGTGACGATGCCGATACGACAGTTTTGATATCCTTCATTTGAAGTTCACTCTTCTCTGCCCAAAGCAAAGAAGTAAGAGCATCAAAATGAAGGTTGCGATAGCTACGTTCTGGTATGGGCCGAGCAACTCACAAGTCATATCAATCAGTCATGGTACGCCAGAGGCGTTAAGTCCTTGGAAAGTCAATGCAGTCCACGGGCTCCTATCGCTTTGCTTCAGCTGATCCGGGGTTAATGACGCCACCTTGTGATTCTCGTATCCTGTGCCGGTTGGTCAGATCGAGGTTTCCCCTGTCTCTTTTGAGGATTCTCGCTTTTTCCGGAAGCCTTTTTTTTTCGTAGTCTCTCCAGCCTACTTCTTTGAAGATCCATCTTTTGCCCAGGTGCGCCCCGAGCACGGCGTGTTTGTGTTCGTTCTCGACAGGAACGAGTTCATTCAGGAATCTGAAGAGTTTTTCGATTTGCTGTTTCGGAAAGTAGGCGTAATACTTTGCGTTTTTGACTTCGAAGGCGTATATCTCAGAGTCTTTTCTGGCTATTATGTCTGGCAGAGGGCTGAGGCTTGGATTGCTTACCGGAACACGTACGGCGTGATACCCGTTTTTTTGCAGAAGTTTCACGAGGGCGTTTTCGGTGTAGAAGCCTCTCTTTCGCCATCTGCGAATGGCGTCTTTGTCAACCTGCTTCACTGGTGACTGTTCTCCGAGTTTGGAGGAGCTTCAGCTTTGATTTTTGCTTGCTGCTTCCTCAGTTCTGAGAGTTCCTATGGTTTTTGTGCTTATAAGTTTGAACCGGGACTCTGAGCATTGGTTTGTCGATTAAGCATTCTCTAAGGTAGTCGTCGAGGGTTGCTGCTGGAACAACTTCTATCTTGTAGTCGTTGACGTCGATGGAGTTTTCAAAGTTCTTCTGCGGAATGACCACCTTCTTGAATCCCCAAGCTTCTGCGGCCTTTATTTTCTCGTAAACACCTCCTACAGCTGTTACGTGAATGGAGTCTCCGACGCCTAGGTTGATTTCCCCTGTGACTGCTACGTCTTGTCTCACAAGCTTTCCTTCGATGAGCGAGCACAGAAGTATGGTCATTGACACGCCTGCCGATGGTCCGTCCACACCGTAGGACTGGGCGAAGTCAATGTGCGTCAGATAGTCCTGGGCTATGTCGGCACCGTATTTTTGCAGTATCACACTTCTGACCTTGGCGATGCTGTCTGAAATGAAGCTTTGGCCTTTTGCTACTCCAGTGACTTTGTAGTAGCCTTTGATGGAGTAGTTTCTTGGAAGTTCGCTTCTCTTGACCATCTGGGCCTTCACGTTTAGGACGCTGCCTGTCATTTCGCCGCTGTAAGGATCTTTAACGACTGCCAACCCGTGAATCTGGCCGAGTTTGACTCCTTTCGGCTTTATTTCCAGGAGTTTTCCCCTTTCGTTCATGTCGTGTTCCAGCATTTGCATCTGAATGGTCTTGCAGTGTTGTCCGACGGCTTCTAGCACGTGTCTTCTTTCGACGTTTTTACAACCCTCATTGGTTGCGAGCGTTGAGGCGGTCTTTATTATGGAGATTAGAGTTCTGAAACGGGTTGTCAACGCGTCTTTTTTGTCGCTTTTGCGTCTGCCTTCTTCGACTATTTCGAGGCATGCTTCTCGGCTGAATGGAACGAGGTTGAATCGTTTCACCTCTTGCGCTATGAACTGCACGTATCTGCGTCGATTTTCCATGGTGTTAGGCATATCGTTGTTCATTCTGACGACTTTGCCGTAGCCGTAGATTCTGTCCATCAATGCTGGGTGAAGCTGGCCTATGCTGTCGAAGTTGCCCGCGCCAACGAGGAATGTTATTGTGGGAACAGGTTCTGTTGAGACGGCCATGGCTGCCGTGTCGCTGCCGCCGAATCTACCTCGCAACGTTATTGGGAGCTTTCCGTCTTCAAGCACCGTTAAGAGCGTCACTGCTTCATCAGGGTCGAGGTTTTTTATCTCGTCGATGTATAAGATGCCGAGGGATGCGATGTGCACGTCTCCGGCGCTGACTCTTTGGTGTTCTGGTGTTCCCAAGCCCCCTGTTTGGTATGGATCCCATGCGATTGAGCCGAAGAGTTGCGCGCTTTTGTGACCAGTTGCATCTATGAACGGGGCGTGGCCAGAGCTGTTGTCAACGATGAGTTTCGGGACGTCCGTCTGTTGAGCCCCACCGATGCCCTTCATGTTTCCCATGCCCCCCATTTTCGAGAACCACCAAAGGAAGACTCCGAAGAAGATTAGGCTCCCACCGGGTATGAATGTTAAGGGTACGAGGCCCACGAACTTTTGTACGAGGAAATCTGAGAAGCTGTCGTAGGTGCTACGCAGGGCGTCGCTTGCTCCTTGCCATGCCTGCCAAGCTTGAAACATAAAGTAGAATCCTAGGCCTATCAAGAATAGGCCCAGCAGAATCATGAATATTTGTAGAACCTTGAACCCCACTTTTGTAAGGAATTTTCTCTTAAGATCTCTAAGCTGTTCTTTCTGGATGATTTTCTTTGCTTCTCCTGCTTTGTGGATTGATACTCGGGGTTGGCTCGGCAGTAACTGATTTTTCCAACAGACAGCGTCAAAAAGCTTTATGCCATTCTCTTTGTAGACTTGGGTGAGTTTTTCTGCTAGTGCTTTGCCGATAAGCGATTTGCCGGTTCCAGGGTCCCCCAGCAGGAGCAGGTATGGTCCCGGACTGATGATGCTTTTGACCTCAGGTTTGGATTTGTCCGCTGTGCTCCAGCTTTCGTACCACTTGTTTTCATCTAGCCATTTGAGCTTGTGCACCCACTCGTCCAAGCATAAGAAACATTCCTTGAGCGCTTGTTCCTGTCCTATTGCCCAGTTTATTAGATTGTCATCCACTGGGAAGCCTTCGGTAGTCTTGAAGTTCCCCCAGTCCCATTGTACTCTGACGTTTCTCACGTTAACGTTCCTTTCGAGCGTTTCAACGTCGTTCCCGAAACCGTCGAGAGGCAAGCATGACACCCTCTGTGACCTTTCTCTATCAGAACACGTCGTGATGGAGAATTAAAGCGCTTATTTCAAAATCTGCAATATGAAGAAACTGATAACATACTGCTGCACAAATGCAGAAGTGCGACTTCTGACCAGTGTCTTGAACGAGTTTCCGATTTGGCTCCTTTTCCGTTTGGCCAGCTTTTCATGCCCTTTTCTCTACATGTCCTGTGCTTCGAAGCTGTTGCTGTTCGAAGGCCTGCCTACCAAGAAAGGCGCAAGTTTCCTAAGCCGAGGACGAAATCGCAAAGCTTGAATTGGGTTCCGATTTATGAAAGGAACCCTTTTTTGCCCGTTTTGTCAAGCCTTCTGGTCTTGGGCATGGAGTTGACCGTGACCCTATAGAAAAACCCACGAAAATCTCCATGCGAAAGTTTCGTCTCACACTTCGAGGCTGCTTCGAGTTTCTGACCAGCTTTTCTGCCTAGGAAAGTGAGGCGCGCGTTAGCAGTGTCGCTCTTAGTCCGGCGACTGACGTCTGTCTGGGGGAGGTGCGTTGTGGAATGGTTAGTACTGAACAAAAGAGAACCGAAGCATCATCTTTGTAGTTCAGGGTTTTGAGAAGGAGCTAAACTCGGTTTTGGATGCTTCACAGGTGCCGTGTTTCTTCTCTTTGAGAGTGACCGGAAATGGCGACATGCGACTTGCGATCCTCGGCGATGCTTCTGTATACGATTTGGGAAGCTAGCTTTGAGGTTTCACCAGGATTTTTTGTGTGATGATACGAGTCTGAATAGGCTTTTTCCTTGGCAGTCTTCCATGAGCGCAGCAAGTTGTACTGTCTAGTATAGGCTATATGGCCAATGTTTTCGTCGTCTTCAGATGCAGACTTTACTGTTTGGTGATTATGGTTGTATGAGTAATACCAAGAACTTCTACATGTCACCAGCACTTTCTTTCAGAGAAAGGGTGAGATGCCGTATACAAAAGCATCAACGAGACTTCCAAGCTCTGAGCTCTTCGACTGTGCGGAAGCTAAAAAGTATTAAAGTGGTTTTGACTCAAATCTGAATTATGAAGACTGGGAAGGTTTTTCAAGAGCTTTCTGTCAACGACGGGCGCAAGGTTGTTTTGAAAACCCCCCGATGGGAGGACTTGGATGATCTGCTCGAACTCGTTAACTCACTCGCCGACGAGGCAGCAGAGATATACAGGGATGAGAAGGCTTCGAGAGATGAGGAGATTGATTGGCTGTCAGGGGTCCTTGCTCGGCTGGAGGAGGGTAAGACTTTTCTCTTGGTTGCTGAGGTCGATGGCGGAGTCGTTGCGTCTTCTGATGTCAATGGGCAGAGGGCGTACGAGAAACACGTCGGCGTTGTTGGCATAATCGTCAGAAGAGGTTTCAGGGATTTAGGCATCGGAACTGCGATGATGCGTGTCTTGCTCGAGCAGGCGCAGGAAATGGGTCTAAAGGTCTTGACTCTCTCCGCGTTTGCGAGCAATAAGCGCGCGATCCACGTTTACGAGAATGTTGGGTTCGTGCAGACTGGCTTCATACCGAGGAAGCATTTGAAAGAAGGCAAATACACAGACGAAGTGATAATGACCAAATTGTTGGAGTGAGGCTGTCATGGCAGACTTTAAGGTCTTCAACACGAACATCAGTTTCGACACAAAGGGCGAGATAGAGTTCATAGACTTAACTGACCAGATTCAGGCGGCTGTTGCCAAATCCCGAATCAGGAACGGAGTTGTGCATGTCTTCGCGCCCCATGCTACGGGAGTACTTATTTTGACGGAGAACGAATACGGCCTGCTAGAAGACATTAGAGCCTTTCTGGAAAAGATGGTCCCAAGAAACAAGGGGTATTCGCACCCCTCTAACGCGCACGCGCACCTGAGATCTGTTCTGCTGCCTCCTGACAGAACACTGCCAGTGGTTGATGGCCACGTGGAGTTCGGAACGTGGCAGTCGCTCATGTTCGTAGAGACGGACGTTCACCCAAGAAGAAGAACGGTGATTGTGCAGGTCATGGGTGAGCAGTAGGATGGCTTACGGAGAGATGGAAGAAGAAGCACTGAAATGGGCGGCACAGAGTGCCTTTGGCCTTAAGCCGACGTCTATCCCTGCAAACATCGTCATAACCCCCTTAAGATTGCAGAGACTTTTCCGGATTTGCCAGCCATCTGGGATGGTAACGCGCTGACGTTTAAGAAAGCTGGCAACGGCTTTTTGGTTTGGAACAACAGTCAACGAGTTCTGTTCTGCGAGGGTGGACTGGGTGCGTCGAATTTCGCGGATTCAAGCTACGTTTTGTGCCATTGCAAGAACGCCAAGGAAATCGTGTTCGTTGGGACTGGGGGAGGCATAGGCAAAAGCGTTGAAAACGCTGACATCAACGTGCCTCTTTCGTGCGTTCGGCTTGACAAAGTGACTGAGGTGCTCTTTCCAGCTGAGGTCCCAGCAAAGGCAGACAAAAATCTTGCCCAGGAGATAAGAGTTGGAATCGAGAAAACAGCTGCGGATCTCGGTGTAAGAGTGCACAGTGGCCTGCACGCAACGGTTCCGTTCTTATTTGCAGAAACAAAAGAGCTTCTAGTCAACCTGCAGAAGCAAGGCGCATTGTCGATTGACATAGAGCTCTCAGTTTTGTACGTAATGGCAAACCATTACGGCAAGAAAGTGGCAGGTGCAGTAAGAATAGGTGATCTTCCTCTTAAGGGGCTCCCAACGTGGAAATCGCGCTCGTACAAACTGCAACTGAAAAAAGAAGTGCACAGACGAATCTCTCAAGGCATCGTCAACCATTTTTTCGTTAAACCTTAACATTTCGCGAATTCTATTTTCAATGGCGGGCGTGTTTCAGGCGCGTTACTCTCTTCTTCTATGAAGCTTTCTGTTCGCGCCAATTCCGTTTTCTGAACGTTGCAGGCCATGGTTGAATTTACAATTTTGACGCATTTTGCATAGGCCATAATCCGGAAGTTGAATCATTTCTGCCGATTTCCACGTATTCGACTGTATTTCGCTCCTGCCAGAGGATGTTACTTCTGTAGAATGCTTACCGAAATCGCGGGCATGCAACCATTGAATGCATCTCTTCAAAGCATCTGCACTAAGAAAGAGCCAGAAACAGTGTTGTTATCATGTTAGAAGAGACCATGCTGTCAGTGGTGGTCTATGTACTTATAAGCTTCGACAAGTTTCGAATACCTTTCTTCCTGCACCCCGAAGTGCCTAGGAAAAATGGTTATTAGTTTGCCTCTGCCTTCATTTCGCTGTTGGGGATAAGTTCGCTTGTCGTTTGAGATACAGGAATTGCCGGATATTATCAGGGTAATTGTGTTGATAAGCCTGAGCAGAGGTGCTGGGTTGCAGAAGGCTTTGCTCAAGCATAGGATGGACAGGGTCTGCGCGAACTACGTTTGTGTTGAAATGGATGACTTTGACAGAACCCTCGACGAGATGGCTTCTGAAGGATTAATACTCAAAGAGGGCGGAATGGTGCAATTCACTGAGCAAGGTGCCAAGCTTGGCAAGGAATGGCGAAGCTTGTTGTTGAGGAAAGAGCCTATAATTGAGGTTGTAGCAGGGTTGGTTGATGGTTCAATCACGGGCTTGTGGTTATTCTTTCAGCCTTCATTTCCGGTTTGACGGTGAAGGCCGCTGCTTTTGCCGCGTTTCTGGCGCTATCATCTGTTGCCATAACCAATTTTGAGTTTTCTCCTTGGAGGAATAACTGAGGACTTGGCTGACATGATAACGCTTCAAACGCTGATGTACTACAGCTTGAGCGACATTCCTGACAAACTTGAGCGAGAGAAGTCGTTGATGCTCGTCAAGCACTTGTTCATAGTCCTACACAAGGACATAAACCGTTCAAACCTTCTTGCAGCCTTGCTATGCGGGACAACCTCTTTCATGGCCGGCATAATACCAATAATGGTTTACTTTATCTTGCCAAAACCCCTAAACATTATCGTATCCCTCGCCATAGTTGCCACGGTGACGGGTTTGTTTCTGGTTCGCTACCGCTCCCGAAAGTCCGAGGTACATTGGAAGGTAACGTTACTCGAAACTGCCGTAATTGTCACGATCGCTGTCATTGCTTCACTGCTGATCTGAGGCATCGCTTGAGCCTAGAAGCTTCAACCAAGTCTCGATGGGATGGTCTGTCGAAAGCGCAACCGAAAGATTTACTTCGCATTTCGCTCTTGGTGCACCATCGACACTATGGTCAAATTTAAGACTTCAATGCATTTCCGTTGTACCCTAGGATCATGGTTTAGCTGTTTTTTGTAAATTTAGCACGTTCCACATTTCTTCGAACAGAAAGCCGTTAACAGCTTGATATTCCAAGATTGTTTCAGTCAGGATCCGCACTGAGGACATGGCTAATTGCCTTAAACACGCGAGCGGACATGCTAGAAGAAGAGTTGTGCTTTTCTGCTAGGAGTATACCGTGTTGTCGCCTCGCTGGTCTCTTATATATTTCGGGAATGTTCGAGTTCTCAGGAGTGCGCCTCAGCTGACGTTCGGCAATGCTGTCCTAACTTGCTGGCTTTTTCCCAGCAACAGTCCAATGCCTGCCCATTGAAAAACGACGTAGGAGACGACTAGTTTGAACCAAAGAGTTACGACTCTTGCTAGCAGGGTTGCAGAGACGCTGATGACGGCTGGGATGCCGAGTATGGCGTAGGAACTGCTCACGATGATTTCGGTGAAGCCTAGGAAGGACACGCCCATGGCTTGCAGGCTTCCTGTCAAGGCGTATACAATCAGGACTTTGTCCACGGGCACGGAATATCCCAGCGAAGCGAAGGTTAAGAAAGTTATCGAAACGTCGAAACCCCATGCCAGAAGGGAAAATGAAATCGGTCGAGCTAGAGCTCTTGGACTGGCACTTAAGGTCCGTATTCCTTCATGGAACCTGTTTAACATTCGTTCTGCTTTAACCCGAAAATCTTGGGGGTTCCAGCGACCTCTCCGCACAAAGCATGCGACACGTATAAGCCAACCCAATATCCTCCCTGTTGCCTTGGCGTTTGTGCTCAGGTACAAGACCACGATGAGTGAAAAAGCAGTTAAAAACAGCACGATGGTAACAAAGATGAGGACATCGCTTGGGAGAGTGTAGTTCAATGCCAAAAGAGCCAAGCCTAGAATCAGGTCGACGACTGTGACTGCCATTACAATGATCTTTTGACCAACAACGGACGCTACAATTCTTCCTGCTTCCTGACCTGAAGCCTTGGACAACATGTAAGCTTTTGACAGGTCTCCGCTCCAACCTGGATCTGGAACGACGGCGTCAAAGAACATTCCAGCCCATGCAAACAGCAACACTCTGCTGATTTTGGCTTCTATGTCGAGATTGCGTAGCAGGCTGTGCCAAGCTAGTGAATAGAAGAGAACGCTTGCTAAGAAAGCGACAAAAGCTGACGCGTAATAGAGGAGGTTTGTCTGCTTAATCACCGCAGCAACGTTTACAGTGCCTATGAAATAGTAGAGGTAAATGACAAATGTGGCTAATCCAATGCCGACAAACAGAAGAATTCTCTTCGTGAACCGAGGCTTGAACGTAACATTCATTCAGACGTTTCCTCAATGTTTGTGAAGGCTCGAGAATAGTTAAATGTTTATTGCTTTGAACTCCAAACCCCAAGAGGCTTGCAAAATAGATGTGCACGGGCCATTTATATAGTGAAATACATGCTGTTATGTGTGTGTCTTTATGAGTGAAGACGTCTTTGAAAAACCATTGGTAATGAAAGACTTTGTGAAAGAAAGAAGGAAAGTGACGATCAAGAAATCCAAGTTATACGAAAAAGTGAAGAGGGTGCCAGAATCAAAGAGACACAAGAGGCATAGTAAGTATTCAGAACTGGTCAATGCGATAGCCAAGGAGAAGAAGGGAACCTACAAAGTACTATTAGGCTCCATCAAGGAAGACCTTACACCCAAGAGTGCGTATCCTTCCATTGAGAAAGCGCTCACTCAAGTAGCTAAACGTAATGGAGTAGATTTTAGCATGGCTATCAAGAAGCAAGTGCAGACCAGGAAGGGAGTGAGGACTTACGTTTCTTACCCAGAATACATCAAGTGGAAAGAAGATAACATAGGTTTGAGGGTGGTGAATGGCGAACTCTTCATAGAGAAGAGGACAGACAGGCCACTTTAAATCAATCAGTGAGGACACCAAGCGCCCGCATTGAGAGACAAGCAACAGGGAAAGATCCGCAGCATTGATCGCACAATCTTTGAATGGAGCCGTAACAGGCTCATCGTTGAAGTTGCCAAAGAACCTGAAGAAGTGAGAACATTGCTTGAAGCTAGGTTTGGGTACATGTGCCAGAAGGAAATCCGAGGCTTCTTAAGAAACGCAAATGAGCTAGAACACCAAAAAGTATACGGAGCCTTCCAAAACGTGGCCGGGGTGAGGTAGCTTGGTAGCCTATAGGCCTGTGGAGCCTAGCGCCCGGGTTCAAATCCCGGCCCCGGCCCTCCACTTTTTTAGAAGAAATCCGAGGCTAAGAGATTAGGAGTTTGTTTGTTGGTTGATTTTCCAGACAGTCTGTAGTACTGAATGTGAGGAGAACATTTTTCCGCAAGCTTTATCCTCAGTGAGAACTAGTTGTACTTAGAAGAAGGGAGAAAGGTGAATACCAGTAGAGGCCATAATGGCGTTCTTGATGTTATTTCCTCCATTCAAGTGAACAGTCACTTTTGGATCCAAAGAAACGAAAAGGGGGTGGTGTGTTGAAGAGAAGAATCTCTGTGCTAATCATGGCAGTTTTGGTCTTGTCAGCTTTCAGTGTCCTCGGGTTGAGGAGAAGTGAGAGTCAACCATCATCACCGGACGCTGTGCTTTACGTTTCACCAAGCATAATTGCTGACCCAACCATTGCTCCTCCCGCGACTATCGCAGTCAACGTGTCGATATCCAACGTGACGAACATGGCGTATTGCGAGTTTAACATGAGCTACGTTCCAAATATCTTCTACATCGTGGAAGTGGCGAAGCAGCCGATCCAAGGCCGAATTCCGTCAGTCTACTGCGAAATTGAGGATCATCTAGGTTACTTGTACGTGAGACTCACATACAATAATCCCGTCACGGTCAATGGCAATGCAACACTCTTAATCCTTAACCTTGCAGTGGTGGACTATGGAATCACGACACTGCACTTCCATGACGTCACCGTCAAAGACGGCAACAGCCAGATTATTCCAACCCAAACCCAAGACGGCTACATAGCTATCATTAAGCACGAAATAGCAGTCACAGGAGTGAGCACTTCAACAAACGAGACATATGCGGGCAGTATCGTGGAGATAACCGTGACACTGCAAAACTACGGCAACGTGCCTGAAAACTTCAATACAACAATCTCTGCAAATGGAGACAATCTTACATCGTTGGAGATTCTGAACTTGTTGCCAAGCGAAACGAGAAGCGTACTGTACGACTGGAACACCTCAGGGTTCCCAGCTAGTAATACTCCATACGTCATCGCGGCTCAGGCTGATGTTCTGCCTCACGAGACGAATACGACGAACAACGTCTATGTGGATGGTGCGGTCAAGCTGAAGCTCATCGGAGACGTGAACGGAGATGGCAAAGTTGACGTCAACGACTTGACAGCTTGGGACGCAGCTTATGGCGCGAAGGCAGGCGATCCTAATTGGAATGTACAGGCAGACATCAATGGAGACGGAGTCGTGGACAAGCAAGACGGGCTTCTAATAGTGCAGAATTACAGAAGCTCTCTGTAAGCGTGAACAAAGGCCGACAGTTGGACAACCGCAACCATCTAGATTGCTTGCTTGCAATTGGACTTCCTTCCATTTCTGTAGACAGCAGTAGCCTGAACTGATGACCTAACGCACGAAACCATAGAAATGTCTTCACCCCGTTCTCCAAACCGCAAAATCCTAAATCTTCTTAACCAAATGGCGATCCAGCTGTCTGCGTTCTTATCCTCGATTTTTGGCCCACCCTACCACAAAGCGTCAAACAAATCTAGAAATTTCTCCCCGAAAGCCTACCACTCATTTTCAGATGCCCACGTTAGCTTTGTCGAATTGCGATAAAAACACATTTGCGAAAACACTCATATTCTGGCATTCGACAACGGTCCATTCCTAACACATCGAACGCGCTTCTGGGATTTGGTTGAGAAACACGGCTGATGCTTTTGTATACAGGTGCTAGTTGCCATCAAGTGCGACTTCAGGATGTTTCCTTGTGGTATTGATGAGTTAAGACTGGCGGCTTAACGTGTTTTTTCTGCTCTTCACTCAAACGCATCCAGACTTCAAAATCCCTTGACGGCGGATACTCTGTGAACAGCTTCTTCCTTCTTGCCTCCAAGAAGGTGTTCTGCCTTCCTGCAAATTCAGCAGCAGTTTGAAGGGTATGCCCAGATTTGTACGCGCTGTAATATAGCTTGGTTGTTTTCTCGCGCCAATTCTCGTCTCTTAGAATGTGATGTTCGAGAAGGACATAAGGCACTGCTTCCGCGATTCTTTCCAAGCTTTCTAAACCGCTCCTAATTTGCTCTTCTCCGACTTTAAACCCGGCCAGATAAAGGGGAGGCCCGCCGATCATCATGAGTTGAGGTTTCTCGTTAAGGATCATTTCAAGGGTGCGCGTCGACATTGGTCCTTGTACGTCTGGCGCGTAAAGAAATCTCTCGTTTTCAAGCTCTATTGTGGTCATCAGAACCCATCCAAGGTCTGAGTTTTCCGGCCCATGAGGTACGGGTTCGGAGAATTTGATTCTTGTGTTACCGAATGTGAAGGTTTTTCCGTCGGCAGTTTCAAGCTTTCCTATGTACCTTTCGGTTGTTTTCTGGAACAACCATCCTCTTTCTCTTTGGCTGGGATTGATTTGTTCTCTGGGGTTTTTCGCTAGAACGGTTTTTCCCTCGTATATTTGGCGTGCGGTTCTTTCAGGTTCAGTCCAGTTGCAGAGCCAATCTTCGAAAGACGGTGTAACATGGTCATAATGATAATGACTTATTGACACGACATCAGCTTTGGCAGCGGCTTCAGCGATTCTCCTGCGAGCTTCAATTATAGCCTCGAACTCTAGAGGATGAGGCGGGAGACCGAAACGGTTTGGACAAAGAGACACTCCACCGTCCAAGAGAATTTTGATGTCTGCGGTTTCAACAAACGTGCACATTGACCGCACGCCGAGGCTTTCTGCAGCCAATGGAACCACGCGAATACGCTTTAACATGACGTTTCAATGCACCTATCATGGCGCGTATAAACCTTTTATCTGAGCCCCCTGCCACTCTTGCATAGCGGGCGATGACGACTCTGGCCCCCATGAAACCAGAATGATTGTGATCTTGAGTGCGCGAGCCCGCCCATTTAAAGCCGGTGCCAATGTCGAATCTGTTGATGCTTTTGTATACAAGAACATTTTTGGGGTAACAGAAGGTATAATTATACCTTCATTCAGCATGTGGCTTAAGCATTGCGATGGTGAAACGAGCTGGTTAATGCTACTTTTCTTTGGGCGGCTTCTCCCAGAGTTCAAGCTTTTTCTTTTTGAGTTCTCTCCTTTTTCTGTGCAAGAACCTGTAAACGGTGCCGTGCATGCTGCCTTTGACCAGCATTTCTATTGCGTCCCTAGCAATCTGAACCTGTTCGACCGATCCAATGATGCTCACCGTGTGACCATAAACTGACACGTTCGTGTCCGTCAGTTCCTCGATTATTTGACGAGTCTTGCCGTTCATTCCGATTATTCGTCCTTGAACTCTTTTGATGTCAGCTTCAGACTTGCCAAAGGCGCTGCGCAAGTCTATCACGTCGAGCACGGCCTCTTCGTCGCGCACTAACCGGAAAGCATGCTCGGGGGAAAAACCTCTTCCAATGGCTGTCACCAGATCCTTGGCCTTGAAAAGCGTTGAAGGATCATCGGCGTTCTCTGCCATCGTGATTATGACGTCTCCGGCTTCGCTGTCGATTTGAAGTTCCACCTTGAGTTTCTCTTCAACGTGCTTCTTTGTTTTCCCTTCTGGTCCGATTAGTACGCCCACGCGTTCTCTCGGAATCTTCAGAAACGTGTTAGTTCTCGCCACGGCCCGTAACCCTCTTGTAGCTTTCGTCAACCGAAGGAACCTTAACGCCTAGGCGGCCGAAATACCTGTTCAGGTTGGTCAAGTCTCTTCGCAAAAGAAAATCTGCCATGGGATGAACGAGCAGAACAGCCTGCGACACGTCAAACAGAACCGGCCGCCCCCTCCACACCATAATGTTGTACTCGCTTACGTCCCCGTGGACGAGCTCAGCCTTGCGGTAAAGTCTCTGCAAGTAAACCAAAAGCGTCTCGTAGATTTTCTCCGGGTTTTTCGGGGTTTTTTCCTTCAGCGAAGGCGCGCCCTCCCCGTTTTCGCCGATGAACTCCATGATGAGCACGTTGTTCTTCACGGCAATCGCTCTTGGCACCCTCACTCCAGCACGAGCGGCAAGCTCCAGATTCTTGAACTCCTTCTGGGCCCAAGCGAATATCAGCGAACGGGTGTCATGCTTCACGCCTTTGAACCGCGGGTCCCCCTCGATATACTTCACGAGGCCCTTGCGAAATTCTGCCGAAACGACCAAGTAGATTTTGATCGCTAACTCCTTGCCTTCTCTGTTTCTTCCCCAGTAGACGCGAGACTCTTTCCCAGCTCTCACAACGCCGTGAATCTCGTCGATCACACCCTTATTCATGAAATCGTACACTACCATCAACGTCGAACGATCAAAAACCTCTTCAAGAACCGCTCGATCGGATGAAAAATCTTTGGTTAGCATCTTCTGATCGCGCTCGTAGGCCTGCTCTTTCCTCGTTAGCTTATCTTCAGCTCTCTGCGCTCGCTGCCTGCTCATCAAATTCCCCTTTTTTCTCTCTTTGATATTACCGCTCTTGGTTTATATCAATATTGATGGGAAAAGCCTATGAGGTCACTAAATAGTGGGCGGGGTGAGGTACTTGCGTTCGAATGGGGATGTCTTCCGCGCATCCCCCATTTTTAGTGTGTTTCGTTGATGCTTCTGTATACAGACTTTACGTTTGTAAACTTCCTGATGAAGACAGCCATCCCGTTGCCTACAATTTCTCGAAACTGCCTTTCGCGCGCGCTACCGACCACACCGCCTTCACCACCACTGATTAGTTAATTCATCCTAACAATAATTTTGACAAGCTAAAGTTTTGCCTTGCTCTTTGTCCTTCATTTCTTAAAGTGCCTTCTAAGTTAACTAATTGGTTAAATAGAAAAAGTCGGAACTACTTCAGACTCCAAGGGTCTTTTCTTTATTTTTAGGAAGTGAAAAGTTATGATTCCTGATGCGATGATGGCCCCAAGAACGCGCGCACATGGTTCTTTCTCCAAGAGCTATCGAGAATGTTAGCAATTACGCTAATTCCGTAAGGTTTGATTTTGCCAAAAAGGGCTTCAACATAGTCTGACCTAATATAAAAAATCTCAATTTGGGCTTAAACGTCAACAAGTAACAACTCTGACCGCCAAGGTGTGGATGCCCCTACGTAACATCCACCACCTAAACCTACCATAGAAAGGGACGGACTACCTTGGTTCGGTCTGTTTCGGGGTGCATTTAGCAAGGGACAACGTATTTCAGACAGTTTCATACTATTCACCTTTGTTAGTAGTTAAGATTCAGGTGCCCAGCAACATCAAGGGTCATTAAGAAAGGAAGTAGCCAAAGAGGAAGCCAAACCTCTCTTTATCACCGAGCCTTTGGAGGTTTTCCTGCTTAACTACTGGCTTTAGGACTGTTACAGTTTTTATACTTTGGATCCAGGCCCAATAATTAGCCATTGGGTATTTTTCATGCGGATAATTCCCTTCAGTCTGAAACTTCTTTGAAATAACTTTAACTAAAATATCAAAGTTCCCAATTGCTTTTAGTACAGTCTTTACCACATTAGCGCGCGCTCCAAATGGCAAATGCGTCATAGAACGGGCTCGTTGAAAATCGTACTTTTACGCTTGACAACGCTAAAACCGCTCATTCACGTCGAAAACCTCTTCAAGAACCTCGTACTCCTCGCTTCTCTTCTTCTTCATCAACTGGTCAGTCCCGTAACCCTTCTCCTTCTTTAAAAGCCTCTGATCCACGTGCTTACGAAAACTCATCAAGCTCGCCTCACTTTTTGTCGGCGAAAGACTATATTGTGATGTAACCCTTCTTGCGAAGCATTTCTGCCTGCGCTCTTGTGTAACGCCAGAAAATATCTCCACGCTTGTCAGTCTGAAAATCCCATGGCGACACTAAAACCACGTCTCCTTCACGTATCCAAACCCGCCTCTTCATCTTGCCACGAATGCGGCACAAACGCTCTTTACCATCCTGACACTTGACAAGAACACGGTCAAAACCAAGCAACTTTATTGCTACACCCAAAATATCGTTTGCAGAGGGAACCATTAACTGGTTCAGCTCTCCTTCGCTCAACACCTTTTTCTTACCCAATCAAGCACCTCAGACGCAGTGGCGTAAAAGAAGTATACTCGTTCCTTTTAAAACTATGTTTACGAAGACAAGGTAAGGTTAGGGGAAGTATCTGTCTTATCACTAAGAAGTCAGTGGCGGTCAACGCCAAGACTGAGACAAAGTCCATGCTCACAGCATATATGTGCATATTGAAAGCTTGGCCTTACTTTAGATATTAATGGAGAGACTGCGAAGGCAGACTATTTGGAAGAAGTTGAATCCTTCTGTAAGGCTTGCGTTTATCATCTTCAGTTTCCAGTAACTCCATGATTTCATGGGAGTGGTACAAGAATTTCATGCCCCTATCGGTTGTCTTGAACACGACTTTGTTGTTCAGCAACACTTTATCCAGCAATTTGGTATTCATCATGAGCTCGAGGTATTCATTCAGCATAAGGTAACTCAGTCCTGCTCTCCACATTACATTGCTCTTTAACACTCCATCGCGTGCCATTTCCAGAATTTCCGCAACTATGGCTATTCTATCCCTTTCGCGTTTCCTGCGCCGAACACTCATGTTATGCCTCCTCTCTCAGCACGAAGAAAATGAGAAGTCAGTGAAGAGTATAATTCTACGCTTTTGTACATGCGTACAAATAGTTTGAACTTCCTGTACAAATAATTTGAACTGGTAACATTTCACAGCTCGGACTTCAGTGTTTTGGCATTGGTTAAACGCACCGTTTCAGGCTCATTATGTTTTGCATTATTCCCCTAATGTCAAAACTCGATGGACAGATCATTAAGACAATCTTCTTAGAAAAGCCTGGGCGTGCACTACGTTTGCGACTTTGGAGATGCATAATCTTCAGGAGACAGAAGTGGAAGTATCACCATTTATCCTACAGTTTCACGACTTGCGCGTGGGGGATGCCTTCTATGTTGAGTACTGCTTCTGGGTGAACGTAGCCCTTCTCAATGGCCTTCTTAACAACGTTCTTGCCCACGAGGTTCACTATGGTAGAGTTTTCTATCATGGACACTGCTTCTTCGATGTTGACTCTTGCGCCCTTGTAGAAGTCTTCTTTGACGCAGAAAATTATCTTTCCCTCCCGCAACGTCCTCCCAAGGATTTCAACGTCGCATATAGCTAACAACACGTTTCCGCCGATTTTTTTGAGGTTCATATACGCTTCCAATATTCAAACTCTCTTAAAGCTGCTTGATCGACGATCTTGCTCCACACGCTTGACATACCAGAAAGGACAGGCGCTTCTCTTTGACTATCTTCGTGTCGGGACGCTTGCACACAGGACACACGACGAAACTCTCCAAGTACCTCTGTATGAGCCTTCCAAAAGTGTCTTCTGAAAACTTGCCCTGAAAAATAACCCTTGACCCCTGCACAGTCGCCGCCGTCGCCATTTCACCGGTTAGAAACTTCAGCATATGCTGCGGGTCACGATCCAAGGCATCAGCAACTTCTTTGAAATTATAGATGACTGTGCGCATTCCTATCCTCGCATAGTGCAACCTGGGAATCTCCAACCGTTCGCTCTTGACACCTATCTCAGGAAACTGGGAACGCGCCCTCTTCAGCAGCTCCTCATAGTCATATCCCAAGAGCAACTCACCAACAGAAACATGGCGCACCATCCTATTTAAGACTTATAAAATCAAATCCTTGAGAATCAAATAAGTTCTGTTTTCTTTCTATGAGGACGTTACAACTCATGACACCACGTCATGATGCGTTATAATACGTTAATGGATAACGTGTTACGGCAAAGTGAACACGGTGTCACGAAAGACGGCTACATAATAGCGCGCGTAGTTGGCTTCTCCATAATCTATAAGAATTAGAGGGGCTAAGTATGACTCTGTGGAGCGCGTGGAAGAGGAAAAGCAGAACCACAAAGCGACAATCAACAGAAAGAGACTCTACAGGGCAGTTGCCATCATTGTAATCGCTATCGTCGCTGTTGCCTTCATTGTCTACTACTGGCAATCCACAACCAATATCGTAAGAATAACATATTTCGCCAAAACAGGCGGCGGGGAGACACCTGATGACATGATCTATTCGTTTACTGTGAATATTACGAATCAGGGTCACAACGATGTAAGCGGTTTGACATTAGTAGTCAAGGTTCTTGACAATGGCAACGAGCTGGGGAATAAAACTGTCCTACTGAGCATTCCCAGCGGACAAGAGTGGACAGAGAAGCCTTTCATAGATTTGAACAAGAACGACACGGTTGGGAAAACTTTCAGCTACCTTGCAACGCTCGAGCTTGACGGCAAGGTTGTTGATGAGAAAACAGCCGCAGGATAATGAACCATTCTGTGATTTCAAAAACTGGAATGAACAGCAGAATTCTCTTTTGAACGGCAAGCCCACAATGAACTGGTCTTCCACAGTTCTATCTGTTAGTGAAAGGACTCAACCATTTAAGAGAATGGTGACAACCAAAGGTATCCAGTATTAACCCATAGCATTAACCCATACAACAGTTCGAAAGAGCGACCAATATTCACCTAGTGAGAATCGACACTGGTTGAAAAAGCTTAAAGAAGCCACCGCGGTTTAGTGTACATTCTTAGCGGTGAAACTCTTGGACAAGCGTGGTCACCCCTACATTCCCAATTCGGTGGCTGACACTAAACGGGAAATGATGCAGGAATTGGGCATAGAAAGCGTGGAGGAGCTCTACGCGGACGTACCAGAAAAATACCGCTTAGAAAAAACGCTGAATCTGCCGGAAAGAGCCCTGTCAGAGTTTGAAGTCAAAAAGCATGTTGAAGCGTTGCTTTCGAAAAACAAGTCGTGCAACGACATGCCCACATTCCTGGGGGCAGGATGTTGGCCTCACTACGTGCCCGCAGTCGTGCAAGAAATCGTTCACCGCAGCGAATTCCTCACCTCCTACACCCCCTACCAGCCTGAAGTCTCCCAAGGCATGCTGCAAGCTCTTTTTGAATATCAGAGCATGATGTGCGAACTGATAAGCATGGAAGTTTCGAACTGTTCAATGTACGATTGGGCCTCCGCACTGGGCGAAGCCGCCCGCATGGCCGCTCGGGTCAAAGGACGGAATGAGATTCTGGTTCCCAGAATCATCCATCCCGAAAGAGCTGCAACGCTACAAGTCTACGCTGAACCCGCTGGAATCACGGTCAAACAAGTCGGATACAACCCCAAAAATGGACAACTAGACCTTGACGAGTTGAAAAACAAGATATCCGATAAAACGGCAGCAGTCTACGTTGAAAACCCGTCTTATCTAGGTTTCATCGAGTCTCAGGTGGACGAAATAGGCGAGGAAGCTCACTCTCACGATTCACTTTTCATCGTTGGAGTTGACCCGACATCGCTTGGAATCATCAAGCCACCGGGCGAGTACGACGCAGACATCGTCGTCGGTGAAGCTCAGCCTCTTGGAAACGGGATGAACTTCGGTGGCCCATTGTTGGGAATCATGGCCTGCCGCGACGACATGAGCCTGATTCGGCAAATGCCCGGCAGAATAATCGGGTTGACATCAACCCAGGACAGCAGCAGACAGGGATTCTGCATGGCTCTGCAAACTCGCGAGCAGCACATCAGACGCGAAAAAGCAACATCAAACATCTGCACGAACGAAGCTCTATGCGCCGTAGCCTCAGCCGTCTACATGTCTCTACTCGGACCCGAAGGCTTCCGCCAACTTGGAGAAACGATAATGTACAAGGCAAACTACGCAATGCAATTGCTCTCAAACGTAAAAGGGGTCAAGACCCCCATTTTCAAGTCTGCCCACTTCAAGGAATTTACAGTGAACTTTGACAAAACCGGCCTAACGACAGAAGAGGTCAACAGGAAACTCTTGCGCCATCAGGTTCACGGGGGCAAAGACATTTCAAAAGAGCTACCAGAGCTAGGTCAGACCGCCCTCTACTGCGTCACAGAGATTCATTCCAAGCAAGAGATTGAACGGTTGAGAGAAGCTCTGGAAGAGGTTCTGTGCGAAAGGTGAAAACAATGTACAGACAGGCAGCCTGGGATGAACCGATAATCTTCAAGCTTGGAAGCAAGGGACGAAGAGGACATTCTCTGCCAGAAGCTGAAGATGAAGTCCGACGGGCCGTTGGCAACGTAGACAAACTCCTTCCCGAGAACATGCGGCGCATGCAAAAACCCAATCTGCCAGAACTCTCTGAGGTAGAGGTCACACGCCACTTCATACGATTATCGGAGATGAATTACGGAACTGATTCAGGGCTCTATCCGCTCGGAAGCTGCACCATGAAGTACAACCCCAAGATAAACGAATTCCTCGCAAGCCTGCCAACGCTTAACTTGGTCCATCCATACCAAGATGAAAGCACAGTACAGGGGATACTTGAAATCCTCTACAAGCTCGAACGTTGGCTCGGCGAGATAACAGGCACTTTCGAAGTGTGTTTGCATCCGGCTGCAGGTGCCCACGGCGAGTTTCTGGGCACCTTGCTGATGCACGCGTGCCTCAAACAAAACGGAGAATGCGACAAAAGAACAGAAGTAATCGTTCCTGACTCCGCCCACGGCACAAACCCCGCGAGTGCGGCCATGGCCGGCTTCAAAGTTATCTTTGTCCCTTCCGCAGCAGACGGCTGCATCGACTTAGAAGCCTTAAAGACAGTTGCCTCCGAAAAAACGGCTGGTCTAATGCTCACCAACCCCAACACTCTCGGAATTTTCGAAAAGGACATCGAAGAAATAGCCAAAGTCATCCATGAAGTTGGCGGCCTGCTCTACTATGACGGAGCAAACCTTAACCCCCTTCTGGGCAAGGCGAGGCCCGGCGACATGGGTTTCGACATCGTTCACATGAACATTCACAAGACTTTTGGCACCCCTCATGGTGGAGGTGGACCTGGCGCAGGTCCCGTCGGCGTTTCAAAAGAATTGGCTCAGTTCCTGCCCGTGCCGCGCGTAGCCTTCGATGGAAAACGCTACAGCCTAGACTATGACAAGCCGCACAGCATTGGAAAAATTCGAAGCTTCCAAGGAAACGTTGCAGTTCTGTTGAGAGCTTACGTCTACATGTTGAGCATGGGTTTTGAAGGGTTGAAAGAAGCGGCAGAAGTTTCAGTTCTGAACGCGAACTATGTCATGAAGAAGCTCGGGAACGTTAAGGGTTTGACGCTTCCGTACGACAGTAGAAAACCACGAAAACACGAGTGCGTCATCAGCGCAAAAACACTCAAAGACGACACAGGTGTCTCAGCCTTGCACGTTGCAAAACGTTTGCTCGACTTTGGCCTGCACGCACCTACAATCTATTTTCCGCTCATTGTCGACGAAGCATTGATGATCGAGCCCACGGAAACCTTCGAGAAGGAAGAACTTGACCGATTCGTTGAGGCGCTGAGAAGAATCTGCGAAGAAGCGTACACAAACCCGCAGAATGTTTTGACGGCGCCGCACAACACTGTTGTTTCACGACTTGACGAGGTCAAAGCCTCGCATCCCAAGACAATGACCTTAAGCTGGCGCATGCACCTAAAAAAGGAAGAAACATCCTAAAATCCACGCAACAATTATATATGGTGAACATGCTTTGATCCAAAATAGCGCTTGTGGAAGTGCTTGAACTTGACAGAGTTGGAGGATAAAGTCCGAGAAGCCGTGGGCCAAGTGGTTGATCCTGAAACAGGAATGAGCTTTGCTGAGATGCAGATGATTACTAATGTCAAGGAAGAAGAACCGGGCGTTTTCAAGGTTGAATTCATTCCTTCCAGCCCCTTCTGTCCCATAGCCTTCAAACTTGCTACAGACATAAAAAACGCGGCGTTGAAAGTTGCCGGCGTAAAAAAAGCCCGAATTTACTGTCATGGACACACGATGGAACAACAGATAAACGAGATGACGAACAAGGAACAGTAAAGGCGTGCTCTTGGCAAGAATGGCGGCTTACAATTCTCCGGCATGTTTGGAAAGGAATTCGATGAATCGACTTTGGCTTGATTCTTATCTTCAAGCACGAGTCATCGAGTAAGCACTGTCATTACAGTGACGTTGTCGAGATAAACAACACTCAGGGCGCCGTCAAAATCCCAGTTGACGAACTCCAAGACACAGGGGTTGCGTGTAGACGAGCGCGCGATGGAGAACCAGATGCCTAAGAGCTAAAGTCCGTTTGAGTGGAGGCTGAAGCAGAACAGTTGCGCACACGCTTCCTCCGATAAACTGTTGCCGACAGAAGTGCTGCTCCCCCTGCTAGTGCAAGAAAGATGGACGATGTGTACTCTGGAATTATGAGTATTTCGTTCGTTGAATGTTCATAGCTGAAGTAGATGACACTCATCGTGGCGTTCTCGAATATGAGGGTGTAATTGATTGGATTGTTGTTGATTGTCACAGTGTACGGAGGGGGCAGTACGTCGCGGGGAATCGTCAACCTGCAGAAGCCGTATTGTTGGTTCTCGGTCATGTTAGTGACGTGCATCTTTATCGTGTTGTTTGAACTGAAATACTCGAGGTCTTCTACTGTGGAGTTTGAGGTGACACTTAACAAGTTGTCTGCAGAGGTGGTGAAGGTAGAAAACATCCCCATCAGGGGGTAATTGTCTTGGTCGCTCAAGTCAGAGACTTGGGGTGAGTCGCCTATTCCATCGTGGTTTGAATCAGTCCCCGTGTAATTGTTCCAGTAGTTTCCGCCGGTCACATTGCCATTGTCCCAAGTGTTGTTCAGGCTTGGTCCGTCGAATTGGACGTGCTCGTCGTTGTCTGTGAAGCTATTCTGGTAAAAGGTGTTGCCGGTTGAGTTTTCGACGTCGATACCGACACCGTCCTCCGCAACCAAGTTTCCGCTGAAAGTGTTGTTGAAGGAAGAGTACAGTCTGACGCCGTGAGAGCTGTTTGTCATCTCGTTTTCTGCGAAGATGTTTTCGTTGGACGAAGAACGGAGCAAGATATCATAGATTGGGTTGCCCGTTATGTTGTTTCCGACTATAGTGTTGTCAGAAGAAGAAGGATTTAGGTCAAAACCAGCCCCATTGTTTGACATGTTGTTCCCAATTATCGAGTTGCCAGAGGAAAAGGTGATCTCGACAGCGTATGAGTTATTTGTTATTTCGTTGTGACTCAAAATGGCGTTTGACGCGTTATTCAATAGGACGCCAAAACCGTTGTTTACTAAGGAGTTTTCTGTAAGATTCAGGTTCTGGCTTGAAGGCCCTGTTGAGACTCCTGCGTAGTATGCGCAGCTGCAACCACTTCCTCGTATGGTAAAGCTGGTGATCGTCACGTTCTCGCTTGTAACGTCGACTACCGTTGCGGTACCGTTGCCGTCGATTATGCTTGTGTCCTTATCTTCACCTTGAAGAGCCAGCGTTTTGTTTATGGTCAGGTGTTCGTAATAGAGCCCTGACGAAACGTTAATCGTATCTCCTATGGTCGCGTTATTTATCGCTCCTTGTATCGAGGAATACTTGACATAAACTGGATACGTGGCGTTGATCCAAGCCATTATTCCTCCAAGCATGTTGTAAAAATGGGAAAAGCCGTTGTCAGCAAGGGTTAGACTTGCAGCGGCGCTCCTTACTCCCGACCTGCAGTAGACCAGGATTTCATCGGTTTTGTTCAGCTCATTCAGCCTCGTCGCCAACTGCCATACGGGTATCAGTTTTGCGTTTCGGATGTGCCCCGCATCGTATTCGCTCTGGTTTCTTACATCCAAAATCACGAGTGAAGGCTTTTGATCAATCATTGTTTTGGCTTCTGTAACCGAAATGTCGGTGTAGTCGGCAGCAAGAGCCTCCCTAACCAGAATACAGGCAAAAACAGCTAGAACGAGGGAACATGAAAGTAGAATGAACAAGAAAAATCTATGGACCATGCGTTATTCCTCCATTTGAGTGTTGGCTTTCAATTTCTTATAGTTTGCGGGAACAATTTTCTATTCGCTGTAGCAAGTTGATGAGGAAGAGTTTCATGAACACTGCAACGTGAAAGGTTTTCGCTCAAAGGAAAAACTAGCCTACCCAAAGCCTGCGCGCTGGAAAAATATGACTGGCAGCAACCATTCGAAGTCGTTGTCGGTGAACTCGAGTGAGGCATTTCAGAGTGCGAGTCATTATCTTGCGCGCGCTATCATCAAAAATCCAAGGAACATGCCAAACACGGACATCTCCAACGACAGCCAAGTAAGGGGTTCCTTCCCAACAGCCTTGTCAATGTCAGAAGACCAGAGCGTGATGACCAACCCGCCCACAAAACCGAGAGGGAATACGTGGGTGTTGTTCATATTGAACCATAGAAAAGACACCAGAAAAGACATTATCACCCAGCCATAAGAATGAGTGTTGACTTGCTGTAAAGGCTGATCTAATCTTGCGCGCGCGCAATATCATCACTATAAACAAACCAGTAAAAGGACACTGCCCAAGACAGATACAGGTTTCTGACAGTCTGATAGCCTTGCTTAACACGATGCCAAAGCGCGCGCGCAACTATCCTGTGAAGGGCCATCGACCAAGAATGCTGAATGTTTCTAACAAACTGCTCGCAATGATTAATGCCCTCCCAAAGACTTCAGAACGTGTCTTCCCCACCAACTACAGGTCTATGTATACTTCCTTCAAACAAGTTAGGAAAAGAGTTGCCAAGACTAAGCAGAACCCGAGGATTCTGAAAATCACGCCTGTCACTTTCCGTCATTGGGGAGCAACCATGGTCTACAGCTTTTCGAAGAACATATTGCTGGTTCAAAAACTACTCGGGCATAAGAAAATCCAGAACACTATGAAGTACACTCAGCTAATCCAGTTTAAAGATGACGAATATCAAGTAGCCGCAGCAACAACTGTGGACGAAGCCAAGGATCTGATTGCATCAGGTTACGAGTACATTATAGAGAAGAACGGTATAATGCTGTTCAGAAGACCCAAAAGATATACCACTTACGGGTAGAAACATCAACCAAAAGCCTTAAGTATGGTCATTATGTTATGCTTGAATTGTCAAATATACAAGGTGTTGAAAAAGATTGGCAGTTGAAGGTTTTACAGGAAACAGACAACCTGTAGACGCTAAAGTTGGCGAGTTGAGTCCCTCGTCTCGGGCCGTGAACGTCTTGGCAAAGTTTATATCCAAAAGCGAAGTCAGGAACATCACAGCAGGAAGAGACGGCGAACCCCACAAAGTGAGCGATGCTCTCGTAGGCGACGAAACAGGCTGCATCTACCTGACCCTTTGGGATGACAACATCGAAAAGGTGAACGAAGGAGACACCATAAACGTCAAGAACGGCTACATAAACCTGTTCAGAGGAAACATGCGCTTAAACGTCGGCAGATACGGCACGCTAGAAATTGCAGAGCAAGCAATCGCAGGCGAAGTAAACACTGAGAACAACGTGTCAACCAAAGTGTACGAAGAGCCCAGAAGGCCGTTCAGAGGCGGCGGTGGAAGAGACTTCGGCGGCGGAAGAGGGGGATATGGCGGCGGGCGCGACAGGGACAGAAGAGGCGGCGGCGGCTACAGGCAAAGAAGATATTAGGCACAAACAGAACCTGGCTTAATACCTTTCCAGCTTCATTTTTCTCGATTTCCTTTTTATCCATCGAAGATATTGAAAGGCAATTATCATTTTGTATTTCCGCGCAGGCTGACCGTAACATTTAAAGGTCTAGCTCCTGAAACATCAACTCCGTTTCAAAGGAGAAAATCGTTATGCCTCAAACGAAGAAGGAAGAAAGAAAACCCACAGTAGATGAGTTGTTGGCAAAGGCTAAGAAGCCTTCAATGTTGTCACCGCCGTTGCACAGATTCTATGAAGGAAAAGTGCAGATAATGCCCAAATGCGCGGTGTCAAGCCCCAGCGATTTTGCAATATGGTACACTCCGGGCGTAGCCGCTGTATGCAAGGAAATTCAAGCGAACACGGACAAGTCGTTTGAGCTTACAAATCGTTGGAACTACGTGGCTGTTGTGTCAGACGGAACCCGCGTGCTCGGATTAGGCAACATAGGTCCCGAAGCAGCAATGCCCGTGATGGAAGGGAAAGCCCTACTGTTCAAATACCTGGGCGGGGTTGACGCTTTTCCAGTCTGCCTAAAAACCAAGAATCAAGAAGAGATCATCAGAGTATGCGAGCTTATCCAGCCGACCTTCGGAGGAATAAACCTAGAAGACATAGAGAAACCAAAATGTTTCTACGTCCTCGAAAAGGCCAGAGAACGCCTTCAGATTCCAGTCTGGCATGATGACCAGCAGGGAACTGCCACGGTTATTCTTGCAGGACTGATGAACTCGTTCAAAATCGTGGGCAAAGACCCGAAGAAAGCCTTGATAACTTTGATTGGTGCGGGCTCTGCAAACCTGAGAACAGCCTTTGTCCTGATAAGATGGGGAATAAAGCCGGGAAACATAATGATGGTGGACACCAAAGGCATAGTCTACCCCGGAAGAAAAGACATCACGAAAGATGAGGATCCTTGGAAATTTGAGTTAGCCCAAAAAACGAATGCAGAGGCGAGGAAAGGCACGATAGCTGAGGCATTCAAAGACGTGGATGCCGTGGTGGCAGCGTCAAAGCCTGGACCGGACACCATAAAGAAGGAATGGATAAAAACGATGGCTGATGATTCCATAGTTTTCGCATGTGCGAACCCGATACCTGAGATATGGCCCTGGGAGGCTAAGGAAGCCGGCGCGCGCATCATAGCAACGGGCAGAAGCGACTTTCCGAACCAGGTTAACAACAGCCTTGGATTTCCAGCAATATTCCGAGGAGTACTGGACGTTAGGGCAAAAACCGTAACAGATGACATGTGCATCGCAGCAGCCCAGGAACTGGCGAAATTTGCCGAAGAACGCGGAATGCATGAAGAAGACATCCTGCCAAGAATGGAAGAGTGGGAAGTTTTCCCACGCGAAGCAGTGGCATGCGCTTTGAAATCCATTGATGAAGGAGTTGCAAGGATTAAACCGAGCAAGAAGGAACTCTTCGACAAGGCCACCGCAATAATTCAGAACGCTCGCGAATCAGTCAAAGTCTTGATGAAACAAGGCCTGATTAAACCAATGCCTCCAGAAGACAAACTGCTGAAATAGTCGACGGAGACAGAACGTAGATAGCAGTAAAAATGCCAAATTCTCCCTTTTTTGCGTCGAAAATTCAGAAAATTATTTAAACACTTCCCTAGAACATAGAAAGGGGAGAAAAAACAACATGCGCTTAGATTATATATCGTACGCGGTTGCAATAATATTTTTCATCGTGACACTCGCAGCGGCCGTCTACTCGTTCGAACAACAACAAGTCTGGGTTGTCACAACTGCTGTGATTGGCCTCGTATTCATCGGATTAGGGTACACTCAAAGACCTAAAGCAACAACCGTAACACAAACGCAAACAGTGAGCAGCGTTCCCCCGCCGCCACTCACACAGCCGACAATCGCAGAGACTGCAAAGAAGGAAGAAACCCAAATAGTTGTTCAGTATCAACCACCAGCGGTCCAACCTCAAACGATGATAGAAGAGCTCATGAAGGTAAAAGGAATCAAGGAAAAACGGGCGGCACAACTCAAGAATCTCGGTATCAACAGCCTTGAAGACCTAACCAAAGCATCCGCTAAAGAACTGGCTGCAAAGTTACAGATTTCACCGAAAATCACGGAAAAATGGATTGCCAACGCGAAGGAAATAAAAGAGAAAGCCTAAGAGCGCCCGCGAAAAACAATCTGACAGAGCCTTAGGCTTGAATGTGCACGCAAAGAGAGATGGCCGACTAAAATCTCTCTAAATCATCGAGATTCTCACTATATTCCTTCTTTCCAGTCTTCTTATGGCGTCTAGAAACTCGTTTCTCTTCTTGCCAGTCAGTTTGAAGCCTTGAATCATTTCTTTTATGGGAATGCCTGGCCCCCCAAAATTGACATTCCTTCTGTACAGATTGCCCACTATCAGCCTTTCGAGTTTTCCACATCTCCACGTGGTGTTGCGAATCAGCACCACGATGGCCCTGATAAGCCTCTGTGTGTCGCCATTTTTCTTTCCGTTCAAAGCATCTTCACAATAGAAATATATACGAGGAAAGTTTTTAGGGTTTGCGCTCGAAACTAACAAACCTTAGACTGAATGAAAAAGAGACACGCGATTAATGTTAAACGGAAAAGTTGGAAGAATTGTTTTCTCGCGCTTACTTGAAGATGAAGACTTGGCTGAATCTGTAAAAAGGCAAGCTGAGATGAACGGAATAAGGGCCGGATTCTTCATTGTGATTGGAACTGTGAAGCATGCAGTGCTCGGATATTACAAGGAGGGAAAGTACGAGACAATCCGTTTGGAAGGCCCTCTGGAAATAGCGTCATGTACTGGCAATGTTGCTGTCGACGAGGAAGGCGAGGTTGTGATTCATGCACACGTTGTTGTCTCAAACGAAAAAGGCGAGGCCTTTGGCGGTCACTTAATGAAGGACTCTCATGTTGGTGCAACGGCAGAGTTGGTGATGGTTGAAGTTGCCGGCATGGAGGTTCAGAGGGTTTTTGATGAGAAAACGAAGTTGAAGCTTTGGAAGCTAAGCTAGGATCTTCTTCAAATATATCCCATTTGTGTTTCCATAATAGTTTTCAAGCCTTGCTATCTCTTTGTATTCCAGTTTGCGGTAGAGGCTTATGGCAGCAACGTTATCCTCCCTCACCTCAAGAAGGCAGGCTTGAACGCCCTTTTGACTGAAGATGCTTTCCATTTCCTGCAGGAGCATTTTTCCGATGCCCTTCCGACGGTGTGAACGTGAAACGTCTATTGTGAGTATGTGGCCGTTGATGGCTTTTCTGTCGGGATATATCATACCCACTACGAATCCTACGATCTCGCCGTTTTCTCTGGCAATTAAGCTTATGGAATTGTAATCTGTCAGTAACTGAGCTATCTGTTTCTTTGTAAAGGCTTCTTCACCGAAGCATTCTGTTTCAATTTCGTACAGCCTGTCTAGATACTTCACAGAGGCATCTTCCACTGTCACTGTCATAAACACATCTTTTGAGAGTAAAGAAAGGCGTGAAATTTAGGCTTTTCACTTCTGAGGGAGCTCTGTGCGGCCCTTTGTTTTCGTTATTAGGGCTTTTATCCCAAGCCACTGCTCCGCTGCAAAGCCTACGAAAAACCTTAACCAAAATGTTGGAAGTCTTATCAAGATTGTCGCGGTGAAACTGATTTCCCTTGGGACACCGAATATCATCAGAAGCGTGGAAAGCGTTATTTCTGGCAAGCCAACTTCAAACGGAACACCTACAGGTATGGATTTTACAGCCACGAAAATTGCAGAGGTTACCAGTATTGCGCTCCAGCTTATTTTAGCATTCGGGATGGCCAAGAACGTGAGATAGAAAACGGCTAGACTGAATATCCATGATACCGTCGAAAAAAGGGACGCTGTTAGCAACGTCTTGGGGGCGTGAGCATAGTCTTTCATTGCCACGTGAAAAGACCTGGTAGCTGCAACCATCTCCTCTCTGAGCGTCGTCAGCTTCCAGCGGCCCCTGCTTATGCGCTCCACAAATCCGGTTACTGCGCCCACCAATCTAAAGGTCCAGTTTTGTTTCACGCACAAGAGAAGGATCAGGGCCAGAAAAACGAACGTCACGGCAACGAGAAACAGTATCAGGGCAAGCATCATGCCGTAGAGCAAGCTTTCAGCCAGCAATAGAGCAGCACCTATCAACAGGGTTGTAACGTTTAGGCCCATGCCTATCAGCCTCTGCGCAACGACCGAAGCTGTAGCTGCCCCTGCAGTCCCATCATGCTCCTTGTTAACCAAGTAAATCTTGGTAACTTCTCCGCTTATTGATTCCGCAGGGATCAGTCCATCGATGAATATTCCAATCCACACGAAAAGAAACGACTTGAACAGCGAGACTTTCACCTTAAGAAATCTGAGTAGCGAGTGCCAAGCAAAAGTAAAAAACAGAGTGTCGAGCAGCGCTGCCACAGTGGCCAGCACGTAGAAGTCCAGGTTGATATGCTGAACCTTTGAAACAATGTCCGGGATGTCAACTCCGAAAATATATACGTATGCAACAAAGGCGATGATACCTATAGGTATCAATATCAGAGTCTTCCACGTTACCGTATACTTGGGCTGAGTCAAAAGCTTCTGGCCCCGCCTAGCAAAAACATGAGAATTGAATCATTATTATATAGTTTGCCAATTTCCCGTTGATAAACAGTCTTGGCAACTCTCCTCACTGCACTGCAGAGCACGCCCGCGAAAAGCAAGAGAGGATTGGATGAAGATTCTGTGCGCGCCCTGCATGCTCATCAATAATACGCTTGAATTCTTAAATAGAAAATCGCCGATTAAACAACCAGGTGTGTGATGGCCATGGCAGAAACTTTCAGAGAAATCGACATCAAACAAATCCGTCCAAGCCGACTTAACCCTAGGTTGGAAGTCAACATAGAGCGCCTCAATGAACTGGCTACCAGCATAAGAGACGTCGGCCTCCTCGAACCGATAATTGTCAGACCCGTAAACGGACAGTTTGAGGTCGTGGTGGGCGAAAGACGCTACAGGGCTTCACAACAGGCTGGTCTTGAAAAGGTACCTGCCATCGTGCGGGAATACACGGACGATGAAGTTGTGCAACTGAACTTGATAGAAAACGTGCAAAGAGAAGACCTTAGCGCGATTGAGAAGGGAAAAGTCTGCAAGTATCTGCTCCAAGAATGCCCAGACAAGTATCCTTCGCAAAGGGCGATAGCAGAGAAAATCGGCGTGAGTCCTGAAGCCGTCTCCACTTGGATGCGAACCGCCGAAGTCGTACCAGAAGAAGCCCAAAGTTACGTTGCCCCCTCAACCATCTCAGGGGAAGTACCTGAGGGAAAAATCGATTATCAGACGGCCGTCAAGATCGGAAGATCAATCCAAGAGCCTGAAAAACGAGTGGAGGTAATTAAGAAGCTTGCCGAGAAACGACTCCCCGTCAAAGAGAGAAGCCAAGTCATCGAAAAAATCGTCCTTGAACCTGAAAAATCCGTCGATGAAGTAATTGAGGAAGTGGCCGAATCACCGTGCACCTTACACTTCGCAGCAGAGGACAAAAAAATCATAGTCGAGGGCGCAAAGACTCAGACTTCCATGACACAAGTGCCGGACCCAAAAATCAAGGTCGGAGCATTGGTTCACGCAGCGATATGGGAACCACACGTTACGGAACTGCGCATCACGTCCGTGGAAAGAAAGAAGCTAAGGTATTTCAACGAAGAAGATGCCGCGAGAGAAGGCGGCTACACGCTCTTACAGTTCAAGAAAAAATGGAAAGAGATTAATGGACAATGGGATGACGACCAGCTCGTCTACATAATTCGATTTGAAAAAGTGAAGGATACGGCTTCTAACTGACGACGTTGTGACCTTGCTCATTTTCGACGGTAAGCAGTCGCAATTAGGAGTCAATTGGTGTTCAAGCTGGTTTGAACTGGCACTGATGCTAGAATTCCAGGAACTTTCCGTTCTTGTAGAACAGCTTTTTGTCGGCGTAGATTTCTCCGTCTTTCTTCATGTCTTTCAGGATGTCCCAGTGAAGCGCGGACTTGTTTAGTCCGCCTGTTTCTGGAATCGGGTTAAGTCCTAGGGCCATGTGTATTGTTCCGCCCATCTTTTCGTCGAAAAGCATGCTCTTTGTGAACCTTGTTATTTCGTAATTCGTTCCAATTGCGGTTTCTCCAAGACGATCTGCGCCTTCGATTTTCAGAAGCTGTTGCAACAGTTCGTCTCCTTTTGCGGCTGACGCTTTCACTACTCTGCCTTCTTTAAAGGTGAGTTTTATGTCCTCAACTTCTCTGCCTAAATATATGCCTGGGAAGGTGAATCTTATCGTGCCGTTCACGGAGTTTTCAACTGGCGCCGTAAACACTTCGCCGTCGGGCATGTTTTTCTGTCCGCTGCAGTTTATCCATTTTCTGCCTTTGACGTTGAAGGTTAAGTCCGTGTCTTCGCCTACCACACGAATTTCCTTGACTTGGTTGAGGAACTTGCAGGTTTTCTCTTGTTCCTTCTGAATCCTTGTCCATTCTGCAATCGGATCTTCTCTGTTCACATGGCAACTGGTGTAAACGAAATCCTCGTACTCTGACAAAGCCATTGAGGCTTCCTGCGCCTCAGCATCAATAGGAAATGGTAGGCCAGTCCACCTGTACTTCCCTTCGGCTTCTCTTTTGTAGAGAATATCTGCTATCTCCCGCATGGAAGCTTGACGCGTCCGCATTTTCGCTGGATCTATGTTTGTCAGCCTTTTCGGGTTAGGATCACAGAATATTCCTATACTCACATCAATGTTTTCAGCCATGAATTTATTCAGAGGCGAGACGAACTTCAGTTGATGTTCCTTCGCGTACTTGAAAAACGTGTACTGAACATCAAGAGTCGGCATAATCTGAGGGTAAGCATCACTCAGCAAGCACTCCTTGTAAAGCTCATGTATCAACGGAGAAGCCCTGTCACTGCCCTGTATGATCACCAATTCCTTAGGCTTCACACCCACACTGTAGTGAACGCAAAGCTTTGCCAGCTTTTCCACTCTGCTGTCAGTCATCTGGTTTTCACCGCGTGAGAGAAGCGTAAAAGCAACGACATACTTAAAGGCTTGACGGTTCAGCTCAAAAGAAAACAGGTTCACACAACGTATTTGTCTGTCTTTTCAAAGTCCTTAACAATCTCCATGAAACGCTTCGGGACATTGACACTTTCCAGCGGTATCCCTCTGAGCAAAACCCAAGGGCTTTTCACCGCAACCTGCGTGACAACATAGTCCTCTCCAAAACATTTTCGGGCAACCTCGACAACCAAGTTTCTGACAGCCATTTCAGAAAACTCGCCAAGCGCGTGCAGATATTCATGCACCAACAGATTGTAAACCAAAGCGTTCAGCACCCGTTTGGACTCAACCGCGGCCTCGACTATCTGGACCAAAACCCTGTTCAAAACAATGTTATTCGTGCCTAGAGGATGGTATGCGCCCAATTGAATGGGCAAATCGTCCAAGAAGAGCATCATACCGCTCCTGCGCTTGTGAAGGGCAAATTCAACGGTGCCCTTTACGATCTCCCATACTTCACCGTAACTCGCAGCGGTTTCCAACCGTTTGCGGTAACCTTCAACAACCGAGGATTGGTCCTCGTCCATGAAGCCGTTCCTCAACGAGAGTAAAATTCACTTGAATCTTATATGGTATGCGGACACTGGAGCCTTTAAGTACGAGAAACAACCTTTCAAAGTTCCTTGAGGCTAGAAGCTTGACCAAGGACGATGTGAAAGAGATCCTCACTAAATACAGAACCGTCGCTGTCGTTGGAGTCTCCCGCGACCCCTCCAAAGACAGCCACCGCGTAGCTGAGTATTTACAGAGCCAAGGCTTCCGTGTTATACCAGTGAACCCTACGGCCGACGAGGTTCTGGGTGAAAAGTGTTACAAGAGCCTCTTGGAAACGCCGGCTGACGTGCAGAAAACCATCGAGATCGTTGACATTTTTAGACCCTCGTCAGAGACACCTGCCATAGTGGAACAAGCTGTCAAGCTGAAAGAACGCTATGACAAGCCCTACGTGATCTGGATGCAGCTTGGAATAATAAATGAACAAGCAGCAGAAACGGCGAGACAAGCGGGCATAATAATGGTTATGAACCGGTGCATGATGCAAGAACATAGTAAGCTTTTTCCAAACCCTTGACAGCAATGTGCTTCCCATATTTCTGCTGCCTAAGCAGGCAACTTTATCTCTTGACCAAACCGGGGTTTGGTTTTGCCCTGCTTTTTGTCTAAACAAGCTTTTATGAAACCGTAGTATTCTGGATCGGGTCTTCCTGGTCGGCTTTTGAATTCTCCATGAAACTGTGAAGCGAAAAAGAAGAAGTGATCAGGTAGCTCTAGAAGTTCCATCCTTCTGCCATCAGTGCTCTTGCCTGAGAAGACCAAACCATTTTTTCTCAGTGTTTCCGAATAGTCAAGGTTGACCTCGAACCTGTGACGGTGGCGTTCGTAAATCTCACCGTTCCCATAGAGCTTGTGCGCCAAGGTGCCGGGCTCCACGATTATTTTGTGAACCCCCAACCGCATGGTGGCTCCTTTGATTTCTATCCCACGTTGTTCAGGCATCAAATCAATCACGGGGTTGGGCGAGTCCGGGTTGATTTCTGTACTGTTTGCCTCCTTCAAATTGCAGACGTGCCGAGCGAATTCTATCACGGCGAGCTGAAAACCGTAGCATATTCCCAGAAAGGGAGTGTCGCTCTCTCTGGCAAACTTGATGGCAATTACTTTTCCTTCAGTGCCCCGCGGACCGAAACCGTAAGGCACGAAAATCCCGTCAAACCCATTCAGCATCTCCGCACATTTAGGATTCTGTTCAAGCTTCTCAGCTTCAAGGTAACTGATGCAGACTCGCGCTCTGCATGCAGCTCCTGCGTGTCGCAAAGCCTCGCCCATGCTGACGTAGCTGTCAGTTAGCCCAGCGTACTTGCCGACTAAGGCGATTTTCACTTCGTATTCCGGTTTCAAGACGGCGTCAACGAACTCTTTCCATTCTTTGAAGTCTTTCTTGGCTTCTGAGAACCCGAATCTTTTGCAGACAAAGTCCCCCATCCCTTGCTCGTCTAGGATGAGGGGAACCTTGTAGACTGATTCAACGTTGTAGGAGCAGAAAACCGCGCTTTCAGGTATCGTCCCGAACAGGGCTATTTTTCTCAGAGCTTCAGCGTCTATCATCTCTGGACTTCTTGCAACGATAGTGTCCGGCTGTATGCCGATGCGGCGCAGTTCATTGACGCTGTGTTGGAGCGGCTTCGTTTTCAATTCTTGTGTGACGTCCAGGATGGGCACAAGAGCCACGTGCACGTATAACGTGTTTTCCATGCCCTCTTCCAACCGCATCTGGCGAACCGCTTCGAGGAAGGGCAGTCCTTCAATGTCTCCGACGGTGCCGCCGACCTCTGTCAAAACCACGTCAGCGCATGAGTCTTTGGCAACGGTGCGTATGCGATGCTTTATCTCGTTAGTCACGTGCGGAACAATCTGCACACATCTTCCAAGAAAATCTCCGCGCCTCTCCTTCTCGATGACCGCCCTATAGATCAAGCCCGTCGTGATGTTGTTTTCTTTCCGCAAGTCCAAATCAAGAAAACGTTCATACCAACCTAGGTCTAGGTCTGTTTCACCGCCGTCATCAGTCACGTACACTTCCCCGTGCATGTACGGATTCATCGTTCCAGCGTCAACGTTCACATAAGGATCTATCTTTATTACTGTAACTTTCAGGCCTCTTGTCTGAAGCATTTTGCCAATCGAAGAAGTCAAAATCCCCTTGCCAACCGAACTCAGAACCCCGCCAGTGACAAAAACGTACTTGACCACGCATCTTCCCCTGCAATGACTGAACCATAAAGCCACAATCGGCATTTAAACTCTTTCACAGATTTCGATGCAATCGGTTCGGCTGGCAACCGCCCAAGAATCGCAGGCCCGTCTCTTGTCTAGTCAGCACGCACTAAACCGCATTGGTCGTGACTTAATGTGTTTTGTTGTTGGTTGTCGGCGGTGGGTTTCTGCGTTTCTTTGACGTCGTCCAGGTCCAGATGACCACGGCTAACGTGGCGGTGACGAGAACGGCGCGACCATTGCCATAGGAAACTCCGGCACCCACTCAACCCCATTCCAGCGAATGATAGTCCCAGCCCAGCCTACTGCCCATCCGTCACCGGCACCAACCATGAACACCGAATAGAGATTGGCGGTTGTTGGGCTTGCGGCGTTGTTCCAGTTTGTTCCGTCCCAACGAATAATAGTTGGGACGTCCCCCAATGAGTTGCCCACTGCCTATCCGCTGTTGGCATCGACCATGGCCACTGAAAGGAGGAGGGCGGTTGTTGGGCTTGTCCAGTTTGTTCGTGTGGGTTCTGCGTTTGCGATTGGCAGGCTTACTGAAAGCGCGGTCAACGCCATCACAACAGTCAAGCTTGCCTTTGAGACAAAACTCCGCACACAAATCTCCCAGAATCAAATGTCTATTCGACAATTATAAAAGTGTTTTCTAATGAAATATTCCAAGAACCTCAGCACAAAAGGCCCGTTCGGTTTTCGCGAGCACCGTCGGAGCGTATGCTTTCTCAGAGAAACGTCTGACGAAATAGGCGACAAGAAAACAATCGTACAGCAAGAACAGGAGGACAAACAAACAAGAAAGATGCTCAGATTGATGAACTAGGCCACAAGATTTGTGGAACAGCTGCGCGCACTAGAGACTAGTGGGCTTCTCAGAGGTCTTGATTATCTGATGTTAGACGTAGCGGTGGGCGAAATACTCTTGAGCGAAATCAAAAAACAGGTTGGAAAACGGGCAAGATCATCATGACAGGTAATCCGCCGCTCATAGGATGGCACATGCGGATTTATGACCTTGCGGATTACTCCTTGGGTGGGCGACTTCGTGCCTGCTTCAACGTTTGTTTTTCGAAGCAAAGTTCGCTTTGAGTGTAAATGAAAAGGAAAAAAAGGGAAACTTTGTTTTTTTTTTGGTTCCCTGTTTACGGGTTGCCCGGAGCGTTCTTGTTGAAGTGCGCTACTGTTCCTGCTATGTCTTTCATGTTGCAGACGCGGTCTCCGTAGGGGTCAACGCAGCCGTTTGCACCGTACACACCGATCCACTTTGGATCTGTGATGGTTGCACTCGGTGCCTTGGCGTTGAAGTGAACGGTGAGATACGCGACGTCTTTCATGTTGACCATGCCGTCTGAGACGCCCGGTGTGGACCCGCTGACGTCGTACCAGGGACTATCTTGCTTCCACATCGTGTAGTAGTAGGCGCCTGGGTACAGCGTATCAAAGTACCATCCTTTAACCCAGTAGTTGCACCAGAATCTGCCCGTCGGATTGTCGAGGGGGAAGCTTGGGCAATCGTTGTAATATATCGTCTGCAGTTGGTTGTACAAGGCCTGTCTCGCCCCGCCGTCCGGCATCAACAGCGCTTGGTCTATCAGGCGGTCTTTCGTGGTGTCCCACCCATTGGCAGCCGTGTAGTCCTGAAACTGCGCATAGGCTCCAGTACTGTACATGTAAGCGCGTGCAGAGTCGTCAGCATCCGCAAAGTCTGAAGGCGAGCTTGCGTCCCACATCGGCAGAGTCCTGCTCTGAACGCCCTCTACGAGAGCCGCCCAGGAGACCTCCAACACGTTAACCGTGAAAGTACCTGCGCCGGGGTATTGGCTGCTGAGAACCTGGAAGAAGTTGCGTATCGCATAGCAGGCTATCATTCTCACGTCGTCTCCAGTGTTGTACATCAAGTCAACGGTGAAGCCGCTCCTCCACACGCTTTGGGGGGGTTGCCCGAAAATTGCATTCGTCAATTCGTTGTAAGCAGCAAGATAGTTTATGTCGTAGCCCGGAACGCTGTCGTTGTAGTAGTCTGGGACTAGGCCGGAGACTAAGAAGTTCTTTCGGTAGGCAGACTCGCCGTAGAATACTTGCTGATTGTATTGGGTCGTGTTGAACGCGTAGGCGAAGGCTCTTCTGACGTGGGTGTTGTTGAAGAAGTTCGTCGGGATCCCGCCTGGAAAGCTTCCTGTTCCAATATATGGACTTAGACTGCTAATGTTGAAGTTGAACATCATCACATCCATGGACAGCGTGGGAGCGATATTCTTGATAGTCTTGATTGGCGCTGCTACGCCGCCAGTAGGCTCTCCGCTGGAATCAAGCAGCATGAACATGTCGGCTCTGGGAACGACGCACGTGTCTAGGAAACCGCCTTCAAACGTGATTAGCCGTGTGCTCCAGTCTGCCATGTATTTGATGTCGATTGTGTCGAGGCTGCCGTTGCATGGGTTGCCGTAGGGATCCATCGCGGGCCATCCTCGCCAGTAGCCTGGGTTCTTCCGCAGAATCACCTCAGTGTTCACTGAATCAACCGTTTGAACGTAGTACGGACCTGTGCCGCAGTATCTTCTGCCCGTATCGTAAGGTGAACTCCAGACGTCGTTCCAGTCGATCCACCAGTCCGGGAAAGGGCCTCCGTACTTTGCCGTGGTGTATAGGTTTCCGTCCCAGCAGCCGATGCTGACCGAGAATTCTTTGCTGCCGATCGCGCCCCAAGTGTTTGCCAATATCTGCTTGAAGGCTGTGTCAGGGAATCGAATGCCCACATTGATCGTGAGCGTGTTGGCGATTGTGTCAGCTTCTACGGCGTTGCCGATCAGGTGAGCCAGGCTCATTGCCGTAGCGTCGGTCCAGTGGGAGTGGCGCTGTTGGTCGAACAACGGTTTGTCGTACATCCATACCGGAGAACCAACTTGGTCCTGCACCAAGGCTCTCTGAAACGAGTACTGTGCGTCCGTGACGTCGAACGTGTCAACGGCCACGCCTCTCTCGTTGTAGAAGTATATGGTTGGACTCGTGCGAATGTTAAACACGTAACTTCCTCTCCACAGGTTCAATGTTACCGTTGACGTGCCGGTCAAGGCGTCGACGGTCCAAGTGCGCCATGAAGTCCCGTCGGTCAGGTAAACAACGTCGCCCGCGCTAAAGAGGCCGTCTCCGCTCTGGTCAACCCACCCCACGCACGTGTAGGTTTTGGCTCCGTCCGTCCACGTTGAACCAGTCGGGTCGCCTACGCCAACCGCGGACATGTTCGCGGCTGTCAGTGTTATATCCTGTCTCGTTGGGTTATTTGTAGCCAGCACCGGCGTGAAGGCATAGTAGTATTCACCGCTCCAAGCAATCAGGTTCTCGTAAGAATTGAATATGAGCTCTCCGCTGACAGAGTCGTAGCACGTGGCCGGGTCGGCACTGACCGGACCCCAACCAATCGTACCTTCAAAGAAGGTGTGCGAGTCGGACATCGCCGTAGCTCGAACCCCAGGTGAAAACAACGGAATCATCATTAAAGTCATTGCTGCTATTGCTATCAAACCCTGTTTTTTCATAATTCTTTCTCCTTTTCTGTTTTTCTGGCCAAATCTAAAAAATAGAGAATAACGCGCGCGTGCACCCGCACGCTCGCATCAAACCTATAAGATAGAAATAACCGCCCTTGGGGTTTGTAAGCCCTAGTATAAATCATTTGTTGTACTTTCCCTTTGCCCAAAGCGAGATTATAGATATTCTTGCGCAGTTACGGCCTGCTGCAAAATTCTTTTCCAGTTCAACTTGACCCTACGCTTCGCGCGCTTTGAGCTCACGTTAGCTACGCCATTGCAGACACGTCCTGTTGGACTGGAAAACGTCACCTGAAACGCCGACGTGAGCAGCAGCACTGTAGCTTTAGTCATTGCCTGCCGCGCTGCTGCTGGACCATTTGTATGGAAAACGTTTTTATAACAATCAAATACACATTTCATTCGGTGGTTTACGTGCGGAGTTTTGTCTCAAAGGCAAGCTTGACTGTTGTGATGGCGTTGACCGCGCTTTCAGTAAGCCTGCCAATCGCAAACGCAGAACCCACACGAACAAACTGGACAAGCCCAACAACCAAAAGCCTCTTCTCAGTGTTCATGGTCAGTGCCAACGACGGATGGGCAGTAGGCGCCGTTGGAACCATAATCCACTGGGACGGCACAAACTGGAAAACCACAACAAGCCCAACAACCGACAACCTCAACTCGGTGTTCATGGTCAGTGCCAACGACGGATGGGCAGTAGGCGCCGTTGGAACCATAATCCACTGGGACGGCACAAACTGGAAAACCACAACAAGCCCAACAACCGACAACCTCAACTCGGTGTTCATGGTCAGTGCCAACGACGGATGGGCAGTAGGCGTGAGTGGCATCATAATCCGTTGGGACGGAACAAACTGGAAAACCGCAACAAGCCCAATAGCCGCCGAGTTTATATCGGTGTTCATGGTCAGCGCCAACGACGGATGGGCAGTAGGCTTGCTTGGAACCATAATCCGTTGGGACGGCACAAACTGGAAAACCGTAACAAGCCCAATAGCCGCCACGTTTGACTCGGTGTTCATGGTCAGTGCCAGTGAAGGGTGGGCAGTAGGTGACGGTGGTACGATAATTCGTTGGGACGGCACAAACTGGAACAACGCTACAAGCCCAACAAGCAGTTCGCTCCTCTCGGTGTTCATGGTTGGCGCCGCTGACGGGTGGGCAGTAGGCTGGGATGGAACCATTATCCGTTGGGATGGTACTGGCTGGAGCGACGCTACAAGCCCAACAAGCCAGAATTATCTTGGCTCGGTGTCTATGGTTGGCGCCGCTGACGGGTGGGCAGTGGGCTGGGCTGGGACTATTATTCACTGGAATGGGAGTCAGTGGGTGCCCGAATTTCCTATGGCAACGCTCGCGACGCTTCTAGTTACCGTCACGTTGGTCACGGTTATCTTAACCAGAGCAGTGTCGAGGAAGCGCAGAAGCCCACTGCTGACAACCAACAACAAAACACCATAACGCACGAGCAACCCGGCCTAGCGCTCGCAAGAAATACTCTGAAACAACATATATAGAGTCTTGCGTTGCAGTACATCGTAAAACCTTACGCAAAACCAAAGTTTCTTTGTGGTATACAGGTTACCGTGGACTACTCTCCCACAACAACATGGATTATTGTGCCCGTGATACGCTGACGAGTTTTCCACAGTAGCATGGACGGCCGAGTATTAGGCGTGTTGAGTGCCCTGAGACGAACAATCACCAAAGCGAGTGATGTGCCGCATATGAATGCAGCATTCATTGACAGCCCTTCTTCTGTCGACAGATTGCAGCCTTTGTTGTCCAATTTCACTCAGATGTGGTAATAGCGCTTCCCAAAATTGGCGGCTTGAGAACGCTACTCAAGAATGCGCGTCATTGCCAACCGTGATGTTCAGGTTACCACGGTCAGGCTTCAGCTTGAGCCAAGATGGCCTCTAGCTGGTTCTTGTCTAGTTTCAAACCGTGAAAATATCTTCCTCGAAGTTTTGACCTTTTCAGAAACGTGTCCTTGACAGCTAGCGGTTTATCAAATTGCTTCACATACCTGAATTCGATGGCTCTTTTCCAGCCACCTCTCTCACACTCATGCTTGTCTTGTTCAGAAAGCTCATCTTTCTCGCAAGCTTTCTCTATTATGCCATAACCTACCAACGCGTCGCCTACGTTGGTTTTGTGAACGAACAGTATGGTTTGCCCAGTCTTCCACTTCCTGCGCAAGCTCGTGTAGTAAATCGCCATGCTGAAGACTTGATGGACCCACTGTTTGGTGGCAATTCTGAGAATGTAGCCTTCAACTTCAGACATAAGGCCCTTCTCCAGAATATCATTAAGGTATCCTTATAAAAACTCGTTGTCTACGGCTTGCACAAAATCCTCTCTAATCGGGACCCTCGGGAACGGTCGGGGGTTTCTAGTTCTTCTCTTGTGCCTATGAGACTTGAAAGCGCGCTATGAAGGCAAGAACAAGCTGAGTGCAGTTTTCCATGACGAGGCTTAAAATGAAATGTCCTGGATGCGGCTGCTGAAACAGTGTGCCAGTGAACAAAGTTATTGTTGAATAGCCGACTTCAGAGCCGAAAGTCAAGGCCTACGTTGCCATGTAGCCCGCGCTATGGAGCAGTCGACGAGAAGAAGCCCAAATTGAGTCCTTTTGGCATACTATGTAAGTATTATAAATGGCGCGACTTCTTGAAGACAGTTAGGCTGGTGACTGAAGGTGTCGTATGATTCCATTCAAAGGCATCTGGCAATTGAGAAACTAGTCACTAGACCTGGCCCTGAGGGACAAGAGAAGAAATATTATCGGTTTAGGCCAGCAAGATGGTACGGTGGAATAGTCACAGCAGATTGTGCAGGCTGTGGATTGCTGTGCAGATTTTGCTGGGTTAAAGACTCTGTTATGCTTCGTCCAGCTGACATCGGAAGATTCTACACGCCTGAACAGGTAGTAGAGAATCTGACTGCTTTGGCGAGAAAACGCGACTTCAGACAACTGAGAGTCAGCGGTGGGGAACCTACAATTGGAAAGGCTCACTTGCTTCAGCTCTTGGATCTGCTAAGAAACAAGGGGCTTTCATTCATCTTGGAAACAAACGGCATTCCACTTGGATACGACGAAGAATATGCGAGAGATCTTGCCAAATACGATTTCATTCACGCAAGAGTGTCGTTGAAAGGATGCAACGAGCAGGAGTTCTCTTTGCTTACGGGTGCAAAACCAGAGGGCTTCGAGCTGCAGCTGAGATCACTCAAGAACCTAACGGAAGTAGGCGTCAAGTGCCACCCATCTGTGATAGTATCCTTTTCAAGCAAGGAAAACCTGCGAGACTTAAAGGTAAAGCTCAAACAAATATGTTCAGATCTGGCAGAACAGTTGGAGATTGAAGAGTTGATTTTGTACCCTCATGTAGTCAGACGCATCAAGGAATATGGGTTACATTATATCTCTGGACATGAACCAAGCAAAGTCCCGAAGGAACAGGTTTGATATGGCGTGCGCTATAGGGCTTTTTCGTTCAGAAATAAGGGGGCCATGTAAGACATAGCAAGAAGCAGCTACTCTACTTTCTTCTCACATAACCCTTTACATGAACTATCTTATGTTTTCCGCCTGGCTTGGCTCGACTGTATCCATGCACTTTCATTTTCTCACTTGTTGTATATCAGGAAGTTCATGCTAGAAAAGAATTATGAATCTATAATTCATAGCTGAAGTCTATTCTTTGGGAGCGCAACAGAAAGAATGATGCACTGGAAAAAGCGAAGTGTTCACGCCGCAGATTAAGGGATTATTCCTATCTCACCAATCGTCACCCGACATCTCCCGCACAAACCCCTCTTTTTTCTGTGTCAAAATCCTAGAGCGTGTTGACATTAGTCGAGAATGCCTTTGCTGTCGGGACAGAATAGACAAGTGACAGGTGAACAAAAAAAGGGGGTTATTCGTGTTGGTTGAAGTAGTAGACGGCTATGGCTATGTCTTTCATGTCGACGACACCGTCGTTGTTGACGTCCGCGTTGGGGTACCACGGTGGCTTGGTGGGCTTGGTCTGGAACAGGCTGACAAGGTAGGCGATGTCCTTCATGTTGGTTATGCCGTCGTACGCTCCCGGGGTTGTGCCGGACACGTCACCAGGAACGCCCACATGAACAGGAAAGCCGCATGTGCAATTGTTGTCAGCAGTGTCTGTTTCTCCCGGAACAGGCCAAGCATAGGCCCAAATCGCGTAGTCGTCGTATGCAAAGTCAGTCGTGTTCCATGGGAAGACTTCAGTTGTAGAGTTTCCGCTCGACAGAGTGATGTCTGTAAGGTTGGCGATAATCGTTGTGTTGGCGTAGACGGTGACATTGAAGGTCTCTGTGAAAGTGCCCAGATTTGTCAGCGCTACAGTCATGTTTGCGCAGTAGCCCTTGCCAATAACGCTTTTAGGAGACACGACGCTGTCAATGGCAATGTCATGCGCAGGCACAGACACTGTGCCGTTGATTGGGTTGTAGAGTATTCCATGCATGGGGTCTCCAGCCGCGAGCGTGCTTCTTGAGATTCCTAGTGTAGCGTTTCCTTCTGCGATACCTTTAAACACGAATGTGGCCAGCGTTGCGTTTCCGCTGAACGTTGAACCTGAACCCATGAGCTTATCCCACCCACAATCAACGAGTACGCAGCTTTCACCTCCGAATACCTTTTGAGTGGTGAAAGTCATGTTTGATTGCCATCCGGTTATCGGTTCAGTCCCCCAGCTTACCAGTTCTAGAAGGCTTCCGTCGTAGAGCAGGCATATCTCATAGGCCGTGAAGCCAGTCACGTTCTTGACTTTCACTGCGACGGTTACGGTTTTGTTGATTGCCACCTTCTGATTAGAAGTCTCTGCAACGAGGTCGACAGTTCCACCATGCTCCTGCTCCTGGGGAAATCCCTCAAAGAAGTGGCCGCCTAAAACCACGCTTATGACGTCTCTATTATTAACAATCCTATCGCCGTAGACATCGCATCCGCCACATCCATACGTGCCCGGTGTCCACTTAGGATCGTTTGCCATTCCTGGAACTGGTGCCTTTGCATTGAAATGGTCAAGTACATAGAAATAGTCCATTATGTTGACGATGCCGTCTGGAATGCCTGTCTTCGGTCCAGTTACATCATCCCATGGGGTGTCTTCCTTGTACAGGCCGTAGTAATAGTCCGATGGGTACAGTGCGTTGTAGTACCAGCCTCTTACCCAGGATTTGCACCATCTTCTGCCATATGGCGTAACGACTGGGAAGCTTGGGCAATCATTGTAGTATATCTGTTGGCACCGGTTGTACAAAGCCTGTCTCGCCGCTTTTCCGGCGGGATATGTATCATCTGTCAACAGCGCTTGGTCTATCAACGTGTCTTTCTCAGTGCCCCATCCATTGACCGCCGTGTAGTTCTGGAACTGACTGTAGCGTCCTCCACTGTACATGCACGCGCGTGCAAAGTCGTCGGCGTCTGCAAAGTCAGCTGACAAGCCGATGCAAAAGATAGGCAGCTCTTGCGCCTCCAGTTGGCGTAGGTAAGTGTCCACGGAGACATCGGCTATGTTGATTATGAAGTTGCCTGCAGGACCCTGCGCTTCAGCACCGTACATGGTCTGTAGTGTTGCGAAGAAGTTGCTTACCATTTGGCAGGCTATTTCTCTCTGGTCGTTTCCAGTGTTGTAGGTCATGGTTAGACTGAAGCCCCACTTCCACACGCTCTTGGTCGTAAAACCTTCCGTGAAGGTTGCGTTCGTCAGGCAGTTGTACGCTGCGCGGTAGTTTATGTCGTAGCCGATTCCTCCCTGGGAGGGTATGTTGTAGCTCGCGTTGTAGTAGTCTGGGTACAGGCCTAGGACGAACGGGTTGCCCCTGTTCGAGGCCTCACCATGCCAAGCGTCATAGATGTATTGCGTCTGGTTGAATGCGTAGGCGAACGCCTTTCTAACGTGGGTGTTGTTGAAGAAGTCTGCGTGGATGCCATATGGGAAATGGCCACTTCCAATGTAAGGACTCGTGGAGTTTACTGTAAACGTGAACATAACCATGTCCAGGCTTAAAGCTGGGTTAATGTTCTTGATTGTCTCTATCTGTGGTATTATGGGGTTTCCATTTTGACCTAACAGCTCGAACATGTTGGCTCTCGGGACGTCACAGACATCTAGCTGGCAATCGAGGAATTCGTTTCTTCTAGTGGGCCAATCAGCCACGTACTCTATGTCAACGTATTCGAGGTAGGCTTTTCTATCTGCTACGGGCCAGCCTCTCCAGTAGCCTGGGTTCCTCTGCAGAACCACCTTTAAGCCCACTGGATCAACGGTTGCAACGTGGTACGGACCCGTGCCGCAGTACCTCCAGTTCGTGTCGTACGGTGAGGCCGCGACGCCGTTCCAGTCTATCCACCAGTCTGGGAAAGGCCCTCCGTACTTTGCTGTGTCGTACAGGTCTCCATCCCAGCAGCCGATGCTGACCGAGAATTCTTCGCTGCAGATACTGCCCCAAGTGTTGGCCAAGCACTGTTTGAAGGCGTGGTCCGGGAACCTGACGCCCACGTTGATGATGAAGTCGTTACCGTTGGTTTCAAAAGCGTTGTTAATCAGGTGGGCCAGATCCATTGCGGTGGTATTGTCCCAGAAGGCGTGGTCTGGCTGGTCGAACAACGCTTTGCCATACATCCATACTGGAGAACCAGCCTGGTCCTGCACTAAGGCTCTGTGAAACGAGTATGCAACGTCGTCGACGTCGAACGTGTCGACGGCATCACCTGTTTCGTTGTAGAAGTATATGGGTGGGCTCGTGCGGATGTTAAACACGTAGGATCCTCTCCACAGGTTCAGCGTTATGGTTGTCGTGCCAGTCTTGGAATCAACGGTCCATGTGCGCTCTTCGTTCGTAACGCCCACACGCAGGTAAATCGGGTCGCCTGCGTTGAAGCCGTCGCTCAACTCGTCAACCCAGCCCGTGAGGGTGTAGGTGTTGGATCCGTTTGTCCATGTTGTGCCAGTCGGATCTGCACCAACCGCGGACGTGTTCGTGACAGTCATTGTTATGTCCTGTCTTGTTGGGACGTTGGTAGCTAGGCTGGGCGAGAATGCATAGTATTGTTCATGAACGTCCCACGTGCCCCAAGCATTAGTTACAGGTGCACCAAACATGATTAGCGTGTCGTAGACGTTGAAGATGAGTTCTTGGCTGCGCTCGTCGTGTGCCCGCACAGGATCGGCGTAGCAAGGACCCCAACCGTCACGCCCGACGTACAGGGTGTCCGTTGCAACCGGTGGCTGCGTTGGACCGCTAGTCACCGCAATCGGTGGAAGGCTACAAAATAGCAACGACAATGTCATTAGTGCCAATAGAATAGATTCTTTCTTCATTTTCTCCTCTCTCTTAGGTTTCGTCAAACAAGAACTTGTCAGAAATTCTTGATATGACTGACTCTTATATGATGACTCTAGAATAAGAATCTTATGAAACAAAGTTTCACAAGACTCCTATCACATGTCACTTTGGAGAAACGTTTTCTTACATGCACGTTGATCAGAAAACGAGGATTGCGCGGAAGACGTCTCCATAGGAGTGTTAGTCCAAGCTGGACGACGCCGCTGGAGTCATTTTTTCACTTACTAGGTCTAGTTTCCCTTATAGCATTTTGCCAGAGATGTACTTCATATCAAGATAGTCTAGTCCCACTGCCTAAGTCACAAACATTCTAGGAAGGAGTCTACAGACAGCAAGAACCTATCTTCACAACATTAGAACTACGCTGAAAAACTTCTAGGGACTCCCTGAAATCTTTGCATATTTCTTTCTGTAGGCTATGACTGCAAGCAGTGTTACTATCATGAACAGTGGCAAAATAAGGGATGATGGAAACTCGAGTATTACATGTGTTCCATTGATTGTTACAGTTGTAAAACTTGTAAAACCATTCGACGACGGATTAGTGTAAGTGAAGTATAGATATGTGTAGTTTTCATCTGAGTATGTTTTGTAGCTTAGGGGGTAGCTTCCATAGAGCACTGTCCATCCATCTTCAACCCACAGCAAGTTTTTCGGAATTGCCACTCTGCAGAAGCCAAGTGCCTCGTTTACGGTTTCACCTTTCACCCAGAAACTTGCAAATGCCCCTTCATCAGGGTTAAAATGGAAGTGTGAGAGAGTGGAATTGCTGACAATATCCACATAGTAGGTTATGCCCTTCCAAGTCCCAGCATTGAAGAAGCTAATTGGTGCAATCAAAGGATAGTTATCAATATTGGTTGTCTCGACCACATATGGCGCATCTCCAATTCCATCACAGCCAGTTTCATTCTGATAGAAACCACTTTTTGCATCGACACCGGCGTAATTGCTCCAGTAGTTTCCGCCAGAGGGGTAGCCATCGTCCCAAACATTCACTGAGTCCGAAGAATAAACTTGGTTAATGTTGTTGATGAAGTTGTTATGATAAAACATGTTGCCAGAAGAGCCCTCGAGCCCGATGCCATACTGGTTGTTTGCTATGTGGTTTCCGCTAATACTGTTGTTGTCAGGAGAATAATAGAGTCTGATGCCACACCTGATGTTTGCTGTTATGTTGTTTCCACTGATGTCGTTGTTAGATCCGTCGAGATAGATGCCATCAAAGCTATTTGCCACGTTGTTTCCGCTAATACTGTTGTTGTTGGAATAACCATAGAGCATGATGCCATACCGGATGTTTGCTGTTATGTTGTTTCCTGAAATAGTGTTATCGTTTGAAGATTCCACGAGATAGATGCCATCGCTGTGGTTTGTTATGTTGTTTCCGCTGATGCTGTTGTTTGAAGAATACTCTAGGCGGATGCCATCGTCGTTGTTTGCTATGCTGTTTTCAGCTATTGTTGAGTTTGTTGTGAAAGCCAACCGTATGCCCTGTGAGTTTTTGGTGAGGTTTAGGTTTCGAACCGTTATGCGCGTGGAGTTAACGAGGACAACGCAACCGGCGTCCATTGGAACAACCCTGTCCACCTCGTTAACCCAATAATAAATCGGTTTTCCATCAACCGTGTTTGAAACGTCAACATCATTCACAAACTGTGACAGGTCATAACCATATACCCCGAAATTATAATTGTCGTCAAACATGTTGTTATTTTTAAGCACATTGTTAAAAGAGAACTCGAGGATAACGCCATCGTTGTTTGCTGTTATGTTGTTTCCGCTAAGGCTGGTGTGGTTAGACTCAGAGAGAGCTATGCCAAAGCTGTTGTTTGTCACTTTGTTTTCGGAAATGGTGTTGTTTGAAGAATACTCTAGGATGATGCCCTCCCAGAAATATCTGATTATCATATTCTTAATTGTTACGTTGCTTCTTCCAGACAGGCCTATTCCTTTGGAACCAGAAGCCCCTGTGCCTTGAACCGTGTAGCCTGCTCCATCCACAACAATGTTATCCCTCTCAACCACAATCCCATCAGCATCGCTTGTGATGTTGCCAGTCAAAGTGTAAGTGACGTTGTCAAATGTGGAAATCGGTGCATCTGACGGGTCTATGCTTCCGTCAGCCCTAATGTAAATAGTCCCGGGCTCTGCTTTGACCGTGTGAATATCAAAAAATAAACTCAATGAGCCTGCCAAAAACATAATTAATATTGTCCCAGAAGCTATTTTATTCAGTCTGCGTTCCCCTCTTAACTACAATCATTCATATGCAAGTCCTATTTCATATTTTCCTAGACAGAAATACAGAGGAAAGTTCTATCTTGGCTCGATCATGTTTCACATGAAGCAGTTGCTTGTTGAAGGATGAAGATTACACACCTAAACATGATTTTTCTAATAATGATAATGGAAGGGATGATGGAGGATCGGTTTTTCTAAAACTCCCCCTCAACCTCTACCTCTTCTTCCTGAAATAAAGCCAGGGCATCTCTCATAAACTCATGCAACAACTTCCATATCCCGAGAAGACACATTATGTTCATGGAAAGAATTTCGATTTCTTGATATTTCGGGCAACAGACAGTTTTTCCGAAAATCATAAGTATGGAGCATCACTATTTCTGGATGGAGACAGCTGGAGTATGGTAGGTATTATTCCTAAAGAAGTGTTCAGAGACTTGTTAGCACACTACCAAAAAGCTGGTTTGGAAGCAGAGCTTCTAGAAACAGACAGCCCGGAAACGATACCGGGGGAAAAAGCAATAAAGGTAGGTAGCAGAAAATTCGACCTCGTAATTCTCAAATTTGCTAGCGGAACTATTGGAGCAGGTAGAGGATTCAGCATAGGCCCCACGATATCCAAGCAGGTAACCAAGATGGGACCTTCTAACATCAATTTTCATTACATCGTAAAGGGCATAGGAAAACTGAATGAAAACGATCTAAAGGCTGAAGTAAAAGAGAAAAAAGAAGGCCTAGTTTCCAAAAAACTCGTTGACATCAAATGGGAAGGGGGAAAACTGGCAGGGTTATTGAATAGCGACAGTGAATTGAAGAACATGATTATGACGTCAAACGTTGTCCCACTAAAAGTTGAGGCTGACAAAAAGAATGGTTGCGTACGAATAATCAATGAAAAAGGAATTAGGATAATCATAGAATCAGGCGGAATTTTCTTCAAGAAAACCGAAACCAGAGCTGAAAACTTTCCTCCAATCGAAACTCTAGATGTAATCGATAAGATTGCTGACTACGTGAGGTCTATCTAGCAATTATCTTCGACCCTGGATATCTGGTCCATTAGTGTATCCAAGTTTTAGGATATGCTCTAGCTGGTTGAATATCAAATACTAAGCTTAACGGGCCTACCAAAAAGAAAATCATCATCATTGCAGTAGCTGTCTGGTTCAACTCGGAGTTCCCCTCAAGTGGTTGTAACGCGCGCGCGCTGCGCGCCACACATACACCCTCCTATATACCGTCACACACACGCACACACCATGAAAGGGGCCACGGACCCGGGGCCACGGAGGGGAGAGGAGACACACAGAGAAAATCTAAGACTGGATAGGGTGACTACTAGTAGTAGTTGTTTCTTTCTTTTCTATGCTGCTACTACTATTAGTCAACCTAGCACACCTTGTCTTAAGGTGCACGCAGAAGCGTGTATAAGAATAAAGGGCGGGCTAACTGATTCTTTGTTAAAATTCAAGGTAAGACAAGAAATGTAACGGGGATCGACGTGGAATCTTCTTTCACAAATCCTTTTAACGTGGCAAGTTGATCTTAGAATTTGGAGAGAGGAGTTAGGTTGCTCAGAAAGGCTGTTTCTAGAGTAATGTTAGTTTTTCTAGTACTAAGCATGTTGGTAATGACGCTTAAGATCCAACCTGTAAGGGCAGATTCTGTAACCGTGAGTCCAGGAACAGCGGGTGAAACGCTCACTTCTTACTCTTACAATTGCTGGCCTATGTTCCACAACAATCCAAGGCATACCGGCTCTACAACTTCAAAGGCACCTACTACTAACAGTACGTTATGGAGCTTCGCTCGCGCGGGACTTTGTTCGCTCGTTGTCGCTGACGGCATGATCTTCGTAGGCTCGGATACCTGTATGCTCTTCGCCCTAAACGAGACTACAGGTAAATATATATGGAGCTATATCACATATGGCGCCATATCTGGTTCTCCGGCCGTAGACAACGGTATGGTTTTTGTAGGCACAACTGCAGGATGTCTTTACGGTCTTGGTGAAGCAACGGGTAACGTAATATGGAGCGAACGTTTAGGAACATACGAAGGCTTCTGTTACTCTCCTACAGTTGCTGACGGTAAAATTTTTGTAGGCGGAGAGAGCAACAATGTCTACGCTTTCAATGAGGCTACAGGAGCAGAAATATGGAGCTTCTGGACATGGGGTCCGATATATTCTTCTCCTGCTGTTGCCGACGGCAGGGTTATTGTGGGTTCATGTGACACGTATTTCTATGCTTTAAGCGAACTTTCAGGCAGGCTACTGTGGTGTAATAGCACAGCAGCTGGTGCGATATATTCTTCTCCTGCCGTCGTTGACGGCAAGGTCTTTGTAGGCTCGGACGATCAGAATGTTTATGCCCTTGATGAGGCTACTGGCGCCAAAATATGGAGTTTCCCCACAACGGGTATTATACGTTCTTCTCCTGCCGTCGTTGACGGCATGGTCTTTGTAGGCTCGGACGATCAGAATGTTTATGCCCTTGATGAGGCCACTGGAAACCAGATATGGTCCTACAAGACTGGCGGGAGAGTCAGGTCTTCTCCTGCTGTTGCCGATGGCATGGTTTTTGTGGGCTCGGATGACCACTATCTCTACGCCTTTGATGAGACTACCGGAGCCTTATTGTGGAACTATGCAACGGTAAGAGAATCTCCTGTGGTCGCGGACGGACTAGTTTTTGCTGCTTCTAGTGATGGGGCAACAGCCTATGCCCTTGGCATTTATAGACCTATTTATGATGTCACTCTTGGTGCTCATTGCAACACTGAAGGGGTAGACATTGCAGTTCCAATCACAATAGATGGGTCAATGGATGGAAACAACACTCCTCACACGTACTCAGGCCTTAACGGCACTCACAGTTTCACAGTCCCAACCACAGACGCGAATAATCACCCCTTCGCGCAATGGAACACTGGACAATCAACAACAACCATTACAGTTGCAAACGGCGGAGTCTACATAGCTTACTATGGACAATTACCCTATCCTCCAAGAAATCTTGTTGCTTATCCTGTTGATGCTTTTGCGATAGGTCAGTCTTTTTCAATCCAATTATATTGGGATTCACCACAATCAAGTCCAGATCCAGTGCAAGGATACACCATCTACAGAGGAATATCTTCAACGTCAAAAACACTGCTTGCCACAGTAAGCTCAACCACGACGCAGTATCTTGACAACGTGGGAGCAAAAGGGATTTTTTATTACGATATCGTAGCATTGTATTCCAAGGGAAGTAGTATTCCTTCAAATGAAGCTATATGTGCTCCAATGGAGAGCTTCACCGGTATCGAGAATGTGGTTCACCTTGACTCTTTAAACGTAGGTCCAGGAGAATGGGTACCCCACCCCTTCACAATCCAGCAAAACATTAAGGTCGCACTAGGAGAAGGTTGGGGATGGTGGGCGCAGAATACCGTTTGGATAGATCCTCATGAGATGTGGATGGGCGGAGCAATTCAGGTTTTCGAAATCAAGAATAACCAGATAGGAGGCTCAGGGCCTCTTCCAACTCCCTTCGCTTTTTTCCCACAAACATATCCTCTCCCCTATTTCCGAGCTGCTCAGTTTAACAGTACTGTTGCTATGAGAATGACTATCGACGGAGGAACGCTAAAAATCATCAATCCATGTAATTGGCAGTCCTTCGATCTCAATCTTCCTCAAAGCACTGGCTTAATCTCAGTTTGGACGAGTACTCGAGTAGATGGAGGACTAGTTTACAACAAGTCTCCAGAACTTGTTATCGTCGACAATCCAATTGATCAAAATGTTCCAGGCAGCAAAGGAGTGCATTTTGGAGAAGGCACTGCAGGTAGCGTTGATTCGTATATCAGAGTGGATTCAGCTGCAGAGAGCAGATGGTATGAAAGCGCAGGTAATCAGGTCGTTAAATATGGACAAGCATCAACGGCAGAGAAATCGACTGGTTTGCATTGGGACACATCAGGAATGTTCGCATATGGCGCAGGGTACGAGAGTACCGACAGTGCTGAAGAAGGTTTGTGGTGTTCACCGAACTATGCAGTACCAATGGTGAGCGTTCCTTCTATAGACTGGGCAAAAGGACTGGCTTCCATTGTATTCAGCGTGTTCTGCCCCACATGCATTACACTGTATGACCAGTCAGGAAATCTTTCGGGATACGATCCTGTTACTGGAAATCTCAGCGACGGAATTCCTCAGTCTACCTGTTTTTCAAATAGCTCCTTATTTGTCTTGAGCGCAATTGGAAATTACAACCTCTTGATCAGAGGAACAGATACAGGCGGATTTTTGTTGCAAGCGGCATTTCAAGACGAAGACGGTGCTACTTCTATCATGTGGAACACCAGCAGTAAGATAACGAGGAATGAAAGTCTGGTCTACGGTGTCACACTAGGCAATGGTTCGCGTTGTATGATGGATATTGTGCCTTTCAAGACTGTTGTTGGAGAAGGATGCCCAATGTCTTTGAATGTGACGATAATGAATGCAGGTGACTTTGCTGAAGATTTTAACCTCACTTTGAGCGCCAATGCAACAGCTATCGAGACTGATACCATCCTTGGCCTGCCAAATGGAACCTCAACAACTCGCAATTTCAATTGGAACACAACTGGCTTTGCCTATGGCAACTACACCATAAGCGCTTGCGCTTGGCCTGTTCCAGGCGAAACAGACACGGCAGACAACAATTGCACGTGCAGCGTTTCGGTTCACGTGGGCGTTCCGGGCGACGTTTCCGGCACGATTCCTGGAGTGTACGACGGAATCACGAACATGAAGGACATCGCCTACCTGGTCAGCCTGTTCAACACTAACCCGAGTTCGCCGAACTGGCAGTCCAACGCGGACGTAAACAACGACGGCATCTGCAACATGAAAGACATAGCCATAGCCGTCTACTACTTCAACCAACACGAATAACCCCCTTTTTTTTGTTCACCTGTCATTTGTCAATTCTGTCCGAAGAGCAGAGCGCGCGCTAAAGCCCAATCTCACGAAGCCGAGAACACAGGGAAAACTGATGTCGACCTCTCAGTTGTAGAACCTAAGAAATAGTTCCCTTTTTTTCTTTTTTGCACTCGCTGTTCTCAGATTGAGCGCGCGCGGTCGCTCTGGATTTACAGCAAGAAGTTGAAAAAAGAGGCAAGTCAAGAAATTGTTCCAGTGTAGCTCTGAATCATCTCTAGGTGTTCGTTCGCTGTCTTGAGTTTTCTGAGGATTTCTCTGAGTAAGGCTAGTATTTCATCTTGTTTTTCTGCCATGCGATTCACCTCTTCATTTTCGTTTTCTGGGTCAATAATTTCTGTCATTATCCATTTTTTGAACTCATGTACAGATTCGAGCTCTTTGACAAGCACCCAAGTTCTAGAAGGTCTTATAATAATGCTATTGAATGGCCGAGTTCTTTGAGGCGGTTGTATCTGGTTTTCCATAACGGTCGCGCGCGCGAGTTTGCCTTTCACCTTAAGAAGCAAGGACGGAACCAGGGAACTATCACCAACTACCTAAGCGTTCTTAACAGTCTTGTCACGGAAGGTGCTAACCTGTTGAATCCTGAAAGCGTCTGTGAAGTCTTAGCCTTAAACGAGTCATGGATCAACACAACCAAAAAAACCAAGGTTATAGTGTACGGTCGATTTGCCAAGTTTCACGGGTTAGACTGGGAAAAACCCACATACAAAGCTCAGAGGAAACTACCACATATTCCAACAGAGCAAGACATAGACGCGCTTATCTCTGCTTCACCTAAGAAAACAAGTACAATACTGGAACTGCTAAAAGAAACCGAGATGAGAATAGGTGAATGCTGTAAACTTCGATGGATAGACTTCAACGAGAACAATATGACTATCTCAGTCAATTCACCAGAGAAAAACAGCAATCCACGAATATGCAAAATCTCCGCTAAGATGGCAGGGATGCTAAACGCGTTACCACACAAAAACGAAAGAATATTCTGTAAGACAACAGCAAAAACCGCGCAACTGTGCCTAAGCAGAGCAAGAAAAACAGCTGCAACTAAACTGCAGAATCCACGACTACTCCGAATCACACATCATACTCTTAGACATTGGAAGGCCACGACTGAATACCATGAGACAAAAGACATACTCCACGTGCAGCAGCTTCTAGGACATAAGAACATCGAGAATACTCTGTTATATGTTAATCTTGAATCAGCAATCTTCCAAACAGAAAACGACAATTTCCATGTCAAAACCGCATGCAAGCCAGAAGAGATCACAAAACTGCTGGAAGTAGGCTTTGAATACGTTTGCCAAAAAGACGGACTCGCATTCTTAAGGAAGAGGAAGTAAGGTAATATGTTGAGGATTAAGGAATTATTCCTATCTTTATTTCGTTCTTGGAAGTTGAGAGCACTTCGAACGCTTTGCGAATGTCTTCCAGCCTCATTTCGCGCGTTATGAGGGGCCTCACGTCTACGGTCCGGGAGGCTATGAAGTTAAGGGCCTTTCTGAAGTGCAAGGGAGTTGTGTGAAAAGTGCCCAGCACTGTTAACTCGCCGTAATGAATCTGTTCCGCGTTGACTTTGACTTCGGTTCCCGGAGGACACCCGCCGAACTCGAGGACAACACCGCCTTTCCTCGCAAGCTTCACGGCCTGTTCCCAAGTGGCAGGCAAACCTATCGCCTCTATCACCACGTCTGCACCGTACCCAGCGGTTAATTGTCGAACTCTTTCAACAACGTCCTCCTTTCCACCGTTAATCGTCTCATCAGCCCCGAGCTTCGCCGCAACGTCCAACCTTTCACCCACAAGGTCAATCATTATAGTTTTCTCGGCGCCCATTCTTCTGACGGTTAACAGGTGCAGCAGCCCTATCGGCCCCGCCCCTATGATGGCCACAGTGTCGCCAAGCTTCACCCCTGCCTCTTCCACACCGTGCAGAACGCACGCCAACGGCTCTGCAACCGCAGCCTCCAAGTAGGAAACGTGCTCCGGAACCTCCTGCATGTTCACCAACACCATACGAGCCGGCACCTTTACGTACTCGGCGTACGCTCCCCAGAGCCAAATCATGTTTTCACAGAGATTGTACTTGCCCTTCTGACACATCGCACAATGCAAGCACGGCGCGCTGTTGCCCGCGCGGACGCGCATGCCCTTCCGCGGCCACTCCAAGCCTTCGCCGACTTCAACCACTTCCCCTGCCCACTCGTGCCCAAAAATCGTTGGAAGCTTTATAATCTTCTCAACATAGCCCCTCTGAAAGATTTTCAGATCCGTCCCGCATGTTGTAGCCCCTTTGACCCTGACAAGAACCTCGCCCAACTCGACTCTGGGCACTTCGACATCCTCAACCCTCAAGTCCTTCACGCCATAAAGCAACGCAGCCTTCATCCTTACCCACACAGTTGAAACTGTAAGCGCACGTATATGGAGATTTCCCTCCCACGCAGGCTCCATTCCGCCGTCAAGAACCATAATCTACGAAAACAATCCAGCAAAAAGCCCGCCTCCAGAACTGCACGACCAGCAATGAAGAGCCAAGCCATCCAGCATCGAACGACGACCGGCTAACCATCCGACCGCAAGAACACTCCCACAGACACTCCCTTCACGCACACAGAAAACAGACGAGGGAAAAACAAAGAAAGACGAACGCCCGACCCAGAGCCCAACACACACTACAACGGCACAAGAAACGCCCAAGCACTCTCAGACAGCATGCGCCACGCAACAGTTTCGAGCCCCAGAAAAATCACGGATTGCAGTATTATGAGTACCGTTTGTGTGCAATAGATTAAGTTTGTTTCCATGGTGTTCCCATGGAGTAGGCCTTGTCACGTATGGGAATGGATAAAAAAGAGTGGAAGGAATGGCTAGTCATTGTCTAATTAAACATTATGTCGAAAGTGCAGAACAGAAAAGCTAATAGTTCAAAATGACTATACATTCAAGATTGGGAAGGCAATAGAGAGAAAATGACAGGAAAAAACGGAAAAGCTAAGACTATTGTAGCTGTGGTAGCTGTAATTCTTGCAGGTCTCAGTCTACTTGTCTCTGGTCTCAGTTACAACAACACTTCAGGCTTCAACCAGAGAATGACCGATCTTCAAGCTACTAATAACGACCTAGTAAAAAACCAGACTTCGCTTCAAGCTACTAATAATGAATTAATGGAAAATCAGACTCTGCTTCAAGGAAAAATCGCACAATTGACGGAAAACCAGACGAATCTTCAACAGATTATATTCGAAATACAGAACCCGACACCTACTATCACTGTACAGTCAGTACAGCCTATCTTAATCGGTCCTCCTCCATCATCTCAGATAAGCGTATCTCCAAATGGTGCTGTTTCGTTTCAGAACAACGCCACGCTCTTTTTGAACCTGACAGTTTTTGTGTCAACCGAACATAGCGGAGAGCTGACCATACCTAAAGGCCCTTTGCCCACTTTTGGTTTCAACGCATCCGAAATATGGATAGGTTTCTCATTCAGTGGGGTATCAACTATGGGTTACTTTCAACCTATTCATTCGGGAACGACGGAAACTTTGTCAATTAGTATGCCGTTCACGATGTATTACGAATTCACAAATAGTTACATACTTGGGTATCCGAGCTATGGGTTCGGCTACATTGGTTTTCCACTTGAATTCACTGATTTATGGACAAATAGCACGTATTCACGATCTGGTGAGGCATCTTTTCAGTGGAACAATAGCACATCCATGTCTTAGTGCTTTCTGAAATTAAGATGATAAAACCTCAAAGACAGAAATCTTAAATCTGCACAGCTTTCATGTCTTTGGTGGTTTGACTTCTGCTTTGTTGATAAAAAAGAAAAAGAGCGCTGTTTTGCTTTCTGCTTTATGCTGGTAGTGCTATGACTGTCAAAGTGCGGTAATAAGCCCACCCTGTGCTGCCGCCCGTGACGAACCACTGTATTTGTATTGTATGAGTGCCTGGTGAAACAAAAGGCTGGTAGAAGTTGTAACTACTACAGGCGTTATAAATTATGTGGCTATGAGTATAAGGCCATCCTAGTTCTGAACTTGTGTATGGAGTTAGAATGACTTGGTAAGGTTGAGCTACGGTTCCATCAACCACTGCTCGTGCATATATGATATCACTAGCGGTATTATCATAAGCATCTGTGCTGAACATGATTAGCAAATGGCTTGTTCTGTTCAAAGTCATGGTCACGGCCATGTAGCTCATATTATCCCAGCTTCCCATGTTTGTGTAGGTGAAATCGGTATCAGATGTTGAATTGAAAGGAATGGCATATGGAGCAAGCATCAGGTTGGTCACTGAGTTATTCGCATTCAACGCATTGAACTTAGCTTCAAGGGCACTCACTCTGCTGTTCAGATCAGCGTCTGAGGTTTGCAGTTGTGTTATGGTTGCGTTCATCTGTGTTATGGTTGTGTTTATCATGGCTATTGTTGTATTCAGGGAGTCTACTCGTGTGTTCAGTGCATCAATGTTGGTGCTTAGTAATGAGTCATTTGCCGTGCGAAATTCAATTTCATTTGCCAAAGACAGGTTCATGTCGCCAATATCGGATTGAAGTCCGATCAGCGAAGCATTTAGACTATCTATTAGAGGCATCATGTTTGTGGCGTTCATGCCTTCAACTTCTGAACGAAGGTCAACTAGAGAAGCATTCAGATTGTCAATTCTCATATTTAGATTGTCTATTTGCGATTGTTGATCAAGGAGTGCTGTTCTGTTCAATGATTGTCCATGCAAATTGAATATCGAAACCAAATATGCAATGTCCTTCATGTTTATCACTCCATCTTCATTGTAGTCGGCAAGAGGGTCATATGCACCAGATGAACTGTGACTGCGAACAGCCATAAACAACACAGACGCCAGACACAAAGTGATTAAAACAACAAACAGATCCTTCTTGGTTACCATTAAATCACCTCCCTTTCTCCTCCTGGAAGACACCATTGGTTATAGTCTATGTTCGATTTAGGGTTTATGAAAAGATGTTCTATGAGCAAATACAATGTATGAAGCTGAAAGAGGAATATGAGAAAAATCTTTAATCTGCACAGCAAACGCTTTCCTTTTCACACAACCTAACTCTTCCAAGTTTTCCACTTCCACTCTTTGTCTGTTATGCTTTCAAGCCACGAGGCTTGTTTTTTGCTTATTATGAGATCTGAACCCCATTTAGGGAGTTTATTAATCAGACCCATGACGAAATTTCTTTCTTTATCATTCCTAGCCAAATCATAAGCGTTGTACAGATAGGCTTTCTTGCTGCTCCATTTTCTAGGATTGAATTTCTTTACATAACAAGAACCAATAATAAGAGTCTTTTTTGTTTTGACGTTATAAACATAATAAGCCTTCCACCCAACTTTTAGGTGTTGACCGCAAACACAATCTTCTTCGTTCAGAAGAAATTTCTCTTCATCTATGATATATTCGCTTTGAAGAACACCCAAAGTCTTGGCTTGACTGTGGTCCAAAACTTTTTTCATAAATCTTTCGGGTTTCTTCATTTTCTCGGAGATTCCCTAGAATAAGGACATGCAATATAACTTATAAACGTACTTCCCATTCTACCCTAGAGACCATGCCATACAGAAGGCTCCAGTCAAGCTGAAGGCAGAGTATGAAAGGAAGGGAGAGCAGTGATCCGGCATAGTATGTCCAAGTACTACTACATGCTCAACTGCAGAAACCCCTACTTCAGGAAATAGCCCAATACATCAACAGACATCCCAGGGTAGCATGCTATTTAGATTTGACAAAGGGTTCTATCTGTCCTATTAACTTCTTGAGTTCTTTTACGAGACGTATCCGTTGCTCCCTCTCCACCAGATAAAGAGGTTCTTTTTCCATCTTGGCCAGCATGGACGCATACAAGAATTCAAACTCTTCCAGTTTCTTTTCAAGACTACAGATACTTGACTCGATTTGTACGTTTTCACCCCATCTCTCTTTCTCTTTCTTGATGAAGTCTTGAGGAGCCAATTTCAGGAAGATAGCACGTTTCAAATCGAGGGCGCTTGCCATCGGTTTTCCCACGAGTAATCTGAGCCAGACGTATTCTGCACCACAACTTCCTGATATACTAACTCCAAAAGCTTTCCCAACTTCTTGCTTGACAAACTCATCAAGAGCGAGTTCTACAGCGTGTCGGACCGTTAGATACTTATCAAATCTTTCCAAGACTTCGGACAATCCGATCTTCAAGTCTTGTCCAATGGTAAAAAATAGGTAGTCATCCATCGGCCTTTTCAGATTCGCTAGACTATTGTAGGAGTTGTAGAGTGTTACATCTTCCAACATCTTGCTTGTTTCCATAAACATTGGTCCATACACTCTATCCCTCATCTCGCGAGTATTTTCTCTCTTGAAAAGTTGTCTCTGTATCAGAAACCCACTCACTACTGCTATAGCACCTCCAATAACAGCTCCAGCCAGAGTGGCAAATACCTGAGTGCTTTCGCTCATCTCTATCCACTCTGTTCAACTACTATATCACCAATTATATATTACTGAGCAGAGTCACATGTCCTTGGTTATTAAGACAGACAGAGAGGATTGTTCTACCTAGAGGTGAGAACTTGAATCCTGAAGATAGAGAATTACAGATAAAGCTGGCACAACTCAATGCCAAGCTTCAAGTTGACCTTACGGTGGCCTTCGGTTTCTTGGCTTCAGCTTTAGTCTTGTTCGTATTTGCATATCAGATTGGCAAGGAAAACTTCAATTATGTATCTATCACAAATTGGATTGCCGCCTTTATGTCCATGTTGGGTGCCATTATATTTGTCCGTAGGATCAACGCATGCCTAGGTGAATTTGAGAAGCTCCACTAACCAAAGCAAACCGAAAGGCATAAACCCAAAGGGCGCTTAGCAGTTGAATTGGGCGAGTAAGAGTTGAATGATGCAGTTCTCCAAGTTCTGCTGGTACTTGCCTTTCTTGCAATTGGTCTAATCTCTGTGACATTTCCTGTCTATGCTATTTCAGTGAATTTCTTGCCAAAACAGAAATGGGAAGATGAAAAGGAACGGAAGAAGCGAATGGATGACCTTCAAGCGAAAATAGAGGAGCTTACAAAGGCGATTAGGAAGTAAGGGTGCAGATACAGAAACGATCAAAGAACAACTTGACAAATACAAGGCCGAAAAGAAAGGCACTGAACTAAAGTATCACTATCTGACAGCGAGAGGAGCAGTAGGAATACCTGTCGTAACTCTTGTTCTTGCATTGCTGTTTGCTTTTTTCGGTATTTACGGATTCTACAAAGATTCACTGGAAGGAGCCATTAGTCTGGGGGTTCTCTCCGCAATGTCTTCCGTTGCAGCACTCTACAGATTGTACAAGACAATTTCAGCAGTCGAGTACGGAGCACTCAGGCCAGAACGCACCGTTGAGTTTAACGTAGGCTTCGGCATGAAGAACGAAAAGAGAATAAGCATTGAACTTGGTAAGACAACAAAGCCCATATTTTTCGTAGAGACGCCAGAGTCAGAGGTTGAGAACCTATACATACTAGTGAATTTCCCTGCAGAGCTAGAGGTAGGAAAATCAAATCCTTCTCCTGACATTCAAGTATCGGAATATGAGAATTATACTCTTTATTGCACGACTGTGGACTATCTTCCAAAAGGAAGGAATACAGGTTTTGGTTTCTCAGTAACTCCGAAGAAAAAGGGAGAATACACTGTGAAGGTGCTTGTGTGTGCAAAGGGAATCTATGGATATAATGAAGACCTTACGATTGAAGTTGTGTAGCAATAATAGAGGCCAATTGCTAGTGTAGGGGATAGGTACCTTCCCTTTTCTGGGTGAGAATCCAAGCATTGATCTCGGAGAATAATTGAAGTTCTCTGCTCATTCCAATCTCTCTGTATCTATGTCGCTTGTCCCCAGTCTCAGATCCATTGCAGCCTCTATGCAGACCCGGTGATTGGTACGGATACAGAGCCCCATGGACCGGAGAACTTCATATCCTAGAGCGAGGCCTGGCCTAAAGCGTCTGAGTTTGCAGGGTCCTTGGAACCTAAAGCGTGAGATCTAAAGTGGTTGCACCGGAGGATGGTACACCAGCATGGGAACTTGGCGGTCGTATTCTAAAGAGCCGTACGTCCGTAAGGCCCAGCGTATTCTAAAGCAGGAACGTATTCTGAAGCGGTATGCCGGAACAGGGGCGTATTCCAGAGCCCCATGCTGTTCTAAAGCATACTCCTAAAACTGTATCCGTATCGTTCCATCACTAGAATTAGATATATCTGTTGACTGTTGGAAGAGCCTGAGAAACCACGTGTCTGAGAAGTTACCGTTTCGTTGCATCCGGCCTGAGGAGGCAGTATACTTGTGTAGAAACGTTTCGTGTTACTGTTAGTCTTCCTCTGGACGTTGCACCCACTTGAGAGCTCGTGGGTAGCTGCTTAGGAATCTTTCTAAGATATCATCATATGAGGGGGGACGTACAGAACACTCAAAAGCCCCGCGGAATTGAGTAAAAAAAGCACTGAACCAACATGGTTCAACAACGTTTTGACACTCAAAGAAATCACGGATTGAGTACTCAAACACAAGGGCTCAAACTTCAACATGACCCCGCAATCTCCCTTGGAAAGTCTTAAGTGCGAAGCCACAAAGAAACCATTGAACCCCCATGAAAGCCGCCATGTACTACGGGCAACAGGACATTCGAATAGAAGAGCTGCCCACGCCAAGAATAAACGATGATGAAATCCTCGTCCAAATGAAGGCCTGCGGAATATGCGGCTCAGACCTCATGGACTGGTACCTCAAACCCCGAGCCCCCCTCGTCCTAGGACACGAACCAGCCGGAACCGTGGCCAAAAAAGGAAGCAAAGTCGAAAAGTTCAGCGTCGGCGACCGAGTCTTCGTCCACCACCACGCCGCCTGCTTAACATGCCCCTACTGCCTCCACGGCGACTACACCCTCTGCAAACAGTTCCACGAAACAAACATCAAACCCGGCGGCTTCGCCCAGTACTTCAAAGTCCCAGCCGCCAACGTCCAAACGGACACCCTGAAAATCCCGGAGCAGCTGTCCTATGAAGAGGCAACCCTCATCGAACCCGTCGCCTGCTGCATAAGAGCCATAAAAAAGTGCAACGTACAAACCGGCGACACCGTAGCAGTAATTGGCGCCGGAGCGACAGGCCTAATACACACGGCACTGTCAAAAATCTTCGGAGCCACAAAAACAATCGTGAGCGACCTCGTTGACTCTCGACTCAGACTGGCCGAACAGTTCGGAGCCGACGTCACCGTTAACCCGAAAAACAAAGACCTAACCGAAACCGTCAAGACGGAAACCGAAGGAATAGGCGTAGACGTGGCATTCGTCACCGCGCCCAGCTTGGAAGCCTACGAGGCGGGCATCAACATCCTTCGAAAAGGCGGCAAACTTTGCGTCTTCGCACCCACCGACCCTGAAAAACACCTGCAGATAAGCCCGAAGGAACTGTTCTTCTCCGAACTTCAAATAATCCCCTCATACTCAGCCTCACACCTGGAAACAAGAACAGCCCTGCAGCTCCTGGAGACAAACAGGTTAAACGTCAAAAAGCTCATAACCCACCGTTACAAGCTCACGCAAACATCCCAAGCCTTCAAGACAGCCCAGGAATCAAAAGAGAGCCTAAAAATCATCATCACAAACTGAACCCGCCTGTAACACGAGACCCCTCCAAAAAACGTCGCGACCCGCACCGGCCCAGCCGACTAAAGACTTATTAACGAACACTTTTTGATAGTCACGAATGGAAAAGGCCAAAATCATCATCATCGGAGCCGGCGTCGTAGGCCTGGCCGTGGCCGCAAAAGTCTCCGAAAAAAACCAAGACGTGTACGTTCTCGAGAAAAACGCGAGGTTCGGACAAGAGACCAGTAGCCACAACAGCGGAGTAATCCACTCGGGCATCCACTACCCGCCCGATTCTCTTAAAGCCGAGCTGTGCGTGAAGGGCAACCGGATGACGTATGACATCTGCGAAAAATACGCTGTTCCCCACAAGAAACTGGGCAAACTGACAGTGGCCATCGAACCCGAGGAAACGGACGAGCTTGAAAAGCTGATGCGACAGGGAGAAGCAAACGGCGTGGAAGACCTGAAGATGCTTGAAAGGGAAGAAGTCAAAAGACTGGAACCCGGCGTTGAAGTTGAAAAGGCGCTCTATTCACCCTCAACAGGCATCGTGGAACCCGACGAGCTGATGAATCATTTCTACGCGAAGGCACAGAAGAACAACGCCCTGTTCGTCCCAAAAACCGAGGTCACGACCATAAAAAAAATCGGCGAGGGCTATGAAGTAGACGGAACCAGCATCAACGAAAGGTTCACCGTCAGAGCAGACACCGTCATAAACTGTGCAGGCCTACACTCAGACAAGGTAGCCTCCATGCTAGGATTGGACATCGACCAGCTCGGCTACCGACTGCACTACTGCAAAGGAGACTATTTCAGGCTGAGCGGAAAACCCCCTGTAAAGATGCTCGTGTACCCCGTCCCAAAGGGACCGGGGCTCGGGATCCATCTGACTCCGGATATGTCCGGCTCGGTGAGGCTGGGACCGAACGCTTACTACGTTAACGACATCAACTATGAAGTTGAATCAGCTGAGAAGGAGTTTCGTGAAGACGTGAGAAGGTTCTTGCCCTCCATCATTGAACATCAGGTTCAAGTGGACTCGGCCGGGGTGAGACCGAAACTTCAAGGTCCTGGAGAAGGGTTCAGAGATTTCGTGATAAGACACGAAGCCGACAAAGACTTGTTCGGACTCATAAACCTGATAGGCATAGAGTCCCCAGGCTTGACTGCTGCTCCAGCAATCGCTGAACTTGTTTCAATAATGTACGAGGAGGAAATCAGCAGATAAGACGCTGGTGCACGTCGCCGCTCACGCTGCAAGCCGCCGCGCGTCACATTGAACCCATCGGGATGAGGCCTAACCGTCTACTTCAACGTGAAAAGCAAACGTCACCGTTTTTCCTTGTCCGTCTGTCGAGTCTGCATTTTTTGTGACGCACAATAGATTATATCTCAACATTCTGAATATTGAGCGCGGATAAGGGTGAAGGCCAAGATGAACAGTTTGTTGAGGAAGCTTCGAAAGCGGAGTCGCGGTATCGTGGGTATAGAGGCTGCGATTGTGCTCATCGCGTTTGTGGTCATCGCTGCGTCCATGGCTTATGTCGTGATTAACATGGGTTTCTTCGCGGCTCAAACGGCTAAATCGACTATAGGTAAGGGCATCCAGGAGGCTACAGCCGCTTTGGAGATTGACGGTTTCGTCACGGGCAAGACAAACTCTTCCACCGTGGGCGTAACGTATCTCGCAATCCCGTTGAAGCTGGCTGTGGGTCAGGAGCAGGTGGACTTGTCCAACAGCACCGTGGTCGTTGCCGTGCAGTGCGGGAACTTTTCGCTCGCTAACATCTACGGTGGCGTGCGCACGACGGGCGATGCGTCCATCGCTAACCTCATGGCAAGCGTGACCGGTGAACCCAATGCGACGTGCTTTATCTACAACAGTCAGTTCAGCACGGACACGGCTCTCAAAGAAAACGCCAAGGCCTACCTCGTCATAAAGCTGGGAGACTCTTACGGGCTCTTGCCTTACTCGAAGGTGAAGATAGAGATACGGACCGGCACGGGGGCGGCTTTGATGATTCAGAGGGAGATTCCGGGCGGCTTGCCGCCTGACAACTTCGTAGATCTCGGCTAGCGAATCGCGCGTGTTAAAACCTGCATGACCATGGCTTCAGCGTAGAGCATGTTGGCTTGTGAGCCCTTGTGTTTGAGTACTCAATCCGTGATTTTCTTGAGACTCAAAACTGGTCAGGTCCTGCAGTGTGTTGGGGAACGTTATCGTGTTTGACCTCACAATTTGAAACATTCGATAAAAGGAGAGTGCGCGTGCGCAAAGGTTGCAGTCATTGTTGGTTGTTACGAGCGCTGGATTTGGAGAATGTTCATCATGTCAAACTCGACCCGTTCTTCGACTATCTTTCCGGGTTTGATCAGGGCGATGTCTACGTGATGCACGCGCGCCAAATTCATGCCTATCAAGCTCGCCTTTTTGACTTCTTGGAACATCTCTCCAACGAGTTTCCACATTGAACTTCTTGATCAAGGGAATATCTTCATCCTTCATATCCCTGACAACCATACGCGACGATCAACTCTCCATTTTCAGTTTTATTGTTCCGTTATACTTTCGATTCTTTCTTTAACGCGTTGAAGGAATTGGGCTGCGGGTGCGCCGTCTACGATTCTGTGGTCGTATGACAGGCTTAGCATCACCACGGGTTTGATTTCGATTCTTGAGTTGGAGGCAACTGGTTTTTCGGTGATTTTTCCGATGCCGAGGATGGCGGCTTCGGGGGGATTGATTATGGGGGTGAAGAAGTCGACGTCGTACATGCCTAGGTTGGTGATGGTGAAGGTTCCTCCTGTTAGGTCTTCTTTTGTGAGTTTTGCCTGTCGAGCTTTTTCGGTTAGCTCTTTGATGGCGGCGTCTATTTCTCTGAGCGGTTTTTTGTCGGCGTTGTGTATGACGGGCACAATTAGGCCATTTTCTGTGGCGACGGCCACGCCGACGTTCACGTCTTCGAACATTTTTATTCGGTCGCCTTCAAGCGTCGAGTTTAGCAGGGGTATTTCGCTTAGGGCTTTGGCGGCGGCTTTCACGATGATGGTCGTGTAGGAGACTTGGGTTTTGTGGTGCAGTTCGGCTGCTTTGGAAACGTCGGTTTCCATGATTATCGTGCTGTGCGGGGCTGTTCTGAAGCTTATGGAGAGCCGTTCAGCCGTCGTCTTCTTGTAGCCGCTCAGCGGGATTGTCTGCTTGACCTTTGGGCCGGTCCCGGCCCTCTCTTCGATGAGGCGTTGGACGTCCTCTTCCGCTATTCGTCCTTCAGGCCCGCTGCCCTTGACGGTTGACAGGTCGATGCCGTATTCTCTTGCCAAGCGTTTGGCGGCGGGTGAGGCTGGAAATCGCTTCTCACTTTCAGCCTCAACTGTTTCTTGTGTTTCTGTTATTGCTGCAGCTTCTGAGAAGGGCTCGTCGGGCGCGGTTATGACGCCTATTACTGCGTTGACAGGGACATCAACGCCCTCTTGCACAAGGACTTTCCTCAGGATACCCGAGGATGGCGCTTCGAGATCGTACGTGGCCTTTTCTGACACCACTTCAACGATCGGTTCGCCTTTTTCAATGCTTTCGCCCTCTTTCTTGTACCATTTGCCGACCGTGCCCTCTTTCATCGTTAAGCTGAGCCTAGGCATCACGATCTTAGTCACCATTTCAGACAACTTCCTTGACTGCCTTGATTATGGCTTTTTCGTTCGGAATCACGTACTGTTCCAAGGGTGGACTGAACGGTATAGGCGTGTCCGCGCCTGTTACTCTCTTTATCGGGGCATCCAGATAGTCTATGGCTTCTTCAGCGACCACTGAAGCGATTTCAGCGCTTACACCTGCGGTCTTGCAGTCTTCACTCACGATAACCAGCCTCCCAGTCTTTTTCACCGAATCAATTATAGTCTTCTTGTCCAGCGGGGTTAGTGTTCTCGGGTCGATGACTTCAGCGTTTACCCCTTCCTCCTCAAGCGTTGCAGCAGCGTTTAGCGCTTTGTGAACCATGTATAGGGTGGCGACGACGGTAACGTCCGATCCTTTCCTCTTGACGTCGGCTACTCCGAATGGAATCGTGTACTCCTCCTCTGGAACGTCACCTTCGACTGGATAGAGCAGTTTGTGTTCGCAGAAGAAGACGGGGTTGTTTCCGCGTATGGCTGTTTTCAGGAGCCCCTTGGCATCGTACGGGGTTGATGGTACAGCGACTTGGAGGCCGGGAACGTGCATGAACCATGCTTCTAGGCTCTGTGAATGGTGGGAGGCGATGTTGACGCCCGCGCCAAACGGCGTTCTGATTACGAGTGGACATGATGCTTGGCCGCCGAACATGTACCGGATTTTTGCTGCTTGGTTCGCTATCTGATCCATGGCCAGTGCAGTTAGGTCTCCGAACATTATTTCGGCGACGGGACGCATGCCCGTTATCGCAGCACCCACGCCCGCGCCCACTATCGCTGATTCTGATATCGGGGTGTCTCTGACTCTTTCGTCTCCAAACTCCTGAGCCAAACCATCTGTAACCTTGAAGGCTCCACCCCATTGTCTGCCGATGTCTTCGCCCAAGAGGAATACTGAAGAATCCCGGCGCATCTCCTCTCTCAACGCTTCACGCAGTGCCTCTCGATAGGTTGTTCTCTTCATGATATGTCCCTTTCCTAGGCGTAAACGTCTTCTAAGGCTTCTTCCGGGGCAGGATAGGGGCTTTCGACCGCGAACTTTACGGCTTCTTCGATCTCAGCGGCAACGTTTTCTTCAATCTTCTTGATTTCGGCTTGTGAAAAAGTGTTATTTTGCAGTAGTGTTTCTCTGAAGCGTTTGATGGGATCTTTGGCTAACCATTGCTCAACTTCTTCCCTCGGCCTGTACTTGGCGGGATCAACCCGCGAGTGGCCTTTGTGGCGGTAAGTTTTACATTCGATAAGCGTCGGCCCAGCGCCGCTTCTAGCTCGGTCAACAGCCTTTTGCGAGGCTTCGAAAACCGCCAAAACGTCATTTCCATCCGCCGTCACGCCTGAGATTCCGTAGGCCACGGCGCGGTCGGCTATGTTTTGGATTTTCATTACTCTTGACTGACACGTTCCCATGGCGTACAAGTTGTTCTCGCAGACAAAAATCACGGGCAGGGACCATGTTGAAGCCATGTTTATGCTTTCGTGAAAGGTTCCTTGGTTGGAAGCTCCTTCGCCGAAGAAGCATGCCACGACCTGATCCGTCTTTCTGAGCTTGGCCGACAGACCAGCGCCCACAGCTATTGGCAATCCAGCGCCCACGACTGCAGTTGCGCCGAGCATACCTATGTTGAAATCGGCAATGTGCATCGAGCCGCCTTTGCCCTTGCAATAACCGGTTTTCTTCCCAAGAATTTCCGCCATCGTACGTTTCAGTTCGGCGCCTTTCGCTATGCAATGTCCATGGCCTCTGTGTGTGCTTGTGATGTAATCGTCCTTACGCAGGCAGCTGCAAACCCCAACCGCCACGGCTTCTTCTCCAGCGTAGAGGTGTATGGTGCCTGGAACAAGATTTTGACCGTAAAGCTCGAAAACCTTCTCTTCAAAACACCGAATTTCAAGCATTTTCTCGTACATCTCAGCAAGCTTCTCTTTAGCCAATTTTGACATCATGTTTTCATGTCCTTTGAGGTTTCAGTTTACTTCCTATAGCCTTGACGCTTTTATATTAATTTATGATTGCCAAGAGTTGAAAGGAACATATATGAACTAAAAACGTGAGAAGTCTGCGATTTTCTTATGCTTGATCACTATCGCGCGACTCTGCTGGTAAAAACACTCAGAATTCAAGGTGCGAGCCTAAAACTCTCGCCAGAACTATCGTTTTGCGGGTGAAAGCGCTGGTTTGCAATTAAAACGTCTAGGCTTCACCTCACGTTTTCGCTAAGCAGACGTGAGGTCGAGAAACAGTAAATGCACGCTGAGTAAAGGGAGAAAGCGACGTTTTTCACAAAACGTCTTGCCTGTTTTTTTTGCGGATTATTGAACAGCGCAAGCCATATAGAGCAACGTATCATAAAGTACTCGAGGGAAAAACACAGTGCAATCTGGCTGGCACCCAGAATTTTGGTGGGAAGAGTTGGATGCAGAAATCCTATTCAAAACTGTTGGGTATAGTTGGAAAACCTAACACCGGCAAGTCGACATTCTTCTGTGCAGCGACTCTGGCGCCTGCTGAGATAGCAAACTATCCATTCACGACCATAAAGCCGAACAGAGGAGTCGGATACGTTCGGACAGCGTGTGTGCACAAGGAATTTGGCGTCAGTGACAACCCGGCTAATTCGATATGCCTGGACGGCGTCAGACTCATCCCTGTGGAGTTTATCGATTGCGCTGGGCTTGTGCCCGGAGCTTGGGAAGGAAGAGGCCTGGGCAACCAGTTCCTGGACGAAATCAGAAAGGCTGACGCGTTAATCCACATAGTTGACGCTTCGGGGGGAACGGACTGCGAGGGCAGACTCTGCAAGCCAGGCGAAAACGACCCTATGGAAGACGTGAAATTCCTCGAACGTGAAATAACCATGTGGATGGCGAACATACTCAAAAAAGACTGGCCCAAGATTGCAAGAACTGTTGAAGCTGAATCCAAAGACCTGCTTTCGATACTCGAAGAACGATTAAGCGGCCTATCCATGAGAAGAAGCCACGTTTTTGACGCGATAAGAAAGGCAGGGTTGAACGCTGACAAACCCACATTCTGGAGCGATGAAGACTTTCTCAGGTTCGTTGACACGTTAAGGCAAGTTGCGAAGCCAATGCTGATTGTGGCGAACAAAATGGACATGTCGCCCTCCCAAGAAAACTTTGAACGGCTGAAAGAATCCAACCGCCTCGTCGTCCCCTGCTGCGCAGAAGCGGAGCTTGCCCTCAGGAGAGCTGCTGAAAAGCAGCTGATAGACTACCGACCGGGAGACTGCAATTTCAAAGTGTGCAAGCCAGAAAGCCTCAGTCAAAGTCAAGCAAAGGCCTTGGAGACCATAAGAGAGAAAATACTCCTCAATTTTGGCACGACGGGCGTTCAAGAAGCCATCAACACGGCCTATTTCAAGCTCTTAAGCATGATTACCGTGTATCCCGTTGAGGATTTGGAACATTTGGCAGATCACATGGGCAGAGTTTTGCCAGACGCTTATCTTGTGCCCTACGGAACGACTGCACGCCAACTTGCTTACATAATTCACACGGAACTCGGAGAAGGCTTCATCTACGCGGTTGAGGCTAGAGAGAAGAAAAGAGTAGGCGAAGATTACATACTCAAGGATAGAGATGTCGTCTCGATAGTTAGCGCCCGCAAGAGAGCATGACGATGCTTACTCGCCGAAACGTCTCTTACGCTTCTGAAAGGTTCTGACCGCGCGCAGCAGGTCGATTGAGCGGAAATCAGGCCAGTAGACGTCTAAGAAGCAGAGCTCGCTGTAGGCAGACTGCCACAGCAAGAAGCCGCTGAGTCTCTCTTCACCCGAGGTTCTAATGATTAGGTCGGGATCTTGATTAGGCATGTGTGAGGTGTAGAGATGCTGTTCAAACACCTGCTCATCAACCTTTTCAAGATCCAGTTTTCCCTCGTGCACTTCCTCGGCAATTTTCTTCGCAGCATCCACAATCTCGGCTCTTCCACCGTAAGCAAAAGCAAAATTCAAGAAATGCTTGTCATAATCCTGCGTTGATTTTTCGACGTCTTCTATGAGCTGCCGCAAACCTTCAGGCAGGAGATTTACTCTGCCGATGACTTTGACGCGTATCTTGTCTCTACGTATCCGCTCATCTGTCAAGAGCTCCCGAAATCGTTCCTCGGCGATGCGCATTATTTCCTTGACTTCATCTTCTGGGCGGCTAAAGTTTTCGGTGGAGAAGGCGTAGAGAGTTACAGATTTGACATCGAGTTTCAGGCACCAGTCAAGCAGTTGCTCGACCTTTTCTGCTCCTTTTTCGTGGCCAAACCACGGGTTAAGCACCTTTTCCGAAGCCCACCTTCGGTTTCCATCCAGAATTATCGCTATATGCTCTGGTTTGTCGCCGTTTTCAACTTGACGCCAAAGCCATCCCTCATAAACCTTATAGGCACCGATTGCAGAAAGCAACGATTTAATCACTGCTCAAACCTCGTGGCCTAGTCACACTGGTGCACCAATAATCGTCCTCGTGTCAGTTAACTTCCAATAGTCTCAATTAAGACTTTCTCCATTCCAAGCATAATCTGTTTGAAGACATTCATTGCCGGGCGTTCAAGAATCCCCAAACTCTTCAGCCTGCTCTTCTGTCTCCGCGAAAAAGCCTCTCTTAGCCCTGTGAACCGCGAAAATAACCAGCACTGAAGCTATGCCCATCAAGATGCCGACAACGATAGCGAAAATGATCCTCCCATAGCCGATTTCCGGAGTAATGAGCAGCTCAGAGGTTGCAATGAGAATCTGCTGCGACCAACCGACAATGACGATTAGCACCGCGTTTCGCAACAACCTAGCGTCACGCTCAATGTACCATCGGATACCCCTACCCAAGAGTGGCAGGCAGAATCCGACCACTATTAAGGTTGCTGCACCTCCTATGAAGAAACCGATAATTCGCGGGACGTTACCTAGCCAAGCTGCAACTTCTGCGGGCGGAATATTTGTCCATCCTAAGTATACGCTAAGCACAACGCACAATCCCCCAGCGACCAAGGAGAAATTTGATATCTGCACTCTCAGCGGGGGCGGAGAGTACTCTTTCACCCACCTGTAGAAGTCTTTGGCAGACTTGTCAATTCCAAATCCTTTGACTACTAGGAAAACGCTTAGGACAAGTGCAAACGCGATCAAGTAGTATTGAACCCATCCGAAGATGGACAGGATTCCCAGAATCAGAATGAGCAGTCCGGGCAGGCCTAAGGCCACACGTGAATAGCGAGGGTTATTCATCACTGTTCGAAGGTACCGTGAAAGAAGAGCAGCGGTCTCTTCAATTGACTCGCTGTGCTTCACAACGATTCTTCTGACTGATGAAACGGGCACCCTTGACTGGACAAGCGGCAAAACCGCTTCATCCGAATACCCGTCCGTCACCAAGATGACTTCACTGGCAGAGAAGGAATCTAGTAGTTCCTTCAACCCGGCTACGATTTTTCTGTCCGCGCCGACACCGCCGAGCTCAGAACCTGACAACGTGGCAATCTCAAAAGTCTCTGTAGGGTTGTTCTCTGCTTTCAAGCGATCGTATACCCGTATTGCTTCAAACATAGCGTTTGCGTCCGGCTCTTCAGGGTCTCTCAGAGCCAACGCGACTGCGGCGTCAAGATTTTCTCCTCTTCCGATAAGGGGGGTTTTCACCCCAGCTTTGGCTTCCAAATCCGCGTCTCTATCCACGCACAGAACGAGGATTCTCTTCTGCTCTTTTTCTTCACTTTCCTTCATAGGTATCTCGTTACGTGAGTATAATTGATGAATGCCCACTTTAATCTTCTGTTTCTAGCACGCGCTAGGTTCGCTCATGTCGCAGGATGTCTTCAACTTTTGAGGTCAAACAAGCTTTGTAGATGAATTTTGCCTTTACCCAAGGTTCCACCATAGTTTGCTGTGGTTATTCTCGTCACTCCATGAGCCTTTGTCGCGTTTTCTATGCCGACTCTCATTGCTCTACTTACATCCTCCAGCCTTAATCCACTGACTATGACTTCGTAGACGCATTTCACGCCCTCAGGGATCTTGCTCCCCTCGTTTCCCGCCAGGCAAGGACAGTATGCATCATTGGTTGTGGCTATAGCATCCTTGTAGTTTTTCCCTCCGACCTTGGTTCCGGAAGCAGCAAACTTCCCGACTACATAAGGAACGGTTTTCGTGCCCTCAACAGCCCGTTCAGCAGCTTTCAACGCGGCTTCATCCGACCTCGCTAGAATCAGGAACATGCCACCAGCCACGCCTTTCGCGATTCCGAATCTTCTTTCAACAAGAAAATAACCGTCCATCCTCGGTATCTTGAAAACCTTCTTTCCGAAAACCTCGGTTTCCTCTTCAAATCCGTCTCCGAAGGTCTGTATGATTGTGCCCTTGATATCCACAAATTCCTCAGCCATTCCCGATGGCAAAACATCAAACACGCTAGTCTTAGGATAGGGCATGATTCCCTTCCTCATTCTGACTACGAGCCATTCTTTCAACGGCTCCGGCTTTCTGTCAATAAACTGGATTATGAAACCCGGTCTGCCGTCGGGAGTCTCTTCAGGCTTAGCTTCAGCCTCTATGGAGGCTTCTGAAGGTGGAATAGTGGCTGATCTGCCAAGGCCTTTGGTTTCCAAGGCTGATTCCAGAGCCCATTTTCTGTTTACAGAGGTTACAAGTATCCTGGCGATTCGAACTGTAAACGTCTCACAGAAAGTATCTTCAATTGGAATCCCGTTTACCCTAAACTCCATTCAGTAATCTCCAATCCTTCTAGGAGCTCTGATTCCAGCGAAATATAAGTCTAGCGCGCATGCAGAAGAAAAATAATATAAAAGAAGAGGTGATGTTCTGTGAGGGATTGGAATGAGCATGTCTGAGGTTGTGAAGATAGTTGAAAAGGAAAACGTGAAGGAGATAGTGTTACAGTTTACGGACTTGTCTGGCATCTTGCACTCTCTTTGGATTCCCTCTGAGATGTTGTCAAAGGTTGCTGAAGACGGCATACACACGGATGGTTCATCCGTCGACATGGTAGACATAAGCAAAAGCGACTTGAAACTCGTGCCGGACGTGGACACGTTCGCCATTCTGCCAACCAGTCTTTTCCCTCAGAAAGTGGCAAGAGTGGTTTGTGACATTTACGAGCCGGAATCAGATAAACTTTTTGAGCTTGACCCAAGGTTCATACTTAAGAAGGTTGTGAACGATTCCAAGAAGAACCTGGGGACCAGTGTCAAGTATAACGCGTGCAGCGAGATAGAGTATTTCGTTTTCAAAAAGGGCGAAGACGGCAGCATAAGACTAATCGATGAAGCAGGATATTTGGCTAGTCCTCCAGCAGATGTTGGCGCTGATTTGAGACTTGAGATTACGGAGAATCTAAGAAACGCCGGTGTTCTGGTTGAAAAGCATCATCATGAAGTGCCTCCGGGAAAATCCGAGCTGAACCTGGCCTATGCGGATGCACTGAGAATGGCTGACACGATTTACTTGGTCAAGTTTGTTGTGAAGATGACAGCGGCCAGAAGGGGACTTTTTGCCTCTTTTATGCCGAAGCCTTTTCACGGCGGCTATGGATGTGGACTGCACACTCACGTCAGTCTTACAAACGATAAGAAGGCTCAGAATCTGTTTTATGATCCAAAAGGAAGCTATGGCCTGAGCAAGACTGCCCTGAATTTCATAGCCGGGTTGTTAGCTCACGCAAAGGCTTTAGCAGCCGTGACTAACCCGTCCGTTAACTCGTACAAACGGCTTGTACCAGGGTGGGAGGCCCCAGTCTACCTTTCGTGGGCCAAGTATAACCGGTCAGTTCTCGTCAGGGTTCCACCTGGAAAAGGGATGAGAACCAGGTTGGAGTACAGGCCCACGGATGGATCATGCAATTTCTACCTTGCGTTTGCCGCTATCCTGGCCGCCGGCTTGGATGGCATCAAAAGAAGAACTGAGCTTCCGGAGCCTGTCGAAGAGGATATTTACGAGATGAGCGAAAAAGAAAGAGCCAAGAAAGGCATAGGAGTGCTTCCCGGAACTCTAGGAGATGCTTTGAACGAATTCTCTAAAGACAAGTGCTTGCAAGACGCTTTGGGAAAAGCATTCTGCGAAAAATTCCTGGAACTCAAAACTAAGGAGTGGAAGGACTACAACGCCACCGTGCACGAGTGGGAAAGAAAGAAGTATCTAGACGTGTAGCGCTCGCATACCCGTGAAAAGAGGAGAAAACATGGCGATAAGAGCTGATTTCGCAATAATCAACGCAAATGAGCTAGCGACTCTGAGGGGAAAAAGCTGCAAACCCCAGATCAAAGAGGAAATGAATGATCTGGCCATAATAGAAGACGGAGCAGTCGCAGTCGAAGATGGAAGAATAGTGGCCGTCGGCACTACGAAGGAGGTCTTGGACAGGCTTGAAAAAGGGTTTGAAGTCATAGACGCAAGCGGTAAACTCGTCACGCCGGGACTCATCGATCCTCACGTCCACCTGGTTTTCGCCGGTTCAAGAGAGGAAGAACTTGAGCAGATGGCTGTGAAAGGTACGCCGTACTTGGAAATCAAAGCAAGAGGAGGAGGAATGCCGACAACCCTAAAAAAGACTGGCGAAACATCCACAGAAGAACTGCTCAAAAAAACCATCAGAATACTTGACACGATGCTACTGCACGGCACGACAACGATAGAAGCGAAAAGCGGATATGAAATGACGCTTCCAGGCGAAATCAGACAACTAGAAATAATCAAAGCACTTAACGAGATGCATCCAGTCGACTTGATTCCAACTTTCATGGCTCAAGGCATTCCCTTCGAATACGAAAACAAGGTTGATCAGTTAACAGATGAAGTAGTTAAAAAATGGATTCCAGAAGTTGCGAAGAGAAAACTGGCTGAATACTGCGACGTGTTCTGCGAGAAAGGATACTTCAACGTAGAGCAGTCTAGGCGAATACTCGAGACGGGCAGAAAATACGGAATGAAGTTGAGAATTCATGCTGACTGGCTGGCTCATAGCGGAGGAGCAAAACTAGGCGCAGAGCTGGGAGTCATCTCCGCTGACCACCTAATCTTCACACCACCCGAGGAAATCGAAGCTCTGGTGAAAAAAGGCATAATCGGAACATTCTTGCCAACCACCCCATTCTGCTATTTGGGCACGTATGCAAAAGCGAGAGAAATCATCAACAAAAGACTGCCCATAGCGCTAGGAACCGATCTGAGCGCGGCAGACATGTGCGAATCAATGCAGATGATGATAACTATTGCAATTCTCCAGATGAGAATGACCACAGAGGAGGCGCTTACGGCATCAACAATCAACGCTGCACACTCTATAGAGAGAGCCCATGAAATAGGAAGCTTGGAGGAGGGAAAAAAGGCAGACATAGTCATCTTTGATGCACCAAATCACAAGTTCTTTGCATATCACTACGGCATTAACCTAGCAGAGAAAGTCTTCAAAGACGGAAAACTAGTGGCAGAGAAAGGAAGAATAGTAGACTAAGGTTTCTCAACCCTGCTTGTAACAGACGGCCACTTCAATCTTGGTCTGTCATTCCCTTTTCTGCGAGAAGTTGAAATTCTTCCCAGCTCAACTTTTCGCCATGTTTCAACTTCTCCTTTGCCTGCTTTTCAAGAGTTTCGCGAAGAGCATCCTGGCTCTCCTTTTTTTCCTTCTGCACTTCCTCCCGCACTTCTCCCTTTAACTGCCTGATTTGAGTTAACAGCACTTTCACCTCTTCTTGCAGCGGTCCAGTTGTTTCTTTCGCCTGCAAGAATTGCTTGTGCATACCGTCGGCCTCCGTTTTGACTGCTTTTGATTCCTCGATTCTTTCAAGCATCTTCCCGTGAGTTTCTTGACTTTTCTGTGCGTTTTCCGTCAATTGCCCGTGCAAAAGCTCGCTTTCAGACTTCATCGCCCTCACCTCGATTCGCAGCTGAGCGGTTTTTTTACTCAGTCGTTCGAGCTTCCTATAGATTGCCAACTGTGTCTCCAATTGCTTCACTTTCTCCACCAACTCCTTGTCCTCTTGCAATGTCAAGGAAGTCGTTTGAATCGTCCAGTCGATGCTCTCAACCTCTTTCTGCAGAGTTACATGGCTCCTCGAAGGTTTTCTCTTTGCTAGAGCCTTGCTCTCTTCTCTAAGCTTCTCCATTTCTTCGAGTTTTTCATGGATTCTGGCTGTCACGTCGTTTCGTTTTTGCTTCAATTCTTTGACTCTGCTGTTCAGTTCGTCTCTTTGACCCCGAAGCTCAAGAGCCTCGTCTCGCATCGTTTTCATCCGTCCATGAAGCTTATTGCGCTTCTCCGCCCGTTCGCGTGCTTCAGCTTCCAGTCTATTCTGCTGGTCTTTCAGTATCGAAAGCTTCTCGTTCAACTCTGCGATTATTTCAGTTTTCTTACGCTGTGACAAAGGTTCACAACCCTTTAGTTTCGCAACGCAAAAACCGTTTGATAGTCTCGACCACCTGTTCCTGTCAGAAGTCACATCGACAAATTGGGTTCCAAGTCTATTCCAGTATTATTCGTGCATCGACGGTTTTTGCCCCTTTTTCGTAGACGATAACGGGGTTCAGATCTAACTCTTTGATTTCCAGATGGTCAGTGACCAGTTTCGAAGTGCTCAGCAGAATCTCCGCTATCGCGTCTACGTCTGCTGGAGGCGTATTTCGGTAACCTTTCAACAGCGGATAAGCTTTCACTCCGCTTATCATCTCACGAGCGTCATCTTCTGTTATAGGGGCAATCCTGAAGGCTACGTCCTTCAAAACTTCGACGAAGACTCCGCCCAGCCCAAACATTATTGCAGGGCCGAACTGCGGATCCTTGATGGCGCCCACTATGACCTCTGTTGAAGGCGGGGCCATCTCTTGGACCAAGATGCCTGCAATCTTGGCTTTTGGATCGTGCTTCTTGACATTCTGCAATATCTGGTTGTAACCGTGGCGTATGTCGTCTGCGTTCTTCAGGCCGATGATAACACCGCCTATGTCCGACTTGTGGATGATGTCCGGCGAAACAATCTTCAAAACCGTAGGAAAGCCGATTGCACTTGCGAACTTGACTGCTTCCCCTTCGCTTCTTGCTAACTCAAACCTTGTGACCGGTATGCCGTACTCCATGCAGACAGTCTTCGCTTCGGTTTCAAGAAGAGACTTTCGTCCCTCTTTGCATGCCTGAGACAATATGCGAGAAGTCTCTTTCAAAGTCCACAGCTCCGTGTTGGAGATAAACAAACAATATGGCTTAAAATGATTTTGCTATATCAAGCGTGACTCAGACAAGTTGCAGAATGCGCCTTGAATTTTCATCACAGAGGCCTGAAGCTGCTGTGACACTACCTAGACAAAAGTGCTTGAGCACTGGCTGATTTGGCAGTTGCAACTACAGGGTCGCCAGATAAGCAAACACTTTGGCTTCTTTGACGAGATTCTCTGTTTTCGCGTACTCGTTAGCCGCGTGTGCAACTTCGTCCATTGCGCCCCAAACAACCGCCGGGATACCAACTTCACGGAAGTATGCAGCGCATGTTCCTCCACCTATTCCCCCGACTTTCAGCCTTACCTTCAGACTCTTTCTTATTGCCTCTTTCAGCATGACGACCACGCGGGCGTCAGCGTCTGTCGGTTTGGGAGCAACGGTTTTGTGCACTACTTCGATTTCTATTTTCGCTCCAGTTTTCTTTTCAAAGTCTGCCGCAACTCTGCGCACGGTGCCTAGCACTTCGTCTGGGCTGTAGCGTGGCAGTATTCTGCAGTCAAAATGGTTCGTGTCTTCACCGGGAACGATGTTCACGGCGTCGACGTTTTTGTCCCTCTTCGTTGGTTCGAAGGTGCTCGTTGGCGGGTCGAAACTCTTGTCCCTAGCAGGGTATTCCTTGTGCAGGATCTTGTCGAGCGCCAACGCATACTGCATTCCGATGCGGTTGGCATTGAGGCCAGTCTCAGGTCGGCTTGCATGAGTCTGCTTTCCAATCGTGCGCATTCTTAGCCACAGAACGCTTTTCTCGGCAATCTCTATGAAGCTTCCATCCTCTCTTCCGCCGTCGGGCACAACCACCAAGTCTTCGGCCTTGAAAAGGTGCTGCTTTATTAGGTGTCGGATGCCGTACGTGCTCTCTTGTTCTTCATCCGCAACGAAACACAGGGCTACTGTTCTTTTCGGTTTCACCTTTAGATTCTTCAGGGCCTTCATTGCGAAAATGGAGGCAACCGTCGACTGCGTGTTGTCTTCACTGCCCCTACCGTACACTCGGCCGTCTTTGACTAGAGGTTCAAAAGGTTTGGTTACGGTCCAGAATGAGTCTTCCCCAGGCGGGACTATGTCTAGGTGTGTCACTATCCAGAGTTTTTCTGCGGTTTTCTCCCCTTGACAGTAGGCGATTATGTTAGGCCTCTTCTTCGACGGCACCCTTTCGTCCGTTGCATCGTGCCGTTCTATCTTGTCAAACCCCACGTCGTCAAGAATTTTGATTAGTCTTTCAGCCTTCATTAGTTCTCCTTCTCCACCGTTTTCAGGAGACACTGCGGGTATGCGAATTAGCTCCATCAGAACACGGGTCATGTCGGTCTTCAATTCTTCTATCTCTGAGAAAACTTTCTGAGCCTGCATGGAGATCACGCCTATTGAGTGCAAGTAGGCTGGCCTGTGACCTTTAACTTTTGCTGTAACAAAAAGGAGAGAAAGGCAAGAATTGGAGAAATATCTAGGCTGTTAGGCCAGCTCTTGTAAGGCTTTCAGTCGCTTGACTATGTTGGGGTGTGTTGAGAGGATCTCAAGGATCCGATCGCCAGTTGTCAGCTTCTTTGACATTATCTCCTGAACTAGCTTTTGCTTGTCTCCGACTGACATTGCGGATAATTCAGCAGAATCAACGTTTGCGCGGTCAGGGTCAGTGATGAACAGCGCTTTGAAACCGTTCAGGTTCTTTGCTTGCTGTTTCATCCTTCCCATGTTCTTGCTTGCATTTACTATTTTTGCCAGTCCTGTCGAGAGTTTCTCTGAGCCGCCGTCGACAATTGACGCGCTGTGTCTGTCAGCGTAGTATTCGCGTAGCCTGCTGAGATTAAGAATAAACAGGTTCATTATAAATGAAAAAGCCATGAAGACTATGCCTATCACTGCGCCGCTGCTTTGATTCTTTTGGTTTCCTCCAAACATGCCTGAAAGCATGAGGGAGTAGCCTATGAAGTAGGCCACTGCAGGCAGCAATGAAACGAACATCATGATCTGCACGTCCCTGTGTCTTAGGTGTCCAAGTTCATGTCCGACGACAGCTTCAACCTCACCTTGGTCCAGCGTTTTCAAAAGCCCACTCGTGACGGCTATGCGAGTTCCAGCTATTGGCGAACCGTAGGCAAAAGCGTTTGGTATCGGGATTTGTGCAAGCATAAGCCTCGGCTTGCTAATGTTACTCTTCCTGCTGAGGTCATCGACAACCTCATGAAGCTTCGGCTCCTCAGTTGCAGACATCGCGCGCACGTGGTACAGAGCATCGATTATGTAGGGTGAAACAAACCACTGGACAACGTTAAAACCTGCAACCAGAACACCTAGCATCAAGAACCCAAGATTTCCAGAATCAAAAGCTCCGGTCAGACTCAGAATGACCGTGAAAAACAGTGTGGACAAACCCAGTATTAGGGCAAGCGTTCCAGCCATGGACAAACGAAGCTTCCAAATACTCATCATGATACACCGATCGAGTTCCATGAAACAATTCTCGCTTATATTTGTTACTCCGTGTTTTTCATTATCAACACGAAGTTCCGTTCATTTCATTTTCCTTTTTTGAACAGCGTGATGTCTTCTGGAGTTGTGTATACGTATTCAAGCCTCCCTTCCGCGAGCTTCATTTCCTCTACTCCATTCGTTGCAGTTGCTGAAGAACAGTGACTGCCTTCAGCACGCTAGCTCTCTTACCACAGAGCTGCGGCGATGGACAAGCCTATGATAATCGCACCTACGATCATTAGTATGATTCCGTCTCTATCTTCTTTTGAACGTTGATCCTCTAAGTATTCTGTGTGACCCTGGGGATCCGCTTTCAACGTTGTCCATCTCTCTCTGCGAAGGTTTCCAATTCCCGAAGCGATGACCGCCCCAAACGCGAAGATCAATATCCCCTCCATAAACATCAGGTCTGTGAAGCGTACGTGCAAAAATAGAGCTACAAAAAAGTCGACAGCCGACAGCAGCAGTAGGAACAGAGCGACTTTTCCCCAGAATCCCACGGTTGAACCCAGCCTTACCCCTGAGTTCTGATAGAGTAGCTCCCAAGATATATTGCTTCTTGCAGCAAGAAACCCGGCTCAAGGTACACCTCTTTGGGCATGTAGCATGGAACCCTACCTTTTGCGCTCAAAAGCTTGGGAAACCGTTTTGCACCAGAACGTGCAGCATACGTATTCAACAGCACATATCGTTTTTTGATATATTGTAACATTCGAAATCGGGTATATATGATAAGACTACTCTAGAATGTTGCAAGTGATGTCTAAAGATGAGCAATAGACTTCCCCGGAAGAAATTCCTTGAATTGTTTGATGCATTGTGGCAGGAAGGGCCAAGAACTGAATACAAAAACCCTGACAATTGGGCAGCTCGCTAGCTCATGAAGGCAGGAGACACGCTCTTTCAGAAGAGGAGCCCATGCGCGTGCTATTGCTCCAGAAAAACCTTGTTTGCAGGAATTGCGTTCCAGCAGCAGCAAGCAGGGCATTTCATTTTGAGACTTGACATGGAGAGAATGGCACTCAGCTTGTTTTCACTTTCACCGTATGCTCTCCAATCTTCCAAAACGTTGTGCTGACAAACCCCTTTTAGCTTTCAAAACTGGCATCTCTTGTCGCATGCACCGCCTCCGGGGTCGGGATGCCAGTGTAACAATGTTTCACAAGCATTAAATACACCAGTAATGATAACAATCAAGTGAAAGCGAAGGCAAACACTCATCGGGAGTAATTTTGCCAGTTGTAGGGAGAGAGTTGAGTGAACAGGAAAGGCTTCGGGATATTGCTCATTCTGTTTTCTTCCATGCTAATGCTGCCAGTCTTTCCGTCGCTATCCAGCCCGGAAACTCCACACGCAAAATTCATGACGGGCTCGACGGCCACGATGGAAATTGTGAATCCCCTAGATGGAACACACGACTTCAACTTCACAAGCAACAACTTACATGTTGGGGACACGTTCGTAATCAACCTGACAGTAGTTGGCGTTACTGATCTCTCTTGCTTCCAAGTCAGCATAACGTGGGATCCAACACTGTTAGAATACGTGAACTTCACATTCCCGTCTGACTACGTTTTCGCTGGTCAAGAGGCCATAACCGCGCATGATTTTCCAGATCCAGGAACAGTCGTTTGGGGAGCTTGCCTGATTCCACTGCCACCGCCACTCTCGTTCAACGGTACAGGAACGCTGGCGCAGCTGGCACTGAAGGTCATTCAAGGTGTCTGCCCAGCTGGGCCTCAAAACGTTACATGTCCACTAGCTTATTCAAAGAGAGAAGAGGCGAGAGAGGATGACACGTTCCTGCTGAACAGCCGCACAACAGAGATCATCAGCTCCCGTGTGAATGGAAACTACCGTTATTCTCTGGTCGCAGGGCCCCCGCTTCGGGTTCCAGAAGATTACAAGTCGGTGCAGGCGGCAACAGACGCAGCTGCTCCAGGATCCACCATCACAATAGGTCCAGGTATTTACAACGAGTCTGTAGCCGTCAACAAGACTTTGACGATTATTGGCAGGTTAGGAAGCGAGCCCATATTCAGCGGCGGCGGGTCTGGAATCGCTATAACGCTGTCGGCTGGTGCATCTGGTTCCATCGTTGCCGGAATTGTGATAACCAGTTGGAACGAGGGGATACTCATTGACGGTGCCAGCGGGTGCAAAATCTACAACAATATAATATCCCTCATGAGCAGCGATGGAATCGCCCTTCAGGGAGCCAGCGCTGTCAGCAACCTCATTTCCAAGAACATATTCCAGAATAGCACAGTTGCCATCGATTTATCCTCTTCGTCGTACAATAACACCGTCTGCAAAAACATTATCAGGTCAAGTAACACAGGCATCAACTTGGAATCCAGCGGAAACCTAATCTACACAAATAGCATAGCAGAAAGCAAGGTCGGAATAGACCTTTCAAACTCTAACAACAACATAATCTACCACAACAACTTTGTAAATAACAGCGTTCAAGTATCAATTTCAACATCAGCAGGAAACATCTGGGACAACGGGTATCCCTCCGGCGGCAATTACTGGAGCGATTATACCGGCCCCGACCTGTACAGCGGCCCAAATCAAAATCAGCCCGGCAACGACAGCATCGTCGACTCCAACTACACGATTGCTGGAGGCAACGTCGACAGGTATCCTCTGGTGCAGCCTTTCAACGCACACGATGTTGGAATAACAGACGATACCTTGTCAAAGACTGTTGTCGGGCAGGGCTACCCCCTGCGCACAGAATTGAAAATCTTGAACTACGGCCTGTACGACGAAAGCTTCCTCGTAACCACCTACGCCAACACGTCCGAAGCGGCAACACAGAACGTTGCAATAACAAGAATTAACTGCACCATCATCACGTTAACATGGAACACGACCAGCTTTGCCTACGGCAACTACACCATAAGCATCTACGCAGGGCCGGTGACCGGCGAAAACGACGCAGGAGACAACAATTGCACGTGGATTGTGCCCGTTCATGTCGGCGTTCCAAGCGACGTTTCAAGCACAGTACCAGGGATTTATGACGGAAAAGTCGACATGAAAGACATCGCCTACCTGGTCAGCTTGTTCAACACCAAGCCAGGTTCACGCAACTGGAACCCGAACGCGGACGTCAACGACGATGACGTAGTCAACATGAAAGACATAGCCACCGCCGTCGCCTACTTCAACAGGCACGAATAATGCGTCGGCCCGGTTTTTCTGTTGGGGCATGCTTTTCTGCATTAAGAAACCGCGCGCATGTTGAATTCTATGTCAGTGCCGCACACAGCCAAGTTCCCTGTTTTTGCAGGTGTTTCGATTGTTGTTTCGGCCCTTTTTGAGATTTAATGTTTATATGTTCTTATGTCTAAGGTTCTACCATGCGGCACAGGCGTAAGAAGTCTCATCACCTCAGAAATGCAATAATCGCCATAATCGTCCTGATGGTTATCATCAGTGCGGTCGTGGTAGCCTATCAGATGAATGGCAGCAAGCCAGCGGACCAGAGCTCAAACACGGTTCTCCTCGTGACAAGCATGGGAAACATAACGATTGAGCTGTACGGTGACATGCCTATTACAACGGGGAACTTCAAGAATCTCACAAAAATAGGCGCATACGATGGAACAATCTTTCATCGAATTGTTCCGGGTTTTGTGATACAGGGCGGAGACGTTACATCAAAGGGAATAACAGTACCCCCGATTCAGGATGAGCTCCCAAACAAGCACAGCAACTTGCGGGGCTCAGTGGCTATGGCGAAAAAAAGTAACCCCGATGGATCGGTCGCAGCCAACTCTGCTACGAGCCAGTTTTTCATAAACTTGAACGACACGAACCCTGCATTCTTGGACAGTAGTTACTCGGTTTTCGGCAGGGTAATATCAGGCATGAACGTCGTGGACGCCATTAGCATCGTAAAGGTAATCCAGACCACAGATCCCAACATCTCGGGTTATGAAAGACCAGTGACGGACGTGACGTTGATAACAGCAGAATTCATCAGTTAGCCGGATCAAGCAAGACACGGCGCGTTGCAGAGGGACGCATTAACCTTTTCCAAGGTAGAGTTCCCAGATGAACACTATATCCTCGCGGAACTCGAACTGCCTAGCGAAATCTGTCCGTGCCAACTGCCGAACTGCAATCGAAGATTCTTACACAAGTCATAAGAACAGAACGGACTCTACGTGGAAATGAAGAAAAAGAAGGAATAAGATGGAAGGAAACATAGCCTCAGTGATATTGGGCGTCATACTTTTCGTTGCTGGGATCGTACTTGGCTTTGTTGTTGGTATGAGTTATGTGGAGGGACTTCTGTCTGGACCCTTTGCGTCTGCTCTACAATCTTATTTCATAGGAATAATCATAGCAATCGCTTTAATGGTCATTGGTGGGCTAACGCTGCTTCTCTCAATTAGAACATAACAACCGGAGCGTACATCTTTCTGTTAGGCGCAGCACTGCTAATGTCTGACCTGCCTTTTTTGTTCGAGCGCGCGTCAACATAGCTTTAAATCGCTTGGCGTTTTAACATGTTTTTATGGTAACCCTTGTTGATGATGTCGGTAGTTTTCCTTTGCCTGCGTATACCGATAGTAAACTGTTTGAAGAGGCATATCGCATTGCAAGAAAAGCAATAATCGAGGGAAAACACCTTGACAAGGACGAATTCTTGTTGAACAGTTTCAATCAAGTAGTGATAGGCTCTTTCATGAAAAAAGTTGAGGCAGGACTCGACATCGTTAACTATCCACAGCATTACGATATGCACAGACAGTTGGCAGACCCTCTCAAAGATTCGATGAATGAAGGAACATACCTGATCAACCCGGAACGCGCAGTGTTGCCAGAAGTGCATGTCATCAGCGGTGAAGCCAAAAGACTCTGCGAAGAAACAGGAGAAAAAGTGCGGCTCAGGGTGTGTATGATGGGACCAGTTGAGCTGTACTTGAAGGAAATCGGGTCTGTCGTCCACGAGGACATCCTCCAAATGCTCGCAGAAAACGTCAAGCGGTTTGCGAAAAACTCAACCTTAAACTCAAAATACGTCCAGACAGTCGCGGTCTCTTTGGACGAGCCGAGTTTTGGCTTTCAAGACATCTTCACAGACAAAGAAGTAATTCAAAGCGCTCTGGAAACAGCCTTCAACTTTCACGGCGCAACAAGACAGATTCACCTTCATTCACCATCCAAGATCACCGATCTGCTCAACGTCAAGAACATTGATGTCCTATCAATTGAATATGCTGCATCCCCGAAAAACATTGACAGCGTGTCAAAAAACATGCTCGATCAAGCAGAAAAGCAGGTACGAGTGGGTGTATCCAGGACAGACATAAACTCAATCATGGCAGAGCTTTATGACAAGGGAATAACGAAACCAAACGCCGAGCAAATGGTCGAAGACGAGAGAATCATACGAAAAAGGTTTGAAACCGCCAAAGACAAGTACGGAGACAGGATGACATTCACAGGGCCCGACTGCGGCCTGGGAGGATGGCCCACACAGGAGGCGGCACAGCTTCTCCTAGCTAGGACAGTGAAAGCGGTGAAAGCAGCAAGAGACAAACTGTGAGCCTCGGCTTAGCAGCGCTCGGTTTTTTCCGAACCGTTTGTCCACTCGGTCATGATCAAGCAACCCTAAGCGGCGCATGTTGTAAGATAACGAAGGGCTCGACTATTCTAGGGACAGAACAATTATCTTTGTTTCCTTAGGCAATTTATGCTCTTCGATGTTCACGACAGGCCCTTTATTCCTCTCTATGTTTTTCTTTCCCTCCAAGAAATCATCAACCGTCTTCAACAGGTCAAACATAGAGGGAAGCCCTGGCATCCGATAGTGCATGGGAAATATTATCTTGGGCTTCAACTTTTCGCAGACATTGGTGGCAGTTTCGGGTCCTATGGTGAAGTATCCTCCCACAGGGACAAACAATACATCGACCTTTCCTATCTCCTCAACAGTTGCAGAGGATAACTCGTGTCCCAAGTCTCCGAGGTGGCAGAACTGTACGCCATCCAAGCTGAAGGTGTAGATGCTATTTTTCCCGCGTTTGGAACCCTTCGTTTCATCATGAAAAGCAGCAACGCCTTTCATGGACACTCCTTTCACTTTTTTGGAGCCTACGAAACTTTCCAGCATCTGTCCCTCTTTCCCCAGGACCGGTTTGACGTTGTTGTGATCTTGGTGGCTATGGGAACAGAGCACGATGTCAGCAGCCGCTTTAGGCTCCGGAATACCAATTCCCTTAAAAGGATCAGTCACTATTGTGACGCCTTCTCCCTGCAGTTCGAAGCACGCATGACCGTGCCATATCACTTTAACCAAACCGCTCATCTCTTTCACATGGTTTGACACAGCGATGTTGTATTAGACCAAGGTGAAGGCATTTATGGTTTTCGCGTCCTCAATATCGCCAACAAACAAAATGCCCAAACGCGGGAACCCTCAGTTTCTCTTTGAAGTCTCTTTTCCAAAAAGGGTCTGGCGGGCCCGACGGGAATTGAACCCGCGACCTACGGATTAAGAGTCCGCCGCTCTAGCCTGACTGAGCCACGGGCCCACTAGCCTTCTCTCTGAAGAGAACGTTCATTAAGAGATTTAGAGCTTACGGTTTCGTTTTGATTCTGTAGATAGTTGTGCGCGTCTGAACTAGCCGTAGTGAATGTATTCCATTATTGTCTTTTCTATTTTCTCTGGGTTGCTGGACAACTCTTTCCAAATGTTCTTATCTTCGAAAGCTCTCAGTTTTCTCACAGTTTCGTCGATGAGTCTCTTTGGGAAGACCCCGTCTGCTTCATAATAATGCCTGTCTCTCTCAAGATTTCCGACTGCTTCGCTGCATGAGCGTGGCAAGACCTCAAGATTCTTGCCTTCGTTTTCAGCTGCTTCAATGTGCAAGTCTTCAGCAAGCTTCAGCGATTCTTTCGAGTTCTTCAGCCCATAACCCGCTGCCACGGTCAGTCCAGCAAAGAGGAGGTAAGCATTGGCAAAGGCGTCTGGGGCCCTGTATTCGAAGGTTTCTCTGCAGCTCTCTGCTTTTTCGCTTGTTTTCTTGAAGCTCCACCACAATGGTATGCGTATTAGGGCCAGACGGTTTCGGGCACTCCAGCAGATGTGCATCGGTGATTCTTTGCGTGCGATGAACCGCAGGTATGACACTGGTGTGGGGTTTCCAAAGGCCGCAAGGCTTTGTGCGAACTTCAATATCCCTCCTATGATCTTCAAAGCCTCAGGGCTCAGGGTTCCATCAGGGTTTGAAATAACGTTGTTTCCGTTCTTAACTCCGCACATGTGTATGTGCATGCCAGTTCCAGCGTGATTCAAGTCAATTTTGGGAATGAAAGAGACAGATACCCCGTGTCTGGCGCAAACGTTTCGAATAATCCACTTTGCAATCGCCATTGTTTCCGCCATTCTAGTGAGACTCTGTGGTTTAAACTCTATCTCATGCTGTTCCAGGAGGGTGTTCTTGTCCTGTATTAGACCGACTTCTGCATGTGCATATTTTGTTGGTATGCCTACAAGTTCTAACGTCGCCAAGATTTCGTTTCTTAGGTCCTGGAACTTGGCGAAGGGTGCAGATTCATGATAGTTCTCGTCTGACGATGCCGGAAAAGGGATTTCAGTCTGCTGTTTCGCAATTATGTAGAACTCAAGCTCGGCCAGGGCTTTCAAGGTGATATGTGCTGAAGAACTCAGCTGTTCCTCCGCTCTTGCCAAAACACTTTTTGGAGCTATGTCCAAGGGTTTCCCGTTTTCACCCAGATAGTCGCACATGATGTTTATCGCCGGCAGGGTCGAAAATGGGTCAATAAAAGCTCTGTTCAGGTCGGGCATTATGTAAATATCGCTTTTCCCAGGCTCTACGAATGAGAACAGACTTGAACCGTCAACTCTTTCACCGAAATCTAAAATCTCGTTAACTCTATCTCTGTTTGCGATTGAGAAACTCAGGGTCTTCAATCTTCCGTCTTCGGGAACATGGCAAAGGTTGAGAATTCTTACGTTGTTGTTTGAAATTGACTTGAGGATTTCGTCCTTTCCAGAGAAACTCGAAGTACCGTCCATTGATAACCCTCTGCAGGCGTTTATCAGAATTTTGAAACCGATATTTTAAGCATACCATTAAGAGCTTGGTTTTTCTCGGTGCAGAAAACCATATCCTCAGAGACTCTGCGCTTTTCAAGAGCGATGTCCATAACAAGTCGAATAAAGGCGTGGCTGCGTTGTTGTCCTATTAGTCGTAGCGTTTCAGGTGTATCATTCTTCTGTAGCTTTTTAAGTCTGCAGCCACGCGTTTTAGAAGATACAGTTCCTCCATTGTCTTCTGGAAGTCAGTGAATTCCTCATGAAGTTTCTGTGGTATCAGATCGTTCCCCTTCATTGATTTCGCCTTGGGGAAAACTCATTGACGGGATGAAGGGCTTTCATCGTTTTTTGGGTAGCCACACAGCCATTTTCCGTTATTGAGGAGAAAGGAGAAGGCTTCGAAAAACGGAAAAAAGAGATTTTTGGCCGAATGTGGTTAACCTTCAACCTCGCGCCCCTTCATATCGTCTTAAGACTTAAGATACAAGTCAATTATAAAAAGGTTACTGCATAGGAGTCAAGTACAAACGTTCAGGACAGGGCCGGTCTGAGGGCTAGCCTATGGCCAGGATGCCTTCTAAAGCTTTTTTCTCTGGAACGTTCAGTTGTTTGGAGAGCCACGCCTTTAGTAGCGAGTTGTATTTCGGCAGTTCGCCGCTGTAGGTTATGATTTGGTTGTCTTTCACCGCGTCGACTTGGAACGTTTTTTCAGCTTCTCGGTACATAAAAGACAGTGTCTGAGCCTCCGCGGCCATTCCCTGAAAGTCTTCCCACTGTTTGCAGCGAAGGGTTACCGGGGGCCCACGTGTTTCCCTGACCTGCAAGCCCTCGCTCTTCTGAGTGGCAGGCACTGGCTGCGGTGACGATGCAGGCGACACCTCATGTGGAGCTGAAAGGTACGTTATGAGGTTCGTTATCTCGTTCTGCAGCGTACTTAGTCGTTCCTCAACTCTTTCCACCTTACTGCTCAATTCCCCAGTGTCGCCCATCTTCTCAGTCACGCTTCCAAGCTCGTTTATCAAGCGATCCAGGTCCTTTTCATGTTCCTTCAGAACGCTCACTATAAAGTCCAGTGCTTCCAATGCCTCGTCTTTCGATGGAATCTTCTTAGACATCCCTGTCTCTCCGCTTCTTCTTGAGCTAGTAAGTACCCGTCCTTGATAAATAAACGTAGCGAATCCTCAAAACATATCCATGTGAAGAGCTATCCGTACTTATTGAGAATAAGGTACGGAATTTTACAACAAGGTGCGGTTTTCATGGCTCCATCCGTGTCCATGTTGTTTCAACTTTCGTTTTCTGAATAGTTCTTGGCCGTCCATATCAGTGACATACTCATAACATGCCTCTACAGCTTACATGTTTTCTTAAGATCTGGCAGCCACTTTGATGTTGAACCATCGTTTTCTGTTGCGTGAGATTTGGCTTCATCCTTTCCATCGTCTCAATTATCTGTTTCGCGTCAAGCTTCTGACTTCTTTTCTGGCTGGCTACTTACCGCAGTCATCTACGTCTTGCTAATGACGAAACGCCCGCGCTTTCGGACCGTTCGCAGACAAGGCGTTTTCCATGGTCACCGTAGCCTACACTCAAGCAGGCATTCCTCAAACATTGATTTCCTTGATGTCAGTTATCATCATCCCGGTGGCATGGATAATTTATGGAGAAAAGACCAGTTGCCGTGACTTACTAGGGGCCATAGTAGCCGCTATCGAGTTGCGTATTCCTACCCTAAAACCGCAGCTTTGCTAGGGGCTGATTTGTTAGACTTGAACCCAAAAAGGGGAGTGGACCGGGCGGGATTTGGACCCACGACTTCCGCATTGCGAATGCGGCGTTCATACCAGGCTGAACTACCGGCCCGACTTTCTATAGGAAAAGAACCTCGACTAGGAAACGATATAGAGCTTTCGGTTGCAGTTTCTCAAAGAATGTATTCCAAGGTTGAGGCGAGATAGCTGCGTATACTCGTCTAATGTTAAAAAACTTTGATGCTCTTTAAGGCCATGCTATATCATTTAACCAAGCAGCTCCGTGAATTAGCAAGCTTTTCAACTTCAATGGATTGAGACGTGGACAGAATCATTCACACTTGAAGTTTTCCGTCAAACTTTAATAGTAGCACATTTCATTGATATTATGTGAGAGTGGTATGCGAAGCTCGGGTCTTTTACTCCCTTCTCTCCTTTCCCGCTGCTGATGAACACTCTGCCATTCTCTACATTACAGAATGACATTTCTGCCTCTTCCTCTCATAAATAATTTATGAAACAATGTTCTAGTCAGCCGCCCTTTTTCTACACTCGCAAACAAACTGTGTCACGGCGGACCTATCCTACATTGACCGCGTCTAATGAGAAAGCGCTAGGAGAGGCACGCAAGTCTACATGTCTCTGGGATCATTTGCTCCCGAGAATCTTCTTACAGCATACGGTGCACAAATCGTATTCCAGCAATTGAACGACCTCGGAAGACTTCAACTCGCGTCCACATTTGTCGCAGAAAATTCTTCTAGCCACGTTTCTCCCTCGCCAAGCCCAATGAACTTCATCGCTTATTCATTCTTTGTAGGCGAGCTTTAAAAGACATGTTCCCACGCTGTAACATTCTAAGCCTCCGTGTGTTTCGTCTGCAGCCTTGGTTCGCTGAACACGACCTCACACCGACATCCTGAGGCACTACAAGCCATGTCTGGGTAGCAGTTTCCAACTTGTCCGTGAGATAAACCGCCCGGTTTGAAGGTTCGCAGTTTTCGCCCGTCATGTCAACTGCTTACTGCTTTCCGCACGGATTGCAATGTAGACTCTCTTTTCGTCTAATTGTGACTCGTGCCATCCTGTCTCGGTTTCTTCGCGTTTGATTCGCAGATAGATGTTCTTTGTGCGTGTAAGCTCCTTCATGTCCTGCAGGCAGGGTTGCAGGAGCTGGATGGTTTCCTGGTCAAGTTCAGCTATGTGGACGGCGTCCAGTACGTCGGTTGGCACGTACCCGAGTTCCTTCCTAAGGGCTTGTACTCTTCGGGCCAAGTCTCGCATCAATCCTTCGCCAAGTAGTTTCTGGTCGCGATGGGCATCTAAGAAGACTTGTGTATCGTTCTCGGACGCGGATATCCAACCTTCTGCGGCGACGTATTGAGGGGCCGTTTCAGCGTACTCGACGGTTTTAACGTTTGTCAGTTCAAGGAGCAAGTCTCCGACGTTCTTGAGGGCTCTGCGGACTCTTTCAGGAGCCACTACTACCATTCTACTGAGAGGCCATCTTCTTTTCAGCTTAGCATTCTGCCTGGCGGAATTGACCAGTGACACTGTGCTGAACAGTATCTGAAAGTCCTCCTCTGTTACCTTGTCACGAAGCCCTTCGTCGGGTTTCGGCCAGTTTTCAAGATTCACTGTTTCTGGAAGGGTTGAATCGAGTTCTCTGTAGACACTCTGATACAACGCCTCACTAAGGTAAGGCGTAACGGGATTGAAGAGCAGCGTTATAGTTTTGAGCACATGCCATAGTGTCGAGTACACCGCGAGCCTTCTGCCCAGTGTTTCTGGGTCGTCTGTCCACAGTTCCTTCCGAACCATGGGCACGTAGAGTCTGCTCAGGTCTTCTATTACCGCATCTTCCAATGCAGCGAGGGCTACGTTGAATTCGCATGTTTCCAGCTTTGCCGTATAGGTCTCTATTGTTTGTTGAAGCCTTGAAAGGAGCCACAGGTCTGGGCTTTTCAACTGCTTTCCACGTTTTGCCGATTCAAGCGTGTGTTCTTCAGGATCAAAGCCGTCGAATTCGGAGTTTTGAGCGAAGAATCTACTGAGATGGTACAGCGTGGACAGCACTTGATATGGACGCCGGCTCAGTTCTTGAGGATCAAAATCGTTTGAGTCTGTCGGAGGACATTTTCTCAGCACGTAAAATCTGAAAACGTCTGCGGAATATTTTTCCAGTGCTTTATTTGCCTCTATCACGTTTCCGAGGCTCTTACTCATTTTTCTGCCTTTGGCATCTTGGGTTAGACCCTGAAACAGGAACGCCCTGTAGGGTGATTCTGCTTTTCCGGTCAGTATGACGTATTCCAAGAGCAGCGTGTTTGCCCATCCTCTTGTCTGGTCCATGGCTTCTGTGAGATAGTCGACTGGCACGTACTTTTTGAATTCTTCATCCGTGAATCTGGCGTAGGGTGACGCTCCGCTGTTGTGCCAAGCGTCGAGCACGAAATCTTCTCTGCGCATTACCCCTCCGCATTTTTCGCATTTGAAGGTGATACGGTCCACCCATGGTTTATGCAGTTCAAAGTCTGCTTGTGGCTTTTCCTGAGCTTTTGCGAGAAGCTCTTTTTTGCTTGCTACGAGCGTTTCTGTTCCGCACTCTTCGCATTTCCACATGGGTAATGGTGCTCCCCAGACTCGCTCTCTAGATATGCACCACGGTTTGCCTTCTTTCAAGAAGGATATGAAACGGTTTCTTGGGCTTTCGTAGAAGTAGTTTACTTTCTCAGCGGCTTCCAAGACTTTTGAGTTTATCCTGTCGGTTCTCAGGAAGTATTCTTTTCTAGCCAACCACACAATCTTGTGGTGGGAACGCCAGCAGGTTGGATATTCATGTTTTAGGGTTTCAACTGAAACAAGCAGGCCTCTTTTTCGCAGTTCCTCGACCACCATGGTGTCTGTGTCTCTTGCGAATTTGCCGTTAAAGATGCCAGCGTCTTTTGTGAACTTGACTTCGTCGTCGAAGGGTGCGAAGATTGGGACGCCTCGTTTCTGTGCAGCGAAAAAGTCCTCTTCACCGTTTCCGGGCGATTGGTGCACGACTCCTGTTGCGGTGTTCACGTCCACGAAGTCTTCAAGTATTACCTTATGTACAAGTGGATGTCTCTTCTCAAGCTCTGCTTGTTCAGGAACTATGTCCTTGAACGGATAGTCATATCCTGTTCCCTCAAAGCGTTTTCCCGTGACGGTTTCTGTTATTTCGTATTTTTCTATTCCTAGCTCCTGCATAACTGGCTGAACGCGTTGCTTGACAAGTATCCATTTTTCATCTTTGACTTTGACTTTCGCGTATTCTGCTTCAGGGTGCACAGCCAGCATTGTGTCGGTTATCAGGGTGAAGGGCATCGTTGTCCAGACTAGGAAGTACTCGTCCCGCTTGCCGGCGAGTTTGAATTTGAAGTACAGGCTGGGGTCTTCGACGACTTTGTATGCGCCTTCGTAGCCTACCTCTGCACTGCTTAAGCTTGTTTGACAGCCTGGGCAGTAAGCGACTACGTAGTATCCTTTTTCCAGCAGGCCTTGGTCCCAAGCACGCTTGAGGATTTGCCATTCCCTTTCAATGTACTCGTCTTTGTAGGTCCAATATGCCTTGTCGTTGTCCATGAAAATGCCGAGTCTGCCGTCAACTGTTACCCACTCCTTATGGTATTTCATTATAGCTTTCTTACATTCCTGTATGAAACGTTCCATTCCTACTTTTTCTAACAGTTCCCGCTTGTTCTTCACTCCCAGCAGCTTTTCCACTTCTAGCTCTACTGGCAAGCCTTGACAGTCCCATCCGGCCCAGAAAGGTACGTAGTAGCCCTGCATCGTTTTCCATCGGTATCGAAGATCCTTCATAACGCGGCCTCTTGCATGGCCCACATGGGGTATGCCGTTAAGCGTAGGCGGCCCTTCCACGTAACCCAAGACGCCGTTGTTGTTCTTCTCTTTGAAAAGCGTCAGCTTCTGCTGCACACGGTTTTTTTCCCAGAATTCACGTATTTCCTTCTCAAGTTCAAGCGGGCGATAATCTGCCGTCAAGCCTTTTTCAGAAGTAGTTCCGAATTTGGCGGTCACCTTTCATCACATTGCACCCGCAAACACATCAGAGTAGCGCCAGCAACATATAACCTTTACTTATCGCTCCTAAACACGAGTGACAATGCTTCTGTGCTTGATAGTCTGAGCGGAAACCTCTCTGAATACTCAATTCTAGTGCATCTTTGTTTGGACAAGGCCGGAAATCGTTCACTGCGAGGACGTTTTGCAGGCTGTTCGTCTGCGCCCCTTGTTTAGTCTAGGGGTATTCTTCGTCCGGTGGGATCGCGTTTTGAGTTTCCGAACTCTGTTTTGACTTCTCTGAGTTGTTTTGAAGTGAATACTGGGCCGTCTGCGCACACGCGGTACTTGCCTATTGTACAGCTTCCGCAGAGGCCTATGGCACAGCGCATCAGGCGTTCAAGGCTTGCTTCTAGGTTTGTTCGATTTTCTTCTGCGAGTTCGAAGACTTTCCGAATCATCTTTTCGGGTCCGCAGGCGTAGATGATGTTGAATTTCTCTTTGGCCAGAATCTGCTCCACGGGCTCTGTGCACAAGCCTGTGACGCCGCAGCTGCCGTCCTCCGTCGAGGTTATGAGCTGGGTTTGGCTTTTGCCCAGAATCTGTTGAAGCTGATTCATGAAGAGCAGTTCACTCTTGGTTTTTGCGCCCAGAACGAAGACACCCCTCGCCATTCTAGGCCCCAGTCTTTTGGCTAGAAACAGCAGGGGGGCTGTGCCTGTGCCCCCTACAACCATGAGCGCCCTTCCTTTAATCATGGCGAAGCTGTTGCCGAAGGGCCCGCGAACCCCTAGGACGTCGTCTGCCTTTGCCTCGTGTAACGCTTGTGTTGCTTCGCCCACCCTCTTGACGGCCACTGAAACTAGCCCGTCTTCGTCAACGTCAAGTATGCTCAGGGGGATTTCATCCACACCGGGAATCCAAAGCATCACGAACTGGCCAGGTTGGGCCTTGGCGCACTGCGCGTCTTTGAAGGTGAAAGTCTTTACGGTTGGACTCTCGGTCTTGACGGTCAGAATTGGTGTGGTTCTTAGTCGATTAGCTGCGATGTGATAAACCGACAATCTCCTCCACCTTCTTGAAATGTTTGCTCTTGAGATATCTTTCTATTCCGAGAGCGACCCCTCTGAACACGTTCGCCCCCTTGAAGGATATGGCTGTGCCGATTTGAACGGCCGAGGCCCCAGCAAGCAGAAACTCCACGGCGTCACGCCAGTCCACGATGCCCCCACATCCCATGATTGGAACTTTGACCCGTTCAAACACGTCGTACACGCACCTGAGCGCTATGGGCTTTATTGCCGGACCTGAAAGCCCCCCAACCCTGTTACCCAGAATCGGCATGGCAGTCTCAACGTCTATGGCCATCGCCTTAACGGTGTTCATAATCGTCAAACCATCGGCACCAGCCTCAACTGCGACTTCAGCGACGTCTGCCATACTTGTGATGTTAGGGGACAACTTGACAAAAACAGGCTTGCTGACAGAGGCCCTGACTTTTCTGACAACTTCGGCGAGAACTTCTGGGCATTGCCCGATCTCTGAACCAGTATCCTTAACGTGAGGGCACGAAACGTTGAGTTCCACAGCATCGGCACCCGCAGCCGCGGCTTTCTTGGCAATGGTCGCATACTCTTCTGCTGAATAACCATAGACACTCATGATCAACGGGACATTAAGAATGTCTTTGGCCTGACGAAATTCCTCCACATATTCGTCGATTCCAGGATTGGGTAGTCCCATCGCGTTGATCAAGCCGCAGCTTGCCTGAACAACTGTTGGGTTTGCGTAGCCTTTCCTCGGTTTTAGCCCGATGGATTTCGTGACTACTGCTCCAGCACCGCCCTTCACAAGCCTTTCCAACGTTTCTGTGGAGTAGCCCAAGATTCCTGAAGCCAGCACAGTCGGGTTAGCAAGCTGCAGACCTACCAGATCAATTGTTAGACCGCTTTCTTTCAACCCCATCCCCGCGAGCATCTTTTCAGTAACGCTAACATATTCATTATTAAAGCATTGTTTTCTGCGGACGAAGCATATATCACTTGCACTTCCAAGAGCCTCAAAACCCAGTTTTCCGTGAAATACAGACGCATCCGAGGAAATCCGGCTTAAATCCTTCTGGGTGTTATGACCAAAAAAATGCTGGACGTCCCTCACTGTCAAACGACAGCAAGGACGTTACTGCTTCTTCGGTTTCCTCATGTAGGACCATGCTGCAAGGATGATGCCGATCAATCCGATGATTCCAGCTAAACCATAGAAGTAAGAACCATTGCCAGAGCCATAGGCTACACCGAAGTCGTAAGCACCAGAATACCGCACCGCGCCTAGTATTATGGCGATGATGATCAGCACTATACCCAAAGCAAGAATCCCCTTATCCAAATTCTCTTGTCGCCTCCTTTCCAACACTTTACAAATAGGAAACTAGCTCAGAGCTTAACCTATTTTAGCTTTTCCATGAAAATGCGTGAAGGAAGCTCCATCGGCGGTTTAAGCCCAGGTTTAATGGACTTATCGTCCTCTGCGATTTCACTCCAGTCTCAGGCCTTAGTCCATGCAAAGACAACAAAGAAAAGACTCTGGCGAACAAGGTTAGGTTGCGATACCTTATTAAAGACAAAGCTGAGGTTAGTTGATGCTGAGGGACAAGTTGTGAAAGTGACGCTGATTGAGTGTTCCCTCGGCATACTGGCTTTCAACGAAGAAAACGAGCTCGTCGACAAGGTGTTGTTCCAAAAGAAACCGCAGTTCGCGGCCCAAACGCTTTTGGACATTGAGGCCGGTAAAATGGTTGATGCGATTCAAAACCTGATGGACACTCTTAAGGATAAAGGCTATGACGCTTTTGTTTTCGAGAACCCAAGCTTTGCCAAAACTGTTGAAAGGAGATTCAGCGTTAGCGTTGACGTTAACAAGCGTTCACCAGCTGGAGAACTTGTACGTTCGAACACTGAGAAAATTGCGATAGAAACAGGCTTCGTCAAGGACGCCAAGGACTTCGGCCTGTGGATGCATGATTTCACGATGGAAACAGCTAAGCTACGAGTCAAGGGCGCTGTGGAGAAGAGAGACCTGGTTGTAGCTCAAGCCATCCAGACTCTCGATGAGCTGGACAAGACGATAAACATGCTCATGGCCCGCGTGAGAGAATGGTACGGAATACACTTTCCAGAACTCGACAGGCTGCTGGAAAAGCATGAGACTTACGCTCGCCTGGTTGTGGATCTTGGCAGCAAAGAGAATTTCACGGTTGAAAGACTTGAAAAAGAAGAAATCCCGAAAGCGAAAGCTGAGGGAATCGCCAAAGTGGCTGAAAAATCCATGGGCGCAGATCTTGCAGAAGCAGACCTAGCCCAGATTCAAGCCCTCTGCAGAGACGTAACTCGCCTGTATCAGTTGAGGCAAAACCTGGAGGGCTACCTTGACTCAACCATGGAGGAGGTAGCACCGAACACGAAGTACATGGTAGGCTCCCTCCTAGGAGCACGTTTGATAGCAGTAGCTGGAGGTTTGACAAACCTTGCCAAAAGACCTGCAAGCACAATCCAGATACTGGGTGCCGAGAAAGCCCTGTTCCGTTCACTGAAAACAGGGACAAGACCGCCAAAACACGGGATGATCTTCCAGCACACCATGATACATGACGCGAAAAGATGGCAGAGGGGGAAAATTGCCAGGGCACTTGCCGGAAAGTTGGCCATAGCCACGAGAGCGGACGCTTTCGGAAGAAGGAAAATAGGAGCAGAACTGAAAGCCGTCCTGGACAAACGAATCGACGAAATCCACCAGAAATATGATCAGCCTCCGCCCATGCCCGCCATGAAACCTAGGAGTGAGAAACCTAGAACGGACAAGTGGAGAAAGCATAAGCGTGAACGTTAAGGTGAAGCCACACCCCCAGTTTCAAGCTGTATATCAAGTGATGCTTGAAGAAGGTGCACAACGACTAGCGACAAAAAACCTGTCGCCCGGAAGGAACGTCTACGGAGAAAGGCTCGTAAGGTTTGATGGCGCAGAATACCGCGTATGGGACGCGTTCAGAAGCAAACTTGCCGCGGCAATTCTGAAAGGCTTAAACACAATCCCGATAAAACCGGGGCACACAGTCCTTTACCTGGGCGCAGCCTCAGGGACAACGGCCAGCCACGTTTCAGACATAATAGGCGAAAAAGGCCACGTGTACTGCGTAGAGTTTGCTTCAAGATCAATAAGGGATCTAGTGGACAACGTGTGCAATTACAGGCTCAACATGTCGCCCATACTCGAAGATGCACGCTTTCCAGAAAAATATGCGATGTTCATCACCAGAAAGGTCGATGACATCTACTGCGACATAGCCCAGTCTGAGCAAGCAAAAATCCTGGCAGACAACGCCGACCTGTTCCTCAAGAACTCAGGATGGATAATGCTGGCCGTGAAAGCCCAAAGCATAGACGTGACAAAGGAACCATCAGAAATCTACAAGCGCGAAATCAAAGTGCTGGAAAAACGCGGTTTCCGCACGGAACAGACTGTGTACCTGGAACCCTACGACAAGGCACACGCAATGATAGTGGCTCAAAGCAATACATGACCTGGGAAGCCAACCAAATCATGCTCATTGTGTTGACAAATGGGGACAGCCTTCAAAACATTCTTGTAACTGTTATTTCTTTCTGCCCAGATTCACGACTCAGGTTTGTTGCATTTGATTCTGAAATGGCTCGACAGTGAAATGTGTTCACTTTCTGTCTAACCACAGGAAGCCTCCCATTGTGATACTCGTCATATAGTTTATATCCTTCACTGCACTGGGTTATCCTACGTGGCGATTCCATGGCTTGCTTGGTGAGGATGGGCTTAAGAGCCGCAGAATCCACACTAAGAGAAGCCGGGTTTACTGTTTCTGAACCCTGCCGTTCGCGGCCGAGCTGCTTCGACCTTGCAGCCCGCAAAGGTGAAACTCTCATTTTCATGAGGGTTCAACCCGACATCGGAAGCCTCTCAACAAACGATTCAACAGAGTTGAAAGCTATATCCGAAACTTTCTCAGCGCCTTGCCTGTTAATAGGCGAGGAAGCACGTGAAAAACCCCTGCAAGACGACACAGTATACACGAGACACGATATTCTGGCCGTCACCCCAAGAACCTTCGAGAACGTCGTGCTTCACAACATACGTCCACTGATTCAGGCCAATCCTGGCGGCTACTACGTCGAGATTGACCGCGAGGCACTGAAACGGAGAAGACAGGAACTAGGGTTGTCAGCAGGCGAAGTGGCTGAGATGGTGAGCACGTCCCGAAGAACGATTTACGGCTACGAGCGGGGCATGGCGAAAGCCTCAGTGACGGCAGCTTACAACTTGATTTGGGCGCTGGGAATCCCAGTCGCAAAATCAGTGAACATTCTTGAGAAGCCAGAGAATCAACGCAAATCGTGCGTGCTGACGACAGCAAAGCTTATGCTTGCAGGAAACAGAATTCTCAGCAAGATTCTCAGAAGATGGGTCCACTATCACGTCACAGCAGTTAAGAGGGCACCTTTTGATTTCGTAATAAGCGCTCCAGAAGAGAGAATGAGGATAATCGGCGGCATCGCAAACAAAAAAGAACTGGAACTGGACAAAAGGGTGGATGAGATACTGAGTGTCAGCAGAGTCACCCGGGCACGTCCAATACTCATAACGGAGGACGAGCAGCAACCAGAAAAAAACATCCCTTGCATTAGCAGCGAGGACGCTTCCAGAATCAAGAACCCTGAAGATCTACTCGCAAGCGTCAGATAAGCCTTGTCTGCTGAGAACCTTTCTCGTCTTTGACTCTCTTAGCCGGTTTCCAAGATTTTCTGACATAATCCGGGTACTCCTCCAGTTTTTCGCAACACTCTTTCAGAAAACTCATCGTTCTTGGGTCTGAAGGATAACCCGATCCAAAATCTCCCAAAGTCTTCGCCAGTTCTGCAATCGCTTCGTCTCTCTCCACCTTGGCGATTATCGAAGCTGCTGACACAACAACGTAGTTTCTGTCAGCCTTGTGTTCCGAAATGATGTTAACCTCAAAAGACATGCACTCCAAAATGTGCTGCTTAAACCGCTCTTCCAGAACATCCGAGGCGTCAACATAAACAATGTCCGGCCTGAGCGCTTCTATAACCCTGGCCATCGTCTGTGCCTCCAGATAATTAAGCTTGTGAAGTTTCCGACCGCTGTTAACAACGACATCGATTTCTCTCGGCGAAAGCTTCATCACGTTAAAGTTCTCAGCAATCCTTCTGATTTCAACAGCAAGAATCTCTCGCCTACGAGGAGACAGCAGCTTCGAATCCTTGACTCCCAACTCCTTGAGCTTAGGCAAATCCTCTTCCTTTACCAGAACTCCAGCGATAACCAACGGCCCGATCACGGCGCCGCGTCCCGCGTCGTCCACACCAGCAACCAGCATCGAAATCCATCTCGTCTCTCAGAAGCCTATCTCAACTTTAGAGTAATAATGCTTTATTCTCGCGCAGTTCCTGAAAGGAAATCAAGAGCTTGTCTAAACGCCAACTCATGCAAGCTTCCCCTGTTTTCAAGAGTGACCAGATGCACTTCAGCATCGTCCCTCCCCTTTATTTCAGCTATTAGGCTATCCGCTGCCTTCCAATGAACAACGCCTATTATGAGCTTCGGACTCTCAGCAGCCTTTCTGACAGCCTCCTTGAACTTCGGAGAGCAAAGCTCCATCGGCCCGATTTCATCAATAATAATTACGTCAGATCTAGTAACAGCATTCGTTATCGCTTCCACGCCGATGCCGGCAAGATCTCCAAGATTCACTTGGTACCTGCCAACTTGTCGACCCTGTTTCTGACCCACATGGGCAAGCCAACCCTTTCTGCCCGTGTTCAGGTCAAGGATTTCGAAGCCCACTCGACCGCCCCCTACTCGGACCTCGCGGCTCACCATACCGCCAACTTTGTAGCCCTTGGCCTTCAAAGACTCAACGATTCTCAGCAGAACCGACGTCTTTCCCACGCCCGGGGTGCCAGTTAATAACAATATTCTCTTCGTCAACAGTCCCGCCCTGCAACCAGAAGTCTAATATTGGCCTAAAAGGGTTTTTCGTAATCTTGACTAGGAAATAGACAAATCATGGCCAGCGAGGATTTGAAGCCTGATTTTCCAACAGTAACAGTCAAAGAAGGCAGGGTTGAGGCACTCGTCCCGAGGCTTGAAGCATTTGTAAGGCTGCCCTCCGATTACGCGCCCTCAAAAGCTCCCGTGTTCTACAACCCAGTTATGGAATTGAACCGTGATCTAGCTGTTCTAGCCCTGCAAGCCTACCAAAGGATAGTCAACCGCGAAATCATTGTTTGCGAACCTCTGACCGGCTGCGGGCTTAGAGGGATTCGTTTCGCAGCGGAGGTAGAAGGTGTCAAGAAGGCCGTGATGAATGATATAAGCGAGAGAGCCTTCCGGCTCGCCAGCTTGAACGTGCGATTAAACGGATTAGCTGAAAAGTCAACTGTGAAGCATGAAGAAGCCAATCTTCTTCTGAGCCGCCACAGCGCACCGCACAGGCGATTTGATGCAATAGACATAGATCCGTTTGGCTCTCCAGCGCGCTTCCTCGACTCTGCCGTCCGAGCATTACGCAACGGAGGCCTCCTAGCCCTGACTGCAACAGACATGGCACCTCTGTGCGGAGTACATCCGAGGGCATGCATCAGAAAGTACGGAGGAAAACCGCTGAGAACGGAGTACTGCCATGAATTGGCCGTAAGACTCTTAGCCGGCTGCCTGACCACAACGGCAGCAAAACACGACATCGGTATAAACCTGGTTTTCAGCCACCGAGCAGAACACTACGTCAGAGCATATGCGACCATACAATATGGCGCCAAGAACGCTGATGAAAGCATCACAAACATGGGGTACATACTGCACTGCTTCAAATGTTTCCACAGAGAAAAAGTGGACAAAATGTTTATGGTTCATCGCTCAGATATATGCAGTGAATGCGGGTCAAAACTCAACATCGCTGGGCCTCTGTGGCTTGGCAGACTATTTGATTCGCGCTTTTGTGAACTCATGGAAAACGAAGTCCATCAGCGAAGACTTAGGCTTGCGCATAAAATACAAAGAATGCTCGCCGTCATCAGAACCGAAGTTGAAGCGCCGATTACTTATTACGTAGTCGACAGACTGTGCGACTCCTTGAACCTTCCAGTTCCACCCGTCAAGAAAGTGGTTGAAGCCTTGACACGAGAAGGCTTTCAAGCTTCTCTAACACATTTCAGTTCACGAGGAATTAGGTCAAATGCCCCGGCTTCCAAAATAGGGGAAATCTTGCCTAGTTTGGCGAAAGAGAGCATTAAGCAGAATCGGCCTTGATTTCTACTCGACGTATCGATTTGCGACATATTTGCATGCTTGAAATTTTGTTAATATTGTGATTTACGAATAGGTCTATCAGTGTCTGGAAATGAACAGAAAAAGAAGACTCGCAAGCAGAGATTTTCTTGCCTTAGCAGACACATTCTGGAATGGAACTGTTAAAGTCAGATATCAGAATCCAGACGCTTGGATAATCGCCTAATGCACACGAAGTGCATTTAGCATTCAGAGAAGCAGCGATTTTTTGGTCTCGGATTGACTTACTCTCAATTCTATGTACGTTATTGCCTTGTCTGTTGTGTCACTTAAGTCAGAACAAACAAGCTTGGACTACATTGGTCAAAACGTAGCCTTTTCATCTAAGAGAACAGCCAAAATGAACAGAAGAATATGGATCCTAGGAGAGGAATTGCCATCCTAATCGATAATTCATATTTCATCTTCATAAGCCAATTAAATGCCGCAGGTCTCATTTGACTTAAAATGGAGGAAGGTTGTTGAGGCAGAACATTTCGGCCAAACAGAGAAAAGCACTTGCAACTGAGATGGGCAAAGTCTTCAAGGCGGACATTAGTACGCTTTCAAGGGAAATGCAGGAAATTCTCGTAGATGATTTGGTCACCGCCTTCTTGAGCAGGTTGGACGTCTTGACCCGTGTGAAGAATAGCGAACCTAAACATGATCTAGCGATACAATGTTCAAATGACACTTTTGAACTTATCCATAGCCGTCCGAGTCAAGGCTAGGTCTTTAGAAACAACGATCGTTCTCCTTTGCCGGACGACACTGCAGCAAACATGTTATTGTCAAGTGCATGCCTCTGAAGGATCAGGCGTTTCGACTGATATTCGTAGCCACACTCGCACCTGAACCCCGAAAACTCGTTCGAACGCGAGTCTATGATAGGCTTCACTCTTGACAGTGGCGTGTTGCATCTTGCTTGTTGCTTATGTATTTTCCAAAGAATAACAAGCTCATCCAATGTCAAAGGTTGCGATCTTTTGGCGTGCGTCAAAAACCAGAAGCTGTACGCACCGAAAACGAACCAAAAAATCCACATCAACACATCTAACATTTTGTCTATTACACCACCATGGCACGTCGAGACTAACGAAACCGCCATATTTAACACATATGAAGCAAGGAAATAGATGCTTAATAACCAAACTGTATCACCTCGGGTGGGTTACATTTCAGCGGATCCAGAGCGCACTTCGCAAGTGTGTACGCACCTGCCCTACCTCGGGTTCGGGTCAAATATGATCCAAGTGCGCTCTGGCAGGCTGAGCAGAGTGATTTCAGTTAGAAACATGCCTACCGAAATCCACATCATTTCATCCTTTTGTGGTAATGCCATTTAATGACCTTTTGTTCACCAGACATTTCGTTCAAGGTTGCGCGTGTGACTCTTGATTCTTATCTTCAGAAAACCCAAAATTCTGTGAAAAAAGACATTGCTCACAGCATGAAATCCGTGTTCAAATCTCCTGTAGCACATTGAACGTGAAGCGGTGAGGAAGCCAAAGTGAACGAGAAACCTTAGGAAACCAGTATTCTACGTTGAAAACGCAGTACATAAGTAAGAATAGCAGTTGTGGCGACATCTCCCGCGCAATTCCCTTTTTTTCTATTCGTTCAAGTTTTGGAGAGTGCATTTGATTGAATGAAGAGGACTCCATGATCAAACCGTTAGCATGTTTGAACAAGAAACCTAGGCCTTTTTCTGCAAAAAGAGGTACTTGTGACCATGCGACTAACACAAAAACAGTGGAAGCTCGGATAGAAATCAAATCAAGATGTGTTAGGCTGGCGTGTGAAATTCTATCAGAAGACATTCTTGAAAATAGAAGTAAGGCGAGAAAATGGTGAATGTCAAATTGAAGAAAGAGCGGCAAACCTGCGAAGATATTCCACGTAGAAATGCCGTGTTTCTGTATAAAAGCTGAAGGTCGAATGGAATTAATAATTTTTTTGATATGTGTTCGTGCGCCGAACGACCATTAGAGAATTATAAATAACTATCAGTACAACTTTTAAGGGTAAAGAACACATACCTTGCTCCGGTGAAAAAATGGCGAAAACAAAGCATGTAAAACTTGAAATCATCTTAAGCACCGACACTGAATCTTTGAGGAAATTGGAGGCTGCCTTTGAAGGGGACCTGTATCAGTATTGCGGAGAAGACTTTGTAATGCGAAAGACAAACCTGACAACAGAACAGCTATACAAGAAAATTCCGATAGACTCGAAGCTCTTCAAGACCCTGGAGGTTCAAGCTAAGGAGAAAGGCTTTGCGAACATGGATGACTACGTTACCGACCTACTGAACCAACAGTTTAAGACCCTGAAGGGAGACTGAGAGCATGAAAACTGAGAGTGTAGAAAATCCACAGCAACCAGAGGACCCGGCGATCGAGGTTGAACTCACACCTGAACAACATGAAACGCTGAAGGCATGGCTAAAAAACAAAGACTTCATTGAAGTGGTCACCGGACCAGGAGACACACGAGCTACGATAATCAACAGTAGAAAGCTGTTTCGTCAAAATCATGCCGACTTGGCTTCTGCTCTGGGAGGCGAACTCATAGACTTCAGGGTCCAACTGATAAGTCCTTTCATCGACTTCATCGAGACATACCTGACCTTTTTCAACGAACCAGGCAGCCTAGAAGCTTTCATCACACGTGCAGTCTATGAGAAGGTGTGGGCCTTGCATGGCGACCTGACCCAATTCGTTAAGGCTAAGGGACATCAACTGGAACTTAAGGGTTGGTTAGAGAAGTTTCCTGAAAGGATCCACGGACCCTATCCAGAGAACGAAGAGAACGATTGCTGACCAACAAAACAAGGCTTGAGGCTTGAACATGAAAAGGATCCCTACTGGCGAAAAAGAACTGGTTGACGATGAGCTACTTTGGCTCAGTGAAAGACTATTGAAACATGGTCTAACAGTTTCAGAGTGTCGTACCTATCTATGTGAGCGCGCGCGTTCGCTGTAGAGTAGAAACGCTAACATTCCTTCTTTTTTCTGTGTTCCCAGGTCCATAGGGCTCTTGATACCGTCTCCGTTTACAACGGAGATCCTATCGTTGATTTTTGCCGTTCTAGGCATGGAAAATCTAGACAATTCATTTATTCATTTACATTACATCAAAATCAACGACAAAGAGACAGACCACACTAGAGTAAATATTTTTGAAAGGTAAATCCATGTTAGATTAAGGTTAGATAAGTAACCTTAAATTCACGTTATAATGGATGGACTCTAACGGAGAGATAGAGTTTCATAGGGTTCAAGAAAACGCATAGTTCTCTGGCTATTTACCAGTGAATAGGTACATACATGATAAACGAATACTCTCACACCGTCACCTATTCGACTGGCTATGTAGTTTGAACATCAAAAAACGAAAACCTTGAAAGGTCATGTTTTTACTTACATCAAGCAATTACTATTTGCGGCATAGACGTTTTTCTCTCACGGTGTACAAACTACATGAATGTTGCATGGATTGAAATAGTAAAAGCTCTCAGGTCTTTGTCACTGTTTGGTCTAGGTAAACTTAGCGATAAGAAGGATGCGCCCTATTCATCTTTTCAGTCAATCCACGCCATCCGCGCTTCGCATAACGCTCGGCTGTCTTGAAGTCTTCCCATGAAAAATAGGCTAACAGATCAATAATTTCGAAGCCATAATCGTCAACAAGCTGGCTGGCCTTTTGACTACGGAACCAGTGATCCCATAAATGCAGTTCATCGCTAACCTTGACTGGTTCTTTACTGTCCGGCACGTTGACCATGAACGGAGTCATTAGCCCTAATCGTTGTTTGAGGCTTACAGAAGCACGTTTATTTACTTTCCGAATGTTCAGGTATGCCCATTGAAGACTGTAAGGTAACTGTTTATTTACGTCAAATAGGCTAGGTTCAACTTCGCTGTGAGTTTTCTTGAACTTTCTACTATGATGGTTTGGTGAAGGAAACAGGTAAGCGTCAGCCTGTTCTACATGGTTTAAATGTTCAATGAGGATGGGCGTTAACGGTTCATTTACCTTAATGGTAAAAATCTTTCTAGTCTTGTATAGCTTCTGGGTGTGCCAGCGTTTCATGCCTTCCAGGTCGACGTAAGAATCCAGTTTCTTGTACCGTTTGAGCAACCGCATTTTGTTTACTTTCACTATGCCTTCTTCTGGCATAACCTCAAAATTGCCTCTTTTCAACTGTAGAACTTCGCTGACTCTTCCTCCGGTTTGGAACATGAAGGCAAAAAAGGTTTTCTGGATTGGAACAGTCATAAGACTAAACAGGTCCATCAGCGCAGACCAGCCAACAAATTCCTCAATGTTTTCGGTTACTGAGAGTCGAAAATAGTCGTGTGTGGACCAATATCCAATTCTTCTAGGCTCAAGAACTGTTAGAGTTTCCGTCATCATATCACTTTGCAACAACTTCTAAAGCCATAGGCTCGAAGTGCTTACACTTGTGCCAATGAAGAATAGAACTATAACTGCACTTTTTGTTCTCGCATCTATGGTTCTTTTTTGTTCCCAACCTGCATTTGGAACATAGACTCATCTTTTTCACTCACCTTCAGAAATACAAGGCTTCAAAACATTGCGCGTGGTAGTGTTTTGTTTTGCCCGGACGGCTTTTAGTGACTATCGTATCTCCAAGGGTGAGAGGTTTTTGGCACCGCGTTGCTGAACAGACGAGATGAGAAAATCTGAAGATGTTTCTAGGCGTGAGTGTGATAGGGTTTCGACAGTGACTCATCGTTTTTCAAGCTCCTTAACAACCTTCTCCAGCTCGCGCACAGGTGCGCTGTCTTTCCAAGAAACAAATTCTGAGAGGCCCACGAAAAACATCGATAGAGCAAGAGGAAAAACAAGCTTGGATTCAATTCTTAAATTTACAATTATCAATTCAGAAAAAACTCCAATGACAAAGGCGCGCGCTAGTGTGAAGATTCTCATTTTTTCAACTCAACAGTTTTCTCCAAGACTCTTTCTCCGACGGCTTCCTGCGGATGCCACTCCCTATCAAAACCAGAACAATGATGACTGTTATCACGATTATGCCGAGAGTTACAAAGTTCGTGCCTTCAGGAACAGCAGGCTGCGGAGTCAAATCTATGGGAATAGTTTGTGTAGACGCAGATATGGCGACTGAACCTGAATATAATAGTTGTCCGTTTGAACTGATTGTTACGGGATATGTGCCTTGGGCAAGCGTAAAATTGGCTAGGCCTGAAACGTCGGTTGTGGCTACTTGGCCGTTAATGACTATTTGCACGCCAACAACCGGAGCCGAGTTTTTAGTCACAACAACCGTAACAGAATATGCGATGGCTGGAGTAGTTGTGATTGGATTAAATCCAGAACCTTGAGAAGACCACGTGACTGTTTGAGCGGTGTTAGTATAGGAAGTCATGTTAATGTCTGAGTCAATGAAGTAGCCGATAGAATAGGTTTTTGAACCTGAACTTTGAAGACTGTCCGTTATGCTGCTTATGGCTTGAGATATGTTCATGTAGACTGGGGCGTAATTCACGTAAATAGTCATGTTAAAGTTAGTCACGGGGCTGCTGTCGTAGAGCCTTGTCACGGCCCAAGTTATCACTATGTCCTGGCTGACTTGAGGCGAAGTTGAGGTAAAGTATAGAGCAACGTTCACTTCATCCCAAATCACCTGCGGGTTAGCTGGAACCTGACTGAAAACAGTATTTGAAAAGCTGGAGCCTGAAGCAGCATACGTGACTAACTCTATGTTTGGATCGGTTACTGTAAAATTGCACCATCCGTTCGTGATTGAATGAACCGTGCTGTTTATGACCAAGTTTCCAGAAGTGACGTCTGAACCGTTCCCGCCAAATATTACGCGGTAGGCCAATGTTACGGATTGGCTTATTCCTGTATGGGTAGAGTTTTGGTAGATAGAAGAGACTTCAATTACTACAGTTGAACCCCATGAGATTGTTAGGGTGTTGCCTGTGAAGGCCGTTAGGTGATAGAGAGTGTCGTTTGTAGCTTGGACGGTGAAGTTGTAGGTTGTTCCGGAAGCTTCGGCATCCGTCCATGTTAGCGATGTACTGTATTTTGTGTTGTTTCTTTGAATGGTTACTCCGAGAGTTGTAACGTTCGTTCCGTCAAAAGCATAGGTTGCCGTTGCATTCATGTGAACTGTGTTTCCACCTGTAGGAGCTGTCGTGTCTGTGTTGAGAGTTATGGTTAGGCTGTCTGAGGCTATATACAGAGTTTGATTCACTATACTCGTTCCAAGAGAATCTGTAGCGTAGACCGTGTATGTCCAATTAGCAACAGAGCTTTGGGCGGTTGCGGAAAAATTGAAGTTTCCAGTTGTCGAATTGTATGTTGTGGTTTGACCTTTGACAGTTCCAGCCGAAGAAACATATATCGTAGCTAGTCCTGAAGCTGGAGGGATGGTTGTTCCGTTATAGAGGATTGTTCCGTTCACGTAGAAAGTGGAGCCTTGACTGATTCTTGAAGATGTCGTGTTTGAAAAGGTAATTGCCAACTGTGCTAATTCCCAGTTCCATGTACAGTTTGAAGGCGTTGTTATTGAAAAATTGCCTGTGGTTGCAGAACCAAAAGTTCCTCCTGAAGAAAGGCTACCTGTGCCTGTCCAGCCAGTTGTCAAATATCCATTTGATGGAGTAGTAACTGTTGAATTTGCAGTTGCGCCACTGTTGTACCAGCCTTGTCCGGTTGCGCTGTCGTGAGAAGATGAAACGGTGAAGTAGTATTGGGTTGTCCAATCGTTAGTTGTAACAGTCTTAGGAGCGTTCATCGTTATTCCGTTACTCTGATAGTAGTTAGAACCTGAAGCGTCTCCTCCCCAACTAGTGAACACATACTGAACACCACTACCGCCAGAAACTGTTCCAGATGAAAGGGATACGTAAGCGGTAGACCCACTGTAATACCATCCAGCTCCACTTGGAGTAGGAGGTGGAATGAAAGAAAATGTTAAGTAATACTGTGTCTGCCAGTTCCAAGTTATCGAGGAAGCTTGAGTTATCGTGAAAGACGTTGACGTTCCGCTTCCAGAAGAAGGAACACTCCCTGTTCCTGTCCAGCCCGTGCACACATATTGAATTCCTGTTCCGCCTGACACGGGCGAAGTAACAGAAGCCGTAACTGAAGCTCCAGAAATATAGCTATGAGAACCAACTGACGGAGATGGTGTGTCGTAAGTTGAAGTAACGGTTAATGTGTATACTGGGTTGCCCCATACTTGAAAAAGCATATCATATGTTGGGCTACCAGGAGCAGCCCAACTGGAACCACTGTTATCCGAATAGCAATACTGTCCCCCCGAATAAGGATTCAGAAATGAAAAATACACTTCTACATAGTTAGTGGCATCATTAACCGTGTCGGATACGACTATGGAATACTGAGTGTTAGGTTGTAAAGAATACTCGGTTAGACTGATTGGATAGTATCCGGGACTGCCTATAGTCGCTTCGTTAATGGTTCCGCTTGTTAGAATTGTTGATGTTGGTAAGTTGCCAGAAGCAGTATTGATTGTCACAGTTAAACTTCGCGTCGGAGAACCACTTTTTGCTAAGTACAGATACACAGATGTTACTGTATGGCCTGTGGCTCCTACAGTGAAGGTTTGAGCGTGCCAATGGGAATCAAAGACCATCCCATAACCTTCTGCTGATCCAGTGCTGTTTTCATATTCTGTACTGGCTTTTACACGTGGAATAAAGAGTAGCATCAGCATTACAAAGCTGACTAGTAGAATTGCTAGAATGGTTGACGTGAATACTTTTTTATTTTTTGATTTGTTCAACGTTCAATCGCTCCTAATGACTCGAAGTCTTTCATTAGCGCGAGGCCATTCTCACACTGTAGAAGCAGGATGCAGGTACTATTCAGTTCAGAAATGTAAAACGCGCAAAGTCTACCGCAAACTATAGTGTCCTCAACCTTAATCTGAATCTGCTTTCCAATGAAGGATTGAATCAAATCTGGGTTCATGGCTGTTCCTTCTTTCTGAGATGCTGGAGTTCTCCACGCGCCAACAGTCCGAGCGCGAAGCAAAGAAAGCCTATCACGAGAACGTAGACATCTTCAATCATTGGCTAGGGCCTCTTTTTCTAGTCTGGAGGAACTGCAAGGAGATGTATGCCCCGAAGAAGAAACAAGCCAAAAATGCCAACAGTTGGAAGTTAGCCGCTAAGAATGAAACCAAATCTTTCACGCTCTGTGGAAGAACATTCATACTTCCAGCGATTATGTAGCAAAGCGCAAAAATACCTGCCATTAACGCGAACTTCGATATCAGGCTCGACCAGATTTTATTTGTGACGCTTTTTTTAGGCATGGTACACCAAGTCTATTTTCGTTGTTCATTCTCGGGAGCAGTCTGTTTCTGTTTGGCCTTTTCCTTTTGGTTTCGCCAGTATTCGCGGATTGCAGGGTGGGAACGTCCCCATTGTTTAGCCATAGTGACATAATTACTGTCATATTGCTTATAAGATTTTCCGAGAGTCTAGGAAATTGAGAATTAAGGTATGGAAACATCAAGACAACTTAACAGAAAAAGGCTAGGCTTTTCAGCGTAAACTAGGCCAGTCTTACCAAGCCTTCACGTTTTCTGATTCAATCCTGAACCGTTCCAGCCTGATCTCCTTTTCCCTTTCAATGAAGTCTCTGAGGCCACGGTCCTTTTTCATTATTGCCAAAAAGTTTCGCTGGGCCTCATCTCGCGCTAAAAGTTCAGCAGAAGGACCGAAGTCAGGGTTTTCAGAGGGAAAGAACACATTTCTGATAAATCTGCCTTGAATTATGGCTTCTAGCGCACGCGCACTCTCTCTTTTTCTCTCAGCTTTTTCTTCGCTCGATAACTCACGAATTATCGACAAGCCGTCAGGAGATGTGCCAACTACTTTTTCATGGCCTTTCATCGCAGATAATTCTTCGATGAATGTTTTTAGCCCTGGCAATTCGCGTATTTCTTCTTGTGCTCCCTTTCTCAGTCTCTTAATGATCTCATCCTGGCAGTTGTTCGCTTTAAAAAATGGAAATTTGGCAAGGACTAAAGGAAGCATAAAAGACCATGTTTCAGCTATTCTATCGAAATAACCAGGACCTTTTTCACTTGACAGAATGACCATCAAACCATGAATAGTCAAGCTGTATATTTTCCTTTTTTTGCCTCCTTCTCCCTTCGGTCCTGGTTCTGACCGTGTCAGTCGAATTAGACCAGATTTTTCCAAAAACTGAACACGCCTAAGAACTGTACGGTAGGTTTTACCGACCAGTTTCTCCATTTTGTATTGTGGATATTCCTTTTTTTTCGCTAGAGTTTCAAGAATCATGCGGTCCGTTTCTTCGCTTGGTCGATTTCGCATTTTTGATTCCTCAATGTGACAGTAACTATGTCAATAGTGTGGCGTAACCTATATATATATTTTATGTGAATATTCCTAGAATATGACAGTTAACATGCCGATTGTAAGAAAACTGTTAGATGTCGGAGATTCACGCGCTATGACCATCCCGAAATCATGGCTCGAATATCTCGAAAAGGAAAGAGGCCAAAAGATAATGGAGCTAGCTGTTGAAGTTGACAAGGTTCTGATTATTAGCCCTATTTTTTCCAACAATATGAACGGACAGAAGAAACACACACGCGAAAAAGCAAAGCAGCGCCAGGAGGCGAAAAAGTGAGTGAAGCAAAAAGGGTTGAAGTACAAATTTTCGCGGAGGACATTTTGCTGTGGCTCGATTCTCAAGACAGCTCGAACCAATCCCTACGTATGGCAATAAAGAAGCTGCTGGCTGAAAGTTCGATGCAGGGCAAAGAGTCTATCCCCATCACAAAGGGTTCGCCAGAACTACCGTTCAAGGCTGAGAACATTCCTTGGAAACAAAGACGGAACGAGAAAGGACCATTCGAGTTAAGCGATGCTTTCGACAATAAAGATCACCAGGCACTTTTAGCATTTCTGCAACAACACGCTGGAGACTCCATAGTTTCAAACGGTCAATTTTATTGGATTTTTAACACCGACAACAAGACGATTGGAAGAAAGTTAGCAAAACAGGTTCAGCGAAGAAAGTGAAAGCTGGAGGCCACGCTAGAATGACTAAATATCTCGAAGCCATCTTAGAGGTTCTGAAAACTCAGACAGGCCAGCTCACAGACCGCCAGATTCACTATCGGCTAGTGGCTAAAGGCTTCTATGCGAATACTCGGAGTTCCTATAATCATTTGACCAAGGTGTTGAAGGACGAGCGCATAAACGGAGCGATACCCTGGGAGCGCATTGTAGATTCTAGTAAGCCAATGTTTCTGAGGGCGCAAGACGAAAGAGAAGATTTTAGCGCGCAAGACAAGTTTGAAAATGCAAAAGAAACCTATGATAGTGCTGAAGAAACCTTCAGGGATGCAGATTTTTACAGTAGCTTCTGGAGCGGTCAACCCGAATATGTTGAAGTGTGGGTAGAAAAGGATGCACTTGCCAGAATCTTGAAGGAAATTACGGACGCATACATGGTTAGCCTACTTGTTTGTAAGGGATACCAAAGCATAACGAATGAGAAGAATAGAAGCGAATACTACCATAACATTGAACACGTAACGCAACACCAAATAGAGGACTTACACCAAGACGCGCGAAAAGTAACCATCATTTATTTTGGTGACTACGACCCACGCGGAGAAAACATACCTGAAGTTATCAAACGTGACTTCGCACGATTAGGCTACACTGCCACTTTAGATAAGGTTGCGTTAACTCCCGCGCAAATCGAACAGTACCACTTGTTAGCGGCCCCCTGTAAGAAGTCGGATAACATGGCTAACCACTGGATAGAACAACACGGTGACGTATCCTACGAACTGGACGCTTTAGAACCAAACGTACTCCGGCAAATAGTCAAACAGAATATTGAAGCACACATAGACCAGGACGCCCTTGCCAAACGAAACGAGTACACGAAACAAGAGAACACCAAACTAGCGGAACTTATCAACGAATATCTTAGCGGAGATGGTGACTAATGTCCCACCTGGGAAAACCCAGTTTCAACACACAGCGCAAAGCAAAAGACAGCATGAATGACACAGTACCGGGATGTATCAATTATTACGGTGCGCCAATACCTCCCAATAATTGTTCAACCTGTCCTGAGAGAAAAATGTGTAGGAAGAATACTTTTGAGTCAAAACACCGACATTAAAGATGCAGCTCAGGCGTACCATGAATTAGGCATACCTGTTATTCCTTTCAAAATTTCTCAGAAGGAAAGCGGAGAATATGATAAGAAACCCTATGTTGCGTCATGGGCTAAATGGGAAACTGAACCGCAGACAGACGGAGAATTTGACGGTTTAGACTGGAACAATGCCAATGCCATAGCTGTTGTCCTTGGAACACAAGCAAAAAACGGCATGTACTTATCAGTCATAGACCACGACAAGAAAGGCAAGGATTTAACGGACGAAGCCAAGGCTAAAGGTGAAGAACTTCTTAAAGAATTTCCAATCACGCAGACACATCAAACCGTAAACAAGGGAACTCATCAAGTTTATTGGAGCCGGACGAAACCCAAGACAGACGGCACATTTCACGACACTGTAGCTCTTGAATTGTTAGGCGAAAAGAAAGTGTGCCTTGTGCCTCCGAGCCTAGGCTACACAAACTTAAACGACAATTCACCGACAGAAGTTGAAAGCATAGAGGACATTTTCTATGGTGTTCTCCGTAAACATGGTTTCAAATTGACTGAAGAGACTGAAAGCCAGAACCAACTTGATATATACGGTTTTCAACTGGAAAAACTTGTAGACCTCTCAAAACTGAATAAGCTGAATCCTCACGAATTTCAGGGGCCTCATCCGTTCCATGACAGCACTACGGAAAAGAACTTTCACGTAAACATCAAGACAAACCAATGGTACTGTTTTAGACATAACAGCGGAGGTGGAGCACTCCAGTACCTAGCCATGAAGGAAGGCGTTATTCAATGTGAACAAGCCAAAAAGGGAGCATTGCGCGGTCAAAAGTTCAAACAAATCTTGCAGATAGCCGTTTCTCAAGGATTAGTGAACGAAAAAGTCCTCACACAATCAGAAATAAACCCTATCATTCTAGCCAAGGACATTAAGGAAGACTATATCTTTGTTGCAGACAGCGAAAGCGGCGTACTCTATTACTACGTGGAAAAAGAAGGCGTTTACAGTTGTGACAAGACCGAGAGACTGATTAAACGTGAAATTGTGAAGAGGCTAGACGAAAACACCAAGACTCACTATTACGTGGAAATTGAAAACTTCATAAAACATAGTGCTCCTTTGGTAAAAATGAACGTGGCTCCTGAACTTGTAGCCGTAGAGAATGGCGTTTTGAACGTGCTAACTAGGAAATTAGAGCCTTTCAGTCCTAGCTTTTACCTCACGGAGAAATTGCAAGTCAAATATGATGTTAACGCTCAATGTCCTGAAATAACAAAGTTTCTACAGCAAGTTATTCCAGAAACAAAGAAACAAACGGCTGTGCAAGAATATACTGGAAGTTGCCTCTACAAGAAAATACTGTATCATAGATGCCTTCTATTTGTTGGCATAGGAAGAAACGGCAAATCCGTACTATTGAAGCTAATCACAACCTTGTTAGGCAAGGACGACAACGTGAGCAGCCAAACCATACAGAGCCTATGCTATAATCGTTTTAGCATTGCAGAGCTACATCATAAGCTGGCCAATATAAGCGCAGACCTTCCTAGTAAGGAACTAGCGAACACTGGAACCTTCAAAATGATAACTGGAGGCGATAGACTCCCAGGAGAACACAAGAACAAGGATCCCTTTTACTTCGATAATTACGCAAAGCTTCTTTTCAGTTGTAACCGTATACCTCCAATACCTGAAACTGAAGCTTGTCTGGCATACTACATAAGGTTCGTGATAGTGGAGTTTAAAAACATCTTCATTGGAAAAAAGGCTGATAAACACCTAATCGCAAAACTAACAACCCCGGAAGAACTTAGCGGATTCTTAAACTGGGCCTTGGAAGGTCTGAAACGACTAGAAGAACAGAGAGACTTCACGGAAACCATGACTCAAGAGGAAACGGAGAAAACCTATGTCAAACTCAGCAACAGCGCACAAGCATTCATCAATGAAAGACTCCAAGTAACCAATGAACACACCGACATTATATTTGGCGATCAGCTTTACAGAGCCTTCATAAACTATTGCCTTATCGAAAAAATACAGACAGTGCCAAAAGGAGTTTTCACTAAGGCTATGGGAGATCACTGTAGTGGAGCCGAACATTTTAAGATTAGACCTGATAAAAACAGTAGCCCTATTGCAGCATGGCGATACATAAAACTCACTGTTCCACTTGTTCCAAATGTTCCAGCTTCTCAAACTTCTTTATGCCCTGAAAACAATTCTAAAAATGCAGATGCAGCAAAAACTAATTTGCAAACAGTGGAACAAACGGAACAGACGGAACAAAAACAAGAAAAAGTTAATGAAGGCACAGTACAAGAGCGCGCTAAGAAGGCGTTGGAAGAATTAGAAAAGGAAAACCTTGTTTGTGGTCACTGTAAAAAATGGCAACAGGGTGGATGTCCTCATCCTAACCCTAAAGGTGTTGTGCCGACCGCTGTTTACGCTAAAACATGTAGAGATTTTGAACCGATTGAAGAGGATGACGCGCGCGCTAAAGCTAAGGGTGCAGCTCTCACGTTGAACGGTGACAGCCCACGACTAGGGAAGGCGTGAGCATGGTTGAATCTGCTTCTATCTTGTCTTGCCCTCAATGCAACAGCTCTGAGTTTTATCGTGATGGTTTGAGACAGCTTAATAACGGCTCCGAAACTCAGAGATGGCTATGCCGCAAATGTGGCTATCGGTTCAGTTTTGGACATAACATTTCAAAAGAAATATTAGACATACCAGAAATGCGTCAAGTATGCGAACTCATTGGAGAGTCGAAAAACTTGGCCACTGTCGAAACCAAAACGACAGCGGGAGAAGAAAGAAAGTGTCAAGGTCAAATCTTAGATTATGCGTGGAAACTGAAGAAGCGCGGATTAGCTGAAAACACGATTAAACAGAGAATGTACTGGCTTGCGACTCTAGTTAAGAAAGGTGCAGAACTCGGCAACGTTGACAGCGTAGAAACCGTTTTGGCAACGGAACAGTGGAGGCCAGCAACCAAAAAAGAACTTGTAAGAGTCTATCACAGCTACGCTAAGACAATGGGCATATCTTGGGAGCCTATCAAGGTTAACCATGAACCCCGACAGCCCTTCATACCGCTTGAAAGCGAGATCAACGATCTCGTCGCTGGGTGTGGAAAGAAAACAGGCACGTTCCTACAATGCCTGAAAGACACTGGAGCCAGAACAGGAGAAGTATTGAAGCTTCAATGGACGGACGTTAACGCTCAAAATTCGACTATCAGCATAAACGACCCTGAAAAGGGCAGCCTGTCACGCACGATTAAAGTTTCACTGAAAACAATCGCCATGATAAACGCCATGCCCAAAAAATACGGCAAACACGTTTTCAACCAGGACCAACACAACGTTCAAAGCACATTCTACATTTCAAGAAAACGGTTGGCACGTAAACTCAGCAACCCCCGGCTGCTGCAAATCCATTTTCACAGCTTACGACACTGGAAAGCAACAATGGAATACCACAAGACAAGAGACATACTCCACGTGAAATATTTGCTGGGCCACAAACGCATAGAAAACACTGAAATCTACGCTCACCTGGTCGAGTTTGAAAACGACGAGTATCATTCAGCCACCGCTAAAAACTTGGATGAAGCAAAACAACTGATAGAAACAGGCTTCGAGTATGTCATGGATATGGAAGGCGTTAAACTGTTCAGGAAGAGAACATGATAAGAAACGAATATACCACGCAAAAAACGAATAACCTAAGTAACAGATCCTGTAATCTGTAACTAAACATTATGTTGGGGAGTTACTTTGAAACGAGAAAAAATCTTGGTAACCTCTGCTTGGCCGTACGCGAACTACCTTCCCCACTTAGGTACGGTTTTGCAATGCTTGTCTGCTGATGTTGTTGCCAGATACTATAGGTTGAAAGGCGAAGAGGTGCTGATGGTCAGTGGGTCGGATGAGCATGGAACGCCAACAGAAGTCGAAGCCATAAAACTCGGTATCTCACCAAAGCAGTTAACCGACAAGAACCATGCGAAGATTGTTGAACTGTTCAAGAAATGGGGTCTCTCTTTCGATAATTACACGCGCACCGAAAACCCCGTGCACAAAGAGTTCGTCCAACAGCACCTGATGAAAATCTACAACAAAGGTTACATTTTCACTCAGGAAACAGAAATGCTCTATTGTGAGAAGTGTAGCCGCTTTCTGCCAGACAGATACGTTGAAGGTAAGTGCCCATACTGTGGTTATGAACGCGCACGCGGAGACCAATGTGAAGCGTGCGGACGATTACTGGAAACAACACTTCTAATTGAACCGCACTGTGCAATCTGCAGAGGCAAGCCGGTTACAAGAAAAACCACTCACTGGTACTTTGATCTGCCAAGATTCTCAAAAGAAATCAGCAGCTACTTGAAAGGCAATAAACAGCTGCCAGACAACGCCAAGAACTTCAGCCTGAACATGGTGAAAGAAGGCCTGAAACCTAGAGCGGTTACCAGAGACATTAACTGGGGCATTGCAGCGCCTTTCCCAGGAGCTGAAGACAAGAGAGTGTACGTCTGGGTTGAGGCTGTCTTAGGCTACGTTTCAGCGACAATCGAGTATTTCAAAAACCGTCACGAACCGGATGAATGGAAGCAATACTGGTTTGACAAGGAAGCCAAGAACCTGTACTTCATTGGTAAAGACAACATTCCGTTCCATACGATAATCCTTCCGGCGCTACTCTTAGCATCGGGTGAAGATTACAATTTGCCATGGAACGTTTCCACAACCGAATTCCTCCAGTTCAAAGGCGAAAAAGCTTCAAAGAGCCAAAGAATCGGCATATGGATAGACGAAGCGCTGGAGCTTTTCCCAGCAGATTACTGGCGTTACTACCTGATGTCAACGAGGCCTGAGACTAAGGACTCAAACTTCTCATGGGAGCTATTCATTGAAAAGGTCAACGGAGACCTGAACGACACTTTCGGCAACTTTGTCCACCGAACACTGACATTCATTAGCACGCAGTTCAACGGAGAAATTCCGAAACTCGAAAAGCCTGATAAAGATGCTGAGCAAACCCTCAACACTCTGAAGGACAAGGTGAAGACAGTCGCCAACGAGATTGAAAATTGCAAGCTGCAATCTGCCGCAAACCTCATGATAGGCATCAGCCGCATTGGAAACCAGTATCTGAACGAGAAAGAACCATGGAAACTTGTTAAAGATAACCGACCTGAGGCGGCAAACATCTTCAACGTAGCGGCACAGATGGCCAAAGCCTTGGCGATAGTTTCAGCCCCCTTCATTCCGTTTGCTGCGGAAGAAATCTGGAAAACCCTCAACCTTCCAGGAACCGTCCATGAACAGGAGTGGGATGGAGCCTTAAAGTCGTTGCCGCCCAACCACAAAATAACCAAGCCAAAGCCTCTGTTCAAAAAGATAGATGTTAACGGAGAAGAACTGGAAAAAAGACTAGAGAAGATCAGAGCCAACTTGGCAAAAGCTGCTTGAGGCAGAATCGGGCTGTGAACTCTTGCAATTGAAAATTGATATGCACGTGCACACTTGCTACTCGGTCGACTCGTTGATCACGCCCGAAGAGCTTGTTTTCTACGCAAAGAAACGCGGGTTAGACGGAGTCGCAATAACAGATCATGACAGGCTTGACGGCGCATTAAAGATAGCTGCTGAAACAGATTTTCTGATCATTCCAGGGATTGAGATTTCAAGTTCAGACGGTCATGTCGTTGCGCTCAATGTTACCGGAATAGTCTCGGGAAAGTTAAGCGCGAGTGAAACTGTCAACAGGATTCACGATGCGGGCGGCATTGCAGTAGCTTGTCACCCAGTAGGTCTTTTCAAAGGGAGTTTGGGAAAACACACCAACTCCAGTTTTGATGCTGTTGAGGTAATAAATTCCTCAGCAATTCCGTTCAGCTATGCTGTGAAGCAGAGCATGAAAATCGCTTCTCGTCTTGGAAAGCCGCGTTTGGCGGGCAGTGACGCTCACTATGGTCCTGAAATTGGATGTGCGTACACTGTGGTAAATGCCGAGCCTGATGTAGATGACGTTGTCAAGGCGATAAGTGAAGGCCAGTGTCAACCTTTCGGCAGATCAATACCATTGGCGATTAGGCTGAAAAGAATAATTGGAATCAACAAAAGAAAGCTCTAGTTTTCCTGAGTGAAAGGAAAAAAGGACGGATTACTTAGTTTTCCATCTGGTAAAGGCCTATGTCCACGTTAAGTGGTTTTTCGGGTTCTGCGTAGGGTTCCAAGTTAAAGAGCTGTGGCGCTATTGTCCCGAAGCCACTCAGTATGTGAGGTGAGTTTACCCCTGTCATGACTAGCATCACTTTCAGTTTGCCGTTTTGCTGCGGATTCACCCTTGCCCCCCAGATGACCAGAGCATTGCAGTCCATCATCTCTGTCACTATTTCACCAACACGATTTGCCTCCTCGATCGTCATCTGATTGTCACCAGTGACGTGCACCAAGGCTCCTGTGGCTCCTGCATAGTCGACATCCAACAATGGTGTCCTCAGGGCATTACGCACTGCCTCTTCTGCCCTGTTTGGTGCATCAGATTCGCCTACTCCAACGACGGCTACTCCTCCGCGGCTGACGATTGTCTTGAAGTCTGCAAAGTCTAGATTAATCAAACTAGGAGTTGAGATTGTCTCAACAATGCCTTTGATCATGTTTGCTAGGACTTGGTCTGCAACCCTGAAAGCTTCACTTATCGGCAGCTGTGGTACGAGTTGCATGAGCTTGTTGTTGTCAATAACCACCACTGTGTCACATCTTCTCCGCATTTCGCTCAGAGCGATGGCTGCATATTCGTTTCTCCCCTTTTCAATGCGGAATGGCGTGGTTACAACGCCGACAGTGATTGCTCCCTTCCGCCTTGCTATGTCAGCGATAACTGGAGCTGCACCTGTCCCCGTTCCGCCACCCAAACCAGCTGTTATGAACGCTATGTCGACGTTTGAAAGCATATCTTCAACACGTTTCTTTGACTCCTCGATGGCTACCTTGCCAAGTTTCGGATCGCCACCAACTCCTAGTCCCTTAGTGAGTTTCTCGCCTATCAGCATCTTCTGATTTGCTTTCGAGACGTTCAGATGAAGGGCGTCCGTGTTTATTGCAATGCACTCCGCGCACGTTATGCCAGCTTCCATCAGTCGCGTCACCGTGTTGTTTCCCGCCCCGCCGACACCAATAACCACTATTCGACAGTAACCAGGCTGCCTGATCCCTTCACTTCCAGAAAAATGCCAACTGTACTTCAAAGCGTTTTCAGCAGGGTGCATTTCAACCAACCCGGTTCCTCCGCCAAAGCTCATCATTGATCAGGTCACGGATAGCCACGCGAATGGCCTCCGCCCTGTTCGGGTAAAACCTTTCGCCTACAAGCTGATCCAACGCCTTAAGATAGGTCTCAGGCACGTAAAGAGTGATTAGCTTCAACTCATCTCCCTCCAAGGCAGCATGAAAAACGATTTTCAAACTTATAGTGCTGTATAACATGCTATAAATATGTGACAAATATGCCTAGCCATGCCTTTTTAAAGCTTGTGTACGCTCCATTTCAGATTTCTGTAAATTCCTCTAGGCGCCAACCCTTATGTTTTTATTTCTTGTTGAAGCATTTAACGTATCGTGATGGGAATACAATGCGAGTTCTTGTCAAGAGTTTCGGTTGTTCAACAAACTTCGCTGATGGGGCCATCCTAGCAGGCTGTCTTGCGCGTGCAGGGTACAAGCTTGTAGGTTCTGTTTCATCGGCTGACGTGATTGTTTTGAATACTTGTGCGGTTAAGGGACCCACTGAGAATCGCATGATTGAGATTTCCAAGCGGATTCCTCTGGAAAAAAAATTGATCGTTGCTGGGTGCTTGCCCTTGATCAATTTTGAAAGGTTGCAGCAGGAGGTCTCCTTCAGCGGAGCTATGGGTCCAGCGGCAGGTGAAGGAATTGTTGAAGTTGTGAAGCGTGTTTCAAACGGTGAGAAGGTAATTGCCCTTGAAGAAACTCTGAATGATCTTCCCAAGCTAAATCTTCCTCGATTGCAGTCAAATCCGGTGACAAGCATCGTTCCCATAAACTATGGCTGTTTGGGCTCATGCGCTTATTGCTGTGTGGTTTTTGCCAGAGGGCGTTTGAGGAGTTACGGCATCCAAGACATCATAGGAAGGGTTAGGGAGGACCTGGCCTCGGGTTTGCGAGAGTTTTGGATCACTTCCCAGGACACTGCGTGCTATGGTAAAGACAAAGGAGCGAACCTTGCTACGTTGCTTCACGCCTTATGCAGTATTGATGAGGACTTCAGGGTTCGCGTAGGTATGATGACTCCTAACAATGCCTTAGACATCCTAGAAGAGCTGGTCCAAGCTTTTCAGGATGATAGAATCTTCAAGTTCATTCACCTGCCTGTGCAAAGCGGAGACGATGACGTTTTGAAGTGCATGCGAAGATTCTACTGTGTTAACGACTTCAAAAGGGTAGTAGAAGCTTTCAGAGCAAGGTTCCCCGACATAACCTTGGCTACGGATGTGATTTGCGGTTTTCCGGGTGAAACCGAAGAGGCTTTCCAAAGGACTTTGCAGTTGATAGAAGAGGTTAAGCCTGACATAGTGAACGTCTCGAAGTTCTTCGCGAGACCGAAGACAGCTGCAGCTAAAATGCAAAAGGACTCTGTGCCCTTGTTAGAAATCAAACGCAGAAGCACCATGGCAAGCACATTGGCCAAGAGGCTTTCGCTCATGAACAATCGGCGTTGGGTTGGTTGGAGTGGGGAGATTCTGGTAGACGAAGTTGGCAAGGTTCCAGGTTCTTGGGTTGGTCGGAATTTTTCCTACAAACCGGTTGCGGTTAAATGTGCTTCCAAGCTGATTGGCAAGTTCGTGCCCGCAAAAATCATAAGAGCCTTTCCAACATACCTCGAAAGCAGCGTCATTCAATAAGTTATTTATTATAAAATGCTCCTAGTACTTGTAGAGGTTGAAATGTTTGGGCGAAGAGAAATTTGTAGAAGTTGGACGAATAACTCACTTCTTCTCAAAGATCAACGTCGCAGTTATCGAGCTTAAGGCTGCCTTGAGCGTAGGTGACACTATAGCCATTAAGGGTCCAACAACGGATTTTGAGCAACGCGTTGATTCGATGCAGATTGAGCATGAGAATGTTCAGAGGGCTGAGCCAGGACAAAGCATAGGCCTGAAAGTGATGCAACGCGTCAGAGAAACCGATATGGTTTACAAGAAAGCATAAACTCTTCTCCTTTTTTCGGTTCTGCAGTTCTTTGAAGTGCAAGAATGTGTGGATGATGTGGACTATTACTGATGCAAAAAGCCTTGAAGATGCCATCTTTAACCTAAAACTGAAGCTTGCAAGAGAACTAGGTGCAAAGAGAGGCATGACAGTTGTCGACGTAGGCTGTGGGCAGGGAGGCTTCACCGCTTCTGTGGCAAGAACCGTCGGTGCAAGCGGGCAAGTGATTGCTGTCGATGATTCTGATGAGTATCTAGCGGAATTTACTGCGCGACTGGACAGATACAAGGTCAAGGAAAAAGTGACTTTTGTTCATAAAGATGCAGCTAATCTCAAAAGTGTCGTGTCTGACGAAGTTGCTGACATGGTTGTGAGTTACCGTCTTCTTGAAGAGCTAAGACGTCGAGAGAACATGGCTAAAATTGTGAAAGAGATGGCTCGCATCGTCAAGAAGGACGGAAAGGTTTGCCTCACTGAGTTGAGCACGAAGGCAAGAAACAAGGCTGAAGAAATCTACATCAGGCTTCACAAGGAAAGCGGAGACTGTTTTTTCAGACCAGATGAAATAGTTGAAGCAATGAAAAACGCCAAGCTAACAAAAATTCAAACAAAAATCGTTGATACAAACATCTGGTTTTCGCCAGAAGTGGCAAAACAAGACCTGGGGTTCGCTCAAGTCTGGTTCGATGAGGCTGTAGAGAGAAGCCTCGGCCTGCTGATAGAAAGGTACGGTATGAAATACCCTGCGCTGCAAACATTTTCAGGCATAAAGGTTTAATGCAATTCTACTTGATGAACCTCGGTGCGTAATCGTTTCGCGCTCGCTAGTTTGTGCGAACAGTTGTGAAGCCATCTTATCTCAAAAGCAAAAGAAACTAGAGATACGTGTTGGATAGAATAGGTATTGTGTTGATGAGTAGGCGTGGAATGTTAGACGTACAGAACAGCATCCACGAGCCAAGCAAGAATGGCCAATCAAAGGAGCTTGTTCAGATCCAAAAATTTAATGGTTTTAATGTACTCGGTGAACACCAAGTTTTCTTGTTCTGGAAAATATCTGAAAGAGTCCCCAACCTTCTCATGTAGCTTCTTCATTATTTCAATCTCAAGAAGCCCGGCTGCGGCCCCAAAAATCTTCTCGATCGCATCTGCGAACCCTTCAATCTTGCGGGGAATGTCCTGCTTTTTGATATTGAAATCGTTTTCTAAATGATAGTAGACCGCCCGACTTGCCGACTCACCAAGCCAAGCAAGCCCTTCATCTACCGCGTCCAGCAACAGCTTCTCGAAACCACGATTGAGCAGCGACGGCTCCCTTGATGCATGCACTTCACAAACAACGCTTTGCACTTCTATCAAATCTGGGTCTGAACATGCCTTGTTTTTGTACCTGGTTGATGGGGACAGACTCTCCATATGACTCACACCTTTTGTATTTGTGTTCAACTGTTCTCGAGTTGTACTTATCTACATATCATATCGTATGACTTAATATAGAGCTTGTTCCGTAGCTTGACATATGTCGAGATTCGATACGTACTCTAAGCGTACACAGCGTGCGCTCATACGATCTTATTTGATGAACCTGAGTATGTAATCGTTTACGGTTTGGAGAAACGAGTCTTCGAGTTCTATGCCGTAATGTTCAGCTAAAACAAATATTATGTAGAGCAGGTCTGAGAGTTCGGTGGCCAGCATCTCCTTTGTTTTGGGTTTTTCAGTAGGTTTGAATCCTTCTAGCCCTTTAACCACGGCAGCCGCCTCTCCAGCCTCTTCAAGCAAGTCAGTAACCATGACAAATGGTGTCCATATCTTACCCCGCTGAGGGTCAAGTTTCTCATTGATTTTCTTGAAATTCTTCCAACACAGATGCTGAGCATCACGCAGAGTCACAGACATGTAAACCACCAGTAGCGATTTGTGAAACTAACCTAATAATGGTTTTCCAGACATAGCCTCTCAGGGAATTATCTCGCATCCATTGTATTTCATGTATTCAAAATCCGCGGGTTTGACTTTCCCCATATCGAAGAGTTCTCTTATTCTAGGAACTTCGCCAGAGACTGCTTGTATCAGGTTGCGCACTGTACTGCATACGTGCGTGTACGCTTCCGGGTTCCAACGTTTAGTCACGATTGCGTACAGGCATCGGCCTCCACACAAATTAAACGCGTCGCATTCTGCGCATGGTTTGCCAATGTGTACTTTCCTCAGGTTCAAGGGATCTGCGCTTATGATATGCCCAAGGTAGTAGTCTTTCATTCCCCACATCGTTGGACAGGGAACAATGTAACCGTCCGTCTGTATGGCATAGTTTATCCACCCTCCACCGCATCGCAGGAGACTGGATTTTTCATGGGACAGAAACGATTGAGCGATGCCGAGGAGTGGATAAAGCTTCAGAACTACGCTGTTTTCTTCCATGTAATCAACCCAGAATCTTGCAAGGCTCTGAATGCCAGGATTATAGCTAGTCTCACTCCAGTTTCTGAAGTTTCTCCTCGCAAAATCGCTTTTCCAGAAACCCGCGTTCAACTGCCAGTGTATAGAAGAGAACGAAAATTCACTATTGTCCAAGAGCCATCTGACCTGTTGGTATACGTCAGTCTGCTCCATAACTGTCATTCTGGCAATCAATTCGCCATTAAAACCGTTCTGCTCAATCAGTTTTAAGTTGCGGATCACCTTTCGAAAAGTCCCTTTTCCACGGTAGAAGTCAGTAAGCGCCTCGTCACCATCTATAGAAACTAGGATGGTGTGAAAACGGTTGACATATTCCGTTTCCAAGCGGTCAAGAAGTATGCCGTTCGTTTGGATCATGAAAAATCTGGCTTTGACATTGTTCATGATCTCCTTTATCTGGTCAATACGGAGCAACGGCTCGCCACCGTAGAAAGTTAAGACGCAATTAGGGTCTTTCCTGCAGAACCTGTCCAGAAGATCAATACTATAGCTTGTTCTCTTTGGCAGTGAATAATCAACTTCAAAACTGGAAAAATCCTCATCCACATCCTCACACGCTTCGCCATAACAGTATCTGCACTGCAGGTTGCATTCAGTTGTCAGTATCACATGGAAGAACATGCCTTTTCTATTGAAGAGAAGAAACAGCTATCCTTAAACATATTTCTCTTTGACTTTCTTCGCCTTTTCTAGATACTCTCTGAGTTCCCTGTCTTTGATTTCTTTCTCTGGTAATGTTTCAGGAGCGTACATTAGCGGCAGAACTGCCAAGAACAGGAAAAAGCTGGCCAATGAGAACGCGGCGGCAGTTTGAATGATTTTGAGGAAGGGTGTCACAAGCATAGGAAGTGAAGCCGCGAGAAGATATGGAAGGCCTCCCAGAAGATAGTATTTCTCCTTCTGGTTGTTGTCTGCGAGGTCTCCCCACATCGTCATGAAGAAAACCGCAGCAAACATTCCCCAAGCAATGCCATCAAACACGGTATACACGTACCAAATTGCTTGGGTTGCCGAGAAAAGGCCAAAGACAGCGTATTCTACACCCAAAACGACAAAGCCTGTTATTATTACCCGTTTTCGACCTACGATGTCTGCTAGCACTCCGCCCACCACTGCAAAGAAACCCGATATTGCAACTTCAACAAATGCAGCAAGAGTGGCGATTGGTCCCAAGGAATTCTTGAGTATTGGCTGTTCTGCAAAGTTCACGAGTGAAAACATAATCCATGGTAGCAAGTAGAGAATGACATCTCTTCTGCCAATTATTGATCGGTACGACGAAACTGCAGAAACAAGTGGAATCTTCCCTTGATTCCTCCATAGAAGGAAAAATGCCACAAAACCGAGAAATCTCCATAGAGCAAGCGCTTCGAACGTTTGGGTTACATCTAGGCTGCCTGTCAGCAAGGCAAGTGCGAGGACACCAAAACCAACAGCACCATATGTAATCCCCCCGTAGGTTCCGCGATTTTCTACGTTCGTTGTATCTGCAAAATATGCGAGGCATGATGGAAGACCAATACCTGTGGAAACCCCAAACAGAAGCGATACCAAAACGTTCATTGGGGCACTGTTGCTAGCGATAGTGGGTAACAGGGCTGTCATGGCTGCCCCAAGGAGTATCCATAACGAAAGGCACGTTTCTCTTGAACGCCGAAACAATGACGCTCCTAAAATGGCTGAGAAAGCGCTTCCTGCAAAGTATGCCGCCAAGATTGAGAGATCTTGGTTAACATAACTGCTTAACAAACTATACGTCAAGGTGTACCATACGAAGCTGTTGAACACTAGGACAAGAGCAGGAGCGAATTTCTCAGGGACCGTCTTCTTGAAGATCCTAGCTTGATGCATAAGCTACGACCCATAGTGTAAGAATGATTTCTGTACATAAAACACTTCTTGACTTTGTAACCGTACTCGTGTTCAATAGCAACTCTTAATTAGTAGATGTGTTCTACAGATATTCTTGTGAGGGATTGAGATGAAGGTAAAGAAACGGAAAGTCCCAGTCAGGACTTACCCATTATAGATTCTACAGGTCCTCAACAGCACTTGCTACCAACGTTCCAAGTAAGGTTTCTGTTGCTCTGTTCCGCGCCGTCGACGTTAGTTTCTGAGCGGTGGCAATAAGATCCAACATATAGGCTCTCAGCTTGGCAACGGACCTTGACTCCCAGACAAGGTCGAGCAGCCTTTCGACATCCTTGTTCGTCAGTTCTCCTTTGGCGACGAGTTCTCCTATTTTTTTCCTTGACTCTTTATCTTGGAAGGCATACAACACAGGAATGGGCAAAGTCTCGGCCTTCATCCGTTGGTTCAGTTCTTCAGTCTTGAAGATGTCTATGAATTCTTCTCTAAGCGTGGCTAATGTTCCCAGAATCCTCCCGTATCGTGACAACGCCTTAACCTCTTTCGAGCTTCCTCCCCCGAGCAGGGCCGCAACATGCATGTCCGCCTCGATGCTAGCTGCCTTCTTCTCCAATATCTTCATGTATTCCTCAGGAGAAACGTCCAACCTCCGCCTCAGACACAGCTCCGAAGCATGAGCGTTTCCAACTTCGAAAAATGAGGTCTTCAGGATAGAATAGATCTCGTTAGATCTTTCATGAGGCACTGTGCTGGCTGCTTTGCCCATTAATGTGAACCCGTCTATCATAAACGCATTTCCTAGCAGAAGCGCAATGTCCTTTCCATATTTGCCGAAGACTGTCGGGTAGCTGTGCTTGGTTTTGGAACCATCGACTATGTCGTCGTGTATGTCGAAGGCTGCTGCTAGCATGGCCATGGCAGCTTGGGCTTCTATTTGGTTGGCTGGGTCTTCTCCAACGGCTTCGCAGGTTATCGAAAAGATTCCAGGGTGGGTGAAATCGTTCCAATATGAGAAGTAGTGCTCGAGTGCTTGTCGAAGTTCTTTGTGTTCAATTTTTTCTGACAACAAGGATTTTCTTACAAATTCCTGACATTCTTTGCTCCGTTTGCCCAGCTCTTCAATGATGATCTTTGATAGGTTCTGGGTCTTTTTGTGGCTCATAGTCTCATCACAACCATTAGTTCTATTTAGATCCTGACAACCATGGTCCTGAAAGAAGAATATTTACTTCAAATCTTGACGTTGCAGTTGCTCCTTCAAGACGTTGTTGTACGCTTCTATGTATTGTTGTCCCTTCCTGGTCAGTGTGTACACTTTTCTTGTTCTTCCGCCCTGTCTTTGGTTTTGGCTTGTCAGGAAGCTTTCACGCTCCAAGGCATTTAGCAGCGGGTACAGTGCCCCATGCCTCAGTTTTACGCCGAATCTTGTTTCTGCTTGTTTCTTTATCATGTAGCCCCACATCGGCTGCGTTTGGATGAGTCTTAGCATTTGGATGTCGAGCAGGTTTCTGGTGATGCGTTGTACAATTCCTTCTTTGTAAGCTTCTGCCAATTCTTTCACGTTCTTCTTGTGTCTCATTCTGTACTGGTTCATGTTTCGGCTTATTAGAGTTATGTTCGAAGTGGACTTTTCAGTATGCTTCTTTATGCTTTCTTATGTCTTACGTAAGCATGAAGCTTTATATCGCGGTTTAGTCTCTATAAAGACTCAAGATATGTCATACAGAGGACATATCGTATCCACGTCCAACAACAATACTGTTGGACAAACAAACACAAAGAAGGAAAGGCACCATGATAAACAACACAAAAGAAGTTCAGGCCAAACTGATGAAAGGCCTGCTGGACCTGATAATACTCCAATTCCTAAACGGACAGCCCATGCACGGTTACCAGATAATCACAAGAATCCGCAAAAGCTTCGGAGTGTACTTCGGACCAAGCACCATCTATCCTCTTCTGGGAACGCTGGAGAAAAAGGGATTTGTCAAAAGCGAATGGAACATAAGCACTGAAAGACCTAGAAAAGTATACAAACTGACGACTGAAGGCCAAAACCTGTTAAACTTCACAGAAGACTCGCTCAACTTCATATGCAGAAAAATAGGCACACCCGGAATATCCAAGAACGATTTGCCAGAAGAGAGCGTTCACCACTCAGCTCTACGTCCCTTTCTAAGAAAACTCGAAGAGCCGAAACCAATAATCTAAAGTTTCACCCCCCCCCACTCTTTTAATGTCCCGCAACATGAAAGGCCCAGCGAGCTAGAAGCCATTCCAAGCTGAAACCATGCAACCCTCACTAACAGTCGAACCCTTGCACACAGTCTTTCTTAGGCTGAAACCAGAACGGCAACATCGGCTTCGCCGAAATGCCAATGTCTCCCTAACTTCTCAGTCGATCCACCAGCTGGCACCTGATATTGCTCAGCCTGCGGCTCAGCTCAACAGGGTACGAGGATGGATATGCCAGTCTCTTGTACTTCTCTGGAAGCTCTGAGAGATTCTTCAGCGTTGCCTTCCTCATTTCTTCCAACGTGGGCATTTCATAGGTTATCCGACCATCTTTCATTACTTTCACCAAAAGACGCTCTCCCTTAATCTCTTCATCCTCCAAACCTATTATGTCCTTGGCACATCTTCTGTTTCTGTCTCTTTGTCGGAAGATTTGTTTCTTTCCTGGCAACGTCACTTTGCCCTTGCTTAATTTCATCGCGGGAACAAAACCTCCTTTTTCAACTTTGCCTGACAATTTGTACACGACGTCTACGTAGGGTCTATCGAGGGACGTGCTCATCCTAGTTCCCACACCGAAAGCATCAATCTTCGCCCCTTCTCTCACGAGCTTTTCAATGACGTATTCGTCCAAGTCGCCGCTTGCAAATATCTTCACGTAATCCAACCCGTGGCCATCCAGAATCTGCCTGACCTTTTTGCTTATGTTCAGCAGATCCCCGCTGTCCAGCCTGACCGCGTTTAGCCTGTGACCTTTTCTCTCAAGTTCTTTCGCAACTACGGCTGCGTTTTCCGCACCCTTCAAATCGTCATAGGTGTCTATCAAGAAAGTGGAGGTCTGCGGAAAGGTTTTGGCAAAGGCTCTGAACGAATCTATCTCCTTATTGAAGAACATTACATAGGAATGCGCCATCGTCCCGAACATGGGAATACCGTATCTCATGCCTGCCAGCACGTTAGAAGTTCCGTCGGCTCCTGCCAAGTAACTGCATCTCGCGGCTTTCATCCCAGCGTCTGTTCCCTGCGTTCTTCTCAAGCCGAACTCAATTATGGATCTGCCCCCTGCCGCCCAGACAACCCTTGAAGCTTTGGTAGCAATCATGGTTTGAAGGTTCACCGTGTTCAGGATGAAGGTTTCAATCAGCTGAGCCTCTATTATCGGCGCAGTCACTCTGATTAATGGCTCCTCAGGAAAAACTATTGTTCCTTCGGAAACAGACCACACTTCCCCAGTGAACTTGAAGCCCCGTAGATATTGCAAGAATTCCTCGCTTAGTCTCTTCTCCCTCAGGTAGTTGATGTGTTCTTCACTGAATTTCATGTTTTCGAGGAAAAGCAGCACTTGTTCAAGCCCAGCGAAGATAAAGTAGGATCTGTTCGGCGGCAATCTTCTTATGAACAGGTCGAAGGTTGCAGTTTCGTTTCTTCTGTTTCCAAAATAGCTGGCGCACATTGTCAGCTCGTAAAAATCAGTTAGAAGGTTCATGTTTGCCTCGTCGACAAAGTCAAACTGCGGTTTTTTCATTTGCTCAGCCACAAAACATTACTACCCATTGGTTTTAAGAATGTTTACGTTTTCTTTTTGAAGCTATGATTGTTTGCTTTAACCTATTCTCTCCAAGTTTTGCGAGGCATTTCTCCGGCAAACGCTTATCTGTTTTCGCGCGGGCCATGAAACTGTGCTGACAAGCTGGTTGAAGGTAAGGTTGATGTGCTAGAGCTATTGATTGCCAAATGACTTTCAAAGTCTGCTTCACGCTATAGCCACGATTGAAAAAGACTGGTTTTGAAGTGCATCTGGGAAGGACAGTTCAATATGTGATTACCAACGCTAAATCTGGATGGATTGACGAGAGGGTTACCGCTGCTTAGCTGCTAAAGCCTAATAGGCGTTATGATGCAAAGGAATATGTGAAGATGCTGTTTTCTGCCGGTGAAACTCTATTCGGAGTGTTTGGATACACTGCAAATAAGATTGAGGCTGAAGCCGTTTGCCGCGAAAAACAGATTGCAGTGTCATGAGAATGAATCTATTGAACGAATAATATTCGCGCGCGCAGAGTATAATCAAGGCACTCGACTCAACAAAGTAACCAGAAGGCACAAAACCTGCCGGATCACGTCTGTAGGCAAACTCGAACTCCAGCCTCTAAGGGACAGCCTTCTTCTCCTCGGCCAGTTCGTACAATATTACCAGAGCCTCACCTAATGAAATCTTCAACCTAGCCGCCAAATCCGTAGGCATTGTCTCAGGCTTTTCGGAAAGAATGACTTCTCTTGTGTAGGCCTTGTGATTTGGATACATAACCAGCGAGTGTACTGTCTCAACCAATATCGGCCACAGCGTCTCTTTCACGCAATCTTCAAGGTTCATAGCACATCAACAACAATCTACGCTGGAAGAGGAATATTCGGTTTGCCCTTAACGGCGCCGCGCGCGCCACATTGATACCATAAAGTATATCTCGACAGAAAAGTGATTAGAGCCTCTAAATTCATGAGGCTTAAGTGAGAATCAATGACCACAAAGGCCGTGATCTTCGATTTGGACGGGACTATTGTAGCCTTCAACCTTGATTACATGACGTTAAGGTCAGAAGTCAGAAGTTTCCTCATAAGAACTGGTGTGCCGGCATCGGTTCTGTTCGTGAATGAGAGCATATTCGATATGTTAAACAAAACTGAGATTTTCCTGAAGAACAGTGGCAAATCCACGGGGACAATAGAGAAAGTGCGCAACGAAGCTCTGGTCATAGCTGAAAGACATGAGTGGGAGTCAGCAAAGACCACGAGTCTGCTTCCAAGCGTGGTTGAAACATTGAAAATTCTGAAGGAAATGAGTTTAAAAATCGGGCTGTGCACGGTTAATAGCGAAAAATCCACGAGTTACATCCTGAAACGATTTGGAATCGCCGATTTCTTTGATGCAGTAATTCCCCGCAACAAGGTGAAACATGTTAAACCTAGCGTTGAACATTTGGAGGCTGTTTTGAAAGCTTTGAAACTCAGTCCAAAAGAAGCGTTGCTCGTCGGAGACGCAACGCGCGACATGGAATGTGCCAGAGAACTGAAGGTCATGGCCGTCGGTTTGTCAACCGGAGTTTCTACCCAGAAAGAGCTGATGAACGCTGGAGCAAACTATCTTGTCACGTCAATTGCGGACCTGCCCAGCCTAATAGAAACCGCCAAACTGGTCGCAAAAAAGAACCGGAAAAGGCAGGCAAACCTAACATCAAGTTAGGCTGGCTTGAAGTAGTATCTAGGCCATTGCGGCCAAGGCTGAGTAGCCGCGCATGTTCCAAAGTCCATCGTCAGTTCCATTCCTATCTTAATCTGTTCCAGCGCTATCCCTCTGATCATCCCTGGCATCTTTAAGCCATCCGTAAGTTGGACGATGCCCATTGCGTATGGAGCCATTGCCTGAAATTGGACCGGAGCAATGTGGATGACCGTGTAAGTTAACAGCTTTCCTCTTGCAGGAATTTCGGTCCATTCGAAGTCTTGCGAATAGCAATTGTCGCATAGAGGTCTCGGCGGAAGATGCACCTTCCCACACTTCGTGCACATGCCTCCTAAAAGCTTCCCTTGGTTGATGTGCTTGTAGAACTGTTCTATCGTGAATGGCGCTTGTTCGGTCGTTCTCATCCTCTCCTGTAGATGTGAACCGTAGCAGTTGCACCTGAACCGCCGACGTTATGCGTCAAACCGATTTCTGCATCTTTAACTTGCCTCTTACCCGCTTGCCCAGTCAACTGCAAATAGATCTCGTAGGCCTGGCCTGTGCCCGTAGCCCCAACAGGATGCCCCTTAGCTTTCAACCCGCCACTCGTGTTCACAGGTATTCTTCCGCCCAGTTTCGTCTCTGCCCTCTCAATCAGACTACTGCCTTGGCCCGGCTTGCAAAAAGCGAGGTCTTCGTAGGCTATTAATTCGGCTATCGTGAAGCAGTCGTGAACTTCAGCTACGTCAATTTCCTCTGGGTTGACTTGGGCCATTTCATATGCTTTCTTGGCGGCCATCTTGGCAGCCGCAAGGGACGTTAGACTCTTCCTTTCATATAATCCTATAGTGTCACCTGCCTGACTGCTTCCAACGATGTTGACTGGCGTATCTGTGAATTTTCTGGCTAGTTCTGGCTTGGTCAATATTAAGCAGCTGGCGCCGTCGGTGATGAGAGAGCAATCGTAAAGGTTGAGAGGCCAAGCTACGACGCGTGAAGACAGAGCGGTTTCGAGTGTTATCTCTTTCTGCATATGTGCCTTTGGATTCAGGCTTCCGTGAAAATGATTCTTAACAGCAATCATGGCAAGATGTCGTTCAGTCGTCCCGTACTCGTGCATGTGTGCAGTGGCCATCAAGGCGTACAATCCTGGAAAAGTCATGCCATTCCATTGTTCAAATGGATAATCCGAAGCCATAGCAAGATACTCGGTCACTTCTGCTGTGGGCCTATGAGTCATTTTCTCAACGCCTCCCACCATAACAACATCGCTGAGGCCCGAACGCACAGCACAAATAGCAGTTCTCAAGGCTACACCGGAAGAGGCACACGCTGCTTCCGTCCTTGTCGCAGGAACATGCGCCAACCCTATCCAGTCTGCCACTGTGGGGCCAGTGTGTCCTTGATGCTCATAGGATTCACCCATATGACCTACGTAGAGGGCCTGAATATCATTCTTGGGATCCAATTTCGGACAACGGTCAAAGGCTTCTTTGGCTGCTTCCGCAAAGATCTCTCTCGCGTAAAGTCCTTCAAGTTTTCCAAACTTTGAGAGACCAACAGAAACTATCGAGACCAACGGTTTGCCGTTCAATAGAGATGTCTCCCCACATTACGAAAGGTTACATGAAGAACTGATTAAAGCCGAAACGGATATTTAAGTTTCTTCAGCCGCACTCAGTTTTTCTCTGAGAAAGAAGTTCTGCAGAACCCAAGAGAGCAAGGTTCTGATATGTGAAAAAAGGTATAGGGGGATTATTTCTTTTCGCCGAAGGTTTTTTTTACCCAGGCTCGCGTTTTTTCCATGTCTTCTCTGAAGCGCTTCAGTTCTTCTGGTGTTCTCTTCGGAGCTACCGGTTCTTCTGCCGGTGTTGCGTATACGTCTAACAGGTCTCCTTTGGGCTGTTTGGATATGTTTATGTTGACTTTTAGGCCTATGTTCACTTTTTCAGGGTCTGCTTCTCGCATGGTCATAGGCAAGCAGGTGTTTGTGCCGTCGATTCTTACCATTGCCCCCACTAACGGTTGCAGATGTGCCATTGAAGGCCAAGCGATTGCCATAACCGTGTACGAGTGTATCTCTCCTTTCTTCGGAAGCTCGACCCATTCCGTTTCTTCAAGCCTGCATTTCGGGTTGAAGCAGTGTGCTCTTGGCGGGCAATATACTAGTCCACATTTTGGACACTTTGTTCCGTAGAGTTTTCCTTCCAAAATTCCTATGAAGAACTGTGACACTTTGCCGTAGCTGTGGTGGAACAAGCTGCCGTGAGGTCTGTGAACAATCAAAAACTTTTCTGGTTTCAATTCATTCAGTGTTGGTCCGTCGTTCATCTCCACTATTTTCCAGCCTTCAGGTGTCCAACCGCCTTTGCGTTCCCATTCTCCCCAGTGTTTTTCATCGATTTTCTTTTCCTTCAGCAATTTCTCTGGTCCTGGTTGCTTCATCTTTTTTACACCTCCAAGACTACTGCGCCTGCTTGGCATCCTGTGCCGCCGTGTCCGTGAATGAAAGCCTTCTTCGGCTTGCTTAGCTGTCTGCTCGGTGCGCCCCATTTCTTTCCTATCTGGTTGCTGAGCTGCCAGTAGCTGTCGACGACTTGGGCGATTGATGTTGAGCCTACAGCATGTCCTTGTGCTGTCAGCGCTCCGCTGAGCTGACAGGGAAGTTCTCCGTGGGGCTTGATTATGCCTTCGCGAACCATTTTCTTGCCTTCGCCTCTCTTGCAGAAATCAAAATCCTCTAACCCGGCTAGTACTACTCCTGCATAGGGGTCGAAGATTTCTACAAAGCTGATTTCCTTCCGCGGGTTCTTGATTCCAGCGTCTTTGTAGGCCATTCTAGCAGACACTCTCAGAGAGCCAAAGTTGAGCAGATCTGGATAGGGTGACATCGGTTTTGGAATGGTCTTCGGCCAAATCTTTTCATCTTCTGGATACATGCCTTTCCATGCGGGGTTGTCTGGGCGGTCTCCGACTCTCATAGTGTCGCTACCGAAGCCTATGCCAGTGATCCATGTGGGATTGTCAGTCAGCTTCTTCGTCATTTCCTCGTTCGCCAACAACATGGCAGATGCCCCTTCACTTGTCATTGCACATTCATAGTTTCGGTATGGCCAAGATATCAAACGTGATTTGTACACATCGTCCACCGTGATTTTTGTGAAGCCATGCTGAGCTGGCCATTGGGCGTAGGGGTTGTCAAGGGAGTTGTTGTGGCACATGGCCGACACTTCAGCGAGGTCTTCCTCTTTGTCTCCGTAAACGTGCATCCGCCTTGCTTCCATGGTTGCGTAGAAAGCGTTGTACGTGAAGCCTGAAACGAAGTCCCAGTCTGTGTCTCCGGCTATTGCTATTGCCTCGTTGACTTTTTGGATTGGCAGTTCATTCATTTTTTCCCAGCCGACCACGAGAACCACTGGGAACATGCCTGAACGTATCCACAACGCCGCGTTTATAATGGCGTCTATTGGAGTTGCTCCTCCCGACTCAACTCTGTAGGAGGGAACGCCGCTTAGGCCTAGGTAGTCGTTGATTATCCAATGCATGCATTGCTGCTGTTCGAGAATGTCACTGAAATATGAGTAGCAACACGCGTAGCCTTTCCTCAAGAAGTCGCCGAGTTCCAGTTCTGGAACGTCGTCAAGTATCATTTTGACTGCTTCTGCGCACATTTCTTCTTGCAACGTATGTCTAGGAAGATCAAATCGTGAAATGCTGCCTGCGACTATTCCGACTTTTTTCAATTCTCCACCTCAATATGGGAAGATGTAGTTAGTGGATTTCAAGGACTATAAGACATTTGTGATGGGCAAGGGTATTTTTTGTACGTGTCCGCCGACGCCATTGTTGTAGATGTGCGCCACACGTATTCAGCCAAGAATAGCAAATCAAACTGCTATTTCAAGCCTCAGAACGTGCGGTTCTACGTAGTTGTAATCGCCAAAACGCGAGCAATGCCCACAGGATTTTTCCTCCGCTCAATATCAAACAGTCTATGGTTCCGAAACCCTAAGGCCCAGTACGCGCCATTCAAGGTTCTCCAATTTCCGGCATGTGTGTGCTCAGAGAATATGACTTAACACAAAGCGCACACTTTGTTGTCCGTTCTACAACAAGTACAACACTCTTGACCAGGAACCATGATTCTTTTGGAAGATGTCACAGGTTGCGTTCATAAGAAACGGCTTGAAATCGACTTGGCGCATGCAGGACAGTCATCCTTTTATAATTTCTTCAGGCTTCGTATCTGATATGCAAATCATACAATTGTCAACCGCTCTCCCCCCGAATGAATACTCGACCAAAAAACTGATGGAAGAGTTCCCGTGCGAACTTCCAGAACCCGTCGTACAAAACGTGCTTAACCTGGGAGTTTCAAAACGTTGTCTCATCAGCCAATCAGCGCTCACAACAGAACCAGAAATCCTAATGGACGAAATCAACCTCATTGACCTGTGTTCTGAGGCCTGCCAGAAAGCTATTCAAAGAGCCGATATCTGTTCTGGAGACGTAGACTATCTAATCACTGCCTATGACACGAACCCCTTCCTAAGCCCCGGCCTCAGCCAGCTGTTAGTACCGCAGCTAGGCCTGGATCCTTGCGTTAGACACGTTAACGCGCAAGGAATAGCGAGCACAGCTTTTATGAAGACATTGCAACTCGCGGAAGACTATCTTGCTATGCACCCGAAAGACAATGTGCTGATTTGCATCTCAGGAGTAAGTTCATACTGGTTCCAAAACCAGGTACGAGGGCTGGAAGACGTGATGGAAATCGGTAAGATTGGCTCGATAAAAGACAACAGAAGAAAGCAAATGGAGCTGAGGAAATGGGTGGCCACGATGCAGTTTTTCCTGTTCGGGGACGGCGTGGCCGCCGCGGTCGTGTCGAATAAGAGTGAAGGTTTGAAGGTTGACGAAATTGTTGAAGTAACGAATATCGATTCAAAGGACTATTTGGCTGGTTATGCCAGACTCTCCTTTTTAGACGAACCGTTCAAGTTCGGCTTCCATTCACATCTTGGCAAGGAAATTCCAGACCTAGGAGTCAAGTACACGAGTCTAGCGCTTGACAGATTGTTTGGAAAGGAAGCAAAGAATAGAATGAAAGCTGCGAAGAAGTGGGCGGTTCACACGGGCAGCGAAAAGATACTTGACGCTTTGGCTGAACACCATGGCGCTGAAAAGGAAAAACTCAGAGAGTCACATGAAGTGCTCAGAAACAACGGCAACCTAGCCGGAGCAAGCTTGCCCTTCATTCTTGACAGAATAGTTTCGACGAGCGAATTCGCAAGAGGAGACACCATACTGATGCTTGGCTACGGATGGGGATTCTCCGCGTCGGCTGGTCTACTGGAATTTCGCAATTGAAGATTTTCCCAGCAACCTGGCTTGAGCGACGGCAACCTAGCCGATTGTTCCCATGCGTCTTGGACCGATAATAAAATATCTTTCTAAGCTAATGAAGATAGTAACTCAAGGCAGCACATAGGTCAATTATTGGGGGCAGAACACTACGATGTTTGAAAAGAAAAAAATCGATGAGTTAAAGAAAGAACGTGAACGTTGGGAACAGACAACTTTGCCAAACTGGATTAGACAATCCAGTGAAAGGAAAAACGAATTCCGAAACACCTCTAACATGCTGGTTAAACGGTTGTACACGCCTGAGGATGTCAAAGAGCTAGACTACATGCGAGACTTAGGCTTCCCTGGGGAGTACCCTTTCCTGCGCGGCGTACACGCTACGATGTACCGTGGGCGCTTCTGGACGATGCGGCAGTTTTCAGGGTTTGGCACAGCGCAACAGACGAACAAGCGTTTCAAGTACCTTCTTAAAGAAGGCGAGACAGGCTTGAGCGTCGCCTTCGATTATCCAACCATAATGGGCTACGACTCGGACCACCCGATGGGGAAAGGCGAGGTCGGCATATGTGGAGTGGCGATTTCGTCACTCAAAGACATGGAAGTCTTGCTGGATGGAATTCCGCTTGACAAAGTCACAACGTCCATGACCATAAATGGACCTGCAGCCATGCTGCTGGCCATGTACGTTGCGGTAGGCCACGAGCAAAGCGTAGCAAGAGAAAAACTCGGCGGAACAACACAAAACGACAACCTCAAAGAATATTTCGCCCAGAAACTGTGCATATACCCGCCGAAAAGCTCTGTCAAACTCACCACGGACATCATAGAGTACTGCGCGCGACACTTGCCAAAGTGGAATCCCATAAGCATAAGCGGGTATCACATCAGAGAGGCAGGGGCAAACGCCGTGCAAGAACTCGCATTCACCATTTATGATGGAATAACCTACGTGGAATCCACTCTGCAAAGGGGACTGAAAGTTGATGACTTTGCCCACCGACTGTCGTTCTTCTTTGCCTCGCACAACGACTTTTTCGAAGAACTAGCCAAGTTTAGAGCAGCCCGAAGACTTTGGGCCAAGCTTATGAAAGAACGTTTTCACGCCAAGAACCCAAGGTCGATGTGGATGCGCATGCACGTTCAAACTTCTGGATGCACACTTACAGCACAGCAACCGTTAAACAACATCACTCGCACGACAATCCAAGCCCTAGCAGCAGTTCTAGGAGGAACACAATCATTGCATACAAACTCGTTCGACGAAGCCTTAGCGCTTCCGAGCGAAGATGCCGTCAGAGTTGCACTGAGAACACAGCAGATAATAGCCCATGAAAGCGGCGCAACAAACACGACCGACCCATTAGCGGGTTCATACTACGTTGAAGCTTTAACAAACGAAATGGAAGAAAAAGCAATGGAGTACATTCAGAAGGTAGATGACATGGGCGGGGCCATAGTCGCCATAGAAAACGGATTTTTCCAAAAGGAAATTGCTGACAGCTCTTACAAACACCAGAAAGAGGTAGATGACAGGAAACGGACAATAGTTGGAGTAAACGACTACCAAATCGAGAAAGAAGAATATCCAATGGAGCTTTTGAGGGTGGATCCAAAGGCTGAAAAAGAACAACTCGCCAACCTTCAGAACCTGAAAAAAACGCGAGACAGCAGGAGAGTTGAGGAGACACTCGACAAGCTTCAGCGTTCAGCAGAAAAAGATGAAAACCTCATGCCCGCAATAATTGAAGCAGTCAAAGCCTATTCGACGCTTGGCGAAATCTGCAACGTGCTGCGGAAAGTTTATGGAGAATACAAAGAGCTAATTGTAATTTGAAGAGGCGAAAAAATGCAAGACGCAAGAAAAATAAGAGTTCTAATCGCAAAACCGGGCCTTGACAGCCACGATAGAGGCGCCAAAGTTGTTGCAAGAGCCCTCAGAGACGCCGGCATGGAAGTGATTTACACAGGTCTAAGACAGACCCCGGAACAAATCGCTGAAACCGCCCTACAGGAAGACGTGGACGTCATAGGTCTAAGCATTCTTTCGGGGGCACACAGGACTCTCTTCCCAAGAATAATGGAAATCTTGAAGAAGCAAGGCTTAACGGACGTAATGGTCTTTGCCGGAGGAATAATCCCTGAAGAAGACGTGTCTGAAATGAAAAAGCTGGGAATAAAAGAAATCTTTGGGCCAGGAACTACGACGGAAGAGATAATACAGTACGTGATGGACAACCTCCCGAAAAGAGACTAATCCCTTACGATGTGCGGAAATTTTGACGAAAACTGAAGAAATCGTCAACGGAATTCTGAAAGGAGACCGCAGAAGCATAGCGAAAGCGATAACGATCATTGAGAACGGCATGCCTGAAGCACAAGAACTGATTTCTCAAATCTTCCCACATACGGGTAAGGCCCACGTTATAGGGTTGACGGGAGCTGGCGGTGCCGGAAAAAGCACTCTGATTGAGAAAATCGTCCGCGAGTACAGACGAAAGGGCAAAACAGTGGGCATCATTGCCGTAGACCCTACAAGCCCGTTCACTGGGGGGGCATTCTTAGGCGACAGAATCCGCATGCAGGAACTGAGCACAGACGAGGGCGTTTACATTAGAAGCATGGCAACCCGCAACTACGCAGGCGGAATATCGAAAGCGACGAAAGACGCTGCCAAAATACTGGACGCAGCCGGAAAGGACGTAGTGATAGTTGAAACTGCTGGTGCCGGCCAATCTGAGGTGGAGATTGTCAAAGTGGCGCAAACAATAGTTGTCATGCACGCCCCAGGGATGGGAGACGAGATACAAGCGATAAAAGCCGGAATAATGGAAATAGCCGACATATTCGTGGTGAACAAGGCTGACCGAGAAAACGCAAACAAGACAACAATAGACATTCAAGCAATGCTTCAGTTGAGCAACAAGAAAGGCGGATGGAACCCGCCCGTCCTGAAAACAGTGGCCCTAACCGGCGAAGGCGTTCCAGAACTCATCGAAAAACTGGAAGAACACAGATGCTTCCTCGAAGGCAATTTAGTGTGCAGGGAAAACCTGTTGAAAACCAAGGCTGAGGATGAGCTCCTAGAGGCCATAAGAGAAAGAATATCCAGAACACTGATTGACGAACTTAAAAGAGAGGGGAAATTTGACGAACTTCTCCACGAAATCCTTGAGAAGAAGATAGATCCAACCTCTGCAGCTGAAAAACTCCTCAAAAAGGCGATCAAGAATGCCCAAGCTTGAAAAAGGACTCGTCCAAGTCTACACCGGAAACGGAAAAGGCAAAACATCAGCGGCTTTGGGTCTTGCGCTCAGAGCAATAGGAAGAGGGCTAAAGGTTTACGTGGTTCAGTTCATCAAGGGCGGATTCGACTACGGCGAACTCCACGTGATGGACAGACTTCCAAACCTCACGCTGAAAGCCTTTGGAAGAGGCAAGTTCATAACGTCGAAACCACCCGAAAAAGAAGATATCAAACTCGCGGAAAAAGCACTCAAACTAGCTGAAGAAATTATAGAAAGCAGAGAATATGACATTGTTGTCCTTGACGAAATCAATGTTGCCTTACACCTGAAACTGATAAGAATGCAGGACGTTCTGGAAATGATAAAGAAGAAACCCGAAAACGTCGAGATCGTTCTAACTGGCCGCAACGCGCCAGCAGAGATAATAGAGCTTGCAGACCTTGTCACAGAGTTGAAGGAAATTAAACACCCATTCAGCAAAGGTCTCCAAGCTCGAAAAGGAATCGAGTACTAGAGTCTTGTCGGAACAAGGTGCTTTGACTTAGAAAACCACTCATATGATTATTTCCTCTCTTCGGAGGCTAGTGGGTAAATCTCCTTTGCTACGTATTCAAGATACCGTTCTTTCTCTGTTAGATTGAAGATTGTCACCGAAGCGTCTCGTGTTATACCCACCACGTAGCCGTATTCTTTCGATCTTGCAACCACGTACCACAGGTCGCCGTGTTTCCCGTAGTCTTCGAAGAGGGGAGTGTTTATCAGGTCCGGTCCATAAAGGGAAAGCTTGTCCACGTTTGGAATGTCGACGTTGTCGAAGAAAGTAATCTTAGTATCCTCTGGATTCTTGAGGTGAAATTCCTTCAGGATTTCAGGTGGAATTCGAGCCTCCAGTACACCTCCAATCTTCTCAAATAGTATTTCGCTCAGCTTGTTTGCAATGAAATTGGCTATGCGTTTCTTCTCAACTATCGTCAAGAACATTGTGTCCTCATGCTGAGTAAAGCTGAAGAGAGCTTCGACCGTTCGGGGCGTCGGTATTATTTTTCCACGGTGAAAAACCTGAATCACGTAATCATGCGAGTAGATACCCTTCAGCATGTTTTCTTTTGGAAGAAGGCCGACGACCTCAGTGACCAGTGTGAATTTGGAGTCTCCTTCTTCATAAGGTTCTTCAGAACGATAACCTTGAAGCCTGGACGCAACCTCCGCTAGGGGAAGAGTATCTGAAAGCTTGAAAATCTTTCCGCCAACAACCATCCCTTAAACCCTCAGCCCTACAGTTAGACTACTTTCTTTAAGATTTTAAGCTTGTCACTTCTGGTCTGTAGGTTTCCGTGTAAAACTGCCGCCGTGTTTCACATTTGCTTTGATTGAAACTCCGCCTAATTGCTTTAATAAGAGATTTTAGCCTTTAGTAATGCTACCTAGAGGGCAAAAACATCGATGCTGATCCAAGAGGTCATCCTGGAAAACTTCATGTCGTACGAGTATGCTAGGGTACCCTTCAGGTCCGGCGTGAATGTTATTTGCGGACCGAACGGCTCGGGAAAATCGTCGCTGTTGCTCGCTATTTCCGTGGCCCTAGGACAATCTTACACGGAGCGCTCCAGGAAACTCAGCGACCTGATACGTTGGGATAAGGAGCAAGGCCGCGTTACTTTGATTCTGGATAACAGCGGGGCAGGCAAGAACAGGCCTGTGCCGAAATTCAATAAGGACCAGATTTTTCTCACAAGGGTCTTACGGCGTGACGGTAACTACTGGTTTGAACTTGAAAACCGAGCTGTCACGAAAAACGATGTTGAAAGGCTTCTGGGCAAACTAGGCGTTGACCCGGACAACATACTCATCATTATGCATCAGAGCATGGTTGAACAGTTCACAGTGCTTTCCATACAAGAAAAGCTGCGCATAGTCGAAGCGGCCGTTGGACTTGAGCCTTACCGTGAAAATGTACTGCAAGCCCAGAGAAAGCTAACTCGTATTTTTAGCCAAGAAGACTCTATGGGCAAGCTTCTGGAGTCAGCTGAGCAGACGCTTAACTACTGGAGGGAACAATACGACAGGTACCAAGAGAAGAAACAGCTGCAGACAAAGAGAAGATTTCTCGAAAGGGAGCTTGGCTGGGCAGAAGTGGCAAGAAGAGAGGAAACACTCAGACAGTTAGAAGCTGACAGAAAGAAGGAACATGAGACTCTGAGTCAAATAGAAGAAGAGGAAAAATCGGTCAAGGGCAATCTAGAAAGCCAGCAGTATGAGAATGGAAAACTGAAGAATGAATGGAAGATTCTCTTTGATGAACGCCTAGGCTTGGAACGTGAAAAAGCAGCAAACACATCCACGATTTCGCTATGTGAACAACTGCTGAAAGAAACCGCGATAATCGATGACATCCTCGAGAACCCGTCTGCTAAAGCAGACCGCTTACCCATAGTGAATTCACAGTTCAAGCTTCTGAAAAGTGAAAACCTAAAAGATCTAGTACAGAACTCCAATGAGCAACTGTCAAAGTTAAACACCCAGATAACCGGGAACGAAGCGAAAACCCACGAACAGGAAGAGGCAGTCGAAAAAGTTAACAACCAAGTCTTAGAAAGCCGAATAAAACTGGCCTTGCTGCAGTATCGCATGGATACCACAAAGGCCAATTTGCAGGGGTCAGAAAGAGCACTGTCGGATGCACGAACACGAGTGGAAGAATCAACAAAGAAGGCGGAGCAATCTGGCATCAGAATTGCAGTAATGAAGGATGCGGGAGAAGTTCTAGATGAGATAAGGCTGACAGAAGGACACCTGGCTGCACTATCTGACGTTTCAGAGGACATAGAGCGTATGTATGAATCTTACTCAAAGCTTTACTTGGAATTGAAAGAAAAAGCTCAACTAGTTGCCGAAAACCGCGAGAAAACGTTGGAAGAAGTCAAGACAAGGATGCAGTCTTGGCGAACCGTCATACAGAACCTCTTAGACCGCGTTAATCTTGAGTATCAGAAAATCTTAGTTCAATCGCAAGCCGTCGGTGAGGTCAGGCTTGCCAACGAGAACGACATAGAAGCAGCTGGGCTGGAAATACTGGTAGGCTTCAAAGGAGGCAAACCAGTTCCACTGGACGCCTATACTCAAAGCGGCGGGGAAAGAACAACAGCAACAATGAGCTTCCTTCTGGCTTTACAGCAACATGTTCGCTCACCTTTCCGTGCGGTCGATGAATACGACATTCACATGGATCCAAAGAACCGGGAGCTAATTGCCCAGGTGCTAATCTCAGCGGTGAACGACTCAAGCGCTCAATACGTCATAATAACACCTAGCCAAATAACGTTCGCAAAGGAAGACGTGAACATAATCACCGTACAAAACATTGACGGCAAATCGATAATTCGAGAGGTCGCCTAATGCTTCCTGAGAAAGAGCAGAAAAAGCTCGGCAGAGAGAAACTTCAACGCATAATCGAAACATGTAAATCCATTGAAGGACGCTCACTTGACCCGTTCCTTGTAGACGTCAAAGACAACATAGACACAGTAAAAAAATACTTTCCAGAATGGAAGATTCCCGAAGACTTGTGTTTGGACGCTGAAACAATACATCAGCTGGCTTCCGTCATAACGCTTCAGAGCGAATGGGTCAAACACCGCTCAACAACGCTCTACGCAGATCCGTTTCTGCTGGACGAGAAAATCAGACGCCTAGAAAAGGTGGACATCGTTAGGACCTTCGTTAAGGTTTGGCATCCAATAGTTGAGTTAGAGCAGATCTCAATTCAAAGTCTGGCAGAGGCACTGAGATACTGGGAAAGCTTAGTTCCGCTGAATGAAAGATGGAATGAAATGACTCCGACAGAAATCGGGTCAGGCACTGCAACTAGGGAAGAACTTGTCAATCAGAGAATCTTGCGTGACAAGACCTTTTCCCAAGAATTGGACAACTTTTGGCAAGAACTGAAGAACGAAGTTGCTAAAAAAGGTGAGAACGGAAAGATTCGGTACCAGAGTTTTGTCTATGCGGAGACCTACAAGGAGACTGTGAACAGAGCCTTCATGACAAGCTTTTTGGTCACGTACGGCTACGCAACGTTGGAAATTCATCCGTTAGAAGAAGAAATGTTCATAGTGCCTTATGAAAAACCAGTGATTAGAACCGGCAACAAACAATTGGTGTCGATTCCAATAGCCCTGACCGCAGAAGACTGGGAGAAATGGAAGAAGGGGATATAGAGTGAGTAAAAGGAAGGCTTACTATGCAAGCAAGCTCAAAAGAGCCACCCACATGCTATTTTACAAAAGGCACAAGAAACCCGGAGTCAAGGGATGGGAGCTTCGAAAAACAATAGGCGCTGATTACGTGAAAGTTCTGAAAATCTTGGATGACTACTTGAAACCGCTGGACCTGCAAGTCAAAACTGTTTTCGAAGAAGAAAAACAAGTCGAAAAACCTACTCAGGAACAGTTGGACAAAGCCAGATTCCTCATAGAATTACGGGGGGAACTGACGCCAAAAGAAACAAAAATGATAGGCTGGCGAATAGACGACCTTGCAGGACTTGCAATCGCTATTGCCTACATAATATCTAAGAAAGGGAAATCCTCGAGAAAGGAAGTTGAAGAACTGCTGCGGGAAAAACTTCCTGGATGGAAAGTCGGCATCAACATTGACAGATATGTTAGATACGGGTACTTAGCCGAAGACGAGAACGAGCAATTGTACCTAGACTGGAGAACACGCGCGGAAGTAGACCAAAACGCGCTTGTGGATCTGCTTCTGAGAACTGAATCATAGCTTTTTCGCTTTCTACTTTCTTATCCTGTGATACAAAGAAGCCAAGGCAGCAACAATCATTACAGCGACAAGGATGAGTAGCGGACTGCCTAAGAACTGCTCGCCAAAGGTTTCATCTGCAGCATGAACAACTTTGACTAAGGCAAACACGAAGAACACAGAGCATACAGCAAGCACCACGGGCCTTTTCATAATGTAACCTTCTAGGGGTCTATGTTATGCTGACGTTTTGTATTTGGAAGTATCTCTTAACCAAGAACCGCAACCGTTCGGCGTTTCTGCCGTTCTTTCCTATGGCAACGCCTTTGTCCTTAGGGTTCACAGCCACAACCGCTATCGTTTTGCCATCAGGCCTTTCAGTCAAGCGAACTTCTTTGACTAACGCCGGTTTCAAAGCGTTTTTGATGAACTGTGCGGGTTCTTCCGCATACTCGATTATTTCGTGTTTCTTTCCAGTCATCCTCTCTAGAGTGTGAATGTTTCTCCCACCTCTTCCAATCGCAACGCCGACTTGGCCTTGCCCGACAACGTAGAGCACTCGTCCCTGCTCTTCGTCGATTATGCAGTCTTTGACGCTTGCGCTGGTTATGCTTTCAAAAAGTGCGATGTACCGCATTTCTGTGCTCGTGAACTTTATTCCGGTAGTCATTCATTTCCTCCACTGGGTTCCTGAGCTTCAGTGGTTTCCGTTAACTTCAGGATTTCTGAGTCGCCTTGCTCTCTTATACTTAACGCTGAGACGCTGAAGGGTTTGCCGCACACAGCAGCCAAGTCCAAGGATGAACCCTTGTAGATTATCAGTGGAACTTTTGAGAGCTTAGAATAATACTCTACGTCTGCACGAACGCTTTCTGGACAATTTCCGGCTAGGATTATGAGTTTAGCTTTGCCTGTTTGAGCGTTTTGTACGGCGGAGCTTGCTCCGAGAGAAACCTTGCCGGTTTTTACCGCTGTTGAAATTGCTTTGTCTATGTCTATCATTTCTTCTTCTCCTTCTTTTCGAACGTTGACATGAACAGCTCAACGAGCCCTGTGCCAATCGGTATTGACTGACCGACTATTACGTTTTCGGTTACGCCTGCTAGTGGGTCGCTTTCTCCCTTGACGGCTGCCTCAACAATGTTTGGAACCGTTATCTCAAAGGCGGCCCTGGCCAAGACACTTGATTTCTTTCCGCTTATACCATGTCTGCCAATTTGTTGAACCTCGCCAGTGGACGTCATCATGTCTGCAACAAGCATCACGTGGCGATTGTCAACGTCTAATCCTTGTTCTTCCAAAACGCCTTTGGCTTCATGCACCAAAGCGTTCCTAGAAGCTTCAATCCCTATGGTCTTGGCGATTTCATGGACGTTGTTTGTCGTTGTCCTTGAAGTATCTACGCCGGGAACTTCCAAAACCTTAGGCAGGTTTGACCCATCTGTGTTGATGACCCATTCTCCATGCTCCTCGCTGACCAGCACCCGTTTTATCCCAGGAACACCTTTAACGTGGAACACAGAGACTTTGCCAAGCAGTTTCTTGATTGTTTCGACCTTCTTAGGCTGTATGCGTATGTTGTTTCCCTTTGCCTTTGTGGTGCAATTAGGTATTTGTAGTCTGTCTTTCAGCTCCTGCATTGTTATTGCACGATCTTCCATCATAGTCTTGTTAGGTTCAATTACTATCTCGTCATGCACGGGGTCTATGTAGACCGCTTCAGCCACGTTCTCCAGAGTAGTATAGATTATGTCGCGGGCAATCTTCACTGCAGCTTCTCGATTCTTCCTATATTCAGGACTCAGATAGATCGTCATCACCGGAGTCGATGGAATTCTCCTAGCGTCAACTATTTCAATCAGTCTCGGCAGGCCTAAGGTCACGTTCTGCTCCTTGACTCCAGCGTAGTGGAATGTCCTCAGCGTCATCTGAGTGCCTGGTTCACCGATTGATTGTGCTGCAACTATGCCCACAGCCTCACCTGGCTCCATCAGAGCACGCCTGTATTGTTCAACAGTCAACCTGATTGCTTTCTCAACGCTCGCCGTATTCAACTTGTACTTGGCCAAGTTCTGCTTGAGCTCGTCCATGAGAATGGGCGTGAGTTGACTTTCAACCTTTTTCAATTCCTTTCTGATGAATTCAGCTGATGCAGGTCTTCCTTTCTCCTTGGCGATTCTGATTTGGTCAACAAGACGGCTTACGTTCACGGCCTTTCCATGGTCGCTCTTGGCGGGGTCAACACCGTCTTCCCCGTATTGGAATTGAATTATGTCGCCAGCAGAGTTTCTCACCGTCTCATCATATTCCAAGCGTATGTGTTCAAGCGCGTTTATCAGTCTTCTTTGCATGTATCCGCTCTGCTGAGTTCTAACAGCTGTGTCAACCAGACCTTCTCTTCCACCCATCGCGTGGAAGAAGAACTCGATGACGTCGAGTCCATGTTGATACGACGAGTAAACGAAACCCCTCGCTTTTGGACGTTGATCTCCAGCCTTGAAGTGCGGCAAAGCGCGATCTACATATCCGCGCAGAATCCTCTTTCCACGTACCGCTTGCTGTCCCACGCACGCACTTATTTGGCCAATGTTCAGGCTTGAACCTCTTGCACCTGTCCGCGTCATTACTATGCCCGAGTTTTCCAAAGTGAAGTCCTCATCAGCTATTTTCCCAGATTCGTCTCTTGCCTTTGCCAGTTCATTCATCACGTATATTTCAAACGAGTCTTCAATCGTTTGGCCAGGAAGCCTAGGCAGTGTGCCTTTGCGATAGCTTTCAATCAACTCCTCTATTTTCTTCTCTATCCTTTCCATGGTTTTTCCTATTCTGTCTTCGGCCTTCGGAGACAAAACCAGTTCGTCGTATGAATAAGTGAAACCTCGCATCGATATGAAAAGCTTCAACATTCTCGTTGTTTTGTTAAGAAACTCTCTTCCAGCCTGGGTTCCGTAATCCTTTATTATCCTGTGCAGAAGACTTTCAGATTGCTCAGCCCCTATCGATCGTCTATCTATAACTCCGCTCACTAGTTCACCGTTCTTCACGGTCACGTAGGCATCGTATTGGCATTCCTCTTCCAAACATTTTACGCATCCTTGACAGATGTTTGCCTTCAAAATGTAGTTCATGTCCTTCGGCAGGAACAGGCTGAAAATCTGTTTCCCGCTCCAGAGCGGTTGAGGCGCTTTAATCTTTGGTTCGGGCAAAATGCCCTCGTATTTCGCTGCCAACAACAGCTTATTGACTTCGTTTCGCGTCAAGTAGTTTGACTTTCTCGTTAACAAATACGCAGAAGTTATGAAATCCCGTATAGCACCTATTATTGGACCTCCGAACCTAGGAGATAAGATTTGATCTTGAACTTGCATAAGCAGAAGTGCCTCTGTTCTTGCTTCCTCGCTTTGAGGCACGTGCAAGTTCATTTCGTCTCCGTCGAAGTCCGCGTTGTATGGAGGACAGACACATAGATGCAGACGGAACGTCTTGTAGGGTAACACGCGTACATAATGTGCCATTATTGACATCCGGTGAAGCGAAGGTTGACGATTGAAAATGGCAATGTCACCATTTCTAAGATGCCTTTCCACCACGAAGCCTAATTCAATGGCCTCAGCAATCTTTTCTCTATCAACAACAAACTCAAGCCTTATCCGTTTGCCGTCCGGCCTGATGATGTAAAGGGCGCCAGGGTACTTCTCAGGTCCGTTACCGACAAGTTTTCGCATTTCTTCAATATTCCATTCGGTGACCTTTTCAGGAACAGACAAGCGCATGGCAATTTCCAGCGGGACACCGACTTCATTTATGTCGAGATTCGGATCAGGAGAGACCACTGTCCGCGCTGAGAAATCCACTCTTTTGCCTGAAAGGTTGCTCCTGAACCTTCCTTCCTTTCCTTTTAGTCTTTGTGAAAGAGTCTTCAGTGCTCGTCCAGAGCGGTGCCTCGCCGGCGGTATTCCGGAGGCTTCGTTGTTGAAGTATGTTGTCACGTGGTACTGCAAAAGCTCTGATAGATCTTGGATTATGAGTGTTGGAGCTCCTGCATCCATGTTTTCCTTCAGTCTTTGGTTGATTCGAATTATATCCACAAGTTTATGTGTCAAGTCGTCTTCTGAACGGATGCCTGATTCCAACGTTATCGATGGACGAACATAAACAGGAGGAACTGGCAGAACTTGCAGAACCATCCATTCCGGCCTGGCAGTTTCTGGATTAAACCCTAATAGTTGAAGGTCCTCGTTTGGTATACGCTCCATTCTCTCCCGAACCATGCTTGGCGTCAAGGGTTCTGAACCGCTTTCGGGGATTTGCTCGCTGAATTTCGTGGGCTTCTCGAAAGTTATCTTGAACTGCACAGCCGCGCAGTGAGGACATTGCTTCCTCTTTGTCTCTTGCATAATCGTTTTAAAAACCTCATCCGGAACCAGACCCAAGAGCTCCCGAGTCTTTTCAACCCTCGCTTGAACTTTCTTAATGGTCTCATCAGGAAGCAGTATGCGCCCGCAATTCCGACAAGTAGACTTGAGAAGATCATACATTATCTTTGTAAATTCTATGTGTATTATCGGAACTGCGAGTTCTATGTGGCCGAAATGGCCTGGACAGCGAATCGCTGTGTTGCCACATGTCTTACATCTCTGTCTTGGCTCAAGGGTTCCAAGTCTACCATCCATCAACCCAGCCGTGATTGGCGCGCCGTCTTCGTCGTAAGTGTCGGGTGTCTGGACCTCCACAACTGAAAGCTTGCGCACGTCCTGCGGCGAAAACAGGCCAAAATGAATTTCGTCTATGACCTTATGGATTATTTCTTCAACAGCCATGTTACGCTTTCTCCTTGAGCTTTAATTTGGGTGATATGCAAAGACTCATCAACTCTTGTAGCAGAAGCTTAAAGGCGTATGAGACCACGACTGGAGAGATTTTCGATTTATCTTCGCAGAGTTTGCACGCATATTTTCTTTGTTTCATGTCATAGTAGGCTATGTGTCCGCAAGTTTCACAGATGTAGAGAGTGTATTTGTCTGACTCCTCCAGCAGTCTGTCTCTCAGAAGCATTGCGGCTCCATGACCAATAAGGCAATCGCGTTCCATTTCACCGAACCTCAGACCCCCGCCTCTGGCTCTTCCCTCGGTAGGTTGCCTCGTCAGCATCTGAACTTGTCCTCTGGCCCTTGCATGAATCTTGTCGGCAACCATGTGATGCAGCTTCTGATAGTGTATGACCCCGACGTAAATGTCCGCGACGAACTTCTCACCTGTAACGCCGCTGTAGAAGACCTCGCTACCAGTGTTGCTGTAACCCAGCTTGACAAGTTCTTTTCTAAGTTGGTCGGGCGTTTCATTCGAGAAGGGAGTTCCGTCAACAGGGCTACCTCTCATGGAGGCCACTTTTCCAGCGATTGATTCAATGAATTGTCCGACAGTCATTCTTGAGGGGATAGCATGCGGATTGACTATTATGTCTGGAACGATGCCATCTTCCGTAAATGGCATGTCTTCTTGAGGAACTACTAAGCCAATGACACCTTTCTGTCCGTGCCGAGAAGCAAACTTGTCGCCCAGTTCTGGGATACGTTGGTCACGAACTCTCACCTTGACCAGCTTGCTCCCTTCTCCCGATGCTGTTATGAAGATGGCGTCAACAATACCGGTTTCTGAAGGACGCATGTCCACCGAAGTGTCGCGCATCGAAGGGCCTTTCACCTCGAATTCCTTGTATTCTTCAAGAAATCGGGGCGGGCTGATTCTGCCGATGAGGACGTCGCCACCTGCAACCCCTGCCTCAAGACCGATTATTCCGTCCGGCTCAAGCAGCCGATAATACTGTTCACCTCTGTACCCCCGTGTTCCAGCCTCTGGCAACGTAAACTTGTCCTTTAATCCGCCGAGGTACTGACGGCACTCCGCCTCATATATACGATAGAAGGTTGAGCGGCCCAAACCTCTCTCTATCGAGGCTTTGTTGAACACCAAGGCGTCTTCCATGTTGTAGCCTTCGTACGAGAGAACAGCTACGACACAGTTCTGGCCTGACGGCCGGAGCTTGTAGCCCATTGTCTCCATCAAAGCCGTCTCAACTATGGGCACTTGCGGATAATGCAGAATGTGTGAACGCGAGTCCACGCGTTGCTGGAAATTTGTCGCATAAACCCCTAGGGCTTGCTTTGCCATTGCAGCTTGGTAGGAATTGCGTGGTGATTGGTTGTGTTCTGCATAGGGGATAGTAGAGGCACAAATGCCAAGAATTGTGTACGTTGCAATCTCCAAGTGCGTGTGTTCTGGGGTTAGCTCTTTAGGGTGTAAGGCAATGTAGGCGTCTTCCTCTTCCTCAGCGTCTAGATACTCGATGATACCATTTTTCACTAGGTCCTCCCATGACCATTCGCCCGAAGCTATCTTTTCCACATGCTCGGGTCGAAGTTTGGGAACACCGTTTTCAACGATTATAAGAGGACGCCTGACCCTTCCTTCGTCACAATTGACGTACAATTCTTCTCTTTCGCCCTTGGCTTTTGTGAAATAAGCTATGTTGACTTCGGTCGATATTTCTCCTCTTCTTCTCCTTTCAACAAAGTCCCGAGCTAGTTCAGCAGGCGAGCCAAAATACCCAATTATGTTTCCATCAACAAAAACTTTCGAACCAGAAAGCCTCAAGCGTTCATCTGCCTCGAGTACTGGCTGAACACCAGAACCAAACAGCAATTGCTTTATCTTATCCGGGTTTATGCCAACCGAGATAGTTGCAGACAATGCTAGGTTCTTGACCAGACCACAGTTTGAGCCCTCAGGCGTTTCGTTGGGGCATAAGCGACCCCAGTGGGTTGCATGCAGGTCTCTTGCCTCAAAGTTCGGTTGGCTCCTGCTCAACGGTGACTGCAGTCTACGCATATGGCTCAACGTGGAGATGTGATTCGTCCTGTCCAGAAGCTGAGTTATGCCGACTCTTCCTCTTCCCCAGTTTCCTGTTGCAAGCGCATGCTGAAATCTTTCTGCGATAATTCCAGGGCGCACCGCTGCTGAAACAGTTATTATCGGCCCCTTCACGCCGATACGTTCGAGTTGATATTTAATGTCTCGGGTGAGGTTTCTGAAGGCCACCCTGAAGAGATCTGCAAGCAAAGGCCCCGCAAGCCTCAGCCGCTTGTTCTTGAAGTGGTCCTTGTCATCAGTTTTTCGCCTTTCAAGCTGCAGTTCAATTGCTCTGCACGCCATTTCGCTCAAGAACAATGCCTTGTCTCTTCTGGTTTGATCCGTTCTGCCTATGTGTGGCAAAAAGTTCTTGTCTATTGCAGCTTCAGCCTTTTGGACGCGGTATTCTTCTACCTGCCCATGTGCAACACGATTTCCTACAAATAAGATTGCATCTTTTGCGTTATCTACTCCTAAGGCTTTTTCATAAGAAGGCTCTAAGGCGCCTTGTATCTCCTTGTCCAGAGAAATTGATTCAGCTATCTCCTTGTCTGATTGCAGTCCTAAGGCACGCATCAATACAACGAACGGAATTTCCGAGGGCACTCCCGGGATTGAAACGTATATCGCTCCGTCAGACTTTATCTTCAATTCTATCCTTGCCCTGAAACCAACCGTTGTCGAGAATATCTTTGATTGATAGACCGGCGTTGCTCCTTTCTCGTCAAGGTCTACGATTATGCGGTTCGGCGCCAGGTCTTCCATGGCTACTATTACACGTTCTGAACCGTTAACCACAAAGTAGCCGCCTGGGTCATCAGGATCTTCACCGCATGCTATCAGCTCTTCTCTTGAAAGTTGAGACAAGAAGCATAGTTTCGACTTAAGCATTACAGGGATATTCCCAATATAGACAAGTTCGGTGTCTTGTTCCCTGCCGTCTATGACAGGTGTCATTTCAAGGGCTACAGGCGCTGCATAAGTTAGATTTCGGAGTCTTGCTTCCATGGGATAGATCTCATGCTTCGTGCCGTCCACTTCTGTAACGTATGGCCCAGTTATTCTAGTCTGAGGATCTATAATCCAAATCTGACCTAGCTTGACTTTGTAAGGGCTCTCAGGAACTTCTATCGGAATTTCGCCTATTTCATCGATCACTTCTTGCAGGCCGCGGTCTATAAACTCATTATAGGAGTCCAGATGCTGGCGTACCAAACCCTTATCCTTAAAGAAGGCGTTTAGCAACAAGTGCGTGTCTTCATTCGATACCTCAGCCAATCCCAACCATCTCCCGCAACTTCACATTTAATCTGAATGAATGAGATCGTCTGGATGCGGGTTTCCTCAAATTCTCAATTTCCTCCAAGTGTTAGGTCATTCCGACTTGAAAAATGCTCACCAATATTTAAGGAGCTAGAAACGTAACTACGTAGCTGTCTAATAAACTTTTTGTACTTTGTCACATGTTTCAGTGTACCCTGTCGAACCGGGAAAATCCTAGAAGACCCGTGCGCAAGATATTAGTTGCCTGTAGCACAAATCAGGGTAGGAATCCAGATTGGAACAGAAGTTCAAGGCGATGATTGTCTGGCTGATCTTGAACGGGAGAGTCGAGAAGGCACTGGAAATTCTCGCCCAAGAACATGGTGTAGAAATCCCCATTTTGAAAGTCGGTCTGCCCAAGAGGCGTAAGACGAAGGCTTTAGGGTGTTACAATGCAAATAGGAGAACGATTTCAGTTATGAACAGTGACACATTGAAAGATCCATTCGTTATTCTGCATGAGTTTTATCATCACCTGAGAACGGGCAAAGATGCAAAGCACAGAGGAACTGAAAAGTACGCGGACACCTTTGCCAAGGAATTCATCCAAGCATACAGGTCATTCGCAATTCAAGAAAGCGGGAAATGATTAATAAGAAAGAGCGAAAATCTCTACTGTACGCAGCGGTAACCAAGCCAGGTCAAAGGTGAAGGACTCAAGATCGGTTTTGTTGGCCTGAAATAGCCCCTATGAGCCATCCTTTCCCGTAGGGGTTCGCCGGTTCAAATCCGGCCCGCTGCATCAAGCATTCTTGGACAATTGAATTTCTAACAACGAGGAGCGGCCAATTGAGGCAAATGAGCTGGAAAGCAGAGTTTGCATGACACTTTATAGAGACTATGCTTCTGTTTTGGAGTTTGCTAGTATCTAGATATTCTGTTGTAGCTCAGTTGGACACTCGGCAGAAAAGCCTTATATTACGATTTACGACGTGGTATTTTGTATCACAGGTGGTCAAAAAACATGAGAAAGAAAGCGGAATTAGACGCCAAAAAGAGAAATCAAGATTCCAAGAATGAACTCGCTCTTGAAGATTTTATTATATACGAGACTCTAGTCCGCAGAAGGCAGACATAACGCATACATTATGAGAACTTCTGCAACTCATCTGTTTGAGTAATGGCCCTTGGGCAGGCGCCGTCTTCAATTAATCTGAACTTCGCTCGTTGACCCAAAATCGTGACATTTCTATTGTATCAGGTCCCGCAGTAAGCCTAAGCGAAGCGTTTGCATGGCAGGTCCGATATGAAACTCCCAATCCTGAGAAAGAAGGTGAGAAAAGGGAAACTTATGGGTAAATGCATATATCTCTCCGAATTGTTAGAACATTGCGCTGACGGTGGTCTAAGGCGAAATTATGACCCTTGCAGACGAAATATTGAAGCTGAAAAAAGAAAAGAACGCAATAATCTTAGCTCACAATTATCAAAGGGATGACGTTCAGGACATCGCGGACTACATTGGTGACAGCATAGAGCTTAGCAGGAAAGCCATGGAAGAGAAAGAAGCGAAAATGATAGTTTTCTCTGCCGTAGACTTTATGGCAGAGTCAGCGGCAATCTTAAACCCTGACAAAAAGGTGTTACTACCGACGCTAGGCGCACGGTGTCCTATGGCACAGATGCTCACGGTCGAAGAGATAAGGCGGTGGAAAGTGCATTATCCGCTTGCGCCAGTCGTTCTATATGTAAACACGCTGGCCACAGCCAAGGCTTACTGCGACATATGTTGCACGTCGGCTAACGCTGTGGAAGTGATAGCATCATTAGATGCTGACACGGTGCTTTTCGGCCCGGACCGCAACTTGGCTGAATATGTCCAGAGAAAGACTGGAAAAACTGTGATTCCTATTCCTGAATGGGGATTCTGCCCAACACATTTGCTCTTTCAACCCGAAGATGTTCAGATACTTAAGATGCAATGCCCTGAGGCTAAAGTCATGGTGCATCCCGAATGTACCTTTGAAATGCAGAAAGAAGCTGACTTCGTAGGAAGCACCTCTCAAATGTGTAGATACGCAAAGGAATGTGACGCCGAGACCTTTATTGTGGGAACAGAAGAAGGAATACTGCACCGTTTGAGGAAAGAAAACCCACAGAAAAAGTTTCTTCTGGCTTATGAAGAAGCTGTCTGTCCAACCATGAAGTTGAACACTCTTGACAGGCTTTACTCGGCATTGAAAGAAGAGAAATACGTGGTCACGGTTCCTGAGCCAATTGCGAAGCAGGCTAGGAAAGCCTTGGAGAGAATGTTTGAACTTAAATAACCGATATTGCTAAACGGAAAAAACCATTATCTTAAGCAGTTTCACTCCCTTCTTGGAGGCCAATTGATCTCTCAGTTTTCGAACCTCAGCAGCGTTGCCCTTAACGGCTATTGCCTCAAGGCAGTCTGTTTCGCTTAGGTGAATGTGCATCGTTGAGCAGATGATGCGTGCAAAATGGTGTTGCGCATGCGTGAGTGCGCTTTCAAGCCCTATGGCCTCATGGTCATACAGCAACATCATAAGCCCTGCTTGATCTCCGGCCTCGTTTTGAAGCAACTTTCTTTCCGCCACAAACATTCTGACCGCGTCCTGAACAGCTTTAGATCGGTTCTCGTAGCCCATTGTTCCGATGATTTCGTCAAAATCTTTCAGCAAGTCTGGAGGGAACGTTACTCCTACACGTTTGATTTTGGGCATTCTCTCACAGTCAACTCTTAGGCGTATCTGAGCATAAAGTTTTTATGCAGTACAGTGTTACTATTGCACAAAAAGGTGTTACTGGACGAGCAGAATGAGAAACAAGTCCTATTTTACAAGCGTGGACGTTGCGCTGACAGGCATCTTCTGCGCCCTTTGGATAGTCATGAACTTAACTTTGGGACCGCTCAGTTTTAGTCTTATGCAGCTTCCAGTACTGCATGCTTTTGGAGTTTTCTTTACATTGCTCCTTGTGGCATGGGTGACTGGGCGGTTCGGCACAAGCTCGCTGGCTGGCATAATAGGCTCAATATTTGCCATACTCTTAGGGGCCCCTGCTTTGATACTCTGTTTTTCCGCCTCAGCAGTCGTCTTTGATGTGCTGATGTTTGCAAATCATCACAAAATCCGGATTGCACGAGGCAATTTGGCAATAACAGCAATTGTAACGATGCTGTCTGCCTACCTTGCCGGTGTATTGATCATAATATTCTTCATGGGGGGAGGACTGCAATATGCGCTCACCTTTTGGGGGGCATGGACCCTAGTTGGTGGAATACTGGCACTTGCAATAACATTACCCATAATAATAGCTTTGGAAAAGGCAAACGTGAGGAATATTAAAGGTGACAGAGAATAAGGAGATCCCGTTGCTCATTGAAAATGCTGCTAAACTCCACGGGCACTTGGGTCCTTTCCTGGTCATAGGAGTCCGAATGGGAGAGACGGCAAAGAGGTATCTAGATCTTGACGGCGAAAGCAGCCGTAGACTGCAGGCGAGCATCAAAACACCCCTCTTCACCCCTTATTCCTGTGTTATTGACGGAATACAAGCTGCGACTAGTTGCACAGTTGGAAATCAAAAACTGAAGATCGAAAACTCGACCAAGGAAATAACTGCATGCTTCAAACTTCAAAGCTCAGACAGAACAATGAAGATTTCAGTTAACCCTAGAGTAGCCGAGACCTTGATTGAAGAGATGTCAAAGGGAGCTAATGCTGAACAGCTTGCCGCAAAGATCGCGCATATGCAAGAAGGGCAGCTTTTTGTGTTAGAAGAATAGTAGGTGCTTTGGAGACAATCGCCATAGCGACGTTGAATGAGATATGGAAGACCTAAGAATTGCAAAAAACCGTCTTGGACAAAAGGATTTGACACTTTGCATTGCAAAGGGCGAACAGATACTTTTCGAGACTACATCTCATGGAATTTCAGGCTTTCTGAAGGCGATTGAAGAACTCGGCGAAGGACTTAAAGGAGCCTCTGCCGCGGACAAGATCGTTGGGAAGGCAGTTGCAGTCTTATGCCTTTACGCAGGAATTGAAGGAGTATATGCATTGGTCATGAGCAGAGAAGCGAAAGAATTGTTTGAAGAAAATGCCGTTCACGTTGAATGGGATGAGCTGGTTGAAAACATACTCAGCAACCGCAAGACGGCAACCTGCCCATTTGAAAGGTTAGCGGCAGAAACCACGGATCCTGCAGAGGCCTACAAAAAACTTAAAGCTTTGCAGGATTCTCTAAAACAACGCAGATGAAAACATGAGCGGTGAGCACGAGCGGTATGCATCGGATCAAAAGGAACTAGAACGTGTGAGGGAGAAGAAGTTGGCTGAGCTGAAGGAGAAGAAGCAAGAAATGAATAATGAGCCCGTTCATGTAACCGATTCGAACTTCAACGAGATAACCAGAAAGCATCCACTGGTGCTGATTGATTTTTGGGCGGCATGGTGTGGCCCATGCCAAGCTCTAGCTCCGACGATTAAAGAGCTGGCTAAGGAATATGCTGGGAGAATTCTCGTCGGGAAGCTTAACGTCGATGAAAACCCCCAGACTGCAGAGTGCTTTCAGGTTTTTAGCATTCCAACCATGCTGATAATGAAGAACGGCGAAGAAACTGACAGGATAGTTGGATGCGTCCAAAAGAAATATATCGAAGCTACCTTAAGGAAACACTTGGAGTAGCTAGAGCATGGAAATACCAGAACGTCGGATGCTAGGCGCATTGTTGCTTCTCCTAGGCGTTTCTTTCTTGGCTGTGGGCATCTACACAGGCCAGCTCAATGCAATACTGGACCTACTGAAAAAAGTCTTCCCTTAACATTAGGCGATGTCAAAATTCTTAAGCCCAGCCAACATTGTTCTACTACTGTTCGTTCAATTAACAGGCTAGGTGCGAAAATGAGTCCACCAATCATCGGAAGCGAAAGCGGGGAGAAAGAAGCAATCTTAGAAACAGCTAAACTCATGCTTGCAGCTGCAAGAACCGCCCCTAAATCCGCAGGTGTGGATGACATCGTAACATTGATTGTCTACGGAGAAGAAAAGGATGCGATTGCAGACAAAATGGAAGAGATAGCGGATGAAAGGAAGATTGAAGGGTTCAAGCGAGACGCAAAGAACGTTAGGGACTCTTATGCGGTGGTTCTCATAGGCGTCAGAGGGGACAGAAGCGTTGGTCTCAACTGTGGAAGCTGTGGCTACGAGGGCTGCCAGGAATTTGACAAGGCAAAGAAGAAGCTTGGCAAGGATTTTATCGGCCCCACATGCATTTTCAAAGCTTTGGACCTAGGAATATCCTTAGGGTCGGCTGCAAAAATAGCAAGTATGTTCAACGTCGATAACCGCATAATGTATCGAGCAGGAACGGCAGCATCAAAACTGAAGTTGTTACCTCAAGCAACAATTATCATGGGGATCCCGCTTTCAGCAAGGGGCAAGAGCATCTATTTTGACCGCTCGAAATAACCTCTTCTAACTCTGACTCTTCATTTTCTCATACATTTTCTCTAGCGTCCAACGGATGCTTGACTTAAGCTCCCTTAGTCGATCCGAATCAGAATTGTTAATCACTATTTCGCGGATAATATCTCCTTCTCGAGCAATACTGTAGCAGAAAACCTTGTCAGGAGACAGCTGTCCAGCTCTAGCGAGCTCGCTGTCCCTTTCCTGCATCTTCAGCAAGACTCTTTCCACAAGGAAATGCATGAAAGGCGGGGTATTAACGTCAAAATCTTTGCCCTCAGTTGGCACCACGCGCAATGAGTCTTTGCTCACACAGAGGGTAGCAAGAAGCTCGCCTGTCATAGTCTTCAGCGGCGTGACATCTTCAGATTCCACGTGCGACTCAGGAGAGGAAAGCCCAGGCTCCCTCTCATCGACACTTTCTCCCGATGGCAAAGCTCCGGTCTTGGTCAACCCCTCATTGACTTCTGGGCGCTGAAATCCCTTTTCGAGAAGAATGGAGTTTATGGTTTCAAGCATAGCCTGCGAATCTTTAAGGTCAGAACACATTTCTTCAATTTTATTTTCAAGCTTTTTCTTGAATGTGATAAGCCGCTTTATTCTTTCAGCATCTTCTGACATTTTCCCTTCACAGATACTATCTTGCAAGCCTTTCCCTTATCAACCCTTTGAAATTCGCCGCAATTAGGCAAGTTCCGGCAATATGTTACCGCTCACCTTAATTTTCGAATCAGAAAAGAATTGAAGAGGCTCAACTTTGACTTTCAATTCACTCTGAAGGAAAGCCTCGAATTCCCGAAAAACAGGGCTATCCGTATTGTTTAGTTTGACGCAGAGACTTCTTCCCTCCAGCAATGGACTGAAATCAAAGATAGCTATGCGTCTAGAAAGCTCTGGGTTCTCAAAAACTGTCCTCACCATATCTTTTGAAGGAACTTCTGAGAAAAGCCAAGCCAAATGAGATGCCTCAACAACACTGTAAGACAAACCTTCTCGGACCACGCATTTTCTGTTGGAAATTATTACTTTGAAAGAGGACGGAGTGACGCTTCTGGTCCAGAGAAAATTATGATAGTCATCATTCAACTCAACCCAATCTTCGCTTTCGGATGTTCTCCAGCCCCGCATTCTGCAAAAACGCTTGAAATTGTCGACAATCTCCCATATCTTGGACATTTTCATACCTTTGCCCCGACCCCGAACGATCTTCTAGAACAATCTTCTAGTCTGTCAATCGCAAATTTAAGTGTTTTTGTCAACGTTTTCCGCAAAAATGAAGATTTGGACGCCAAAAACTTGCAGTTTTGTAGATATAAGCCCATATTTTACACAAATTTGCAGAAAGGCAAAGCGAGAAATTTCTGACGGAAACACAAGGAAAGAGCTACATTTCTCCGACAATAAGAATAAATTCCGATAGGACTATTAAAAGTAGTGGAGATCAAGCAAAATTGAAACTCAAGAATAATGCGGTGTCTTTGGATGCTACAGATATAGAGATTTTGCGAGCCCTGCAGAAGGATTCTAGGGAGACATATGGAGCGATAGGCAAACGGTTGGGAATAGCTCATTCAACAGTTTATGATAGAATAAGAAAAATGGAGCAGCAAAAGGTGATAAAGAACTACACAGCCACCATAGATGTCGAAAAGGCTGGGATAAGAAACATCACTGCAATAATGACTGTTTACACAGACCCAAAAGAAACTGAAAGGGTTGCAGAGAAATTGGCCGCCTTGCCCGGGGTTCTTGAAGTTTACACTTCGCTTTCCGAAGAGCTTCTAATCATTGCAAAAGTCATTGCAGCAAGCCAAGAAGACCTGCATGAAATCATAGCAAATTCGATTGCACCATTGACCGGTGTTTTGAGAATTCGTACGTCATTGATCACGAAGAAGTTTAAGGAAACCCAATTTTCAATCACGAATGGGTCGGAAAGGTTACATTTATAAAAGAGATACGCGATATCAGTGAACGAACAGTTATGACGCTAGATACTAGTTCAAGAATTCTCAAGACAGTTCCAAGGGAGAAAGCGTTCTATTTCTTCACTTCAATCGGAAACTACACTGGAATAAGCGCATCTTCCCTTAAGGAGTTCATGGAAAAAATAAACGAGGTCAATGTCAAATCCTTGGACTTTCACCTCTACCGTGGAGACTTTGAAAAATGGATAGCCGAGGTCCTGCAGGACACAGACCTAGCGGGTGAAATCAAGAGACTGCAGAAGCTAAGCCTGACAGGCAACAGCCTTCGCGACCAACTGAGCTTCACTGTCTCAAGGCGTTTCAAGCGTCTGACAAGTCAATCTGCTTCAAGCCGCTTCTAAGATACTTTAGCCTCCTGTCAACGGGGTCAACGCTAGCCTCAAGTAGACGAGTCAGTAACGCTGACTGAATTTGAGAAGTTGTCGAAATGCGTGCGGCCAAGTCGGATATCCTTAAGTCTCTAGTTGCCTCTGGGTAGTATGCCATTTTGCTTCCATACGTTGAATCATATAGGCCCTTGACAGAATCGGACAGTGTTTCATTGTAAACAAGCAGCCGTTTCAGCAAGTCTATGGTTGCGTTGTCCGTATCCCCATTTCCAACATAACCATCCCACCCAATGTAGGCTTTCGCGCCTCTATCTAGGAAGGCCCCAGCCATCTGCTCAAGTTTGGGAACCAAGGTGTTGCAGCCCATTGCAATTACGATGCTACTTGGAAACGTGCCCTCTAAACTTTCTATGAACTTCGAGGTTAATGCGAAATACTCCTTCTGAGCCCCTGAGTAGTTGAGGATTCCCTGGACGACCAGCTCATTTTGCTGGTCTTCGAGGTGGGCTGAACCGTCGCCCCAAGGTTCAGACGTAAATAAATCTACGGTAGAGTTGTCATCCCTGAGCGCGGAATGGGCTCGCAGTATTATTATTCCATAGTCGTACTCGGCGAGTTTCTTGAAGAAATCAACATCCAGTGTTCCATTATTGTACGTGACGTTGAACCCGTGACTCTCCAAGATTGCCTTGGCATTGTTTACAAAAGTGGGGTTTGGAATTTCCTCCCCTAACTGGTCAATTATTGCGGCGTTGAGAGAAAAACTAAGCGGTTGCGATTGAGGGCGCAAGAATGAAAGCACGGAAGCTGTGGACACTACAAGAATCACAATTGCAAGAAGCATGACCAATTGTTTCCTTGAAGGCATCATGGTCTCCTTCTTTGGGGGTTTTTTCTCACTTCTAGCCGTTAAGGAACGACCTCTGGCAGACTTGCTCTTCATTTCTGTCTGAGAAAGAATGAGACGGCGAGCCTATTTTCTTTTGCGCTTCCTTGCGCTTAGCACTGCTGCTGACAGGGCGGCGACCGCCACGTACGCGACTATGCTCATTAGCACGCTTGGTCTAGCGAATGAGATTGAGTATCCTCCAACAGGAACTGGAGTCGAAGTGACTGTTATTGTAGCAAGTTCAGATTGTGCCGTGGCGCCATTGGAATCGGTGACTTTCACGTAAACAAAGTGCAGACTGGCGTGCTGAGGCGTCCATGTCCAGCTGCTTGAAGTTGCTCCTGTAAAGGAAGTCCCATCGAGATACCATTGGTAACTGTATGGTGGCGCTCCTCCGCTGATTATTGAGTTGAAGGTCAATGGTTGGCCTATTTGTATCATGCCTGAAAGCGGATGTATAGACACTGACAGGGCAGGGGGGACAGGTTTGAAAACAGCGTTCAACGTGTGATCCGTGCTTATGAGAACTGAGTAGGGGTTGCCTGCGCCTACATTTACGCTGTCCAGTTCCCAATGGTCAAATTGGTAGTTTGTATTTGGAAGTGCAGTAACCTGAACTGTTGATCCACTTGGATAGACATGGACTCCAACTGCTGGGTTGGTCGCTCCACCTGTGGTTGCCGTGATCGTAAGTGCGTAGGTGACGGCGTAGTTGCCAGCTACATTGCCTGAGGCGGAAACTGTTATTGAGTCGGCCTGGGATGTTGACAGCCCTGATGTGAACATCCAAGCGTATTGTTTCGAGGCACTCAGCGGAGAAACGAAAGAGAAAGTGTGGATAGAACCATTGTCCCACATGAACGAGACTGGAAGACCACTAGCGGTGTAGTTTATTCCGTCTACCATCACAATAGTGTCAGAAAAGTCGGAACCAACACCAACCTGGTTAAACGTTAGATTGTACTGGACAACGTAGCTAGCTGTAACCGTTTTGCCCTGATCCATCGACACTGTAGTCGGTGATCTGGTAAGATCTTGTATCTCAGTCATGTCTGCGGCTGTCCAACCGTTGAACCTGTACCGTGAAGAACCAGGCACTATGTCAACAAAAGCAGTTGTTGATATAGTAGCATTGGTTCCAGCATCGTACCACCCGGCGCCCGAGGGAGAAGTGACGCCAAGCGGACTTGTGGCGAGACTCAGGTAATATTGTGTCTTATAGTTTCCTATTGTGTTTCCCGAGGTTGTCACTGTCATGGATCCGCTTTGTGCCGATGATAGGCCGCTTGTGCTCGTCCAAACATATTGCTTGCCATTTGGTGTGACAACAAGTGGTGATTGATATGCGAAGGTGTGCGCTAAGCTGGAATTCCACCAGAACGAGACTGGAAGGGCTGATGGGGCATAGTTGACTCCATCAATTATTACCGCTGTGCCCGTGAAGTCTGTGTTCACTCCCGTTTGATCGAACCTGACCTGATATTTGTATTCAGCAGCGTAGTTGCCTGTTACGCCTCCAGAGCCTGTAACAGATAGAGATCCGCTTCGAAGAATTGTCAGTCCTGAAGTCGAGACCCAGTTGTACTGCTCGCTAGCATTCACAGCCAGAGGCGAAGAGAACGAGAAGGTGTGTGAGGAACCATTGTCCCACCAGAATGAAACTGGCACAGAGATGATAGCGTATCCATTTGAATCAACGGTCACCACCGTTCCTGCGAAGTCGGAACCAACGCCTGTTTGGCTGAAGGTCACTTGGTACTGGGTCTTGTAGTTTCCAGTAACCGTCATTAGGCTCGTCACAGTTATCGGGGAAGGCAGACCTGTCACGCCGATTAGAATGAATCGTTTTCCAAGGGTTGAACTCGACACATTGTTGTAAGAGTAGGTGATTGAGTCACCACTGCCAACCCAGATTCCATAAGGTAGTTGTCCGTAGGTTATTGGGGTACCATTGACGGTAGCAACTGTGCTCGAGGCTGAAGAGTCTAGGCCTGAATGGTCAAACGTCACTTGATACTGGGTCTTCCAGTTCCAGGTTATGGTTGAGGGCGCACCAATCGTGAAAGTAACAGACGAGCCACTGCCTGAGACAGGAACGCTTCCCGTACCAGTCCAACCCGTACACGCGTACTGGGTTCCAGCGCCACCGGACACAGGAGAAGTGACAGACTCGGCTATGCCCGACCCAGAGTCGAACCAACCGCTCAACGGAGTCGGAGAGTCATAAGGCGAACTTACAGTTAGGCAGTACTGGGTCTTCCAATTCCACACGATGCTCGACGGCGCGATAATCGTGAACGTCACGGATGAGGCGCTGCCAGAAACTGGAACACTCCCAGTTCCGGTCCAACCGCTACAGACGCACTGGATTCCAGAGCTACCAGGGACCGGAGACGTAACAGATTCAGTTATGCTCGACCCAGAGTCAAACCAACCGCTCAACGGAGTGGGCGAATCATACGGAGAAGTCACGGTCAAGTAATACTGAGTCTTCCAGTTCCAGGTTATGGTTGAGGGCGCACCAATCGTGAACGTCACGGATGAGGCGCTGCCAGAAACTGGAACACTCCCAGTTCCGGTCCAACCGCTACAGACGCACTGGATTCCAGAGCCACCAGACACAGGAGAAGTGACAGACTCGGCTATGCCCGACCCAGAGTCGAACCAGCCGCTCAACGGAGTGGGCGAATCGTAGGGAGAAGTGACTGTGAGGTAGTACTGGGTTTTGTAGTTGCCGATTATGCTTCCGTAAGTCGTCACTGTTACGGAACCGCTCTGCGAGGATGATAGACCGGTTGTGCTTGTCCAAACATACTGCTTGGAGCTTGCACCTACGATGAGGGGGGATTGGAAAGCGAAGCTATGAGTGGAACCTATACTCCATGAGAACGAGACCGGCAACTGCGCCTTGGAATAACTGACGGCGTCGATTATCACCACGGTGCCTGAAAAGTCAGAGCTGACTCCCACTTGATCAAACGTGATTTGATTCTGAACCTGATAGTTTCCTACAACGCTTCCAGAAGCCGTTACCGTCAGCGTTCCGCTCTGGAGAGTTGATAGTCCGGAGGTTGAATTCCAAACGTACTGCTTACTGCCTACGGTTAGTGGTGATGCAAACGAGAAACTGTGGCTGGACCCGCTGTCCAACCAGAAGGAAACAGGCAGACCGCTCACACCATAATTAACGCTGTCAACGCTTGTTACCGCGCCCGCAAAGTCCGTGCCAATACCTGTCTGGTCAAACGTCACCTGATACTGGGTCTTCCAGTTCCAAGTAATGCTCGACGGCGCAGTAATAGTGAATGTCACAGAAGAAGCGCTACCGGAGGCTGGAACACTCCCAGAACCAGACCAACCCGTACAAACGTACTGGGTTCCAATGCCACCGGACACCGGAGACGTGACAGACTCGGTTATGCCCGACCCAGAGTCAAACCAACCGCTCAGGGGACTCGGAGAGTCGTACGGGGAAGCCACAGTCAAATAATACTGAGTTTTCCAGTTCCACATGATGCTCGACGGTGCACCAATCGTGAACGTCACAGACGTCGCAGAGCCAGAGGCAGGAACGCTTCCCGTCCCAGTCCAACCCTTGCAAACGTACTGAATGCCGGAACCACCAGAGACCGGAGACGTGACAGACTCGGTTATACTCGACCCAGAGTCAAACCAACTGCTCGAGGGAGAAGGAGAATCATAAGCAGAAGTGACCGTCAGATAATACTGGGTTTTGTAGTTGCCGATTATGCTGGTAGGTCCTGTGACGGTGATTGGTGATGAAGGGCCAGTGACGTTTAAAAGCCTGAATTGCTTGCCAGAAACAGAGCTGGTAACGATGGAACTGTAAGAGTAGGTGACGGAACCACCACTGTCAACCCACAAAGTGTACGAAAGGTCTCCAAAAGTCTTCGTGTTACTGTTCGCTGTAACCACAGTTCCTGTGGCGGTGGAATCAAGTCCAGTCTGCGCAAAAGTGACCTGATACTGTGCAACGTAGTTCCCCGTTATCGTTGTCGGCCCTGTGACAGTTATTGGTGAAGAGGCTCCTGTGACGGAGTTGAGCCTAAACTGCTTGCCAGAGACAGAACTTGGGACGATAGAACTGTAAGAGTAAGTAACAGAACTACCAGCATCAAACCATGAGGTGTAGGGAAGCACTGAGAATATCTTTGGACTTCCGTTCACCGTTACGATTGTGCCGCTCGCTGTAGACTCTAATCCAGTTTGTGCAAAGGTAACCAAATATTGGACAATATAGTTGCCTGTCACCATCGTAGGTCCTGTCGTGATGATTGGCGAAGAGGGACCGGTAGCGGTGTTAACCCTAAACTGCTTGCCCGTTGTCGAGCTGGAGACAACAGAACCGTAAGAGTAAGTAACAGAACTGCCACTGTCAACCCACAGCGCGTATGGGATCTGTGTGTAGACCTTCGCATTACCGTTCACAGTAACAACCGTTCCACTTGCAGACGAATCCAAACCAGTTTGAGCAAATGTAATTTGGTATTGTATCACGTAATTGCCTGCAATGGTCGCGGGTCCCGTGACGGTGACCGGTGAAGATGGACCGGTGACGCCTGAAAGCCTGAACTGCTTACCACCAGTCGAGCTTGTAACTATAGAACCGTAAGAGTAAGTAACAGAACTGCCACTGTCAACCCACAATGTGAATGGAAGTTGTGTGTAGGCCTCTGGATTGCCGTTTGCTGTCACAATGGTTCCCGTCGCGTCTGAGGATAGTCCTGTATGGTTGAAAACTATTGCATATTGCATGACGTAGTGTGCTGTTGCGGTGTGGTTAGCGCTCATGAAAACTGTTATTGGGTTCACTCCGCTGCCTCTTGATGTCCCATCTACGTCCCAGTAGTCGAACCTGTACCTAGCGGTGGTTGATACGTTCACATATGTTGGAGCTGGTAACGTGACGTTAGTGTTTGCAATGTACAATCCTTCGCCAGAGATCGTTGTTATGCCCTGTGGGGCAGTTTTTACGGTCAAACAGTATGCTGGCGTTGGTGGATTAGTGTTGACGAGGCCAACTAGTATCGGATGGCCTTCAGTTGGGCTTACGCCGGCTCCTGCGATGTCTTCTGCTTCTATCACGTACGCTGATGCAGCTGGTTCCCAGTACGCTTGGTGACCAGAATGATAGTCATGGACCTCAACGACGCCGCCGTGATTGGGTTCGTATGTGTAGACTCGGGTTGTGTTGTTTGGCCAGTAAGTCACGTACGAACCCAGTTCAAACTTGAAGAAGACTTTGCAAGTCATTATGGAATGGATGTCAAATCCTATGTTGCTTGCACTGGCGCGGAGAATCGAGGCAGTGTAACCAGGGTTTCTGTACCTCTGTGCATCATTGTTAGCCAGGTTCGGCTGTGTCATTTTGTCGTATTTTATCTCGATTCCTTTGTTGCTTGCTGGAGCTTTGACCCACGCAGAACCGTTATAATAGTACGCTGTTACCGTCACGTTTGCGAGGGGCGAGCCGCCGTTTGCGAGGGGGAATGTGGTGCCAAAGGCGACTACTCTGAAGAAAACGACGCATCTCACAGGTATCACCGCCACGGCAACACCAGTGTACCCGTTGTTGTCAGTGACGGTCAACTGAACGGTGTAGTCGCCATCAACGTAGAAGGCGTGTGTAATCGCAGGATCCGTTACGGTTGATGTGTTGCCGTCTCCAAAGTCCCAAGTGTATTGGACAATCCATCCATTGGGGGAATAGCTGCTTGAGGCGTTGAAGACTATCTGGTCTTGAGGGCCCGGGACATCGGGCGAATAAGTGAAATAGGCGACAGGAGGCTGAGAGTTCGACGCGCCAGCATGAAAGATGGCTGCAGCACCCGTCAGAATCATCAGCAAAGCTGCTATTAAGACGAGTGTCTGAGCTCTTGACATGGTCCCTTCTCCCTCAGTGATTACGCTTATCTGTCTGTGACCTTTTAAATGTTTTGGAACAGACTTCTATATGATAACTCTCTCATGATAATGTACAGAAAATGAAACAGGTGTGACCTACGCGATGGCGTATTTGCTGTTTTGACTCTACGTTTATTTGTGACGGCAAGTATTCAGATCGTCAGGTTGGCGACAATATACATGCTGAAGCTGATGTCTCTCGCGATTAGAAGGCTTTTGTTGGCTGTTGTTCTTCTAGGAATCGTTTCTGCCACTGTCTTGCGCGGTTCTTCATGTGTCGTGTTTGGATCAGACGGCATTATCGTGGTCGAGGCTGGTCAGTCAATAGCTGAGGCTGTGAACGAGGCTTCGGCAGGCGACACGGTATTCGTGAAGAGCGGGTTCTACAGTGAATCAGCTATAGTCGTTGACAAGGCCGTGTCAATAGTTGGAGAGAGTGCTGTGAGCACGGTGGTGGATGGAGGGGGGACGGCTCAGGTGTTGTTTCAAGTTGTGGCGAGCGATGTTCTGATAGAAAATCTCACGCTGCAGAACACGAACACGGCCCCGTTGGATCAGGCCCCTGCCATACGCGTCTATGATGCCGCAGGCGTCAGAATCCAGAACGTTTCTGTTCTGAGTGCAACCGTTGGTGTCGAATTACGCTCCTCAAACTCAACTGAGATAGCGTACTGCGAGATTTCTGAAAGCAGCTCAGCTGGAATCTATCTTCGAGACGGGAGCGATAACAGCATTATCGTTGGCAATACGATAGCGAACAATACTCGCGGGATTGTGTTTGCGGACACGGCATCTCAGTTCAACAGAATATATCACAACAACTTTGAGAACAACACTCAGCAACTCTGGTCTTTCGGTGGTGTGAACCATTTTGACGATGGTTATCCTTCAGGAGGTAACTATTGGAGCGATTTTCAGGCTGTGGATTTCAAGAATGGAGTGAACCAGGATCAAAATGGGAGCGACGGCATCCTTGATGAAGGTTTTTCATCCGACAATTATCCTCTTGCAAATCCAGCGTCGAACCTTGGCGTTCAGGTGAACGGCACTGAGTTTGTCGTGGAAGTGTCATCAAACGTTACTCTTGCAACATGGAGCTTTGACGTTTCAGGCAAGAGTCTGAACCTTCTTGTAGGGGGCCAACAGGGTGCCACGAGCGCAGTCAGAATGGAGATTCCTATTGGCTTGTTGTCGTGTGGGAATTTGACTAGTTGGGTCGTTTCTTTTGGCAATAACGGTTCGGAGAAGCTCCAGTATTTGCCTATGCAAGACGCGATGAACACGTACTTGTATTTCACGCACAGTGGTGGGGGAGAAGGTGAGATTCGGATAATGGGGACAACATTGTTGCCAGAGTTGAGTCTCTTGACCACATTCACGATTCTTCTTTTCGCAACTGCTTTGGCGTGTGGCCTGGCTTGGAAGCGTTCGCACGCAAGCGCGCGCTAACTTACGACGCCGCCTGGCACGTTGAATATGTCTTTGGGACTGATGAAGACAGGTATGGTGGCAAGTGTAGCTTCATCGCAGGCAATCTGGATATCGACTTCAAAAGTGCCATTGTCGTTCAAATCTAGACTAATCCCGTGAAAGTCATTGTCTCCTCCAACGAGCTGGATTGGCCAAGCCCCCGCTTTCGCACTCGTGCCATTGGTCAAAACTTTGACAGTGTCGTCGACTGGATTAGCCTGGGATGAGCATCGAACGTAAACGTTGTGGGCATCGCCGCCAACTGCTGTGACGTTCAGATCTAGAAGTTTCAACGTCACGTATGTGTTGTCTCTGATTGTTCCGTTTGGCCACGTGAGGAAAGAACCTTCGTTTGCGTGGGCGCTTAACACTATGAAGTATTCGCTGGCGGATGGTTTCTTGCGGTCTGTTCGGATGACGGCTACTGCGGTAACTATAACGATGAGTAGTAGTAGCAGCACAGTGATGAGAAGGTACGCGCTCTTGTTGCTTTTGTGTTTCACCATGATTCAGGTTCCCCTCAATTCATAAGAGTAGCAATGCCTATGATAAAAACTACACGGTTGATCCCAAGTAGAAGAAGACCACGGCGCCTGCGAAGAAAAGGAGGGTGACGCTGGTCAACACGAGTACGTGTCTTCTTTCGAGGTTGCCTCCTAATCTCCTTATGGTTACGTACACCATAGTTGCGAAGGTTCCGCTTATCATGCCGCAGAACAGTGAAACCAGGGCCGCTGTCTGCAGTATCAGGTCAGTCATGGCGTTAGGATGAGGGGTCTAGCTGTTATTTTTACTTTGCGTTCCAAATTGGGTGTTCCCCCGACAAATGAAAAAAGGAGAGTGGAAAGTCTTTTGCGGCTTCTTTATATCTTCTTCTTGGTCCTGACCCTCATGATGGCCACGGTCGCTGACGATGCGATGAGCAGTATTAGCAGCACGTTTGACAGTTCAGGGATTACGTTGTTTCCTTGTACACCCACGTTGACTTGGCTACTGAAGGTGAACGATGGGATGTACAGGAATGTAAGGGTATCATTGTCCACTAATATTTGAAACGCTGATGAGCTCATCCCGTACTTCACTCCGTTCAAGGTTACGTTCCAGCGTGGGGGAATATCGGTGCAGTTGATTACGTTCTTTGGCAGGTTCAGGTACAGGTATGCCGTGTCGCCCGTGTTGCCTGTGACGTTGAATGATATTGTCTTGCTTGTCGTGTTGATGGTTGCGGTGTTCTGTTGGATTGTTGCGTTCGAGTATGAGCTGACAAGGTTGGCCGTGCCTGGGATGCTGTGGGTCTCGGGTGTTCCCGGAACGCTGCCATAACTGAACATTGATGTTACAGGAGTGAAAGGTATCTCGACGAGGCCGCTCAACAGGAACGTGTCTCCATTCTCCTGTAATCCTTCAAACGTAATGCTGGTTGACGTGGGTGCGGTTGCATTCAGGTTCAGTTCCAGTTGGGCGAGAGTAAAGTTCCCGGAGAGGGGTGTCGCCCCTATTGCCTGCTGTCCGCCTACAACGATTAGTCCATTTGCAGATTGGGAATCGTCTAGTGCGTTGATTGGGAATAGGAGGGCCGATGTTATTATTGTGGTGTTGTAGCCTAGCAGTGAACTGTTCCATTGTATTGCAGCTTGCCATGCTGAAACGTTGGCAACGTTGAGGAGGGTTATGTTGTACGTGAGCGTCGCTGGTGGTGTTGTGAATCCTGTGTAGAAAGCGTAAGAGCCTGATGATGGTTGGATAACGAGTTGTGTTGAGGTCACTGCGTGTGCGGTGCCTGTGAAGGATGCGAGGAACATCGTAGTAAGTGCGACTGATAAGACCAAGGGTAGGATTAGTCGCTTTTCCATTTTCATATTATCCACCTAACTCTTTTTCCTTGGGAACATGTATTTGAGCCTTGTGGTTGGGAAGAGTCGTCTGAACTTGCCTGCCGAGAATTAGATCTCCAAGGCTTCCTCTTCCTTCCTCCGCACTCGCCTGACGACTAATGCTATAACTATCAGCACTACTATCGCTACTATTACGATTTGAGGCGTGAAGGAAGCCCCTTTCTCAACCACCGTGTTGATGACAGTTACGTTTTGGTCGTACGAAGCATGCAAGCCGTCGCTGTCGTACACTGTCAAACGGATGTCCCAGACATCGGCACTGGGAAAAACGTGGGTAATGATTGAACTGTTGGTTTGTACTGTATCCACAGAGTGTTCCTGTTCCCCAATCAAGAACAGACCAAAATCCCATGTGTAGGAGGTGATTGAGACTCCAGTGTCGGATGTTGCAGAGGCCTCAAAAGTCACTTCGTCCCCGATGGATATGGTCTCCGGATTCCATATGAACAGTGGGACGGGTGGCGTTCCAACTTGGAGTTCAAGGGTTGTCGAGTTCAGGAGGCCATCGCTGTCCGTGACTGTCAGGTTCACGTCGTAAACGCCTCTCGCCGAATAGGTGTGAGTGACAATTGTTCCGTTGGTCGTTAATGTAGTGTTGTCGCGGAAATCCCACAAATAAGAGATTATGGTGCCGTTTGGGACCGTGCTTTCTGACGCGTTGAACGTAACTTCTCTCTCAGGCAGTATGGCCACGGGAGAATAGGTGAACTTCGCTGTCGGTATTGAACCGACCTGCACTTGTTGGATGGTTGAAGCAGTGACGTTGTCGGCGTTCGTAACCGTCAGGTTTACCGTGTAGAGGCCGCCGTTCAAGTATCCGTGGGTCAATATCTTGCCCGAGGCTGTGGTGTTGTCTCCAAAATCCCAGTTGTAGCTCGTGATTGGCTCTCCTGTTGGATCGTAGCTTCTTGAGGCGTCGAACGTCACTGTTTGGTTGGCTTTGGGGTTTTCTGGCGAATACTTGAAAACGGCAGCAGGTTTAGAAGTCCCCGCGCCAACGAGGACTCTCACCGAAAGGCTTGCGTTCGTGTAAGGTATGTCGACGCCGTTGGAGTCCAACAAGAATGTTGCCTCAACATTACCTGCCTCCTTTGGAACGAGCGAGACTGTGAAGTTTCCCTGCCTTAATGCTGTGAAGTTCAAGAGACACAAGGTCGTGTTGCTAACCGTTACGGCTTGGCTGGGATCCAGCAAGGTAGCCCCGATCACAACCTGCGGCAGAACAAAATCTTGCGAGCCTAAATCAATCGCCGGAATTTCACTCTTGCCGTAGAAAGCGTAGGAAGGATCTCGATCGGGTATCGAAGCTGTCGTGCATCTTATCGAGTTGTTGTCAAACGTAATCATCACTTGCCACGTGGCGAGATCGCTCGTTGCGCCATCCAGCATGACGCCCACCCCGAACGGCCAACCACCACCAGGTATCGGCTCCGTTTCGTTTCCCAAGATAATAGAATTCAACCCGGTGTTGGAGTCGAGGAGTCTCAGCGTTCTCCCGCCCTGCCCCTTTACGCCACCTGTCTGTGAAGCGAAAACAGTGAGAAGTTGAATAACAATCAACGATATTACCAATCGTTCGATGAACCGTTCTTTCATTCTTAAGCCATCCGGTGGGAAGCCCGTAGCGTTTGCTTAGTTTTACGATCACGGAATATATATGCTTGCCGAGGTTGGTAAATAGAAACGCAACAACGCTGTTTCTCGAAAAAAAAAGGGGTGTGTACTTATGGGCAGTGCTCGTTGAAGTGCATTATGCAAATCGCTATATCACGCATGTCTACGATCATGTTTCTGTCCAAGTCATTCAGTAGGTCCCAGTTCGGCTTGCTTGGTGATGAGCGGAACACCGCGACTAGTTGGGCTATGTCTTTCATGTCCACTCTTCCGTCTCCGTTGACGTCTCCCATCAGACGTATTTTGACTTTTCCGTCTGTGAAATTGACGTCAGACAAGTCTGTCTGGTATGGCACTGGATCGGCTGTTCCCAAGATTGTGTAGTTGTGGCATGCCTGCACTGTGGATGTATCCCACATCAGGAGCATTACTCTCACTTCGTCCGGAGCGAGGTTTGTGACGGTTGTTGTATTGCCGAGGTTGCCGCCGAAGTAGAAGTGTGCGTCGAACGTTTCAGTCGCGTTTCCCTCGTTCTTAACCGTGACGTTGACATAGACTGTCCAGCCTTGGTAGGCTATAGGCAAGTCTGCCGCGACATCTGTAACTGCGACGTGGTGAATTATGCCTATGAAGATTCCATGGTGCACTTCGTGCGTTATCGGGTTGTCTCCAATGTCATAGAGATGTGTGTCGGTAAGGTTCAACGGGCTAACGCCCAAACCAAGAACCTGGAATTGCACCGTCATAAGCGTCACCGGGTTGATCGTTGAGATTCCGTTGTGGAAGGTCATGTTGACCCAAATGTAGCCAGCGACATCGTCGTATTGAACCTTCTTTATCGGCACTTGACCCAAGACTGACGGGATGTTGATGACAATCTCCTGTACGATTGAAGGAACATAAGTCAGGTTAAATATGGCTGTCTTCAAGTCTTGAACCTCTTGCAGGGTCACGTTGATTGTGAACGTTGATCCGATTACGTACTCTGGACCTGTGACTAGCGGTGGGTCTACGCTCAGTTTTGCCAGGAGAATGTTGTTGAAGTATCCGTCTGCCGTGGTGAATGGGAGGGACAAGCTGAATGGGTCCAGTAGGATGACGTCGGTCACCGGGATGGCACTTTGACCGAGGCCTAAGACTTGGAAGGTGATTGTTGCTAAGGTACCGTTTCCGTTTGTTCCGCCGGATAATAATGAACAGCTCGCTCTTATCAAGCCGTTTGTGGGGGTGTAGTCTTGCTGAATCGTGAAGTTGAAGCTTGTCGGGCCTACGGATTGTAGAAAATCACCTTCTTGAACATTCGTGGCGTTCAATACGGTGTTGTCGTACAGAATGTCGGCGAACCATAGGTTGACGTTGGTTGCGCTTTTTATGTCAAGGCTTACGTTGAACTGTGTGCCCGCTGTGAGGGTTGGGTTCACGATTTTCGGCGGGTTGATGAAGAGCGTTGCAGGCGGTGGTGGTGGTGCGGTGTACGTGTAGTGTCCGATGATTGGCGTGAATGGAATGCTTACGAGCCCGTTCAGCATGAACGTGTCGCCGTTGGGTTGCAAGCCTTCAAAGCTTATGTCGCAGTGAACCTGCCTTAGTCCGCTTGATGAAACTCCCTGACTTATGTTGAGAGTGAGCTGTGCAAGAGTCAAGTTTCCAGAGACGGGTGTCGCCCCTATCGCCTGCTGTCCACCAGCAATGACTAGCCCCGTTGCAACCTGGCTTTCGTCCTTCGCATTGATTGGAAACAGACTGCTGGATGTGATTGACAAGGATTTGTAGGTCAGCAACGAACTGTCCCACTGTATTCCAACTTGCCATGCTGACAAGCTGGCAACGTTAGTGACCGTTATGTTGACTGTGAACGTGTCGCCCACGCTTTTTTGCGCGGTCGTATAGTTGAATTCGTGCGTTCCGTCAACTGCGTTGATTATCTCCAAAGTTGTCGACACTGCGTGCACCGGTGTTACGGTGAGCGGTATTTCCAAGCAGAACAACGCGATGATTACAAGAGTGAGAGCTTTATAGAATTTTCTCATTTTCTCCTCTTCCCTTTCTCCTTTATTACTGGAGAGATAATTTGCCTGTTTAACGATTTAAGCGTTCTGGAAAAGGGTTCCGCAACGATGCGATCGATCTGTTGGTGGCTCCGTCTTTGTTGAGTTTCTAATACAGGTTCCAGAGTGTAGGCGTCCCTATTGTAGCGCGCGAGCGCTGTAATGTGGCTTGAAGGGCTCAGGAAAAGCAATGACGCGCAACACGAAAATCGAGCCAATCGCCTTAAACGTATGTCAAAGAAGACTCAGGTGAATTGTTCCTTGATTGATTGAAGCATTCTGGATACTTTCGTTTGTTCTGATTGAAATTAAAAAAAGGGGAAAGTTGTTTTTTGTTGTCGCTTTCTTATGGCTTTGTTATGTAGAAGTCGATTGTGTTCGAGACTTCTGGGCAGTATGGAACTCCGCCCAACCATGGCCAGTTGTTGAAGGCGTTACCGTAGACTATTCCTTTGCCGACGACAGCGTTGGTTATCAATGGAACCCCGAAGTCCCATGAGTCTGTGCCTGGTGTAGGATCGCCTGGCATCATGTCTGGCGGATACACTGGCATAATTGGTGGAAGCCAGCCTATCGTTACTCCTCTATAGTTTCCGCCGATGAAGAAGCCAAGCTCGTCGTAGACTGTTCCTGTGAGCAGTAGGTCCTGTGGTTCGAGGTGGTATGTGATAATCTGCATTGTGAAGTTCATCGTGTCCTCTTGGCCCTGGTACTTGTTTTGCTTGATTGTAGTGAACTTGGGTTCGATGCTTATGACCTGCACTGGCCACCACACCCAGAATCGCAGTTGATCAACAACTACTTGCTCTGCGACTTCGACTGTTGCGTTTACGTACCACCAGCCGAATATGTCGTGGACTGGGTCTAAGCATGGCCATGGCAGCCTGAAGCTAATGTGTGCGATGCCGTCAGAGTCTGTCGTGCCCTCTCTGAATATGAAATAGGCGTTATTTACTCCTTGGTGGAATATCTCGAAGCCGACTAGCTTCTGCTGTACTGGAAACTCATTATAAGTGACATAAGCGAACAGTTCAACCTGTTGCTGTGGGCCGAAGCTGTCGCTCGTCATGTTTCCACCTTGGCCGCCATACGGGTATGGATACTGTGTGTACACGTCTATCGATAGGCCCAACACTTTCTGTGGTGCACGGTACTGAGCGCTCGTAAGGCTGCTGAAGCCTATGTTCATGTTGTAGTGGTTCAGCACTAGGACGTCTTCCGGTATGAAGTCTATTGAAGACCAGAATTCAGCTGGTGCGATCGTGCTGAATGTGGGGTCAGCTTGGAAGTAGAACGTTCCTAGGAAACCTGGACTTGTGTGCGGATACGGCGCGTGATACAAGCCGGTTCCAAGATCTGGCAGCAAGAGTTCTCCGACTGTTGAGTAGTTGTAGTCAGCTGGAAGCGGTGTTAATGGTGGCGGACGGTTGTGTTCGTTGAAGTCTGTCGCGTAGAGAACGCCGCCTGCTGAGTACTCGAATGTTTCAAAGAAAGTTCCGTTGGTGAAGTACGGGGCTATCGGCTGCATCAGTGACGTGTTCCACGCGATGCTGAATTGGAAGACGGTTATCTCCCAGCCTGCATCAACGTTGTCAACATAGATGTTGACCGTGAACGGGTCACCTGGATGAGCTGGCTTTATCGTTGATGGAACCATGTAGAGTCTTGGAATAGTCGTTGGCTGAATCCAGTAGTAGTGGTAGGTTGCGTCTGTGGTGTCTGGGACAATTGTTAGGAGCCCTTGCAGCACGTATGTGTCAGAGCCGCCTGGTACTAAGTGAAGAGGACTTGTGACGGTGGTCGGTGGTAGTATTCCAACTGCTTGAATTATCTTGAATCCCATTTGGGCAAGTGTTCCACTGCCGGTGAAGGCTGGTTGACCTGAACCTAGGGCGTAACCAGCAACACAGTCTCCGAGGACATTGTCGATCGCTACGGCGGGTATTGGTGAATCATAGGCGAAGATGTTGTCTGTTGGAAAAGTGAAATTCTCAAGCTCGAGAAGTGTTGGATCCCAAGTGACGTGTACCTGCCAAGTGCTAACACTTACGAAGTTAGCGCCGGTTACGTTTACGATGAAGCTGCCTCCAAAGAGTTTCTGAGCAGTCGTGAACTCGCAGAGGGCTGTTCCGTCAACTGCGTTTATGAGTGATATCGATGGGGTTGGTGCGGCCTTGATTGGTGCTGCAGCGAAGCATATTCCTAACAGTAGCATGGCAATGAGTGCGTAGCTAGAAACTTTACTTAGTTTGTTCAAATTTTTCTCTCCCTTCTCCTTATTCTGCACTATGAAACTCTGCTGTCTGCAGATTTAAACATTACGGAACAATCTTCTATCGGCGCTGTCTAGTCTCCAAGAAGGGGTATTGTTGAAGGATTACTTGTTCACTGCGAAGCATGCGACGTAGTGTTCTTTGCCGACGTCGATGAACGGAGGTTCTTGGCGTTTGCAGATATCCATTGCGAGCGAGCAGCGCGGATGGAACCTGCAGCCTGAGGGCGGGTTCACAGGGCTCGGCGGCTCTCCCGAGAGTGGTGCACGTTCCCTGCGTCTCGTCGGGTCTGGGATTGGGATGGAGCTGAACAAGGCTTGAGCGTAAGGATGCAGTGGGTTCTTATACATCTCATCGGTTCGCGCTTGTTCAACGATTTTTCCGAGGTACATCACTGCAACCCTGTCGCTGATGCACTCGACGACGCTCAGGTCGTGACTGATGAACATGTAGGTCAGCCCGAGGTTCTTCTGAAGGCCTTGGAACATGTTCAGTAACTGTGCTCTCACCGAAACGTCGACCGAGGACGTTGGTTCGTCCAGAACGATGAACTCCGGTCTTGTGATTATGGCACGAGCTACGGCTATTCGCTGCCGTTGTCCACCGCTGAACTCGTGTGGATAGCGGTAGAGGTGTTTGTCATTCATCCCGACCATTTGGAGGGTTTCCAGCACGCGTTCCTGTACTCCGGTGCCCTTTTCAAGACCCTGAGAAACAAGGGGCTCCGCAACTATGTCCTTCACGAGCATTCGAGGGTCGAGCGATGTGGTGGGGTCTTGGTAGACTATCTGCATTTGTCTCCTAATCTTTCTGAGGCGCCTGCCCGAAATGTATGCTTGGTCGTATTCTCTCAGCAGGTACTTTAATGAACGGGACTTCGGGTTGTCCTTCTCCAGAACTTTGATGGCTTCAGCCACTTCGCGTGGCATCTTGTAGAAGATGTGGCCCGCGTTCGGGTTGAGCAGTCTTATGATTGTTTTTGCGAGGGTTGTTTTCCCGCATCCTGACTCGCCGACAACTCCGAAGCATTCACCCTTGTACACGTCAAAGGTCACGCCGTCAACGGCTTTTACGTCTGCCAGTTTCTTCTTAAAGACTCCGCCGAGAACGGGGTAATACTTCTTCAGGGTTTCGATGGACATTAGAGTCTCCATTCTATTTTCCTCCGTAGTAGAGGTGACAGGCGACGAAATGATCCTTGTCAACCTCGACGAGTTCCGGTTTTACGTTTATGCACCTGTCCAAGGCGTAGCTACACCTGTCGTTGAAACGACAACCCCTAGGGGGATTCACGAGGCTTGGAACCGTGCCCGGAATTGAAGTGAACTTTTGTCCAGGCCTTGGAATAGATTCCAACAATGCACGCGTGTAGGGATGCAGCGGTTTCTTGAACAAACTTACGACATCTGCTATTTCTGCGACGTTTCCAGCGTACATGACTGCAACCCTGTCGCATGTCTCGGCTACGACGCCCAGGTCGTGTGTCACGTACAGAATGGACGTGTGGAGCCTCCTCTGGAGGTCTTTGATAAGCAAGAGAATCTGAGCTTGAACGGTCACGTCCAGACTTGTAGTCGGCTCGTCCGCTATCAACATCACAGGATTACACGAGAGAGCCATCGCTATGACGACTCGCTGGGCCATGCCTCCGCTCAGTTCGTGAGCATACATATCAACGACCCTCGCAGGGTCTGGTATGTTGAGGGATTTAAGGGTCTCCACGATGAATTTCTTGGCTTCGGATTTCATTCTGTTCCGGAAGCGCCTTATCAGTGGGATTCTTAGCGCAAGCCTCAACCTTAGGGATTTGGGGTTGCTGCGCATTTTTTCATAGAGCCCGAGTTCGAGTTTGTATATTGCCCTCTTCAGAATAAACGCTCCTTCCATGTCCTTCTTGAGTTGAGCGGCAGCAGCTTCGACCAGTTCGGCCTTCCGATGGTGAAAATACACTTCTGCTACCTGATCGCCCACCGTGTATACAGGGTTCAACGCTGCTCTGGGCTCTTGGAATATCATTGAAATATATTTTCCTCTGACCCGCGCCATCGTGGGTTGATTCAGGCTCAAGAGGTCGTATTTCTTGCCTTTTAGGTTGATATCGATCTGTCCTTTCTCTATTCTGCCTGGTGGAATGACGATTGACAAGGTGGAAAGGGAAGTGACGCTCTTGCCGCAGCCAGTCTCTCCGACGAGTCCTAGGATCTCCCCTTTTCTCAGGTCCAAGGATACGCCGTCCAGGGCCTTCACAACGCCGTCATAAGTGTAGAAGTTCAGGTACAAGTCTTTTATCTGTACAACGCTTTGCTGGTCTTCCACCGCTATCTCCTCCTTGAAAGCGGATCAAGAACGTCTCTCAACGCGTCGCCTAGAAGATTCCAGCCCATGGTGAAAAGAACTATGAAGATTCCGGGATAAGCAAATACCCACCAAAATCTTAGCCCATTCGCTGCGTATGGAACCCCGTCGAATATTAACCGTCCCCAATCTGCGTAGCCTGGAGGCGAACCCAATCCCAAAAAGCTGAGGGCGGCCGCAGTCAGCACTATTGATCCGAAATCGAGCGATCCCACGACTATTATGGAGTAGATAGAGTTGGGCAGTATGTGTCTCGTCATGATCCGAATATCCGATGCTCCTGAGGCTTTGGCTGCTTCAATGTAGTCTTCACCTTTCACGCGCAAGACTTCTCCTCGGATCAAACGCGTGTAGCCTGGCCATCCTATTAGTATTATTGAAAGAATTGCAGCGTTGAGTGTTGTCCAGCCCGCTCTGGACAGTACCGCCACGAACACCATGGCAAGAATCAAGCCTGGAAACGCCAGAATTATGTCTGTGAAACGCATTATCACTTCGTCGATAAACCCTCCATAGTATCCTGCCAGCATCCCTAGAACAATGCCGACTGCAAGAGTGGTCACGATGACCTCGAGTCCGAGTTGAAAAGCAAACCGCGTTCCCCACACGCAACCGTAAAACACGTCCACCTGCAAGCGCGACGTCCCAAACAAATGTTTAGCGGAGGGTGGACTCGGAGTAGGCACCAGTCCCATCGCTGGATCGGCAGGAACCATGTACGGATCCCTGTATGCTATGCCAGTATTATTCGGGGCGATGATGGGCGCAAACACCGCCAGAACAACGTTGTATAATATGAGTATCAGCCCTGCGACTGAGAGTGAACTCTTCAAGACTCGTGTTAGCATGAATTTGAACTCTTTGATCGAGGGCTGCATCCTTCGTCGGAAGCTTCCAGTCTTGCGTGCTGATCTCATTTTGTAACCTCAACCCAAGCGAATTCTAGGATCTATGTAAGCATACAAAACGTCGACAATCAAGTTGGCAAGCACAAACACAACTGCAGAAAACATAGCGTAAATAGTCACCACGGCAACGTCGAAGTGTTGAGCCGCCGTGGCAGCCCAATTGCCTATCCCCGGGAAAATGAACACGGTTTCAGTGATTACGAGACCCGTCATCATACCCCCAACAAGAAGCCCTGAAATCGTCACCACAGGAATCAACGCGTTTCTTCTTGCGTGCTTATATATAACCTCGTTCTTCGTAAGGCCCTTTGCCCTCGCCGCGATTATATAGGTCTTGCCGAGAGCCTCAAGCATGCTTGAGCGTGTCACTCTCACCATGACGGCTGTTTGAATGAATACGAGAACCAGTACTGGAAGAACCAAGTGTTCGAGTGCATCAACGAGAACGTCAACCCTAAGGTTCAAAATGGAATCGATAGTCAGCAAACCCGTATAACTGTGCCACGTGGGTGGTATCGTCGACATTGCTGTTTGAACCATTACGTCAACCGACGGAGTAAGCCTCCAAGGTGTAGTCCACCTCAATTGAAAAACAAAAATCGCCAAAAGGACTACTCCGAAGAAAAAGGATGGCAGAGATGTGCCGAGTATCGAGAAAATTCGCGAGAGGTGATCAAACGGTTTGTCCTTTTGTACAGCCGCCTCAACGCCTAACCATATCCCAACGAGAATCACCAAGGGCGCCGAATAAAGCACGATCTCAAAAGTCGCGGGAATTCTTTTCATCAACCCCACAAGAACCAATTCCTGATAATACGGAGAAACCCCAAAATTTCCGTGAAGCATATTTGTAAGCCAGGTATAGAACTGATTCCATATCGGCTGATCAAGGCCGGCCGCGCTAATCGCCTGTCTAATATTCTCAGGGTTAAGCTCTTTCGTGCTTCTCAAGTAAATTGAGACCCTCTGGGTAACAGGCACAAACTGCATTACAGCAAATATCAATACGACAACACCCAACATGATTGGAATTAGAAGAATCAGTCTTCGGATTATGTACTCTCTCAATCCCATTGAGCTCGTCCTCCGTCGCGTATATGAAAGCATGCGCGAATTTATAACTTTGCCGATTAGTACTTTGGTAAGGGTCTCACACAAGCCTCTCCATTCTCAGCCCTTCCCACTCTCTATTCCGATAATCTAGGGACAAAACTCAACGTTAATCTGCATATAAATGAAAAAAAGGGAAACTTTGTTTCTCTTTTGGTTCCCTGCTTACGGGTTGCCTGGTGCGTTCTTGTTGAAGCGCGCTACTGTTCCTGCTATGTCTTTCATGTTGCTGACGCGGTCTCCGTATGGGTCAACGCAGCCGTTTGCACCGTATGCTCCCACCCATTTTGGATCTGTGATGGTTGCGCTTGGTGCCTTGGCGTTGAAGTGGATGACGAGGTATGCGATGTCTTTCATGTTGACCTTTCCGTCGGATTGACCGGCCACTGAGCCGCTCACGTCGTACCATGGAGTGTCTTGCTTCCACATAGTGTATGCATGCAGGCCTGGATAGACAGCGTCGTAGTACCAGCCTTTAACCCAGTAGTTGCACCATCGTCTTCCGTTTGGCGTAGCAACTGGGAAGCTTGGCACATCGTTGTAGTATATCTGTTGGCATCGGTTATACAATGCCTGTCTCGCTGCCTTTCCGGCAGGAGTAGTGTCGTCAGTAAACAAGGCTTGGTTCACGATAGTGTCCTTCTCAGTGCCCCAACTCGTATCGTAGATCTGGTAGGACGAGAATGAACCGCCGCTCGTCAGGTAGACGCGTATAAAGTCGTCAGCATCGGCAAAGTCTGCAAGCCAGCCTATGTCGAACATCGGCATGACAGAGTTCTGATAGTCGCTGATGAAGGTGTCCCAGTTGACTTCTAGTATGTTGATGGTGAAGGTTGCCGTGCAACCGTACATGGTCTGTAGTGTTGTGAAGAAGTTCTTTATCTCGAGGCACGCTATGTCTCTCATGGTGTTTCCGGTGTTGTATGTCAAGACGAATGAGAAGCCCCAGTCCCACAAGCTCTTAGTCGTGGCGCCAACCGTGAAGGTTGCGTTCGTCAGGCAGTTGTATGCTGCGCGGTAGTTTATGTCGTAGCCGATTCCTCCCTGGGAGGGTATGTTGTAGGTCGTGTTGTAGTAGTCTGGGTACAGGCCTAGGACGAACGGGTTGCCCCTGTTCGAGGCCTCACCATGCCAAGCTTCGTTGATGTACTGAGTCTGGTTGAACGAGTACGCGAAAGCCTTCCTAACGTTGGTATTGTAGAAGAAGTCTAATGGAATTCCGTCAGGCAAATGTCCGCTCCCAATGTATGCGCTACCTTCGGTTATATTGAAGGTGAACATGTTCGCGTCCAGCAGAATCTCTGGGTTTATGTTCTTCGTCGTCTTGACGGTCGCGGTCGATGGTTCTCCGTCCGGTCCTGTCATGAGGGGCAGGTCGGATATCGGGATTGCCGCAGCGTCGAGTACGCCCGAGTTCAGTTCACCTTCTCTCGTAGTGTCAGATGCGATGTATTTGATGTCGATCGTGTCCAAGTAGCCGTTGGTTGCCGTTGGGATGTTCGGCGGATTGGCCGGATCGCCTGTCGGGTTACCGTAGGGATCCGTTGCTGGCCATCCTCTCCAGTAGCCTGGGTTCCTCTTCATAATCACTTCCTGGCCTACACTGTCGAGCGTCTGCAAGTAGTATGGACCCGTGCCGCAGTATAGTTCTTTCCTAAGAGGTTGATCCGTTGGATCTAGGCTCTTCTGGGCCGAACCGTATCGCGCCCAGTCCAGCCACCAGTCTGGATAGTGCATGCATCCAGTGCCTACGTATGTCGCTGCTGGTGCCTTGCGTCCTGTGATACGAGTCGACACTGCCGTCGGACTTTGGCCGTACTTTGACGTGTCGTACAGGTTTCCGTTCCAAGCGCCAAGTTGTAGGTCGTAAGCCTTGCTTTGAACGTACATAAACGTGTTGGACAGGGTCTGCTTGAAGGCGTTGTCTGGGAATCTGGCTCCCACGTTGATGATGAAGTCGTTGAGTCCACCAGCCGTGTTGATTTCATAGGCGTTGTCAATCAGGTGTGCCAGGTCCATCATGTTCGGGTGATCTAACGCTTTATCATTACCCAGTACTGTTTCATTCTTTCTCCAGTAAGCGTGGATGCCTGCGTCGTTGAAAAGTGCCATGTCCAAAATCCATTGTGGCATAAATCCGCAGTCCTGAATTAGGTAGTAGCTGTAGCTGTACTTGATGTCGTTGATTGAGAACGCGCCCTGAACGGCGCCCGTGCAGTTGTAGAAGTTAATGGGGGTCGTGCGGATGTGGAACGTGTAGAAGCCACGCCACAACGTCATGCTCACGGTTGACCCGTAGGTCATGGCATCAACAGTCCAAGTGCGGTACGTGTTCGCAGTCTGGTCCCACAGGTAAACGTTGTCGCCTGCGCCGAAGAAACCGTCTCCGGTCTGGTCAACAAAGCCGGTGCCAAGGAATGGACCGTGCTCGGTAAGTGTGGCATTTGGACTAGAATCGAAGGCGAAGCTTGCACCCGTCGGACTGTGAACGGCCTCAAAGAGGTTAGTTGTGTTGTGTATTGTCATTACATAGCTGCTTCTGTCTGGAACGTTTGTAGATAGCACCGGGTTGAAGTTGAAGTAGAGTTCTCCGTTGTTTGTGCCTAGAGCCGGGTATGGATTACCACTGCCCGCCCATTGGGTTCCTCCTTGCGTGAAGGTTCCGAATTCGATCAGGCCCTCATTAGTGTTGAACAGGAGCTCTCCACTTGCGGTGTCGTAGGCGACGCCTGGGCTAGCGTCAATCGGACCCCAACCGATGTCGCCTATGTAGTATGTGGTTGTGTCGGTCGCCGCTGTTTTGGATGTCACAGCAGAAACTTTTGCTTGCGGAGCAACAATTGGAAGCAACATTATAGCCATAGCAAATATTGCAATCAAACAAATTTTTTTCATTGTTTTCTCTCCTTCTCTCTCCTTAATTTCAGCGTGAAAAAGTATGATTTGCGTGGTATATAGGTTTTGTGGAACAATGTTTCAGTCGATGCACGCGGAAATTTCGGGCAAGTGCAGTCCGTGCGAACAGCTGAAAATGCACGGGATACAGCGACAACGATTTATAGTGGTCATGAGCTTCATATTGTAGGAGAGAGGGCTGAAAGGGACATGGCAACTTTCCAGGTTGAACTGAAGTGTCCCGAACACGGACTCGAACGCTTCAAGATAAAAGTAATAAAAAAGTACAACGTACATCCTGAACTCATCGCTGCAAAATACCGGACAAGGCCTAAACGTGAGATGAGCGGCATAATAGTCGGAAGGAACGTAAGCCACACCGAGATACGAGATTTTATGATCCAATACTTCAGAGAAACAGGGATGATAGACAAAATCGTGGCCTTGAAGCTGCAAACATAAAATAAACTATCAGCAACGCTGCTTCTGATTCAATGTCTCCAGGCGCCAACGACTTTTAATGTCAAACCGGCTGCAAAAAGCACGGCGCCTAACTGAAAGCCATAGTTAAAGATGAAGAAAAATGGTCTCACACCTATCGGAATTCCCAAGATGTTGAGGACTTCTCCTGCACGAGAGAATTCTTCTCTCACCAAGAAGGACGAGATATCCTGAAACTGAATGGCCACGAAAGCCAATGAAAAGAATACGACGGAAACACAGAGTAAGACTGTCCCGAAGCCACTAATCGAACGCCACCGCACTGAAAAAAAGCCCAGCTGAAATAAGAAGCCGTAGGCAGTGAGCACAAGACCCAAAAAGAGGGCAACGGCCGGAACAAGAGTGAAGATAGTAGTCAAACTGAGAATTCCAAAGACAAGAGATACTATGCCGAACGCTATCAAAATCCTGCCCAAATTCTCCGTGAGAAAGTCCACAAAATCCAGATATCTCAGACTCATACTTTTCAAACCACATCAGAAGCAAAGGTCAATATAAAAAGTTAACGCCGAGAAAAAGCCCTGAACCACAATAAACAGAATGAGAGCAACTGTGCGTGGATACGCATGGCAAGACGTTTTCGTCCGAGCTTTCACTCCTTGGAAAAACGGCTGTTTTCACTCTTCTGTTTCCTCTGAAAAAAGGTGCACACTAGAAAAAACACGACACCCAGAAAGCGCTGAAAACGAAAGACAATTATCCATCGACAAGTAGTCATTAAAGCAGCAAGAATAGTGGAGTTTCCATGCAGAGAGTCTGGTCCCAAAGAAACGTTGATCTGAACCTGTTCAAGGAGAAGATACGTGAGTTCTTCGAAAAAAACGACTTTGACGTAGTCGTGAGTGAATGGGAAAGCACCTACCACCTATTGGCAAGCGGGTCGCCCAACTATCAGATTGACGGGCAAGTCTCAGTCACGGTGGAAGGGACACCGGAGGATTTTTCGATCAGGCTTGAACACGAAAGGAAATCAAGAGAAAGAAAACATACGCTCCCCATAACGTTGGCAGCATCACTGGGATTTGGTCTTCTGCTAAGAGAGGAATTCAAACCTGACGACGCATTCCCAGATCTTCGCAGAGACCTATGGGCTTTTGCAGACAGAGCCGTCATCAACCTCACCGGATCTGCACAGGCCTCACATGACACGTGCACAAAAGATTAATCTTTGTCTGCAAAGTTGGCGAAAAATCGATTCTGCACATGGTCAAGCGCGCGCTCCATGTGTCAATGTCCAACCTGTATTTTTCTCTGATTAACTGTTTGGCTTTGGCTCTGACATCTTCAAAGATTGGCACACCAAAACGGTCATAGTTGTGTTGAGCTAGCGCGCATGCTTGTTCCTAAATTCGTTTGCGACATATCTCGTACTTCTCTCTTCATAGTACGTTCCATTAGAGAGGCACACAACTCAACCCTGCCACACATTAAGAAAGGAATTTAGGAACACGCTAGCGCGCTAAACCATTTTTGGGTGAAAATCTTGAGACGAGGTACTTATGTTTTTTTGCTTAGCACTACGATGAGTCCAAGTATTCCTCCGATGACAACTAGCAGTCCGCCAAGTCCACCACCAATGATTCCAACGATTATGAGTACGATTGCCCAAACGAGAGTAGTTACGCTTTTTGCACCAATTATTGCTATGACACCGCAAATAATGGCAACGATGCTTCCATAGGCAAAGAATTCCCAATGTAAAACCGGCCCAAAGTTTTGACCAGAATACCCAATGAATGATAGTAATCCTAAGATTACTAGCAGTATTCCGCCTATAAGAGCTAAGATATAAGCTATTCGAGACACTGCTGAAATTTCTGACATTCACATTCCACGCCATAACTTTACAGCTCTAGGCGTTTAAGAAGTTTACTCTGGCCCAGAGCGCGTGCGCTTTTGGGTGACAACTTTGGGAGCACATAGTTTCGAAGATTAGCGCGCGCTATGCCCTTTCTTGGTCAAGTTTCGCTGATCTTTTTGAGTTGATTGCGATACATTTCTAGTATTTCTCCAGAAGTTGTTGCATCTTCGGGTGCTTTGTCTGGACGGTAGTTGCCGGTGAATCTCGGAAACCTTATGGCGAGTCCGCTTCCTTTCCGAATGGAGTCCATGGCGCATGTGTGAATTGGACTCAGTGTAATTTCTGCTCCCAAGATTTCGATAGTCAAACTTGGTTCAAACCAGACATCGGCTTCAAGTGTTGAATTGATTCTCGGATGCTTGTGCGCAACAACGTGGTTTTGTAGCATCTTGGGAAGCTTGGCAAGGTCTTCATCGGTGAAGCCTGTTCCACACTTAGTAACGGTTTCAAAAGTGTCGTTTTCTGGATTGTAGGCCGCAAGCAGCAGAGCACCGTAAGCCCCAGCCCTCTTTCCTCGTCCATGGAAAGCGCCGACTGTGACCAAGTCAACCGTGTCAGTCATCTCGCTCTTGTAGTCGCGCTTATATTTTATCCAAAGCCAACCGCGTGCTCCGGCCTGGTACACCGAGTCCTTGGCGATTGACTTACAGACCAAACCTTCACAGCCATTCTCTATCGCTTCTAGAAAAAACTTTTCAAGCTCACCCGCATCCTTCGTGATCAAGCAATCGACTATTTTGCTTCTGTCGCTTCTTTCAACGACCTTTTCAAGCATTTTCCTTCTTGCCGGATAAGGCTCCAGCGTCAAATCCTTCCCATCAACGTACAGCGCTTCAAACATGAAGAGCGAAACAGGATAATCTTTAATGGCTTTTTCGATTCCATACTTGCGTCTCCGATGCATAAGCTCTTGGAACGGACGCATCTCACCCGTGTCAGGATCAACAGCCACACATTCACACTCTAGAATAGCCTCTTTTGCCTTAACATGTTTCTTGAATAGTTCGATAGCATCAGGGTATTGGCTTGAAATATTCTCCAAACGCCTAGAATAAAGTGTTATTTTCTCGCCTTGTTTGTGCGCTTGAAGGCGTTCACCGTCATACTTGTACTCAGCCACGCACTTTCCGCCCAGTTTTTCTAGAATTTCTTCAGGAGAGGAAAGTCTTTCAGCCAACATCGGCCTTATAGGTTCATTGATGGACACTCTGAATGCCTTGATTCCTTCAATTCCCTGGCGGGCGATGGTTTCAGCGACTCTTCCAAGATCTGAGCAGATGTTGTAAGCCCGTTCGACAAGTTCACGCGTTTCCTTACCTCCCCCGTATGCTATAGCTAACGCGTCTAGAACCGTCATGTCAGCTATGCCCAAACGCAGATTGCCCGTAACGTTTCTCATAATGTACTTAGCTTCTTTCGGAGTTGCCGCAGCCAGAAGCCCAGCTAGGAGCGAAAGCTTAAGGTCAACAGCGCCCGACCCTGAAGTTCTGGCCATTTTCTCGAGTGTCTCATAAACCTTTTGAACTGTTAACGGCTCCTGGAAGAATGTCACCTGTCTCTTGCTGCCTATGAGTTTTTGAGCAGTTTCACCTATGTCCCCGGTATGCTTGAGGTCTTCTTCAACGTCAACTTCTCTCCTTCCACAAGTTCTTGCGAGAGCTTTTATCGCCAGTTTTTCAGCTACGCCAATTTCAATACCCAAGAAATCAGGATATATTCGGCCCTGAGTCAAATAAGCAACTCTGCCTATGAGTTCTTTCGGCGTGTTCCTGAGAAGATCAACCAGCAAGTCTGTCATTTCAAGCCTCTTACTAGTTGCTTCAATCTTTTCATAAGCGTCGGCAATCACGCTGTACCTCAACTTGAAAGCCTCACAGGTAAAGTGGATTCAACGGCATATTAAAATTTCACACTAAGACAGCAGGGCAAATCGAGGTGTTGAAGCGTTTCGTTTCAAGAAACCTTATGTGTCATCTGGAATGAAAAACTTCATAATGGACTATCTCGCCGACTGCTCGCTTGGCCCGGGGAGAAGGAAACTTCAGCGGATAGCCTACAGGAATCAACGCTACGGGTCGTATTCCCCTCGGAATCTTCAAGATTTCCCTTACCTCATCTTCCTTGAACGCACCCACCCAGCACGTGCCCAAGCCAAGCGAGTAGGCGGCTAAGTGAATATTCTGAATTGCGGCGGAGGTGTCCTGTATGCAGTACAATGCTCTACCTCTTTGACCATAGCCCTCAGAAGAACGATTTTCATCGGCGCACACAACAATCACTACTGGAGCCTCATCTATGAACGATTGATCGAATGCGGCCTCAGCGAGTCTCCTCTTGATTTCCGGTTTTCTGACAACTATAAACTCCCATGGCTGGATGTTTCCAGCAGAAGGCGCCCAACAAGCTGCATCAATGAGCTCTTGAACAGTTTCCTCCGAGACATTCTTCTCGCTCCTGAAGGCTCTTACGCTTCTCCTCCCTTTAATTGCCTCAAGTACATCCATGCGTTACTTCAACTCCGAGTCTGACAATTTGCGGTGCACAAGCCTTAAGTTTTGTCGTATCCCCTAGTTCAGCCAGGATGATGAGAACGAGAGTCAACAGAGCAGTTGCTGTGATGTGACTCGACGGGCGAACTGACATAATCTTACACGGAAAATTTATGAACAAAAACACAAGTGAAAAAAGAAAAATTACGATGCACCAATATAAGTCGCGATACGGAAAAGGGAAAACTTGCTCAAAAAGAAAATCATCGAGGCTCTAGACGCCGCATCATCAAAAAGAACCATAAAGTACGCTGTGTACTTGATCGCGATAGTCCTGTTCTTCGGGTTAATTCTGCTCCCTCCTATACTGGGAATAGCCATCAATTGGGGTGCAATCAAAGTAGTTCTTGATGATGCATCGCTCAAGAATCGTGCCCTGAGTGCGATTACGAATAGTTTCACAATAGCATTGTTCGTATCAGCCATTGATCTTATTGCTGGAATTCCGATGGCTTGGCTCATTGCGCGGAAAAAATCAAGATGGTTAAGTATTCTTGACACGTTGTCTGATATCCCGTTCATTGTTCCAACTGCCGTGCTTGGTTATTCGCTCCTGCTCTTCTGGAACAGACCTGAAGGCATATCGATGCTATTCAGCGGGCCGCTAATTTCAGAGGGGTGGCTGCTGGTAATACTCCTCCATTTTACTTTCTCGTTCCCTGTCGTCGTCAGAGTCATCGTCGGAGCGTTGCTCGACTACAAACGGGAGTTCGAGAACGCATCAAGGACACTGGGTGCCCCTCCATTTACAGCTTCAAGAACCGTTACGTTTCCAATAATAAAACCATCATTGATAGCCGCTTTCATACTTGCTTTTTCAAGATCACTCTCAGAAACGGGCGCAACGTTCGTCGTCGCGGGAACCTTTGAAAATGGTCCGGTCTTCTTGCAGAACATGAAGAACGCTTACCTCGGTGTCAACACCACCATCTATTACGGGGCCACCGTTTTCGCAAGTTTCATCCTCATCGCTGTTTCTGTGTCAATTTTCATAATGATTCGCGCGGTGGGTCCGAGGTTTAAGTTGCCCGTCAGACGAATTTGGCCGTCTTTTGAGAGAAAGCTTAGCTATTCAAAAGCAGAATCCTCAAGAAACACTGTCACGCTTGCCATCTTCTTGATTATTGTCTTAGCACCATCTCTTTTTGTTGCACTTCCAGCGTTCCGCGCGGCTTTCACGAGCACGCTGAACGAATCCCTGCAACGTGTAGGGATATGGGGAGACTATTGGCAGGGGCTAGTTCTTTCCTATGCCCTTGCCGCAATAGTCACCGTGCTCAACATAATCATAGGATTACCTATGGCCATTGCGATTGCGAGGAGAAAGTTCGGTTCGTCACAATCAGCAATTCTGGACATTCTTGTCAACATTCCTCTTGTTGTGCCCTCAATAGCACTGGGGTTCTCGCTGGGAATTTTCTGGAAACAGACCTTCGCTTTCATACCAGACCTTTTGCTGCTGATCTTTGCTCACCTTACAATCACGTACCCATATTTCGTAAGGTCAATGTCGGCGGCTGTAGAGAGGATCAGCATGGACATGGAAGAAGCTTCAAGAACACTCGGCGCTAAACCATTAGGAGTTTTCAGGACCATCATTCTGCCATTGACCAAGTACTCTATACTTTCAGGTGCGATACTCGTCTTCACAAGAAGCGTCAGCGAAACTGGTGCGACGTTGGCGGTGACGACGACGCTCAAAACTGTACCGGTGGTCCTCGTAAACTGGATAAGGCCTCCGCTTGGACAGCAGCCCGCCACGCTGTTGCAGATAGGATTAGGAAGCGGTTTCTTGATACTGTTTTCATTCATCATTCTCCTAGCATTGAGACTAATCGTAAAGGGAAGAGGAAGATACTGACATGATTAATAAAGAACCGGAGAACTATCAATATCCTCAAAAAACCGCTAAGAACCGCATAAGAGGAACAACAGATGCCTGATGTCGTTATAGAAAACGTCACAAAAAGATTCGGCAAACTCGTCGCTGTAGATGATGTTAGCCTTCACGTAAGAGACAAAGAATACTTCGCTCTACTAGGACCCAGCGGATGCGGGAAAACAACACTTCTCAGGCTTATCGCAGGACTAATTCAGCCAGACGAGGGCAACATATACATAGGTAACAGACTCGTGAACAATGTTCCTCCAGAAGATCGTGACGTGGGTTTCGTCTTCCAGACTTTTGCATTATTCCCGCACATGAACGCATGGAACAACGTTACCTACGGGCCTAGAGTAAAAGGCTTTGACATGAAGAAAGCAGGGACGATCGGGCATGAGGTGCTTGAAATGGTGAGATTGAATGAGCGTCTAGACGCTTTTCCGAACGAGTTGAGCGGAGGAATGATGCAGAGGATAGCCGTAGCGAGAGCCTTAGCCGCAGGAGCCAAACTGTTGCTTCTGGACGAACCTCTTGGCCAACTGGATGCAAAAGTGCGGAATGATTTGAGGTATGAAATAAGAAGGATGACCAAGGACTTGGGGTTAACGGCTATTCACGTGACTCATGATCAGGCTGAAGCAATGGCAATCTCGGACAGGATAGCCGTCATGAAGAAAGGAAGAATCAAACAGGTTGGAACTCCAAGTGAGCTTTATATGGCTCCAGGAAACGTGTTTGTAGCCAACTTCATAGGAGAATCAAACTTCTTAGAAGGATATGTTGCAAATGAAGGCGACAAGGAAATGACAATAGAGCTTCGCGGTGGAATTCAGTTTGGAGTGGCTCATGACGAAGCAAGAAAGGGCGAAAGAGTAGTGTTGGCCATAAGGCCAGAGACTTTTCTAGTTGAGAAAGGAACGGAAAAGAACAAGAACTCGATTGCAGGAGTAGTTGAAAGAGTGACGTTTGAGGGAACAAATATACGCTACGAAATTAGGCTTGAAAACCAGGATCTAATTGTAGTTGTGAAACCTTCCATGACAGGAGAATGGTTTAGTGTTGAGGATAAAGTAACGGTGAGCTTTCCGCCGGAGAAAGCCCACGTGTTCGAGTATCCGGCGACAGGGTTGAAGGAGGAAATTGCCGTTGAGTGAACTGATAAAATGGTTCGAAAAGCGAAAAGAAACCAAGGCTTTGGCGAATATCCAGCGGCATCTAGCTTTGACAACAGGCATAGTTGAAGACTTGGAGAACGCGATAAAAGCAGCAGTGGAAGAAGACTTGAAGGAAATGCAAGCTTGCATAGGAAGGGTGGCCAGCGGCGAGAAAGAAGCAGATTCCTTGCGAAGAAAAGTCATGGACGAAATCTCAACTGGAGAACTCTCGCCAACAGACAGAGAAGACCTGATGGACCTTGTGAAGAGGGTGGACATGGTCGCAGACTGGAGCAGAGAGTCCACCCGCGTGCTAGGTGCGATACCGATGGAACACGTGCCCGACACAATCAAAAACGCATTCATAGAAATGGTTAAAAGCGTGAAAGAATGCACTGTTTCCCTCCAGAAGTGCGTGAACAAAATTATGACAAAACCAGAAGAAGCCCTTCAAGCCGCTGACATGGTAGAACGAGAAGAGGAAAAGGTTGATGACATACACGAAAAGGCCAGAGTTCTGATTGGAACAGAGGACCTTCCGAGGGCCGGAGTAGCGATACTAGCAAGCCAACTTTTCGAGGCGTTGGAAATGATTGCAGACTCGTGTGAGGACGCCTGTGATCAGGTAAGAGTGATAATGGTTAGAAAATAGGGTGACAAAACATGGTGGAAACAAAGATTGATATTTCAGACCTGAAAAGTGAAGGAAGCGACGTCGTGAAGGAGCTAACGGCTTTTCTGGAAGAAAAAACGCATGCGAAAGTTGAGGCAGGAATGAAGGAAATCACAGTCAAAGCCGAGGGAGAAGAAGCTATCTCAAGAACCTATCTGCGGGTACTCTTGCGCAAGTTCCTGCACAGAAAAGAATTAAGAGACGTTTACAGGGTAATAGGCGGCAAAGACAACACTTTAGTTGTCAAAGAAGTGAAAATAGCTGAAGAAGAAGAGTAGACCTCCTACCTATTCCTGAAAGACTAAAGATTAAATCTTCCTCCACAGCAATTATACGCAGTTGAATGTACCACAATAGCACGTTGCCTTTATCGATCCGCTCAGCAGAACTTGAGCTCTCTCTCGATTCGGCTTTCTGCCGATGAAAAAGATGCCCGCAGAAACGACGATTGCCCCCAGCACGAACACGGGTGCAGGCACCTCTCGGAACAGAAACACGCCCAACAGCGTTGCACCTACGGGCTCAAGCAAAGCCATGGTCGCGGTTTCAAAGGATTTGAGGTTTGACAGAGACGAGAAATACAATGTGTGTGCAATTGCAGTCGGAAGCAAACCCAGTCCCAATATCGAAAGTATAGTTCCTTCCTGCGCTGGCAAAGTCAAAACTGTTTTCCCACCAACGAGGCTTAGAGCTCCTGCGACAACAGCTGCTAAAGCATAGATTGGCAACATCGAAGAAAGGACATTCATTTGATTACGCATTTTCTTGCCATAGTTGAGATAAAGAGATTCCACTACCGCTGCTAGCACAGCTTCCAAATCACCTTTCAGATTCGGAGAAAAGCCTCCGGTATGAGCAGTTCCGCTTGCGGCAAGCGCAATTGTACATAAACCGATGAAAGAGACTGACAAACCCACAAGCTGCATGCGGGACGGTTTTATCTTGAAGACGAAACTCGAAACGACCAGTGAGAAGAACGGAGTCGTGTTTACAAGAACGGTCGCATCAAGAATTGCAGTGTCTTTCACCGCAAGAACAAAGAGTATGAAGTGAAGAGCAAGAAAAAAGCCTAGAACAAACAACTCCTTGAAATTCTGTCTCACAAGACGCCGGTCAAATGGCTTCCTAAGCACAAGCAATGTCACAAGCAACGCGAAGCAAGCGATAACTGACCGCCAGAAAACTATTGAGAATCCGTTCAGGTCTTGCAGAAACCTCACGAAGATGGACGCAGTCCCAAAGAGAAACCCTGCTGTTACACCTTCTGCCAAAGAAGTCTTTCTTGTTCTTCTCTGCATGCAAACAGCCTTTTCATTTTTCAACTGAAATCTTGCTTTGGCCCAATTCTTTCTCAAGTCTGATTACATGTTCAGCCTTCTCTGCAAACGCATCGCTGTGTGTAACTGCAATCGTCTGTTCTATCGCTTTGAACCTGAAAATTGCTTCAGCCAAACGGTGCACTGAACCGTCTTCTATTCCGAGACTTTCGGTAGGTTCGTCAAGCAGAAGCAGGGTCAATCCGTGGCCTGTTCTGGACTGCATAATCAACTGGCCTAGGCCCAGACGGTATGCGAAGGCGAGCAATGTCCGTTCCCCACCGGACAAATTCGAAACTTCTCGTTCAACGTTGCCTTCGCTAATCACGTACGGCGTGTAGGTTTCGTCAATCGACAAATTCAATAACGGGCCCTCTTCGCCGGCTAGACTGTCAAGAACCTGCTGAACAAAACCTCTCAAGACTTTCACAAATTCAGTTCGAAGCTTGGGCTGTATACTTCTATAAGCACTGCGTATTCCCTCTATGACCTCAACGACTTTTTCTATCTTTCTCATGCGCTCGATTTTCTGCTGCCCGTTGTCGATTCTTTCCTTCATTTCATCCAAGTGTTTAGTCAAATCTTTCTTGCGGTTTTCCTTGGCATGCAAATCGGATTCTAAGAGATAATACTGTCTAAAGGCTTGCTCCCTCCGCGTTTTTGCAACTTCCAAGCTTGAGATGTCGAACCTGTTTAGCTCCTGACGAACAACCTCGACCTGAACACGCAGTTCGCTCTCCGACTTCTGTTTCTTTTCGAGCTCACCCAAGATTTCGGACAACGCATCATTTTCCTCTCTTAGTCGCAATTTCAAATCTTCAATCCTAGGAGCAAGTATCTGCATATTCGAAAAAACAGTGTTCGCCTTGGCCTTCAATTGCTGCAGCTCATCTATCGAGTCACGAAGCTGGTTCACTCTTCTTTTTCGCCCTTCATTCTCCTCCACAATTCGTTGCGTTAACCCTTCCTTGTATTCTTCGTCCAGCGTTTGCATGCAGAGTGGACATCGATTCTCCGACGAGAGCGAGGAAAGTCGCTTCTCGTCTGCTTGCAGGTTTCCTTGAGTCGCCTCCTGCTCACCCTTCAGGCTTGAGATTTGGTCATCAAATGTTGCAATCTGCCTTCTCAATGATTCAATCGGCTGATCATTCGAAATTCCAATATCCTTGTCCGAATTGAAGGATTCCAACTGTTTTTCCATGGCGTTCAATCTTTGCTGGAGGCTTATAATGCCGGTTCTTTTGCCTTCGACTTCCTCGACCAAGGAAGCATTTGCTTCTTGCATGCTCGTCAAGTTGGCGTGTATTTTCGCCTCTTTCCGTCTGAGCTCTTCGTTCTGTCCTCTCACTTCTTCCAGCTCCCTAAGCTTCAAATCAGCTTCCTCCAAAACCTTCTTGGCAGAGACCAACTTCTTAGAAACGTCTTGGAGTTCAATCTCAACTAGTGAAAACTCGCCTGCCGTTCTATCGTAGTCTTCGCCGAGTTTTCCCATCCCAGCAACGTCCGGGTCCTTTTCATAAGCCTTTTTTTCCCCTTCATATTCCCGCACGTAACCAGCAAGATTGCTCCATGCTTTTTCATAGTCTGACAGGCCAAACAGCTCATCTAAGCGTCTTTGTCTATCCCTCGGCTGTAGATTCAGAAATTCTTTCAGGTGCTCTTGTCTGACCCAGACTATCTCACGAAAAAGATCCCTGTCCAAGCCTGTTATCGCCTTGAGTTGTTCGGCAACAGCGTCATTTTTTGTGCTTGATATCAGGTCTTCGCCCATGAAAAGCTTCAACTCGTTAAAGTCCTGGCTTATGCCTTTCCCATGCCTTTTCAAGGCTCGGAAGATTCTGTAGCTCTTTCCGTTCTGAGTGAATTGAACAATGACTCTTCCAACGGTTGCTTCTTCCCGCAGCAGGTAGTCAAAGGCTCTGCCAATAGGGTCTCCGAACAGTGCGAAATCAATAGAGTACAGGATGCTGGATTTGCCACATCCTAGACCGCCTACTAAGCAGTTGAAGCCCCGTGCAAAAGGCACTGTTGACTTCACGTGTGAACGAATGTTTTCAAGTTGCACAATCTCAATTCTCATTGAAGAAGCTCCTCTATGGCTTGTTTCACTTTTTCCTCCTGCTTCTTAGTGAGCGGCTCTATCAAGCTGACTGCAATGTGGGATATTTTTTCTGCTTCTTCCTTACTGTGACGTTCGGAAAAGATCTGCAAGAAATATTCGAAAGCCTTCGTTTTCAAATCCTTGACTTCACTCTCGAAGATTGAACGAACTAGCTCTTCTGAGACTTCACTCTCACGTAATAAAACAACAGGATGCACCAACAAAGCCTTCTCCGCAGCCGCTCTAATTCGTGCGACGTCAACTTCTGTACGAGTTGCTCCAGCAGGCAGGACACCTTTGAGAACTGGAATAACGACTGCTTCCTCTTTGTCAGCCGTCTTGACTGCTTGAATGGACTGCTCCGTGATTCTTGAAGGAGCGAGGCCTGTGAAGTCTTGCTCCAATATCACAAATTCGCGAGAGGATTCAAACTCTATGAATTCTGGAGTAGCTACTCCCTTTTCGTTCACCCTAACGTAGTAGAAGCCTTTCTTGATTTTTGCTTCAACATAGTCTGTCGTCTCAGTGCATCCACTGTAAACCAGAAGACCAGTCTTGAACTTTTCCATGTATGGTTTATGCACGTGTCCGGCAGCATAGTAGTCGAAGCCCTCAGGTATGAGTTCAGGCGTAGCTTCAGCCTCAATGTAGGGAGGCTTGACGTTTGGAAGGTCTAGAGCCATATGGAAAACGAAGATATTGAACACTGATGTATCTGGATTTGGCCTGTTCTGCTCCATAAAAGTCGGAAGCAACTCTTCTGTCCTATGCCTGTTCCTGTAGTTGGGCACGCCGTAAACATAACAACTGTCGGCCTTTCGCCAACACGCTCCTTCATGTCTGGGCAAATGGTAAATCAAACCGGCGCTGTCCAACGGATTCATAATCGTCCCTGTTATCGAGTTCGGAGCCGAATCGTGCGAGCCATCAACTGTCAACACTGAAATCCCAGCCTCGCGCAGACGATTGAAGTCTCTAATGCTGTTTTCTAACGTGATGTTGGAAGGTCGTGCCTGATGGAAGAGATCTCCAGCAATAATCATGAAGTCGGGCTTCAGTTCAATCGTTTTATCGACCAGCTCCTTGAAGGCTCCGTCGAAGTCTTCACGGCGAACTTCCAAGCCATACTGTGAATAGCCCAAGTGCAAATCAGCCACATGTACAAAACTGAAAGGTTTCAGACTCTTCACCGCCGCGCGCGTTAGTTTATCATTCTGACATGTTAAATAGGTTATGAGTTTTACTTTTCGCTTGTGGTTTCTTCCCTATTCACATAAAAGGCTCTGAAAACTCGATTCATCGAAAATGAAAGTCAGAAAGCACAAACAATGCAGCTTCCCACGAAAATAGAAACATATAAACATCATAAGCCCCTCTTTCAAAGAAATGGATACTGGTGAATTCAATGCAATGATATGCCAAAAGTGTGGACAAGAAACGTTCCTGCCTTTCAGATGTCAGTACTGCGGAGGCTACTTCTGTTCTGAACATCGGCTGCCAGAAAACCACAATTGCCCGCAAATGGCACAGGCACGCTTGCCTAAAGACCAGGCACCGCCAGTAATGGTTCAAGAGCGAAAGCCAAACGAGTACACTCACGTCCCGCTCAAGCCAACGCAGAGACAATTCCACTTCAGCAACAAGGAAATCGGACACCTGGCCTTGGCAACGATACTCGTTGTCGGCGTGGGACTATCATTGGATTTTGCAAGCACCACGAACGGAGACTACCCCTTGCTAGCCTTGTCCATAGCAGCGTTCGCAGCCTCATTCCTCTTACACGAAATAGCCCACAAAATAGTTGCACAAAAACATGAACTGTGGGCAGAGTTCAGATTGACATCGATGGGCGCAATCCTAACACTGCTTTCCATATTCTTGCCATTGGTGAAGTTCATATCCCCAGGTGCAGTTATGGTGGCTGGTGGTGCCGATCGGAAAACGATGGGGAAAACAGCCGTCGCAGGACCCGCTACAAATATTGTGTTGGCAACGATTTTTTCAGTTGCTACGGCTGTGTTGCCAAGTCACACATTGGACTTTGCAGTCATTGCGTTTTTCAATGCTTGGATAGCCATCTTCAACCTGATTCCCTTCGGAATATTCGATGGACTGAAAGTTTTCGTCTGGGACAAGAGAGTCTGGGTCTTGACCTTCGCCGCGAGCGCGGTTCTCATGACATACTTGGTTCTTTTTAGCCCAATGTCGTGAAGTGCAAATAGGAAAAGGCATATATTTCGTAGAACGACAACACTGAATGAATATAGCAGTTTTCAGTTGGTATCAAATGGTTAACAGAGACAGGCACGAGATCGCGATGGAGATAGTGAAGAGGGCTGTTTCTGGAAAGAAAAAGACTGAACTGATGAGAGACGTAGGCCTGTCATACTTGCAGGCTAAACTGTACCTCGGCAAGCTCGTGGACAGAGGACTACTGAAAATCGACGAGAAACAAAACTTCAAGACAACGAAGAAAGGAACAGAATTTCTGGAGAAATGCGAGGCTTGCCCCCTGTTCGGCTGGGACAAGGAAAAGCTGAGAACTCTGCTTTGAACGCTAGAGAAGCTCTATAGTAACATGAACTTCTTCTGGAACGCGGATGCGCATGATGCGCCGCATGACACGCTCTTCAGCGTCAATGTCTATAAGGCGTTTGTGAATACGCATTTCCCACCTATCCCAAGTTGCAGTTCCTTCGCCACACGGCGACTTCAACACTGGAACTTTCAATCGTTTGGTGGGTAATGGAACTGGACCGTTGATCTTAACTCCTGTTTTCTGGGCGATGACTTTCAGTTCACCACACACTTCCTCCAGTTTTGTGTAATCTGTACTTGTCAAGCGTATTCGCGCTTTTCTAACCATCGCCCATCATTCCTGATACTTCTACTTCCAAACAGATTTATTAGGTATCTACCTTAGACAACTAGCCGCAAATAAAAACTTATCGAAACGAGCAGCAAGACCGAACCCAGCCTGTTTGAGGATGAAACATGCAGAACCCAAAGTTGAAAGTGAAGGCAATAATCTTTGATCTGGACGGCACATTGGTGGATTCGAGAGCAGCTTACTCTGAAGCAGCTGAAACCGCCTTTGCCTCAACAGGACAAAGGATGGTTGACGCAAGAATTGTGACGGAGATTCCCCGGAGACTTGAGCAGGACTTGCCCATAGATGATCTAATAATGGGAGTTGACGTGAAGGGGTTCAAGGAAATCTACCTTAGGGCATACTATCAAGCCACCATCAAGAAAAACAAACCATTTCCAAACATTGCAGGCACACTTGAGAAACTCTCATCTAGGGCAAAGTTGGCGGTGACCACAAGGCGCAACATCCCTGAGACAGAAGTGAAGAGAGAGTTGACAAAGTTTGGCCTATCAAAACACATCCAGAAGATTGTAACATCTCGGGACACGTTGAAACCAAAACCTTCTCCAGAAGCACTCATCAAATGCGCAGAACATTTGGATGTGAAAATACGCGATTGCGCAGTCGTAGGCGACTCCGTCATTGACATAAAAGCTGGAAAGAATGCCGGAGCCCACACAGTGGCAGTCTTGTCAGGAATCTTCTCGCGCGAAGAGTTGGCGAGGGAGAAACCTGACTTGATCTTGCAGAACGTTAACGAACTCCCAGAATATGTCGAATAGGCCGTTGAAAGGGCATTAGAATATTTCTAGAAGGGAAATATAGCTAAAAACTACTGAGGAATGTTATAGAGGCCACTACGAATAAAGCTTATTAAAAGCGCAAATGTCTAGGTTAAGATGGAGAAGGCTTCGAGACGGGAGTACCATGAACTTCATAGAAATATTGCTATCAGAAAAACTCAAAGACAAAAACCCAATGTTAGATGTCTTAGGCTCTGACCGCAAGGTACTCCAAATTGCATGTCAGGACCTGACAAACTATCTCAAAGTCCACTGGGATCTTGTAGGAAAAGAAGCAAATGAATGCGAAATCGTAGAAAGGCTTGAAAAGTTCTTCAACGAAAACCCAAGCGAGCTGGAAGAGTTCCTAGGAGTCTGGACTGGAATCTGGCTTGCCAAGTGGAAGGAACGAGTAAAGCTCCTAATCGGCAATGAAAACTCTAAGAAATGGAACCACGCGACAAAGATTCTCAGCAACGGCGAAGCAGCGTGGGGAAGCCTTTCGAATCGTCATGAAATCGAAGATGTCCTCATATCCACACTCGTCAAGAACGGCGAGATCTGCGGCACATCAATCCTGGCAGAGAACCTCATCAAAATGGAGCTGGGAGACGAAAAGAAAGACTACGAAAGTGATGAAGAACGAATACTGAACGTCGTAAACGACACTTTGAGAAAGGCACGGGAACTGGCTCAAAGCAAGGGCCCATTAATCTTCGTCAAAGTCGATAAGGGCTACTACCAATCATCATGACAATTCAGACAGCGCTCTAGCGCGTTCTTTCCCTGTGCAGGGTTTTAGTCCGCCAAGAATACGTTTTCATAACTGGCGTCGCCCCATAGCCGCAGGCGGCACACCGCATTTTAGTCACGTTGTAAGATCTTCTTCCGCATCGCCTGCACTTTATGTGAACCTTTTTACCCTGGCGCTTGCCAAAAGAGGGTGTTCCCTTTCCCAACGGTGTCACCTTGGAGGCGGTGAAATAAGAACCACGTTGTCTCCCCGGACGATTATCTGTCCTAGCTTCCTGACGTTTTCAGAAGTCGTGGTGTCTTCCGTCTCTTCCAGAACGAGATTCAGGTGCTGATCGAACCCTTTAAGTTTTCCACGCAGGCTTTTTCCGCCTTTCAATCTTACTAGCACAATCTTTCCCAAGTTCTGCTCAAGTATCTCAGTCGTCATTTCGCTCATTTTGAACCCTCAAACCCATGATGTCATGCCTTTTATACCTAAACTTACACATTTAAACCTTATCTAAGAGAGAAGCAGAATGTCTGGAAAACACAGACGATATTTCTTGAAAGCGAGAGAATCGAAGGAGCTCCTGGACAAAGCTTCGAAAAGACTCAGAATCGACCTGGAACAAATGTTGAAAGACAGGGTCAACGTTGAAGTCGTTTACACAGAATCCATTGAAATCTTCCTCATAAACGGGAAACCAGTCCTAGCCAAGACCGGAGAAAACATCTACCCGACACTGACTTTCAAAGAATTCCTCGACCAAGCACCCAAAGTCACCGTTGACATGGGAGCCGTTCCCTACATATGCAAAGGAGCAAACGTGATGGCACCGGGAATCAGGCAGTTCAGCGGCGAATTCCAGAAAGGCGACCTCGTCCTCATAACAGACGAGAAACACGGCAAAACAATCGCACTCGGCGAAGCCCTCTACGACACAGAACAAGCAAAAAACACCAAACAAGGCATCATCATCAAAAACACACACTACGTCGGAGACAAAACCTGGAACCAACTAAAACAACTCGCCACCCCAACCTAACAACCCACCGACAACGAACCCAAACAACCCACCCAGCAAACAAAACCCCATGGAGCCTCAAAAAAATCACGGATTGAGTACTCAAACACAAGGACGCCAACTCTAACATGAGAAACTCAACACCCAAAATTTTTGACACTCAAAAACCCCGCAGAATTGAGTAAAAAAAGCTTCAAACCAACATGCTTCAACAACGTTTTGACACTCAAAAAAATCACGGATTGAGCACTCAAACACAAGACCTCGAAACCCAACATGCACCGTTCATTTGTCAACGTTCGGAGCGCCAAAAATAGCGCACAGCAAACCATTTTCTTTCCTTCCCATCCATCAAGAACGCCCAAGGTTTACCTTTGCAAACATGTAATTCTCGAACACTTTAATAGTCAATTCACACTAACAGTTCAGACGTTAGACTAGGAAACGCTTAAACTCTTGAAAGCCAAATACAGGATAAGAGAGGAGAAGCTTGCCAGGATTAGGAGGATTACTCCGCAAGTCCAAAAAGGACGAGAAAGAAGCCGACGTTAAAGAGGGTTCTGGCAAAGCCTACCTGAAAGCCATGCCTCTCCGTGAACTGTCTGACATCGACTCGGTGAAGGCCGAGGTGAACTCAGGAAACATTCTCATCCTCAGGATAACTCCTCTCGCGAACAAAAGCATCGATGACGTCAAACGCGCCGTGAACGAGCTGAGCGAGTTCGCTGAATCCGTTGGAGGAGACATCGCAAGACTCGGAGAAGAAAGAGTCGTAATCTGCCCTCCAAACGTGAAAATCTGGCGAGAAAAAACGTCCGTCTCCAACGAGCCTATAACTACAGCAGCCTAAACGTCTCCATCACCGCTGGAACAAGAGTCTGAACTTCACATCTTCTCTCAATGAAATCAGCCATGCTCAAACACTTGGCCCTCTCACCGTGACACACAACCACCCTCTCAGGCTTCGGCTGCAAATGCGTCACGTAATTGAATATCTGCCGCCTGTCACTGTGCCCCGAAAAGCCTTCAATCGACTCCGTCCGCAGCCTGACCTTAATAACGTCCATCTTGCCTTCAGCAGTCATCAAGGCCACTTCGTTCAAGCCCTTCTGCACCCTTCTGCCCATCGTGCCCTCAATCTGATAACTCACAAAAACTATCGAGTTGTTCTCGTTATCCGCCAAGCTCTTGAAGTACTCTATCACAGGGCCACCCTCAAGCATTCCGGAAGTAGCCATTACTATACACGGCTCGCCCTCGATTATCTCCTGCCTGACGCTCGGATGCTCCACAATCGTGAAGTAATCCGACTGGAAAGGGTTAACGCCATCGTGAAGTATGCTGTTGCGAACCTCTCTGCCCAGATACTCCGGGTAAGCCGTGTGAATCGCCGTGGCCTCAGAAATCATTCCTTCAATGAAAACAGGAGCCTCCTTCATGATTCCGCGCCGCATGTAATCGTCAAGGACGAGCATAATCTCCTGCGCCCTGCCCACAGCCGGCACCGGAATCAAAACCTTGCCCTTGCGGTCCAAAGTCTCGTTCACGACAGCCGCCAACCGCTCTTCAGCCTCAATCCGCGAAGGCATAACATCATCCGGCCCACCGTAGGTGCTCTCGGTAATCACCGTCTCAACCCTCGGAAACTCGGTTGTCGCCCCCTCCAGAAGCATCGTCCGCGAAAACTTGTAATCACCAGTGTAAACAATGTTGTGCAAGCCTTCGCCTATGTGCAGATGAACCATCGCAGAACCCAAGATGTGACCAGCGTTGTGCAAGGTCAACCTAACGTCAGGAGCAATGTCAGTCACTACACCAAACCGCAAAGGAAGCGTGTGCAACACTGACTCACGAACGTCCTTCTGATCATAATAAGGTGTCACACCCTGCTTGCCAGCCACGTCCAAATAATCCAGTTGAAGCAACGTCATCAAGTTTGAAGTCGGCGCTGAACAGTAAATCGGACCGTCATAGCCATACTTGTACAAGAAAGGTATCAGACCACAATGGTCCAGATGAGCATGACTCACGATAACGGCGTCCAGAGACTCAAGCTGAAACGCAGGATTGTCAAGCCTTGGAAAAGCCTCAAACGGTCTCGACGAACCTGGGTTTATTCCGCAGTCCAAGAGCACGCTGCTCTCCCGGGTCTGCACAAGAATCGCAGACCTTCCAACTTCCTGAAAGCCGCCGAGCGCCGTAATCCTGAGGTCCCCAACCTCAAAGGCCTTAGGCCTGAAAATCCTTTCCCCCACAGTGCGCAGTATCCGCTCCCTCTCCTTGCTTTCCGAGTGCAGATAGTGACGCATGTGAGTAATTATCTTGGACTTCAACGGTGGGCTCCTCAGAACGTGCGGTCGCCACTTAGTCCGCCTGATGATCTCCTGCAGAACCGCCCCGTTCTTGCCTATGACAAGCCCAGGCTTCTTCGCGTCGATTATTATCTCGCCCAGGCTGGGGTCAAAGTTTATGTCCGTCACCTCTGCTTCTGGCGAGATTATGTCCTTCGCGATCTTTTCAGCCTCGGCTTCCTGAAGCCTGACCGAGGGATCAGAACGGATGACTATCCGTTTCCTTATGACGTTAACTATGTTCGCGATGACACTGCTCTGCTCAACGAGCACCTCAGGCCTCTTGGTGTACACGGCAAGCGTTGAGGCTTCGTACTCTATTCTCGTCACTTCAGCTTCTTTCGGAACATGCCCCAGAATGTACTGACTGATTTCTATCTTTTCCCTACCCGAGTCCTGCACCGTTCTAACTTCCTCAATCGACTAGAAGCTGCTTCTTCTCCTTGTCAGTCAAATCCCTGTAGCCTTTCTCATCAATCACAGCAACGTTGAAACTGTCTCCACTCGCCGAGTCACGCTTCATGGAAGCATTAACAGCCTTGACAATCACGGGCAACATTTCCTTTACAGCCGCGCCCTCCCGGTACTTGTCCTCCAAAATGCCGTAGGCCACTGGCGATCCTGAACCCGTAGAAACGTATTTCTCCTCTGTCAGACTACCGAAGGGATCTATCGCGAACACGTGCGGCCCAGTGTCATCCACACCGCCCACTAGAACCTGTGCCAAGAGAGGCACGTACCTGGCTGAAAACAGGAGATTCGCCAAGAACCTTGCAGCAGAGTTCACGGGCAAAGGCCTGCCCATGTTCATCCTGTAAAGGTGTGCATTAGCAGTGAGTATGTCGACAGCCCTCTGAGCATCGGCAACACTTCCAGCAATCGTCATGGCCAAGTGGTCGTCTATCTGGTAGACTTTTTTCCCGTGTTTGTGAGCCACGTAGAAACCCATGGTTACCCGCGTGTCCGACGCCAATATTACCCCGTCTTTGCAGACGACGCCAATTGTCGTGGTTCCTTTCAACGCTAGCTTGTCTATCACATCATTGTTGTTTGCCATTTTCAATGGTCTCCCCAAAACCTAAATGCGGCACGGAATTACTTCGCAAGGAAGTAGCATCATCTAATCATGATCAAGGTGTTAATTAACATTGCGCTCAAGAACACAGAAACAAAAGCAACCATCGCGAACGAAAATCACCAAGCTCAAGGGGCGCCCGCAGGGCATGAGCAGGTTTCCAGATTGCGACCTCGCCTGTTTCGCCTACGCGTCAAAAGCCAAGCTTTCATCGTGTGCTCAGGCTTTAAGCACGATAGTACCTGACAGATAATTGAATATTCTCTGCCTTCTTTTAGAATGAAGGATCCATCCCAGAATCACGTCCAATGGAAACAGGAAAGCCTTTCCAACGCTTTCTATCGCTGCCTGCGCCATGTCCATGTGTTCACCGTCTAGCCGCGTTACTCTTAATCTCATGAGCATTTTGCCCAACGATCGCCCGTAGATTCCTTCCATCAACAACCAGTACAAGAAATAAACGACGTTGCTGAATCCGAAGTTCACGAACGGAATCCAGAACGGCAAACGTGGCACTATCGCGAAGCCAGGCCATCCTAACCAAGCAAGAACTCCTATCGGTGCCATGATGATCCCGAGAATAACAACGTCCACCAGCCATGCCAAGAACCTCTCGCCCCAGAAGGCCAACCTGAGCTGCCGTGCCGTTTCCACCAGCGTCCCGCATTTCGGACAGTAGGCTGCGCCTTCCGGCAACTCGTTCCCGCAGTTTCTGCAAGATGACATCTTTCTTTCCTCTGTTCCGAACATTGGTCAACCAAGTATTTATCTTTCCCCTCGCCCCAACTGCGCGCATGTGTTTCTATGAGAAGCCTTTTTAAGCTTCAAGCGTAAATCGCTATAAAAAGGGCTGCAGATACATGACTGAGCAGTGATCGTTTTGCCCCTGAAACATCATCGAATGCAGTTTCCAAGGGAGGTAATCGTTGGACACGGGGCGATAGAACGCATAGGCGAGATCTCCCGACGTTTGGGGTTCACAGAATCTGCGCTCATCATAGCTGGTTCAAAAACTCTTGACATCGCGGGTAAAAGGGTGAAGGAGCTTCTTGAGAAGAAGGAAGGAATGGCGGTTCAGACATTCCTCGTTGAAAACGCAACTGCACGCGATGTGAAAGCCGTTGAAGAGAGAATTAAAACCTTGAAGCCGCAAATCGTGTTCGCCGTGGGGGGTGGGACCAAAATTGACGTTGCAAAGTGCAGCTCCGCCAACCAAGGTGTCCCTTTCATCAGTGTGCCCACAACGGCTTCTCATGACGGAATCGCGAGTCCCCTGTCTTCTATCAAGGGCTACGAGAAACCGTACTCGGTTGTGGCTCAAGCTCCGTTAGCTATCGTGGCGGACACGAAAATAATAATGCAAGCGCCTTGGCGCTTTGCCGTAAGCGGCTGTGAAGACGTGATTGCAAAGTTCACGGCGGTCAAAGACTGGAAACTGGCGCATGAGGATAGAAACGAGTATTACGGCGGGTACGCTGCAAGCTTGGCTTTGATGAGTGCGAAGCACGTTATGCGGAACGTGAGGTTGATGATGACCGCGAATGAGGAGGGCTTGCGGATTCTCCTGGAGGCGTTGATAAGCTGTGGAGTGGCGATGAGCATCGCGGGAAGCAGCCGCCCTTGCAGCGGTTCAGAACACCTGTTCAGCCATGCGCTTGATGTCATTAGGCCTAACCATGCCCTGCACGGTGAAAGATGCGGCGTGGGAACGATAATGATGACCTACCTGCACGGGGGAAACTGGAAGCGCGTACGAGACTCCTTGAAGAAGCTCGAAGCCCCCACGAACGCGAGGGAACTCGGGGTGGAAAAGGAGGACGTGCTCAAGGCTTTGAGGATGGCCACTTCCATAAGGCCTGAGAGATACACGATTCTGGACAAGCTGAATCTGAGGCGTGAGTCCTACGAACACCTAGCAAAAGTGACAGGGGTCATCTGAAACGCCGAAGTTGCAAGGAACAGCAGTAACAAGCGAGAGCGGTGCTTTCGACAGCTTTTTTGGAAGACTAGGTTTTGGTTTCGGCTTCCGTCGTCGGCTTTGTCTCAGTTTCCTCTGCAGGCTCTTTTTCTGGTTTAGCCTCTGCCTTCTTAGGCTCAGTTTTAAAGGTTTCAGCGAACTTGACGGTGGCTATGCCTTCAAGGAATCTCTGAATATCCAAGGCTATGCCTCTTTTGGCCAGTTGAATTCCTTCCAAGTAGAAGGCTTCTTCGGGCATGTCGATGTTTACGGTTCTTGACTTTGCAGTGAACTGAAATTTGGCCTGCTCGACAGTCGGTATTCGACGGTGAATGAGTGCGGCGATTTTCTCCTTTGCTGTCTCAAGTTTCCTCTTCACGGTTGTGTCGTAGACGAGTGTCTTTCCAGCGAGTGGAGGGTTGAAGTCGAGGAGAACACGGCCGGCTCCTATGGCGCGGACTGTGGCCGTTTTGCCGCTGTATTCGATGCGCTTTCCCAACGTGGGTGTGATGTCTTTGGCCAGCAGCTGCTTCAGGGGAACACGCTTGACCTTTTCTGGATCTCTTGGGCCGAAGGCTTTGTCGGGCGGGATTTCGACTACGGCAGCTTTGTCCACTTCCATCGTTGCCAAGTTTTCGTCCAGAGCCTTGATGACCCATCCTTCGCCGATGACCACAAGCTTGGGCTCGTAGATGTCGCCTTCTTTGTATAGGTGTTCTTTCTTGGCCGTTTCTTCAAGGGTTGTGTCGAAGACTTCGGCTGTTTCCTTGACTTTGGCAACGTAGTCTACCAGTATGAAATCGCCTTTCTGTAGACTCATAAAGCACCATCTTCAAGCAGTATTGCCAAAGTAAGTTTTGAACTTCAATAAAAGCTTTCGGTTTGTTTCGTAGGCGATGGGTTTTCAATGTTCAAGGTGGCTCTGTGTCGAAGAGTGAATTGATTAGTTACTTGCGGAGTTTCAGTGAGATTGGTCGTGTTCAACTGCATCGACTTGAGAGACCGTCTGGACCGTTTATTGCTGTCCAGCAAGTGTGGCAATAATATAGAATAACATTCCAGAAAGTTTAAAGGTTCCCATTCGTCAGATATTCCAACAGACGTTGTAGAGGAGAAGAGTGGAACATAAGGAGAGAAAAACGTGAAATACAGGTTAAATAAGATTCTGGTTTGTGTTTTGATTGCAACGTTTCTTGCAAGCGCAGCGGGAATCGCTATCCCAGTGCGTGCAGCGGCGGGCGCAACAATTGCCTTAATCAATCCTCTTGATGGGTCAAGCAACTTTAACTTCACACCTGCCCAGAAAAGTCTCGGAGACACTTTTGACATAAACGTAACCGTCACCAATGCTGCACTGTTGTCGGGCTTTCAAGTCGGCATCACTTGGGATCAAACGCTTCTTCAGGGGGTCAAAATGGTACTTCCTTCGGACAATGTGTTTGCATACGACTCACCAATACCAGCCTTTGATTTGAGTCAGCCGGGGCTTGCTGTTGGTGGCGCACAACTCGGCGTTGGTGCGGCATCTTTCAGCGGCTCAGGAAGACTTGCAGTGTTGACTTTGAAGATAATTAACGCGGTTGGGCAGCTTTCATGCAATATTGAATTCGAACCTAAACCCTTGACCTCGAATGGAGACACGTTCCTGCTGAGTGGGCTCACCACGATTTTGCCTGCAGTGGTCGATGCTACTTACAGCTACACTGGGGCAGCGGGGCCAAAGCATGATGTCGGCGTGACGAAGGTTGTGACTAACGGGACCAGTGTCATCAATGGTTCTTCGTTGAACGTGAACGTGACGGTGACAAACACTGGGGGCTTCACAGAGACTTTTAACGTGGCGGTCTTCGTTAACTCGGTGCAAGCAGCACCCAACCAGACAGCAACGGCCTTGCCCGCTGGTAGCAGTGCGACACTGAGCTTCATATGGAACACGAATGGGTTTGCGTTTGGCGGTTACGCCCTCAATGCGACAGCAGACTTGCCGGGAGATCCCACGCCAGCAGACAACAACTTTCCGTTCGGTACGGTCCAAATCATAGCGGAAGGGGCTGGGCATGATGTGGCTATTTTGAAGATTGTTCCTGTGAACCCTGCTTCTGTTGGTCAAGGATTTTCGTTGAACGTGAGTGTGACGGTGACTAATGACGGCTCTGGAGGGTTCAGCGAAACCTTTGGCGTCTCAATCTACGCCAATGGAACGCTGGCGGCGCCACTTCAAACTGAAACTGGTCTTAGCCCAAACAACAACGCGACTCTAACGTTCGCGTGGAACACGACTGGATGGGTGATAGGCAACTACACGCTCAGCGCGTTCGCTGATTTGCCGACTGACCCTACGCCAGCAGACAACAACGTAACCTACGGCATGATTTATGTGATGCTGCCTGGAGACGTCCTCAATACTGGTGTCGTTAACTTCAAGGGCATTATGGCTATGCTGCCATCGTTCAATGCCTTCGCTGGAAAACCTCGGTACAACCCGTTCATGGACATAAACGCGGACGGCAGAATCGACATGAAAGACATAGTAATCGCCGTCATGAACTTCAACAAACATCTCTAAAACCTCCTTTTTTTTATGACTTAGCCCAGGTTGCCAGCCCTGTTCATTGCCTACTATGCGACAGACTGGTATCAAACCTTGCCCGCGCGCAGAAACTGCGTTGCGCCTAGGGCAGTTTTATCCACGCAGACGCAGACATTTTCTTCTCAGGGCCGACGTTGGTGAATTGGTGGACATCCTGGTGAGAAAAGCCTTGCTTTTGAGTACTCAATCCGTGATTTCTTTGAGTGTCAAAACCACTTGTTGGGTGTTGTTAGATTGTTTGTGCAGATGGTTTCGGGTGTTGGTGTTGTGTGTTTGAGTTTGACGCGCGCGAAACAGTTGGCAACTGCGCTTCAAACTCCAGAGCAGAACTGGCGGTTGCCAGAGCGCGTCCTCGCGTTAGCGAATCATGACTAGAAAACGTAATAAGAAGGTGGAGAGGTCATTGACTGTGGTGCTTTCTTGAATGAGTCATGAAGCTGTTTGTTTGGAAAGGAGATTTCTAGTGCCAGATGCCAAGGTTGATGATGTGGCTTTGGCCTGCCAGAAAGCTTTCAAGGAAATGGGCTTGAAGGTCATGAAAACAGAAAGAACCAAAGAGGGAATTACAACAGTGCTTGCCGGAGAAGGCGCGCTAGTGCCCTTGACGTTGAGGGCCCTACTGTATCCGTTCAGTCTGCAACAGTACGTCAAAGCAGCACAACGATCAGGAGTGCACGTGGTGATTTCGCCGTCAGAAGAAGGTACCATAATATACTCATGTGGGCTCGCTCTCGACGAACTAACCGGGAAACCCGCCAAGTACGTTTCTGACGAGGATGTGGAAGAAATAACTGACACGATGGAAGCTCTTGACTTTGAAAACAAATTCATAAAGAAGATAAAGGAACTCTTTCCAAAAACCAAGGAAATAGAATAGCGACAACTGGAATGACAGATAAACGCGCACTACTATGTTGTGGAATGGGTGTTTTCTTCCTCAAGAAAAAAAGGTCTGCGATGCAGTTTGCTGGGGTCTGAAAGAGTAGACTTGACAGGTGTTGGTCGTGTATGATGGGCTAACTTGTGGGGTTAGTCTTGACGGTTTCTTGCGATGGAGTCTGTGTCGGTGTTGCTGGTTGTTCTCTTGCGCGCATTGAGTAGTAGTGGACTGTTAGGGTCATGGGCAGTATAGGTGCTATCAAGGCCGATATGATGCTGCTCAAAATCCAACTGTAATTTTCAAGGGGACTTGCGATTAAACCGGCGATATATGAGACTATCGCTACTATTATTCCTATTATGAGGAGTATGGCGAATGTCTTGAGCTATCTGTGACTCACCAGCGCTCTGTTTCTGGACATTCCTTCGATAGCTCCCACGTTCTCGATCATGATCGCTGAGATCGTCAGTGAGAACATTAGAGCCAGTATTATTCCCGGTATTATCAAGGCGACTAGTCCGACCGCGATTATCATGCCCAGCAAGATTGCCGCGGCCAACAGTAGCAGAAGCTTATCATACGGACATGGGGCCTAAACCCCGACGAGATTCTGACTCGCGACGCAATGACGCAACCGCACAGAACCGTCATCGACCAGAACCAACTAGAACAGGGACAATTGGCTCAGCTAACCGCCGCCTTGCGACAGCAGATGCTTAAAAAAATCCGTGAAAATCAGCCTCAAAAAAGTATGAATTGTCGCTTGAGAAGTGGTAGCCCGGGAGAGATTCGAACTCTCGTCGGCGGGTCCAAAGCCCGCTATGCTTGTCCACTACAGTCGGCGGAAAGGTGTCCTTCCCTCCACCGGGCTTCTCCGGGCCAATCTGACAAGGTCACGTTGCTGACTCTACAACTAGCTTTGCGTTCGATCCTTCTTGAACTAAGTCTTTAATAAGTGGTTTTTGATTAAAAGTTTCCTATCTCTTCGTAATGTGAGCATTGCTTCTCGTGTTTTACCTATTTCTTTGATTGCGGCGACTCTGTCGGATGTACCTAGTCCAAAAAAGTCTGCTATGTTTCTGTAGTTTGTTGAGTTTTCTCCCTCCAAACCCTCTATTGAACGGATCAGCGTTGTATAGTCTATTTTGACCTTGTCAATGGAAGATTTCAACCAAGCGTAGTTTTCAACAATGTCGAGGAGGATGTTGTTAAGGTAATGTGACGCTTCAATCGTCCTTTCGGCTTCAACCATGGCGGTTGCCCGTATCACGACACCTTGCAAAAAGGCGGCGTTCAAGTAGTAGTTCAGCCGAGTCTTGACTTTGAAGTGGGTGGATTCAAGTGTTGGAAGATTTTGTTTGGCTACAGTGTTGATATCGTCCCAGATTGTTTTGAAGAGTCTCAGTCTGTCTTTGGCGTGTGTGCTGTCGACTCTGCTGAAGCCTGTCAGCTCAACATATTCGTCAAAAAGACTACGCGTTCCCAGGTTTGCAGCGCAGCTCTCAGCTGTTTCCATGAATCGGCTGTTCGAAAAAGGTTGCAAGGCTATTTCAACCAGAACCTTCAGAGTATTCTCCAAGGCCACCGTGGCAAACAGATGTGAGCTTTTGAAGTCCTGCCGTGAAAAGGCTGGGGTCGCACGGCTCAAGTATATGTCGGATTCCACCACGTGAGCTTCTGTTCGGATATCAACCCTTTCGGGTGAACAGTAGGACTTGGCCATCAAAAGTTTCGTGTGGGTTAACGTCCAATCCCTGTCACATAATATATGCATTTCATACAGTTTCTGATCTACCTCCGGAGGGATCTGGCCTTGAATCCACTGTTTCGGAACATGATCCAAATCGATAAGGAAGCCGCCCTGCTCGACCCTTTCAACGTACTCATATACAAAGTCGTCATTGTCGAGTATGAACAAGTCAACATCGCTTGAGGCTGCAGCATCGCCTCGGCTCCAGCTCCCGAAAAGGCCTATACCATAAACATTCCTCTTGGCCGCCAGCTCTTTCACGGTTTTCTCCAATGCTTTTCGAAGTTTTTCCGGTAGCGTCATCACATGAATCAACTTTACACTGGGAAATCAATAGTACGAATGAGTATTCAAGATTTGCTAACAGTATATTCCCAATCAAACCCGTAGACTGTTGATGTTATTAGTAGAGACGCCATTTCAATTAATACAAGAGAACCGTAAAGCTTATATATTAAGACATGGCACGTGCATAGTTACGCGGAACCGAACGTACTGCTTTCTGAAAAATGATGAAGAATCACGACGGTTCTACGAAAAAAATAGTCGAGGCGAAAAGAGTTGAGTAAAAAAGAACCCGGGGTTCGCCAGCGCTTAGTTGACAAGTGTCCAGAATGCGGTAGTTCAAACCTCGTTCATGATTATGACACTGGCGAAACCGTTTGCGGCGACTGTGGACTCGTGGTGTACGAGCAGATGATGGATAAGGGACCAGAATGGCGCGCTTTCACCCAGGAAGAGAAAGCCTCAAGAAGCCGCGTTGGAGTACCAACGTCTTATTCCGTTCATGATAAAGGCTTGTCAACGGCCATAAGCCAAGTTGACCGTGACGCCTTCGGGAGAAAACTCCCACTCTCGACACGTCTGCAAATGTGGCGTCTAAGAAAATGGCAGATACGCTCAAGAGTGCACTCTTCAATCGACAGAAACCTAGCCCAAGCCATGGCTGAACTCGACCGCCTCTCAGACAAAGTTTACATTCCACCACCAATCAAAGAGAAAGCGGCAGTCACCTACCGCAAAGCCTTGGACAAGGGCTTGGTTCGCGGCAGATCCATCGCTGCCATCGCTGCCGCAGCGCTCTATGCAGCCTGCCGCGGAAGCGGAACACCGAGAACCCTCCGCGAAATTGCCGAAGCAAGCTTGGTCGACAAGAAAGATGTTGCTCGTTGCTACAGGCTACTGCTGCGTGAACTTGACGTACACATGCCGATTGCCGACCCTCTCACGTACGTTTCAAAAATAGCTGAGAGAACAGGGATTTCAGGCAGAACCCAAGGAGTCGCCATACAGATTTTAAGAGAAGCCAGAAACAAACGGGCTGCGGCAGGAAAAGACCCCATGGGACTGGCGGCTGCAGCACTATACATCGCTTGCTTGCAGAACAACGAGAAGAAAACGCAGAAGGACATAGCTGAAGCAGCAGGCGTTACCGAAGTCACGGTGAGAAACCGTTACAAAACCCTGAAGAAGCAACTTAAACTAGAGGTTCCTGATTGACCAGGACGGTCAGGCGCTGCTAACCTTCCTCTTTTTCAAGTTCCATAACAATTGGACCGCGGTATCCACAGTTCTTGCACACGTATTTCAGAGGCGTCAGCCAATAGTCCGTGCCACTGGACACATGAATGTCGGGGCTTCCGCATTTCGGGCAGTATTTCTTTGACGGTCTTCGCCGCTTTAGCGTTTTCAATACTTCACGCATGTCTTGCAGCCGTTTCATCTTAGGCCCGCACCACCCACGGGGCAATTACTGAAGCTCTATGTTCTCGTCTGGATATCCAAGTTTTACCAAAAACTGGCGAACTCTTTCGCGATGATCTCCCTGAAGCATTATCTGACCGCTCTTTGCCGTTCCTCCGCAGGCACAGAATCCCTTCAGTTTTTGAGCAATTCCCGCTAGGTTCGTGTTCTTCTCGTCTATGCCATCTACTATTGTAGTAGGTTTGCCCCATTTGCGTGTTTCAAGCCGTATGCGAATCCGCTGTTGTTCTTTTTCTATCTCGCCACAAGCACATATATCCTTGGGAAGTCCGCATGTTGGACAGATCTCAGCCATGATACTCAAATGTAAAATCACTATTGGGGTATATAAAACTTTCAAATCCATTATCTGTAACAAAGCTCCACATTGTAACATTGTTTCCCCCATGAAGAAATTCTGCGAGTTCCTTGAGAGCGCGATCTGTCTTGTGACTGAGCTTGGGAAAACCTTTAATGAAAACCCTCTCTGAATGTAGGAACATGAAAGTGATAGTGCTGGGCTGCGGAAACATAGGCTCTGTTGCAACGGAAGACTTGGCCAACAGTATGAGTTCGACTGAAGTCGTTGTTGCCGACAAGAATGAAGGAAGAGCCAAAGATGTTGTCAAAAGAATAGGCATGAGCAATGTTACATGGATTCAATCAGACGTTGCAAGCCATGAAGAACTAGTAGATACCCTGAAAGGGTTTGACCTAACCATGGGATTCCTGCCAGGCAACCTCGGATACCGCCTAGCTGAAGCATGTATTGAGGCCCACAAAGACTTAGTTGACGTTTCCTACATGCCTGAAAACCCCATGCATTTGAACGAGGCGGCGGTACGTGCAGGTTCAACGATTGTCCCAGACTGTGGATTAGCCCCTGGCATCAGCAACGTGCTGGTCGGACATTGTGCTGCAGCACTTGACGAGGTTGAGGCGGTTCACATAATGGTCGGGGGACTTCCGGAAAAACCCGTTCCCCCATTGGGCTACGTCATTACATGGTCTCCTGAAAGCCTCATCGATGAGTACACGAGAAAGGCAGCCATAGTTAGAAGAGGCCAGGCAGTTGAAGTTGAAGCCTTAAGCGGAGTGGAAGAAGTTGAATTTCCAAACGTTGGAAAACTTGAGGCTTTCTACACCGACGGACTTAGAACCTTGCTGTACACATTGAAACACGTCGACGACATGTGGGAGAAAACGCTCAGATATCCAGGGCATGCTGAGAAGGTGAAATTGCTTGAGACTCTTGGTTTTTTCAGCGAAGCAAACGTTAACATCGAAGGAGCTGATATTCAGCCCAGAAAGCTCACTGCCAAAATCTTTGAACAAAAACTATCAAACAGAAGACAGAAGGATATCGTTGTATTGAAAGTTGAGACTCGTGGCGTCAAAAACAACAAAGAAATGACGTACGTCTATGACTTACTGGACTTCTATGACAAAAGACGAGGTGTAACCGCTATGGCCAGAACAACAGCCTATCCAGCGTCGATAGTTGCACAGTTGATCTTGAAGAAAGCTCTGAAGGAAAAAGGCGTGGTTCCGCCTGAGAGAATAGGCATGGACAACAGGCTCTTCAGAATATTTTCAGAAAATCTAGAGAGCCACGGAATAAACATCAATGAAGAAAAAAAGTCGCCTAAGTTGGCGCGCGCTGAAATGGCAAACGCTTAAGAGTCGCATGTTAAAGGGATATTTGCTGATTGATAGGTGTAATTTGATGCCAATTCGCCCAGCAATAGTTGCTGTTGGAAGAACAAGGTTTGGAGAACATTACGAAAAAGAGCCTGAAAAACTGATTGAAGAAGCATGGCTCAAGGCTTCAATGGAAGTCAACTTGGAACGGAAGGACTTGGAAGCCTGTTACCTTTCAGACTATTTTCTCCCCATCACAAACAAGCTTGGACTGGAAGAAGGTTTCCTTTCAGAACTGACGGAGCTTCACGCCCCTATGGAAGTAACACGTTCATTCAGTTCAGCCCTGTCAAACGCCTGCAACGCCATTCAAGCCGGAAGATACAACATAGTTCTCGTCGGCGGAATAGAAAAAATGACCGACAGATGGGACAAGATACGCGACGACTTGATGCTTCTTGAAGACCCATGGAGCTACTACGCGGGGTGTACGCCTGAAGCAAACCATGAACTTATGCTCCGGGCCTACATCAAAAAATACGGCTTGACCGGAGAGAACCTGGAAACACTGAACACTGCTTTAGCTCAAATCTCAGTCAAAAATCACCTGCATGGAACGAAAAACGAGTATGCGCAGTACCAAAGGGAAATAACTGTTGAGCAAGTTCTAGATGCAAGAAAAGAAGTACACAGGCCGCTGGGACTCTACGATTACGCCCCAATTTCTGACGGCGCGGCGATCCTAATTCTCACCAGCGAAGAAGTGGCTAGAAAATTTACGAACAAGCCCGTATATGTCTTGGGCGTATCCTCAGCAACAGACTACTTGACGTATCCGGCAAGAGAGGACATGACACACTTTCTGGTAAGCGAGATTTCAATGAAGAATGCTCTAAAGATGGCAGGAAAGAGTCTGAGGGACATACAACTCGTCGAACTCTATGATCAATCCACAGTCATGGAGATGGTTTCGCTTGAGGATATGGGCTTTTGCAAGCGTGGAACAGCATGGCGCAGCATAAATCAAAGTTGCCAGGATTACAAGGGCTATTACGAGATGGACGGAAACAAGCTATTCGTAAACATGAGTGGCGGATTGAAAGCTGATGGAAACCCATTGGGAGCAACGGGTGGCGCACAGATTTTTGAAGTCGTCAAGCAGTTAAAGAATGAAGCCTGCGAGCGCCAAGTCAAATCCGACGAGGAGCTTGAGTGTGGATGTGTGCTTGAGCTTGAAGGCTTTGGAACCAAAGGCTACGTTTACATTTTAGGGAGAGAATGAAGATGAGCAGCGAACCGATAGAAAGAAGAGTCTCTTACCTAGGCGACAGGCTACGAGGTAACCGCTGCCTGATCTGCGGGAAAGAGTATTTCGAGATAAGGGACTACTGCGGAAATTGCGGAAGAAAAAGCTTTGGAAAAATGGTTAGCACCGACCTCTTCTACGAAAAGGGCAAACTTGAACTGTGCACGCTGATTAACGAACCGACAAACAAGTTCACCAAGCTTGGCAGTTACATTTACGGCACAGTCTCCTTCCATGACTGCAGAATACGCGTTCCAGGAAGACTCACAGATAGAACAGCAGTATGCAACGAAGAAGTTGACTTCTCAAGCCTCGAAGGAAGAGACGTTGTTCCGAGGTTTCGAAGACGTTACTCTGTGGACAAAAGCGATGTCATTCCGACAATCTCTTTAGCTTTCACCTTTGCAGACGAATACTACCCGCACCAAGAATACAAAATCATCAAACCCAAGAAAGAGTACGATTTGCCTGGGATTGTTGGCTACGGAGTTTACACTTCAAGGTTCAGGATTAAGGAAGGAAGCATCGAACGTTCCGTTCCATTCATCGACGAGGATAGCATAACTGCCGCTGTTGAGGCTGGAAAACTCGCGCTGATCTACTCGGGAGTTGACAATTCGCAAATAGGAAAGATTTATGTTGGGTCAGAATCGAACCCTTACGCTGTCAAGCCTATAGCCTCGAAAGTGGCGCAGGTTCTGAAACTCGGCGAAGAAAACGAAGACGTTCAGGGCGTTGACGCTGTAGACACAGAGTTCGCGTGCAAGGCCGCTACAAGCATGTTCAAGGATGCCGCGTCGTTGGTTAACTATCCAAAATCAAACATCAAGTACGCAATGGTCATAGGAACCGACAATTCACAGGCAGCTCCGAGAGACTGTCCCGGCGGAGAATTAGACTTGTTCGTTGGATACGGTGCGGCGGCCTTCATCCTCGGGAAACAGGACGTTATCGCGGAAATTGAAGGATGGTACTCGTGCACCTCTGACACTCCTGACTTCTGGAGAAGGGACGGCGAACCGCATCCGATGCACGGCGGACGCTTCACCGGAGACCCCGCATACTTTAAACACGTCAGAATGTCGGCTAGGAAGCTGATGGAACGGCTTAACCTCCAAGTCGGAGACGTGGACTATTTCGTCGCTCATCAGCCCAACGTTCAGTTCCCGGTGCGAATAGCAAAAGAGCTTGGATTCAAAGAGGAGCAGTATACGCCCATGCTTCAAGTAGCCAAGTTTGGCAACACGTACTCGGGCGCCTCACCGGTCGGGCTGGCAGCGGTTTTGGACATAGCCAAACCGGGCGACCGCATTCTGCTCGCGAGCTACGGCTCAGGAGCCGGAAGTGACGCATACTCACTCGTGACAACAAGCCAGATACGTGACAAGCGGCGCAACCAGAAACTAACAATTGCTTATCAAGCGCAAAATCCCTTCTTAGAACACGTAGACTACACGACTTACAGACGTCTGAAGTTAGGGATGTAGAAAACAATTAATAATCCAACAACAACTTATGAACGGAGCCTGGATTATTGTACGTATCCAAAGTGCTGAAGGTTTTGTACGCCCCACGCAGAACACTGAAGGAGGTTATTGAAAGCCCAAAGTACATCGGACCGATTGTAGTGATGATACTCCTTATCGTAGCTACCTTGGGAACCACCTATATCACGTTGTCCAAGAATTATTACGAACAGACTCTGCCAACCGGAGAAAGATACGATGAGTGGACTGAAAACAGCACATTTTGGACGTCAAATGCTGTAGTCACAGAAAGCAGTGACCACATCAACCAAACCTACTATTACGGAATTTATTACTACGGAAACGCGAGCATAGAATTCTCAATCGTGAATAGTTCACAGGTCTGGATGCAGCTAGGCGGAATAGGATCGGTGGATTGTTCCAGCCCCAACGTTTACCATCTCTTGTCACTCAGGACAAAATGGACCAGCCCTGATGCAACACCAGAAAATGTGACACTTCAAATGTTTTCAGCCAACACTTCAGACTACTTCTACACGAATTTGAACGACATGTTCCAAAATGTCAGCCCTGACATCTGGAACAACCTCACAGTCGACACTCTCGCGTCTAGCGCGCGCGAATGGTTTAAGACTGGTAGCAATGCAGACTGGAGCAAAATCACAGGACTGGAACTCAACTTCACTTGGAGTACGAGTTCGAACATAACTTTACTCGTCGACGGCTTATTTTTCCATGGCCCGTTCCAGTCCGAACTTGAAGCTGGGGGCTCAGGTTACTTAGTGTCTAATGGCGTTGCAGCCGCCTTGCAGTTTGCCGTCACATGGGTTCTGCTCAGCGGCCTAGCTTACATACTCGTCAGAGCTCTCAGAGGCAAGCCCACATGGAGACCCATGCTAATTGCAGTCGGATTCATCCTCATGATCATGTTTGTACAAACCCTAATAAACGCCATAGGATATCTGACCTGGCCAGTAGCTCATATACCCTTTGAACTATTGGGAGGCGTAAACGGAGAAGGGGACGCTGCACTAAAAACGATCACGGACCAAAGGTCGCTTGGTTCTCAGATCACCACGTTCGCTGGAATATTAGCGGCAGTGTGGACCATTGCGTTAGTTGCGGTTGCCGTTCGTCTGCTTGCTGAATTCTCATGGGTCAAGAGCATCATAGTTGGAATAATGGCCTACATAGTCACCGTAATAGTGTCAAGCTTCCTAGTCTAATGGCCACTCCAGCATATAGATTTATAAGAAAAAGAAACGTGCACAGCTCCGTTTCGAAAAAACTGACTGGTGAAATGACTGCGGTCCTTGAAGCGTGAAACGTAAAAAAGCTATCGCTTGGACAAGGCCTTTGTCCCTGCCTTGCAGGGAGTGAGTTTTGAAGTCAAAGAAAACGAGTTCTGACTATTTTCGGTCTTTCAGGCAGTGGGAAGTCAACCCTGCTTCACCTGCTTAGAGGTTTAGACCGGCCGGACGAAGGAGACGTTTTGATGAATGAAACGAATATTTTCAAATTGGACGATGCCAATCTTGCTGAACTTCGGCTGGCCGAAACAGGCTTTGTTTTTTGGTTTCTCAACCTGCTGCTGAGGCTGACAGCCTTGAGGAATGTGGAGTTACCTTTGACGATTGCAGGAAAACCAGACAAGGAAACTTCTGAACGGGCGAAAGAGATGCTGAAAGAACGTGTGCTTTCCTATGGACTGGCTTGCATATTGTCAAATCTCATTCAACTTCAGCAGCAGCAGAACATGATTTTTCAAAACCCCAAGAGGCAGTCAATTGCTATTACTCCCGTTTTTGTCTGAGTGGACGATGATTGTTTTCATTTTCGGGGTCGTAGTCTGCGCAATCTTCAGTCTGTATCCAGCGAGAAAGACTTCAAAATTGAACCCTGTTGAAGCGTTACGCCATAAATAGCAGCCTAGCAAAATTTATATTGCTGAAGGACTTTTCTGCATGTAACTAGCCTATCCCAAGGCTCAAGTGTCAAGTGTTTGGCACATGGGTTTTCACGGGAAAAGGCTGGCTCCGCGACAGGGACGAAAAACACAACATGTCAAGAAGGCTACCGGAAAAAACAGAGAACGCACCGAGAAAACCAAGAAGATTTGGAAGCCAAACCAGATTCCGTCCGAGCAGACCGTTCTTGCAGTTGAGGCCCGTGAAGGAAAACCAAGAAATAGAAGTTGCCATTGATGACGTCGGGAGCAGAGGCGACGGCGTCGCAAGAATTCAAGGCTCTATTTGTTCCTCGCAGCAAGATAGGAGAACGAGTCAGAGTCAGAATTCGAAACGTTGGCGGAAAATTCGCGCTCGCGGAAAGAGTTGTCTAGATTGAAGGGATAAGGTTGAAGATTAACGAGTTACGAGAAGGGATGAAACGCATAAATGTGACAGCAAAGGTCACTGAGAAATCTGACACACGTGAAGTCACGTCCAGATTCAAAGATCAAACCCTTAAGGTTGCAACCGCCATGATAGCTGACGAGACGGGCACGATAAAACTGACACTTTGGAACGAGCAGATAAGTCAAGTTAACGTCAACGACACTGTTAAGATACAGAACGGTTACATCACAAGTTTCAGAGACGAAATCCAGCTGAACATCGGAAGATACGGAACGTTGACGGTTGAGTGAATTGGAAGCAAGCAAGCGGGAAGGAGTCTTTTATAACCAAGAGTGAGAGGTGAAATGCATGGAAGGAAGACGAGGCTTCGGCCAAAGAAGGGGAGGATTCAGAGGACGTGGAGATACGGGAGGATTCGCTGCGAAACCAGTGGAAGTTGGAAAAGAATACGAAGCTGACATTGAAGAAGTGAGCCGCAGAGGAGAAGGCATAGCCAGGATACAAGGTCTAGTGATATTCGTACCGAACGCAAAGCAAGGCCAACACGTCAAAATCAAGGTGACAAGGATAAGCAGAAGATTCGCAGAGGCTGAAGTTGTTGGAGAAGGAGAGCCGCAAAGCGGGGAAGAGAAGGCAGAATAGCCCACCAACAAACCCAAAAAAGTACCAAATCTCAAGATCGGCCGCAGGTCTGAGACTGATATCATTTCTTCTTGAAGAAGAGCCAATTCTTTTTGTTCTTAAGTCTAACAAGAACGTATGAGCCTCTTAGCTTTTCGCCATCTATTTCCACCACGAGTTTGTCTTCTTTTCTATCCACCATCTTGTAATTGCCCTTGTCCCATATTTCCACGGTGCCCGCTCCATATTCGCCTGCTGGAATCGTGCCTTCAAAAGTCGCATAAGCCACCGGATGATCCTCCACCTGAACAGCAAGCCGTCTAACCCCAAACTCGACCGGCGGTTCCTTAGGAACTGCCCAGCTCTTCAAAACACCGTCCATTTCCAACCGCAAGTCATAATGCAGATTAGTGGCAGCATGCTTCTGAATGACATAAATGCCACCGTTACTTCCCTCAAGTTCGTCTTCCGGCTCAGTCGCCTTTTCGAAGTTCCTCTTGCGCCCATATTCTCTCAGGCTCAATCTTCAAACACCTCCTTGCCGCCAAAGCTTGTCAAGCGCTCGACCGTTGAGACATTTTCCAATGTCACTCTCGTGTCCTCTTCTGGCGTTTAGCTTGTTCTTAAGTCATCGAAGAACTCGGTCAGATCGGCCGTCGAGTCACCGTCGTCGTCGCTGATTCTCTGTTTTGCAGGCGGGTTGGTTCGGTAGAAAGGTATCCTGCTTGTGATGCGATCTACGAAGGTCGGTTGAAGCTCGTTTCTATAGAAGACACCGATGGGGATTCTGTCTCCCCATTCACGGGCCTTGTCCATGGCCGCCATCTTCTTTTCAAACTCTTCTGCCAAACTGTGCACAACCGGGTCGTAGCCAGTTTCTTCCAGCTTGTAAAGCCTAGACTGAGGCTTCCCGGTTTGCGGATCTTTTCTATCCTCTCCTCCGTACCACTCTCTAGTGTTTATGTCATTGTACGTGGGACACGGCTGCAAAGCGTCTATGAACGCCAAACCCTTGTGCTGGATTGCCTGTTTGATTATTTCTTTCAGATGCTTTACGTCATAGGCGTATGACCTTGCAACGAACGTGTAGCCGACCACAAGCGCCAAGGCAATGGGGTTCACCGCCTCGTTGATGTTCGGTTTCGGAATGGCCTTCGTTTTCAAGCCGAGCTTGAGCGTCGGTGACGCTTGACCCTTGGTTAAACCGTAAACGCCGTTGTTGTGTATGATGTAGGTGATGTCCAAGTTTCTTCTTCCAGTGTTCACAAAGTGGCCAGCTCCTATTCCAAGACCATCACCGTCTCCTCCGATGGCCAAAACGACAAGTTCAGGGTTAGCCACCTTTATGCCAGTTGCGAACGGTAAGGTCCTGCCGTGAAGAGTGTGAACGCCGTATACCTTCACGTTGTGAGGCTCCTTGCCCGAGCATCCTATCCCGGAGACCATCACAACCTGGTGAGGTTCTAACCCGAGTTCCGCGAAAGCCATCTGCAAAGCAGTCATTATGCCGAAATCACCGCATCCCGGACACCAGTCCGCGAAAACGTCTGTCTTGAAATCTGACGGTTTAAGACCCATAGGTTAACACCTGCCTTTCGGCGGCTTGTCCACTCAGAACATTCTTCAGCGCAGCGTAGACTTCAGTCGTTGTTATCGGTCTGCCCGTGTACTTTAAGACATAGAAGTTCACCTGAACCCCTGTCTCTTCCTTCAGCATCCCTCCGAGCTGCCCCAGATAGTTCCCCTCAACGTCAATCACTTTTCGCGCCGTTTTCAGAGTGCTGGCTACATACTCTTTCGGAAGCGGGTGCAACATTCGCAACTGCATGAAACCTAGACTGAAGCCCTCGGCCTTCAACGCTTCCATGGCTTCAAGAATAGCTCCTTTCGGAGATCCCCAGCTGACAACCATGTTTTCGGAGCCTCTGTCCCCGAAAAAGTTGACCTTCTCCTCAACGGGAACTTCCTTATTAATCAATTCGAGTTTTTTCATCCTCTTTTCAACCATCTTGACCCTGTTGAAGGGTTCTTCGCTGATGTGTCCGAACTCGTTGTGTTCGTCTCCTGTGCACCAGTGAACGCCGTTTCTGGTGCCCAGCACGACTCTCGGAGACACGCCTGTGTCCGTAAAACTGAACCGTTTATACGGTTGATCTTGAAGCTTGGTTTCGTCAAGAATGTCACCTCTTTGAATCTTGAAGTGACTAGTGTCAAAGAGAGGGTAGGTTTGGGAACAGTTAGCCATGGCCTTGTCTATCAAATGGATAACGGGCAGCTGGAACCGTTCTGCATAATTGAACGCGCGTGCAGCGTCGTAGAAGCATTCTCTGATGTCGCCGGACGCAAGGATTATGCGTGGGAATTCTCCGTGACCAGCGTGTACGACAAACCGCAGGTCAGCCTGTCCGTGGCGCGTTGGCAAACCCGTAGCGGGAGCTCCCCGCTGATAATAAGTTATAACCAAGGGCACTTCTGAGTTGCCAGCCCAGCTTAGGCCCTCAACCATAAGCGAAAACCCGGGTCCTGAAGTTGAGGTTGCGGCTCTGGCACCTGCCAATGCAGCTCCTGAGGCCGAGTTCACGGCGGCAATTTCGTCTTCTGTCTGAAGAACAATTATCCCTCCCTCTCCGGCTTTGGTCTTCAGAATCTCGTGAGCCTCGAGGTACTCGCTTTCATCCGCGGCTGGCGTTATGGGATAGTAGGTTTGGACGCGGCATCCGCCGAGGACTTTGCCCATTGCGACAGCTTGATTTCCTGAAACGAAGATTCTCTCTTCCTTCGCATCGGCATTAACAAGCCTGTAAGGGAAAGCATCAGTGAACGTCCGCTTCGTGTAATCGTACGCTTCTCGCAAAGCCATTATGTTCATTTCCGCGACCTTCGGCTTATCCGAAAAAACGGCTGTGACAGCCTTCTCAACCAAGCCACGCTCATAGTCAAGCAATGCAAAAGAAACTCCCATCGTCAGAACGTTTATCATGCGGGTGACCTTGCTTATCTGCTCTATTCCAAGCCTTGCCGCGATTGTTTTGAGCAGTTCCATGTATGGAATTTCGAAAACGTGCACCCCCGTTTTCTTGGCATCGTCGAGAAAGTCGCTCAGGCTTTCCCCTAGACCTTTCTGACTCATGTATTTGCTAACTTCATCCTTGAACTCAGGCGGCAACGTAGGTATCCCTAAGACGCCTGTGCCGACTTGCTCCTTGTCCACTATTATGCCGCCGCCAGAAACTACCTCGCCTACGTGCCTGACCACTGTTTCAGCGTCGAAAGCAGCCAGCAAATCAACATCGTTCACGTTGGCCAAGACCTCCCGTTGCGAAACACGCAAGTGAAAATAGCTGTGCAAGCCTTTGATGTTTGAGTGATACTCTCTTCTTCCAAAAACGTAAAGGCCGCCGTAGCCGCATGCTCGGCCAAAAATGTTTGCGGCAGAGTCCACTCCTGCTCCTTGAGGTCCACCTGCCATCCAGTTGATTTCTTCCATCTTCCTTCTCCCCTGTCGAATTTTCAGGACGTTCGTCAGTAAGCAGCCGGTGTCTCAGCCGCCAGTAACCACATCAGCGCCTATGCAACACTCGCAGCCAGAAGATTCACCGCAGTACGGACAAACACACTTGCACTCATCAATAGGACAACCGCATTTTTCACACAAAGGTACCCTTTCTCTGGATTTCATTTCTCTCATCCATTTGATTTTAGTAATTGCTTTGAGAGATTAAGCTTTTGGCGCGCGCGAAGAAATCTAGGAAAGCCAGATTCACTAGTTCTATGGGTTGTTTCAACAATCATGATAGGCCTTTCTTCAATCACTTTCATCGGTACTACATTGAGTGGGCGAAGGGATGCAAAGAAAGCAGTTCAATCAGTATGTTTCTATACTGCCGTGTGCGCAGCAGAGTTCTTAGAACAAGGAAACTTCATTGCTGCAAGTCACTATGCGGAAGAACTCTTCAGTTCAATCAAATGGTTTACTGAAGACAGAAAAATCGGTGTCGGGATATTGGGGGAGTCCAACTTGAGAGATATTTACAGAGGAGATATCGACAGGCTTTGGGAATATCGAAAGGCAATAGGCAAAGCGATCATGAACCAGCGAGAATTGAGTAATCAATTTTCTCAGAATTTCCATTCACTTGCGGAAAACGTATTTTCGGAGAGAGAACACAAATTCAACAAGGCGCTCACTTCTATTCAATTTTTCATCAAGGTAGGTGAGCAACAAGAGGAACCAATCAGTTTTCTTGACAGACACCATGCCACATTCAGAGGGCTAGGAATCCTCTTTGAGTTTTTGAAAGCGACAATTGCTTACATAATATTGTTTGTTCTTTGGATTCTTTTCGGTTTCCACGTCTGACATCTTATTCAGAAAGCAAGCACTCTGTGTGTGTTTGTCTGTGTGTGAGTCAGTCACTCTCTCAGACTCTCTCTTTGTGTGTCAGAGTATGAAGTAAGAGAGAAAGAGATAGAAGAAGAGTAATAGAAAGGAAGAAGAAGAAAAAGAATAAACTTTACCCCAAACCCAAACAGTGAATACGACGGTGACGACGACTAATATTCAGCGCGCGCTAAAAAATCTTATATCTAAGTAATTGTTCCTCTCTGAATAGAAGTAGTGATTATTCATGGCTGTTAAAACAACAACAGGATATATAGACTTGCTAAACAAAGCGGTTGAACGTGAAATTGCTGTTTCACTCCAGTATATACTTCAACATGCAAAAATGGAAAAGCTCGTGCGCAGAACAATCCCTGAAAACATCCTTCTGGACAAAACCACCTATGACGCCGTTGGAAAATTCCTAAGAGAAATTGCCATCCAAGAAATGAAACATGCCGCAAGCATAATAGCGCGTATTTACTATCTTGGAGGGAAAGCAACCACTAAATCCGGCAAACCTAACATTGGCGACAGCATAAGCGAATTTGCCAAACTGGGCGTAAAAGCTGAAGAAGAAGCGTTAACGCTTTACCGCCAAATCATCGAGACTTCCGGGAAAATGGGCGATTGGGAAACACGCGAACTCTTCGAGAAAATCTACGGTGAAGAAGAAGGACACTTATTCAAGTTCCAAGAATACACCAAATTCCATGATGAGAAAGAAGAGCCAAGCAAAGTGCCTTTGCCTAAATGGCGCAAAATATACACAGACGATTACTTTGCCCTCTTAAACAAGGCTGTCTCAGGAGAAATAACCGCAATTATCCAGTATACGAATCAGCATGAGAAAATGGCTTTCCTTGAACTCCGAACGAAAAACACACCACTAGAAACCATCACTGAAACGAACAAAGCCGCCGTAGTAAGCAAAATACTAAAAGAAATCTTTGTGGCAGAAATGGACCACCTAGAAAAAATCAGCGAACGTATTTACCTACTTGAAGGCGAAGCAACATACAAACCAGATCCACTACCAGTAGTCGGCGACACAGCCCAGGACTTTTTAACATTGGATCACGCATTGGAAAGCACCACAATATCACTGTACCGCCAAATCATCGCTGAAGCACTCAAATGCGGCGACACAACAACAAGACGCATGTTCGAAGACATCATAATCCAAGAAGAAAACCACTTCTGGACATTCGACGACTTCGTAAAATAAAACAAAAATCCTCTTTTTATATCGAAAATTTTAGGCGCGCGCTAAAAATCACACTCTTTCAAACAGAAGGTTCAAGAATCAAAGTGTAACTCCGTTTTCCATCAAGAAAAGCTTTAACTTCTTCAGGAACAGCGAAGTATCGCGCGCGCTTGATGAACTTAACTATCTTTGTATTCTGTAGTTTCTAAATACGATTTAAACGTGACTCGTATTATTTTCAAACATCAATTTCAAAATGCCTATAAGCTTCTTTCAACATGCCCATACGGCAGAAGGCATTAAAATTGCCGAAAAGAGAGCGGAGATCATATTAAACCTTCGTTCCACAACTCAAGTTTGCACTCCTAGAAAATCGAACGTTCACCGGAAAACGTTCAAGGACTCCCTAAAATCTCCATCCAGCGCGCATGCGTGTTCCCAAATTCGGTTTCTAGCTGTAATACAGTGCGCACACATGTTCGGAATTTCGCCCCTAGGCAGGCTTGTGCATTCGCTAGGTGTGTGATGACGACCCCTCCCCCCGGTCAATGATATGAGCCAAATATATGCGCGCGCGGCGGGCGCGCGCCAAGAAGCCAACCCGTAAACCCTGCCTTTTCAAATCAAAAACCCAACCTCGTGTCATACATAAGCTAACTAGAAATAAGACGGAAACCAACATTAGACTTATAACGGCTGAACCTCGTAATTGAAAACAAGGTGGATTGCAGGATGGAAAAGACAGTTGAGAACTTGAAAAATGCTTTCGCAGGCGAGTCGCAAGCAAATCGGCGTTACTTGGCTTTTGCTCAGAAGGCTGAGGAGGAAGGTTTTTCTCAGGTTGCAAAGTTGTTCAGGGCAACCGCAGAGGCTGAGACTGTTCACGCGTTGAATCACATCAGGATAAAGGGAGAAGTGAAAGCCACAGCTGAAAATTTGGATGCTGCCGTCACCGGAGAGACTTTTGAATACAAGAAGATGTACCCGGAATACGTGAAAACGGCCAAGAAGGAAAAAAACACGCAGGCAACTTGGAGCTTCAACGTGGCCAATCAAGTTGAGCAGGCGCACGCTAACTTGTTCACAAAGGCTGTCAAGACCTTGAAAACGGGTAAAGAGCTACCTAAAGTCGACTATTACGTTTGCAGCGTTTGCGGAAATACCGTGGAAAACGAAGCGCCCGAAAGATGCCCTATCTGCGGAAATCCGAAATCAAAGTTCTTCAGAGTGGCCTGAGCACGCGGGATGTCAACCCTTTTTTGTCTGTATGTTTCTAGTAGCCAGCGAAATTCTCTTTTCTAAGGTTCTTTGCAGGAACATCAAGATCTTTGAGCAGGTTTTCCATGGCCTGGACCATGGCAGGAGGACCGCACACGTAGAACACTGTTTCAGGGTATTCTGGAATTTCTTTCTTGATCATTTCAGCATTGATGTTACCTGTGTGCCCTTCCCACTTTGCTTCCGGCTCAGCTAGGGTGAGTACTACCTTGAGGGTGTTGTTCTGTCTCTGCATTTGCTCAAGCTCCTGTCTGAAAACGATGTCTGCCTCAGTTCTATTCCCGTAGAGCAAGGTGACTTTCGTGTTCAGTTTCATGTCCGTGCAGAATTTGCATATGCTTCTCAGCGGAGTGATGCCGACTCCTCCCGAAAGTAGGCCGATTCTTTCATGTTCTCCTTCAAACGTGAAGTTGCCGAAAGGTGCGTCGATTGTTACTGCATCGCCCACTTTCAACGTTTCCAATCCCCTGGAGAAAGGGTGTCCAGTGAGCTTCTTCGTGAATTCGATGTAGTCCTTCTCAGTCGGGCTACTTGAGATGCTGAAAGGCTTACGCGTCTCTTGGCCGCCGATTTTGAGGGTGACAAACATATACTGCCCAGCCTTGTAGTTCAATGAACTCGCCCTCGGAAATCGAAAACTCTTCACGTTATAGGTTCTTGGGATAATGTCTGCAACCGTCGTTTCAAACTTCAAATTGGCCATGCTTCCAGCAAAGATTGATAGGCGCCGGATTGGTCTAGTCGACAATTCTTTAAATAGATTTCTAACTGCCCATCTGGCGTGCAAACGGGCCCTATAAGAGGCGCTGAATGCTCCCGGCTACAGAGATAAACTTTCATGACTGCTGCGCGTCTATTAGCTCTTGGATTTTGTTTGGATCAGATGTTGGAGGGTTGCACACATGGTTGCAGCAGATGTACGCTGTAGCCTTTCCCTCTTCACTTCGCAGGCCCCCAGCGAATGCTCCCAGGCCCGGTATTCCTTGGCGCTGACCTTGGGGCGATCGGAGAAGCACTACTTTTCTTGGTGCAAACCATCTTCTGAGAGTCTCCAGCATACGTTTTGTGCCAGTATTATCTGAACCGCTCACAATAACCACCTCGCAGGAGGGGCCGATTGCGAAGTCAAGTGCGATCATCAGCTGGGTGCAGGCAGAAGGGGCCCTCGAAACTCCACTGGAAAATGAGCTCATCAGTTGTGCAGCCTTTTGCTCGTATCGGATCTCTCCAGTCATGTGTGCAAGGCGAATGAGGTTCAGAGCTGCAACCGAGTTGCCTGAGGGCAGAGCGCTGTCATATATTTCCTTGTTTCTGACGACCGTAGCATCGGCATCATCGGCTGTGAAGTAGAAGCCTCCTTGCTGTTCATCCCAAAAATGTTCAATCATACTTTCAGTTAGCTCGATTGCACGCTGCAAGTACGCCGTGTCAAAGACTGTTTCGTAGAGTTCCACCAGTCCCCAGACGAAGAATGCATAATCGCTCAGGAAACCAGTTACCTTGGCCTCTCCATCACGGTAACGATGGAAAAGCCTGCTCTGGGAGTCGCGCATGTTCTTTAGTATGAAGTCTGAGGCTTTTTTCGCCGCGTTCGCGTATTCTGGCTCATCGAAGACCTGCGCTGCTTTCGACAGAGCCACGATCATCAGCCCGTTCCAGTCTGTCAAGATTTTATCATCCTTGCTGGGGCGAACACGTTTCTGCCGCACATCAAAAAGCCTCTGTCGGATTCCGTCCAGACGTTTCTGAACGCCCAGCAGAGAAGTGTGCAGGTCTGAGGCAATCAGCGTCGGCGACTTCTTAAGATAGAGTATGTTCTTTCCCGTCTTCTTACCTGTGACGGTCTCTTCGAAGTTGCCGTCCTTCTCAACGTTAAAAATCTCTGCCGCGAAATCTGCATCATCGGTGGGTAACAGTTGTCTGATTTCTTCTTCGGTCCACACGTAGAATTTCCCCTCCTCTCCTTCGCTGTCGGCGTCCTCTGCCGAGTAGAATCCGCCTGCCGAGTCGGTCATGTCTCGCAAGACGTAAGCGATTATTTCACGACTGGTTTGTCCGAATTCCTCATTTCTAGTGGCTTGATACGCTTCTGTATAAGCCATCGTGAGCATGGCTTGGTCGTAAAGCATCTTTTCAAAGTGCGGTACAAGCCATTCTGCGTCCGTTGAGTACCTGTGAAAACCGAAACCTAACTGGTCGTATATTCCCCCCAGTCGCATTGCTCTCAGGGTTTTCTCAACCATTTGAAGAGCTTTTTTGTCAGAAGTTCGTTTCCAGTAACGAAGCAGAAAGGTGAGATTGTGAGGGGGAAGGAAATTTCGGCGCGTTTCCAAAGCCGCCGTTGCGGTCATCGAAGCTTTCCGAAAGCTGAGAATACGCCTCGTCCAATATTGAGGCTCCAAGCTCTTCAGTAGCGGACGTTTGGTGTGACCCTGTTTCGGTTTCCTCAAGGAGATCGGTGACATTCAAAGCTGACTTAATCAGTTCGTCCTTGCGTGATGCCCAGAGGCTTTTGACCCTCGGGATGAGCTCTTTCATGCCGACTTGTCCAAACCTGCTTTCCTTCGGTATGTAAGTTGCCGCGAAGAACGGCTTCTTGTCAGGCGTCATGATTACGTGGAGGGGCCATCCGCCGCTGCCAGTCATTGACTGACAGACTTTCATGTAAATACTGTCCAAGTCCGGCCTCTCTTCGCGATCAACCTTGATGCACACAAACGCATCGTTCAGCAGCTTGGCCACTTCAGCATCCTCAAACGACTCTTTCTCCATCACGTGGCACCAGTGACAAGTTGAGTAACCGATGGAAACGAAAACAGGCTTGTCCTCGTTCTCCGCTCTTCTGAAAGCTTCAGGACCCCAAGGATACCAGTCCACAGGGTTGTGAGCGTGTTGCAGCAAGTAAGGACTCTTCTCGAATATCAGCCTGTTAGGTTTCTGACTTGACATGGGCTGCATTCTCCAGTCAACTAGACTACTCTCTCATAAAGAGGAACTTAAACTTGGCTTTGTGTAAAACTGAATCAAGTCTGGCCAAACATGGAACTTTCAGATTCAGAAGCTTCAAATCTCTTCAACCGTGCCCAAAGCAGGGTGATGACTTGCCCTCAGACTTCATTGGTTGCGCTATTTTTATTAATGCAAAGAACAGGTTATAGTGTATGTATACTGGCTACGTGTTCCTTTGTGCATCAGAATCGCTGAAGGATTGTCTAAAACACAAGCTTTTTACTTGCTCAGGCGAGAACGTTAAGGTTGTCCGCGAAGTGGAAGTAGGTTCAATCGTTTTTCTTCTAAACATGGATTCAAACACCCTCGTTGGACCATTCACGGCAGCAGGTTCAACCAGAACTGGGCTGGAGCCAGGAGGCTGGAGAGAAGTTAGTGACACGCAGTACAAAGCCAGCATCAGGGTTGAGCGGGAAGAATTACATGAGATGAAGGATGCTCAGGGCAAGTTTCCTTTCCTGAAGGACATAAACACGTGCAAGCTCTCTCACTTCCAAACCCAAGACTTGCTGACCGCACTCAAAGAAGCCCCACTGTTTAGCACAAAAAAATGAAGCTCAGTCCTGAAGCAAAAATGAAATCGCACGGCGCGATTTGAGGACATTGTCTTACTGAGTCAACTTGAACAGTAGTGAACGCTGAGCACGCCCACGCAGAATAGGACAAGGTAGAAACTCTTGCGTGCGCATTTAATGCTCGTTGAAACTAGTCTTTGCTAATCTCTTTTATTATTCGCAGAGCTTCTTCGATGTGCTTCGTCGGATTCAGCTGCGAAGAAAATACAATCCTGACGACTCCTTTCTTGTCAATGACGTATGTTACTCTTCCCGCAACAAGTCCGAACGCTGAAGATGCACCGTAAAGCTTCCTGACTTTGCCGTCTTCGTCACTCAGGAGAATGAAAGGAAGCACGTTGGCTGCGGCGAATCTCTTGTGTGAATCCACAGATTGCGAACTCACCCCTATCACCTCGGCGCCCGCTTCCTTAAACGCCTCGTAGCTGTCCCTGAAGGCACAAGCCTCAGCGGTGCATCCAAGCGAAAAATCTCTGGGATAGAAGTACAACACGATGATCTTCTTGCCAACGAGATCTTTCAGGCTGACCATCTCACCGGCTTGGTTTGGAAGCGTGAAGTCCGGAGCAGTATCTCCAGTCTTCACTCTGCCTTGAACGGATTCTTCGAAGCCCATATCCCCATCAAACCTCTTGTCGAAGAGACGACCGCAACTCAGAATCGAACAATGCAGTTTGTCAGACATAAGCGTTGCGACTGTTGGCACGCGCGTGATGCGCACCAATCAGCCACACTAATGCTTGTCGCCTCCTATCTGGCAATTGATGCTCTTATGAAAACTCGGATAGGTCTTGCATTCTTGACCAAGGCAAAATGGTTTGTCAACAGTTGTAGACAAGGCGGTCAAGAAAGTAGGAATAAAGTGCAGTCTCTCCTCAATTGTATTGTGGTACGCGCTTCGTGTTCACTCCGCTCTTCGAGTTTGGGGATGAGTATGAATAGAATGGCGCAAGTCTTCAAAATCGCCAGTAGCTTGGTGAGGTACAAGGTGGGGTCTCCGAGACCCTTTTTTGTCAGTTATCAAATAACTCTTCGATGTAACCGAAGATGCGTGTTCTGCAGTGCATGGAAGCTGAAGACTTTCAGAGAGTTAGACACAAGGCAAGCAAAGAAAGTCGTCGGTGAACTCGGGGACTTCGGCGTCAGTGCCCTAGGCATAACCGGTGGCGAACCGTTGATTAGAAGAGACTTGGAAGAAATAGCCGCGCACGCTAGGCGCAAAGGACTTATCGTCGGAGTCAACACAAACGGTACTTTACTGACTCCAAAAAGGGCGAAATCCATATCAAGAGTGTTTGACACGGTTTTCGTTTCTCTGGATGGGTTTGAAAAAACGCACGATGCGATTCGAGGAGAAGAAGGAACGTTCAGAGAAGCTCTGGCCGGACTGAAGAACCTTATTGCCGTGAAGCACGACTGCGCCGTCGGCGTGAACTTCGTCTTGAACAACATGAACTACAAAGAATTCATCCCATTCTGCAACTGGATCAAGAACCTGGGTGTGCTCGTCACGTTTTTCCCCGTCGCCGGAGAAGACAACTTCATTACAGACTACTCCATTCCCCGCAACGAAGTTGATGAGTTCATTTGCAACGTTCTTAAAGAAAAGGCAACCAACCCCTTCCTTGGACCTTCAGAAAAAGTCATTGAACTCATTCCCAAATACGTTAAGGGCAAAATGCCGCATATTTGCGATGCGGGACGCCTGTACCTGGGTGTGTCTCCCACTGGCGAACTTCGCGTATGCCCGATTGGACCAAACTCTCCTGACTGGCAAATCGGTTCACTTGTGACCTCTTCCCTGACAGAACTTATGGGTACAGGTCGTTTCCGTCAAGTTCTGGAAGCAAGAAGACACTGCACGCCCTGCCTTGCCGGTTGCACGACACCTTATTCACTATTGTTCAGGGGCTCTGCCAAAGACTTGGCTGAAGAAGCACTCGATTATTACAGGGTCTTTCGTCACACTATCGAGAATTAAAGAGCCTGTTCTTTGTCCCTCCAACCAAAGAATCACAGAGCCCCCCCGACATCTTTTCTCAGAATGTAAGAGTTGATTCTTGCCTTTTTCTTTGTGAAACCGTACTTTCGGTACAGTTTAAGTGCAGAGGTGTTTACCTTGTTGACTGAGAGTTCGAGAATGCTCTTGTCAAGTTGCCTTGCCAAAGCAGCGGCATGGTCCAACAAGTAAGTGGCGACACCTATCCTTCGGTAGAATGGAGAAATAGCCACGTTGCTGATGTAAAGTACTCGTGTTCTTTCTTCGAACGCAAACAATCCAACTATTTGCTGCTTAACAGTGACAAAGTACCTTCTCTGCCTGAAGAAATAGACTTCCGAGAACACGACATAAGGAATAACTGTGAACACAAACAGCGGATTGCTTTCAATCGAGAAACCTTCTCTATAGTCTCTTTTTCTGAAAAAGAGAAAATTGAGCAAATTGAAAAGGAAATGTTGACGCCACCTCACAGGTTTAAGTTGAAAATATCGTTGGACAGTCAACATTGCACCTCATTTTTGGTTCTGGCTAAATGATGATGGCTTTTTTAATATATAACGCGCGCTTGGAACTCCTAATAGCTACCGCTAAGCCATAGACAACTACAAGTAATCGCTTGACTGAATGTTCATCTTCTAGCAGTTCTTGAACGTGTGTGCGCACCTTCCCTACCCCGGGTTCAGTATAGGAATCAAATATTATCCAAATATGCTCTGGGAAAAAGCCAAACGCCTCAATGAACCTGCCTTCATGAATGAGTGCTTGCTTTAACCCTACACACCCGTTATGGTTGATGGAAGTTGCGCAGTTAGCGCTCGTTGATGAAGCTAAGGTTCAGAAAGCGCAATAAACGAAGGAAGATTGTGCCAAGAACATAATTGGTGGGGTCGCTGGGATTTGAACCCAGGATCGCCAACGCCCCAGGCTGGTATACTAAACCATTCTAGTGAACCTACGCCCAGTATACCCAACGCTGAGCTTAAGTCCATAGCTATACGACGACCCCAAACAGAAACACCATTCCAAGAACAAATAGATAAAACCATCGCCAAAGCCACAATCGAAGGCAAAGCAAAAAACACAATCAAATCTTTCAGACACCGACTCAGACAACTAAGCAAAGTCGCAAACCTGAACAACCCAGACGATGTAAAACAGGCAATAGGATACTCAAAACTCTCAAACTCTAGCAAATGCTCATTCGCACTAGCTTACGAATGGTACACCAAAGCCGACGAACTCAAATGGGAAAAACCAAAATTCAAATGGAACTTACCCACTCCAATTATGCCGACCACCGACCAAGTAAACAAAATAATCTCAGCAACAACTCAGAAATTCGCAACCATATTCAAACTAATGGCAGAAATAGGAGTAGAAGGCGAAGAACTCCACCAAACACACCGCAACCAATTCGACACAACACAAGCCATCATAAGCATCAAAGGACTCAAAGGACACGGTTCAGCAAACTACAAACTCAAAAACCAAACAGCAGAAATGCTGAGACAATATCTAGCCCGATACCAAACTCCATACCCATTCCCACAACCACAAGTTATGAGCGAAATGTGGAGAAGAGCAAGAGACACCGCATCGAGAAACCACAACCAACCCGACCTTAAAACAATACCAATGAAGAACCTCAGAAACTACTCAGGCGCACAATTCTACTATCAATTCCCCGACCCAATCGGAGTAATGCGACACCTAAGACACAAACGACTAGAAACAACCATGCACTACCTAAGAGCAATCGTCCTCAACGGAGAAGAAGAATACATATGCAAAACAGCCACCACACCACAAGAAGCAACACAACTAATCGAACAGGGATTCCAACACGCCGACACAATAGACGGAATACACCTATACCGAAAACGCAAATAAAACACAAACACTCCCCTTTTTCTATTCAATATCGTGCTTAACCATTATGTTGCGCTCGCATCACGCTCGCGCTCCATCCCACAAAAACTCAAAACAACAACTAGCACGCGCTTATCATCTAAGGATAAAACTTTACCCCCCCCCCCTCCCCAACCCAAACCTTTCTTCGCTTTGGGGAAATCCTTAAGATTTCACTCGCATATGTTACTTTGATATAGATGCCTTACTATCACGTTTACATCGAGTATTTGAGTAAGTCTGGGGAAAATGCTGGCCTCATGAATTACAACTTGGGTGAAGAATTCTTAAAGGAGAAAATTGTTACTCCTTTCAACAGACAAAAAGCCTTTGCACCACTAGGTATTATCATTCAACCGTCTCAAATCAGCCGTATCTGCATTTTCAAATCTACGAAGAAATATGCCGATTTGGTTCTTCCAGACGGAAAATCTCCATTAGGACGTGACGATGCGCGGTGGATTGCTTGGTGTTTCTACAATGACAAAGTCGAAGACGTTGTTCCGTGCACGGAGGACTTCATTTCTCTCTTACCAGCCGAAACCACGTCCGAGCCACTCGGCGATAAGAAACAAGTGTTCATAGGTCATGGTAGGGATTTGAAGGAGGCGTTAGAGCTTCAGAAGTATCTTAGGGAAGACTTGAAGGTTGAAGCTAAGATTTTTGAGGATTTGAAGGAAGAAAGAAAGCGGATGCAAGACAATAATAGAGCTGCTTGATTACTTCAAAGAAAATGTTGGTTACGCCTTCATTATCTTTACGCCAGATGACTATGGATGTTTATGTGAAGAAATGGACAAGTTGACGAAACGATTGTATAGAGAAAGGAAAAAAAGTAGCAGTGAAGCTGTTGACGAGATGTATCAGGCTTTAAACAAGAGAACACGTCAAAATGTTGTTTTTGAACTCGGACTTTTCATTGGGGCAATAGAACGGGATAGAGTTTGTTACCTGTTACAAAAAGACGTTTCAGACACGCCAAGCAACTTGAATGGGGTTCTACATGAGCCTTTTGACAAATCAATAAGCGACACATTCATAGCAATTGCTGAAAAGCTAAAAAAGGTTGGCTTACTGGCAAGGCAATAATGTCGCGCGCGCCAATCTGAACAATCTGAAAACAAGAACAGACTCAGGAAACTCTCACTTTATAAAAAACACACAGAACCTACAACTAGAAAAACGAATAAAACGGATGACCCGCTAGGGCATCCTTGATACATGCATGATGTATTCAATAATCCACACCGACAACCAAGTCCTCGGAGACATAAGCCTTTCGCCTTCGATAAGGCAGAAATATGCCGTAATCTAGAGAAAGGCATATTGTCTCCCCGCCTCCAAAACGACTAAATAAGGAATCTGCATGAATAAATATCGGAGATGAAAAAATGCAAGACCAAAACACAGAACCAAGCCCAAAACAAACAGCTACAAACAAGAGCAACCAAGAAACAGCACAACATCCAACATCAAAACTACTCAGCCCAAAGGCTGGTATACTAAACCAAGCTATACGACGACCCCACAGGGATAGTTTAGGATCCCGTGGAGATGTGATTGTTACAGCCTTATTTTCTTTTCCTGAAGAGTTTGCAGTCTTCCATTTCTGTGACGTATTCGAAGCCTCCTTCTATCAGTTGGGTTGCTTCTTGCAGGGTCTTTGCGGCTTTGCAGACGTAGTCGTTGCCAAGTTTACGCGCGCGCTAGTTGCGTGTATTCGAAGTGTGTTTGTGATGCTTTTATGGCCGAGGAGCTGCATGAGCGCGCGCGTAGTTGCTGGCTGCAATACCCATGTCCATCATGTCTACCGAGCCGTCGCCCTTGATGTCGGCGTTAGGGTCTTAAAGGGGTTTTCCCGGTCCTCCGAGGAAGCCGCTGGCAACGTAGCGCGCGCGGTTCGACGTTGAACTGCTGGGCAGTGGGCAGTATGTTCTTGCGAAGCTTGAAGGACTAAATCAGCTAAAGCTTGCCACGGTAAAAGAAGCCTTCATGAGGAATAAGCACCAACGTTTTTTGAAGGAGTTTTCGCGCGCGCAACGGCGAGAAAACTCCACCCAGTTGCCTGTTGTGTAGTTCTACACTTCTGTTCCGTTTGCAGCGTCCAAACAGTAAACCCTATCATCACCTGGTCCTACGTAGAATCTGCCGTCTGCAACGGCAGGAGAAGAACCCACATAGCCGCCTGTTGTGTAGTTCCATATGAGTGTGCCCGTTGTGGCGTTCAACGCGCGCGCGAAACAAGAGCGTATGGTTCACTGTCTGAAGAACCTTTGAAAACCTGTTCTCCTGCGTTTAAGCAGGCTCATAACCGCGCCAAAGGCCGCAAGAACAGTCACGTACAAAGCCAGCGGAGGGCTGGAAGGCGCTTTCGCGAGTGAAACAGAGTACCCTCCCACGGGTCTAGGTATCACAACGACTCTTGCAGTGTTGGACACCGCGATTCTACCTCTTGAATCCGTTACGTTCAGGTACACATAGTATGTACCGGTTGCAGACGGCGTGAAAGTCCATGAACCGGACAGAGCGCCTGAAACTTTGCTGCTGCCCAAATACCACTGATAAGAGTAGGTGGGTGTCCCTCCTGTCACGACCGAGTTGAACGTGACAGAATCGCCAAGGCTGACAGTAACATCTGCTGGACTGATGGTGACCGACAGCTGTTGCACAAACACAGCGTTCAACGTGTGGTTCTGATTCATCAAGACAGAGTACGGGTTGCCCGTGCCAACGTTGACAGTGTCAAGCTCCCAATGATCAAAATCGTATCCAAGGCTTGGAGTGGCTGAAACAGAAACAACCGTTCCATTCGGGTACACGTGACCTCCAGGAACAGGGTTCGTAGTGCCACCAGTCGTCGTTGTGATGTTCAGAGCGTAAAGAGGATAGAACACGGACCTCAACGTGTGATTCTGATCCATCGTAACCGAGTACGGGTTGGCAGATCCCACGGGAACACTGTCAAGCTCCCAATGGTCGAACTCGTACCAGGGGTCAGCCGTCGCCGTCGCGCTGACAACAGTCTCGTATGGGTATTGATGTACTCCGGGACTCGGGGTTGTTGTTCCGCCCGTGCCTGCAACCATTGTTAAGTTGTATAGAGGATAGAATGTCAGATCGCCGAAGGTTGAAGCGCTTGTCACTTCATCTATGCTCTTGGCTATCGTTGGGTCGTCGGGGTAAACACCATCGAATCCCTTGGTTTTGGCCGGTTCGCTTAACCATATCTTGTACCCAACCGTCCAGGGCAACGAAGTAATGTTGAAATCATAATCATCAGAACCGACGAGAGGAATCATCATCTCGAATGTCCAGTTTCCAATCGCACCCTGTGTTGGATTAGTGTGTGTCCAGTTCATAGCCCCATCATTGTTTCTTCCAGCATATGTATCATAATACCACGTGGAATCGGTCGTATCGTAATAAAGGTCGTTATTTGAATAGAAGTTGCTTCCATTCCATGCTATCATCCCCTCACCATTGTCTCCCTGAACTAGAGTGCCTGTGTCCTTGTTGTCAAACAACACGAAAAGTTGGTCATAGTTGTTTTTAGAATCCTTCGCTTCATAGTCATCATTATAGATCTGCACTGTCAAGAAAGCGTAGGTCCAGTTGTTTTCAACGTATAGCCTTCCTTGCAGAGTCCTGTTGAGAGCGCCAGTCGTACTGCTTGTCATGTTAAGCGTAAAATCGCGAACTGTTGCATTTGCCCATTCACCTGGTGCCATAATTCCGTCAATGTGTGGAGGCGTCGAAGCCCATCCACTGGCTATGTCAGTCCCAATATCCGCATGAGCAGAAGGAAACTCCCAAACCGTGAGGAAAAGGACGAGCACAAGCGATACCACTAGAAACACAGTCGCTACTCCCCTCTTCATACTCTTACCCTTCTCCTTCCCGTGATATTATAGTTGGCGTGAACCTGCATTTAAGAATTGTGGAATGAAGTTCTGTCTGACAAACAATGGCCCAAGCATCAGCGCGCACTACACTCAAACGGATGGTTTTTCCAGAATCAGGACAGATTCACACCGTATCATGCCTGCCTGACTTTTTTCAACCTCTCTAATGATAGTCCTGTCCTCTTTGAAACCTACCATTAAAGCCATTTCCTTCAAGAGTTCATCATTCTTGACAACTGCATAGTTTCCGTCAAGTTTGTAATGATTGTTGCCTATTATGATCACGCATTTGGAAGAGCGTTTGAGCACACGGTACATTTCCTTCAAGGCAACGCACATATCCTTGAGGAATTTGTAGGTCCTCAGAGCTTCCTTCGTCCGTCCATGCCTAATCATAGTGGATATCGTGTCTTTAGCATCTTGGGGCAGATTCGCATATTCGGGGCTATTGTCTCTTATTTCGTTCGGAAGAGATCGCGAGTAAACCTTGAACCGCGGGTTGCCAATCATGTTTGTTTCCAACTGAGGAATGTCTGCTAATTCTAGCAACGTAAGCTGTGGATAATCGTTCATGACATAGTCTAATGCCGTGCTATACGGAGGGGAGTTCACTATGGCATCGATGCTTTCGCTTTCAACCATTCTCATATCTCTTGTGTCGTCAGCATAAGTTGTAGATTTTCCTAATCTTATCCTCATTACATCGTTCAGTTTGTCAAAGATATAGAGTCTCAAGTAAAGGTTCTTCAGTCTATCTTGAAGCACGTCCAGAAACTTGCCGTTGCGTCTTCTCGCCAAATCTGATATTGCTCCACTGATCGCAAGTAGAAGAAAGTCGCGAATTTTCTCATCCTTCACTTTCTTGACCAGTTCATGCGCAAGGATAACGTGATCGACTGTTTTGGGTTCGCTGAAGAGAGACATGACTCTGGCTGGTATGCTGTGTTTTCTCCTTTTAATGGTCTCCTTGTCGTAGTTTGAGGGAACAAGTAACGCAGGACTTGATGATTGAGTTTCATAGCACAGAAGATTGCTGCGAAGGTCCTGTAAATAGCTGTCAATGCCTTTCTCCAATTCGTCCACAGCGATATTGAGTGAACCACATTTAACGTTACACATTAGCGCGGAAAGAGGATTAATCTCAATTCCCGTGCTGTCAAGCCCCATCAAAGTAGCTTCAACCAGAAGAGTCCCACATCCCGCAAAATTGTCCATAACCTTTCCAGTCGATTGAGGGAAAACGTAATTCAGAAGGGCCCTGACCATCTTAGGATGAAACTTGCCTTTGTACGGGTGCATGTAATGAGTCAAATATAATGATGGCTCCTCTCTGATTGTGAAATAATCCTCCAACCTCTTTCCTATCTGCATCGTTTCCGTCGCGGGGATTCTGAGGAGCTTTTCAGTCAAGAACGAGAAGAGAGATTCAACATTGTTTGAGGCTTCTTCCTCATTTCTACTGAGCTTGGAGATGTACTGGGATTTTTCAAGAAAATACTGATTGGTAATAAATCTCAGCAAAACATAACCGTTGCTGCCGAAATATTCAACGTTCTTTCTTTCCACTCCCCCGGGAAGCATTCGTTGCAAAACAACCTGTGGATTACTGGATTCAGTGACCGCGAAGAATTCCCGGGTGTAGGCCAAACGCATGACCAAGTTTGATACATCGCGTATTCCATCTGTTCTTGCGAGAAATCCCTGACATTCCCCGTACGGAAGCTCATGCGCGAAGAAATCTTGCACTCTCGCTTCGCCGCTTCTGAAATTGTTGAAAGGGGTAGTATCCAAAACGTCGGAAAAATTCTTTACTGGACTGACATTTGCGAATAGACTGGTCAGTTCCAGCTGGGCGAACGTGATCTCATGTTTTTCCTTTATGCTGTTAAACAGCTTGAAGTACCAGCACACTTCCAGCATTATCACCTCCAGCACTCTTTGGCACGTGCAACATGTTCTGAACGTTCTCTCCAGCGCAGATACTCTGGCCTGACCAATATAAGATTCATCTTTTGCCACGAGGCTGATGTTTGAGTGGTTGCTTGCCTGGAGGCTGAGACTAAAAACCAGAGGCGGGGGTGTTGAAAAGGGGTTATTCGCGTTGGTTGAAGTAGTAGACGGCTATGGCTATGTCCTTCATGTTGGCGAGGCCATCGTTGTTTACGTCCGCGTTGGGCATCCAATTCGGCGAACTCGGCTTAGTGTTGAATAGGCTGACCAGGTAGGCGATGTCCTTCATGTTCGTGATTCCGTCGTACACTCCAGGAGTCGTGCCGGAAACGTCGCCTGGGACGCCCACGTGAACTGGAACATTGAACACGTAGTTATTGTCCGCCGTCAGGGTTTCGTCTGGAACAACGTCTGCCACAGAGTCTACAGTGTAGTTGCCGTAGAGAAGTCCTGTGGTGTCCCAAGTAAAATTGATCTCAGTGGAACTCCTGTCCGCAAGAACAACTTGTTGCAAGTCAATCCTTAACTGGCTGACCCAGATTGCCATATTGAAGGTTTCACCGCACAAGCCGTAATCCACGATTATCAGGGTAATGTTGCAGCAGTAGCCTCTACCGACGACGGTCTTGCCCAAGGCTACGTAGGCGATGCCGACGTTGTGCAGTTGGAACGGTTTCGCGAGCGGATAATTGTCCTTGTTGTTGACGGCAACAGTGAATGGCGTGTCGACTATCCCGTCGCTGACACCCAGAATGTTCTGATCGGGGCCACTATTCTTATCTGGGCCAGTCCACGTGCTCCAATAGTTTCCGCCTGAGGGATAGCCGTCGTCCCACCTGTTGCCGGGTGACGTTGAAGAGGACAGTTGGAAAGCGATGGTGTTATCCATGAAGTCGTTGTGGTAGATAGCGTTGTTGTTGGAATTCACGATGCTGATTCCCAGCTGGTTCTCTGATATCATGTTTTCGCAGATTGTGTTTCCACTCGTCTCTATTCGTAGACCTATGGAGCTGAGGGAGATGATGTTCTGCGAAATGACGTTGTTGCTTGACGAAGAGCTCACATCGATGGCAACGGCGTCTTGTTCGAACATGTTGCCGCAAACCTGGTTGCTGACGGCGCCGGTCCCTTGAAGGACGACTCCGTTTTTGTTGATAAGGGACATTATGTTATCATAGATTTCGCAACCCGCAGCATCCTGAACGACTATACCTTGATCCCAACTGGTTATCGTTATCCCAGCAATGGTTGATCCAGAGCCACTGGAGACTATTGTTATGGCGATTCCGCTTCCACCGCCGTTGAAGACTGGTTCACTTCCCGGTTCGCCGATAAGCGTTATCGTCTTGTTTATTACTAACGATTCATTGTAGATTCCAGGGGCGATCCATATAGTGGCCCCTGGACTGGCCGCGTTGATTGCCTCCTGCACCGTCCCGTAATCTTCCGGAACTCTGATAACATTCCCAAAAGCGTACACATGACCGTCCCCCGAGCCCACATAAACCACGCCGTCGGCAACGGCAGGAGAAGACTCCACCCAGTCACCTGTCGCGTAGTCCCATATGTGCGCTCCCGTTACCGCATCCAAACAGTAAACCTTCCCATCCCATGAACCCACGTAGACCTTGCCAGCTGCAACGACAGGAGAAGAAAACACGACATCGCCTGTCGTGTAGTCCCATATGTGCGCTCCCGTTACCGCATCCAAACAGTAAACCTTCCCATCCCATGAACCCACGTAGACCTTGCCAGCTGCAACGACAGGAGAAGAAAACACGACATCGCCTGTCGTGTAGTTCCACACCTGTGTTCCCGTTACTGCGTCCAAACAGTAAACGTTTCCATCCATTGATCCTACGTAGACCTTGCCGTCGGCAACGGCAGGAGAAGACTCCACCCAGTCACCTGTCGTGTAGTTCCACACCTGTGCTCCCGTTACTGCGTCCAAACAGTAAACCCTACCATCGTCTGATCCTACGTAGACCTTGCCAGCTACAACGGCAGGAGAAGAACCTTGAGAAGAACCCACATGGTCACCTGTCGTGTAGTTCCATCGTAATTGGTTTGTGTTTGGTGCTGGGCTTTCGGTGTACCCCGTGTGCGCAGGGTCGTGATGGAGCATAGACCAAGAATATCTTGTAGGATTAGACATGGCTCCTTTCCATTCGGTGTAGAAGTAGTCTATGGAGAACCATTCGTCGTTCAGCGTGTTGGAGTGCCAGCCTTGCACCCAGTCCCTTTGGAACCTGTACCCCAAGGGTTGATACGTTGGAACACTGGGACAATCGTCATGGTAAACGCTCTGCAATTGATAGTATATCTGTCTTCTTGCAGTCTCATTCATCGTGCTAATTCCCTGCTCAACCAGCGAATCAATCGTACTGTTGGAATACGATTGCATAGGAGCAAAGGTCCCATAAGGACTCACAGAGTACATGAATCCCTCCGCGAAATCGTCAGGATCTGGAAAGTCAGCCAACCACCCTATATCAAAAATAGGAAGGCGCGAATTCACCGCGTTGTTTATATAATCAGGCCAATCCAAGGGCTGTATTTGAATATGAAATTTGGGATTCAGTGATTCAACTTCCGCCTTCATGATTTCACAAGCTTTTTGCCGAACGGCGCTGCCAACCTGGGCAAGCACATTGTACGCATTGTAGCACATGGTGAGGTTAAAGCCGTGAGACCAGAGCTGTCCGCTCCAAGCGCTGGAGAAGTACTGAATAGCTTTCGTCAAATTGCACGTGTATTTCTCCTGCGCCGAGTTGTAGTAAGGCAATCCAGGAATAATGGGTGTCGCTGGCTGGGACGCTTCGCCGCCGAGTGCTTCTGCTATCAACTCGGTGTAGTTGAACGCGTAGGCAAAACCTTTTCTTACGTTGATATCGGTGAAGAAGTCTGGTGATATGCCGCTTTCATTCAATGTTCCAGGTGGTAAGCCGCCAGGAACACCCATGAACGGACTTGAGGTCGAAATGTTAAAAGTGAAAAACAGTGCATCACATAAGAAACATTGTAGCGGATAAATGCACTGTACCCCAGGTTGCCCATAGACCTCATCAAACCCTGTCTGTGGAACCTGAAGAGTATCCAGTTCACCGTCCAGAAACATGTTTTTTCGGGTTTCCCAGTTACTCACTATCTTTCCAGTCACGCGCTTCAGAGAGCCAGCCGAGCCACTCGCCGGCCATCCGCCCCAGTAACCGTCGAACCCGACAAGTTGCCACTCGACCCCGGCTTCATAATAATCAAACATGAAAGGCCCAGTTCCACACATCGCATTCGTATGCGGGCCTGGGGGATTCGTATTCTCCAAGTCAATTGCAGTCTTGGCTGGATAAGAGTATTGCAGGTTGTAGAGTGTCCAGTTGTTCCATGTTCCAGGCCAATCTCCAATCTGCGTACACCACTTCTTGCAAACGATAGACGACCATGGCGAGGCGAGGATTTGCATCAACGGCGGGTAGGGTCTTATCAAGTGAAGTGCAACGCATGTGTCATTTCTTGTTACTGTGTTGTCTATCTGTAGTCCTGTCACTGTGAAGTTTCCCCCCGGCCGATCCCGACTTGCCGTCTGGTTGAGAAGCGCTTCATACAGCATCCAAGATGGGCCAAGATAGTAGTCTATGACAAGTATCCTTTCAAGGGAGTATTCCACATCCTCAACCGTGAGGCTCTCACCGTTGTGGAACTTGACGCCTTGTCTTATCCTGAAAGTGTAGGTTAAGCCATCTGGACTGATATACCAGTCTGTTGCGAGTCTCGGAACGAATTCGTCCGTTTTTTCCTCATCGAAGGCTATCAAGGTTTCATAAACGTTTGTGATGAGCCCCAAGCTAGCTGTATCATAAGCGCAAGCAGGGTCTAAGGTCAATGGACCGGACGAGTAACCCACTACCATATGGTTGAAGATTGTGAAGTTGGCGGTCCATGGACTCATCAGGGGATAACCGTCTTTGTTGTTGGAGTCTATGACGTAGGGCGTGTCCCCTACGCCGTCTGAACCTGTTTCGTTCTGAAAAGGACCGCTCTTGACGTCGGTGACGTCGGTGCCATTATAATCACTCCAGTAGTTTCCACACCAAGGATAACCTTCATCATAAACGTTGCCCGAGCCCACATAGACGAGGTCTACCTGCCTGTTAGTGCTTCTAACGAAGTTGTTGTGGACTATTGTGTTGTTGAACGAAGCGTCGACTAGTATGCCGTCGTAGTTGGTCGTTATGTTGTTCTTTGAGATCACATTATATGAAGAACTGTTCATGAGGATACCCGCGTAGGTACTGTTTATCACGTTGTTTCCAGAAATAGTGTTGTTGGATGAGCCGCCCAAACAAACCCCGATTTGATTGTGTATCAGGCTATTCTCCAGCACCAAGTTAGGAGAAGTCACAGACAGCATCACACCGTATTGAAAATTAACGATGTATGTGTCTTCTAGGGTCACATTGGAAACGGCACTTAAGTCGATACCCGTTCCGTTTCCTGCACCTTGAACTGTGAAGCCATTGCCGTGGAAGAGTATGTTGTTTCTCTGAATAACAATCGAGCTACTCGTGTTGTTCATAAGAAGGTAGGTTATGTTGTTGGATGTTGAAATGGGTGCAGTTGGCGGGTTTATGCTTCCGTCAGCCCTGATGTAGATTGTACCGGCTGCTCCAACTGGCGAAACCTCAAGTGCAAACATCACAACATTCAACGTCAACAATGACAGCATCACAACTGCTATCAGTCTTCTATTCAATGCCACTCCCCTTTCAACTAATTGCTAATGCATTCTCCTCACTATTAAGTTTTCAGAAACATTGTTCTATTGAATCAAAAACTTCAACATTTGATTCCACACTTGTATCCTTCGCACCTTTTCTCCTACTCATTTGCGGCTAACGAGGCTAAACCCCGTTTGGCTAGAACTCCGAATTCTTATATTCTAGACACACCAAAGAAATACTATGCAGTAACCCTCCGCAATTTGGTTGAAGACTATGAGGAGAATTTTGCTTTTATTCCTGATTTGCTTATTCCTGCTGCAATCTATTTCCATCACACACTCTGAGAGTTCTCGATCCAGCTACGCACAACAAACCCCATCATCAGTCAGTGAAACTTCCAACAATCTAAATTCCACCCATGCCGGAGCTGATCCGTCTATCGCCAAGTCTCCTCAAGAGAATTCAACGGGCAATTTCCAAGGAGGGGACCAGATGATGCGTCTTTCCTCTCTTTCCGGTCTCCCTGTGTTCAGTCGACATCTAATGTGTAAGGATCATCCTATCATCTATTATGGAGGGCGCGTGGATTATAATCCAATTGAACCCACAACTGTTTTTAGTCCAAGTGATACTAAGGCGGAATTCTTGACAAGCGCTTCATTGAATGAAAATGAAATAGTCGAATGGCAGTGGTATTACAGAAATGATTCATCGAAAAGCTGGGTCAACTGCTCCCTTCCATATAACAAAAGACACTATACTGCACCAAGCGATGGTGATTGGGCGGTCGAAGGACATCTCGACATAGCAGGATACTGGCCAGGGATATACTACCCTAGAGCATACAGAGTTGATGTCTACTGTTTGAACAATTCTTTCTCATTTTCAGAGTTTTTTGAGGTAACCAACGGCGGGTTAGACAGCCCTCGCGTGTGTGAAAGTGTTGATGCAAACGGGACCGCTGTGAACACGAAATCACGGTTCACCGTAGGCGTTGACACACAAGTCTGTGACTACTTGAGGTTTGACAACATGGCATACTTCAACGAAGAGACAGGAAACAGTCACAACTTCACAACTGCGTGGATTCAACCAGACGGAACAATCTACAAGACTCATTCGTGCGTCTTCACTGATTACAAAGACAAGGATATCAACATGAATTACTGGAATTATGCGTTAATTCCCGACGATTCTATCCCAATTGACTCAAGCACTCCTGTTGGAAACTGGAAAGTCGAAGTCTACATGGACAGCTACCTCAATGACACATGGACACCATATGGACCGATCGCAACCACGCCTTTCATCATTGGAAACCAGTCCGTCCCACACTGGACGTTCATGGCCTATCTTGACTCAGACAACAGCCTGGCAAACGTCACTGTAGGCTATCCACCACAGGTGCACGATCTCGGTGTTGACGTTTTCCTGGATTTGGCGAGCGTGAACTCCTCATCTGACATTAACATAGTTGTTCAGCTGGATAGGGGACCTAGTTCAGACGTGAGATACGGCAACTGGACCGGCTGCAAACGCTTCAACATCAAGAATGGCACGACGCCAACCCCTGAAAACGCGGTCCAAGATTTAGGGGATGTCGATATGGGAGATCCGAACACGCTGAAGGATTTTGTCAACTGGACGATTAACAACTACCCATCGGACTACTTGTTCTTGGTTCTTTGGGATCATGGAAGTGGCTGCATGGGTGTTTGCTACGATGTAACAAGTGGAGGTGACTATTTGTCGCTCCCAAAAATCACCGAAGCTCTGAGCGGAATCCCGGCGATCATAGACGACGTGCTCATAGATGCCTGCGGCATGAGCATGCTAGAGGTGGCTTACCAGATTAGAAATTCTGCGAACATCCTAATCGGTCCTGAAGGACTCGGCTATGCCCCAGCGCCTTATAATGATTATCTGAACAGCCTGTCAAACAACACATCAATGTCACCCAACGCATTTGCCCAAGAAATAGTCACAGACTACATGGATTGGTGTTACAGAACCCCCGAGATCCAGAATGCAACAATGGCAGCGACAGACCTGACCAAGATGACCAGTCTCATAGCAACAGTCGACGATTTCGCTACAACCTTGAAGGAAAAAGAAACCCTTTACCATGAGCAGATAAGCTCGGCTAGGAGCATGACTGAAGGATGCCCAGGACCCTATGCTTACTCAAACGGAACATACCAAACCGGATATTTCATTGATCTTTACAACTTCACATGGCAAATATATGGAAATGTGCCGGACCAAGAGCTCAGAAACGCTTCTGGCAAAGTGATGACTGCAATAAAGACCGCATTGATCAAGGAGATCGACGTCAACGATCCAGGAACTAATGGTCTGGCAGTGTTTTTCCCTGATGAAAAAGGAAAGTATGTCTCATTTGCAGCTCTTTACGGGGATATGGCATTCGCATTGGAAACGCCGTGGGATGAGCTTGTAAAGTACCACCTGTCTGGGTTCGTCTTAACCGTACAGACAGGTTACCCAGACATGCCAGTCAAGGTTGACGAAGACGTTTATAACACCACGGCTGAAGGAGAAATTCCTGTGTTCCTCCAACCCGGCACGCACACAGTCAATCTCACAGCAGTCTTCTTACCTGAACCTGATTCGCAGGTAGTGTTTGTCCAATGGAAAGATAATGGCAACACGTCAAACGTGAGAACTTTTTCGCTAGACGGAACAATGACAGCAGAAGCTGAATATGAAACGCAATACCTACTGATAATCGAGAAAAACTTCGGTACAACGGATCCATCTCCAGGCAGATACTGGTGCAACGCCAGTTATACCGAGAAAATCACCGCAACACCCCCCAGCACCACATCAGGGGAGAAATATGACTGGGTTGGATGGGCACAAACAAGTTCTGAAAACCCGAACACAGACAATCCGATTTCAATTCTTGTGGATAGGCCCGTCAACGTGACTGCCGAATGGAGCCATAAATATTCTCTAACAGTCACTTCTTCATATGGCAATCCTGATCCACCCAGCGGATGGTTTGAAGCTGGAAATACCATCACGGAATCGGTAGCCTCACCCATTTCAGAATTAAGTGGCACGCAATATGTATGCACCGGATGGATTGGAAACGGAAGCATTCCAGCTTCTGGAACTTCTGCAGCGACCAGCTTCATCCTGAACACGTCATCAAGCATACAGTGGAATTGGAAAACTCGATATCTCTTGACAGTGCACACGGATCCAAATGGACTGAACCCACAGCCAAGCATCTCTCCCGCAGGATCTTGGTACGACAACGACACCAAAGTTACGCTCACAGCACAGCAGATAAACGGGTACGCGTTTCAGCAATGGTCTACTGAGGGCGCAAGCTGGGACGTAGGAGTCAACCCTATAAACATCACAATGGACGAACCCTCCGACCTCACAGCTCACTATGTTCGCGCGCAAGCCTGGTGGGAAATCTTGGTCCGTCCAGATGTATTGCAAGCTATGCTTGCAGTTGTTGGAATAGTGCTCACCGTTAGTTTGCTTGGAGGCACTTGGTTCAGATCTCGCAAGAGAAGAGACATCGTCAAAGCATTCCTGGCCGAGATCGACGATGTTTACTCAAGGCTTAGGACAGATCCAAAGAAGTGTGAAGAAGAACTCTACACGCTGCGAAACACTATTTTGGAAGGGTTAACCGAAGGCAAAATGACTGAGGATAACTATGCGATTCTGGACAATAGAATAGACAAATACGTAAATGAGCTCGCGGAAAAACAAGGGGACAAACATAAACCCCGAAACAAACGTGCCAAAGAACAGTCATAGAAGAATATTGGGTGGCCAGATATTCGCGCGCGACAAATGTCTTCCAACATACACGAGAACAAGAACAGTATCACAGGAAAGCCTTTTGCTTAAGGCGGACCAAATCTTTTTGCGTCGCTTTTGTTTCGTACTTTGCAGCAGCCTCGAGTTCCCCAAATGATTTCTACCCTTCTCTGAAAGTCTAAACCTAATCCCGACGCCTCCTTGTCCCCACATTTCTGTTAACCATCCTCTTCTGATGAATCCTCTCATCGTCGCGCGCGCTGAAGAAAAGAAAGGGGTTTAGCCAATGTGCTTGGACATAAGTAGATTTGAACGTATCGCCAAAGATAAAAAAAGACTGCAAAAAATAGGCAAAAGTGATCTTACTGTTGATTGCAGCGGTTCTTTTTCTAGGCCAGTAGCGGTTCCGCAATGATAAATGCTGCGTCGGGACAAATATTCGACATCGAGTCAGCAGACTGCTCGCATCAGATAATAAAATGAAGGCCCGTACGTTAGAATTTGCTGCAGTTAAAGACGGCTATGGCAATGTCTTTCATGTTGCAGATGCCATCGTCGTTTATGTCCATGTTAGGGTTCCACTGCTGACTTGCAGGTCTTGTGTTGAATTTCCCGAGGAGGGCGTATATGTCTTGCCTGTCAACAACCCCGTCAGGGCGGCCACCGGGGCCTGTAACGTCTCCTGGAACAGTGACGAACACCAAGCCACTTGATGAGCAGTTGTTGTCTGTTGTGTCAACCTCTCCTGGAAGGGTGTCTGCGAGGGCTGCTATTGAGTAGTTGCCGATAGCGACTCGGGTGGTGTTCCAGACGAAGGTGACCGTGGTTGAGTTTCTACTGATTAGTGTTATTGTCTGCGTCTGTATCCTTGTCGAGTTCGCCCAGATGGACATGTTGAAGGTTTCTATCTGTTCACCGTAGTTTATGATTTCTACGCTTATCCACATGTGAATGTGGCCAACCGTGTGTTTGGACGTGTCTATCATCACTACTCCTATGTCGTGTGGACCTCCGTAGGGCTTTGTGAGGGGAAACCGGTCGGTGTTGTTCGCGTCTATGACGCGGGCCGCGTCTATTATGCCGTCGCATCCTGTTTCGTTCTGGTAAGCGCCTCTGAACAAGTCACTTCCATTGTAGTCGCTCCAGTAGTTTCCTCCGGAAGGGTAGCCGTTGTCCCAGAAATTCACCAAACCAAGCGTGCCAACAGTGTTCGCACTGTTCACAAAGTTGTTGTGATAGATTTCGTTGTCTGAAGAACTGTCGAGTCCAAGGCCATAACTGTGGTTGTCTGTTATGTTGTTTCCGACCAGAATGTTGTCTGATGAGTAGTCCTGGAGCCAAACACCATAATCGTCGTCTGTTATGCAGTTTTCAGTTAAGCTGTTGTTAGACGAATAATCGAGCCAAACACCATGATAGGGATTGGAGACTATGTTATTTGCGTTCAGACTGTTGTTGCTGGAAGAAAACCACAGGACAACTCCTTCATAATTGCTTGTTATGTTGTTCCCACTTAGGTTGTTGTTAGAACAAGAGTGAAGCAAGACACCATAATGATGATTGCCTACGATGTTGTTCTCATCTAGATTGTTGTTGTTAGAGGATAGAAAAATGCCTGTGCCAGTGTTGTTCAGCACGGTGTTTTCGTAGATGTTATTGCTGGATGATGAAGGCAGTAGATAGATGCCGTCTGCGTTGTTGTTTGCGACATTATTGTGGCTGATCGTGCTGCCGCTTGAGGACACTAGAACCCCGCAGCTTTGATATGTTGACCCGCTGTTCTGTATCGTTAACCCCGTGAGGTTGACGTTGTTGGCCGTTATGTTTACAACGACTCCGGTTGAGGAGCCGTCGATTATAGTGGTTTTGCTGTTCTCTCCTACTAAAGACACTGATTTGTTTACAACAACGTGCTCGTAGTATGTCCCGGCATCGACAGCTATTCTGTGTCCGTTTAATGTCTCTAGCGCATCTATCGCTGCCTGAATGGTCTCGTAGTCCAGTCCAGTGTTGACGTTGTGCACGGGAGAGAGGCTGTGCCTCAGGACTAGCGGATAGTGATCTGTATTGTTTGCGTCTATGACGTAGGGCGTGTCGCCGATGCCGTCGCTGCCCGGAAGATCCTGGTTAGGGCCACTCTCCAAGTCAATACCAGTATAATCGCTCCAGTAATTGCCGCCCGAAGGATACCCGTTGTCCCAGATGTTTCGTCCTGCCCGATACACAACGTACGTTGCTCCTGAGTCGTTCACAGTGTTATGATAGAAGGAATTGTTCGAGCTGTCATCAAAATCAATTCCGCAGAAACCGCTTGCCTGAACATAGTTATCAGTGATGTTGTTGTAAGTACTTCCCAGCACCTGGATAGTTGTGTTGCAGGAACTCAAGGCGTTGTTCTTTACATTACAGTCTCTTGAGTTTATAAGTGAAACCCCGACGTTCGCAAGAGAGGACTTCGTGTTCTCCAAGGTGCAGTTGACGCAATTGACGAGTTGAACATTGACCGAGTTTTTCATCAACTCGAGACTCTGCACAATCGTGTTTGAACAGTCAACCAGGGTCACCTGTCCCGCATTCGAAGGAATCGTTTCATCAAGGTGGCCGATCCAATAGTAAACTGGTTTTCCATCTACCATGTTTGACGGGTCCATGTCAAGCTGGTCATACACGGTCGAACTCATCGCAAAATTATATCGGCTGTTGTTTTCCATCTCATTATTCCTTAAAGTGCCGTTAACTGCTCCTTCACCATGAATACTGATTCCTATCCCGTTGCTCGTGACCTGATTGCCAGAAATCCAATAACCACTTTGACCAATGCAGATTCCGCTTTCAGAATTGCCCTCAACAAGGTTGTGCAGTATTACCCCGCGAGAGCTTTGAATACCTTCGCCCCAGTCACCCGCGTAGACGCCTGTCTGACCGTCCCGAATTGTAAAGTTGCAGAGAGAAACGTTGTCAGCACCCTTTATTCCCACAACATAACCTGAGCCACTACCATCGATAATCGTCGCGTCCCTGTCCTCTCCCAACAGCGCCACAGTCTTGTTAGCGACCACGTTCTCGTAATAAGTTCCTTTCCTGACTAATATCGAATCTCCACTGTTCACACTGTTAATCGCTTCCTGTATTGTCGGAAAAACGTCCGGCACCATCGTACCCTCCAAAATGTTAACTGAAAAAGTCTGGTTCAGAAAAGGTATATTGACACCGTTGCTGTCCAACAGAAACGTTTCCTGCGTGATGTGCTCTTTCATGAAGGAAATGCTTGTCTCGCTTTTCTCTCCAACCTTGAAAGCCGTGAAGTTGATCATGCACAGTAACGCGCTGTCAACCGTCACGGCGTCGTTTGGGTTCAACAGACTGGATCCAGCCACCACTTCTGGAGGTTGATAGTTGACATTGGGCATGTCTACGGCTGAAATCTCGCTTTTTCCATGAAAGACATAGGAAGGATCCGAAGAGGGTATCCAAACATTCGTGCAGTTCAAAGTGTTGTTGTCGAATGTTATTGCAACCTCCCAAGTCGCGAGGTTGCTTGTATGTCCCCTTAACGAGACGTTCAAGGTGAAGGGGATGCCTCTAGGAGGCAGCTCCTGAGTCTCGTTTCCAAGGGTCATGTTGCTCGAACCTGTTGTGAAGTCCGTAATTATAATCGACCTAGAAACTGCTCCCTTTAAAGACCCAGAGTTCATTGAAGGAACGAACAAGCTCAGAAAGAGCAGAACGAGCATAATTCTGGAAACTGTTCTCTTTTGCAACTTCGTTTCTCGTAATCTAAATGATTCAAGCAGCAAATATGATTTTCGGAACAAGCCGAGACAGTTAACACTGAACTTATCTCTGTGGATGTCCCCTCACGGTTCCATCTTTCTGCAACCACTTTCGTCCAAGGAAACTGACGACTAACCATACCTCGCAGGGCGATGTTTCGGAGGCAAACGGGATGGCTATAGCCCCCACTAAACTCGGCTCGGGGCTGAAACCGGAAAAAAGCGGCAAAGGCAGGAACATTAAAGATTAATTAGGGCGCAGAGCCTTCTTGCAAAACAACTGTTGGGTGAAAACGTGACAGGTAAAGTTGTGGTCTTGATGGGGTCAGAGCAAGATTTGGAGTTGTGCCGTGAAATAGCTAGGCACGTGGAAGCTTTTGGTTTGGAGTACGAGTTTCGTGTTGCCTCTGCCCACAAGACCCCTGAAAAAGTCTTGGGAATCCTCAGAGAGTTTGAACAGCAGAGGATTGTCTACGTCACCGTCGCCGGCAGATCAAATGCTCTGAGCGCTTTTGTCGATGCGAACACCGCGAAACCAGTGATCGCCTGCCCACCCTATTCCGAAAAATTCGGCGGAGCAGACATATACTCGTCTCTTCGAGTTCCAAGCGGTGTAGCCTCACTCTTGACGATTGAGCCTGAAGGAGCCGCAGTCGCCGCGGCGAAAATCTTTGCTGCTGAAGACCGTGCTCTGGAAAAGAAAGTGCGAGACTATCAAAACGCGAAAAAGAGGGAGATCGAGAAAGCCGACGAGTCTGTTAGGAAACTAAAGTAGTGTACGATTATGGGCAGCGTAAAAGACCTTGAAACAGTTACGAAACCAACAAAAAACGCTTTGGGCGTCGGCAGGTTCCACTTTTCAGATCGATACTCAGTTTTTGACTGGGGAGAAATGCCTGACCAAATCGAGAACAAGGGAGCAGCTCTGTGCATCATGGGAGCCTACTGCTTCGAGAAGCTGCAGGGAAGGAACATTAAGACTCATTACAGAGGCCTGATTGATAAAAGAGGGAAAACTGTCACTGTTAAGGAGTTAAAGCAGCCAACAAGCATCATGGAAATAGACTTGGTCAACGTGTTCAGACCTAAGGCAGTTATGAAAGACGGAAGACTCCATTATAACTATCGCATTTACACGCCCAACCTGAGAAACTTTCTGGTACCACTTGAAATTATCTACAGAAACGGGCTGCCCGAAGGCTCGTCAGTTTTCGAACGACTGGAAGAAGGCGTGATCACTATTGAAACGTTGGGTTTAGATCATCATCCCATACCGGGAGAGAGACTTTCGAAGCCGATTTTTGACGTAAGCACGAAGCTGGAAGAGACAGACAGGTACCTGACTTGGGACGAGGCGAGAGAAATCGCAGGGTTGACTGTTGAAGAGGTTGAGGACGTTAAGGCTTTGCTTCTAGGAGTCAACAAGATGATAACACAGATAGCATTGACGGCCGATTTGGAAAATGAGGATGGGAAAATAGAGTTGGCGTTTGACCCTGAAAGAAAGCTCATGGTGGTTGACGTTGTGGGAACACTTGACGAGTGTAGATTCACCTACGACGGTCTGCACGTCAGCAAAGAGATCGCCAGACAGTTCTACCGAAAAACAGATTGGTACAAAGATGTGGAAGAAGCAAAGAAAAGAGCAGAAAGAGAAGGAGTCAAAGACTGGAAGAAACTTTGCACATCCAAACCGCCCAAGCTTGACCCAAGCTTGAAAAAGGCAATCAGCGAAATGTACATGGCCGTCGCAGATGAATTGACAGAAACAAGAATATTTGATGTCCCAAGCCTTGCGGAAATAGTCGAACGCTACAGAAGCTGAGACTCTACGATGACTCCTGCCGAAAACCTTCCTCATCACTACACGAAAGAACGGAAAGGACACGGTGGCAGCAAAACACAACCATTTTGCGAGTTTAAATTAGAAATCACAATCATTAGGTCCTGTCATTGCTCCCAATTCATAAATTATATGTTAAACTAGCAATTTCTCATATCCGAGAACGTAAACATGAAAGCCATAGATGTTCTGATTGAAATTCCTTGTTTCAAGTGTCTCTATGCTGAACCTATAAAGGAGAGTCATCTACGCTGCAACCCTAACGAATGCGAAAAACTGACAGAGTGGCTCCTCATTCAAGTTGAACACGACGCGAAGACTAAGGAAACCATAAGCCTCGCAATTTCTCACACCGAGACCCCAACCTGACCATGGCGAAGCACGTTTGAAACGGCCCGCATCACGTCTCCCACATATTGAAGAATCGGGCAAAACAGTCTTGCATTGGAGGCCAGTCATTGTTCTTGAATACGTAAACGGGTAGATGCTCACACTTTGGAGGCTTGGCGGTTTTACGAAGGATGGGCTCATATGGCGTAAGGGAAACGTAAGGGAGTCTGGGCAGGTGTTTAGGTAACTAGTTCGTGAAGCTTGTTTGCTTTCATTGCTCTTTTGATTTCTAGGGCTATTCGGTCGCCTGTGCTTAGTGGTTTTTTGTATTTCGCGTTTGCGTATTGTGAACCAAGGCCCATGTGAACGTTTGTGCCGCCTCCATGTCTGAGGGCAACGTCCTGTGTGACTGGGATATGCATGTATGGGTCTCGTTCTTCTGACGCATCGTACAGACCATAGTCCACAGCGGATTTGGCTTCGCCGCCACCTGTGTAGTCCAGTTTGTATGCCGGTTTCAGTTCGTACTTGGAAACGCGGTCCCACGTGATGAGGGTTTGCAGGCACCATGCGCCGATGATTCCTGGAGACGAGTATTCTCTACAGGCGAGCAAGAAACGGTCAGCGTACCGGTGAACATCCTTTAACAGCGACTCTCTCAGACTCAGAATTGCGTGTGCTGTAACCTCAAAGGATGGAACTTTCTTTATTTTGTTCTGAACATCTGTTGGAAGCCTTTTTATACCGTCAAGTATCGTCTCTCTTCGTTCATCGATGGAGAGGAACTGATTGGCCAAGCAGATTCTTGCCTCTTGCATGCTCACGTTGTACAGCTTGGAAAACCAGTTGTCAGTGTCTCCCCACTCACTTTTCGCATCCAGTGGCGAGAAGAAGAAATTGAAGTTAGCATGCGGTCCAAGAACTATCTGTTCAACCCGTCCATTTTCAAGTGCATCTTTGCTAAGGTTTCCAGCCCGAACCTCTCTCTCGACTTTTTCTTCCAAGTCATCCGAGTCCGCGGCAAAGATGAATTCTCTTTCAAAGGCTCTGTGAGCGTGTTCAGCCTTCAGAATCATCGGCTCCTCCACTGGCTTCTTGAATTTTATGCCCCCCTTGTGGACCTCGTAATCGTAAGACTTGGGCGAAGGTATGTTAGCCTTGTCCGCAAACCAGTAATAGTCCTTTTCAATTTCACCCCTGTTCTCGATTTTCAAAAGATTCCGTGAACCAAGTATTGGGACGGCGTACTTGTCTTCAATCACGCTGCAACGCTCGTCTCCGCCAACATAAACTGCAAAAGCTCTGTTCGTGATCTGCATGCATTCCAAGTTGACAAGTTCGTCAACGTATTTGACTATGTCAGAGTACTTGTCAAGAATCAAAATGGTGGTTCTCCAATTCCCTCTCTTCTTTATGTCCTTAGGGTCGTTCACAACGCGGAGGTCTCGCTTCACCAAGCCTGGCAAATCCTCCACAATCTCTTCAGGTTTGCCGACCATGGGGTTTTGAAGGTAAATCCTTGCCCTGCTCGGCGTGGTGTAGATTATGCTTCTCACACCGTAGTTGCGCTGACCCTGCCAAGCATCCAAGGCCGAGTGAGAGCCCAAGTTCAACCCGATTGGTTCCCTATACTTCTTAACTATATCCTGCATCTCTTCCCTTTTTATGACCACAAGCAACACCTGCTAGACTATGCAAGCTAAACATTCAAACATTTTTTAAATCTTTCCACACATAGCTACAAAAACGTTGGCAAACCCACCATTCCACCTGAGACATTCCCAGAATTCTCTCTCAAGGTTTTCGACAACCCCAGATTTCGAAGAATCTTCTAGATTTCTGTTCTATTTTGTTCTTACAGGTGTAGTTATAAGAAAAGCAGCGCCCTTTTTCAAACGGAGAGGGGAAGAATGGCTGAATCTTGCAGCTGGCTGTTCGTTGAAAACGTGCCATTACTCTATGACAAGGAAAAGGTTGCAAGACAGCTTAAGGTGGAAACCTGGCTCGACCTCACCCAACTTTTAAAGGAACTGAAAGACGAAGACACTGACAAGAAAAGCCCACAACAAGTGATAAACTACGTTGTCTGAAGGCCACAAGCCTTTAAAACCGTCTCAAAACTCTCGCGGGTCCCACATTTCTTGTAAAATCTCAATGCTTCAATTATCGCCTTCTTATCTTTCTCACCGATTTTTTCAGCGACTTTTCCAGCGATGCCACTGATGAACAGGAACTGACAGATTGATGTTACATTAGCTGGCGCCCGGTTCACACTGGCTGTTTCAAAGTCAACAATAAACGGTCTGTCTGCCCTCGCGATGATTATGTGTTTTGGCGCATGGCTCAACTCTCCATGATCCAAGCTAATGCCGTCCAAAAGCCAACACTGCTCCAAAACCTCGCGCAAGACCTTCTTAACCCGCAACTTTCCAACACGTTTTTCAAGCCATACCGGAAGAAGACAGCCGTCAATAAACTGCATCAAAAGCAAGTTGCTGGTAAACCCTAGCAGTCTAGGCCCGACTTTGACGGAATTAGCCTTTTCAAGCATTTCCGCTTCATGTCGCATTCTCAACCGGTCAGCATCCAACCTTCGAACCTTCAAAGCCACCTTCTTTTTGTCTACATAAGCTATTAGAACAATTCCAACACAACCCTTACCCAAGACATTCAAATTGGAGACTTGCTTGTCTCCTCTGAATTCCAGGGCTTTGACCCCTAGCTTCTGCAGTTCCTTTAATCGCTTCTTCAGTTCCGCCTTTTCAGGTTTGGGATAACTCAGCATTACTGCATATGGCGTGTCGTATGTCAGTCTTTCGATCGGCACCATGAGCGGTTTCTTCAAACCTTGACACTCTCATCGCTTTATTTCTAGCCAATCCGAATAAAAGCTAGCGGAACTTTGCCCGTTTGGAAGAAGGTTGGTAGAACGTTCAATACGTTCCAAAACAAGCTCCAAGGAAAAACCTGAATATTGCTTTACTCAGAATGCATATTCCCATCCGCCGAGGAAGTTTAAAAGCAAGAGGGAACATAGAAAAAAACAGTTGCAGGGAAAAACTGCCATGCCGAGGTTTAAACAGACAACGGAAATACTGAAACTGATGAGTAGAAAAGAGGCCATACGCAACGTGGGCATAATTGCGCACATTGACCACGGAAAAACGACGATGACCGATTCATTGCTTGTTGAAGCAGGTTTGCTAACCCCGCAAGTGGCAGGCTCAGTCAGAGTTCTTGACTACCTGGAAGAAGAGCAAAGGCGTGGAATCACAATAAAAACCGCGAACATTTCACTCCTGCACGAGACGGGCGGTCATCCTTACCTGATCAACCTCGTTGACACTCCAGGCCACGTGGACTTCACTGGCAAGGTGACAAGGGCTTTACGGGCGATAGATGGCGCGGTTGTCGTCGTTGACGCTGTGGAAGAAGTTATGGCGCAAACGGTAACTGTGACCCGTCAAGCTCTTGAAGAGAGAGTCAAACCAGTCCTTTTCATAAACAAGCTTGACCGCTTGATAGAAGAAATGAAACTGGCCCCTGTGGAAATTCAGAGTAAGCTGACCCGCATAATCGCCGACTTCAACAATCTGGTAGAGAATTATGCTGAACCAGAATTCAGAAAGAAATGGAAAGTCGACCCTGAACAAGAAAGCGTCGTTTTCGGCTCCGCTCTCCACAGGTGGGGATTCACCCTCAAGACAGCCGGTGAAAAAGGCATAAAATTCGGCGACAGAGACATTATGGAAGCCTACGGAAAAGGCAAACATCGGGCACTTTCAAGGCTGATCCCGCTTCCCACAGCCATCCTGGACATGGTTGTCAAGAATCTTCCAAGTCCCATTGAAAGTCAAAAATACCGCGTGCCGAAAATCTGGAAGGGTGAAACTAGGTCTGAAATCGGCCAAGCGATGTTAAACTGTGACGACGAAGGACCAACAGTGATCTGCGTAACCATGGCCCAAACGGTTCCGGGAACAGGTTTGGTGGCGACTGGCAGACTGTTCTCAGGCTCCATAAGAGAAGGAGATCAAATCTACTTGGTTGAGGCAGATAAGGAATACCGCGTCCAGCAGGTTTCCATGTACATGGGAGCCTTCAGAGAAGCCGTCAACAAAATCAGCGCCGGCAACATTGCCGGATTATCTGACCTCGGTCTGGCAAGGGCCGGACACACGCTCGTCGATTACAAACACAGAGAAACCATGGTTTCGTTCGAACGTGTAAAATACGTTGCGGAGCCCGTGATGACCATAACGATAGAGCCAAAGAAACCGAGCGACTTGCCAAAAGTGATGGAAGCCATGAACAGAATTTCGATAGAAGATCCTAACCTCCTAACCACCATTGACAAAGAAACAGGCCAGTACCTGATAAGCGGCATAGGAGAGCTTCACCTAGAGATTGCCATGAATTTCTTGCGACAGTACGTCGGCGACGTGGAGCTTACTGCGTCCAGCCCGAACGCATCCTACAGAGAAACTGTTTCAAGACCAGGCAGAACTGTAATGGCCAAAAGCCCAAACAAGCGCAACAAATTCTGGATAGAAGCAGAACCCTTAGAAAGCACGTTCTTGGAAATGATAGAAAGCAGCAGATTTTCGGAACAAACAATGGAAGAGCAACCCGCCGACTTGCAGTGGAAGGAGGCCGGTAACATCTGGGCCGTTGACAAAAACAAAAACGTGCTCGTCGACTTGACTGAAGACGCCCAATACCTTCAAGACGCAAAAGCCAACATCATAACAGGGTTCCATTGGGCATGCAGAACCGGAGCTTTATGCATGGAACCTCTGAGAGGAATAAAAGTCAAGCTGATGAAAACGCAGCTTGACCCAGATCCATGCCTGCGCGAGACGACGCAAATAACACGAGGCGTAAGCCGTGCAATTCTAGGTTCATGCTTGACGGCGAAACCAATCCTTCTCGAACCAATATACAAAATCGAGGTGTCTGTTCAAGCTCAATGGTTCGGCACATGTACCAACATTATATCCCGCAAGCGAGGGAAAATAGTCACCACCGAACAGAAAGGCTTTCTAATGACAATCATCGGCTACATCCCAGTCGCAGAAACCTTCAGCTTGTCCGCCGAAATGCGCTCCGCAACCTCAGGCTACGCCTTTTGGCAGTTCGCCTTCGATCATTGGAACAAGGTTCCAAGGAACCTTGCAAGTAAAGTAATCAGAAAACTTCGCGAGAGAAGAGGATTACCCGAAGAGATTCCTACACCACAAATGTTCGTGGATGAAGCTTGACTGCACGGAAGTGAGGGCAATGACAATTCAGTTAAGTTCTTCATGTCTGTTCAACCTCGATTTTACTCTTTGCTGCGGGCAGACGTTCAGATGGGACAAGCATGGGGAGTGGTGGTACGGCGTCGTTGGAGAAGAAGTGTGTAAAATACGTCAGAAGTTTGAAACGTTAGAGTTTGAACGTGTAAACGCGAGTTTTGTCGATAACTACTTTCGCTTACAGGATGATTTGCCAAAGATACTCTCGCGTATCAACAAGGACAAGAACATTGAAGCAGCCATAAGCGAGTTCAGAGGTTTACGCATTCTCCGTCAAGAACCTTGGGAGTGCCTGATCTCATACATCTGCGCAACGTACAAGAGCATCTCAGCAATAAAGCGCATGTTGGCTGATCTTTCCAAAAGATTTGGAGAAGAAATCTGCCTAAACAGCCATGACTTTTACACTTTTCCAAAACCAGCAGAGCTTGCACGAGCAAGCGTGAAGGAGCTGGCGGCTTGCGGTCTGGGCTACCGAGCCAAGTACGTCTCTGAAACAGCAAAGCTCTTCCATGAAGACACTTTCGACCTTGAACGCTTGAAAAAAACAACTTATGAAAAAGTCAAAGAAGAATTGATGAATCTTCCAGGCGTAGGACCAAAGGTGGCAGATTGCGTCTTACTGTTTTCTTTGGAAAAACTTGAGGCTTTTCCCGTCGATGTGTGGATAAGACGAGTTATTCTGAAGTACTATGCAAGGCACTTTCCAGACGAATTCGTCAAGAAGATTTCTGCCCAAGAATCGCTAAGCAGTTCCGAGTATGAGAAATTGAGCTCCTTCGGAAGAGAATACTTCGGCAGCTATGCAGGATACGCGCAAGAGTACCTGTATCATTATGAACGCATGCAACACTAGTTTGGGATTTCACACGCGTGCCAGAAACTTACCCAACACTTGTTTCGTTTTTCAACCCGATAAAACCTTGCATTCAAGAGGAACGATAGACTCTTCAAGCCTTAAACAATCTAAACCCGGAAAACGTTTAAATTAACTTAAAAACAGCATAATAAGAGAAAACAGGCAAACGCGGGCCCGTAGCTCAGCCAGGTAGAGCGCCAGGCTCATAAGCGCACGAAGCGTTCAGAAACCTGTTGATCCCCGGTTCAAATCCGGGCGGGCCCACATCTCCAAGAATCAGAAGAACTGTTATGTTCACATTGCGCACTTTTCTGATAGAGCCCCATAACGAAACGCTATTCTTCAAGCTTCAGAACAAGATGTGCAACTCTTCTACCGAGTTCTCTGCAGTATTCAATCTCTTTTGCGTGCGGGGCGCCTACGGCTGCCGAGCCAAAATGCTTGTCATCCGATCTGCTCTGAATAATCATGCCGTGGACTAGCATGGTTTCAAGAATGGCGAGGAGTGTGGTTTCTGCCCCCGTTGCCGTCCCACCTGAGCTTGTGAAAGCCGCCCCGACTTTTCCTTCAAGCTTCCCGTGTATTTTGACCGAGCTGTCGATAAAAGCCTTGAGTTTACCAGACATTTGCCCATAGTATGTCGGTGAACCCATTATGATCCCGTCGGACCTGCACAGGTCATCCAAGCTTGCCTATTCAACCTTTTTCACGGTCACCTCAACATTCTTAATCTGCTTAACGCCGTCTACAACTGCAAACGCCATTTTCTCAGTGTTCCCACCCTCGGAATCATACACAACCAAAACTCTTGCCATCTTGCCTCACAGCTTGAGTTCTTATGTTTGAATCATGTTTTAAATCTTGAGTAACTATGCTCTGATGGGCTTTTTTGGCTGAATAGAACATTGTTCCACAAGCTATAAGTGTCAAAGAGTCGCTTTAAAATGAAGATGAGGGAAATGGTAGCTTTACTCACGAGGGGAGAAAGGAGAGAAGGGAGCAAAAATTAACTACCATTTCCCTCATTCAAGTTCCATTATTCACACGTAGGTTGCTTTTAAGTTTTTCTTCGATTTTTGAATCGAATCTACACAAAACTAAAACATAAAGTTCTTTTGGCTGCTGCGCGCCTATTTTCTTCTTTGGATTTCTCTGTTTTCATGAAAAGCGCGTCTATCGACCTAGATTCATTATGTTAAGACCGTTCTAGTTTGATTCTGAAAGATTCCCTTGATGATATCGTCAACCGTCAGTATCTTCGCGTTGTAGATGTTTTTTAAGTATTTCAATCCTTGTTCGTGGTCCTCTTGCGTGAAAGCTTCCACGCCGTCCTTCGCCACTATTATCCTGTAGCCCCTGAAGAACGCATCGGCAGCCGTGTGCCTGACGCATATGTTAGTATGTAACCCGGTCAGGATGACTGTTTTAACGCCTTCCCCACGGTAAAGACTCCTAAGCAGCATGTCCAAGCCTGTTTCGTGAAAGCCACTATACGTTCGCTTTTCAACAATGTAATCTTTTTTTTGAGGTCTGAGCTCAGGGATGACTTCTGCTCCTTTTGTGCCCTTTATCGCGTGTTTTCCCCATCTTTCAACGACTTCTTCATCAACGGGAAGGTGCGCATCGTTGCTGTAAATGACGGGCACTCTGTGTTTGTGAGCGGCTACTACCAACTTTTTCAGGTTTGGAATGATGTGCTTGGCCCTTTCACACTTCAAACCTCCGGTGACGAAGTCGTTTAGCATGTCAAGAACAATCACAGCTTGGTTGTTCAAAGATTCGGCTCCTTGGTAGACTCTGTTGCGAAGCATGAAAAAAAGTTTATGGTAACTTACTTTTCAGCTTCCAGAGTATACGGGCCTTTTGTGAGCTTCTCGGCTTTCTCTTCTTGCACGAGAACAGTGTCTTCTATGCGAATGCCTCCGAAGTTCGGAATGTATATGCCAGGCTCATTCGTCACAACGTTCCCGGCAACCAATCTGTCCTTACTCGTAGCTGAGAGCGTGGGAGGTTCATGAATTTCCAATCCTACGCCGTGACCTAGGCCGTGGTCATACGGTACGTATCCTGCATCTTGTATCGTTTTCCGGGCTACTTGATCTATGTCTTTGGCTTTCGCTTTGGCCTTTATGGCTTGATAGGCTTTTCCCTGGGCTGTATTGACAGTTTCGTACATTCTTTCTTGCTTCTCGGAGGGCTTTCCAGCCACCATGGTTCTTGTCATGTCGGAACAGTAATGCTCATAGATGGCGCCTATATCCACGACGACAAGATCTCCTTTGCCAATTTTTCGGTTCGCGCATCCGCCGTGAGGATACGCTGAACGGATACCTGAAGCGACGATGGTGTCGAATCCTGTTCCCCAACCTCCCTCCTTGCGCATCGCATACTCGATTTCCGCTGCAACTTCAATTTCGGTCACTCCCGGTTTTATGGTCTTATACGCTGCCTGCATGCCCACACTAGTTATTTTTCCGGCTTTTCGCATAAGTTGGAGTTCTTTCTCATCTTTCACTTTGCGCAGCTTCCAGGTGAGACCGCCTTCCACCTTCAATCTGGCGCGCCCGCGGAGACCTTTGGCGAGTAGTCGATAGTAATCGTAGCTCAAGGTGTCTATCGCGAGTTTCTCGATCTTTAAAGCCTTGAACATTGGGGCAAGTCTTTCAGTCAGTTTTTCGCCCGCTTTGAGAAGTTCAACTTTGAAACCTCTTGCTTCCGCCTTTGTCTGTTCGTAATTGACACCGTATGCGTAGACGGTGTTTTCGCCTTTCCTTGGAATCAGCAGGCAGAAGGCTCCCGGGGTTCCAGTCAAATATAACAGATTTTTTTCGTTGCCAACCAAAAATGCGCCAAACCCCTTCTCTTCGAAAGCCAATTCCCTGAGAACATCTACTCTATCCATCGTTTTTCACCGTTAGGAAAGAAGTCGTTTAGCATTCTAGGCTAAAATGCTTTGCCCTTTTTTATCCGCCGCTTACAATCGGCATCAAAACCACGTGATCTCCATTCTTTAGTCTCGTTTCAACCCCATTCAACTGATTAAGCAGGTAACCGTTGACCGTGGCTATGAAATTCGACTTTATGTCTTTGCCACCAGCTTCATAAACAGCCTTCTTGAACGATTCCCCATGTTTCTCAGAGAGCACAACAAGCAAGTCGCCAATTGAGGAGTCATCTTCTATGTCAATCTCCTCTTCTCGCCTGCTCTCCAGTAAGTTCTTGATGTGACCCAGGTACTCGACTTTAACTCTCAAACCAAGCACCAGAACGCCGTTAATATCTAGATTTGAGGTCGATATATATCTGTTTCAGTGCCGCTCTCAGTTTTTGGACAGCTTCGTTCTGATAATTCTTTTATGCTTCTCAGACAGTCTAGATTTGAGGTGCTTTCATTGACATACGATAAGCAAAAACTGGATGAAATCTCTCAGCGCAAGGAAAAATGGGAAACAGAGACAGTTCTAAAAAGCTTTAACAAGCTTCCAGAGAGAGGTGAGTTTTCAACGACCTCTGACATACCTGTAAGTCGAGTTTACTCTCCGATGGACGTCGCAGACGTCGATTACTTGCGTGACTTGGGGTTTCCAGGAGAGTTTCCTTTCACCCGAGGCGTCTATCCAACGATGTACCGAGCGAGACTATGGACCATGCGGCAGTATGCAGGCTTCGGCACCGCGGAGCAGACAAATCAACGCTTCAAGTACTTGCTGAGCCATGGGCAAACGGGGTTGAGCGTGGCTTTCGATTTTCCAACGCAGGTTGGCTACGACTGTGACCATCCGATGGCGCTCGGCGAGGTCGGTAAGGTAGGTGTCAGTGCAAGCACGTTACGGGACATGGAAGTCCTGTTTGAAGGAATTCCTCTTGACAAAGTTACTACTTCAATGACCATTAACGCTCCGGCAAACGTTCTACTTGCAATGTACGCTATAGTAGGGCAGAAGCAGGGGGTTGAGGGAGCCCGGCTCGGGGGCACGGTTCAGAATGACGTTCTAAAAGAATACGTTGCTAGAGGCATGTACATTTTCCCGCCTAAGCCCTCGATGCGTATGGTAACAGACATTTTCGAGTACTGCTCCGAGAACATGCCCCAGTGGAACACCATAAGCATAAGCGGGTATCACATTCGCGAGGCAGGTTCCACAGCAGTTCAGGAAGTTGCATTTACCCTTGCCAACGCCATAGCGTACGTACAGGCCGCCATTGACAAGGGGCTGGATTTAGACAGGTTCGCCGGCAGGCTGTCATTCTTTTTCGCAGCACACAGCAACTTCCTCGAAGAAATTGCGAAGTTCAGGGCTGCACGTCGCCTATGGGCGCGAATTATGAGGGACCGCTTCGGAGCCAAGAACCCAAATTCCTGGATGCTGCGGTTCCACACCCAGACTTCAGGTGTCTCACTGACGGCCCAACAGCCCCACAACAACATTGTACGCGTCGCGCTACAGGCGTTATCAGCCGTCCTGGGCGGAACGCAGTCTCTACATACGAACTCTTTTGATGAAGCTTATGCACTGCCAAGTGAACAGGCAGTCACCGTTGCTCTAAGAACACAGCAGATAATCGCTCACGAGAGCGACGTGATAGAGACTGCAGATCCACTGGCAGGTTCCTACTACATTGAGTCTTTGACCAATGAGATTGAGGAAAGAGCTCAGAAATACATTGAACACATCGATGGCATGGGCGGAGCAGTTGCAGCTATCGAGAAAGGATTTATGCAGCGTGAAATCACCGAGAGCGCCTACCGTTTCCAGAAGGAGGTTGAAAACAAGAAGCGAATAGTGGTAGGTGTGAACGACTTCCTAAGCGAAGAGAAGGTTCCGATGAAACTGTTACAGATTGACCCAACGATTGAAAAGAGGCTTGTTGAACAATTGAAGCTGGTTAAACAGCGAAGAAACGAAACCAAGACACAGGAAGCCTTACAGAAGCTTCGAGGTGCGACTGAACAAGAAAATGTGAACCTGATGCCTTTCATACTCGAAGCCGCAAAGGAATATGCAACTTTAGGCGAGATCTGCGGCACTTTGCGTCAGGTTTTTGGTGAGTACAAACCGCCTTCCATATTTTAGTTTATTACGAAAAGCGTTTCGCCTTCGTTCACAGGCGTCCCTTCAGCAACGTTTACCTCTTGGAGAATTCCTGCCTTTGGTGCCGAGATTTCGTTCTCCATTTTCATGGCTTCAATCACGCATAAGACTTGACCAGCCTTAACTTGGTCACCCTTCCTCACTTTAACTTGAACAATCTTGCCTGTCATAGGCGCGGTCACTGCACCTTCAACAGCGATCTTCCTATTCGTGCCAGTTTTCTTCATTGCCGCTTGTGATGTTGGTTCAAAACCTATCAGTGCCTGTCTCCTGCTGGCAATCTTCACTTCCACTTCAAACCCGGTGTCTTCAACCTTGACCTGAATCTTTTTCCCTTCGATTTTAGGCAGTTCGACCTTGTAGGTTTTGCCGTCTATTTCTATGGTAAATGCTTTCTCTGATACGATTCCATTTTCTTGAAGCTTGATTTCCCGAGGTTTGCCGTCTATCTTGGCTGCGTAAGAGTTCGGGGATGTTCTTGTCAGTTCGATTCTCCGTGGCTTGCCGTCTATGACGGCTTCGTAATCAGGCATGCTAGGCGCCTCTTTCCGTCAGGTTTTGGCGACCAGCGAGTACCCAAGGTGATATCACGCCTTTAGGCCGCCGTTGTACTAATGCCTGCAAGCTCGAGTTGCCTGTGGTGAAGGTGGCGATTGTGGCCGACAGTGCTGCAACTTCTTCAAGCTCGGCAAGCCTTTCAGGCGGGATTGTTGTCTTGATCTCTTCGCGTTTGGCTTTTCTCCTTTTGAAGAATTCCAATGCTGTTTGCGGAAAGAGTGCATAGGTAATCTTGTCTTCCTCAGTCTCTAGGTAGGGCTTCACATCACCCGGGATCTTGTCTAGTGCAGGCTCCAGTAGGTCGGCTGGACGACCCGTTATGGGTTCTTCGTCACCGATGATTTTCTTCTTGATGTGGGGGTCAATCGGTGCTGGAGGTTTTCCATACAGGCCTCGGACATAGTCTTTTATTTCTTTTGGGACAATGCCGTAGCGTTTACCTGAAATGACATTTAGAACAGCTTGTATCCCTACTAGCTGGCTGGTCGGCGTTACGAGCGGCGGATATCCAAGTTCTTTTCTGACTCTAGGCACTTCTTCAAGCACTTCGTTGAGTCTGTCGAGTGCTTTTTGCTCGCGTAGTTGCTCCAGCAAGTTAGAAAACATTCCGCCCGGAATCTGATGAACGATTATTGATGCATCGACTCGTTCAGCTTTTGGATCGATCAGTCTTAATGGATCGTAGTATTTTTCGCGCAGTTCTCGGAAATACTGTGCTATTTCGTCCAGAAGTTCATTGTCTAAGCCTGTGTCATACGGGGTTCCCTTAAGCGCTGCCACAACAGACTCAACAGGCGGCTGGGATGTGCCCCACGCCAGTGGCGAGAAAGCGGTGTCGAGGATGTCTACGCCTGCTTCACATGAGCGCAGGTAGGTCATCATGACCATTCCGCTTGTGCTGTGGCTGTGCAAGTGCACGGGCAAGCCTACTTCCCTTTTCAAAGCCCTGATAAGGTCGTATGCAGGCTGCGGCGCGAGCATGCCGGCCATGTCTTTTATGCAGATGGAGTCACAGTCCAGCTCAGCCAGTTTTCTCGCGAATTCTACGAAGTGTTCGACAGTGTGGACTGGACTTATTGTGTAACTGATTGTTCCTTGAGCATGTTTACCGATTCTCTTGACTGTTTTAATGGCGACTTCCATGTTTCTAACGTCGTTCAAGGCGTCGAATATTCTGAAAATCTCAACACCATTTTCAGCAGCCTTTTCCACGAACTTTATGACGACATCATCGGGATAGTTGTGATAACCGACAACATTTTGTCCGCGCAACAGCATTTGTAGAGGTGTTCGTTTGACATGCTGTCTCAGCTTTCGTATGCGTTCCCAAGGGTCCTCGGTTAGAAAACGTATTGCAACGTCGAAGGTTGCACCTCCCCATGCCTCAAGCGAGAAAAAGCCGACTTGATCCATTTTTTCAGCTATTGGAAGCATTGTTTCGGTTCGCATTCTCGTGGCTAGCAGGCTTTGATGCGCGTCTCGGAATGTCGTGTCGGTGATTTTAACAGGTTTCGAGGCCAAGCTGATTTGCTTCCTGTCATTGTCTCTATTTTGGATGTGAAAAATGAGTTGAAGCTCTATTAATTTATAATGGTACGTTTGAGTGTTTTCTGGATGGACGAGATTCGCGTTTTGTAGCTAGACTTTCGAGGGCGCTGATGAGCTTCATTCGGGTTTCCGAGGGTTCGATGACCTCGTCTATGTACCCTTTCTGCGCGGCAATATATGGGCTTGCAAATTTCTGGCGGTACTCACTCACAAGCTCGTTGTGTTTCTGTTGAGGGTCTTTGGCTTCTGCAATTTCCTTTCTGAAAATTATGTTGATGGCCCCGTGAGGACCCATGACCGCGATTTCGGCTGTCGGCCAAGCATAGTTGATGTCGGCGCCTGAGTGTTTGCTTCCCATCACGTCATAAGCTCCACCGTAGTCTTTTCTGAGGATAACCGTTATCTTTGGCACTGTGGCTTCACAATAAGCGTACAGAAGTTTGGAGCCGTGTTTGATTATTCCGCCATGCTCTTGTTCAATACCAGGCAAGAAGCCGGGCACGTCTACGAATGTTATTATTGGGATATTGAAGGCGTCGCAGAAACGGACGAACCTGCCTGCTTTCATTGAACTGCTAATGTCTAATGCCCCAGCGTAGTGCGCAGGTTGATTAGCTACTATTCCTATGGCTTTCCCGTTTAGACGCGCGAAGCCTATCACAATGTTCTGTGCCCACAGAGGTTGAATTTCGAAGAATTCACCGTTGTCTACTACCCGAAAGATGATTTCTTTCACGTCATAAGGTTTGTCAGGGTCGTCTGGAAGCACCTTGACCAAGCCTTCATCGACGCGGTTCGGATCGTCTCCAGTTTCAACAACAGGAGGATCCTCCAAGTAGTTGCTGGGCAAGTAGCTTAGAATCTTCTTGATGATTTGGATGCACTGCTGTTCGTCTTTTGCGATGAAGTGGGCAACGCCGCTGGTTTGACTGTGAACCATAGCCCCACCAAGGTCTTCGAAAGACACTTCTTGCCCTAGCACCGTTCTTACCACGTCTGGGCCTGTGATAAACATGTGGCTTGTCTTATCCACCATGATTATGAAGTCAGTTAAGGCTGGTGAATAGACAGCCCCCCCGGCACAAGGCCCCATTACGGCAGAAATCTGTGGCACTACCCCTGAGCTTATCACGTTTCTGAAAAAGATGTCACCGTACCCTGCGAGGCTTGCCACACCTTCTTGAATCCTAGCTCCGCCAGAGTCGTTCAAGCCTATGACTGGTGCGCCTGTTTTCAAAGCCAAATCCATTAGTTTGCAGACTTTCTTTGCAAACATCTCGCCCAAAGAACCTCCGAAGACCGTGAAGTCCTGCGAGAAGACATAGACGAGTCTACCGTCTATCGTCCCGTAGCCTGTCACCACGCCGTCGCCGAGGAATTTTCGGTCGGACATGCCAAATTCTATGCATTGGTGGACAACAAACTGGTCAATCTCGTTAAAGCTGCCTTGGTCAAGCAAGAGTTCGATGCGTTCTCGAGCCGATAACTTGCCTTTAGCATGCTGTTCTTCGATTCTTTTCTTTCCACCACCCAGTTTGGCCTGCTCTCTTAAACCGTCCAACTGTTTGATCTTCTCATCGACTGAAGGTTCCTTTGTCGCGGTCATGCATCATTCCCTCAGTTTTGGCAGTAATATTGTCCTATTAAGTATTTAGAACATATGGAGATCTTGTAAGTGCGCACCAAGCTTTTGCAGAAGAATAATTTAGCCTCCAAATCTGACAGTCAACAGGAAAGACATATGCGTATTGAACCACACTTCTCTTTGGAGACGTGTGCCCTGTCTTGCGTAGAACAGTCACTGCAGATTCGATGACACATCCCACGGGCCCTTCATCACCTGTCAAGAAAATTGTGGCTATTCTGCTAGTTGCAGCAATTCTTGGCTTCTTCTGTTGAATGCTCCATCCCTATTGCAGATTTTTCAGAGAATGTTTGGATTAAACAGATATCCAACCTACAGCCATGACGAACTGGTGAATTATGCATTGTCCCTCGTCAATTCTGACAGATCCCAAAACGGCCAGTCAAACGTAAGCCTCAGTTCGGTTAGCTCAGGCCAACAGCATGCCGACGACATGCTTGAACACCACTACTTCAGCCATTGGGACTTGAATGGCTACAAACCATACATGAGGTACACGTTGGCCGAAGGAAGAGGCTCCAGGGAAGAAAACATCGCATGGTACTATAGTAGTGGTTCTTTTGACGCAAAAGAAGTGTTGAAAGATTTAGAATGGCAGATGATGTACAACGACTCTGGATCTAGTAATGGTCACATGTTCAACATTCTGAACACTTTACACAACAGAGTCAATGTTGGGATAGCCCTCGACAGCAACAACCTATATTTGGTCCAAGACTTTGAAAACGACTACGTACAATAGTCGACTTTCAATGTTTCCACAGACAATAAAGTGACAATGATAGGGACGCTGCAAGGAAAAAGTCTGTTAGTGAAACAGATGAGCATCTTCTACGACAGCCTGCCCACAAGCCTGACATCCGAGCAGCTAGAACAGCCTCCGTACAGTGATGGCTACAGCGCGGGCGGCTTTGTAGGCATGGCTCTTCCGGCAGGGTATAGGTCACCTAATGGCGTTACAATAACAGCACAAACATGGACTCAAACTGGCCAAGCACTACAAATACTGTTCGACATTTCTCCAGCTCTCGACGCACACGGCAAAGGCGTCTACACGTTATACCTTCAACCAAGCGCAAGTACAGTGGACGCGCTGACAAGTTACTCCATTTGGTACACCTAACACTTCCCGAAGACAAGGTCGCCCACAAGAATTCGTCTTGTTGTTCCGTCTTCAAGCTTGAGAATTAGCGCACCTTCAAGATCAACGTTCAACGCCAGACCGTCCAATTCTTCATTTTGATCTGTAACCACTACCCTATGTCCTAGAAACCCTGCGTACCTTTTCCACCTTTCTAGCAGAGAAGTAAAGCCGGCTCCCACGTACGTGTCGTAGATCCTCTCCATCTTCTCAAGCAACGCCTTAAGCAAGCTTTCCAAACGGATTTTTTTGCCAAGCTCGTTCTGAATGGAAGTCGCGGTAGTTTTCACCGATTCCGACAAAACGTCCTCCGCACAGAAGTTTGCGTTTATCCCGACGCCCAAGACAGCATAGTTGACGTTTTCGCATTTCGTGTTCATTTCGGCCAGTATGCCGCAGATCTTCTTGCCGTTCACGAGCACATCGTTAGGCCACTTAGTTTCGGTTCTCATTCCGTACTTCTCATGCAAGACTTCAGCCACAGCCAAACTGCCCACAAACACCAGCTTCACAGCTTCGTGGGCTTTCTGATCGGGCCGCAGAACAATTGAAAACCATAATCCGCCTCTCGGTGAGATCCACTCTCGCCCAAGTCTTCCTCGTCCAGCCATCTGAGTCTGGGCCACTGTGACTGTCCCTTCTTCTGCACCGATCTTGGCAAGTTCCTTGGCCCAATCGCTCGTCGAGTTGACTTCGCGACTGAAAAAGACGCGTTTCCCAAAACGTTTAGTGAGTAGACTTTCCTGAAGCCTTTCCAGGTCTATTTCTACTGACACCTAGAGCCCGCCATCAGGGTGCTTCACAGAGTTCCAAAAGAACACCCCTTGTGCTTTTGGGATGGACAAAGGCAATTTTCTTTCCCTGTGCGCCCGCCCTCGGCTTCTCGTCAATAAACGTCAGGCCCCTCTGTTTAAACTTCTCAAGCACCGCTTCAATGTTCTTGACTTTCAACGCTAAATGGTGAATGCCTTCCCCGCGGCTTGCAAGAAACTTCGCGATGGTGCTTTCATTATCAAGCGGCTCCAAAAGTTCAATGTTTGTCTCGTTGCCGCTTGAGAAAAAAGCCACTCTGAGCTTTCGATCATTCAAAACGTGAACACCCTCAAGCTTTAGACCCAAGACATCACGATAGAAACCGATTGCCTCATCCAGACTCTTCACCGCAACTCCGATATGATCCAATCCGCTAATCAATGCACTCACCGGTTTTTTACAGCGACGCCAAAACATGCAGACGTCGGCAAGGATTTAAGCTTAACTTCTATCTATATTGACATGAAAGGCGGGTGGTAACGTATTCAGCATATTCGGGTTTGACCTGCCCTTTCTAATGGCGTCCATGGTTCTAATTGCAATGGGCTGCGTAGCCTTAGCTTTTTCTCTCATCTTGCGAAAAAAATCGCGTGCTCTTCAGAAATTTCCAAAAAGCCCGCAAATCAAAATATTCAAGAAAACCTTCCATGTTTTCGACCCGTATTCAGAACAACGGAAGGTTATTCATGAACACCTTCAACTGCTCATTCTAATCGCTATTTACGGATCTTTTATCGGCATTGGTTTTGCGATATTAGCGATGCTTCAAGTTGGATTCTTGCTGGGCTTCATGGTGTTGATAGTTTGTCTCGCTTTCCTTTTGCTTGACGAGACCCTGGAGGTTCACAAGAACGCCAACATTTTTTTGAAAGCCTTCAAGAATGAAGTGAGCTTCGGCAAAGGTGATTTGGAAGCACTGAACTTTCTGAGACAGACCTTGCCAAGACTAAGTCACTACCATCTTTCGGTGGCAATCGCATTCTTTGCAACCTCTCTAGCAGTGCCATCCGTCGTGAACATCTTTGTGCTGGCCTTTGCTCAATGGGCAGGCGTGATATTTGTGGCGAGTGCAGCTTTCTGGTTTTTCCCTCCCTTTGTACTTATCTGCACAGGTATCCTGTTTGCTGCCACTGTGTTCGTGGTGCAGTTTGCGGCCGGCAAGGTTAAGAGAAGGATTTTCAGTTTTCCTTCTCCTCAACCGCTGAACGGTCTGAGCGAGCAGTTCTATCGTATGAAAATGTTCGTAGGAATTCAACATCATCATCCAACACTTCACCTACCTGAAGTAGAGCAGAAGAAGACAGATGAAAAAGATGTTGAACAGACCGAAGCTTAGCTGATACTTCTATGCCAAGTGCGGGAACAGCCTTGGAAATCCTTAGACACACTCGATAGACTGCAAATCGGCTTTCATCGGCAAACGCTTTTAAATATTGCTTAAAATATCAGTGAGTCATGCCAGACAAGGTTCACTGTGCTCACATCCTCGTGAAAACGGAACTGGAAGCCAAAGCCATCTTGCAACGGTTGAACCAAGGTGAAAAATTCGCAAACATAGCCAAGGAAGTGTCACTCTGTCCATCTGGAAAGCGGGGTGGAGACCTTGGCACGTTTACTAGAGGAAAAATGGTCAAAGAATTCGAGACGTGCGCCTCCGCGCTTCAGAAAGGACAAGTCTCCCCTATCGTAAAAACAAAATTCGGATATCACATAATAAAAAGACTAGAGTAAATACCGTCAACGTCTCGATTGTCAGCATCACGTGCCTAAAATAGCAAAATTCAGTTTCGGCGAGACTTCGCGACGTTGGTGAAATTCCGAAGGATTTCTTCTCCATGCTCAGTGTTGTTCACTTCAGGGTGAAATTGGACACCGTAGTACGGCTTCTTCAAGTGCTTCACAGCCTGGACGCTGCAATTCTCTGATACAGCAAGCACCGTGAACCCGTTTGCCACTTTCACCTCGTCGTTATGCGACTCCCAGACGAGAAACTCTTTAGGCAACCCCTTGAACAGATCGTCTTCTTCAACGACCCTTATCCTAGCCAGTCCGTATTCTGGAACTTCACAGGGCCCAGCCTTCCCACCGCAGTACACAGCCATGAGCTGAAGCCCCACGCAGATGCCCAGAATCGGCCCCTTGAAATCTTCTAAGTAGTCGATGCACTTGCCTAGTTTAGGAGACTCCCAAGCGATTCTAGGTGCTCCACCGCTCAGAATCAACGAATCAGCTTCTATCTCATCTGCAGGCGTTGTATTGGGTATAATCTTTGAGTCACAACCAAGTTCTCTTAGGACTCTCCAAATCCTGTGAGTCCATTGGCCACCATTGTCGACAACGTTGACCCTTACCGTCCTACTCATACTCAATCGTCCCCGGAGGCTTATTCGTCACATCAAAAACAACTCTGCTGATATCATCCTTCAGAGTGTTCGTAATTCTCACAGATATCCTCTCCAACACCGTATGAGGAATCCTTGAGTACGCAGCACTCATTCCGTCGAGACTCTCCACTGCACGAACTGCAATGATGTTCCCGTAAACCCTCACGTCACCATGTACCCCAACGGTCTTGCACGGCAGCAACACAGCAAAATACTGCCATGGCTTGCTCATCTCTTTGTTTGCCACGGCCCTTTCGATTTCCTCCTCTGCAATTGCGCAAGCTTCCCTCACGATTCTCACGTTAGCAGGATTAGCTTCGCCAAGTATCCTCACTGCTAAACCTGGACCTGGAAACGGCTGACGCTCATAAAGCTCTGGAGGCAGACCCAACTCTTTCCCAACAATTCTTACTTCATCTTTGTACAAATCCCTCAACGGCTCGACAATCTCAAACTCTATATGTTCAGGCAGACCCCCGACATTGTGATGAGATTTAATTCTGTCCCTCAGCCCACCCCCACTCTCTATCCAGTCTGGAGCAATCGTGCCTTGAACGAAAAATCTCGCGCCCTCCCTTCTGGCAACTTCTTCAAACACTCTAATGAACAATTCACCAATGATTTTCCTTTTCTGCTCGGGATCAATCACACTTTTGAGTTTTTCATAAAATCGTTCCTTGGCATCCACAACAACAACGTTCAAACCTAGTCCTCTCAACATTCTTGCATTGTACTCTATCTCGTTCTTTCTCATGTAACCAGTATCCACCAAAACACAGCGCAAGTTTTCTCCAACAGCCTTGTTCACTAAAATCGCCGCCGTAGTTGAATCAACCCCGCCAGAAACGCCTATGACAGCAACGCCCTTTATCTTGCCGGCCAATTCCCTAACCGTTTCTTCTATGAATCTTGCGGCATTGAACATGAGACTATCACAAGGTAGGATTGACGAGAGAACTATAAAAATCTTGTAAGCCATGTTTCCAGAATGCACTCGTCAAGACGAACATCGTTACCAGATAGAAAGCTGGAAAAACTATAAAGCAAAGGTTAGAGATTTACCTAGTCTTCAATCAATATTCAAAATAGGTGAAGTATGATGGAGAAATTCACTCATGACATAATTATCGTCGGCGCCGGCTTGGCCGGTCTAAGGGCCGCTGTCGCTGCTGCTGAGGTTGACAGCACGCTTGAGATAGCAGTCGTCTCCAAGCACCATCCTCTGCGATCGCACTCTGTTTGTGCACAGGGTGGAACAGGAGCCGTTACTAACGAAAAAGACTCTTATGACCTCCATGCCTATGATACAGTGAAGGGCGCGGATTTCCTCGCAGACCAAGACGTTGTTGAATTCTTCGCCAGAGGGGCACCGAAGGAAATAGTCCTCACAGAACACTGGGGATGTCCGTGGAGCAGAACGGCTGACGGAAAAATAGCTCAAAGAGCATTCGGCGGACACACTTTTCCAAGAGCATGCTTTGCAGCTGACATGACGGGGTTTCACGAAATGCAAGCGTTGTACGGAAAGGCTACGTCTTACAATAACATAAAATTCTACGACGAATGGTTTATGACATCCCTGATCGTCGAAAACACAACTGCCATAGGTCTTACGGCTTTGGAAATGAAGACGGGCCTAATGTACGCGTTTCAATCTAAATCAATTGTGATGGCAACTGGAGGCCACGAACGCATTTACGAGTTCACCACGTTTTCGCACACAACAACAGGCGACGGCATGGCAATGGCCTACCGCGCAGGTGCACCGCTGGAGGACATGGAGTTCGTCCAGTTCCACCCAACAGGCATGGTCCCCTCAGGCGTACTGATAACGGAAGGGGCAAGAGGAGAAGGAGGCTACCTAATCAACGCCAACGGCGAACGCTTCATGAAAAAATACGCACCTGAAAAAATGGAACTAGCTCCACGAGACGTGGTTTCACGTGCAGAACAAACAGAAATACTAGAGGGAAGAGGCTTACAGGGACCCTACGGGCCTTACATAGCCATAGACCTTAGACACTTGGGTGAAGAGAAAATTAACCTGCGGCTACCGTTGATCAGAGATGTCGCGATAAAACTCGGCGGAGTGGATCCCGTCAAAGAACCGATACCCATCAGACCAGCGGCTCATTACTCAATGGGAGGAATCAAGGCCAACATAAAAACTGAGACACCGATCTCAGGTTTGTACGCCTCAGGAGAATGCTCATGCCTAAGCCTACATGGAGCAAACAGACTGGGCACAAACTCCACGGCAGAATGTCTAGTTTTCGGCGCAGTCTCAGGCGAGACTGCTGCCAAACACGCCTTATCGACCGGCTTGCATGAACTCCCGCAGGAGAAATTGGCGTCAGAAGAAAAACGAGTCTTCAACCAAATCTTGGGAAGCGAGGGCGCCGAAAGAGTCCCGGATATCAGAGATGAAATGAGACGCACAATGAACGAGAAGGCATGGATTTACAGAAGGGGAGACCAGCTTGAAAGTGGTCTGAAGGAAATCAGACAGCTTAAGCAGAGGTTCAAAAGAATGAAAGTGCAGGACAAAGGAAGACCATTCAACACTGGAATGTTGAACGCATTGCAACTTGATTTCATGCTGGATCTTGCCGAAGTTACCATGGTCGGTGCTCTGCCGCGTAATGAATCACGTGGAGCACACTCAAGAACGGACTATCCAAAACGCGACGACCAGAACTGGCTAAAACATACGCTCGCTCACTACACGAAAGACGGACCGAGACTCGAGTACATTCCAGTCACGATAACCAGATGGCCTCCTGTGGCCAGAACCTACTAGGAAGATGAAGTAACATGAGCACCAAAGTAGAGAAAACGGTTGAATTCAACATAAGCCGATTTGAACCAGAACAGAAAAGACACTACGTATCAACATTCAAAGTCCCCATTCACCAAGGAACAACTCTCCTTGACGCCCTGCTTTATATCAAAGATCACTTTGACGATTCACTCACGTTTAGACAGTCATGCAGGATGGGCATCTGCGGAGACTGTGCAATCAACGTTAACGGCAAGCCGATGCTAGCCTGCTACACGCAGGTGCTCGACCTCGGCGCAGACTTTCTGACCGTTGAACCGCTCTCAAATTCTCCTGTGATAAAAGACCTTGTTGTCGACATGCAACCGTTCTTCGAAACTTACAAGAGGATCAAACCGATCCTGATTAAGCCTGAAGAAGAATTCAAGAAACCTGATGAATTCTCTCAAAGCGCCGAGGATCTTAAAAAATACTGGGACCTGACACTATGTATCAAATGCTCCATTTGCAACTCAGCCTGTCCCGCGGCCATAGACGAGAAGTTCCTCGGACCCTCAGCGTTGACGGCTACCTACCGATTCCTCACAGATTCAAGGGATCAAGGCCTGGATCAAAGGCTTAAACCGATGGCCGACAACATCTGGCTCTGCACCCAGTGCAACTCGTGTACGATGTTCTGCCCCAAAAAACTAACCTGCGCAAACGCCATAGTTGACGATCATAGTCTCTTAGTCGAAGCCGGAGACATCCCAAGTACCGTCAAAGACGTGCTTGAAAGCGTGTACAAGTATCACAACCCCATGGGAACACCACAGGCTAAAAGAATGGAATGGGCAAAAGATTTGAACGTTAAAACCTTTCCAACAACCACAAAAGCCGATGTCCTGTTTTTCACCTGCTGCTCAAATGTTTACGACCTGAGAAACCAAGAAGCAGCAAGAACCATGGCCTCAATATTCGATCACATGCAAGTCTCCTTCGCAACACTAGGCACTGAAGAATGGTGCTGCGGAGACCACATGTTAAGACTCGGCGAAAAAGGATTGTTCGAAGAACTCGCCGAACACAACATCTCAATGTTCAAGAAATTCGATGCACAGAAAATCGTAACGTTATCACCACACTGTTACAACACGTTCAAGAATGACAAGCCTTACAGCGACGCTGGCCTGAACGTCCAACACTACACCCAATTCCTCGCCGAGGCCCTTGAAAAAGGAAGCATCAAACTCTCGAAGTCCATAAGGAAAAGAATCGTCTACCATGATCCCTGCTTCCTAGGCAAACGCAACGATGTATTTGACGCACCACGACAGATCTTGCAGTCAATAAAAGGCGTAGAACTTATCGAAATGAGAAGGACAAAACAGAGCAGCTTCTGCTGCGGCGGAGGCGCTGGAAGGGTGTGGACAGAAGACGCGCTGCCTGAAAAGAGACCCAGCACAAACCGACTTCAAGAGGCACTCAGCCTCAACGCTGACACTGTAGCTGTGGCCTGCCCATACTGCGTCACCACCTTAGAAGATGCGGTAAAAGTGCTAGACGTAGAAAACAAGATTTCGGTAAAGGACATTCTGGAGCTCATTAAAGAAGCACTGTAATCCCCAAAAATGCCTGTATCCTATTCCTTTTTTTCGGCGAAGAATCCATCAGCAGAACGTTGATTTATCTTCGTTCAGAAATCAGATTTTTAAACGATAAATTAATATTAAACATGCAGGTTCGTTAAGAACCAGAATGGTGTAGAGGGAACAGTATTGTTTGGTTATGCAGGGCGTGTACTTTATGTTGATTTAACATCAGGAAAAACTCACACCGAACCTCTGAACGAAGAGTATGCCAAGAAATACATAGGTGGAATAGGCTTGGGCATGCGACTGTGGCTAGACAATTCTAAACCCAAGATAGACCCGTTCGACCCGGAAAACCCGCTGGTCATTGCAAATGGCCCGATATCGGGCACGATGTGGCCTACAGGCGGAAATGGACACGCTTTTGTTTCCAAGTCCCCCCAGTCCTTTGGAATAGGTGAAGCCAAAGCTCACGGCACTTTTGGAACGGAATTGAAAAGAGCAGGATATGACGCTGTAGTGTTCAAGGGCAAAGCCGAAAAACCAGTTTACGCCTGGATTGATGATGATTCAGTTCAGCTTTTGGATGCTTCAGGCTTGATGGGAAAATCGCCCGGGGAGACTGAAGATGCCATAAGAGAAGAGCTGGGCGACTATTACATCCGCGTTGCCTCCATAGGTGTGGCTGGCGAAAAGCTTTCTCGAATGGCATGCATAATCAACGACAAGACCCGCGCGGCTGGAAGAACCGGCTTAGGCGCGGTTATGGGTTCAAAGAATCTCAAGGCGGTTGCTGTGCGTGGAACACACGATGTCACGGTTGCAAAACTCGATGAATTCATGGAGTACGTGAAGGAATTTCATGAAAGAATGAAAGGCCCTGCCACGCAGAAATACAGAACGCTCGGCACGTCTGAAAACGTCCTTGTGCACAATTCACTGTCTTGTATGCCTACAAGAAACTATAATAACTCAAGATTTGAAGGTGCGGAGAAGGTCAGCGGTGAATGTCTAAACGAGAAATACGTCGCAAAAATCATCGGATGCAGTTCTTGCGCGATGCGGTGTGAACACATGTGTGTAGTCCCAGAGGGACCATACAAGAACACGATGACACGGATGGAGTATGAAACGTTGTGGGCGCTTGGTCCCTACTGTGGGGTAGATAGACTTGACGCCATCATAAAAGGAATGGAACTTACGAACTACTACGGCATGGATGCAATCAGCGCAGGCGTAACTGTCGGTTTTGCAATGGACTGCTACGAAAGAGGCATATTGACTCAGAAGGAACTCGACGGGATAGACGCGAAATTCGGCAACGCCGAAGCAATGGTTCAACTGGTTGAGAAAATCGGTAAACGTGAAGGCATCGGCGATGTGCTGGCGGATGGAGCCAAGTTTGCAGCTGACCGCATAGGCAAGGATTCCTACAAGTTGGCGGCAACCATAAAAGGGGTTGAAATCACAGGTTATGACTTGAGATGCCTCAAGACAGCCGCGTTAGGTTTTGCCGTCTCTTTCAGAGGAGCTGACCACAACAGGCATGGAGCCTACGCTTTTGACGTGAAAGGAAAAGTCAACAGGCTTATAGCTGAAAAAGGCAGAGGCAAGCTTGTCAAAGACATGGAAGATGTCTACAACCTCATCGACTCATTCATCGTCTGCAAGTTTTCAAGAGGCACATACTACAAAGAACTGCCGGATATGGCGAAGCTTTACACTTTGGTAACCGGATTCGAAATGACACCTGAAGAACTGAAGAAAACAGGCGAAAGAATACAAAACATTGCCAAACTAATCAACATCAGAGAAGGATTAGGAAGGAAAGACGACACGTTGCCATACAAGGTCATGCACGACCCAATTCCAGATGAGGGCCCATCCAAAGGAGCCATGGTAACACAGCAAGAACTGGACCTGCTCCTAGACGACTATTATGAATCTCGAGGATGGACAAAAGAAGGAGTACCAACCGTGGAAAAGCTCAAGGAGTTAGGAATTGACGACCTGATTCACGTCATCCACAAATAACGGAGGAAAAGAAAATGGTCAAGATACATGAGAAAAAATTCGTTTCAGCAGACCCAGACAAGTGCGTAGGATGCCAAGTCTGTGAATACATCTGCTCGCTGACCAAAGAAAAAGCGTTCAACCCGCTGAAATCGAGAATACGAGTCGTCAGAATAAACCAACTGATAAACATGGCCGTCACGTGCAGACTGTGCGAAGACCCGCCTTGCGTTGCTGCCTGCCCAAGAGAAGCACTAACTCAGTCTGAAGAGACAGGGGTGATAAGCGTAGACAAGGACAAGTGCAACGGGTGCGGATGGTGCATCGAAGCATGCGACTACGGAGCAATCATGCTGCACCCAGAAAACAAAATTGTCTACGTCTGTGATCTGTGCAAAGAAAAAGGAGAACCGCAATGCGTCAAATGGTGCCCAGAGGAAGCCCTAGAAGAAACCACAAGCGATGTCCTAGCCCAAAAAGCAAGAATAACAGCCGTGAAAAAACTGTTCCAAGAAGCCGTGAAAGAAACCCAGAAAACCTCCTAGGCCTTTTTTCCCAGGATAGCTCTGGGTCAATTTTCATAGCACGTGCGATTCATTAAGGACGCGTGCTCTAGAGGTTCTAATGTTAGGTAATAGTGGTAGTACCGAAAAAAGATGGGACAGCTGATGTGCCAGTCTGTAGTGTTCACTCGAGGACGAAGATGTTCCTCTTGCGGCCCATTTCCTTCAGTATTTTCGGCCACACGGTGACGCTGACCTCGCCGAGGTGTGCTTTCTTAAGTATCGCCATTTGGGTGCGGGACTGCCCTATGCCGCCTCCGATGCTCAGCGGAATCTCGTTTTTCATTATGGCCTGGTGGTACGGGTACCTGAGAAAGTCGAGCTGGCCAGACATCTCTAGTTGCTTCTTAAGCGTGTCTGCGTTGACTCGTATGCCCATCGATGACAGTTCGTGGCGGCGCTTCGTGACAGGGTTCCAGACGAGGATGTCGCCGTTGAGACCGTGCATCGGTTTTCCGTCCTTTGACTTCGTCTCCGTTACCCAGTCATCATAGTCTGCCGCCCTCATTTCATGTGGATAACCGTCTTTGAGGGGCCAGCCGATTCCATAAATGAATATTCCTGGGTACTCCTGCAGAATTCTCGTCTCGCGCTGCTTGCGGGGTAAGTTGGGGTATTTGTCAAGGATCTCCTCGGCGTGAAGGAATGTAAGCTTGTCTGGGAGGTCGGGATACTTGTCTGTCTTCAATTGAGGACAGAGTTTCTGTACGTGTTTCTCGGCGCCCTTGATGACCTTCCAGATTCTCTCCACGGTTTCGGTGAGGTACTTGAGGTTACGCTCCTTCTCGGTTATCGCCTTTTCCCAGTCCCACTGGTCAACGTAGGCACTGTGGTCATGGTCGAGGAAATAGTCCTTGCGCACGGCACGCATGTCAGTGCACAGACCTTCGCCCGGCTTCATCCCGAATTCTTTCAGGGCCATCCGCTTCCACTTGGTCGCAGCCTGGACGATTTGAGCGTCGACCGGATGCTTGTCATAATCGTTTGAAATGTGGAACTGAATGGGTGTACGCGAGCCATCACGATCCAAAAGGTCGTTGACGCCGCTCTCGACGTCCACGATGAGGGGAACCTGGACCATTATCAGATTGAGCTCTTTGCACAGGTTTTCCTCGATGTAGGTCTTCACTGCAAAGATAGCTTTCTGTGTGTCTTTCGGATTCAAAATAGAGTGGTAGTCTTTTGGCAGAATCTTCTCCAGCTCCTCGTAGCTGCCGATACCGGGGCCTGCGAGGTCGGCTTTCTTGTCCGACATATAATCACACATCGAATCCGATATTGAACCCCATAATATAAGTTTTCAGTTGGGATCGCATGTGAATCCAACATTGCCATGGTAGTTGTGATCGGAATCAGAGGTCAACGCGCACTACTGTGACTATCGCGGAAGCAGTTCAAGCAATGTCTGGACGATTTCCTTCTCAGACGCTTGAACACTGGGGGTCAGACCCTCTCCAAAATCACTTTTTTCAGGTTCCACCAATAACAGGGCGATTTTTGCTTGCGTCATCTCCGTAACATGCTCACAGAATATCCGCAGTGGAAGCATGTGTGTCGAAAAAACAGGAGACATTGTTAATCGTTTAGGTTCAACAAGCTTGAGACTGCCAGGCTTCAAACCTAGAAGTGCAGCGTCTATCAGAAGGACATGCGTTGGACTGAAATCTATGATTTGTGGCATGAAATCTTCAGGAACCGTTTCGCATTCCATAAGGCAGACCTTTTCAGAAACCCTTCCCTGCAAATCTTGGACTACTCTGACTCCAACATAGTCGTCCATGCGAATGGGATTTCCAACACCAGCAAGAGCGACTCTTTCCGCCTTTGAAAACCATCTCTCAAGCTGTTTTTTTGCACTGGACTTTCTTGCAACCACTGGAAATCTCCATTAGAGTATTACAGAAAGAAATAGGGCTTATCTCTGAACTTTTCTTAAAAGTTTTCTGTCTGCATCGTAGATTTCTACAGTTAAAGGCATTTGTCCCACAGCGTGATGCGTGGCGCACCCGAAGCACGGGTCGTAAGCCCTGAAAGCCATTTCAACCATGTTAAGCAAGCCCTGATTCACTTTCCCGTCATGTATCAGACCTTTTGCCGCATCACGGATGGACATGCAGATCGCAGGATAGTTGTTGGTTGTCGCCACAATCAGGTTAACATCCTTGATAAGCGCGTCCTTGTCCAGCACGTAGTGGTGATAAAGCGTGCCTCTTGCTGCCTCGACCACTCCCACGCCCTCGCCTGGCTCGCCCGGCTTGTTACGCACGTCCGTGCTGGTTATCTCTGGATCTCTGACAAGCTCAAGCGCTCGTTCAGTGGCGTAAAGCAGCTCTATCAGCCTTGCCCAGTGGAAAGCCAAAGTTCCATGCACTGGTTTTCCGCCCAGAGTCTTGTACATTACCTCATACTCTTCCTGTGCAAGCGGCGTTGCCATACCGTCCGAAGCGTTGAGTCTTCCAAGCGGACCGACACGGTAGACTCCGCTGTCCGGCCCGTAGACTTGGCCTTTCCAGCCTACCTTCTTCAAGAACGGGAACTTTGAGTAGGTCCACTCTTCCACGTGCTCGCCGATATAGGTCAGGTAGTCTTTGGGTTCAAACTTCAGGAATTCGCCGCCGCTGGGATAGACAACTCTGATTTTGCCGTCGTAAAAGTTGACCTTGTTGTGTTCATCAACCAGACCCATGTAGTAGGTGTTCATCGTGTACGCGTCGCTCTTGATCATGTCAACGTACTTCGGGTTTCCAAGAACAATGTCATGGAATATCTTCAGGGTGAGCTTTGCGAACTCCAAGGACGACGCTGCCATCTTCTCGATTTCCTGCCTGTTCTCTTCGCTCAACGGCTTCGAGATGCCGCCGGGCAACCCGCACACTGGATGCGTCGCTTTTCCGCCCAGAATCTCAGTTATCTTTTGTCCGTAGGCTCGGTGCTTAATGACTTCTTTGGCTACGTCCATTCCGACTTTTTCAATGACTCCTAGAATGTTCCTTTTCTCAGGCGGAGCGTCGGGCCCAACGATGAAGTCCGGTCCACCCAGATAGTAGAAGTGCAGTGTGTGGTCATAGATAATGTATCCAGCGTACATGAGTTCTCTGAGCTTCTTGGCGGCTGATGGAGGTTCAACGTTGAACGCCGCGTCCAAGGCTTTCGTTGCCGCAAAATGGTGAGCGACTGGGCAGACTCCGCAGATTCTGGTCGTCAGAATCGGCATGAGTTCAGCCCTTCTGCCGACGCAGAACTTCTCGAACCCCCTGAGTTCAGGTATCTTGAGATAGGCGTTTTCAACTTCGCCCTCGTTGTTCAGGAATATCGAAACGTTTCCATGGCCTTCCAGTCTTGTTATTGGATCTATCACTATTTCCTTCATTGTCCCATCACTTTCCTCCTGAGAATTGATGACGGTAAAGAGTACATGTAGAACGTTCCGAGAGGATCTTTGATTTGGTTCATCAGATTGTCAACATCCTCCTGAGTGTAGTGTTCTGTCTCTCCCTCTAACCCAAGTATTGAAGCTAACGCGCCTATCATGGCTGCTCCTTGTTCCGGCGAGTTGGGACAGGGCCCACCGCATCCCGTGCAGGGCATGTCAACCGTGAGGCATTGAGCCCCGCATCCACTGCGAGTTGCTGGTCCCATGCATATTATCCCCTGTTCGAGCAAGCACTTCTCCGGTTCGGGGACCTTCTCATGGACTCGGTATATCTTTGAGATTCTCTTGTTCTCCTTCTTTCTTGGGCATTCATCGCAGACAGATTTTAACGGTGCGAGTACGGAACCTTTGGGGGGAAGTTCGTTCTTTGCTATGGCGTCAACGGCGTTTAGGATGAGTTTGACTGGAGGTGGGCAACCTGGTAGGTAATAGTCAACTTCAACTGTCTGATCTAGGGTTTTGACGGTGTCATAGAACTCTGGAAGCTTCAGGACGCCTTCTTTTGCTTCAAACCTGGTTTTGGGTTCGACTCTTTTTGGATTTGCGATTGACTTGCTTTCAAGGTAGACCTTGCTGAAAATCTCTTTCCGATCATGGAGATTCGCTAGGCCAGGTATGCATCCTTCTTGGGCGCAAGAGCCGAATGCAACGAGCACCTTGGCCTTTTGTCTCAAGAGTTTGGCCATGTGTTCCTGCTCTTCGCTCCTGACTGAGCCATTAAAGAAGCATATGTCCATGTACTTGTCGGGCATGGCTTCAACGTCTTTGTATTTGACGTCCATAGCAACAGGCCAGAACACTATGTCCGCAATCTTTACCACGTCCAGTATTTTCTCGTTTATGTCCAACACTGCGATTTCGCATCCGCCACAGCTTGCAGCCCAGTAGAAACCCAGTTTCAATTTTTCAGCCATCTATTTTCCACCTTCACACACTTGTCCCAATATTTTTGAACAGTCAACGCGAAGCTCATTGAAAGCCAGTTCACCAGGCGACATCCCCATTGCCAAACCCAGCAGTTGGGGATAATGCAGAATCGGAATACCGTAAACCTCGTTGAACATCTTTTCTATACGCAGCTCGTTCGTGTCGTACATGATATGACAGAACGGGCAGATAGTTATCATCGCCTGTGCATCCACAGTTTTGATGTGGTTCAGCTTGTCCCTTGCAAGCTGCAGGGCGATCTTGTCGTTTACTCCAACGCTAGGAGCGCCGCAGCATTCCGTCTCGTCCAAGTAATCCAAACATGTTGCTCCAGTTGTTTCGATCAGAGTTTTGAGTGTTTTAGGATCTTCAGGATCGTCAAAACCGATGTATTCTTTAGGCCTCAAAATGTGGCAACCGTTGTGCTCAGCGACTTTCACGTTTGTAAGCGGCTTAACAATCGTTTCTTTTATCTTCTCCAACCCAACGTCTTCAACCAAGACCTGCAACAAGTGCTTGGCTGTAACTGTTCCCTTGAACTCAAGTCCAGCTTCCTTCAAATGCTTGTTTATCTCTTCACGCATTTGCTCGTCTTCTTTCAACATCTTGCTGACTTTCTTCAGAGTTCCAGCACAGCCTGGGCACAGGGCCACGATGTCTAATCCCTTCTGCTCTGCCATAGCGAGGTTTCTGGCTGCCAAGATAAGCATCGTTTCGTGGCTTACAGGATCTAACGGGAGACCACAACAGTTGAATTCGGGCATTTCAACTATTTCCACGCCGAGTCTTTTGAGGATTTTCCGTGCTGAAATCTCGTACGCAGCCACACGGTATGGAATTGCGCATCCCAGAAACATAAGATATTTGCGTTCGGCCAATCTAGCCTCCCTTCTTTTCAACGCATTTGAGGAAACCTATTTCGCGCAGTGTTTTGCCTATGCTTTCGGGGTTGCCTTTCGGCAGCGGCGGCAGGCCTAGGGTTTCTCTTTTCTTTAATCTTAACTCTGGAATTCGGTAGGCATATCCTGACTCGAGTATGCTTGATGCTTCCTCTTTGAACACTTGAGGCACGATACCCTTCTCAGCTGCTAGATTTCTCAGAACGCGTATGACGCTGGCTACTTCAACATCTTGTGGACACCGGTCTGTACATGTGAAGCAAGCTGCACAAAGCCACAGTGTGTCGCTGTTCAGCACTCTGTTTCTAAGTCCTAGCTGTGCCATGCGGATTATCTGTCTCGGCCTGTAGGTTTCGCTGAACCTTGCAATCGGACAGTCTGATGTGCATGTTCCACACTGGAAGCAGCGCATCAGTTTTTCTCCGCCGTGCATCTTTGAGATTTCGTACTTGAATTTGGGGTCGATTTCTGAAGCCTTTATCGGCTTTTCAGCTGTTTCTGCCATTAGGCTTCAGCTTCCATAGCTTTCACCGGGCTTGGACCAAGCTTCTTCAAGTCTTCCACCATGCTTCTGACCACGGCTGCCCATTTGTCTCCTTCACTTGCCGAGATCCATTCCAACCGTAAACGCTCAGGTTCAATTCCGAAGTCTTTCAAGACTCTCTTCAACAGGTTTATTCTTCTCATGGCCTTGAAGTTCCCGCTGATGTAGTGACAGTCTGATGGTAAGTGGCAACCTGCGACGAGCACGCCGTCCGCGCCGTCTTTGAATGCTTCTAACACGAACGCGGGGTCTATTCTGCCGCTGCACATCACACGTATGATTCTGATGTTTGGAGGATACTGAATTCTGCTTACGCCTGCCAGGTCTGCGCCTGCGTAGGCGCACCAGTTGCATAGAAAACCGATTATTTTCGGTTCAAACCCGTTGTTCTTGTTCATTATTCTGCCTCCACTAGAGCTGCTTTGACTTGAGCAAGTATTTCCTGGTTGGTGAAGTGCCCCATCGTGATGGCTTTGGTTGGACAGGCCGTACCGCATGCGCCGCAACCTTTGCACAAGGCTTCAATCACGTGCGCGATTGGTTTTCCGTCCTTATCCTTCATTTCGACTGCACCATATGGGCATAGATACTCACAGATTCTGCAGCCACTACATAAATCTTCGTCCACGTTTGCGATGATTCCTTCCATCTCAAGCGTATTCTTGGAAAGTATCGTTGTTGCCCTTGAGGCGGCTGCGCATGCTTGTGCGATGCTTTCTTCGATGTACTTTGGCGAGTGAGCCATTCCGCACAGGAAAACGCCGTCCGTCGCGAAGTCCACTGGACGAAGTTTCATGTGTGCTTCGAGGAATGAGCCGTCCTTCGTCAGTGGTACCTTGAGCATTTCTGCTATGTGTTTGTTCTCAGGGTTTGGAATTGTGGCGGCGCTTAGGACTACGAGGTCGGGTTCAATCTCGATCTGCTGTTTTAGCACGGGCTCCCAGAAAGTCATCTTGAGTTTGTTTCCTTCTTTGGTGAGCTCCGGCTTGCGTTCATCGTCGTAATTTATGAACATGACTCCTTTCATTGCTGCGTCCCGGTAGTAGTCTTCCTTGAACCCGTAGGACCTGATGTCCTTGAACAGCACGTAGACTTCGGTCTGCGGGCTTACCTGCTTGATTTTCAACGCGTTCTTGATGGCTTGTCCACAGCATATTCTTGAGCAGTTGGGTCTTTCCTTTGTCCTCGCGCCGATGCATTGGACCATGACGACGTTTTTCGCGTTGAACTCTCCTTTGGCAACGTCTTCTTCCAACTCATGCTGCGTCACGACCCTCGGGTCCTTGTCGTAGAAGTACTCTGTGGGTCTGTATTCCACTGCGCCGGTGGCAACTATTACTATGCCGTGCTCAACTTCTTTTTCACTGCCGCTCTGCTGGCGTATCTTTGACTTGTAGTTGCCCACGAAACCATAGATGTCGGTAACTTCTGCTCCGGTGTAAACGTGTATCTTGTCGTTTTTCATGACCTCGTTGACGAGGGCGTTCAGTTTTTCTTTCGGGTCTTCTTGTTCTCCGAGCAGGTAGTAGATGGTGCGAAGATGACCGCCCAGTTCTTTCTCTTTTTCAACCAAGTGCACTTCGAACCCCTGTTTGGCGAGCTCCAGGGCTGCGGTCATGCCGGAGACTCCGCCTCCTATGACGAGTCCGACTTGGGTGACGTTTATCACTGGTTTCTTCAATGGTTTCAACAAGGCGGATTTGGCGACTATTGATCTAACGAGATCTTTGGCTTTTTTCGTGGCCTCTTTCGGCTCGTGCATGTGCACCCAGCTGCACTGGTCGCGGATGTTTGTCATTTCGAACAGGTAGGGGTTCAGTCCTGCTTCTTGGACGGTTTCTTTGAACAAGGGTTCATGCGTCCTCGGCGTGCACGAAGCAACTATGACGCGGTTCAGCTTGTTCTGCTGGATTTTTTCTCGGATAAGCTTCTGTGTGTCCTGTGAGCATGTGTAAACGTTTGCCTCCGCATAGACCACGTTCGGCAGGGTCTTCGCATACTCCACGACTTGTGGCACGTTTACGACTCCGCCGATGTTGATTCCGCAGTGACAGACGAAGACGCCGATGCGAGGCTCTTCCTTGCTCACGTCTCTCTCAGGCGGATATTCTCTTGCAACGACTTGAGTTCCTCTTGCGTCTGCTATTATGCTCATGGCTCTTGCCGCTGCACCGCTCGCTTGGGCTACGCTTTCAGGTATGTCTTTCGGTGCTGAGAAGGCGCCGCAGACGAAGATGCCCGGTTTCGAAGTGTCCATTGGAGAAAAAGTCTGCGTTTCACAGAAATTGTACTTGTTAAGCTTGATTCCCAGGTTTTTGGCCAGTTCTTCAACGTCTTTCGGCGGCTTCATTCCGATTGAAAGAACGACCATGTCGAACTCTTCCGTCTTGGGCGTTTCGTCCTGTACGTAATGCACGAACAGATTGCCCGTCAACGGATCTTCGGTTACTCCGGCGACGCGTGATCGTGTGAATCTTATGCCGTACTCTTCTTCGGCGCGGTTGCGATAGGCGTCGAATTCCTTTCCGTAGGAACGCATGTCCATGTAGAAGATTGATGCGTCCATCTGGATGGGTGTGTGCTCTTTTGCTATGACGGCTTCTTTCATGCCGTACATGCAGCAGGCTGCAGAGCAGTAGTTGTTTCCGAGCTGGTAGTCTCTTGAGCCGACGCATTGGATGAAGGCTACCCGTTTGGGTATTTCGCCGTCTGATGATCGCAGGACAAGTCCACCGTAGGGGCCGGAAGCACTCAGGATGCGTTCGAATTCGATGCTTGTGACGACGTTTTGGAAGCGTCCGTAACCGTATTCGCTTTTGAGTCTTGCATCGAAGGGTTCGAATCCGGGAGCGAGGATTATTGAGCCGACTTTCAGGGTTGTTTCGCTCTCTTTCTGGTCGTACGCGATTGCTCTTGCTTTGCAGATTTCGTAGCACGTTCCGCAGCCTATGCATTTTTCGCGGTCAATCTTGTACTTCAGCGGGACTGCCTGTGGATACTCTACGTAGACTGCGCCTCTGTTCGCGAGGCCTTCGTTAAACATGTCAACAGCTTCGATTGGACATTTCTGCGCGCAGATGCCGCAGCCGTTGCACTTTTCTTCAATTATGTAGCGGCTGTTTTTTCGAATCTTTACTTCGAAGTTTCCAGCTTCACCGTTCAGTCCTGTGATGTCCGTGTTTGTAAGAATCGTGATGTTCGGGTGTCTTCCGGTTGCAACAAGTTTGGGTGAGAGGATGCACATTGAACAATCGTTTGTTGGAAATGTCTTGTCGAGTTGAGCCATCACCCCGCCTATGCTTGGTCCCTTGTCAACTAGGTACACTTTGAATCCGGAGTCGGCTAGGTCTAGGGATGCTTGTATGCCAGCGACCCCTCCGCCGACAACCATTACCGCTCCAACTTTCTGGTTTTCCATTCTACTCAATCTCCAACGCCTTGTAAAGGGGTGTTGTTCCTTCAATACTGTCTAGAGCTATCATATTTTTTCTGCGCATATTCACGATTTGTTTGAGAACTGCTGCTGGCTTCATTTCGGTTACTTCTGCTAAGGCTTTAACTGAAAGCGGTTTGGTTTTTGTGAGAACGTGAATTTTGTATCTGATGAATTCATCTTCAACAACATCATCCATCAACGTGTCGAACTCTTCGCGTGTGAGTTTGTCGCCGTAAACGTTCACACCTTCTGTGAGCTCTTTCTCTCTTCCCAGCAAGACTCTCAGGCGAAACTCGCTGGCAGCGTTCTTGGCAGCTAGGAGATTCACCATTGGCATAGATTCGCGGTCTGCATCTTTCAGCGGGGAAGCTCCCAGTTTTCCTATTTCCCTGGAGAACTCTTTCGCTGAGCGTGTAAAACTCGTTTCTTCTAAGGGCGAGTACCAGAGCAGGTTTAAGCGTTCAGATTCCAAGCCTGTCAGTGCCAAGAGCTTCTTCAGCATTTTGACGGCGCGTTCTGCTTGCAAGTTGCCTTCAACGAAGTGGCAGTCTGGAGGTTTGCAGCCTGCCAGCATCACGGCGTCGGCGCCTTTTTTGAACATTTCGAGAACTATCGTCGGGTCTATTTCTCCGATGCAGTTTACGCGTGTTACGTTAACGTTGGAGGGTACCGGGTTCTCGCTGTTGCAAAAAGCGAAATTGCACATCAAACAAACAATTCTGGGTTCTTTGTCTGTCATGTTCATCTACTCCTTGGCTGTTGCCATGGCGAAGCTTACTATGCGCTCGTTGGTCACTTTCTTCATCGTTATCGCCCTTGTTGGACATCTTGCTGCACAGATTCCACAGCCCTTGCACAGGTCTCCATCTATTCGTGCGATGTTGTTCTCGTCTTTCACAGCTGCTCCGAATGGGCAGACGACCGCGCACACGTTGCAGCCTATGCAGAGTGCTTCGTCGACAACTGCTTTGTCGCCCTCGCACAGGTCTGTGGTTCCGAGGCATTCTGCGCAAGGTCCGCAGCCTAGGCAGCGGTAAGCTTCAAACTTGGCGTCTCTCTCCAGCTTTTCCAGAAAGTCTTGCACTTCTTCAAAAGTGGCGTGGGATTTCTCTGGGAGAGGGTTGTACCGGCGTTCTTTTTTCGTTATTTGCTTCCGGTTTTTGGCCCAGCTTGTTTCTTCGATGTTTTCTTCTCTTCCTTTGTGCAGGTCTTGTCCGCTCAGGTAGAGGTGAATTGACGCGGCTGCTCGTTTTCCTTGTCCCACGGCTTCGATTATGCTTGCAGGTCCAGTGGCTATGTCGCCGCCTGCGAAGACGCCGGGAACTTTGGTCTCGAGTGTTAATGGATCCGTGGTTATCGTTGGAACCCTTGCTTTCTCATCCTGCAGGGTCTTCGGGATGCATGAGGCTTCTGCCAGTTGGCCCAGGGCGGGGATGACCATGTCCACCTCGTACTTATACTCAGAACCTGGGATTGGCACTGGGCGCCTTCTGCCGCTTTCGTCAGGTTCACCCAGCTTCATCCTCAAGCAGTCTATAGCTGTGACTTCGCCGTTTTGCCCGATAATCTGTTTTGGTGCGACCAGAATCTCTATCTTGACACCGTCTTTTTCGGCTTCTGCCACTTCGCTGGGTAAGGCAGGCATTTCCTCGCGGGAACGTCTGTACAGAAGGGTGACTTCTTTTGCACCCTGTCTTTTGGCTGTTCTGGCAGCGTCTATCGCGCTGTTCCCGCCTCCGACGACGGCTACTCTTTGTCCGACTTCCACTTGTTTTCCGAGGGCTATGTCCCTCAGGAAGTCAACGGCGTTTACCACGCCTTTCAGGTCTTCACCTGGAACGTTGAGCATCATGCCTTTCTGGGTGCCGATGGCCACAAAAACGGCCTTGTAGCCTTCTTGGTGTAGGCTCTCAATTGTGATGTCTTTTCCGAATTCTACGCCTGTTTTGATTTCCACGCCAAGATCTCTGATGTAGTTTGCTTCGTTTTCAACAACGAATTTTTCCAAGCGGAAATCTGGTATACAGTAACGCATCATTCCTCCGGGCTCGGACATGCGTTCAAAAACTGTCACGGGGTAGCCGAGTTTTGCGAGTTCGTATGCTGCCGTTAAGCCTGCGGGACCTGCTCCGATGATGGCGACTTGCTCGGTGTGCCTTTTTGGTATGGGTTTGGGTTTGACCTTTCTTTGTTGGCGTTCAATGTCGGCGACGAATTTCTTTAATGCGCGTATGGCTACAGCTTGGTCGACATCGGTTCTTGCACACTCGTCCTCACACGGGCTGAAGCACACTCTTCCACAGATTGCTGGGAAGGGCATGTCGTTGCGTATGATGTCAACCGCTTCTTTGTACTTTCCTCTTTGAATCAGAGAGACGTATGCTTGAACGTTGACGTGCGCTGGACATGCAGAGCGGCATGGCGGTAGCTTTCTTTTTACGCTTGTCACAGTCTCAGTTGCCATTCTTGAACCCCGCTTTAATCATCAAGTATTGTTTCCAAGGCGAACTTATTAAAGCACCTAAGCCATGCTTAGCGCATGGGTGGCATATGTCAAACGTGCCTATTTGATACGTCATCTTAAAATCGAGATTACTCACGTGATCTTTCCTCCAGCTTATCAACCCATTTGTTGTATTCACGCGCACCCATCAGGCTGTCAAGCTCTTGCTTCAAGGTCAAGGAATTGTTCGGTTTGATTTCCACGATCCATCCTTGCCCGTACGGGTCATCGTTGACCATGGTAGGCTTTTCTCTGAGTTTTTCGTTGATTTTGACTATTTGGCCGCTGATGGGCGAGTAGAGGTCGAACAGCAGCATCCATGTTTCAGCGACTCCGAATGGATCCATTTTGTCGAGTTCTTTTCCAACAGGTTCTGTTCTGACTTGAGCCAGACCTCTCAGTCGCTTCTGTGCATAGTCAGATATGCCCACGCGTACGTTTCCTTCTGTTGTCGTTTGAGCCCACGTGTGTTTCGGCGTATACAACAACTGATCAGGCGTGGAAGCCATTTCTTGAGTCTTGCCAGAGGAGAACCCTTCTGTGCGTGTAAGCTCTTCCAGCCGCAGACGAATGGCTTCTGACACAAATTCTGAAATGCTTCGGTAACGACCTGTCTTAATAATCTTCTCGATTTCTTTTATGAGCTCCTGTCTGATGCTAATTGTTTTCCACTCAGACATTCACAGGCCTTCCTTCCCTCGGCTTTGAGTTAGGTGTGCATTAAGCTTGAGTTATTTAGGGTTTTCCTTGACCGCTTATGAAACAGTCCATAGTCTTGACACAAATCAAAATGGGCAAACTGGCGACTTTCAACACGGAGTGCGGTTGAAAACATGGCTTAAAAGTCGATATGGATGCTTCGAAAAGCATGGCTAACTGAGTCTTCAGAACAGTTGTCAACGGTAATAGGTCAGCTTGGCATGGGTTCTGTTTCTTTCTGTCCTTCTGGTTCCAGTTGCGTTTCTGTCTGGTTCTGAGCCTGCGTTTCCTCGATCATCTTCGGTTCCGTGCACTTTGCTTCTTCTTCTCTGATGTTCAGTGTTCCTTTCACGGTTCCGTCGTCCATGTATTTGACGGTGAAGCCCATTTTCTTCATGAGGCCGATTGCCCTGTAATTGTCGGCAAGCATTATGGCGTAGATTGTTTCGAGTTTCATGTCTGCGCAGATTTCCAGCACGTAATCTACCATTTTGGTGCCCAGTCCTAGGCCTTGCCATGGGTCGGCGACGATGAAGGCGATTTCGCCTGTTTTTCCGTCGGGTTCAATGCTCACCCGCGATACGCCTAGGATTCTTTTGCGTCCTTCCTCAGTTAGTTCTGCGACTATGGCGATTTCTCGGTCGTAGTCTATGTTGCAGTAGCGAACTCTGGTTTCGTGCGGTGTGTCCTTAAGTATCTGGAAGAATCTGTAGCGTATTGACTCTTCTGAGAAGTTCTGGAACATTTCCAACCACAATGGCTCGTCTTCAGGCTTTATCGGTCTCAGTATGACTGTTCGGCCGTCTCGGAGTTTCCACATGGTTTCGTATTTTGTCGGATATGGCGATATGACAAGATGCTGGTGGAGTTCAAACTTGGTGAACACCTTTTTTGCGTCAATCACCATGCGTGCATCTAAGGCGAAGGCCTCTTTTTCATTTATGAAAAGTGGGTTGATGTCAACTTCTTTGAGCTGCGGAAAATCAACGAGCATTTGGCTGAAGCGAACAAGTATCTCTTCAAGGAGTTTGATGTTGGCTGGAGGCACGTTTCGGTAGCCTTTAAGAAGCTGATAAACCTTGGTTTCTTCCATCATTCTTCTGACGAGAGTTTGGTTTAACGGTGGAATTCCTATGGCGAAGTCTTTGAAAAGCTCTACTCCGACTCCTCCCATCCCAAACAGCATGACCGGACCGAAGAGTGAGTCAGCTTTGGCTCCGATGATTAGTTCGTAGCCCTGTCCCTTTATCATGGGCTGGACAGTCACACCCAGAATCTCAGCGTCCGGGTTGTATTCCTTTGCTTTCTGCGTTATCCGGTTGAATGCCTCTCGAACCTCAGCTTCGTTTGCTATGTTCAACATGATGCCGCTTGCTTCGGTCTTATGTGCTATTTGGGGAGACAAAATCTTCAGAACGACCGGATAACCCATCTGTGAAGCCAGCTGAACTGCTTCGTTTTCCGTTTGTGCGGCTTTCGTTTTTACAACGGGAAAGTTGTAGTATTCCAGGAATGTTTTGGCTTCAGCTTCGGTGAGTATTTCACGGTTTTCAGATGCAACGCTTCTCATTATGGTTAGGAGTGGTCGTTTTGGCGGTACCACGTCTACCGGAAGTTCTTCTGGCGTTTCATAGAGCAGTTCGAGGTTGCGTTTGTACTGGTACATGTATTGATATGTCTTTATTGCCTGTTCAGGCGTTGAGTACGTTGGAATGTTGTTCTCGGTGAATATCCGGTTAGCTTCTTCCACTGTGCCATAGCCCATGAACGAAGTCAGTATCGTCTTGTTGTGATAAGTTCGGCTTCTTATCAGTTCAGCGAGGCTTTTGGCAACTTCCACGGGTTCTGCGACAGCTTGAGGAGTGTATATTATTACTATGCCGTCGACGTTGTCGTCGTTGAGGCAGGCTTCAACTACTACCCTGTACCTGTCGGCCTTGGCGTCCCCGAGGATGTCAATAGGGTTTGCTCTGCTCCAGAAATGGGGCAGAATGCTGTTAAGCGTCTCCATTGTTTTTTCACTGAGCTTTGCAAGGGTTCCTCCCTGTGCGATTAAGGCGTCGGTCGCCATGACTCCTGGGCCTCCAGCGTTGGTGATTATGGCAAGGTTGGGACCTCTTGGTATGGGCTGCATGCCCAGGACTGCCGCGCTGTTGAAAAGGTCGGCGATTTCTTCTACTCTAACCATGCCTGCTCTTTTGAATGCCTTGTCGTAAATCATGTCCTCGCCGGTGAGCGAGCCAGTGTGAGAGGCAGCGGCTTTTGCGCTTTCGCTGAATTTTCCAGCCTTTACGACGATTATCGGTTTTGTTCTTGCGAAGTGTCTTGCAGCGCTCATGAATTTTCTGGCGTCAGTTATTCCTTCAATATACATGAGTATGCTTTTTGTTTTTGGATCAGTGCCGAAGTAGTCGATGAGGTCGCCGAAGTCCACGTCGATCATTGAGCCTAGGGATACGAAGTTGCTGAACCCTATGTTTTCGTGCATTGCCCAGTCGAGGATTGCTGAGCCTAAGGCGCCACTTTGAGAAATGAATGCTATGTTGCCTGGTTTCGGCATCTTGCTTATGAACGTCGCGTTTAAGCGCATGATTGGGCGAATTACGCCTAGGCAGTTTGGTCCAACGATTCGCATGTTGTATTTCTTTTTGATTTCAGTTATCTTTTCCTCTAGCGCTCTGCCTTCAGGTCCGATTTCTTTGAAGCCTGCGGAGATTATGATTATGCCGTTTATGCTGGCTTTTCCGCACTGTTCAAGCACGTCGGGCACTGTTCTCGCGGGTGTGGCAATCACGGCAAGATCTATGGGTTCGGGGATTTGTTCCACGCTCTGATAGGTCGTTAAGCCGCAGACCTCAGTCTTCTTGAGGTTGACCGGGAAAACATGGCCTGCGAAATCTGATTCTGTGAAATTCTTGATCAATGCGCAGCCGACTGAACCCTCTTCATCGCTTGCCCCTATGACGGCGACGCTTTTCGGGTTGAAAATCTTGTCAAGATTCAAGGTAACCAAGACTGTAACCTTCCTAGTGTACGAGTTGAGTTGGGTGGAAAAATTAAAGCTTTATGTATTGATACTACGGTTTCTTCCGAGAAACGCGAAGGCCCAGGGCGGGTTGAAGGTTGAAAGAAGCATCACGACTGCAAAAGGTTAATCCTTTATGCTAAGAACGCCAATAGGCGCTAGTGAGGATCGCGGAGGGAATGTTTGCCCATACGAGTATTAGGACGTCGAACATGGACAGGTCGATTGACTTCTACGCAAGATTGATGGGTTTGAAGCTTCAGAGTCGACGTGAGATAAGGCAGAACAACGCTGAAATAGCGTTTCTGCAGGATCCTGAAGAAAAAGGTGCCAAACTTGAGCTGACTTATTACAGAAACCAGAAGAAGTTCATCCAGGCAGACTATGAAGAGCGATTGTTCGATCACCTCGCTTTTGAGATTAAAGACATGGACAAAACCATCTCCAAGTTGCGAAGTGAGAAAATCACGGTTACCGATGAACCTTTCAGGCTGGGGCCTGCAGGTCCACTGATAGCTTTCATTGAAGACCCTGATGGAATTCTGATAGAACTGATCGAGAAAAAATAGGCGCGATAGATCATTCCAATGGAAGTTCTAGAAGAATGTTATAGAAGCATTTTCTATGAGCCTGCCAGTTGAGGTTCTCCTACGCGCTGAAGAGGAAGGAACGGAGAAAGTCTTTCGTTGCCTCAAGTTGCTTAAATGTATTTCAGTATCATTTGAACGCCTACGATGACTATGACTAGGCCGAAGATTCGACGAAGGTTCTTACCTGAAGTCTTCTTGGAAAGGTAGGCTCCAACCTGAGCGCCGAGGACGGTTCCTAACGCTAGCAGCAGTGCGTATTCGAAGTTTGTCTGTTTCGCAAAATAGTGTTGTATTGCTTCGGAGGTTGAGGTAAAAGTCATTGTAAACATGGAAGTTGCAGTGGCAAAATGTATCGGCATGCCTACGACAAGAGTTAAGATTGGCACTATTAGCACGCCACCTCCAATTCCCAACAGCCCTGAAGCAATTCCGCCTAGAAAGCTCAAGATTGCGCAAAGTAGCATCTTCCGTAAGGAACTAAACGAGGCACTATCAGATTTTGTAGCGGGCTTGCCAGCTCCAGAGGTGGACGAATGTTTCAGTCTGATGGAGTTTGGGTCAATAGACATCGGCAGAGCAACAAAGATAATCACAAAGAATCCGAAGAAGGCGCCTAACAGTTTTGCAGAGATCACCGTGGTCAAGTATACTCCTAGGATCCCTCCTGGTGCTGTTGCTACGGCAAGCAGCGCGCCAGTTCTGTAAGATATTCGTCTTTGTTTTGAATAGTTTAAAGTGGAAGCTAAGGCTGTGAAGACTATCACCGTGAGACTAGTTCCTGCGGCATTTGCAGGTGAAAAGGCGTAGAATAGAGTTAGTAGAGGAACTATGAAAACGCCTCCTCCGATTCCGGTCAAGGCTGCGACTGTTCCTATCAAGAACCCCAGGAACGGCAGCAGTATTTCCCACATTCACGTCACGTCGATGTTTTACTGCTGAACGATGATATTCCCTTTAGCATAGTGAACTGACTCTGCTATTAAACCTGTTAACCCGATTACCGATACTTGTGACCAAATGAAAAGAGCTGCGGGCGCAGGTTTTTCGGAAAAATAGCCTCCGAGATATTCGGTCTAATCAATTTGCATGTGCCGTACATGTAATCCTACAATTCGAAAATGAAGAATGCTATGCGTTGTCAGCTCAGCTTTGCATACGGCAAAGCCAGTGAGGAAGCTTTGCAGCGAAAAGCGAAAGTTAAAGTCTCTGCAGACAAGTGCTTCTGGAGTTTGCTTTTTTCAGGCTCTCCAGGTATGCTTTTTCACCAGTTGCTTTCATGATTTGCTGTTGCCCGTTTACAAAGTTCATTGTGTGGTAGATCGATTCTTCTCCCGTTAACTGCTGGCCAAAATAACAACCTTTCTCGATGCCCTTCAAGCTTTTCAAATGATCCAGGGCATATGTGCAGTGTCCAACGATTTCGCATGAAGCGCATTTCCCCCAATCCTCTGGATAGAGGCAAGGACCGCACGTCAAATGACATGCTCTTTTTCCCGGAGTCAGATTTAGGTTAGTGTCTCCTTCACAACGGCAACACTTGCTTTCCCAAGACTCATTCTCGTTCATTACCATTCAGCCCCTTAAGAAGCTACATATATATTAGTGTCGAAATACTGTTATAAGCATTTCTGTCATTTATTATAAGCCGTCATGGCCGCGTTGCTTATATCTCAGAAGCCACTCATATATACTACCCTGTACTCTATTATGACACTGTTGCCGCACCTGAAAGGGGAAAAGACTTTGACAGGTAAGTTGGACGATATGGACAAGAAGATTATGTCTTTGCTATCTCAGGATCCAGATGTTTCTCAAGGTGAACTTGCGAAACAGTTGAAGATTTCACAACCGGCTGTGAGTGCCAGAATACGCAAGCTCGAGGAAAAAGGAGTCTTAGCTCACATGGTAGGCACTGACGTTAAGAAGGCTCAGCTCTTCCTCGCCAACCTTGACGTTGCAACAAATCACGTTGAACAATTTTTGAAGTCCATTGATGGGTGTCCTTTATACCTTAACAGCTTTTTGACATCTGGAAAAAACAACCTGACTGTGTTGCTGGTAGGCGAAAACATCAGATCCATAATGTCCTGTGTAGATTCACACTTGAGGCAGAATCCTCTCGTAAAGGACACGGAACTCGACTTGATAATAACGCCTGTTCGGCCTTTCATAATACCGATAAGATCCAGTGTGGAAAAGAAGAAGACAACGCCCTGTAATGCAGATTGTGGCAGTTGCACGTTGTACGCAAGTGATAGATGTCTAGGCTGTCCTGCCACCGTTTATTATAAGGGAGAATTGCTTTAAGATGCGTTGAAGAAGAGAAGTCCATTCCAGAATTTGATTAAACAATGCTGACCCTAATGTACCAGGACTACAACATATTCGAAAAGCTGATTAACCAGAAATCCAGAGTATAGAAGGGGGTTAAGATTTGACAGTTGCATACGTGTTGGCAAAAGTCGAAGCAGGACTAGATCAGGAAGTCCTCAGAGAAGTCAAGAAAATAGCCGGAGTCAAGCAAGCGACTCCAACTTACGGTGTGTATGACTTGCATGTTGAAGTCTCGTTTGACAAGTTGGAAGAACTTGACAAGTTCATTTTTGAAGAGATCCGGAGAATCCGCGGAATAAAAGAAACTGCAACATTGATAGCTTTCAAAGGGATATAGATGCCCAAGATGGGTTGCAGAGAAGTCCATTTTATCAAGGCAACGCAGCCGAGCCAAGTTGATTTCTTGATTGACAAGGTCAAGGAAGCTGTGGAAGGAATGAAGCTTCCTCCAGAGTATGATGTAAGAATTTACAAGAATGTTTACACGTGCTGCGGAGTTGGAGGACTGGGCTTAATCATCGAAGTGGTTGGGCCTGAAGAAGAGAAGATAAAGGAGATTGACTTGAGAGCCGTTTCAAAGGTGCTGGAGTTCTGTGAGAAAGAAGGTTTGGACGTGGGGCATCACACTCTGGAAAAACACGAATCCATCTAGACATGTAGTTGATCATTTATCGCATCTCTTGCATGGAGAACGAGTGCCGTTTTTGCTTGGGATAAAATCAGCGCAGCACACGCACTGTTGAAAAGGGAAATATGGTGGACATAACAGCGTGCCCTATAACTCGCGTGTAATCATTGTCGATGTCGATCTAACATTTCCGATTTTTCTAACATGAGACACAATCTGGTTAAGCTCATCAATCGTGTTTGCGCTCACGTTTGCTATTATGTCGTAATCCCCAAGAACATAGAAAGCCTCGTCAAAACCTTGAACCTTCTTTAGAGCTTTCAAGACCTCAGTTTCACAACCTAGATTCACATTCATTAAAATAAACGCCTTGAACTTCATCCGAATCATCCGCCATTATGCCTGCGTCTACGTACAGATATTTAGAGTTTTTGTCTTTCCCAACTTAGTGCGTGCTACCCTTTCTTTGGTGCGCGTTTTGTGGGTTTCTGAGGGCAGGATTTTAGTCTGAGAAAGCGCGCGCCATTGCACACGTCGACGACTTGAAAAACACCGCGGCCCTGGTTACTGAGTTCATAAAGGCCATTTCAACACCCCAAAAGACTACGGGATAGAAACGGTTCGGAACATCGTATCGCCCGCGATTACGAATCCTCAACAAATAGTAAAGCTGCAGCACGGATATCAACAGCCAAGCAACCAGGAAGACGTACGCTAATACTCTCAATTCCCAGCTTGGAAAAAGGAAATTTGCCAGCAACAGAGTCAGGAAAAGAATGACGGCGATCATCTGAAATGTTCTTAACGCCAGCATTTTCTTCCTTGAATTCCAAGCTGCTCCTCCTCTGCGGCGTAGCTCTTCTATCTGTTTCAACCGTTCCTCAGAAAGGTAGTATTTGCCGCTAACTTCGACAAAAACGCCTAAACGGCCGAGACGTCGCTTCATTGCATCCTCAAATCTCGGCGGAAGACCTAGCTCCTCAGCAGTCATTGCTTTATCAGGGCTAATAGCTCCTTTCTGACGAAACTTCTCAATGACTTCATAAAACCATTTCCTGATATTTTCACGACGTTCAAACATGCCATCCCAGCTGAGACACCAACATTTGGCTGTCACCATCTTATTTCTGTTTTCTTCACTAGTAAGGATTTGACTAGGTCCTTGAATATGAGTGAGAACGCAGCAGAACAGGATATCACCAGTAGAGTTACAGTTATGGGTAGGGGCTTGAAGCCTGGGATTCCGGTTGTTGTCACTGCGGTTGCGGTTATAACTATACGCCGTGTACAAGATAATCATCTGTTCTTGCAAATAAAAAGGGGTAGGTGTGCAGGCGCGTTCTTCGTTGCGTTAATATAGTTCACGATAAGACATTGAGTGCAAATCTCGTCGCCGGTTGATATCATGGAGAAACTGCACGGGGAAAATCGAATTGAAGAATTCAGGAAAATTGCAGAGTTGCTCAAATCAAAGATTGCCTCGTATGAAGGTGTTTCGGGCATTGTTTTTGCCGGCGGTTTGATTAGAGGTTTTGCTGACAAGTATTCTGATGTGGACATTATTGTCTTGTTAGGTGAGAAGGACGAGGACTTGAGGAAGAAGGTTCGAAAGATTGGGAACGAACAACAAAGACGCTCGGGCGTTGACGTGGATTTGGAAGTTCACTTTCTTGAAGACTTCAGGACCCGGAAATGGGATGAGATGGCTACGTGGGATTTTTCGCATTCGGAAATCGTCTTTGATCCTGAAGGAAAGATGCGGAAGCTGCTCAAGAAGAACTTGAGAGTTTCCAAGAGTTTTTGGCTAAAGCGAATTGTCATTTATGGAGAATACCTTAAGTGGTATTGTTTCCCGCCTAAGGACAATGTGGGAACTATCGTTGATACATGGGTCGACAGAGGTGACTTGATCTCTGCCCATTACTGTCTGAACTATGCTTTGAACCTCCTGATAAGGATAATATTCGCCTTGAACAGGGAGTTTCTGCCTCCGCCCAAATGGGAGATCTTCTACTCTTACAATTTGAAGTGGCTGCCCTCGAATTACAAGAAACGCATCAGCGAAGCCTTGACCGTTAAGAACCTGTCAAAGAGCGACTTAGACCGAAGGCTAAGGGCAACTGGAGAACTTTGGCGTGAAGTTCTGCCCAAGATAAGACAAGAAACAGGTTTGACCCCAGAACTGATGTCAAGACAGTATGCCAGACACGTGCTTAGGCAATCCTGATGTCTTGCGAGCACTGAGAAGATATGTTTACATACTTCCCTCAACAAACAAGAGCATGAATCGAGAGTCAAGACAGTAAAGGAGGTTGAAATTTGGCGAAAGATCCAATTTGTGGAATGGAAGTGAATGAGAAGACGGCGAAACACAAGACGGAATACAAGGGCAAGACCTACTACTTCTGCAGCCTGATGTGCAAGACAACGTTTGACAAGAATCCTGCCGAGTACGCCAGTGGCCAAACGCAGCCTTCAGGTCACATGGGGCATTCCTAGATTGAAGAGACGCATGCCTTCAGAGCCAGGATAGTTTCAACTGTGTTTCCTTTTTTCAAGTTGATGTTTCAATGTTTTATATCGGCTTGCGCTTTTGAGAATTGTTATACCAGACGATATTGAGGTGAGGAGACGTGAAAATAGGGGCGAAGTATCCGACGGTTGAGCATGAGCGAGCTTCAATGGCCATTGTGAACTTTTTCTGCAAGGTTCCAGATGTCGAAGCTGTGATACTCACTGGTTCTTGTGCGCGTGGAAAAGCCACAAAAGACAGTTGTTTGGACATAATGGTTCTCTTGCCTCGGAAAGCGTCGGTGAGCAAAAGGTCCGAGTTGGAACGACGGTGGAGCGACTTCTATGGAAATAGTGCTGTTTTTGACAAATTGCGAGGAGTCGGCAAGTATTCGCATGTGGATTTGGATTTTGTTGACGGCTGCTTTGTGCCCAAGCCGCGCGGCTGGACCTCTGGACCCGACGAGTTTGAGCTTGAAATTGGCAACACTCTGGTGTACAGCGTACCACTCTGGGAGCGTGGTGACTACTTTGAGCGTCTTAAGGCCAGGTGGCTGCCCTATTATGACGAGAAACTTCGACAAGAAAGATTAGCGCGCGCGGGCGCTTCTTAACCTTTTCATTAGGGCTTCCATCTTCTTAGCAGCATCGAGTTTCCTACGACTGTAATGTCGCTGAGTATCATTGAGGTTGCCGCAGCTTCAGGCGGGATCAGAATGTGAAGCGGCAAATAGAGCAGGCCTGCGGCCAACGGAATCATTATAACGTTGTAGAAGAATGCCCAGAACAGGTTCTGCTTAATCTTGCCCAGTGTTTTCTTGCTGAGGTCGATGCTGGTGGCCACGTCTCTTGGATCGTCTTTAATCAAGACTATGTCTCCTGCTTCGATTGCCACGTCGGTTCCACTTCCGATGGCTATGCCCACGTTGGCCTGCGTTATTGCAGGTGCATCGTTTATTCCGTCTCCGACCATCGCAACGAATCGGCCTTGGCTTTGCAGCTTCTTTATCTCTTCAACCTTCTGGGCTGGAACCACTTCGGCCAAGACTTCGGTTATGCCTAGCTGTCCGGCAATCGCCTCTGCCGTTCTCTTGGTATCACCGCTGAGTATAACAACTTTCAAGCCCATCTTATGGAGTGTTTCAACTGCCTCTTTCGAATGCTCCTTAAGCGTGTCAGAAACAGCCAACAACCCCACAGCAATGCTGGCTACGGCCACGACAAGCACTGTCTTGCCTTCGCCTTCCAATCTCTGAACATCGCTTTCAAAGCGTTCCATCGGAATCCCGTTGTTCTTCATCAAGGCGCGGTTCCCTATCAGAACCTTCTTGCCTTCAACCTCAGCTACTACGCCGAAGCCTGGCAAAGCTTCAAAAGACTCCGGTTCGCCGAAACTGATTTTTTCAGCCTCAGCCTTTTTGACTATGGCTTGACCTATGGGGTGTTCAGACCACTTTTCCGCAGCGGCCGCAATCTGCAAGACGGAGTTCTTGTCTCCTGCAACGATGTCGGTGACTTCCAGCTTGCCCTTAGTTAACGTGCCAGTCTTGTCAAAAACAACCGTGTCGAGGTTTCTCACGACTTCCAAGATGGCGTTGTTTTTGATGAGTATTCCGTTTTCAGCGCCGTTGCCTACCCCTATCATTATTGCTGCGGGTGTTGCAATTCCCAGCGCGCATGGGCACGAGATTGCGAGGACAGAAACCATGGTGGTCAAAGCCAACACGTCGTTCGCGAAGCCGAAATGCCATATGAGAAACACTGCCACTGCAATAGAGACAACGACAGGGACGAATATGTTGACAACCTTGTCTGCGATTCTTTGAATTGGCGCCTTGCTCGCCTGGACTTCTCTTGCCAGTCTGACTATCTGGGCCAGAGTGGTTTCGAGGCCGACCTTTTCTGCCGTGAATTTCAAAGTGCCAGTCTTGTTTATCGTCCCGCTGAAAACTGTGTCCCCAACAGCTTTTTCAACTGGAACCGACTCGCCTGTGATCATCGACTCGTCTATGAACGTACGGCCTTCAACAACCGCCCCATCAACAGGAATTCTTCCGCCAGGTTTAACAATGACCGTGTCGCCAACCTGAACTTCGTCAACTGGAATTTCCTTCTCTTCGCCATCGCGGACGACGATTGCAGTCTTAGGTTGCAGTGCCATGAGCTTCTTTATCGTTTGACCCGTCCGTTCAACAGCCATATCTTCCAGCAACATGCCAAGAGTTATAGTCGTGATAACAACAGCTGAAGCCTCATAGAACACCGTGCCCTGCGGAATGAAGGTCGAGTAGACCGAGTAGACGTAGGCGGCTGTGGCGCTCAGAGCCACTAACACGTTCATGTCGGCGAACCTGTTTCTGATCGAAGCGTATGCGCCTCGGTAGAAGTGCCAGCCCACGACAAACTGAACAGGCGTCGCCAGTGCCAACAGAACATAGTTCTTTTCAGGAAAATCAAGAAGATACGAAATGATCACAATTGGGATTGTGAGAGCAAGGCCAAAGAAGAAGAGCAGCAATCTGTTCATGACTTGTTTTCGGCGCTTTTCAGTTGTGTCTACAACCTGCTCGACAGCTTCATACCCGCCTCTCTTTATGGCCGCCTTTATCTTGTCCAAGCTTATCTTGTCTTCATCAAACCTGACGATGGCTTCTTTAGCAGCGAAGTTTACCTTCACGTCTATGATGCCGTCCATTCTGGCTAGACCTGCTTGAATTCCTTCCGAGCATGACGGACAACTCATGCCCAAGATTTGGAGAATGACTTCTCTTTCTTTCATCTCACGTCAACCTTAACGTTCAAGATTCATTTACGCTCAACGAGTAGCTTGCAAGACCTGCTCCAGAAACTTATCCTCTGGAACTGCTCCTACGAATTCGATTTTTTCGTTGACCACGATTTTTGGGACGCCCATGACGCCATATTTTATCGCCAGATCTGAGAATTCGTTAGCGTCTATCACTTCAGCCGTTATGAGGCTGTTTTCGATGGCAAACTTGTGAGCCATGGCCGCGGCCGTTGGGCAGTGTGGGCACGTCAGGGTCGTGAAAACCTTTATGTTAATCGGAATCTTGATTTCTCGCAGCTTCTGCTTTGTTTGTTCTGAAAGGTTAGTTTGGCCTCTAGAGACTGAAGCCAACGCCTCCATCAATGTTTGGAACTCGTAGCCGTACGGGAACCCGTAGAACCTTATTCCATAATCCCTTTCGCTTCTGATGACGATTGCTGGAATCTTGTCAACGCCGTACTGTTGAGCCAGTTGAGCGTCAGCCACAAAATCGTGAACTTCAGCTTGAATCTTATCGTTTAATCCTGCTAGTTCAAGAATCAGTTGTTTGGTGTCCGCGCAGAACTTGCATTCCATTGCCTGTGTGAACATTATGACTCTCACTGGACCAACTAGCTTTTCCGCGAGTTCACTTCTGATACGCTCTCTCTGTTCGTCAGGAATCAAACTCATCTTTCATCCACTTCATAACTGGTCTTTCAGCTTTTCCTGAAGCAATTCTGGACAGATTCCTTTCACTCCTTCCACAGATTCAATTCTCTCCGATAATATTAGCCTTGTCAGTCCCCGTCCGTTATGCGTCCATGTTTCAGTCATCACCATACGATCTCGGCTGAAGTGGCAACGCATCTTGCCTAGTCTAATTCACAGAGTCTCTGAGCCGCTTCAAGCAGGTTCGTGGGGTCGAACTCCGCTCCAACGTTGCGAAGAAATATAAGACAGTACCAAAATGAAAGGATTTTGTCCAAGAACGAGAAAAAAGGTGTCAAGAATGGAAAAAAACCGGCCCATCCAATGCAAATATCGCACGCTGTGCAAAGAGAGACTCTCATGGAAATTCCCCTTTTTTCTTGACCAAATGACTTGCGGGAGGTGATAGGTTTTGACGAAGTTGAATGCAACCGCAAAGCTGGTCAAGAATTATAGAATAGATGTTGACGACGGCAGGGCTCATGCAATATGTCTTGATCTTGAAGAGGACGATGGAGGAACTGACATGGGACCTTCAGCTCTTGAACTAGCATTGATGAGCTTTGCGGGATGCTATGCAGCAATATTCATGCTCACGGCAAACAAGATGCGCAAGACCATAAAGGACTTGGAGGTAAAGGCGGAAGCATTCAAGTCCGAAGAGGCAGGAACCATAACAGAGACAAAATTTGACATTACAATAAAAGCAGACATGCCTGAAGAAAGAGTACACAGACTACACGAATTAACAGTAAGAGGCTGCCCAGTTGGAAAAATCTTTGAAAAGGCCGGAGTCAAAATAACGTACAACATCAAAATAGAAAAGCAGTAGCGCGATATTTTCTTTTTGGAACATCTGTTGCTTGAGTTCTTGGTAGCGACGAGAATGAAAACAGACAAATTACGATTAGTGGCGAAAGGCAAATTGGAGCGCGCGCTAAGGATGACGAAGTCTGCTAAAGTTTTTCGTTAAGCCTAGTAAATGGGCGAAAGACTCTTAACAGTCCTTCAAGATTTGTCTGTGCTTATGCCCTTTATTGCGGTCTGCGTAGTATGGAGACACGTGTGGCGTAATGGATGTTCAAACAAAGAACTCGAATTTCAGAGTATCGATAAGTCAGAGGTTGCTCCGCGTCTCCTCTAGGCTTGGACTCTCCGGCCACCCGTTTCAGATATACGTCATGCTCACTGCAAGCTTCCTCTTCTCGCTTGGAAGAAACATCGCTTTTCCGTATCTTGCCATGTTTCTCAACGGAAAAACTCAGGACGGAGGATTGGGGTTTGACTCGTCACTCGTGGGCTTCATGATAATGATAGGAGGGCTGAGCTCGACTCTCGCGTTGCTGGTGACAGGAAGCCTTTGCGACAGGTTTGGAAGAAAGAGATTGATGATATTCTCGATAATCCCGCAGACCATACTGACAGCTGGCTTCGCATATGCTCATGCTTATACTGAATTCCTGCTGCTCTACGCGGCGACAGGAGTGATTGGAGCTTTTTACGATCCGGCTTACAGCGCCATGGTAGCAGACCTTGTCCAACCTGAAAGAAGAGAACAGGTCTACGGTTTGAGTTACATGATAGGCAACGTCGGCACGATGATCGGTCCGCCCATCGGCGGCATAATCGCGAGCATGAACGGCTACTCCGTGTTGTTTCTCTACGCAGCGTTCTTTGCGGCTGGAGCTGCAGTAACGGTTACGCTTCTGGTCAAGGAAACACGACCAAAAGACGCCTGCTACGCGTCCTTTTCTCAGTTTGCGGGAATCTTCAAGGACAGGATATTCATCTTCTTCTGCTTCTTGGGCGCCATGACAAGCCTTGTCTACAGCCAACTATACGGGCTACTTTCCGTTTACACGCAGTACATCGGCTTTGAACCTTACGTTTTCGGCATCTTCTTCGCAGTCAACGGGCTGATGGTGGTGCTGCTGCAGATCCCACTGAGGTTGGGAACGATGAGAATCGGTGCCACCAAAGCGTTCATCGTTGCCCAAACACTCTACGCTGTGGGCTTTACATCCTTCATGTTCGCAACGAGCTTCCAGCAGTTTTTGGCAGGCGTCATCGTTCTAACACTGGGCGAAATAGTATTCGTCCCTGCAAGCTCAGCCTTCGTCGCCAACATCGCACCTGCCGATATGAGAGGAAGATACATGGCCATGGCAGGACTGTTCTTCGGCATCGGAAGCTCAGCGGGCTCACAAATCGCCTTCAGCATCTTCGGAGCACTGACTGACAAGCAGCTCACATGGGGAATCTTGGGAATCATAGGGTTTGCCACATCGCTCGGCTACGCTCTAATGCACGAAATGACTCGCAAAAAGCAACTACGAACCTGTTAATCACCTACTAATCACACTACCGCAAACGTAAGTGTCGAAGACAGTTTGTTACAATCGCCACAGTAGTACAGGTGATTAGCGAAGAGTTGTTCTTGTACTGTTGTAATAGTCAACGCTGCAAAACCTTCACGGAACTAGAACTCTACAGCCGAGCGTCGCAAGCGAGTCATGAAAAGGCTTTTCAGAGACTTGTTGGTAACTCTCTAGTGGTTTGTGAGTTGTCGAAGGCATCAAGTGTGGAAGAAACTCTACATCAGGCTGAAGGACTGGAAAAAGAGTACGATTGGTGTGGAGTTGCCAAGTGCTATGAGAAAGCGATAGGCTTGATGTCTGCAGAAGACTCCTCAAGGATGAGCGAGGCTCAGGAGCGGTTGGGTTATGCGTCCTATCGTGCTGCCTTTCAAGTTGAAAACAATAATGAGTTTATGGAAAGGATGCGTCAGGCTGTCGCAGCTTATGAGAATGCCAGAAAATTCTACGGAAGATTGAATGGGTCGGCAAAGACGCCCAGAATATTGCGTTGCGATGCGATGATCGCCTACATGGGTTATTGGCTTGCATCCGAAGTGCCCGAGAAGAAGAGGCTGATCAACGAGTGTTGGAAACTAACCAAGGAATCATTAAAGACCTTCGAGGAAGCTGGCGCCGCTTTGGAATATGGAAAAACGTACAACCAACTTTCAGCGAGCGCTTGTTTTGGATTCTTCTTTGAACGAGATCTTCAACCCCGAGAAAGGGTCGTGAGAGAGGCTATAGAACGAGGAGAAAGGGCAATCCAGTTCCTTTCTAAGTTAGAGGACTCTCATGAACTTGTGAAAGCTCTTGTCAGGACGGCTGGTTTCCTTGAAGTGTTTGGCTATTATTTTCTTGACTCAGATGACCGGGAGAGGTCTTCTGAGAGAGCCAAAAGCTGCTGGGAGAGGGCCAAAGAACTTTCTGAAATGACAGCCATGATTGAATTACTGTGTATTCTGGGGGCGCCTAGTCTGAGTTGGGGTGTTGGTACAGATGAGACTTTGGCGATTTTTGACAAAGCGTTAGAGTACGCTGGCAAAACGAAAGACAGGTTCATCGTCGGGTGCGCGCTAGAATGGCTATCACTTAATACTTTTTGGAAGGTTAGTGTTATTGAAGACCCAGATGAACGGATGGAATTCGGGAGGAGGGCTTTGCAGTATGCCGAAGACGCGAAACGTCACTATTCTTTAGTTTCTTTCATAAGTCCACTTGGTGACGTGCTCTGGGTAGAGGCACCTTACACTGAGTACTACCAGATATCGGCCGGGGCGGAGACGAATCTGGCCAAGAGACGACAACTTTTAGAAAAAGCAGTCGAAACCGCCCCTGACACGTTGAGGCGAGCTGAAAATTCTGGAATCCCACAAAACATGCTTTATGCGCATCATGTATTCGCCAAAGTACTGGCATCTTTGGCCCTAACGGAAACCGACTCCGATGAGAAAAAAAGGCTCTTGGAAAAAGCTCTAATGCACAGAAAGGAATCTATTGAATTCACCGAATTACTCGGACCGTTCGACTATTGGAATCGGGGGGTAATGCAGAGCTACCTCGCTGAGATAAAATCTGGGCTAGCCGACTTGTCTAAGGACAATGAGACAAAAAAGAGCATGTTACAAGAAGCTATACTTGACAAGGAAAACTCCTTGAAACTCTGCATTAAGGGAGTGGCATTCTTTGGAGGAAGAGGCCCATCCGCGCAATTGTGGAACATAGCGTTTTGGCAGATTGAATGTGGCACGTGGCTGAAGCGTCTTTATCAGTTAACTCACAACAATGAGGATCTGAGAAAGGCCATAGGAGCCTTTGAGAACGCAGCTGAAACCAGTCAGAAGGCAAAAATGGAAAGCGGTATGGCTTGGTGCTACTGGAAAGCGGCTCAAGCCTATGATGATCTGGGCGAGCATCCAGAGGCGGCAAAAAGATTCATCCTTGCCGCGAGCAACTTCAGGAACGCCGCAGACAAGATTCCTCAGTTGAAAGATCTTTACCACGACCAGGCCCTCTATATGCAGGCTTGGAGCGAAATCGAAGAAGCAAGACATCATCATGAACGACAAGAATACGCTATGGCAAAAGAGCATTTTCAGAAAGCTGCAGAACTCCACAAGCCGCTGAAAAAATGGAACTATCTGGTGCCCAACTATTCCGCTTGGGCAAGGGTCGAAAATGCAGAAGAGCTCAGCAGGAAAGAACAGAGTGAAGAGGCAATCAAAGCGTTTGAGGACGCAGCAACGCTCTTCGGGGAAACTAGAGACTCGCTGCAAACACAGCTTAACAAGATTGAGGATACGGATGAAAAGCAAATGGTCTCCAGCATGATAAAGGCCTCAGACCTGAGACAGGATTACTGCGACGTCAGGATAGCCCTTGAAGAGGCGAAAATCCTGGACAAGAAAGGCAACCACTATTCCAGCTCAGAAAAATATGGTTCAGCAGCCGAAGCTTTCGAGAAAATTGGCCAAGCCTTGGAGTCAGAACAGGAGCGAAGGGAATTCAGATTTATCATCAATCTCTCTCGGGCTTGGCAGAAAATGACGTTGGCCGAAGCAGAATCGGCACCGGCGCTGTTTTTAGAAGCCTCTCAGCTTTTTGAGCAGGCGAAGGATTTTAGCCCAAACGAGAAGACGAAAATGCTGGTCTTAGGACACAGCAGATTCTGTAGGGCACTTGAGGCGGGAACGAGATTTGCCGACACGGCGGATGCAACGTTGCATGCGACCGCCATCCAGCAACTGGAAAGTGCTGCCAAGTACTATGTGAGGGCGGAATTCCAGAACGCTTCTGAATATGCCAGAGCTACCAAACTGCTCTTCGATGCTTATCTCTACATGGACAACGCTGGAAGGGAAAGCGACCCTGAGAAGAAAGCCAAACTCTACGTGATGGCCGAGAAGGTCCTGCAAACGTCAGCCGGCTCATACATGAAAGCAGAGCACCCTGAGAAGATGGAACAAGTCTCGAAACTGCTGGAAAAGACAAAAGAAGAACGAGAACTCGCAACTTCACTGACCGAAGTGTTGCACGCTCCACCGATCCTCTCGACAACGAAGGCTTTCACCATTCCAACCCCGACAAGTGAAGAAGCGGTCGGCTCAGAAAGGTTTGAAAACGCCGATATACAAGCAAACCTGATAGTCAGACAAAAGGAACTGAAGATCGGCGAACCCCTCAGCCTAGAAATAGAACTTGTCAACGCTGGAAAAGGCCCTGCTCTACTGATCAAGATCAATGAAGCCATCCCTGAAGGCTTCGAACTGATCGAAAAACCGGAAACCTGCCGAGTAGAAGACAGCTTCATCAACATGAAGGGAAAACGGCTTGATCCCTTGAAGACAGAAGAGGTGAAACTGATTCTCAAACCGAAGGTTCAGGGCACGTTCACTCTGAAACCGACGATTTTGTATCTCGATGAGAACGGCAAATACAAATCGCACGAACCAGAACCGATAAACATAACAGTCAAAGAACTCGGAATCAAGGGATGGCTCAAAGGAGAAAGATGACCAAACAAGAAAGTTTTGCCGAATCCTTTGTGCGCTCATAAATAGCGCGCGCGAACACTTCTTGAGAAAGCCCAGAGCTATTGTCGAGAAAAAGGTTATTCAAGAATTCTGCTCAAAGTATCTGTGAATAATGCGAATGCCATAGGACTATACAACAAGATGGGTTTCAGAGTAGAACAGATGTACATGGGAAAAGTACTAGGCTGAAAGCACATCGATGAACAGCATAACTCTGCTGACATTTTTCTATGTGTCAAAGCTGCTGTCTGTTAGACTTGAGCTTCTTTTCTATCTGACATTCTTTTCAAGGTGGAGTCTTTAATACTAATTCACCTAATCTTATCTTTTGGGTGTCAATGGTGGTTGACATACAGACTGTTTCTGGCGCGCGTGATGAAGGGGGCAGGCGGATTGGACCTTAGAGGAAAAACGCTTATAGTAACAGGAGCTTCAAGGGGAATAGGCCGAGCTTTAGCTTCAGAACTGGCTCAAAATGGTGTCAACCTTGTCTTGAACGCCCGAAGCGAAGCACCCCTCGAGGAAGTGGCGATTGCTGCACGAGGAAAAGGTGTGAACGCATTGACAGTAGTGGGCGATGCCGCGTTAGCCAGCAACGCCCAGGAGATGGTGAAAGCCGCGGTTGGCATTGGCGAATTCATTGGTTTCATTCACAACGCGGGAACCTCTCATCCAGGTCCATTCTTGTACGAACTACCTGAAGCCACGTTCGAGGATGTCTGGCGATCCAACGTGTTAGCTGGTTACCAGATAGTGCGCTTCTCCTATCCAGAGCTGCGCCAAAGGAAGAGTAACCTAGCGGTCTTCTTTGGGTCGGGAGCCGCAGAGATGAACGTAGAAGGCATTGGGGCCTACTGCCTGTCCAAGGCAGCGGAAGAACATTTGGCGAGACAACTCGCCGCCGAGGTCCCAGAAATCACTTGTTTCGTGTATCGACCTGGGACTGTCGAGACTGAGATGCAGAAGAGTTGTCGGAAAGCAAAAGGCAGCGGGGCTAAGGTGTTACACCGAGTCTTCGGAGAGTTGAAGGAGCGAGGAACCCTCCTAACTCCTGAAACGGCTGCGCGAGCATTAGTGCAGATAATCCAGAGAGACCCGCGCCACTTTCACGGCAAGATAGCTACCTATAAGGACGGATTGTGAAAGCAGCGCGAGCTCAAATCTAGTGGCGATATTTCCCGTAGCGCGCTACAGAATCAATTGACTATGACATAACTTTTATGTGTTCATTGTGAACTAGTGAAGCGCGCGCGCTAAGGGTGGGGCAAGCGAATCATGAAAAGCCTTTTCAGAGACTTGCTGATAACTTGTTAGTGGTTTGCCGGTATGTCAGATATGTCAAGTCTAGAGGCAATTCTGAGTAGTGCTGAAGGGAAGGAAAAAGAGTACGATTGGTTGGGAGCAGCTGAGTCTTACAAGAAACCCTTGGGCTTGGTGCCCGAGCAAGATTCTTTGAGGATGAGTGAAGTTCACGAACGGTTGGGCTATGCACTTCACCGTTTTGCATTTCAGGCTGAAAGCAATGACCAGTTCAGGCAAAGATTGCATCAGTCTATTCTGAGCTATGAGAAGACTGGGGAACTTTGTGGAAGGGTAGATGAGTCCGTGAAGATGCCGAGGATGTTGCGTTGCGATTCCATGATTACGTATCTGAATTATTGGCTCGCAGTCGAAGCAGGTGAAAAGAAGAGGCTGCTTGATGAATGTTGGAGGTTGACAAAGGATGCTTTGAAAGCCTTTGAGGAGGTGGGGGATGCTTTGGAATATGGGAAAACGTACAACCAACTCGCCTCAAGCGCTTTTTTAGCCTATGTTCTTGAATGGAATTTCCAAGTCGGTGAGAAGATAATTAGAGAGGCGATGGAGCTCGGAGAGCGAGCAGTCACCTTGCTCTCCAGCGTCGGTGACCCTTGCGAACTTGCAAAAGCATATGTAAAAACAGCCTTTTACCTAATTACGTTCGGCCTTTATTTCGTTCCTGACTTAGATGAAAGGGAAAGACATCGCCAAAAGGGTCAAGGTTATCTGCAGAAGGCCATCGAGCTTTCGGAAGAAACAGCCTTGCTTGCGCTGGCGGGCACATCCGGTGTCACTGGCGATGAATCAGGCTTGAGTATTGATGACATGCTCGTGCACTTTGAGAAAGCATTAGGTTACGCAAAGAAAACCAAGGACAAATATCTGATCGGAACCGCACTTGACTGGCTAACATATGCTACTGGGTGGAACTCCATGCTAGTTGAAGACCCTGACAAAAGATTGGAGGTTCGTCAAAGAGCTCTGCAATACGCTGAAGACGCAAAACATCAGTTCTCGTCAATCTCATTCGTAAGCCCACGTGGTGACGTATTGTGGACGGAAGCACCTCACGCCCAACTGTACATGCGAAATGCTTTCTTTGAAACTGATCCGAGGAAAAAACGCGATTTGTTGGAAAAGGCAGTAATAGATAGTACTCGCACAATAAAATTGGCCGAGAGCACAGGCTACCCTGGAATAATAGCGAATGCGTATGGCATATCTAGCATGGCGCTGGGGGCTTTGGCGGAAATTGAAACGGGTCTTGAAGAGAAAAAGAGGCTCTTGGAAAAAGCTACGGAACATGGGACGAAGACTGAAAAAATCAGTGAGCAACTGTATCCCTTCCATTACTGGAACCGAGGTTACTGGCTTTTCTTCTTCGCTGATTTGAAGGCTGAATTGTCGAATTTAGAAAAGGACTCTGAGAACAAGAAGAACATGCTCGAAGAAGCTATCTCAGACAAAGAGCGTGCCCTGCAGCTATGCATCAAGGAGAGTGTACAGTTTGAAAGGAGAGGTGATCTATCACTTTTCGCTGCTCTTGGGCTTTTGCAGTATTCTTATGGAGAGTTGCTTAACCGTCTTTTCGGTTTAGCCAATAGCAACGAGCATCAGAGAAAGGCAATAAAGGCCTTCGAGGAGGCCGCCGAATCATATCAAAAACTAAATCTGTTAAGCCGTATGGCTGAATGCTGCTGGAAAACTGCGAGAGGCTATGACGCTCTCGGCGAACATCTAAGCGCTGCCAAAAACTTCAGCTTAGCCTCAAACAACTACACGAGTGCCGCCGAAAAGATTCCTCAGCTCAAGGCTCTTTACCAAGACCATGTACTTTACATGCAGGCTTGGAGCGAAATCGAGAAGGCAAGATATCATCATGAAAGGCAGGAATACAGCTCAGCAAAGGAACATTTTGAGAAGGCTGCTGAACTACACAAGTCGCTGAAACGGTGGGGCTATCTAGAGCCCAACTATTCTGCTTGGGCTCAAGTCGAAAACGGAGAAGAACTGAGCAGGAAAGAGCAGAGCGAGGAAGCAATCGAAGCATTTAGACAGGCTGCAACGCTATTCGGCGAGAGCAAGAAATCGCTACAAACACAGCTCAGCAAGGTTGAAGACGAGGATGAAAGGCAGATGGCGACCAGTATGATCAAAGCCTCAGATCTGAGGCAGGAATACTGCGACGCTAGAATTGCACTTGAAGAAGCGAAAATTCTCGACAAGAAAGGTGAGCACTTCGCTAGCTCTGGGAAATATGGCTTCGCAGCTGAGACATTTGAGAAAATAGGTCAGACTTTGGAGTCAGAACAGGAGCGAAAGGAATTCAAATTCATCATTAATCTTTCCCGAGCTTGGCAGAAGATGATGTTGGCCGACGCCAAAGCTTCACCAGAGTTGTACTTGGAGGCATCTGCACTCTTTGAGCAGGCGAGCAATGAGAGTAACAACGAAATGACAGGTCTTCTAGCGTTGGGGCACAGTCGTTTCTGCAGAGCTCTTGAGGCAGGAACGAAATTTGCGGACACAGGAGACGCGGTATTGCACAAGGTTGCTATACAGCACCTAGAAAGTGCCGCCAAATACTATGTAAGAGCTGGCTTCCAAAGCGCCTCAGAATACGCTAAAGCCACCGGGTTGCTCTTTGATGCTTATGTGGCAATGGATAACGCTAAGAGGGAAGAAGACCCGGAAAAAAAGGCTAAACTCTACACGATTGCTGAAAAAGTTCTGCAAACATCCGCTGGTTTCTACATGAAGGCAGAGCACCCAGAGAAAAGGGAACAAGTGATGAGACTGCTCGACAAGGTAAGGGAGGAAAGAGAATTGGCTGTATCAATTGCTGAGGTCTTGCACACCCCAACTGTCATTTCAACAACGACATCTTTTGTTGCTCCGACTCCAACCAGCGAAGAAGCCGTCGGCTCAGAAAGATTTGAGCATGCAGACGTACAAGCAAACCTGATAATCCGTCAAAAGGATCTGAAAGTCGGCGAAAGCCTTGACATAGAGTTGGAACTCGTGAACGCTGGAAAGGGCCCTGCGCTTCTGACTAAGGTCACTGACATTATCCCCACAGGTTTCGAGCTGACAGAAAAACCCGAAGCCTACCGAGTAGAAGATAGCTACCTCAACATGAAAGGAAAACGCCTTGAACCGCTCAAAACAGAAGAAGTGAAACTCGTTCTTAAGCCCACGGTACAAGGCATGTTTTCATTCAAACCGACAGTACTGTACCTAGACGAGAGGGGGAAGTACAAGTCACACGAACCGGAACCGGTGACGATAGTGGTCAAAGAACTCGGAATCAAGGGCTGGCTCAAAGGAGAAAGATGACCTTGCAAGGCAGTTTTGCCGAATCCTTTGTGCGCGCATAAATATCTGACAGCGCCCGCAAGTTTAGCAGTCATCAGAAGTGGTGCGCGAAGGAGGACCAGGCATTGAGGCTAGCTGGGGAAAGGACAGTTCAACGTGGGACACCCGCCTGAATATTCCGGTTCGAGGGACACGAACTTGCCCTTGTCAGTTTTTATCTCTCCAATGTACAACACTTGCTCAGGTTTGCTGCCGTACCTGAACACGGTGACGCCCTTGCATTTCAGTTTCCAAGCGAGTTCGTAGATTTTCCTAACATCTTCAACCGTGGCTTCTGAAGGCAAGTTAACAGTCTTTGAAACAGCGTTGTCAGTGTGCTTCTGGAAAACAGCCTGCATTCGCACGTGCCATTCGGGCGCGATGTCCAAAGCCGTAGCGAAGAGCCTCATCACTTCCTCAGGAACCCCTTCAATCTTCTGCACAGAACCCGTGTGAGCTATCTCCTCAAGCAGTTTTGCGCTGTAGAACCCGCGCTCCTTAGACATCACCTCAAACAAGGGATTAGTCTCAAACAGCCTCGTCCCGCTTAGAACGTTCCTTATGAAGGATAATGCGAAGATCGGTTCTATGCCCGAAGAACACCCGGCAATTATGCTTATCGTTCCCGTGGGCGCAACGGTTGTGAGTGTAGAATTTCTGAGCGCAGAATGCTTGTCCTTCCATATGCTGCCTTCAAAGTTCGGGAAAGAACCCCGTTCCTGACCCAACTCCTCAGACCGCTTGTGCCCCTCTTCCTCAATGAACTTCATTATCTCATCGCCCTGCCTCAAAGCCTGCTCAGAATCGTACGGAATTCCAAGCTTGACAAGCATGTCCGCAAAGCCCATCACACCCAAACCTATCTTCCGATTAGCCAACGTAATCTCCTCGATCTCCTTCAAAGGATACCTGTTCGCGTCAATCACGTTATCAAGAAAATGCACCGCATTCCTAACAGTCCCCCCGAGCTTCTCCCAATCAATCTTCCCTTCCACGACCATCTGGGACAAGTTGATAGAACCCAGGTTGCAGGACTCGTAAGGAAGCAATGGCTGCTCCCCGCAAGGATTCGTGGACTCTATTCTTCCCACTTGTGGAGTGGGATTGTGTCTGTTGATTTCATCGATGAATATGACGCCTGGGTCGCCGCTCATCCAGGCTGACTTTGCCATCAAATCCCAAACCTCTTTCGCGTTGAGCTTCTTGGTCTTCTCCTTGTTCCGCGGGTTCACCAGCCAGTACTCTCCATTTTCCTCAACGGCCTTCATAAAGTCATCAGTCACCGCGACTGAAATGTTGAAGTTTGAGAGAAACCCAGGCTGCTGTTTGGAGGTTATGAACTCGATAACGTCCGGGTGGTCGACTCTCAAGACTGCCATCATCGCGCCCCTGCGTTTTCCACCAGCCTTTATGATTTCTGTGCCAGTGTCAAAGATCCTCATGAAACTGACGGGTCCAGACGCTACTCCCTTGGTTGACTTGACTATGTCGCCTTTAGGCCTCAGCCTTGAAAAATCGAAACCGACGCCTCCCCCACTCTGCTCTATCAAAGCCATATTCTTCGCTGAAGTAAAGATGCCTTCGAGCGAATCCTCAACCGGCAGGACAAAACACGCTGACAGCTGACCAAGCCGCGTTCCAGCGTTGAACAGAGTCGGCGTGTTAGGGATGAACTCAAGCCTTGACATCATCCCGTAGAACACTTTTTCAACTTCGTTCGGGTTCGCGCCGTAGTTACTGTCTGCAGCCGCTACTCCCCGTGCTACTCTCTTGAACAGTTCAGCAGGAGATTCTACGATTCTTTCATCTTCATCCCTCAGAAGGTATCTCTGCCTCAAGACTTCAAGCGCGTTTACCGTTAACTTGGGCTCCTCAAATTCCAGCTTTTGTCTTAACTTCCTGATTTCCTGCTTCTTCTCCCTGTAGGCCTGATAACTTTCAGCAACTTTTCCGCAACCTTTTTCCTTCAAAACCTTTACAACAGCGTCTTGTGCATCCTCGACAGAGGGAACCTTTCCCTCGAACTTCTGCTCTAGAAGCTTGACAACCTCACTCGTAATGCTTTCAGCTTTCTCCCCATCGTGAAGTTCCACAGCGATGAAAGCCTTGTATATTGCATCTCTGATTCTCCGTGGCTCAAAATCAACGACTCTTCCATCCCTTTTTGTAATCTTCAAAATGGGCATGCTTAATCAACTCAAACTTGCTGCCTTTGGAATATAAGGTTTATAAGAAGAACTTCAGCAAAAAAAGAGTCACGCTTTTTCATTCTTTTTTGACGAACTGGTCCTTCGGAACTCCGCAGACTGGACAGACCCAGTCATCGGGCAGAGCCTCAAACGGCGTTCCAGCTTTTATGCCGTGTTCGGGATCTCCTATTGCTGGATCGTAAATGTAACCGCAAACTGAGCATTCCCATTTCTCCACGGTCAAGCCTCACATTTGCGAGAAATCATCAACTCACCGTATTTAAAGCCTATCGTGCAGTGAGCGCGTTTTAGAACGTCTCCTGAGCACATAATGTTTGGAAAGAATGTCATATCGCTGTTTGGAGTTGCTCGATGAGCTCCTTTTTCATCGCTTCATCGTCTTGAATCTCTTTTCGAGCCTTGCGCCAGTCTGCTGAGCAGCGTCCGTAGCTCGATTGTTCGCCAACATAGCGGTGGATGACCTTGTCAACTTTGTGTTTGTTCTTGTCAGTTACCTTTACTCCGGCTTCTTTCAGCATCCCGTCAAACCATTTCCAACAAGTCATTCCCAGCACCGAATACGCTTTTTCCTGTTTGCCTTATAAAGATTGTCAAATCTAGCATTGTCAAGAAGAATGGAAAGAAAAAAGGAAAATCTTCTGAACGTTTGCGTCACTTTTTCTTTGTCTGTCCATATCGCTCGGCACATTTTGCGCAACAGAAAACGTATTCTTTGCCCTCAATCACCGTGCGGTGAGAGGCGAGTTTGCATGCTTCCTGCGGCACCTCTGCTTTGCAGAATTCACAACGGACAAACTGCGGCTTCATTTTTTGATCTCTCCCCCTTTTCCATGCTTCTTATAATAATCTTCAATTGCGGCGTGCAACGCGTCCGCGGCAAGGTTGGAGCAGTGCATCTTGACTGCGGGAAGTCCGCCCAGCTCATCTGCAACGTTTGCCCGCGTGATTTTCAAGCCTTCTTCCAACGTTTTTCCTTTGGCCAGTTCGGTAATCATGCTGCTCGTCGCGATTGCTGAGCCACAGCCAAACGTTTTGAATTTGATGTCGACCAAACGGTTGTCTTTGACCTTAATGTAAATCGTCATCAAATCTCCACACACCGGGTTCCCCACTGTGCCGACGCCGTCAGCGCCTGGGATTTCGCCGACGTTTCGGGGGTTCTTGAAGTGCTCCATGACTTTTTCGGTGTACATTATGTTTTCAACTCCTTCGGAGTCAAAGGTGACATGTCTCTTAGTCTTTTGACAATGCTTGGCATTAAGCTTGCCGCATAGTCAACGTCCTCTTCAGTGTTGTGCCTGCCAAGAGTAAACATCAGGGAGCCGTGAGCCTCCTCATGCTTCAGTCCGATTGCCAATAACACGTGTGACGGTTCCAGAGTCTTCGCCGTGCAGGCTGAGCCGGATGACGCGTAAACGCCCATCATGTCAAGGCTGAGCAGCATAGACTCTCCTTCTATGAAGCTGTATCTTGCGGAGACGTTGTCGGGCAGACGTGTGATCGGATGCCCGTTCAAGAAAGAATACGGAATCGGCTTCAGCAAACCGTCGATGAACCTGTCTCTCAGTCTGGTGAGCCGCGCACTCTCAGTCTGCATTTCCTTCTTGGCTATTTCCGCAGCCTCTCCAAACCCTACGATGGCCGCCACGTTCTCTGTCCCTGATCTGAGACCTCTTTCTTGGCCGCCACCGTGCAACAGAGGTTCGAGGCGCACCCCTTCTTTTATGTAGAGCGCGCCTATGCCCCTGGGGCCGTACATGTCGTTCGAAGAGATTGTTAGCAGGTCTATGCCTTCATTCTTGACGTCCACTGGGATTTGGCCACAAGCGGCCGTGGCATCAACGTGTAGATAAGCGTTCTTGGCGTGCACTATTTTGCTGATTTCTTTTATGGGTTCGATTGTTCCTATTTCCCCGTTTGCGTACACTATGGACACGAGGACCGTTTTGTCGGTTAACTCTTTCTGCAAGCTCTCAAGGTTCAAGAAGCCATACTTGTCAACTGGAACAAAAATGACTTCAAACCCTTTTGTAGTCAAGAACTTGCATGGGTTAACGACGGACATGTGCTCCACACTGGAGGTTAGAATACGAGTCCCTTTGTCCTTGTTGCGGTTGGCCACGCCTTTGATGGCCAAGTTGTTGCTCTCTGTTGCTCCTGAAGTGAAGATTATCGATTCTTTTTTCTCAGCGTTAATTAATCCTGCAACCTTTGCTCTTGCTTCTTCGACTGCACGCTTTGCTTCTTGGCCAAACACGTGTAGTGATGATGGGTTTCCATAGGACGATTTCATGTAAGGCAGCATGGCTTCTATCACGCGAGATTCCACGGGTCTGCCCCCCGCATGATCCATATAGATTCGCTTTGTTGCGGACAAGGCCTGCTCACTTAGAAACAGAGAACACCGTCAGCATTAAGGGCCAAATCATTAAGGGTTGCCGCGCCCACAATCTGCGCCTCTTTCGTGAAGTCGCCCCGCGGAATGCCCATTAACCCACAGCTCTGCTCGCACACGACAAGCTTGACCCCTGCTTTCACTGCCTGATCCATTACCTCTTTAAGCGACGGAAAACTGCCAACCTTGATTTTCTCAGCTTCGCCTTTCTTGACAAGCGTGATACCCTTGATTACAAAGTAGACGGTGGCGTCAACGTTCATCATCGCAGCTGTGGTAGCCAGAATGAACGGTGCATAGGCTCGTTCAGGTGTATCAACGCCGCTGGTTTGCACGTACAGTATCTTCTTCTTAGCACTCATTTCATTTCACTTCCTGATAATCCTCATTTAACCTTCCTCACTAATATACGAACCGCATTACCCTCCTTGCTAACGCTCACCAATTCTTGCTCCAGATTCTTCACGAGGCTACGTATATCGGATTCCGCCGCAGGATCGTCCGCCAGAACCTCCAAAGTCTCGCCAACCTTCAGCTCATCCAGCTCTAATCTTGTCTTGAAAACGGGTTCAGGACAGTACAAGCCCAGGCAGTCCAACGTTCTGTCAGGCTTAACCTTCATGATATATCCTCTCATCAACAGTCCAAAAAGGGGAATAAATAAGTTACTGAGTCTGTAACGCCGTACAATTCGTCTATGTTATCTTGATGGCTTGCGCGGGGCACTGAGTCTCGCAGGCGAGGCATTTTATGCAGTCTTGCTCTCTGGCAGGATCAGACTTCTTCTCCGAATTCGGATGGCCAGGAGAATCACCCCATTCAAACAGCGTCACGGGGCAAACCTCAAGACAGATGCCGTCTCCAGTGCATACGTCCCAGTCAACAGCCACGATGGTCCCATGGATGCCCAACTTCTTTGGCGGTTCAACAGGTCCCCAGACATTGTGCCCATTGTGTTGACCTACAACCTTTCGTTTCTTCTGGAAATCAGGATCTATCGGCAAACTGATTCACCCAAGCTAGAATAAAAACCTGAAAATATTAACTCTTCTGTCTCTCCAAGAGGCTTCCACCTTAGCGCGTGGGCCTCTTCCTCTTTCTTCTGCGTTGCAGTTTAGGAACGTTGTCAACCTGTTCTGTTGGGAAATACCAGGGCATCGTGACGTAAGAGCTTGGCGGAATGTGCCTGCCGTGTTTTCTGGCTCTTTCTTGGAGTTTCACTGTGCGCTTTTTGATTATGCGTTCCCATTCTTTTTTCTTTGCTCTTGGGATCAACTCGTTCAGTTTGTCTGCAAGCTTCTCTGCGTCTTTGAGTTCAAGCGGAATGAGGATGTCGCGACGATGTGAAAGGCTTATCTTGACTTTTCCTGTTTCATTCACACGTACCGACTCTATGCCGGTGAGGCGTATGTGCAAGGGAACAAACATGCTGAGTATACCGCCGATGGTTTCTTTGAGAATCGGCTTGTTTTCAAGCGCTTCCTCAATGTCATTCTTCAAGCTCCCCTTCAAGTCTATCTTGAGCACGTTCTCATCAAGCCTTACTGTGAAATGCTGCGTTTCAAATTCCAGAATTGCAGTTGCTTCAGGCACACCCACATCCTCCAGAAGCACGCGTTCATCAATCAATCTGCATTGGAAGTCTCATATTTGACTTGTGCCACGTGCTACTCAATCTCGACTCCGAGCGTGCGAAAGATTTTCTGCAGAGTTTATGATTGACGGCTAACGTAAGCTAACCCTGCGAGATCGAAGAAGATCTGGCGCCATTCTTGGGATGACGAATTCGTGACGAAAGGCAAAGTCTTATCTAAACATGAGTTCATGTTGAGAAAGGAGTTTGCCATCATGAGGGAAGACTCAGGAAGGAAATCTAACGTACTCGGTGTCCGCTTCTGGTACACTGGCATCCGCGTGAAAGACCTCAAGGAATCGATCAGGTTCTACAGGGAAGCGCTCGGATTCCACATCGTGTTGAAAGGCAGGATGGTCGCTCACGAAGGGACATACGTCCACATGAGGACTCCAACCGGCAAGCAGATTCTTGAACTGAACTATTATCCGAAGACGAGCAAGTTCTACGAAGACTATGTGAACGGCTCCGAGCTAGACCACATCGGGTTGTACGTGAGCAACGTTAGAGAACAATACAAAAGGTTAATCGGACTTGGATGCCAACCCGCAGTAGAGCCATTCAACCAAGGTTCCTGGGTTCTAGCCTTCGTCAAGGATCCGAACGGCATCTGGCTGGAACTTATCGGCAGAGAACACAAGAAAAAGGCGTAGAACGCCCCAAGACTCTTCAGGTCTATTCGTATACACTTGACTACAGACCTGACATATCCAACAGCTCGGTTAGCGCGCGCAGAAAAAATCATTTAACAACTGAAATCTTTCAAAACGTAGTTGTCTAAGGAGTGGTCAGTTGGCGTGGGGGCGAAGGATTTGATGCTATGGGGCCATTGCTCATGCTCTGTTTCAGAAACTGCCATGATGTCCTGCAATATGCCAGTTACGCGTTTGATTCTTGTCTTCAGGTCGAAGGACAACTGTTATTATCGCACGTTGATGAATACGTACTATTGGTAAGAATGCCCGTAAACACACAGCATCTTAAGCAAAGAATCAGTGAAATCCTTGAGACGAAATCAGAACTGGTAAGACTCACCTCAAAGCCCTTCTCAAAGCTGAGTCTGGAAGAGAAATACGCGATTAGGTACCAGATCATAGTGCTGGCTGAGGGTTTGGGAAGCATATGCGTGCAAGTGGCAACTGAAGACTTCAAGCTTGAACCCAAATCTTATTCCGAGTGTTTCAAGCTTCTGCAAGAGAGGCGAGTGCACGAATGTGCTAAGGATCTTACAGCGATAACAAGACTGAGAAACCTGTTGACTCACCATTACTGGACCATAGATGACGAGCAGGTGTACGAGTCTATCAAGGATGACTTCAAGAGCGTTGATGAATTCGTCAAGAAAGTGAGGCAACGATATGCAATCGTCCTATGACGCAATACGATTCTACAAGCTCGATTCCGAGAGAAGGAAGAGAATTATCAGAAGACTCAAGGAATATCTTGCCAGAGAAGAAAAGATCAAGCTCGCATTAGTCTTTGGCAGTTTGACAACAAGGCATTCTGTAAGAGACGTAGACATCTGCATCTACTCTGTTCCCACCATGGACTTCAAGGAACTCTTGGACATCAACGCACGCGTAGAACTCGACATAGGCATCCCAGTTGACATTTCAGAACTCTCGAACCTTCCCCCTTCGCTCAGAATAGACATCCTCAGGCACGGTATTCTGCTGAAGGGTTCAAGAAGTTTCTCCTATCAACTTCTAGACCAAGCCTACTCGGAGCTCATGGCGATTAAAACAATCACCAGTTGAACGCGCGTGCGAGCTGAGTTCGTCTGTAGTGGACGGGGAGACTTGCACTCCGCGAGGCCAAATCCTACAATTATCGTATCCAGTCTCAAAACAAGCTTACGAGTTCATCTTTCTCCTTTGAGCCAGCCTTTGATTCCCAGTTCCTTAACGGTCACTGTTACCGGTTCGGCCTCGTGTGACTTGTACTTGCCGTTCTCGTCGAGATACAGTATCGTCGGTTTCAGCGGAAAAACGCCTTGAACCTTCGGCCTGAGGACGAGTCTGATCTCCTCCGTCTTTAGAGGGTCGAGACGTTTTCCCTTCATGTTGATGAAGCTGTCCTCCACACGGTAGATTTCCGGTTTTTCAGCCACTTCAAAGTCTTTCGACACTACGCCCGTCACCTTGATAAGCAAGGCAGGACCTTTTCCGGCATTCACAAGTTCTATTTCCATGTCGAGGTTTTCGCCGACCCTCAGCTCTTTCTGGTGCACTATCAGGTTTGCTTGTATGTCTGCGTGCTCGAACCTTTCTGACCCGACGGCCTCCTCGCGGGTTGGTGTTGGCATAGTGAAGGAACTTGTAGCAGAAACGATGGTCGGAGAATGCAAAACCTCAGTGATGGACAATGCAAGTTCCCGTTCCTTTCTTGTCTTTTCCAGCAATCCCAACACCTGCTCTCTCTTCTCAGGATGCTCCGCCCTCATGAAAGAGCCAGCCGATGTCTGCAAAACCTTCTCAGCCGCTGCATAAAGCCTAGCCTTCTTCTCAGGATCACCTTCTCTTGCTGCGTTATCCATTTGCAGGTAAGCATCAAGAAGCAGCTTCGTGGCCTCGCAGTATTCCGAGGCCTTCGGGAAGCCCGCCCGTAAGTAGTAGTTAGAAGCGCTTTCCAAGCATTTTATTGCCTCAGAGTGCATCTCCGCGTTCCTAGAATCAACGAATTCTGTTCCCGCTTCCAGCGCTTTACAGAAACGGCTGTGGCCCAAGACTAACATCTTCGTTTTCTCATTCGGGCTGAACTCCTTGGTTTCCTCGAAAATTCGAGAAGCCTCCGCGTACGATTCAGGTGAGGCCTCTGCCTCAGCGCAGGTCATTTTTTGCCACGCTCTGGAAAGCCCGATAATGAGTCTGAACTCCCTGCGTTCTTGTTCCGTGTCCAGTGTTTGGCTTATTCTCTCAAAGCTTTCAGCCGCTGACCCGTATTCCTCGGAGCTGGAGTAATGATCGCCTTTCTTGTCGAGGATTCTTGCCTCTTCGACCGCAACTCTGGCCATGCAATATTTCTCTCTAGTGTCAGTTGCCTTGATCATGCCACTGGCCATTAGCTTCTCTTCTGGGTTTTCAATGTTGGCTAGCTGTGTCTGAAGCAGTTCTCTGCTTTCGTTGAAAAGCCTAGCCGCCTGTTGGAACACGGTGATTGCTTCTTCACTCTCCTCGTTTCTGCTCAGTTCTTCTGCGTCTTCAACCTGCGCCCATGCGAAGTAGTTAGGTGCAAGATAACTCCAGTGCTTGAGCGACCTGTGAATGTTGGCGGCCTTTTCGAAGTGATCTTTCGCCGAGCCGTATTCCTGTTTTCCATGATGGTTTCTTGCTTTCTCAATCTCGCTCCATGCTTGCATGTAGAGCCCGTAATCTTGGAAGAGATCCTTGAACTGCGGAATCTTCTCCGCAACGAGTTCATAGTTTTTGGAGGCAAGTCCAAAGTGTTCTGCGGCTTTAGCGTGCTCACCACGTTGGTCGAGGAGTTTCGCAGTTTTCCAGAAGGCCTCAGCTGCCCGGCTTGGCATTCCCGCCTTCCCATAAACTTGGGCCGCGCCCTCATACACTTCTACCGCCTTCCGAGTAACTCTCTCGTCCTTCGAAAGTGAATACAGTTGGCCAAGGATGCGGCCGAACCAGTCATAGTACCATCCTAAAACTGCATAGTTCCTTGGCAAACGAGCAACATCTTTTTGCAGCCATGCCGTGCATATACCAATACACTTTTCCATGCGTTGAACGGCTTCTTCAAGAAGATGCCTTTTCCGATCCACGTCCTCCTCGATTTCAGCCAAATCAGCGTATATCAGAGCCAAATAGTTCTGGTAAACGCCGCTATCCCACTCACCAGGATGAATCAGCTGATCAGATATCTTGATTGTTTTCTCTCTGAGATGTAGCGCTTCTTCAAGCAGTCTCTTTTTTTCGTTGATGTTCCGCTCGATTTCGGAGAGAAACAACTCAGCCTTGCTGAGCGAATGAGAGACAACTGAGATGTACTGTGCAGAACCAGAAAGTCCGGCGTATTCCGAACCTTTCAGGCCCACTTTGACTGCTTGTTCTAGAAACGCATGCTTTTTCTCATGCCCGGTTTCAAGTTCTGCAAGCTTGATATAGCTTTCAACGAGCGATGAGTGCGAATTGGCGACCCTGTCGTAACGATGGATCGTCAGGTCTAGCGGGATACACTGTTCGGCGAATTGTATTGCTAGCTTATACTTTTCTTTCATTCTATCCGGATCCTCTTCTGTGATGGCTTCCCAGCCCATCATGAAAGACTTTATGCCATAGGACCATTCTGCCAAGTAGTGGTCTTTTGACTTCTTGCTTTGCTGAAGAATCTCTTCAACGTACTTCGATGCCTCTTGCCAGTCTCCCGTAAGGAAAACACTGTTTCCGCCGAGTGTCGTATAAACGAAGAAAAGAAGATACGCGTCTCCTGTTTTCTCCACGAGTTTTGAGGCTTTTTCCAGGTAACTCGAAATCAGCGAGGCGAATTCTGTTTTTCTTTCTTCAAAGAAATCTAACCAAAAGGCCATGAAGTATGACGTTAAAGTGTAGGTTCATGCTAGCTCGTTTGGGCTCAAATCATTCGAGAATTTGGTGATGATGTTCTGCCCATAACCTATGACTTCTTCAGCGATGTGTTTGCGCTCATGCCATTCTCCTTCCAAAACATCCTTGTCATTGAGACAGAACGATAGCCCTTGGAAGGCTTTCCAGTAGGCCAAGTGATCTCCTGTGCCCTCAGAAACCTTAAGAACCTCTTTCAGCAGCTTTGAACACTCATCTAACAACTTCTTTTTCTGTGTGGAATCATCTTCGGACCAAGAATCAGAGTAACTAGCCATAGCCCTGCAATACAAGCCTCTCGCCGAGCTAGTCTTTTCCAATAGTTCCGCAGCTCGTTGGTAAGACTGAACCGATAGCCGCATACGCTTCTCAAACTCTTCCACCGTCTCTGCCTGAAAAGCAGCCCTGAAGAAACTGTGACCAATCCTCTCGTGCAGCTCGCCCCTCTTCAAGTAGTCCAGCTCTGAAAACAATTCTGAAGCCTTACCGTAGGAGTCCGCAGCTCCTAACCAATCATAATCCTCTTCCTGTTTCGCTGCACGACTCAGAATTGATTCTGCACCCGACGACTCCGACATACGAGCATACCACTAGGAAATATCACTAAGTCTCTGAAAAGGTTTTTCATGACTCGCTTGCTTCACCATTGCGCGAGGATTTTTGGCTATGCAAATGTTGCCATAGAGTTTTGCGCGGCTAGAAAGACACGACTTTTTGACTTTCCATTATCCACTTGGAAAGCCCTGTTATCGTGCCCATCTCTGTTCCTTCGACCAAGTCTTGCTCTGTTAATCCTCTCAGGTTCATACTCGTGTGGCAAACACTGACGCACACGCCTACCCTGACAAGGTCTGCAAGCATTTTTTCTATGTTATAGAAGCCTTTAGCAGGTTTCTGCCCCTTCTTGGCTGCGTTTACAGCATCTCCAATCAGGAAAATGGTCACTTTCATCTTTACACTCGAACAACATAATGCTTCTGCCAATCTCAAAGCATTCCAGATTCTCTCATCTCCATAAGGAGAACTGCTAATAACCATCGTTAAGGTCTCCATACAATCAGCTTCCCAATCTTCCCTAAATCATTCCTAACTCATGCGCAATGCATAAACATGTTGTCTTCCATCGATGAATCTTAAGATAAACGCTATTCTACTGCATTAAAATAAATGTGGAATAATATAACACCAAAGACTTTCTTGGGTTGGGGTTGTGTGAAAGGGAGGTTTTATCCCAAACCCAAAAAATGACTGAACGAATGCGATAGAGCAGCGCGCGCCAGTCAAGTTAAGTGAAAACAAGCCTCTGCATTCGCCAATACTTAGCCCAATAATGTCATTTAAATTTTCTGAAACGAAGTTTAGGCCGTTGAAAGAGCTTCAAGAATAGAAAAAGAGGGAGTTTGCGGGAGCAATATCCCTATTGATGGGGGCATATCCGCACTAAGGATTGTGGCTTCACAAACGTAAAAAGAGGTGAAGCCAAAAATGAAGATTAGTGCAATCACGATGGGGCAGTTAGAGGACTTCTTGGAGACAATTGCGAGCAAATACACTCGGAAAAATTACGTAAGTGGACTCAAAATTCGAAGAATGGTATGGAGACAGCATAACGAAGCTAGTCAAATCCCCAGATGCCACCAAGACCATTGAAAAGTTTTTTGTCGCAATGAAGCAAAAGCACCCTCAGAACACCTGTCGAAATGTTACTAATGCACCTGTCCAATTCTTGAAATATTTCGGGACGGAAGTGAAACTTCGCAAGTCCTTAGGAGTTTACAGAACAGAAAGGGCAATAGGAGAACACAGAATAACTATTGACGAAATCCAGAAAATGAACGCTGTTGCTGATCTGAAAGAGCAAGTCATTCTGCAAGTTTTCTTGTTGGGCATGAGAGTGACAGACGCAATAGCTCTCAAAGTGGAAGACTTCGACAAACTCGAACAACCAGCACCTATCCCGTTAGAACTAAGAGCGAGAAAGGGAATTTCAGGAACTATTTATGAGACCTTTATTTGCCAAGAGTTCAAGGACTTGCTGAAGCTGTATCTTCCGACACTAAAAGGTGAATGGTTGTTTCAGGGATTAAGACAGAATAGCCACGTGAAGGACGAGACTCTAAACGCAGCATTAAAGCACCTAGCGAACAGAGCAAAAATCCAACTGCACGGAAAGCTTCGCTGGCACCTCGGACGCAAATTACTAATGACCACGGCCGCCGAACTCGGACTTAACACTTGGATCATCAAAAAAATGGTCGGAAAGAGCATCAGAATGTCCGACGACACATACCTAGAACCAGACCTCAAGGAAGGTTTTCTCAAACTCAGAAGCACATTAGCTGTGACTCCTAGAATTTCGACAGAGTCATTAACAGACGTTGAAGCACTCACGGACATCTGCTCTGAAGCGGTAGCACAGTCGCTGAAACCGACAATTCGAAAAATGCTCATCGAAAGAATGTTAAGGAAGGGAGAAAGCAGTCAAGCCATCGGATTTATCGAAATGCCAAACCTAGATATGATGTCGCACAAGCAGCTACTCGAACTATACGTCAAGCTGAAAAAGGAAGAGAAAGAACAAACCGAAGAAACTCAGGAAGACTCGGCGTTACTCGCTGACCAATAAGTTACACCCGTTTCGCACGCACAAATCGAACTGTTCTTCCCTTTTTTCTTTTGTTAAAGAACTAGTGTCATCAATGCTTGTTCGATGCGTGCTTTGAACGTATGACAACCGAGAGTCTATTAGCTAATCTAGCATCTAGCGTCATTCCTTCCTCAAAACCTCTTGTGACTTCGGATTTTGTAATTTTATTCGGATCGTCTGAACCTGAATGATAAGAACGCATTACCAAGCGATGTATTACTCTATCTCTCAGTTCATTAAACGCTAGGAGCCTTCCGCATTCCTTTTCATCTACGATTTCATATTTTTTGAGAAGGCGCACTGAATTCTTAAATCTGTATTCCTTATCGGAGAAAAGTTTCTCTTCCTCCTCCAATGATGATACGTTGTCTATATCATGACACTGAATTAGTTCGATCATCCGCCAATCAATGTCAGCGTGTAATAGTGCAAAAGCCTCTATGTACCTAGTCTGCCTAAAGGCTTGTTCTGCACCGTCCAGAACGTCACCATCTAGCATCAAAGCTCCATCCTGTTCTCTGACTTTCATATCCATCCCTCACGTTTTTGACTATTCTTCGCTTTTCAGTCGGTAAATGAACAAGCAAGACTCCACTAAGTACCTATCTGACGAACACATCGATCGAACCTGCATCAATCAACAGACTTTTATTTTTTGAACCCTAGCCCGCGCACAGCGTTTGGCCGCGGCATCTGAGGCTTTCCTAATTGCTTCGACTGAGAACCTTGAATCGGCCTTCTTCAACTGTTGCAACCCTTGCCAGTCATTATCTTGGTTTCTTTTTACAACATATTGCGCGTCATAAAAGGGTGTAACGTGTAACGCGGAATGCTTCAGACATCACCTGTATTCTCTTAAAGTGATTTTTTCGTCAAATCTCACGAGTTTGTCGAATATTCTGTTTCCTGTTTTTAGGTTTATTACTATCAGTCGTATCTTGTTTAAGCCGTATTTCTTGGCGGCCGCTACCTCTGCTTTTGCGTCTCTGCTAGGCTTGACAGCGGCCACGTATTTGTGTCCTTTCGTGTTTCTGCATCCTTTTCCTGTCGTGAGTTCGAGAGTAAAAGACTTAACGGCTACGACTTCGAAAGGCTTGTCGTTGTTGTCAAATACTATTATGTCGGGATGACCTCTAAGCCAAGAGTAAGCTATCTTTGCTCCGCTTGATTGGAATTGTCGTATTATCTGTGACTGAACGCGCAGACCGAGCATAAGTGCGCTTCTTCCTTTGTTCGGCGGAAGTTTCTTGTGCGGCTTTGTGTTTGAAATCGGTCTCTGTCGGTGAACTTGGTAGCCCACACTGGAAGCAGACTTACCGAGTTGCTCGATTTTGTATCCGCACAGCTCAAGAAACTGAATGATCCTTGCGCCTCTAAGTTTGTATTTTTCTGAGATTTGAACTTGCACCTCGCCGAAGTCTGGGTTTTCGAGAGCAGACTGCACTTCTGCAAGTATTTGCGAGTCGCCTTTCTCAACGTCTTTGACTCTATCATCAAGAGCGACAATAAATGCTCTGGGTTGATTTTGCAAATCGCCTGCTATGTAACGATCGGAGACTCGTCCTCGAAGGTCTTCAGAGAGATTTCCCAAAATCCATTCAACTTCATCGCATTGACCCCACAAAGCCCATACAAAATATCGGCAAAGTTTTTCTAGCGAATGAGCTTTTTCCAAAATACCAAGCATCTGCTCTTTTGTTCTTTTCTTGTGAAAACATAAAATGCCAAAGGCATCACCAATTCTGTCCTTGTTCACATCTTCAATGTCTGAAGATTGTGGGAACACAACAGCATCCAACCCAAGAACTCTTTTCACTACCTTTCTAATTCCGAACTCCAATTGAGTCAGGTTCAAAACTGTCGGCAGCATATCGAAGGTTGAACCGTGTGTTGCCACAATCACCACGTAAACCCTTAATCACAAGTCTATTTAAAGAATTGACGAGGTTCGTGGGCGAAGTGAATAAGCGCGCGCACTTTAACCTTAATGCTTTTTTGATACCACTAATAAATCTAATGTTATCTTTTCCCTTCTAATGACACACTCGCAAATCGCGCGCATGCGTGTTCCTAAAATGGTCAATGGTCTTAATTCGTTTTTACACACTTCTACGTGTTCGAGAAGGCCTGTTACCGCAAAGAAATGAAGAACAAATGCGAAGCCCAAAACCGACCCAAAAACGCAAGAAGCGAACAAAAACCATTTTTAGCCAATTTCGGAACAGGCATGCGCGCCACCAAAGAACTGTTGATTGGACAGCAATTCCTTGTTGAGAAAGGTCTGGTTAAATGCGTTGAGTTGCAACCGAAGACCCGAAAAATTGTGGTATCGGCAGACTCTGAGCAATTGATAAACCTTGAAGAGCTCTCCGAAAGAACCAACGCCATATATGAACCAGACCAAAATTAGGCTTGTCCGTACCACCTTTTGTATAGATAGCCAATAACTATTCCAAGAGCGAGAATCCTTGGAATGTTCATTCCTGTGTCGATCAAAAGATAGACATAGGCATTGCTTAGATTGCCAAAAGTTGAAAGGACTTCGATAATGACTAAGGCAACAAAGCTGAGAATCAAGGCTTTTAAAATTGGATTCTTTGTTGGAATCTTGTCAAAAAAACGAAGCAAGAAATAACTAACGAAGCACGCTATAATCAGACCACCAACCAAAGCTTCAACAAGAGCCAATGGAAGATAAGAAATTGAAAAGGCAGCCATATACTCTGAAGCGATGGGAGACAGGGAAATTGCGAAGTCAACTACCCAGAAGGCTACGCCTCCCGCTACAGTCAATTTAAACAGTTTCTTGGAGAACTCGTGTGACGTCTGCCGCTTAGTTCGATCTGTGGCTGGGGGTTCCATGGTTGTTTAACTATTCCACCTGAGCAGACTTGGAAGCAACTACGGCTGGATTGGATCCTTTGTACAGCTTTTTGTATAGATAGCCAATAACTATTCCAAGCGCAAGAATCCTTAACACGTTAAACAATAAGCCCATGAGGAAGTAACGCATCGGATCACTATTTGGGATGAGAAAATGTGAGGGAACTTCGAGTAGGATTGTGGCAATGATTAGGGCGATGAGGCTTAGTATTACGGATTTTAGAATTGGATTCTTTGTTGGAATCTTATCAAAGAATCGAAGCAAGAAAAAGCTGACGCCAAATCCGATAATCAGACCACCAACCAAAGCTTCAACAAGCATTGGAAAATAAGAAATTGAAAGACCAGCTCTATACTCGGCAGCGATGGGAGTCCGGGAAATTGCGAAGTTAGTTACCCAGAAGGCTAATCCTCCCACGATAGCCAGTACTACCACCTTTCTCCAGATTTCTTTTGATTGGGTCATCTTTTTTCTTCCTTTTTACTTAATTATAGTCATCCTATTTCTGGTCCTTAACACCCTTAATTAGAAGCCACAAAGTAAGAGAAATTTCTGCAACAAAACTAATCGCCAAACCTGGGTACGATATTACGTCGTAGCCTGGCAATAGGAAACGCTGAATGACAAATATCAGTTGAGCAAAAAAATCAGCGATCAACAATATGCCCAAGATTTTAGGAAGAAAGCGCGATTTGAAAACTAGATAACCAAGAGGAAAGAGCCAGACGCCATAGGGTATCTGGGCGATAACAGACCCATTCTTGTATAAATTGATAAATAACAGCGCTTGCGCTTGTAGCTGATCTGGCTGGAATACTTTCAGATAATCAGCTCCGCTCAAAAGCAGCAGGCTGGAGAATAGATTAAGCGTACTAAGACACCATATAACAAAACCACCCAGGTTTAATAGCAGGAACAGTAAAGCCAGGTTTTTGTTAACCGGTTTTAGTAGTACGTACAAAGCCCAGGCGGCCAAAAGAAAAAACACTACTGAGAATAGACTAATTACAAGACCGACACGAAATGACGATTCATGGGCAATTATAGTATTGAGCGTTGCTGGGGCATCCACGAATACAAAGTTGCCAAAAAAATTTGCAATGAGCGAAGTTATAAAATACGTGAAATAGAGGAAACCTGCGAGTCTTGCGGTCTTGCGTGGTGATAGATCTGCGATCTTCTGGCGGATAGAATTTTCTCCTTCAATAGGCATCATAATGCACGATCTTTATATCTACGCTACTTAAGGGTTATATGTTTATCACAAGCCTGGCAATCGCAAGACAGATGAATATAGCAGACCCGCTTTCTTCCAAGGTTGCTCTGTCAGGTTCTGTTATTATGGCCCACAGTTATGACGACATTTCCCTTTTTGTGTCCCAATTCAACATACCGATGAGCCTCGGCTATCTGTTCCAGCGGATAGCATCTGTCTATGACCGGTTTGATTTTTCCCGTTTCTAGCAGTTCATTGAGCAAAATCAATCCTTCAATACTGAACTCGGGTCTCCCGTCTTCGATTGATATGTATTTCCCGTTCGACGTTAATGCCTTTTTGCACTTTGATTTTAAGCTTGTTCTGTTCACCATGCCAGCCGGAACAGCATCAAAAATGATATCATAAAGTTCTCCTGCGTTTGCAAAATCCCCTTTTGTATAATCGATTACGATATCGGCTCCCAGAGATTTCACCAATTCCAGATTTGATGTACTACATACCCCGGTAACTTTTGCTCCAAAGTATTTTGCAAGCTGCACAATAGAAGTACCAATCGATCCGGAAGCTCCATAAACGAGAATTTTTTGTCCGCTTTGAATTTTCCCCTTTTTTAGAAAAGATAAGGCAATCAAACCCCCGTAAGGAACGGCGGCTGACTCCTCATAGGTTGCATTGGACGGTTTTGATACTAAATAACTGTCGTCAGGCAAGCATTTGTATTCGGCATAAGTACCTAATCTCGGATGCATTGCAGATTTTATGGTCACTCCATAAATCTGATCACCTTTTTTAAATCGCTTAACAGCTTTGCCTGTCGATTCAACTTCTCCAGCCAATATCATCCAAAGTATGGGATTTTTCGGTTTTGAAAAACCTATCGCCAACCCCATAAGGAACCTCATGCCCCCATGAACCTTGAAACCTCTGACAATAATGTCGCTATGGGTTATTGATGTCGCATGAATCTTTATGCATACTTCATTATCTTTGGGAGTGGGTTTTTCTACGTCTTTGAGCTGAAGGACATCCGGAGGCCCGTATTTTGTGCATACAATCGCTTTCATTTTCATACATGCTAATTACTCTTAAGGTTTATAGTATTTGGGTATGGGACAAAACTTCCCCAACCGCGCGTTCCTATTTTCTTTTTCTAAAAAGCATCTCATCCTTATGGCTGCAGACGTATTCAAAACCATTCTCTAGAAGTTTTCTGGCATCCTGAACGTATTCGGCAACGCGCGCGTTTCTCTATTCCTTTGATATTGCTGGGCAGAAATCGTTGGCTGCTATGTTTGAGTATGAGATTGCTAATACTCTTGAATGGTATATCAAAATTAGCCTAAAACCAATAAAACGTTGGGTCTACGGGAGATATCTTCCATAAGCGTTAATAATTCGGCCAACTCATGTTTGTGTTGGAAGTCACCCTTAGTATAGTGCCTCTTCGGGAGATGTCGCCACTGGTCTAGGGTTCAACTCCACCCCGGCTTCAGGGCATAAACTTGCCTAGTTTTAGAAGAAAATTCTAGCCCTTTTGCAAAAAACAGAAAAAGAGGGAGAAAGCTAGAAAAGTGCGCGCTAATTACACGTGTCCATTAATCCAAAGGCACACTTCTGTATACATTCCATTTTTCTTCACGTATCTTTCCCATGTCAAGTAGACGGTCTATAGATTCCATGAGTTTGAATGTGTCTTGATTGAAGAAATGCTCTTCTATCAAGTGGTAGTCAACACCTACTTCTTTTGTCTCGTTATCTGTTATGAATCTGAGAATCTGCTTATCTAATTCATTTTTCAAGGTTGCTATTTCAATTCCTTTAGAAGTGAAGAGATTGGGCCATTCCTCGTAGAGTATCTTGAAATTCTCCAGATAGTAGTCGTTGAATGCTTTCATTGCAGAGGTGCTGTCGACCTCAGTACGTGATGATGCTCTTGCCCCCGCCAAGGCAAGTCGCAAAATGGACTGGGGTTTTCCGTACGAGTTTGGGTCAAAAATGCCATGTCTTCGGACCTCTGGTGTAAGGTCATAACTCTTGGCTACTTCAACGATTCTAGAGCTTGCCTCGTTTAGAATTTTCATGGAATCTTGTTCCGTCTTGCCGACCGTTGGATAGAGCATTTGTGTAGTTGTGAGATATTTCGTCACATCGAGTGGTGGATCGACGTTTATTTTTCGCATTTCTGCACTTGACAATAGTAATGTCGGTTGATCAACCATTCCAATTAGGGGGTCATAAAGTGTTGGAGGCGCGTTTTTATCACTACCTAAGCCTATGGAAATCTCGGAAAACTTATCAGATTTACGGTATTGAAGAAGCTTTTTCATAGACTCATCAAGTGGCTTATCAGCGTCAGCTGACTTGAACGCCCACGAATAGGGTGGGAGACTTGTGCGTATCTGCATTTCTGGCACATAGAGCGAGCAAGATTTCCCGCGTCCTAGCGCTGTTGGGATTATATTGCCAAGATTCTGGAGCAATTTCTTGCTGAGTCTCGATTCCGTTCCGTCGTACAAAGAGACATTGAGCCCGCCGACTTGACCCAGGGCGAAAAGAGGCGGGGAGCTCACCATTTCAAACGCTAGTAACTCTCTGAGCGGCGAGTTTATCCCTGCCCATTGTATTAGGAGCAAGTCTTGAAAGTCCTTGAAATCTATCTCAGGTTTTAGGGGCATTTTCATTTTCGCGGGTGATATGCTTTCTACAAATATTTCATAGCGATTCCCAAAACAGCGTCTTCTACCAGACACTTTTACATACGACCAGTTTGCTGGCGCTGGAAGTCCTGAAGGACAGACGCAAAGGACGTAATCTTGAGTTAGGTATGGTGCAGGAATGAGTATGAATTGTCCTCTTCCCAACTTTCGGTCCGCAACGACAGTTCCAAAGATAACAGTTTGAACGGCTCTTTTCGCCTGCGCAAAGTCCCGCAAGAGTTGCATTTCCCATCGATTGAACTCACTGCCAAATTCTCGTTCCCAAAAACGAGGCTTGATAGGCTTGAATTTTTGAGGACTTGGGGTGAAAGTCATGAATTGAACGCTCAATGTAATAATATTGCCCACAGAGATTTAAGAACTGCAGTCAAAAAAAATTTGGCCCGAGCGCGCGCTATCCGTACTGTGGAAGGGTTGGGAGTAAGCCCAGGTTTTTTGATGAGCCTGAATGCCGAAACTGTGTTTTAAAGGGCGGTAGCTACTGCTGGAACCAATGCCCATACAATGTTTGGCGGAGAGAACCATTCTAAATCATAGTGCGCGCTCACAGAAAAAAAGGGAATGTGCAGGAGGCCTCTGTACACTGGCAACATAAGGCTCTTATAAAGGGTATTTAAGCATCCGCTACGCTATAAGAAGCGGTGTTTAATGCCGAAGACCAAAGCCATAATACACATTCAAAACGTTGTTGCCACTGCCACTCTCAACCAAAGAGTTGACCTGAACGCAGTTGTGAAGAGTTATCCAGGTGTCGAGTATCGACCGGAACAGTTTCCCGGACTAGTATTTAGGCTTAAGAGACCGAAGACAGCCACGCTGATTTTCAACTCTGGAAAAATGGTGTGCACAGGAGCAAAATCGGAAAAGGAAGCACGCAGAGCTGTTATGACAGTTGTTAAGGAGCTGAAGAAGGGCGGAATAATCATCATCAGCAAGCCGGACTTGAAGGTCGTGAACATCGTTGCTTCTGCAAGCTTAGCCGGAAAAATAGATTTGGAAGCAGTTTCCACGCTTGGAAAGACCATGTATGAGCCGGAGCAGTTTCCAGGATTGATCTACAGGATGGACGAACCTAAGGTGGTCATACTGATATTCGCAACCGGGAACCTTGTTTGCACAGGAGCTAAGAAAGAACAGGACGTTTATGACGCGGTGCATAAGCTTCACGAAAGATTGGAGGAACAAAACCTCATATTCTACGAATAAAAGCTTCATACGTTAATCGCCTAGCGCGCGCCAAGATCCTAAAACCCAAGAAAGGTTCCATGTTGAAGCAAAGTTACCCGAACGATCGATCGATTTCAAGGTTTGTTGGCATAAAATGGAGCCTAAATGTTTTTGCAGCCTTCAACTTGGCTTGTTTGTACTCCTTCTCAGCTCCATAATAAAGCAGATTGGCCGCTTCTCTCGCAACTCTTTTTGTGAACTGATAGAATCGACTGTCACGATTTCACCGAAAAACGGGGTCGGGGTTAGGCGTCGGACTAGCGCGCATGCCTGTTCCGAAAATGGCCAAAAATGGTTTTAAATCCGTTTTCGTACAGTTAGATTATGGATTTGTTTGACGAGCGTATTTTGACTGTGCTCAACGACGGCAAGCCTAGATTTTTCACCCAACTTCTAGACGAGGTGGGTTTCAGTCGCAACACGCTGAAGCTGCACCTCAAGCGCCTAACAGCTCAGAGCTTGGTGATGAAGGAAAAAACGGTTTCAAATGGACGAGGAAGACCAAAATACACCTATTACACATCGCCAAGAGCCCGACGGCAAGTCTCCGCTGCCCCCCCAGACCCGGCCATAACGATTGTGACCCTACCGTTCAGCCGCCTAAAACACCTCTGCAGGTTCGAGAAAGGCGGATACTGCAAACAAGCCAGAAACAAGTGTGACCCAGGAAACTGCCCACAAATCCCAAGAAGCAAAGAATAAAAGCCAATTTTGGCCAATTTAGGAACACACATGCGCGCCAAGCTTAGCGTTTGATGATGTGTTCATAAAGCCCCAGTGTTTTTTCAGCTATGTTTTCCCACGTGAACTCTTTCAGGACTCTGCGTCTCCCGTTTTTGCCCAGCCACTTTCTTTTCTCATCGTTTTCCAAGACGCAGTTTATGCCCCAAGCTATGTCTGACGGGTTGCTTGGATCTACGTGATAACCGCACTGTTCCTCGCCGCGATACACGACTATCTCCCGCATACCGCTGATGCCAGCTGCACCGATGACAACCGGCCGCTCCATACTCATTGCCTCGAGAACCACTATTCCGAAGGGTTCATAGAAGCTTGGGAAAACTGCGACGTCGCATGCTGCGTAGTGAAGGATACGTTCCTCTTCTGGGATGAACTCGAAACGGAACTTCACAAAATCGCTCATTTTCGTGGCTTTGACCAAATTCATCAGGTATTCTTGCAAGTCGCCTTGACCCACAATTACAAGCTTCGCCTTTGGATTTTTCGGCAGAATGTGGGGCAACGCCATGATAAGCTTGTCAACGCCTTTGACGCCAACGAGTCTGCCTATGAAAAGAATCATGTAGTCATCGTCTTTGATATCATACATCGCTCTGACTTTCTTGATCTGCTCAGGAGTCACTGTTGCTGGATCGTATTTCTTTGGGTCGACCCCGTTGTAGGCAACTTGGATTTTCTCTTTCGGAAATCCGAGGCCTACCAGCTCATCCTTCATAGCATAAGAAACTGTCACGATAAGGTCAGCCGCCATGGCCGCGTGGAGTTCAATGTTGCTCACCGTAACCGAGCCGTTTCCAAACGTTCTTCCTTTCTCTGTCGAGTGAACGTGGAACGCAAAAGGCAACCCTGCCTCTTTCTTAACAGTCATTCCCCCTATAGCTGAAAGCCAGTCATGGGCAACGATAAGGTCGAACTTGATGCCTTCTTTTCTTATCAACTCATTAACGAGTTTTGCAGCGCTCAGATAATTGTACACGAGGATTTTTGAGAACCACTGTATCCCACTACCCCATTTCTTTATGTCTTCTGCAACTACATCGGGCAACGAGTGAGAAATGTCGATGTGTTGCGGCCGGTGGATTTCGATACCGCGCCAAATCTGACGCGTCGGTAGGCTACTTGCATCATCATTCATGGTGAAAACTGTAACGTCATTGTCCATGAGAACAAACTGGCGAGTTATTTCAGCCGAGTAGGTTCCCAAGCCACCGACGATCTTTGGGGGATACTCGTAGACCAGAACAGCAAGCTTCACTGTTTCTCATCGTTGCCCGTTTCTTAATAGTACCTTACTGTTATTGCGCTCGCGCACGTGTTTCGCAAGGTTTTCCTACTCTTTTGTAAGCGTTATTTCCATTGTTGAAACCATCCGTGCTCTGTTTTCGCCTTCTCTTGCGGGCATCTCCTCTGTCCCGATAGTGATTCTGCTTATTTTTAGGTCCTTTAGGAAGCGATTTCTGGTTATTTCAGCTACGTCAACAGCTGTAGTTATTGCTTGTCCTCGTGCTTTCAAAATTACTTCCTTAGCATCGCTCGCCGATAGTCTTGTGATAACTGCTAGAACATAGTCCATCGGTGTTTTGCTTCCAATGAAAACGATTCCCGATTTTTCCGACATTTTCCATCACTCTTTTCATCATTGATTGTAACGTGTAACGTTGCTGTGTTCTCGTCCTTCAGCAACAGAACGCTACTGCCCCATAATGCGCAAACCTCCTTATAAACCGATTAAACAACAGAGCATCGTGAGGATATTTTCGTGCGGCTCCCTTGTCCCAGATTCCGGTTTTAGGCGCAGTATTCACTTCGCATTTAAGTGATGGGTTATAATCAGGTGCAGAAAACTCGTATATGCCTTTTCAAACCTGCGCCTTTAAAAGCTGGCTATTTTTGCGAGAACGAAGTTAAAATTTGCAGAATTTAAGAGTTTTGACCGTTTGCCCAAGATTTTTGGCTTTAGCGCGTGTATTCTCATAGCTTTCTTGATGGAAAGGGTTAATCGCCTTGAGCGCTACTAAGTAAGGGAGCAAAAGAGCTTCGAAAAAAGGGCTTGAAGAGTCAACATTCATTAGGGTGATATACGGGGAAGCAGAGGCTAGCGAATGGAAATTCGAGAGTGGATGTTTCTGATATTCTCTTCTGGCGGAGCTCGTCTGCGCGTTGTCTAAGCGGAGGTGTTTCAAAACTGTTCCTCGTGGATGACGAGACGCTAAAGAAGGTTGCTGCGTTGTTCGGAGAGGAGGCTGTGAGAGTAGTTGAGGTCCTCAAAGGGGTTCACGAGATTAGTGATAATGAGATAGCGGATAAAACCCAAATACGCCTCAACCTGGTTCGCAAGGCAGTCTACAGGCTCTATGACCACTCTATCGTGGCTCTCAGGCGATGCCGCGATAAAGAAACAGGCTGGTTTATCTTCAACTGGAGACTCCAACCAGACCAACTGGAAGGCTTTATCCTAAACCAAAAACGACGTGTTCTAGAAAAACTGGAAACCCGACTTGAATACGAGAAAAGCCACGAGTTCTACAGCTGCCAAACGCCAGGCTGCAAGCTACACCCCTTCGAAGAGGCATTGGAGCTTCTCTTTAAATGCCCCGCCTGCAACAAACCAATGATGTACCTCAACAACGACCGTATCATTGAGATCCTAACCCGAAAAATTGAACATATAAAAGCTTTGTAAGCGTTGAAATGTTATAGAATTACTCCATCCGCAGATTTGAGATGTAAATTATTTAGCGAAGTTCTTGGGATGGCGGATAAAACTTTACCCCAAACCAACCCAAATCTGAATATTATTGACTGAGATAGTCTTATTAGAGGCGGGCGGCAGAGCTATCCTTGGGGAAGACTATCTTGGGTATTGACCCTTTGGTCTTGGTAGGCATTGTTCTGGTAATAGGCATAGTTCTGGCGGTTCTAGCCTTTGTTTTTTATCGGAGGAGTTTTGCCAGACGGGAAGCTACCCACTCGCCTCCAAGACCACCGCCAAGACCTCAATAGGCAACGTCGCTGGTTGGATAAGGCATTACCCCGGCAGAGTTCCTGAAAAAACTAGCTGAACTGGAGGATGGCAAATGACGTCAAGAGGATACATAGATTTCAACTGTGATTACTGGTGCGCGTTCTGTGGACGCAAAGTTCCTAAAGGACAGGAAAAACATGACAGTCTAGGCCGCCCGATAGACTGGAAATGCGGACACCTGCTCCGTTACAAAGTAAGAAACAAAAATCAGGGGAAAGATAAAACTTTACCCCCAACCAAACCAAACGATTACCTATCACCCATCCCTGAGACTTAATAGTTGCAGACCGTCAATGGGTTTTTGCGCGCGCGCTCAAAACTTTTGGTAGAGTTGAAGGAGATACTCCTGAAAAGCATACACAGCTCCTAAACCTTCTTTCCGTATTCACGGAACTTTTTCCCGCAACACTCGTACTGCTTAACATGTATCTTTTTGTTCCTGCCCATATTCCACTCCTTTATCGGCGTTTCAACTTCTTTTCCACAGGTCGGACACTTGGCCATTTGTCTGTCACCTCCTTCAAAGGTTTTAAGATTAAAAAACAGGGTATTGAAAACAAGGCGTTGTTTCCGCGTCTATAGGGCTCCGTAGAGCTTGGTTCCACACTTAATGCCCTATTACTCTCCTTCATCCTCTAGTTCCTCTTCTTCTTCCTCTTCTTCTTCCTCTTCTTCTTCCTCTTCGCTCATAGCGTTGTGCTCCAAAATTAGCGCTCTTAGGTCAAGTCTATGGCGCTATTAATAAGCGTGTTGATAGTCAAACATCCTCCTTAAAAACACTATATACGAGGATGCATCCCTTATTAGATTGGAACCGTATATTGCGTGAGAAGCTGGATGAGATCGCCCTGAGATTAAAGGGGTCTTATGACACTCTTTGGATATGAGTGGCCCACACGCGTCAAGATGGGAGAGATAATCAAGGGGACTGTTTATTGCTGGAGGCAGCGTCCTTACAACGTCTGGCGCCTTTATTCTCACTATAGCATACTTGGTCTAGTCCTAACAAGAGAAGCAGCAGAAAACATTGGGAGAACCGACAATGCAGTCTCACCAACCTACTTCAACACATAATTTCGGGACAAGGCAGCGCGCGTCCTAACCGTTTACAGTGGGGCATGGTTCCAGCATAACGTGGTCTATTGCCGTTTTCAAGCGCGCGCTTTAAATTTTAGTTTTTTTATCATTTACTACACTTGCCTTGTTTGGTATTCGTTTTTGGCGGTTCTTTTGTGTGGTTTTATGGTTGAAAAATGCTTCTTTTGTCAGGGAACAGCCAAAACAAGCCCATCAGAATTTGTGCGTGCGCTTATCTAAGCTCTTCTTTTTCTTCCGGCCCTTCTGCTTCTTTTTTCAATTTGGGAATCAGCTTCCTTGCCCATTCTATTTTAGTAGAGTAAGCTTCACGCAATTGTGGAGAAGTAATGGGTTTCCATTCTTGAGCCACTGCAAGCATTCGACTTTTGCGCGCACTAATCTTGCCTTTTCGTTTGGGCTTTTCTTTCCTTATCGGTTTATAATGTTCAGGTTTCATATTCGATCTCCGCTAGTTCAAGCTCAGATACCTAATATATAAAGAAGTTTTGTCACCTTTTCAATTTAGCGCGCTACTACCAAAGGGTTGACACAAGCTATTTCCATGAACGAAACAAACCCCACACGAACACCTCACAAACACCCAAAACAACATCAAAAACAGGTAGTATTCAAGTAGACCAGACACTACAAGTGCACAGGCAAACACATAACCCCACCTAACCACCTACATTAAACAAGACAATCCCATTAGTGTAACCATAAAATACCATTAGCGCGCGCGCTAACACTTTTATTTAGGCACCCTTCAGTCTTGGATGGGTTTCCCGGTTCAATCCAACAAATGCAACTGGTGCCTGTCAGTTTGCTACAGGGTTGAATCGTTGGAAACCCCTCTCTTTCCTTTTGAGGAAACGTGCAGGAGTAAAGTTTGCGCGCGCTAGGCTGTTGCTAAATTCGGACAAAAATGGATTTTAATAGGTGTTAGCTTTTTTCTCGGTGCGTGTTTGGGTGCTTCTGATGGGAGGATTGTTCAACCAAAAACTGCCAACTACTCATGAAACCGAATAAAAACTATTAAAATCTGAAGTTAGCAACGCCCTAGCGCGCTATGTGTGGATGGAGGCAAAGGAGCGGGGGGTTAAGGGGCGTTAAATCTTGGGTAAGGTGCGGCCGGAGCGAGTGAAGAGGACAAACAAAGAACTTGCTAAAAGCCTCGTCAAAACCTCCTCCCCAAAACTGACAAACATGATAGCCGGCTACGTAACCCACCTAGTAAGTGCCACACGGACCACAAAATTCGAAACAGAAGAAGAGACGCCGTAAGCGTGCGTGCAAAGTTATGAACTAGGGCTTATAAGCTAAACTTGCATCTTTTGTCGTTTTCTGGCTTTGCCGATAGCTAAGATCGACTTTCAGCATTGAACAAGAGATGGGCTACAATGCGCTCTATATTATGCAACAAATTATGTCCGGGTGAGATCTATTTCAAGCAAGACAGAGATTCAGAGGAAAAGGCTAGCGCGCGAACGTCAAAGATATTTTCAAGCATTATTTTCCGTTTTGTAGTTGTTTACCGGTGTTTTATCTTTTGGGCATACAGCTTTTCTAAGCCCTGCATCCCATATGATTTCTGTTCTATTACAATTTGGGCATCGATATACTTTCACCATCTTCCATCACCTCTTATTTCATTTAAGCTGTACTAAAGATTTATCTTCTTTGGATTTCTCAAATGTTCATGGGCTATCATAGAGAGAGAAATCATGAGATCGAAAAGCGAGAGGAGACGCATTTTTTCTAGCGCGGTTCAGCTACTGAATGCGGATCTTTTCTCTTTTGCTCTTCTTTTTGAATCGTATCGCGAGGACGCCATTTTTGTAGGAGGCCTTCACTGGTTTAGGATCCACTTCCTCTGGCAGTGGTAGCTCCTTTTGATATTTTCGTTGCGGGGTGTCCACGCTGATAGTAAGTCCATCCTTGGACGCGTAAAGGCTTATGTCCTCCTTTTCCACGCCTGAAAGCTCGGCCACCACTACAACCTCTTCTTCCTCATCTAACACATCCACTAGCGGTTCGCTTTGCTTCCTGATTTGAGCGCGCGCGGGCCGTAGTGACACTTTTGCACATTACCAAACTCCCTTATCCTGGGCCTTCCGTCCGCATCCACAGAAATGGAAAAATCGTAAACGCGCGTGCGCGCGCGGAGCTGCGTGGACCTTGTATGTCATGTCAGCACATGCCCTATTTGTATTGAAGTTCCAGGGTCACTTTAATGGTCCTTTACTTATATTGGGAGAAAGGGTTTAGTGCTTCTATCAGAAATATATTAGTGGAGCGTTGAAGATTGAGCGAAGTTCAGCTGAGAGTTCTGGATTCCAGACAGAAAGATGTGGCAAGAGGAATCGCTAGAATAGACCAGACCACAATGCAAAAGTTAGGGGTTTCATCTGGAGACGTAATAGAGTTCTCAGGGAAGAAAAAGACATCGGCGATCGCCTGGCCAGCGTACTCTGAAGACCAGGATCCAAGCATTATGCGAATCGATGGGTTCTTACGTAAAAATGCCGGCGTATCAATAAACGAGTACGTTGTAGTTCGCAAGGCTGAAGTTAAAAATGCTATGAGCATAGTGCTTGCTCCAGTGGATATGCGATTTAACTTTGACGAAGACTTTGCAAATTTTGTGAAGAACAGACTTATGGATAGGACGTTTGTTGAGGGAGACACGACGCTCGTTATGATGCTTGGTCATTCTGTTCAGTTCACTGTTGCGAAGATGCAGCCCCACGGAATAGTCAAGATGACTCACGATACTAGATTGCAGATATTGACTGAACCTGTTGCGGAAGCTGAAGGTGTACCACGTACCACCTATGAGGACTTAGGAGGGTTGGAGGAGGAGATTCAACGGATAAGGGAGATGGTTGAACTTCCAATGCGGCATCCCGAGATTTTCCAGAGGCTTGGAATAGATCCTCCGAAAGGAGTTCTACTGCTCGGTCCACCCGGCTGCGGAAAGACACTCCTAGCTAGAGCAGTAGCAAATGAGTCGGATGCAAACTTCTTCTCAATAAACGGGCCTGAGATAATAAGTAAGTTCTATGGGGAGTCGGAGGCGAGGCTTCGAGAGATATTTCAACAGGCTCAACAGAACGCTCCGAGCATCATACTCATAGACGAGCTGGACTCCATAGCGCCTAAACGTGAGGAGGTTACGGGTGAAGTGGAGAGAAGGGTTGTCGCTCAGCTTCTAGCTCTCATGGACGGATTGTCTGGTAGAGGAAATGTCATAGTAATAGGTGCAACGAACAGGCCGAATGCCTTGGATCCAGCTCTCAGGAGGCCTGGGAGGTTTGACCGCGAGATGGAGATAGGGATCCCGGACAAGCGGGGGCGTCATGAAATATTGTTGATTCATAGCAGAGGTATGCCCTTAGCCGGTGACGTTGACTTAAAGGTGTTTAGTGAGCGGACGCACGGTTACACGGGTGCCGACTTGGCCGCCCTGTGTAGAGAGACAGCCATGAAAGCTCTACGTAGGTATCTTCCCGAGATAAATCTGGAGGAAGAGCGAATACCTTCCAGCTTCCTGGAGAAGATGGAGGTTCGGATGGATGATTTCATGAACGCCTTCAAGGAGATTACGCCTACAGTCATGAGGGAGGTTGCTGTGGAAGTCCCGGTTGTTCATTGGGATGAAGTGGGAGGCTTGGAGGAGGTTAAAGAGGAGTTAAAGGAGGCTGTTGAGTGGCCGCTGAAGAATCCTGAAGTCTTCAAGAGATTGGGGATTCAGCCGCCTAAAGGTATACTGTTAATAGGCCCGCCAGGGTGTGGGAAGACGATGCTGGCCAAGGCTGTTGCAACTGAGAGCGAGGCAAACTTCATCTCGATTAAGGGTCCGGAGGTCTTCTCTAAGTGGGTTGGCGAGTCTGAAAGGGCTATTCGAGAGGTCTTCAGGAAGGCTAGAATGGCTTCGCCAGCCGTAATATTCTTCGATGAGGTTGACTCTCTTGCTCCAAGGAGGAGGCTGGGTTACGGCGACAGCGGCGTAACTGAACGGGTCATCAGCCAGCTTCTAACAGAAATGGATGGAATGATACGCTTAGAAGACATCATAGTTATAGCTGCGACAAATAGGCCCGACATCGTCGACCCAGCTGTATTAAGGCCGGGCAGATTTGATCGGCTGATCTATGTTCCAGAACCTGACGAAGCTGCCCGGCTTGAAATCTTTAAGATTCACACGAAGAACATGCCACTATCAAAGGATGTGGACATCAAGGAGCATCGCATAACGAAAGGTTACTCCGGCGCCGATATATCATCTGTGTGCAGAGAGGCCGCCATGAGGGCCTTGAGAAGAGACATCAACGCAAAAGAGGTTACCTTCAGCGATTTTGAGAAAGCTATGGAGAAGGTTCCGCCAAGCATATCGCCAGAAATTGAGAATTGGTACAGGAGCTTCATGAAGCAGGTTCGAAGGGTGCAGAAGCCTACGCCTCTTGTAGTGTAATCCCGGAAGCAACAGATGGAGATGAAAGTTTTCAGAAGGCTATATTGTTGGCAGTTTAGCGTTTTACCTGGTGAATTCCTTCTTTTCTAGCCGGGCAAACGCGCTAGGGCTTCTAGGGTTACTATTGGAACGTGTATGACGGCGATTCAGCGACCTTAGTAGCACAAGTGGATATAAGCTTAGCATAAAGTCAAGCTCGCGCGTATTGTGTGCTTATATGGTGGCTAGCGCGCGCGCTAAACTGTTTAGCAGCAATTTAAAGGAAGGTTTTCAAGTCGATTGAGTTCGTAGCACGTGTGGTGAGGAAATGATTTCTGAACAAAACATCGTGAAGCACACGCTTTATGAGAGGTTATTGTAGCTTATAATGAATCATGGGTCTAATATAGTTCAGATATGTGCTTGGAGGAACATGTGTTTGGGGAGTGTGCGCACAAAACACATCAAACGAATGGCTAAGGAGCTTATCAGGCGTTTTCCTGATAGGTTTTCTAATGATTTTGAAAAGAACAAGCAATTGATTAACAGTTTAGTGACTGGTGGAACGCCAAAGGTTCGGAACCTGATTGCTGGATACATAACACGTTGTTTTGCTGTGCAAGAGCAGGAATTGCCAGAAGAAACTTTAGAGGAAACGGAGAAAGGCGCGTCATCTTATTAAGTGCTTCAACTTTTTGGAAGCCAAATAGAAGCGAAGACAGATGATGAGTGGCTACGCGCGCGCTACTTTCTCCACAATTGGGCCTGAGCGACCCTTGGATCCCTCGGTAAGGAAAGTTATTACTTAGAGTTTCCGTGCAGCTTGTTTAAGGGATGTTTTGAGACAGTTGTGGCATAGCTGGCCGCCATCCAGCCGCCAGATTCTTCTTTTGCCTCGATTAAGCGCGCGCGAACTGCTCGTCCCGGATCGGGCCACACCCTTCGCAATTACTGGTTTTGTTTCAGCCACCTCAATCTGGACAACAGCTTCATTAATGCGAGTCTGCAATTTCTCAAGAGTTCGCCTCAAGTGGCTATCCAACTGGTTCACATCTTCAATTATCCCTTTGGTGTTCGTGTCAATCCGTTGAGCTTTTTCACGCAACCTCTTTGTCCATTCACTGTATCTACACGCCTCATCGATTGCCTCGCTGATCTTCTTTTCAGCAAATAGCCTTCGAAAGTCTATGTCCCTGTGAAGAAAAGGCTGCAGCGCGATTAAGGCTGATCTAACTGCCCCATAAGAGACGTGGAAAAAACTCCGATCTGTTACCAAGATTACACCTTCTGAGCACTGTTCAAAGAAGAAACCGTTGGAGTTTTTTGGCATGACGTCAACAGCGAGTATAGCAAAACGTTCTCCTCTCAACTTCATGTGATTTCTTACCTGTTCGATAAATGAACGCTTCCAACCGCTACTGTTCTTTTTGGATTCAATCAGGACTTTTTGACCCAGACTGGTTCCGTTAAACCGAGGAATCGCCAAAGCGTCTGTGTCGCCAGATCCTCCTAGAGGCTGACAGTCATCTTCTGGATATTTCTCCTCCAATAGTTGAATGAGCTCAACCTCGCCTTGTCGGCCCTTCTCTGATGGGACTTTTTGGAATCGCAATAATTCTTCAAGAAGTGGCAACGTTGCGGGCATCAGCCGTGACAACAACTTTAGTTGTTCAGGCTCCGGGAAGCCCATTCCCTCAAGGGTTTCCTTGAACTTTTCGGTGAGTTCTATTTTTATTGATTCCATTTGTCTTTCTGTAACTTCGTGCAGTTTGTCAGTCATTGTTTGCATTGCGTTGAGCGTGTCTTTGAAGGTTGGTGTTGCCTCTCGGAGAGTCTTGAATTCGCTTTCTAACCTGATTCTGGTCTCTTGGAATTCTTCCTTCACGTCTTTTCGTATGTCTTCAGGCAACCCCTCAATAGTCTTTGGAAAAGTCTCGATGAACATTTTCATTGGTGCCAAGATCGTGTTGAGTTGATCTTGAGTATTTTCAACTAGGGTCCTTGCCAGTTCATCAACAACCGCTCTTGAATCAGCAGTAAGCCTCAATTGAGGAATATTTTCCCACATTATCCGAGCCATAGAAATGGCTACATTGATCTTTTTTTCACTTGCCAGATTGTTCAGGAAATTCAGGTTTTCGCTGTCTATCAGAAAATTGCTCGATTTGCTTCCGCAGATGGGGCACAGCTCTTTGTTCATAGCCATTGGAGTCATCTTAAGAGCACTTAGGTGATATTTAGTAATCTAAACCTTATATTTAAAGATTGCTTTAGATTACTAAGTGTGATATCTCATGGGCAAGATCATCGTGACTTTGACAGACGAGGTTGAGAAAAAGTTGCGAGAAGAAGTAAAAACTAGATATAGCAACAAGAGAGGCGCAATGAGCATAATAGTTGAAGAAGCCTTAAAGAGATATTTGACTGAAGAAGCCTAGGCGAACGTGGACCTCAAGCCCAACACTTTGGTTTTTTCCGCGCGCGCTGGCGTTGAATGATTTGTCCTTCTCGTTTTGGGAGTATGTAACCTCAAGAAGCCGTATCCGCTTAATCATGTCGTTTAGCACATCTACGAGAGTGGGGTTGTAGGTGTGGCCGTAAACGTAGTCCATGAGGGCTATGTCCTTCGGCGCATGTGATGGTTTGAAGTGTTCTGCTAAACGTGACGGTTCGATTAGTTCTGCCCAATTCTTGTCTTTTTCTATGAAGTCATGTGTAGCTAGCACTCTACATCCTTCTTCTCTCAGTCTCAATGCGGTTGTTAACTTCGGTTTCTTCAACAATGTTGTCTCCGAAAACGCCATGACGGTCTTTAAAAATTATAACTTTCTTCATGATTTTCACTTCAACAGAAAAAGGAGGGGCTTTTGCTTTAAAGGTTTAATCTGATTCAATTCTGGGGGCCAGATAATAGAGCAGTTTTCCCTGTTTCTGTTGGAAGTCCAGTTTCATCGGCATGTCAGACGAATATTCCAGTGTTACCATGTCTGCGGTTGCTGCTGCGGTGTGGATTACGTCTGCCAGGTGGCTTAGGCCGAAGGTTGCTTTGGAAGGTGTTTTGGCTTCCAAGTTGAGGAGGACGTCGCTTCCTTTTTGAACCGTTATTTCCGCCGTCATAAGGTCGCCTTGTGCAGTCATCACCAGCTTTTCAGGGTCTGCGGTTATGCGTATGTGGTCGCTGACCAGTTGAGCATCATCTATCATCTGAGATATTCCGTCCGTAGTCAGCTTTGCGTTGACGTTGTACGTGAGTTTAGGCGCGGGAGATTCTTCTTCGCTTGCGTCAAGCGTGTGCAGAGAGAAGGCTCTGACGCTTGTGCCTTTTTTGCTTATTATCGTGATTTTCAGTTTGTCTCCCTTCTGATCCTGACTCATCTCTACGGCTTCGTCTTTGCTGGCACGTTTCAACAGTTTCAAGAGGCCAGTCATGCTTACGCACAGCTTCACGGGTTCGGCACAGGTGTACTCTTCAAACAGAGAAGCAGGCCACTCGAAATCAACCATCGCAACTCTACTGGGATCCATAGCTCTCAGTTTCATGCCCGTTATGTCAAGATTAAACGTTGCCTCGTCTATGAGTGTAGCTATTCCCGCGAACACGTCTTTCAACAGCTTCGCATCCGCTAATCTAAACTTGAACAACACAGTTATTCCTCTAAAAGAAAAAGCGGAAGATTTTGCTTATGCGTCTTTTGGTTGGAGTTCCTTAGTGATCCTGATTGCTTCTCTGAGTCCGTCTGTAACCTTTCCTATGGTTTTCTCGGTTTTCTTGCAAGTCTTCTCATGTTGTTTTCGTTCTCTATATGCTTTCTGAGAGGTATCAGACACAAACACGGTCTGACAGTAAGAGCAGCTACTAAAGTGTAACTTGTCCATGTTTAACCTTCCTCAAAAGAAGAATCAGGAGGCTTTGCGCGACTTCGACTAAGCGCGCATCCGGCTTCAGTTTTTAGTCGGCCAGTGTGTCGCTGTCCTCTATGCTGTCCCTCAGCTCGTCTATTCGGTCGGCCTGGTCCTCGAAAAACTGCCGTATCTTGTCCCGGCCTTGCTGCTGCTTCTGCTCGACTCCCTTCCAGATCTCCTCGTCGTAGTGTTTCCTCACGGATGCTCGTATGATAGTGTCGAATTGACGTCCTCTCCATGAGTGAAGTCAGGCGCGCGCTAGACGGTCCTGATTATCTGCTTTTGATCAAATCAGAAGCGCGTGCGCTAGTTGGACTTGACCCCGTTTGGGTTCTAATCCCCTCGGGCCTTGGCGTAGGCCTCGGCTATGGCTGGAATCTCCTCGGCTGACACTGCACCCTTGAACCTGGGGACTGCGTGTATGCTTTTCATCAGTTCAGCCATTAGCTTGTTAAACGTCATCTCGTTTACTGGGTTGGGACTGTACAGGGCGCGCTCGGCCATCTCCTGCAGCCTACTACCCGGATCGGCCCAGGCGCGCGCGCTCGGGATGGGGGGAGGACCAGGACCAAGACCACGAAGGCCTCAAACGACATATCCTACGATCACAAAGCAGCAGATTGTCGTGTCGCCCTCCGAGACACTGGATCGCTTTCTTAAGTCTCCTGCTGTTAAAGAGAGTCCTGCAAGTGGATTTGCTGCCGCGGGACTTGCGGTTGTTGCAAAGCAAGTGATATTTCCAAGTGTATTAGCAGTGCTAGCGCCACCCTTGGTGCAGCGATTACAGCCAGGGGCAACTCAGACTTTGCGTCTATTGCAATGTGCAGTTTGTAGCCGAGCTCGTAGGTTTTGCCGTTCCTGCCCACCCTGGCTTCAGGGTCAGACTTTCCGCGACTGTTATCGTGTGGGTCTCGTCTGCTGTAAGCCTTGACGAAGGTGGCGTCCAACGCCACGGTTTCACCGCCAATAACGCCGCCCTTCAACAGTTCCAGAAGCAGCTTGTTCATGATCCTCTCGAGCTCGCTTCTCGGAAAATGTTTAAAGTGCAAAGTGCATGCTCTTTTTACACGCGCTAGGCTAGGCTAAACGCTTAACAAACCCCGTAAACTTTCCCAAACAGTCTCGCTTCAATGATTGTTATTCTTTGTCTTCTTTGTCGTAGCCCTTTCCATCGGTCTCCAGATTTTCTATCTCGTCAATTGCCCACTTCAGATCTTCTTCTACTTTCACGAGCCTATCCCTTAGTGCCTTATTCTCCAGCACAAGGTTGGCTATGCTGTCGCTGAACTCCTTGCGTATGCCTTCAATGGCTTCAGTTTCACTCACGCTTATGCTAATCAGCTTCTCCTTCTCAGCGTACAAAGCTCGAAGCTCTTTGAATCTTCCGTGCGCGCGCGCCAAGGCTCATGTGGATAATCTGCAAGCGTTGGAACGACGAATTCTTAGAAGGTCAATAAAATTTAGTGAAATTTCTAACGAATCCAAATGCGCGCGCGACGGTTGCCATAGGAGGAGGTTATCACCCTCGTTCGAATCCTTACATTTGTTAGAAAAAAGAGATGCTGCGCGGTTAGTGATGTCACCGCACGGACGGCTAGAAATTAGCTACCATACCTATCCGTAAACATGATTTCTCTTAGCTCTTTTCGTGTCTTTGTTGGAGACTCAGCTGGAAAGCCTATTGAGATTATAGATAACAATCGGTTGCTCTTTGGTATATTCAGTATTTCTTTTACTCTTTTCTCGTGGATGGAGCCGTAGGAGCCTATCCAACAGGCTCCAAGACCCAAAGCGTGCGCAGCAATGAGCAGGTTCTGGGTTGCAATAGCCCCATCTTCCACCGGGTGCGTTGACGCTTGAGGGTCGACGACGACAGCAATTCCAAGGGGAGCATCAGCTAGGAATTTCCCGTAAGTTGTAGCATTTGCTACCCTCTTCCTCACCTCTTCATCCTTTAAAACTATGAAGCTCCAAGGTTGGCTGTTACCAGCTGAGGGAGCCCACCTACCAGCATCGAGAATCTTTACAACCAGGTCTTCAGGAACAGAATCTTTTGTATACTTCCTGATGCTCCTTCTACCCTTTATAGCCTCTAAGACTTCCACATTCTCACCTAATTTGAACTTAGGCGTTTCATTTTTATAAGAGTACCGAACCGACTACACTTTTGAACCTTGCTTACGCGGCGCATGCGCGCGACAGTGTTTAAAAATTAGAGTCATCTGTACCATGGATATCTTATTCTCATTAGCCTTTTCAACTCATCGTCTAACTTCGTGCTAAGCTCTTTCTGTCTAGACGATATCGGCTCTATCGTTGGCCGTTGGATGTATGGCCCAATAGCTGTTATCGGAGTTCTTATCCTATCAGTAGGTAAGGGTGGGGATTCCATGATCCTCTCTATATCTAAGGTTCCTACGATATTTTCAGTGATGTTGCTCATCATCTGTTCCGGTTGAAGCTTGCTTTCCATCAGGTGTTTTATCTTTACCATCATCCCATCTATGTGGACTGGCCTGTGGCCGTATGGGGGAGCTTCCATGATTGGAACCTTGGAGGAGTCTTCTTCAAGTCTAACTCCAAAACCTATGGGGTTTGGTCTGTAGATAGTATCCAGCTTTAGCTGCCAGACACCGTCTGGACTGGAGAAGAGCATATCGTAAAAACCGCCAAGACTCCTTCCCATCAAGACCTGCCACCCGTCTGGTTTTTTATTATATCTTCTAAATATCTCTCTTACCGTTTCTTCATAACCCATTATCTCCATGTTCTCACTCCCCCATGATTTGGATGACCAGTTCCCTCGTCCTACTTCGGATGTCAAACTCCACGAAGACCAGTTGCTGCCATGTTCCGAGGGTAAGCCTTCCAACTTCAAACGGAATCGTTATGCTAGGGCCTAGGAGGGATGCTCTAACATGTGAGTGCCCATTTCCATCATGCCAACGCTTCTCATGCCCGTAGACGATGCTTCGGGGAGCTATCCGTTCAAGCATAGCCGGGAAATCCTTCAGCAACCCAGGCTCATACTCGATGGTCGTTACACCACCGGTAGACCCGGGAACGAAAACCGTTACTATGCCGTTCCTGACCCCTTCCGCTCTGACTGCACTCGCAACTTCGTTGGTGATGTCGATGATGTCCATCTCGCCCTTCGTTTTAAGGCCAATACGCTTCGTTACAACCTTCATAGAAGCACTTCCCCATAAACATTATCAGCTCTATGCTTTAAACTGATGCAAGAGGTGAGTTACCATGTATATGGTCGTTTTGATAACTTGTCCGGTTGAGCGGGCCGAGAGCGCACGCGCTAATGCGAGCCAACAGACGAAAGTTTACAGAGAAATTTAACAGACGAAGACTTGACGGAATCGCTTACAGTATCCTTAATAAAAGTCACCGAAAAAAGAGATATACTTGGACACTGGGTGTGAACCATGAGACGATGGAAAATCATTATTCTTATTGTACTTTCCATTCTATGCGTTGTAAGCACTTTTGAAGTATTTTATTAGCGCGCTAGGGCGTTGCTAAATCGAATTGTTTGTGTCAATTTATGCTCACCTTCCAAGCATAGTTGCATTCTCCTAACAATTCCACGTACAAATCATGAGCGTCTAGTCAAGCCAAAGCACGACCAAACAAGTTCATGTCAATTAATCGAATTTAGCGCGCGCGTGATGAAAAGGCATCTAACTAAAGACATTTAATGAAGTAGCAAACCCAAGATAGATGATGCTTATGTGTAGAATGCTTGCTATAATGAGCAAAAAGCCAATTCCTTCATTTTTCCTCCATGACTTTAGATTGCTAGCGGAAAAAGGGAAAGTTCTACCCAAAGCCAAACCCGGACACAAAGGCGGATGGGGCATAGTCTGTTATAAAAACCGTATCCCCATGTACTTAGGTAGACAACCAACCAACGCCATGGACGACCCCAAATACGAAGAAGCCTGCGAACAATTAGATCAATTACGTGCATCAGGTATATTGTTAGCACATCTTAGAAAACCGAGTCAAGAGTACAAAGACATCTCCCTCGAGAATACAGCGCCATTCATACAAGAAGAGTGGTGCTTCGCCCACAACGGCACAATCCACAGGTTCAATGAAGAAGTCAAAGGCCTTGTTGGAACCACAGATAGCGAAAGACTCTTCCGTTTATTGCAGCAAGAAAAGGGAAATAGTGGCTGCTCGATAGAGAAAGCAATAGAGAAGACAATTCAAAAGATAAGAAACTCCTTTAGTTATAGCTCATTGACTTTTATTCTTTCGAACGGCGTACACATCTATGCCTATAGAGAATATTCCGACCCAAGAGATTCTGACTACTATAATTTGTTGTGCTCAACTGACAGGAACATGGTGATTCTGTCTCAAGAACCAACTTGGTTCAGAGATTGGGTTGCAGTACCAAATAGAAACTTGGTCACCATTAATGGAGACTTAAGGGTTTGCTCCCAATATATCCCCTGACAAGTTAATCCAATTGAAAGGTGAACAGAACAACGCAACTAACACTCATTGAAGGGCTACCCAAATACGAAGGCGCGCGCGCTAGAAACAAGTCAGTAGTCATGTTAAGAAACAGTGTATCCCGCGGCAAACGAGGAGGCATCAGTTCCGGTCTATGCCCTAAAGCGCGCGCTAGTTGTTTTCTCTTTTGCAGGAAGAACAGATGATGAAGTTCGATAATTCAACGCCGCACTCGGCTGAAAAGTATGACTCGCAAATACGTTGCATCATTCCGTACTATGACTCATTTCATGAGGAGACAATAAATCTAATAAAAGCCACGCAAATAGAGCCTCAGACTTGGCTTGACACTGGATGCGGAACCGGCACATTTGCAGAAAGAGCACTGGCGGCTTTTCCAAAAACCCATTTCATCCTCGCTGACCCTTCAGAAGAAGTGCTTTTGGTAGCCAAGAAAAAGTTTGCCCACATAACAGCGCGCGCTCGCGCGCTCTCCACTTCATCAGAGATAGAGAGTAAGGTTGAGATATTGAGGAAGGAAAGAGAGCAAAAATGAAAAATGGTTCCTGTAATTGTATCAAGGACTCTTTGAATAAAAGAAGGTAGGCGCGGGCGCGAGAGAAAAGAAAAAACTTATCGGCGGGCTATAAGCAAAAGAAGAAGGAAGAAGAAAAGCACCTTCTGAAAAGTATCAAATTGTCTTAATGTTCTATAGAGTTTCGATCGTTACGCCTAGCTTGTCACCCTTTTTTATGTCTTCAGATGCTTTGAGATTCTTTGATAGGTCAGCGTACTTTAGAAGTGCCGAGCAGTTTGTCTTTTCTCCCTTCTTTTTAGAGGTGTCGGCTTTAGTATCAAATGATCCAACTTTAGCTATGGTGACCTTAATCCCTGTTTTATCGTTTGTAACATCCTCTAGTAACTCAAACTCTTTCCTCTGCTCACTGTATGCAAAGAGAGCATTGATTTTTGTTTCCTCCCCTTTCTTAACGCCTTTATCGGCTACTAACTCGACGCTTCCCAATTTAACCATAATATCACCTTTCTATTTCGACTTTGTTGAATACGCGCACGCGCTATTAACCATTTCTGTCCTATATTGGAGTTCCTACCCTTCTCATTTTATTAGGTTTTGCTCTGTATTTGGTTGGATGTTTGGAATTATCACTAAGGATACAGGCATGAGAAATTTTGGGATTTTCTTAATTATTGTTGGGATCGCACTAGCGCGCGCTAGCGTGTTGCTAAATTCGGGGAATTGACACGAACTTGTTTGGTCATGCTTTGGCTTGACCTAGACGCCCATGATTTGTACGTGGAATTGTTAGGAGAATGCAACTATGCTTGGAAAGTGAGCAGAAATTGACACAAACAATTCGATTTAGCAACGCCCTAGCGCGCTCAAGAGATGTGTCTGCCTTCTTCACTTCTATTTTGATAGTCCTAGAAGTGCAAACGTAACCACTAGAACTAGGAGTCCAAAACACACCGAGCTGAGCATTGCGTCTAGCCAAAACTCCTTTGAGTTAATGACTCTCTTGTTCTTTGCTACAGTGTCAGACCATGTCGAAGCTGACTTGTTAATGACGTAGACAAGAGATTTCTTCTTGACTTTTCTCATGAACTTCCTAGGATTAAGGAAGCAGAAGCCAGTTGGTTTTTGAATGAAGACTCCAATTGCTATTGAAAGAACAAAGCTTGCTAGACTCAGTAAGAAAGCAACAAGCACCCAAGATGTTGTTGTCTGCTTCAGAATGTAATAACCCAATCCCACAACGATAGGAATGAGCGTAGCTGAGATGGTCATGAATCCCTTGATTTTTTCGTTGAGACGTTCATTAGCCTTCTGTAACACTTCGTCAGATTTCAATGCAAGCTCAAAGAAGAACTGAGCTTTCTTGAGTTTTTCCTCGTCTGAGTCCATATGCCTAATCTTCTTCGTCATCCTTCTTTTCTATGATACGGTCTTCAGAATCCTCGTCTGGCTCGTATTGATCATCTTCATCCTCTTCAGCCATTTTATCAACCTCCAATATTCTGTTCAGTTCTCTTGGTTTTGTTATAAGTGTTTTCGATGTTCGTCTGGCAGCGCGCGCTATGGTTCAGTTCAAACTCAAGATCAGCTTTGCGAACTTTTGATGAATCCCCATAAATCTAAGTCATATAACATTCGCACCGGTAAATCATCAGCGAAAGGCCATCTTTCCTCACTGACGTATGGTTCTATGAACTTCAGGATCTCGCGATAGAGATCCTCTTTGTGTAAGTAGCGCGCGCGCTAGAATAAAAAACTTGCATGTTTGCAGCAACGCACGTTAGATTCTCTTCGGGCAATGCTCTTTCACATAGCATTCTCCACATAGCGGATTTCTTTTTTTGCACCATTGCGTCCCTATTTCCCAGAGTGGACCGTCGATTATGCCTGGATATTCAGGGTTTAGTTCCCTAGCCCGATACGCTACCAATTCATACTTTGCATTTTTGGGAATGAAACCCATCCTAGCAAGAACCGTTCTTATGTGAACATCAGGCGAAATGTCTATGCTAGAATAATCCTTCATTGGAATCTTGAAATCTCTGGCCAGCATGTTTGCTGCCATCGTTGCTATCTTGATTCCAACTCCATTGAATTCGAGAAATCTTCTCACGACCGTAGCACTGCTCGGCGTACCAATCCATATGTTTGAAGCATTGTCGGAGTAATCCTCATGTATCTTTTGGATTCCAGAATAGAAGTTTCTTGACATGACATCGTTAAACCTGTGAAATCTGTTTGCCATGAACATGTGCTTCAATCTTTCAAGACTCAGAGACAGTAGCCTGGAGAACTCGAACCCACCGATTTCCTGACAGACTTTGTAAGGTATTCCCCAAGCTGTCTCAGCACTTGTCTGTCTATCCATAATGCAACCTAGCACGAAGGCATGGGGGAACTCCTCAATGTTATTTTGTAGTTTGTCGGCCTCTGTTGTCACAAACTGAATTTCTTGACGAGGTTGCTGTAATGCAGTCTTTCCTCTTTCCGTCAATATTTTAGCGATTTCTCGTTGACCATGCTCCATAGCAGTAACTACTTGCACAAGGCTCATAAAAAAGTTACTCGCTCGCCACAGAAACAATGAAGTAGTTGTATCTCAGCGCTCGCGCTTCAAAGCTTAGCGCGCGCGCTCTATTCAGAACCGAGAACAAAAGAAAAAAGAGGAGGGTTTGCTTACTTTACACGATATTTCTCTGGCACTTTCCACATTTCGTCAATTTCTGCATCAGTCTTTCCTTGGAGTTTCAATTTTCGTCTTTTGCAGATTTCGGCTTTCTCTGAACAGACTTGGGCAACGTTACAAATAGGAAACCCAAAAGCACAGTAACAATTTTGAAAACACTTTTCACTGATGAACTCACATTTCATTGTTTTTCAACCTTCCTGATTTTTGCTTAAATCTCCACCGCGTCTGAAATTTCAGTTTCAGTGATTGAAACGCTTGGGTCGGTTATTTTTCGGGTCATTCTCGTCATCTTATTTGACGCAACCGCTTTAGCTTCAGCTTCGCTGTTGGCGCGCGCGCTAAGCATAAGGTACAAAGCAAACTAATTTAGGAACAGACATGCGCGCTATTATTCCTTGCTAGATTTGTCTGTCTCATCGTTCTTTTTTACTTCAGTGCTTTTTATAGCTCCCTTGATTTCTTTATCGCCGTACATTCGGATCTCGGATAGTTGAAATGTTTTGAATAGCGCGCGCTGCGCTAAACATAATTCAGTTTATAAAGATAATAGCGCGCGCGGTCTAATATAGTTCAGATATGTGCTTGGAGGAACATGTGTTTGGGGAGTGTGCGCACAAAACACATCAAACGAATGGCTAAGGAGCTTATCACACGTTTTCCTGATAGGTTTTCTAATGATTTTGAAAAGAACAAGCAATTGATTAACAGTTTAGTGACTGGTGGAACGCCAAAGGTTCGGAACCTGATTGCTGGATACATAACACGTTGTTTTGCTGTGCAAGAGCAGGAATTGCCAGAAGAAACTTTAGAGGAAACGGAGAAAGGCTAAACCTTCCACCCAACGCTTCAACACACTCTTGTTGCATCATCCTCCTTCTAGAGAGCCTTAAATGCTTCAAACCATCTGTTGTAAAGCGTCAGCATGTCAAGGGATACGCTTGGCTTTCTTTCCTCGAGTATCTGCCTGAAATCCTCCATGGTCAACGGTCGTGGCTTGGCCATTCTGTCGCTTGCCTTACCTGACTCAAAGAATTCGCCGATGAGTTTCAGCTGTGCCGACTGGTTGAAATCTCTTATGTCGCTTCCTGAGAATCCCTCTGAGAGTCTCGCGAGCTCCTGCAGCTCGACATCTGGAGCAAGTTGAAGACTGGCAGTGTAGAGCTTGAACATCATCAATCGTGTATGGTGGTCAGGCAGTGGGACCAGAATTCTTTTCTGAAATCTTCTTATGAAAGCCCAGTCCAAGTCCCAAGGCTTGTTCGTCGCTCCAATCACGTACACGTGAAGGTTCTTGCCCTTGTCTACGATACCGTCCATCTCTTTCAAGAACTGGTTGCGAACACGGATTTCGCCGCCTACTTCATTTGCGTGTTTTCCCATCAAAGAGTCAAGCTCATCGACGAAGACTATTGCAGGCTTTCCTTCCAACGATGATTTTCTTACTTGACCGAACAGGCGTGCGACATTCTGTTCAGCTTCACCCAGCCATTTTGACATTATCGAAGCCGCGTCAATTGAGACGAAAGTAGCGTCTATTTCCGTAGCGACGGCTGCTGCCAGCAATGTTTTCCCGCAACCTGGCGGCCCGAAGAGCAATATTCCCCGTGGCCATCCTAATGGAAACAGGTCGGGTCTCTGAACAGGATAGATTATTGCCTCCTTCACCGCCTTCTTTGCGGGGTCCAGTCCAACGACTTCCTCCCATTTCACGTTGAGCTTCTCTGTGACTATCAGTTCTTCGTAACTGGACTTGCTGCCTTCACTCTTTTTGGTTTCACCCTCACACCCGCCGTTTCTAACTTCTGCGTGAGGTTGTTCGCGCGGCACACCTACGGCGCCTTGTATCGCCTTTATGCGTTCTTGGTAGGCGATCGCTTTTTGCACGTAGACTTTGTTCAAGCCGTATTCAGGATAGAGTTGAACAAGTTGAAGCAGGCTTTCTATGGATTTCTGATACATGGTTATTGCCATGCCTCTTGACCCTTGCTTGTCCAAGCGCACTGCTTCCAACGCGTAGTTGGTTGCATTCTTCTCAAGCTCTTCTGAAGCACTCATAAAGAGTTACTTCTTTTCCTCTGGCTTTTTCTCTTCCTTCTTCTTTCGCTTAGCGCGCGCTCTCAGGCTTATCAGGTTAGGTAGAGCAATAACACTCAGAAGCATCTAATCTTCTCTCAGTATCTTGTTCTTTCTTTTCTTGAGCTCTTCCTTCCCATTTTTCCACTCCACTGAAATCCACAGACTTCACACTTCTTAGAACTGGCTTGGACTGCTATTTTCTTACTTCCACATTGGGAACATCGTTCTTTTCGAGCCATCTATTTCATCTGCCAGTCATATTTTGGAGGTGAAAAGACAAAATTGGGCTATCATTTTCTCTTCTGCTTCTTTCCACCACGAGCTCTTCTCGTTTGATGGCCTTAGCTCTATCACGTCGAGCGCTATTGATAGGTTTTCTGCGGGCATTCTGTTCTTGTTCTGGGCGATACTGAACTCCTGGAAAACTCTTCACGACAGCGTTTAAGTCAACTTTTTGGTTCAAGGTGGCAGCGGCAACGACGTTTTGAGTGTTTATTATGGCTTTAGTCTTCGGCATTAAAAACCACTTCCTATGGTGCGAGCACGCATTCGATGACGCTTAAGCTTCCGCTTCTCCCCAGTCGCAACTGCCTTTCACCGCTGAACCAAGTTACTGTACCATTTTTGACGTCAATTACGTCGCCCTTATGCACCGTGTTGATCTGCTGGTTCCATAAACTCATTTTCATTGAACCAGTTTCGTCTCTGATGAGTGCGTTTGATACACAAGCCGTTGTTCCGTATCTCGTGTAGACGATTTTGGATTTTGGAATCTCAAGCACCTCTGCTTTGAGGCTGACCTTTTTCATTCCAACTTTCAAGTCCCCAATCTTAGAGTTTACACCTTCGAAATTCTTGACTGAGGAAATTCTGGCAAAAATGGTTTTCGTGTAGCTTTCGAGCTGATTCTTTCCTTGCAGGATGGTAATCGATATTGGAAATTGAGCTACAACCTCTCGATCGGTGGTAAAGAGAAAAATCGCTGAATTCTTCGTCCTCTTGCGACATTCTATAATCACCTGCTCACATTCTGACCCCTCGTGATTCCAAGCTTCCACAATGCGATTGAAAAATTCACTCGCATCAACCTTATGCAACACCGCGATTCTGGCAAGGTTCTCCAGAACCCTTCCATCCTTGTGTGAATGCATCCTCTTAAGAGGCCTGCCTCTACCTCTCCAAATATGTTTCGCCATCTAACTTGTTTCCACTCTGTTGTTTTTGACGCGCAAATCCATCACTAAAATAATAGATCTAGAACGTGCATCTCAGTATTCTCAACATCACTTATATAGCTTGACTGCCAGGCGCGCATGCTTGTTCCTAAATTCGTTTGCGACATATCTCGTACTTCTCTCTTCATAGTACGTTCCATTGGAAAGGCGCACAACTCAACCCTGCCACACATTAAGAAAGGAATTTAGGAACACGCTAGCGTGCTACCACGATATACAGAAGAAAACATCGGTAGCTTGGGGTTATTATGCACACAAGACAGGTTCTATCGATCTTATCGTGGTCGCTATTTGAAAGGGGACTTGAACCCGTTTGGCGCGGCCGCGCTAAAACGACGTAATGGCAAACAACTGGACAGGTATCGTGCTCTCCTCCTCTTCAAACTACAACATCATTTCTGGAAACAACGCATCATCAAGCAGCAGCTACGGCATGTGCCTCCTCTCCTCTTCAAACAACACCATTTTGGAAAACAACATAATAGCAAACAGTGGTTACGGCATCTCCCTCTGGTCCTCTTCGGATAACGTGATATTCCACAATAACTTCGTAAACAACACTCAGCAAGCGCGCGCTTCTGTTTTTCTAAGACTTCTTGATGAAACGACCCGTCTTAAGGTCTCTGTATCGGTCTTGAGATTTGCCATATATCATAACTGACTCATGTCTCCATGTCATTTTAGAAACCGAAGGAAAATAGCCGATTCTTCTCCCTCTTCTTCCCCCCATAGACGGGGATTCCGACCGTTTGTGATTTTGGCCATGATGAAATCGTCATAAATCACGCGCGCGCGTCGAAAAGTGATTCTAATTTGTGACTAAACCGTGGTTTTTTTGAGGCTCAAACCGTCGAGTGGGGGTACGAATCTTTTGTTTTGTGTTCGATTCTTTTTTCTTGCTTTTCATGCGTGAAGTGTTTAAGAGTGGCTTTTGCTCAGTATTGGTTATTTGAGATGGGGGGTTGGCCATGAAGGTCACTTTTTGGCTTCTCGATATTAACTATGAGGCCAAGGATGAGTTGTCGGAAATTTGGGTCTGGGGCATAAGTAGCGCGGGCGAGAGAGTGCTTATCGTCGACAGGAGTTTTGTTCCGTACTTCTATGCGGTGGTTGCAGATGATGCGGATCCTGGAAAGGTTGTTGAAGAAATTGTCGCGAGCCATTGCGTTTTGGCGGCGAAGCCTGAGGTTGTTGAGCGCAAGTTTTTTGGAAAACCTGTGAAAGCAGTCAGGGTTTACTGCAAGAATGCTGAAGGAATAGCGAGGTGTGCAAAGCAGGTTCGAGAGTTCGAAGGCGTGAGAGAGTGTTTCGAAGATGACGTTCGTGTTGCCATGCGTTACCTTATTGACAACGATGTTGTTCCGTGTGGATGGCATGAAATAGAGGCAGTTGAGGAAGCAAACAGGCTGGGCGTCCGAATAGACAAGGTTTACCTGGCAAAATCGTTCCCAAAACCGGTTGAAAAAGCTGAGGGTCCGCCGCTGCGCGTGCTGGGCTTTTCTACAATATACTATAGCCGAGAAGGCTCTCCTAAACCCGACAGAAACCCCGTTGTCATCATTTCGGCTGCGACGAACCGTGGCGAACAAAAGCAATTCTTGGCGGACGAAAGCAGAAGCGACAAGCCAGTCCTGGAGGCCTTCATGAATTATGTTGAAAGCGTTAATCCTGACATTATCGTTGGCTATGGTGTGAATGGGCAGGAATGGCCGTACCTCACTGAAAGGTGCAAGAAGCTTGGTATGCATCTGCGCATTGACCGAGCGAAAACGGAACCGCACACGAGTGTTTACGGTCATATCTCGCTTAATGGCAGGGTTAATCTGGATTTGGCCGATTATGCGGAAGAGTTTCCAGAAGTTAAAGTGAAGACTCTGGCTAATTTGGCCGACTATCTTGGCGTCATGAAGATTGAAAACCGCGAAATCGTCGAGGACATAAACTTCGCAGACTACTGGGACAACAAAGAGAAACGCGGAATCCTGAAACAGTTTTCCATGGACAACACTTGTTGTGTCATGGGAATAACTGATGCAATCTTGGATTTTGCCATGCAACTCTCTAACCTTGTAGGTCTGCCGTTGGATCATGTCGGCACGGCAGCAGCAGGCTTTCGGGTTGAATGGTTTCTGATAAGGCACACTCACAAACTCGGTGAGCTTGTGCCTAGGAGAATCGAGCAGCCTTACAGACCGTACGCTGGTGGCCTTGTGCTTCAGCCAAAGCCGGGATTGCACGAAAACATCGCTGTCCTCGACTTCAAGTCTATGTACCCTAACATCATGATCACCTACAACCTCTCTCCAGACACTTACGTAACGCCGAAAGAACCTGAACCGCCTGGCGGAGTTTACGTGACCCCAGAAGTCAAGCACAAGTTTCGCAAAGAACCTCCCGGCTTCTACAAGGAAGTCCTGTCCTATCTCATCAGCGTACGGGATGAAATCCGTCTAAAAATGAAGGAGCTTCAGCCGAAAAGCGTTGAGTATCGTGTTCTGGACGCGCGGCAAAAGGCCCTGAAGGTTATCACTAACGCTTCTTACGGCTATGCTGGGTGGACGGGTGCAAGGTGGTACGTGAAGCCTGTGGCTGAGGCAGCGGCCGCTTGGGGAAGACACACCATACTCACAGCGATTGACATGGCTGAGAAGGACGGTTTGAAGGTCGTTTACGGCGACACAGACAGCATATTCATAGAGAATCAGCCTGGCAGAATTGAGAAACTTGCGAAGGACATCGGGAAAAAGTTGGGATTGGAAATCAAGCCCGAAAAGGTTTATGTGAGAATCTTTTTCACAGAGGCCAAGAAGCGGTATGCTGGACTTCTGCCCGATGGTCGGCTTGACATCGTGGGCATGGAGGTTGTACGGGGAGACTGGGCGACCATTGCCAAAACGGTTCAAGAGAAGGTTCTGGAAATAGTTTTGAAGGAGCAATCGCCCAGGAAGGCTGTGGATTTTGTGCATCAGTTCATCTATGAGCTTCAGCAAAAGCGCGTTCCATACCATGATCTTGTCATCTGGAAAACGCTGAGTAAGCCTGCTGAGGAGTATGAGGTTAGGGCTTCGCATGTTGAAGCTGCAAAGATGCTGAGGGCGAAGGGCTGGGAACTGGCAGTGGGGGATAAAATAGGCTACGTGGTGGTCGGTGGCACAGGCCGCTTGTATGAAAGGGTTAAGCCCTACATGCTGGCTTCTTACGATGACGTTGACATGGGATACTACGTGTCTAAACAGGTTGTGCCCGCGGCGGCCAGGATTCTTGGAAGCTTCGGGGTGACTGAAGAGCAGCTGTTCCAGTCTAAGACGGGTGGGAAAGAAACTAGGAAGCTCACAGACTTTTTCGGCGATTAGCCCTCGGTGACTTCTGCAAACGTCATGAGCTGCACCGTTAATGACGGTTTAACAGCGTCCGAGACGCGTGAAGCGATTATTCTTTTTATGTTCTTCTCGCTTGCCACGTCGACGATTCGCTGTGTTATGATGCCGTCGAAGACTATGGTGTCCACGCCTTCAGCCTGTTGGAGTCTCTCGGCAAGTTGGCTCACCGGCAACCGTTCCATCTGTTCTGATTTTTCGTTCAGAAGCACGGATTCCAACGTGCCTTCTAATGATTTCATCGTTTCAACGATTTCTTTTGGAACCTCTATTTTCTGCTTTTCCCGTTTCGGCGGTTTTGGCGCTTCCAGTTTGGTTGGTTCTTGGATGGAGATTTTTGCCTCGAGGGCTTCGAATATTTCCTTGCAGTTTAGTTCTTCAACTTCTTTTCCTCTTGGTGCTCTGGCAATGTATTTTACGTCGGTGACCTGCAAGAGTTCTTTGAAGATTAGATCTCCGCCTCTGTCTCCGTCGAGGAGGGCTGTTGCTTCCTTTTCCTTGCAGAGCGTCTTTATCGCCTCTGGAACCTTTGCACCTTCCAGAGCCACAGTGTTCATCAGCCCGCAGCGCATGAGGTTTATGATGTCCGCTCTTCCTTCAACTACGATTATCTCTTTTGCAATTTCAAGTCCAGGTCCTGAAGGCAGTTCTTCCAAGCCGTATTTTCCAACTTTGCCCATTTTGAGTGTTTCAGACACTTCCTTGAAAACTTCGTCCACTGAAGGCATCGACTCGATTGTCCACTTGTGAAGGATGTCTTTGGCTCTGTCAATGATTACCTTTCTTCGGGCTTCTCTCACGTCTTCGACCTTTTCAAGGGTTACCTTTGAAGCGCATGGGCCTACCCTGTTTATGCTCTCTATGCTCGCGGCAATCAACGCAGTGGAAACCCTGTCTAGGCTTGTTGGAACGGTTATCGTGCCAGTTGTCTTATCGTTTTTTGAGTGTAACTCGATTTCTATTCTTCCGATTCTGCCCGATTTTTGCAGTTCCCGCAGGTCAAGCTCCGGTCCAAAAAGGCCTTCTGTCTGCCCGAAAACTGCTCCTATCACGTCCGGTTTTTCAACTACTCCCTCTATTTCGAATTCCGCGTGTATAACATACTTTATGGTAAACGTTTGGGATGAACCCGTATTAATGCACCTCCGAGTGATTTGTTAAGGGTTAGCGTTAATCGCGTGACTTAAGAACTTGGTTCTCAAATCACGAGATTATATCTTAACGTCCACTATATATTACGTTTATGAATTATTGATCATGCTCTTTAAGGTTTTCTTATTTGGTTCTGTGTAGTCTTCGTCGGATGGTTTTCTCTGTGAAAATTCGTCGGATAGCTTTCGGTGTTGCAGAAACAAGGGCGTATCTTGAGTGATTATCTCCTCAATTAATGTTTGAGCCTTGTTTATGAGAGAATTGTATCTCAAGCTATTGGGTAAAACGATGGAGTGTTTATCTGCGTAATCTCAGCCATAACATTGTTGCTTGAAGCTGTAAAGTGTATGAAAGCTTCATAAATCATATAATGTTTCAGACTTGTTGTTAGAACAACAATTAAATAACTGTTTCATGTTGATATTGGCTAACGGGAGAGAGAAAACATGCCAACAGAAAAGGATGAATTGTTCAAGCTTTCAAGAGAAAATTTGGAATGGTTTAAGGAGAATTATAAAAATATAAGGAGAGATTATATCAATCAATGGATTGTAATACAAAACAAGAAAATAATTGCAAAGGGTAGCACATACGAAAATATAACCAATATGCTCAAGAAAGCAGACAAAAAAGCTGCGATAGTAGAGTTCATAGATTCAAAGCAATTGGCTATGTTCTTCTAGGCCCATTGTGAGGGAAAACTTTTCAAGTTTACTGGGTTAACTATTAACAACAATCGTCCGATAATCCCTGTTTTATTTGAGGTACCTGCTTTTCATTGTGGTAGAATCATTAATTTTCTTGTTGATACTGGTTCCACGTATTCTGCAATAACTGAAAAAGAAGCTAACCTTCTTGGACTTGAGTTTGCGCTTCTGCCAGAAGCTAAAAAGGGAGCGATAGGATTCGGTGGGACGTTCAGGAACAAGATAATAAATTGCCCAGTCATTTTGACATTCAAGTCTCCAAAAGAAGAACACAAGATTACATACGGTGGCGGTTTTCAAATAATCGGCATTCCTTCAGACGCAACAGAGGTGGAGAGAGAAAAAATGCTTAGATACTGTCCAAGTGTACTGGGAATGGAAGTCCTTGCAAAGTTCCAAGTTTATGTTGATAAAAAGAAAGTAGAATTAACATTAGTCTAAGATTAGTCATCCGACGATTTTTCGCATGAACCCCTAATTCGACGAAGACTACACAGAACCTCTTATTCTTCTCTAGGTTTTGTCAAAGGTTCATTTGCCGACGAGTGTTTCTGCGGCGAAGCCTTGAGTGCTATCGTGCTGAGAGGATCGGGTGATGGATGTGGTGTGGACCGATTGGAAGCAGTTCGGGTTCATGTTTCGCCGAGTTTTCTACTCAACGTTTGCAAGTAGGCCGCCAAGCCTTCGATGTCCTTGAGTTCTCTTCCCGCGAACCTCAGGAGTTCTTTCCGGAATGTGATGTTGGTTTTTATTCTTGCTTTTTCCAGGTTTTCTCTCAGGATTGCTGTCCATTCTTTTCCTCGTCTGTCAAAATCCAGGAGCAGAATGACTTCTCGGTTTCCGGTTTTCTCTATTTCAGAGATGAGGTCTAAGCGGGATTTTCCGCCGGTTTTTGCGGTCACTATTTGTCCTGGCACGCCCAGCGTTCTCAGGGTTTCTACGTCTTTTTTGCCTTCAACTATTATTGGTGTTCCTTTGGCTGATTCTTCTGCTAGGCATTCTAGAATTTGCTGGATTTTTTCTTGTCTTTCCCTGAGATGTGCCGACAAGGTTTTTACCTTGTTACCTTGGCGTTTTTCACCGCGTTGAGGCATTCTTTTGCTTCTTTGTTGTTTTCAAAGTATTTTCTGACGGGTTCAAGGATTCTTGCGAGTTCCTCTGCGACAGCGTTCTTGAGGTCTTGCGGGTGCAGTTTTCCGTCTGCATAGGCTTTCTGAAGTTCTTTGAGGTTGTCGAAGGTGATTGGGCCGCCGAACTTGGCTGGTCTTTGTATGGTGAAGGTTTTGTTTTCTCTGAAGATTATGAACTTGCATATTTCTAGGATTGGGTTGTACTCCACGGTTTTTTCGGGGCAGAAGGCCTGTGAGATTTTTTGTTTGATTTCCTCAGGGTGGTCATAGATGAAGATGCAGGTTTCTGGTTTGCTTTTTGACATCTTTATTGATGATAATATTTCTCTTTCTTTCTCTTTCGGGATGGGCCAGATGGGCGGTTTAGCGAGGCCTTGGAGGTAGCTGTGATGCACGCACACGGGTTTCCAGCATCCGAGTTTTTCGCCCAGTTCCCGTGCTACGACGTTGGCTTTGCGTTGGTCTATTCCGAGTTGGCAGATTTTTACTTCCATGTGGAATATGTCGGCTACCTGCATAGGCGTGTACAGGTAGTCTGAAACGTGTTTGGCTTCAGATTCCTGTCTTCCCGCGATCTCGAGTGTGCGGGTTACTCTGGCTATTGAAAGGTTTTTTGCTATCAGCACCGTTTTTTCCCAGTACTTCAGGTCATCGTAGAGTTCGTCTGAGTAGATGAATTCGACTTTGTCTTCTGGAACGCCCAGGGCTATCCATGAGTGTTTGAAGAGGTCTGCGGCTTTTCTGATGAGCTTCAGGTCGCCGCCCATCTTGTTGTTGAGCCAGGCGTGCCACGTGGAAAGATAGGCTTTATACCGTATTCCTGCTTCTATGAAATCCTTCATCTTGTACGCGCAAACCAACCCGGTTCCAAGATGCACCAGGCCCGATGGTTCCCAACCGTTGTAGGCTATGGGATGCTGCTCGGTTTCCAAAAGCTTCCGCAAGTCTTCCGGGGTTATGACTTCTTCCGTGGGCGGTCTGCACACAAGCTCGATTTTTGTTTCTACGTCCAAATTCTGCTCTGCCTGCTTCAGGTTTTACCTATCTGTATGCACATGACAAACTTAAGAGTTGTTTTCGCGGGCCTGCTTGTTTCCTACGTAACCTAACACTTAACTTCACTGTGGGGCGTTGCGCCCTTCTAGGTTAAGCTCTCTCCGTCGTAGGGTTTTTGGCCCGCGCCCGCCGTGTCCCATGCTTGGGTAAACTCGCCATCACAAGAATCGGCAAGCCTGAGGCTTGCCCTCTTCCGTTGAGTCCGTCTGCGTGGATGTATCGGCGGGATTGTGAAGGGCTCGATTTCTTGTCATCGCCAAGGAAGAATGGGGTGTCTGAAAAGTTAAGGGTTACTGTCTCCCGCTCCACACGTCGCGGGTTCGAAAACATGTTGGCAAATGATTGTATCTCCGCGGGGTTAGTCTTTTCATGTTGAACTTCGAGACGGTGCACGTGAGTACCCAGTTCTGAATTTTTTGAGCACTCAAAGCGGTGATGCATTTGTTCTTGTCTTGTTATTTTAGGTGCAGAGGAAAAATGGCGCGCGCTAGTAACGGTGAGGGGATTGCAATAGCTAAACAGTTTTTGATGTCCAAGATTGAAGGTCAAAATGCAGTTCTGAAGAAATATGGCTTAAGACCTCTCGACATTGATGCTAGGCATAAAATCGGTAATATTCAATTTGAAAGTTTAGAATCAGCTAGGAAAAAGCTTGTTCTAATTGAGAGCCATAATGCGAAGCTCTATTTCAACCAGATTTTCAAGTTGTTTCCTGAAAAGATTAGGCCTGAAAAGAGGACAGGGTACAAAGCGTGTGATAGAGTGAACAACGTTTTCAACTTTGCTTATTATGTTTTGAAATGCAGAGTTCATAAGACCTTTGAAGCATATGCGCGCTTTAACAGTACATTGATTATCATCATTCTTCTACTCAAAAAAAAGAACGTAACCAGTAGTAAATCATGTAGCCAAAATTTCTGAAACGTAAAAAAAGACGAAACTTCGTTTTACCCAATCGTTTTTTGAATCCCACGGGCACCTCAATGCATTTCAACCCAACGTCCAATGTCACCACGAAAATCTCCATTTCTATCTCGAATCCCTTAGCTTTCAACCTTGGGTAAAGAGTTTCAACCGCTTTCCTGCTGAATGCCCAATAGCCTGTTTGCACATCTGTGAAAATTCTTAGAAATCGCAACCCAAGAAACAGCGACACAATGACGTTGGAAAAAATTGTAAATAGAGTCATGGCGCCTTTTTCTCGTTTCCCCCTTACCCTTGAACCAAGCACAACCTCGGCCTTTTCATCCTTCATAGCCTCAATCATCTTTGGCAACTCCTCAGGATCATTGCTTCCGTCGCCATCAATCATACACAAAATGTCGTATTTACTGCTGAGAAAGAATTCCATCCCTGTCCTTACACCGCAACCCTTACCTCTCCCGAACTTCTGTCTAATCACTCTAACTCGATATTGCCTTGCCACTTCGACGGTTTCGTCTGTACTGCCACCGTCCACAACCAAGACATCGCTATCTTTTGGCACATCTTTTAGAACCCTTCTTATCCCTCTCTCCTCGTTTAAGGCTGGCACCATCACAAGAACGCTTCCAGTTGAACCCTGACTCAACTAAATCCCTTCAACTATAGTTCATTCATCAAGACTAATAAGGAGCTGTTAAGTGCGCGCTATTGTTTCTATCTGTCTGTGTGACTGTCAGCCAGAGGGTGCAGTAGGTAAGTAAGTAGAAGATAGAAGGATAAGGAAAAGGAAGTAGGGAAGTAAGAGTAGAAGTGTGTGGGACAAAACTTTACCCCAAAACCCAAACCCAATTACGTCTACACCTCAACTCCTCTCTCTCACACTCTCTGACAGACCCAGATAGACAGACACACAGACAAACAGACAAACAGACAGACAGAGACAGAGCGCACGCTAACGTAACAATAACATACTGCTACTAGAACCCACTCTCTTCTTCTAGTTTAAGCCATGCTGTAAAGAAAGCTCTCATGAAGCTGAAAGAGGAATATGAGCGGAAAAGCTAGACTACCCACGGTTTTCCGTGATAATCGAGTTTATATGTGCCAACAGCATCCTAAATCCTAAGAGGTGATTGGACAAATGCATCGTGGGCGTGCGGGTAGTATCAGCGGATGGCTACTTTCTGCTATTGTCGTAGTGGTACTAGTAATAATTTTAGTCGTTGTCCTCAGAGTACTTATTCACTTGTTCTAAGGCAAACTGAAAGAAGAATATGAGAAAAATCCAAAATCTTCACAGCAACAGAAGCGCGCGCTATTTTGTAGTGACGACGGACGGCGCGTTGATAGTATGGGTGCGAACGAACGAATCAAGAGCCTACTCGTATCGGACTAGGTAGATTGGCTTGCTTGCCTCCTTCTTCCTCTCTTCTGATGTGACATCTTTCAAGGATTTTGCATGAGGCATTCGTGCGATTTTCTCTTCTCCGATTTGTAGAGATATTGTAGTGCATGGCAATTGGTCGTTGATGCAGGCGTCTCTTAGTTCGGTTTTCATTCTTGGTCAAGTGCTTAGGTGTATATTAAGACTTAATAAACATTTTCACAGAACTGTAGGACGCCAAGACAAAGCCTCCCTATCCTATTTCACCATTTATGATAGCAACACTATTGCGCGCGCGGGAAGATCGAAGCCCCAAAAACACTAACCTAAACCCTCCAATACTCCTACCCCACACTCTCTTGGCGCGCGCTAATGGCTTTCTTGTCCTTCTTTCTGTTTTTCGCTTTTCCCTTTCTGTTTCCTACCGTCCTTCGTACATTTAGAGTCACTATCCTTTCTGTCAGTGCCTTTGTCACTGTGAAGCAAACTACATCACTCATGGTAAGATCAGTTTCGACATTTGCAACTGCACTATAATCTCCTTCAACAATGAATTCTTGAACAACAGAATAGGTCCTGTCTTCCAAAGTTGCAGCTGCGACATGCATTGTATCTCCACTAGGAAGAGTCACTGTTATAGTAACAACTTCACCTGCCTTCTTTTGGTCACTAACACCCCCAACAAAAGTTATTTTTGCCATAATTTTTCACCATTTGTCTATTTCATTTAATACAGCTTTGCACTTAGCGCGCGCGGGACATGTAAAACAGAGATCAATTGATCTATCGCAAGATAAATAGCGATGAGATGGGCAGAATAGACGAAAAGTCATTTCAGTTTTTCTTTCGTTTCATGGCCAATTTTTCTGGCTTTTTCAACGCCTTTCTTGCCGGCGCTTCTTATTTTTCCTCCAGCTTCCTTGGCTTCTTCCTCTGTCTTTTCAGCTGCTTCTTTAACTTTTTTCTTGGCTTTATCAAAAGTTGACATATCTACCATTAAAGAGGTTGTTGGTTTTGCTTAAAAAAGCTTTCGCGCTGACTTAACATCGGCCTTCTTGGTTTTGCGCGCGCGCCAAACTAGGTTCTACGAAGTTTTAAGCGCGCGCTAGAAAAAAGATAGCGTTCACAGACCGGACCGCACGCATCTGAGGCTCACTCATTTTTTTCAACCTATGTCTAGTTTCTCAAACACGCACCAAGTTGTAACGTAGGCTAGGGATAAGAAGTCAACAGGAGTTTTGTCAATGGGACGCTTTACTATTATGTCAAGTCGCGCGCGCCGTCTTATCCACGTGCACTGTTCCATTGTTATCATTCCGTTTGGTTCCGGCCGACTTCGTCGAAATAATTCGCCATCTCCCTCTTAAATAGCCGACAAACATTCTCGGCGCCGACAATCTCCTCCTTCTCAAGGTCCCATTCAGAAGGATGCAGTATGAAGGGCTTCGACTGGGTGCCACCCAGGCCGCCGTGGCTACCAATGAGCTCCTCAAATGCCGCCACCTCATCTTTCTCCGTGTCGTACATGCTTATGAGAAGGATATCAGGGACACAGTTGAAGCTGTCCAACCTGCGCAGGTGCTCGGCAGCCCGCTTCCCGAATTTGGCCAGCGGGTTATCACCCTCGACCTTATCGTCCGCGAGGTAATATTTGCCACTCGCGCCTAAGACGACCGGCCCCTGCTCCTTCGAGCGGATCATGGCAAAACTCACGCCCTCATGCTGCGACAAACCCTTCACAATCTCTGGATAGGTCTCATTGATATCCTCCAAGCTTATCCGATCCGCCCATTGTGTGAAGTATATCAGACCCACGTTTCCCGAAGCCAGCACGATTGCATCAATCTTTTTGTCCTCTTTTTTCTTCGACTTCCGAGTCACTCTATTTCTTACGTTCCGCAGAGGCACCGTCACCATCTGTCCGAAGTGGTCCTGGTTGGAGTCAAGCTCGAAGTACGTCCCTTGTCCCTCAGGCAGGAGCTTCTGTACAAGATCTGCTAGGGTGTGACCATAACGTTGCTTGAACGTGGCGCCGTTGGTCTGACCGTGGTCTGAAAGGACGCAGAGGTAGTACGGGCGTTGGGCGTATGCCTTTGCCGCCTCTATCCTCTTTATGCACCTATCCAGTTTTCTTAAAACGTAGAAAGCCTCATCGTCAGAGATGCCGCAGTGATGCGCAACCTCATCGTACCCCATGAACGTAGTATATAGGACATCCTTGTCACCCGCGATAATGTCGCCTATGACCGTGTAAGTGCTTAACTCGCGCAGGAAGGCATCCGCCACCATCCTTGTGAAGTAGTATGCGAGTCCGCGGTTGCGCAGTCTGGGTAGGGTATTCCTTCGCCACTGCCTGTACCTGGACCGGGCCTCCAGCACTATCTCCCAGAGGGTGTACGCGATCGTGTGGACAAGATTGAAGGAGACCGCGTGAAAAGTGTTCCACGACTCACTGTACAACTGCCTTATCTTGCTGAGCTTGCTGAAGACGAAGATGTTGTCTTTGGCGTCACCAGAATAGAGATTGGCTATAGCGCGTCCATTGGTTGCAAGCAAACCGTTCCCATCCGAGATGCGTGCCTCGATCGCCTGGGCATCGCCCATGCCGACGGTTGATATGACCTTGTTGCCTTTCGCTTTTTCCACCCATCGGAAGGCAGGGATGTCTTTGTTGTTCCCGTGCAATATGCCCGCTTGGCTTGCGCCGGTCTGGGACGAAAAGTCCGTTTCCCATCCCTTTATCTTGTGCGTTCCGCTGCTGACCCACCCTGCCAGGGTTGGCATCGTCCCGTTCTCTACCGCTTTGCGGAGAATCGTCTCGGCCAACCCGTCGATCTCCAGAAAGATGAAGCCTGGCTTGTCCTTGTTCTCCGTTGCCTTCTTTGCGCGCCCCTTCATCTTCTTGAACACCGCACGGTAGAATGATGCATCGTCGTCGATGGCGAGTATCCCCGAGACCACGGTATTGATCAGCGCTATGTTCAAGGGGAGCAGAAGTAACCCCCACCCAGAGGCCTCAATTTCCGAAGTGAAGGAAGCCAGCAACCAGATTATTATGCCGTTCAATAGTAGCGCACTCAAGCCGAACGTTATCACAGAGCGCGCGCCCGCTAACCTCGATAAGAGGGGCCAAAGCAGTGCATTAATTAACCCCAGCCCGGCGGTCGCGATCAGCGCGACGACAAGATTACGGGCGTAAAATCCAGTCAGAACGCCCGTAAAGAAGATACCTAAAGATGTTAAAAACCATACAACTAGTGCGCGTGTGAAATTATCTTTTGTCATGCTCTCTTCTCTTTAGGTTGCAGATCAATGACCGTAATCTCAGGCGCGCAGTTGATGCGTATCCAGAACGCGTTTGTGCCTAAGCCTCGGTTGGTGTACTGGACCATTTCCCCCACCTGATACTTTCCGAGGGGATACTTCCTGAAACCGTCACCGCGGAAAGGAGTTCCGAGCTTGGGTATCACAAACTGGCCTCCGTGGGAATGTCCGGAGAGCTGGAGGCTGAACCTCTTCGTCTCTGCGCTGATGTCAGCGAAGTCTGGCTCGTGGGCCAGCAGAATTGCTGGTCCGTTTGACGGCAGCTTCTGCAGCACCTTGTTCAGCTGGTTCTTCTTCACAGTGGTGCTGTCGACCCCTGCAATATGCAGCGCACATCCCTCTCTAGTCACCGTGTAGACGTCGTTGTTCAGTTCTATTATTTTGCTTTCGCTTAGTATCGAACGGATCCTCTTCGCTCCAAGCCAATAATCGTGGTTGCCTAGCACTGCCACCGTCGCGTCTCGCGCACGTATTCCCTTGAGCGCGGGGATGAGGTCCTCGACATTCCTCCCTGAGTAGGATACAAAATCCCCTGTGATCGCAACGATGTCCGGCTCCTGCTGGTTGATCAAGCCAACCACGCCCTCCAAGCGATCTGCAGAGATCCATTGTCCATAATGGATGTCGCTGATGTGCACTATTCGGTAGCCTTGGAAGAGGGTCGGAAGCCCTGGGATATTGATTTTAACTTTCACGACATCGAAATCGCCCGGGTTGAACCTCTGTCCCACCAACCTAGAAGATCTCGACATCATCTTTTGCGCGCCTCTTCGGAGGCGGAAGGTCAAATCCTCTCTAGCATCTTCCACAGGCTTTCGCTTTCTCATTAACCAAATACCCCCTATCAATTGCCTAAGCGCATGTCGCTCATAATGAGCAAAGTTGGTCAATATATTCTGTTTGTCCCTATCAAGCTGTAATGGCGCTAAAGAAGCTCAACGGCAAGAACAGCGCGCGTGCACTGCATCATCATCTGGACAATCTTCGATCTTTTTGGGAGAATAGACATCACATGCATGAGCGATAAGAAATCCGAGAAATAAACGATATAAGACACACATGGGGCATTTTTATAAATGCGTGTATGTTTCATTTATCTCTTACAAAAGGGGATGGCGTTAACTGACAATAATCGTTGATGATGCGGGCATAGGTGACCTGCTTTTTGGTGTGGTCATAGGCGCCTATCGCTGCGAGACTCAGGAATTTAGATACGACGTCTTGGATGTCAAATATTTCAGATACCCGCGATTCCGATCAAAAGAGTATCTGAAGCAGGCTTCGACAGTCGTGTTTCAACTATTGAGTAAACTCGGACTCAAGAAAGACGAACGAATTCAAGTCTGCAGAGGCTACATCTTCGACGAAGCGGTAAATGGTTTAAGAGAGCTGTATGGCGACGATCAAATTGACAGAATCACAGTCACCGGCGAACCGCAAAGGCTTACGGAAATAGCATACCTTGACGAAATCAGAAACTTGGGTTATGAGCCCATAAAAGAGAGAGACGAGAAAAAGGCAAAGAGCTTCTTCCACATGATGAACTGGCTGAGGAGAAATCCAGAAAAACTAATTTACGCAAAGACTGGTTGGCCACGCCTGCAGAGATACAATCTATTCAGATCTTACTGTCAAAAGCAGTCAACAGAAGATAGAGAAATCAGTTCTTGAATCTGCAAAGTGCTCATTGACCTTTGTGCAACGAGCAAGAAGCGCTTGCCGAAGACATCTCTTTCAATGCACTCATGTAATGCATCATATTTCTAAGGCTATGAAAAAGGGGGATTTTTCGGGAGATGTCTCCATTTGTCTCGGGTTTAAACCCACCAGGGTCTTGAATAATACGGGGGCTGGTCCGAGTACACACACGTGCAACCTATGGGTTTTTGAATACTCAGTTTACTAGACCTCTTTCTTGGGTACACTTCGGAAAGATTAATAAGCCCTTTTTGCGAATGGCTGTGGCTAAAGTAATGTGATAAGGCTAAGCGTATGTCTCTCCTTGGTCTCCCTCCAATCTAATAATACCTTTCTTAAGAGGTAACTTTATGTCGTATGGGAGAGCTGCTCTAGCCAAGATCGAATATCTCTTCAAAGAACTTCAAACTGGACCTGAGGGTCTTTCGGATGAAGAGGCGAAACGCCGCCTTCTGAAGACCGGTTTGAACGTCCTTCCTAGGGGCAAGAAGACCAGCTTGGCTAGGAAGATTATTTCACAATTCAAGAACATGTTCAACATCCTTCTGCTGGTCGCTTCATTCCTCTCGTTTCTAAGCGGCTTCACCTCCAATGATCCAACCTCAGTTCAGATGGGTCTTGCAATATTTTTCGTAGTTGTTTTAAACACAATCTTCAGCCTTTTTCAAGAGTATAGGGCCGAGAAGGCTGTGCAGGTGATAAGAAGCCTAATCCCCACCAAGACGAAGGCCGTCAGAGACGGTCAAATGAGGGAAATTGACGTGACCGATGTTGTTCCTGGAGATATTTTGGCTTTCGAGGAGGGAGATAGAGTGCCAGCTGACCTGCGGTTAATCAGTGCATTTGAGGTTTCTGTTGACAACTCGATATTGACAGGAGAGTCTGACCCTCAAAGGCGATTTGCTACGATGTCTCCGGAGATGGAGACAAGCACTCCCTATGATGTGCACAACATTCTCTTTGCTGGAACCACTCTGGTTTCAGGAGTCGCCAGAGGTGTTGTGTTGTCAACAGCAAAGGATACAGAGTTCGGGAGAATTGTTTCCTTATCTGGCGAAGTGCATGAACCTATGAGCCCACTTGAGAGGGATATTGACTACACCGCTAGACTGAATTTCCTGTTGGCGATTGGTGTGAGTCTAATCTTCTTTTCGGCAGCTTTGTTGTTTGTTAAACTGAACCTCGCCACGAGTATACTATTCGCAATTGGCGTGATGATATGTCTAGTACCAGAGGGCTTCCAGCTGACTGTCTCTCTTTCGCTAGCTCTGACCGCTCGTAGGATGGCTGAGAGAAATGTTGTCGTAAAACGACTTTCCTCTGTTGAAACGGCTGGGTCAATGACTGTGTTATGTGTGGACAAGACGGGCACGATTACGAGTGGAGAGATGATGGTGAAGAAACTTTGGGCTGCAGACGAGATTTTTGAAGTCACTGGTGACGGATACAGTCCAGATGGCCATATCACCTTCAATGGCAGAAGAATCGGTCGTAGTGAGGACCCAGCCGTCTCTAAGCTTTTGGAGGTTGGTGCTTTCTGCAACAATGCCAAACTGAACCCGCCGTCGGACAGAATTGGCAGATGGACGGTTTTGGGAGATCCCACTGATGGGGCGTTTCTCGTCTTCGCTGGAAAGGGTGATTTCAACGTCAGTAAAGCTCTCGCGGAGAATCAGAGAATTGGCCTGATTCCATTTGATTCTAAGAGGCGAATGATGACGAGTGTTCACAGGGGTCCAGAGGGAAAGATAACCGCTTTTACCAAGGGAGCCGGCTTGGAAGTGCTTAGACGATGCACTAATGTCTTCTATGACAAAAAATGCATCCTTCTCACAGACGAGATCGAAAAAGCCGTAACAAAACAGATGAATGATTTTGCTTCAGAAGGTTTTCGAGTTCTCGCAATGGCAACAAGAGCTCTCCCAAACGAACCTGAAAATCTATCCCAAGGTGTCGAAGAAAACATGACCTTTCTGGGTTTGGCAGCGTTACTCGATCCGCCGAGACCAAAGGTAGAGGCTGCTGTTCAAGAAGCCAAGAGCGCGGGCATACGAATCATTATGCTGACGGGAGATCACGAACTTACTGCTTATTCCATAGCAAAAAAAGTGGGAATCATAACGTCAGAGGATCAGGAAGTCTACACTGGAAAAGAACTAGGCCAGATGAGTGACAAAGACCTAACAGACATCCTCGTCAGAGGCGAGTCCGTGTTTGCGAGGATAGCGCCAGAACAGAAGCTAAGGATAGTTCACATCCTGAAATCCATGGGTGAAGTAGTGGCAGTGACCGGGGATGGCGTGAATGACTCTCCCGCGCTTACTGAAGCAAATGTGGGCATAGCCATGGGGGCAGGTGGAACGGATGTGGCACGAGAATCCGCTGATATGGTGCTTCTGGACAATGATTTCACATCGATTATCGAAGGGGTCAGGCTGGGAAGATCAACTTTTGACAACCTAAGGAAATTCGTTTATTATGTCTACACGCATAACTGGGCTGAACTAGTCGCGTTCGTCGTCTTTGTACTACTCCAGACCCCGCTTCCGCTGCTTGTTATCCAGGTGCTCGCGATAGACCTGGGGATGGACGTCCTTCCTTCCCTTGCCCTGATAATGGAGCCTCCCGAGCCCGGCGTTATGATGAAGCCCCCCAGAAAGACTGGCACCAGACTGATCAATGTTTCGACATTACTCAAAGGCCTCTATGTAGGCGTGGTTGTATCGGCTGGTGCGATCTACTGGGCCTTCCACGTTTGGGGGATTGGAGGATGGGTTTTGGGCCAGAGCACCGTGAGCGATGCCATAGTATATGCGAGAGGTACGACGATAGTCATGGCAGGGATAATGATGGGTCAGCTTGGGAACCTCTTTTCCGCACGAACGAGTTCACAATCAGCATTTCGGCTAAGTCCGTTCAGAAACAGATGGATTTTCCTAGGGATACTGGGTCAATTCGCTATAATGGCAACGATAGTATACGTACCGTTCCTTCAGCCGTTGTTCGGCACAGCCCCACTACTTCCGTCGGACCTACTCTTCCTTCTTCTGCTAGCCCCCGCGGCTCTTCTGCTGGAGGAGCTAAGAAAAATGCTGACACGTAAACTATCGCGTGCGTCGCGCACGGGTCTCTAAACTCTCCAAACAGTAAAAAAAGGGATTTGCGGGAGATAACCTCATTCTTGCATGATTTGTCTAAACAGATTGGGTTCCAAGCTCCTGCATAAGCCATAAAAACTGGAATGCGTGATTCACTAGTCTCAAATGATTGAGCATCTAACGGGCAATGGGGGATATAAAGTGTCATCAAAGGAAAGAGAGGTTTCAGGTCTGGAGTTTCATCCATTGACACGAGAGAGATGGGTTGATCTTGAGAAGTTGTTCGGTCAGCGCGGGGCATGTGGAGGTTGTTGGTGCATGTATTGGAGATTAGCCCGCTCAGATTTCATGCGGCAGCGGGGTGAAATGAACAGGAAAGCTTTCAAGAACCTGGTGGATTCGGGCAAGGTTCCCGGAATTCTCGCATACGTACAGGGCCAGCCAATTGGATGGTGTGCCGTTGCGCTACGAGAGACTTTCCCAAGATTGGAGCGGTCCAGGATACTCAGCCGGATTGATAATAAGCCTGCATGGTCGGTCGTGTGCTTCTTCGTTGCTAAAGCATTCAGACGAAAGGGGATGAGCGTGAGACTGTTGACCGCGGCTGTGGATTATGTGAAAAAACAAGGTGGCGATATCGTTGAAGGATATCCAGTTGAACCCAAGAAAGATTGGACACCTCCAGATCCTTTCGTCTACACTGGTCTTGCTTCAGCTTTCCGCAAGGCTGGGTTTGTGGAGGTCGCTTGCCGGTCAAAAACTCGGCCTGTGATGAGATACGTACTCTGAAGACGCTAAGATACATCTTGTTTCAAACACCGAAGAAATGTGAGTTTTGATAGAGCAACACTACTGTTCTTTTTGCTTGATTTTAATCATCTTTTCAACGTCAAGCTCGAAAGCCGCTGCGGGGTTTTCCAGTTTCCATTTTTCCAAGACTTTTGGGTTGATTTCGCCCAGGATTCCAACTTCTGTTCCTTTAACGATTGCCTTGCCTGCTCTGCCGTCTATGAAGCTTGGATGTTCTGTTTCTCTTATTTGCCATTCCAACCCGAAGTTCATCATGAAAGCTTCCAGGGTTGATTTTGCTTCGGTGAAGCTGGCGTTTGCGTCGTAGATGATTGCGGCAAGCCTATCTTCATCCCTAGTTCTCGTTTCCCTCTTCTCATCTAGAAGGGTGACTTTGCCGAGTTCGAAGAGTTTCTGTGGGCACTCAACATGCAGGTTGTTGCTCACAAATTCAACGAGGCTTGGTAACAGCCAGTTTCTCAGGCAAGTTAGCGTTATGACTTTAGGGTTGGATACCTCAACTATTCTCTCTTTCTTGCAGTTCATTTTTTTGAACAGGTTTTCAGGGTTCGTAAGAGTGTAGCTCAGCACTTCTTGAAATCCAAGCCCAACCATCAACTCTCTCGCAACATCAATTAATCCTTGTTCAGGCTTCACTCGGCCGGTTGTGGGCATTTCACGCCACAATGGTTTGATGTTGTTGTAATCGTAGGCTATTGCCACGTCTTCGACGAGGTCTATGGGATGCATGACGTCGATTCTGTAACAGGGAATCTGCACGTGCACTTCGTTTTTTTCCGTTTCTTCTGCGCCATGACCTGCCCTGCGAAGCATTTGTGCAATCTGTTTGGGCTTAAGCTGCAAACCTAACACCCTGTTGGTATAGTCAACATTCAGGTCCATCCTGTTCGTGTCGAAATTGGGCGTCACGGTATCCACGTGCCTGTGCGGATAGTGGATTTTGGCGGCGTAGGCTTCGCCTCCACGGTCGATTAGGGACAGAGTGACGATTTTCAAGGTGTTGAGCACAGCTTCATCCATTGTTCCAGTGACTTCGACGAGAATGTTCTTTGTATCTTCTGTAACTCTTCCGAGATCGTTCGAGTTGATTATCGGCGGGAACGAGAGAGGCTTATCCTCTGCATCTAGAAGAATGGGGTACACCTGGTGTTTGCGTACAATGTGCCCGTACTCAAGACCCTTTGGATGACGACCGAGTATTTCTTTTAGACTCATCTTTTCCGTGAAGCCTAGTGGTACGAAGCTGACTTCGTTTGGCTTTGCGACGGTGTACTGCAGTGGCAGTTTGATTAAGTCTAGATTGTACATTCCGATTGATGTTCGTCGTCTGTTTCTTCCGTAAGTCTGATCAAGCTTGTCCTGCATGTGCATGAAACCGCGAATTATGCTGTCCGTCAACTTTAGATTCTTTACTATGGAGCAGCCGATGTAAGGACGTATGTTTTCTAGTCTTTGGTCAACGTGAACCTCGCCTGACTTCTTGCCAACCGTATACTCCTTCAAGCCTTCTTGAATGCCCAGGAACCCTCGCAAAGCTCTGACCAAGCCTTCAACGTTCCAGATGTCCGGCCGATTCGTGTCCTTTATTTCAACGCTCATCGTGCCTTCTTTCTCGTCGAAGAGCTTCGCTTCTCCCTTGACAAAGGCCAGTACGTCATTGATTTTGTCCAAATCTTTGTTCAATTCAATTCCAAGCAGTTTTTCAAACTCTGCATAGTCTATGTCTATTGTCGGCATCTAGACCACCGCTTTCCTCCTTATCCAGTCCAAGTCTTGAGTGAAAATGTAACGTATCTCCTCTATCCTGGCCCTCATCATGAACAGACGGTCAATACCTAAACCCCAGGCGATAACGGGTTCCTTAATGCCCAAGGGCATTGTAACCTCGGGTCTGAAGATTCCCGAACCGCCAAACTCTATCCAACCGTAACCCTTCCTGTATGCTGCCAGTTCGACACTTGGCTCGGTGAAGGGAAAGTAGTCCGGCCTGAATTTGACCTTGTCCGCACCAGCCATTTCGGTGGCGAATTTTCCAAGCACGCCCAGCAAATCGCGCAATGTCAGATCCTTGTCGATGATTATGCCCTCAACCTGATTGAACTCTGTCAGATGCGTCTTGTCCACTATCTCCGGCCTGTAGCATCGAACGATTGAGAAGTATCTGCTTGGAACCTGCAGGTCTTTGCTCAACAGCGTTCTAGCGCTGAGGCACGTTCCATGTCCTCGCAGAATCAGGCGCTTGGCTTCCTTCAAAGAGTACTTGTACTTCCAGCCTGTGGAGCCTGTTTTCCAACCGTTTTCATGAGTCTCCCTCACGTTGGCAAGGATTTTCTTTGGAGCGTCTATGCTCCCTTCCTTTGGCGACTTGACAAAGTATATGCCTGATGCTTCGCGAGCTGGGTGGTCTTGAGGCGTGTAAAGGGCGTCAAAGTTGAAGAAAGACGTTTCAACAGCAGTGCCAACCATCTCCTTGAACCCTAAAGTGACAAGCTTATCTCTTACTTCTTCGAGGAATTGCAGGTACGGATGCTTCTTGCCTGGCCAAGTCCTGGCCACTGGTGCTTCTATGTTGTATTTTTGAAGCTTCACCCTCTTCCATTTTCCGCTGACAATAAGTTCCTGCGTCAACTGGGTTAGTTCAGGTGTTTCCTTTGTTCCTTTTTTCAATGTTTTTCTGCCGGCAGGTGTTAACTCAATGATGCGTTTTGTCCTTACTTCTATGTCAAGGAGTTTTCTGCCTTTGAGAACTTGCACCGTTTCTTGAAGTTCAGGGTTCAGTTTTTCAACTGTCGCCTTTTCTTCTGCGTTTAGGAGTTGTAGCAATCTTTCATCGTTGCCTGCTTCAGGTTTCATGATTGACTGCAACGTGTCTGCTCTCGTGTCCAGTGTTGTCCATTTTTTTCTCTGGGCCCAGCCGAGCGCTATGGGGATAAATTGCTTTTCTAAGCCTGCTTTTTCAAAGGCATTTTGGCGTGGAGCCTTTCCGCCGAGACTTTCCAGAGCGTTTATGAGGCGCCGTTCCGGTAGGCCTTTTCTTGCGTGAAGTCTCCCTTCTGCATTGAGCTTTAGAAGAGACTCTTTCTGTTCGTGAATTTTCACAAATCCCTTTTCTTGCAAAGTGATGGCGGCACGCATTATTGCTGCGTCCGACAATCCGCTCTCCTTCATGAGTCGCTCTGCGGTCGCGTCTCCGCCGAGTGTGTCTAACGTTGAAAGCGTTCGACGTTCGTTTTCCCTCAATTCAACCATGCTGTTTCCCCTTCACAAACATGATAGACTGGACTTTTCGTAATGTAGTTGTTGGTGTTTCAATAAAAGTATGCGTGTTCTCCGATAATCTTTGGGCAGAAAGAGCTTGGCGTTCTAGGTAAATTGGCAGGGCATCACTTGGCCTTCCGCAATCAAAAACGTGGAAACCGTATTTATATCTTATTCTGTTCCACGAACAGCAGACTGCAATCGTGATGGCTGTCTCGTTTGATGTATGGCGTTGATGTATGGCGCGAATGTGCCTTTTGAGGGGCGCATGTGCGCACAAGATTTAATATGCTTTCGTTGAATTGTATAGGGAGCCATGACTGACTAGGCGGTTTAGGTTTGACTGATGAAGAAAAAAACGAGATGGTCGTCACTCCGTGGGAAGTTCGGGGAAAAGTCGACTATGAGCGTTTGATACGTGAGTTCGGAACTCAGCCTTTGACCAACGAATTGTTGCGGAGACTGGCAAAATACACGGGTGGGGTTCACTTCCAACTGCGGAGGGAACTGTTCTTCTCGCATCGTGACCTGGATGTTGTCTTGGACTTGTATGAGAAAGGAACCAAATTTGTGCTGTACACTGGCCGAGGTCCATCAGGTCCTGTTCACATTGGGCATCTCGTCCCATGGATTTTTACAAAGCATTTGCAGGACGCGTTTGACACGAGGCTCTATTTCCAGATGACTGACGATGAGAAATTCGTCGTAGACGACGAACGAAAACTTCCAGAAACCACGGAAATGGGCTATGAAAATGCTCTGGACTTGGTCGCTCTGGGGTTTGAGCCGGAGAACACGTTCATAATCTACGACGTTCTAGACATTGACCTGCTCTACGACATTGCGTTGGAAGTTGCCAAGCGAATAACTTACTCAACGGCCAAAGCCACTTTCGGATTTCAGGAGAGCACTAACCTCGGATGGGTTTTCTGGCCGGCTGTGCAGGCGGTTCCATGCTTCATACATAAGAAACTGACTGGAGAAAATGTTCCGGCTCTAATCCCCGCGGCCATAGATCAAGATCCCTTCTGGCGAATCACCCGCGACATCGCTTCAAAACTCGGCTACTTCAAGCCAGCGCAAATTCACAATCGCTTCTTACCTGGGCTGGGAATAGGAGGAAAAATGAGCGCTTCAGAACCTGACACAGCGATATTCACCATTGACCCACCTGACGTTGTGAAGAGAAAAGTCTGGAACGCTTTCACAGGCGGAAAAGGAACTGTAGCAGAACAGAGAAAGGAAGGCGCGAACCCAGATATCTGCTCGGTCTACCAGTACTTCCTCTACCTTTTCGAAGAAGACGACAAGAAGCTTGCAGAAAGAGAGAAACAATGCAGGACTGGCGGAATATTGTGCGGCGAATGCAAGAAGGAATTGACAGAACGAATCAACAGATTTCTTGCTGAACACCAGAAGAAAAGGGAAAAAGCCAGAAATACGATAGAGAAGTATCACATCAAACGCTAAGATGCACGTTGTGCATGTCTAACAAAGAGAAAGTCGAAGTCAACGTTTGGAACAAGGCTTATATGCGCTTTCTAGTTCCCTTTTGACGGCTGACATGGAATACCTCTCGATTCGCCCCTTGAGGGAGAGGGACACAGATTTCGCGCATAAAATGACCGTGAGAGAACAGTGGAACGTCAGCAAATCTGACATCAAATGCATGTTCAATTATGAACCGAACGGCTGTTTCATCGCTGAAGTGAAGGGCTTACCAGCGGCTCACGTGTTCACCGTTAACTATGAAAACGTTGGATGGGTAGGCCTGCTTATCGTTAAAGCCGAATACAGGAAAAAGGGAATAGCAACCCTGCTTACGAAGAAGGCAATCGACTATCTGTTGCACTGTGGGGTCGAAACGATCAAACTGGAAGCTGTTCCAGAAATAGCGGATCTCTATCGAAAACTGGGGTTCCTCGACGAATATGACTCTTTGAGATTCATTGGAAGGGGTAGAGCAACTGTTTCAATTCAAAGCGATTCTGCAACTTCCTTTGAGAAGGAGAGGATCAGTGAAATCGCGGAATTTGACGCTGCGTACTTCGGAGCTGACAGAACTCGGGTTCTGATGAGTCTCTACCAAGAAAACCCCGACCTCTGCTTTGCATCATACGATGGTTCCAAAATCGTTGGTTACATAATGTGTCGAAAAGCAGAAAAGGGATACAACGTGGGACCTTTTGTTTGTAATCCTGAAGAGTCACAGACTGCGCGGGGACTATTAGCAAAATGCATGCAAAAACTTGGCTCAAAAAAGAACATGTATCTGGGGGTTCCAGCTGTGAACAAAGGCGCTGTCGAAATCCTTCAAGAGTTCGGTTTCGAACAGTATTCAAAAAGCATCCGAATGCATTTCGGAAAGAATCTTAGAAAGGAAAGGATAAGCGGCATATTTGCGATTGGCGGCGCCATGAAAGGCTGATGGCGATGTCTACTTGAATCTTTTTGGCTTTTGGAGATTCAACTTGTTCCCGATTAAACATTTAAGCCAGCGATGTATAGAAAAGGGGCATTATGGATGGATTCCAGTCTCGGTTTGCCGTTGTAGGTTGTGAGTTTGATGAGTGAATATGACGCGGAAGCTTGTGAGAAGTTCAAGCTTTCGGGCAGGATTCTTCGCGAAGCCCGGGAGGAGATTAAAGGTTTTGTTCGTGAAGGCATGTTGATAATCGACATCTGCGAGAAAGCGGAGGATCTAATAAAGAAGAAAGGTGCAAAACCAGCGTTTCCATGTAACGTCTCGATCAACGAGGTGGCCGCGCACTACACGTCCCCGCCGAATGACAAAAGGCGGGTTCCTGAGAACTCTGTGATTAAGGTGGATATTGGTGCTCACGTGGACGGCTATGTGACTGACACTGCGGTGACTGTTTGTTTCAGCCACGAACATGAAGATCTCGTGGGAACGGCGGAACGCGCGTTGAAGGCCGCTGTTGAAAGCATCAGACCTGGGATGTCAGCGTCGAAGCTCGGCGCACTGATCGAGAACACCATAAAGGCCCGCGGGTTCAAGCCCATATCAAATCTTTGTGGGCATCAGGTCGGGCGGTACATCGTGCACACCGGCACTTCGATACCGAACGTGTCGCAGTTGTCTTTGACGAAAATCAAGCTTGGCGGAGTTTACGCGATCGAACCGTTCGTGACGTCGCCGGATGCGGTTGGAAGAGTTGAAGACGGGGACGAGTCTACGATTTTTCGGTTCGTGAAGTCCAGATCGCTGGAAAATCCGCATGCCAAACAGCTTCTAAGGTTCATTGAAGACAACTTCAGGACCTTGCCATTTGCTGAGCGCTGGCTGCAAGGCGTACTGCCCAAAGAGCGTCACCGAGAGGCGTTCCATGAACTTCTGACGTCCAAGGCTCTCATGTATTATCCGGTTTTCATTGAGGCAAGCCGAAAAACAGTGGCTCAGGCCGAGCACACAGTCATGATTGTTGAGGACGGGTGTCTCGTCCTGACCTAGAACGGGAATCGTTCCTTTTCCTTTTCTTTGACTTCCCTGTAGATTGCCGTTATCAGCATCTTGTCGCTGCATTTTTGGCAGGGTTCAGTTTCCTTGAATATGTAGTCGCCACGTTGGAATTCTCTGACGTTCTTGATCCCGCATTTCTTGCATTCAATGGTGGTGTTCACGGGCGGGACTGCAATTTTCAACTTTGAAAGTCTTCTTCTCGTCTCAACGAGCACGTACGTGGATATGGCTACTCCCAATAGGCCGAGCAGCAGCAGGACCCATGCGGCGTCACTGTTCTCTCCGATAATTGTCACGGAGAAAATCAGTGCCAACAGTGACAATGCCAGGGTTATGAACACTACCAGAAGCACGAATGACGAGATTCTGGTCGTCGTTGTTGATGCTGAAGTTTCACTCATTTCATTCCTCTCCTACTGTCCCATGCCGATAGTGTTTCCTATTCCTGCGATTATCACTTTGTCTCCTTCCTTCGTCTTTTCCAGAACGACCTGTTTCACCCTTTCGAGTGCTTTGTCCGCCGAATCGAAGATTTCTTTGCGTAGCGGCGATACCGCGTCGCCGATGTCTTCTTTTATCACCACGGCGTTTATCGGAATGTGATATTTCAATAATGAGTCTTCAATCTTGTACTGGTCAACGCCCGGTCCGCCGATTGCGGCGCCTACTCCTTCAGCCACTCCTCCCAGCTCTTCCCCTTCAAGCTTCAGGGCAGCGTCAATCATGATCACTGTGGCGATTTTTCCTTCGTTTTCTTCAATGACCGCTTTTATCGCGTCTCCAGGTTTGCCCACGTTTCCTCCTGGTCCTTCAGCCTTTATCACGAATGCCGTCCGCCCTTCAAAGGGAACAGTAGCGACAACACAGTCTTTTGCTATTTTTCTGGTTTCGTGTCCGTGCATGAGTTTTGCTGCGACAAGTGCGCCTGCTCCGTCGCCTATCGGTTGACCGTATGCAAACGCCTTTAACGCGCTCGCATAGGCCTCTGCTTCCCTCATGACAAGCGGCAGAATCATCTGTATCTGCATTATAACGTAGAGGCTCAGGGTTTTCTTGCCGAGCAGGTAATAATGGCGAATGACCTTGTAGATGAAGTTAAGCGCGCTGGCCGCTTCAAGAGTGTTTTCCAGGTTGTTCACTTGGATTTCATCCGATGCTGGCGCCATCGCCTTCACTTCATCCTTGAAGCGTGTGTCTCTGACGTCGAGTATGTGTTCAAGCTTCCAAACTACCCCCGCTGGGTCAAGATTCTGCGGCCCTATCGTGAAGTACTCCAAGAATCTGTCAACTCTGTCGGTTGGGTCTGTCTGCGCCTTTCCAATCTCCTTTATGGTTTCGACCGCGATTTTTCGCCCTTCTTCCTTTATGAACTTCAACTTGTAAAGTGATACTTCAACTTCCCTGAGCATCACGTACATCTGAATTTTCTGCCCATAGAATATGAAAACGATAAAAATGACGTAAAAAAGAATGTTCAGAATCCAGGTTAAATCTGTATTTCCAAACTGTGCAAGCTTGGTCTGAGTACCTATCAGTGCTGCGATTAAATTCATAAACTCACCTTTCGGAAAAAGACTATCAGCGCTTAGTTATAAATCTTAGCTAATTCTCCTCCAAATCAGCAGGTTGTTTAGGTGGGGTTACCAGCTTTCCCGGGTTCACATGGCCGAAGACCACACTACAACCGGAAACGGAACGTGGTTTAACTTCTGAGTTCGGTATGGGATCAGGTGGAACCCACGCCCTATGACCGGCAAACCCCAACATACACGTTAGTTCTGCACTCATAAGCTTATCGCTTCAGGTTTGAACTTCGTACCAGATGCTATTCGTTTACAAATCTGGTCAGTGAAAGAATAACGCATATATCCAAAGTCCCTTAAGGAATTCTCAGGGGTCGTAGTCTAGGCAGGTATGACGACGGGCTCCAGAATGTAGAAACAACTTTACGGACCTCAAAAGGGATGAAGAGGTTCTGGAGCGGTTAGAGATACCCGTAGGGACAGCGTGCAAAACACTGCCCCGGGGAAAGGTCGTCGGTTCAAATCCGGCCGGCCCCACCAAAGCCTTTTTTTTACTAAAATAACTGCGGGTGCTATTCATCGCGTTTGTGGGTGGAGTCGGACTGAAGCATGGTGCCGTCATGTGACGTCTCAACCGCTAAATAGGAGAATGACCAAGTCTCTCCTATGACGCTGTTTGAGGTCGCATTCAAAGTAACACACGACTGCCCCTACTGCAACATCTCAAAGAAATATCCACGCCTAAAAATGTTCGATTGGTGCAACAGAGAACACGACGTAATCGAACTCATAGTGGACAAACCGGAAGAATACTCTATCGTGGTAGACGAAATATCCCGAATAAAAGGAATGGTTGAAAAGTCATCCGACCATCACAACGCCCACTTCTTCGTAAAGAAATGCTTCTGCAAAACCGAGGATTCGGTGACCAGAATCATTGACGAATTCGATCTTCTCCAAATCCCGCCGATAATCTATCGCCACGGCTGGGAATACTATCGCGTCATCGCGTTTGGACACGAAGAGCTGAAGGGACTCATGCAAAGATTCGAAGAGAGGAGGCTCAAGTGTGAGATTCTGCGCAAAGTTGATTTTGATGGATGCATAGCAAGCTCACTGACTTTGACTGCGGACGCGCTGTTTTCTGGCTTGACTGAGAAGCAGATGGACGCATTGTTGGCTGCGTACAGCAATGGATACTACAGTTTGCCGAGAAAGGCCAACGTTCAGGACATTGCACACAAAAAAAGGGTTTCCAGAACCACCTATCAAGAACACCTCAAAAAAGCCGAAAACAAGCTTGTCGCCTCATTGGTTCCGTACGTTCAACTGTTCAGGCGCGTGGCACCGGAAAAGAGACACAATGCAGGGACGTTGCGTGCGGCTCCTTTGGAAAAATAGAAAAGAAAACACGGCAGATGGAAAGTCCTTAACCAACGGCTTTTCCTATCGGGCAGGCTTCTAGGCATGTGGTGCAGTCTATGAAACTGTTGGGAGTGGGTCGCTTGACGAGTCTCTTCTCCAGCTCCCATGTCTCATCAAAGACGTGCTTTGAGCGTGGGTTTTCAGACGCGTATACCATGCACTTGTTGACTTTGAGCTTGTACGGTTCAATTGCTTTCGCTGGACAAGCGAGCACGCATTTTTCGCAGTTCTTGCACAGATCTTCTCTGTAGGGCTCATCGACGTCTAACTCTGCGGTTGTGAGGACTGACACCAATCTGACCCTAGGCCCGTAGGTCGGAGTCACCAGCAACGTGTTCTTGCCTTGGCAGCCGAGACCGCTTTTGACCGCGGCGGTCTTGAGGGGAATGCCGCCCGAGGGAATCGAATCGTACCCTCTCTTCATCAGATAATAGGCAATTCTCCAAGCTTTGCTTCTCGCGATTTGGGAGTACAACTGGTAGCTCTCTGAAGGCACCCTCGGTTTCCGTTCTCTGTTGAAGTGTAGATTAGAGGAGAGGGCGACGACATTGAAGACCGTGTCCCAAGCGTGGATGCCCATCAATATGACCGATCTGACTTCAGATAGCTCCTCCTCTGGCCTATTCAGAACACCGACATACTTAATCTTCCCATACGGCAACTCGCGAAGCATACTAAGGTTTGAGGCGCCCACTGCAACGAAACCAGCTTTCTTTGCTTCCTTCTTCACATCTTGGGTCAACGTCACGGTCCGGCACTTCCTGCTAGACTGAGAGTGTTTTCCGAATCTTCTCAAGATTTTTTGTGGCGATAGGCTCGTTTGCCAAAAATTCTTTCAATACACCGCACGGATAATAGTCACAGTGGGCACAGGTCTTGACTTTCTTCTCTTCAGCGCACGGTCTCATCTTGCAGATTTTCCGGCACCAACCAGAAAGCGTATCCGACTTGCATCCGCGACAGTCAATGTCTTCTGCTTTGAACTCAACCTTGAGCCCTTCAGCCCATTCTTTGGCTATCTGCTTTTTCCGTTCAAAGTCCTTCGCTTGAGTCGCCTTAAAGGCTCTACACTCGTTACAGTCCAGCCCACAATAGGCAATCATTTCAGACATTATTCTTTCCGCCTCCTTTTCTATCGACTTCGCATTTTGAATGATTGTAACCAGCGAGATAAGCATTCTACAGTCATATGACGCGTGGGTCAATGATCCTGGCACCGTGTTAGTTTTTTCTTGTTTTTGATGCTTCTGACTTTTCTTTAGATAGGCGAAGTTGTAGATCATCCTATATCAATTCTAGGCTTCTAAGAACATCTTCGTAAGAAGTGCCCGCTGAAAACGCGACGATTGCGGCTGTGCCGACGACGATTTTCATGTCATGGCCGAGTATTTCTCTCACCTCTTCTGGAAGATGTGATAGCCCATGAAACGTAAACGAAAACGTAAGAAATGATGGACAGGGAACGTAAAGGAAATTATTGCTCCGATTTCACGGTATTCTTCACGGTATTCTGGGTTATGGACTTCATGGTATTCTGTAAAGCGATTTTGGAATACCATGCCAGAAAGGGCAAAAACGGATATTCTGAGTGCGTTCACCAAGACAACTGCTGAACCCATGTGAGAGTAGTTAACGGACAGAGACTTAGGCTTCTTTCGGCGACTTTTTGATGGACAAACAGACATAAAAATATGGAGAATAGGCATATCGAAGCATACGCATTATGTGTGCTTTTGCGTTCACCAGAGAATTATTCTCTAGGATTCTCTAGTAACCGCTCATACCTTTGAATTGCGGGGTTAATAATCACCCTCAGAGACCAAACGTGAAAAGGCTCAATCTCAACTTTTTCTCCAAGCAGTTCCAGCCTCATTTTCTTCTCCTTGATTCCCGCGTAGTATTCGTTCAGAGTGTTGGCATCCGTCCCTGTTTGCTCGCTGAGTACCTCAAGACTCAAGCCATGATACGCGCCCTGAGAAACAAACGTGTGTTTGGTGACGTGCCATGTCCCTTTCAAGTCCACTATTTTCGAAATTTTCGCCTTGGCGGCCGCCTTTTTCAAGAGGATTCTCATGAAACTGTACTCAAGGAAGCATGGTTCGTTAGCTTTGACGTGGGTCTCATCAATGAATCGTTTGAGTAGGTCAATCACTTTCGGATGGAAAAGCCTAGGAACGTACTCTTGTCTCTTCGACTCGTACATGAGGATTCCAGCGTTCTTGTTGTCGATGTCCATCGGTGTGATTCCCTTTGAATGGGAGCGAGAGCTTTCCATGACACTTGACGCTCGACCCCCAGAAAGAAGGCTCACAACGAATGCCACTAGCAGGTCTTTTCTGTCTATCGCCTCAATCAACCGTGTTATTTCATCATCCTCTAAGAACCATTGCTTTCTCACGCCCTTAGGGCGCTTCAAGCCTTTGGTTGTGAACTCTTCCAAGGTGCAGAGGCTAGCCTTACCCATGACTCGCATCCACTTTCTAAGAACGGTTGCATTCTCAAACCGAATTTTGTGAGTGCTTGAGTCTTGAAACTTTGGCTCTTTCCAAAGAAGCCGAAAATCGTTCGCATCCCAACATAACGGGTCTTTCTTTCCCAAGACAAGCCACCCTCTAACCCCAATGGAGATGAAATCCTTGAAGTTTCGTAGGCGATTCTGGCATTTGTCAATGAAGATTTTGTTTCCCTCAGTCTCTTCCCATTGAAAAACGTACTTTGGAATCGTTCTGTTCGGTGCTGTTGGATGTTCTCTGAGAATTGAGTCGATTGTTGGCCTAGAAATTTTCAACATTCTACTCGTTTCAGTTTTTCCGAATTTCTCAACTAACTCGTAACCCTGTTGGGTCACGAACTCATGGATTGTTGTTTGCTTAACCACATAGACCACATAAGCAGATAGGAAGACACGTAATATAAGGTTTACGCTCAAGCAGAAAAACATATAAGAAGAAATCACCATAAAGAACAAGCAGATGTTGACAGGGGTGCAAAACCCCTAGGCTAGGTCAACCATGAAAAAGAAAAACAAGAAAAACGTCAAAATCAACCTTACGATAGACAGCGACCTTGAAAAGCAGTTCCGAGAGGCAATCTCCAAAAAGTACGGATTCAAGAAGGGAAACATGCAACTGGCAATCGAAGAAGCAATCAGAGAGTGGATTCACAAAGGCCAGAAAGTAGTGTAAAAAACACACCAACTCGCCCCCCCGCAAAAAACCTGTGTGTTCTGAGCAAACGTACAATTCAATTTTACGTTTCATGGTCTAGCTCATCTTCTAGGGAGCATTGTTTTAAATAGGGAGTATCAGTACGCTTTAAAACATGAAAAATACTTCCGTGCATTTAGACCCAACGGAACGCGACCGCTTCAAAAACGAGTGCAAAACCAACAAAACCACAATGTCTATAGCGTTGAGGGTCATGGTGACATTCTTTCTTTCGGACGACACTTTTAGAGACAGAGTAGTGCATGAGGCGAACCGTATTTGAGCGCCAACTTGACACAAGTTTTTGAACGTGGATGCGCGGAGTCGAGGGTTAGAGAATTGACCGACCGCTACATTAGCGAGCTGGCTTTAGAAGACGGGCGACAGATAGCCAAAGCTCAACGGTTGGCAGGCGACCCCGTGACACCGTATCATCTAAACCAACAGGAGACCATAGCAACATTCCGCGAGCCAGCGCGTGTGAAGGCGTTGGAAACTCTTGAGCAAGACAGAAAGACCCTTGTTGACGCGAAAAGCCCCTTCATAACCATCGTGCTGAAAAACTGCATTCGCCAACTCAAGAACTTGCTTTCTGAGGAAGGTGACCTCTTTTTCAGAAGGACTTTCACTGATAAAATAGCAATTCCCCATACCCACGGCCCGAACGACTCGTCAACGTACTACAGCGAGGCGTCTTTTACCTATGACGCATATCTCCAGCGAGCAAGTCGCTTTTCAGAATTTGGGGAATATTTGCCCTACCTGTCCGAAGACCTTAAGACTCTATGGCAAGAGTGTCACGACCTCAGTCTTGAGATAGCGAGAAAGGAGTTGCTGGCCAGCGCCAAAACACAAGAAACAGCGGAAACAGAGAAAACAGAGAAAACAGAAACCCCGTGCTAAAGAACCGCATGGATTGGACAACAGAGAAGGCATGGAGACTGTTATTGATGGTATCTTTGGGTTCGGGAAATTCCTTGTTGACGGTGCGCGGTCTATCGGTGCAAAAAACATTGCCAAAGTTGAACCGAAACCAGAGCCTAAGAAACAAGAGGTTCCAACATTGCCAGTCGAAGGGAACGGGAAGGTTTCTCCTACTTCCCTCCCGCCCTTCTTAAGAATGGAGAGTGTCAAATGTGACTAGTGTCCTCGATGGCGTGTTAAAACTGCTAGGCTTTCACCCTGACAATTTACACAAACGTGTCTTAGACCAAGACGCCAACCCCCCCAACATTATGGTGTACCACAGCAACCCAAACGTTGTTTTGAACCCCGCCGCCATCGTGGGAACTACGAATTTGACCGCGAGAACTTCATTTGGCGAAGGGTCGCTTGCATGGAAGAGGCACACTTTAACATTGAGAGACCGCAAGACAATCGAATGAGAGGAATGTGAGATTTCAGATGCCAACAACGATAAAGCTCACGGATGAACAGACCCAAAGACTAGACAGAATCAAACAAGAGCAAGGTTTTGAATATCGACAACAAGCCATCGACTACGTTCTAGGCACTCAGAAAGATAGCAAACAAGAGGAAAAACAGCGATGCGAACACCTTTCAAGCGACGGTACGTATTGTGGTAAGGACTTCAAGGCAACTAGCAAGAGCAAAAAAACAAATTCTGCGCAATGCGAGCTTTGCGTGAAGGAAACTGAGATAGACACAGAGAACATGGAAAAACAGCAAAGAGACGATTCGCGCTTCACAGCTCTAAGAGACGAAAACATCTATAATAGACGGCAAATCGCAGAACTGCAAGCACGACCAAACCCCGCAAACCAAGATTTAATAATACGGAACAACTCATTGGCTTCTGAGCGTGACAGTTTGAAGAACGCTCTTGTTGAAAGTTATGCCAAAATTGACATGCTTAACGCAAGTATCTCAAGTCTCAACACCCAAATAATAGAGATGGGTCACGATACACTCTTTCAAGAAAATCAACTGCTAAAAGTTCAACTTGGTGAAGCAAACTACAAAATCGAAAACCTCAAACGTGAAATTGAGAAAGAAATAGCTCTCCAAGAAAAACAAGCTCACACTCACAATGAAGTAATCTCTAGCTTCCAAAATGCTCTCAGCGACATGAAACGATTTATTCCAGCATCCACAGCTTGCACACTGTGCGTAAGTGGCTTTGAAACGCTCGACTACATCAAGTCTGTCTCGAAACAGATAGAGAAACTTCAAGCACACATAACACCAGCGACTTCCTAGACTTCCTAAAAAATTTTTGCGACGACGCATATGAGAACGAGAAAGTGTGTCGCACATTCCTAAGTTCTCAGCAAAGAAGCTCTAATTGAGTCTCAAATCGGAAAAGAAGGACGTAAAAAACGTATTATCTGGAACTTGCAGCACGTCTGACTCGATCTTTGCAATTATCGTTTTGAGCGCACCCAATTTGAAATCACCATTTCCAATAGAGTCATAGGGCTATTCTAAGTTTACTCCATGGGCGCTAATTCAACCAGAGCAAAGCAAATAAGAAAAATCGCTTGAATGAACGTGGCGTGAGAAACTTGTTCGATGTCATAATTGTCGGTGCTGGCCCCGCCGGACTGGCTGCAGGGATTTATTCAGCCTTTTTCGGTTTGGACACACTGGTTCTTGAGTCTGGAAAACAGGCTGGCGGAAGGATGCTTAGGGCGCGAAAAATAGTCAATTATCCTGGTTTTCCGGAGAAAATTACCGGGCGGGAGTTGGCAAGTAGGATGGCACGTCAGGCAGAAGATGCTGGTGCACAGGTACACACGTCTGAAGAGGTTGTTAATCTTTCCTGTAAGAATGAAGTGCGTGTTGAAACAAGTCGGGATGTTTATCGTTCAAAGGCTCTGATCCTCGCCACTGGTGCGGGAATGAAAGGTCTGGGTTTAGAGGGTGAAACATGGTTTGGCGATGGAATCAGTTACTGCTCAGAATGTAATGCAACGATGATCGACGGACGGGACATTATTGTCATAGGAAATACGAGGAGGATGGTGGATGAAACGATTTGCCTGAGCAAGATTGCCAGCCACTTGCTTCTTGTTAATCATGCTAACACGGTGTCCACAGGAACAAGAGAGAAAGATGAATTGCGAAGGAACGGGGTGGAACTGGTAAAAGATTTTGTTGGAGAGGCTATCAAAGGCAAACCACCACACGTGCAGCTTGTTCTGAGATCGATGAAAAATCATGGAACCAAGAAGCTTACGGCAAGCATTCTTTGCGTGGTTAGTCCACCGGTGCCTTTTGTTTCCGTCCTGCAAAAGGCTGGCATCGTAACACACCAAGCTGGTTGTGTTGAAGCAGATATGTTCGGCAGGACAAATATAGAAGGAGTCTTTGCCGCTGGAAGCTGTGCCCTCACAACCAAGGACATCATTCCTTCGTGCATTGGCGATGGCACCACAGTGGCCGCACAAGCCTGCTTGTACGTCAAAAACAAGACATGATTGCCACAAACACTGAACGCGTGCGCGGCCCTGGCCCCATCAGGTTTCTCCGTGGAGCATGCCCAGCAGGCGTCCAAGCACCTTCTCGCCGTCGACGCGTAGGCCGTCGTGCTCGTGTTCGTTGGTGACCCATAGCTTGATGCCGCGGATGTTCCTGGCAGTTTCCTCTGAGAGCGTTCGCTCAACGTACATGTCGTTGTAGTAGATGACGGCTGCGCATGGAACGGTGTTCGATTGTAACACTGATTTGTTGTAGAGACGCGGCCAGCCCTCGTACGTGGCCAAAATCTCTGCAGCCTCTCTTAGTGGTCGCAGATACTTGTACTCCTCAAACATCCATGGGTACACCATTTCGCCAGTGAAAAACACGGGCTTATCGCGAGTGATTTCGAATTCCGGATATTCTGATCGGACGCGCTCGGCTGACCAGTTGGAGGCGGTGTCTTCGCAGTAGATTGATTCGTGCAGAACCGCATAGATGGGATTGGTTTCAAACCAGTGGGAATTCTCGAAGCCGCGCAGGAAAGTGTAAGCGATCTCTCGATCGGCTACGCCTCTCAGGAACGCTTCTTCAAGCAAGTAGTGGACTCGTTCAAATCCGTTGCCCATACCGAAGGCCAAGCCGAGTTGTTGAAACCGTCGTGGTGACAGTCGATCGCCCCCTGGCAAGTTTGCATCATGAGATTTCAGGTGGGCAGCGATGTCTTTTGCGCGTTCGGTGTCATCGGGGTAACGCTCGTAGTAGAGTCTGTTCTTGTCGATGACACGCCGATAAGTTGCACGGTAAACGTCGTCGGGCGGCCGGTTCAGCGGCGGCAGTCCGCCCGTTATTATTGCTTCTTTTAGACTGGTCGGCGCGACGGACAGATAGTGCGTTATGCAGAAGCCCCCGTAGCTCTGCCCCAGCACGCTCCAGCTTTTTCCCTCGCTGAGGAGTTCACGACGAATCAATTCAGCGTCCCGCACGATTGAATCGGCGCGAAAGTTCTTCAGGTAATCGGCTTGCTGTCTTGGCGTGGCGAAGCGCGCCAACGTTTGATAGTTGATGGGCGTGCTGCGACCTGTGCCGCGTTGATCGAGGAGCAACACGCGGTATTCTTGCAGTGCCCTCTTCAACCAGCCGCTGTTGTTTTCGGGACGTGGCGCTTCCATACCGGGACCGCCCTGAAAGAAGAGAAGCCACGGCAGATCGTTTTTTTCCTTGTCGCTTGCAACCACCTCACGCCCGAAGACACTTATTCTCTCGCCATCGGATTGTGTGTGATCCAAGGGCACGTTGAATTCATGATCAGTCAACAGGATGCCGGGCAGACGATGAACACAAGTGCACATGTGTATACCTTCCTGCAAACCGCCAACGGTTTAATGGTTACTCATGATTGAAGTAATAAATCTTGCACAAAAAAGCTAAATCAGCAAAAACACAGAGCGCGCCAGTTCCCGAAATCAGATTGCACCAGCACAGTTTAGGCTTCCCCTAGTGAATAGAAGACTTTCATTCCATCCCTGCCTTCGTGAATAACTCGCCTTTTCAAGTCGGTTTATCTGCCAAGTCACGCCTTGTGACGTGATCGAAAGTCAAGAGGTCAATTCGTCATGAAAGCGCGCGCTAGCGCTACTTGGAATCGAGGGTTGATAAGGAGATTGGTAACTTGAGCGGTAGGAATGATAACTTGCGTATCTTACTCATCGACGCGTGATACTCTTGTTCGCCCTTCCTCTGCTCCACTCAGTCTGCTTATCCGCTGCGCATCCTTCAGTTTTGCCAACGGTATCAATTCATTCAACTTTTCAGCGAGCCTTTCTGATTCTTCACTCTCCAGTGGAATGTGCAGATCTCTTCTTAGAGGCATGACTATTTGCAGTCGGCCTTTGTTGTCCACTTTCACGGATTTTATGTCCTTCAATGCGACGTCCAGCGGAATTATGGTTTGGAATAGGACCCCCAAGCTCTCCCTGAGTATCGGATTTGCTTCAACCACATCTTCAAGATGTTTCTTGGCCCCTTCCTTCAAATCCACTTCGAGCACATCTTCGTGAAGTTTAACAACAAAGTGAGGCTTGTCTATCTTCATGATCACCGGTTTTCCTGTCATAAACATCCTCTCTTTTTCATTTTGTCAGTCGAATCTGTCTTTGGATTCGATAAATCAAGTTGCTCTAAAACCTTTTAAGGCTTGCTATGGTGGCCATCACAGCATTTGCGGAACGCCTTCTTAATATCTTTCGCTTCATTCCAATGAACGCAGTCATCGTTGAGCTTCTTGCCTTTTCTTAACACGAGGGGGTCTAAAACTCTATGGAACCAGGCTCGTATGGTCCCTACACCCATACAGGTTAAAGTCCGCACGCGATTTCTTACCAAACGGCTTATCATTTTTCTGTAAACCGCCATTGCAAGATTTGGACGCGAGTCCAAGCCAACACGGCCCCACCAAGAGCCTCTTTGCCGAATAAACAATTTAGCATCGAAATTTGGAAAATACTCACGAAACAACTAGACTCTGCCAGCGTTTCGCCATCAAAACTCGCACTCAAAGGTTAGACTTATTACATTTTCCTTCCTAATCTCTGGCAAGCTACGCGCGCGGATGGTGTTTAGTACGAAAGAGTACGACCTCATCGTAATAGGTTCAGGCTCTGCCATGGAAATAGTGAACGCCATGGAACAAGATAACCCTGACATGAAGGTTGCGGTGATAGATAAAGACGAGCCTGGTGGAATATGCCTGACACGCGGCTGCATTCCCTCCAAGATCCTGCTGTACCCTGCCGAGTTGGTGAGGACGATTGAAAGGGCAGGGGAGTTTGGAATATCCGTTGACATTAAAAACGTCGATTTTCGAGCAGTCATGGAGAGAATGAGAACGCTCATTTATGCAGACATAAACGGAATGCGACGAGGACTCACTCATACCAAAAACTTGGACTACTACAACACCGTAGCCGAATTCGTTGCTCCATACACCTTGAAGGTCGGCAAAGAAACGGTAAAGTCAAAGATGATTATCCTGTGCACAGGATCAAAACCCGTAATCCCAGCAATAAAAGGCTTGGAAAACGTCAGATATCACACCAGCGACACCGTCCTCAAGATGGATCAGTTGCCAAAAAGCATCGCCATCATCGGCGGAGGATACATCGCAGCAGAGTACGGCCACTTCTTTTCCGCCATGGGATCAAAGGTCACTGTCGTCGGCAGGAATCCCCAGTTCATTCCTGAAGAAGAGCCCGAGGTGTCGGCGCTCGCAAGAAGAGAGTTGCAGAAGCACATCACGATAATCACGAACCACGAAGTGCGCAGCGTCGAGAACACTTCAGCCGGTAAGAAAAAACTGGTTGCTGTTAACAGAGAGACCGGAAAAGAAGCAGAGATAACCGCAGAAGAAATACTGGTCGCGTCAGGAAGAGGCCCGAACACGGACATACTTCACCCAGAAAGAGCTGGAATTCGAACGGATGAAAACGGATGGATAGTTGCCAATGAATATTTGGAAACGTCGCAGCCAAACGTTTGGGCCTTAGGGGATGCCGACGGCAAATACCTCTTCAAACACGTGGCCAACTACGAAGCAATGTTAGTGTATTACAACGCTGTGCAGAAAAGAGGCATCAAAGTCGACTATCACGCCGTGCCGCACGCCGTTTTCACCTATCCAGAGATTGCCAGCGTCGGACTCAAAGAAAGAGAAGCAGCAGAGAAATACGGCAAGAGCAACCTCCTAATCGGAATCCAAAGATATGAAGACACCGCCAAAGGATTGGCCATGAGCGTAAAAGACTACTTCGCCAAGGTTATAGTCGAGTCGACTACAACGAAGATCCTGGGTGCACACATCATCGGACCATACGCATCCATCCTCATCCAAGAGATAATAACCCTCATGTACACTCCTACCCAAAGCGCAGAGCCAATAATCGAAGGAATGCACATTCACCCTGCCCTAAGCGAAGTTGTACAAAGAGCGTTCGCCTCTCGCATGCCGGTGGACCAGTACCATCACATGATAGAAGAACACTACAACCTTCCTATGCAGTAGTGCTAGCGCGCGCCTTTTCAGCGTCTAGGGCAATATTTCAGAAGATCCTCAAAAAGCTTTATTAGTCTAGGCTCTTCCCTGGCAATGTCCGTGCTTGTGATTATGCCGATGACCTTGCCGTCTCGCACTACTGGCAGCTTTTTGAATCTCTTCTTGGCCATAAGTTTCGCTGCCTCTTCCAAACTGGCCTCTTCTCCTATTGTGGTGAGGTTCGTGGACATGATGTTCCTCGCGGTCAGTGTGGAGGGAACAAATTCCGGTTGAAGCACTTTGGTCAAAACGTCCTTGTGAGTTATCAGTCCGATAGGTCTCTCCTTCTGAACAACAATCACGCTGCTTATGTCGAATTTTATCATTGTGGCAACTACTTCTTGCATGCTTGTGTCTTCTCTGACGACCTTCACGTCGCGCGTCATTACCTCTCTAACCGTCAACATTCCTGCCATCGAAATCCCTTCACAGCACACTCCGAACCTATTACGCACACTGCTTGTATAAAAAAGAATCTTTGAACCAATAATAGCATAGGTCTAGGCAACACTGCTTCTTGAGTTTGAGTACGACAAAGATGCATAATTACATTGGCTGTCGGAGAAATAGTAATTCTTAAATCACATTCTCATGCAACTGTATTGAGTGAGTTTTATGAAGGCTTTCATTTCAGTTGATCTCGAGGGCATGCCTTACATTGTCATCCCGGGTCACTTGAACTTGAAGGGTTCATTGTATGATGAGGCAAGAAGAATCGCCACCAAGATCACGTTGATTGCGGCAGAGGAGCTGAACAAAAACGGTTTTGACAATATCGTAATTGCTGATAGTCACGGGCCCATGGTTAATCTTCTAGTCGAAGACTTGCCTGAGTACGTGGAAATCGTGAGAGGTTTTCCTCGTCCATTGAGCATGGTCTCAGGGATTGAAGGCTGCAAAACAGCGATGTTCCTCGGGTACCACGCGAAATTCGGGACCGCAAAATCAACCTTTGACCACACTTACAGCAGTGCGAGCATAAACCTCGTGGAAGTAAACGGAGTAGCCGCGAGCGAATTCCTACTCAACGCGTACGTTGCCGGAGAGCTAGGCGTTCCCGTTGCTTTGGTTGCCGGTGAGGCTCAGCTTCTGGAGGATGATGCCAGGAGATACGCGCCGTGGGCTGAGACCGTGGCCTTGAAAACCTCTCTGAGTCGGCTTTCAGCAAAGAGCGCAAGCATGGTTAGTATCGAGAAGGAACTGCGAGAAGCTGTCAGAAGGGCAGTAGCTACGCAGAAAAAGGGCAAACTCGAATTGTTGGTAGCCAAGAAACCCGTGAAAATGGGGATAACCTTCTTGGCAAGCCAGTATGCGGATGCTGCCGAACTGTTGCCCAGCATCAGAAGAATCGACGGATTAAGGGTCGAGTACACAGCCAAAGGCATGGCGGAAGCGTACAAAACGTTGGAGCTGTTGGTTCTTGCATCAAGCGGCTTGCAGGCGCTAATGGAAAGTCTGAGATAAACAGCGCCTGTTATCAAGAAGATGCAACTCAGTTGGGTCGCCTGCGCAAGCTCAAAACGTTGATTATCGAAAGCAATAATAGTATTATTCAATGAAGATTTAGGCGGAGTAAGGTCGAGGCATGAAATTCTCTTTCGTCAATGCTGGTCCAAACTCGGACCTTGATGAGCGTGAAGGGAAAAAGTCCGTTGGCGCATGGCCTCCTCTGGGGATCCTGTATTTGGCTGCGGTACTGGAGGATAAGGGCGTCGAGGTCTCTGTACTGGATCAGGCGGCGAAAGGTCTCACGATTAGAGAAACGGTAAAATGGGTGAAGGCTGAGAACCCGGATATTCTGGGTTTTTCAACATTTGCAACTTCCGGCCGTACAGCCGCGCTGATAAGTCGTGAGGTCAAAAAGGAGAACCCGAATGTTACCGTGGTTTTGGGGAATTATTACGCCACATTTAATCCAGAAAGAGTTCTGAGAAAGTATCCTTCAGTTGACATCATCGTGCGCGGCGAAGGAGAACGAACGGTCATCGACTTGGTCGATTGTGTCAAGCACAAGGGAAGACTGAAGGACGTTCTCGGAATCAACTTCAGGAATGAAAGTGGATTGGCCTCCACAGCCGACAGTCCTCTGATAAAGGATTTGGACAGTCTTCCTTTCCCGGATCGTTCACTTGTTAGTGAAGACTATCATTCCGTGATGGCAGGAGCCAACGTGGCGCCGAGAAAGTTCACCAGTATTGTTTCTTCGCGTGGGTGTGTTTACCGTTGTCGGTTCTGTTGCTGCACACAGTTCGCCCACAACAGGTGGAGACCCAGATCCGTCAAGAACACTATGGAAGAACTCCTTTTTCTTGCTTCGGAGGGGTACAAACAGTTCATCTTTGTTGATGACAATTTCACTGGCAACCCGAAGAACGTGATCAGACTTTGCAGGGAGATGAGAAGGGAAAAGCTGGACATGGAGTGGATATGCGAAGGAAGAGTCGACAGTGGCTCTTACGAGATGTTCTGGGAAACCGCTAGAGCAGGCTGCAAGATCCTTTATTTTGGCATCGAAAGTGCCAATCAGAGAATTCTGGACTACTACAACAAGCGGATAACGCCTGAACAGTCCCGAACTGCTGTAAGAACAGCCAGAAAGGCGGGAGCTGACGTGATAGTCGGATCTTTCATCGTCGGTGCGCCCGATGAGACCAGGGAAGAAATTCGGAACACAATAGAGTTTGCAAGCAGAATTCCGATAGATATACCGCAGTTCAACATTCTCGGAGTTTACCCTGGAACGGAGATTTGGGACGAGTTCGAAGCCCAGGGCCTTCTGAAAGGCGGCGATTACTGGGAGACAGGAATTGCAGTCTCAGAGATATGCCCTACAGCAGTGCCTTACAACGAAATAAGGTGGATGATTCATGATGGCTTCTACCACTTTGCCCGACGGCCAAGCTTTGTTTCAAAGCAAATGGCGAGACTGATCAAAAGTCCCTATCGCGTCAGAACCGTTGTGAACAACCTTACCCGCCTAGGCGGAATCGTGGGAAACCTCCGTAGCATCACCTAGCGTCGCAGACTAGTGCTATCAAAAAGAAAAATGCAATTTTGCGCGTGCAAACTGTGGAACATTGTGGACTACTTTCTGAGCAAGGATTTTTCCTTTCGGCAACTAGAATTGCCCGTGGGAACACATTTTTGCTCTAGGATTCGGAAAGAGTTATCTTCCAACGTTCGTGAGAGAGAGGAGGATAGGGCATGTTTATGGCGTCCAAAGTTGCAGTAGTAGAGTTTGAAGGGAGTGTTCAGAAATCCTTTGAACGGGCACTTGAGCTCATTGGAAGAATAGATGATCTGAACACGTCTAAGCGTTCTGTGGTCATTAAGGTCGGGGTCTTCGATCCTGAAGATGAGAATCACACAACTGTCAGCGTGGTTGATGCTATCATCAGGGGTTTCAGCAAGGCTCCGCAGATTTTCTTGGCCGAATCAGACAACTACAGGGGAAAGGGTTCTGAAAGGCTTCAAATCTGGAAGGAGCTCTTCTCGGAACGCGTCGTGCCCTTCAACCTGTCAGATGATACCGAGACGAAAAAAGTCAAACTCACGGATGAGGAAATGCGTCTTTCGCATATACTCTTCAAACCCAACGTTTTCGTGAGCTCCCACGTGCTGCGAGGGTTCGAAAGAGGAAGCGTTTTGAAGAACCTTTTCGGCTTGGTTCCAGATCCGAAGAAGGCAAAGTTCCACAAGAAACTGGACAAGCTTCTGCCCGACATCTACGAAGCAGTAGGCGGAATAGACTTGGCGGTTATTGACGGCACATTCCTGTACAGAGGACCAGGCGCTAGGCCGCCTGCTGCATCAGAGCGTGCAAAATACCGGGTGAAGATGAACACTCTTCTGGTTGGCAGAGACGCGATTGCGGTGGAAACGGTTGGAGCAGTTCTAGCAGGCTTGAAACCTGAAAAGATGCCGGTGCTGCAAGAGGCTGTGAAAAGAGGTCTCGGAGAAGGCAACCTGGAGAATATAAAGATCCTGGGCAGTTCATTCGAGGATGTGGAAGAGAAGTTTTCAGCGGCAGTTGAGAGCCTGAAGCGAAAAAGAGTTGAGTAAACACTCATTCTTGTTTTCAACGAACTTTTGGAGGGACTCAAGACTCCCCCTTGTTCAAGCGCGCGCATAATGAGAAAGCTTATCGACCCCGACTATCTGAATTTCAACCGGCATATGAATTCGTTCTGTCATTGTTTTCATCAAGCTAAGTTGAACTTTCAGTATCATGAAAAAGCAATTGCAGTTGGTTTAGGTTTGGGCGTGTTAAGGCGTCACTATTTTTATTTTCCTTTATGACCTCTCCAAATAATCACGGCTATGATTGTGCCAACAATTGTGCTGCCTATAACAGAAAAATAGCCACCATTTTTGCCCACATATGCTATAATATCATGAACCCAAGGCGGCATCCAACCCGCAGTCCAGCTAAGCGGGTCTTGACCCGTGGATAAATAATAGGTAGTATAGATTAGACTAAACGAGACTATCCAGCCCACTATCGTCAGAAACATGATCAAAACTACAGCCCATTTATCTTCAAATTCGATATGTATTTTCACGTTTTATCACCCTCATTTCTCTTTTTCTGTAACCCTGAATACTTATAAATCAATTCCAATCAGGACAAGAAAGGGAAAGAAATCAGCGCGCATGCTTGTTTCTAAAATGGTTAAAAATGGTTTAAATCCGGCCTTGCACGCTGATGCCAGTTTGAGAAGGGCGGACACTGCAAAGAAATCGAGGACTGACACGGAACTCGCGCGCGTGATTGCCGACCTGTAACAAAAGGCTCTCAGAAACCGAGAGAATAAGAAGTCCAAGAGCTGCAATGAAGGCTCTAAGGACAAACTATTTTTTTTTGACGACGACGTTTTGTAACAAATTGTAACTTGAAACTCCTTAGGGCAATGTTGGAAAGTGCGTCAATTGTAACAAGTGACTTAGCGCGCTTTAAGGTACAAACTCTTAAAAATTGGAACCGGCTTAAGGCGAAGTATGGAAAGCTCTGGCGGAGAGTCAAAGGGACTTTCTCAAGTCGAAGCTGCGAGAAGGCTCGAGCAGTTCGGGCCAAACCAGCTTGTTAAACCTTACAAGGTAAGTTTCCTTGGCATCGCCAAAGAAGAAGTAACTGAACCAATGATATTGCTGTTGCTTGTTGTTGGTGTAGTCTACACAGTGTTCGGAAGCTGGGAAGATGCCTTGACGATATTCAGCGTTATCTTTGTGCTGGTTTTTGTTGAAATCTGGAACGAATATCGCGCCAAGAAAGCCATATCCGCGCTTTCTGAGCTGGCTGCCCCAAAAACCAGAGTTGTGCGGGACGGCACGATAGTTGCTGTTGAAACTGAGAAAGTGGTTCCTGGCGACGTTCTGGTTTTCACTGAGGGCACACGGATTGCTGCCGACTGCAAGCTCACCGTGGCCTATGATGTTCAAGTTGATGAGTCGGTTTTGACGGGCGAGTCTCTCCCTCAAGAGAAAAAGGCCGGAGACGACGTTTTTGCCGGAACCTTGATAGTTTCGGGCGAAGGAAAAGGAGAAGCACACGCCACTGGGAAAAACACCAGATTCGGCAAGATTTCGGTTATGGCCCAAACAATCAAGCCTCCGAGAACCCCATTACAATTGGCGATGAAAGCACTCTCGAAAACTCTTGCCTACGTCGCCATATTCTTCAGCGTAATCATACCGTTGATAGGCATCCTCCACTTTGGGTACCAGGATCTAAACCGAGACAAGGAACTGATCCTGACAGGACTGGCACTTGCCTTTGCAGCCATTCCTGAAGAATTGCCGATCATAATCACTATGATTTTGGGTTTGGGCTCCTATAGGCTGTCACAAAAGGGCTTTTTGGTCAAGAAGCTCAAGGCTGCGGAGGTTCTGGGTGATGCAACCGTCATCGTGACTGACAAGACGGGGACAATTACTGAGAACAGGATGCAAGTTGCACGGGTCTATCCAAAGAATGAAGAGGCCAGAACAGTTGCTGCAGCCTCCGGTGCCTTGACTGAAATGTCACTGTCACCGACTGATAGGGCAGTTCTGGAAAAAGCCCGCGAACTCGGAGTCAAAACTAGTTTTGGAAGCATTGTCCGCGAACGCGGTTTTGAGACTAACAAACGAACCAAAGCGGTCCTACGCGTGAAAAACGGCGGCTTCTGGCTTTCGACCATCGGAGCGCCCGAGGAAATTCTGGGCTCATTAGGTGGCAATAGGCCTTTCGACGAGGAACTCATTGGGGAAACAGCGAAAGGAAGAAGAGTGATCGGTGTTGCAGAAAGAACGGTGTCTGCTGAAGAGGCAGCTCTGCCTTTTTCAGAGTTAGAGGGGAGTTGGGACTTCGTCGGGCTGGTCTCGATTGAAGATCCTCCGCGTCAAGGCGTCAAGGAAACCATAGAGTCCATCAACAAGGCGGGTATCAGGACGATCATGGTTACCGGTGATCATCCGCAAACTGCCGCCTACATCGCAAAAAGTGTCGGCATCCCTTCGGAGAAGGTGTTAACCGGCGAGGAACTTCAAAGGCTTTCTGACGAAGAGCTGCAGAAAGTCATGAAGGAAGTCTCCGTTTTTGCAAGAACCACGCCCGAGGACAAGTATCGACTGGTGAAGGCGTTACACGCGAACAACGAAGTCGTCGCCGTCACAGGTGACGGTGTCAACGATACTCTGGCCCTCAAAGGGGCAGATGTCGGCATTGCGATGGGCACAAAGGGCACCGACGCGGCTAAGGAAGCAGCAGACGTCGTGTTGACCGATGACAATTTCGTAACTATCGGCCACGCTGTTTTTGAAGGCCGCACATTCTTTGACAACCTCAGAAAAGGTCTCAAGTACTATCTAGCCATCAAAGCCGCGCTAATCTCACTATTCGTTTTCTCCCTCGCTTTAGAATGGATTTACCCTGGGATGCCTTTACCTTTTGCACCGATACAGATAATCGTCCTAGAATTGTTCATGGATCTTGCTGCCTCTGCTGGATTCGTCACAGAGCCAGCTGAAAAGACGATTTACAGTCGGAAGCCAAGAGACCCGAAGGCAAAGTTCCCAGATTCCAAAATGACAAGAGAACTCGCGGTCTCCGCATCAACCCTTTTCGCAGCCGTGATGCTCGCATACTTCTACGCATGGTGGCAAGGCCTTTCGGCAGTTGAAATACAGACTTTCGCCTTCTCAGCTTGGATAATGGGACACATAATCCTCGCCTTCGTTACACGTTCAGAAAAAGAACCGTTATACATTCTAGGCCCTCTGTCAAACAGGGTAATGGATCTGTGGGCAGTCCTCGCTCTATCCTTCCTGCTCGTAGCAGTCACCGTGCCCTCTGTAGGCGTCCAACTTAGGCTTTCAACACTCACGGCCAGTCAACTCGTCTTGATATTCGCATTTGCTCTTCTCACTATCGGTTGGCGAGAAATTGCGAAGCTCCTGATGTTTAAACCGAATCCGAAATAGAAATGAATGCAAAAGTCAATGAACTGTTCGCGTCACTTTGTCTTCCATCTTAGCGCTACTGTGACTGCGAAAACTGTGATTCCAGAGATAACCACCATGGGTCCCGATTGCACGTTCAGATAATTCGATAGCAAGACCCCTGAGGACGCGCTGATGGCCCCAAAGGCTGAGCTCATTACTGCGTATTTTAGTAGGTTAGAGCTTATGTTCTTCGCGGATGCCGCGGGGACAGCGACCAAGAAACCGACTAACAGGCTTCCAACGATTTTTATGCCCGTGGCTACTACGAGGGAGACTAGCAGAAGGTACAGAAGGTCTGTCTTTGAGACGCTGATGCCTTTTGAGATTGCCAGTTCTTCCGAAATCATTCCTAAGACGAGTTTCTTGTAAATCGCCTTCGTAAGAAGAATCGCTGCAATAGAAATGATTACTGCTGCTATTGCGTCCAGTAGAGTCACGTTGGTTATGTCGCCGAAAAGAGATTCGAGCAGATCAAATCGGTCAGGTATCATCAGTATTCCTATTGCCAAAGCTAACGTGAATGTAGCTCCCACGATGGATTCGAAAGATAATTTCGTGACCCTTCCCAAGTACCAAATAATCACCGCCGCCACAAAGAGGACAGCAAACGACCCTAGGAAAACGGGGAAATGGAACAGAAGCCCCAGCGCAAGCCCAGGCAACGCGACGTGCGAAAATGCATCGCCAACAAGCGCCATTTTTTTCAAGACCATAAGGGAACCTAAATAGCCTGCTGAAACACCCACTGAAACCCCTATGAATAAGCTAAAAATCAGTGTCTCCAGCGTGAACGTCACCTTCTATCTTTGTGGTGCCCCAACGCACACTGTTTCGCCGTAGAGCGTCCTTTGAACGGTTGGGTTCATTATTTCCTTTGACTCCCCGAAAAACGTGACACATTTGTTCAGTGCCAACAAATAGTCTGAGTACTCGTTGACGATGTGCACGTCATGCGTTATCAGGAGTATCGTCATCTTTTTACTCTTTTTCAGCTCGTTGAGCATAACGAGAATAGGCTCTTCGCCACCGATGTCCACGCCAGTCGTGGGCTCATCGAAAAGCAGCACGTTGGGATTATCGACCAGAGCCCAGGCAATCAACACCCTCCGCAGCTGTCCACCTGAAAGAATACCTAATCTCTTTTCTGACACATCTTTTGCGTCAAGCCTGACTGCCTCAAGGCAGCTCGCGACTTCTAACCCGTTCCTGAACGACAAGAACTCTTTCACAGAAATTGGAATGTCACTCACGGCGATGTTTTGAGGCACGTAACCTATCTTCACTTTCCCTTCCCATTCAATCTTTCCATTATAGGGCACAAGATTCAGCAATGCCCTGAACAGCACGGTTTTGCCCGCACCATTAGGCCCGAGCACAGCCAAGGTCGTTCCCGTCTTGACCTTGAAATTTACGTTGTCCAAAATCGTCTGATTCTGAAGCCTAACACTAAGATTCGACACTTTCAATATGTAGCCAATGCCATTTTCCATAGCCAACGAACCCATCTCAAACTAGAAGCGAGTCTTGGCAATATAGGTTTTACCAATAAGTGTAGCCAAACGGTTGCCAGAAACAAAAGTCACACCTCTGGGCAAAGATGCTGGGCTCCGCGGGGTTGTCGCTGCTGTCCTCGAATATCTTCCATAACGAGGTACGCAGTTTGCAACGGGATGAGAGTATTCTTCAACGCGAAGTTTTAAAACGGTAAACCTTCCACATTCTACAGGGAGTTTCGGTTTGAATTGGTCACTCTGACCGAGTGGGCCGCCATCCTTTCGGCGGTAGCTGGCGTTTCTGCAACAGTTTTCATCTTACTTCAGCTCAGGCACATGGACAAGCACAGGGATCTCGAGATTTCAATGAAGCTGTTCGATTGGGCAGAGAGTGACCGGCTTCACAAGGCCTTCAGATGGGTTGAAGACAGATTCCAATTTGAAGATTATGAAGAATACAAGGCACAGGTGGAGAGTGACTACGAAGCGAGCGACTATCCCTTCGAGGTCACCGCCTTCTTTGAGGAAGTTGGTTTCTTGATTGAGAAGAAATTCATTGACATCGACGTCATAGCTGACCGTTTGAATGCTTACATAGTCTCAAACTGGAAGAAACTGGAACCCTGGATCATGGCTATGAGAAAGGAGAAAGGCGACGAAACGTTTGGAGAACACTTCCAAAAGCTGTATGAAAAGACAGTTGCATACATGAAAAGGAATTGAAAGATAAATCAACACTCAGACAGCTTCATCGATTTCAGGTGTGCGCTGACACGCACTGTTTTTAATCGAGTTCTTTATCTTTGTAGGTAATGAAGTAGCAGGAGAAATGGGTGGGATGAGCGACTTTGCTGTGCACGTTGATTTTGACGAGATATTGAAGGAAGTTCAGGAGCTCCAGAAGGTTGATAAGGATTTTCAGAACGACCTCATTAGGCTTGTTAAGGCTCTGATGGAGGTTGGGCGCAAGCTTAAGCGAACTGCAGGTAATGAAGCGCTTGAACAAGATGAGGCAGAGCTTTGGAAAACCTATCAGGAACTGCAGAAGGAGAGATTGACGATACTGGATCTGTCGCACGAATGGAGCCCCTTGAAGGAGAAGCTGGGCAGTTTCAGTAGCGACCTTGTATTTCTCATTCAGGACGCGATAGAAGAGTCCGTTGACCACGTGACAGTTTTCGTGGACACATTGAAGGCTCACATAGATGTTCTGGAAATAAAGAACGCTCGCAGGCTGAGCTTTTTGACCCTTGTCGTGTCCATAACAATCTCTTATCTGGCTCTGTGGGAGTTTTTCGCCCGCGAATTCATCTTGAGTCTCCAATTTTCAGGCGGTCTCAGTCCTAACTTGAACTATGTCGTCATAGTCGTATCGCTTGTCCCCATGTTCTGGGCCTTGGTCGTGGCTTGGCGCTACAGAGTACGGAAATAGACAGTATGCTCGATTCTGCGTCCATTCGTTGAAGTCGCCCTGCGCGCTCGTGCGTCTTATGCGCGAGAGAACAAAAGTGCGTGCTATTACGGGTTTTGAGTCTCAAAAGAATCGGGGCAGGCGGCGCAGGGAGACATTAAATCGTTGACGTTTTGATGGCGAGTGGAACGTGTGCAGATATATATTCTCGAGGGGCGGTAGATTAGCTGAGGTGTCGACCTTGCCACTTCCACTGGTTGATCGGTCCCCGCATCAGATTGAGCAGAGAATAAGGCGGAAGGTTGAAGCTTTAAAGGATGTGAAGGGGATACGTCACATCACGGTGCGCCTCAGTGCGAAGAGGCTCGATGTGGATGTTCACGTTTTCTTGGACGGCAACCTCTCCGCTGAAGACACGCATCGAATTGCCTTCGACGTTGAAAAGGCGGTTCGAACCCAGTATCCTAACGCCAGAATCTCCGTTGACACTGAACCGGTCAAGTCTGAGCGCGAGAGTATATGGAAGGCAGTCAAGGACGCGGCTGAAGGAGCTCCCGGTTCGAGGGGCGCTCACAACATTCACGTGCAAACGGTTGATGGAAAATTGTATGTAGACCTGCACCTTGAGGTGAGCGCGAACATGACGGTGAGGCAAGCGCATGATGTGGCTGATGAGGTTGAAAAAAGAATAAAGGCAATCAACTCAGACGTGGCAGGGGTAACCGTCCACATGGAATCCGCATCGGATCGCATCTCAAAAGAATTAACAGGGGTCGAAACTGAGCTTGAAGCGTACATCGAGGATGTTGCGAAGAGGTTCCCTGAAATCAAGTGTGTCAGCGATATCAGGATTCGGAGGTTCGGCGACATTATTCACGTCGTCCTCAAATGTCGATTTGACCCGAAGCTCACCATAAAGGAGGCACATGAGATTTCTAGCAAGCTTGAAAGTGACATCAAGAAAGCTTATCCCAAGATAGCAAGAATCGACATTCACGAGGAACCCGACTGAGTCTGGATGTCTGTTCAACCTAGCACATGGGAAACGTGACGCAACGCCTAAATACCGCACGATGGTATTAGGAGTAAAACCTTGTGAATGTCAAGAGGACCATGCTTGAGGCGGATTCAAGAGTACGTTATCCGATTAGTCTTGTTTTTGAAACAGAATACGCCTAAAATGAAGAGATTGAAAAAAGGGGATAGGTCCTAGAAACACCGTATTCAAAAAAACGGCTAACTGATTTTGCCATAAACGAGTTAGCCGTTTCAAGTTCTGACCTCATATAAGTTAGCCGTTTGTTTTCCCTCTTCCGTAAGTTGAATGTTTCTCAATCTGTTCTGGACAATCGGATTTTTACGGTGAAACTTTCGAATGTTATTTTTTGCTTGTTCCAGAGCGGGACTGTTAAATTCTGAAATCTTTACCAAATTTCTCATATAAAGACGCATTATCGATTTGTGTATTGCCACAGATTGAGAGCGAGATGATGATACATCATCATAAAAGTCCCTTTTGAGAACTTTAACTAATTTACGAATATTTGCTGTTTTCTGGTCGTAAGCACCACCATTAAACAACACCATAATTATGAATATCTCCAACTTGCTGAGTTTTGTTTGAGTCATAAACATCACCAAAAAAAGAGGGAATTAGGCTTTAGGTTTTTTGTATGCTACTGTTGTGTGTCCGTGCTTCTCAGTGACATAATCGCTTTCTGGGTTTACGATTTGTGCTTCTAGCTTCTGGGTCTTCTTAGGCTTTTTTGGTATCGTGTATTTGCACGGTTCTTTACAAGTTTTATAGTCGGGACAATACAAACAAGTGTTTTGAAGGCCTTCACAGTAGCTATTTTTGAATTCGGCAAAAACATCGAAAGGTTTAGTATTCTCGGAAGGGTGAACGATTGCGGGTGTATCTTCCTCTTCTGCTTTCACGGTTTCAGTTGAGCATGTCGGTTTGGATTCAGGTTTAGGTTTTTCAAGAGCCTTTTTGACATCTTCTCTATTTTGAACGAAAATCTTTAGCACTTTTTCTTTAGGTTCATTTTTGACTTTCTGCACAAATTCCAGAGCCTTCGTTTGAGGAAGTTCAGAAGCATACACACCCGTTTCAAATTGCCGTTCAGGTTCTTTAATTGCTCCAAGTGCTTGTGCCGTGTGCGTGTCAATCGGTTTATTTGTGCCGCCATGTAGATATTTGAAGGTTTTATCCTTCGTGTCTTTAGACATTTCGTGAGGTTCACGCAAAAGTTCTTTACTTTCTTCCGATAGGTTTGTTTCGATGTCGATTATCGTCTGGATGTTCGTGCGACTTTTACCCGTGAGATTTTCCAGTTCTAGCATTAAATCGTTTTTGCTTGATGTTGGTCGCTCAGCGACTAACAAGGAATACATCTTGCCGAGTTGCTTGAAATACATCCAGCATTTAATTCCTCTTCGCTGATAGTTTTCGCTGAAACTTCGAGCATAAGCGTGTAAATCGTCCAAGTCTTCTATGATGCATGGCACAATGTCTTTCAGAGCGTCTATAGCGGCGTTGAATCTTCGACTGCCAGCAACAACACCATATTTCCCGTTCTTGAGAGGACGCACCAAAAGAGGGTTCATGACTTCGTTTGTTTTGATGTCCAATATGAATTCTGGGTCCATATCCCATTTATCTTGTCGAATGTTTGTCCCGTCTATTTCCAGCTTCGAAATGTCAAGGTAAACGATAGGTTTCGGTGTGTTGGATTTAGGTACAGAATCTTCGACTGTGACGGGTTTCGGTTTGTTCTTACTACCTTTAGTTCTTGGCATGGTTCTCACTTTTCCTTTTCTCGTTTTTCGTAAGCTTCGCCAATGAGGGCGTTAGGCGTTTTAGGTCGGTTAGGCCTAACCAAAAAACAGTTTACGTCTTGCTTAACAAACTGAGGTTTACAGCATGGACTAAAGTCTTTTTGAACGTCCTCAACAAACTTAGCGACTGTTCTGGGGTCTGTACCATGCGTTATCATTATTATAGAGGTTTTCAGTTGCTCCAACGTTACCTTTTCGCCATACGTTAGCTGAGCGTACTGAGCGATTTTATAGCCTTTTTCGAATAGACCATACATACTTTTCATCTTCTGTCTTATTCTGTCATTCTCACTAGTCCACATGGAAAACACCATGGCCTCTATGAATCTAGGGTTATGTTCGACCATGATGTAAACACAAGGTTTATAAGTGAGGTTCAATGTTCCCTTGCCTGCAAGAATAAGTTAAACTAATTAATGAATAGCTTAATTAAGTCCGCCACAGTTGAATTGCGCGGGGTTTTTGTTCATGTTGTTATTGCTGTTCTGGTTGTTGTTGTTCTATTACTAGACCTAGCTGTTACTGTTACACTGTACGCTGGTACTAGGGCCACTACTATACTACTACGAGCTAAAACAAACACGATATTCATTATAATAACGATACATATAACGATATATACGATATACGATACGATGATGAGAGATACGTTATTCTGATATTCTGTTATTCTACAAGAATAGAATCAGTCGCTCAGCGACCAACACCATTAACACATTCCATCAATCGAACAATCATTGAACAATCTCAGCGCATAAATACCATGCCACTTGAACAATTCATAGCTAATTTCCCATTGAACAAACAGAAAAGAGCCATAAACTGAGGGGGATAGACGCTTTAAAGACGGGTGACTGTTGATTCTAACGTTATTACGTATGTCATATTGGGTACTAGGCCATCATGGGCATGGGTAGAATGTTGAGCCAATACCTGAGCGATAATAGGCCAATAAGTTGTAAAGTTTTCCATGAAGGCCGCTATGTATCCCCTCTCAACTAGTTCACCTAGAAATATAACTATAACTGATTGAGTAACCGTTCTATACGGCATGTCTGTTCATGGCGTACTCGACAATACCAAGAATGCATCCATGAACAACCATGCATTATAGAACATTGGAAGTACAACCGCACTGTATGGATATTTAATTCAACCCATAGTTAACATAAAGCTAACAGAGCCAGTTCCAAGCCTGTGCAACCAAACGGACTTCAAATCGAGCTTTTAGCTGTAGCAAAATGCAACCAAGCCTGAATTGAGCCTCTTTCCCCAATCGGACGCTAATCTAGGGAATAATTCCATACCCAAGTCAACGTCCATTAAGCAAAAGGACGTATGGACAGGCATGATATTACCAGCCAACCCCTACACAGCCTCATAAATGCTCAACAAGCCAACCCCCCGCCCGAAAGCTCCCCACAGCCTCAAACTGAAGATTATGGTCCCCCTTCGCATGGTCTAGTTGAAAGTGTTTGTTGATTCTATAACAGAAAATGATAAAGAGAATAAATAGTTTTAAATAGCCCTATATCGTACTCTATTAGTCAAATGAGTTGATAATAATGACAGAAACCTCTAACAGAACTACAATCTGCCTTGAAATGGCTGATGCTCTCGTTTTCCGTAAGCTTAGTCAAAAGACGAAAATCAGTATCATTGACTTGTTCCATGAACTTGCACGAGAAATTGATACTATGCTTTCTGATGGCCTACAAGAGTCGGACAGAATCAGCTTCATGCCTAAGTGCGATTTAGCGCACTCGATGGTTTTGCTTTACTTCGCTCCGATTATTACTAGCTTCAACCAACTTCCACCCAGCGCACAAGAATTCTATCGAGAACTAAAGGCCAAAGAAGACGGAGTAAACGCTCCACCCGTAACCAAGGAATTTGAAATCACACCTGAGCACATGGAACTACTTATTCAACAGAAAATTGACCAGATAAACCGTTCAACACTTGCTCCTGATAGAAAAATGGAATTAATAAAAGAACTCAAGGGAGAGAAGTAAAATGACCCAAATAAAAATCGATATTGAAGAGTCGAAAGCCATGCTCAACAAAGGTTTAGATGTTATCGTGCTCAAACGTGGGAAACAAAAATATTATGCTCATGTAGTGCTCACGGGTTCAAAAGAGACACCGTGGGAACTCGTTCCACTTTCTAAGGAAGAAATGAAAACTCTCAATATTCAGGAGAGTTACCAAGGCGAAACAGAAAACGATTGGAACGTTGACGTGGAAGAGAGCGTTCCAGAACCGACTGAAAAGAAAATCTACAAGATTAACGCTAATGACCCAGCTTCGATTTTAGCGGCAAAACAAGCTTTAGAACGTGTCGAAAATGCTCAAAATGCAGATTCTTTAGCTGAGGAAAATGCTGATTTAAAGGGAAAACTCGGACTTTTAGCAGAACAAGAGATTGAGAAAAAAATCCAGAAGCTCGGAGTTAAAGACCCCAAGTTGATTGAAGAATTGCACGACCCAGAAAAGCTTTCAGCGTTTGAAAAAGGTTTCAACAAAGAAGGAATTGGTTCGCCTTCTGGAAGTGCGCCCATGTCGAGCGATTATTATTCACAGTTCAAGGACAAACCAGAAGGAGACATTCTTAAGCGACCATGGAAAAGCCCAGAAGAAATGATTATGTATTTGCGAGCCAACAAGAGCGCACAAAACGAAGCAATTTTGAAACAATTGTGGGTAAAAGCGATTGAGGTTTCAAAACAAAATGTTCCCATGAAATACCCAGCAGACGACCCGATTACTAAAACTGAAAAAGAAGCAACCAGAGATTTTATCGACCCAAGTGCCATTCATGAGGAAAATTCAGAATTGGCTAGAGTCTTTGGGATTATTAAAAATCCGCTGTTTTACAGTCAAAAATACAAAGAGGAATTCGAGCGGGCCAAAAAAGAAAGATTGAAAGCTTTGGAGAAATGATTATGGCTTTAATATTGAATAAAAACGTTAAATCGCTCTCAATTCCATGCCTTTTTAGTCATGAAGGCAAAAACCAAGATGGAAAACCTTATCGGATATGGCAAACGTGCGAATTACAAATGAGAATCTGGAACGAAGACGATTTTGCAGACGACTATCTTTATTTGATGCTGGGCAAAACAGGCCATTTCATAGGGGGCAAAAGCGAAAGGCGATTGAAACTTTTCTACAAGCATCTTGAAACGTGCGAGCCGATAGACTTTCACTCTAAACGTACAGGTTTAACAATTACTCGAACAGCATCCAAACCCGTTAAAGAAGGCACGATACTCGAACTTTACAACTCACACGAGTACGCAATTTGTGAGCTTGACGAGCATGACCAGCTTGTTCTTCCACAACTCACGTTTGAATAGAGGTGAATGAAAAAATGAGCAACCCAGATAAAGAAGTAAATTCGGAATATGAGGATTCGCCAATTTTGACTCCTGAGCAAAATAAGGAAAGGCTCAGAAAAATCAGGGAAGCACGACTTCCAAAGCCAGAAGACATTATCGAAGGCAAAGCACCTGAGCCAGATGAAAAGATGAAAAACGAACCAGAACCCGACTACGTGCACAGTCAAGACGCAAAGAAGGAATAGTCACACGGATTTCAGACATAGTGACGGTGCGTGTGGTCACCCTTCCCACGTCCTCATCAGCGTGGGTTTACCATATGCACCCGTCCACAAACGGACGGGAAAGGTCGAGAATAGTGTTGATTCTCCTTCTTCACGAACACTCAATCTTTCCCGTTCGCTATCAAAATAAAATGGTGATAGTATGACAGAAGAAAACGATTCAGAAGATAAAGATTCAAAAAACGAAAATCAAGCGGTAGACATCGACCAGCAAGAACAGCTAGAAGAGGAAATAAGCTACGAAGAAAAGTTGAAAAAATACTTTGAAGAGATAGAAGCAAAATTCGGAATTGAATACGCCAACAAAGTTAGACAAAAATATGTTGCTTCTTTAGAATTGAAAGCGTTGCTGGGTGCTGAGGAAGTTAATTCCGAGTTTGAAAGATTGGTTTTCGATTCATTAAAGAAAAGTGAAGAGCGAAGCCTAAAGTTTGACCAAAAAGCTACAGAACTTTTGGACCAAATAGAGGAAAGAAACGACCAATTTCAAACCAGAGCAAATGCAGTTTTAGACGAAATGGAATTGAGAAACATGGAATTCGACAAAGATATTAAGTCGATGCTTGAAAAAATGGAAAAACGAAATGCTGAATATGACGCTATTGTGAAAAAGTTCTGGGTTGATACGGAACGGAGAGAACAACAAACCGAAGAAATCGAAAAGAAACTTACCGCTAAATACGAACGAAACGCTGATTTGCGATATAAAAAGCTGAGTGAAAGTTAGTCATGAAGTGTAAGAATTGTTCTCGTGCTTTCTCACGAAATAGCAACTATGCGTCTTATGACCCAGCGTTAGGATGGTTCTGTTCAAGAACTTGCTTGTCTTTATTTTCGCAACGCCGTGCTCGCCAAAGAGCGAAGGCCAAAAAACTAAGTATTGAACAGAGACGGCAAATGAAGCTTGCTCGTTGGAGCATTCAGATATGAGAATAATCAAACTGAGAATAACCAAAGTTTGCAAAAATTGCGGCAAAACTTTCGAGACAAGAAAGAAAAACCAGTTTTATTGTTGTCACGAGTGTTATTTAAAGCATCATAACCAATGCATAAAAAATTGCACAGAAAAAAATCGTGAACCTCTCGAAAAAAAACTTTGTAAATTTTGCGGGAAAGAGTTTATGCCGATTAGACCGTACAATCAGAAGTTTTGCACAGAAAAATGCCGTCTTGAATGGTACGAAAGACAGAGTGCGCTAAAGCCAAAACATAAAAACATATGTCATTGGTGCAAACTCGAATTCCTATCTAGAATGACCGCACGTTTTTGTTCTGATATTTGTAGGATGCAATTCTATCATGCTCGGAACGCGCTTTATAAACGATACTCGTTTGAAACAGAAAAAAGCAATGAAGAATATTCTAAGTTAGAGAAACTTGGGCGTAATTTTGTCCTAGAAGATGACGAATAAACATGAGGCCAAAGAATAAACCGATTACCCCTAGACTTCCTTCACCGTTCAAAAACGAAAATTGGAAGGTGTAGAAATGGAAAAGACTAAGATTCTAAAATGCGTTCGATGCAAGAAAAGCCTAGAAGTTCCTGAGAGCTATCAAAAATTGTGCTGCCCCACATGCCTTGAACAGAGAAAAATCGCTTATCGACAAAACAAGCCTTTCACACCGACAAAAGAAGACTATGAGCAGAAAGCGAAAATCGAAGCTGAAAGAACAATAAACCCTTTCGGTGTGGATGGTTATCTTAGCATTTTTCGTCCTTCCCCGCGCGAAAGCAGAGAATATGGCCTAGCGTATTGTTCCAGATGTGGCGGAATTCTTAACGCTTCTGGAAAATGCGATAGGTGTCAAGGATGTTAGAAAAAATAGGGAAACTTAGCGCATGGAAACAATATTTCCGTTGATATTCGAAAGTTGCTCCAAGATTTGTTTGAGTAACTCGATTATTTCTTTCTCGGTTTCTGGGGTCATAGTTTCACCTCTTTCTAGCTTTTCGTAGTTCTTCTTTCCAATCTTTTCGAATTTCGTCAAGAAGAGAGAAATCGATAAATTCTTGCTGTAACAGATAAACCGCTAAATCCGCTTTCGAGTATTTCAGCAAAGCTTTAAAGTTCTTTTCCCGTGTCTTTTCCGAATTTGGGTGAAAATCAATCTTTGTGTTTTTGTTCATGTTACATCGACCTTTTCTTTTCGTTCGAAGATTTCCTTCTTAATGCTCGGCAATTCCAGAAGTTCGTTTAGGCTTTTGCTCATACTGTTAAGCTGAATCTTCAAACCCTCAATTTGTTGCTTTAAACCTTCGTTTTCAGCTTTCAAACCTTCAATGGTTTCTTTGCTTTGCTTGTCCGTAACGATTATTCCTTGCGGATAAATGTTTAGGAATTGTTCGTAAACTTTGGGATAGTTTTCCATAATGTCGTTTTTGAGGCGAAGATACGTTTCGTCACTTACTGGAATAGCTTTTCCCATCAACATTTTTATGTGAAATTCGTTGAATCCCGTTCCAGAGTGGCTAAGTTGAGTCATAAGCCACTTTCTGATATTGTGAAAGCGAATTGTTCCAGTCAACGCTAACCCCGATAGGCGCGCCAGTCTTTTCAGCATTTTGTTTACTCCGTCCTCAGTTATCGGAAACAGCTTTTCTGTCTCTTTGCTTGAATCTAGGAATTTAGCGAGCCATGTAATAGCCAGAGGGTTCAACGTGGCAAGTCTTCTTTCACCAGTCTTTTCCCGCGTGTCGTCAAAGAAAACGAATTGTTCCCCGCTCTTTTGGGCACGTTCGATTTTTGCCTTTATCGGTTGCCTTTTCAGTTCGAGCACACTGGAAATTTCCCATCCAAGACTCACGGAAGTTGCAATAAGAGCTTTTTCAAAAGTCGAGCCAATTTCGAATAATCCGCGCAAATCTCCGTTGCTGAAAAAATGGCTTTTCGTGTCCGCTTGAACTTTGCCTAAAGCATTCTTTTTGAAGAGCAACGGTTTTTCAATGCTCACACAGTAGCTCCGTACCGCACAGATATGAGCTAAAATCGAGTTTTGAGGCATACCATCTTTCTTGCTTTTGGCCCGATATTCCAGAACTTCATGCTTCATTTCCTTCATGGTTAAGTCGCTGAATGCTTCGACTGTTAAACCCATAGAAGATAAGAAGTTCTGCATTCTCTTGTCGTAGTGTTGCTTCGTGCTGGGCGATTGTTCCGCTAACCATTCCTCATAGGCTTTCATGGTTCCATCGCTCCATGCTCTATGATTCTTTGCTGTCTTTCCTCACAGATTCGTTTCAGGTTTCGAATGGCCTTTAATTCTGCGACATACGCCTTAATCTTTGCTAAGTTCTCATCCATATTACTCATTCTATTCCTTCTTTGTGTGACCGAAACGCCTATACCGTTTGATGGTATTTTTCGCTTCGGTAACCATAGAACATATGGGCACGGAGTCTATTATACTTGGTGAATACTCTATGCGGAGATTCTTGTTATTCAAGAATACGGCAAAGGAGCATACCGTAAACAGCGAAAAGGATTACTGGTCTATTCCTCCTACGGATGTTTACAAATCCCTTGAGACGAGCGAGCAGGGACTAACCGAACAGGAAGTTCAACGCCGTCTCAAGGTCCACGGCTTCAACGAGTTGGCCGTTCACGCCTTCAGCCGGGCTCAGGTGCTTCTCAGGCAGTTCAAGAACCCTATATTCGCCATTCTTGTCGCATGCGCTGCTATTGCGGGTTTCTTTGGCGAGCCAGACCAATCCCTTGTAATAGCTGCAATGATCGGAATCGCCGTTGTCTTGGGGTATTACAACGAGTACAAGGCAGAGAAGACTGTTCAGGGTCTTCGGCGAGCCGTGTCAATCAAGGCTGTGGTTACCAGAGACGGAAAATCCTCCCAGATCGATTCAAAACTGCTGGTTCCAGGAGACCTAGTCTCGGTTTACGTCGGTGACCTTGTGCCCGCAGACTTGAGAATCGTGAAATCAAAGGATCTTGAGACTAATGAAGCAACATTTACTGGAGAGTCATTTCCAGTTGAGAAAACGTCTGACAAGCTTGACATTCAGAATCCGACGCCTCAACAGTTGACGAACTACTTGTTCATGGGCTCCGCGGTGGTTCATGGAAGTGCTCAGGGCGTTGTGGTCTCCACTGGCAAGAATAGCAAGTTGGGGTCGATATCGGGAAGTTTGACTCGTTCCCATCCTGAGACCGAGTTCCAGAAAGGAGTGAAAAGTTACGGGAACATGCTTCTTGCCTTTACTCTCGTTCTTGCAGTCTCAATATTCTCGTTAAACGCGGCCATCGGTCATGACCTCGTTTGGTCTCTGACTTTTTCTCTTGCAATCGCCGTCGGGTTGGTGCCTGAGCTGATGCCTGCAATCGTGACAATCAGTCTTTCGCAGGGAGCGAGCAGAATGGCCAAAGTGAAAGTTGTCGTGAAACGTTTGGTTTCGATTGAAGATTTCGGCAACATGAACGTTCTCTGCACTGACAAGACTGGCACGCTTACCGAGGGAAAGATAGCGTTAAAGGATGTTTACCCGCTTGGCGAAGAAAAAGACCACAAGCTTTTGACTTATTCGATGCTCTGCAACGCTGCGGTACTAGGAGAGACTATCGTCGGAAACCCGATGGACGTTGCAATATGGGAATATGCCAAACAGATTGATGCACAGAGAGATGTTGAGCCTTACAACAAGGTCGATGAAGTTCCTTTCGATTATCAGCGGCGGATGATGTCCGTCGTCGTGAGGAAGAATGGTGAATACACCCTCATCAGCAAAGGCGCCCCAGAATCTGTTTTCAGCAAGTGCAAGCATGCCGACATTAGCGGAAAAACCGAGTTGATTGCTGATGTTCAGAAGGCGATCAACGATAAGTTCTACAGTCTTTCAGAACTTGGTTACCGCATTCTCGCAGTCGCCTCCAGAAGCATACAAGGCAAGACCTCTTACTCGGTTGAGGACGAGAGAGATCTGACTCTTCTGGGCTTTCTCATATTCACAGACCCTCCCAAGAAAGATGCCCACGATGCCATTAACAAGTTGAATGACATGGGAGTCGCAGTGAAAATACTCACAGGGGACAATGAGCTCGTTGCAAGAACAGTCTGTGAGGACCTCAAGATTCCGGTCAAGAAAGTAGTGGTCGGCTCAGACTTAATGCAGATGAACTGGAACGAAATCAAGGCAATCGTGGAAGAAGCAACGATTTTCGCGAGAGTCACACCTGAACAGAAACTCGACATAATCAAGGCCTTGAAGGCAGACAAGAACGTCGTAGGCTTCTTAGGAGACGGCGTGAACGATGCTCCAGCCCTCTACGAGGCCGACGTGGGCATATCTGTCGATACGGCAGTAGACGTGGCAAAAGAGGCAGCCGACATCGTGCTCCTCAAGAAGGATCTCCTCGTGCTTGCTAACGGCATAAACGAGGGGCGAAAAATATTCGGCAACACCATGAAATACATTCTGATGGGAACTAGCTCAAACTTCGGGAACATGTTCAGCGCCGCTGCTGCATCTGTTTTTCTTCCGTTCGAGCCTATGCTGGCATCACAGATTCTCTTTATGAACTTGCTCTACGACGTTTCGAACATGACGCTGCCCACGGACAATGTTGATGACGAATATGTCAAGTCGCCAAAGCGTTGGGACATGAGCTTCGTCAGGAAATACACTCTCTTTTTCGGGCCGTTCAGCTCACTGTACGACTTCCTAACATACGGCATAATGCTCTTCATATTCAACGCTCAAACACAAGCTACAGCGCCAGTGTTCCAAGCCGGATGGTTCGTAGAATCATTCTGGACAGAAGTATTAGTTATGTTCGTGATTAGAACCAGGCGAATACCTTTCTTTACGAGTCGTCCTGGAAAATGGCTTGCCTTGCTCACGCTTTCATGCGTGGCCTTCGGAACCATACTTCCCTTCACCATTCTCGGTAGTTTTATGGGGTTTGCAGCGCTTCCTCCTGAATACTGGGTGCTACTGGTGCTTATGGTTGCGACGTACCTTGTTCTCGTGGATGCTGGCAAGGTGTTCTTCTACAAAATATGCAAGTACTGAAGGAGGACAAATGAATATGCCAGAAATTGACCTGTTCACTTGGTGGGCTCTGAGCATTAGTTTCAGCAGCGTATTCCTCACTCTTGTAAGTATCTATCTCTTCATTGACAGCAAGTCGAGACGCAAGGAGGACACGCGAAGAAAGGCCAGTGCCTTAAGTGTGGGCAAGGAATTTGCATTCGTGTTTGTTTTGCTTGGTCTTCTTGTCTTCTACATTTTTTCGATTCAGCTGGCACGCGCGAGCGCCCTAGGCGTCTTGGCCGAAGCTGTCTTCACAGTCGGCAACATCATCGTCGAAGTCCTTCTCGTGCTCTATCTGCTGAGGAACCGAGAAAAAGCGTCCGAGTAAGAATGATGCATCATACGTCCGTCAGCTGCTTGTCTAGAATCTTAGTCTGTGGCTTTTTGGCCGGACGGTCTGGTCGAATTCTTTAGCCAATTCCTCGAGCAGGGTTCTCTGTTGTTGTGTGAGTTTTTCAGGCACCACGATTTCAATTCGTAGTAGCAGGTCGCCTCTTCCGTAGCCTCTGAACTTGGGCATACCTCTGCCTCTCAGTCTGATGATTTGTCCTGGCTGGGTTCCCGCGGGGACATCCATATCAGTGTTCCCGTCAAGCGTGGGTACGGAGATTCTTGCTCCGAGGGCTGCTTGGGGAAAACCTATTTGCAGGTCGTAGAGGAGGTCGTCTTCGTCTCTCTTGAAATACGAATGAGGTGCAATGTGAATCAGGGCGTAGAGGTCGCCTGGAGTATCACTTTCTGGCGCCATTTCTCCTTGTCCTTGGAGTCTGAGCTGGTATCCTTCGTCAATACCGGGCGGGACCTTCACGGTGATCTTTCTCTGTTTTCGCATTAGGCCCGTGCCGCGGCATGTTGGGCATTGTGAATCAATGATTTTGCCTTGTCCTCTGCATGTGGGGCAGGGTACAACTTGGACGAATGTTCCAAAGTTGCTCCTGTTGACTTTTTGAATCCTTCCGGCGCCCTTGCAGTTGGGGCATGTTCTTGGGGAAGTGCCGGGAGCGGCTCCTGTGCCGCCGCAGACGTCGCACTTCTCGATTCTCCTGAACTCGATTTCTTTTTCTGTTCCGTGTGCTGCCTCTTCCAATGTTATTTCCAAATCATAGCCGAGATCTCTGCCCCTCGTGACTCTTTCTTCGAAGTTGTGTTGACCGAAAATGGTGCCGAATAGGTCTCCGAAGCCGAAGTTGAACCCGATGTCTCTGAATATCGATTCGAAGTCTGCGCCCCTGAAGATGTCTTCAGTCGTGTAGCGTTGATCAAATCCCGCGTGGCCCAGCGTGTCGTACTGTCTTCGTTTCTCAGCGTCTGACAGAACGGCGTAGGCTTCCGATATGTCTTTGAACTTCTCTTCAGCTTCGGGTGCTTTGTTCCGATCAGGATGGTATTGCATCGCCAGTTTTCTGTAGGTATCCTTGATTTCGTCGGCAGAGGCAGTTCTCGGAACGCCAAGGACTTCGTAGTAATCTCTCTTGCTCGCCATCGTTCTACCATCAGGTTAAAGATTTCGAGAGTCTAAACGATGCCGTCCGAAGCGCTCACTTCACTTTGTAATCCTCAGAGTCAACTACTTTTCCGTCGCCTGTTGGAGGTTCCTCTCCACCCGGAGGGGGGGCTTGCTGTTTCGCTTGTTGTGCTGCAGCTTGTTGATAAACGGCTGTTCCGACTTCTTGAAGCACCTTGGTGAGTTCGTCAGATGTCGCCTTGATTCTATCCAAATCGCTGCCGGCTAGCGCGTCTCTCAGCGCAGAAACGGCCGCGTCTATCTTGCTCTTCTGATCCGGTGCGAGTTTCTCTCCAAGGTCTTTCTTTGTCTTTTCGGCCGTGTACATGAGGTTGTCCGCGTTGTTTCTCAGCTCGGCCTCTTCGCGTTTTCTCTTGTCTTGTTCGGCGTATTGTTCAGAGTCCTTGATGAGTCTCTCTTTCTCTTCTTTCGACAGCTTCGTGGAGGCTGTTATAGTTATTTTTGCCTCTTTTCCCGTGCCTAGGTCCTTGGCGGTGACGTTGAGTATTCCGTTTGCGTCCATGTCAAAAGTTACTTCTATCTGTGGAACGCCTCTCGGAGATGGCGGTATTCCTTCTAGGTTGAACATGCCGAGGGACACGTTGTCCGACGCTATTGGCCGTTCTCCTTGAAGCACGTGAATCGTGACGGCTGTTTGGAAATCTGCGGCTGTCGTGAATATCTGGCTTCTCCGTGTAGGAATAGTGGTGTTCTTCTCAAGTATCCTTGTGGATATGTGTCCGAGCGTTTCAACGCCGAGCGACAATGGTGTAACATCGAGCAGCAGCAGATCCTTCACCTCTCCCGTGAGCACCGCCGCCTGTATCGCTGCGCCGACTGCAACGCATTCCATCGGGTCTACGCCTCTCTCCGCTGGTTTGCCCATTATCTGTTCCACAAACCTCTGGACAAGAGGCATTCGGGTCATGCCGCCTATGAGAATTATCTTGTCTATGCCTTTGGGCGTCAGCTTCGCATCCTCGAGCGCCTTAACCATCGTGTGCTCCGTTTTCTGCACTATCGGCTGGGCCAGTCCCTCGAGTTTTGCCCGGGTCAGGGTGAGGTGCAAGTGTTTTGGTCCAGAAGTGTCTGAGGACAGGAAGGGCAGGTCAATGTCTGTCGCCATCAACGTCGACAGTTCTATCTTTGCTTTCTCTGCAGCTTCCTTAAGTCTTCCCATGGCATTTTTGTCTCCGGCCATGTTGACGCCTGTCTGTCTTTTGAATTCGTCGAGCAGATAATCCATTATTGCCTTGTCCAAGTCTGTGCCGCCGATTTGTGTGTCGCCGCTGGTTGACAGTACTTGGAAGACTCCTTTGCCGAAATCCATCACGGTCACGTCATGAGTGCCCCCGCCGAAGCTGAAGACAAGTATCTTCATCTCTTTTTCCACCTTGTCAACTCCGTAGGCGAGGCAGGCCGCCGTGGGCTCATTGATTATCCTTGCAACTTCGAAGCCTGCTATCTCTCCCGCATCCTTCGTGGCTTGACGTTGGTTGTCGTTGAAGTGGGCGGGCACCGTGATCACCGCCTTCCTTATTGGCACTGCCAGATAGGTTTCGGCGTCTTTCTTTATCTTCTGCAGAATGAATGAGGATATCTGCTGTGGGGTGTATTCCTTTCCGTAAATGTTGACTTTGTAATCGGTTCCCATCTTTCTTTTTATTTCATACACGGTTCCTTCGGGATTGGCGGTTGACTGTCTCTTTGCCGATTCGCCAACCAACAGTTGGCCATCTTTCGTGAAGGCTACGACTGAGGGGAACATTTTCCCTGCCATCGTGGGTCCTTCGGCGCTCGGGATCACCGTTGCTCGTCCGTTCTCATAAATCGCTGCGGCAGAGTTTGTCGTTCCCAAGTCTATGCCGAGTATTTTTTCTCCGGCTTTAACATTGCTCATCTGGATTCATCTCCTCTTGTGATTTTGAAGGTTTCACCACAACCTTAACGACGCTCGGTCTAATCACCTTTTCTCTCATGGTATAACCTTTTCGGACTTCCTCAGCTATTGTGCATCCCTCCTCACCTTCTTTTTCTGTCTTGGCGACAGCGTTGTGTTTTGCGGGATCGAAAGGTTTGCCCATGGACTCTATCGGAGAGACACCCTGATCTTCAAGCACTTTTTTCAGTTTCTTCAACGTCATCTCCACTCCTTGAACCACCGCTTCTGCAGAGTTGGAAGAACGGCCAGACTTAACCGCTAACTCCAACTCGTCAACAACATCCAACAACTCGACGATGAGGGGCTCCGTGCAGTACTTCTTGACTTCCTCCATCTGTCTCTCATACCTCTTCTTCAGGTTCTCAATGTCCGCCTGCGCATACTTCAGCCTAGCCAGATACTCTTCCGAACGCTTCTCCTCCGCGTCCAAAGCATCCTTCAGCGCCTCCACTTGCTCAGCATCTTTCTGCGGTTCCTTCTGCTCTTCACCCATCAAAGCCTCTCCGTCTAATGTGCAGATTTTTAGCGTATCCAAACAGAAATATATACTTCACCCCTTAAAGTGATATTTGCTCTCACAAGTGGCCCAACAGAGCATTGGAGATCTTGGCAAATCAAGGGCGGAATTGAGTTCGGCGGCTTCTTCACATACAAGCGCGCTGTGATTCCAGCATGAAGCACGTTTGATATTAAACCTAATGCATTTACAGTATCGTTAATAAGTTTAATGTTATCTTTTCCCATTTAAAGGCACACTTCTGACACGTTAGAGAAGAAAAGGAAAGCGCGCTATTCTGGAGAGTTTGATCTTCTTCGGCGTTCAGATATCATCTTTCGCCTTCATACGATGGCGTTTATCCGCTTCCCTTCCACACAACCAAAAAAGAGGGGCGCCTATTAGAAATATTGCTGTCGAAAGCCCTATGTCGAATAAGAAATCCGACAATTGCATCAGTTGCATTTTTAAGGGATAGTAAAACAAAGAAACTGCAATAATCATTACTATGAATTGAAACGCACATAATGCTGAAAGCCACTTCCACATATCCATGCTTGTCGTTCATCTCCGCAAACATATAAATCGTATTTGTTGGTGTGACTTAATATGCGCGCGCGGTGTCATCTCCTATTATTTTCTTTAATCTCAATTACAGAGTGACATCGTGGACAGTGTCTAGGTACTCCCTCACTCTTGAATTCTAGACTACATGATGGACATCTGTAGTTTTTACTTCTGTTGTATCTTCTCTCACTCATCTTTTCTCACCTTCTTATTCTACAAACTTAATGGTTGATTTTCCAAAATGACTTTGAGTTCTCTTGAATCCTTCAACTAGACCGAACTTATTCAACTTCTGTAATAGAAGTATCGCTTGAAGCCTAGTCAAATGGTCATCATGATATCCATAAATTAATCCATCTTCTAGCGCGCGTTTTGCTTGGACTGCGGCTCTTCCTCAGACGCTATATCCAATACTCTCCAAATTTCTGTTTATTCCTTCACCGAGTTTTTTCTCTTCTTTCAGTTGCTCTGCAAGCTCATTGTGAGCCTACTTTAGAAGGTGGTGTTGTGGCGCCTCAGAATCAATTTAATGTCAAATCATCTTGGGAAAAAAGAACCGAACCTAAATCCCTTCATACTGACGTGACTATCATCATAGGCGCCATGATTATTTCGACTTTCACCAGCTAAGTCTTATGAGAAACCGTTGAGTTAAAGCTCGCTACCCAAGGACGGACTGCTTTATGCTGCTATAGGCAATTATGGCTATTTCTTCCAGAAAGAACGTTGAATCTTCCATAAGTAGACCGGACGTTATTAGGGTGTATTGGAGAATGGTGGTTTTTTTGAGACGCCTTTACTATTTCTTATTGGCTTTTCCAGCGCAACGGGAACTGCAATATTTAGTTTTGTTATCTAACGTCGTAAAGACTCTTCCGCAAATTGAGCATTTCTTCTTAATGATTGTCATCCAGCAGACCTCGTAACCTCATCAGTATAATTACGATTCAACAAATATAAGATTGAACTGTGTGCGTGGGATAAAACTTTGCCCTCGGCACCAATTCATCGTTTTGGATAAGCAGTGCGAATACACTATAAGCCGCGAAGAACCTATTATCGGAAATGCAACCTAATCAGCAGAGGAGCCAAATCAATCCTGGTATCCGCGTAAAAATCGTCTTGAAGCAGGACCAACGCAACGGCAAATTAACTGAGGGCATCGTCAAGAATATTCTCACCAACAGCTCAACTCACCCCCACGGAATCAAAGTACGACTGACAGACGGCAAAGTCGGCAGAGTACAATCAATAATAAAATAGTAGCGCGCGCTGAGAGAAAAGGCTAGAGCTATTCTCAGAGACAAACATAATTATGATTAGGAAACGGGAGACTGGATTAACAAGGGTTTTATTTATGATTTTGAAAATGAATGGTTAGTTAAGACTTCTAGGAAAAGGAAGAACAAATGACTCAGCCTAAATGTCCCTTATTTGACAGATGCAAAATAACAGGAATCAACTGCAATGACAGAAATCATCTGGAATGTGGCTTCTACAAAAACGCAATGAAGGAAAAACCCAATGGAAAATTGACAGAAGAAACCACAAAACCATTAATATACGAATAAAATTCTTCTGTATCATTTGCAACAAACTATGCGTCCGTAAACTGTGCGTTCGTCGTCGCGTCGTCGTAACAAAAAATCATTTGGGTTTGGGGGTAAAGTTTTACTCTATTTTCGTTTTCTGAAGAGCATAACATTGTCATAAGTGCAGACGTATTCGAAGCCTGCTGATATTAAGCTCTCAGCGTCTTCTACATTTTTAGCGACAGCAGTGCAATATTTGTCATCTTCTTCAAACTCTACTAATTGCGTGTAGATCAACGTGTTAGCGATGTTCTTGTGCCCTAATAACTTCATCACGTACAAGATGTCTTTTGTTCTATGATATTCCATAGTCGCTTTCCAATGGCGAAATGTATGAAAGTGGATTCTTAATAATCTTGGATTTCCCAACTTCTTTGCAGAGCGTTTTCGTTGAGCATTGAAATTATTGAAGATGCTGCACCATGAACTTCCAAAGACCTTGCAGCTATCTCTGGGTAATCTGTTCAACATCATTAATAGTTTCTCAGATATCTTGAACATTCTAGGGGTTCCATGCTTTTCTGGCTTGTTAAGGACAATAGTTTTCTTTTCAAAGTCTACATCGTTCCAGTCTAGTCTAAGAGCTTCTCCAATCCTCATACCAGTTTCCTTAAGCAATTGAAGAACAGTGCTTAGCTTCTTGCCGCAACTTGCAATAAGTTCGTCAATATCCTTTTCTAATGGTATGAAAGGCAGCTTTCTAATAATCTCACATTTAGGTGGAGTCCACTTGATATTATTGAGAACTGCAAACTTCTTGTAAGCAGCAATCATCTGTACTTTAGTAGAATTACTCCATGTTTGAGAAGTGATGATAGCCTTAATCGATTCAGGATTGAAAAGATCTGCGCCTCTGCGCACTAACATTTCCAATGACAGCGAATAATTTCTAATAGTAACATCGCTGAGCCCATTCTTCTTAAGTTGCCATGCAAAATCTATGATACTTCCTTGGGTTTCGCGCCGAGTTATAGTGTTTGTCAGATGCCCCTTACCATTATTTACAAACCCCGTTTTTATACGGATATGGAACACAAGTCAATAACCAATGTATGGGCTTTCCATCAGTGGCATGTTTTACGTGTAGAAGGTAGGGGCTTTTGGCACTCTTTGATTAGGTGCTATTGTTACTTACCTTCACTTTCTATAATCTCCTTAAGCTTGACCAGAGCCTTTTGCACTTCATGGCTTAAACTGGAAAAAGAAAGTTGGTTCTAGTAGTAGTATGTTATTGTTGTGACTTGTATCTCATTTACATTGTATTCTCAGATGATATAAATTTCCTCTACAGTTATCGTCCAAGAAGAAAGGGTACTGCCGTTATAGTAATAGTTCAAGTCCACACTTGTCGAAGATTGCCCGTCAATCCCCAAGAAGTCCGAAAGTGGTATTCGGTCTGTTTCTAGAGCTACAGAGCCGTCGTTATGATAAGCCTTCACATAAAGAGTGGCTAGACCCCCAGTGATTCCAAAATTGTGAATAGTTCCCTTTATTTGAAGGTAAGGTGTGCCAGGGATAGTTCTATTGTCTTCTGCACTCAAATCGGAGAGGCCAAGTATAACCTTCGTGAAATTATTGAGTTGACTCTGTAGGTTTGTGATTTGAGAATTGTAATAAGTGATATTGCCGTTGAGCCAAGTTTCTGTTTGACTAAGTAAAGTTTCGTTTCCATCTAGCCATGCCCGAAGACTTGTGACATTAGACCTTAACTGAGAGATTTGAGAGTTCAATGAATCTATCTGATTGTTTTTGCTTGCAATCGTGTTGTCTCTATCGCTTATTGCTAATGTGTAATACGCCATTGCTCCACCTAAACAAGCTATCAAGATAATGCAGATTATTCCAAGTGCCACAGCAACACTTCTTCTAACAACTCTGCTTGGTTTCGGTACACTCATTTTTGAATCCCTAGTTTATCTTCTGTCGCTGTGCAGATTTAAGATTTCTGTCATTTCCTCAGCTAGGTGTGTAAAGCATTAGCCTAGACCGATTTCTTCGGAATGCTCTTTTATTGCTTTTCTCATATGAATCCTGTACCTTATTGTCGCAAGATGCGAATTCCCTATTACCGTGTCTCTATCAAAAATCTTGAGTTTTGCTTTCCCATCCTCATAATAGACTACATAGAGATACGCATTCTTGTTCTTGAGAAAAGTCTGGAATTCATTCTCTGTTATGAAAACAAAATCGTATTTCATATCTCTCTTCTTTACCTCAATAAAGCGGTCTTCGCATTTTATGTCACAACCCACATTACGCCTATTGCTAACATCAACTGGGTTTCTACCTTGCTTCTTTTCATAATCCATAACCAAATCCATTTCTTTAGTCATGTAGTTCTCTCTCCACTTGCCACATCGTTGGGGTATTTCTATGCTGTGCAGATTAAAGATTTCTGTCTCGGTCTTGTCGTTCTTCACGGTTCAACATGGTGAAGAACAGATTTGTGATTCATAAAATCTAATTCCTTCACTTTGGCTAATCAAATACAAACAAAGGTTACCGTCCATGGACAAAATATGTGCAAAATGCTGTGAAGAATTAGGTTTCTTGTAGGTATGATTTGAAATGAAAACGAAAATCGCTATAATCCTCTCTGCAATTGCGTTGGTTGCGTCACTGACAAGCCTGACAATTGTAATATTGCCTAGAGTAGCCAACACCAAAACCAAAGTAGAAATAATGCCAATTTCAGGCAACTTCCAACATAGATATGATGCTGCACCACATGGGGTTTTGGAAGCTGGATATGCCGCTTGTTATACTTCGTATGATGTGAGAGTTTTAGCGCGCGCGCGCTTTTTGTATTGCATGGCTTAGACTAGAAAAGCAAGGATGGTTCTGTGGAATTGTGGAGTGTCGTCAAATTGGGCTGATTGTTTCAGCTTCAATGTAAAACACTGTCTCAGTGACATTGGAATAATCAATTTCCTCTAGCTCCTGTCTGACAACGCCGTATACTTGCACTTGTTTAGAGTTTGGTACGGTGCCGTTCCATAGGAGATTGATAGCCTCAGTGAAATTACTAGAGGTGAAATTACTTGAGACTAGCAAGTAATTCCACAGGTGTATTTCCCAAGGAAGAAAAGCTGGAATGGCGAGGACTCCTTGGACTATGACCGTCTTGTTGACCCATACAGAAGGGTTGCTCACGATTATGCCCAGAGTCCCAATTCCAAGACTGTTCAGTTGGTTCTGTAGGTTTGCGATTTGAGAATTTAAAGAACTGATTTGAGAATTGTAATAAGTGATATTACCATTGAGCCAAGTCACTGTTTGACTAAGTAGGGTTTCGTTTCCTTCTACCCATGCCTGAAGACTTGTAATACTAGAGTTTAGTTGAGAAATCTGTGAGTTTGAGGAAGAAATCGTCCTATTTTGGTCCCATATTTGAGTGTTTAGTGAGGCTATCTGATTGTTTTTGCTTGTAATAGTGTTGTCCCTATCACCTATTGCTAATGTGTAAGATACCAACGCTCCAGCGAGACCAGCTACCAAGATAATACAGACTAATCCAAGTGCGATAGCAACATTTCTACTAACTATTCTCTTTTCACTCATTTTTGAACCCCTAGTTTGCCTTCTGTTGCTGTGCAGATATAAGATTTGTCAAAGGATGCATATTGGAAAAAAAGATATATTATTAGGGCAACGAAAAGAACTCGTTGGAAGTCAATATCAACGGCAAGTGCGGTCGGAAGACAAATATGAGTTATGAACAGTCTTTTTACCAAGCCATAGATGGAAGCAGAATAGAAATTAGTGATTCTCCAGTTCGTGGCGGAGCAGAATATAGGTATCCTGAGAATTCAATATTCTTGTTTTTTCCTCCATCACATTTGGATGGAGAAAAAGTGACCATAAAATATAAAGGAAAAAGCATCTCTGTCCCAATAGACGAACTCATTTCTGAAATAATTGGACATGAATTCTTACATATGCTTCTTCTTTCCTTCATAGGTTGGAGTTCTTCTATGCGCTTGAATAGAATTGATGATAAACTAAGAGCGGATTTTTATGATAAATTTCTGGGTCTCTGTGAATCTACTGCTTAACCCTAACCTTCCTCTTGTTTCTCATATTCCTCTTTCAACTGAAAAGTGAGGATTGGGCTGGGCTTTAACAAGCTTTGTCGTGGATGCTTGGGTGAAATAGAAAGTAAAACAGATGCCTCTACCAAAAGGTGGGAAAACTGAAGTTACCAACTAAAAGGTGGTTGTCCTTTCTTTACCCCAAGATGCGCTCTAAGAAGCAGACCACCTATGAAAAAGAAAGGAGTGGAAAATCCTAAAACTGCGCTTAGAAAGCTCGTTCCAGTATTTAGCTTAAAATATAGAGACACGCCAGCTATGAGGATAATAAAACCGATTGCTAATGAGATAATGGCTCGTAAACGAAAGTTAGTACTTTCACTCATTTTTGAACCTCTAGTGTGCCTTCTGTTGCTGGTGGTTCAACGCTTGTCTCTTCTTGGTGGACTCGCCAAGCACAAGCTATTCCTACGACTAACGAGACAGTTCCAGCAACCGCTAGGCTAAAAGAATATCGGGCATAAGGATAATCTACAACAGGGGGAAAACCCCAATACCAAGTCTCCTGATAAAGGGCTGAGAGCATTCCTAATACCAAGAATAGTACACCAAAGATTATTCCTATGATGCCAATTAGTTGGTAATACGCTATCTTCGGAAGCTCACTTTCTGGTAACTTTCTTTCTCTAAATGCCAACACACCACCAACAATCAGCAAGATGAAAAGGAATATCCCGAAAAAGGATGTAGCACTCAAAGCCAACACGCCAGAGATAATTAGAATCGCCCCTAGAATTCCCAAAAGGAAACTACGTTTCATTTGCTTTTTTTCACGCTCCTAATCTCAATAATCGTACTCAAGGGTACTGTTTAAGTTTTTGTTGCCTTCTTCACGGGTATTCTGGAGTGGTTTTTCCGTTCTACACTTTCGACATAATGTTGATAGCTAGTTAGACAATGACTAGCCCCTTCGCCCTTCTCCTTTTTTCTCTTAACTAGCACACTCCAGTGCTTCACATCCATTTGACAGTGACAAAATTGATGCCCTAGATGCCACATTAACTCAGCAAACTGACCACATGATCGATTTAATCTATCGACTTCGTCAAAACATCGCTGCACAAAAATGACGAGAATATTAAAAGCAATCAAAATAATCAAAGATGCAGCGACATGACAAGAAAAAGGCAGATTATTATGAAAACAATGATGAATCAAAACATAGAACCAATGACACCCTCTGATATAGAAATGATGATATCAAAGCTATCAAAACACGTATCTCAGCACAGAGCTAGACTCTTTCCCCTACTCAGCTTTTCGCTGGCCGACGACATTCTTCCTACCCGAACGCACCTATCTTTTAGATAGGATATGAGCGCGGGCTATTAGCCGGTTATTTCCGACACATGATCATATTTCTGCTCTTATTAGGAGTTCTTTTGCGTTTTTGAGTGCGATTTGATAGAATATTAGGGCTGAGACAACTGAGATTATTGCGCTGAGAACAAGGGCTGTGTAGAGGTCTACGAGTGATCCCGTTAGGCCAGGAAGGAACGACGAGAGCACGTAGGGCAAAAAGGGCGTCAATATTATTATGGCTGTTACGAAACACGCTGCTAGGTTCAGGAAATTCCAGAATGTGCGTATCATTCTAGGCCTGGGCACTTCGGTGAAGTCTGCTCCCTTTATGCCGATTGACAGCGAAAGAGAACCTAATGGGAAAACCAGGAAAACTGATTCGACCAGGGTCACAAGAACAGCTCTCAAGGATGGGTGCAGGATGAGGAACCCGACGATTCCTGTGACCGCCAGCACCAGAATTGAGAAAAGGATGACAATGAAGTACTTGCTCTTCACCAGATTCTTGTCGGAGATGGGAGAAGAGTATATTCGCCAGACAGCCTGGCCTTCTTCGCCCGTCATGAAGCTGCCCACAAAAACAGCCATAGCAGAGGCTGGCAACAGAAAAATAAAGGCAAAAAAGTACGGCGAAGATGCAGACGAGGCTGACGTTCCCTTCGTGCCGAGAGACTGCATCAGCGGAGCTATGATGAACACTATTGGCAGTATGAAGATTGTCATCAGCTCTCTTCGACGCGTGAATGCTTTGAGGTCCTTTCTTATCAGTGCTGCTTCTACCGTGGAGAACCCGAGTCTGCCGAGGAAGCCTGTTTTGGGCGCGTAGAGTCCATGCGACACCGTTATCGCCGGAGGCTCATACAACCCGAACCTCCTGTTAAGCAACGTGGCCAGGTAGAACAGGGCGAAGATGAACAAGAGAGAAAGGGCCAAGAAGGCGAGTGCCTGCAGCAACAGTCCATTCACAAGAGAGTAGAGTGTCATAGCCAACCACACGAACGGCACGAACCAGACCACGCTCTGCGCAGAAGCAACATTCTGTATGAACGTTACACCCCCCACGCCTGAAATGACGTAGAAATAGACGAGGTAGAACACGAGGAAGAATGTTAGAGAGCCTATAAACCTCACCCACACCGCCGCTCGACCCGTGGACTTGTAGACCGCACCCACGAACCTAACCTGCAGAATCCTAAGAATCTCCGTGATGACGCTCGCCATGAAAGCAGCCGCACACATGCCAAGCACAGACGATACAGCTTGGACAACTTGCCCCGTGAAAGTCGAGAAAACGATGACCGCTGACGCGAGAAACACTATCGTAATGAGCGTCATGCCCAACATGCTGGCCAACACAGACGCCAGCGTGTGTTCCTCCCACGTGATCGGCAGCCAATACTGTGCCTGAGACGAAAACTTGGCTCCGCTACGCTGAATCTGCTGCAGCATCGTCAGAACCACACCGTAAATCAGAATAATCGTCGGCAACGAGAGAAGAAGACTCTGCATTGCATCCTTCACCAACGATGCAAAATCCGGGATAGTCGCCGCTGCAGACGCGTAGTAGACTCCCACCAGTCCGCCGATCACCAGCCCCAAGACCATTGCTCCACCATAAGCCAAATAGTTGAAGAGCCGGTGCTCGCGGTATCTCGTAAGCCTTCGTCCTCTGAGAAGCCTACCCGACTTCATGTCGACGCGAATCAGGTGCGCCACGTTTTTCCAGTTCATTTCAGCAGTTCCTCAACCACGGCTCTTATGTCGCCTGTGCCGGTCAGTTTCAGGAAGATGTCCTCCAAGCCCGAGTCAGGCAGCTTCGCCATCTGCCTCAGCTCGTCCATCGAACCCAAGGCGAGAAGTCTCCCATGGTACATGATGGCTATGCGGTCACACAGCGCCTGAGCTATCTCAAGAACATGAGTCGACATTATCGTGGTCACCCCCTGCCCCTTCAGTTCATGCAGAAAGTCCTTGATGATCCGCGCGGACCGAGGGTCCAAGCCGCTCAGCGGCTCATCGAGGATCAGCAGTTTTGGCCTGTGCAGAAAAGCCGAAATCAACGCTATTTTCTGTTTCATTCCCTCGGAGTAGCTGCTTATCATGTCGCCCTCTCTGCCTTCGAGCTGGAGCGCCTTCAAGTACTCGTTGATTCTAGCCTTCTTCTCCTCAGTCTGCATGCCGTACACGTCGCCTATGAAATCCAGGTACTCGATTCCAGTCAAGAACTCGTACAGACGCGGAGCTTCAGGAACGTAACCCACCAGCCGCTTCACAGCAACCGGGTCTTTCTGCACATCGATTCCCAGAACATTAACCGAGCCAAAGTCAGGCTGAACCAGACCGAGAAGCATCTTCAGAGTCGTTGACTTACCCGAGCCGTTCGGCCCCAACAAGCCGAAGACCTCCGCTGATCTGATGCCTAGATCAACATTATCCACGGCCAAAATCTCGCCATAGCGTTTCACAACGCCTCTCAGCTCAACTGCGGACACATTGCTGACTGTCATTAGAACCACATTGACAAAAGAAAACGAATAATATACTTAAACCTAGCGCGGCTTCGAATAACGGCAATTTCACCTGCAGCGTGCGCTCTTCTGAACCGAAAAAATGGGGGAATTTTCTATCTTGTGAGCAATCCGCCTATTAGTCCGCCTATCGTTGAGGCGATTGCGCCGAAGGCAGCCAAGATAATCACTGCGATTCCAAAGGCTACTCCTGACAGGAACCCAAAAACTCCCTTGCGCCCCACCCGCTACTCCACCTGCCACCGTTAAACCTGCTACTAGTAGTACTGCGATGATGATCCCGCCGAATATTCCCGCGAGGAAACCGGCTAACGCTCCTTTACCCATCCCTCCGGCTATGAGCCCTGCCACGAACCCACCAATGAACCCGCCTATCAGGTGTCCAATTCCTGGAAACACCCAGCCCAGAGCCAGTGTTATGAGAAAGCCAACGAAAGCTCCCAGCCATAAACTTCCCATGCTTTCACCTTGCCCCTTCAGATGAGTGCAACCAATATAAAAGATTTGTCTGAAATCAGCTTCAAAAGAAAGAATCTGCCGCCCGCGTTATAGGTTTCATGGCTTATTCGGGGTCGTTGGGGCAGATGGGACCACTGGATTGGTTCGTCGACATCTTGGTTCCAGTGATTATCATACTTGGCAGAGCGTGGTCGCAGATTGGAGAATAGCAGATTTTAACATTAGCGCGCGCTAAAGTGGATTGCTTGAACATTGACGGATGGAAATTTATAAATAGAAGTTTTCACAAACTGAGACCAAGAATGAAAGAGGTGTGAAATTGGCAGGAGAACGTTTTGAAATATTCAAAGATTCGGTAGGAAAATTCAGGTTCAGACTTAGAGCTCAAAATGGGGAGATCATAGCGGAAAGCCAAGGTTACGAATCAAAAGAGGGATGCCAAAAAGGAATAGCATCAGTCAAGGAAAATGCTTTCAAAGCAGAAACAAAAGACTACACAACCTAGAAACCCACACTTTCTCTTTTTTCGAACTTCTGCATCTGCATGAGTTAGCGCACGCTAAGATTATGCCAGAATAAGACCAAGCGCGCTGGTTCGAAGTCTATGTCTATTGTTGAGAAGGAAATCAGTCTTTCTTCTTTTCTTCTCCCTTAACCCCTTTCTTTATTCCCTTCCCAACACCCTTCACAACTCCAAAACCTTTCTTAAGGCCTTTCCCGATTGCTTCTCCGGTTTTCTCTGCAGCCTCTTCAGCTTTGCCCTTCTTTTCCTTTTTTTCAGGCATTCTTTCACCTCCAATCTACAGATGCGTCTCAACTAGCTCATTTAATTCTTCCGCCACGGTGGATTTTCAGGAAAAACACGGTGCCGATTAGTCAGATAATAGCCTAAATTCCCATTTATAAATATCTCAAGATTCTTTTCGGAGGCGCGCGCGGCGTCTAACTTCACGCAAACAGAAATCCCAGCGCGAGGCCGATCAGGAATGCAACGGAAGAATAAGGTAGGACGTTGAGCCATCCGCTTCCGACATCGTAGAGCTTAGGCAAAAACTTCATGGCCTCATCGAAAAGGCCGGTGAAGGTCAAGCTCAGGATCCCGGTCGCGACGAGGACTATGATGAGTGCGACAACGGCTATCAGAAGTTTGAAACCTTTCTTGACTATAGCACCTACCAGCAAGCCTATGATGAATGGTAGGACAACCGGGATTAGCCAGGCGATCTCAGGTGGAATTGACATAGTTCTCCCAAAATTTCGGCTCTTTTTATCTACAAGTAACTTCGGAAACTCTTATATAAAATTTTTGCCGCAGCCCGCACAGACCATTTCTACATTCAAAACGATTACTTTAAGAACTTCTATTTTAGGGATACAACGCCTCTGATGGAAACAATGGACGTGCGGGCTGCATTTCTCCCGAAGCCCTTATTATTAATCGGACTTTTCGAAATTTCCGATATGCCTTGATAAGGCAATGGCAATCTTGCACATAACTCTTGTTCCAGTGGAGTTCAGAGCGCGCGCTATATCCTTAGTGGTTTTTCTCGTTAACCCGGGCATATCGTTCTGAAGAAAGTAGATCTTGTGCTTTGGATCAAGCTCCATTCTATTGCCATTAGAATCATATACAGCTCTCTTGACCAGCCTTGAAAAGGGATACAGCCATTCGACGCCTCTGTCTCTGGTTGTTGTGAGGGAATCAATTTGTCGGCGACGAAAGGACTCATTGCTGAAAAAACCATATTCTCTATTCAAGTCAGGAATCAGGGAACCAATCCCAACCATTAGCACTATCTCTGGCTTGCCAAAGAATAAACCCCCGACAAGTATTCCAAACATGACGTGTGTAGAAAGATTCATGTTAACTATTCTTGGTTTGTTTTGTATATACCCTATTTAAGCATTAATGGCCATTTAAGAAAAAAAACATAAAGAAATGTTTCTCCATGAAAGCCAGCGCGCGCTGAAAGTCGCTAAAACTATTAACACACTCGCAAAAGTCCTGAATAAGCAGTAATGCAAATGGAACAACTCAAAATACGGATACTTGGACAACTATTTACATAAATAACTCTACAGCAAATGCTAGGTATACTCCACTCGAGGTGAGAACATGAAATTTGCGATAGTTATCGTGGGAATTGGCATATATTTAGTCATTGATGGACTCTACAGCATATTCGAATACCGCAAGCAGACACGTCAAGAACATCTAATAAGAGTTATACGAGCTGGTGTTGGAGTTACTCTCATCACCTTATACTTCCTTTAAGAGTGGCAAGAAACATGAACGACTGTCGACTTACCGTATTCTTCGTGAAAATGGGCAAACCAATTCACGAAGCATGCGCTACAACAATTCCAATCGTCAGCAGATATACTCTTCTAGGCAGTGAAGATCGGTATAGACTACGTTCAAATTCTAGAGTTTGAAGGAGACGAGTATTGCTCGGCTGTAGCAAGTAGCGTAGAAGCCCAGAAGCTGATAGCGGTAGGCTTCGAGTACATCTGCTCTCACAATGGATATATGCTCTTCAGAAGAAGAAAACAGATGCGCGCCACATTTCTTCCGATGTCGTCTGATTGCATGACACGGTTCATCTTCTAGGCACTCTATCAGGAGCACCTAAGCCAAAAAGCTTAAAACATGTGGTTCAAATAACTTATTTTCAAAAAGGAGGGAAAAATGAGCATGAAAAGCAAAGAGTTTATGGACAAAGATGTCTATGCGTTAGACGAAAAAATCGGCCAAGTCAAAGAAATCGGAATAGACCCAGAAAATTGGAAAGTAACTCATCTTGAACTCGAATTGACCAAGGATGTAGCTGAATCTGTGCTTGGCGCAAAGAAAGGCGGAGTACGAAACATGTTAGCCACTTCAGCCCTAGAGAAAGGGATTGCACGCTGGACGGAGAAGGGACTACACCTAAAGGTATCAAAAGACCAACTTCACATGTACCTAAGACCAGTAGTTGAGACTTAGTTGGGGCGTTTGCTATGGACTGGTTCTGGACGATTGTTGTTATTCTCGTGATATTGTGGGCATTGGGTTTATTTGCTACTGGTTTCAACGAATTGATACATATACTGCTTGTGATTGCCGTGATTGTAATAGTATATCGACTGTTGACTGGAAGACATGTCTTGAGTGGAGACAAAAGATAGCCTTCACAGACTGTAATTTATGCCAAAACCCATACCAAAACCCTCTTTTTTTGTCTTAGTCCTCGGTTTCAGGTAACCCATCGGCTTTGCAGTCTCAACAGAATGGAGATATCTCGCGCGCGCTAATGACCAAGTTGATTGAGTGAACGCCCACTATTTGGGTTTAGGTGCGAATTTAACTAGTAGTGACGCGTTTGAACAGATGGTCCCGCGAAAGCGAGTGGAGTAAATTTGCAAGATGAAAGGAGGTGAAAAAAGTGTTGAGATATAAGCACCCTATTGAGTATGAATTCAATCCTACGGAGATAGACAAAGGAATACAATGGTTAACATTGAAACTGAAAAACATAGGAAAGGAAACTCTTAAAAAACTTGACGTGCAATTGCACTCTTTAGACACCTTCTATCTTTCTCTTCCCTATATATATCAAGGACACTATCTCACAGAGCTTAAGCCAAATGAAGAGAAAGAATTGGTTTTCCGGGTTAACGCATACGGATCAGCTGATGTATACACCACTATCACTGGACGTAAGTTTGGTGGAGACTTCTTCTGGTGGGAATCCGGTTGGACGCATATCCATGTAAGCGAGGAAAAAGCAGAAATCGAACGTTTACTAGTGCTTTCAAACCCGTATGCGGCAATTGGAAAGGCCCTCGAAGCCGAGGCAACCATTAAGGGCTTGGAAAAAAGTACAGGTCTCAAACTGGAATTCTGGGTGGAACCCCCCTCAGGAAAGCTTGAAGAGCAGGCCAAAATGAATATAAAGGAACTTTCCGTTGGAGAAGAAGCCCGCTACTCCGCTGAGTTTACACCAAAGGAAACAGGGTACTACACCATATACGCGTATTTAATCCATGAAGGGAAAAGAATAGGCTGCAAGACAGAGTCCATCTATGCGCAGAAAAAATAGCAATCAACCAAGCCGACTTGGAGATTTCCAACCGTTTTTTTGATTAACAAATCACTACCGACTATCGATCGATCGGGTGTATGAAGCCCCAAGTTCAGACGCGCTGCAAAAATTCTCAATGGAGCCAGAAATTGTAAAATGGATGGCTTGGAACACGAGTGAAACAAAATTAGCAATGGGTCTCGAAGAACGCATGAGATTACTAGAACAAGTTAAATGAAGTCATCACCTTTTTCTATCCCTGGGATTCTTTCGGAGTTTTCATGAGATCGCCCTGGGGAAAACCAAACTCTCTACTGAATAAGCTGTTGACAGATCGACCGATGAGTCTTATGCTAATGACCCTGCATATTCGGTGACATTCTTTTTCATCTGATTGTTAATCTTTTCAGTCCGTCTATGCAAAAAGGGAATCTTATCTCGAACATCCCAAACAACTACTTTATTTTTGCATTCAGGACATTTCTTCAAGACTGAGTCTCTGTGTCTCTGTTCCATAGCAATAATAATATCATACTGCTCCAATTGTTTGCTGTCAATGCTTTCAGGTGTCTTCTTAAGATACTGTATAGCATCTTCTGACATCAAGTATTCTCTTGCTTCCTTTGTGATTTTACCTGTAATTTTTGTCCCTGCAGAATCCACTTCCAAATCTGGTCTAAGTTTTTTGAGAAGTGCTTCACATATTGGACTACGATATCCATTACCAGTACATACAAACAATACTTTAAATTTGCAGTCTTCATTTTTCATACTTTCAGTCTTCATTCTTAGTGCTGGTTTTCTCTTTGCCTTTTTTGTTGTCCATTCCGTAGGCGTGAAAAATATACCTATAGACAAGGTTCTCAACTTTTGGAAAACCAAACCTTGAACGATTCCTCCCAATTCTTGTGAGGTTTCTTCCTATTTTTATACATTTATTCCCAATTTTCATTAGAGTGTTCCTTATCCTTGAACGGTTCGTTCCTGTTTTTGTCTCATACTTTCTAGAGAGAGCATTGAGGGCATTGAAAACCGAAGGATCAATTGATGATTACCGTACAAGAACCGTAAGGACTGGCAAGTTTCATTACAGAATAGACATAAGACTCGTTTTAACTGCAGAGCAGGCAAAAATCATATTAAACGACTTGGTAACCAAAATACTTAGAATATTCGGGTGGGATAATGGTAACTAAAGATGCTGAAATAGACAGAGTAGATGCTGAAATAGACGAAATAGCACAAAGGATTTTGTTAGAGCTTGAAAGCGCAAGTTCCAAGGATTTGTCAGATGCTCATTATGCAAAAATGATGTTGCGTTTATCAGACGTTCATTACGCAAAAAGGGTACTGCAACAGATAGGAAGTGTTACAAAGCAACGCAGTGGAGCTGAAAGTGACATCGAGAAAAGAGCAGTGATCAAGGTTCTGTTGTTTTCTACGTGGGTGCAGAAACTTTATTTCATCATAAGATCCTTCATCATGGGAGAGATAGGTGCGGCAGCTACATTCCTTTTCATATGGTACATGGGCTCAATAGACGCTATTGGGATGTTCGAATTCGGCATACTTGTGTTTGTGTTGACGTTGGTCATAACAAGACTGTTTGATGTGCAAATAACCAAAGCTACAAAAAAGATCGTTGAACTCATGGCTAGTCATAGAACCGTTAGGGATTTTATCATGAATCACTTCTAGCTGAAGAGTATGACAGTCAAATCGTATTAGCGCGCGCAAAAAACTGCCCAATACATGCTATTACGTGAATGCGTGTCAAAACTGGGCAGACTTTGTTCTTTTACGTTTCAAACGATAGGTGAGTCATTAGCGCTCGTACCTAACGGATTTATACATAATATCACTTCAAGTTTTTTCGTGATGCAGAAAGGTTCGTTTTCGCAGACGAAGGGCAACAGGGATCGGTTAGGCATATTCTCGGACATGCTGACTTGTGCGATTGGAGGAACTAGGAAAACGGAAATCATGCGGAGAGTCGGGCTAAGCAGTCTTCAGCTGCACAAGTACATGGACGTGCTCACTAGATTTGGGCTACTGGACGTACAAATTCTCAAAAGGACAGCCACCTACAGAACCACTCCTAAAGGAAAGAGCTTCCTCGAAGCATTCGGCACGTTGGCTGAACTCATAAGCTAGCATAAGTCACAGAACGCGCGCTAATCTCATCCACCTTGATCAAGGTTTGTTGTGCTGACTTGTTGAAGAAATCAAAACCGGATTCTATGGTTAATGGTCGAAGTTGACCGCTAACGTGAGTGCGCGCGCTTTAGCCAGGCTTATTCCTTGGCGTATGATTCGACTAAGCAGTTTGGTGACAACGCCTTTAGCTGTACGCTTCCCTTCACGCTAACCAGAAAAGTCCTGAAGTTCTGAAGGGAACCACCCCAGTCTCTTCTGAAGTTCTGGTAAAACTTGGCGAAGTCCGCGTAGTCCTTGTGCACTGAAACCATGACCGCGTCTGCGTCCATTCCCTGTCCAGTGCTGGCGAACATGACGCTTGGCTGTTCCGCTGTCCATTTCTTTCCTTTGTCCTCGAGAGGGTTAACAAGCTCCTTTGTAGTGGAGAACGTGAATGATATCAAATCAAAACCCAAGTAGGACAAGTTCGGGATCGCAGTATATTGTTCAATCGCTTCTTTCTCCAGAATTTTCCGAAGTCGGGTCACGGTTGGCTGAGAGAGCTGCAGAGCTCTAGCTAGCTCCCTGTCGCTCCGCTTTGAATTCTTGATCAGCGCGAAAAGCAGCTTGGTCAGGTTAGCACGCTGCGCACGCGTGCGCAATTCCTTCATATATTATGCTTATGCTGAAACCTTTTATGAAACTTTGCATTTCTGCGGCTGGAATCAAGCGCGCGCTAAAGAAGCTCAATTCTTCGAGAACTGTTCTCTGTTACAAACTTTTGAAAAAGAGCCAAAAACGATGTTACGTTTATTGACTTCTCGAGAATTGGAGTTTTTCCCGATTTGTGACGGTTTGTTACAGTATTTTGTTACAAAAGTCCATCAAAAACCGTTCCTTAACTGTTAGCAAGCGCTGTATTATCCTCGATAGGGACTCGCGCTGGAAAAGTTGCACTCGTATCCGGTCTTTTTGTTGAAGTTTGCTGTAAGGTGTCATCTGTGCCATGCAATGTTGACTATTGCATGATTTTTGCCTTTTTCAGGTGCATTTCCTCTAGTTTTCTGTATTTTTTCGCGCGCTCTTCGAAAAGATTCGATATGCTGGTTCTGTACGCTCTGAATTCTCGGCATATGTCAGATTCTGATTCGTCATCCATTTCCCTGGCCATGGACCCGTGACTTTTGGCCTTTTGAGCATCGACATCACTGATCTTTCGTTCACTGAACGCTATTGCTGCATAATGCTTTTGACGTCTGGCGACGGTTTCAACATCCTTTGCAAGCCCAGCGTACAGCCTTGCCTTCTGTCCCTCAAGTTCCTTTCTTTCCTTTGGTGTCATCCTAAGGTTATCATCCGTGAAGCCCATCCGGAACAAGGCCTCATGGATACCGTGTTTTGCATCGACTGTGTCTCCTTTCTCTAAACACATCAGTGCATAATGCAGTGCGCCCAGGACTGGTTGCGGGTCTAGGGTCAAATCTTTCGTCATTTTTTCACCGTATCTTCAGATTTAAGCTATATTAAGTCTGAAACATTTAAATTTTTCAAGGAGCACTGAGACTTTTTCCACGTATCATTCAACGCTAGAAGTAGGGCTGATTTCTCGCGAGGCTCTCTGCAAGTTCCGAGTAGGTGTCGATGATGACTTCTCTCAAATCCGTTCTCTGGCTTTTTTTCTCCACTCTTTCCCGCAGGATTTCAGAGAGGTTTCCACATTCTATCCTTCTCTGGATTATAGGGAGATATTTTTTTTCGTCCGCTGTGGCCTTCCCCAGAGCGATGCTGTAATAATATTCGCAGACTCGACGTGCAGTCTCTCCGTGTGGGTGATGAACGCTGGCGCTGAGTCCACTCATCATGATTGCGTTGAGATCCTGTACTAGGACTGTGTGAGGGAGAAACTCTGGGTCCTGATTCATTAGTCCCCTCAATACCGCTCTGATGAAACAGCTCAATGCGACGTCTGATTTGATGCATTCTTGTTCGTCCATTATTCGAATTTCGATGGCCCTTCTGTCGAACCTGAAAATCACTCCTCGGCTGTTCACCCATTCCTTGTTCAGGACAAGCTTGTCTGCGCCTGCCTTGGATAGATCGTCTGAGTACTTGCCTATGATGTTCGTTTTGTACTGGCTGAATGAGGATGTGTATTCTGGAATCACGTCGCCGGTTACTGATGGGATTTCCTCTTGGTTTTGCATGTAGAAGTACAGTCTGTTGTCGACTCCGTCTCCGAGCCTGCCTTCGTAGATTGGTGAAGAAGCGCTGATTGCGGACAAGTATGGGCATATGTTTGCAAGCGTGTTGTGAAGCAGAATTCCGCTTTCTTCGTTTGAGTATGGGAGGTTGAGGTGGAAGCTCTGAATGTTGAGCCATCCGTGCCGTCTGAGGTTGAAGATTTTGCTGTAAGCCTCGTAGATTTGTCTGTGGCGGTGGGGCCAAATTCCCGTTTCGTCGAGTTCTAGTAGTGGGTGCATACCCGTTCCGAGAAGATGTGCGTGAAATTTACGTTGCAGGAAATCCTGAATCGTCAAGATGGCTTCCTGCATTGTTTCCTCAAACTCCACCGGTGTCTTGAAGGGAGCGTTGGGCTTGAATTCCATGACGTGCAGTTGAAGCTCTTTGCCAAAGGTATAGCTTGGCTGTTCGACGAAGTTGACAACTCGGCCATGGAAATCCTTTATGATTTTGTCTACGATGGGCAATGCCTCAAGCTCGTCATTCACAATTGAAAACTCGTGCTCTGGGCCTAGGACTTCCAGGGTTTTGTACGTGAAGGCTCCACTCTTGCTGAAGCTGTTCTTCACGATTGAATATAAAGCTACAATCAAACAGCGCGCGCGAGTGAACTGCTTACCTTTCTCTAGCGCGCAGCAATATTGCCATAAATAGCCTACTCAACAAATCTCGTACCTTCGGCTCACGTGTCCAATACGCATTTAAATGATAAGAACTTTGCTTCAGGATGTTGTGAGCGGGGGCCGAGAATTGAACACGTGCTTAGCGCGGACGAGAAAAGGCAAGCTGAGGTTTGCAAGTTTTTGAGCTGCAAGTGATAGAAATATTCCGCCAATAACATCTGTCAAATAGTGTGCCCCGAGAATGATTCTGCTCAAAGAAACTAATGATATAGCTATTACGGCTAATGATTCTCTGGTTTTGCTTCCTTTGGACAGAATTACGAATGCGCCTGTGGCTCTGGGGACGTGGCCAGACGGATATGAAAACGAGGAAATGATATCCTCATCATACACGCTGATACCTGGACAGTTTGGTCTCGGACGGGCGAAAGCCATTTTTATGGAATAGGTAAGCGCCGTCGTTATAACCAAGAAAACTGCAAGCTCAATAGCGGAGTCAAGGTGCTTTCTTGACTTAGAGTATGCATAAAGCAAGTAGATTGGGGTAAAAATGATCCACAAGTAAAAGTCACCCAAATATGTCAAAACCTGGAAGGCTTGCAGCCCTACAGTCTTTTGAGCGAAATTCTGCAGATTTAATACAAGATTGCATTCTGTTGCATTCAGCGGCAAAAGGATAACGAATATGCCTATTAGCAGTGTTAAGATCAAGTAGATTGCTGGTGAGGCATAAGGGTTTCTTAAACGGCATTGGTTCATAGGACACAAAATCTGAGCTTGGGATAAAAATTCTGCCATCTAAATAGCATGCAATCTTGCAGATCTTGAACAACATCTCTGCGGCTTCGCTGATCTTAATGATAAATGACGATTTGGATGCTAAATTACATAGTTTTCCAGCATATTTTTGTTAGCATGGTTCAATCATAACGCGCGCCAGGGAATTGTCTGCGCACAGATGTCGCTACAGTTTCCCAGTCACGTAACTATTTATACTAAGCTGGCAATAGCAGTAATGCCAGGAATGCGCATCTAAGTTGTGATGGTAATGGCTACGCCTGATGATATAAAGAACATACTTGGCCCAAACGAAAAGGTTGAGCTGTATATTAAGGAGAAAATCTACCATCCTCAGATCAACATCGACTCCTTAATCATTACGAATGAACGGGTAATCCTGCGACACCCCCACGCGCTCAGATTGAAGAGGGATTACACCGATTACAGTTACTCGGACATCGCGGGTGTAACGTTGGACAAGGGAATAATACGATCAACAATCAAACTTACGCTCAAACGCGATGCAAAGCCACTAGAGCTGGGCAAGTTACCAACCTCCCTTGCAGAAAAGGGGTATGGCATCATCAGAGAGAACGTGGGCAGATTCCAAGCACCTTTTTCAACCGGATATGCCAACGCTCCCGACGCTCCCAAAGCTCCTAAATAATCGCTTCAGCGGCCACGGCAAGAGCCCTTCCACTTGAGCCTTGTCCGAAGTGTATGGCAACCATTCGCCGGCCCCGCGCACTTTACCTGCAGCATTATCCGAGCTGCGTGTTTCCCCACGTCGGCGCGCGCGCAAAAATAATATATAGAGTTGCAGCGTACAATTGCTTAGATTCGAATGGCTAAGGTTCAGCAAAATCTTGGACTTTCTCAAGTCAAGTTCCTTGACGGATCGCGAGTAGGTAAATCCACATGAATCTTCCTACGCATATAATGTTTGGTGCGCTAATCGGAGCTCTTCTCTTTGGGAGGTGGGACATCATTTTGCTTGTTGCCATCGGGTCAGTCCTCCCTGATATGGATAGGGAGTATGGCTTTTTCAGCAAAGATTACTTCCGCGGCCATCAGCTCCATCGGGCACTATACCACAACTTCGTTTTCATTGGGATCGTTTTTCTGATTAATCCTTACCTTGCAGTGGGTGCCTTCTGTCATACTCTTCTTGATGGTATCAACACAGCAAAAGATCGCGGGGTGGAGTGGCTTTATCCTTTCTCAAGGCTAGTGAAGAAAGCTAGGTATGATCACGAAGGTAAAAAAATCGCACCCGATATCAAAACTAAGGTATATATGTATCAAAACGACCCAGTTGAGCTCACCAGAAAAACCGCTGCGGATATGAAAGATTTTACTCTCAGGCCCTGGCGAAGGATATACGGTCCCTTCTATTCTGGCGGTATCTTGGATATAGGAATTTTTGTTGGTTCAACTGCACTCATCCTGTTTTTGGCTCTCCTGTCTGTGTTTGGGGTTAGGACTTTCATCGATTTTTACCACCCCCAATTTAGCTTCAACTTTATTGGTCCTTTGTTAATCGGTGTATTGGGCATTTCTCTAGTTTTGGGCGTAGGTGAAATAAAGAGGCACATAGAGGCGAAAAAAGCTTCTCGGGCACCGCCGATGCTGTGGAAGCTATCATTCTTTCTCTCGAATTTCTTAATCGCGTTTGGGGTTGGGCTTGGAGCCTACCTCAACCCGAGTTCATATACTACATTCACAAGCAATCTTCCCTACTTGGCGGCAGGAATCTTGGTAGTATTTTTAACTGCCTTCATTTTGCTTAAAATCTATTCTTCAAAGTCAATTGCGAGAATGAGAAATGGCCATGACCCATATGCAGTTTAATGCATCAGCGCTTACATTAGCGAGCTGCTCGCCACAAATTCACATAAAAGTACAGCTCGTCAAAAGAATACTTACAGAAACTTTCCAAAAATGTGTACCGCACATATGGCAACCTGACGCGCGCATGCATGTTGCTAAAATGGTCTAAAATGCTATTTATTCGCATTTTAGGATTTGGCGGCAGTTTTGAGCTTCGCAGCCTCTCCGTGTTCTTGAAGTGTCCGCCCTTCTCGAATTGCAAAGGTGCTCTAGCTTCTGAACGGTTAGGCTGACTATGGCGGTGTACGGGTCTGCGAGGGTCAAAGCAACGCTGTGCTTGACGTCTGGAGGCAAGCGCGCGCTTTGTCGCCTGAATCGTCTGTTCATGATGAAGATTTTTGTTTGGTTCATTTCGATTTCCATTTGTGTTGAAAAGACTATCGTAGTCGACTCTGGCGTTATAACTTAAGGATTCTAAACCTAGAGACCGCGAATGTAGAGTAGACACTCATCAGACTGCTGGAGAAAAGCTTTTAGAATCAAGAGCCCTTAGGAACACAAGGCTGGTGTTCACTTTTCCAGTTATTATTAGGGAGATTTCACAAGGGGTCAAGGTTGTTGCTCTTTCACACAGGTTTTTGCGCTCTGCATCACTTGTGCTTCTTGTCGGAAGAGGCTCCTACAAAGATCCGGTAGAAGGTTGCGCGTGTCTAGACAACCGTATGCGTTTGAGGTTAACATCGAAACTTGATCCTTTGCAGTTGCAGGCGGCTATGGACCGCGTAGGCGCAACGGTCGAGGCTGTGACGGACCGCGACCACATGCTCCTGCGTGCCCAAGTTCCATATAAGAAACTGGAAGAATGTCTTACACTTCTCGCCGATCTTTACTCGTCACCTTCTTTTCCAGAGCCCGAACTCAACAAAGAGAAGGCTTCCCAAAGACTTGAGTACGAGAAAATCATGCAAGACCCAATGACAGCGTCTATGACAGGCGTCTGGGAAGCAGCATTTCCGCAGAATCCTCTGGGTCACCCCGTCACAGGATACCCGAGCACAATAGAGAGAATAGCACCCAAGACACTCGATGAGTTTGACAGAAAAGCAAGAGCGAACGCAAGGCTCGTTATGAGCATCGTGGGTCCGCAAAAAGAAGAAACGCTCATTGACTGCGCCAGTGCCTCCCTGGAAAAAGTTAAAATCAAACCGTTGCCGGAAAAAATCACGCCGGAACCCAGACAAGACTTCAACATTCTTCGAATCTCTCTTCAGGCGCAACAAACAACCTTCACAGTAGGAGCCGTGAGCGTAGGCGCCTCATCACCTGACTATCCCGCGTTTTTGCTTCTTGAGGATTGCTTAGGCTCAGAACGCCATTATGCTGGAACTCTGTTCAAGGAGCTTCGTGAAAAGAGAGGATTAACATACTTTCCAGGCTCAAGGCTCTTCGCCCTGAGAGATTGCGGTCTGTTGACCGCTCATGCTGGGGTGAAACACGAAAAAGTGCCTGAGGCGCTTGGCTTAACGCTTAAATGCATGACAGACCTGCGTGACAAGAGGATTCTGGACTTGAAGGAACTCAAGGCTTTCCACCGACAAGTCATCGAAACCACGCTTGAAGTGCCCTCCCGCGCCGCCACGTGGCTAGCCCAGAATCTCTTCAGAGGAGCAGAAGCAAACCCCGAATCCTACATTTCCAAAATCGAAGCAGTCACGCCTGAAAACATCAACAAAGCCGCCGAAAAATCTCTCACTGCCTCCCGAGTGTCGCTCAGCATCGCAGGAAAACCGCCGAACAAAGAAACTCTCTCCAAAATCATGAAGGAGGGAATAGAATGACCGACACCGAGACTCACAAGTTTTCCAACGGCCTGCGACTCGTGCTGGAGTGGTTGCCAAAAGCCAAGTCGGCGGGCGTCGCTGTTGGTTTCCCGGTTGGAGGCCGGACCGAGAAGCCTGAGGTATCCGGGATCTCCCACTATCTTGAACACATGATCTTTAAAGGAACCAAATCCGTCACGAACGTCGAAGCAGCATTTAGGAAGCTCGGAGCCAGAAACAACGCCATAACAGAAGTCGACACAACGGTATACGTAGCGGAATGCCCCAAGAAACATTCAGTCAAAACGCTCGAACTCTGGCTACACCTCCTGTCGCAGGCGTCTATTGATGTTGAACAGTTTGAACGCGAGAGAGGCGTCATCCTCAGCGAGTACTTCATCAGCGAAGACAACCCCGATTATCTCGTAGAAAAAACCGCAACATTAACCCTGTTCAAAAACCACCCACTGTCCACCACCGTAATCGGTTCCGAAGAAACCATAAAGGCCGTAACAAACTCCGAAATGCGCAACTATTTCCACTCTTTCTACAACCCGTCAAACACGGTCATCTGGGTTTCCGGCGACCTCACAATGAACAAGCTCATAGACTGTGTAAGCAGCCAAGATTATTGGATGCGGCACTTGAAAAGTCCCGCCATTTCCTACAAGGCTTTTCATCCTCAAGAATCTTCAGCGACAGAACTTCGTCGCCAGCTCAAACTTCTCCAAGTTGGTCTGGCTCTCAGCAGCCCGTCGGGCTCCGCTGAGGAAAGGGCATCGTTACAGATTCTCGGGTCAATGCTCTCCTCGGGCCAATCATCAATCCTTCGCCGACGACTAATCCTACAAGCAGAGCTGACCGACAGACTCCGCACGCTCACGCCGGCCTATAAAGAAGCGGGCATGCTGTTCACAACCTTTGCCACTCAGCCCAACAAAGCGTCAAAAGTCCTGAAGATTCTGACCGAAACCCTGCGTGAACTGAGGGAAGACACAGGCAAGTTCAAGGAGCACTTCGAAAATGCCCGCAGCCACGCGATCGGTCAACTCACAACGGGTATAGACACCACCATGATGTGGAGAATACTCCAAGGCACATGGGAAACCTTGAGAAGAGGACACTGCTCCTGGAACGAACTTATATCACTGCTCGAAACACTCGACTTCGAGAAATTCAAGGAAAACGTCACAGAAATCTCCCGACCCGAAAGGACCGCTCTCATACTAGCCGGGAATGTCAAAGAAGGCGCCACAAGAAACCTCTGGTGAAGTGAATCGGAACATGATTGGATGATTGGTATGAGCAAGTTCGAGAGCGTAAACGTGTTAAAGTCAACAATCCTTTACAGTGGACCCAACAGGCGCCTCGTTGCGGATACCGTTGAGTTTGCGCGTATGCTCCAACTTTGTAACATTGCTTAAGAAATGCGTGTGCGGACTTTGGCTCGTGGTACCTATAAGACCTGTTCATTCTGAGCAGTTGAGCAAATGATTGAATTAAACGTTCTTCCACAAGCGATAAGAACGCAGAATCTAATAATGTCATATTGATAGGTTAATGTGGAGAGGTTCCCTTGACGTCACTTGAACGCGGCCGCATTCCGAGTCCCCGTCCTATTGCTGCAAAAGAGATTCCGCTTATCGATAGGGTTGAAGAAATGAAGCTTCTGAAGGAAGCTGTCGACAGGACGATTCAAGGTGAGGGCGGCCTCGTTCTTCTCTATGGAGAGGCTGGAATCGGCAAGACGCGGTTGGCAAGAGAGCTTAGAGCCTACGCACACCTACGTGGAATGCAAGTTCTGTATGGCAGATGCCCAGCCCTGTTCAGAATGGACGGCGTTCCACCATACGTTCTGTGGAGCGAAGTCATCAGAGACTATTTGGAAAACAGCAGCCCGGAACAGTTGTACAGGGTCGTTGGCTTCTATCCGGCTGAAGTTGCCAAGCTGGTTCCAGAGCTTGGCCAGAAGCTCAGGACAATCCCTCAGTCCTTTCCGATAAGCCCCGAGCAGGAGCAAAACAGGCTCTTTGAAGCAGTTTCCCAGTTCATCACCAACATTTCCAGAGAAGTTCCCTTGTTAGTGGTTCTTGATGACTTGCAGTGGACTGATCCATCTTCACTTCTGCTTTTGCACTATATGGCACGCGGCGTCCAAAAGACGCCTCTACTCCTTCTTGGGGCTTACCGCAGCACTGACATTGATGCTAAGCATCCGTTGACACCTGTCTTGACGGAGTTGAACAGGGAACGCATACCCCAGTCTGTTTCTTTGAAACGAATGTCTCTAAACGATATTTCTGAAATGATTAAGCAGATACTGGAGCAAGAAGATGTTCCGACGGAATTTTGCAGGATGGTCTACGAGAAAACGAGAGGCAACCCGTTCTTCGCAGAGGAAGTGATAAACTCACTCAAAGAAGAAGAGGTAATCTTTCGAGAGGAGAACAAATGGAAGATTAAAGAAGTTTCAAGGATTGAGTTTCCTGAGACTGTTAAGAACGTCATAAAGGCAAGAATAAATCGGTTAGATGACGAGTGTCAGAACATTTTGACTCTGGCTTCCTTCATTGGGAGCGATTTCACTTTTGAGGCCATACGTGGAGTTACTGGAATTGAGGAAAACAGACTTCTTGAGCTATTGGAAAGAATACTCAAAACAGGACTGATCAAGGAGAAGTTGATTCGCAGCGAAGATGTGTATTCTTTTTCAGACATCATCATAAGAGACGTTGTGCACGAGGAAGTCAGCTTGCTCAGACATAAGAAACTTCACAACACTGTCGGATGTGCCTTGGAAAAGGCCTTCGCGAAAAACGTCGAGCAACATCTTGGAGAACTCGCGTACCATTTTCTTGAAGGAGGAGACGAGGAGAAGGCTCTAAACTATTTCTTAGAGGCAGGAGAAAAAGCCGCAAAAATCTATGCCAACGACGAGGCGATCTCATACTTCCAGTGTGCCCTCAAACTGTTGGAAGAAACGAAAGACGGACCGCGGAAAAGGGCCTGTCTCCTTGAGAAGGTGGGCGACATCGAGAAACTCGTCGGGGAATATGATAAAGGAATAAAGCACTGGGACGAAGCCTTGCGTTTGTGGAAGCAACTGGGCGAAATAGAGACCGCGGCTGCATTGCACCGTAAAATGGCAAACGTTCTCTGGAGCAATTTGGGCAACAGAGAAAAGGCAAGGGAACATCATGGTAACGCTTTGAAAATCTTGGAGGCAGGGACCGCGGGCGTTGAATTGGCCAGGCTTTACGAAGACATTGCAGCCATGATCTGCATGGGCGCTAGCGGCAACTTAACTGAGGCCCACTCTTGGGCTGAGAAGGCTGTTGATCTTGCCAAGCAACTGAACGCGTTCGATGTTATTGCACGTTCGTACGCAAGTTTAGGCGAAATCCTTGGAATGCTTGGAGAAAGGAGGGAAGCTGCAGAGTGTATGGACAAGGCTTTAAAGATAGCTCTTGACAACGGCTATACAGATACCGCTCTCTGGGTTTACAATGACACTGGCTTTCTACCCGCAGAAGAGCATGAGAAAAACTTGGAATATTTGGAGAAAGGATTTGGACTTGCAAAGAAGGTGGGCGATCCTTCATGGATGTCTTGGATTGGCACCAATCTTGCTGGAAATTACGTTGACATGGGAGATGTCAACAAGGCGGTGCCAATGCTGGAAGAATCTGTTGCGCTGGACAAAAAGGCCGGTTATATTACTCACCTTCCTTTTTCTTTGGATCTTCTCGGATTCGCCCATATGCTACTGGGAGAATGGAGCAAAAGTGAACAATACTATAATGAGGCTCTAAGCGTTTCCCAGAAATTGGACGATTATCAGGCAATCATGAGCGCTTTCGGATATCTCGGCTGGTTCCATTTTGACAAAGGGGAATACGCCAAGGCAAAGGAATTCCTTGAAAAAATGTACCAGGTCGCTGAAAGACATGGGGCAAAATCCCATCAAATAGGCGTCTCCAGGTTTGTCGTCCCCGTGTATCTGGAGATCGGTGAAATCGAGAAAGCAAGAGATCTGATTGACGGCATGCAAGAATATGCTCTTGAAAAAGGGAACAAGTTTCTGGTCGCCGTTGCAGATGGTCTTGGGGCAATGCTGTTACACGCCGAGAAGAAATGGGCTGAATCTATTGAGCTTTTTGAGAAGAGCCTTAGGGAGTTCGAAACTCTAGATGCAAAGCGATGGAACGTCTATTGGCTTGCCAAAATGGTGTTCTGTGAGTATGCTAAAATGTATTTGGAGAGAAATCAAGAAGGTGACAGAGAGAAAGCTCGCAAGCTTCTCAACGAAGCACTAGAGATATTCCAGAAGATGGGGGCCAAAAAAGAAATTGAGAGAACAATGAAATTGGTCGAGGCTTTACCTCCTCCTCTGATTGAGATACGCGAAGAAACAGTCGGCCCAGAAAGTCATGGTTACGCTGAGGTTCAATGCAACGTCATAGCTACACCGCACGAATTGAAGATAGGTGAGAATCTTGAGCTGGAAATAGAAGTTACAAACACGCGCAAGAAAGGCGCCGTTTTGCTGACCAAAATCACAGAAGTCATCCCAGAAGGCTTCGCAATGGTAAAGAAACCTGAATTGTACCGCATGGAAGATAATTGTCTCAACATGAAGGAAAAGCGGCTTGGCCCGCAAGAGACAGAAATAGTGAAGCTCGTTCTGACACCAAAGGTTCAAGGCACTCTTCACATAAAACCAAGAATACTATACATCGATGCGAACGGCAAGGAGAAAACCCATGAGCCCAAACCAACAAACATAACGGTCAAGGAGCTCGGAATCAAGGGTTGGCTCAAAGGCGAAAGATAATCAACAACTCAGTCTTGCAGAATCCTGAGGGCAGCAATCTGTCGCAAAGACAAATCTCGTTTACCATTAGAAAAAAAATGCAGCGCGTGTTAGAACTAATCCTTTTCATCCTAGTAGCAAGTAAAGAAAGCCAAATGTTACAGAGATGTTACTAGCAAGAGCAACAACCTCCATAAAAAGTGTCCAAAACTAAAGCGCGCCACATTCAGCGCACTGCTTTCCCAGCGCAAGAGCGTCTGCTCAGTCTATTGCTGAGAGGGCTTACTGTTTCGTCATTCTCTTGGTGAAAGCAACCAAGCTTTCAATCAGCTCTGCAATCAGCTTTCTGGCCTTCTCGTCCTTCAGCCTGCCGTTTGCATCGAACTTTTCTGGCGCATAGTTCACCATGACCTCTGGTTTGTTGACCGTGTGCATGTTGAGGAAGACGAAGCATTGTCGCAGATGATACTGTGCCCTCGCCGTTCCCAGCATCCCTGTTGAAGCCCCCATCATAGCCACGGGTTTATCGTTGAAAGCGTTGTCAGGGTAAGGTCTTGAAGCCCAGTCGATTGCATTCTTGAGTACGCCTGGGATGGAATAGTTATATTCTGGTGTGGCGATCAGTATTGCATCTGCTGCTTTGACCCTGGCCTTGAAGTCCTTGACTTTCTCAGGTGGTTGAGTCTCCAAGTCCTGATTGAACAGAGGGATTCCTTCCAGGTCGAAGGTTTCGAACACAGCATCTTTCGGCATTAATTCTGCGGCAGCTCGCAATAGTGCTTTGTTGTACGAGTTCTTCCGCAAGCTTCCAGCGAAACCCAGAATCTGAATCAGTTTGGCCATAATCGGCGTATCTGATTCTATCGACTTAAATCAGTTGCGCATAGCGCCCTCGAATGAAATAATAATCTTAAATAAGGGTCTAAGGATTTTATGCCTTGAATATTTATGATAACTGGTTTCTTCCCAGTTGTTGGTTTCGTGCTTTTCGTAATGGGCTTGATTCTATTTAGGGCAACGGGGCTGGTTAATAGGAAGAGTCCATTTGTCACATATAGAATTAGAATTGGCGGATTTTTGTTGTTTGTTGGCGTAATCGTCATGGTTCTCAGTATAATCCTCTAAGACTCAATATCTTTTCCAACCAAAAGTTTAGCCGTGTTAACATTTGTTTTCAAATGTGCACAAGGTATCCGACGAAAGTTTACACGGAGACAAACCCGACGAGAAGTTTACAGAACCCGCATGCTGTGTGTGCCCACCAAGCGTGGGGCCTAAGGTTCAAGCAAATCCAGTTTGGACTAATACTCTGAGGAGTTTGGGCTTCTTTTGGGACCTGCTTCAAATTCCAATAAGCGCGTGGACCTATCCTTTTTTCTTCGCGGTATGCCTTTATAGGTGTGAACTAGCTTGAAATCGACTAGAGGAGTTAAGAATTGGCAGGTCTTCTTGATCCCTTGGAAGTAAAGGGGCTAACTCTTAGAAATCGAATAGTCATGCCTCCGATGCAGAGCGCGCGCATGGGGCTAAAGTGGGAACAACGAATCAAACAGCTTAAAGCTTTCTACCGCTAATTCTTTTTGGGTGAAAAAATGCTGGGAAGAAGTCGGAGGTTAAAATCTAACAACATAATTGCTCTCTGGGATGCACGAGCGCGGAAAGCGTCCTACTGTGCAGTTCTGTGCAAAGCTGATAACGGACAACGCTATAAAAAGAAGGACCTGCAGCGGGTGGCGATGGTGAAGTTCAGAATCGAAAGAGACAAACTGCGTTGGTGGGAAGTCAAGGAGGAAAAAGATGCTTTCCATCTCTACTATTACCCCGACGTCTGGGTTGAAGAGGAACGCAAGCGCAACCAAGAGATAGCTGAAGGCAAGGGGATGAAAGACAGCCCCATCTTCGCGGGTCCAGACACAAGAACGGACAGCCTGACAGAAATAGTTGAAAAGTTCAACACAACACTTCATTTCTAGCGCACGCAGAAGCACAAACTATATCGCAAACGAATTTAGGAACAGGCATACGCACAATAGTCGGCGCTAAATTTAAAGCACGCACTTTATTTAAATCGAGTTTAGAAATTGACTCCTCTTGTGACTAAATCACGGATTGAGCACTCAAACACAAGTACTCTTACATCAACATTAGAAACTCAGCATGCCGAAACTTTTGTCACTCAAAAACCTCGCAGAATTAAGTAGAAAAAGCACCGAACCAACATGCTTCAACAACGTTTTGACACTCAAAAAAATCACGGATTGAGTACTCAAACACAAGGCCTCAGATTCCAACATGAGAAACTCAACATTCAAACAGAAGGTTACAACACAGTTGACGCTGCGGGTCTCAGCTCGTTACTGATTCCACGGTTTTTCCGATAACAAGCGCTTCCTTGCGTGTTCAAGGCACAACCAAAACTGAGCATCTCGCTTTTCGCGTCACGTCGTCGCACGCGCTAACTGTTTTCAGACGTCTCCTGCTACGCTCTACATGAAGACTGAAACCTTAGAATTCACAGACCGATGGAGTTCACGACGCTTCTTATGATGGCGGCTGACTTACGGAAACTCTCAATCTCTCCTTCATCAAGCGGAAGCCTGATGACCTCTTTTATGCCACTTCGGTTAAGAATGACAGGGACGCTCAAGCAAATGTCGCTCACGCCGTAGTAGTCCTCGAGCAGGCATGACACGGTTGAAACGGCGTTCTCGTTTCGAATTATGCTCTCCACAATCTTGGTCATTCCCAACGCGACCGCATAGAACGTTCTGCCCTTGCGCTTTATGATCTCGTACCCCGCGTTTCTCACCTTCAGGAACAGGTCGTTAAGCTCGCTTGGACTGTACGGCACGTTGCAGAGCGGGCAAAAATCTTTCAGCCTGATGCCTGCGACGTTTGCGAGGCTCCACACCGGCACTTCGCTGTCACCGTGTTCCCCGATGATGTACGCATGGACGTTTCTGGAGTCAACCTGAAGCCTTTCACCCAACAGGTACCGAAGCCTAGCCGTGTCCAGAATCGTTCCTGAACCAATAACCCTGTTCTTGGGAAAACCGGAAAGCTTCAACGCCGCGTAAGTCATCACGTCCAAGGGATTAGTTACCACCAGCAAGATGCAGCCGTCGTTGTATTTCGTAATGTTGGGCACGATTTGCTTCAGCACCTCGAAGTTTCCCTGAGCCAAGTCCAGACGCGACTGTTCAATCTTCTGGCCCTTGTCCACGGCGATGACCACGATGTCAGCGTCCTGACAGTCAGGATAGTCGCCGGCCCATATTTTGACCGGTTGAGCAAACGGCATTCCATGGTTCAAATCCATGACCTCGCCCTCAGCCCTCTCTCTGTTGACGTCAATGATGGCGATTTGGGACGCCAACCCGCGGATGAGAAGAGAATAGGCGAAGGCGGTTCCAACGAAACCCGCGCCCACGATTACTATCTTCGGACCGTCGACGTTCTGCTGCGACAAACTGATCCCTTACAGCATTGTGGATGCACTGGGAATTATATTTTTCCAAAATCGTTTATTTTGCATCGAGCGTCGAAACCGTCGTTGTTCGATTGGAACCTTGAAGTCCTAGTCAAAAGTGAAGGCTGAAGGACACATCCTGTTCAGCACGCATATTTCGCACTTGGGCTTCCTTGCCACGCACGCGTCTCTGCCCAGAGATATGAGCAGGTCGGTTATCCTCATCCACTCGTTCTTCGGGATGATTTCCATCAGGTCCCGTTCTATCTTGTTCGGGTCATCGTTCCGTGTTAACCCAAGTCTTCTAGACACTCTGCGCACGTGCGTGTCCACGGCCACTCCTTCAACGATGCCGTAAGCGTTCTGCAGGACGACGTTTGCGGTCTTTCTGGCCACGCCAGGCAGCTCCAGCATCTCCTCCATCGTCTTCGGGACTTGAGAGCCAAACTTCTCCACAAGGATTCGGCCCGTCTGCTTAACGTTCTTGGCTTTGTTTCTGTAGAAACCCGTGGATTTTACGTCCTTTTCAAGCTCAGTCGAATCCGCGTTCGCGTAGTCCTCTGCTCTTCTGAACTTCTTGAACAGCGCTTCAGTAACGATGTTCACTCTCTCGTCGGTGCATTGAGCCGAAAGAATAGTGGCGACCAGAAGCTCCAGCGGATTGTGATAGTTCAAGGCTATCTTTGCTTTCGGATATTTCTTTTCTAAGAGCTCAATCATCATCGATGCTCTCGCTTTGTCGTCCGTTTCTGCAGTGTTGCTTTTCATTTCCGTCACCATGTTCATCATGAGTCCTTTTGCTAAAAAAGTTTACAGAAAGTTTTTACTTTCCAGATGACCTGTTACGTTGGGGGTGATAGTGTTTGAATGCCAAATTGCTGGTTGATGGTGAAAAGATGGACTTGAACGAGTTTGTAGAGAAAATCCTGAGCGGTACAATTGCCGGAGCGGTGACTTCTTTGCGAGATATAAAGAAAGACTGGAAGAAGATTGAAATAGAGGTCACGAAGTAAACATTCGCCTTTTGACCTTGGTTTATCCCTGCACCCTTGTGCTTATCTCCAGTTCAGCAAACATCTCTCTTTTTGCTTTGCAAATCGGACAGACGTACGGTGGATCTTCGCGGAAAGTAACGTAACCGCATTGTTTGCAGTACCAGAGTTTCTTCTTGACCTCAGGTTGCACGGGAACGGCTGCTTTCGTTTCACGAGCTTCTTGAACTGCCGGTTCAGCCGTGACCGCTCCGCCTGTCCCGTAGGCTCTGGCTTGCTTTTCCCGAGGCCTGCGTTCAGGGATCGGGTTTATGGGCGTCTTGCCTTCGTACAGATCTTTTCGCACGTAGAGCGCGCAGTAGCAGCATCCGTATTCCGCCACGTCTGGGTCTCGGTAGTCGCAGGGACAGATTATGTCCCGGTCAAGCTCGAGGTTTCCTGTGGCAATTCTGCAGGGGCATGATGGATAGCCGTATCGTTCTTCGTTCTTTTTTAGCCCTTCGAGGAGGTCTTGGAGAAACTGGGGGTCAGGGTGCAGGTAGTAGCCGAAGGTTTTTGCGTCGCTTTCGGCTCTTTGGCGAACCCTTTCCAGCGTGATCAAATCTCGAGTACCTCTTTTATCTTGTCCTTGCGGAAGCCTGTGATGACGGTTTTGTCGTCGACTATCATCGTTGGATAGCTGGGTTCAGCTCCTCGAGTTGTGATGTCCTGTCTGATTTTCTCGTGCTCTTCGTCGCCTGCGAGGTCAACGTCGACGTACTCGTATTCGATGTCGTTGTCTTTCAGGAATTTTTTTGTCATCTTGCACCATGCGCAGGTGCTTATCGCGTACATAAGTACTTTGTGCTTCTTGTTTTTGCCGGAAACTCGGATTTTTTCCATTCTTTTCACGAGCCGTTTTGTGGTTAGCGTATTATCGAAGGGGAATATAATGATTTGGTTTCGATTCAAAGGCTGGAGATATTGGTTTTTGAAGCGTAGAATACCTGCGACGGTTTCAAAAAGGCTTAATAAGTTAATTACTGTAAGACCAGAAATGGTGAAATCATGCAAGAGAAGCAATTCTTCGGGAAGATTCTGGTTCCTGTTGACGATTCGACTTCTTCCCTAGCCGCTGAGGAATTGACGGCCTTGATAGCAAAAAAGTTTGGTTCGAAGGTTACGGCTTTTCACGTTGTGGCGCATGAACTGATGAACCCTGCTATGCGAGACTTCCTTCCGGGAGGGGGGGACACTGATATGCCTGCGGCTGGCATTACGAGGGGAGACTATACGATTCCGACGCAGATGCCTAGACAGCCTTCGACTTCTCGACCTAGTAAGATTGTGGGTGAGATCATTAGTGCATATCGAGAAGAGGGCGAGGGGATTCTCGATGAGGCTGTGGCCCTTTTCAAGGAGCGGGGCGTTTCGGCGGATAGGAAGCTTTTTGAGCATGCTGATCCGGCTGGAGCCATAGTTAAAGAGGCTGAGGAAGAGAAGTATGACTTGATAGTTATGGGGCGAAGCGCGGGGGAGGAAGAGGAGAAGCCGCACTTGGGAAGTGTAGCCGCGAAGGTTGTGCGTCACGCAAAGATTCCGGTCTTGGTGGGGGCGGAAAAGACGCGGATTTCGAAGATTCTGGTTGCAGTCGACGGTTCGAAAGCATCGCAGAAAGCGGCGGAACATGCTGCGATAATCGCCGAGAAAACTGATGCTAAGGTGACGTTGCTTTATGTGCAGGAATCAAGCTTGTTCAGGATGAGGCCTGAGCTGAGCAAGGAGATTGGAGACCGAATACTTTCAAGCGCTGCAAATCTCTTCAAGGGCGCAAAAGTGGAGCAGACGCTGGAATCAGGCGATGCGGCCAAGGTCATTGTTGATGTGTCTAATGAAGAGGCCTACGATGTTATAGTGATGGGAAACAAGGGTCACAGCAGTGTCAGAAGGTTTCTGTTGGGCAGTGTGAGTGACCATGTTGTTCACTATGCGAATGAGGCAGTTCTGATTGTGAAGTGAGAAGTGTAAGCGTTCGAAGGCTCAATCCGTTCTCTTCTCTGCCTTTTGCCGTGTTAGCCTTTGGAGAACAGGCTGTGCGGCGATGTTGGGTTCAGTTATCTATGCTTTTGTGCGGTGCTGGGTATGTTGGGTTTTGAGTCCTTGTGTTTGAGTACTCAATCCGTGATTTCTTTGAGCCTCAAAAAATCGATGTTGGCTTCTTGTTTTTTGGTGTAGAGAAAGTGTGGGTTGTGTGGGTTGTTTGGGGTTTTTTAGGTTTGTTTTTGGAATTCTTGGAGTCTTTCGTTCGGTTTGTTCCAGTTGATGATGTTCCAGAATGCTTCTATGTATTTGGCTCTGTCGTTTTTGTAGTCTATGTAGTATGCGTGTTCGAAGACGTCTAGGACCATGAGGATTTGGAAGCCTGGGTACACGTTGGTGTTGTGTTTTTCTATCTGCATTATTATGGGTCTTTTGGTCTGTTTGCAGACGGTCAGGGCGGCCCATCCTGAGCCTTCAACGCTGGCGGCTGCTTGTGTGAATTCTTTCTTGAACCTGTCGAAGCTTCCGAACTCTTTGTCCATGGCGTCGCCCAGGGCTCCGCCTGGTTTTCCGCCTGCTTTCTTCGGTGGTGCCAGGTTGTTCCAGAACAGTGAGTGGAGAAGGTTTCCGCCTATGTTGAAGGACAGTTCCTTCAGGGTGGATTTGACGTCCAGGTCGGCTCCTTCTTTTCGGGCCTGATCAAGCTTTTGAAGTATCGCGTTGGCACCGTTGACGTATGCTTGATGGTGCTTGTCGTGGTGTATCGTCAACTGCTCTTTAGACATGTGCGGCTGTAAGTCTCCGTAATCGTAGGGCAGCTTCGGCAGAACGTAGAGTTTGCCTGTTTCCATAATCTTTTCCTCCTACGACTAATACCTTGTCATTCAAGAAGTTTTAAACTTTCCGTAACACAAGTTTACAGCGCGCGCTAATGATCGATATCACAGCGCCCAAAAGAAATACCGCCTTAACCTGCATGGCTAGTGGACCTTAAATACAAATGCGATATCTGTCAAAGCCTTATGTCTTCGGAAGAATCAGCTAGAATCTTAAGAGTCCTTTAAAAAAGTTGGACCCCCGAGATGAAGCTTGATTGGACATAGTTGCCCTCCACCAGTTTCTTTAGTTTTCCCGGTTATATCTTTACTGTAGCTTCTTGTATTCATTGGTTTTAGTCCAATTTATCTTAACGGTATCAAACCTTAACTGAAAAATTATCATGCCGAAACGTTTATTCAGCACACATTGTAATTGTATAAGCCCGCGCGGACTAACGATCAAATCGCTCAAATTCTGATCAGTAATATGACGAATTGCGTTTTGTGAAGGTTATCTGTTATGACCCTACTCCATATGATAGAGACGGAAAAGATGGAAAAGAGAAAGAAAGTG